>Ga0208755_100002_pt1 | contig 790072 bp, 665 predicted proteins | sample LakWasMet57_HOW8_2_FD_183891 | JGI IMG/M metagenome (GOLD analysis project Ga0208755, IMG submission 183891) | Freshwater sediment methanotrophic microbial communities from Lake Washington under simulated oxygen tension - Sediment Metagenome... | ecosystem: Environmental > Aquatic > Freshwater... | reverse complement strand
CGACCTCGGCATCGACTCGATCAAGCGGGTCGAGATCCTCTCGCTGCTCTCGCGCCGCATTCCGAACGCGCCGTCGGTGAACCCGGAGAAGCTCTCGGGCCTCAAGACCCTGACGCAGGTGCGCGACTTCATCGGCTCGGCACTCCCGGCAGCGCCGATCGTGGCGCCCCCCGCGGCCGCCGCGGTGAACGTCGACGCTACGCTGCTGGCCACGGTCTCCGAGCTCACCGGCTATCCGGTGGAGACGCTCTCGCTCTCGATGGATCTCGAAGCCGACCTCGGCATCGACTCGATCAAGCGCGTCGAGATCCTCTCGCTGCTCTCGCGTCGCATTCCGAACGCGCCGTCGGTGAACCCGGAGAAGCTCTCGGGCCTCAAGACCCTGGCGCAGGTGCGCGACTTCATCGGCGCGGCAACGCCTTCGCCCATCAGTGTCTCCGCGGCTCCCGCTCCGGTGGCGGTGAACGTCGACGCCACGCTACTGGCCACGGTCTCGGAGCTCACCGGCTACCCGGTCGACACGCTCTCGATGTCGATGGACCTCGAAGCCGATCTCGGCATCGACTCGATCAAGCGCGTCGAGATCCTCTCGCTGCTCTCGCGCCGCATTCCGAACGCGCCGTCGGTGAACCCCGAGAAGTTGTCGGGCCTGAAGACCCTCGCGCAGGTCCGCGACTTCATCGTCGGGGCGACCGCGAAGTCGCCGGAGGTCCGCGCCCACGTCCCTGCGCGCGCGGTCATGCGGTCCGAGACCGAGCTCGCCCGTCGCGTGGTGGTGCCGGTGCGTGCCGCTGCGCCGTCGGGTGTCGGCGTGCAGCTCCCGAAGGCGCCGATCCTCGTGACGCGTGAGGCCCACGGGCTCGCCGTGGCGGTCGCGCGGGCGTTCGAGCGTGCGGGCCATTCGACGATCCTGCATGACCTCGGCGCTCCGCTTCCCTCCTCGATCGGTGGCGTGGTGTTGCTGACCGCGAGCACCGAGCAGCAGCTCAAGCTGTCGCTGCAGCTCGCTCGTGACGTCGCGCCGTCGTTGCGCGCGACGCCGAACGCCTTCTTCGCGACGCTCACCCGCCGCGATGGCGCGTTCGGCTTCGTCGCCCCGGGAGAAGAGGTGCTCGCCGGTGGCCTGGCCGGGTTGCCGAAGTCGCTCTCGCACGAGTGGCCCGAGGTCCGCTGCCGCGCGTTCGACGTCGCCTCGACCTGGACGCCCGACGAGGCCGCCGCGGCGTTCGTGGAGGAGCTGACCAACGACGGTCCTCGCGAGCTGGGCATGGGCCCCGCGGGTCGCATCACGCTCGGCCTCGCCACCGCGCCGGTGAGCGAGTCGAAGTCGCGGCTCCAGCGCGGCGACGTGGTGATCGTCACCGGAGGCGCGCGCGGCGTGACGGCCGACTGCGCTCGTGAACTCGCCCGCACGACCGGCGTGACGCTGGTGCTGCTGGGCCGCTCCCCCGCGCCGGCGCCCGAGGCGGACTGGCTCGCGGCGGCCCACGACGAAGCGGCGATCAAGAAGGCGCTGCTCGATCACGCGCCGGCCGGTCAGCGCCCCAGCCCGAAGCAGCTCGGCGAGGCGTACCGGGTGGTCATGGCGGGCCGCGACATCCGCCACACGCTCGAGGGGCTCGCGTCGATGGGCGTTCGTGCCGAGTACCGGCAGGTCGACGTGCGCGACGTGGAAGGCGTGACGAAGGTGCTCGCTGAGGCGCGCACGTTCGGCCCGATTCGCGGCGTGGTGCACGGGGCCGGTGTGCTCCGCGACAAGCGCATCGAAGACAAGCGTGACGACGACTTCGATCAGGTGCTCGACCCGAAGCTCGGGGGGCTGCACGCGGTGCTCGAGGCGACGCGCGCTGACGAGCTCACCCTCATCGCGCTCTTTGCGTCGGTGACGGGCCGTTTCGGTCGCCGTGGTCAGTCCGACTACGCGGTCGCCAATCAGGCGCTGGTGTCGATCGCCCAGTCCGAGGCGGTGCGTCGCCCCAACGCGCGCGTGGTGGCGCTCGACTGGGGCCCGTGGGCGGGCGGCATGGTGACGCCGGCGCTCGAGGCCACCTTCCGCGCGGAAGGCGTGTCGCTCATCCCGCTCGAAGACGGCGCGCGTGCGTTCGTCGCCGAGTCGCTCGCTTCTGTGGGCAGCGGCGCGGAGATCGTCCTCGGCGCGGGCTTCGGATCCGAGCTCGAAGCCGGCTGGACCCTCGCGCACAGCGAGCGCATCGACGCCACCTGGCCGGTGCTCGCCGATCACAAGCTCTCGGGCCGTGAAGTGTTGCCGCTGGCAATGGTGATCGACTGGTTCAGCCGCGCGGCGCGCTCGGCGCAAACGGGCCTCACGTGGCTCGGACTGGAAGACGTGCGCGTGCTCAAGGGCGTGACGCTGCAGGGCGCTCCCGAGTCGTTGTCGGTGTGGCTCGGTCGTCCCGAACGTCACGGCGAAGAGGTGACGGTGGGCGTCGAGCTCCGCAACGGACGCGATCAGGTCCACGTGCGTGCGCTGGCTCGTTACGGCGCGTCGGTGCCCGTCACGTCGCCCTCGCTGTCGGTGGCGGGCCTCGCTCCGTTCTCCACCTCGCTCGAGTCGGTGTACCGCGAGCAGCTCTTCCACGGCCCCCGGCTCGAGGCGATCACCGCCATCGAGGGGCTCGGTGAAGAAGGCATGACGCTCACCCTCCGTGCGCACCCCACGAGCGAGCGGCTCGTGCCAGGGCCCGCGCGCGCCTGGGCGTCGGACCCGCTGGTGATCGACGGTCTGTTCCAGGCGCTGATCGTCTGGACGCGGGCGCGCCTCGGTGCGCCGTCGCTGCCGTCGCGCCTCGAGAGCCTGCGCTGGTTCCGCCCGCTTGCCGGCGACTCGGTGCGCGCGGTGGTGAAGGTGCGCTCGGTGGAAGGCGCTTCGGTGCTCTCTGACATCGAGCTCATCGACGCCGAAGGTGCGCTGGTGGCGCGCCTCACCGGCTACGGCTGCACGGTCAGCGCGACGCTGGCGCGGGCGTTCGAGAGTGAGTCGTCGTCGATCCGTCCGATTCCCAGCGCATGACGTCTCGACGCGCGATCGCCATCGTCAGCATGGCCGGGAGGTTCCCCGGCGCCCCGTCGGTCGAGGCGCTGTGGACGCTCGTGTCCGAAGCGCGCACCGCCGCGCGGGAAGTGCCTGCAGAGCGTTGGCCTGCTCCTCCCTCTGACGTCATCTCGACGAAGGGCGGGCCTGACACCGCGAAGTCTCGGGTGGCGTGCGTCCTCGAGCCCTTCGAGCTCGACCTCGGCGACGTCGCGTTGCCGAAGGACCTCGAGGGCCGGCTCTCGACGCTGACCAGGCTCACGCTGCAGGTGGGCGTCGAGGCGCTGCGTGGCGTGAAGGTGAACCGTGCGCGCACCGGGGCGATCGTCGCGAACATCGCGCTGCCCACCGAGGGCGCGTCGGCGCTGTCGGAAGAGCTGCTGCTCGGCGCGCTCACCGGCCGTCAGAGTGCTCCGGAGATCGAGCCGCTCGACGCCTTCCCCAGCGCGCTGCCGGTCGGCCTGCTCACGCGCGTGCTCGGGCTCGGCGGTGGCAGCTACACGCTCGACGCGGCCTGTGCGTCGTCGCTCTACGCGCTGCACCTCGGCTGCATCGAGCTCGAGGCCGGTCGTCTCGACGCGGTGCTCGCCGGCGGAGTCTCGCTGCCGCAGTCGCTCTACACGCAGGTCGGCTTCACGCAGCTCCAGGCGCTCTCGCCGAGCGGCATCTGCGCCCCGTTCGGCGTGCATGCCGATGGCCTGGTGGTGGGCGAGGGCGCGGGCATGGTGGTGCTCAAGCGCCTCGAAGACGCCGAGCGCGATGGTGATCGGATCCTCGGCGTCATTCGCGGCGTCGGTGTCTCGAACGACGTGGGCGGCAGCCTCCTGTCTCCCGACTCCGAAGGGCAATTGCGTGCGATGCGCGCGGCCTACGCGCAGGCCGAGTGGTCGCCGGCCGACGTGCAGCTCGTCGAGTGTCATGGCACGGGGACGCCGCGCGGCGATCTGGTCGAGCTGCAGAGCCTGACCACGCTGTGGGGGCAGACGCAGAGTCGCTGCGTGATCGGCTCGGTGAAGAGCAACGTCGGTCACCTCCTCACCGCCGCCGGCATGGCGGGGCTCGGCAAGGTGCTCCAGGCGATGGCGCACCGGCAGCTGCCGCCCAACGCGAACATCACCGCCGACACGCTGGCGCCCGCGCTGCGCAACGGCCCGTTCGACGTGCTCGAGCGCGTGCGGTCGTGGGACGTGCAGGCCGGGCAGCCTCGTCGCGCCGCGGTCTCTGGTTTCGGCTTCGGCGGCATCAACGCGCACCTGCTGCTCGAGGAACACCTCGGCGCCAGCCCTCGGGTCGAGGTCACGACGCCGCACGAGCCGATCGCGATCGTCGGGCTCGGCGTGCGCGCCGGTCCGCTCGACGATCTGACCGCGTTTCGCCACGCGATGTTGAAGGGCGAGGGTGGCCTGACGCAGCGGCCGGTGACGCGTTGGCATGGCATCGACGCGACTCTCGGTGACGCGGCGTCCATCTCCCTCGGCGGGTGGATCGAGTCGCTCGAGCTGCCGGTCGGGCGCTTCAAGGTGCCGCCGCTCGAGATCCCCTCGGTGCTGCCCCAGCAGTTGTTGATGCTGCAGGTCGCGAACGCGGCGGTCGACGACGCGGGCGGGCTCGGCGCGGGACCTCACCCGCGCACGGGTGCGGTGGTCGGCATCGGGCTCGATCTCGAGGCGACGTCGTTTCAGCTCCGGTGGGTCCTCCGCCGCTGGGCTCGCGAGCGCGGCCTGGAGATCGATGTCGAGAAGCTCAGCCGCACGCTCGCGCCGGCGCTCGACGCGCAGCGCACGTTGGGCGCGCTGGGCGGCATCGTCGCCAGCCGGCTCGCGCGCGAGCTGTCGCTGGGCGGTCCGAGCTTCGGCGTGCAGGCGGAAGAGGCGAGCGGCCTGCGGGCACTGGAGATCGCGCTGCGGCTGCTGCAGCGGCACGAGGTCGATCGCATGGTGGTGGGCGCGGTCGATCTCGCCGGCGACGTGCGGCGCGTGGTGGCGGCCGACCGGCTCGCGCGCTTCTCTCGCACGGGCGCACCACGGCCGTTCGATCCGGAATCTCCGGGCGCGGTGCCGGGTGAGGGCGCCTCGGCGGTCGTGCTCAAGCGGTTGAGCGACGCGCTGCGCGATGGTGATCGCGTCTACGCGGTCGTGCGCGGCGTCGGCGCGGCGTCGGGTGAGCAACGGCTCGAGCAGTCGATCTCCCGGGCGTGGACCGACGCGAAGGCGGCGCCGGCGTCAGCGCGACTGTTCGAGGCGAGCGCGACCGGCGTGCCCGCGGAAGACGCGCGCGAGCTCGAGATCGTTCGCTCCATCGCCGGTCGCGACGTGGAGCTGGCGTCGGTCGCGGGCTTCACCGGTTCGCTGGGCGCGGCGGCTGGTCTGACGTCGCTCGTCAAGGCGGCGCTCTCGCTGCATCACGAGGTGCTCCCTCCCTCGCCCGGTCTCGGGGTTCGCGACGCGCGCGCGTGGGCTCGCAATCGCTCGGAAGGTCCGCGTCGAGCGGGCGTCACCTCGCTGGGACTCGATGGCAGCGCGGTGCACGTGGTGCTCGAGCAGGCGCCGGATCACCACGTCACGTCCGCGCAGGCCGGTCATCGCGCCGCGGGCCTCTTCCTCGTCTCGGATCGCGCCGCGCTTCATCAGTTCGTGCAGGCGCGTCGCGGCGAGTCGATCGATCTGCTCGCCACTCGCTGGTTCCGTGAGCACGAGAAGGCGGGCCCCTGGGCGTATGTCGCGACCAGCGTCGATGATCTGCTCCGCCAGCTCGAGGTCGAGCGGCCGCGCCCGTCACGGCTCGAGGGTGAAGTGGCGTTCGTCTTCCCCGGCTCGGGCACCCACTTCGAGGGCATGGGTCGCGGGCTGCATCTCGCGTTGCCGGAGACGCTGGCGCGCCTCGACCGCGACTCCGAGTCGCTGGCGCTGCACCTCGCGCCGCCGACGCACGCGGGTCTGTCCGACATCATCGTGCGGCACGTCACGCACGGGCTCTCGGTCGCAGAAGGCCTGACCTTGCTCGGGCTGAAGCCCACCGCGTTCATCGGCTACTCGCTGGGCGAGTCTGCCGGCCTCTTCTCGTCGCGCGCGTGGAAGGACCGCGACGTGATGTTCCGTCGCACGCTCGAGTCGGAGCTCTTCCGCACCCAGCTCGGTGGCCCGTGCACCGTGATCAAGGCCGCGTGGGGCCACGACGCGGAGTGGGCCGTCGCGCTTGTGATGCGGCCTCAGGAAGAGGTCCGCGCTGCACTCGAAGGCACGGCCGCGTTGTTGATCGTCAACGCCCCGCGCGAGTGCGTGGTGGGCGGCAACCGCGTCGACGTGCGGAAGGTCGTGCACGCGTTGGGTGGCGAGGCGGTGTTCCTCGAGGACGTGCCGTCGGTGCACCTGCCCGTCGTCGAGGCGGTGAAGGACGCATACCGCGCGCTGCACGTGCTGCCGGCGACGCCGCCGAAGGGCGTGAAGTTCTACAGCGCGGCGTGGGCGCGGCCGTACGAGGTCACCACCGAGAGCGCTGCCGACTCCGTCACCGACGATGCGCTGCACGGGTTCGACTACACGAAGGTGATCGAGCGCGCGTGGAACGACGGCGTGCGGGTGTTCGTCGAGGCAGGCCCGCAGGGCTCGTGCACGCGGATGATCTCGCGGATCCTCGAGGGCAAGCCCCACCTCGCAGTGTCGGCGTGTCAGCGCGGCGTCGATGGGTATCTGGCGTTGCTGCAGGCGATCGCGCGCGTGGCCGAGAGCGGCGTGCCGGTGTCGCTCGAGCCGCTGTACGGCGCGGAAGGCGGCGTGGTCCTGCCTGCGCCGCGGCCCGCGAAGGTCGTCACCGTGAAGCTCGGCTTCGTCAGCGACGCGAAGCCGGAGATCGTCAAGACGGCCGCGCGCCGAATGGGAGTAGCAGTGGGACCGACGGTGAGTGGAAGCATGGACGGTGCGATCTCGGCGTTGACCTCGTCGATGCGCGCGACCGCCGATGCGCATGAGGTGTTCTTGCGGCTCGCCCAGCAGTCGGCGGCGCTGCAGGCGCAGTTGCTGAGCCAGCAGCCTGTCCCTCAGCTCGTGCCCAACCGCGTCGCGCCTCCGCCTCCGAAGGCGCCCCTCGCTCGGTTCGATCGCGCGATGTGCCTCGAGTTCGCGATCGGCTCGCTGGGCAAGATGCTCGGGCCCCAGTTCGCGATCGTCGACTCGTACCCCACGCGCGTGCGGCTGCCCGACGAGCCGCTGATGCTCTGCGACCGCATCGTCGAGGTCGAAGGTGAGCCCGGCAGCCTCACCACCGGCCGCTGTGTCACCGAACACGACGTGCTCCCCGGCGCCTGGTACCTCGATGGCGGCCGCGTGCCGGTGTGCATCAGCGTCGAGGCCGGCCAGGCCGACCTCTTCCTCTCGGCGTACCTCGGCATCGATCTGCAGACGAAGGGTGAGCGCGTGTACCGGCTCCTCGACGCGAAGGTGGTGTTCCACCGCGACCTGCCGCGCGTGGGCGAGGTGATCCGCTACGACATCAAGATCGACCGCTTCATCAAGCAGGGCGACACCTGGCTCTTCTTCTTCCGCTTCGACGGCACCATCGACGGTCAGCCGCTGATCACCATGTATGACGGCTGCGCGGGCTTCTTCAGCAGCGAGCAGCTCGAGCAGGGCAAGGGCATCGTGCTCGAAGGTCGCCCGAAGGCGCGCCCGCCGCGGCTGGTGCAGCACCCGTTCACGCCGTTGATGCCGTCGGGCAAGACCTCGCTCACCGCGCCGCAGGTCGATGCGCTGCGCGCCGGCGATCTCTCCACCGCGTTCGGCCTCGACTTCCCCGTTCGTGAGCTCTCGCCGTCGCTGCGGCTCCCCGACGGGCGCATGCGCCTGGTCGATCGCATCCTCGAGCTCGACACCACCGGCGGGATCGCAGGCCACGGTCTGGTGATCGGCGAGCACGACGTCACCCCTGACGCCTGGTACCTCACCTGCCACTTCACGAACGATCCGGTGATGCCGGGCACGCTGATGTTCGAGTGCTGTCTGCACACCCTGCGCGTGTTGTTGCTGCGCCTCGGTTGGGTCGATGACGCCACCGACGTCGATCTCCACTACGCGCCGATCGAAGGGGTGGTGAGCCAGCTCAAGTGCCGCGGCCAGGTGCTGCCCACCACCAGGAAGGTCCAGTACCGCGTGGAGATCGACCAGATCGGCTACGACCCGGAGCCCTTCGTGGTCGCCACCGCGTCGATGTACGCCGACGGCAAACACGTGGTGCAGATGGAAGGCATGTCGGTCCGCATTCGGGGGCTGTCGAAGGAGCGCCTCGAGCAGGTGTTCGCGAAGACGTCGAAGCCGGCCTCGGGCTCCACCGTCCGCTTCACCCGCGAGCAGATCCTCGAGTACTGCGAAGGCGCACCCTCGAAGTGTTTCGGCGCGCCGTACGAGGTGTTCGACGCACAGCGGAAGCTCGCGCGGCTCCCGCGGCCGCCGTACCTGTTCATGGATCGCGTGCTGCAGTGCGAGCCGAAGCCGTTCGAGCTCAAGCCCGGCGGGTGGATCACCTGTGAGTACGACGTTCCGCCCGACGCCTGGTACTTCGCGGCGAACCGTCAGCCCACCATGCCCTTCGCGGTGCTGCTCGAGGCGGCGCTGCAGCCGTGCGGCTTCCTCGCGGCCTACGCGGGCTCGGCGCTGGCCGACACGCTCGACCTGAGCTTCCGCAACCTCGACGGCACGGCGACGATTCACCGCGAAGTTCCGCGCGACATCGGCACGCTCACCTTGCGCTCGCGGCTGACCAAGGTCTCGAAGGCGGGCGGCATGATCCTCGAGAACTTCGACTTCGAGGTGCTGAGCCGGGGCGAGCCCATCTACACCGGCACCACCGGCTTCGGCTTCTTCCCCAAGGCCTCGCTCGAGCAGCAGGTCGGTGTGCGCGGCGTGGCTCGCTTCACGCCCCCGTCACCAGCGCGCAGCTTCGAGCTCCCTCGCGAAGCGCCGCTCACCCCCGATGCCGTGGCGCCCTTCTCTGGTCAGGGGCTGATGGCTCCGGCGGGCGCCTTCGCGATGGTCGATCGGGTGGACGCGCTCACCCTCGACGGTGGTGCGCATGGGCTGGGCTTCGTCAGCGGCAGCAAGCGCGTCGATCCGGCCGAGTGGTTCTTCCGCGCGCACTTCTACCAGGACCCGGTGATGCCCGGCTCGCTGGGCCTCGAGGCGCTCGTGCAGTTGCTCGGCGCGTGGGCACGAGAGCGCTTCCCGTCGCTGCGCCAGTCGCACCGCTTCCAGTCGCTCGCGGTCGGTATGCCTCACGTGTGGCAGTACCGAGGTCAGGTCATCCCCACCAACGCGACCGTGCTGGTGCAGGCGAACCTCACGAAGATCATCGAGGGTGACGAGCCGGTGATCGTCGCCGAGGGGCAGCTCCTGGTGGACGGAAAGATCATCTACGTCATGAAGGACTTCCCGCTGCGCCTGGTGCGAGAGAGCTGAACGATGCGCTGGAAGAACGTTCACGTCGAAGCCATCACGCACGTGCTGCCCGAGGAGTCGATCTCCTCGGCGGAGCTCGAGGCGCGTCTCGCCCCGATGTACGGCGCGCTGCACCTGGCGTCGGGACAGCTCGAGTCGCTGACCGGAATTCGCGAGCGCCGCCGCTGGCCGAAGGGCACGCGCATGTCGCAGGCCGCGGCAAGGGCCGGTCGCAAGGCGCTCGAGGCGAGCGGGGTGCCCGCAGAAGAGCTCGGCGCGGTGATCTACGCCGGCGTCTGTCGCGACGATCTCGAGCCCGCCACCGCCTGTGGGGTCGCCGCCGAGCTCGGCACCAGCCCTGACGCGATGGTCTTCGACGTCAGCAACGCGTGCCTCGGCATGCTCAACGGCATGGTCGAGATCGCCAACCGCATCGAGCTCGGCCAGATCCGCGCAGGGCTCGTGGTGTCGGCCGAGAGCTCGCGGGAGATCGTCGATCGCAGCATCGAGCGCCTCAACCACGAGCCCACGCTCGAGCGCTATCGCCTCGGCCTCGCCACCATGACCGGCGGCTCGGGCGCGGCGGCGGTGTTGCTCACGGCGGCTGACTACTCGGGCACCGAGCATCGCCTCGTCTCGGGCGCCGCGCTCTCGGCGCCGCAGCACCACCGGCTCTGTCGGTGGGGCCCGACGTCGGGGCTGCTCGGCGAGACGCCCAACGTGATGGACACCGATGCGTCGGGGGTGCTCGAGCACGGCGTCGCGCTCGGCAGCCAGACGTGGGACCGGTTCCTCACCAACAGCGGCTGGCGGCGCGAAGACATCGATCGCGTCATCTGCCACCAGGTGGGCGCCGGTCACCGCCGCGAAGTGCTCGAGACGATCGGTGTCGAGCTCTCGCGAGACTTCTCGACCTTCGAGACGCTGGGAAACATGGGCACGGTGTCAGTGCCCATCACCGCTGCGATGGCGGCGGAAGCAGGCTTCATTCGCGCAGGACAACGCGTCGGCTTCCTGGGCATCGGGAGCGGACTCAATTGTCTGATGCTCGGACTTCATTGGTGAGGGACGTGATGACCTTCGACGTGACGCCGTACAAGTCGCTGTACCCGTGGCAGGGGCACTTCCTCGACGTGGGGCAGGGCGTGAAGCTCCACTACCTCGACGAGGGCAAGGGCGAGCCGATGGTGATGGTGCACGGCAACCCGACGTGGAGCTTCTACTGGCGCCACCTCGTCACCGCCTTCTCGAGCCAGTACCGGGTGATCGTCCCCGATCACGTGGGCTGCGGCCTGTCGGACAAGCCGGGCGACGAGAAGTACGAGTACGTGCTCGAGCGGCGCGTCGCCGATCTCGATCGCCTCATCAACTCCCTGGGCCTGAAGGACGACATCACGCTCGTGCTCCACGACTGGGGCGGGATGATCGGCATGGCGTGGGCGACGAAGAACCCGGGCCGCGTGAAGCGCTTCGTGATCCTCAACACCGCGGGCTTCGGGCTCCCCGAGGGGCGCAAGCTCCCGTGGCAGATCGGCATGGTGCGCTACGCGCCGTACTTCCCGGTGCCGGTGCGCGCCTTCAACGCGTTCTCGCGCGGGGCGAACCTGATGTGCAGCACCCGGCCCGGCCGCATGACGCCGCTGATCAAGCAGGCCTACCTCGCGCCCTACGACTCGTGGGAGCACCGCATCGCCGTGCAGCGCTTCGTCGAAGACATTCCCCTCGCGCCCGGTGATCGGAGCTGGCCGCTGGTGAAGGAGGTCTCGGACAAGCTCGAGCAGTTCCGCAAGGTGCCGATGCTGATCTGCTGGGGCCGCAAGGACTTCGTGTTCGACGACGCGTTCCTCGCCGAGTGGCGCAAGCGGTTGCCCGAGGCCGAGGTCAACGTGTTCGAAGACGCCGGCCACTACGTGCTGGAAGACGCGCACGAGGAGATCGTCGGCCTGATGCGCGGCTTCCTCGCGAAGCACCCGCTGGCCGGGAAGGCCGCATGACCACGACGAACATCGCCTCGCACCTGCCCGCGATGGCGAAGCTCGACGCCAGCCGCCCGGCGATCATCGCGCCCGTCGGAGGCGGTCAGTGGAAGTCGATGTCGTTCGGTGAGCTCGACGCGCTGAGCGACTCGTACGCGCGGGGCCTCGAGAAGATCGGCATCACCCGCGGCGTGCGCACCGTGCTCCTCGCGCCGCCGAGCCTCGAGTTCTTCCCGTTGGTGTTCGGGCTGTTCAAGGCTGGCGCGGTGATCGTGATGATCGACCCGGGCATCGGTCGAGAGGCGTTGCTGGCGTGCCTCGAGGAAGTTCAGCCCGAGGCCTTCATCGGCGTTCCGAAGGCGCACCTCGCGCGGTTGTTGTTCCGCAAGCCGTTCCGCCACGTGAAGGCGGTGGTGACCATCGGCTCGCGCTGGTTCTGGGGCGGTCACACCCTCGAGGCGCTGAAACAGCTCGGTGGCGCGGGGCCGTTCGAGGCGGTCACGCCCAGGCCCGGTGAGACCGCGGCGATCCTCTTCACCTCCGGCTCGACGGGCATCCCCAAGGGCGCGGTCTACACGCACGAGATCTTCGACGCCCAGGTGCGGATGATCCGCGACACCTACGGCATCAAGCCGGGCGAGATCGATCTCCCCACCTTTCCGCTCTTCGCGCTCTTCGACCCCGCGCTGGGCATGACCTCGGTGCTCCCCGACATGGACTTCCGGTTCCCGGCGAAGGCCGACCCCGCGAAGTTGATCGAGGCGATCACGACGCACGGCTGCACGATGATGTTCGGCAGCCCCGCGCTGCTCGACAACCTCGGGCGCTACGGTGTCGAGAAGTCCGTCACGCTGCCGACGATCAAGCGGGTGCTGTCTTCGGGGGCGCCGGTGCGGGTCGACGTGCTCGAGCGCATGACGAAGCTGCTCTCGGGTGACGCCGAGGTCTTCACGCCCTTCGGCGCCACCGAGTCGTTGCCCGTCGCCAGCATCGGGAGCCGCGAGGTGCTGGCCGACACGGGCCACGCTGCGCGCGCCGGCCGTGGGGTGTGCGTGGGGCGACCGGTGGAGGGCGTCACGGTGCGGATCATCAAGATCTCCGACGCGCCGATCGCCACGTGGGACGACTCGCTCGTCGTGCCCAACGGCACCATCGGAGAGATCACCGTGCGCGGGCCGGTGGTCACCCGAGAGTACTGGGCGCGCCCGGAGCAGACCGCCGCCGCGAAGATCCGCGAAGGCGATCAGATCGTCCACCGCATGGGCGACGTCGGCTTCCTCGACGAGCAGGGCCGGGTGTGGATGTGCGGTCGCAAGGGCCATCGCGTCGAGACCGGCGCCCGCACCTTCTTCAGCGTGCCCGTCGAGGAGATCCTCAACCAGCACCCCGCAGTTCGCCGCTCGGCCCTGGTCGGCGTCGGCGCGAAGGGGCAACAGCAGCCGGTGGTGTTGCTCGAGACCGAGCCGGGCCAGTCGCTGAACGTCGCCGAGGTGAAGGCCCTCGCGGCGAAGTTCGACGTCACCCGCGACCTCACCCACTTTCACCTCTTCCCGGGCGAGTTCCCGGTCGACAAGCGGCACAACGCGAAGATCGAGCGCGAGAAGCTCGGCGTGTGGGCCACGGAGCAGGGGCTCGGTCGATGAAGGCGATGGTCACCGGTGGGGGCGGTTTCCTGGGCAGCAACCTGGTGCGGGCGCTGCTGGCGCGCGGCGATTCGGTGCGGGTGCTCGCGCGCGGCGACTACCCCGACCTGCGTGCGCTCGGCGCCGAGACGGTGCGCGGCGACATCACCGACGCGGCCGCCACCGCGAAGGCCTGCGCCGGCATGGACGTGGTGTTCCACACGGCTGCCAGGGCGGGCGGGTGGGGTGACCCGAAGGAGTTCGAGGCGATCAACATCACCGGCACTCAGCACGTCGTCGACGGCTGTAAGCAGGCCGGCGTGCCGGTGCTGGTGCACACCAGCTCACCGAGCGTGGTGCATGGCCACGGCGACATCGAGGGCGCCGACGAGTCGATCGCCTACGGCACGAAGTTCACCGCGCACTACCCGCGCACCAAGGCGATCTCCGAGCAGCTCGCGCGCGCGGCGAGTGACGCGTCATTGAAGGTCGTCGCGCTGCGGCCGCACTTCATCTGGGGGCCGGGCGATCGACACCTGCTCCCTCGGTTGGTGGTGCGGGCGAAGGCCGGCCGCCTGCGTCGCATCGGCTCGCGCGACCCGAAGAGCGACACCATCTACATCGACAACTGCGTGCACGCGCACCTGCTGGCCGCCGACAAGCTCCGCGCGGGTGCGCCGCTCGGGGGGAAGACGTACTTCGTCAGCGACGACGCACCGATCGGCGTGTGGACGATGGCCGATCGCATGATCGCCTGCGCGGGCCTGCCGCCGATCACGAAGTCGGTGCCGGCGGGCGTGGCCTACGCGGTGGGCGCGACCCTCGAGGCGATGCACTGGCTCTTCCGCATCGACGCCGAGCCGATGATCACCCGCTTCGGCGCCACCGAGCTGTCGCACGCGCAGTGGTTCGACATCTCGGCCGCCAGGCGCGACCTCGGCTACGCGCCGCTGGTGACGATCGACGAGGGGCTTCGCCGCCTCGCCGCGCAGCTGCAGGCGGGGTGAGGCTCAGCGGCGGCGGGCGCGCACCATCGCGATCACCCGCTCCGCCGACATCCATTCCAGCTCCGACTCGACGTCGATCGCGGGATCTTCTGGCGGCAGCAGCAGCGTCACGTCACCGACCGCCGACACCCGCGCCGCCTGGAACCCGAAGAAGTGCCGGACGATGGGGAACACGGCCTTGTAGACGGCCTCCTTCATCGCGAAGCGCACCATCACCGCGGGCCAACGCGCCGGCTCCTCGAGCGCCTCGACCTCGGCGAGCTCTTCGGGTCGGCAGACCTTCGACGCGATCGCCAGGCGCTTCCGGCCGTCACCTTCGAGGTCGATGCCCACGAAGCCGTCTGCCGAGCGCGCCACCAACGCCAGCGCGAGATCGGCCTTGTGGCTGATCGACACCGTCAAGCCAGAAGGGCACAGCGGCTCTCGCTCGACGCCCGACAACATCGCCGGCCAGTCGACCCCGAGGAACTCGGCCGCGGCGCGCGCGGCGAGCCTTCCACCGGCGTACTCGATCTGCCGCCGCCCCCGCTCCTCGAGCGCGGCGGCCCGCTCCTCTTCTCGCAACCGCACCAGCACGGTGTCTGGAACAGGCTCCGTCCCCGCGGGCAACGGCACCGCTGCCAGCACGCCGAAGCGCACCTTCTTGATCCAGGCCAGCTCGAAGGGACTCACCACCACCTCATGGTACTCGGTGTAGCCTTCCCGCCATGTTCCGACGCCTCTCGAATAGCTGGGAACTGACCAAGGCCAGCGCCCGTGTCCTCTCTGCCGACAAGGAGCTGCTGGTCTTCCCGGCCCTCTCCGCGGTGCTGCTGGTGCTGGTCAGCGTGAGCTTCTTCCTGCCGCTGATCTTCTTCTCTGGCGGCGGCGAGCGTCTCAACTCGGCCGTCGGCGCGCTGGTGTCGTTCGCGTTCTACGTCGTGTCGTACTTCGTCATCTTCTTCTGCAACTCTGCGCTGGTCGGCGCGGCGCTCATCCGGCTCCGCGGTGGAGACCCGACGCTGGGCGACGGCCTGCGCATCGCCAGCGGGAAGCTCGGCGTCATCTTCAGCTACGCGCTGGTGGCGGCGACGGTCGGCATGATCCTCCGCTTCATTCAGGAGCGCGCCGGGCTCCTCGGCCGGCTGGTCAGCGGCCTGTTCGGCATGGCGTGGACGCTGGCGACCTTCCTCGTGGTGCCGGTGCTGGTGAACGAGAACGTCGGCCCCATCGACGCGGTCAAGCGCAGCACGGAGCTGCTCAAGAAGACCTGGGGCGAGCAGGTGGTCGGCAACTTCGGCGTCAGCACCGTGCTCACGCTGTTCGGCTTCGTGCTCACGCTGCTCTTCATTCCGCTCGTCTTCCTGTCGGCCAGCACCCAGCAGCCCGTGTTGATCGGCCTCACGGTCGGTGGCTACGCCATCGGGCTCATGACGCTCGCGCTGGTCGGCGCGACGCTCTCGGGCATCTACACCGCCGCGCTCTACCGCTACGCCTCCGAGGGCCAGATGGGCGAAGGCTTCGCGCCCGAGATGGTCACCGAAGCGTTCCGCTCGAAGTGAGTGTGCCCGTGGCGTCTTCTCTTCAGGAGCTCTTCACTCGCCGCGTGGTGTTGATCACCGGCAAGGGCGGCGTCGGTCGCTCTTCGATGACCGCGGCCCTCGCGACTGTCGCCCAGCGCAAGGGCGTGCGGGTCACCATCTGCGACATCGGCGACGATCCCGCCGACTACTCGCCGCTCGCCCGTCACTTCGGTCGCGATCGCCTGCCCTCGACGCCCGAGGAGCTCGTGCCGGGCATCAAGGGCGTGGTGCTGCTCGCGCGCTCGGGCCAGGAGCTGTTCCTCAAGTCGGTCCTCCGCTCGGGCACGCTCGCGCGCGCGGCGCTCAGCTCCGATGCGCTGCGGCGGCTGCTCTCTGCGGGCCCGTCGTTCAAGGAAATGGGCGTCTTCTTCCAGCTCCTCACCCTGCTGCGCGCCAAGCGCCCCGACGGCGGCGACGAGCACCAGCTGGTGTTGATCGACATGCCGGCGACCGGCCACACGCTGTCGCTCACCGGCCTGCCCGAGCTGCTGCTCAAGCTCGTGCCGCGCGGGCCGATCGCCGCGGCGCTCAAGGAAGGGCAGTCGTACCTCAACGATCCGAAGCTCGGCGCGGCGTGGGTCGTCGCCATCCCCGAGACGTTGCCGGTCAGCGAGTGCCTCGAGCTGCTGGCGGGCCTGCAGAAGACCGGCATGCCCGCGGGCGGGGTGTTGATGAACCGGGTGCCGCTCGATCCCTTTTCGGCCGCCGAGCGCGCCGCGCTGCAGCCGTCGATCGAGCGCCTCAACCCGCTGGGCGCCGAGGGCTTCCGCCGTCCGGTGCTGGCGCAGCGTGAGATTCACCGGCTTCGCGCGGGCACGAAGCTCCCCATCTTCGAGCTGCCCGAGCTGACGCCCGGCGCGACGCTCATCTCCAGCCTCGCCGACGCCATCGGGAAGATCTCATGAGCCACGAACCTGTTCGCATCGGCGAGCTCATCCGCAACCGCAAGGTCATCGTGTGCTGCGGCGCCGGCGGAGTGGGGAAGACCACCACCGCGGCCGCGCTCTCGCTCGCCGCCGCGCGCGCGGGGCGCCGGGTGCTGGTGCTGACCATCGATCCCTCTCGGCGCCTGGCCGAGACGCTGGGCGTCGCGCGCAACCCGCCCACGCCCGTCGCGGTGCCCGCCGATCGCCAGACCGCCGCCGGTATTCACGCCCCCGCCTCGCTCGACGCGTGGATGCTCGACCCCAAGCTGGTGGCCGACGAGTCGGTGCGCCGCCTCACCAAGTCACCGGAAGACGCCGAGCGCGTGCTGGGCAACCGCATCTACCAGCAGGTGTCGTCGATGGTGGCGGGCATGCACGAGTACACCGCGATGGAGGCGCTCCACCGCCTGGTGAACGAGGGCCGCTACGATCTGGTGGTGCTCGACACGCCGCCGTCGCGCCACGCGCTCGACTTCCTCGAGGCCCCGCGACGGCTCAGCGGCCTCGTCGACAGCACCGCGCTGCAGGCCTTCCTCCCCCGCCGCGACAGCCTCGTGGCGCGCGCGGCGTCGAAGGTGATCGAGAAGATCCTCGGCGCGGTGTTCGGCGACGAGTTCGCCGAAGAGCTCGTCAGCTTCATGATGACGTTCTCCGGCATCTTCTCGGCGCTCAACGTCGACGTGAACGCGATGCGCACGTTCCTGAGCGGGCCCGACGTGGCCTTCCTGCTCGTGACGTCACCCGCGCCCGAGACGCTCGCCGAAGCGCACTTCTTTCAGGACAAGACGCGCGAGCTGGGGCTGCCCTTCCGCGGCTTCGTGCTCAACCGCAGCCGCGCGCGCAACACGAGCAAGCGCTGGCCCGACGAAGCGGCGCTCGATGAGCCGAGCCCTGAGGCCAGGGCCGCGCTCCCGAAGCTGCAGGCGATGGCCAACGTCGAGCTCGCCGCGGCGAAGCGCGATCTGTCGTTGCTGACCGAGCTCGAGCAGCGGGCGGGCAGCAACGCCACCGCCATCGCCGTTCCCGAGCTGCCCGAAGGCGCCGACGACATGCTGACGCTGCTCACCATCGCCGACGCGCTGGCCGCCTCCTGAGCCGGAAAACTCTGGCGTGATCCGAAACAGTTTCGGATCGCGCTCCCAAGTCCCCGTGACTTCAGGGTTTTGCTTCCGACGATCCGAAACAGTTTCGGATCAGCCAGGTGGCTGAAACTTCAGGGCTTTTCGGTGCGACCTGAAACAGTTTCAGGTGCGGCTTCGCAAGTGCCCGTCTTTACGGAGGTGGATCCGAAACAGTTTCGGATCCCGATCAGATTTTGAAGCTGCTGCAGCTCAGTCGCCGAACGCGTCGTCGATCGACTTGGGCGCCGCCTTCTTGGCCGCCGGCTTCGCCGCAGGCTCCTCGTCGCCCTCATCACTCTTCGCGGCCGCCCCAAGCTTCGCCATCTGGGCCTTGGCCCGGGCGTTGTTCGGGTCGTGCTTCAGCGCCCCCTGGAACGCCGCCTTCGCCTTCTCAGGATCGCCGTTGCTGACGAACTGCAGCCCCACCAGCACATACAGGTTCGAGAGCTGCCGGCGGATCTCCGCGCCGTACTTCCCCCAGCCGCTCGAAAGCCCCTCATCGAGCACCAACGCCTTCTGGAAGTTCGCGATCGCCGAGCTGCCGTTGTTCGACATCATCGCGTCGTTCGCCGCGTCGTAGGCCGCGATGAAGCGCGAGAGCTTGTCAGTGAGCTCCTTGTCGCCGGCCTTCTTCGCAGCCTCGAGCGACGCCTCGGCGTTGCCCTTCTCATAAGCGGCGAGGATCTGCGCCCGCTTGGCGCCGCCGGACGACTTCGCCGGAGCGTCTTCGTCCTCATCATCCGCCGCCGCAGCCTTGGCCGCCGCCACCTTCTTCTGGGTCGCCGCCGGCCGCGGAGCCGCGGTCACCATCGGGGCGCGGATCACGGTCGGCGCCTTCGGCTGCTCCTTCACCGTCACCGAGTCGTCGGCCACCACTTCTTCTTCCGCCGAGGGGCGCGCCTCAGCCGGCTTCACGTCGGCCTGCTCCGCCATCTTCCGCTTGATCGCGTCGTCGATGAGCTTCGACTTGTCGCTCTTGTCCGCCGTCGGAGCCGCCGCCACGGTGGTGGGCGAGGGCTTGTCGTTCGACATCGTCTTCACGAGCGCGAACGCGAGCACCGCCGCGAGGCTGAAGCCGACAGCGCCCGCGAACACGGCGATCTTCAGCGCGGTGCTGCTCGGCGCCGGTGACGCCTGCGGACCCGAGGGCCGCGCAACGACGGCGGTGCTGACGCGCGCCTTGGTCGACTTCTCGGTCGCCGGGCTCGGAGCGAGCTTCTCGGGCGGGGGCAGCGGGGCGCCGGGCAGCTTCTCGCCCTTGGCCAGCGGTCCGCGCAGCCGCAACAGCGCGTTACCCAGCGCGATCGAATCACCGGGCTTCACTTCGACCTCGGTCTCGATGCGCTGCTTGTTGACGAAGGTGCCGTTCTGCGAGCCCAGGTCCTTCACGAAGAACTGCTCGCCGACGCGCTTGATCTGCGTGTGGCGCCGCGAGATCGACGGGTGCTGCAGGCGGAGATCGCTCACCGACGCACGACCGACCACCACCGCGCCCTGCTTGACCTCGAGCAGCTGGCCCGCGCCCGGACCACGCTCCACGTAGAGGAATGCCGGCTTTTGTTCTGCACCCTGGACGCCGTACTCAGCCTGCATTTCCTGGTCTGCCTCGGTATCGAAAATGGACGTGGGGATGTGCTCTTCGACCTTCTTCACCACGCGTCGCCCGCCCACGCTGTTGCTCGGCAACTGTGCCACCCGCTGGGGCCTCGGATCATCAGCCTGGAGAACCTGCTCGTCCGTCACGGGCTCCCCGTGGTGGAGGGGGCGCTTGGGGTTGGGGGGCATGGTGGACTCCTTGTGCTGCGACTGAAGTGACGAAGTATCGCACATCTGACACCAATGGTTGCCTGTGGGTAAAGTGCCCCCCAGCCATGAGTGCCCCTGAAATCCGCGTCTTCAACACGATGCAGCAGTCGAAGGTTCCGCTTCAGCCCATAACCCCCGGGAAAGTGGGCGTCTACGTGTGTGGCCCGACGGTCTACAGCTACGTCCACATCGGCAACGCGCGCACGTTCACCTCGTTCGACACCATCGTTCGCTACCTCCGGTACCGCGGGTTCGAAGTCCGCTACGTGCGGAACTACACCGACGTCGACGACAAGATCATCAAGGCCGCGAAGGAGACCGGTGAAGACCCGATCGCCCTGGCCGCCCGCTTCGTGGGCGAGTTCGAAGCCGACATGAAGGCGCTGCGCCTGATGCCGCCCGACGTCTCGCCCAAGGTCTCGGAGACCATCCCGGAGATCATCGAGATCATCCAGAAGCTGATCAGCCGCGGCGTGGCCTACGAGTCGAAGGGCGACGTGTACTTCGAGGTTCGCAAGTACCCCGACTACCTCAAGCTCTCGAAGCGCAAGGTCGACGATCTGCTCTCCGGCGCGGGCGATCGCGAGATCGTCAACGAAGATCAGAAGCGCGACCCGCTCGACTTCGCGTTGTGGAAGGCCGCCAAGCCCGGCGAGCCGTCGTGGCCGTCCCCGTGGGGCGCGGGCCGGCCCGGCTGGCACATCGAGTGCTCGGCGATGAGCAGCAAGTACCTCGGCGAGACCTTCGATCTCCACGGCGGCGGGCTCGATCTGATCTTCCCCCACCACGAGAACGAGATCGCCCAGTCCGAAGCGGCGAGCGGCAAGACGCTCTGCAACTGCTGGATGCACGGCGGCTTCCTCGATCTCGAGGGCGCGAAGATGTCGAAGTCGCTGGGCAACGTGGTGCGGCTGCGCGATGCGCTCCAGCGCGTCGACGCCGAGGGCCTGCGCTACTTCTTCCTCTCGACGCACTACCGCCAGCAGCTCGCGTTCTCCGACAAGTCGCTCGCCGACGCCGAGGCGCGCATGGAGTACTTCTACGAGACGCTCAAGAAGGTCGACGAGCGCATCGTGGGCAAGGACTTCGGCTCGGGCCCGCTGCACGGAGATCCCGATCGCTTCCTGCGCGAGTTCGATGAGGCGATGAGCGACGACTTCAACTTCACCGGCGGGCTCGGGGTGCTCTCCGGCCTCTTCGCCGAGCTGAACCTGCTGACCGACAAGCCGCCCGTGAAGGACAAGGCGGTGGTCGGCCGCACGCTGGTCGCGCTGAGGGAAGTGGTGCGGAAGATCGCCTCCGCGCTCGGCCTGTTCGAGACCGACGCCAACGCGTGGCTGCTCGGTCGCCGCGATCGCCAGGTGCTCGCGAAGGGCATCGACGCCAAGCACGTCGAGGCGCAGCTTCAGGCTCGCAAAGACGCGCGCGCGGCGAAGGACTTTGCCGCGTCGGATCGCATTCGCGCCGAGCTCAAGACGCTGGGCGTCGAGGTGCTCGATTCGCCCAGCGGCACGACCTGGAAGGTCGCGTAGCCCTCACTGCACGCGGAACAGGCCGCGCAGCTCTTCCGTCTGGCTCGTCGGGGCCAGGCGGCGGAGCGCAGTCACCCGCCACTGGTAGTACTGACCGCTGGTGAGCGCCGGACCGCCGTACACGGTGGACACCGTCGCCTTGTCGGCGATCGCCTTTTCCCAGATCGAGTTGCCCAACGAGTCGAACACCCTGAGCATGTAGGCGTCGGCGTTCGAGTACTGCGTCCACGTGAAGGTCGGCGTCGCGGTGGTGCTCTCGACGTTCTCGGCGCCCGGGCTCACCAGCGTCACCGCGCCCGTCACCTTGAAGGCCGGGCTCGTCGCGCCCGAGATCGTGCCGTTGCTCACCGTGACGTGGAGGACCTGCGTGCCCGAGATGCCCGGGTCGGGATCGCGCACGTTGCCGTCGTTCTCGAAGGCCGCGAGCACCACGTACTTGCCGTCGGGGATGCCGCTGATCGACCACGCGCCGGTGACGTTGGGCGTGCCGCTCTCGGGCGCGCGCAGCCCCGGCGGCACCTCCCCGCGGCCGAGCGCGTCGATGAACGTGCTCTCGACCACCAGCACCACGCTGGTGCCCGCGCCGTTCGCGCCCGCCACCAACTGCACGCTGCCGCTGAGCGACGCGGTGGGCACCGTGGACTTCTTGAACGCCACGTCCTTCACGTCGGCGTCGGCGACCTGCACCTCGACCGGCGGGTAGTTCACGCCCCTGGTGTACGCGCTGATCTTCGTGCCGCCCGAGGGCACGTTGAAGAAGGTGAACTTGCCGTCGGCGCCGGCGATGGTGGTGCGGCCCGTCGCGCTCCCGCTCTCGATCACCAGGAGCACGGCGCGCTGATCGGCGCTCACCTCGACCGTGCCGCTCACCGACGGGCGGTTCTGCGCGCTCGCCTCGACTGGCGACAGCCCCACGTCGGTCAGCGGGCTCTGGACGATCCACGGGCCGACGTCTTTCTCCTTCTGGGCGGCGGCCGCGGTGTCGATCGGCAACGAGACGCGCGCGCCCGAGGGGAACGGCACGTAGTTCTTCGCCTGACTGCGCAGCATCACGCGACGGCCGATCACGGTGCCCTTGTCGTCACTGCGCGTGGTGGGAATGCGCAGCGTGTACGTGCCGTCGGCGCCGCTCACCGTGCTGGTGCCCGCGGGCGCGCCGTTCTCGTCGGTGGCGAGCACCTCGGCGTTGGCGATCGCGTTGGTGGTGCTGAGATCGAAGACCTTGCCCTTCAGCGTGACTGGCGCGAAGCACACCGGCTTGTCCCGCCCCTGTACCGATTCGCACACTTGATCGGACGGACAGGTACTGGGGTCGCTCACCACACACTCCCGAGGTCCACAGGCGGTGAAGGTGAGGGCGAGGGCGCTGAGCAGAAGTAGACGAGTCATGGTGCCTCCAGTGGGGGAATCGAGCGTGCGAGCCTGAGCAATACGGTGGCCACCGTCGCGGCGGACGAAGTGAGTCGCGTCGCGCGGTTCCACGGTGTGCGTGGGTGTCGCTGCGTTGCTCCGTGACGCGGCGGTCATGGTATCCGCGCCGCATGGGGCTGATTCTTCTGTGCGTTCTCGCCGCCGCGCCGGTGAAGCCGATCGACGCTGCCGAGCTGACCGGCCACGTGCGCTTCCTCGCGTCCGATCTCCTCGAGGGGCGCGGGCCAGCCACGCGGGGAGATCGCCTCGCGCAGCAGTACATCGCCGCGCAGTTCGAGGCGCTGGGCCTCGAGCCCGCCGCGCCTGACGGAGGTTGGATCCAGCCGGTGGAGCTGGTCGGCGTCACCGGCAACCCCGAGGTGCTCACGCTGCAGACCGCGGCGTCGGCGCTCACGCTGAAGTTCAAGGACGACTTCATCGCGCTGTCCGGTCACCAGCAGCGAGAGTCGGTGCTCGAGCGCGCCGACCTGGTCTTCGTCGGCTACGGCATCCGCGCGCCCGAGTTCCAGTGGGACGACTTCAAGGGCCTCGATCTCAAGGGCAAGGTGCTGGTGGTGATGAACAGCGATCCCGAAGACGACCCGTCGCTCTTCGCCGGTCGCGCGCGGCTCTGGTACGGCCGCTGGGACTACAAGTACGAGCAGGCCCGTCAGCTCGGCGCCGCGGGGTGCCTGATCATTCACACCACGCCCTCGGCGGGCTACCCGTGGTCGGTGGTGCAGACCTCGTGGACCGGCGAGCAGTTCGATCTCCCCGCGCGCCCAGGCGAGCCGCAGCTCCAGGTGAAGGGCTGGCTCACCGAGACGGCGGCTCGCAAGGCGTTCGCGTTGACGGGGAAGGATCTCGACGCGCTGCGCGTGTCGGCGAACTCGCGCAAGTTCAAGCCGGTGCCGCTGGGGGTGACGATCTCCACGTCGTTCACCAGCGTGGTGGCGAAGAAGGTGAGCGGCAACGTGCTGGGGCTGTTGCGTGGCTCGGACCCGCAGCTCTCGAAGGAGGTCGTCGTCTACACCGCGCACCACGATCACCTCGGGAAGAAGGAAGGCGGCGCGCCGGGCGAAGACGTGATCTTCAACGGCGCGGTCGACAACGCGTCGGGCGTGGCCGCGATGTTGGCGATCGCGCGCTCGCTGAGCCAGCTCCCGAAGGCGCCGAAGCGCAGCGTGTTGTTCGCGGCGGTGGCGGCCGAGGAACAGGGGCTGCTCGGCTCACAGTTCCTCATCGAGCACCCGCCGGTGCCGCCGGCGCGCATGGCCGCGGATCTCAACCTCGACGGCCTCAACGTCTGGGGCCGCACGCGCGACGTGAGCGTGATCGGCCTGGGCAAGTCGTCGCTCGACGCGCAGATCATCGAGCTGGCGCGCGCGCAGGGGCGCACCGTGAAGCCCGACGCGCTGTCCGACCGCGGCTTCTTCTACCGGTCGGATCAGTTCAACTTCGCCAAACACGGCGTGCCGTCGGCGTACTTCTCGAGCGGCCAGGACTTCATCGGCCGGCCCGAAGGGTGGGGGCGCACGCAGCGCGAGAAGTGGGAATCGACGCACTACCACCAGCCGTCCGACGAGGTCCGCGCCGACTGGGATCTCTCGGGGGCGCTGGAAGACGTGAACCTCTTCCTCGAGCTCGGGCTGTCGGTGGCCAACGCCTCGTCGATGCCCACCTGGACGAAGGGGGACGAGTTCGAGGCGGCCCGAAAGCGCTCGCTGGCGCACTAAACCTGACAGCCGGCTGTCACATGGGGCGTTAGAAGGGCCCCATGGCTGAGTTCAAGCTCATCAGTGAGTACGCGCCGCGCGGTGACCAACCCCGGGCGATCGAAGAGCTCACCGCCGGCGTGCTGCGCGGCGATCAGCACCAGGTGCTGCTCGGCGTCACCGGCTCCGGCAAGACCTTCACGATGGCCAACGTCATCGCCAACGCGAAGCGGCCGGCGCTGATCATCGCCCACAACAAGACGCTCGCGGCGCAGCTCTACGGCGAGTTCAAGCAGCTCTTCCCCGAGAACGCGGTCGAGTACTTCGTCAGCTACTACGACTACTACCAGCCCGAGGCGTACGTGCCGTCGTCGGACACGTACATCGAGAAAGACTCGTCCATCAACGAGCAGATCGAGCGCATGCGCCACTCGGCCACGCACTCGCTGCACACCCGCGACGACGTGGTGATCATCGCCTCGGTGTCGTGCATCTACGGCCTCGGCACCGCGCGCGCGTACGTCGGCATGGCGGTGAAGTTGATCAAGGGCGACGACCTCGGCCGCGACGCGCTGATGCGCAAGCTGGTGGAGTGCCAGTACGAGCGCAACGACATGGACTTCCACCGCGGCACCTTCCGCGTGCGCGGCGACACCGTCGAGGTCTTCCCCATCTACGAAGAGGACCGCGCGGTGCGGGTGGAGTTCTTCGGCGACACCGTCGATCGGATCTCCGAGTTCGACCCGCTGCGCGGCGTGACCATCGGCGAGGTGGCGAAGATGACCATCTTTCCCGGCAGCCACTACGTCACCGAGCCCGACGCGCGGCACCAGGCGATCAAGAACATCCGCGTCGAGCTGCAGGAACGCCTCGCGGAGCTCAAGGGCCAGAACAAGCTCGTCGAGGCGCAGCGGCTCGAGCAGCGCACGATGTTCGACCTCGAGATGATGGAGCAGCTCGGCTTCTCGAACGGCATCGAGAACTACTCACGCCACCTCTCGGGGCGCGCGCCGGGTGAGCCGCCGCCGTGCCTGCTCGACTACTTCCCCAGGAACTTCCTCGTCTTCGTCGACGAATCGCACCAGACCATTCCGCAGATCGGCGCGATGTACCGCGGCGACCGCAGCCGCAAGGAGACGCTGGTCGACTTCGGCTTCCGGCTCCCCAGCGCGATGGACAACCGGCCGCTCAAGTTCACCGAGTGGGAGGCCTTCGAGAAGCAGTGCATCTACGTGTCGGCCACCCCGGCCGAGTACGAGATCAACAAGGCGCGCGGCGTGTTGGTGGAGCAGGTCATTCGCCCCACCGGCCTGGTGGACCCCGAGGTGGAGATCCGCAAGGCGGGCAACCAGGTCGACGATCTCCTCGAGGAGATCCGGATTCGCGCGAAGAAGAACGAGCGCGTGCTGGTGACCACCCTCACCAAGCGCATGGCCGAGGATCTCACCGAGTACTACGCGGAGGTGGGCGTGAAGGTGCGCTACCTCCACGCCGACATCGACGCCATCGAGCGCACCGCGATCCTGCGCGACCTGCGCAAGGGCGTGTTCGACGTGCTGGTGGGCATCAACCTCCTGCGAGAGGGCCTCGACATCCCTGAGACGTCACTGGTGGCGATCCTCGACGCGGACAAGGAAGGGTACCTGCGCTCGCACGTGTCGCTCATTCAGACCATGGGCCGGGCGGCGCGCAACCTGAACGGCCGCGTGATCCTGTACTCGGACTCGATCACCGACTCGATGAAGAAGGCCCTCGAGGAGACCGATCGCCGCCGCGAGATTCAGCGCGCGTACAACAAGCAGCACGGCATCACGCCCACCGCGGTGAAGAAGGCGATCACCGACCTGTCGCAGTTCCTCTACGACGGCGACGCGATGGATCTGCCCCTGGCGGCGGATGGCGGGGCGGTGGTGCTCTCGAAGGAGGAGATCGCCGACCTGATCAAGAAGAGCGAGTCGATGATGATGGCCTACGCGGACGAGATGGAGTTCGAGAAGGCCGCCGTCGAGCGCGATCGGTTGGTGCTGCTGCGGGAGATGGACATGGGGCTCAAGCCCGCCGTGAAGTCGCTGCTCGCCGCGCCGAAGGAAGGCGACGTGGAGCGGGGGAATCAGCGGAAGAAGCAGCCGCGGAAGTACCGGAGGAAGAGATGACTGTTCCCCCTCTCCCCCTCAGGGGAGAGGGTCGGGGTGAGGGGAAAGCCGTCTCACGGCGGAATCGATGGTCTCCAGCACCGAACTCAGTCGCTCCACCACGTCATGGTTTCCAAACCGCAAGATCGTCCAGCCTTCCTCGGTGAGCTTCCCGTCGCGGATCGCGTCGTGGTCGCCCTTCAGTGGGTGGCCCGCGCCATCGACCTCGATGACGAGCCGAAGCTCGACACACGCGAAATCAAGGAAGTAGGGACCGACCGGGTGCTGACGACGGAACTTCGCTCCTCGCATCCGCCCGTTGCGGAGCCACGTCCACAGGCTCCGTTCGTGGTTGGTCTGGTCTCTGCGGAGCTTCCTCGCTCTGGCCGTCGACGCCTTCACCCATCGCATGCAGGCGTCGCGAAGCAGGTGATGTGCCAGCGGGTCGGCCCCTCACCCCGACCCTCTCCCCCTTCGTGGGAGAGGGCATGATCCTCGAGGACAAACTCGACGCCCTCCCGAACCAACCGGGCGTCTACCTGATGAAGGATCGCGCCGGCCGCATCATCTACGTCGGCAAGGCGGTCAATCTCCGCAATCGCGTTCGCAGCTACTTCAACCGCGGGTCCTCGGACTCGCGGGCCTTCGTGCAGCTGCTCGACCGCGTGCTCGGCGATCTCGAGACGGTGGTGGTGCGCACCGAGAAGGAAGCGCTGCTGCTCGAGAACGAGCTGATCAAGAAGCACCGCCCGCGCTTCAACGTCCAGCTCCGCGACGACAAGCAGTACCTCTGTCTGCGCCTCGACACCTCGCACCAGTACCCGCGGCTCGAGACGGTGCGCCGCACCCGCCGCGACGGCGCGCGCTACTTCGGCCCGTACTCCAGCGCGTCGTCGATTCGCGAGACGCTGCGGGTGGTCAACCGCTTCTTCCAGCTCCGCACCTGCACCGATCACGTGCTCGAGACGCGCAAGCGCCCCTGCCTGCTGCACCAGATCGGCCGCTGCGCCGCGCCGTGCGTGTACCCCATCGCGCCCGAGACCTACCGGGCCAACGTCGACGCGGTGATCCTCTTCCTCGAAGGCCGCAGCGGCCCGCTGCTCGAGCAGCTGCGCGCCCGCATGAAAGATGCGGCGAAGAAGCTCGAGTTCGAAGAGGCGGCCCGCCTGCGTGATCAGGTCATCGCTCTCGAGCGCAGCCTCGAGCGCCAGACCGTCGCCACCACCGACACCATCGATCAAGACGTCTTCGGTCTGTACCGCGAGGCCGATCGCATCTGCATCTACATCCTCTTCGTGCGCGGCGGCCGCATCACCGGCGGGCGCGCGCTGCACTCCACGAGCGACTTCCCCGACGACGAGCTGATCACCTCGCTGGTGAACCAGTACTACGCCGACGACAACTTCGTGCCCAAGGAGGTCCTGCTCCCCGCGATCTCCGGCGAGCTCGAGGTGTTCAGCGAGCTGCTGTCGGAGCAGAAGGGCGAGAAGGTGAGGGTGATGGTCCCGCAGCGCGGCGACAAGGTCGAGCTGCTCTCGCTCGCCAGCCGCAACGCCGAGCGCGCCTTCAGCGAGCGCACCCGCACCGCCGAGGAGATCGCGCAGGTCCTCGAGCGCCTCAAGGATCGCCTGCACCTCAGCAAGCTGCCGCACCGCATCGAGTGCTTCGACATCTCGCACTCGCAGGGCACCTCGATCGTCGCCAGCCAGGTCGCCAGCCTCGACACCGAGCCCGACACCGCGAACTACCGACGCTACAAGCTCAAGACCGTCACCCAGAACGACGACTTCGCGTCGATGCACGAGATCCTCACCCGGCGCTTCCGCCGCGGCCTCGAGGAAGGCGACCTGCCCGATCTGATCGTCATCGACGGTGGCAAGGGCCAGCTCGCCGCCGCCTACGCCGCGATGCGGGATCTCAAGGTCGAAGGGGTCGACCTCGTGGCGCTGGCCAAGAGCCGCGATCTCGACGTGCCGCTGCCCGACGAGCAGGTCCGCCGCAGCCCGGAGCGCGTCTTCCTCGTCGATCGCAAAGACCCCATCGTGCTCCCCCAGACCTCACCGGAGCTCTTCGCCCTGACCCGGCTGCGCGACGAGGCGCACCGCTTCGCCATCACCTTCCAGCGCAAGGTCTCGCGGCGCCGCGGGCTCCAGTCGCAGCTCGACGCCGTGCCGGGGGTCGGAGAGAACCGCCGCAAGGCGCTCCTCACGCACTTCGGCAGCCTCAAGCGCATCAAGGAGGCCTCGGTCGAGGAGATCTCCCGCGTGGAGTCGATCGGCCCCTCCGTCGCCGAGAGAATTCACGCCTTCCTGCACCAGCCGCTCAAGGCCGAGATCGACGAAGACGATCCCGATGACGAGGTGCGCGCGGCCTCGCTGGAGGACGCCGAGGCCTGACATTCTCGTCAGTTGCCAAGCCGAAAATCGCCCTGTTTACAGGATTTTTCGTTGCGACCCCGAACGGCGCTGACATACACCTTGGCAGCTTTTTTCCGCTCGAAGAGAGGCGAAGAACCATGCGGCTGTATCCCAAGCTCGTTCCCATCATCGCTCGTGAGATCATCCAGCGTCTGACTGCGGAGAACGACATCGAGGTCGAGCCGATCCGGGCCTCCGATGCCGAGATGGATCTCTCTGCGATCATGCGTGAGTACCTCGCCAACGAGGAGCGCGTGAACCAGGCCACCCGCGAGGCCCTCGAGCGTCGCGGCTACGACTCGTCGAAGTTCAGCCAGGTCAAGCGCGAGATGGCCGACGTGCGCGGCTTCCAGCTGGGCGAAGACGGCATCGAGTTCGTCATCAACCAGATGCTCGAGTTCCTGCTCGTCTCGCGGAACATCGAAGAGGTGTTCTCGGACGATCAGGGCATGCGCCCCAAGATCCTCCAGGTGATGAAGAAGCACCTCGACATCGAGGACGAGCTCGATCGCGAAGCCCGTGGTCGGCTCAAGCACCTGCAGGAAGGCACCGGCGCGTTCGAGATCGAGTACCAGAAGGTGCTCGAGCAGATCCGTCGCGCGCGCGGCCTGATCTGAAGTCCGGGTCGCTCCGCCCGAAAAATTGACCGTCTGGATCACGCCTGTAGCGTGATGTGCATGTCGATGATCCAGACCGCGAGCGCTTTCCCCCTGTCGAAGTCCGTCGACTCGATCCGCGAGTCGGTCGATCGCCTCGAGCGCCTCCTGCCGGATCGGGAAGACTCGGCCATCGTGCTCGACTTCATCGAAGACGATCTGCGTGAAGGCCTCGACGCGATCTCCGAAGTCGAAGCGCACTTCACCGACATTCTCGACACGCTGCGCGCCGACAAGGTGACGCCCATCAAGCTGCTCGACGCGGCCGAAGACTTCCGCGTGCTCAACCGCATCGAGTACCTGATGGTGGTGGTGGCGCAGCTGCGGCGGCGGCTCAGCCAGGCGGCGGGCAAGATGCGCGAGCGCGCGCCCCGCTGAAGGCGGTCACCACTTCAGGTTGCCCTTGTTCTCGGCGCGGGTGTTCTTCTCGCCCGGCCGCGACACGCCCTTGAGCGTCGCGCGCACCGCCCCGAGATCGATCATCCCCAGCGCCGCCAGTGGCAGCCGGCGCTCGTCGTCGCTGATCCACACGTGCACCTCGCGCCGCGCGTCGGGCAGGTCGAGCCGCGCCGCTTCGCCCTTCAGGTGCCACGCCTCGAACTCGCCGATGCCGGTCGACACGTGCTCGCGCGGCAGCACCGTGCCCCACACGCGCCAGATGCGGCGAATGCCGTAGACGTCGAAGCACATCGCCTGGCCCTGCTTCATGGGGATGGCGCGCAGCAGGTGCACCGCGCTCGCCACGTCGCTCACGTCGTTGCCCCAGCGCAGGTCTTCCTGCCAGGTGCGGCCGTCGATGGTGCTCACCAGGTGCGCCGTCTTGTTCTTCTTGAAGCTCACGTCGGCGATGCGGTGGAACTCGTTCTCGTGCGCGTCTTCGAAGTAGCGCGCGGGCCGCAGGGTCTTCGGGTTGAGCTCCGACTTCGCCAGGCCCTTCACCCGCCGCACCTTGCTGAAGAAGGTGTTGGTCTCGACGGTGACCTCCAGCGGGAGCACCCCGTCGCGCAGCGGCAGGGTCTGCATGGTCATCGTGCCCGCGCGGGCGCCCAGCGCGTCGATGTCGAAGTCGAGCGCCTCACCGGGCGCGAAGGGCAGGGGGGTCATCACCGAGCCCAGCGCCACGCACTCCGCGTCGGTGGGGAACGTGCCGGCCTTCTTCGTCGCCGCCACCGCCGTCACCGCGGGGGCGACCGGGCCCCGGCGCAGGGTCGGCAGCTTCGCGGTGGCCAGCGGCGCGGGCGGCGGGGCCGGCGGTGCAGCGAGGACCAGCGACGACACCAGCAGCGACGACAGCAGCGTCTTCATCACTCTTCTCCCGTGTAGCGGCGGCCCGGCAGGTACTTCACGGCGTCGATGCGCACCTTGCCGAAGCCGAACTCCGCCTCGGCGCGCACCGGGAGCTGCTTGTCGTCGGCCGTGTAGAACAGGGTGATCAGCCCGTTGGTCTTCATGTTCCCGTTGAAGTCGCCGTTGACGGTGACGCGGTACACCTCGACGTCACCGAGCTGCGACTCGAGCAGCTCCTTGCCCACCACCGTGGCCTGCATGCGGTACAGCTTCACGCCGGTGAAGATCGGCATCTCGTGCACCGCGCCGGCCACCAGCTTGGTGTTGCGCAGCCCGAAGCCCGCGGCCGCGAGATCGAGCGTGCCCACCTCGATGTCGAAGCGCCGCTCCTGCGGCTCGCGCCCTTCCGACTGGCGGTGGACGATCGCCTGCTTCGCCTCGAAGTCGTAGGTGTACCGTTCCTTCCGCTTCTTCTTGTTCTCGTCGACGAAGAAGTCCGAGCCCACGGTGCGGCGCTCGAGCGGATCCCAGTACGAGATGAAGCGATCACGAATCGGCCACACCACGCCCACGTTGCGCGTCTCGCCCAGACAGACCAGCGGCCACACCTCGTGGCCGAACTGCTCCATCTTCCAGCCGACGGTGAGCTGCGCCTGCCCGGCGACGATGCCGAGGTAGCTGACTTCGTAGGTGGTTTGTTCCCCGGGGCCGAAGACGCTCACCAGCTTCTGCGAGGTCTCTGCGAGCGCGCCGGTCGACAGCAGAAGAGCCAGCCAGACTGCGGGTCGCTTCATGTTGGTGGATCCTCCTGCCGGACACGAATGTCGCGGCGTGCATGACTCGACTGTCAGCCGCCCCTCGCTATTCACGCGCGAAATTCCTACATTCTCGGGGCCCCACGCTCCGAGGAGTTCCCCCGTGTTCCGTCGTCGCCTGCCCGTTGCGGCTGCTGCCGCGAGCTTCATCCTCGTCTCGTGCAACCCGGTGGTGATCGAGCCGCAGCCCCAGCCGGCCGCGAAGATCCGCACCACGTACCGCGCGCTCGGCGGCGTCTCGATGGGGGCGATCGGCGGCATGGCGCTGGCGATGTCGAACCCCGAGAAGGTCGACGGCATCGCCTCGCTCGGCGGCCCGCTCGACGCCGCCTTCTTCCAGCGCTTCATCGACCGGTTCGTGACCGGCGGGTTCTGCAGCAAGGCTGAGCTCGAAGCGATCATGCAGCGGGACCCCGTGCTGCTGAACGATCCCACGACCATCAACGCGTGCGCGAGGGCCCACGTGGCGACGCCGGGCCAGTGGGAGCACCCCAACGACTTCAACCACTGGCACGTCACCAACAACGGCGGCACCTTCGATCGCGACAGCTACATCGGGATGATGACGGACCTGATGCTGGCCTACGGGAACTTCTTCACCCAGAACCCGGCCTCGCCGCTCGCGCCTCCCGGCATCGACCCCGAGGTGCTGCGTCACCCGCCGGCCGATCTGTGCAGCAACCCGAAGATCGTCCGCGGCCTGAAGAACCTCGAGTTCAACCCCGACGGCACCTACGACGCGATCACCTTCTGCGACGGCGTGCAGGAACAGTATTTCTGCAGCACCGGGCAGGAGCCCGTCGACTTCTGCTCCGACCCGGCGAACGTCGCGCACCCGCTGCCGGTGGCGCAGGAGGCCGCCTTCGCCGCCACGTACTGCGCTGCGAAGGGCGGGGCGGTGCGGGCCAACAAGACCGATCACACGCTGTACTGGCTGGCCCACGCCGGCAACGTCGACCCCTGCCGTGAGCGCACCCGGCCAGCGCCGATCCTCCTCGCGTACGACTACAACCGGAACGGGCGCCGCGACTACGGCGAGCCGCTCGTCAACAACGCCCACGAGCGGTGGGACGACGTCGGCGTCGATGGCTGCGCCGACGCGCTCGAAGACGGCAACGGCGGTTGCCTCACCTCACCGGCCGCCTCGCCCACCGACGCCAACAAGGACAACTACGAGCCCGACACCAACCCCACCGGCACCGAGGGCGACTGGCGCTACGAGCAGGGCGAGCCCTTCCGCGACGACGGCCTCGATGGCGTCGCCGGCTCGGCCGATCAGGGCGAGGGCAACGGCGCGTACGACGAGGCCGACGGTCGCAAGCGCCTCTTCGCGCTCGACGGCCGCAGCAACTTCAAGAAGCTCGAGCCCGCGCAGCAGTCGCGGCTCAACGTGCTGCTCGATGGCGGCATCCGCGACATCTTCAACCTCGGCCTGATGGCCAAGCACCTCTTCAGCGCGGTGAAGCTCGCGCGCGCGGGGGTGGTCGGCGAGTACCGCAACTTCACCGACATCCCCGGCATGAAGGACCGCAACGGTCTCTTCTCGCCGTGGAACCGCTCGTGGAAGACCGTGCCGAAGGACCTGGTCACCCTGTACGGCAAGGAGACGCGCACCGACGCGGAGATCGTCGCCGGCGAAGGTGATCACGTCGGCACCGCGGAGCAGGCCGTCGCGCGCTTCCAGGTGCTCTTCAACTGGGTGGCGTACATGTGGCCCAACGCACCGCGCCCGCAGGCGGTGTTCGGTCAGAGCTCGCCCGCCGACTACCGCACCGAGACCTACGAGTCTCAGAAGCTCGGCGCGAAGTGGGAATACGGCGTCGCGCTGCCCCCCGGCTACTTCGACGAGGCCAACAAGGACGCGCGCTACCCGGTGGCCTACCTGCTCCATGGCTACGGCATGGATCCCTCGGGCTTCCTCGGCGCCGCGGTGATCGCCAACAACTTCACCACCGACCCCAACCTCCAGCTCCGCCCCGTCATCTACGTCTTCCCCAACGGCCGCTGCTGCTTCATCAACAAGGTGACCGGCGCCCGCGACTGTCGGAATACCAACGACACGGGACAGGACATCGACTCCGACCCGAGCTGGGAGCGCGAATGCAACTCGGGCACCTTCTGGGTCAACCGGAAGGGCTACACTGCCAACGACGGCACGCCGTACGGTGACGCGTTGTTCGAGCTGATGGACTACATCGACGGCAAGTACCGGACGTTGCCGGCGGCGGAGGTCGAAGCACGGTGAGTCAACGGTCCGGCGAGAACACCCCGGTGGTGAAGGTCGAGCTCAAGCGCGCCGACGCGGCCGAGCTGATCGCCCAGGACCCGGTGCTCTCGAGCGCGCCCCTCGCGCGGCTGCTCAGCCCGGCGGTGATCGGCAAGGGCACCCTGCGCCGCTTCCCCGACAAGGTGGTGCTGATGCAGCAGGGCGACGCGGGCCACTCCCTGTTCCTGGTGATGAAGGGCGGGGTGCGGCTCTTCGCGCGCCGCGATCGCGACTCGGCCGAGCTCGGGCTCGCGCACCCCGGCGAGGTGCTGGGCGAGGGCGAGGTGCTCGACGGGCAGGCGCGGCAGTGCTCGGCCATCGCTCAGGGGGCGGTCGACGTGCTCGAGCTCCCCCGCGAGGCGCTGTTGGTGGGCGGGCAGGTGCCCCCGGCGCTCGCGGCCCTGTTGCGTGACGTACACTCGCGGCGCATGAAGGCGCTCGACGAGATGAGTGACTTCCTCAACCGGTGGTGAGGTGAACCATGTCTGGCCACGGCTACGGTGACGACGACGACGATGGGAAGGGCGACACGAAGGCGAAGAAGTTCTTCGAGTTCGACTGCCCGTCGTGCAACGCGAACAACCCCTGGGGCGACGGCTTCGTCGACGGGGAAGAGGTCAACTGCCACTACTGCGGCTCGATGTACGTCGCGCGCATCACCGACGAGGGCAAGCTGAAGCTCAAGGAAGTCTGAGCGCCGTCAGCTCGGGCGGTGACCGAAGAGCGCGGTGCCCACCCGCACCAGCGTCGCGCCCTCTTCGATGGCCACTTCGAAGTCGCCGGTGGTGCCCATCGAGAGCACCTTCAGGCCGTGCGTCTTCGCCAGCGCCGCCAGCGCGCGGAAGTGGGGCCGCGAGGCCTCGGGGTCTTCGGTCAGCGGCGGCATCGCGGTGAGGCCGATCAGCTCGAGGTTCGGCAGCGCGCGCACTGCGGCGAGGAACTCGGGCAGCGCGGCGGGCTCGACGCCGGCCTTGGACGCTTCGCCGGCGACGTTCACCTCGACGAGGCACTGCAGCGCCGGGCCCTCGCGCCGCTTCGAGAGCTCCTGCGCCACCTCGAGCCGCTCGAGCGCGTGGAACACCGTCGCCGCGCGCGCCACGTACTTCGCGTTCTTCTGCTGCACCGGCCCGATGGCGTGCCACCGCAGCCCTGCGCAGTCGGCGAGGCCGGCGTGTTTGTCGCGCAGTTCCTGAGCGTAGTTCTCGCCGAAGTCGCGGTGCCCCAGCTCCCACGCGAGGCGGATCAGCTCGGGCGGGTGCAGCTTGCTGACCGCCACCAGGGTGACGTCGGCGCGCGCGCGCCCGGCGCGGGTGCAGGCGGCGGTGAGGCGCGCCTCGACGGCGGCGAAGTTCGCGGCGAGGGTGGGGCGATCGATCACGACGCGTCCATGGGGAGGTGGAGCCCCGCGGCGCGCAGGAGCTCGACGGTGTCGGTGAGCGGCAGCCCGATGACGTTGCTGGGGCTGCCCACGATGGAGGTGATGAAGGCGCCAGCGCGGCCCTGCAGCGCGTAGCCGCCGGCCTTGTCGGCGCCTTCGCCGGTGCCGACGTACCAGGCGATCTCCCGCGGGTTGAGCGGGCGGAAGTGCACCTGCGAGCTGACGACCCGCGAGATGACGCCGTGAGGGCCCGACACGGCGATGCCGGTGAGCACCTCGTGCGCGCGCCCCGAGAGCCGGCGGAGCATCTGCGCGCCCAGTTCGGTGTCGTGGCCGGGCTTGCCCAGCACCTCGTCGTCGATCACCACCGAGGTGTCGGCGGCGAGCACCACGGCGTGGGTCGAGGTTCCCGCCTTGGAGCGCGCGAGGCGCTCGACATAGGCGTGCGCTCCTTCGTTCGGCAGGAGCGCTTCGTCGAGATCCGCCGGGCGGACCTCGAAGGCGACGCCGAGGTGCGAGAGCAGCTCCCGGCGGCGCGGTGAAGCAGAGGCGAGGATGAGCGACATGGAGTTCGGTCCCTCGCCCCGCAGTCGTCAGCTCTCGCCGACGACCTTGTCGATGGCCGAGTCGTTGGTGACGACCGAGCCGCCCTGCTTGAGCGACTTGAGGAAGCCCTCGCGCACCTCGAACTGCTTGCCCTTGACCGCTTCGATCTTCAGCTCGGCCTTCTTGGCCTCGAAGTCGGCGTCGCTGGGCGACTTGCGCTCATCGACCACCGCGACCACCAGCGCGTCGCCGACGGTGAGGACCTGCTCGATGGTGCCGGCGGCCTTCATGTCGAAGATGGTCTTCTTGAGCGCGGCGTCGGTGCCCAGCTGGGGGATCGACTCGGACGACGAGCTGAACTCGCCCGTCTCCTTGGCCTCGGGCTTGGTCTCGGCGGCGAAGGCGAAGGGGTTGCTGCCCTCGGTCTTCTCGGCGGGGAACAGCTCGCCGAGCTTCTTGCCGGCCTTCACCGCGGCCAGCGCCTTGTCGGCCTCGGCCTGCGCGAGCGACTTCGCCTTTTCCTTCACGAAGAGCTGGCCGGCGATCTCCTTGCGCACGGCGTCGAGCGGGCGCTGCTCGGGGGCCTTCTTCTCGCTGACGGTGCCGATGAACCAGCCCATCGGGGTCTCGACCGGCGTCGTCACCTCGCCCGGCTTGAGCGCGAAGAGCATGTCGGCGAACGCGCCGGGGAGCTGCAGGCGCTCGACGAAGCCGAGGTCGCCGCCCTTTTCCTTCGTCTCGAGATCTTCCGAGACGGCCTTCGCCAGCTCGGCGAAGCCCTTCTTGTTGTCGACGATGTCCTTGCGCACGTTCTCGATGCGCGTCTTCAGCTCGGCCTTCTGCGCGTCGGTCGCGTCAGCGGGGATCTTGATCAGGATCTGCGCGGCCTTCACCTTCTCCTGCTGGAAGTAGGTGAACTTGTTCTTCTCGTAGTGCGCGGCGATCGCGGCCTCGTTGGTCTTGGCCCACGCGTCGATGTCGGCCGGCTTCGGCGTGCCGACCTTCTCGGCGAACATGGTCGGGGTGAAGCGCACGAAGGTGACCTTCGCGACGTCGCCGTCCTTGAGGTACTTGGCCTTGACCTCTTCGTCGCTGACCGTCACCGACGACTCGACGAGGTCGAGCAGCTTCTGCGCGGCGAGCTGACGGCGGAGCTTGTCCTCGAAGAGGATCTCCGTCGTGTTCTCAACCTGGCGCACGTAGTTGAGGTACGACTCCTTGTCGAACTTGCCGTCCTTCTGGAAGGCCGGCGCGTCCTTCAGCACCTTGGCGAGATCTTCGTTGCTGGTGGTCAGCCCGCGCGCCTCGGCGGCCTGCGAGAGCAGCTCGGTGTTCACGAGCTGATCGATCACCTGCTTGTGGATGCCGAACTGCTTCATCATGTCGGCCGGCACGCCCTGACGACGGAAGTTGTCCGACTGCTGCGCATACGAGCGCGCGAAGTCTTGCAGCGAGATCGGCTTGCCGTTGACGGTCGCGGCGACTTCCGCGTCCTGGATGCGCGTGTCGCAGCCCTGGCTGCCGGGGCCCCACTGCAGCGCAAAGAGCACGGCGAGCGCCGCGATGAAGAAGTAGGAGCCGTACTTGCGGGTCGTGTCGGAGGAATTGCTCATAGTTTTTCAGCAGTTGGCGGGACGAAGCCGCGACCTGTAGGATCGGTTCCCACAACTTGCAAGCGGTTTGGCGGGCCCACGGATGTTCTCTTTTCTTCGGCGTTACAGGGAGTTGCTGATCATCGGCGCGCTCCTGCTGGGGCCGCTGATCAGCTATTTGATGTCGGGCCATCGGGGCCGCGAGCCGAACTTCATCGATCGCACGGTGCTCTTCGCGTCGACGCCGGTGCAGTCGTTGCTCACGTGGGCGATCGACGGCATCGGTGATCTCGGCAGCGGCTACCTCGCGCTGCGCGGCGCGCACGAAGAGGCGGGCGAGTGTCGGGTGGCGCTCGCCGACGCGCACGCCGAGCTCAACTCACTCAAGGAAGCGCAGGCCGAGAACGCGCGGCTCAAGGCGATGCTGGGGTACGTCGAAGACAGCGTCGATCAGGAGATCGTCGCGCGGGTCATCGGCCTCAACCCCTCGCCGCAGTTCCAGTCGATCCGCATCAACCGTGGTGAAGACGACGGCGTGCGCACGGGCATGCCGGTGGTGACGCCCGACGGCGTGGTGGGCCAGGTGGTGCGCGCGGTGGGCACCTCGGCCGACGTGATGTTGCTCACCGACCCGGCTTCGCGCATCGGCGGCGTCATTCAGCGCACGCGGGTGCGGGCGACGGTCTCCGGCACCGGCGACGGGCACCTCTTGTCGGTCGATCTGGTGCGGCGTGAAGACGACGTGCGCGACGGCGACGTGGTGGTCACCGCGGGCAGCGACGGCATCTTCCCGCGCGGGGTGGTGGTGGGCACCGTGAAGTCGCCCGAGCGCCCGAGCGTGGGCATGTTCCTCAAGGCGACGCTCCACCCGTCGGTCGAGCTCAGCCGCGTCGAAGAGGTGCTGGTGATTCCCGTGACGATGGGCATTCCCTCGGCGGCGCTGAAGGGGACGCCATGAGGTTCCTCGCGTTCTCGACGCTGGCGCTGTTGCTGCTGTCGCTCGAGTCGGTGCTGGTGAAGACCTTCGGCTTGGAGGTGACGCGCATCGACGTCGGCCTCGCGCTGGTGGTGTACGCGGCGCTGCGCGCGACGACGGTGGAAGGCGCCTTCTCGGCGTTCGCGGTGGGCTACCTGCTCGACGTCTTCACCGGCCGGCCGACGGGGCTGTACCCCGCGCTGGCGGTCCTGGTCTTTCTCCTGGTGCGCGGCGCCGGGGTGCTGGTCGATGGTCGGAGCCGTGCGTCGTACGCGCTGTTCATCGCCCTCGCGACCGTGCTCCACGCCTTCCTCGCGGTGGGCTTCTCGTGGCTCACCACGTCTTCGGGGGGCGGGCATGTGCTCTCGCTGTCGGGGGTTCCCTTGCAGGTGGTGTTGACCACGCTGGCGGGCATGGCGATGTGGCCGCTGCTCAAGAAGATCGAGCCGGGTGAGCGGCCCGAGCCGGGAGTGTTGCGGTGAAGCTGGGCCTGGGCACACAGCGCGAACCGAAGGAGCTGCGCCCGCGCATCTTCCTGGTGGGCGGCTTCTTCCTGCTCGGGCTGCTGGTGCTCGCCATCAACCTCTACCGGTTGATGGTGGTGCGCTACGAGGAGTTCCTCGCGCTGTCGGTGGACAACCAGTTCAAGGACGTGCGGGTGCGCGCGCCGCGTGGGCTGATCCGCGATCGCCGCGGCGAGGTGCTGGTTGACGCGCGGCCCAGCCTCGACGTCTTCATCACCCCCGCGTTCTGTCAGAAGTGCGTGGCCGAGGTGATCCCCCGGCTGCAGTCGTTGCTGGGCTGGTTGCCTGATCAGACCGAGCGGGTGATCGACCTGGTCAAGGGCGCGCGCGGGCCGCAGCGCTACCAGCAGATCGTGGTGCAGGTCGATCTCACGCGCGACGAGTTCGACCTCCTCAACGCGCACCAGTTTCAATTGCCGGGCGTCGATCTCGAGCCGATCCCCCACCGCAACTACCGCGCGGGCGCCGCGCTGGCCCACGTCGTCGGCTACATGAACGAGGTCACCAGCGAAGAGCTGACCAAGCTCAACGGCGGCACCGACGAGCAGCGGCCGCCGTACGCCATGGGCGACTACACCGGGCGCCGCGGTGTGGAGCGCGCGTTCGAGCACTACCTCCGCGGGCAGGACGGCTGGGTGAAGCAGGTGGTCAACGCGCGCGGCGAGCTGATGCGCGACGCGCAGGGCAACACGCTCAAGCGCGACGAGGTGCCGCCGCGCCCGGGTCGCAACCTGGTGCTGTCGATCGACGCGCGCCTGCAGCTGGAGGCCGAGCGGGTGTTCCCCGGCACCGCGGGCGCCGTCGTCGCGCTCGACCCCAACACCGGCTTCATTCGCGCCATCGTCAGCCGCCCGTCGTTCGACCCCAACGAGATGACCGGGCGCGTGTCGGCGCAGCAGCTGGTGCAGCTCAACAAAGACCCGCTGCAGCCGATGGTGTTCCGCGCCACCGCGCAGCACTACAGCCCCGGCTCGACCTTCAAGGTCGTCACGCTCCTCGCCGCGCTGCGGGCGGGGGTTGTGACGCCGCAGACCGGCATCAGCTGCAACGGCGGCTACCAGCTCGGCTCGCGCCGCTGGCGCTGCGATCTCGAGCGCGGCCACGGCGCGGTGCACGCCACCGAGGCGATCAAGGCGAGCTGCGACGTGTACTTCTACCGGGTGGCCGATCTGATGGGCATCGACCCCATCGCCGAGGTGGGCCACGAGTTCGGTCTGGGCAGCCCCACCAACTTCGGCGTCGCCGGCGAGGTGCCCGGCGTGATGCCCAGCAGCGAGTACCACAACCGCGTCACCAAGGGCGGGTACCAGAAGGGCATGGCGCTCAACACGTCGATCGGCCAGGGCGACGTGAACGTGACGCCGCTGCAGCTGGCGATGCTCTACGCCACCATCGCCAACGGCGGGCACCTGTACCAGCCGCAGATCGTCGAGCGCATCGAGACGCCCGAGGGCACGCTGGTCGAGGAGTTCAAGCCGAAGCTGGTGCGCGAGGTGCCGATGACGCCCGAGCAGCGGGCCACGCTGATCGCCGGGTTGGTCGGCGTGGTCAACGAGGCGGGCGGCACCGGCTTCCGCGCGCGGCTGCCCGACGTGGTGGTGGCCGGCAAGACCGGCACCGCGCAGGTGGCGCGCATCGGCGCGGTGCGCCTCAAGACCCACGAGCTGAGCTACTGGCTGCGCGACAACGCGTGGTTCGTCGCCTTCGCGCCCGCCGAGGCGCCGGAGCTGCTGGTGGTGGTGCTCAACGAGCACAGCGGCTTCGGAGGCGCCGAGGCTGCGCCCACCGCCGGGGCGATCTTCAAGAAGTACTTCGAGTTGAAGAAGACCGACGCCGAGGCCTACGGGCTCGAGTACCAGCCGCCGAAGCCGCCGCCGGTGACGAAGACGCCGTCGTTGATGCCGCCGCTGGTGCCGCCGGGCGACGCGCCGGGCACCGGCCTGGCGCAGCAGGGCCCCCCGCGGCCGACGCTGGCGGGGCCGCCTCCGCCGCCGCCGCCCACCGACGAGGCGCTCAAGCCCGACCCGGCCGAGCCGCTGCCGCCCCGCAGTGAAGAAGGAGCCGACTGATGGAGCTGCGGGTCGAACGTCGCGCCACCGCGAACGTGCCGTGGGTGCTGGTGGTGGGCGTGCTGCTGACCTCGGCGGTCGGCATCTACAACCTCGCGTCGGCCTCGCGCCCGCCCAGCTCACCGGTGTGGATGAGCCAGATCCTCTACCTCGCGGTGGGGATCGCGATGGTGATCGGCGTCGCGCTGCTCGACTACAAGGTCATCCAGCGCGCGACGGTGCCGCTCTACCTGCTCAACATCGCCGCGCTGCTGGCGCTCAAGGTGGTGGGCCACACCGCGAAGGGCGCCGAGAGCTGGTTCGTGATCGGCCCGTTCCGCGTGCAGCCCGCGGAGTTCATGAAGCTGGGCATGGTGTTGATGCTCGCCAAGTACTTCCACGACGACGATCGGCCCAACCAGCCGGCCCAGGGCTTCCTGCGGCTCATCCCCGCGGCGGTGATCGCCCTGTTCCCCACCGCGTTGGTGCTGGTGCAGCCCGACCTCGGCACCGCGCTGATGATGGTGTTCACCGCGGCGACGATCATCATGTTCAGCAAGCCGACCTGGCAGGTGAACGCGGCGCTGGGCGTGGCGGTGCTGCTCGGGGTGGGCGTGTTGTGGAACGACTATCTGCGCGAGCAGCCCGAGCCCCGCTTCACCGTCATTCGCCACAAGCTCAAGAAGCACCAGGACGCGCGCATCACCGGCTGGCTCGACCCGATGAGCGATCTGAAGGGCTCGAACTACCACGCCATGCAGTCGAAGATCGCCGTCGGCTCCGGCGGCTGGTCGGGCAAGGGGTGGAAAGAAGGCACGCAGACCGGCCTGCGCTATCTCCCCGAGCAGCACACCGACTTCATCTTCAGCGTCTTCGCCGAAGAGCAGGGCTTCGCGCGCTCGCTGATGTTGCTCGCGCTCTACGGGGTGGTGCTGCTCGGCGGGCTGGGCGTGGCGTTGACCGCGCGCGAACGCTACGGCGCGTTCGTCGCCGTGGGCATCTGCGCGATGATCTTCTGGCAGGTGTTCGAGAACATCGGGATGGTGACTGGCTTGTTGCCGATCACCGGCATCACCTTGCCGCTGATGAGCTACGGCGGCAGCTCGATGGTCAGCGTGATGCTCGGCATCGGCCTGCTGGTGAACGTGTCGATGCGGCGCCAGATGTTCCGGAGCTGAAGTTTCCCGGGGCCATGCTATGCGGCCGCCAGTCATGAACCCGGCTCTCGTCATCATCCCCACGTACAACGAACGCGACAACCTCGGGCCCATCACCACGGCCGTCCTCGCCGCCGACCCGCGCGTCGACATTCTGGTGGTCGATGACAACTCGCCCGACGGCACCGGCCAGCTCGCCGATGAGCTCGCGGCGAAGGAGCCGCGCATCAAGGTGCTCCACCGCGAGAAGAAGCAGGGGCTGGGGCGCGCGTACCTCCACGCGTTCCGCTGGGCGCTCGAGCACAGCTACCAGTACATCATCGAGATGGACGCGGACTTCTCGCACGACCCGCGCTTCCTCCCCGGGCTGATCGACACCGCGGTCAACGGCGCCGACGTCGCGCTCGGCAGCCGCTACGTCGAGGGCGGCGGCACGGTGAACTGGGGCGTCAGCCGGCAGCTCATCTCGCAGGGCGGCTCGCTCTACGCGCGCACCATTCTCGGCGTGAAGGTCAAGGACCTCACCGGCGGCTTCAAGTGCTTCAACCGCCGCGTCCTGGAGGCCATCGACCTCGACGCGGTGCAGTCGAGCGGCTACGCGTTCCAGATCGAGCTCACCTACCGCGCCCTGAAGAAGGGCTTCACCGTGAAGGAAGTGCCGATCGTCTTCGAAGACCGCCGCGTCGGGCAGTCGAAGATGAGCCGGAAGATCTTCCTCGAGGCGGTGCAGATGGTGTGGAAGCTGCGCTTCACCGTGTGAGCTGATGCTCTCGACCTTCGCCCTCGCGCTGCCGGCGGTGCTCTTCATCGTCGACCCGATCGGCGTGGTGCCGCTCTTCGTGGCGATGACGGCCAACGACCCGCCCGAGAAGTGCCGGGCGATGGCGCGCCGGGCGTGCCTCACCGCCACCGCCGTCTTGAGCTTCTTCGCGCTGTTCGGCACCGTCGTCTTTCAGGTCTTCGGCGTGACGCTGGCGGCCTTCCGGGTGGCCGGCGGGCTGCTGCTGATGCTCACCGCGCTCGACATGTTGCGTGCCCAGCACCCCGGCACCAAGACCAGCGCCGCCGAGACCGAAGAGGGCCTCTCGCAGGACGACATCGCCATCGTGCCGCTCGCCATGCCGCTGCTCGCCGGGCCGGGCGCGATCGCCACGGTGATGGTGCTGATGGCGCAGCACGGCGCGGGCCTCGAGGCGGGCGTGCCGGTGCTGGCGTCGATCTTCATCACCATGGGCATCGCCTACCTCACGCTGCGCAGCGCGCAGGCCATCAAGCGGGTGCTCAAGCAGACCGGCATCGCCATCCTCGAGCGCATCTTCGGCCTCATCCTGGCGGCCATCGCGGTGCAGTTCGTCTTCGAGGGCGGCAAGGAGTTGTTGAAGGGCTGAGCCCGCGGCGTGGTACATCGGCCCACACGCATGACCACCCAGCTTGGGCGGTACCGACTCGACAAGAAGATTGGCGCGGGTGGCATGGCCGACGTGTGGCTCGCCCACGGGCCCAACGGCGTGTGCGTGCTCAAGTGCCCGCACAAGCACCTCTGCGACAACGCCGAGTTCGTGCGCATGTTCCTCGACGAGGCGTCGATCCTCGCGCAGCTGCACCACCCGGGCATCGCGCAGATCTACGACCTCGGCCAGGCCGACGGCACCTACTACCTGGCGATGGAGTACGTGCCCGGCTTCGACCTGATGTCGATCAGCCTCGAGCACGAGCGGCACGGCGAGCTGATGTCACCCGAGCTGTGCGCGCGCATCGTGGCCGACGCCGCCGCCGCGCTGCACTACGCGCACGAGGCGAAAGACAAGAACGGGCGCCCGCTGAACATCGTCCACCGCGACGTCACCCCGCACAACATCCTGCTGTCGACGCAGGGCGTGGTGAAGCTGATCGACTTCGGGGTGGCCAAGGCCAGCAGCACGATGCACCGCACGCAGGCGGGCTTCGTGAAGGGCAAGTACCCGTACATGTCGCCCGAGCAGATCACCGGCCAGGTGATCGATCGCCGCGTCGACGTCTACGCGCTGGGTCTGGTGCTCTACGAGCTGCTCACCAACGTGCGGGCGATCCCCGGGAACACCGAGATCGAGCAGATCGACGCCGCGCGGGCCGGGCGCATCCGCCCCATCGAGCAGCTGCGGCCCAACGTGCCGGTGCCGCTGCGGCAGATCCTCGGCGGGTGTCTGCACCACGACGTCGAGGGGCGGTACCCCACGGCGCTGGCGGTGAAGGAAGATCTCGAGAAGTACCTCACGCTCGAGCGCCAGGTGCTGGGCCAGGACGATCTGCTGCGGCTCTTCCGCGTGGTGGCCGCCGACGTCGGTGACGTCAGCCTCGCAGGCCGGCCGACCGAGCAGGAGCAGCCGGTCTCGGCGGGCGGGGTGGTGGTGGTGCCCGACACGCCGCTGTCGCCCGGGCAGGTCGACGCGCTGGGCTACTCGTCGACCGTGCCGAGCATGAAGTCGCTCGAGGCGAAGGCCCCGATTCCGCTCGCCACGCCGGTGGGCAATGCGGGACCGGTGCCCGTGCCGCCCGAGCATGATCCGCGCACCACCGAGCCGGCGACGCTGGCGCCGCCGGTGTCCCGCACGCCGTTGTTCGTGCTGACCGGCCTGTCGCTGCTGATCATCGGCCTGGCGCTGTGGCAGCCGTGGGCGACGCCGGCCGAGACACTGGATCGTCCGGTGGCGGTGGTGATCGACGCGGGCTCCGACATTCCGGGCAAGCTGGAGGCCTTCACGTTCCCGGTCGAAGACGCCGGCGCGCAGGCCGAAGACGTCGACGCCGGCGCGGAGGTGGTGGCCGCGGCCGAGCCTGACGCCGGCGAGCCCGTGCCCAGCGCGGGCATGGCCTCCGTGCGCGTCACAGCCGATGCCGCCGCCTTCGTCACCGTCGACGGGCGGAAGGTCGGCCCCGCACCGCAGGAGCTCGAGCTGCCCCCGGGCGTGCACCTCCTGGCGGTCAAGGGCCCGACCATCGACAAGAAGGTGAAGTGGAACCTGAAGGCCGGTGACTCGCGCACCTTCGCCGCGACGTCTGCCGCCACGAGCGCGCCGCCCACCCCGACGGCCAAGGGCGAGGTGCGCATCGACGCCAGCCCCTTCTGCGTGATGAAGGTCGACGGCAAGCCGATCACCGACGGGCCGGTGTCCTTCAAGGCCGTCGAGGTGACGGTGGGCCTGCACACCGTCGAGTGCGCGCTGGAAGATCCGTCGCTGCCGGCGCCGCGGGTGAAGAGGCAGAAGGTCACCGTGCTCGAGGGTCAGCCGAGCGCGGTGAAGTTCAACATGCTCGTCGAGTGACGCCCCGGCTCAGGGGAGCACGGCGATCCCGCGGAAGGCGAAGCCCGTGCCCTGCGAGACCAGCACCGTCGGCAGCGGCGCGAGGCCGGAGATGCCGGTGTCGACCCACTGGTAGATGCCCGCGTTCGACGAGGCGATGATCGTCACCCCCGACGTGTCGGCGAAGGTGCTGATGAAGTACACGCTGCCGCTGTTGATGGGGAACACCGCGCCCTCGACCCACTGGGCGCCGTTGAAGTCGTAGCGGCGGATGGCGTTGTTGGTCGAGGCCTCGGCGACGTACAGCGTGTCGGGCCCGGCGATGATGTTCGAGCGATCGAGCAGCGCGAAGTTGGTCGGGCCGGTCGCCGTCACCCCGGGGAAGTTCCCGAACGTGGAGGTGGAGCTCATCGGCAGCCCGGTGCCCACCGAGAAGACGCGCGTGTCGACGCCGCCGTCGGTGTTCACCGGTGAGCCGGTGGTGGCGTACAGCTGCCCGTTGACGATCTGCGTGGCGCGCAGGTTCGAGCGCGAGTTGAAGATGTCGCTGGTGGCTCCGGTGGAGCCCTGCACCACGTAGCGCACGCCGCTGGTCGAGCCGGCCAGCCAGTAACCGGCGCCGGTGGTGGTGGCCGCGCTGCGGATGGTGCCGCCGTAGGCGTCGGTGATGACGGTGCTGGTGTTCACCGCGCTGCCGTTGATGGTCAGCTTCGCGACCACGCGCTGCGCGGGGGTTCCGCCATCGTTCGGGGAGGGCTGGGTGCCGAGCGGCGCGTTGTAGCCGGCAAGGGAGAGCAGCGTGCCGTCAGCCGAGACGTTCAGCATGCCCTCGGTCGTCGCCGTGCCGGTGAGGCTGAAGGGTTGGTTGCTGCCGCTGAGCGTCGTGGGGAGCGGGATGTCGGTGAACAGCGCCCCGGTGCCGAGGTTGCGGAGCTCGATGTGCGTCTCCGTGGCGCTGCTGGTCAGGGCGCCGGCCCCTGCGGCCCCCACGCGCACCACCGCGAAGCTCACTGCGCCAGCGGTGCAGACGATGCCGTTGCCCGTGTAGCCCTGGTTGCAGGTGCAGGTGCGGCCGCCGATGGTGTTGGCGCACGTCGCGTTGGGGCTGCAGCCGTGGGTTCCGGTGGCGCACTCGTCGATGTCGGTGCAGTTGGTGGTGCCCGAGCCCATGTAGCCGGGGCTGCATGCGCAGCTGAAGCTGCCCGGCGTGTTGGTGCAGGTGGCGTTGGTGACGCAGCCGCCGTTGTTGGTCGCGCACTCGTTGATGTCCATGCAGCCGCCGTTGCCGTCGCTCACGAAGCCCGAGCCACACTGGCAGGTGCGCCCGCCGGGCGTGTTGGTGCAGGTCGCGTTGGCGCCGCAGTCACCGTTGTTGGTGAGGCACTCGTTGATGTCGGTGCAGCTGGTGGTGCCCGTGCCCTGGTAGCCCACGTTGCACGCGCAGCTGAAGCTGCCCTGGGTGTTGGTGCACGTGGCGTTGGTGACACAGCCGCCGTTGTTGGTGTTGCACTCGTTGACGTCGAGGCAGGTGACGCCGTTGCCAGTGAAGCCGGCGTTGCACGTGCAGGTGCGGCTGCCCGGCGTGTTGGCGCAGGTGGCGTCGGGGCTGCAACCGCCGTTGTTGGTGGCGCACTCGTTGACGTCGACGCAGCTCGCGCCGTTGGCGGTGAAGCCGGTGTTGCACGTGAAGCCGCACAGCGTGCCATCGCAGGTCGGCGTGGCGTTGGCGGGCGCGGTGCAGGCCATGCACGACGTGGTGCCGCACGAGAGGATGCCGGAGTTCGACACGCAGGCCTGACCGCACGCGTGCTGCGACGCCGGGCAGCTGCACACGCCCGAGGTGCACGTGCCGCCCGAGGGGCAGTCGGTCGAGAGCCGGCAGCCGGGCGCACACTTGCGCGTCACGGGATCGCAGAAGAAGCCGGCGCCGCACTGCGCGGTAGTGCAGTCGTCGGGCAGCAGCCGGCACGCGCCCTGAATGCACACCTGCCCGTTGCCGCACACGTTGCCGCAGCGGCCGCAGTTCTCGACCGAGGCGAGGGTGTCGATGCACTGCGCGCCGCACGCCACCAGCGTGCCGCCGCAGGTGTTGCCACTGCCGCCGCCCGTGGTGCCGCCGCCACCGCCGGTGGTGCCCCCACCGCCGCCCATGGCGCCGCCGCCTCCGCCCGTGGTGCCGCCCCCGGTCCCGCCGCCCGTCATGCCGCCACCGGTGCCACCGCCCGTCGTGCCACCACCACCGCCGGTGGTGCCCGTGCCGCCGCCGGTCGTCGGCGCCACGCAGGAGCCGAAGACGCAGGTGCTGCCGCCGGTGCACGCCTGGCACACGAAGCCCGAAGTGCCGCACGCGTTGGTGACGGTGCCGCTCTGACAGACGCCCGCCGCGTCACAGCAGCCGGTACAGGTGTCGGCGCAGGTGGCCATCGGCGGAGGGCTGCAGCCGGCCGCGAAGAAGAGGAACGAGACGACGCACGACGTTCGGAAGGCAAAAGACATGGCGGGCACTCTAGCGTGGGACCAGTTCGAGGACGGCGGCAGCGACGCGTTCGGAGGCGCCGGGCGCGCCCAGTTTTTCCCGGAGAAGATCGAGACCCGCGAGGCACTCGTCACGTGCAGATCCCGCCCACAGCGGGGTGAGCTCGGCGACGATGCGCTCGACGGTCATGTCGCCCTGCAGCAGCTCGGGCACGACCTTCTTCCCGGCGAGCAGGTTGACCAGACAGAAGTAGGGGATGCGCACCAGCAGCTTGCCGATGGCGTAGCTCAGGCCGTTGACGCGGTAGACCGCCACCAGCGGCCGTCGCATGAGGCCGGCCTCGAGGGTCGCGGTGCCTGAGGCGACGAGCGCCACGTCGCTGGCCCCCACCACCTCCGGTGCGCGGCCGTCGACCAGCAGCGGCTTGACGCCCGCGTTCAGGAAGGGGGCTTCGACCAGCTCTCGAGGCAGCCCGGGTGCGACGGGCACCACCACGCGCGTGCCCGGGCGCTCGGCCACCACGCGGGCGGCGACGGCGGCGAGGGTGTCACCCAGGCGGGCGATCTCCGAGCGGCGGCTGCCGGGCAGCACGGCGAGCACCGGCCCCGAGACCGAGAGGCCGAGCCGCGCGCGGAAGCTCTCGGCGCTGGCCGGCGGCGGGAGCTGATCGATCACCGGGCTCCCCACGTACGTTGCCGGCACTCCGCGCTCGCGGAAGAACTGCTCTTCGAAGGGCAGAATGCACAGCAGCCGATCGACGCGCTGGGCGATGGTCTTCGTGCGGCTCTCGCGCCACGCCCACGCCATCGGCGCCACGTAGTAGGCGATGGGCACGCCGAGCTTCTTGAGCCGTTGCGCGAGGCGGAGGTTGAAGTCGGGCACGTCGACCAGTAGCGCCACCGCGGGCCGGCGTTCCTTCGCGGCGCGCTCGAGATCGCCCAGCACCTGCCAGATGCGCGGCACCTTGGGCAGCACCTCGACGATGCCCATCACCGAGATCTCGTGCGCGCCGTGGATCAGCTCCACGCCCTGGGCCGCGAGCTTCGGGCCGCCCATGCCGAAGAAGCGCAGGTCGGGGCGCAGGCGCTTGAGGGCCGCCACGGCGTCGGCCGCGTGTTGATCCCCTGAGGCTTCGCCGGCGACGACCAGCACGTCCATGCGGGGCGAGTACCGGACGGGGGTGGACCGTGTAAAGAGCGACCACCCGATGGCGTCGCCCCTGTTCAACGCGATGAAGCGTCTGCTCGAGCTCGGGCGTCCGCACCGGCGTCTGTTGGTGCAGTCCTTCGCGTGCATGGCGCTGGTGGCGGTGACGACCGGCGCCTACGCGTTCCTGATGGGGCCGGCGTTGCGGTTCCTGCTGACCGGCGGCGAGGCGGGGCTGGAGCGGGTGTTTGCCCTCGTGCCCTCTCTGCGTGGCCTCGACGCGGCGCGGGCGATCTACGTGCTGCCGGTGGCGGTGGTGCTGATCGGCGCGCTCAAGGGCGTGGGCTACCTCGGGCAGTTCTACTTCGTGGGGCTGTTCGGGCAGCACGTGGTGGTCGATCTGCGCCGGCGGATCTTCGAGAAGCTGCTGCGGCTCTCTCCGTTGCAGCGCTCGGCACAACTGTCGGGCGATCTGCTGAGCCGATTCACCGCCGACGTCGCGGCGGTCGAGCAGGCGGCGACGTACACCGTGGCGAGCTGGCTGCGCGACTCGTTGCAGATCGCGGTGCTGGTGGCGGTGGCGATCGGGCTGTCGTGGAAGCTGTCGCTGGTGGCGTTGATCGTCGTGCCGGTGGCGGTGCTGCCCGCGTCGCGGCTGACGGCGGCGCTGATGCGGCGCACGCGCGAGAGCCAGGCGGCGCTGGGCACCATCGCCGGGCAGGTGCAGGAAGGGCTCGGCGCGCTACGGACCATTCAGGCCTTCAACGCGGAAGACGCCGAGCGGGCGCGGTTCTCGAAGCGCACGGCGGCGGTCGAGCGGGCGTTGACCCGGGCGGCCTGGGCGCGCGCGGGCGTGCCGGGGATCATGGAGATCCTCGCGTCGTGCGCGATCGGCGGCGTGCTGGCGTGGGCGCTGGCGACGCGGGCGGTCGAGCCGGACGTGCTGGTGTCCTTCCTCGGCGCGTTGTTGCTGGTGTACCAGCCGGCGAAAGATCTCGGCCGCGTCAGCCAGTTCGCGCTCAACGCGGCGGCGGCGCTGGAGCGGATCGAGGCGGTGCTCTCGCTCCCCGAGCTGGCGCACGGCGGGGGCGCGCAGGTGGGGCCGCTCTCGCGCTCGATCGTCGTGAAGGACGTGGCGTTCTCGTGGGGCGCGCGCGCGGCCCTCGACGGCGTGTCGCTGGAGATCCCGATGGGCCAGGTGACCGCGCTGGTCGGCGAGAGCGGGAGCGGGAAGAGCACGCTGGCGTCGTTGCTGCTGCACTTCGAGGTGCCGTCCCGCGGGTCGATCTCGTTCGACGGCGTCGACACCCGCGACGCGACGCTGAGTTCGGTGCGGGCCCAGTTCGCGCTGGTGACGCAGGAACCGTTGTTGTTCTCGGCCAGCGTGCGCGACAACGTGCTGCTCGGCCGGCCCGACGCGACGGCGGCCGAGCTGGAAGCCGCGTGTCGGGTCGCCTCGGCGTGGGACTTCATCGAGGCGTTGCCTGAGGGGCTGGAGACGAAGATCGGCGAGCGCGGGGTGACCTTGTCGGGCGGGCAGCGGCAGCGGCTGTGTCTGGCGCGCGCGGTGTTGGCGCAGGCCCCGGTGCTGATCCTCGACGAGGCGACCAGCAACCTCGACCCGCAGAGCGAGCGCGAGGTGCAGGCGGCGCTCGAACGGGTGCTCGTGGGTCGCACGGCGATCGTGATCGCCCATCGGCTGCAGAGCGTGAAGAAGGCCGATCAGATCGTCGTGCTGGCGCAGGGGCGCGTGGTGGAGCAGGGCCGGCACGAGGCGCTGCTGGAGAAGAACGGCCGCTACGCCGAGCTGTGGGCGCACGGGTAGACGAAGCCCTTGTGGGCTGGCGCTGCCGTCGGCTTATGCTCGCGGCCTTCTCGCGCGGAGCTCTATGACCTTCGGTAGCCCTCGGCTGGTGGCGTTGTGGTGTGTGCTCGTCGTCTCGTCGGTGGGCTGTCATTGCGGAGCGCCGAGCGGCCCCGACGGCGGCGAGCCGGAGCCGACGGTCGACGCGGGTCAGGTCGAGCCCGACGCGGGGAACGGAGATCGCGACGCCGGGGCTCACGACGCGGGCTCCGCCGACGACGCGGGCGTGGTCGACGCCGGCGCTCCGAGCGACGCGGGGACGAGCTGCGCGGGCAGCACGGTGCTCGGGCAGAGCTGCGCGGGCGCCAACGCCTGTGAGGTGAGCGAGTACCGGTGCGTGAACGATCTTGTGGTCTGCGTCGGCACGGGCACCGCGCGCGGCGCGACGACGGTCTGCCGGCCTGCCTCGGGCACCTGCGACGTCGCCGAGACCTGTGACGGCGCGGCGCTGGCGTGCCCGGCCGATGCGTTCGCGCCGGCCACCACCGTCTGCCGCGCCGCGCAGGGGACCTGTGACGTGGCCGAGACCTGCACCGGGGCTGCGGCCGAGTGCCCGGCCGATGGGGTGGCGCCGGTGACGACGGAGTGCCGTGCCTCGGCCGGCGCGTGCGACGTCGCCGAGCACTGTGACGGCGCGGCCGTGGCGTGTCCGGCTGACGGGGTGGCCCCGGCGATGACGGTGTGCCGGGCTTCGGCCGGCGCGTGCGACGTCGCCGAGACCTGCGACGGCACCGCGGTCGACTGCCCGAGCGACGTGCTCGCGGCGGCGGCGACGGAGTGCCGCGCCTCGACGGGGACGTGTGACGTCGCTGAGGTCTGCTCCGGCACCGCGGCGGCCTGCCCGGCTGACACCTTCGCGCCGGTGACCACCACCTGCCGTGCCTCCGTGGGCGCGTGCGACGTGGCCGAGACCTGCACCGGTTCGAGCGGGCTGTGCCCGGCTGACACCTTCGCGCCGGTGACCACCTGCCGCGCCTCCGCGGGCGCGTGCGACGTGGCCGAGACCTGCACCGGCTCGAGCGGGCTGTGCCCGGCTGACACCTTCGCGCCGGTGACCACCACCTGCCGCGCCTCCGCGGGCGCGTGCGACGTGGCGGAGGCGTGCACCGGCGTCAGCGCCGACTGCCCGAACGACGCCTTCGCCTCGGCGACCACCACCTGCCGCGCCTCGACCGGGACCTGCGACGTCGCCGAGGTCTGCACCGGCAGCAGCGCCGCGTGCCCGGTTGACGCCTTCGCGCCCGCCGCCACCACCTGCCGTCCCTCCGCGGGCGCGTGTGACGTCGCCGAGACCTGCACTGGAACCAGCACGCTCTGCCCGGCCGATGCCTTCGCCAGCGTGACGACGACCTGCCGTCCCTCGGCGGGCGCGTGCGACGTCGCCGAGGCCTGCAGCGGCAGCAGCGCGGCGTGCCCGGCCGATACCTTCGCCGCCGCGACGACGACCTGTCGCCCCTCGGCGGGCGCGTGCGACGTCGCCGAGGCCTGCACCGGCTCGAGCGCGGCCTGCCCCACGGACACCTTCGTGTCGAGCAGCACCGTGTGCCGTGCGTCCGCGGGGGCGTGTGACGTCGCCGAGAGCTGCACCGGCTCGGCCGCGGCGTGCCCGGCTGACGGGTTCCTCAGCGGCGCGACGATCTGCCGCGCTTCGACCGGCATCTGCGACCCGCAGGAGTCGTGCACCGGCTCGAGCGCCGCGTGCCCGGTGAACGTGTTGTCTCCCAGCACGACGGTGTGTCGCGCCTCGGCGGGGCTGTGTGACAGCGCCGAGACGTGCACGGGCACCGGAGGCGCGTGCCCGGCTGACGTCTTGTTGCCGAGCAGCACGGTGTGCCGTGCGTCGGCGGGGGTGTGCGACCCGGCCGAGAGCTGTACGGGCACCAGCGCTGCGTGCCCCGGCGATGCGCTGGCCACCAGCACCACCGTCTGTCGCGCCTCGACCGGCGTGTGCGACCCGCAGGAGACCTGCAACGGCTCGAGCGCAGCCTGCCCCGCGAACGTGCTCTCGCCGAGCACCACCGTGTGCCGCGCGTCGGCCGGCGTGTGCGACACCGCCGAGACGTGCACCGGCACGGGCGGCGCGTGTCCGGCCGATGGACTCGTCCTCGCAGGCACCGTGTGTCGCGCCTCGGCGGGCGCGTGTGATCCGGCCGAGAGCTGCACGGGCGCCAGTGCTGCGTGCCCGGCCGACGCGTTGCTGCCGAGTTCCACCGTCTGTCGCGCCTCGACGGGCGTGTGCGACCCGCAGGAGACGTGCAGCGGCACGGCCGCGGCGTGCCCGGCGAACGTGTTCTCTCCGAGCACCACCGTCTGTCGCGCCTCGGCGGGCGTGTGTGACGTCGCCGAGACGTGCACGGGCGCGGCCGGCGCCTGCCCGGCCGACGTGCTGGTCAGCGCCATGACCCTGTGCCGCGCCGACGCCGACGGGGCGGGCTGCGACACGGCCGAGTTCTGCTCGGGCTCGAGCGTCACCTGCCCGGTCAATGGCAACCTGCCGGCCGGCGCGGCGTGCATGTCGGGCTCGCAGAGCGGCACGTGCACGGCGGGCGGCACCTGCACCGTGCCCTTCGGGCCCGACCTCACCTTCTCTTCCGACGGCGACGCGGAGGGCGCGACGCCCAGCCCCGGCGCCAGCTTCGCGGACGACAGCAGCCAGGCCGCCGCGCTGATCCCCGGTGGCACGCACGCCGGGAAGCTGATCGTCGTCGGCACCGTGTCGGGCAGCATCGACGTGGCCACCGTGCTGCGGGTGCTCCCCAACGGCACGCTCGACACCACCTTCGGCACCAACGGCCTGTTGATGCTTCCGAACGCGGGCCTCACCGGCACCTACGATCGGTTCCGCGCGGTGGCGATCACCTCGACGGGGAAGATCGTCATCGGCGGTGAGACCTTCGCCAACACCAACGCCGACGACGCGCTGGTGGTGCGCCTCAACGAAGACGGCTCCTACGACACCACCTTCGGCACCAATGGGCGCGTGGTGATCAACAACATCGGTGGCGGCAGCAACCTCGATCGTGTCGCCGCCCTGGCGTTGCAGGCCGACGGCAAGGTCGTCATCGCCGGCATCTCGCGCGCCGCGGCGCCCGCGACGAACAACAAACTCTACGTGGGGCGCCTCAACGCCAACGGCACCATCGACACCTCGTTCGGTGGGCCGACCGGCGACAACGCCGGCGATCTCCAGGGCTTCGTCACCGACACGCAGGCGGGTGGGGCGGCGAGCTCCCCGGCCGATCAGATCGCCTGCCTCGCCATCGACTCGTCGGCGCGGATCTATGGCGCGGGCTTCACGCGCGACGCGGCCAACAACAACACCCCGGCGGTGTGGCGGTTCACCACCACCGGCCGCCGCGACACCACGTGGGATGGCGACGGCCGCTTCGTCACCAGCTTCGTGGGCGGCGACTACACCGCGTGCGCCATCGACGGCTCGAACCGGCTGATCGCCGCGGGGCGCCCCAACTTCTCTTCGAGCCTCGTCTCGCGGTGGACGCTCTCGACCGGCGCCCTCGACGCGGCCTTCGGGAGCGGCGGGCACGTCACGCCCAACTTCGGCTCGCCCACGAGCACGGCGATCCAGAGCATCGCGGCGATGAGCGACGGCCGGCTGGTGGGCGTCGCGTACTGGGGCAACGCCACCAACAACGATCTCGCCACCTTCCGGCTCACGGCGGCGGGCGCCCTCGACACCTCATTCTCCGGCGACGGCTACGACGTGCGCGACAACCTCGCCGGCGGCAACCGCAACGAGACCCCGACCACCGCCGTGCTGTTGAGCGACAACACGGTGATCGCGGTGGGCAACAGCGAGGTGGTCAACCTGGTCGCGACGTCGTTCTCCGACGACACGGCGCTGCTCAAGTACACGACGGCCGGCGCGCTCGACACCACCTACGGCGGCGGCGACGGCATCCTGCTCCACGGCACCACCGGCTTCCGCCAGGACATCGCCAGCGACGTCGCCCTTCGTGCCGACGGCACCATCGTCGCGGTGGGCTGGACCAACGTGGTGGGGGCGGGCACGTCGAGCGAGAACGGCGCGCTCTGGGCGTTCACCAGCACCGGCGCCGCGGCGACGGGCTTCAACACCACGGGCACCCAGTTCTACGACAACGCGAGGCGCGATCAGTTCTTCGGCGTGGCGGCCGACGGCAACCTCACGGTGGCGTGCGGGTACAGCGATCGTGCCGCCGGGGGCAGCGACTTCGCGGTGGTCCGCTACACCGCCGCGGGCGCGCTCGACACCGGCTTCTGTGGCTCGGGGTCGTGCCTCTTCGCGCCGCCGTCCTTCGCGGCCGGGGCCGCCGCGACGGGGAGCGCCCAGGCGCATGACGTGCTCGTGCGCCCCACCGGTGGCTACCTGGCGGTCGGCACCACGGTGACCTCCGCGGCGGGCAACGACGCGTTGGCCGTGGCGCTCACCGCGACCGGGGCGATCGACACCACCTTCGGGACCGGCGGCGTCTTCCTCAACAACGGCGCGGCCAACGGCAACACGGTGGCCAACTCGGCTGAGCGGCTCTACGCAGCCGCGCGCCAGTCCGACGGCAAGTACGTGCTGGTCGGCTCGGGGGCCTCGGGCTCGACCCTGGCGCGCGGTGACGATCTGATCGTCTTCCGGCTCACGGCCGCCGGGGCGCTCGACCCGACGTTCGACGGAGACGGGGTCGCGACGTACAGCCAGGCCTCGGCCGCGGGCGTGCGCAACGACATCGGTCGCGCGGTCGCCATTCAGAGCAACGGGGCGATCGTGATCGCCGGCTTCTCGACCGACGCCAACAGCAACCAGCACATCACCGTCTGGCGGCTGACCAGCAGCGGCGCGCTCGACACCAGCTTCGACGCCGACGGCTACTTCGTCGACCCGGCCGCGCTGGCGACCGTGAACCTCAACGAGGCGCGGTTGGGGCTCGCCATCGACTCGGCCGGCCTCATCTACGTGAGCTCGGTGCGCTTCAACGCCGGCACGGGCCTCGATCTGGCGATCCTCCGCCTGACCACCGCGGGGGCCCTCGACCCTTCGTTCGACGGCGACGGCATCTACACCCAGCACAACGCGGGTGGTGGCGATGGGCGCGACTCTGCGCACGGGCTCGTCATCGACGGCTCGGGCCGGTTGGTGGTGGCGGGTCAGTCTCGTGGTCCGGGAACGAACGATCAGGATGGCATCGTCTGGCGCTTCCAGTAGCCGGCGGTGGCTCGCCGTCGTCGCGCTCGGCGTCGGCGGCGGGCTCTTCGCGTGGTGGTGGTCCCCTGGTGCGCCGGCGTCGGAGTCGAGCACCAGCGCCTCGCCTCCGGAGGCGCCGACCCGCGTCGTGCCCTCCGACGGCACGGCGCGCTCGCCCGTGGTGCAGGGCGCTCCCACGGCCGGGAGCTCGGCGGCCCCGTCGGCGACCGGGAGCCCGGCCCGCGAGCCGACCGTGGCGCAGCGGCTGCTGCCGGGCGGGGTGCGCGTGTTCGGCACCATCGTCAACGCGCGGGGGGATGCGCCCGCGCGCGAGGGCGGGCACTGCGAGGCGGGCATCGTGCCCTTCGTCGGCCGCTCCGATGAGTGCCGGGTGGTCATCGAGTGCGAGGGCAACGTGCTGTACGGCGCGCCGCTGCGGCACCCGGTGACGTGTCACCTGTCGGCCGATGGCGCGCTGACCTCGGTGACGGACCCGCTGGCCAGCGCGAGGGACGGCGACGCGCAGCTCGAGCTGTCGATGAGCGACTCGACGGTAAAGGTCTCCGACGAGCGCCCCGGTGAGTTCGGCCGCTACGCGCTCGAGTTCCACGTCGATTCGATCGAGCTGGCCCCGTAGGGCAGTCGTCAGACCGCGTCGCCGAGCACCAGGTTCGCCAGCCGCTCGAACTTCGAGGTCAGCTTCAGCAGCCGCTGCGCCCCCTCTTCGCTCAGCCCGCTGCGCGACACGTCGAGAGTGGTGAGCGACTCGCGCAGCGGCGACTCGACGATCGCCTCCACCGCCGAGCGGCTGGTGCTCTCGGCACGCAGCGTGAGGCTCTCGAGGCCCGGCACCTCGGTCGCGGGGATCACCGCGGCGCGATCGATCGACTCCAGGCTCGAGAGCGTCAGCTTGTGCAGCCCGCGCACCCCGCTGAGCGCGTACCGCAGCCCCTCGATGGTCAGCGCGTCGATCGGCAACGCGAGCTCGCGCAAGCGGGGCAGGGTGAGCGGCGCGGGGACGATCAGCTGCGCGGCGACGGTCACCCGCTCGAGCTGCGCGAGCTTGCCCGTCAGGCGATCGAGGTGCACCTCGTTGCAGATCAACGTCAGCGCCTGCACGTGCCGCGGCAGGCTGTCGGCGAGGTAGTCGAGCGCGTCGTCACCGGAGCTCACCTCGATCATCAGCTCGCGCATGAAACGGTAGTTGGGGTGCGCCAGCGTCGCGCTGAGCTGGTGCTGCCACTCGTCCTGCAGCAGCAGCTCCTCGCGGATGGCGAAGGACAGCGTGTGCACGAAGCCCCATCGCCACTGCGCGCTGGTCTCGCGGCTGGCCGGCACGCGGATCGACGGGAGGCTCAGCAGCTCCGCCTCGCGCTCGCGCCGCGCCTTCGCGCCGCTGCGATCGAGCTGCAGCGCGATCAGCTCACCGCGGGGATCGCCCTGCTGCGCGTACCAGTCACCCAGCACCGCGTAGCGCGACGCGTCGTCAGGGGCGGCGTCGATCGACGCCTCGAGCGCTTCGAGTTCTGCGTTCACAAGTCCTCGGAACGAGTCGTGTCACACCTTGTCCTCCCCTGACACGCCTGCCCACCCGATAGTTTTCTGGCGAGCCCGATCGCTAGTTTGCTGTCGCGTAAAGCCCCGATTTTATTGAGTAATGGCCTTGCGCTGGTCGATCGCTGTCAGTAGGACGCGCACCGCACACGTGGGGACGTGTCGCTGGCAGGTCTGATCCGGGAGACAGACCTCGTTCGTGAAAGGGTGCTTATGACGAAGTCTCTTCTCAGTGCGCTGCTGCTCACCTCCTTCGTGGTGACGGCCGCGCCGCCGCCGGTCGACGCCTTCTTGTCGCGCCGTGACAAGCGCGAGCTCGCCGATCCGCGAGGGCTGTCGGCGACGGCGCGCGAGGCGTACCGCGCTGGCCAGGTGAGCTCGATCGAGCCGCGCTACGGCGTGCCGACGTTCTTCTGGTCTTCTCCCGCGGCGAGCCCGCGCGCGTACCGCGACATGGGGCTGACGCCGGAGCAGGCCGCGCGCCGCTACCTCCTCACCCACGCCGAGCTGTACCGCGGCACGCCGGCGCGCTGGGCCGAGGCGCAGGTCTCGGGGGTGCACGATCTCGGTGATGGCACCGCGGTGATCGTCACCTTCCAGCAGCGCGTCAACGGCGTGCGCGTGTTCCGCGACGAAGTGAAGGTGATCATGAACGCGAAGCTGCAGCTGGTCGCGCTCGCGGGCTACCTCACTCCGGAGACGAAGGTGCAGGGCGCCTTCTCGCTCTCTCCCGCGACGGCCGTCGCTTCGGCCTTCCAGTCGCTGGCCGGCCGCACGCTCGAGCCGACCGCGCTGACCCACCTCGGCACCTTCTCCGGAGGCTACGAGCACTGGCAGCTCACGGGCGCGCCCACGCCGGTGCGCACCCGCGCGGTGTACTTCCCGCTCCCCGAGGGGCTGGTGCCCGGCTTCTACGTCGAGCTCGACCTGCCGGCCGAAGCGCGCAGCGCCGACTACTTCTCGTTCGTCGTCTCGGCGATCGACGGCGCGGTGCTGTACCGCAAGAACCTCACCGCCGACTTCAGCTACCGGGTCTGGGCGGATCCCACCACGTTCCTCCCCGACGACGGCCCGCAGGGCCTCGGCGCGACGCCGCACCCCACCGGCACGCCCAACCGCTTCAACGCCGGCACCACGCCGCAGCAGCTGGTGACGCTCACCAACGCGGGCCTGTCCACCAACGATCCGTGGCTGGCCCCGGGCGCGACGCAGACGCGCGGCAACAACGTCTTCGCCTACGCCGACATCGCCGCGGGCAACGGCTACTCGATGAACACCGACCCGATCGGCGTCGCCACCGCGGACAGCTTCGACTTCACCTACGACTTCAACGCCGACCCGCAGGCCAACCTCACCCAGCAGCGCGCGGCGGTGACGCAGCTCTTCTACGACAACAACTTCTTCCACGACTGGTACTACGACGACGGCTTCAACGAGCAGTCGTACAACGCGCAGACCAGCAACCTCGGGCGCGGCGGCAACGGCAACGATCCGCTCCTCGCCGAGGCGCAGGACTACTCGGGCCGCAACAACGCCAACATGTCGACCCCGTCTGACGGCGCCAGCCCGCGCATGCAGATGTACGTCTTCGACGGCAACGACGCGGCCACGCTCACCGCCAACACCACCCCCCCGCAGAACTTCAACACCACCGGCGCCGACTTCGGCCCGCAGGCGCACAACGTCACCGCGCCGCTGATGCTCGCCAACGACGGCAGCACCACGCCCACCGGGGGCGCGGCGACCGGCACCACCACCGACGCCTGCCAGGCGCTGCCGGCCAACAGCGCGGCGGGCAAGATCCTCCTCGTCGATCGCGGCGGCGGCTGCACCTTCGTGGCGAAGGCCCAGGCCGCGGAGGCCGCTGGCGCCGTGGGGGTGATCATCGCCAACAACACCCAGGGCGGGGCGATCTCGCTGCCGGGGACCGCGACGGTCGGCATCCCCACCATGTCGGTGTCGCTCAACTCGGGCAACACGCTCAAGGGGCTGATCACCAGCGGCGGCGGCGCGATGACGGTCACCCTGAGCCGCGTGGCCGCGCAGAGCCGTGACGGCACGCTCGACAACGGCGTCGTGGCGCACGAGTGGGGCCACTACATCTCGAACCGCCTCATCGGCGACGGCAACGGCATCTCGAACCTCCAGGCGGTCGGCATGGGCGAAGGGTGGGGCGACTTCCACGCCGCGCTGCTCGTCGCGCGCGAGGCCGATGCGCAGGTCGCGTCGAACTCCAACTGGACCGGCGCCTTCGGGCTGGCCGGCTGGGCTGGCTACGCGGCCGACGAGAACGCGTACTACTTCGGCTTCCGCCGCTACCCGCTCTCGGTGGACTTTGCGAAGAACCCGCTGACCTTCAAGCACATCGCCGACGGCACGCGGCTGCCGACCACCGCGCCGATCGCCCCCGGCTTCAGCACCGCGGGCGCCGACAACTCCGAGGTGCACAACACCGGTGAGGTGTGGGCCGCGATGTTGTGGGAATGCTACGTCGCGCTGCTGCGCGATCAGCGGCACTCCTTCACCCAGGCGCAGGCGCTGATGAAGCGGTACCTGGTGGCCGGCTACAAGGCCACCCCGCTGATGCCCACCTTCGTCGACGCGCGCGACGCGATCCTCGCGGTGGCGGCGGCGAACGACGCGACCGACTTCGCGAACCTGTGGGCCGCCTTCGCTCGCCGCGGTCTGGGCATGGGCGCCGTGGCTCCCGATCGCGACTCGCAGGACAACACCCCCGTCACCGAGAGCTTCACCGTCGGCAACGACGTGAACATCACCGACGTCACGCTCGACGACTCGACGATGAGCTGCGATCGCGACGGCGCGCTCGACGCCAACGAGGCCGGGGTGCTCACCATTCGCCTGCGCAACACCGGCTCCGGCGCGCTGGCCGCGGCGGCGATCGCCGTCACCTCCAGCACCCCCGGCATCACCTTCCCCTCGGGCGCGACGGCGACCATGCCGGCCACCAACCCGTTCGGCACCGCGACCGTCAGCATCCCCGTGGCGCTGGCCGACGTGGCCGGGCCGCAGGGCGGAATGTTCAACATCACCGTGTCCGACCCCTCGCTGGCCAACGGCACGCTGACGCACCAGGCGATGTTCCGCCTCAACTACGACGTGTTGCCGATGCTCAGCCGCCTCGACGACGTCGAAGCGCCGATGTCGCAGTGGACCGCCGCGTCGGATCCCAACGGCAACACCGGCAGCGACTTCCGCATCTTCCAGTCGACGGCCACCAGCCACTTCTGGTTCGGGCCCAACCCGTCGTCGCCGGCCGACACCTACCTCACCTCGCCCACGCTGCAGGTGGGCACGGCGCCGGTGGTGGTGACCTTCAAGCACCGCTACGACTTCGAGCGCAGCTCGACCGAGTTCTTCGACGGCGCGGTGATCGAGGTGAGCGTCGCGGGCGGCGCCTTCACCGACGTCGGCGCGATGTCCACGCCCGGCTACCCCGGCACGCTGACCACCTCGCAGAACCAGAGCAGCAACCCGCTGCGCGGCCGCCGCGCCTTCGTGGGCAAGAGCACCGGCTACCCGGCGTTCAACACCGAGACGGTCGATCTCGGCACCGCCTACGCCGGCAAGTCGATCCGCTTCCGCTTCCGCATCGGGGCCGATGACGCCGCCGCCGCCAAGGGCTGGGAGATCGACGACATCCAGTTCGCCGGCATCACCAACACGCCCTTCACCTCGGTCACGTCCGACCCGAACTCGTGCACCAACGGCGCGCCGACCTCCACCATCGGCCCGAACATCGAGGTCAACGAGCGTGAGCAGGTGACGCTGGTGGGCTCGGGCACCGACCCCGACAACGATCCCGTCACGGTGATCTGGACCCAGACGTCGGGCCCGGCGATCACCCTCACCGGCAACACCTTCACCGCGCCCGAAGTGACCGCCGACACGCTGCTCACCCTGCAGCTGACGGTGACCGACGGCCGCGCGGTGACGCTGCCCAAAGAGCAGACGGTGCTGGTGAAGAACGTCAACCGCGCGCCGATCGCCACCGTGCCCGCCACCCAGGAGACGCCGATGAACACCGGCGTCACCGTGCTGGGCTCGGGCTCGGACCCCGACGGCGACGCCATCACCTACGAGTGGACGCAGCTCGAGGGGCCGGCGGTCGGTCTGAGCGGCGCCGACACCGACACCGTGTCGTTCAACGCGCCGACGGTGCTGGTGAGCGAGGTGGTGAAGCTGCAGCTCATCGTGCGCGACGGCTCGTTGGCTTCGGCCCCGGCCATCGTCGACGTGGTGGTGAAGAACCCCACGCCGGTCAACGACGTCAACCCCATGCCCACGGGCTGCGGGTGCGCGAGCGGGTTCGAGCTGGTGCCGCTGGCGGTGCTGGCGCTGGTGCTGCGCCGCCGCCGTCGCGGCTGAGCGTCGGGAAGCGCGGGGCTCCCGGGTTTGTTTGCCGGGAGCGCCCGTATCTGTATGGTGCCCGCCATGCGTCGCCTCACCGTTGCCCTCGTCGTCTTCGCGTTCTCCGGCTGCTTCTTCCCTGCTGATCGCGGCCGCGTGGTCGAGAACCGCCTCGACGGGCTGGCCGCCGACAACGTCAAGCTGAAGGCCGAGCTGGCCGACGCGCGGGTGAAGCAGGAAGAGACGGCCAGCCAGCTCCAGGCCGCGCTCGATCAGATCGATCGCGCCAGCCGCACCACCGGCGCCAACATGGGCGTGAAGGTCGACACCGCGCTGCAGGACATGGCGGTGCTCCGCGGGCAGCTCGAGTCGCAGCAGGTGAAGATTCAGGAGCTCGAGGCGAAGCTCGCCGCGCAGCCCGCCGTCACCGCCACCGTGACGCCGCCCGAGCCGAAGAAGGAAGAGCTCAAGCGCCCCGACGACCCGAAGGAGTTCCTCAAGCTCGCCGACGAGAAGACCAGGGCGGGTGAGCTCGAGCTGGGGCGCAAGCTGTACGCCGAGTTCATGAAGAAGTGGCCGCGGGACGAGGGCGTCGGCGAGGCCCACTTCGCGCTCGGCGAGGCCTTCTACGGCGAGCAGAAGTGCCGCGAGGCGCTCTACGAGTTCGGCAAGGTGATCCAGGATCACCCCAAGACGAAGTCGGCGCCCACCGCGTACCTGCGCAGCTCCGACTGCTTCAAGCAGCTCAAGATGAACGATGAGGCCCGCCTCGCGCTCGAGGAGTTGGTGAAGAGCCACCCCAAGAGCGACGCGGCGAAGACCGCCAAGACCCGCCTCGCCGAGCTGCGGAAGGGCGCGAAGAAGTGAAGCACCTCCTGCTCGCGCTGCTGCTGTCGCTGCCTGCCTTCGCGGCTGGCAACAAGCAGCTCACGCTCATCTTCGAAGGAGACAACGGGGGCGAAGTCGCCCCCTGTGGTTGACGCGCCAATCCCACTGGCGGTCTGGCCAGGCGCAGAACGGTGTTGAACCAGCTCGGCACGGCGAACGTGCTGGTGCTCGATTCGGGCAACGCGCTCTTCCGCAACGCGGGCGTGTCGACCCCCGAAGACGAGAAGCGCGCGAGCTTCGTGCTCGGCGTGATGGAAGAGCTCGGCACGCGGGCCATGGCCGTCGGCCAGCGCGATCTCTCGGCGGGCACCGCCTTCCTCGAGAAGCTGGCGAAGGGCCGCAAGGTGAAGCTGCTGTCGGCGAACCTCACCCGCGGCGGCAAGCGGGTGTTCGACGGCGCGGTGGTGATCGACGCCGGCGGGGTGAAGGTCGGCCTCATCGGGTTGACCGCGCCGGGGCCGGTGGCGCCCAACGAGAAGGACGTGGTGGCCGGGCCGACGCTCGAGGCCGCCCGCGCCGCGCTCAAGGAACTGGGCCCGCGCGACGTCACCATCGTGCTCGCCGCGACCTCCTACGCCGACTCGATGCAGCTCTCGGCCGAGCTGCGCAAAGACGTCGACTTCGTCATCCAGTCCGGTGAGTACCGCGGCACGCAGCCCGCCCAGCGGGTCGACGACACCGCCGCGCTGCTCCTCGCCTCGGGCCAGAAGGGCCAGGCGCTCGGCAAGCTGAAGCTCTCGCTGGGCAAGGGGCAGGGCGCCTTCGTCGACGCGTCGGTGGTTGAGCGCGACAAGGCGCAGCTCGACTTCGTGGGCCAGCAGATCAAGACGCTCGAAGATCGCCGCAAGCTGGCGAAGGACGCGGCCTCGAAGGCCCAGTTCGACACCACGCTGAGCGAGTTCAAGCGCCGCCAGAAGGACCTCGCTACCGCGGTGGCCGCCAAGGTGTCTCCTTCGGCGAAGACCGCGCTGCTGGAGTGGGTGGTGCTGGGCCAGGACGTGGCCGACGACCCGAAGCTCAAGGCGAAGGTGCTGGAGATCGAGCCCAGCTATTCCGGCTCGCACTAATCTCCGCGGTCGATGAGCGCTGACGCCTCACCCGTGATCGACGCGCTCTACCAGGCCGTCTTCGCCGCGCCCCACGACGACGGGCCGCGTCTGGTGCTCGCCGATGCGCTGCAGGAAGCCGGCGACCCGCGCGGGGAGTTCATCTCGCTCTCGCTCCAGCCGCGGCGCACCCAGCGCAGCGATCGGCGCATGAGCAAGCTGCTCGAGCGTCACCGCGTCGCGTTCCTGCGCGGTCTGGCGCCGATGGTGATGCCCGGCCACGAGCGGTGGGACCGCGGCTTCCTCACCGAGGCGACGTTGATCCTCGAGGGGCTGCACGTCGAGGTGCCCGATCTCGCCACCCTCGAGAAGGTCGAGGTGCTCTTCAGCCCCGCGGCGCCCACCGAGCTCGCCTCGCCGCACATGCGCTCGCTCAAGGAGGTCACCATGGCCGCCCTGAGCGCGGTGCCGGTGCTGTTCGACGCGCCGCGCGCGCTGCCGATCGAGTCGGTGGGGCTGGCCGGTCCGGGCGATCTCACCGCCTGGCCTCCGGAGCTGACCGAGCGCATCGGCTCCGCGACGTCGCTGCCCAGGCTCTCGCGGCTCACCCTGCGGGCGGCGCGCGCCAACTTCGATCAGGCCGGCTGGGTGTGGAACCTGCCGCTGCTGTCCCGGCTCCGCTCGCTGGAGTTCGACGGCTCGTTCCGCGGGGTGCCGCTGTCGAGCCTGCTCGAGGTGTGCCGCGCGCTCCCGGCTCCTCCGGCGAACGTGGTGTTCCGCGGGGTGGGTCTCACGCTCCGGCTGCGCGCGGCCGATCGTTTCCGCTCGCTGGAGGTCGACTTCGAGCCCCCGTCGGGAGGCCTCATCTTCTGCTCGATGATCGACACCCTGCCGGCCACCGCCCTCGACGAGCTGACCGTCAACGCGGCGGCGCCGATGAACACCTCGCTCACCGGCATGATCCGCACGGCGGTGCGGCGGCTCAAGCTCACCAACCTCGCGATGCCGTCAGTTCACTCGCGCATGAAGTGACAGGTGTACCCGCCGGGGTTCTTCACCAGGTAGTCCTGATGGTAGTCCTCGGCCTTGTACCAGGTGCTCGCCGGGGCGATCTCGGTGACCACCGGCTTCTTCCACTTGCCCGACTGGTTGACGCGCTCCTTCACCGCCTCGGCCGCCTTCTTCTGCGCGTCGGTCAGGTAGAAGATCGCCGAGCGGTACTGGGTGCCCACGTCGTTGCCCTGGCGGTTGAGCGTCGTCGGGTCGTGCATCTTGAAGAACCACTTCTCGAGCAGATCTTCGAACGACAGCTTCTTCGGGTCGTAGACCACCTTCACCGCCTCGGCGTGGCCCGACTTGCTGTCGTGGGTGTCGTCGTAGGTGGGGTTCTTCAGCCAGCCGCCGGTGTAGCCAGCCTCGGTGTCGATCACCCCGGGGATCTTCCGGAGCAGATCTTCCATGCCCCAGAAGCAGCCGCCGGCCAGGTACACCGTCTCGGTGCCCGCGGCGCCCGCCTGCTTCACCAGCGGGAAGAGCGACACGTACTTGCCGTAGCCCTCGGCCTCGAGCTTCTCGGCAGGCACGAAGCGCAGCGACGCCGAGTTGATGCAGTACCGCAGCCCGCCCTTGTCAGACGGCCCGTCGTCGAACACGTGGCCGAGGTGCGAGTCGGCGTTCTTCGAGCGCACCTCGATGCGCGTCATGCCGAAGGTGACGTCTTTCTTCTCGGTGATGTTGGGCTCGAGCGGTTTGGTGAAGCTGGGCCAGCCGCTGCCCGAGTCGAACTTGTCCTTCGACGAGAAGAGCGGCTCGCCGGACACCACGTCCACGTAGATGCCGTCGGCGTGGTTGTCCCAGTAGGCGTTGTTGAACGGCGGCTCGGTGCCGCACTCCTGGGTGACGCGGTACTGCTCGGAGGTGAGCTTCTTCTTCAGCTCCTCGACGGCGGGCTTCGACTTCACGGGGCTCTTCTCCTTGCTGGGGGCCTGCGCAAACGCCCTCATGGCAAAGACGACGACGACGGACATCACGGCGAGGGCGATGAGCCAGCGGTTCATGAGGAGCCTTACGCATGGGCCCCGCCGGAGGTTTCTTCAAGTCTGTCGCGCCGCGGCAAGCAAAACAGGCGGGTTACGGGAAGAGGGCGGCGCGTGCCCGGGCCCGGCCGAGGTTCCAGGTCAGCGGCGATTCAGACGGGCCCAGCCGCTCGCGCCACGGCTCGACGAAGCCCGGTTCCTTCTGGGCGATCTCCGCCAGCGCGTCGGCCGACAGCGAGAACAGGTAGTCGTAGTCGACGGACTCCCGCGCGAGGTTGCGGCGCGCGATGAAGCCGTCGGGCGCCAGCACCGCGAGGGCCAGCAGGGTGGTGGTGAAGAGGCCGATCGCGCCGAGCACGAAGTGTTGCCGCAGCACCCACAGCGTCAGCGCGCGCCACACCAGCACCGCCGAGACCAGCAGCAGCCCCGCGTAGGCGAGCAGCCGCAGCACGGTGAGGCCGTACGTCGTCTCGTAGCGCCACAGCCGCGCCACGGCGGAGATCACCATCGGCATCGTCGCCAGCACCAGCGCGGTGGACAGCGCGGTGAAGGCGAGGCCGGTCTGCTTGGAGTCGAGCCGGGTGCGCGCGGGCAGCGCCATCAGCAGGCCCAGAATGCCCATCGCCGCGAACAGCAGCTGAAAGAAGCCCTCGTGCGCGGCCTCGGCGTAGGTGACGCCCTCGGGCAGCGCGCACGCCGCCGGCGCCAGCGCACAGGGCGTGGCGGTGAGGCCGAAGGTGAGCAGCAGCCCGGTGAGGGTGCCCAGCAGCGCCAGCGCCTCGAAGCCGCGCAGCGCCTGGCGGGGCGCCGAGGCGGCCACCAGCTCCCGGCGGCGCGCGCTGACCGCCAGCACGCCGGTGAGCAGCACCCCGGTCACCACGGTCACGAAGCCGCCGCGGACGAGGCCGTCGAGGGCCACGCCGAAGAGCGCCCGCTCGACCGCCTCGAGCTTCGCGCGGAACACCGCGTCACCCGACGAGAGCAGCACGGTGAGGATCAACGCCGGCGGCCCGACGATCACCGCCAGCCGCAGCGCGCCCGGCCCATAGCGGCGCGCGGTGCGGGTGACGTTCGCCTGCTCGAGCTCGTGGTGGGTGACGACCACGCCGGCGTGCACCGCCTGTCCGAGGGTCTGGAACGGCGCGCCGGCGAGCTGGCCCACGCGCAGGTGCTCGAGCGGTCGCTCGCCATTCCAGCCCTGCACCGCCAGCGCGAAGAGCAGCGCCGCCGACGCGGTGCTCATCACCGCGAGCCACGTCGAGTCGTGCAGCGCGGTCGACGCCAGCAGCAGCACCGCCGCGCCCAGCACCACCCGGTGGGCGCCCGCCTGCTGCCAGCCTTCGCGCCCGCCCTGCGCGGCGACGAGGCCGCCCAGCAGCACCGCGAAGAGCGCGTGGCCCAGGCCGAAGGGAGCGCCGTCGAGCAGCAGCTCCACGGCGAGGCCCAGCGCGAAGCCGAACAGCACCTGGCGCCGGTGGGGACGAAGCCGATCGACGAACGAGACGCGCGCGGGCAACGCGAGGGCAGGGGTCATGGTCGCAGTCATGGCGCGGCCCCCAGTGCAACGGAGCGGCCGCGCGATGAACGGTCGATTCCCGCCCTGAGCGGTCGCGCGCGAGGCCCCGCGTGGGAGCCCGGCCACGCCCGCGGCTTCACGCCCTCAGGACTTCTTCACGAACTCCGACTTGAGCGCCATCGAGCCGAAGCCGTCGATCTTGCAGTCGATGTTGTGATCGCCTTCCACCAGCCGAATGCTCTTCACCTTCGTGCCGACCTTGAGCGCCGACGTGGCGCCCTTCACCTTGAGGTCCTTCACGATGGTGACCGAGTCGCCGTCCTTGAGCACGGTGCCGTAGGCGTCCTTCACCACCAGCCCGGCTTCGGCCTCGGGGGCGTCAGCGGCGGCGGTGGGCGACCATTCGTGCGCGCACTCGGGGCACACCAGCAGCGCGCCATCTTCGTAGGTCAGGGTCGACTTGCACTTCGGGCAGGGAGGGAGCTCGCTCACCCCCTTGCCCTACCACTCACAGTCCCGGGTACGCGCCGGTGATCAGCGCCGGGTCGGTGGACACGCCGAAAGAATCGCTGTTCATGCCGAACAGTTTGGCGATCGAGACGAGGATCTTCGCGTGCGAGTTGAGCGCCGAGCCGGTGGCCACGATGCGGCGGCCGAAGGTGACGCGGCCGTTGGCCCCGCCGGCGAGCACGAGGGGAATGTCGCGCGTGCTGTGCAGCGAGGGGTTGCCCATCTCGCTGGCGGCCAGCACCAGCGTGCTGTCGATGAGCCCGCCCTCGTCGAGGCGCTGCAGGAGCCGCGCGAGCTTCGAGTAGTAGTACCGGTTGAGCCGGGCGAGGGCGAGCTGGGTGGCCGCGCCGCCGGTGCCGGTGGTGTACGTGTGCGCGACCTCGTTGTGCACGTCGGCGGGCAGCGAGGTGCCGTCGACGGTCATCACCTTGCCCGGGTCGTCGAGGAAGAGCGTCGCGAAGCGCGTGGCGTCACACACCATGGCCTGCGCGAGGAGATCGATCTGCAGGTTGGCGATGCGATCGAAGTACGGCTCGCCGCCGTTCCACTTGAGCGTCTTGGGGAAGTCGAGCGTCGGGTCGCTGTTGCCGGTGGCCTTGGGGCGCGCCGGCGGGGTGCAGGTGGTGGTGCTGACGGTGTTGAGCCGGGTCTCGATGTCGCGCATCGCCGAGAGGTGCTGCTCGAGCTTGAGCTGCTCGGCAGGGGCGAGGCGGCCCTTGAGGCTGGTGAGATCGCCGCGCACGTAGTCGAGCACGCTCTGGCCACGGGCCCGCGCAGCCGCGGCCGCCGCGGCGTCGGCGGTCGGCGAGAGCCCGGTGAAGACCTGATCGAACACCGTCAGCGGGTTGCACTGGTTGAGGATCACCGCGCCGCCGGGGCCGTGGGCGATGGCGTCCTGGTTGGCGACGCCGGTGCTGCCCACGCCGATGTTGAGCGTGGGGAAGCGGGTGCTGGTGCCGAGGTTCAGCGTGCGCGCGAGGTACTGGTCGAGCGACATGCCCTGCGCGTTCTTGTCGGTGCCGGTGGTCTCTGACGCGGTGAACAGACACGACGCCGCGCCGTGGCCGGGCGTGCCGCTCGACTCGGCGACCGCGAGGTCCACCCCTTCGAAGGTGATGAGGCGGTTCTGGTACGGCACCAGCGGGGTGAGCGCGCTGTCGGTGAAGGCGAGGTTGAAGGTGGTCTCGGTCTCTCCGCTGCGGCGGTTGTAATACTCGGCCGCGATGCCGTGCGGGTGGTACAGCCCGATGAACTTGAGCGGCGGCGGCGTCATGCCCTGCGCCTGCGCGATCGACCGCGAGAGCAGGTTGCCGATGGGGAGCGCGGCGAACGCGCCCAGCGCCTTGAGGACACTGCGACGAGGGAAAGTCATGGGGCACTCCGCTTCGCGAACACGTCACTGCGCGCGTAGTCGACGAGCAGTTCCAGCACCTGGCCGTTGGCCGAGCTCGGCCGGCCACGGAAGAAGTCACCCAGCGTGCGCTCTTCTTCCACGCCGGAGCGGCCCGACACGAACCGGTAGAGCTGCCGCTCGAAGCACTGCTCGACGCTCTTCGACTTCGCCAGCAGCTCCACCATGCCCACCGCGTCGGTGAAGGCGCCGTCGGCGTCACCCGCGCCCACCAGCTCGCCCGAGGGATCGATGGGCTTGCCGTTCTCCATCGTGCGGTAGCGGCCCACGGCGTCGAAGTTCTCGAGGGCGAAGCCGATGGGGTCGAGCAGGCGGTGGCAGCCGGCGCAGTTGGGGTTGAGCGAGTGCACCTCGAAGCGCTCGCGCGTGGTCCTGGTGGGGTCGGGGGCGGGCACCATGATCGTCACGCCGGCGACGATGGTGGGAATGGTGAGCTCCTGGCACAGCAGCTTGCGGCGCACGATGTTGCCGCGCTTCACCGGCGCGGTGGTCGACGGGTGTGCGTGGGAAGCCGAGAACGCGCCGGCGAGCAGCAGCCCCTTGCGGAAGGCGGGCTGGGTGATCGGCCCGGTACCGGTCAGCTCATAGAAGCTGGCGAGCGCCGGGGTGACGGTGGTCTGCGGGGTCGACAGCAGCGACTGCAGCGTGCCGTCGCCCTGGAACAGCACCGCGTCGATGATCGACCGGCTCTCCTGCAGCATGTCGGCGCGAACGCTCGTCCACGCGGGGAAGAGCATCACGTCCTTGGGCGCGGCGGCGACCTCGTCAGAGCCCTGCCACTCGAGGATCATCCGCTCGACCTGCTGCTTGCCCGCGGGCGTGGCCAGCAACGCGCGCGCGGTCGAGGCACGCACCTCGGGGTCGGCGAGCTGACCTGCGCGACCGGCCGCCATCAGCGCGTCGTCGGCGGGTGCACCGGTGAAGAGGAAGGCGAGCTGGGTGGCGAGCTCTTCGCCCGAGAGGGTGGTGACGCCCGAGGCGGCGGGCGCGCCGAGCTCGGTGACGTAGAGGAACGAGGCCGACTGCAGCACGGCGGTGATCACCAGCTCGATGCCGGACGCGTAGTTCGCGCCCACCAGCCCGGCCCGGTACACGGTGAGCAGCGCGGCCTTCTCATCGGCCGTCACCGCGCGGCGGAAGGCACGGCCGGCGAAGCGGGTGATGAAGTCGCCGGCGCAGGCCTCGGACCCCGCCGGGGTGGAGCAGGGCGCCAGCGTGCTCAGCCGCTGCGTCACCGCGTCGTGCGCGTAGTGCTGCGCCGCCTGCCACAGCGCCTGCGCCTGATCGCTGCCCACGCGCTGGTTGCTGTTTCGGGTGAAGCCGGCCTGCCGAATGTCGGCGCCCACCGCGGTCGCCAGCTCGTCAGCGGGCAGCCCCACCAGCGCCGTCGCCGCCGTCAGCACCTCGGCCTGGCTGAGCCGACGAATGCCCGCCGGCGCGTAGACCGGAGGCCCGGCCTGGGGATCGAGCGGACCCCCGGTGCCGTCCGGGCGGGGGCCCTCGATGCTGCCCGTGCACGCCGCCAACGCCAGAGTTCCGCAGAGAAGTAATTTTTTCATGGAAGTGTTCGTGAACTGCGCGAGCACCCTTTCAGACCTGCTCAGTCGGTGTCCAACAGCCGGCCAGTTGTTCGGGCGGAACGACAAGGTGGGCATGGCGGGAAATCCGAGAGTTAGTGAACGGGGTTGGGTCGTTGGCCACCCAGACTCAGGCGGAACAGCGACGCGATGAGTCGGAGCCCGAGCGCGACGAGGGCAACGCCGAGCAGCACGCGCAGCGTGACGGCGAGCCACTCGGTGGCGAAGGCGAAGGGGAAGACCCGGAAGAGCACGGCGGCGGATACTAGTGCGAGCGCCGCAAAGAGGAACTCGATGCTTCGCCGAAGCAGCGGTGGGCAGACGGCGAAGAGCAGCAGGTTGCCCAGCAGGTGCACCAGGCCGGTGACGTTGCCGATCCACACCACGTCGGCGAAGCCGGGGGTGACGAAGCCTCCGAGCCAGGGACGCCAGAGCGCGTGGGTGTTGATCAGCAGCAGCACGGCGAGGCTTGCGGTGGCTGAGGCGAGACAGCGCAGCTGACTTCGTTCGCGGATCATGGCGTGCCTCCGGGGTCGCGCCGACTGCATCTGTCGTTCCCACTGCGCTGCGTCGTGGTTACCCGCGATCGAGGCGTCGAACGACAGTGCGTCTCATGCGTACGCTCCTCCTGCTTTCACTCCTGACGGCCGCCGGCTGCTCCTCCCCGTTGCCCTGTGAGCCCGCTTCGTGCGCGACGCTCGGCAAGACCTGCGGCTCGGTGCTCGACGGGTGCGGCGGCTTCCTCGACTGCGGCGCCTGTCCTGCCGGCCAGACCTGCGGCGGCGCGGGGGTCCCCAATACCTGTGGTGAGGCCCCGTGCGTCCCGAAGACGTGCGCGGCGCTGGGGGCGACGTGCGGCTCGACCTCTGACGGCTGCGGCGGCGTGCTCGACTGTGGCGTCTGCGCGGGGGCCGAGGTCTGCACCTCGCAGCTCCAGTGCGAGTGCGTGCCGAAGACGTGCACGAGCCTGGGCTTCACCTGCGGGGTCGCCTCCGATGGCTGCGGCGGCACGCTGAGCTGCGGCACCTGCGGCGGAGGCCAGAGCTGCACCGCGAACATCTGCGGCTGCGTGCCCCGCACCTGCACCTCGCTCGGCGCGACCTGTGGCTCGGTCTCGGACGGCTGTGGCGGCACGTTGAGCTGCGGCACCTGCAGCGGCACCACGACCTGCGGCGGCGGAGGCACGGCGAACCGCTGCGGCTGCACGCCGAAGACCTGCGCGAGCGCCGGCGCGAACTGCGGCGCGGTGGCCGACGGCTGCGGAGGCACGCTGAGCTGCGGCACCTGCGCTGCGCCCCTGTCGTGCGGCGCGACGTCGATCTGCGCGGCGCCCGCGTCGGCGAAGGTCTGTGAAGACGGCTTCTGCTGGGAAGATCCCGTCCCGCAGGGGCACGATCTCTCGAGCGTGTGGGCGTTGTCGGCCAACGACGTGTGGGCGCTGACGAAGAAGGGCCGGGCGCTGCACTTCGACGGCACGCAGTGGCGCTCGACCACCACCGGCCTCACGCTCACCGGAGGCCTCTACGCCGCCGACGCCACGCACGTCTTCGCGGTGGGCGATGGCATCCGCCAGTTCGACGGCACCACCTGGACCGCGATGACGAGCCCGAGCACGCAGTACCTGCACGCGGTGAGCGGCACGAGCGCCACGGATGTGTGGGCGGTGGGCGCGAACGGCACCATCCTCCACTACGACGGCACGAGCTGGACGGTGAAGAGCTCGGGCACGACGGCGCGGCTGCGGGCGGTGCACGCGCGCTCGGCGACGGACGTGTGGATCGCGGGCTACGGCGTGGTGCTGGGGGGCAACGGCACTTCGTTCTCGAGCCGCTCGGTGAGTGGCGGCACCACGAGCACCACCTACGACGCGATCTTCGCGCTCTCGGCGACCGACATCTTCCTCGGAGACGACACCGGCGCGCTCTACCGCTCGACGACGGGCACCACGTTCACCCGCAACTCGTTCTCCGCGGCGCTGCCCATCTCCGGGCTGTTCGGCACCTCGAGCACCACGATGTTCGCGGTGGCGGGCGATACGGGGAGCAACGCCAACAAGCTCCTCGCGTTCAACGGCACGAGCTGGTCGGTGCGCGCGACGACGCAGGCGGTGAGCGGCGCGCTGCTGCGCCTCCACGGGACCTCGGCGAGCGACGTATGGGCGGTGGGCGAGAACGGGGCGCTCGCACACTCCGACGGCACGAGCTGGGACTTCCGCGCGGCGGCGGCGATCGACGACATCGTGCAGACGGCGGCGAGCGCGACCGGTGACGATCTCGCGGTGGCGACGGCGTACGGCTTCTTCACCCGCAGCGCGGGCGGCTTCATCCGCCGTGGCACCACGAACGAGCTGCAGTCGATGCACGACGCGTGGGCTGCTTCACCGAGCGACGTGTGGTTCGTGGGCGAGCGGCAGGGCTCGGGCTTCACCTGGTACGGCAAGGTGGCGCACTTCGACGGGGTGACGGTGCGCGAGGTGTCGGTGCCGCTCTCTCCGCTGACGACGGTGCTGCGCGGGGTGTGCGGCACGGCGGCGAACAACGTGTGGGTGGTGGGCGATGCGGGCAAGGTGCTGCGCTTCAACGGCTCGGGCTGGTCGAACGTGCCGTCGGGCACCACCGCCACCCTCAACGGCGTGTGGTGCAAGGGCACCGAGGTCTTCGTGGTGGGCGCGTCGTCGACGCTGCTGCGCTGGAACGGGTCGGCCTTCGTGGCGATGGCCGCGCCGCTGATGAACCAGATCTACCTGAGCGTGAGCGGCACGAGCGCGAGCGACGTGTGGGCGGTGGGCCGGAGCGGGAAGATCTCTCACTGGAACGGCACGGCCTGGACCGACGTGGCGAGCCCCAGCGGGAGCGACGTGTCGAAGGTGATCGCGCTGTCGAGCAGCGAGGCGTGGGCGGTCGGGCTGGCGGGCGTGCTCGCGTGGGACGGCACGTCGTGGGTCGCGCAGCCGGTCGATCCGGGTGTCCCGACCGCGCTTGCCGCGACGTCCTCGAAGGTGTGGCTTGCAGGCTGGGACGGGGTGATGGCGAAGTAGCCGCGCATGAACCTCGAGACGACCTACGTGCATCTCCGCGACGATCGGCGCGACACGCTGCAGCCGGTGACCGAGACGTTCTGGCCCGAGCTGACGGCGAACCAGCGGCCCGATCTCGATCCCGGGCGGTTGGTGATGTCGTTCTCGTTCACCGAAGACTGGCCGACCTGGGAGATCCACCCCGCGGGCGACGAGGTGGTGGCGCTGGTGTCGGGCGCGGCGACGCTGGTGCTCGAGACGCCGCAGGGCGAGGTGTTGCACACGCTGTCGCGACCGGGTGACTTCGTGATCGTGCCGCGGGGCGTGTGGCACACCGCGCGGATCTCGTCGCCGTGCACCATGCTCTTCATCACCCCGGGCGAAGGCACCGAGAACCGGCCGCGCTGAGCGTCAGGCGTACTTGGTGGCGAAGAACGCATCCATCGCGCGGAGCAGCCCATCGACGTCAGCCAACTCGGGCACCGACACGCGGCAGATCTGCACGTTGTCGCGCTTCTGCGCCGCCTTGACCTCGGCCGACAGCGAGCCCTGCGTCGATTCCTGGGGGTTGATGACGTAGAAGTAGTCGGGATTCCCGTCGCCGGTCGACTGGCCGTAGCTCACGCGGCTCTTCACCAGCGAGGGCGCGGTGCGGAGCAGGAAGTCGACGAACTCGTCCACCAGGTCGGGGAACGTGGTCGGCGCCGCGGGCAGGTAGAACGAGAGCAGCCCGCTGGCCATGCCCTCGGCGACCTGGGCCTCCGAGATGGCGTACAGGGTGATCTCGTGGCCGCGGCGACGCAGGGCCGCGCGGATTCCGTCGGCGAGCCGCATGGTGTGCGCGCTGATGGTCTGCAGCCGGGGCCGGAGATCGCCCAGCGCCTCGTGGAGGTGCACCAGCTGCGCAGGCTTGGCGAACGAGTCGGCGTCGGTGCCCAGCTCGCGCGCGCGGGCGACGATGCGCAGCGCGAGTGGCTGGTCGGCGCAGGCCACGACGCCCAGGGTGGACTTGCCGCGGGTGAAGTACTTCGAGCCGCTCTTGACGAGCAGGAAGGGCCAGCCGCGGGCCCACGAGCGGTTGAAGATGGGGAAGAGCGGGGCGAGGGTGGTGTCGACGATCACCGGCACCACGCGCTTCGTCTTCTGCTCGTGCGCGCGCAGGGCCCGCATCAGCGCCTCGAAGTCGTGGGCCTGCAGCTCGGGGTTGGTGGGCGTCTCGAGGAACACGCAGGCCGGCGAGGTGCCGAGCGCGTCGAGGCTGGCGATGATGCGATCGACCAGCGTCACCTGGCGGCCGCTGGCGTCGAGGCCGAGCACGGCGAGGGGCGCGGGCTTCACGCGCTGCTTGCCGAGGAGCTCGCTGATGAGCTGGCCGGTGCCTCCGTAGCCGTTCTGCGCGTAGAAGATGGTGACGGGCTGCGGGCCGAGCACGTCGCCGAGCGCTTCGAAGACGGCGGCTTCGGCGGCGAGGCCGGTGCAGAAGGTGAGGCTCTCGCGGATCTCCGGGAAGAGCGTCTGCAGCCGGGCGTGACACGCCTCGTGCGTCGACTCGGCGAAGCGGGTGGGCGTTACGCCGGCGGCGAGCTCGAGCTCGGTGCGGGCGTCTGACGCGATGAGCGCCGAGACGGTGCGCTTGCGCACGAGCTGAATGCCGGCGGGCACGATGCGGGTGGTGTCGTTGAGCAGCAGCACGCCGCCGTGGGTGACGGGGAAGCAGACCGCGTCGGCAGCGACGGCCGAGACGTCGCCGGTGAAGCGGCGGTTGGTGACGAAGACGGTGATGACGTCAGGGGCGCGGGTCGGGAGCGGCGCGGTCCACGACTCGTGCAGCTCGCAGCCCTGTTCGCGCAGCGCGACCTTCTTCGCGGCCGACACGGGGAGCTCGTGGTCGGCGTACAGGCGCACCTTCAGCGTGCGGCGGGGCGATTCGATGATCGACAGCCACGGCTTGGTGACCGACGCGAACGAGAAGCAGCGGGCGGCGTGGGTGTGCGACTGCACCCAGAGCTCGAAGAGCGTCGAGAGGGGCTGGCCGAGGCGGGCGTAGTCGAAGGGCAACCCGACGCCGGTCAACACCTCGCGGAGCTGCGCGGGGGCCTCGAGCTTCTCGGTGATGATGCGGGTGAGCGCCTGCTCGAAGCGGCCGGCGAAGCCCTCGTCGGAATCGAAGCGGGTGAGATCGTACGTCGTCGCGCGCGGGTCCCAGTCGTCGGGGAGCGCGCCGGGGGCCAGCAGCCGGGGGAGCGCGAGCTCGAGCTGCTTTGCGAAGTCGGCACCGAGAACGATGCGGCCGTCAGAACCGGGGGAAGTCGTCGCCATGGCGGGCGGTATACCCAAGTGCGGCGCGCGCGGGATTCGCATTGACTCGAGAATCCGCGCGCAGATAGGAGACGCGCCGACTGGTGGAGTTCGTCGAGGAGTGTGGCGTGAGGCGAGGGCAGCGGCGAAGTTCCCATGACAATCACATTCTTCGACGGTGGATCATGCGACGTCTGCTTTTTCTGCTCGCTGTGAGCGCAGTGCTGTCTGCTTGTCCATCGCCTGAGATGGCGCCGGACGCAGGGGTAACCGGGGGCGGCGGCGGCGAGGTCACCGGCGGAGGCGCGGGTGGGGGGGGCGGGACAGAACGAGATGCTGGTGCTGCCGACGCAGGGCCACGATTCGATGCCGGCCAGCCCGACGATGCAGGTGTTGATGCAGGCCTCGACGCGGGTCCAGTCGAACCGGTCGACGCGGGAACGCCAGGAGAGTCGTGCGCCTTGCCCAGGGATGTCGTTCCTACGGACTCCTTCGATGGCGGCTACGAGGCGATCTTCCGTGTCGAGCCGATCGCCGACTCGTTGACGACGAGCTGTGCGGCTGATGCTGGGCGCGAGGCTGTGTACCGATTCGAGGTGACCAACAACCAGACGATTTCGGTCGTCCTGTCGGGCCCGCCGGGCGGCGCCCAGGTCAACGTCAGCGTGCGAGAAGGTGACTGCACGACAGGTCATGAGTGGGCGTGCGTGCCGCGGACGGCGACCTCGACGAACACGAGTCAGGCGCTCAGGCTCCCCGGTCGCACTGCAGGCACCTATTTCCTGGTGGTCGAACTGGAGAGTGGACCGTGGGTTGATGTCGATCTTCGCGTCGACACTCCGTTCGCGCCTCCGTCGAACGACCAGTGCGCTGACGCAGAAGCGCTCACCTTCGTTGGTGGAGTGGCGGCGGTCAGTGGCTGGACCTTCAACGCAATGAACGACACGCCGGCCGGCAGTCTCGTGCCCACGTGTGATCCCGGGAACGCGACCGAAGATGTCGTCTTCTCCTACACGCTGACCCAGCCGCAGGATGTCCATATTCGGATGCAGTCGACCTCCAGCGGTAACGGCTTTGCCCAATTCTACGTTCGGAGAGACTGTTCCAGCTTGTCGGTGGTGGATGAATTGGCGTGTGGGTGGGCGCCCGTTGCAATTCTGAATCAACAACCCGGCACCTACTACGTCTGGGTGGACGGCCCGATGTCGCTGTTCAACTTGCGCGTCGAACTCGCCCCACCGACACCGACTCCATCCAATGATCAGTGCACGATGCCGACCCGCCTGTTTGCGGACGGGGGAACGCACGATCTACAGAATGGCACCACTCGAGGGGCTTCGACCTCGCTTCTCATCGACTGTCAGTACGAGGCGAACACTCCCGACGTCTTCTACTCGCTCAGCGTTGCTGTGCCCCAGCGCCTCGAAGCCATCGCGCGCCCCACGCTGTGGGACGGCGGACTGCTCCAGCCAACCCTGGGGCTCTACTCCGCGTCGATGTGCACTCAGGACGGTGGGGTGATCCTTGATGCTGGGGCGACGATTCGAGGGTGTGCCACGGGTGTTGACCGAGCGCCGGGCACCCTCTTGACCGCTTCGGAGTTGGCGCCTGGCGACTACCTGCTTGCCGTTCAGGGATATCAGTCGCGTGGGCCCTTCGAGCTGGAAGCGCGTCTGCTCCCCGTGGCGGTGCCGCCGTCCAACGACACCTGTGCGACTGTGCAGCAGTTGACGCTCGACGGGAACGGTCATGCAGAACTGCGCGGTACGACACGGGGGGCTGCGGACGACCACATTGGGTCGGTCTGCCGTCCGGTCGCCGGCACCCCTGATGTCGTCTACTCCTTCACCACGCCGTCTGTGGCGCGAACCGACGCTGGGTTTGACGCGCTCGTCAATGTTCGAAGTGAGAACTCGACGGAGTATCGCCCGAGTTTGTACGTCAACCTGTTCTGCGAACCCGCCTTCTCGAGCCAGAACGCCTGTGCGTCGCGCACCTTCGACCGGCCATCGAGGGCCGCGGCCCTGGCCAAGGGGCTCACGCCAGCGACCACGTACTACGTGTTCGTGGACTCGGCGCACGCAGGCAGGCCCGCAGGTCCGTTCTCGATGTCGCTCGACGTGAAGGACGAAGCAACGAATGAGCGTTGCGAATCGGCGCGGGCGCTCCCCCTGAATTCAACCCTCACGGGCACTCTCCTCGGCGCCAGGTCCGACTACGACGCGACGTTCTACGGAGCTTCTTGCGTCAACCCTGTAGGGTTCGGCGGCATGGGCGGGCCCGATGTCGTGTACTCGTTTGTCGCGCCGGCATCCGGGACCTACGTCGTTAACCTCGATGCTGCACCTGGCTTCGACCTCTACGTGCTCGTCATGGACGGCGCCTGCGATGGCACGGGGACCTGCGCCGCCCTGTCCGCGCAGAGTTCGGTGCTGACCCATCAGGCTTCATTCTCGGCCGTCGCGGGACGCACGTACCACTTCATTGTCGACTCTGAGGATGCGTATGCCGGTGGCAACTCTCAGTCGGCTGGCGGCATAAGCTCCTTTGGTATTTCTGTTTCGCAATAGTCTATTCTTTCCAATTGGTGAGGGCGGCGTGATGAGTGTTGTTCGGTTTTTGGGTCTTGTCTTGTTGTTGGCTTTGGCTTCCTGCGCTTCGGAGGATGCCGGGAAGACGTCGCCGGGAAGTGGTGTTCGGCGGGACGGCCTTGCCGACGTCCTGAAGGACTCGATCGGCATGGTGCCGCTCTCGTCTCACTTCGTGATGATCCCTCGGAGTGCTTGGGACTATGCGCTCACCCACCAGCCGAATGGCGAACCTCGTCCGGGTGGTCTTGGAGGCCTTCAATCGACCACCGCGCTCCGTAAGGAGGCAGCTCTCGCCGCCGCGGTTGCAAACGATGCGACCGCGCTTGGGGTCGTGTCGAACGCCGCAGGCGCCTCCGGCTCCTTCTCCGCGGCGGACATTCTCGTTGTCGTCGATTCGGCAACAACTGACCCTGACAGCGGACGGGTCATGGCCACGAGCTACTTCATCAGCGCGGTCGGTCTGAACGGCAACAGTCCGTGGCTTGCACGCGGTATGGATATTGGAGTTCAGCCGCTGTCCTCCGGCGGCGGGCGCTGCTGCGGTCCGGCGGCCATTGGCGAGCAGAAGACGCCGTTGTTTGGGCCGGGAAGCACGCCCCCAGACTGCTCTCCGGGGCCGATTGCCTATTGCTCGTGGGGGCAGGTGCGGCCGGGCGGCTCCATTGGGCACGACGCGACGCGACTGTCTGTGGGTCGCCCGGTGATCCCGCTGGTGATGTTCTCTTCCTCCGGTGTCCAGATGGAGTTCAGCATGGCCGGGCCGCTGGGCGGCGTCGGTGTCGGACTCTTCGACTGCAACTACTCGACGCCGTTGTGTATGGAGACCCCATCGGGCGTCCCCTGGGGCGGATGGGAAGGTGAACTCCCCCACGGCAACCCCGGGTGTGCTTCCCCTGGTTCGTATTCCGGTGTGAGCGTCCCTCCGCAATGCACCTTCGCAAGTGGCGCGACCTTCTCCGCGACGTCCACTGGCATTGGCGTGATTCGACCGGCTGGCGGCGGACTCTCGCCCGCCGAGTGCGATGGTCAATGCCCAGAGTGTTCGCAGATGGCGAACGTAACCAATACGGGCATCGTTCCTCGACAGTGCTGGTTGCAAACCCTGCCGGGAGACATCTGCGAGAAGAACACATCGGCCCAGATCGAGGCCTACCAAAATGATGTCCAGGGGATGTTTGACTTCAATGAGATGTCGTCTTGCGGAGACCCTCAGGATCCCTCGGCGAGATGCAAGTGCTCAAACGCCGCGTCCGGTGCGACGCCGGTCTGGGAGTGTGTGCGCTGCACCGAGACCGCCGCCGGAAGGTCATGCGGGGTGTATGTGGGTGACCAACACGGCGTTCCGGTGTCTCCTGCTCGCGGACCGGATGTTTCTCCGGGTGGGGAGTCGCCGAGGTCCACCGCAGAGGGCTCGGGCGTCTCAGCGGGTCTGTCGCCCTTCGTCATGCCTCAGCCTCCGTGCACCGCCGGTTGCGATCAGCACGTGCAGATCGCGCATCTCGTCTCTCGAGCTCCGCGCCCTGGCGGCTCCGCGGAAACGGCCGATGGCCCACTCGATGACCTCAATGCAGCCAATCTCCCTGAGGGCGAGACGCCCAACACCAGTGTCGACGGAAGCAACGACAAGAATTCCAAGGTCAAGCCAAAGACAGACGGCGACCCCGTTTCGCTGTTTGATGGCGCGCTGGTGTTGGGTACGAGTGACCTTTCCTTCCCTGGTCCTGTTCGTCCGCTGACGTTTACTCGCAACTACAACAGTCGCGCGAGCACGCGTGGACCGCTCGGCAGCAACTGGTCTCACAACTTCGAAGCGCGGATCATCCCCCTCAAGAAGCAGAACCTCCCAGCCTGGGTTGACCCGTACTGCATGGGAACACCTCTGGTCACCACGTGCGTGATGCTCGTGTCCGGGGAGTCCAGTCGCATCTTCTATCTCGACCAGGCGACGGGCATCTTCATGCCGCAGGCCGGTACGATGGCGACCATTCGAGAAGTGGCTTCGTCTGACCCCGCTCAGATCGGTTGGGCGCTCCGGCAGCCCGACGGCTCGATCCTGCGGTTTGATCGGTATGGGTATCTGACCAGAGACACGGACCGATTCGGAAATGGGTTCAGGCTCGACTACGAGTCGACGGCCGCAGGCATCGTCTACGAGGCTGTCTGCCCTGGCGTCCCCTACTGGATGACCGCCCAGGGGCAGTACGTACCCGGCGTCGGGAAGACGGGTGTTTCGTCGGAGATGCAGGGGTGTGTTCTTTTGGCCGGACTGACTGGCTTTACGAACATGCCGGCCTACTCGAATTCTATCGTGGTTACCGACACGATGTTTGGTTCGCCGCTCTCGAACCCGACCGTCACGTCGGCGCGTGCGGCAGTCGTGGCCTCCCAGCCAAAGTTTGGTACGCCGCTCCCCTATGGGCAGGCGCACCGGCGACTCACCAAGGTGACTGACGATCTCGGGCGCCAGTTCCATTTTGAATACTTTTCGTCGGGTTCCAATGCCGGACTCCTTCAGCGGGTGACCGGCCCCTCCGGGACCGGCATCGAATTCAGCTATTCCAGTGACTCGAATGCACCCGCAGGACTGAACGAGCGGTTCTTGACGCGCGCAAAGCGAATCGATGGGGCGACTGGAAGTTCCTTGCTCACGGCCGCAGGCGACCGTGGATACGACTATGAATACGCTTGGCAACGGAGTGGCTACATGCCGACGGATCTCGGCACTGCTGCCTCTGCGTATACCAACTACTTCGCGAACATCTATAACTGTGGTTCTCTTGCGAAGGCGCCGTGCAGCGACAAGTGGGTGAGTACTGTTCAGTTCGCTGATGTTCCGGCGCTCGTGGCAGAACAGACCCGTCGGCTGTATTCTGAGGCCGCCGACAATGTGCTCACGGTGACCGTGTTCGGAGGCTCAAGCTCCAAGATAGAATCCGAGACGCGCTATGGGCAGAATGTCTATCATGTGAACTTCGACCGGGCGCTCGAACAGCGGTGGGGCACCAAGCCGCCATCTGTCCTGCCGGCGACTGGCCTCACAGTCTCGGCGTTTTCGTGGGACTCGAGCATGCCGCTCGCAACGTTCTCCTACCAGGGCGCGGAACCGATCGGCACGAACGGCACGTTGAGCGATGATCAAACGACGGCGTTTCTCCCGGCCGCGTTGCGCGCGCGCTATGCGCTGGAAGCGGACGTCTTTGCTGGAGGTCCGGGCGGCCCCATCCAGTCCGCGTACGACAAAGGGTTCCTTCTCCCCCGTGCTTCGACCACCACCATCCCCTGGGATGCCCGACCGCACGTCGCGCGCGGCGAAACCCAGGTCCTCGAGAATTCGACGCGGGCCGCCTGTGGAATCGAGAAACTCCCGCAGTTCAGAACGAGCCTTCCCGGCTACTCGCCCTCAATCGACTATTACGACCTGACATCTCTTCCGACGACTGAACTGGCGACGCCCGGCGTGTCGTATGAGCAGCAGTTGAAGAGAACCTGGCTCTCTTGTGAGACCCTCGCGCTTGCTGAAACCTATGACGTTCGGCACAACGACCTGGCATCGACTTGGAGCAATGCGCTCGACGGCGGCTACGTCGTCGAGTCGATGACCGGGCGTCGCAAGCACACCGCGGCGAACGCGAACAGAATCTGCGAGTGGACGAGGTACACCGATCGCGATGGCGACGAGCACGTCACCGGGTTGAACTTTCAGGGCCGTCCCCTGGTGGAGGCTGTGAAGGTCATCGGAGCGGAGGGCGAGCAGTGGAAGGTCGCCGAGACCCTGTACAACGCAGACGGGAATGTGCTGTCGCAGCGCCGTACGAGCTCCGCTGCCTGGACTCCTTCGACGGGCGACACTCGCTACACGTATCAGGAGGAGCCGATCGCACCGAACAGCGTCGGGACGACCCGGCCGCTGCACTGGGAGAAGCGAGGAAATGTCGTTCGAGTCTGGCAGCGGCCTCGTGGCGGGATCGTGAACGACGAGGAGGAGGGCTCAGGGGCAGTGGTTGCGTCGAAAGGCCGGTACACGGTTTATGCGTACGAGCCGTTCTTCAACCAGGTGAGACTGGTGGTGCGAGGCAACGTGCGCACGAACGGCACGGACGAGCCCTTGGAGAGGACCATTCTGGTGTCGGATTACCAGGAACTCGGCCCGACTTCGGCCGAACTTCAGGCGCTTCTTCAGGAAGCGAAGTGGTGGGGGGCTCCGTTTCCCACGACTACTGAAAACCAAACCATCGACTGGAACGCTGTCAAGGGACGTCTCGGTATTGAGGTGTTTGGTCTTGATGTCGATGGCGACGGCGAAACAGGCGGACGACTGGGCGTGCCAATTCTGGTCCGCAGCGAAGCAGGTGCAGCGTTCTATCAGCACGAAGACACCCTGATCCGCTGGAACTCCTCTGGGCGTCCATACGTGATCGAGGCTCCAGACGGCTCTCGAACCGTTCTCCAGTACTACCCGCGTGCGAGTTCTCAGACGGGGCTTGCTGACTTGGCCCCGTCGGGAACTGCAAATGGCGGAAACGCGGGTTTGCTGGCGAGTGTCGCGCGGAGTCGCAACTGGCCGGCGAGCGCTGGGCCTGCTCGGGTTGGTTGCGACTTGCTTCCCTCGCAGTATCGATTCCTGCTGTCGTCTTGCAGTGATCCGGCCACTGAACTCGAGGCGCTCGGACTGGCGCCGGAAGCTATCGAAGGAGTGAAGACTGCGCCGTCTGAGTCGACCACCACGTTCAACTACAATCCGCTTGGGTATCTGTCTGCGGTGCGTGACGCGACTGGCGTGCGTACTGTGACGAAGACCGACACCGACGGGCGCGTTCTGCGCTCGGAACTGTATCCAGCAAACGCGGCGTCTCTCCAGTTGGCCACTCTCAATCATTACGACGACTACAAAAGAGCAGAGCGCACGGAGCGTCTCGACGTGAACGGTGATTCGCTTGGGATGTCATTCCGCACGTTTGACGACAGCGATCAGGTGTTGACTGAGTGTGTCGAAGCCAAGCCCGAGGGTTGCGTCACCGGCGGCGGCGACAGTGTCAAACGGTCGTGGGTGTACACACGCGAGGGCCACCTCTTCCGCGAAGTGGATGGCGCCGGGTTGACGACTCAATACGAGCGTGATGCGCGAAAGTGGGTGACGAGGCAGAAGCTCATCTCTCCAGATCCGAACGATCCCGTTCGACAGACGTTGACTGCGTTTGATGATGACGGAAACGTCATGTCGAGAACGTTTGGTCAGGCCATGCCCCTGACTGAGAGCATGTCGTGGGATGGGCTTGGCCGGCTGCGAAAGCAGACCGACACTCAGCTTCGCGAGACAAAGTTCGGCTATTCGAAGCTCGATGTTCAGGTTTCGAGAGAGTTGGTGGGCGACGACGCGGGGCCTGTTCGGATGTACCACGATGGGTTTGGGCGCACGTCCATCGTAGAGCAGAACGGCCTGACGCTGGCCGCTTACGACCGCATGCCCGGCGGACTGGTGTACGGGCAATCAGCGACGGGTCGGGGGCAGCGTTTCGTTACCTATGACGCGCTGGGGCAGGTTGCCTGGGCGGAGAACTCCGTTGGCGATCAGTTCGTCGCGACGGAGGTCGTCAAGAATGCCCACGTCGTCACCCAGTCGCGGGTTCGCCAGCAGGGACTCAAGACGACCAGTGTCATTGCTGAACTCGACGCGTTGGGTCTTCCAAAGTGGTCCAAGGAGGCGGGCGGGCAACTGTCTCGCACGACGACCTACACGCGGGACGCGGTGGGGAATCTTGTTGCGGTGGTCGCTCCCAACACCGCACGCACTGAAGCCGACTATGACTTCCTTGGTCGAATGGTTGCTCAACGCGAGCAGATGCGTTGGGGGGCGTCGGCCTTTGAGACAAGTTCATTTACGTACAATGTTCGCGGTCAGCTGGAGACGCTGACGGACCCCGTGCTGAACGTCACTGTTCAGCTCTACGACGGCTTTGGTGCTCCGTCCCATCGGACGATTCCTGCTTCCAGTCCGCAAGTCAGCCAGTGGAGCTACGACGATCTCGGACGAAAGACGAGTCACACGGTCGGCAGTCAGGTCGTCCTTGGATACAAGTACGACGCTCTCGGTCGGCTCGATCAGGTCGTGAAGGGTTCTCCAGCCGATCCGAACGCAGAGTTGCTGCTCGACTATGACTGGGATTCGCTCGGGCGACTCGCGATGTCAACGCGAAGCAATCTCGGTACCTCGTCGGTTCTTGCTTCGTCGGCTCGAACGGTGAGCACGAAGAGGACCTACGACAATGCGAAACGCTGGTACACGGAGTCGACGAAGGTTGGGGGGCAGTCAGAACGACTGGTAACCATCAAGTGGTTTCTTGATGGCAATCAAAACTGGGTGCGCGAGGTCACGCTGCCGAGCGGTCGTGTCCAGGCGCATGCCTTCGACTCTGAGGGGCGTGAGGTTGAGCAAGTTCGTGCGACGGGGCAGTCCACTTCGTTCGCGTGGGTCGATGAACTCCTTGTTTCGACGACCTCAACTGCCGGCGACGTTCTCACTCGAAGCACTCAGTTTGACGACCTGGCCCAGTCGGTCGATTGGGATCACACGGTAGGCGGCGCGTCGGTTCTTCACGTTGCTGCTGTTCGCGATGTCTCAGGCCGAATTGCGACCAGCGAAGCGACATTCAAGACGGCATGGGGGCCTGTGCAGAGTTGGCGCGGCTACGTGTATGATGTCTTGGGACGCTTGGCTGCGGTGCATGAGTCGAACACGTCGCCCTTAGTGGTGCTTGCCCCGAATGGCCTGACCGAGACTGTGGGGCAGGACGTCGACACCGCGGGCGCCAGCGTGAGCGCTTCGAGGTTTGCCTACACTCGCGAGATCGTCGGGAGTATCCGGAAGATTGATGATGGCGTTAGCCTCCCCCGCTTCGAATCGCCAAAGCAGTTCATCGCTCCGAGTGGGCTTCAGACGTCGCGGGGTCCGGGTCATGAATTGGTCAATTTTAGGATTGGTAGTGTGTCGAGAAAGGCGATTCATGATGACTCCGGCCGCCTCGAGAGCGACGGCGATCAGACGTATGTCTTCGACGACCTTGAGGCGCTCGCGCTGGTGCGTGAGCAGGCGACTGGGTCACTTCGCGAGGGCTACTTGTATGACGCCTCCGGTCGCCTCTCGGGACGCGTGGACGGGCAAGCCAATCTGGCGGAGGTGCTCATCCACGATGGTGTCCAGATGGTGGAGTCCTACCGGGGCGACGAGGCGCTGAAGTGGACGGCGTCTTGGGCTCCGGGGATCGACAATCTGCTTTCGATCACCAGGGAGAACTCTGAGGAGTTCTTTGCTCTCGACGACGGAAAGGCGAACGTCGTCGGGTGGGTTGGTGCTCAGTCGATGAGTCTGTTGGCGTACGCAGAGTTCACTCCGGAGGGGCGCGCCAAGTTCACCGATGCGCTGACGGGTTCAAGTTGCGAGGAGACTGACGCGACTCGTTGTGCGCGACCGTTGGATATTCCATTCGGATTTCACTCTGGATATTCGTCGTCGACCACGGGCCTGATCTACTTCCGTAATCGCTGGTACTCGCCTGAGGCGGCTGAGTGGCTGAGTCAGGACCCGCTCCAGTTTGTCGATTCCTTCAATCTGTATGCCTTCAATGCGTTCGACTCGGTGAACTTCTCAGACCCCCTTGGTCTCGAGGCGAAGGCGCTCTCAGGAAAGAATGAGACAACTGTCAGATGTGTCGAGGGGGCTTGGTCCTGCGGTGCGATGAACGCTTGGCGCGAGGCGTGGGCCAATCTGAATATGGAGAGGCGTTTCGATGGGCCATCTGTGGCTGTCGCCAAGCAGGCGGTTGAGAAGGGCTTCGTTGGCGTCTTGGGGATTACTGCAGGGGTGGCGGCGGGGGTGGTGCCGTTTCAGTCGCCTCCGAACTGGAATGGCCCGAGACGCCGGGAGTTCCATATCGGCGCCGCAGCCGGATCGGTGATTGCCGCGATTGCGGGCTTTGTCGAGACCATTTCGGGGGGGCTAACGCTAAGCGGCGTCCTGCCTGAGGGCGCCAGTGGCGTCCTTGCGCCAACTATTCCGGTCACGATAAATGCAGCCGTAACCATGGTGACCCATGGCGTCTTGACCGTCTCGAATAGTGTTCAGAATGCGTCGAATAGCGTCGCTGCGGCGATGTCTTCGCCCTCTGATGTGGTGCCACAGCCGCACAAACCAGATGCTCCGCAGGGGGACGGTCCAAAGCCAAATGAGCCGGATCCGCAGCAGGTTCGGGACAACGAAGGCGGCGCGCCCCCCCTTCAGCCAGGACAGGGACCGTCTATTGTGGGGCCGAAGTCCCCCGCACCGAGGGGTATGCCACCATACGCGAAGTATACCAAGACTAGCGCCGACGGGACGAAAGCGATTCAGAATACCATATACAATGGGAAAGGAGATGCGGTTGGTCAGGTTGACTTCAAGCAACACGGAACTGCCCCTCCGGGGCACTGGCATGAGTTTCCTCCAGGCGACCCCAAGTCAGGACATGGTCCTGATGCGCCGCACAATTCGCCAGATACGGCTCCTGTGTGGTGGTCGGATGTTCCGGAAGGAATGGTTCCTGCCCAATAGAGGTGAGTGATGCAACTTTTCCCTGAGACGGTTGGCGCTGTGCTTTCTAAGTACTACAATTGCGACGACGGTGTTGTTCGGAGTGTTTTTATTGACTGTGGCGCCACCGAGGGAGATCGTGTCTGCTCTGTTGTTGTTGATTGCATGCAGCAGGAGTCCGCGCGGTGGGTGCGAGTTTGTTTTAGGGTTGTGGGTGTTGTGAATTTTAGATTCGAGATTACTGGGCCGAGCTTTGAGGTTCTTTCGAGTGGGGTTCAGGTGGTTTGGAAGGATGCTCTTGTGTATCTTGTCTTGGATGCCTATCCGGATGATGGGCCTGGCTTGCCGGAGCTTGCTGATAACATTGCCTATGTCGCTGGGCGGGAGTGTTACTTGGATGTGATGCCGATTCCTTGAGGGGCAGTTTGATTTCGTCGTCGTGTCGGGCTCGCCGAGGCTTTGCGCTGGCGTGACGGTTCTATGTGTGTGATTGTGTGTTGGGCTTTGGCTGATTTTCTTGTGGTGTGCGGTTGCTGTGTCGGGGTGGCGCTCATGGTCCCGGGTCGTCCGCTGGGCAGTGGGGTTGAGTCGCTCTGCGGGCGGTCGGTCGGGGCGCTTGACGAGCATGGTCTCGTCGCGTGCAGGGGCGGGACCGTGTCTTGTTCTTCCCGTCGATTCGCTCATGCCGTCAGCGCGGAGGTCCGCTATGACGCCCGCGCGATATGGCGACCCTCGACAGTCAGTTGAATGTCCGCAGTGCTGAGTTCCAGGCCAACGCGGCGGCGATGCAGGCCATCGTCGACGACCTGAAGGCCAAGGTGGCGAAGGTCGCCGAAGGCGGGGGCGAAGACGCCCGCAAGAAGCACACCTCGCGCGGCAAGCTGCTCCCTCGCGAGCGGGTCAACCAGCTCCTCGACCCGGGCACGCCGTTCCTCGAGTTCAGCCAACTCGCCGCCTTCGGCATGTACAAGGACGAGGCCCCCGGCGCCGGCATCATCACCGGCATCGGCCGCGTCGCCGGCCGCGAGTGCGTCATCGTCTGCAACGACGCCACCGTGAAGGGCGGCACCTACTACCCGGTCACCGTCAAGAAGCACCTCCGCGCGCAGGAGATCGCCAAAGAGAACCGGCTCCCCTGCATCTACCTGGTCGATTCCGGCGGCGCGAACCTCCCCAACCAGGACGAGGTCTTCCCCGACAAGGAACACTTCGGCCGCATCTTCTTCAACCAGGCCAACCTCTCGGCCGAGGGCATCCCGCAGATCGCCGTGGTGATGGGCTCGTGCACCGCCGGCGGCGCCTACGTGCCCGCGATGAGCGACGAGAGCATCATCGTCAAGAACCAGGGCACCATCTTCCTCGGCGGCCCCCCGCTGGTGAAGGCTGCCACCGGCGAAGTGGTGACCGCCGAAGATCTCGGCGGCGGCGACGTGCACACCCGGCTCTCGGGCGTCGTCGATCACCTCGCGCAGAACGATCTCCACGCGCTGGCCATCGCCCGCCGCACCGTCGGCACCCTCAACGTCGAGAAGCGCCCCGACATCCCCCTGCGGGAACCGCGGCCGCCGAAGTTCGCCGCCGACGAGCTGTACGGCATCATCCCCACCGACACCAAGAAGCCCTTCGACGTGCGCGAGATCATCGCCCGCATCGTCGATGCCTCCGAGTTCGACGAGTTCAAGGCCCGCTACGGCACCACCCTCGTCACCGGCTTCGCCCACATTCACGGCATGCCCGTCGGCATCATCGCCAACAACGGCATCCTCTTCTCCGAGAGCGCGCTCAAGGGCGCCCACTTCATCGAGCTGTGCTGCCAGCGCCGCGTGCCGCTGGTGTTCCTCCAGAACATCACCGGCTTCATGGTCGGCCGGAAGTACGAGAACGAAGGCATCGCCAAGAACGGCGCGAAGATGGTGACCGCCGTCTCCACCGCCGCGGTGCCCAAGTTCACGGTGATCATCGGCGGCAGCTTCGGCGCCGGGAACTACGGCATGTGCGGCCGCGCCTACTCGCCCCGCTTCTTGTGGATGTGGCCCAACGCGCGCATCTCGGTGATGGGCGGGGAACAGGCCGCCAGCGTGCTCGCCACCGTCAAGCGCGACGGCATCGAGCTCAAGGGCGGCTCGTGGAGCGCCGAAGAAGAGGCCGCCTTCAAGGCGCCCATCCGCTCGCAGTACGAGACGCAGGGCCACCCGTACTACGCGTCTGCCCGCCTCTGGGACGACGGCATCATCGACCCCGCCGACACGCGCATGACGCTCGCGCTCGGGTTGTCCGCCACCCTCAACGCGCCGATCCCCGAGACGAAGTTCGGCCTCTTCCGGATGTGAGCATGTTCACCAAGATCCTGATTGCGAACCGCGGCGAGATCGCCTGCCGCGTGGCCACCACCGCCCGCCGCCTCGGCATCAAGACCGTCGCCGTCTATTCCGACGCCGACGCCGGCTCGAAGCACGTCGCCGCCTGTGACGAAGCGGTGCACCTCGGGCCCGCCGCCGCCAAAGAGAGCTACCTGGTCATGGAGAAGATCCTGGCCGCGGCGAAGGCCACCGGCGCCCAGGCCATTCACCCCGGCTACGGCTTCCTGTCGGAGAACGAAGACTTCGCCGAGGCCTGTCTGCAGGCAGGCGTGACCTTCATCGGCCCTCCGGCGTCGGCCATCTCGGCGATGGGGCTCAAGTCAGAGGCCAAGGCCCGCATGCAGCGCGCCAACGTCCCGCTCGTGCCCGGCTACCACGGCGCCGATCAGACCCCTGCGCTGCTCCACCAGGAGGCCGATCGCATCGGCTACCCGGTGCTGATCAAGGCCAGCGCCGGCGGCGGCGGCAAGGGCATGCGCGCGGTCGAGAGGTCGGCCGACTTCCTCGCTGCCCTCGAGTCGTGCAAGCGCGAGGCGATCAACGCCTTCGGCGACGACGCGGTGCTGATCGAGAAGTACCTCACCCGGCCTCGCCACATCGAGGTGCAGGTCTTCGCGGATCGCCACGGCGGGTGCGTGTACCTCTTCGAGCGCGACTGCTCGGTGCAGCGCCGGCACCAGAAGGTGCTCGAAGAAGCGCCTGCGCCCGGCATGCCCGAGAGCCGCCGCAAGGCGATGGGCGAGGCGGCGGTCGCGGCCGCGCGAGCCGTCGGTTACGTCGGCGCCGGCACCGTGGAGTTCATCGCCGAGGGCGATCAGTTCTACTTCATGGAGATGAACACCCGGCTCCAGGTCGAGCACCCGGTCACCGAGATGATCACCGGCTTCGATCTCGTCGAGTGGCAGTTGCGCGTCGCGGCGGGCGAGCCGCTCCCGGCGACGCAGGACCAGCTGCAGCTTCGCGGGCATTCCCTCGAGGCCCGCGTGTACGCCGAGAACCCCGAGAAGGGCTTCCTGCCCGCCATCGGCACCCTGGCGCACCTCCGCTTCCCCGAGCACGTCGCCTTCGTGCGCGACGGCCACGTGCGCGTCGATTCCGGCGTGCGGCCCGGCGACGCCATCACCCCGTTCTACGACCCGATGATCGCCAAGCTGATCGTCTGGGGCGAAGACCGGCAGCAGGCGCTGGCGCGCATGAGCGACGCGCTGGGCAAGACGCAGATCGTCGGGCTGTCGACCAACGTCGCTTTCCTGAAGCGGCTCGTCGAGAGCAAAGCGTTCTCGGCCGCCGATCTCGACACCGGCCTCATCGCGAAGCACCACGCCGAGCTGTTCCCCGAGCCGGAGCCGACGCCTGACGCCGTGCTGGCCCTCGCCGCCGCCGCGGTGCTGTCGGAAGAAGCGGCGTCGTCGGGCAGCGACCCGTGGTCGTCGCGCACCGGCTGGAGGCTCAACCAGGTCTTCACCCGCACCCTCAAGCTCGGCGCGAAGGACGTGCAGATCGCCTACGGGCACACCAGCTACCGGTTCAATGGCCAGCGGCTGTCCATCTCCCGCGACGGCGTCGACTACCAGTTGATGCTCGGCGAGCAGCCCCTGCGCGGCACGGTGGTGCGCGAGGGCGAGCTGCTGCACGTCTTCCACGCGGGCTCGGTGACGCAGCTCGAGCTCTTCGACGCCATCGCGCACGCCGGTCAGGACGAGGGGCACCGCGGCAAGCTGGTCGCCCCCATGCCGGGGAAGATCGTCGCGTTGCTCTCGAGCAAGGGCGCCGTGGTGAAGAAGGGCGCGCCGCTGCTGGTGATGGAGGCGATGAAGATGGAACACACCATCACCGCCCCGTCGGACGGCACGGTCGCCGAGTTCCTCTTCTCGGCCGGCGATCAGGTCGCCGAGGGCGCCGAGCTGCTGAAGTTCGCGGCGAGCTGATGCGGCTCGTCGGCCTCTGCGCGGTGCTGCTGTCGGGCTGCTGCTGCAACCCGTTCAGCGGCTCCACGTCGAGCAGCGAGTGGGACCGGGTGGTCGCCCGCGAGCGCGCCAACCGACAGACCGAGGCGCTCGAGGCGGGCACCGCCAACGTGTTCGTGCTCGAGGTCTCGCTCCCCGCCGGGCTCACCCAGGCCGAGCAGGACGCGCTCGACGATCGCCGGCTGCGTCGCGAGGTCGCGGCGCTCGAGCTCCAGGTGTCCGAGCGCAAGCAGGCGAAGGGCCTCGTGGTGCGCGAGCGCTGGTCGTCACAGGAGGTCGGCTTTCCCGCCTCCGAGCTCCCGAAGCACCGCCTGGCGCCCGATGCGGGCGTGATCCACGAGACCATCGATGGCCAGCCGTGGGTGCGCGCCACGATCTTGCGCGGCCCCTTCGAAGAAGAAGTGGGTGGGCTCCCGGCCGAGGAGGTCGCCGCCGCCTGGGCGCCGGTGCTCGAACGGCAGCGCGCGGCGGTGGCGGCGATCGACGCAGAACCGGTGGCCGCGCCGCGCCCGCTGGAAGTGAGCCAGCGCATTCGGTTCGTCACCCTCTACCCGCCGGCGCCGATGATCGAAGAGTCCGGCTTCTCGGGGGTCGACGCTTGCAGCGCGTGTCTGCAGGCGGCCGCGCGACACCACGCCGTCTTCGTGCGGAGCTTCGGCTTTCTGCCGTTTCAGCCGCGCGCCGTGACCCGCGCGCAGCTCGAGGCGGGGCTCGTGGTGTCGGGCTCGGTGTCGTTCGGCTCGGTGGCCGAGGCCTCGTCGTCGTCGGTGGACGTGCCGTCGTCGGGGCGGGTGGTGGTGCGGCTCGAGAAGAGCTGCCCGGCCACGGTGGTGCAGCTGAGCGACACGGTCACCGTCGGCAACGGCAGCGGCGTCATCGCGGTGCCGGTGCGTGAAGAGCGCTCGTGGACCGAGCTGCGCGACGCGACCTGTGCGGGCACCGGCGAGACGCAGCGCGAGGTGGTGGCTCCGAGCGCCGTCGTGTCGCGCGCGGGGCAGAACCCGCTGTCGTCGCGCGTGATGCAGTTGCGGGCCGTGCTCGCCGCACCTTGAGATTTTCTTCCACTCCTCTCGGGCCCGCGCCGTGTAGAAGGCGCGCATGGTGAGGGGGCTGCTGTGGGGGACCGTGGTGGCGAGCGCGCTGGTGGGCGTGCTGGCCGGCGTCGGCGGCTTCACCTTCTACAAAGCGAAGGGTCACGCCTACCTCTCGGACGACCCGAAGATCTGCATCAGCTGCCACATCATGAACGAGCAGTTCGATGGCTGGCAGCACGGCTCGCACCACGCCGTCGCGGTCTGTAACGACTGCCACCTCCCGCACACCGGCCTGGTGGCCAAGCTCTACGTGAAGGCGCTCAACGGGTGGAACCACTCGAAGGCCTTCACGCTGCAGAACTTCGCCGAGCCGATCCGCATCAAGCCGGGCAACGCGGTGGTGCTCGAAGAGAACTGCATCCGCTGTCACGGCCCCTTCGTCGACACCATCACCGCGCACGGCACGCTCGGCGTCCCCACCGACCCGACGTGGAAGGCCGATCTCTACGGCTGCGTGCGCTGCCATCAGGCCGTCGGTCACGGCCCCACCCGCTGAGGAACGAACCCCATGTCCTTCTTCTCTCGCCCCGGTGTCCGCGCCGGACTCATCGCCGCCTTCGCTGCGCTCGGGACCCTGCTGGTGATGGCGCTCTACGCCAACGTGAGCGAGCGCCAGTCTGAGGCGAAGGTCACCAACTTCAACGTCGTCGCCTTGAGCGAGACCACCGTCGACCCGGCCGAGTGGGGCAAGAACTTCCCCCGCCAGTACAACGGCTACCTGCGCACCGCCGATCGCTACTCGACGAAGTACGGAGGCGCCGGCAGCGAAGGCTTCGCCCGGAGCCGCCTCGAAGACGACCCGCGGCTGGTCACCCTCTTCTCGGGCTACGCCTTCGCGATCGACTTCAACCAGCGCCAGGGCCACGCGTACATGCTCGACGATCAGCGCGTCACCAAGCGCGTCACCGAGCGCAAGCAGCCCGGCGCGTGCCTGCACTGCCACGCCTCGAACACCGTCGCCTACCGCGAGGCCGGCTTGAAAGACGGCGCTCCCGGCACGCTCGACGAGCCGTTCGATTCGGAGCACGGCCGCGAGCAGTTGATGAAGGGCTTCGCGAAGGTGAACGCCATGACGTACCAGGAGGCCACGCAGCTGGTGAAGCACCCGGTGGCCTGCCTCGACTGCCACGACCCGAAGTCGATGGCGCTGCGCGTGACGAAGCCCGGCTTCCTGGTGGGCATTCGGGCGCTGGCCACGAGCGCCGAGCCGGTGCCGCACCTCCCGTCGATCGAGCGCTGGCGCAAAGGCGACCGCAAAGAACCGTACGACGCGAACCGCGACGCCTCGCGGCAGGAGATGCGCTCGTTCGTCTGCGGCCAGTGCCACGTCGAGTACTACTGCGGGCCGAAGATGCCGCTGACCTTCCCCTGGGCCAACGGGCTGAAGGTCGAGCAGATCGAGCAGACGTGGAACGCGACGACCTTCCCCGACGGCCACAAGTTCTTCGACTGGAAGCATGAGAAGACGGGCGCCGAGGTGCTCAAGGCCCAGCACCCCGAGTTCGAGACGTGGAGCCAGGGCGTGCACGCGCGCTCGGGTGTCTCGTGCGCCGACTGCCACATGCCGTACCAGCGCGAAGGGGCGATGAAGATCAGCTCGCACCACGTGCGCAGCCCGCTGCTCGACGTGACGCGCTCGTGCCAGACCTGCCACCGCTTCCCCGAAGAGGAGCTGCTGGCGCGGGTCGCCCTCATTCAAGAGCGCACGCACGTGTTGATGGGCCGCGCGGAAGACGCGGTGGTGGCGCTGATCGGCGATCTCGAGGCGGCGAAGGCGAAGGGCGCCACCGAGACCGAGCTGGCCCCCGCCCTCGAGCTGCAGCGCAAGGCCCAGTGGCGCGTCGACTTCGTCAACGCCGAGAACTCGATGGGCTTCCACGCGCCGCAGGAATCGGCCCGCGTGCTGGCGGAGGCCATCGACTACGCGCGGCAGGGCCAGCTCGCGCTGCGAGGGGTGGTCACCGCGGCGGCGGGGAGTCCCGCGACAGCCCCTCCCGCGAGCAACCCGTCGCCGGCGAGCGCGCCCACGCTCTCGCCCGTCGCTCACTGACGCGCGCCTCAGCGCACCAGCGAGACGAGCAGCCGCCCGACCGAGAAGGCGAAGAGCCCGAAGGTCACCGTCGCGATGCCCATCGCGACGTTGGGGCGGTGCTCGAGCAGCTTGATGCCCTCGTTCATGGTTCGCTTGAGCAGGGTGCGCGGGCACTGCACCACGCACTCGCCGCGCAGGATCGCCTGCAGCGATTCCTGCATCTCGATCACCGAGCCGAAGCGCGCGTTCGGGTCTTTCTGGAAGCCGCGCTCGAGGAACCAGTCGAGCTCGGCCGGCACTTCGCCGCCTTTGACGAAGTGACCTCCGGCCTTGCCGTGCAGCACGGGCATCTTCGTCTTCACGCCCTCGAGCACCTGCTGCAGCTCCTGGTAGCCCTCGAGGTAGTGGTGGAGGTGCAGGAGCTCGTGGAGGATCACCGCCAGCGCGTAGAGATCGCTGCGCTCGTCGAGCGTGTCGTGCGCGCCGCGGGCCTGCTCGGGTGACATGTAGAGCGGGGTGCCCATCACCGAGCCGAGCTGGGTCTGCAGCACCGTGCCGTCGCGCGGGCCGCTGATCTCGGTCTCGGCGCCGGTGGCGCGATCCGGCGTGCGGATGCGCTTGGCCAGCCCCCAGTCCATCACCGTCACCTCGCCGTACGGGCCGACCATGATGTTGGCGGGCTTCAGATCACGGTGGATGTAGCCCTGCTGGTGCGCGTAGCCGAGCGCGTTGAGCACCCCGAGGAAGATCTGAAGGCGCACCGGCATGGTGAAGCGCGCCAGGGCCTCGCGATCGCCGGCGCGCAGCCGGCCGATGATCGACTCCAGCGTCTCGCCGTGGAGCCGCTTCATCACGAAGTAGTACCGCCCCGACGCGTCGACCCCCACGTCGTGCACCGGGACGATGTTGGGGTGCTCGAGCTGGCCGACGGTGCGGATCTCTTCGACGAAGCGCAAGACCCGGCCCAGATCGCAGTTCTGCGGCAGCCGCTTGAGCGCCACCTCGCGCTCGATGTCGTGATCCTTCGCCAGCACCACCTCGCCCATGCCGCCTTCGCCGAGCAGGCCGAGCTCCTCGAAGCGGTGGCGCTGGGTGGGGCTGACCTTCGGCTCCGGGCCCACCCACTCGACGCGCGGGAGCACCGTGCTGCGTGCCGGGGAACCAGGCGTGGTGACCGCCTGTGACTTCGTGGCCTCGCTCAGGTGGGTGTCGCCGGAGAGCGTGTCGGTCATGGGGACCCATCGTAGCGGCCACCTTCTGGTGTGCCTGTTGAGAAACGTGTCGATCGCGCGCAGGCCGATTTACCGGCCTGGAAACCACTTGTCGGACCCTTGGTGTACTATACGCACGTTCAGTATCAAGGAGCGCGTGATGACTCAATCGGCCGTGGTGGACCAGCTCAGAGAGAAGATCCGGAAGCTCGAGGCGCAGCCCCGGCAGTGGGTGCTGACGCTGCGCACCGGGGCGACCGAGCTCGACGAGCTGGGGGCCTTTCGCCTGGGGTCGGGGGTCGAGCTGTGCGGGGAAGAGGCGTCGGGGCGCACCACGGTGGCGCTGTCGTTGGTGGCCTCGGCCGGCCGGGACAAGCGGTTATCGGCGTGGGTCGACGGCCCTCAAGAGCTCTACCCACCGGCCGCGGTGTCGATGGGCGTCGATCTGCAGCGGCTGTTGATCGTCAGGCCGAAGGCGGTGGGCCAACTGGTGTGGGCGGCGATGCAGTTGCTGCGCAGCGGGGCCTTCACCTGCGTGGTGCTCGACGTCACGCACACCGGGCTCCAGTTGACGATGACCGACACGAAGAAGCTGCTCGACGCCGCGCGGCAGGGCGGGGCGCTGCTGGTGCTGGTGACGTCGCTGCTGGCCCCGGCGCAGGGCTTCGTGCGGTTGAAGTTCAAGACGCAGTCGGTCTCGAAGGGCGGGGTGCGCTCGTTGTCGGTGGTGCGCGAAGAGCCGCCGCCGTCGTGCGCGCCGGTGTTCGAGATCGAAGCGCCGCATGGGCGACGGGTTGTGTTGCCCAGCCGGCCCCTCGCCGGGCGGAAGCTCACCCGGCCGTGGGCGGCGCCTGACTGGCTGCGGGTGCTGCCGCGCGACTCATTGCAACGGCCGAAGAAGAACGCGCTGCGCGATGGGTACCCCATGGGCTGGGGGCGGCCCGGGCGCGACGGGCCTCTGCACCTCGGCGTGGGGAGGCGCCCCTGAATGCGCCTCGGTTACCTCTTCCTCGCGCGCTTCCCCGTGCAGCGGCGGGTGCTCGAGCAGCCCTCGCTCGCCGGCCAGCCGGTGGTGCTCCACGCCGACGAGAAGGGCGCGCAGCGGGTGCGCTTCGCGTCGGGCGCGGCTCTCAAGCGGGGCGTGCGGCCCGGCATGACGGTGGCGTCGTCGTTGGCGCTCGAGCCGACGCTGGTGCGGCTGCGCTTCGACGGCGAGGCCGAGGCGAAGGCGCTCTCGTCGCTGGGCGAGCTGCTGTTGCCGCTGGCCCCCGGGTTTCAGATCGACGCGCCCGAGGGGCTGTGGCTCGACGCCTCGGCGGCGCACTTGAGCGGCGGGGAAGCGCGCTGGGCCGAGCGGGTGCTGGGGGCGTGTCGCGGCGTGGGGTTGCGGGGGCGATGCGTGGTGGGCTCCGAGCGCTTCAGCACCCAGGCGCTGGCCCGCTGGACGATGGACTCGATGGCCGTGGTGCCACCGCGCGGGGGGGCGCAGGTGGCGAAGCTGCCGTTGCTCGCGCTCGAAGAGGGGTGGCTGGGGCCGGGGGCAGCCGCCCCTTTTCGAGCGTTGGGGCTCTCGACGCTGGGCGAGCTGGCGGCGCTGCCGTCGGGGGCGCTGGTGGGGCGCTTCGGCGCGATGGGCCTGCAGGCGGCGCGGCTGTGCCGGGGGGAAGACGACTCGCGCTTCGTGCCCGACGTGTTGCCCGAGGTGCTCGAAGAGACGGTGCAGCTCGACTGGCCCGCCGAGGCGCTCGAGCCGGTGCTCTTCGCGCTGAAGATGCTCGTCGATCGGCTCTGTGGGCGCCTGCAGGGGCGGCAGCAGGCGGCGGTGCGGCTGACGGTGACGGTGGGGCTCGAGGGGGGCCCGCCGCTGGTGGTGCCGTTGGTGCTGGCGCGCGCGTCGGCCGAGAGCCGGTTGCTGGTCGAGCTCATTCGCCACCGGTTGACCGATCTGACCGTCGAGCAGCCGATCACCACGCTGCACCTGCGGGTCGACGAGGCGAGCGCCGATCACGGGCGGCAGTTGGTGCTGGGCGACGCGCCGGCGGGGGAAGTCGAGCTCGAGGTCGTCATGTCGCGGCTCCAGTCGGCGCTGGGGGAAGAGGCGCTCTTCTCGGCCGAGCCGGTCGCCACCCACCGCCCCGAAGCCGGCTGGAAACCAACCCCCCTCTCCCTGCGAGAGCGGGGAGAGGGTCGGGGTGAGGGGCGGACCCAGCCACAACCCCAGGTCCAAGTCCCAGAGCCCCCCTCAGCCGCCCCGGGAACCTGGCCCAAACGAAAGCCCAAGACCGAACGTCACGGCACGCTCTCCCTCACCACCCTCGAGGCCCGCCCGCCGCGGCTCTTCAAGCACCCCACGCCGCTCGAGACCGAGCTCGACCCCGCGGGCACGCTGCACCACGTGACGCTGGCCGGCCAGCGTCGCCGGGTCGAAGCGCTCACCGGCCCGGAGCGGCTGGTCGGCGCGTGGTGGAGCCCCGACCCGTTCTCCCGCGACTACTACCGGCTGCAGCTCGAGGGCGTCGGGCAGCTCTGGGTGTTCCGCGACGGTGAAGACGGCGCCTTCTACGCCCAGGGAGTCTTCGACTGACCCCACCCCATGTACGCGGAGCTCATCTGTCGATCGAACTACAGCTTCTTGTCCGGGGCCTCGCACCCCGAGGAACTGGTGTGCCGCGCGGCCGAGCTGGGGCTCGCGGCCCTGGCGATCACCGACGACGACGGCTTCTACGGGCTGGTGAAGGCGCACCTCGAGGCGAAGGAACGGCGGCTCAAGCTCCTCATCGCGTCGTCGCTGACGCTGTACGGGGTGCCGAAGCTGGCGCTCTACGCGGCCAACGCCACCGGCTACGCGAACCTGAGCGGGCTCATCTCCGAGAGCCGGCTGGCGCACCCCAAGGGCGAAGCCGGGCTCGACTGGCGCACGCTGGCCGAGCGGGCGACGGGGCTCATCGCGGTGCTCCCCCACGCGCCCGAGGCCGACACCCCGGCGCTGCACACCCTGGCCGAGGCCTTCCCCGGGCGCTTCTACGTCGGCGTCTCACGCCACCTCGGCGCCGACGACGCGCGGCGGGTGCACCTCGCGAAGACCTGGGCCGCGGCGCTCGACGTGCCGCTGCTGGCGCACAACGACGTGCACACCCACACCCGCGAGCGGCAGCCGCTGCAAGACGTGCTGACCGCCATCCGCTGCGGCACCACGGTGGCGAAGGCCGGCACGCTGCTGTTCCCCAACGCCGAGCGCACGCTCAAGGGCTCCGACGCGCTGGTGGGGCTCTTCGACGACATGCCCGAGGTGGTGGGGCGCACGCTCGAGCTGTCGGAGGCCTGCGACTTCTCGCTCGATCAGCTCCGCTACCAGTTCAGCGAAGAGGCGCTGCCCGAGGGGCTGACGCCGATGCAGTACCTCGTGCAGCTCGTCGAGGAGGGCCTGCGGGTGCGCTACCCCCACGGCACCCCCGACGACGTGCGGCGGCAGATCCAGAAGGAATTCACGCTCATCGAGGCCCTCGACTACCCCGGCTACTTCCTCGCGCTGTGGGACATCGTCCGCTTCGCGCGCGGGCGCGGCATTCTCTGTCAGGGGCGGGGGAGCGCGGCCAACTCGGCGGTGTGCTTTGCGCTGCAGATCACCTCCATCGACCCGGTGCGCATGGGGCTGCTGTTCGAGCGCTTCCTCTCGATGGAGCGGCGCGAGCCGCCCGACATCGACGTCGACTTCGAGCACGACCGCCGCGAGGAGGTGCTCCAGTACGTCTACGAGAAGCACGGCCGGCACCGCGCGGCGATGGTGTGCGAGCACATCTGCTTTCGCGGGCGCATGGCGGTGCGCGAGGTGGGCAAGGCGCTGGGGTTGTCGCTCGATCAGGTCGATCGCCTCGCGAAGACCATCGACTTCGGGGAAGAGGTCAACGGCGAGCAGCTCGCGCAGGCCGGCCTCTCGGGCGGCGATCTCGCGGTGCAGCAGACGCTGGCGCTGGCGCGGCAGTTGGTGGGCATGCCGCGGCATCTCTCGATTCACGTCGGCGGCTTCGTCATCACCCAGGGCGATCTGCGGACCCTGGTGCCCGTCGAGAACGGCTCGATGGAACAGCGCACCGTGGTGCAGTGGGAAAAAGACGATCTCTCGGCGCTCAACATCTTGAAGGTCGACCTGCTGGCGCTGGGCATGCTGACGGTGATCTCCCGGTGCCTCGCGCTGATCGCCGAGACCACCGGCCGCGAGTGGTCGATGGCCACCATCCCCGCGGAAGATCCGGCGGTCTACGACATGCTCTGCGAGGGCGACTCCATCGGCACCTTTCAGGTCGAGAGCCGGGCGCAGCAGAACATGCTGCCGCGCCTCAAGCCGCGCTGCTTCTACGACCTGGTGGTGGAGATCGCGATCATCCGCCCCGGGCCGATCGTCGGCGACATGGTGCACCCCTACCTGCGGCGGAGAAACGGAGAGGAGGCGGTGACCTACCCCTCGCCCGAGGTGCGCGACATCTTGAGCCGCACGCTGGGGGTGCCGCTGTTCCAGGAGCAGGCGATGAAGCTGGCGATGGTGGCGGCCGGCTTTTCCCCCGGCGAGTCAGATCGCCTGCGCCGCGCGTTGACCAACAAGCGGGCCGACGAGCTGCTACCCCCGTTCCGCGAGCGCTTCATCGAGGGCTCGGTCAGCCGCGGCTACTCGCGCGACTTCGCCGAGCGGTGCTTCGACAGCTTCAAGGGCTTCTCGCACTACGGCTTCCCCGAGAGCCACTCGGCGTCGTTCGCGCTGATCGCCTACGCCTCGTCGTGGCTCAAGCGGTACTACCCGGCGGCCTTCTGCGCGGCGCTGCTCGACGCCCAGCCGATGGGCTTCTACGCGCCGCACACCCTGGTCGACGACGCGCGCCGGCACGGGGTCGAGGTGCGCGCGGTGGACGTCAACGCCTCCGACTGGACCTGCACCCTCGAGGTCGACGACGACGAGGCGGCGGTGCGCGCGCTGCCGGTCGAGGGCCGCATGCCGCGCCAGCCGGTGCTGCGCCTGGGCTTCGAGCTGGTGAAGGGGCTGCGCGAAGAGAGCGCCCGGCGCCTCGAGGCCGCGCGGCGAGACGGGCCCTTCGTGTCGGTGGCCGACGTCGCGCAGCGCACGCGCATGCCGCGCCACGAGCTGACCCGCCTCGCGCTGGCGGGGGCGCTCAACTCGTTGTGCCTCAACCGGCGCAACGCGCTGTGGGATCTCCACGCCCTGGGGCCGTTCGACGAAGACGATCTCTTCTTCGGCCTGCCGATGGTGGCCGATCGCGCCGACTTCCCGCTGATGTCGGCGCCCGAGCGGGTGTCGGCCGACTTCGAGACGGTGAGCCTCTCGCTCGAGGCGCACCCGGTGGGGCTGTTGCGGCCGCAGCTGCGCGCGCTCGGCGCGGTGACCTCGGCCGAGCTGCTGAAGGTGGGCAGCGGGCGCATCGCGAAGCTGGGGGGGCTGGTGATCGTCCGCCAGCGGCCTCCGACGGCGAAGGGCTTCACCTTCTTGTCGGTGGAAGACGAGGCCGGCATCGCCAACGTGATCGTCGAGCCGCACCTGTTCGAGAAGTTCCGCCGGGAGATCACCGCTACGCCGCTGCTGGTCGCCACCGGGCGGGTCGAGCGCAGCGGGAAGGTAGTCAACCTCAAGGTGACCCACCTCGAGGCGCTGCTGCCCGAGCTGCCCGTCGAGCCGAAGGTGCACCACTTCCACTGAGCTACACTCCGCGCTGTGCAGCGCAGTGACGACCCCCGCGAGCTGGTGCCGCTCTTCGACGCGGTGGCCGCGCGCCCCGACGACGACCCGCCGCGCCAGGTGCTGGCTGACGCGCTGCTCGAGCGGGGCGACGCGCGGGGCGAGTTCATCCAGCTCCAGTTGCTACGCGCGCGCGGGCTGGCCACGACTGCCCAGCAGGAGCGCGAGAAGCACCTCCTCGCCCACCACTGGCGCAAGTGGCTGAGCGAGGTGCCGGGCATCGGCGCGAAGGCGTCGCTCGACTTTCAGCGCGGGTTTCTGCGGGCCTGCGCGCTGCAACCGTGCGGCGTGGGCGTCGACAGCCCGACGTGGCGGATGATCGAGCGCCTCGAGGTGGTCAACCCGCAGACCCCGACCGAGCTGGCGGCGCCGGCCCTGACGCGGCTCGAGTCGTTGGTGGGGCTCGACGCGGCGAGCCTCGCGGTGGTGCTGGCCGGCCCCGACAAGCCTCGGCTGCGCGAGCTGGGCTTCGCCGGACCGCACATGCTGGCCGACCGCGCGCGGCGCGAGCAGGCGCAGATCGCCGCGCTGACCCGGTTCCCTTCGTTGCGCGTGCTCTCGCTGGCGCCGACGCCGTTTCGCCACCACGCCGACTGGCACGAGTGGTTGTTTGCCTCACCGGTGTTGCCCCAGCTCGAGCGCGTGCGGTTGTGGATGGAGCTGCCCTTCGACGTGATGGGCCTGCACGCGCTGCTGGTGCGCCGCGGGTTGCCGCGGCTCAAGCTCGAACTGGCGACGATGGGCGTGAAGCTGCACCTCGACCTCGCGTGGCTGACGGTGCAGTTCGACTCGGAGTTCTGGCTGGGGCGCCACGGCCAGGCCATGCGCAACCTCGCGCCGAACTTCGCGCCGTTTCCCTACCGCCGCTTCGACGTGCGCGTGGGCGATCGACCGGCGACGCCGGCCGAGCTCGAGCGCCTCGGCGACGTCTTCCGGAGCTACGCAGCATGAGCGCGATCGTCCCCCTCGTCTGTCTCGTCCTGGCCGGGTGCCCACGGGCGAACGAGCGCGCCGCGCCCCCCGACGCGTCGGTGCCGACCGGGCGCGTGAAGCCGTCGCAGCCCGTGGCGCGGGTGGGCCCGGTTCCGCTCGAGCCGCTGCCGGTCGACGTCAGCGGGTGCGAGTACGCCGGCGCGCAGGGGCGGCGTGAGGTCAACTCGGCCTGCGTGCGCATGTTGACCGAGGCCCGCGAGCGCCTGGTGCACCCGCCGCCGATCACCGCGCCGCCCCTCGACACGCCCGAGGAGCTCGCGCGGCGGCTGAACGCGATGCCGAAGCGCCCCGAGCGCGGCGCCCTGCGCTTCGAGCCGACCCTGTACCGCGTCTACAACTGTCCGCAGTGCGGCTGGGCGTTGGTCGACGCGCCGGGGGAGCTGCTCAAGCCAGACTCCGTGCAGGACGCGCAGCACTGTGGCCGCTGGCTGCCGGATCCGAAGCTCGCGGCGTACCTCGCGGCGCTCCCGCCGGCCGAGCCCGGGGTGATGCGGCTGCGCAGGCTGGTGGCGCGCTCGCCCGACGAGAAGGTGATGGACTTTTTCGAGCTGCGCGACGGCGCGCTCCACCGGCTCGAGGGCGAGTTCACGATGCGCTTCGACGCTGGCGCGTTCCCCCGGGTCGAGGCGTGGTGGGGGAGGGAGGTGGCCGACGTCATCGGGCGCTTCACGCCGATCCGCTGGGGGGCCGACAGCGCGCGCGTCGCGGCCTGCATCGGCGGCGGCGGCTTCCACGAGGTGGACGGCCTGCGATGGCTCGATCAGGGCTCGGTCGCCTTCTGGATGGTGAAGGACACCCTGTGGGCTTCGTTTCGCCCCGAAGCGCCGCAGGCGGTGACGTTGTTCGGCCACCTCCTCGCGCACCTCGAGCCGGCGTCGCTCACCGTTCCGTTCCTGGTGGCGATGAGCATGGAGCTCGGGCTCGGCCGGCCGCTCGAGGCGCAGAGCCAGCACGACGCGCTGGTCGCCGATCTCTCGAAGGGGCAGCCGCTGGCGCCGGAGGTGACGGCCTGGGCGCCGCCGCGATGGGAAGGCGATCGGCTGACGTTGCTGACGCTCGAGGGCTGGGTGCTGACGGTGGATCGCGCGGCGCGGACGGTGACCGGCCGGCGGTTGGACTCGTTCTGGGGGAAGCCGACGCCTGGGGGGCCTCGATGAGGCGCGTGGTGTGCCTGGTGTTGATGCTCGCGTTGCCCGCGCAGGCGGCCGAGCCGGCGCCGGAAGGATCGCCCAGCGTGCTGCGCGCGGTGTTGATCGGCGCGACGGGGCTGGTGCTGGCCGGCGGCTACACGGCGGGGGCGTTCGCCACGGGAGATCGACCGTCGGGCTTCACGCTCGCCACGGTGGGCGGGGTGGTGTCGGGCGGGCTGCTCGGTGCCGGCGTCGGGTTGGGGCTCAAGTCGCGCAACAAGGATCCCGGGTCGATGCTCACGTACATCCTGGTGCCGGTGTTGACCGGGCTGGCCGGGGCGATCCTCGGTGGGGTGTTGGCGGGGGTCGGGTCGAACCAGCCGGGCACGGGGCGCACGGTGACGCACGTGATCGTGGTGAGCCTGTTGCTTGGCGAGACGATCGCCGTCGAGCTCGCCCACTAACCTCCCTCTCCCTGCGGCAGCGGGGAGAGGGCCGGGGTGAGGGGCGGTCCCGCCTCCACCCGCACCGAAGTCTTCACCGATCGCGCAACAAAACACCCCGCGTGCGCGCGGGCATGCAGCGCCGCCACCTCCTCCGCCGAAGGCTCCCGACCCGCGAACCTGATCTCCGGCCGCAGCACGACCTCCTGCACCCACCCGTCCTTCAGCACCCCCTCGGCGAGATCGACATACGACTCGACGACCCACCCATCGTTCGCGGCTTCGAACAGGAAGCTCATCAGATGGCAGCTCGAGAGGGCGGCGACGAAGGCCTCCTCGGGGTCGACGCCGGCGGTGCTGGTCCACGGCAGCGGCACGACCTCCGGAGACGCACCGGCCGGCACCTCGACCCCGCCATCGAAGGTCCACCGGTGTACGCGAGAGAACTTCTTGCGCGCGAACTCGCCCTCGCCGCGCTGCCACTCGATCGTCGCTCGATGCATCGACATGCGCAGCCTGTATACAGCCGCCACCATGGCGCGCATTCCCGGCCTGCAGGTCATCCGTTCGAAGGTCGAAGGTTACGGCCTCATCACCACCCGGCGTCGCAAGCGCGGCTCGGTCATCACCAACGTCGAGGGGGTGCTCTGGTACGCGAAGGAGAAGCGCGACGACACGTACTCGCTGATCCTCGAGCCGGGGATCTTCTTCGACATGGTCGATCAGACGAGGTGGGTGAACCACTCGTGCGAGCCGAACGTGGTGGTGGAGGCGGGGGTGACGAAGCGGGGCAACGGGTGGGCGCAGCTGCAGGCGCTGCGTGATCTCGAGCCCGGCGAGGAGCTGTTCTACGACTACGCGCTCCCGCCGGAGCTCAAGATGAAGTGCCGGTGCGGCACGAAGTCATGCCGCGGGTGGATCGTCGATCCTCAGTTCGCGGTGCAGTCGGCGACCACGCGGCAGGTCGAGCCCGCGAGGAATTCGCAGCGCTGAGCGATGGTGGTTGCGTTGATGGCCTGACACAGCGCGGTATCGGAGTTGGCTGCGCGCTCCTCACGCGGGGGGCCCATGTTGAAGCCGGCGGGGCACCACTGCACCGCAATCACCGAGTAGTTGGTCAACATACCCGGCCCGGGGCAGGTCTGTTGCCGATACTGCGTCTGATAGTACGCGGTGAGGTTGCAGCTCACCGTCGCCCCGCTGTTGGTGTCCTTGCAGTCATCGGTCGCCGCGCACTGGCCGGTGTAGCGAAGGCCAGGCGGTGCGGTGGCCCCCACGCAGCGCTGAAAGGGGCTGCCGACGCAGTACGTGTCGAGGTCCTGGTCGACGCGGAAGCTGTCGAGGTGATCGATCGCGCCGTCGGTGTCATCGCAGTCGTCGCCCGCCACGCAGCTCACCGAGAAGCGCCGGCCCGGCAGCGCCGTGGCGCCGACGCAGTCATTGGTGATCGCCCCGGCGCAGTGGAGGTCGCCATCGGCGTCGGCGCGCGAGGCGACGACCCGGTAGACCGAGGCCACGGCGTCGTTGCAGTCATCGGTCGCGGCGCAGTTTCCGTAGGCGCGCCGCCCGGCGAGCGGCCCGGCGCCCGCGCAGTCGTTGGCCACCGGTCCGGCACAGTAGGTGTCACCATCGGCATCGTTGCGTGACAGGATCAGCTGGTAGACCGCCGCGTTGGTGCCGTTGCAGTCCGTCCCCAATGAGGTCGACGGGCTGACGTAGCCCACCGGGCAGTTGCCGAACGCGGCGCGATTCGAGGCCGGGCAGCGCTGAGACGTGGTGCCGTTGGTGGCGTACCGATCGTTGTCTTCGTCGGGGACGCAGGTCACCGTGACGCCCTCGTCGATCTGGCCGTTGCAGTCGTTGTCGAGGCCGTCGCAGACCTCCGCCGTCAGCACCTTGCAGGCGCCGTTGCACACCTGCTGGCCGGCGGGGCACGCGCAGGTCGCGTTGGTGCACAGCTGCCCTTGCGAGGGGCACAGGCCGGCGCCGACCTCGTCGATCTGTCCATCGCAGTCATCGTCGGACCCGTTGCAGATCTCCGCGGCCGGAGCTCCGGGGGCCACGCTGCACGCGACCGCGCCGCCCGAGGTGCACACGTCGGTGCCGGTGCGCGCGCAGATGCCGAGGCCGACGGTGCACGAGCCTCCCAGCGTCACGCAGCTCGCGCCGCACACCGTCTGCCCCGAGGGGCACGCGCACGCCGCGTTGACGCACGACTGCCCGAGCGCGCTGCACAGCCCGGGGCCCGCCTCGTCGGTCTGGCCGTCGCAGTCATCGTCGAGCCCGTTGCAGGTCTCGGTGCCCGCCGGCCGCACCACCGCGTCACACGAGAGCTGCCCCGAGACACAGGTGGTGACGCCGGAGCCCGCGCAGGCGCCGACGCCGAGCGTGCAGGTGCCGTCAGTCGCGCCCGCGCCGCCATCGAAGGGCACCAGCCCTCCGTCGAGGTTCACCACCACCGCCTGCTCGTCGATCAGCCCGTCGCAGTCGTCGTCGAGGCCGTTGCACAGCTCGATGCTCGACGTCGGCCGGCACGTGCCGGCGTCACCCGGCGATCCCGCGTCACCCCTGGTTCCTGCGTCGCTGCCTGCATCGATCGGTCCCGCGTCAGCGCCAGGTCCCGCATCCATGCCGGAACCCGCATCAGTGACCGTCCCGGCATCGGAGGGCGAGAGCGCGCCACCGTCGTCCTCCTCGGTGCGCTGCACGCAGATCTCCGATCGGCAGACCAGCGAGCCCGCGCAGTCACTGTCGATTCGGCACATCTCGAGGCCCGGAGTCACCGGCCCACACGCCATCACCACGCCACACCACCCGACCACCACCACGCGACGCCACATGTGCAGCCCCCCGGAGAAGCACGACGGGTGGCTCATACACCGTCGCGCGGCGGAAGACGACTGACCGGCAAGGGTGATCCGGGACGCGAAGGAGTTCGCGCCGATACGACGTCAGAAAAGTGATTCGAGGTCGCCCTGGAGTTGACCAGGGACGCCTACCTTGATGATGCGATGGGCCTCCGCCAAGGAGGACAGCCAGTACGGAGACTGAGAGTCGCGCTGCATCCCCATGACGATGACCACCGTCTTGATGCCCACCGCCTGTCGGATCGCACTGCGGAGCATGTCTGACGAGTCGGTACACCCAATCGAACAGCGGCGCCCGGAACAGTCATCGAATGCGCAGCGGCACAAGTCGATTTGCGTTTGGCAGATGGAATCACAAGATCCGCAGAGGCCCGGATCGCAGGCGCAGAGTTGGTTGCGGTTGTTCTCGAGGCAGTTTGGCTCGCCGTACGTAATGAGAACGATGAAGTCCTCCCGTTGGTCATCCTGGGAGAGCGAGGCCAATCTGGCGACGTTCTCAATCGCCTTCGTAGTCGGTGAGCCTTCGAACGTGACGGCCTGCACCAGGTTTCGCGCCACCTCGCTGGCCTTCTCTTCGAGCAACTGTTGGCTTCCGACGTCGTTTACCGTCGGCGAGGGCAGAGGGATCATTCCCTCAAGACTCGTTTCGCACAATGGCCCCGATGGGTACTTGACCAACGCTGTTCTCACGGTGCCTCCTGATGCCGCCAGCCAGGCACTGACCCCTGCTTGAACTTCGCTCAGTCTGGTCGGACAGCTGGTCGGGCAAGGGACATCAGCAGTCCTGCCGCAGTCCGCCGGACACTGAGGGTGCTGGGGGTCCAGAGGAAGAAGCGCGCGCTGGGACGTTTCGACGAGGAGCAGCACGTTTGGAATGAAGTGCCCCCCGTCAGGAAGCTCACACCGGCCGGCATCACGGCAGTCGGCCAGGGCCGCCTCGAAGTTGAAGCAGGCAGACATGAGGATGAGACATCCGAGCATCAGCCGCTTCATCACCAACTCCCGTCGAGCGTTAGTGCTGCGCCAGTGCCGCTTATCCCCACGCTGAGCCTGGGTGCGTTCGCGGGGGGGGGCGGATGGACGAACGCGAGGACGCCCCCTGCCGTGATGGACGCCGCTCCCAGCACGATGCACGTCCAGCCGAGTGGCTGGAAGATGTTTCCCTCGCGCACCAAGAGATCTGTTTCAGACTGAGGCAAGCGTCTCGAAGAAGTTGTGCTCAACCTCGAGAAGTGTTCGTCAGCGAACCACATTGAGGCGGCACCGACTGCGCCCGCGAGGAGGCCGGCTCCGACCGGAATCCACCACCAACGATTGGCTCGCGACGCCGCGAAGGGAATTGGCGCGGCGAGTGGTGCTGTAACTGATTCGTCGTCTCGTTGTGTTCGCGGCGCCAGTGGCACCGCGGCGGTCGGGGGGCCGACGGGCTCGACGTTCGCGTTTGCTGCTCCCGTGATGAGACTTTCGGCCAACGCTGCGAAATGCCCTGCGTCTCCGGACGCCGTCCTCTCGGGAAGGGGGTTGTCGATTGAGTAGTACTCCGCGATGAACTGGCGAGGTGTCGTGTTCCGCTCACTGATCTTCAAGACCAACAGCTGCTCTGCGTTCACCATCCTTCCCAACTTGACCAGGGCGGCGCCGGTGGCTCCGTTGAGGCACAGCGGCGTCCCCAGGTGGATGGAACTCTCGAACGCGAAGTCGATCGTGAGTTGCGCGCCGCGTGCCGCCACAACCAGTCGATGTGGGAAGGACCGTTGGCCATCGTTCAAGAGGATGACCCGATAGGTCCCCTCTGCCAGCTTCAGTTGCAGTGGGGTCACTCCCATCGCTCGCCCCTCGACGAACACGCTCGCCACTTGGCCCGTCTCGGTGCGAACGACAACGCCTTGGCGTCGCCGAGCGAGGCCATTTCGCCTGGCGTCCAATGCAGCGACTGCACTGGGTGGATACTGGGTCGCGTCTAGCCTGGTGTCTGGATCGACGCGGGCGATGCGGTGGAGGCTCTCTTCCATTTCCCTGGCGTGCCCGTGCGCCCCCGCGATCAGTGCCTTCAGCATCAAGGTCTGCATTGTGAGCGGCCACACGCGCTCCTCCGGAGGCGAGTGCTCGAGTTCGGCGACGACCGTCTCCACAAGAGCGTGTGCTCTCTCGGTGTGGCCCTCGTAGAAGAGCGCTTGTGCTGCGCGAACGCGGCGCTCGAGTTCCTCGAGGCCTGGGCTGGCTCGTGGTCGCACGTCGTCGAGTGCGGCCTCCCAATCGACCCAGGTGACTCCAGGGAGTCGCTTCGCAGCGTCTTGGAATTCGCTGCCACCCTTTGTGAGCTCGGGGTCGGCGCAATCGCCAGTCGTGACCACGAGGGTCGGCCCCTGTGCCCACACTGCTGTCGCAAGCGCCACAGCAGCGACGACCATCTTCATCTCAAGCACCGAGACCTCCCCCTCGTTCTTCGCCCACCCGTGAACGCGGTCTACCCCGAACTTCCGAGCACCTCGACCAGCTTCTCGCGGCTGCGCGCGAGGAACAGCGCGTTGACGTGCAGCACCGGCAACACCAGCCCCAGCAGCGCGAAGAACACCACGCCGAGCACCGGCAGCTCCCAGCCCGGGGCGAAGTGCTTCACGCCGAACACGATGCCGTACAGCAGCGCGCCCGCCGTCAGCAGCGAGCCGAACATCAACAGCACCACCGCCAGCGGGGGCTGTGACGCGCGCAAGCCGTTCTTCCGCAGCGGCCGCGGCTGCCAGATGCTCGAGAACTGCCCCACCATCGCGAGGATCAAGAAGACGCACGCGTACAGCGCGAGGCCCACCAGCAGATCGACGGGGTCGCGGTGGCCGGTCAACACCAGCAGCACCAACAGCAACGCCGCCTGGGCCGCCTGCCACGCCGCGAAGCCCAGCAGCTTCCCGCGCAGCATCGCCTCGAGATCCACCGGCAGCAGGAACAACACCTTCACGCCGTGGCGATCGAGCCCGAACTGGTTGAACAACAGGTTCGTGCCGGCGAGCGACGCGTAGCCGAAGGCGATCGGCGCGGTCCACCCGCGGCTCGGCAGGATCTCCGCCAGCGGCCCCCGAATGAGCACGATGGTGAACAGCGGCATCAACAGGCCGAAGCGGCCGGGCAGGCTCTGCGACAGCGTCTCCCAGGTCAGCCGCGCGATGCCCATCACTTGCGTCTCGAAGCCCCACAGCTTCGCCGGCGGCCCGCCTTGATCCTCGACCGCCATCGGCCGCTCACGCGCCACGAAGATCCATGCGCCGAGCACCAGCGCCCCGGTGAGCACCGTCGGCACCAGCACCGCCACCACCAGCTGCGCCACCGTCGCGCGCCCCGCGGTCAACGCCTCAGCCGCGTCGAGCAACAGGCGGGCTGGGAACCACCGTGAGGTGAAGCTCACCCGCTCCATCGTGCCGGCGCTGGGTCCGCCCTCCAGCCGCCGCGCCAACATCGGCGCCAACCACGACATCGACACCGCGGCCAGCGGGAGCACGATGAGCATCGCCCGCAGCCGTCGCGAGAGCCGCTGCGCGACGCTGCCCGCGAGCTGCTGCAGCGCGAGCAACGCCACCGCGTGGGTCAGCAGCAGCACCACGAACAGCGGGGTCGCTCGCGGCGAGCCGATGCAGGCGCCCAGACACGTCACGGTCAGCGCGCTCAGCTCGACGAAGGTGATCGCCTCGCCCGCCCCGGCGAACAGCTCGGCGCGGAAGAGGGTGAACGAGCGCACCGGGAACGCGCGCAGCGTCTCCCACGGCAGCTGCCGCGAGCCGCTCGACAGCCCGCCCATCACCCCCGCGAAGAGCGTCAGCGCGCTGATGCCCATGGCGCCGAAGGCGATCGCCCGCTCGACGTCGCGCCCCTGCGAGAACGAATAGCCGACCACCCACCCCAGCGCGCCGAGGCTCGCCAGCAGCGGCAGCACGGTGGTGACCGCCAGAATGATCACCACCGCCACGAAGGCCCAGATGCCCGAGGTGCCCATCTGCTTGCGCAGCCGGTTCCAGGTGCTCTGCAGGTGCGCGACCGCCAGCGCGCGGAACGGCGTCACAGCCACGAGAGGGCCCCGCGCGGCGTGCCTCCGACGAGGTTGACGAACAGCGACTCCAACGAGTCCGCGCCCTGCTTGAGCTCGTCGAGCGTGCCGAACCCCTTGAGCTTGCCCTCGTCGATGATGGCGATCAGCGGGCACAGCTTCTCGACCACCTCGAGGATGTGGCTGGTCAACACCAGCGTCACGCCCTTCGCCTGCAGCGCGAGGAGGATGTCCTTGATGGTGCGGTTGGTGACCGCGTCGATGCCCTCGAACGGCTCGTCGAGGAACAGCACCTTCGGCCCGTGAATGAGCGCGGCGCACAACGCGAGCTTCTTCTTCATGCCGAAGCTGTAGTCGGCGACCAGGGTGCGCGTGCCGGGCTTGAGGTCGAGGGTGTCGAACAGCTCCGCGCCGCGTCGATCGATCTGCGCGTCGTCGAGGCCGTACATGCGCCCCACGAAGCGGAGGTACTGCGCGCCGGTGAGCAGCTCGAGCAGTGCCATGTCTTCGGGCATCACGCCCATCAACCGCCGCGCCTCGAGCGAGTGGGTGCGCAGATCGTGGCCCAGCACCGAGATGCGGCCCGCGGTGGGGTCGACCAGCGAGGTGGCCATCTTCAAGGTGGTGGACTTGCCGGCGCCGTTGCGGCCGAGCAGCCCCAGGAACGAGCCGGGGGCGATCGACAACGAGAGATCGTCGACCGCGACCTTCTCGCCGAACCGCTTGGTGACGTGCTGCAGCTCGAGGGCGGGCGTCATCCGATGATCATGTCTTCGCGCTCGAGGCGGCCTTCCGCGAAGCGCGAGAGGGTGAAGCGCTCGAACAGCTCGTCCGACTCGCCGGTGGTCATCCACTGCGCCATTCGTTCGGCGACGGCGGGCGCCATCATGAACCCGTGGCCCACGAAGCCGCTCATGTGCAGCAGGTTCTCGAGGCCCTTCGTCTTGCCGAGGATGGGCGAGTTGTCGGGCGTGACGTCGTACGGCCCGGCCCACTGCCTCAAGATCTTCACCTCTCCGGCCTGCGGGAGCTGCTCGGTGAGCGCCTGCGAGTACCGGGTGAGGAAGCGCGCGGTGGAGCTCAAGTTCATGCCCGCCGGCTCGCGCGGGTCGCCCATGCCGCCGACGATCTCGCCGCGCATCGACTGCGAGAAGTACAGGCCCGAGTCGAGCACCGACACCAGCGGCCCGAGGAACGGCTTGAGCGGCTCGGAGCTGCAGATCTCATGGCGGTGCGGCTCATTGGGCAGGTGCACGCCCGCCAGCCTGGCGATCTCGGCGCTCCACGCGCCAGCCGCCAGCACCACCGTCTCGCACGCGATGTCGCCGCGATCGGTGATCACCTTCTTCACCTTGCCGCCGCTCAGCTCGAAGCCCTGCACGTTGGTGAAGGTCTCGACCTGCACGCCGCGCTTCTGCGCCTGCTGCGCGTAGCCCCACAAGAAGGGCCAGGGGAAGATCACCGCGTCCTTGGGGTTCCACGCGGCGGCCTTGACCCCCTTCATCGTCAGCTGCGGCACCACGTCGCGGGCGGCGTCGGGGGTGATGATCTGCGTCGGCACCCCGTGCCGGTTGTGCAGCGCAGCGCTCTTCTCGATGCGCCGCACCACCTCGTCCGACTTGGCGAGGAACAGGTAGCCGCCCTCGCGGAACCAGACGTTGATGCCCATGTCGCGCGCGAAGCGCTTCATCAGCTCCTGGCTGCGGCGGGCGAGGGTGATCAGCGTCGGCGTGCCCCACTGCGCACGAATGCCACCGCCGTTGCGGCCGCTGGCGCCGGCGCACAGGTAGCCCTTCTCGAGCACCACCACGTCGGTCTCGCCGCGCTCGGCGAGGTTCCACGCCAGCGCGAGGCCCATGATGCCGCCGCCGATGATCACCACCTTCGCCTTCGCCTTGATCGGCGCGGAGGGGCGCAGGGCCGGCTCGGCGAAGTCGAGCGCCGCCGGCACGCCACCGCTGGGCGCCTGCGCGGGATCGAACGACGCGCTCGCCCAGTAGCTGAACTCGGTAGGGAAGAGCGGGGGGCGCGGGGTGAACGCCGCGAGCTGCTCGGGCCGGGGCCGGGTCGGGCTCTTCTGCTCGAGCAGCCGCGCCACCGCCGTCAGGCACTGCTTGCCCTGGCAGATGCCGGTGCCGAAGCCGGTGAAGCGCTTGACCGACTCGATGTCGCAAAACCCCTTGGAGATCGCGTGCTCGACCTCCGAGGCCGTCACGTCTTCGCAGGTGCACACCAGAGACTTGCTCATCGCGACACCACCCATGCTGCAGCCGCGGCATCACCTTGTTGCGCCGCGGCAGCCGAAGCCATCGGACCTCTCATCTCGCCGGCGACGAAGACCGCCGGGTTCGCGGTCTGGCCGTGGGCGTCGGCCTGCACCACGAAGCACCGCTGCTCGGGGTTCCAGGTCACCTCGGCGCTGCCGGATCTCGCCAGCTCGAAGGCCGGGCTCAACGCGCCGCAGGTTGCCACCACGTCGCACGACACCTTGCCGCTCTGCGTGGTGGTGACCGCGGTGACCGCCCGCAGCCCGTGGGCCCGGACCACCTCTTCACCGATCGCCAGCGGCTCGCCTCCGGCGCGCTTCACCAGGTCGGCCAGCGCCCGCGCCTCGGTCACTTCCCCCACGCAGGCGACGCGCTGCCCGGCGAGCACCCCATGCCGGCGGATCAGCGAGGCCACCGCGCGCCCCGACATCACGCCGGGCAGATCGTTGTTGGGGAAGGTGGGCAACATCGCGTGGCCGCCCAGCGCCAGCAGCACCTTCTTGAAGAACACCAGGTGCAGCCGGCCGCGCTCGATCACCGCCAGGAACGGCTGCCCCGCGTCGTTGAACAGCCCCACCACCTCGGCGCCCAGCCGGGCCGGCGCGTTCCACGGGGTGGGCTGATCGGGCTCGGCGGCCGAGATGAGCCGCCCGCCGACGTGCAGCTCGCGCTCGAACAGCGTGTACGTCACGTCGTGCTGGGTGAGGTGCCGGGCCGCGGCGAGGCCCGCCGCGCCGGCGCCGACGATCACCCGCTCGTGGTGCTCGATCACCGCCGGCTCGCGCGCCTCCGCCGGGCGCTCGGGCAGCAGACCCAGCCCCGAGAGCTGCCGTGCGATCTTCAGGAGCAGCTCCTCGGCGATCGGCACCCCGGCCATGAACTCGTGGTGGTTGAACCAGTCGCGGAACACGAAGTCGTTGGCGCGCAGCAGATCGATGCCCGCGTCGGGCATCGCGTTCTGACGCTCGATGCGCATGCCGGCGGTCACCGGCTCGCGGCAGGTGGCGACGTTGGGGATGCCGTCGACGCGCATCAGGCACTGGCCGCAGCCGCCGCTCATGCAGAACGGGCCGCGCGGGCGGTGGTACTTGGCGCTGCGGCTGAAGAGCAGCTCGCCTCGCGCGATCAGCGCCGCGGCGATGGGCTCACCTGCGCGGGCCTGCAGTTGTTCACCCTCGAACTCGATGGTGACGGGCGACTCGACCGGGTTGATGCGGGGCATGGGGCTGCGGCAGGTGTAACGCGCTCTGCCCCCGCGCGAAACGGCGTCGTGGGCGGGCAGGTGGCGCTTTGCCGCCCTCCGGTTCTCTGGCACAAACCGAGGCTCCATGATCACCGCGAACCCCCGAGCCCCGCTGCCGATCAACGAGCCCATCAAGCAGTACGCCCCCGGTTCCCCCGAGAAGATCGCGCTGAAGGCCGAGCTGGATCGCGTCGGCCACGAGAAGGTCGAGATCCCCGTGCTGATCGGCGGCAAGGAGATCCGCACCGGCAAGACCTTCGAGGTTCGCTCGCCCTTCGATCACCACAAGGTGCTGGCCACGGTGCATGCCGCCGGCCCGGAGCACGTGGAGCAGGCGATCACCGCCGGCCTCGCCGCCAAGCGCGAGTGGGCGGCGCTGCCCCTGTCCGAGCGCAGCGCGGTGATGCTCAAGGCCGCCGAGCTGCTCGCCACCAAATACCGCGCGACGATCAACGCCGTCACCATGTGGGGCCAGGCCAAGACCGCGTACCAGGCCGAGATCGACGCCGCCTGCGAGGCGATCGACTTCTTGCGCTTCAACGTCGCCTTCGCCCAGCAGATCGCCGACACCCAGCCGGTGTCGGGCCACGGCACGTGGAACACCACCGACTACCGGCCGCTCGACGGCTTCGTGATGGCGGTGGCGCCGTTCAACTTCACCGCCATCGCGCTCAACCTCGCCACCGCGCCGGCGCTGATGGGCAACACGGTGCTCTTCAAGCCCGCCGAGACCGCGTCGCTCTCGTCGTGGACGATCATGAAGATCCTCCGCGAGGCGGGGCTGCCCGACGGGGTGATCAACTTCCTCCCCGGGCCCGGCGCGCCGATCGGCACCGCCGCCATGGCGCACCCCGACTTCGGCGGGCTGCACTTCACCGGCTCGACCGCGACCTTCAACGCGATGTGGAAGACGGTCGGCGATCACATGCCGAAGTACCGCCAGTACCCGCGCATCGTCGGTGAGACCGGCGGCAAGGACTTCATCTTCGTGCACCCCAGCGCGGCCGACGATCTCGACGCGGTGGCGGTGGCGATCGCCCGCGGCGGCTACGAGTACCAGGGGCAGAAGTGCAGCGCCTGCTCGCGGGTGTACGTGCCGTCGTCGCTGTGGCCCTCGCTGCGCGAGCGGCTGGTGCCGATGGTGGAAGGCATCACGATGGGCGCGCCGACCGACTTCCGGAACTTCATGTCGGCGGTGATCGACGATCGCAGCTTCATCAAGATCGGCCGCTACCTCGAGCTGGCGAAGGGCCCCGAGGCGAAGCTGCTGGCCGGCGGCAAGGCCGATCGCACCACCGGCTGGTACGTGCGCCCCACGCTGGTGCAGGTGACCAACCCGCGCCACGCGCTGATGACCGAGGAGATCTTCGGCCCGGTGGTGACGGTGTTCGTCTACCCCGACGAGCAGCTCCCCGAGGCGCTCAAGGAGTGCGATCAGGCCACGCCCTACGCGCTCACCGGGTCGATCTTCGCGCGCGACGCGCACTCCATCGTGCAGCTCACCAGCGCGCTGCGCCACGCGGCCGGCAACTTCTACATCAACGACAAGTGCACCGGCGCGGTGGTCGGCCAGCAGCCCTTCGGCGGCTCGCGCGGCTCGGGCACCAACGACAAGGCCGGCTCGGCGTGGAACCTCCTGCGGTGGACCAGCCCGCGCACCATCAAGGAGACCTTCGTGCCCCCCACCTCCCTCGGCTACCCGTTCATGGGGGCGGAATAGCGGCCCGAGCGGGCGCCGGAATTGTTACTGTTGCAATTGCAATGGCAATCGCGGCTCCCTCTCTCGATCAGCTCAAGTCCACGATCCGCGGGGCCGGTCTCCGCAGCACGGCGCCGCGCATCGCGGTGCTTCGTCGGCTGGTCGCGGCCACCACCCCGGTCTCGCACGGCGAGCTGGTCGACACCCTCGCGGAAGAGGGCATGGACCGCACCACCGTGTACCGCAACCTGGTCGACCTCACCGAGGCCGGCCTGGTGCAGCGCACCGACCTCGGCGATCACGTGTGGCGCTTCGAGCTCAAGCGCGGCGACGGCGAGCGCATTCGCCACCCGCACTTCACCTGCACCGACTGCGGCACGGTGGCCTGCCTGCCCGAAGTCACCGTCTCGGTGAAGACCGGCAAGGGCGTGCCCCGCGCGCTGTCGAAGCAGAAGGTCGAGATTCAGCTCCGAGGAAAGTGTGATGACTGCGCCTGACGCGAACGTGGTCGTCGACGTGCCGGCGTGCGCGGTGCACGCACCTCCGGAGAACGCGAAGGGCGAGGCGCGCACCCGCATCGTGGTCGGGTTGACGGCGGTGATGATGGTGCTCGAGCTGGTGGTGGGGTGGTGGACCCACTCGCTCGCGCTGCTCGCCGACGGCTGGCACATGGGCACCCACGTCGGCGCGCTGGGCATCGCGGCGCTGGCGTACTGGTACGCGCGCACGCGGGCCGGTCAGACCCAGTTCGCCTTCGGCACCGGCAAGGTCTACGCGCTCGCCGGCTACACCAGCGCGACGCTGCTGCTGGTGGTGGCGGCCGGGGTGATCTTCGAGTCGGTGCAGCGCTTCGTGACGCCGGAGACGGTGGCCTTCGACGAGGCCTTCCCCGTCGCGGTGCTCGGCCTGGTGGTGAACCTGGTCTCGGCGTGGCTGCTGGGGGTCGAGGGCCACACTCACGATCACGACCATGATCACCCGCACGATCACGAGCACCACCACGATCACAACCTGCGCGCCGCGTACCTGCACGTCGTCGCCGACGCGCTGACCTCGGTGGGGGCGATCGGCGCGCTGCTCGCCGGCAGGTACCTGGGGTGGAAGTGGATCGACCCGGTGGTCGCGGTCGTCGGCGCGCTGGTGATCTTGAAGTGGGGCGTGGGGCTGGTGCAGCAGTGCAGCCGCCAGCTGATCGATCTCGACCCGTCGACGAAGCACCGCGATCAGGTGCGCGCGGCGCTCGAAGGGGTCGCCGGCACGCGCGTGCTCGACCTGCACCTGTGGAGCGTGGGGCCGAAGCAGCTGGTGTGCGTGGTGTCGATCTTCTCGAAGGAGCCGAAGGAGCTCGCCGAGTACAAGCGCATCGTCACCGCGGCGGCGCCGGTCAACCACCTCACCATCGAGATCTGCAGCAAGACGCTGGCGTGACGCGGGTCACCGGCTGCAGGTGATCTGCCCGTTGGCCGCCACGCACCGCCCCCACGGAGAGCCGGAGCACGCCGCCTTCCCGTTGGTGGTCTTGCAGTCGTAGCCGCACGCGCCGATGCCGTTGGTGGTGACGCAGTCCATCTGCGGGGGCGGGCCCCGGCGGAGCACCCGCGGCGCAGGGTCGTTGCAGAAGATCTTCCCGTTGGTCGCCACGCAGCGGCCCCACGGCGTCTGGGCGCACGCCGCGCGGCCGTTGCTGGTGAGGCAGCCGTAGCCGCAGGCGCCGGTGCCGTTGGTGGTGACGCACTCGACGGGGGGCGGGTCCTCCACCGCATGCAGCGTCGCGGGCGAGGGGTCTCCGCAGAACACCCGGCCGTTGGTGGCCACGCAGCGGCCCCAGGGCGTGTCGGCGCAGGCCGTCTGCCCGTTGGAGGTGAGGCACTCGACCTCCGGGGTCTGCGCGAGCGCAGCGGCGATCAGCAGCGAGGTGAACATGTGGCGCCCTGTACGGACGCCACCCCTGCCTGATTCACAGCACCGGCGAGGTGTGCAGCGAGTCGATCATCGGCGTGCCCTTCGGCCCCTGACCGAGCCGGGTGCGGATCGCCGCGCCCACGAAGATCGAGCCGGCGACCAGGCCGACCAGCACGTTGAGGCCCGGCACCTGGAGGGCCAGCAGCAGGGCGAACAGGCCGGCCGCGAGCACCAGCGCCTGCGTCTTGCGCACCCGCCCGGTGGGGAGCTTCGCGCCCACGCTGTTGGCGATCACCGCCACGCCGGCGGGCACCAGGAGGAAGGCGGCCAGCCACATCGCGATGGCCACCGGAATGCCGACGATGGTGACGCACAGCAGGAGGGTCAGCGGCACCGAGGCCATGGCCGCCAGCGCGCCCGCCACGCCGTTCTTCAGCGGCTCGGCGCGCACCGAGTCTTCCAGCGCCTTGAGGCGCTGCGGGGCGAACATCATCAACACGAAGCCCAGGCCGAAGAAGACCGCGAACTCGAGCAGGAACGAGGCGAGGTGCCGGCCGAAGCCGCCCGTGGGCTCGTCGGCGTCTTGCGCTTCCGCCACGCGCGCCGAGCGCTGCGTCTTGATCATGTTGCGCGCCACGGTGGTGCCGAAGCCCGAGCCGCCCATCGACACCGACTCGCCGTGCACCACCGCGCCTTCTTCCTTCACCACCGTGCCGCCGAACGACACCGCGTCGCCCTCGACGACCGCGTTCTTCTTGAGGATCACGTCGCCGCCGAAGGCCACCGCGTCGCCGTCGACCACCGCGTTCTCTTCGACGATCACCGGCCCGCCGTACGCGACCGCGGTGTCGACCTGCGTCTCCTTCTCGACCGTCACCGGGCCACCGGCGCTGACGCGGTGCCGCTCGAGCTCGGCGCGGTGCCGATCGATCTGCGCGCGGGCGAGCTCCTTCTGGGCCTGCGCCTGCTCCTTGAGCGCCTCGGCGCGCTCCCGCTCGGCCTCGGCGGCTTCCTGCGCCTGCTCGCGGGCGGCCTCGGCGGCTTCCTGTTCCTTCTCGCGGGCCTCTTCGGCGGCCTCGCGGGCCTTCTCCTTGGCCGCCTCGAGCTGGTCGCGGAGCTTCTCGCGCACGCTCTCGGACGCGTTGCGCATCGCCTCGGTCTTCTCGCGCAGCGAGTCGGCCTCGGCGCGCGCGGCGTCGGCGGCCACGCGGGCCTGCTCGGCCTCGTCACGCATGCGGGCGGCCGGGTCGGGCGAGCCGACGACGACCACCGTGCCCTGCGGCGTGCGGTTCTCGGTGAGCACGTTGGGAGGGGCCGGCGGAGCCAACGGCGCCAGCACCGCCACCGCGCCAGCCTTCTTCTTCACCACCCACAGCTTCGAGGCGGCGCCCTTGCGGGTGATCTCCAGGTCGTACGCGGTGGCGATGGCCTCCAGGGCCTCTTCGCCGTCGACGTTGGGCAGGTTGAGCTGCACGCGCTCGTCGAGCTCGCCGATCACCACCAGGTTGATGCCGCTCTTCTGCGCGAGCTGGCGAAGGCCGTCTTTGAGCGTCCCGTCGAATTCCAGGCCCACCGGGGTCCCCGCCAACACGACTGCAGTCACGATCGCGAACATCATCACGACACCACCTTCGCGGCCGAGGGCTGAGCGAAGCGCCGAAGCGCCGTCAACGTCGCGACCAGCATCAGAGAGAGCCCCACGACCATGGGCAACGCCGCCGTCGTCCACAGGGCCAGCAGCGCGCTGCCGATGGCTACCAGGCTCTCGCGCAGCTGCACCACCAGCGACGCGAGCGCGAGGCCGAAGCCCCCCGACGACGCGCCACCACTCACCAGGAGCGCCCCGACCGCGAGCACGAGCGTCACCGCGACGATGGCCACGGCGGACCACACGTCGGCCGCGGACACGGGACGGGCGGGCGCTTCGGCCACGCGCACCATCACCTTCGCGAGGAAGTCAGGGGGCGGCAGCGGGTCGGCCAGCCGCAGGAGATCCTTCTCGAGCTGCCGGTGCTCTTCCAACAGCGCGGTGCGTTCGGCTTCGGTCGGGGCCAGCTCGGCGAGCAGCGCCTCGAGCTCGGTGTCGGTGGGCTCGCTCATCACGCAGCTCCCTTCTCGGCGGCCTGCATGCGGGTGCGCAGCTTCTCTCGCGCGCGGAACAGCCGCGCCATGATCGTTCCCGGAGCCACGTTCATCACCTCGGCGATCTCCTTGGTGGTGCGCTTCTGCACGTAATAGAGGGCCAGCACTTCGCGATCGTCGACCGACAGCGTGGCCATCGCGTCTTCGAGCGACTTGCGCTCCTGACGGAGAATCGCCCCTTCCTCGAGGCTCGGCTCACCCGACTGCAGGTTGTAGGCGTGATCCTCGACGTCGTCGGTCTTCATCTTGGTGCGACGACGCAGCAGATCGAGGCACTGGTTGCGCGCGATGGTCAGCACCCAGAGATCGAACGGGCGCGTTTCGTCGAACCGATCGAGGTTCTGGTAGGCGCGCAGGAAGGTCTCCTGCGCCACCTCGGCGGCCTCGGCTTCGGTGCGCAGCAGGCGCAGACACAGGCCGTACACCTGGCGCTGCACCGACTTCACCAGCGACGCGAACGCGTTCGAGTCACCGCGGCGCGCGCGGCGAACATCATCGACCCATGGCAACGCAGGTTCGGTGGCCATGATGCCCAGCGAGAGCGAAGACAACGAAGAGAGGGCGTTCATCGCATCCACGCCCCGCCAGACGAAGTGAGCTCACTTCGATTGCGACCTACTTCTGTCAGCCAGCTTCAGCGCTTCGACTGCTCCATCCGCCTGGAAGCCTTGAGCTTTTTCGCCTGGCGCTGCTTGGCGAGGAAGCCCTGCTCCCGCGGGGGAGGTGCTGCTTTCGGTGAGGTCCCGGCCTGCTGGGCGGCCTTGCGGGCGGCGTGCTTGGGCTTGGGCTCGCCGGTCTTGTGGTCGACCTTGGCCCGCGAGACCTGCGGCGCGTCGCTGACGTACTCGCGCGGCGCGACCTCTTCGGGGGTCTCCTTCTCGACGCCGAAGTGGAACAGGCGCTTGACCACCAGGGTGGCGTAGCTGCCGGGGGGCAGGGTGAAGGCGATGTTCACCTTGATGTACCCGCGGTTGAGCTCGTCGGGGCGCGGCTTGCCGATCACCAGCTTGCCGGGGTGCACCATCACCGGCCGCTCCTCGTGCTTGAAGTAGAGGAGCTTGGGCGCCTCCTTGATCACGAGGTCTTCCAGCTTGAGCTTCTCCTTGCCCAGCACCCACTTCACGGCCTCTTCGACCTTCGGGTCGGTGAAGGTGCTGTTGGGCGCCAGCAGGGGGAAGGTGCGGTCCTTCAAGTAGGCGCGCACCTCGGGCGAGGCGTCGGTGTGGTGGAGCAGCGTGCCCGCCTGGTACGGCATGGGGAACAGGTGCTCGCGCGGGAAGACCAGCTGCATCAGCCGGCGCACGCCCTCGTTCCACAGGTACGACTGGTACGTGAAGAGCAGCAGCGCGCGGTAGTCGGCGTCGATCTGCAGGAACGCCTTTACGAAGTCGTTCGGCTCGTCGCGCAGCGAGCGGATGATGCGGAAGTACTTGCGGCCGGCGTCGAAGGGGACCTTCGCGGTCCAGTTACCCCAGTTGGCGGCCCAGAACTGCTTCACCTTCGCGTCGTCGGTGCGATCGAGCGGCGAGGGCTTGGCGAGGTAGTTGTGGAGCGCCGCCTCGAAGTCGCCGCGAATGAGGTCCTTGGCGATGAAGCCCTGGCCGTGCTTGAGCGAGCCGAAGCGCTGGCTGTCGAAGTAGTTCACCACGCCCAGCCGCTGCACCTCGGTGGCGGCGATGGTGACTTCCTTCAGCTCGCGCTCCTGGATCTGGCGCACGGTGACGGCGAAGCGGTTCGACGTGGTGTTGCGCGACGAGAGGGCCTTGTCGGTGCGGCCGAGGTACTTGAGCCGCAAGTCCTCTTCCTGCATGTCGATGTCGAAGCCCTTCACCGCGATGAGCTGCTCGGTGCGGCCCTGCTTGTCCTTCAGGCCGCAGTAGCTGATCGACCCCGGGGAGAGGCCGAACGCGTTCTGCAGGCGGGCGATGGCGTCGAAGGTGGACAGCTTCTGCTTGTCCATCAGGTAGACGCGGAAGGGGCCGGTCTCGACCTCGTCAAAGCGGTACGACTCCTTGACGGAGAAGTCTTCGGGCTTCTGCTTGATCTTCATTTCGGGACTCGCCCTAACACACCACGAGCTGGAAGTTCGGGAGGAGGTCGAAGGTATAGGTGCCGGGCTTCGCGCGGAGCAGCGAGCGGAGCTGCCGCGCCCCCACCAGCGTCAGCTTCACGGTGAGCTGCTTCCTGGTGAAGTCGATCGCCGGCTGCTCGGCGTTCACCACCTCGACCCGGGTGTCGCCGGAGACCACGGTGAAGGGTCGCAGGTGCCCGATGCGCCCCTTGAGCAGGCTGACCAGGGTGTCCACCGCGTCGGCCGAGAGCTTCCAGGTCACCAGCTCGCCGGCCTTGCTGACCTCGCTCACCTCGGCGCTCATCGCCGAGAGGCTGCTGCCCTCTTTTTCCATGCGCTGATCGATCAGCAGGCGCGCGCGGGGCGACTGCAGCAGCGAGGGGCGATCGAGATCGCTGATCAGCAGCGGGTCGACCCGCGAGAGCACCTCGATGAGCCCGGTGGGCGACCACTCGCGCACCGCCTTCGCTTCGTCGCGGGTGACGGGCACGGCGAGGCGCACCGGCACGGTCTGCCACGGCGTCACCAGCGAGCCGGCCTCGGGCTCGGGGGCGAAGACGAGGCCGAAGTGCTCGGAGTCGGTGCCCGGCGCCACCCCTTCCGACAAGAGCAGCACCTGGTTGGTGTCGGCGCTCAAGGTGCCGGCGCGCGCGCGGGTGATGAGGGTGCTCAAGAGCGTCACCGCCCACGCCGGGGCGGCCAGCTCGTCCTTCGCCTTCTGCACGCGCAGCGACAGCTCGAAGCCGGTCAGGCCCAGACCAAAGGTGAGCAGGTGCCAGTGCGGCCGGCCGCGCGGCAGCAGCGCGGAGGCGATGGTCACGCCCTCGACGGTGGTCAGCGGCTGCCCCTGCGAGCCCCACAACTTCTGGCGCATCGCCTCGGCGCTCGCCGCGAGGGCCGCGCGCTTCTCGGCCTCGCTCACCTTCGGCGCGGGCGGCGCCTTCGGCGGCTCGGGCACTTTCTCTTTCCGAGAGGTTACGGGCTTTCGGGCGGGCTTCTTCGCGGGGCGGGCGGGGGCCTTCTTCCGGACGGCGCGAGTCATGGACCGCTGAGTACCCTTGCGCGCGAAGAGATGCCACCCCACGCTTCTCTTGCTAGCGTCCGCCCGGTCTTGAGCAACCAGCCCCCCATTCCTCTCACCGATGTCGCAGGGACGACGTCTCAGCCCCGCCCGGGTCAGGTGTTCGCCCCCGGCCAGTTGAAAGGCCCCCGTCTTTCCGGTCGCTTCGCCGACGGGAAGGTCGGCGAGTTCCCGCTCTCGGATCGCACGTCGATGGGGCGGCACCCGAACAACACGCTGCGCCTGGTCGACCGCGAGGTCTCGAAGGAGCACTGCATCGTCGAGAAGGTCGGCGCGACGTACCTGCTGCGCGATCTCAACTCGAGCAACGGCACCTTCGTGAACGGGCGCAAGGTGCGCGAGCTGCGGCTGCGCGACGGCGACGAGATCGCGCTGGGCAACTCGCGGCTGGTGTTCCACGACGGCGGCGGCGCGGGCCACACCACCTCGGCGGGCGTCACCGTCGTCGCGTCGGCGCAGTCGATGCCGGCCTTCCTCGCCACCGTGGCGCAGATGGAGTCGGCCGAGTTCCGCCCCGCCGACAAGCTCAGCGATCTCGACACGCTCAGGCAGGACTACGAGAAGCTGCGCATCGCCAACGAGTTCCATCGGCTGGTGGGCATGGAGCGCGATCTCAAGAGCCTGCTCGACAAGATCCTCAAGGTCGCTTTCCAGCTGCTGGCCGCCGACAACGCGGTGGTGTTCCTCGCCTCGGAAGACGGCTCGTTGTCGCCGCAGGCGATCCTCAAGCGCAAGGAAGACAACGCCGAGGTCGTCGTCTCGGACACCGTGCTCAAGCGCGTCACCGAGACCCGCAGCGCGGTGCTGACCGCCGACGCGATCCTCGACTCGCGCTTCTCGTCGTCGGAGTCGATCGTCGCCCAGGGCATCCGGTCCGCGATGGCCGTGCCGCTGCTGAGCAAGGGCGTGCTGCGCGGGGTGTTGTTCTGCGACACCCGCGAGCGCACCAACGCCTTCTCGGAAAAAGACCTCAAGGTGCTCTCCGGCATCGCCTCGCAGGCCGCCATCGCGCTCGAGAACTCCGAGCTGGCGCGCAAGATCGAGAAGGAGGCGCTCACCCGCGCCGAGCTCTCGCGCTTCCTCGCGCCGGCCGTCGCCGAGGCGGTGGTGAGCGGCAAGGTCGAGCTGCTGCGCGTGGGCCGGCTGGCCGAGGTGAGCTGCATCTTCGCCGACATCCGCGGCTTCACGTCGATGGCCGAAGCCGACAGCCCGCAGGAAACGGTCGCGATGCTCAACACGTTCTTCACCGCGATGGCGAACGTGATCTTCACGCACGAGGGAAACCTCGACAAGTTCATCGGCGACTGCGTCATGGCCACCTGGGGCCCGCCGATCACCCACCCCGACGACGCGGGCCGCGCGCTGAAGTGCGCGCTCGAGATGCTCGACGAGATCAACGCGATGAACGACGCGCGCGTGGCCGCCGGCAAGAAGCCGATCGAGGTCGGCATCGGCGTCAACACCGGGCAGGCGGTCGTCGGCTACATCGGCTCGAACGAGCGCCACGAGTTCACCGCCATCGGTGACTCGGTCAACACCGCGTCGCGGCTGTGCGGCCTCGCCAAGGGCGGCGAGGTGCTCGCCAGCGAGACCACCGTCAAGCGTGCTGGCCCCGGCTTCAAGGTGGAAGCCGTCTCCGTGCTGCAGGTCAAGGGCAAGGAGAAGGGCGTGCCGGCCTTCCGCGTGCTCGACTACACGGGCCGGTGAGCTCGCGATCTTCCCGCAGCGTGGTGGCGCAGGCTTGCCCCAACTGCGGGAAGCTGCACGACATCGGCGTCTACGTCTCGGGCCAGCAGCTGGTGTGCTCGTGCGGCATCAAGTTCGAGGTGCGGCGCAGCGACGTGAAGAAGCCCGACACCACCCTCAACGCGCGCGGCAACGGCGCCCCGGCGATCCCTCCCAGCGGCATCCCCATCGAGCTCGAGCACACCGTGGCCAGCAGCAAGCCCGAGAACGAGCTGGCTGACGATTCGTCGACGCGCGTCGGGCCCGCGCCGCAGGTGCCCGGCTACGAGCTGGTCGAGCTGCTGGGGAAGGGCGGCATGGGCGAGGTGTGGCGCGCCCGGCAGGTGTCGCTCTCGCGCATGGTGGCGGTGAAGCTGCTGCCCTCGCGCTTCGCCAAAGACCGCGAGTTCGTCGCGCGCTTCGACAAGGAAGCCACCGCGCTGGCGGCGCTCTCGCACCCCGGGGTGGTGCAGATCATCGATCGCGGCCAGGCCGGCGATCACTACTACTTCGCGATGGAGCTCGTGCCGGGCATCAACCTGCGCGAGATGATGAACAACGGGCGGCTCGGGGTGCGCGACGCGCTGCGCATCGGCGCGCAGATCGCCCGCGCCATCGACTACGCGCACGAGATGCGGGTGGTGCACCGCGACCTCAAGCCCGAGAACATCCTCATCGACGCGCGCGGGCACGTGAAGATCGCCGACTTCGGGCTGGCGGGCATGAAGGGCAACGAGAAGGACATCTCGTTGACCGCCACCGCGGTGGCGATGGGCACGGTCAACTACATGGCCCCCGAGCAGCGCCGCGACGCCAAACACGTCGATCACCGCGCCGACCTCTATTCGCTGGGCGTGTTGCTCTACGAGATGTTCACCGGCGAGCTGCCCATCGGCCGCTTCAAGCTGCCGTCGCAGAAGGTGCCCGGGCTCGACCCGCGGCTCGACGAGGTGATCGGCGGGTTGCTCGAGACCGAGCCCGAGGCGCGGCCGCCGCGCGCCAACCCGGTGGCCGAGGCGCTCGAGGCGTTGACCCCCGGCAGCAACGGGCCTTCCCCCGCGAGCCCGGCGCCGCTGCGCGCGCCTTCGGTGCCGGTCGCCGAGCGCGCCACCTCGTTCGTGCAGGAGCCGGGCGCCGGCTGGAAGCTGGGCGTCTTCGTGCTCGGCGCGCTGCTGCTGCTGGGCGTGGTGCTCAAGCTGTGGCCGACCGAGCGGCCGACGCTCCCTGCCGCGGCGCCCGCGTGGTACCGCGACAGCGACGACGAGGAGATCTTCTCTACCGTCGCGCTCGACGACGATCTCACCACGCTCGACTTCGAGGCCGCGACCGACGGGGGCGAGGAGCTGAACCTCCACTCGGGTGCGTGGAAGCTCGAGCAGGGCGTGCTCTCGGTCACGCAGTACGGTGACTCGCTGGAGCACGAGGTGCTGGTGCCGCGCGCCTACGTCGCCAAGCGCTACTTCTTCGCCGATCGCTTCGAGGCGGCGGTCGACGTCGAACTCGAGCCGCTGCCCGCCGACTTTCCGCCCGTCGACTACAACACCGCCCAGCACTTCGCCGAGCTCGCCTTCCGCATCAACGATCTGCAGGTCAGCGTCTTCGCCATTCCCGGCACCGACATGCGCATCGGCTGGCGCTACTTCCGCAAGGACGGCCGCATGGAGGACGGGAACTCGGCCAACGATCTGAAGCAGCTCCAGGGCGACCCGGTGCGGGTGCCGGCCGGCAAGTTCCGGCTGCGGCTGCGGCTAACGGCGATGAAGAACGGCGACGTCAACGCCGAGGCCTTCGTGAACACCACGCGCATCACGCGGCAGGTGTTGCCCGGGCTGGCGGGGCAGGTGGGCAAGCTGGCGCTGGGCTGCCGCAACCACGTGTGCCGCTTCGACAACCTGACCTTCAGCGGTCAGCCGGCGCAGCGCCCCACGCCGCGCTCGAACTGAGCCGCCTCACTCTTCCAGCGCGCACCACGCGAGCCCCTTCTCGGGCGTCGGCAGCTCGCACCGCTGCCACGAGCGGCCGGTGACGGTGTCGATGAGCAGCAGCGGCGTGCCTTCCGAGAGCTTGTAGCGGCCGACCGGGCCCGCGGGCAGCGAGGGGATGTCCTTCGCCTTGCACCACGCCTGCTTCGCCTTGCGGGTGCACAGGAACCACGTCGCGCCGGTGGCGGAGTCGAAGCGCGCGGTCAGCTCGGCCGAGCGCACCACGCCGTAGCGGCCCAGCTCGGCCTGCGACGGCGCCGCGTTGACGATCTCATCGGCGGTGGCGACGGACGACGCGACGACGGCGAACAAGAGGAAGAGGCGGCTCATGCGCCGACCCTACTCCTCGGCCAGCCCGTATTCCTTGAGCTTGCGCGCCAGGGTGTTGCGGCCGATGGCCAGCCACTTCGCGGCCTGGGTGCGGTTGCCCTTCGCGCGCTCGAGCACGTTCAAGATGTGGCGGCGCTCGACGTCGGCGAGGGTGGCGATCGGGCCGTCTTTGGACGGGGCGGGCGTCAGCACCGGCGCCAGCGACTGGCCCGACTCGGGCAGCGGGAGGTGCTCGGGCAGCACGTCGCCTTCGCACAGCACCACCGCGCTCTCGACGCAGTTCTCGAGCTCGCGAACGTTGCCTGGCCAGTGCCAGGTCTTGAGCCGCTCGAGGGCCTCGCTCGAGAGGTGCGGCTCGCGGCTCAAGTGGTGCCGCCGGGTGGCCTGGGCGATGAAGTGCCGGGCGAGGCGCTCGACGTCTTCGGGCCCGCGGGCGCGCAGGGGCGGCAGGCCCAGCTCGACGACCTTGATGCGGTAGTAGAGGTCTTCGCGGAACTTCCCGTCGCGCACCATCTGGGCGAGATCGCGGTGGGTGGCGGCGACGATGCGCACGTCCACCTGCACGGTCTGGGTGCCGCCCACGCGCTCGAACTCGCGGTCCTGCAGCACGCGCAGCAGCTTGCCCTGCACCGGCAGCGGCAGCTCGCCGAGCTCGTCGATGAACACCGTGCCGCCGCTGGCGACCTCGAACTTCCCGGGCTGCCGCGCCTCGGCGCCGGTGAAGGCGCCCTTCTCGTGACCGAAGAGCTCGTTCTCGATCAGCGAGCCGGGCAGGGCGGCGCAGTCGACCTTCACGAAGGGCTTGCCGCGGCGGCGGCTGTTGACGTGCACCGCGCGCGCGAAGAGCTCCTTGCCGGTGCCCGACTCGCCGCGCAGCAGCACGGTGGCGTCGGTCTGCGCCGCCTTCTGGATGGTCTTGTAGATGGCCTTCATCGGCGCCGACTCGCCGATCACCTTGTTGAAGAAGTAGCCCACCGGCTGCTCGGGGCGATCCTTCGCGCGGAGCAGCTCGGTGTAGAGCGAGGTGGCCTGCAGCGCCTGGCTGGCCTGCGCGGCGATGCTCTGGAGCTTCTGCTCGTCGTCGGCGTCGAACTGCCCGCCGCCCAGCCGGTTGAGCACCTGCAGCACGCCGAACACCGTGCCCTGCGCGTCGATCATCGGCACCGCGAGCAGCGAGGTGGTGCGGTACCCGGTCATCTTGTCGATGTCGGGGTTGAAGCGCTGCTCGTCTCTCGCCGCGGCGATGTTCACCACGCCGCCGTGCTGCGCGACGTGGCCGGCGACGCCCTGGCCGATCTTCAGGCGGATCTGTTTGAGCTCGGGGAGGTGCGCGGCGCGGCTGAAGATCTCCTGCCTCGAGAAATCGACGAGGTACAGCGTGCCGCGATCGGCCTGCATGCTGTGCGCGATGCGATCGACGAGCTGGTGGAGGAACTCGTCGAGGTTGACCTCCTGGCCGACGAGGCCGCCCACGGACAACACCACTGCGGAGGGATCGGTCGACGTCCTGGCCATTGCGGAGAAGAGCGAGTCCAGCCCCCGGACGCCATCGGTGCAAGCCAAAGCGTGCTGGGTCATCACGGTCACCCCAGGGAGATGCGCTTGTTTTCCCGCGCCGGCTCGCTGGCCATGAAGAAGGCGCGCGCCTCTTCGGCCATGTCTTCCACCTGGCCGTCGGCGTGGCCGGGATCGTGGTGGAAGAGGAACAGCCGCTTCGCGCCGACCGACTGGGCGATGCGCGCGGCGTCGACGTTGGTGGAGTGACCCCAGCCCTTCTTCGGCGGGCCCACGCGGCCTTCGTACTCGTCGCGGGTGTACTGCGCGTCGAGCACCAGCGCGTCGACGCCCGCCAGCATGTCGCCCACGTCGCTGCGCAGCGACTCGAGCGTCATCTCCACGTCGGTGCAGTAGGCGAAGCGGAAGCCATCGGCCTCGACGTGGTACCCGATGCAGCCCTGCGGGTGCGGCAGCTCGAAGGGCGTCACGCGGAACGGCCCGGTCTCGATCACCCCGCCGGGCAGCGCCGAGCGGAAGTCCATCTTCGCGCGCATGGCGGCCAGCGGCACCGGGAAGTTCGGCGGCTCCATCTGCTGCTTGAGCACCGACTGGAGCTGCTGCTGCCCGTCGCGCCCCGGCCCGTACAACGTCAGCTCGGTGGTGGGCATGAACGCCGGGGTGAAGAACGGGAACCCCTGCACATGGTCCCAGTGGAGGTGCGAGAAGAGCATGGTGGCCTTCACCGGCGGCGACTTGAGCAGCGAGTCACCCAGCGCGCGCAGCCCGGTGCCGGCGTCGAAGATCAGCCGGTGGCCCTGCGATTCCAGCTCGAGGCACGAGGTATTTCCGCCGATCTTCGCAACCTGAGAGCCCGACGACGCGACACTTCCTCGAACACCCCAGAATCGAACGTCCATCGGTGGCTCTCCCGGTGCGACCGCTGACTGGAACGTCGCGGTCGGACCGTCGCTCAGCAGCCGCGATGCCAGCCTCTAACTCGTTGAAGCGAGGCAGGGCGGCGAGGTGGGTGCACCGCTTCGGATCGCGCGGGTGATCCGGCTCAGCGCGCGGGGCAGCCGAAGAACCCGCTTGGCGGCCGGGTGATGCGCGCACACGCCGACAGACCTTCACGTACCTTCAGCAGCCCGGCGTGCTCGTCGATCAACGTGACGCCGCCGTCGGCCTCCGAGAGCACCTCCGGCTGGAGATCGTCGTCGACGTTCACCACCTTGCCGGGCCCGCACCACAGCTCCTTCGTCGTCGCGCGGGTCTCGTCGTCGCCGCCGCTGAGCGATCGCGCGCACACGATGCCGTCGCGCTCGCTGGCGAGGCTCGCGTCGCCGAGCGACCACAGCGCACCGCCCTCGGCGAGGAGAAAGGCCTTCACGCCCTGCTCGGAGAAGGAGAGCACCGCGGTGAACGACTTGTTCCTGAACGTCGTGTCGTACCAGGCCAGCGGGGGCCTCCAGCCGGCGAGCTTCAGGACATACGGGTTGGGCGAGGGCGCGATCTTCACCACGTCGATCGCCTCGGCCGCGGCCTTGAAGTCAGGCACCTCGCCGTCGGGCTGCTCGGCGGGGCCGAGTTCCTTGCTGTCGAGCACCGGGCCCTTGCAGACCTTCGCGTGCCGACACGCTGCTTCACCGCTGAGCACCGTGCCGTCGTCGAGCGCCACGAAGGCCGCCGTGCCCTCGGGTGACGTCGCGAGCCACACCGCTGATGACGGGCGCTCGAGCGCGTCGAAGGTCTCGACCCCGGCCGCCACCAGCGGTCCACCTCCCGGGTGGTGCAGCACCAGCACGTCGCTCTCTTCGGGCACGAAGTCGTCGTCGGCCTCTGCTTCGGCGGGGGCCTCGGCGTCGTCAGGGGCCTCGGCGTACGGGTCGGTCTCTCGCGCGCGGGTGACGGTGCGACGGAAGGCGAAGCGGCCGTCTCCGATGGCGCCGATCAGCTCGAGCCGGGTGTCGACGGTGATGGTGCCAGCCAGCTCGTGCTGTCGAGCGCGGGCGCAGCCGGCGAGGCACGCTCCGGTGGCGGTGCCCGCGGGCGCGTCGGGCTCGGGGTCTTCATTGGGGTAGCCGCCCTCGTCGCAGTCCCAACCGCAGTCGGCGCCGTCGCCCGGGGCAAAGGCGAAGAGCGCGTCGGTGGGGGCAGGCCAGTCGGCGGCGGTGATCTGCCCGCCCTCGAGGTGGAGCAGGCGTACGTGGGTGAACGCGCCGGTCCCGTTGCCCGGCTCGAGCTCCGAGAGGGGGCCGCCGAGCTCCGCCTGGCCGCGTGACGCAAGGCACACCGCGGTGGCGCCGAGGGTCGAACATTCCCACGCGATCGCTCGACGCTCGGAGCCGCCGATGCCGCGCGCGGCGAACAGCGCCTCGGCGTCGGCGAGGGTGGGCGGTGATGGCTCGGCACCCGCGTCGACCGGCGCGGGCGTCACGACGACCCGCTGCGCGCCTGCATCGAGGCCCGCGTCGGGTTCGGTCTTCTTGCTGCAGGTGCACGCGCAGAGCGTGGCGCACCCCAACACGAAGATCCGCCTCAGTCCTTCCACAGCAGCTTCCACGGGTTCTTCCGCACGTCGGTCAGCAGCGCCTTGAGCTCGTCGTAGACCGCGGGGTCCTTCATCACCGCGCCGACGCTGCCTTCTCCGGCTTCGATCTTCGCCAGCAGCCGATCGGCGCGCGTGGCGAGCGCGTCGACCTTCTCGCCGGCCGCCTGGTACTTGGCGATCATCGCGCGCAGCTTCGCGCCGTCTTCTTCGGTGAACTGACCCGACACGCGCGCCAGCCCGCCGATGGCCACCGAGGCCTGCTTCGAGAGCTCGGGCAGCTCGGCGCGCGCCAGCTTCGCCGTCGCCGACGCGTCGTCGATCAGCGCGTTGGCCTTGCCGCCGGGCTCGAGCTGGGTGCGGGCCGCGGCCGCCAGCGCGCGGAGATCCTTCGCCGCCGCCGCCAGCTCGACCGCCATCGTCTTGAACTCGCCGCGGTTCTCGGTGAGCACGCCGTCGACGGTGGTGGTGAGGCCGCCCACGCCGCCGATCAGCTTGGTGAAGACCTCGGGGTCGCTGTCGAGCACCTTGGACGCCGCGTCGAGGAACTTGGCCAGCCGGTTCGACACCACGTCGATGCGCGGGGAATCGGTGCCGCGCACGGCGAGCTTCGGATCGTGCGGCGTGCCGGCCGAGCCCGGCCACAGCTCGAGGTACGACTCGCCCAGCGGGCCGACGCTCGAGACGGTCACCATCACGTCGCTGCGCAGCGCCTCGACGGCGTCGTTGGAGATCGCCAACGTCATCTTCACCGGCATCGGCGTGCCGTCGGTGTCGCGGCGCGAGGCGAGCAGCTCGACGTCGGCCACCTTACCCACCACCACGCCGCCGAGCTTCACCGGCGCGTTCTTCACCACGTTGCCGGTGTGCGCGAAGTCGACCTGCAGCGTCTTGCCGCCGCCGAACGAGACCTCGCCCATCAGCACCAGCAGGGTGAAGGCGCCGGCCACCGCGGCCAGCACCAGCGCTCCGACCTTCAGCTCCAGACGACTCTCATCCATGGGCGGGTCCTATCAGGCGAAACCCTCGGCGGGGCCGCAGTAGCCGATGCGGTGATCCTTCACCTGCACCACGCGGTCGGCGAGCCGGCGCAGGGCGGCGTAGTCGTGCGAGACGAGCGCCACCCCGAGGCCCTGCTCGCGCACCAGCGCCAGCGTGTCGTTGACCTGGCCGGCGGCCTCGCGATCGAGCCCGGTGGTCGGCTCGTCGAGCAGCAGCACCTCGGGCTGCAGCACCAGCGCCCGGGCGATCGCCGCGCGCTTGCGGATGCCGGGCCCGACCTCCGGGGGCTTGCGGGTGAGGAACTCCCCGAGCCCGACGCGCACCAGCGCCGCCTCGGCGCGCCCGTCATTCTTCGAGGGCGGGTCGGCGAGCGCCACGTTGTCTTTGAGGGTCAGCCAGTCGAGCAGCGCCGGGCCCTGCACCAGGTACGGGGCGCGCGCGCGCAGGGCCTGCAGCTTGCGCTCGGGCAGGGTGTCGACGCGCTGGCCGAAGAGCAGCACCTCGCCGGCGTCGGGCTTGAGCAGCCCCACCGCGAGCCGACACAGCACCGACTTGCCGCTGCCCGATGCGCCGACGATGAAGGTGATGCCGGTGAGGGGAATTTCCACCGACAGCCCCTCGAGGATGGTGGCGCTGCCGAAGCGCTTGGTGATGCCGCGGAGCTCGAGGGTGCTCATGAGACTCCGCGGCCCGTCACGTCAGTGCTTGCACCACTGCGACGCCATGGTGGGCTGCGCGCCGGCGGTGAGGCCCTGGCCCGCGGCGCTCCCGGTGTCGACGAACTGCTTGCCGGCGTAGGCGTGGTCGACGCAGATGTCGTTGCCCGTCGAGCCCATGTTCGGCGGGCCATCGCGGGTGGCGTTGGCGACGCGCGAGGGAATGGTGGTGACGGTGCACGAGGTGAGGTTGCCGCCGGTGACGTTGGCCTTGATGGTCGCCACGGTCCAGAAGTCGCCCGACGTGCCCTGGCCGGCGGTGGTGAGCAGGGGGAAGCTCGTCTGGCCGGTGGCGGGGTTGTAGCCGACCGACACCACGCGCTCGCCGTTGCAGTACAGGTTGACGTGCGGCTTCGAGTTGGCGCCGGAGTACATGTTCACGCCGACCACGAAGGCGTCGTTGTTGTTGGGGTTGTCGAGGTTGATGTTCTCGGGCCCGCAGAAGTCGCTGGAGGTCGGGTCGGTGTTGCTGCGCGTGCACGAGATGTTGTCGCGATCGAGGCGGGGGTTGGCGCACGCCGAGGTGCGCTTGCTCGACCACCCCTGGCAGGCGCTGGTGGCCGACGCGGCGTAGCCCCAGCCGGTGGTGGTGCTGCCGTTGGGGCAGCTCGACTGGCTCGAGTAGAAGCAGTCCTGGATCGAGCCGTTGCTGTTCATGCAGGTCGTCGTCCAGCCGTGGCTGGTGCAGGTGTTGCCCTGCAGCCGCGCGAAGTGGAGGTCGACGTCGTTGCTGCCCACGTTGTCCCAGCAGAGCTCGGCGCGAATGCCGGGGGCGCGCACCTGGACCTTCTGGGTGCAGCTGTAGGTCTTGCCGTCGAGCGTGAACTCCCCCTGCACGATGTAGTCACCCGACAGGCCGAACGCCGGGTACACCTGCCCGCCGGTCGCGCCGCTGCCGTAGTTGCTCGCCTGAATGCCGATCAGCGTCGAGTTGGCCTGCACGACGTACTTCGCGGGCGTCTGGGTCGCGTCGAGGCGCACGCCGGTGCGGGTGCCCTTCCGCGCGCTGGCCACGGTGGAGTTCGCCTGGTTGTAGATGGCGAAGGTGGGGTTGGGCAGCACGTTGTCGCAGTCGCCGCCCAGCACCGTCCAGGTCCAGTTGGTGGTGCGGCCGCGCGCGGCGGCGTCGGTGATCCACTGCGAGCCGTCGATCATCGGGATGGCGGTGGGAGAGGGGTAGGGCGCGGTGGTGATTGCCGCCGTCGGGCACTGCACCGCGTTGGCGCACATGCAGCCCTCGGCCGCGTTGTTCGCCTGCAGCCCGTCACAGTTGTAGTCGCCCATCGCGCACGAGTCGGTCAGCGACGGCGGCTGCGCGCCGCGGCACACGCCTGACCAGCTCGCCAGCTCGCCGCCCGAGCAGTCGAGGCTGCCCTTGGCGTTGGCCGAGCACCAGCCGACGGGGAGCCCGGTGCCGGGATCGACCTGCGTCGCGGGCACGAGGTAGCAGTCTTTGGTGACGCCGTTGGCCGGGCAGAAGCAGCCCTCGTCGACCTCGCCGTCGCAGTCGTCGTCGAAGCCGTTGCCCTGCGTGCCGTTGAGGCGCGAGGCGGGCACGCCGCCGTTGCTGAGCGCCGAGTCGGTGCCGCCGCCGCACTCGTCGTTGGTGGCCGGCGCGCACAGCCGGCGGATGCTCGGGTTGCCCGGCATCGGCGGGCCGCAGCCGCCGTCGTAGGTGGGGTTCACGCCCGCGTCAGGCTCGACCAGCCCGCCGCCGCCCCCGTTGCCGCCGCCCGTGCCGGTGTTGCCGCCGGTGCCCGTGCCGCCGCCGGCGGTGGTGCTGCCTCCACCACCGCCGCTGCCGTCGCCGCCTCCGGTCGCCGTGCCAGCCCCGGTGCCGCCGTTGCCGCCGAGGCCCGCGAGGCCACCGCGACACTCACCGGCCACGCACACCTGGTTGGTGGAACAGTCGGTGAAGCTGGTGCACTGCTTGGCGGGCGGGGTGCATGCGACGAGCACGCCCGCGCAGAGGGCGACGATGGTGAGTTGCTTCATGTGGCGTCCGAACTCCTGGAAAAGCCCCTTTGGCGGCCGGCGGACCCTATTCGGTGCCGCGCCGGGAAGTCGAGAGCGCGCCTCGGGCCCTCACACCCCGATGAGCAAGAACGCCGCGGCGACGGTGAAGTCGAGCACCAGGCACCCCATGCAGGCCTCGACCACGCCGGTGGTGACCGCCTCGCCCACCGCGCTGGCGCCGCCCTTCGCCCGCAGCCCGCGCAGCGACGCCGCCACGGGGATGAAGGCGCCACACGCCACGGCCTTCACCAGCGCGCAGGCCACGTCGCCGGGGTCCACCATCGCGGGGTCCATGAAGGCCGCGCCGTCGGCGCCGAACACGTAGCTGACGGTCAGCACCGCCGAGAGCGTGGCGAAGAAGGTGCCCACGATGCTCAGCAGCGGCATCGCCAGCGTGGAGGCGATGATGCGGGGCGCGACCAGCTCGGCGAGCGGATCGGCGGCCGAGAGCTCGAGCGCCTCGACCTGCTCGTTGACCGACATCGCGCCCAGCTCGGCGGAGGTGGAGGCGGCCTGGCGAGAGGCGGCGAGCAGCGCGGTCAACATCGGGGCGAACTCGCGGAGGATCAGCTCGAAGTACGCGGGGCCGACGACGGTGATGTTGCCGGTGTACTTGCGCGCCTGGGCGTACGCGATGGTGACCATCACCGTGCCGAAGAAGGCGAGCCCTGCGCCGATCAGCAGGCTCGACGACGCGCCGAGCTCGGCCATGTGGCGCAGCACCTCGCGCCAGGCCACGCCTTCCCGGCGCGCGCTCTTGAGTGAGCGGGTGAAGAGCAGCGCCTGCGCGCCGAGCGTGTGGACCAGGGTGCTCACCCCAGCAACCTCGCGAGCAGCGGCGTGAGCAGGAAGTCGAGGGCGAAGATCGCCGCGCAGCTCGTCACCACCGCCGCCGCCGCCGCCTGACCCACCCCGCGCGCGCCGCCCGACGCCCGCAGGCCCGCGGCCGTCGACACCACCGCGATCGCCAGGCCGAAGGCGGTGGTCTTGGTCACCCCGCCCACCAGATCGCCCCAGCGCAACATGTCGGAGAACGCCTGGAAGAAGATCCGCACCGGGAGATCGAGCGTGAAGTACGCCGCCACCGCCTCCCACAGCACGCCGACGAGGAAGGTCGAGGTGGTCAACGCCATCACCGACACCACGCTGGCCACCACCCGCGGCGCGACGAGGATGCGGAACGGGTCGAGCGAGATGCCGCGCAGGCCTTCGATCTGCCCGTTGACCGTCAACAACGCGAGCTCGGCGGCGTTGCGGGCTCCGATGCGCGCCGCCATCACCAGGCCCAGCAGCAGCGGCCCGAACTCCCACAGCAGCGCGAAGCCGGCCGCCCACCCGGTGTACAGCCGCGCGCCGAACTTGGTGGCGTAGACGCCGGCCTGGAGCACCACCGTCGCGCCGATCAGCGTCGCCGCCCCCAGCGAGAGCGGGAGCGAGCGGTACCCGAACAACACCAGCGCCCGGCTCAGCTCGCCCAGATCCAACCCGCGCAGGTGGAGCAGCGTGCGGCCGAACACCACCACGTTCGCGCCGATCAACCGCACCAGCCACACCGTGAAGCGGCCCAGCGCGCGCACCGGGTTCACGACGACGCCTCCACCTGGCCGGCGATCAGCCGCAGCGTGCGGGGGATCGCGAGGGACTCGACCGGGTCGGGCAGGGCGACGATCAACGTCTTGCCGGCGCTGACCTCCATCAACAGATCGGCGATCGACTGCTCGGTGACGGGGTCGAGGCCCGCGAAGGGATCGTCGGCGATCAACACCTGGGGCCGCGCGACGATGGCCCGCGCCACGCCGGCGCGCTTCTTCATGCCGCCCGACAACGTCTCGGGGTGCTTCTGCGCGGCCTTCGTCAGGCCCACCCGGGCGATCGCCTCGTTCGCGCGCTGCATGGCCTCGGCTTCGGGCACGCGGCGTTTGCGCAGCGGGAGCAGCACGTTGTCGAGCACCGTCAGCGAGTCGAACAGCGCGTCGCTCTGGAACACCATGCCGAAGGCGACCTGCGCGTCGCGGCGCTCCTGGGGCGTGCGGCGGGCCACCGGCACCTCATCCCACTGCACGTCGCCGTGGGTGGGCACCACCAGCCCGGTGAGGCACTTGAGCAGCGACGTCTTGCCGCCGCCCGCGGGGCCCCACACCACCGTGCGGCTCCCGACGGGGAAGTCGAGCGTGAGGTCGCGCAGCGCGTGGACCGCGCCGAACGAGAGCCCGAGCTGGTGTGTCGAGAGGCGCATCAGCCTTCAGCGGACCCCGTGGAGCACGACGTACGCGCTGCCGTCGCGCTCGGCGCCGCCGAAGTAGACCTCGTTGGCGCTCACCACGAGGCCCCGGTGCGCGTCGACGCCCGCGGGCACGCCGCTGAGCGGCACGAAGCCGGCGCCGTTCCACCGGAAGAACGCGGGGAGCGTGCTGCTTCCGCCGTTGGTCTCGCCGCCAGCGAAGAACTCGGACGAGGACAGCGCGAGCACGGTGTTCATCAGCGGCCCCGCGGTGTTGGGCGCCAGCGAGTTCCACGTGGTGCCCACCCGCTGGGCGAAGCGGTAGCCCGAGCCGCCGCCGACCGCGAGGCCCGTGGCGCCGGCCATCGCCACCGCGGTCCACCGCGCGCCCGGCTGGCCCATGAGATCGATCGCCTCGTTGCCCACGCCGCCGGCCGCGCGCAGCACCGCGACGCCGTTGCTGCCGGGGATCCACACGTCGCCGTTCTCCGCGATGGTGCAGCGCTCGCCGCCGTTCACGCCCAGGCTCTGGCTGACCGCGGTGAAGCCGGTGAGCGCGCTGCCGCTGCGCTGGGCCTCGTAGAGCAGGGTGGTGGTGCTCTGCTGCGTGGTGAAGAGCGCCCGTGCGCCCCTGGTGCAGAGCGCGATCGGGTCTTCTCCGAAGGTGATGGTCTTCACGCCCACGAAGTCGCTGAAGTCGGCGCAGGTGCCGGCGCACGAGAGGATTGTCTGCCCCCGAATGATCAGCACCTCGTCGGTGGTCGCCGAGAGATCGAGGAGCTCGGTGGTGGTGGTCGGCGCGGGGAAGTTGGGGATCTTCGAGAACTGCTCGCTGCCCGCGACCGCGCGCCACACCGAGCCGTCACCGAGCGCGACCCACGTCTCGCCGTTGCCGCGACGACCGAGGCCCACCACGCGGCGCGCGACGCTCGGCAGGCCCGGCGCCGGGTTGAAGGTCATGCGGGTCCACGAGAAGGTCGCGCTCCCGCCGCCGCCACCCGTGCCGCCCCCGGTCGTGCCGCCGCCGCCCCCGGTCGTGCCGCCGCCGCCGCCCGTGGTGCTGCCGCCCCCACCGCCGGTGGTGGTGCCGCCGCCACCGCCGCCCGTCGTGGTGCCGCCCCCACCGACGCCGCCGCCGGTCGTGGTGCTGCCTCCCCCGCCGCCGGTCATCGCTCCTCCGCCGCCGGAGCCCGCATCGGTGCTGATCGGGTTGAGCGGGCCGCAGGCGGTGAGGAGTGCGAGCAGAAGTGCGGGGCGCAGACGCATGGGGCTCGTTGTAGCGCATGGGCCGCGAGTAGGCTGGCTCGCATGCGTGCCTTCCTGGTGGTGCTCGTGGTGGCGGCGTCGGGGCCGGCGTGGGCCGATTGTTAATGAAGACCCGACTGCTCCTGATCCTCGTGGCGTTGACCGGCTGTGGGGTCGACCCGTGCGCGAACGTGCCCTGCAGCGAGGGCCGGGTGTGCGTGGTGAAGGGGACCGAGAAGGTCGCCTGTGAGGTCCCCGACGCGGGGACGCCGTGATCAGCGCTTGCTGATGAAGCGCTTGATCGACACCTTGCGGAAGCCGCGCCACAGCTGACGCACCACCGCGGTGCTGAACAAGAAGATCGTCGCCGCGATGCCGAAGAGCCCCAGCACCGGCACGCCCCACACCTCGAGCGGCTTGTTGGCGAAGGCGATGAAGGTGCCGATGATGAAGCCGCACGCGCACAGCCCGGCGAAGGCCACCACGGCGAAGGCGCGCAGGTTGTTGTTGAGCTCCTGCATCTGCTCGGCCTTCACGGTGACGGTGAACTTCCCCGACTCGAGATCGAGGAGGATCTGCTGCAGCTGCAGCGGCATCTCGTCGGCGGCGCCCTGCAGCCGGAGCAGCGTCTTCATCACGTTGCCCTGGAGCTGCGACGGATCGTACCGATCGCCCAGCAGCTGCTTGGCGTAGGGCAGGAAGATGTCGCTGATCGGCATCTCCGGGTACAGCGAGCGCAAGATGCCCTCGATGGCGATCGACGCCCGCGAGAGGATCGCGAACTCCTTGGGGATGCGGATGCGGTACTTCACCGCGAGGTTGAGGATGTCGGCGAGCAGGTGCCGGGTGTCGACGTCCTTGAGCGAGGTCGGCAGGTAGGTGCCGAGGATCGCGTCGATGTCCTTGCGGAAGGCGAGCAGGTTGGTGCGCGAGTCGGGAGTGCCCAGCCGGTAGAGGATGCGCGCCGTCGAGTCGGAGTCTTTGAGGCCGATGGCGAGCACCAACTGCACCAGCGTGTCCTGCATCTGGCGGGTGACGCGGCCGACCAGCCCGAAGTCGATGAGCCCCAGCACCGGCCCCGGCAGCACCAGCAGGTTTCCGGGGTGCGGGTCGCCGTGGAACAAGCCGTCTTCGAAGAGCTGCTTGAAGGCCCCCTCGAGGATGATCTTCGCCAGCGCCTGCTTGCCCTCGGCGTCGAGCTGGGCCTGACCGAGCTTCGGCGCGTCGATGAACTCCATCGTCAGCACCGTGCGCGCGGTCAGCTCGTCGTACACCCGGGGAATTCGGGTGTGCGTGATGCCCTCGTAGTTCCGGTAGAAGGCGCGGATGTTCGCGGCCTCGTTGAGGAAGTCGAGCTCCTCTTTCACGGCCTTCTCGAACTCTTCGATGATGCCGGTGGGCGTGTAGACGCCGACCTCTTCGATCACCGCCTCGAGCGCGCGCGCGACGTAGTGCAGCACCGAAAGATCGGCGCGCAGTTGCTCGGTGATGCCCGGCCGCTGCACCTTGACGATCACCTGCTCGCCGGCGCGGGTGGTCGCCCGGTGCGCCTGCGCCATCGACGCCGCGGCGAGCGGCTCGGGGCTGAAGGTGCCGAACACCTCCTCGATGTCCTTGCCGAACGCTTCGCGGATCTGCAGCCGCACCTGCTCGAAGCCGACCGGCGGCACCTGGTCCTGCAGGGTCGAGAGCTCCTCGATGAAGTCCGACGGCAGGAGATCGGCGCGCGTCGACAACACCTGGCCCAGCTTGATGAAGGTGGGCCCGAGGTCGGCCAGCATCAGCTTGAAGCGGTGCGCCACGCTCGAGGTGCTGGCCTTCTCGCTGACCTCGGTCTGCTCGTCGGCCTTGCGCAGCCCGGTGCGGAGCATCAGGTCGGCGAACCCGTAGCGGCCGGCGATCATCGAGATCTGCCGCAGCCGCTTCAGGTCCTTGAAGGCCTCACGAATCACCGCCTCACCCAACCACGGGATCACGGGGTGGGCAAACCTGCGACTCAGCCTTCCTTGATGCGCGCGATCGCGAGCTGCTCCTCGATGTCGCCGATGATCTCCGCGACCGGCACGCGCTGGGTGGCGTCGGGATCGAGCGCCTCGGGCGGGGCGACCGGCTTGCGGGGTCGCTTGCGGGCGGCGGGCGCCTTGCGTCGTGCGGGCTTCTTCTGGGTCTTCTTCTTCGGGGCCGGCTGCTTCGCCTTCTTGCGCGTCGCCATGGGGCCCTGAGCCTCCTTCACTTCGGCGCTTTCGCGGAAGCCCTTCTCCTCACCCCACGCGGTAGCGGTAGACGGGCGTGCGGTAGAGATCGGCCGCCACCCGCGTTTCCTCGGGCTCGCGGCCTCGCCACGCGAAGGTGTGGCTGATCACCTGCGCGCCTGGCCTCAGCTCGCGCTCGAAGTGGGCTGACAGACGCGTCATCGCGCCGGTCCACAGGTAGGCCACCACCAGCGAGGCCTCGCGCAGGTCGGCGCGGTGAAAGTCGCCGAAGCGCAGCTCGAGGTTCGGCCGCGGCGTGACCCGGGCGCGCAGCCAGCAGAAGAGGAACGGGAAGGGCGAGGCCTCCCAGGCGATCACCTTCGCCTGCGGGCAGCGCGCGGCGATCGCGAAGGCCAGCGTGCCCCAGCCCGCACCGAGCTCGTGGATCTCTCCCGTCGTCGCGGGATCGATCATCGGCAGCAGCACCTCGCGCACCCGGGGTGACGTCGGCATCGGCGAGATGCCCAGCCGCAGCGTGCTCCAGACGATCGAGACCAGCGCCACGCAGACCAGGGCCAGCGCGGTGAGCTCGAGCCACGACATGGCGGCGACCTTAAGTGCCCTGAATGACGGGGCGAAGGGCGGACTTGTCGGGGGTGGCTGGTATGGCTGCGCGATGGCGATGGCTCTGCTCAGTGCGCTGGTGGGGGGAATGGCGGGGGTCGCGATCGGGTGGTGGCTCGGTCGCAGCCCGTTCGAGGCCTTGATGGCCGCCTTGAGTGCCAGTCGCGCCGACTTCGCCCGGGCCGAGGCCGAGGCGCGGCTCTGGGCCGGTCGTGCGCAGCAACTGCAGGGGGCTGAAGGGCAGGCGCGGGACGCCCAGGTGCTGGCGTCGCGGCTCGAGGCCGAGCTGGAGGTGCAGACCCAGCGGGCGCGGCGCACCGAGGTGCTCGAAACGCGCCTCGCCGAGGCGATGGAGCTGGCGACCCGTCGGGAAGCCGAGCTCCGGGCGGCGTCGGAGCGGCGCGAGGCCCTCGAGGCCCAGCTCGCCGTGCTCGAGCCGCTCCCGCAACGCGTCGCCGGGTTGTCGGCCGCGCTCGAGGCCGAGCGGGCCCGCGCTGCCGAGCGCGCCGTGGAGTCGGAGAAGGGCCGCGCCGCGATGCGCCTCGAGTTCGAAGCGCTCGCCCAGAAGTTGCTCGACGAGAAGGGCCGCACGCTGCTCGATCAGAGCCACCGCGGCCTCGAGGGGCTGCTGGGTCCGGTCAAAGATCGGCTGCGGGAATTCGAAGACAAGTTCCAGAAGACCTACGACCAGGACAACCGCGACCGCGCCTCGCTCCTCGAGAAGCTGCGCGCGCTGCAGGACGCCCAGACGCGGCTGCACGACGACGCCCGCGCCCTGTCGAAGGCGCTGACCGGCGAGTCGAAGGCTCAGGGCGACTGGGGTGAGCTGGTGCTCGAGAGCCTGCTGGCGACCGCCGGCCTCACCGAGGGCCGCGAGTACGCGCTGCAGGTTGATCACCGCGACGCCGACGGGGGCCACAAGCGGCCCGACGCGCTGGTGTACCTGCCGCCCAACCGCGCCATCGTCATCGACGCCAAGTGTTCGCTGTCGGCCTTCATCGCCTCGACCCGCGCCGACAGCGACGACGAGCGCGAGGTCGATCTCACCGCCCACGTGCAGTCGGTGCGCAACCACGTCCGCGCGTTGTCGGCCCGCGACTACACCGCCGTGCTGCAGCAGCGCACCCTCGACATCGTGCTGCTCTTCGTGCCCAACGAGGCTGCCTTCCACGCCGCGCTGTCTCGCGACCCCACGCTGTACGAAGACGCCTTCCGCCAACGGGTGGTGCTGTGCAGCCCCACCACGCTGCTCGCCGCGCTGCAGGTGGTCAGCCACGTGTGGCGCAGCGAGAGGCAGTCGCTCAACGCCCAGCGCATCGCCGAGGAGGCGGGGAAGATGATCGACAAGCTCTCGCTGGCCCTCGAGTCGTTCGAGGACCTCGGCGAGAAGTTGAGCCGCGCGCAGCTGGCCTTCGACACCTCGCGCTCCCGCCTCTCGACCGGCCGCGGCAACGTGTTGCAGCTGGCGACCCGGGTGGTCGACCTGGGGGCGCGCGTGGGGCGGCCCGAGAAGCTCGAGGCGGCGCGCAGCCACCTCCACGCGGAGCCCGAAGACGAGACGCAGCAGGCCGAGCTGCAGCTCGGAGATCCAGAGGGGGAATTGAGTGCTAGACGCACCGATGGTGAGCGCCGCGGCAGAGACCAGTCCGGAAATCGTCGACGCGTCGAACCTGACGCCGATGATGAAGCAGTACCTCGAGGTGAAGGCCCAGCACCCGACGGCCCTCCTGTTCTTCCGCCTGGGTGACTTCTACGAGCTGTTCTTCGACGACGCGGTGAAGGCCGCCGAGTTGCTGCAGATCACCTTGACCTCGCGCGCCAAGGGGCTCGATCGCGTGCCGATGTGCGGCGTGCCGTACCACGCGGCCCGCCGGTACATCGCCCGCCTCATCGACGCCGGCGAGAAGGTCGCCATCTGCGAGCAGATGACGCCCGCCGGCAAGGGCATCGTGAAGCGCGACGTGGTGCGCGTGGTGACGCCGGGCATGGTGCTCGACGACGAGGTGCTGGAGGCGAAAGAGAACAACTTCCTCGTCTCGGTGCTGCCCGGCGAAGACGACGGCGACTGGGGCGCGGCGCTGATCGACGCCTCCACCGGTGAATTCGTGGCGCTCCAGCCGGGGTCCTTCGAGTTGATCGCCGACGAGGCGTCGCGCGCCAGCCCCCGCGAGGTGCTGGTGCCCGAGGGCCTCGAGGCCGAGGTCGAGCCGCTGCTGCGGGCGTTCGCCAAGCGGCCGGCGCTCGCGCTGCTGGGCCGCGACGCGTTCGACGTGAAGCGCGGGCGCCAGCTGCTGCTCTCGCACTTCGGGGTGCAGAGCCTCGAGGGCTTCGGCCTCGAGCAGGGCGGGGCGTCGCTGGGCGCTGCCGGCGCGGCGCTGCGCTACGTGAAGGAGACGCAGAAGAGCGCGGCCGGCCACATCGACCGCATCAGCCTGCAGACCCGCGGCGGGGCGCTGGTGATCGATGAGGCCACCCGCGCCAACCTCGAGCTGATCAAGACGCTCAAAGACGGGGCGCGCTCGGGCTCGCTGCTGGGCGTGCTCGATCGCTCGGCCACCTCGCTGGGCGCGCGCAAGCTGGCCCGCTGGCTCACCACCCCGCTGGCCGACGTGCGCGCCATCGCCTCCCGTCACGACGCCGTCGAGGAGCTGTTCGACAAGGCCGCCCAGCGCGAGGAGCTGATCGCCACCCTCAAGCAGGTGTCTGACGTCGAGCGGCTGTGCGGCCGGCTGTCGCTGGCCTCGGGTGGGGCGCGCGATCTCGACGCCCTCGGCCGCTCGCTGGCCGCCATGCCGAAGCTCGCCGCCGCGCTGGGCTCGATGAAGTCGGCGCTGCTCAAGGCGCTGGTGGGGCCGCTCACCCACGCCGGGCTGCTCGAGCTGGGCGCCACCTTGAGCAAAGCGCTGGTCGAAGAACCGCCCGCGGTGCTCGCCGACGGTGGCTTCATCAAGAAGGGCTACCACGCCGAGCTCGACACCCTCATCGAGTTGTCCACCAGCGGGAAGGACTACCTCCTCAAGCTCGAGGCCCGCGAGCGCGAGCGCACCGGCATCAACTCGCTGAAGGTCCGCTACAACAAGGTGTTCGGGTACTACCTCGAGGTCACCCGCTCGAACCTCCAGCTCGTGCCCCGGGAGTGGATCCGCAAGCAGACCACCGCGGGCGGCGAGCGCTACGTCACCGAAGAGCTGAAGACCTACGAAGAGAAGGTGCTGACCGCCGACGAGAAGCGCATCGCGCTCGAGCAGCGGCTCTTCGAAGAGCTCCGCGCGGTGGTGGTGGCGCGCGCCAGCCAGCTCCGCGCGGCCGGTGACGCGGTCGCCACCCTCGACGCCCTGGTGTCGTTCGCCCGCGTGTCGTCGGAGAACGGCTACGTGCGCCCGGTGGTCGACGAGTCGAGCGTGCTCGAGCTCGAGGGCGGCCGGCACCCGGTGGTCGAGAAGGCGCTGGGCGGCGACTCGTTCATCCCCAACGACGTGCGGGTCGATCGCGAAGAGGCGCAGGTGCTGATCATCACCGGCCCCAACATGGCCGGGAAGTCCACCGTGATGCGCCAGGTGGCGATCGCCGCGGTGATGGCCCAGTCGGGCTGCTTCGTGGCCGCGAAGAAGGCGCGCATCGGGCTGTGCGATCGCGTCTTCACCCGCGTCGGCGCGTCCGACAACCTCGCCCGCGGGCAATCGACCTTCATGGTCGAGATGACCGAGACGGCGAACATCCTCCATCACGCGACGAAGAAGAGCCTGGTGGTGCTCGACGAGATCGGCCGCGGCACCAGCACCTTCGATGGCCTGTCGATCGCCTGGGCAGTCGCCGAGCACCTGCACGATCGCCTCGGCGCGCGCACGCTCTTCGCCACGCACTACCACGAGCTCACCGACCTCGCGCGCGAGAAGGCCCGGGTGAAGAACTGCTCGATCGCCGTGCGCGAGCAGCAGGGCAAGGTGATCTTCCTGCGCAAATTGATCGCCGGCGCCGCCAGCCGCTCGTACGGCATCGAGGTCGCGCGGCTGGCCGGCCTGCCGCCCGAGGTGCTCGCCCGCGCCCGCGAGCTGCTCAAGAACCTCGAGGCCGGCGAGTTCGACGAGGCCGGTCGCCCCCGGCTGGCCAAGCGCGCCACTGGCAGCACCGAGAAGACGGCCGTCGCGCCGCCCGTCGACGACTCGCAGCTCGGCCTCTTCGGTGGGGGGCCGCGCAAGCCCGCTCCCAGCACGGCCCAGAGCGCGGTGCTCGCGGCGATCGAGAGCTTCAGCATCGACACCTCGAGCCCGCTCGAGGCCCTCAACGCGCTCGCCGAGTGGAAGCGGCGCCTCAAGAGCCCCTGACCCGATGCAGCTCGCCATCCCCAGCGCGCCGCGGCCGGTGCGGCTCTCGCAGATCCCCGGCGCGCTCACCCGCGTGGGGCTGGTGGGCGGCGGGGCGGCGGTGCTCACGCTCGTGGTGTGGCTCGGCGCCGCGTGGGCCCAGCAGTCGCTCGCCGCGCAGCGAGCGTTCCTCGAGCGCGCGGTGGAAGTGAAGGCCCGGGTGACCGAGGTGGTGTTGCCGCCGCTCGAGTCGCGCCTCGACCAGCCCGCGAAGCTGCGCGTCATCTACCAGCTCGACGGCCGCGACTACGCCGCCTCGGGCGTGCCGATGGGCGGCGTCGACGCGGAGTCGCTCTTCACCGGCGCGACGCTCCCGGTGCTGGTCGACCCCGGCGCGCCCTCCAAGGCGCAGGAGACCCGGTGGGCGCGCGGCCAGGCCGGCTGGGTGTGGCTGGGCTCGTTGATCCTCGGCCTGGGGTTGCTCGGCGCGGCGGGGCTGGTGGCCTTCGAGCTGCGCCGCGCGATCCGCCGGGAAGTGGCGCCGCTGCGCACCGGGGCGCTGGTGTGGCTCACCCCCGACGAGCTGTTGCCCGAGACGCGCGACGAGCTCCGCTTCGCGGCGCACTACTTCCGTGACGATCAGAAGCTCGCCGTCACCGCGCGGGTGCGGCCGGGGCGACGGCCGGTGCGCAACGGCGAGAAGGTGCTGGCGGCGGTGGTGCCCACCGAGCCCACGTGGGCCCGCGTCGTCGACGAAGAGCTGGCGAAGACGCTGGGCTGGTACCGCGGCTGATCAGTCGTGGAAGAAGCAGTCGACCGGCTTGGCCCCGAACATGTCGCGCGGGTGAATGCCCCCGTCACCGCGCCGCAGCCCGATGCCCGTCAGCCGCGGCGAGTTGTCGCTCGGGTAGTCCTGCGGCAACACCACGGCGATGTGTTTGGTGCGCAGCTCGCGGGGGAGGGCGATCACCAGGTGCCCCTCGTTCGCGCGATCGATCACGTCGGTGTCTGACACGCGCTTCCACCCGCGCATCGGGCCCTCGTGGCGCAGCCAGTCGCAGGTCTGCGCGAGCGTCAGCTCTTTTGCGCCGACGAAGTGGGGGATCTCGCAGTTCATCGCGCGGCTGACGTCCCACACGAAGATGTGGCCGCGGATCTTCCCGGGCGCGTCGTCGTCGTAGCGGGGGTTCACCGCCGGGCCGAACTGCTTCACCACGCTCTCGTACAGCTCCTTCGTGCGGCGGCCCTCGCGGCTCTGCAGCGGCGCCTGCACCGCCTTCCACACGTCGCGGCCCTTGAGCACCTCGGGCACGTTCTTGCCGTCGAACTTCTGCGTGGGCTGCGGCTCGTCGGGCAGCGGCTTGGTCATCGCCGCGGCCGACGGAATGCTGGTGGCCAGCAGCGAGTTGCGGCGGCGCTCGGCGCTCGAGTCGGCGAACTGCGAGCCGAGCAGGTTCTTCTGGTGCGCCGTGAGCATCGACGCGTCGGTGCGGAGGTTGGCCTGCGATTCCGACGCCCCCTGCACCGGGATGCTGCCCGTCGAGGTGCGCGGCGCGGCCGTACCCGGCTTCTTCTGCTGCGGTTTCTCCTGCGACATGGGCGGTGAGACTAGCGCGTTCGACCGTTTTTTTGCCGAGGTGTGTGACGCGTGGTCACATCCCACAAGTCTGTAGCGAGCCGTTGTCTCCCGAGCGCCCATGATCCGAGTCGTCCTCAGCCTGATCATCTTTGCCGGTGCGAGCGCCCACGCCGGCGCCGACGACGCGTATCAGGACGCCAAGAGCGCCTACACCAAGCTCAAGGGCGACGAGAAGCGCCGCGCCCTGCGCCACCACTGGCAGAACGTGGCGAAGAAGTTCGAGGCCGTCGCCAGCAAGTACCCGAAGAGCGATCGCGCGCCCGAGGCCCTCTTCAATTCCGGTGAGCTCAACAACGAGCTGTCGCGCTTCTCGCAGCGCGACGACGATCGCGAGGCGGCCAAGCGCAGCTACCGCCGGCTGATCGACGGGTGGCCGAAGCACAAGCTCAGCGACGACGCGGCCTGGTCGCTGGCCCGGCTGCTCGCCGATCGTGAAGGCGATCCCTCCGGGGCGCGCCGGGTGCTCGAGGCGGCGCTCAAGAACGCGGGCGACAAGAAGAAGGACATCCAGGCGATGCTCGCCGCGCTGCCGAAGGACGCGCCGAAGCCGGTGGTGGCCGCCAAGCCTCAGGCGCCGACCCGTGCCGCCGCCCCCAGCCGCCCGCAGCCCGACGACGAGCCGCCCGCCGCGCGCACCCGCGCCGCCGTGCCGAGCCGCGCCCAGCCCGCCGACGATGCGCCCGCCCCCCGCAGCCGCGCCACCGACGTCGCCGAGGCGATCCGCCGCGCCATCAAGCCCCTCGAGACCGCGCCCCGCATCGCCGACGAAGGGCCACTCACCGCTCAGGCCCGCCGCGCGCCGCCCGCCCGTCCCTCCGACGACGAGAAGCCCCGCGCCGAGGAGGCCGAGCCGGAAGGCACGTCCACTGACGAGGTGGTCGAGGCGTCGGAGCCGGTGGTCGCCAGCCTCGCCGAGAAGCTGCGCGACGTGCGTGTCGGCGCGCGCGCCCCCGGCGTCGACGACACCGAGACCCGCGCCCGCTTCAAGAAGCTCGCGAAAGACGAGAGCGCCGCCGAGCTGTCGCTGGCCCAGCAGTTGGGGCTCAAGGTGCGCCGGGTGGTGGTCGACGCGGGCCATGGCGGCCACGACACCGGCGCCATCGGCCCCAAGGGCACCCGCGAGAAGGACGTGTCGCTCGCCATCGCGAAGAAGCTCGCCGCGAAGCTCGAGGCCGCCGGTCTGGAAGTGGTGCTCACCCGCGACGACGACACCTACGTGAAGCTCGAAGATCGCACCCGCATCGCCAACCGGCAGAAGGGCGATCTCTTCATCTCGGTGCACTGCAACGCCGCGCCCTCGAAGACCCTGCGCGGCATCGAGACCTACACCCTCAACACCTCCAGCAACCGCTACTCGATTCGCCTCGCGGCGCGCGAGAACGCGACCACCGAGCGGGGGGTGGGCGATCTCCAATACATCCTCGCGGACCTGGCGACCAAGGCGAACACCGGCGAGTCCTCGCACCTCGCCGACCGCGTGCAGCGCTCGCTCATCCGCAACCTCTCGTCGTCGTACAAGGGCGTGAAGGACCTCGGCACCAAGGAGGCCCTCTTCTTCGTGCTCCTCGGCGCGAAGATGCCGGCCATCCTCGTCGAGACGTCGTTCCTCTCGCACCCGGAAGAAGAAGAGCGCCTGGCCGACGACGACTACCAGCAGAAGGTGGCCGACTCGATCGCCGAGGCGGTGGGCGGCTTCCTGGAAGAGCGCAACAAGGTGGCTCAGGTCGACTGAGCGGGTTACGCCTCGGCCGCTCATGAAACGAAACGTCCTGATCGGCCTCGGTGTGGTGGCAGTGCTGCTCCTCGCGTTCGGCGTGATGGTCGCCTCGGCGTTCATCGGGTTGAAGCCGGTCTCGCCCGTCACCCAGCTCCCCAACGGGGTGATCGGCGTGGCCGACGGCTACGTGCAGGCCTTCATCGTGCCCGCCGGCAACAGCGCCGCCGCGTTGATCGACTGTGGCAACGACCCCGAGGCGAAGGCGCTCAAGGCGAAGCTGGCCGAGCTCAAGCTCACGGTGAAGATGATCTTCATCACCCACGGGCACCGCGATCACGTCGGCGGCTGCAAGCAGTTCCCCGAGGCCGAGCTGTTCTCCCTCGAGACCGAGCGCCCGCTGGCCGAAGGCGAGGTCGCGGCGAAGGGCCCGCTGACCAGGATGTCGAAGAACGACCCCGCCCAGATGCACAAGGTGACGCGCGGGCTGACCGACGGCGAGACCGTCGAGCTGGGCGATCTCAAGGTGCAGGTCTTCGCGCTCCCCGGGCACACCGCCGGCAGCGCGGCCTACCTCGCCAACGAGGTGCTCTTCCTGGGCGACGCGGTCACCGGTCAGGCCGACGGTCAGGTTCGCAACGCCCCGTGGATGTTCACCGACGATCAGGCCCAGTGCCGCGCCTCAGTGCAGGGCCTCGCGCAGAAGCTCCAGCGCACGGGTACGCCGGTGCGGGCGTTGGCCTTCGCGCACTCCGGGCCGCTCGAGGGGTTGGCGCCCCTCGCGTCGTTCTGAGCACCCGCTGATCAGTTCGGCGGCACGGCCTTGAGCACGCCGCCGCCTTCGGTGCCCAGCCAGATCTCGTTGGTCGACTTGCCGATCAGCGCCGTGCCCTTGCGGTGCGCGCCCGAGTCCACCAGCGTCCAGTTGATGCCGTCGAAGCGCAGCATGAAGCCGAACACGCTGGGCAGCTTCGACAGCCCGGTCATGTAGAGGTTGTCGATCTTGTTGCCCCACATCGCGGTGGCGACGTCGACGCCGATGGGGCCGGTGGCGTCCTGGAGCTGCAGCTCCTGCGTGTCCCAGTAGACGCCGAACATCGCGTCACCGAACGCGAAGCCTTCGCCCGCGCCGGGGCTCCACACCGCCTGCCACGGGCCCTGCGAGACGGTGTCGGAGGTGCGCTGCTGCCAGCCCGAGAGCCCGCTGTTCGAGGCCAGCGTCTGCGTGCCGGCGATCCACAACTCGCTCGGGGTGGGGCAGTGAATGGCGTACAGCGGCGCGGTGCCCAGCGTGGTGCTCTCTTCGAGCCGCGCCAGCGAGCCCTTGAAGATCTTGCCCTCGAGGCTCGCGCCCCACAGGGTTTCTCCGCACCAGGCGAGATCTTGAATCGGCGCCGAGAGCCCCGAGAGGAACGAGGTCCAGCTGGTGCCGTCCCACAGCCACACCCCGGTCTCGGCGCTGACGATCACCTCCGAGTTGCCGCGCGCGACGAGGGCGTGCACCGGCTCGGTGGTGGGGAAGGTGCCCAGCGGCACGAAGCCGGCCGGGCCGCGGTGCATCACCACGCCGCGGCGGCCGAGGCACCTCACGTCGACGCACTCGTTCACCGCCGCGAAGAGATCGGTGTCGGTGACGGCGAGATCGGCCACGTTGCCCTGGAAGCCGACCGACTTCTCGGTGAAGTCGGCGGTGGCGCTGTTCCACGCCCAGACCGCGCCGAAGTCACCCACCACACGCCCCTGGGTGCCGCTGCCGAAGATCCCCCGCGGCGCCTGTTGCCCGCGCAGCTCGAAGCTGGTCCACGTGACGTCGTTCAGACCGCCATCGGTGGCCGCGGCCTCCGCGCGCACCAGCACCGCGCCGCGCGAGCCGGGCAGCGGGTTCGAGAGCCGCAGCTCGCCGCCCACGAAGAGGCGGCCGTCGAACAACGCCAGGCTGGTGGCCCGGGTGAGCGCCGGCGTCGCGGGCAGGTTCTCGGTCACCCAGCCGGTGCCCACGAAGTGCCACAGCCGGTTGCCGCCGACCGCCCACGCCTCGCCGCTGGCGAAGTCGATCAGCTGCGCGGCGTCGAGCTTCACCGCGAGGCGGGTGTCGTACAGCGAGTCCCACACCTTGCGGACCGGGTCCCACTTGTAGATCGAGCCGAGATCGCCCACGACCACGAAGCTCCCCTGGCCGTCGCCGATCACCGAGAGCAGCGCCTCGAACGAGGGGTGGTACTCGGTGGTCCACTGCCCGTTGCGGCGAATGACCACCTCGTTGCCGGTGCCCACGCCCATGCCGTGCGTGCCGTCGAACCACAGCGCGGTGAGATCGCTGATCTGCGTCGGCTGGAAGACGCGCGACACCGGCGGCATCGTCGCGCCCTTGAACTGGATGAGCACGCCGGCGCCGTTGGCCTGGCCGATCGCCACCGCGTCGGTGAGCGAGGTGCCGCCGACCGCCTTGAGCGTCACGCCGGGCGTCGAGAACGCACGCGTCCACGCGCCGAGGCCGTCTTCGATCAACACCGTGCCGTTGCCGCCAGCGTAGACGGTGCCGAAGTTGCCCGGGGCGAAGGCGCCGCCGAACAGATCATTGCCGGTGGGGAAGGGGTTCTCGTGTTGGTACGTGCCGGGGCCCACGGTGGTGCCCTGCACGTAGACCTTCGCGGTCGTCGACTGCATGCCCGCGCGCACCGTCACCGTCGCCACGCCCGGGTCGAGCGCGGTGAGCAGGCCCGCGGCGTCGATCGACGCCACGCGCGCCGGCGCCACCGACCACGAGACCGGCACGTCGACGTTGTCGCCCGTCGGCGAGACCACGCGCGCGGTGAACTGCTGCGTGTCGCCCACCCGCAGGTTGGCGTCGGCGGGGTCGATCTCCAGCCGCTCGATGTTGGGCTGCGCGGGGCTCGTCACCCAGAACAGGCCCAGCTTGTCGGTCTTCGCCTCGACGTTCTCCACTGGCATGAGGTTCGTCTTCGCGCCGGGCAGCGCGGTGTACGCGTCGGAGCCGACCTGCCGGCGCAGGTCGTAGGTGCCGGGGTCGACGCCGGCCACGGTGCGCGCCGGCACCCACGGCAGGAACAACGTCAGCGGCACCTTCGGCACCAGGCTCGACGGAGAGAGCCGGTAGCCGAGGCTGATGCGCTTGCGCATCGGCACGTCGGGGATGCCGGTGTCGACGATGGTCACGAAGATGCGCTGCTCGGCGTCGAAGGCGCCGGCCGGCACGTCGAGCACGTAGCCGTTGCGCACGAAGAGGCCACCCTGGGGGCCGACGATGAGGGTGTTGTCGTCACCTCCATCGGGCAGATCGATGGGACCGGGGCAGGCCGCCAGCACGAGGGCCAGCAGGGGCAACAACCAGAACGGGCGGGTCATGGGGTGTCGAAAGCTCCTTCGGCCTCAGATCGCGCGGACACTATCGGAAATCTCCGCTCCGGGTTGATCGTTGGGTGTGCTGCGTTACCAACGTGACCCGCATGCGCTCTCTTCTTCTGTCGGCCCTCCTGATTTCGTCCGTCCCCGCGCTCGCTCAGCAGCAGCCCACCGCCCAGGTGGTGACGGTGCCTTCGCTCGCGCCCCTGATCGACTCGGTCAAGGGCGCAGTGGTGAACGTCGACGTGGCGAAACGCGCCAACGACGAGCAGTCCGAGCTGATGGAGCGCTTCTTCAAGGGGCGCCGCGGCGGGCCGGGGAAAGACGAGGCGCCGCTCAACTCGGGCACCGGCTCGGGCTTCATCATCGACTCCAAGGGCCTGGTGCTCACCAACAACCACGTGGTCGACGGCGCGGTCACCATCAAGGTGCGCCTCGACGACGGGCGCTCGTTCGACGGCGAGGTGATCGGCCGCGACCCGCTCACCGACGTGGCGCTGGTGCGGCTCAAGGGCAAGGTCGACGCGCTGCCCGCGCTGAAGCTGGGCGACTCGGCGGTGATGAAGCCCGGTGACTGGGTGGTGGCGATCGGCAACCCGCTGGGCCTCGCGCAGAGCGTGTCGGCGGGCATCATCTCGGCGCTCGATCGGCAGATCGGCGCCAGCCGCTACGATCAGTTCCTCCAGACCGACGCGGCGATCAACCCCGGCAACTCCGGCGGCCCGCTGTTCAACCTGCGCGGCGAGGTGATCGGCATGAACACCGCGATCATCGCCTCGGCGACCGGCATCGGCTTCGCGGTGCCCAGCAACCTGATCAAGGCGGTGGTGCCGCAGCTCGAGAAGTCGGGCAGCGTCACCCGCGGCTGGCTGGGCGTCGGCATCCAGGACGTCTCGCCCGCGCTGGGCAAGGCGCTCGGCCTGCCCGCCCGTGAAGGCGCGCTGGTGACCTCGGTCAACGACGGGAGCCCCGCCTCGAAGGCCGGCCTCAAGGAAGAAGACGTGGTGGTGTCGATCGACGGTGAACGCGTCAGCTCGTCGTCGACGCTCACCCGCATCATCGCGCTCAAGCGGCCCGACGCGACGGTGACGCTCTCGCTGTTCCGCCAGGGCAAGCCGCAGGACGTGAAGGTGAAGCTCGGCGTGCGCCCCGATCTCGAGAACATCGGCGACACCCGCAAGGCCCAGCCCACCGCCAACGATCCGCACCGCATCGGCCTCGGCTTCCAGGACATCGATCCGCGCATGTCGGAGGCGGCCGGGCTCCCCAAGCAGGGCGCGCTGGTGGTCGACGTCTCGCCGGGCTCGCCGGCCGACGAGGCGGGCCTGCACCGCGGCATGGTGATCGTCGAGCTGAACCGCAAGCCGATCCGCAGCCGCGACGAGCTGACCGCCGGCCTCAAGACCCTCAGCCCCGGCGCGACGGCGCTGTTCCGTGTCGCGCTGCCGGGCTCGGCGGGCAAGTCGCTGATCGCCCTCGAGCTGCCGTGACGAGGTGGGGTGGGGCGTTCTCGCTCCACCCCTCGAAGATCCGACCTCGCGCGCCGCTTCGTAAGCCACTGCACTCAGGCGGCCCGCAACGTGGCCTTCTGCTTGCTGTTCAGTGCGGCAGGAGACGCGATGAGCACCGAGCCCAGTGACACCAAAGTCGTGGTTCTCGCCGACCGGCAGGTTCGCGAGCCCAGTTTGATGCCCGTGACCCGCCTCGTTTCGCGTCCTTCCGTCCGCATCGTCGATGGCCGCCTGGCCGCGGTGAGGGAGATGGAGCGCACCGCCGCCTGACACGATTTGCAGGGTCGCAACTTCTGATGTGTGCGTCGCACCTTCAATGTCGGGCTCAGTGATTTCGCGGCCCGAGACATATGGTCACCTGACGTAGTGTCACGCTTGCTCGTGACGATGTGCGCATGGTACTCCGCGCGCTTCCGAGGCCGATTTTCCGGCCTCAGCGCGATTTCGCGATTTGCCTGAGGGGCGCGAAAAACCATGCGGATCAAGCGGCTCGACATCACCGGCTTCAAGTCTTTCATGGACCGGGTGGTCATCAGTTTCGATGACGGCGTGACGGGCGTGGTCGGCCCCAACGGTTGCGGCAAGTCCAACGTCGTCGACGCCATCCGGTGGGCGATGGGCGAGCAGTCGGCCAAGAACCTCCGCGGCCGCGGCATGGAAGACGTCATCTTCAACGGCTCCGAGACGCACGCGCCGCTGTCGATGGCCGAGGTGACCCTCACGTTCTCGATCGAAGAGGGCGACGTGATGCCCGAGTCGCTCGCAGGCCTGCCGGAGGTCGCCGTCACCCGCCGCCTGTTCCGCTCGGGCGAGTCGGAGTACCAGATCAACAAGACGACCTGCCGGTTGCTGGACATCACCGAGCTCTTCCTCGGCACCGGCGTCGGCACGCGCGCGTACTCGATCATCGAGCAGGGCCGCGTCGGGCAGATCGTCTCGGCCCGCGCCGAAGATCGCCGCTCGATCATCGAAGAGGCCGCCGGCGTCACCAAGTACAAGGCCCGCCGCCGCGCCGCCGAGCGGAAGATGGAATACACGCAGCAGAACCTCCTGCGCGTGACCGACATCGTCAGCGAGCTCGAGCGCCGCCTCGACTCGCTCGAGCGCCAGGCGAAGAAGGCCGAGAAGTACAAGCGCCTCAAGACCGAGATGCGCGACATCGAGCTGCACTTCAGCTCGCACCGCTGGCTCGAGCTGCAGTCGCAGAAGAAGGTGCTGGAGGCGAAGCTCGCCGAACTCACCGCCGACGAGCGCTCCACGTGGGACCAGGTCAAGGCGCTGGAGACCGACATCGCCGAGCGCCGCGCCGCCCTCGAGAGCGACAGCCAGGCCCTCGAGCAGATGAGCGCCGACGTGTTCGCCATCGAGAGCCAGGTGCAGCTCGACGCGCAGAGCATCGCGCACTGGCAGGAAGATCTCGTCTCCACGAAGGCGCGCGTGGCGCAGGCCGAGGCCGAGCTGGCCGAGGTGCTCGAGCGCAAGGCCGAGGCCGAGGCGGGCAAGGCCGCCGGGTTGCTCGAGCTCGACCGCATGGGCGTGGCGAGCAAGGAAGACGAAGTCAGCCTGCAGGTGAAGGAAGAGGAGCTGCGCCGCAACTCCGAGCTGGTGATCGAGGTCGGCGCTCGCCTCGAAGAAGATCGCCTCAGCCTGGTGGAGATCGCCACCCGCGTCGCCAACCACGAGTCGAAGCTCCAGGGCCTCCAGCAGCGCAACGCCGAGCTGGCCGAGCGGCAGGAACGCCTGCGCGTCGAGCTCGAGGCGCTGCGCGCCGAAGAGGCGCAGCTCGACGCCGCCCGCAAGGAAGTGCTCGAGCGCGTCGAGCAGGCCCGCCAGCTCTCGATCGAGCTGTCGCAGCGCCGCGGCGAAGAAGAGGCCACGCTCCAGCAGGTGCGCGAGCACTTCGCCGAGAACGAGGTGATGGTGACCGCGGTGCGCGAGGAGCTGGCCGACAAGCGCAGCCGCCTCAGCTCGATCGAAGAGATCAGCCGCAACTACGACGGCTTCGATCGTGGCGTGCGCGCGGTGATGACCCACGCCGGCCCGGAGCCCAGGCTCAACGGCGTGTTCGGGCTGGTGTCGGACATCGTCTCCGCCCCCTCCGAGCACGAGCAGGCGATCGAAGCGGCGCTCGGCGAGCGGCTGCAGCACGTGATCGTCGAGACGCCCGAGCGCGGCTACGAGCTGCTCGAGTACCTCAAGAGCACTCAGGACGGCCGCTCGACGTTCCTCGCCGTGCCGCGCGAGACCCCCGAGCCCCTCGCCCCGCTGGAGATGGCCGAGGTGATCGGCATGGCCCTCTCGTTGGTGCAGGTCAGCGACGAGACGCTGCGGCCGGTGGTGGCCCAGCTGCTGTCAGGCGTGGCGGTGGTGCACGACCTCGAGTCGGCCCGGCGCTGCGCGGCGCTCTGCCCGGCGTACACCTTCGTCACCCTCGAGGGCGACGTGGTGCGCCCCGGCGGCGTGATGACCGGCGGCGTGATGGAAGGCCCGGCCGTCGGCGCGCTGCAGAAGAAGCGCGAGATCGGCGATCTCCAGGCCGACGTGGCGCGCCTCGAGGAGCGCTACAACGAGCTGATCACCCGCCACTACGAGCTCCAGAAGCAGATGGGGCAGTCGGAAGGCGTGCTCAAGGGCATCGAGAAGAACACCCACGCCGAAGAGGTGCAGCTCGCCGGTCACGAGAAGGACCTGCACTCCGCGGGCTCGGGCCTGGTGAAGCTGCGCGATCGCATCGCCGGGGTGCAGGCGGAGATCGACCAGCTCGAGGCCTCGAAGTCGGGGCTGGAGTACGAGCTCGAGTCGTCGCGCGGCGAGGTGATGCACGGCCAGACCGACCGCGAGCTGCGCGAAGATCGCGTGAAGCTGATGACCGCCGAGCGCGAGACGCTCGAGCAGAAGATCGCCGCGCTGTCGGCCGAGGTCACCACGCTGAAGGTGAAGTGTGCGTCGGTCTCGGAGCGCGGCGACGCGGCCCGTCAGCGCGTCGACGCGTTGTCGGCGCAGGTCGAAGAGCTCACTGAGCGCGCCGGTCGCCTCGCGCAGGGGCGTGACGACGGCCTGCTCCACCTCGGTCACCTGGAAGAGCGCATGGCCGAGACCGCCACCGAGCGCACCGAGCGCCAGGAGAAGCACGCCGCGGCGAAGGCCGAGCTCGATGGGCGCAAGACGGCCCACGCGGAGCGCTCGGCGAAGGTCAGCGACGACGAGAACGTGCTGCGCGAGTTGCGCGGGAAGATCGACGGCCTCTCGCAGGGCCTCACCTCGATGTCGCTGCAGGAGAAGGAACTCTCGCTCGAGCTCGAGCACCTCGTCGCCAGCGTCGCCGAGCGGTTCCAGACCAACCTCGTCGAGGCGGTGCACCAGTTCCACCTCGTGCCGCAGCTCGGCGCCGAGGCGCAGGAGAAGCTCAAGGATCTGCGCGGTCAGCTCGAGCGCATGGGCGAGGTGAACGTCACCGCCATCGAGGAGCACCAGGAGATCCGCGATCGCTTCGCCTTCCTCAGCAAGCAGAAGGTCGACCTCGAGGACTCGCTCGCGCAGCTGCGTGACGCGATCGAGAAGATCGATGAGACCAGCCGGCAGCGCTTCAAGGAGACGTTCGACATCGTCAACGAGAAGTTCCAGGCCGTGTTCCCGCGCCTGTTCGGCGGTGGTCGCGCGTCGCTGCTGATGACGCCGCCCGCGGGCCCCGGTGAAGAGCCGGGCGTCGAGATCCTCGCGCAGCCCCCGGGCAAGAAGCTGCAGAACGTGAACCTCTTCTCGGGTGGTGAGAAGGCGCTGACGGCCGTGGCGTTGATCTTCGCCATCTTCCTCATCAAGCCCACGCCGTTCTGCCTGCTGGACGAGGTCGACGCGCCGCTCGATGAAGGCAACGTCGGCCGCTACAACGAGATGGTGCGCGAGATGAGCAAGGGCTCGCAGTTCATCCTCATCACGCACAACAAGCGCACCATGGAAGTGTCCGACACGCTGTACGGCGTCACGATGGAAGAGCCGGGCGTCAGCAAGCTCGTCTCGGTGAAGCTCAAGACGGCCGTCGCGGCGAACAACGACACTCAGGTCGCCTGACGCAGGAGCGCTTCGGCGCGCAGCTGCTCTTCGGTGCCCTTCCCGGGCGCGGCGAAGAGCAGCCGCACGTTCCCCACGGTCACCCCGAGGTGATCGTTGGCCGTCTTCGCCACGACCATTTCCCGCCTCGGCACCCACTGCGCTTCCGCCTCGTCTTCGAGGTGCTCGGCCAGCGCCGGCCAGCGCCCGACGGGCACGTGGGCGAGCAGCCGCAGCAGCGCCTCGAGGTCGAGCAGGGCGCCGAGCCGCCGCGGCGTCAGCGCCTGGTGCGCGCGCTCGACCTGGCTCTTCGCGAGAAACAGCACGCCCTCGCTCGTCACCAGCGCCACGCCGCGCGCGCGTGAGGTCTCGTCGACGCCCTCCAGCACCGCGCACCGGGTGGGCCTCGAGTCGAGCCCGCGCAGCCAGGTCCCGCCCAGCAGCGCGAGGAGCGTCGCGAGCCGAGGAGGCTCGTCCGTTCGCAACCGTACGCGCTCGTCGGGCAGCTCCACTTCCACGGCGCCCTCGACGGGCTGGGTCGAACGAATCGAGCTCAGCTCGACGTTGCGCGCTTCGTGCTGCGCCGAGGCCCCGAAGTAGAGGCGATCGGGCAACAGCACCCACGCCGCGCTCGACCGCTGCAGCCGCCGTCCGATGAGCCACGCCACCGGCGCGGCGAGGATCGCCAGTGGAGACGCCGTCGCCAGCCCGAGAGCGATCGGGCTCACCACTGCCGCCACGCCCGGGCCCAGCACCGAGGGGCTCGCGTTCGTCGCCAGCACCGTCTCGTCGGCGCGCGGGGCTTCGCGGCGCTTCACCTTGTCGAGCACCGCGCCCAGCCCCACGCGCACCGAGGCCGGCTCCGCCTTGAGCGCGAGCGACACCGCGTCACGCACCCACGACAAGCGCAGCTCGAGCAGGGCCACCAGCGCGCTCGCCTCTTCGAAGCGCCGCACCGACGCCAGCGCGGCCTCGAGTCTGGGCAGTTGGTTGTGCGCCTCGCGCAGCGTGTCGACATCGTCGGCCGTCAGCTCTTCCCGGTTCAGCGCGGCGACCGCCGACTCGAGCAGCGGTACGGCGTCTTCCAGCAGCTCGACCTGGCCCTCGAGGCGCACGCGTAAGTCCGCGCCGATGTTGGCTGATTCGGGTCTGCGAAGGAGCTCGCTCAAGGTTCTTTGAATTCTCTCAGATCTGAATTCGCGGCGACTCGTTTGAGCGCGTCACCGACCGCACGCCGCGGTCGAGATCTCGGAGACACCCCATGTTCCGCAAGACCCTGCTCGCCGCGTGCGCCGCGGCGTTGACGGCCGCCCCCTGCTTTGCCGACAGCCCGCCCGCCGAACCGCAGCCCGTGATCGAAGCGAAGATCGGCGCGGAGCCGAAGATCCAGATCGCGATCCTCCTCGACACCAGCGGCAGCATGGACGGGCTCATCAACCAGACCCGCGAGCAGCTGTGGCGCATCGTGAACACCTTCGCGACGGCGAAGAAGGAAGGCAAGCGGCCGCGCCTCGAGCTCGCGCTGTACCAGTACGGCAACGACTCCATCTCCGCCGACCAGCACTACGTGCAGCGCATCGTTCCCCTCACCACCGACCTCGACAAGGTGTCGGAGGCGCTCTTCAAGCTCTCGACCAACGGCGGCAACGAGTACTGCGGCGCGGCCATCTCCCACGCGCTCGGTGAGCTCGAATGGAGCAAGAACCCGAAGGACCTGAAGCTCATCTACATCGCCGGCAACGAGCCCTTCACCCAGGGGCCCATCTCGTTCCGCGACTCGGTGAAGGCGTCGATCGGCCGCGGCATCGTGGTGAACACCATCCACGCCGGCACGCAGCAGCAGGGCATCTCCGACAGCTGGGCCGAGGCCGCGAAGCTCGCTGACGGCAACTTCCTCTTCATCGACAGCAACCGCGCCGTGGCCCGGGTCGACGCGCCGCAAGACGCCGAGCTCGCGCGCCTCTCGCAGGAGATGAACAAGACGTACATCGCGTACGGCGGGAAGGGTCGAGAGGCCGTCGCCCGTCAGGAGGCGCAGGACAAGAACGCCATGGGCATGAGCGCCTCGAGCATGTCGACCCGCGCCGCCGCGAAGGCCTCGCCGATGTACCGCAACTCCGACTGGGACCTCGTCGACGCGAAGAAGGAAGGTAAGCCGATGAAGGCCATCGCCGCAGACGAGCTGCCGGCCGAGATGAAGGGCATGAACGAGAAGGAACGTGAGGCCTTCGTCGAGAAGAAGGCCGCCGAGCGCGCGCAGCTCCAGGCACAGATCGCCAAGGTGTCGGCCGAGCGCGAGGCCTACGTGCAGAACGAGCTGAAGAAGCGCGCCAGGGACTCGAGCAAGACGATGGACGACGCGCTCATCGAGTCGGCGCGCGGGCAGGCAGAGAAGGCTGACTTCGCCTTCTGAGCCTCACCGCGCCGCGACCTGGCGGAACACCCAGACCAGGTCGCGGCCGATCTGCTCCACCCGCTCGTCGTAGGTCTTCGCTTCGGAGGGCGTGTCGTCGGCGCACTTCGGATCTTCGTAAGGCAGGGACACTCGATGCCGCGCGCCGCTGACGAAGGGGCACGCGGCATCGGCTTGTGTACAGGTCATCACCGCCACGAACTCGGCCGAGGGGTTCGCGGGATCGGTGATGCGCTTCGAGAAGGCGAGGGTCGGCGCTTCGGCGCTGGAGAACCGCACCGCGTAGCGCGGGTTCTCGCCCGGGGCGTCGTCGATCTCGAAGCCCACCCGCCGCAGCGCCGCCACTGCGCGCGCGTTGAACGCCGTCACCTCGGTGCCGCCGGAGTACGTCGAGACGTGCGGGAGTCCCGCGTGGCGGGCGGCCGCCAGTCCGAGGAGCTGCGCGAGGTGGCTGCGCCGGGAGTTGTGGGTGCAGACGAAGAGCACCGCGAGGCGGCCGGTCCGCTCGAGCTCCAGCCGCAGGGCGTGCACCAGCGCCTCGAGCCGTGCGCGGTGCTCGGCGTCGCCGGTGGGACCCGCGGCCTCCCAGCTGGCGAGGTGCTCCTCCAGCGTTGGAATGCCCGAGGCCCTGCGCAGCGCGGCCACCCAGGCGGGGACGGAAGGCGCAGGCACCGCGCGGTCGTGGGCGTCCCGCACCAGGTACTGCGTCGGTGTCACCAACGAGAATTTCAGCCGTCGGCCGAGCGCGTCGTCGAGGGCGTGCATGGTGCTCACGTCTTCGGCGCTGAAGTCCTCCGGGCCGAGCGGGTGCGAGTGGGCGAGCTCGAGCACCTCGGTCCGCCGGCTCCAGATCGCCTCCCACCGCGCGCGGGAGTCGGGGAGGGCGAGGGGCGAGTCCGAGGCGTCGCTCCACAGCACCGCGTCGTTCGCGCCGATCAGGAAGAAGACCTCGCGCTTCACGGCGCCCTCAAGATGACCAGGCGGTCGGTGTCGATCGCTTCCTTGATGACCGAAGGCAGCGAGTCGAGGGTGAGCTCTCGGTCGGCGGGCGGGTGGCCCAGACAGATGCCGGAGTCGATCACCTGCAGCGTGTCGGCGTCGACCAGCGAGATGAAGCGCTCGCCGAGGTACGCGAACACCACCTCGAGCTGATCTTCCCCCGCGCGTCGCGCCGACTCGAAGGTGGCGCCGGCTTTCTCCAACGCCTCGAAGGCGCGCTCGTCGGCGGTTTGCGCGCGGTGCGCACGGGCCCGGGCGCGTTGCTCTCGCGCGAACTCGAGCTCGGCGCGCAGTTGCTCGGCGGTCAGTCGCGCACGGAGCTCTCGCAGCTCTCGCTCGGACTGCACACGCTCGGCGACGAGCGCGCGGAGCACCTCGTCGGCCACGGGGGCCCCGCCTTCCGCCACGCGACCGACGTGGGCGCGCACCTCGGCCGAGGCAACGGGCACGTTGAGTCGCCGCGAGGCCTGATCGATCAACGCGTACCCGTACGCCGCGCGCAGCGGAGCAGGGACGCCCTTCAGTCCCGACAGCGGCGAGCCAGTCGCGAGCGCTTCCCGCGCGGCGCCTTCGGCCTCCGACTCGAACTCCAGCCCTTCGAAGAGCAGCGCGCCTCCGTGCCACCGCCGCGCGGTGATCGGCGCGAACCGGGGCGGCTCGTCGGCCGGGAGAAACTGCACCGGCTCGGCCCGCGCGCCGTCACCGACGAGCCGGTCCTTCCAGATGAAGCCGCGCACCCGGGGAAGCGCCGACAGGTCGTCGGCGTCGGAGGCCGACACCACGTGCGCGATGCGCCCCTTCAACTCGAAGCGATACCAACCGGGCTGCGTGGGCCGTGTACCGACCCGCAGGCGTCGCCCGGGCGCGTCGATGCTCGCTCCGCCAAACCACGGAGCGAGCACCACGTCGGTCTTCCCGAGGAACTTCCGGTAGTCCACCACGCGTCAGGCCGCCTTCAGCTCGAGCAGTTTGGTCTTCATCACCCGCTCGACCCAGCCCTGCTGCGGCGCCGCGCCCACGGCCACCGGCGCGTCGAGGAACGCCTTGAGCACGCGCGTCACCTGGTACGGGTCGTCGAAGGCCGACACGTTCACCTCGCTGAAGGGCACCCGCATGAACGTCGCGCAGGTGCGCACCGTGTTGCCGCGCGCGCCGTGGCCGGCGACCGAGACCAGCATCGCCAGCGCCGAGACCTCGAAGCCCGATTCCCGGAACGCGCGCGCGAGCTGGTCGCCCGATTCGCCCGCCTCGTCGCCGACGACGATCACCACCACTCGCGCGGTCGGCGGGAACACCACGCCTGCCCCGGCGATCGCCCGCACGCCAGCGCCGTGCACCGTGCCGCCGTCGGCGTTGATGCCCTTGAGCATGTGCTGCACCGCCGCGCGCGTCGCCGCCCTGGGGGTGAGCACCGTGCCCATGGTGTCGAAGGTCGCGATGTGGAGCTTCTCGAGCGGGAAGCCGGCGAGGATCTTCGTGAGCGCCTCCTTCGACTGCTCGATCGCGCCCTGCATCGAGCCCGACTTGTCGATGAGGAACATCACGCGCACGTCGACGTCCTTCGTCGCCTCGGTCACCGCCGAGCGCGCTGCCACGTCGGCCGCTTCCTGCAGCTTCTCGCGGATCTCCTTGCTGCGGACGTTCTTCGCGATGTTGAGGGCGCGCTGATCGGTCGCGGTGCCGATCGCCTTCTCCCAGCGCGCGCGGATCTCCGGGTCGGCCATCAGGCCCAGCTCCTCGAGCGTGGGGGTGAGGATGCGCAGGTCGCGATCGGACAGCGACGGGAACACCGCGGCCATGATCGCCGGCGTGAGGCCCAGGTCCTTCGGGAGCCGGCCCACCACATCCTTGTACGAGAGCCGCTGCGTCTCGATCGCCTCGCAGATCTCCGCCTCGGACAGCCCGTCGAAGCGCTCCTGCTTCTCGATGTTCAGCTTGCCGAGCCCGACGGTGCGGTGGCCGCCTTCGGCCTGCTTCTGCTTCCACCCGAGGATCTCGAAGTACGACTGCGCCGCCGGCTTGTAGCCCGCCTTGCGAGAGAGGTCCTTGATGGTCTCCTTGAAGCCCGCCTTCACCAGGCCCTTGAGCATCGCCGGGTTGTTCTCGCGCACCGCGAGCCACTTCTGCGCCGCGCGCTTCCACCGGCCCAGCGGCGGCTTCTTCGACGCGGGATCTCCGAAGCCGGCCTTGCGGTTGAGCGCGGCGATCTCCGGCGTCTCGAGCAACTGCGCCACGCGCAGCACCGCCTTGGGCGTCATCATGCGCGTCGACTTCTTCTCGTAGAACAACAGCATCGCCTCGCCGAGCTGGCGGAGATCGTCGTCGTAGAAGGCCACCGAGCCGTCGTCTTCCTTCACCGGCTGGCCCGAGCGCGACTGCACCAGCATCAGCGCGGCGCACGCCACCTTCAGATCGCGCCAGTCGGTCTGCGTCAGCGCGTACGACGCGAAGTGCGCCATCAGATCGACGTTGAGCCGGTAGATCTCGAGCAGCTTCTCGTACAGGCGCACCGCCGCCGCGACGTGCAGGCCGGGGGCGACGTCACGGGCGCTCTTCGGGCGCGGCAGGCCCTTCTTCGGCCGCGGCTGCCAGAGACCGGCGACCTCGATGCCGGGGCGGTTGTGCCAGAGGTGGGCCGAGCTCGAGAGCACGAGGTCGAGCAGCTTCTCGGCGGGGCCCAGCTGCGCTTCGGGGAGCAACGGCTTTGCGGTGGCCATGATCGGTGAGTCTCCTGTGAGGGGAGCGGGACGGCCACGACTTTCAGGGCTGACCGCTGAACCGTTCGCGCGGCCCCCGGCTCTCATCGCCCCGGAGGCAACACCATGTGCATGCAGGTTCAATGTCCGAAGTGCGGGAAGCCGAGCTGGGCCGGTTGTGGCGCTCACGTCGAGCAGGTGCTGGGTCACATTCCGAAGGACCAGCGCTGTCAGTGCAACGCGCCGAAGAAGTGATCAGAATGAGGCCATGCGCCTCTTCGTGCTGCTGTCGTTGATGCTCGTCGGCTGCGGGTCCACCCAGCGCGCCGACGAGCTCGAGCTCACCTACTACTACCTGAGATTCTGACGCGTCTGCGACGCGACGCGGGCCGCCGTGAGCGGTCTCGAGAACGAGTTTCACGGGCAGGTGCGGGTGCGCACCGTCGAGCACCTCGACCCCGAGGCGAAGGCGGCCGTCGCGCGCTTCGACTGGCAGAGCCATGGCCTCGTCATCCGCCGGGGCTCGCGGATCTTCTACACCGCAGGCGATCACCGCGCGAACGGCTATGACGCGCACGTGGCGCTGCGACTCGAACTGGGGCTTCCTCTCGACTGCCGATGAACTCTGCGCAGCGTGAGCTCGAGCTGGCCGTCGCGGCGAGCTCCCCCATCGAAGCGATGCTCGCGGCCTGTCGCGCGTGGAAGTCGCTCCCCTCGACCCGGTTGGCGCTGGTGGCGCGCGGCCTCGCGGCGCAGGTACCCGGTGACGCGGTGCCCGGCGCGAACCCGCAGGAACGCGAGGCGATGTGGAACGAGGTCGCCTCCACCGCGAACCCGGTCGATCTGCAGGCGCTGCTGGCCACGCCGTGGAGCAAGAACCCGAAAGACGCGCTGGTGCGGCTCGCCCACCTCCGCCGGCTGGGCCCCGACCCGCGCACCGTCGGCGCGTTGCTCGAGCTCGACACCGGTGGGCGCTACGCGAGCGCCGCGGGCAGCCGCTTCTGGCAAGACGTGTACGAGCTGCTGCTCTCGTGGGGCTCGATGGAGGCTGCGCAGAAGGTGCCGCGCGAGCTCACGTCGGCCGACTACGCCTCGCCGTGGAACCTCGCCCGCTACCGGGGGATCTTCGAGCCGCTCGTGCTGCGCTGGGCGGGGCGGTGGCCGAGCGAGCCGGCGCTGTCGCCGTCGATCGACGCGCTCCTCACTCAGCTCGAGGCGAGGCTCCAACCCCGGCGTGAGCTGATGCGCGGGCTGCTGGCGTCGGTGCACGGCGCGCCTCGGGAAGACACGCCGAAGCTGGTCTTCGCCGACGCGCTGACCGAGCAGGGCGATCCGCGCGGGGAATTCATCGCGCTCCAGTTCGCGCACGCGGCGGGCGAGCTGACCCTCGGCAAGCGCGAGCGCATGCAGCGGCTGCTCTCGGCCTCGGGCGTGAGCTGGTTCGACGGTCTGGCGGGGCAGGTGGCGCCGCTCGCGGTGTTCCACAAGGGCTTCTTGATCGAGGTGCGGCTGGAGACACGCACGCCTGACGCGACGCTCCCTGCCTGGCGCACCATCGAGGTGATCGACACCGCGTCGATCGCCGCGCCGCTGTCGGGCTTCGTCAACGCGCTGCCGGGCGTGCGCTCCCTGCGCGGCCTGCGCGGCGCCACGCTCGAGGAGCTGGCCCGCGAGGGCGACGCCCGCCGCTACGAGGTGCTGGAGGTCGGGCTCTTCGGCAACCGCGAGTTCGCCACCCCGGAGTGGACCGTCGAGCGGCTGCGGCTGCGCGGGCACGTCGATCAGGCGCTGTGGTGGTTCCTCGGCTCGCCGCTGCGGACCCGCGTCACGGGGCTGCAGTTCTCGATGAACGACGGCTTCGAGCGCGTCGGCGCGACGGTGCGCGCGCTCGAAGAGAAGGCGCCGGACGTCGAGGTCATCGAGTTCGCCGCACGCACCGACGCGTGGCCCACGGCGTGGCACGGCGACTGGAAGCTCTCGGTCGCGAAGACGAAGCAGGGCCTGACGGGGACCCTGTCGCTCGGGGCGGAGGTGCTGACGGGCCTCGAGGCCGCGCTTGGCGAGCTCGGGCTCCGGACGCTGTCGGTGACGACGGTGCTGCGCCGTGGCCCGGCGTGGCGCGCGTCGACACAGGACCTGGTGCAGCGGAGCGTCGGCAAACGCTGCACGGTGGAGTTCGAGCTCGAGCGGCCCACGCCGCTGCCACCGAGACCGGTGATCCACGAAGGGCGTTGAGGCTCAGAGCTGCCCGCGCGACTTGATGTCGAGGTACGCGCTCACCCCCGCGCTCGCGAAGACCGCTGGCGCGCCACGCACCACCCGCGCGCCACCTTCCCGCAGCCGTGCGACCGTCGCTGCGCCTTCCCGCTCGAGGCGCGCCGCGACGAGCCGCTGGTACGCCGCGTCGCTACTCTCCGGCACCGCCGTCGCGACGCGATGCACGTCGGCGTCTTGCAGCGAGACGATCATCGGCAGGTGTCGAGGCACCAGCCGCCGGGTGCGCAGCACCAGGGTGTTCGCGGTCTCTTGATCGAGCAGATCGGTCAGCACGATCACCAGCGAACGCCGCACCCCGCGCGCGAAGGCGGTGTCGAGCGCTGCGCCGTAGTCGCTCTCTTCGAGAGCGGCTTCGACCCGGTACAGGGCCTGGGCGATCACCCGCAGTTGTTCGGCGCCCTTGCGCGGTGGCAGCCATCGCTTCACGTCTTTGCCGAACGCCATCACCCCGACGAGATCGCCCTGATCGAGCGCCACCTTCGACAGGCGCAGCGCCGCGTCGACGGCGTGATCGAACTTGCGTCGGCCCTCGACCGCGCCGGCCATGTGGCGGCCGCAGTCGAGCATCACGATGACCTGTTGGTTGCGCTCGGGCTGGTGCTGGCGGACGAAGGGCTTCCCGCGGCGCGCCGTCGCCTTCCAGTCGATCGAGCGTCGATCGTCGCCGGGCCGGTACTCGCGCAGCGACTCGAACTCACGCCCCTCGCTGCGCACGCGGGCGATGCGCCGCGACGCCTGATCTTCCGCGCGCGCCAGCGTCAGCGCGTCTTTGGTGAGCACCGAGAGATCGGGGAACACCTTCACCGTCTGCGGCAGCTCGACGCGCACTTGCTGCGCGCACAGGCCCAGCGGTCCGTCGAGCCGCACCGTCACCGGGCCGAAGTGCAGATCGCCCCGGGTCGACGGCGTGAGCTTCCATTCCATCACCGAGGTGCCGCCGACCTCGAAGCGTTGCCGGTGTCCCTCGACGTGCGGCCCCGGGCTCACCCAGTCGCGCAGCTCGCCGCGCACCGCGGTCGCGCCGGGAGCGAGGGTCAGCTCGAGCCGCACCACGTTCACGCGCCCCGACGACAGCACCGGCTCGACGACTCTCCGCACCGTCAGCGACGCAGCGCGAGGGGCGAGCGCGAAGTCGAGGGCGATCAGCAGCAGCAGCGCGAGATCGAAGACCAGCAGCAGCGGGGCGATCGACGGCGCGAGCACCGCGACCGCCGCCGGCACCAGCGTGAAGGCCGCGAGCCACAGCGCCCGCGCGGTGGGCACCGGGCGGCCCATGTCAGCGGGGGACCTGCACCTGATCGAGCAGCCGGGCGATGACCTGATCGACGGTCACGCCTTCGACCTCGGCTTCGGCCTTCACCATCAGGCGATGGTTGAGCACCGACGGCGCCACGGCCTTCACCTCGTCGGGCGTCACGAAGTCGCGCTCCAGCAGCGCCGCGCGTGCCTTCGCCGCGGCCAGCAGGCCCTGGCCTGAACGCGGGGAGGCGCCCAGCTTCAGCCGCGGCTCCTCGCGGGTCGCGCGCACCAGCTTGAGCACGTACTCCACGATGCTGGCGTCGCACTTCACCGCGGCCGCCTGGGCCTGCAGCGCCGTCAGCTCCTCGGCCGTCACCGCGCGCGCCACCTGCAACGCCTTGCCGGCGCGGGCGTGCGTGCGGCTGAGCATCTCGCGCTCGGCCGCCTCGTCGGGGTAGCCGACCCGCACCCGCATCAGGAACCGATCGAGCTGCGCTTCGGGCAGCGGGTAGGTGCCCTCGAGCTCGAGCGGGTTCTGCGTCGCCACCACGAAGAACCACGGCGCGAGCGGGTGCGAGGTGCCGTCGATGGTGACCTGACGCTCTTCCATCGCCTCGAGCAGCGCGGCCTGCGTCTTCGGCGGCGTGCGGTTGATCTCGTCGGCGACCAGCACCTCGGTGAACACCGGGCCCTTCACCAACTGAAAGCTCGCGTCCTGCGGGCGGAAGACGCTGGTGCCCACCACGTCGGTCGGCATCAGGTCGGGCGTGAACTGAATGCGGGCGAACGAGAGGCCCAGCGCGCTGGCCATGGTGCGCGCCGTGAGCGTCTTGGCCACCCCGGGCACGCCCTCGAGCAGCACGTGGCCGCGCGCGAGGAAGGTCGTCAGCAGGTCAGTCAACACGCCCGACTGACCGAGCACCACCTCGCTCAGCGCCTGCTCCAATCGCTTCAGCGGAGTCGACATCAGCGGCCCACGTCCTTCAGTCCGAAGATCGTTCCGACGATCGACGCGATCGCCGACAGCAGCGCGAGGATCAACCCGAAGCTCGGCTTGGAGACCCACACCTCGAAGTTGCCGATCGAGCTCTGCGCGATGGTCGGGTCCCACGCGAGGCGCATGTAGACGAGGCACCACAAGCCCGAGAAGCCGGTGCACCCGAGCTGCAGGATCCACGGGATGAGGGGGTTCAACGTGGGGCTCATCTTCCGCGTGCGCACCAGGATCCCGCCCAGCGCCGCCGCGGCCAGCAGCGTCACCAGGATGCCCGACGAGAACACGCCCAGCACGTCACCCTCGGCGACCGTCTCCTTCCACGGGAAGAAGGTCGAGAGCAGCAGCACCGCGGTGCCGCCCAGCGCGAGCTTGTCGGCGAACGAGAGCTCCCACAGGTACTTCTTCGTCTCGATCATCGCGCTGTCGGGATCGAGCTGGCGATCGACCACGAAGGCTTCCCGTTCCTTGCCGGCGTTCTCTTTCCAGTCGGCTTCCGAGAGCTGCGCGCGCCAGTCCTGTTTCTGCGAGGGAGGGGGCGGCGCGTCGTCGTCGTCCGCCGGGCGGCGCTTCGGGGCGGGCGGCTTCGTGCCGGGCGGGCGCTTCTTCGGAGCGGCCGGGCGCGCGCCCACCTTCTTCACGCCGGGCCTGGTGGCGGGGCGCGCAGGGCGCCGTGGCGGCGACGGGGCGGCGTCTTCTTCCGGAGGCGAAGCGTCGAACAACGAGGGGTCGAGCACCGCGTCGCAGTGAGGGCAGACGGCCGCGTCATCGGCCACGTCGTTGTCGCAAGAAGGGCACTTCATCGGCGGGCGCAGTGTAGACGGTCGCGACCGGATTGCACTCGACAAGCTGGGTCAGGGTTCCTACGACGCCCGCCATGCGTTCCGCCCTGATCTCCTCGCTCATCTTGTTCGCCAGCTGTGCCACGTGGACCTCCGACAGCCGCCCGGTGAAGTCGGGGAACAGCGCCGGTCAGGGCGCGCAGGGCCCCTCCAGTGCGCCGCCGCAGCGCAGCGATCTGCAGGCCCTCGCCGATCTCGAAGATCGCCGCTCGCTGGGTGACGGCCGCCTGATGCAGACCGCGATCACCGAGCGTGACCCGCTGGTGCGCAAGCGCGCCTTCCTCGCGCTGGGTCGCATCCAGGATCCCAACACCGCTGGCGCGATGGTCGAGGGCCTCTCCGATCCCGACCCCGGCGTGCGCGGGGAAGCGGCCTTCGCCATCGGTCTGCTGGGGCTCTCGTGGGCGCCGCTGGCCGACGACGTGAAGACGCGCCTCACCACCGGGCTGCTCGAGAAGGAAGCCGCCGAGACCGACGGCAACGTGAAGCTGGCGTTGATCGAGGCCATGGGCCGCGTGTCGACGCCGCCGCTCGTCGAGCGCCTCGCCGATCGCTTGAACGTCGCCGGTGACGTGCAGGCCCGCGCTGCGCTCTCGCTCGGCGTCGCCGCCCGCGCGAAGGTGCCGATGCCGGCGCGCGCGTTCGCGGCGCTGGCGCTGCTGCTCAAGAAGGAGAACGCCATCGGCGCCCGCTACGGCGGGGCGTACGCGCTGCTGCAGACCAAGAACGCGCTCGCGCGGCCGTACCTGCTGATCTGCACCAACGACGACGCCTCGGAGATCCGCGCGCTGTGCGCCAAGGGCCTGGGCGACGTGGGCACCGACGTCGACGCGGTGACGCTCAAGCGGCTGATCGACGACCCCGACTACCGCGTGGCGGTCGAGGCCACGCGCTCGCTCGCCAAGCTGTCAGGCAAGTGCAAGACCGCGGCGTGCCCGGCGATCGGCGCGCTGACCGATCTCTCGTTCCGCATCGAGCGCCTGGTGCGTGGTGACTCCGCCGGTGGTGGGCAGCCGCTGCTTGCCCTCGCGCAGCAGGGGCTCCCCGCGACGGGCAAGAGCCTGCTCGCCTCGCTGCGCAACCAGCTCGCGGCCGCGAAGACCGCGCCCGATCAGAAGACCAAGCTCGACGCCGCCAACCTCGACTGCCGCCTCGCCGCCGCGATGGACCGCATCAACGGCACGCTGTCGGAGGTGATGGGCTGCGGTCACGGGCTGGTCGAGGAGTCGCGCCGGCTGCAGCTCGGGCTCCAGGCGCTGCAGGAGGCCGCCAGGGCCGGCACGCTCGACGGCGCGAAGGTCACCGCCGAGAGCGGCTCGTTCGTGTTTCACAGCGACGGTCGCGTCAAGCTGGCCGCGGTGGAGCTGCTGGGCGAGCTGAAGACCCCGGCTGCGCAGGACAAGGTGCGCTCGCAGCTGCTGGCCACCGACCCGGTGCTCGCGGCGGCGGCGGCCTCGGCGTCGGCCAAGCTCGGTGACAAGTCGCAGATCCCCCAGATTCGCCAGCTCGCGCAGAAGGCGCTGACGATGGTCGACATCGCCCCCACCGTCGCCGAAGCGCTGGCGATGCTCGACGCGAAGGACGCCATCGGCGACCTCGAGGGGTGGCTCAAGTCGCCCCACGCCACCATTCGGCAGTCGGCCGCCGAGGCGCTCACCCGGCTCAAGGGCCAGCCGGTGACCGCCGATCGCGTCGAGCGCCCGATGGAAGGCTCGCGCCCGCAGCTCGCGCCGAAGAACGCCAGACTGATCGTCACCACCGAGAAGGGCGAGTTCGAAGTGTCGCTCTTCACCGAAGACGCGCCGCTGACGTCGGCGAACCTCTTCTCGCTCGCGCGCAAGGGCTTCTTCCGCAACCTCACCTTCCACCGCGTGGTGCCCGACTTCGTGGCCCAGGGCGGCGACCCGCGCGGCGACGGCAACGGCGGCCCCGGCTACACCATCCGCTGCGAGGTCAACCACAAGCCCTACGCGCGCGGCGTGGTGGGCATGGCGCTCTCGGGCAAGGACACCGGCGGCTCGCAGTTCTTCGTCACCGCCGCGCCGCAGCCGCACCTCGACGGCCGCTACACGGCGTTCGGCGAAGTGGTGAAGGGCCAGGAAGTGGTCGACGCGCTCCTCGAGGGCGACAAGATCGTCGAAGTGCGCGCCGCGCCCTGAAGGAGCTCAGCCCTGCACGGCCGGGAACTCGCCGGTCGTGCGGCGGCGGTCGACCTGCTCGAGCTGCTCGATCTCCTGCCGAATGCGCACCCACTCGCTGGGGGGAATCGAGAGGAACACCTTCACCGCGTTCGGGTCGAACTGCGTGCCGGCGAGGCGGCCGATCTCGGTGATCGCCACCTCGAGCGGGCTGCCCTTGCGGTACGGGCGATCGCTGCAGATCGCGTCCATGGTGTCGGCGATGCAGAACAGCCGGGCGCCGATGCAGATCTCCTCGCCCTTGAGCTGGCGCGGGTAGCCCTGGCCGTTCCACTTCTCCTGGTGCTGGTAGACCACCTGGGCGGCGTTCTTCAGGTAGCCGATGTTCTGCAACATGCGGAAGCCGAGCTCGGGGTGCTTCTTCATCTCCACCCACTCTTCGGGCGTCAGCGGCCCTGGCTTGAGCAGGATCGCGTCGCGCACGCCGATCTTCCCGATGTCGTGGAGCAGCGCGCCCTGCTCGATCTGCAGCAGCTCCTCGCCGGCGATGCCCATCTCCTCGGCGATGCGCCGGGTGAAGCGGGCCACGCGCCACGAGTGCCACTGCGTCTCGGTGTCGCGGTAGTCGAGCGCGCGAATCATGCCTTCCAGCAGGCCGCTGGTGCGCTCGGTGACCTGCTGCTCGAGCGTGGCGTTGAGCGTGGTGAGCTGGGCGTTGCGCTCGGCGAGCTCGCGGGTGAGACGCTTGTTGTCCTTCACCAGCCGGCAGTAGTCGATCGACTGCTTGATCACCGTGCGCAGCTCGGCGAGCGACCACGGCTTCGAGAGCAGCTTGAAGACCTCGCCCTCGTTGACCGCCTTCGTCGCCACCTTGAAGTCGTTGGCGGCGGTGATCAGCACGCGCACCGCTTCGGGGTTCTTCGAGCCCAGCGCCTGCAGCAGCTCGACGCCCGACATGTGCGGCATCATGAAGTCGGTCAACACCAGGTCGAAGTCCGTCGCTTCCGCCGCCTCGCGGGGATCGATGTACGGCACCGGGGTGAAGCCCATCGACTTCACGACCTTGCAGATGGCCTCGGTGATGGTCGGGTCGTCATCCACCACCAACACTCTCTCGGTCGCTTCACTCATGCAGAACCGCGCACCATAGTCAGAGATCTTTCGCGCCCATGGGTGTGATGAAGGCACACACTGATTTCCGGGGGAGCGTCGTGAGATCTTTCTCGCCGCGCTGATCTGCTCGCGTACCATTCTCGACATGGCGAGAGGTGGCCCCCCAGCGGGAGCGCGTAGTGAGAAGAAGTCCGTCACCGCGAAGACCGACGGTCCGGTGCCCGTGGTGGTGATGGGGCTCGGGTTCATCGGCCAGGAGATCGCCCGCGCGGCGCTTCAGTCGGAAGAGCTCGAGCTGATCGGCGCGGTCGACAAGTCGCCGTCGCTGTCGGGCAAGAAGTTGTCCGACGTGCTGGGCCTCCCCGCGGGCACCTTCAAGATCAGCCCGACCATCGCGCAGGCGGTGGGGCGGCGGCAGGGCGTGGTGCTGCTCCACGCGACGGGCTCCAAGCTGCCGCAGGTCACCGATCAGGTGCTCGAGGCGCTGTCGCACGGCATGCACGTGGTCAGCACCTGCGAAGAGCTCAGCTTCCCGTGGTTCAACTACGCCGAGCTCGCCGAGAAGATCGATCGCGCCGCCCAGCGGGCCGGCACCACCGTGCTCGGCACCGGCATCAACCCCGGCTTCGTGATGGACCGGCTGGTCTCGACGCTCGGCCAGGTCTGCGGCCCGGTGCGCCACGCGAAGGTCACCCGCACCGTCGACGCCCGCAAGCGGCGTGAGGCGTTGCAGCGCAAGGTCGGCGCCGGACTCACCGAAGACGAGTTCTTCAACCTGGTCGATCAAGACGCCGTCGGCCACGTGGGCCTCGTCGAGTCCACCGCGCTGTGTGCGCTCGGCCTCGGCCTCGACTGCGACGACTTCGAAGAAGAGCTGACCCCGGTGTTCGCCGAAGAAGACATCACCGGCGGCGCCTTCACCGTGAAGAAGGGCCGGGTGGCGGGCATGCACCAGGTCGCGGTGGGCCTCGCCGAAGGGCAAGAAAAGGTGCGGCTCGAGCTCACCATCGCCGTCGGCGCCGACGACCCGGGCGACATCATCGAGATCGACGCCGACCCGCCGGTGCGCCTGTCGATCCCCGGCGGGCTCTCGGGCGATCGCGCCACCGCCAACCTCGTCGTCAACGCCGCGCCGCGCGTCACCGCTGCCCAGCCCGGTCTGCTCACGGTTCTCGAGTTGCCCGCCGCCCGCTGATCTCTCGCCTCGCAAGTCGTCTTCAGAAGGAGCACCGCACCGATGCTCGACCGGAACGCCGTGGGACGCACGACGCCGCCAACGCTGAACGAAGTCGAGAAGGGCGCCATTCGCCGCTTCGCCGAGAGCCTCGGCGACTACAACCCGAGCTACTTCGACGCCGAGTACGCGAAGGCGTCCGGGTTCCCGGGCATCGTGGTGCCTCCGTCGTTCCCGCTCTCGTTCACCTCGAGCGTCGATCTGCGCGAGTTGCTGGGCGTGCCGAGCAAACACCTGCTGCTGGCCGAGTGGAGCGCCGACTACGAGCGCCCGGTGATCGCCGGCGATCGGCTGCTGATGACCACCCGGGTGGTCGAGGTCGGTGAGCGGCCCAGCCCCGCCGGGCGCGTCGAGGTGGCGGTGGTGGAAGACGAAGGGCGCGACGAGCGCGGTCAGCTCGTCCTGAAGATCCGAAGGACCTACGTCGTGCGCAGCACCCGGGAGGCCTGATGCCGCCGCGCAAGCTGTACTTCGAGAACATCCGCATCGGTGACGAGCTGCCCGCGATGGCCAAGGCGCCGCTCGATCGCGTGCAGCTGGCCCGCTACGCCGGCGCCACCGGCGACTTCAACCCGGTGCACGTCGACGAGGTCGCCGCGAAGAACCTCGGCATGCCCTCGGTGGTGGCGCCCAACACCATCGGCATGGGCTTCCTCGGCCAGCTGGTCGGTGACTGGGCCCGCGGCGCGCAGGTGCGGCGCATCGCCTGCCGCTTCTCTCGCATGTTGTGGCCCGGCGACACGCTGGTCTGCAAAGGCCGCGTCGCCGATCGCCACGGGCAAGACGGCAAGTACTTCCTCGAGCTCGACGTGTGGGCCGAGAACCAGAAGGGCGAGCTCGTCATTCGCGGCAACGTCACCCTCAAGGTCTTCTATTCGGTGGAAGACGAGAACCGCCTGCGCATGGGCCAGCCGCCGCTGATCGTCAACGTGCCCCGCGAGTCGATCCGCGTCGCGCCTCCCACGCCCGCCGCCGCCTCCGCTCGCCCCGCGCGCGCCTCGAAGCCCACCCGCGCCAGCAAGCCCGCGAAGGTCGCTCCGCCCAAGCGGAAGCCGATCGCGAAGAAGCCCAAGTCCGCGAAAGCAAAGCGAAAGTAAGGTTTTTCCAACGCACTGCGTTGGCCGATATTGACTTCAGAATCAGCAGCGACTGAGGTCGCGACGCGTTACGTCATTCCGCGTCACGACTTCTCAAGGAGCTGCTGCATGTCTGTTGGAATCAATCGCTACAAGGCTGACCTGCGCGAGTTGTTCTTCGTGTTGTTCGAGCAGTACGACTTCACTTCGTTCGCAGGGAAGGGCCCCTTCGAGGCCTGGGACGTCGAGACCGCGAAGTCGATCCTGAAGGAGACGTACCGCTTCTCGACCGAGGTGCTCGGGCCCCTCAACAGCTCCGGCGATCGTGAAGGCTGCAAGGTCGTCGACGGCCGCGTCATCACCCCCAAGGGCTTCAAGGACGCGTGGAAGCAGCTCTTCGAAGCGGGCCTCAAGCAGATCTCGGTGCCCACCGAGTTCGGCGGCCAGGGCGCGCCGACGTCGCTGTACGTGTTGATCGAGGAGATCACCTCCGGCGCCAACACCGCCTTCAACATGTACCCGGGCCTCGCCTGGGGCGCGGCCGAGGTGATCGCCGAGTGCGGCACCGAGGCGCAGAAGAAGAAGTACGCCGAGCGCATGTTCAACGGCGTGTGGGGCGGCACCATGTGCCTCACCGAGCCGCAGGCCGGCTCTGACGTCGGCGCGGCGTCGACCCGGGCCGTCAAGCAGCCCGACGGCACGTACAAGATCAGCGGCTCGAAGATCTTCATCTCCGGCGGCGATCAGGATCTCACCGAGAACGTGGTGCACCTCGTGCTCGCGCGCGTCGAGAACGCGCCGGCCGGCACCAAGGGCCTTTCGCTGTTCATCGTGCCGCGCGTGCGCAGCGACGCCGACGGCAAGCTCGGGCAGGCCAACGACGTGGCCGTCACGTCGATCGAGCACAAGATGGGCATCAACGGCTCGGCCACCTGTGCGCTGAGCTTCGGTGAGAACGACGGCTGCATCGGCGAGCTCGTCGGCACCGTCGAGAACCAGGGCATGCCGCAGATGTTCCGCATGATGAACGGCGCGCGCATCGCCGTCGGCATCCAGGGCCTCGCCGTCGCCTCGAGCGCCTACTTGAACGCGCTGGAGTACGCGAAGGACCGCAAGCAGGGCGCGCACTTCACCCAGTTCAAGGATCCCAAGGCCGAGCGCGTGGCGATCATCCAGCACCCCGACGTGCGCCGCATGCTGCTCGAGATGAAGGCCACCACCGAGGGCATCCGCTCGTTGGTCGTCAAGCTCGCCAGCCACCGCGATCAGTACCACCTGTACGCCGGCAAGGACGACGAGAAGGCCGCGTACCACATGGGCCAGGTCGACCTGCTGACCCCCCTGGTGAAGGCCTACGGCAGCGACGAGGCCTTCCGGCTGTGTGGCATCGCGCAGCAGGTCTACGGCGGCGCCGGCTTCCTCAAGGACTGGCCCGTCGAGCAGTACACGCGCGACGCGAAGATCTTCTCGATCTACGAGGGCACCAACCACATCCAGGCGATGGACCTCGTGGCCCGCAAGCTCGGCCAGAACGGCGGCGCGAACTTCCAGGCGTTCATGGGCGACCTCTCGGCCTTCGTCGAGGCGAACAAGAACCACAAGGTCTTCGGCAAGGAAGTCGAGTACCTCTCGACCGCGTCCGAGGCGGTGGTCGGCGTGGCGATGGGCATGATGGGCTGGTCGCAGTCGGGCAAGCTCACCCTCGTTCCGCTGGTGGCCAACCGCTTCCTGCTCGCGATGTCGCAGCTCGCCGTGGCCTACCTGCTGCTCGACGCCGGCGTGAAGGCCGAAGCCGCGCTCGAGAAGCTCCCCGCGGATCACGCCGATCGCGCCTTCTACGAGGGCAAGCGGTACTCGGCGCTGTGGTACGCGCGCAACGTGCTCCCGCAGGCGAAGAACCACGCGGAAGTGGCGATGCTCGAAGACGAGACGCCGATGCAGATCACTGACGCGGCCTACGCGAACTTCTAAGCTGCCGCGGCACCACCCTCTCCCTGCGAGCGCAGGGGGAGGGCACCTGGTGAGGGGAGCGTTCGCCTGCAGTCTTTCGCCGCCATCGCGCCGTACGTCGTGCTCGGAACCGCAGCGTTCGTCTTCCCGCTCCTTTTCTTCGTCTCTGCGCCATACGGCCGTCACGCGCGACCGGGCTGGGGCCCCAACGTGCCCGCCAAGCTCGGCTGGGTGGTGATGGAGTCTCCGTCGCTGCTGCTCTTCGGCGCGTTGTGGCTGCAGAACCCCGCCTTCGGCACCCCGCTCGTCACCGTCCTCGGGGCGCTGTGGGTGCTGCACTACACGCAGCGCACGTTGGTGTTCTCGCTGCTGATGCGCGACGAGAACAAGACGCAGCCGCTGATGACCGTGGTGATGGCCATCGTCTTCAACGTGCTCAACGCCACCGGCAACGGCGTGGGCCTTGTCGAGCGCGCGATCGATCTCCCCTTCGTGATCGGGGTGGCGCTGTTTCTCACCGGCTTCGCGATCAACCTGCACGCCGACCACGTGCTGCGCACGCTGCGGAAGCCCGGCGAGACCGGGTACAAGATTCCCTACGGCGGCCTGTACGGGTGGATCAGCTCGCCCAACTACTTCGGGGAGATCCTCGAATGGCTGGGCTTCGCGATCGCCGCGCAGACCCTGGCAGGGTGGGGCTTCGCGGCGTTCACCATCGCCAACCTCGCGCCGCGGGCCATCTCGAACCACCGCTGGTACCGCGAGAAGTTCAGCGACTACCCCACCGGCCGCCGCGCGTTGATCCCCTTCCTGTGGTGAAGCGCGTGGTGCTCAAGCTGCTGGCGCTGCTCGCCGTGCTCTACCTCGGCGTGTGCGTGCTGCTCTTCGTGTTCCAGCGCAGCCTCGTCTTCCCCGCGCCCACCGAGCTGGCGACGCCCGTCGACCTCGAGCGCGTGGAGATCCCCTCCGGCACCTTCGTGCTCTCGCGCGTCGTGCCGGGTGATGGCCCGGTGGTGGTGCACTTTCACGGCAACGGCGAGCAGGTCGCGCACCTGTCGTGGCTCGGGCAGGCGTGGGCCGAGCAGGGCGTGTCGTTCGTCGCGGTGGAGTACCCCGGCTACCCGGGCACCACCGGCTCCCCGTCGGAAGAGGGGCTGCTCGCCGCCGCCGACGCGGCGCTGGTGCACCTCACCGCCACGCTGAAGATCGAACGGTCGCGGCTGGTGCTGGTGGGTCAGAGCGTCGGCACCGGCGTGGCGGTGGCCATGGCCGCGAGAGGGTGGGGCACCAAGCTGGTGCTGCTCTCGCCGTACACCTCGCTGCCCGACGTCGCGGCGCGCTCGTTCTCGTGGGTGCCGGTGCGGCTGCTGATGCGTGATCGTTTCGACTCGAAGGCGCTCGCGCCGAAGCTCACCGTGCCGACCTTGATCATCCACGGCACCGAGGACGAGGTGATCCCCTTCGCGCTGGGTCAGGAACTCTCGACGCTGATTCGGGGCGCGAAGCTCGTCGCGCCCGCGGGGCGGCATCACAACGATCTGTGGGACGACCCGCGCGTGCAGGACGCGGTGTTCGAGTTCGTGGTGCTCAGCGACCCGTAGTCACTTCTGCTGGCCGTCGCGCACGCCGATCGCGAGCTGACCGAGCCCGGCGCCCTTCGCCATCTCCATCACCTCGACGACCTTGCCGTGGGGCACGCCCTCGTCGGCCTGGACGATCACCATGGTGTCGGGGTTCTTGCCCTTCGCGTCCTCGAGCGCCTTCTTCAGCTCGTCGGGCGTCACCACGTCGCCGCCCAGCACCAGCCGCCCGTCGGAGAGGATCGCGATCGACAGGTCCGTCGCCTGGGTCGCCACGTCGGCCGCGCCACCGGCGGGCAGGTTCACCTTGAGCCCGGCCTTCGCGCCGTTCGACGAGTTCACGATCACGCTGCTGGTCACCATGAAGATGATCAGCAGCACGAGGAAGATGTCGGTGAGCGGGGTGATGTTGATGTCGCTGAAGCCGCCGCCGTCCTCGAGCCCGAGGTCGTCGTCTTTGCGCCCGCCGCCAGGACCGCCGATCGCCATGGGTCAGCTCGCCGAGGGAGGCTGCGAGTCGGTGGTCGTCGCGGGCAGCTTGCCGTTGGGCGAGGCCTCGCGGAGCAGCTCGACGAACTCCTCGGCGATCAACCGGAACTCCGCCGCCAGCCGCGAGAGCCGCGCCTGGAAGATGTTGAAGAGCACCACCGCCTCGACGGCCACGATGATGCCCACCGCAGTGGCGATCAGCGCCTCGGAGATGCCCGACATCACCGCCGCCGAACCGCCGCTGCCGCCCGACTCCACGTCGAGGCCGAGATCCTTGAACGAGCGCATGATGCCCCACACCGTGCCGAACAGGCCGACGAAGGGCGCCGTCGCGCCGATGGTGCCGAGGATCCACAGCCCGCGCCGGAGCTTGAGCAACAACTGCACGCGCTCGCGCTCGACGACCGCGTCGAGGTTGGGGCCGGTGCTCTTGGTGGCGCGCTCGAAGCCCGAGCGGAAGAGATCGGCCGACAGCGTCGTCGAGCGATCCGCCGCCGAGCGCGCCGCCGCGACCTCGCCGCGCAGCAGGTGGCGCGCGATGAGCTGACCGAGCTCGCGGCCCTTCGGCCCGACGCCCCACAGCGAGATGACGCGCTCGATGGCCACGCCGATCGCCAGGACCGACGCCAGAAGGATGACCACGATGGTGAAGCCACCGAGGCGGAGGTAGTGGAGCAGCTCGTCGAAGCTCATCGCGAAAGAGGCTATTAGCGGCAAAGGATGCCCGCCGCCATGGTGCCTCAACGCCGCACGTTGCTCCTTCTTCCCCTGGTCCTCGCGCTGGCCGGGTGCCCCAAGCGTCTCGTCGACTACGGGAAGGACGGCGCGCCCACCAGCGCGGAAGATCTCCTCAGGCGCGTCAACTACGCCGAGGCGCAGATCTACTCGCTGAAGGGCGACGGCCGGTTGGGGGTCGATACGCCCCAGGGCAAGGGCTCGGTGACGCTCTTCGTGGCCGTCACCCACCCGGCGCTGATCCACATCGAGCAGCTCGACTTCTTCGGCCGGCCCCAGGGGGTGTTGGTGACCGACGGCACCCGCTTCGGGCTCTACAACTCGGAAGACGGGAAGTACTACCGGGGCCCCGCCACGCCTGCGAACCTGGGGCGCTTCCTGCCGATCGTGCTCCCTCCTGCCGAGCTCGCCGCGGTGATGCTGGGTCGTGCGCCGCGCGTGCCCGATGGCGCGTTGTCGATGCGCTTCGACGATCAGCAGCAGCTGTTCGAGCTGATCATCACCCGCGGCCAGGTGAAGCAGACGTTGCTGGTGCAGCCGCCGAGCTACCGCGTGGTGAAGAGCACCGCCGAGAACGTCGCGGCCTACGATCTCGCCTTCGCCAACATCGTCACCGAGGGCTCCGCCACCTTGCCGAAGCAGGTGCTGCTCGACGCGAAGAGCGCCCGGACGTCGATCGAGCTCGTGTGGAAGGAAGTGGAGATCAACGGCGCCCCCGACCTCACCCTCTTCGATCTCGAGCCGCCCGAGGGCGTGCCGGTCGTCGAAGTGGATGCGAGCGGCAAACCGCGCGAACCTGCGCCGCAGTGATCCGCCTCGCGTCCCTCGCCGTCGTCCTCGCGCTGTCCGGGTGCCAGCGGTGCGGAGGCGCGGCCCCCAAAGGCCCCGACGCTGCCTGGCTGGAAGGTCGCCTCACCCCCGAGACCGGCGCGCCGCGCGAGGGAGGCACCCTGGTGGTGCGCGTGCCGATCGAACCGGTGGGGCTCACGCGGCTTCACGATCGCTTCAATGAAGGCACGATGGTCCGGCTCACCGTGGGTCCGATCTACGAGACGCTGACCCGGCTCGCGCAGACGTGGTCCGAGAGCGACGATCACCTCACGCTCACCATCACCCTGCGCGAGGGCGTGAAGTTCCACGACGGGCACGTGCTCGACTCGCACGACGTGAAGGCCACGATCGACGTGGTGATGAACGAGCAGCTGCCGACCGCGGGCTTCAGGGCGTCGCTCGAGACGCTGTCGTCGGTGGAGACGCCGGACCCGCGCACGGTGATCGTCCGTTGGTCGAAGCCATACTTCCTCGCTACGCACACGCTGCTCGCCGCGCTGCCCGTGATGCCCGCCAGCGCGCTCGTCGGCGACTTCGACACCTTGCCCATTCACCGCGCGCCGATCGGCACCGGGCCGTTTCGTTTCGAAAAATGGGACCCCGGCACGTCGATTTCGCTCGTGCGCGCCGACGACCGCGCCCACCTCGAGCGCGTGGTGTACCGCTTCGTGAAGGACGACCCCGCCGCGATGCAGGCCTTCGAGAAGGGCGAGTTCGGCCTGATGACGCGCCTGACGCCGTCTGCGTGGCGCGCCCTGGAGTCGCAGCCGTGGGCGTGGCAGCGCACCCAGCGCATCGCCTTCCCCGAGAACACCTGGGCGTGGCTCGGCTTCAACCAGCGCAAGGCGATGTTCGCCGACGTCGCCACCCGCCGCGCGCTGGCGATGCTCTACCCGGCCGACACCATCGAGAAGACGGTCGATCTCGGGCTCGAGCCGCGCACCACCTGTCCCTACTACCCGGGCTCGAAGAGCTGCGACCCCACCGTCACGCCGCTGCCCTTCGATCCCTCCGCGGCGAAGCGGCTGCTGGCCGAAGCAGGGTGGACCGACGCCGATCATGACGGAGTGCTCGAGCGCGAGGGCGTGAAGTTCTCGTTCGCGTTCCTCGCGGCCGCGCAGTCCGTGAAGATGACGAAGCTGTTGCCGCTCTTCCTCGACACCTTGAAGGCGGCCGGCATCGACGCGCGCATCGAGACCGTCGACGTCTCGGCGTACCTCAGCCGCGTGCGCGCGCACGACTTCGACGCGATGGCGCTGAGCTGGTCTTCCGCCGACGAGGTGCAGGACAACTTCGCCAACTTCCATTCCTCGCAGGCGGAGTCGGGCAACAACTTCCTCGGCTACCGCAACCCCGAGGTGGACCGGCTGCTCGAGCAGATCCGCGACGACTTCGACGCCGAGCACCGCGCGTCGCTCGAGCGCGAAGTGCACCGCCGCGTGTACGCCGATCAGGCCTACCTCTTCATGGGGCGCCGTCCCGCCCTCGACGCCGCCGCGCGCTCGGTGCACGGGCTGAAGCCGTCCCTGGGCTGGTACGATCTCTCGGCTGTCTGGATCGCGAACTGAGATGCGCCGCTACGTGCTCCGCCGCCTGCTGCTGATGGTGCCGACCTTCCTCGGCATCACGGTGCTCACGTTCGCCGTCGCGCAGCTGGCGCCGGGTGATCCCTTTTCGCTCGAGACCGAGAGCGCAGGGCTGACGGCCGACGCGCTGGCCCGACAACGCGCCAATGCCGGGCTCGACGCGCCGATCCCGCTGCAGTTCGCGCGCTGGGTCTCGCGCGTGGTGCGCTTCGACTTCGGCCGCTCGCTCATCGATCAGCGCCCGGTGCTCGAGAAGCTCGGCGAGGCGATGCCGCGCACCGCCCTCGTGGCAGGGCTGGCGCTGCTGCTGGGCTTCGGGCTCGCCGTGCCGCTCGGCGTGTTCCTCGCGACGAACGCGCGGCGACGGTGGGCGAGGGTGCTCGAGGCGACGCTGCTCATCGCCTGGAGCGTGCCTTCGTTCTGGCTCGCGGTGCTGTTGCTGATGTTCTTCGCCGGTCCGCGCTACCTCGACTGGTTCCCCGTGCAGGGCCTCGCCGACGGCGGCTTCGTGCTCCCGGTGATCTGCCTCACCTGGCCGACGCTGGTGATCGCCACCCGGCAGGTCCGCTCGGCGATGGAAGAGGCGCTGCGCCAGGACTACGTGAAGGCCGCGCGCGCTCGCGGCATCCCCGAGCGTCGGGTGATCTGGAACCACGCCCTGCGCAACTCGCTGTTGCCGGTGGTGACCATGCTCGGCCTGCACCTCCCGTTTCTGGTGGGCGGCAGCGTGGTGATCGAGCGCATCTTCGGCATCCCCGGCATGGGGCTGCTCGCCTTCGATTCGATCGGCACGCGTGACTACCCGACGGTGATGGGCGTGGCGACGGTGATGGCGGTCGTCACCATGTTCTCGATGCTGCTGGTCGATCTCGCGTACGGCTTCATCGATCCCCGCATTCGCGTGGAGCGGGCAGGGTGAGGCGCCTCTGGGCCGATCGAGGCGGTCGTCGCGCGCTCCTCTTCCTCGGGGCGCTCCTGGGCGTCGCGCTGGGCGCCGATCTGCTCGCCTCCGAGTTCCCGCTCGTGGTGCGCGTGGGCGGGAAGACGCACTGGCTGCCGTGCGTGACGAAGCCGGTCGACCTCGATCTCTCGAACCCGGAGTGGCTCGTTCGCACCCCCATTCACTTCGGTCCGCTGCAGACCCTCGCCGCCACCGGAGAAGATCGACCTCAGCCTCCGCCCTGGGCGCCCGACACGGTCCACTGGCTGGGCACCGACGAGCTCGGCCGCGACGTCGCCGCGCGCCTCGTGCACGGCGCCCGCGTCAGCCTGTTCGTCGCGTTCTTCACGGTGCTCATCTCGCTGGGCATCGGCCTCGTGATCGGAGGGCTCAGCGGCTACGCGGGCGGCCTGGTCGACGCTGCCCTCTCGCGGCTGCTCGAGGTGATGCAGACGTTCCCTTTGGTCTTCTTCCTGATTGCGTTGTTGTCGATCGTCCGCGTGCAGTCGTTGTGGCCGCTGGTGATCGCCCTCGCGCTGACCCGGTGGACCGAGGTGGCCCGGCTGGTCCGCGCCGAGGTGCTGTCGCTCGAGTCTCGGGAGTTCGTGCTCGCCGCCCGCGCGCTCGGCGCGTCCCCCGCGCGGATCATCGCTCGCCACCTGATCCCCAACGCGCTCGGACCCGCCCTGGTGGTGGCCACCTTCGGGGTCGGCTCGGCGATCCTCCTCGAGACCGCGCTGTCGTTTCTGGGCATCGGCGTCGCGCCGCCCACCGCGAGCTGGGGAGAACTCCTGACCGAAGCCCATCGCACCCTTCACCACCCCGGAGCATGGTGGTTGGCCCTGTTTCCCGGGCTGGCGATCGCCTCCACCGTGCTCGCCGTGAACGCGCTGGGTGAAGCCGTGCGTCGTTCAGTCGACGGCCGGGCGTAAATGGTTAGAATCCCTCGCGCTCATGGCCATCCGACTCGGCGACCTCCTCGTCAAAGCGAAAGTGATCAACGAGAGCCAGCTGAAGGCAGCGCTCGCTGAACAGCAAAAGTGGGGCGGCAAGCTCGGTGAGCTCCTCGTGCGCATGAACTTCCTCACCGAAGACATGCTGGTGAAGGCGCTCAGCAAGCAGATGACCGTGCCGTCGGTGAACCTCGAGACCATTCAAGGCATCCCGCCGCACGTGCGCGCCAAGGTGCCGCCCGAGGTGGCGCGCGATCTCGTCGCGTTGCCGCTGCAGCTGCGCGACGACGGCAAGACGCTGCTGGTGGCGATGGCTGAACCGCAGAACCTCAAGCAGCTCGACACGCTGCGCTCCGTCAGTCGCTGCCGAATCACCCCGCAGCTCGCCGGCCGGCAGGCCATCGCGCGCGCCTTCGCCCGCTTCTACGAGGGCGAGGCCGACGTCGGCGACGTGGAAGACAGCTTCAAGCTCGTCGACGCGCAGGGCCACACGCTGATCAAGTCGGCCGAGGAGATCAAACTCGACCGCAAGCCCACCGGCCCGCAGCCCATCGCGCGCCCGCCTCCGCCGCCGCCCGCTCGTGTCACCGCCGAAGTGCCCGCCTCGACGAGCGGCAAGTCGCCGTCCGACATGCTGCGCGCCATCGAAGACGCCCAGCGCAAGGAGGTCACCGCGCTCAAGGGCATGGTCGAGCTGCTGATCGAGAAGGGCGTCTTCACGCGTGAGGAGTACCTGGCGAAGGTGAAGCGCTGATCGGCTGAGGCGATGCGAAAGAAGCTCGGCGAGATCCTGGTGGCGTCGGGCGCGGTGGGCGACGCAGACGTCGAGGCTGCGCTCAACGACCAGAGCGCGGGCGAGCCCAACCGCCTCGGCGATCTGCTCGTCGCGACCGGGAAGATCACCTCCACCCAGCTCGCGCACGCGCTCGCCGAGCAGTACGAGCTGCCCTACGTCGACCTGCCGCCGCTCCCGCAGGCGGTGCTCGACCTGGTGCCGCTCGAGTTGCAGCGCCAGTACCGCTTCGTGCCGCTCAAGTCCGACGGGACCGAGCTGCACATCGCGATGGCCGATCTCGCGAACGTCGAGGTCCTCGCCATCCTCGAGCAGCAGTGGACGAAGGTGCACGTCAACGTCGCCACCGGTGACGAGATCGACGCGCTCCACAACACGCTGTCGGGCATCTTCAAGACCTCCTCGCCCGACCTGCCGAGCGTGGCCCCCTCAGTCGATCCGGTTGACGATCTCTTCGGAGGCCTCGAGCTCGACGCAGAGCCGGTGCTCTCGGCGCCGTCCCCCGTGCCGTCGATCGCGCCCGTCGCTCCGGCGATCGAGGCGCCGCGGCCGTCACCTTCGCTGCATGCCTCCGCGTCCCCCGGGGTCGACGATCTGTTCGGCGATCTGAACCTCGAGTCGGAGCGCACCGGCATCCCCGCCAGGCCTCCCGACGCGACGCCGCCCCCTGCGACCGAGCTGGCGCCGGCTGAAGAAGAAGAGGACGCGGTGCTCACCGAGGAGCCCGTCGAAGAAGAGCCGCCGATGGTCGAGGCCGTGCGTGAGACCTCGGGCCCGGTGCTCGAGGGCGTGCGCGAGGTCACCGTGGAGCCCGCGGAGATCTTCCCGGAAGGTTCAGGCCCGGTGCTCGACGGCGTGCGCGAAGGCACCGGCCCCCTGCTCGACATGTTGGTCGACGGAGGCGGGACGGGCCCGGTGATCGACACGCCTTTCTTCCGCGACTCGTCGATCGGCGATCTGGTGCCGCCGATGGCCGATCTGCCGTTCTCCAGCGACTCGGCGCTCGCCCGCCTCGCGCTCGTCGCGCCGGGCGTCGCCGCGCCTGCGCAGCCGATCCCCGCCTCGTCGCCGTCGAGCTCGGGCGAGCAACTGCCCGACTGGCTCAAGGACACCGGCCCCGCCGCGGCCGTGCCGGTCGCCGGTAGCACTCCCGGCACGTGGACCGGCGCGCTCGATCACCTCGCCCCCTCGAAGCTGGTGCTCGGACTGACGCGCGCGCTGCTCGCCCGTGGGCTCGTCACCGAAGAAGAGATCCTGGCGGCGCTGGGCCAGAAGAAATGAAGGGTCTGGAGGTGACCGGGCTGCGCGTCGAGCTCGGGCCGCTCTCGCTGGTCGACGACTTCTCGTTCTCTCTGGGCGCAGGCCGGGTGCACGCGGTGGTTGGTGAATCGGGCAGCGGCAAGTCGCTGTCCGCGCTCGCGCTGCTCGAGCTGCTTCCCGAGGGCGCGACCTCCAGCGGCGTGGTGACGCTCGACGGGCAGCCGCACCGGGGCCGCGCGGGTCTGGCGATGGTGCTGCAGGAACCGCTCAGCGCGCTCAACCCCGTCATCTCCATCGGCGAGCAGCTGCGCGAGACGCTGGTGGCGCGAGGCGAGACCGGCGACCTCCGCGGCCGCTGCGTGGCGTTGCTGAAGGAGGTGGGCCTCGATGACGCGGAGGCCCGGCTCGGCTCGTTTTCTCACCAGCTCTCGGGCGGGCAGCGCCAGCGCGTCGCCATCGCCTGCGCGCTCGCCGCCGCCCCGCGGGTGCTGATCGCCGATGAGCCCACCACCGCCCTCGACGCGTCGATGCGCGGCGTGATCCTCGCGCTGCTGCGCCGGCTCGCGAAGGAGCGTGAGATGGGCGTGTGGCTCATCACTCACGATCTCCACTCGGTGCGCGAGGCCAGCGACGAGCTCACCGTGATGTACGCCGGCCGGGTCGTCGAGCGCGGCCCGACCGCGAAGGTGCTCGGGCACCCGCGTCACCCGTACACCGTCGCGCTCCTCGCCTCGAGCCCGCGCGCGACCACCCCCGGCACGCGCCTGCCTTCGATCCCTGGCGCGGTGCCCCTCGCGCGCGAAGTGATCTCCGGCTGTCGCTTTCATCCTCGCTGCCCGCGCGCGGTCGAGCGGTGCCGGGTGGAGCGGCCGCTGCTGAAGGACGACGTCGCCTGCCTGCTGGAGTCGTCGCCGTGACGCTCTCGGCGACCGACGTGAAGGTCCGCTACCGCTCGGCCGGCCGGGTCGTCGATGCCGTGCGCGGCGTCTCACTGCAGGTCGATCGCGGGGAGCGCGTCGGGCTCATCGGAGAGTCGGGCAGCGGCAAGTCGTCGCTCGCGCGCGCGCTCCTCGGCCTCGAGCCCCTCGCGGGCGGGGTGGTGCAATTCGACGGGCAGCCGATGCACGGCGCGCCCCGCGCGCTGCGCCGCCGGTTTCAGCCCGTGTTTCAGGATGTCGGCGCCGCCCTCGATCCGCGCCAGCGCATTCGCGACGTGTTGGCCGAGCCCTTCGAGATCCACGGCGTGCGCTTCGACGACGAGACGCTCGAGGCGCTGCTGGCCCAGGTGCAGTTGAGCGCCGAGCTGCTCGAGCGGCTTCCGCGTGAGCTGAGCGTGGGGCAGCGGCAGCGCGTCAACCTCGCCCGGGCGCTGGCGCTCGAGCCTGAGTTGCTGCTGCTCGACGAGCCGGTCAGCGCGCTGGACGTCAGCGTGCAGGCGCAGGTGATCAACCTCCTGCAGGAACTCGTGCGCTCCCGGAACCTGGCGTTCCTCGTCATCACGCACGACCTCGACGTGGTGGCGCACCTCTGCGAGCGGGTGCTGGTGATGTTCGAAGGGCAGCTCGTCGAAGCCGGCCCCGTCGCGCAGATCCTCGAGCGCCCCGCGCACCCGTACACGCAGCAACTGGTGGGAGCGCGCTGACGTGTTCTGGCTCAGCCACCACCCGCCCGACGAGCTCGACCGCTGCTACCGGTTGGGCGCGGTCCACGTCTGCGCGCGGTGCCTGGGGACCTACCCGGTGATGTTCGCGGCGATCGTCGCGCAGGTGGCGCTGCGGTTCCCGCTCGAGCACCCCCTCGACGTCCCGCTCTGCGTCGCCCTGGTGCTCCCCGCGACGATCGACTGGGCCCTGGGTCGCTTCGATCCCCACCGCTTCAGCAACGCGTGGCGCACCCTGACGGGGATCTTTCTGGGACTGGGCCTGGGCCGGAGCCTGTTCATTCATCTTCAGCGGCCCATGCCCACCGCGCTCGTCGCGCAGGGGTTGGTCGTGACAGGCATCGCTTTGCCTGTCATTTTCATCGCTTACCGGCAAAAACGTCGGCGGTAGATCAACTGGCGTCACCCATTCGTTCAATGGGGACGACTACACGAGGATTCGGTTGGGACCTGCGACTTCGGACGAGCAACTCATGCTCGCTTTCAAGTCCGGTGACGCTCGAGCGTTTGCGACGCTCGTCCAGCGCCACCGAGGGCCGGTCTACAACTTCATCCTCAGGTACGTCGGTCATCGGCAGAGGGCCGAAGACGTGCTGCAGGAGACATGGCTCAAAGTGGTGCGCAGCAGCAGCGAGTGGCAGCCGAAGGCCCGGTTCACCACCTGGGTCTATACGATCGCGAGGAACCTCTGCGTGGACAGCGCGCGGAAAGAGAGCTTCCGGAAGACCGATTCGCTCGACGCGCCGGCGTCGAACGACGAGTCCGATGGTCGCACGAAGGGCGAGCTGGTCGCCGACCCGATGGGGCAGACGCCCGACCGCGCGGCCCACAACACCCGGCTGCGCCCGCTGATCGAGCAGGCGCTGCTGAGCCTTCCGTCGGAGCAGCGTGAAGTCTTCCTGCTCCGTGAGTACCAGGGCATCGGGTTCAAGGAGATCGCCGAGGTCACCGGGGTGAACGAGAACACGGTGAAGAGTCGAATGCGCTACGCGCTGGAAGGCCTGCGCAAACGACTGGGGGAACTGGGAGTGGATGGAGAGTTGATCAACGCAGAAGGGACAGTGGCCTGACGTCATGAAGAACGCTGCGCACCAGTACGAGGACAAGCTCCTCGAGTTCGCCTACGGCGAGCTTTCACAGCACGAGGCCGAGGCGGTCGACGCCCACGTGCGTGGGTGCGCAAACTGCGCTGAGGCGCTCGCCGAGATCCGCAGCGTGCGCGCCACCATGGCCGCGCTGCCCGCCGAGCCCGCGCCCGACGCTGGCCTCGAGTCGTTGCTCGCCTACGCGGCCCAGGCCGCCGAACGAAACGCCGCCGCCGCGAAGCCGTCGGTCTCGATCTGGAAGCGCTTCCTCACGCCGATGGTCTCGTTGATGGCGCTCGCCACCGTGGGCGTCATCGCCTGGCGCGCGAATCAGGAGTTCGACACCAGCCCCGCGTCGGCCGCCGCTGACGGCAAGCTCGAGGCGATGGTCGAGAAGCAGAAGCGCAAGGCGCAGGAACAGCCCGAGGGTGCGCAGGTTCAGCAGAACGTGCCGGCCGATCTGCCCGCGGCGCCGGTGGTGGCCGCCGTCGCGCCGCAGGTGCCTGAGCCCCAGCGCGAAGAGAAGAAGAGCGTCGCGAAGGCCGAAGAGCTCAACAAGGCGATGGCCGGCAAGCTGGGGAAGGGGGACGCGTGGGGCGAGCCGGGCACCGCCGCGCCTGCTCCCCAGTCGGTCACCCGTCGCGCGTCGCCGAAGACCAAGTCCGCGGCGGACGAGCTGCGCCAGGACTTCTCCAACGCCGCCCTGCGCGGTGCCAACGAGCCGCTCGCCGACGACGGCGTGCAGGGTGGGGCGCGCGCGAAGGACGTGGCGCCTCCGCCGCCTCCTCCCAAGCCGGCGAAGACGGCGCCGGTGGTGCTGAGCGCCGACCCCAGCGCCCCTTCGTACGGGCTCGGCTCGGGCGGCGGGCTGTCGACCCAGGAGGCGAAGCCCGCGCCCAGGCCGGTCGAGAAGAGCGCGAAGGAAGAAGAGTCCCGCGCGCGCGCCGAGGTCGCCACTGCCCCGACCACGCCGGCGCCGACACCGGCCCCGTCGTCTGCCCCGCCGATGAAGAAGGCCTCGCGCGGCAGCTACTCGCTCGCGCCGCTGGGCTCCACGTCTTCGGGCTACGCGGGTGATGACTCCGTGGCCCTCGACAAGTCCGACGCGCTCGGCGTGGACAACGACGCGAAGTTTGCCGAGCGTTCGCGCGCCGAGCAGCGCACCAGATCGCTCGAGGCGGCGCGGGTGGCGTCGAGCCGTGGCGATCGCGCCGAAGAGATCCAGCTCCTGCTCCAGACGCTGCAGAACGGCGCCACCGGCTACGAGAAGACCGAAGCGCTCAAGCGACTGTGCGACGCCTACGAAGCGCTGGGCGACACCGCCCGGGCGGACCCGTACTGCGACCAGCTCCTGCGCGAGTTCCCCAACACCGTCGCCGCGAAGGTCGTCACCGAGCGCCGCAACCGCGTGCAGCGCGCCGGGCCCAGCTCCGCGTCCGACGCCAGGAAGAAGGCCGCGCCCGCCGAAGCCGCCCCGGCGCAGTCGTACTGAGCCGTTCGGGTGACGGTGCCGCACGACGCTGCAACCGACGACGCGGTCCGTGCGACAATGCCCTTCGTGCATGCCCCCCGACGCCAGCGCCGAACCGGTCAGGCCATGCTCGAGTACTCGATGCTCAACTGGCTGGTGATCGTCGCCCTCGTGCTCAGCGCGACGGTGCGCGTCATTCCCGGGCCGCGCGTCTCGACGTCAGCGACCAGGCCGCCGATGAGCCTGATCGACATGTTCCTGTACGCGTACCAGGTGCACTACGACACCTACTTGTACTCCCTGAGCCTTCCGTTCCCGTAAGAAGGGTTCCTTTGACACCCGGGATCGCCGCTCTGGTAGCATCCCTCTGACTTTTCGCGCTTTTTTGGTCGCGCACGGCAGTTTGTCGCATGTCGCTTTCGGAGACCTGTACGAATGCTCAAGGGAAAAGCCCCACTCATCGTCGCCATCGTTCTTTTCGTCATTGGCTTTGGCGTCTCCTTCTCCGCCATCCAGAAACAGAAGAATGACGTGCGCAAGGGATGGAACCTCGTCCCCGTCGTCGTGTCCGCGGTCGACATCTCCGAAGGTACGGTGGTGACGATGGAGATGATCAGCCAGCGCTCGATCCCCGAGCAGTTCGTGACGTCGTCGGTCGTGAAGCCCGACTCCGCGAGCTACATCGTGAACCAGAAGGTGCTGGTCGCGCTGCAGGCCGGTGACCCGCTGCTGTGGAGCCAGTTCGAGACCACCAAGGCCGCCGAACGCCTCTCGACCAAGGTGCAGAAGAAGGCCCGCGCGATCACCATCGAGGCCAAGTCGACCACCGCCGTCGGCGGCTGGGTGCGCCCCAACGATCACGTCGACATCATCGGCACCTTCAAGGACCCGGCGACCAACGAGCAGGTCGCCGTCACGCTGCTGCAGAACGTGATCATCCTCGCCACTGGCAAGATCACCGGCACCACCAACATCAACCTCATCCCCGAGAACGAGCGCTCGTACGGCCACGTCTCGCTGCTCGTCATTCCGGAAGAGGCCGAGATCCTCGTGCTCAGCCAGGAGCTGGGCAACCTGACGCTCTCGCTGCGCAACGAAGAAGACATCGACGTGCTCGAGGAGCGCGGCCGCGCGACGATCAACACGCTGCTCTCGGGCGAGCGCACCAAGGTGCTGCAGCAGAAGCGCTTCAACACCATCCAGGTCATCCGCGGCGCGGCTGCGAGCGACACGCGCGGCGCGGCGGCTCCGGAATAACGGAAGGAGACCGCCCCGCATGTTTGCTGCGATCGCCAGTCTGCTGCTCGCCGGAGGAACGTTCTTCCTCGCGCTCGTCGTGATGGGCGTGCTCGGCAAGGCGTACGAGCAGTACCAGGAGCGCTACATCGTCAAGTCGATGAACGACTTGAGCGACATGTTCCTGTTCATCGACCCGCGCCAGATGCTGGTGCTCAACATCGCCTCGATGATCGTGCTCGGCGGGTTCTCGTACCTGCTCATCAACCCGCTGGTGGCGATCGGCGCCTTCATCTTCGGCTTCTTCCTGCCGATGATCATGGTGAAGCACTACCGCACCAAGCGGATCAAGAAGTTCAACACCCAGCTCGTCGACGCGCTCCAGGCGATGGCCAACGCCTTCAAGGCCGGCCTCACCTTCCAGCAGTCGATCGAGCAGGTCTCGAAGGACGCGATGCCCCCGCTCCAGCAGGAGTTCGGGCTCTTCGTGAAGGAAGCCAAGCTCGGCGTGCCGATCGAAGAGGCGCTCAACAACATGAGCAAGCGCGTGGGCAGCGACGACCTCGAGCTGGTGTCCACCGCCACCAACATCAGCCGGCAGCTCGGCGGCAACATGGCTGAGATGTACGAGACGCTGTCGACCACCATCCGCGAGCGGTTCCGCCTCGAGGGCAAGATCGACGCGCTCACCGCGCAGGGCAAGCTTCAGGGCTGGGTGGTGTCGGCCATGCCGCTCGTGCTGGGCATGGTGCTCAACTACATGCGCCCCGACCTGATGCAGCCGATGCTCGATCACATCTTCGGCTACGTGCTCGTCGCGGCGATCATGCTCATGGAGATCATGGGCGTGCTCCTCATTCGCCGCATCACCAACATCGACATCTGAAGGTGCACCCGTGAACATGCCTGAACTCTGGGTGACCGTGCTGATGGGCGTCGCGGCGGTGCTGTTCGCCGGCGCGGCGGGCATGGCCGGTCTCGGCGTCTCGAACGTCGTCACGCCCTTCCTCGTCGAGGTCAAAGAAGAGTCTGCCGGTGGCGTCGCCGGCGCCGGCTCGGTCGTCGTACGCAAGCTGGGCGTCATGAACCGCAAGTTCATGTGGCCCGGCTACGAGGACAAGATGCGCCGCAGCCTGATCAAGGCCGGCGAGCCGAAGACCTACAAACCCGAAGACATCATGGCGCTGCAGGAGATCGGCTTCATCGTCGGTCTGCTCTTCGGCCTCGTGCTGGCCAACGCCATCGACTTCAACCTCGCGTGGTCGCTGGTCGTCGCGCTGATCGGCCTCTTCTACCCGCTCATCTGGGTCAACGATCAGGTCAACAAGCGCCACCTGCAGATCAGCCGCGCGCTGCCGTTCAACCTCGACCTCCTCACGCTGTCGGTCGAAGCCGGTCTCGACTTCACCGCCGCGCTGGCGAAGGTGGTCGAGAAGGGCAAGGCGGGCCCGCTGCGTGAAGAGCTGGCGCTGGTGCTCAAGCAGCTGAAGATGGGCAAGACGCGTGAAGAGGCGCTCAAGTCGATGATCGCCCGCGTCGATCTCCCCGCGCTCAGCCAGTTCGTCACCGCGCTCATTCAGGCCGACAAGATGGGCACCTCGCTCGGCAAGGTGCTGCGCATTCAGTCGACCCAGCTGCGCATCGAGCGCACCCAGCGCGCCGAGAAGCTGGCCAACGAAGCGCCGGTGAAGATGCTCTTCCCGCTCATCGCCTGCATTTTCCCCACGGTCTTCATGGTGCTGTTCGGGCCGATCGTATTCGCGTTCATGTACGGAAACGTCACGGGCTAATCCATGCCTCCTCCCCCCTCTGGAAAGCAGCCTCCTCCTCGCCGCGCGACGGGCGTCGCCGCCGCGGCGCGTCCTCCAACGGGTGGAACGCCGCCGGTGCGTCGGCAGACGTCAGCCGCGCCTCGCGTCAAGCCGTCCTCGAAGTTGATCGCCCAGGCCGGCCCTGCCTCCGGCCAGGAGTTCGCGCTCGAGGGTGACGAGCTGGTGATCGGCCGCTCGGCAGACAACCCGGTCTCCATCCCCGACACCTCCGTCAGCCGCAAGCACGCGCTGGTGCGCAAGACCGCCGAAGGGTGGGCGGTGAGCGATCTCGGCTCGGGCAACGGCACCATGCTCAACGGCGAGGCGATCGCCGACGAGACGCAGCTCAACGAAGGCGACGTCATCACGCTGGGCGACACCGAGCTGCGGTTCTCGGGCGGCGTCGACGCGGCGGCGGGTGAGTCGACGGCCGAGATGCCGACCGGGGGGCGCGCGCGTCCTCCGGTGCGCACCGCGCGCAACGGCGGCGGGGCGATCGAGCGGTCCACGGGGCGCGGTCGGCCGGTGCGCACCTCGCGCATGGCCGAAGATCCCGAAGAGGCGAAGAAGAAGCGCCGCAAGGTGGTGCTGATCGCCGGCGGCTCGCTGGTGGTGATCATGGCGCTCGCCGTGGGCTGGAAGGCGATCGACAACAAGCGCCAGGCCGCCGCGCGCGTCGCGATGCTCGCGGGCAAAGAGCACCAGTCGATGATGGCCGACCTCTTCAAGGAGGCGAAGTCGCTCGTCCGTCAGGGCAAGTGGGTCGAGGCCAAGGCCAAGCTCGAAGAGATGGTGGCCGAAGACGCCGAGTACGAGCCGCGCCAGGTCGAGAACTACATGAAGATCGCCGACGCCGAGATCCCAAACCAGGGGCTGCTCGCCGAGGCGAACGAGGCGATCGGCAAGGGCGAGCTGGCGAAGGCCTTCAACGCGCTGGCGAAGGTGAAGACCACCACCCAGGAAGCCGCCGTGCGCACCGCGAAGGACGCGCTCGACGCGAAGGTGGTGGAGAAGCTGGCCGAGGCGCGCGGGCTGCTCGCGTTCGCCAGCGACCTGCAGAAGATGGAGCAGCTCAAGGCGCTGTGCGAAGACATCCTCGTCGCGCGGGCGGAAGATCGCGAAGCCTCGGAGCTCAAGAAGCAGGCCGAGACCGCCATCTACCGCATCAAGAACCCCACCATCGCGCCGCCCCCTCCGGACACGCCGTGGCTCGAGGTCTCGGCGCGCTACAAGAACGGTGACTCGTCGGGCGCGCTCTCGCTCGCGCAGGCCTGCGCCAACAAGCACGCGCAGTGTCGGGCGCTGGAGAGCAGCATCAAGGAGTTCGAGGCCAAGTCGAAGCGCCTCGAGGAGCTCAACGAGAACGACCTCATCGCCCTGTACGAGCTCGACAAGAAGATCGCCGGCGGGTCCTCCAGTGAGCTCTCGCGCCCGTTGCGCACGCAGCTGGTCTCGAAGCTCTTCGTGAAGGCCAGCCAGGCCAAGACCACCGGCAACTGGAGCCGCGCCATCGAGTACGCCCGCCGCGTGCTGCAGGCCGACCCCGGTCACGTCGGCGCCCAGTCGCTGGTGAACGAGGCCCGTAACCAGGCTCGCGAGGTCTATCTCCGCGGCTACCAGCTCAAGGAGTCGAGCCCCGACGAGGCGATCCGTCTGTTCAAGGACGTGATGAACATGACGCCTCCGGACGACGACAATCACCAGAAGGCGAAGTCGCGCATCGCCGAGCTGCAGAAGCAGTGAGCAAGCAGGGCGATCTCTTCGGTGGCCTGCTGCCACCGGAGAAGCCGAAGAAGCCGGACGCGCCTCGCGTGGTCGAGGCGGCGCCCGTGGTTCCGCCCCCAGCTCCCGTCGTCGCCGCCGAGCCCGTGGTGAAGACGCCCGCGTGGCGTCGTGTCGAGCCGAAGCCCGAGCCGGCGAAGGTGCTGTCGGTCTCGCAGCTCACCCGCCAGGTCAAAGACGCGCTGGAGCCCCAGTTCACCCGCGTGCTGGTGCGCGGCGAGATCTCGAACTTCCGCGGCGTCAACGCGCGCGGGCACTTCTATTTCGCGCTCAAGGACGAGCGGGCGTCGATCGACGTGAAGCTCTGGGCCACCACCGCTCAGCGCATGAAGTTCCAGCTCAAGGAAGGGCTCTCGGTGGTCATCGAGGGCAGCCTCGATCTCTACGAGCCGTCGGGCCGCTACTCACTGATCGTCAACCGCATCGAGCCGGAGGGCGTGGGCGCGCAGGCGCTGGCCTTCGAGCAGCTCAAGCAGAAGCTCGTCGCCGAGGGGCTGATCGGCGAGAAGCGCACGCGGCCCCGTCGCCCGCTCCCGTTCCTGCCGCGTCGCATCGGTGTGGTGACCAGCGTCACCGGCGCGGCGCTGCGCGACTTTCTCAAGGTGTTGTACCGGCGCCACCCACGGCTGTCGGTGCTGGTGGCTGACGCGCGCGTGCAGGGGGATGGCGCGGTGTTCGAGGTGCGTCGCGCGCTGCGCTGGCTCAGCCGGCAGGACGTAGACGTGATCGTCGTCACCCGCGGCGGTGGCAGCGCCGACGATCTCTGGACGTTCAACGAAGAGCCGGTGGTGCGCGCGGTGTGGGACTGCCCGGTGCCGGTGGTGTCGGCGGTCGGTCATGAGATCGACACCACGCTGTGCGATCTCGTCGCCGACGTGCGCGCGCCCACCCCGAGCGCCGCAGCCGAGCTGCTCGCGCCGTCGCTGCTCGAGCTCGAGGCCCAGCTGACGACCATCAAGTCGCGGCTGCTGCGCGCGATCGAGAAGACGGTGCTCCGTGAGCGCTCGGAGCTGCGCGGGCTGCGCGGCGCGCTGGGCGACCCGCGGCGGGAGCTGTCGAGCCAGCGCCTGGTGATCTCCAACGCCGCCGAGCGCATGACGTCGGTGCTGCGGCGTCGCAACCGCACCGAGACGGCGAAGCTGCGCGAGCTCGGGCTCCGGCTGCAGCGCGCGCGGCCGCAGGCGCAGGTGCAGGCCCGCAAGGTGGTGCTGGCGGGCTTGCGCGCGTCGGTCCTCACGCACGGTCAACGACGGCTGCGCAGCGAGCGCGAGCAGCTCGGCCGGTTGTCGCGCGAGCTCGAGCGGCACTCTCCGCGACCGCTCTTGAAGCAGGGGCGGCAGCTCCTCGCCCGTCAGCAGCAACGCCTCCCCACCGCGATGAAGGCCCGCGTGCTGCGCGAACGGGAGCGACTGCGCGCGCTCGCGGCCCAGCTCGATGCGTACAGCCCGCTCAAGGTTCTGAGCCGCGGCTACGCGCTCGCCTCGCTCCCTGATGGGCGGGTGGTGCGCCGGGCGGCCGACGTGCAGGTGGGCGATCAGCTTCGGCTGAGACTGGGCGGTGACGACGAACTGGTCGCGCAGGTGACCGAGGTCAAGTCGCGCTGACCGTGTTACGGAGCGCGTCGTGGCGAAGGAAAAGAACGCAGCGCGCGGGCAGTACGGTGACGTGGTCTCGCGGCTCCAGCAGATCGTCGAGTCGCTCGAGGGCGGTGAGCTCTCGCTCGAGGACTCGATCGACCGGTTTCAGGAAGGCATCACCCTGGTGAAGCAGGGCGAGTCGATCCTGGCGGACGCCGAGAAGCGCATCGAGCAGCTGTTGTCCGAGGACGGGCGCACCCAGCCGCTGAAGGTCCCCGACGCTGCGGCCGAAGTGGCCAGGCCTGCGCCTGCGCCGGTCGCGGCCCCCGCGGCGCGTCGACCGGCCGCCGTTTCCCCGCCGCCGATCAGCCACCCGGCTGACGACGACGATGTCCCGTTCTGAAGAGGTCTGAGCATGTCTTTCTCTCTCGAGCAGTGGCTGCCTGGGCAGCAGAAGCGCGTCGAAGCACTGCTTCTTTCCCGTATGGATGCGATCGCCCGCCGCAGCCCCGATCGGCTCGCTCAGGCGATGCGGTACTCGCTCCTCGATGGCGGCAAGCGGCTGCGCCCGGTGCTGTGTCTGACCTTCGCCGACGCCGTTGCGCGCGCGTCGGGGGGCGGCGGTGAGCCTGCCAACGACGCGGCCTGCGCTCTGGAGTGCATCCACACCTACTCGCTGGTGCACGACGACCTGCCCGCGATGGACGACGACGATCTGCGCCGCGGCCGCCCGACGAATCACAAGGTGCACGGCGAGGCGATGGCGATCCTCGCGGGTGACGCGCTGCTGACCGACGCCTTCGCGTTGTTGGCGACGGGGCCGGCCACCGAGCAGGCCGTACGCGGACGCCTGGTTTCGGAGCTCGCGCTGGCTGCCGGCGCTGGCGGCATGGTCGGCGGGCAGGTGCTCGACATCGCCGAAGACCGACCCGCCGAGCTCGACTACCTCAACCGGCTCCATCGCATGAAGACCGGCGCGCTGATCAAGGCGGCCTGCCGCATGGGCGCCATCGCGGGCGGGGCCGACGAGCGGGCGCTCGCGGCGGCGGAGATCTACGGCGACGCGGTGGGCCTCGCGTTTCAGATCGCCGACGACATTCTCGACGTGACGGCGAGCGCCGAGGCGATGGGCAAGCCGACCGGCGCTGACGCGGCGGCGGGGCGTCACACCTTCCCCGCGGTGGTGGGGCTCGAGCGCGCCCGCCAGATGGCTGACGATCACGTTCGTCGCGCGGTGGCGGCGATCGAGCCGCTGGAAGGTGCAGACGGTCCGCTCGGCGCGTTGGCCCGGTACTCGGTCAATCGCTCCAACTGACCGCGCGTGCCGATCGATTCCCCCAAAGCACTCCGAGCACTCGATGCCGCTGCGCTCCCCGCGGTCTGCGCGGAGCTGCGCGCTGAGATCATCTCGATCTGCGGCCGCGTCGGGGGGCACCTCGGCGCTTCGCTGGGCGCGGTCGAGCTGATCGTCAGCCTCCACCGGGTCTTCAAGTCGCCCGTCGATCGACTGGTGTTCGACGTCGGGCACCAGGCCTACGCGCACAAGCTGCTCACGGGGCGACGAGAGCGCTTCGGTACGCTGCGCCAGCGAGACGGCGTCGCCCCATTCCTCGACCCGGCGGAAAGTGAACACGACGCCTTCGCCGCGGGCCACGCGTGCACGGCGCTGTCCGTGGCGCTGGGGCTGCTCACTGCGAAGAAGGAACAGCAGCAGCCCGGCGAGGTGGTGGCGATCGTCGGCGACGGCGCGCTGACCGGCGGGCTCACCTGGGAGGCGCTCAACAACGCGGGCACCTCCGGGCTCCCGGTGAAGCTGGTGCTCAACGACAACGGCATGAGCATCTCGAAGAACGTGGGGGCGGTGGAGCGGCTGCTCCGCGAGCACCCGCGATCGTTCTTCGAGTCGTTGGGCTTCACCTACCTCGGGCCCGTCGATGGGCACGATCTTCCGGCGCTGGCCGAGGCGCTCACCGCGGCGCGGCGCTGCGAGAAGCCGGTGGTGGTGCACGCCCGCACGCAGAAGGGCCGCGGCTTCGAGCCCGCCGAGCTCGACCCGCACACGCGCGGGCACGCGATGGGGCCGTGGGAGCTGCGCGACGGCAAGCTGGTACGCAGCCGGCACGGCCACCAGACCTGGAGCGAGGCCTTTGCCGCGGCGCTCGAGGTGCGCATGGCCGCCGATCCGCGCGTGCACGTGGTGACGCCGGCGATGCTCGAGGGCAGCGCGCTCACCGGGCTGGCGACGCGATTCCCCGGCCGGGTGCACGACGTGGGCATCGCCGAGCAGCACGCGGTGACCTTCGCGGCCGGCCTCGCGCACGGGGGCCTGCGCCCGGTGGTGTGCATCTATTCGACCTTCTTGCAGCGCGCGTACGACCAGCTCGTGCACGACGTGGCGCTGCCGGGCCTGCCGGTCGTCTTCGCGGTCGATCGCGCGGGGCTGGTCGGTGCAGACGGCGCCACGCATCAGGGCGCGTACGATCTCAGCTTCCTGCGCCCGCTCCCGGGCCTGTCGATCGTCGCGCCGGTGTGGGCCGAAGACGTCGGCGCCACGCTCGACCGCGCGCTCGCAGCGACCTCACCGGTCGCGATCCGCTTTCCGCGCGGCACCGTGCCCCCGGGCGCCGCACCCAGTGGGGAGGTCGTGCGCTGGTTGGCCGACCCACCGGGGGCCACGTTGGCGATCGTCTCGCTCGGCCATCTCTCGTTGGCGGCGCTCGAGGCGGCGCAGGGGCGGCCGTGGGCGGTGGTCGACGTCGGTCAGCTCCCGCTCGACTCGGCCCTGGTGGCACGGCTCGCGACGATGAAGGCCGTGGTGACCGTGGAGGAGGGGACGATTCACGGCGGTCTCGGTTCGGCGGTGCTCGAGGCGACCTCCGCTTCGCCGAGCCGCCCGCGCGTGAAGCTGCTCGGCCTGCCAGATCGGTTCGTCCGTCACGGCGAAGCGCGCGCTCAACGCGCAGAGCTCGGGCTCGACGCCGAGGGCATCCGGCGGGCTGCCGAGGAGCTCGCATGAAGAAGGAACGGCTCGACGTGCTGGTGCACGAACGGGGGCTCGCTGATTCGCGCACCCGCGCGCAGGCGCTGATCCTCGCGGGGCAGGTGGTGGTCGACGATCAACGCATCGACAAGCCTGGCACGCGCGTGTCGGTCGACGCCGAGCTGCGGCTCAAGGGCGAGGTGTTGCCCTACGTCTCTCGCGGTGGCCTCAAGCTCAAGGGGGCGCTCGACGCGTTCCAGCTTGACGTTCGCGGGGCCGTGTGTGCCGACATCGGCGCCAGCACCGGAGGCTTCACCGACTGCCTGCTGCAGGAAGGCGCGGTCCGCGTGCACGCCATCGACGTCGGGCGCGCGCAGCTGCACGAGAAGCTCCGGCAGGACCCGCGGGTGATCAGCCGCGAGCGGGTGAACGCGCGACACCTCACCGACGACGATCTCCCCGAGCCGGTGCAGGTAGTGGTGATCGACGTCAGCTTCATCTCGCTCGAGCTGGTGCTGCCGGCGGTGTTGCCGAAGCTGGCGAAGGGCGGGCTGCTGGTGGCGCTGGTGAAGCCGCAGTTCGAGGTCGGGCCGGCGCACATCGACAAGGGCGGGGTGGTGCGAGATCCCATCGCGCGGCAGGGCTCGATCGATCGCATTCGCGCTTTCGTCGCCGAGCAGGGCCTCACCGAGGTGGGGGTGATCGACTCTCCGGTGCCGGGCCCCGCGGGGAACGTCGAGGCGTTGCTCGTCGCGCGCCGCGCGTGAGGCTCACCAGTTGGCGAAGACGCTGACCTGCAGCACGTGCCGCATCGGGTCGGGCGCGTTGCGGCGCACCTGGTACTGGTTGAGGTAGCCGGCCTCGAGCCGCACTTCCTTGCTCATGAACAGGCCCACGCCGGCGAACGCCCGGTTCTGATCGAAGCCCGCCTGCTGCCCGAAGCTGGTGTCGTTGAAGGCGATGAACGCCTCGTCCCACACGGCGAGGATCATCGGTCCTCCGCCGAGGCGCGGGCTCTGGAGCCGAACGAACTGGCGAAACCGCAGCCCGACCTGGCTGAGCGCGAGACGTTCTTCGAGGCGCGAGCGCAGCGAGAGCTTCATTCCCAGCGGGAGCGGTACGTCCCACGTCCACTGCTGCCAGAGGCGGTGCTCATCGAGTGCGAGCGCGCCCTCTCGAATGACGGGCGTCCACGCGTAGCCGAGCCAGGCCACCATGTCGGGGCGGAAGCGGATTCCGACGCCGGGCCGCAGGAGCACGGTGCCCTGGGTGACGTGCTCGTTGAGGCGCACCTGCGCGTCGAGCCAGAAGACCCACGGCGACGCCGCGAGCTGTTTGGTGCCGAAGAAGGCCAGCCAGCCCTGCTGCTCGTGGACGACGTCGTCGGCGGCCAGCGCCCCGACGCTCGAGAGGATGACGGCGAGGCCCAGCGCGCGCGTCACGGGACCCGCGTAGCGCCTCGCGCCGCGCGGTACTCGGTGTTCGGCCGCGGCTTGATGAGATCGGTCCCCACGCGCAGCCAGACCCCGCGCGCGTCATCGATGCCGATGTGCATGCCGTTCAAGGGCGACTCGCCACTGCCGTAGTTGAGGCGCCACACTTCGCCCGTCTGCGGCGAGTCGACGGCGATGATCTCCGACGCGAAGGACGGGGTCGCGCCGAGGTCGGGGCCGGTCAACACGTAGAAGTCGGAGTCGGCGCCCGGCTGCACGCCGACGACGATCTGGCTCCCGCTGGGCGTGATGGCCGCCTCTCCGAGGTTCAGCACGCGGCCGTCTTGCGCGCTCAGGAACCACACGCCGAACGGGCCGATGGCGGCGTACATGTTGTTGCTCGAGAACGGCACGACGAGGCGCAGGCTCCCGGTGAAGACGGGGCTGCTCCACCGGGCGGAGGTGCCCTCGCAGATCGCGCCCGACACGGTCGAGCAGTTGAGGATGGTGGTCTGGATCTGGTTCGACGTGCTCACCGAGTACGCGGGGATGATGAAGGTGTCGCCGTTCTCGCTGAAGAAGCCTTCCTGCATGATCGGCTCGCTGATGTCGCTCGTGGGGTACTGCTGGCTCAGGAGCGAGCACGGCTGGTTCGCGCAGACCGGCAACCCGTTGAGCAACTGCCCGGTGTCGAGGTTGTACTTGTAGGGGACGATCTGCGCCTTGCGCGTGCCGGGGTCGAACTCCCAGCGCGAGACCCACACCGCGCGCCCCAGGCCCTCGTCGACGACGGGGGTGGAGTTCATGATGAAGTCGAAGGGCTGCGACCAGTCGTTGGTGGTGTCGGTCGCCGACGGGTTGAGCTTCTGGATGCGGTTCTGCGTGCCCGGCTCGTTGACCCACACCACGGCGATGCCGCTCTTGCCCACGCCGATGCGCTCGATGCGGGTGCTCAAGATGCGCTTGCCGGGAACGAAGGTGCGCATGTCGAGGGCGAACGCGCCGACCTTCGGCTCGAAGATCCACCGGTAGCCGGTGCTGGCCGAGAGCTCGGAGATCTGCGTCGCCAGCGAACACTCGAAGGGCATGGCCTGCACGAAGGCCTTCACCTCGCCGCTGGTGTCGACGCGCACGATGGTGGTCCCGGTGTTGGTGCGGGCGCAGCCGAGGAAGGTGTTGGCCGTGCCGCCCAGGCCGCCCTCCGCGGTGAAGAAGTCGGGCACCGTCTGCCCACCGTTGGCGCTCGTGAAGCGCTGCGCGATGGGGAAGAACTTCACGCCCACCGGCTGCGAGGTGTTGGTGCGCGCGTCGTCGCAGACCACCTTCGCCTTGAGCGTCAGCGACGCGGCGATGCCCAGCTGCGAGTACAGCGCCGCGAACAGGCTGTCGGGCAGCGAGAAGGTGGTGGGGCTCGAGGTGAAGTCGAGCGTGAGCAGCCGCGTGTTCTGCTGGAGGATCTCGACGCCCGCGACCTTCTTGCAGCCGCTGACGTTCACCTTGCCCGTGATGGCGCTGCCGATGGTGTTCGCGTCATCGACGGTGAGGAACACCTGCGGCGGGTTGGCGGGCGGCGGTGGGTTGGTGACCGGGGGATCACACGAGACCAGCGCCAGGGCGACGAAGAAGACGCCAGCAGATCGCGACATCACTTCTCCAGGACGATGAATTCCACGCGGCGATTGAGTTCGCGGCCCCGCGCGGTCAGGTTGGGAGCAATGGGTTTCGAGTCACCATAGCCCACCGACTCGAGCCGTTCCGCGTCGATCCCCTGTGCGACCAGGTAGTCCTTCACCGACCGGGCGCGATCTTCCGACAGCGTCTGGTTGGCCGCCTTGGCGCCGCGGTTGTCGGTGTGGCCTTCGACGCGCACGCGCTTGACGCCGTTGGTGATGATGGCGTCGACCACCTGCTGCAGGAGGTTGAAGGACTCGGGGAGGATCGTCGACTTGCCGGTGGCGAAGCGCACCTGCTGGAGGATCTCGATCTTGTCGCCCTTGAAGATGACGAGGACCTTCTTCGGCGCAGGCACCAGGTCGAAGGCGACCACCAGCTTGCCGCCCGCCTGCACCTGCACGTCGCGCGTCTGGGCGAGGTGACCGGGCGCGGTGGCGGTGAGGCTGTAGGTGCCAGCCGGGAGCTCGATCTCCGCGGGGGCGTTGCCTTCCGGCGTCTGCACCTTCGCTTCGGCGGCGCCCTTGAACGCGATGTCGGCCTTCACCGGCTTCTTGTTGGCGGTGGCGCTGACCTCGAACTTCGCCTTCTTCACGTCACCCTCGAGCGCGAGGTCGAGGCGGGTCGGCCTGGTGGCGTCGATCGCCACGTCCTGCTCGACGGGCTTGTAGCCGTCACGGGCGATGCTGAGCTTCACGCTCTTCGCCGTCAGCGGCAGCGACTCGTACTGGCCCTGCTCGTTGGTGGCCGAGGGCTTGACGCCGGTGACGGCGACGATCACCCCGCTCAGCGGCTTGCCGGTGTCCTTGTCGGTCACCACGCCTTCGATGCGGGTGGTGGGCGGCGCCTTGGCGATCTCGAGCTTCTTCTCGCGGATGGTCTCGACGAACTTGGTCTCACCGCGCTGGAAGGGGTCGATGGCGAAGGCCGCGCCGACGAAGAAGTTCCACGGCGGGGTGGCGGGCACGCCCAGGCCCACCGAGCGGGCGAGGCCGAGGTTGAAGCCGGTGGTGAGCGTGAGGTCCTTCACGGCGGTGATCTTCAGGCCCAGCCCGAGCGCCTGCGCCATGGCGGCCGAGGCGTTGATGAACTTCCCGTCGGGGCCGGTGAGCTCTCCGTTGGGCACGCCGAGCGGTGCGCCGAGCGAGTACTCGATGACCGGGGTGACGATGGGGAAGGGGAACTCGGCCGCGAAGGCGAAGTTGAAGCGGTTGTAGCGGTTGACGTTGAGCGCGAACTCTTCGCTGGCGTTGAGCCGCTGGTTGGTCACCAGGCCCGACGTGGAGTCGAGCGTGAAGCCCAGGCCGAGGGTGGCGATGATCGGCAGGTACCTGGTGACGGTGCGGAAGTCGTAGGTCGCCAGCAGGGTGGGCCTGAAGCCGAAGGCGAAACGATCGACGCCCTGGTTGCCGACGCCCGAGAAGGTGAGCAGCCGGAGATCGGCGCCGGCGCTGAAGCCCTTCGCCCACTCGCGCGAGGCCTTGATGCCCAGCGAGAGATCGCCGAGCGCCTGAATGAGGTTGGGCGAGGTGCGGTTGTTGGTGTTCGCCGCCGCGCCGTAGGACACGAAGATCTCGCCCCACTCGAAGGGCTGGAAGCTCGCCGCGAAGGTCACCGCCGAGCGGATGTTCTGCGACTGCAGCACCGGGAAGTTGAGCTGGTTGAAGTACTCACCGAGCAGCGACACGCGCAGCACGCCCTTGGGACCCATGCGCGCCGACGGCACGAAGAGGTTGCCGATGCCGACCTGGCCCACGGTGACGCGGCCGTTCTCCTTCGCGTCGAAGTCGTTGCCCCACGTCGACGGGCTGTGCGGCTCGGTGCCGGCGAGGTAGCGCTCCTTCTGCGAGATGATCCGCGTGTCGCCGTCGTCGAGCGCCACTCCCGCGTCGGCGGGGGGCGCCGGCGACACGGCCGCGGGCTTCGTCGTGCTCGGCGGGGGCGTCGAGGTCGCGCGCGGCGCCGGGGTCGGGGCAGGCGTCGGCGCGGGCTTCGGCTCCACCCGTGTCGGCGGCGGCGGTTCCGCCGGCTTCGTCGCCGCGGGGGCGGGAGGGAACGTGTTCCACTCGTCACCCGTCTGGGCGAACGCGGGGATGGCGAAGACGACGGCGACGAGGGCGAGCAGAGGACGGTGCATGGGGACCATGTGGGCGTTGCGGCCGCGCGCACTGTACCCGACAGGCCCCCCTGCAACTCAGATTTCGTCGTGATTCTCCCTACATCCGCCATGGGCGACGCAACCTCGTTACACTGCCCTTCGTGGCAAACGCGACAGGACGAGTCCTCATCGTCGGCAGCCGGGCCGACTCGCTGGCTTCTCGATTGGAAGCGAGAGGCTACGCGTGTGAGACGGCGATGGGGACGGCGGCCCTCGAGCGCCGGGACGAGCTGCAGCGGCCCGACGCGGTGGTGCTCGCCTCGACTGCGCGCGTGGCGCCGTCGCTGCTGGCCGAGGTGCGCAAGCGCTCCGAGCTCCGCCGCGTGCCGGTGTTGATCGATGGCACCGAGGGCTGGCGCGCGTCGCTGCAGCGGCTCGACGTCGATGGCGTGGCCGAGTCGTTCGACGGGTTGGAGCGCCAGCTCGCGGCGAGCCTCAAGGCCCGGCGCCACGTGGAGCACGACGATCTCGTTCGCAAGCGCCTCGAGTTGATGCTCGAGGTCACGCGCATGTCGGTCTCGGGCGCGTCGTTGGAAGCGCTGCTGCGGGTGGTGTCGACGCGCATGAGCGAAGGGCTCGGTTGTGAGCGCGTCGCGGTGCTGCAGCTGCAGGGCGGGGTGGGCTCGCGAGCGGCGGTGATCGACGAAGACGACCGCACGCCGATCGATCTCGCGGTGGCGCCGACCTTCCGCAAGGCGCTCGAGACGCGCCAGCCGGTGGAGACCGACGGCGGCTGGGTGGTGCCGTTGAGCGCCGAGGTGCGTGAGATCGCCGCGCTCATCGTTCGCCGCCGCCAGTCGCTCGAGCAGGAAGAGCTCGACTTCCTTCAGGCGGTCGGGCTCGCGCTGGCCAACGCCGTCGAGCGTCAGCAGGTGCACGCCACCGCGGCGCGCAGCCAGGAGGCCCTCGAGGACGCGTACGTCGAGCGCTACAAGGAGTTGGTCGAGGCCAACAACCGCCTGCGCACGCTCGACCGGAAGAAGAACGAGATCATGGCGGTGCTGAGCCACGATCTCCGCGCGCCGCTCAACGTGTTGCTCGGCTACGCGCACCTGCTGCTGTCCGACGGGCAGCTCTCGCCGACGCAGCGCACCAGCTCGGAGGCCATCAACCGCGCGGGGAAGAAGGTGTTGTCGCTGGTCGAGAGCCTGCTCGATCAAGCGCGCGGCGCCGACGGCCGCATCGCGCTCTTCTCGCGCACCTTCGACGTGAGCGAGGTGTGTCAGGAGGCGACCCGTGAGCTGCAGATCCTCGCGCGCGAGAAGGGCCTGTCGCTGCGCTCGGAGACTCCGCTGAGCCTCGACGTCTTCGCCGACGATCAGAAGATCCGCCAGGTGCTGCAGAACCTGATCACCAACGCGCTCACCCACGCCAGGGGCGGCAAGGAAGTGGTGGTGCGCGCGCAGCTCCGCAAGCGGCCCGATGGTGACGTGGCGTTGATCGAGGTGCGCGACGACGGCCAGGTGGCCGACCCCAACGACGTGTTGATGGCCTTCGATCGCTCTCACGGACTGGGGCTGTCGATCTGTCGCGACTTCATCGAGCGGCACGGCGGGGAGATATGGGCCGAGGCGCCTCCGGGCGGCGGGGCGGTGTTCGCGTTCACCTTGCCGATGCCCGCGGGCCAGAACCGCGCGCTGCCGCGACGCACGAGCGAGCCGTTGGTGCTGCTCGTCGACGACGATCCGATCTTCAGCCGCATCGCGACGCTCGGGCTCTCGGGTCACTACCGCGTGGAGCTGGCGCGTGACGGCAACGAGGCGGTCAGCCGGGCGCGGGCGCTGCTGCCCGACGTGATCATCATGGACGTCTTCATGCCCAACCGTGACGGCCTCGACGCGCTGCGGGAGCTCCAGTCGCGACCCGAGACCGAACACATCCCCGTCATTCTTCTCTCGGCGCGCCCGGAGTTGCCCGAGCGCATCAAGCCCGCCGAGCTCGGCGCCGCCGACTTCGTGGCCAAGCCGTTGCCCCCCAGTGTGCTGCTGGCGCGCGTGCAGGCCGCGGTGCAGCGCAGCCGTGGTCGCCCCAACCTCGCGGTGGGGCCGGGCAACGATCCCGAGACCGGCCTGTTCGATCACATCGGCGTCGCCAACCAGCTCGAGCAGGAGATCAGCCGCAGCGTCCGCTACGGCCGGCCGCTCGCGCTGGCGGTGCTCAAGCCGCTGCAGAGCCCGGGCGATCGCGTCGGCCACTGCGCGGGCGTGGTGCGCAAGGAACTCGAGCCGCCCGACTTCGTGGGCCACCTGGGCCACGGCGTGTTCGTGGTGGTGATGCCCGAGACCGCGTCGACCGAGGCGCAGGGGCTGGTGGGCAAGCTGGTCGGGCTGCTCGCCGATCAACACGTGCCGTACCGCTCGAGGATGATCGACGTGAAGGACGTGGAAGGCGGCGCGGAGCGGCTGCTCGAGAGGCTGCTCGCGTGAGGCGGTGGGCGCTGCTCCTCGCGGGGGTGAGCGCGGCGTGTTTCGCCGGTGCTGCGCCCAAACGGCCGGCGGTCGATCTCTCGGCGATGCAGGAGGCGATGGGCGTCAGCCCTGACGAGGTCGGCTCGCCGTATCCGTCGGCGGCGTCGTACGCCCACTTCCTCCGCGCGCGGCTGGCGCACCACGAGGGCGATCACAAGGTGGCGCTCGACGAGCTGCGCCTGGCGCTCGCGTCGGACGACTCGAACCCGTACCTGATGACCGAGCTGGCCGAGCAGTACGCGCGCAGCTCGGAGCTGGAGCGCGCCGAGCTGCAGCTCAAGCGGGTCATTGAGCGCTTCCCCGACTACCAGCCTGCGCAGCTGTTGATGGGCCGCGTGCTGTACGAAGGGCAGAAGACCACGCGCGCACGCACGCACCTGATGCGGGCGATCAAGCTCAAGCCCACCGATCCCGATCCGTACCTCGTGCTCACCCAGTTGTGGCTCGATCAGGGGCGCGTCGACGACGCGGTGAAGGTGGTCGAGGAGCTCGGGCTGGCGACGCCGGGAGACCCGGTCGGCTTCCGTCGGCTGGGGCTGGCGCTGGCCGAGCGGGGGGACGGTCCTCGCGCCGAGAAGCTGCTGCAGCGCGCGGTGGAGCGGGATCCCGGCGACATCGAGTCGTGGTCGGCGCTGGGCCGCATCGCCGAGGCCGCCGGTCAGCACCAGCGGGCGCTCGAGGCGTGGGAAAAGGCGCTGGAGCACGAGCCCGACAACCGCGACGTGTTGCTCAACGCCGGTCGCCTCGCGCTGCGCCTCAAGCGCCTCGCCGACGCGCGCGCGTACTTCGACGAGCTGCTCTCGCAGGGCCGCGACCCCGAGCTCGCGGTGAAGGTGTCCTTCAGTTACCTCGCGGCGCACCAGCTCCAGCTCGCGGCCGAGGTGCTCGATCTGGCGCGCGCGACGGGCGCCGAGCCGCGGCTCCACTTCTATGCGGGCCTGGTGCACGAGCGGGTGCGCAACTTCCAGAAGGCGGCCGACGCGTTCGACGCGGTGCCGCGCGGGCTGGGAGACGTGAGCTTCGAGGCGCGGCTGCACCGGGGCATCAGCCTCTCGCAGCTCGGCCAGCACAAGGCGGCGCTCGAGGCGCTGCGCAAGCTGCAGGAAGACAAGCCGGAACTCGCGGGCCTCGAGCCGGCGCTTGCACGCGCCCTGGAGCGCTCGGGCCAGGTGAAGGAGGCGGAGGCGCTGCTGGTGAAGGGCATCGGCCGCGGCGGCGCCACCACGGAGCTGTTGGAGGCGCTCTCGGGTTTCTACGGCCGGCAGAACCGGCTGCCCGACGCGATTGCCCTTTTGAGCGGCGCGCTCGCCCGCAACCCGCAGGACGAGACGATGCTCTTCGCGCTCGCCGCGACCTACGACAAGAAGGGCGACTGGCAGAAGGCGATCGAGAAGATGCGGCTGCTGGTGCAGAACGATCCGAAGAACGCCGCCGCGCTCAACTTCATGGGCTACGCGATGGCGAACAACGGCGGCGATCTGGAAGAGGCCGAGCGGCTCGTGCGGCGCGCGCTGGAGATCAAGCCCGACACCGCCGCCTTCCTCGACTCGTTGGGCTGGGTGCTGTTCAAGCGCGGCAAGCTGGAAGAGGGGGCCGACGCCCTCGAGCGCGCGGTCGACTCCGGCCCCGATGATCCCACGCTCCTCGAGCACCTCGGCGAGGTGAGCCTCAAGCTGGGGCGCAAACCTCGCGCGCAGGAGTGCTTCTCGCGCTCGCTGGAGCTCCTGCAGACCAACCCCGACGACGCCGAGCGGCCCTCGCAGCGCGCGGACCTCGAGCGGAAGTTGAAGTTGCTGTCACCTGAACAGAAGGGCCGCTAGAACCCGCCGCATGCCGCGACGCGACGAAGGCTATTTCGCCTCGAAAGACGGGACCCGTCTCTTCTGGACCCAGCAGGTTCCAGATGCCGAGCCGAAGGCGTGGCTGGGCGTGGTGCACGGCTACGGCGATCACTGCGGGCGGTACACCAGGCCCATCGAGGCCTTCGTCAACGCGGGCTTCGGCGTGCTGGCCTTCGACTACCGCGGCCACGGCAAGGCCTCGGGCGCGCGGGCCGACTGCAACCGGTGGGACGACTACCTCGACGACATGGCCGGCTTCTTCGCCCGGCTGGTCGACGCGGCGCGCGGCAAGCCGATCTTCCTCGTCGCGCACTCGCACGGCGCGCTGATCACCACCCACTTCATGGCCTCGCCCCCGCCGGAGCTCAAAGGCGCGGTGCTGACCGCCCCGTTCTACGCGCTCGCCTTCCAGCCGCCGGCGCTCAAGCTGCTGGGCGCGAAGTTGATCAAGGGGCTGATGCCGGGCCTGAAGATCGGCAACGAGCTCAAGCCCGACCAGCTCTCCCGCGACCCGGCCTGGCAGCAGGAAACGAAGAACGACCCGCTGTACCTCCACACCACCACGCCGCGCTGGTTCTTCGAGACCCAGGCCGCGCAGCAGCGGCTGACCGGGCTGGGGAACCGGGTGACGCTGCCGCTGTTGATGCTCGCCGGCACCGCCGACCCCATCGCCTCGATGCCCGCCGCCAAGGCCTTCTTCGAGACCGTCGCCTCGAAGGACAAGACCTTCAAGGAGTACGGCGACTACCGGCATGAAGTGATGATGGAGGTCGGCCGCGAGCAGGTGTGGTCCGACATCTCTCAATGGATTTCCTCGCACTGCTGACGTACGGTGCCCCGGCTTTTCCGGCGGCTGCTGAACTCCAGAAACCTCCAGGAAGCGCGCACACATGGCGAACACTGACCAGATCAACATCATCGGCAAGGGCATCACGATCCGCGGCAGCATGACGGGTGGCGGAGGGCTGGTCATCGAGGGCCGCGTCGAAGGTCAGATCGCGCTCAAGAACCACCTCACCATCGAGTCGTCGGGCATCGTCGAAGCCGACATTCGGGCCGACGAGCTCACCATCAACGGCACGGCGAGCGGCAACATCGACGCCTCGACCAAGGTGTCGATCAACCAGTCCGCGAAGGTGAACGGCGACATCAAGGCCACCCGCGTGGTGATCGAAGACGGCGCGGTCTTCAACGGCTCCATCGAGATGGACGTCAAGCTGCCCGACGACATCTGACTCACTCAACGACTTTGAATCTTCAGCAGGGAAGGGGACACATCGTGGCGAACACTGTCATCGGCTCGAGCATCACCATCGACGGCGAGATCTCGGGCGACGAGGATCTCGTCATCCAGGGCACCGTGAAGGGCAAGATCAGCCTCAAGGAGAGCCTCTTCGTCGAGGCGTCCGCGTCGGTCGAGGCCGACATCGAGGTGCAGAACGTCGAGATCACCGGCAAGGTGACCGGCAACATCGCCGCCACCGACAAGGTCGAGCTCAAGGCCGACTGCCGCGTCGTCGGTGACGTGCGCGCGCCGCGAATCCTCATCGCCGACGGCGCCAGCTTCAAGGGCAACGTCGACATGGACGTCAAGGAGCGCTGATCGCCATGGCGGCCACCAAGGATTTTTCGACGACCGGCGAGTCGACCATCATCGGTCCGTCGATCCTCATCAACGGCAAGCTCTCGGGCGACGAGGACCTCACGGTTCGCGGCCGCGTCGAGGGCGAGCTGAGCCTCACCAAGACGCTCATCGTCGAGCCGTCGGGCATCGTGAAGGCCAACGTGCAGGTCCGCAACGCGATCATCTCGGGCGTGGTGGTGGGGAACATCTCCGCTACCGAGTCGGTCGAGCTGACGCGCGAGGGCCGCATGGTGGGCGACATCAACTCGCCCCGCGTGATCATCGTCGACGGCGCGAGCTTCCGCGGCCGGGTCGACATGGGCAACGCCGAGCCGCGCCCCGCGTCGGAGCGGCCCGCGCAGCGCCAGGCGCCCGTCTCGCGCCCCGTGGTGCGCAGCCCCATCGCCGCCCCCGCGCGGCCGGTCGCGACCGTCGTCGCGCGCCCGCCGGTCAAGCCGCAGCCTCCCGCGGCCCCCGTCATTCCGTCGAAGGCGCCCGTCGCGGCCCCGGCGAAGGCGCCCGTCATTCCCTCGAAGGCCGAGGCCAACAAGCCCGCGCCTCCGCCTCCTCCCCAGCCCGTCCTCGTCGGTGAGGCAGGCAAGAAGAAGGTCCTCCTGAAGAAGAAGAAGTGACCATGTCGGAAGGCGTCAACAACGACACGCCGGCGCAGCCCGGCGAGGGTGAAGTCGCAGCGGTCGACGTGGCCGCGGTGGCCGCGGCGGTGGTCGCTGAGCCGCTGCCCCAGGCCGAGCCCGTGGCGGCCGAGCCGGCGGTGAGCGAGCCGGTGCCCGCGCCGCCGCCGTCGGCGCCGCAGGTCGAAGAGACGCCGGTCGTTCACAAACACTTCGTCGCGCCCGCGCTCATTCCGCTCGAGCGGCTGGACGAAGATCCGTCGTTCCTGGTGCGCGACGCCGCCGAGCTCGAGGACGTGGCCGGGTTGGCGACCGACATCGCGCGCCTGGGCCAGCTGTTCCCCATCGACGTGCGGCTGCGGCCGCCCGATCGTTTCCAGGTGATCACCGGCTTCCGGCGGGTGGCGGCGCTGCGGTTTCTCCAGCGCGAGAAGGTGCTGGCGCGGCTGCACACCGATCTGTCCGACGCTGACGCCACGCTGATGTCGCTGGCCTCGGCGATCCACTCGAAGAACGTGGGCCCCGAGGCGCTGACCGCGGTTCGGGCCTCGCTCGAAGAGGCGGGCCGGCTCGCCCCCGCGGCGCGCGACATGCTCGACAAGGCGCTCTCGTCGGGTGACGACCTCGCGCCCGAGTCGGTGGAGGAAGAAGTCGACGCCGACGAGCTGGCCGCCGACGTGACCGTGCGCCTGGGGCAGTGCAACCAGGACCTCTCGTTGCTCGCCGACGTGTTCGGAGACCTCGACGAGGGTCGCAAGGAAGAGCTCCTCAAGCAGCTGCGCTACTCGGTCGATCTGGTGGCGTTCCTGGAGAGCAAGCAGTGACCACGCTGGACCTCTCGCCGGTCGCGCTGGAGGCGGATCGCCGGCGCCTGCTGGCGATGCTCACCGAGCGCTCGTACGCGAAGAAGAAGGTCGTCCTCTCGTCGGGCCGTGAGTCGGACTTCTACATCGACTGCAAGAAGACGGTGCTCAGCGCCGAGGGGCACTGGCTGACCGGCAAGCTGATGTACGCCGGGGCGCGGGCGCAGTTCCCCGACGCGGTGGGCGTGGGTGGCCTCACCATGGGCGCCGACCCCATCGCCAGCGCGATCGCCACCGTCAGCTTCCTCGGCCCCGTGCCGCTGCAGGCCTTCCTCGTGCGCAAGGAGCCCAAGGGCCACGGCACCGGCCAGTGGATCGAAGGGCTCACCTCGCTGCCCACGGGCGCGAAGGTGGTGATCGTCGAAGATGTCGTCACCACCGGCGCCAGCACCATCAAGGCCATCGAGCGGGCGCGCGCGGAGGGCCTCGAGCCCGTCGGCGCCTTCACCGTCGTCGATCGCCAGGAAGGTGGTCGTGAGGCGATCGAAGCGACCGGGGTGAAGGTCGTGTCGCTCTTCGCGCGGAGCGACTTTCCGTGAAGCGGTGGGTCGTCGGGGCGCTCCTGGCGTTGACGACGGCCTGCGCGACCGGGCGCATTCCGCACATTCCGGGTGATCCACCCCCGGCGGTGAAAGACGTCGACGCCGAGCGCGCCTACCAGGTGGTGCTCGACACCTTCACCAGCGAGCAGGGCGTCTACGACAACCTCGACACCAAGCTCTTCTTCCGCGCGACGTGGCAGTCGCCGACCTTCGTCGAGGCGCGCGTTCGCCGCGAGGGGCTGTTCAAGGCGTGGCCCGCCGCGGAGCTCGACAGCAAGCTGACCGCCGAGCGCGCGCGGGTGGGCGACGCCACCGAGTTCTTCTTCGCGGTGCACGCCAACGACTACCGCTTCGACGACTTCGAGCGGCCCAACAGCATGTGGCGCTTCGTGCTGGTGGCGGGCGGTGAGGAGCTCGCCCCGGTGCAGGTCGAGCGGCTGGGCCGCACCAACACCGAGATGCGCTCGTACTACTCGTACATGGAGAGCTTCTGGGTGGGCTACCGGGTGCGCTTCCCGAAGCGCGCGTTCGGGCCGGGCGAGAAGTTCCACCTCAAGCTGGCCTCGGCCCTCGGGCAGGCGGAGCTCGCGTACACGGCGGACTGACGCATGGCCCGCTCGTTGGCCGCACGGCTCGGCCCCGCGGCGGCCTTTCAGTTCTGCTTCATCGGCGCGGTGGCGATGCTCAAGCCCGGCGCCAACGCGCTGACGCTCTCGCGCTTCAACTCCGGGGCGCTGCCATGGCTGTACATGGCCGCCGCGGTGATCGCCGCCACGCTCGCGCTGCTGGGCGGTGAAGGGAAGAAGCGGCGCGACCCCGGCTACCTCGCGCTCGGTGGGGCGGTGATCGTGGTGGGGCTCGCCGCGGGGGTGTGGTTCCAGCTCCCGCTGGTGGCGCTGGGCGCGTACCTCTTCGCCGAGGCCTTCGCCACGCAGGTCTCGCTCTCGTTCTGGAGCGCGATGGGCGAGGCCTTCGACGCCCGCGAGGCCCGCCGCGCCTTCAGCTGGATCAACGGCGTGGGCATGTCGGGGGCGATCGCCGGCGGCTTCCTCGCGCAGGTGTTGGCGCGCACCGAGGGCGCGCTGGCCCTGCTGGTGGGAGGCGGCGTCTTCCTCTTCGGCGCGGGGCTGGCGTGGCGGCTCCACCACGTCGATCCCGACGTCGGCGCCAACGGCCGCCCGAAGGTGTCGGCGCGGGCGAGCTGGCGCGAGGTGTTGTCCGCCCCCTACACCCAGTTGATGGGCGTGATGGTGCTGGGGCTGTCGCTGCTCCAGCAGCTCACTGACTTCATCTTCCGTGAGCGCGCGGTGGCGCTGGTCGAGGCCGACATGGCCGACCTCTTCGCCTCGCACCAACTGTGGACCGGCGTATTCTGCGTGCTGTTTCAGTTCGCGCTGGCCGAGGTGCTGCTGCGCAAGCTGGGCATCATCAAGTACGCCGCGCTGATCCCCGCGACGCTGGCGGCGCTCACCATCGGCACGTGGGTGGTGCCGTCGGTGTGGAGCGCGTGGGCGCTGAAGGTCTTCGAGGCCGCGTCGAGCTGGTCGCTGATGCCGGTGGCGATTCAGTTGATGTACGCGCCCCTGCCCGACGACATGCGCGACGGCGCGCGACGCACCATCGACGGCCTGGTGCGCAAGGGGGGCATGGCGGTGGCCGGCGTGCTGCTGCTCGGCTTCGCGAGCTCGGTGGGGTTGCAGGGCGTGTTCGTGCTGGTGCTCTCGGTCTGCGCGCTGGTGGGCTGGGCGCTGTGGCGTATTCGCCCGCGCTACGTCGAGGCGGTGCACGCCCGCGTCGCCGGCTTCGAGGCCGAGGGGCGCTTCGACGGCGAGGAGCGGATCCTCACCGAGGCGATCAAGTCGACCTCGCCGGAGCAGGCGTTGCGGGCGGCCGATCTCCTCGAGCGCACCGGGCTGATGCAGGAGGCGCAGGTGCGGCTGCTGCTCGCGCACCCGCAGGAGCGCGTGCAGGAGCGCGGGGTGATGCTCGCCGAGTCGATGGGGCTCTCGACGCTCGCCCGGCAGCTCGAGGTGATCATCGCCCAGGGGGCCCGGCGGCCGCGCGACTCGGCGATCTGGGCGCTGGCGACGCTGGCGCCCGAGCGGGCGAGGGTGGTGTTGCCGCCGCTGCTGGCGAAACACGACATCGGCGTGTTGACCGCGGCGATCGGCGGGCTGCTGCTGCTGGCCGGGCCGGAAGACGTCAATGCGCGCAAGATGCTCGACGCGCTGCTGGCGCGCGGGGTCGATGCACCTCCGGCCGAGCGCCGGGAGGTCGCGCGCCTGCTGGGCAAGCTGGGGAAGCCGGCGCTCGCGAAGTACCTGGTGGCCTACCTCGACGACAGCGACCCTTCGGTGCGCCGCGTGGCGATCGAGGCGACCGGCACCGGCAAGTACCTCGAGCTGGCCCCCCGGCTGCTGCGGTTCCTCTCGTGGCGCGACGAGCGGCGGGTGGCGCGGCAGGCGCTGGCGACGCTGGGCGACGACGTGGTCCCGCTGATCGCCGCGACGCTCGACGATCGCAGCCGGGCGCGCACCCTGCGGCTCCAGTTGCCGCGCGTGCTGCGCCTGATCGCCACCCAGTCGGCCTTCGACGCGCTGCTCTTCTCGAACGCCAACGACGATCCCGCGCTCCACTACCGGGTGGGCATCGCGCTGGCCCAGCTCCACGACGAGCAGCCGGAGCTGAAGGTCGACGAGGCGCGCCAGCTCGAGGCGCTCGGGCGGAGGCGCGATCTGGCGATGGCGTTGATCGAGCCCTATCGCGACGCGCGCGCGGCGCTGGGCGACGACGCGCTGCTCACCCGGGTGCTGGCCGATCGCCTCGACCAGTCGATGGAGCTCAGCTTCTGGCTGCTGGCGCTGCGGCACGACGCGCGCGGCCTGCGGCGGGCCCACGCGCTGTTGATCGGCGCCGACGCGCGGCGGCGGGCGTGGGCGCTGGAGCTGGTGGACAACGTGCTGACGCAGGAAGAGCGCGAGCTCGTCTCGCACCACGTCGACTCGCACCACCGCTCGTTGCCCTTCGGGGCAGCGGCGCGGCTGGCGGAGCACCTGCCGGCGCTCTGCACCTCGGAAGACTTCATCTTGAAGGCCTGCGCGCGCACGGTGGCGCGACGCCTGGGGCTGTGGACGCCGCAGTACCGGGAGGACGACATGAACGAGACGATCGTGAAGCGGCTCTTCGCGCTCGAGGGCGTGGAGATCTTCGCGCGCAGCGACGTGGACGATCTCGCCGCGGTGGCCGCGGTGGCGAAGGAGCAGACGTTCGCGAAGGGCGCGCGGGTGTATTCCGAGGGCGACCCCGGCGACGCGCTGTACGTGATCATCGAGGGCGCGATGGAGGCCCGGCGCGACGGCGAGACGGTGCTCACCATGAAGGCCAAGGAGTCGTTCGGCGAGACCTCGCTGTTCGACGGCGCGCCGCGCATCAACGACGTGGTGGCCACCGAGAACAGCCGCACCCTGGTGATCGATCGCCGCGACTTCCTCGACCTGCTCGCCGATCGCCCTGAGCTGCTGGCCGGCATGTTCCGCGTGCTGTCGCGGCAGCTCAAGTCGATGGTGGTCGAGGTGGCGGCGCGGCGCTCGACGACGGGCGAGATGGTGGCGGTCGGCGCTCCTCCCGTTCGCTGATACCGTCGCCGCCCGTGAAGACCATCGCCCTCATCGCCCGACCGAAGAAGCCCGAAGCGGTCGCCCTCGCGCGCGAGCTGATCGCGCAGTTCCCCGAGCGGCGGTTTCTGGTCGAGCCGCACCTCGGCGAGCAGTTGGGGATCGCCGCGGCGAGCCCCGAGGAGCTGGCGCAGAGCGCCGAGCTGGCGATCATCCTCGGCGGCGACGGCACGTTGATTCACGGCGCGCGCGTGCTGCGCGGTCGCCCGGTGCCGCTGCTGGGGGTCAACCTCGGCTCGCTGGGCTTCATGACCGAGATCCCCGTCGCCGAGGCGATCGACACGCTGCGCGCGGTGCTCGACGGCAAGTCGATGGTCGACTCGCGCATGAAGCTGACCTGCCGGCTCTTTCGCGAAGAGACGCAGATCCTCGAAGACGAGGTGCTCAACGAGGTGGTGATCAACAAGAGCGCGCTGGCGAAGATCGCCGCGCACGAGACGTGGCTCGACGGGGCCTACGTCGCCACCTACCTCGCCGACGGGGTGATCTTCTCGACGCCCACCGGCTCGACCGCGTACTCGCTCTCGGCCGGAGGGCCGATCATCCACCCCAGCGTCGACTGCGTGGTGGTGACGCCGATCTGTCCGCACGCGCTGACGCAGCGACCGATCGTCGTGCCGGGCGATCAGGTGCTCAGCATGCGGCTGACGAGCGATCTCCAGGACGTGTACCTGACCGTCGACGGCCAGGTCGGTCACCCGCTGAAGAAGGGCGACCGCATCGAGGTGCAGAAGTCACCGAACCGGCTGCTGCTCGTGCGCAACCCTCGGCTCGATTACTTCGCGATCCTCCGCCAGAAGCTGCACTGGGGAGAGCGTTAGTAGGGCAGGTTGTTCGAGCCGCCGGCGACGAAGGCGAACGCCCCGAGGTCGGCCCGGCCGGTGCGCAGGCGCGCCTTGCCGGTGACGTCTTTGCTGCTCGCCGAGAACGCCGCCGGGTCCGCCGCGCCGACGGCGGGCGACTTGTCCGACAGCAGGTAGGGCTCGGCGCCGCTCATCACGAAGGCGGCTTCGGCGAACTGGTTGCCCTCACCGCCGAGCGCCTTGCACCACGCGGGCAAGAGCGATCGGGAGACGGTGAGGGTGCCGGGCAGCTTCGGGTGGTTGGCCACGCAGGCCGGCCCTTCGCTGCGCTCGGAGATCACCGACTGGGCGATCGACACCGTGGGCGCGCGGGTGGTGGTGCCGCCGAGGCTGATCGCGCCGCCGGTCGCGCCGTCGCCGACCACCTTGTTGTCGGCCAGGGTGCAGGCGAACAGCTCGGCCTTCGCGCCTTCTTTCACCCGCACGCCGCCACCATCGACGGCCGCGTTCTGGATGATCGTGGAGTCTTCGAGCCGGAGCTCACCGACCCCGTCGACGAGGATCGCGCCGCCCTGCCGGCCGGTGTTCGCCTCGAAGCGGCAGCGGGTGACCTTCGCCTTGCCGTCGCGCACGTAGAGCCCGCCGCCGCCGTAGAGCGGGGCCTTGTTGAAGCGCAGCGTGCAGTCGGCCAGCTCGAGCTGCCCTTCGATGAGACAGATCGCGCCGCCGGCTTCAGGCGCGTTCCCTCCCACGAGGGTGAAGCCCGAGAGGCGCACCAGCCCGTCACAGGTGATGCGCACGACGGAACCAGCATGCACCCCGTCGAGCACGACCTGGCCCATCGCCAGCAGGGTCAGCGGCTTGGTGACTTCGAGGTTGACGGTGTAACGACCCGCGGGGACCTTGACGGTCTCGTGGGGCTTCGCATCGCGGACGGCCTGGGCGAGATCCATCGGTTCCGATCAGTTCCCGATGTCGACGCCCTGATACAGCTTGGTGAAGTCTTCGAGCTTCATCTTGAAGATGCCGTCGTTCTTCCCATCGCTGCCGGGCTCGGTGCTGCCCCACGGGTTGCGGAGCTGCACGTACTTCTGACCCGCCTCTTCGCTCGCGCCGAGCACGGTGTAGACGTGCCACGCGTAGACGCCGGTGCCGCTGTAGTCGACGCCCGAGTCCTTGCCGTGGGTGGGGGCGGTCATCGGGCGGTGGTTGGTCGCGCCGCTCTGGATGTTGCGGAAGAGCGTGTTCGCGTCGGTGTACTTGTTCGAGGTCCAGCTGGTGGTCTTGCCGGTGATCGCCGAGGCGACCTCACCCGAGAACCCGCCGTTGCCGATCTTCTCGTAGTCGCCCTTCCACTGCGCGTAGGCCTTCTCGATCAGCCCGACCCACAGCTCCTTGCTGTCGCGCGACTTGGCGTAGCGGGCGCTGCCCATGCTGCTCTGCGGGAGATCGCCGTCGATGGTGATGTTGACCGGCTTCATGAACCCGCCGGCCTGCTTCTCGTAGAAGCGCACGGTGTACGTGCCGTCGCCGTTCTCCTTGATGGCGTTCTTGATCGCGTCGGGGGTGGCCTGGGCCACCGCGGAGAGCGCGCCGACGAGGTAGCAGTCGCCGATCGAGCCCTGCACCACGTCGTCGAAGTTCACACCGTCGACGAAGAGCTTGCCGTCTTGCACCGGCTTCCACGTGGTGTCGGTGGTGTGCTTGGTGAGCACCGTGGGGTCGGCGATGGTGCGCGGGGTGGTGCTGGTCGGCGCGCTGGGCGTCTGCGGCTGCGGGGTGACGTTGACGCTGCCGAGGAAGGTCGAGAGATCCTTCTTCGCCGTCGAGCCGAACTTGTCGGCGTGCTGCGTGAGGAGCGCCTGGAGCTCGGCCTTCGTCTCCGCCGTCATCGGCTGCGACTTCGCCTCGGTGATGAGGTTCTTCACCTCTTTGATCGAGACGGTGTTGTCGCGGAGGACGCGGGCGATCGAGTCACTGATCTTCGGCATGGTGAGTGTGCTCCAGAGGGGTGAGGCGAAAACGAGGTGGCGAGTTTAGCCGCCGATGTTGATCGAGTTGTAGAGCTTCATGAAGTCGTCGAGCTTCATCTTGAAGATCCCGTCGTCCTTCCCATCGGCGCCCGGCTCGGTGCGACCCCAGGGGTTGCGGAGCTGCACGTACTTCACGCCCGCCTCTTCGCTCGTGCCCAGCAGCGAGTAGGCGTGCCACGCGTAGACGCCGGTGCCGGTGTAGTCGACGCCCGAGTCCTTGCCGTGAGTACCCGCGGTGACCGGGTGGTGCGCAGCGACGGCGGTGGTGATCGTCTTGAAGAGCTGATCGGGCGACGAGTAGGTGGTGGAGGTGAAGGTGGGGCGCTTGCCGGTGAGCGCTTCGAAGACCGTGCCCGCGTTGCCGCCGTTGCCGATGGCCTCGTAGCCGCCCTTCCACTGCGCGTAGGCCTTCTCGAGCACCGTGACCCACGCCTCTTTGCTGTCGCGCGCCTTGCCGTACTTCGCGGTGGTGCCGAACTCGACCGGGATGTCGCTGTCGACCTTCACCGTGACCGGCGTGTAGCGGCCGCCGCGGTTCTCGAAGAAGCGCACGTCGTAGGTGCCGTCGCCGTTGTCCTTGATGGCGTTCTTGATCGCCTCGGGGTTCTGCTGCGCGAGCGAGGCGAAGGCGCTGACCATGTAGCAGTTGGCGATCGAGCCCTGGATCACGTCGTCGTAGTTGATGCCGTCGACGTACAGCGAGCCGCCCGAGCCGACCGGGTTCCACGCGACCGACGTGGCGTGCTTGGTGAGCACCGTCGGGTCGGCGAGATCGCGGGTGGCGGTGGTGGTGGCGAGGAAGCTCTCGAGCGAGCCCTTCGCGACGGCGTCGAACTTGTCGGCGTGCTGCGTGAGGAGCGCGCTGAGCTCGGCCTTCAGCTCGGGCGTGAACTTCTTCTCCGCCTTCGCCGTGCTGATCAGGTCGCTGACGTCTTGCTGGGTGATGCGGCGGTCGAGGAGCGCGCTGCTGATCCGTTCACCGATCTTCGAAGGCATGCGACATTGTCGTACCCCGACCTCGCCGAGTTGCGTCACGAACGGCTACACTCGCGGAATTCCGATGCGGCGCGCCCTGATTCTGAGTGTTTTCAGTGTGTTGTATGTAGCCTGTCCTGGCGAACCGCCGAACCCGCCCGCTGATCGCTGCGCTGGCGTTCGCTGCACTGGAACGTCGCTTTGCAACCCGACCACCGGCCAGTGCGAGGCGCCGGTGAGCGACGGCGGCCGCGCCGACGGGGGCAGTGACGCGGGACTCGCTGACGCCGGCGCACCCGACGCGGGCAACTCCGATGGAGGCCTCGACGCCGGGCTTCCCGACGCCGGCGCTCCGGACGCGGGTGGTCCTGACGCGGGCACCGATGCGGGCGCACCGGTCGATGCGGGCTGCTCGTCTGATCCGGAGTGCGGCGGGCTGCTCCACTGCGACCCGTCGTCGCGCGCCTGCGTGGAGTGCTTCTCGAACGCGCACTGCCTTTCGTCGGTGGTGCCGGTGTGCGATCTGCGCGTGCACCAGTGCGTGGGTTGTGTCGCCGGCTCCGATTGCAGCAACCCCACGCCGGTTTGCGATCAGCAGCAGTGCGTGCCCTGCAACACCAGCGCGGAGTGCGGCCTCGGCCGGGAGTGCAGCGCCGCCAGCTTCGAGTGCGTACCGCTCAACGACACCTGCGCCACGGCGCGCGTGATTCTGCCCTCGGGCACCGGGTCGATCGCCATCTCGGCCGAGCCGGCGCAAGCCCTCGACGACACCGCGGGCTCCTGCAACGCGGCGGGCCCCGAGCTCGTCTACACCTTCACCACCACCAGCCCGCAGTCGCTCACCGTCTCGGTCGCGCCGCTCGCCGGCAGCCTCGCGCGGCCGGTGGTCTTCCTCCGCTCGTCGTGCACCGCGGGTGAGCTGGCCTGTGACGCGCCGACCTCGGGCTCCGCGGGCCTGTCGATCGCGACCCTCGCGCCGGGCACGTACTTCCTCTTCGTGGAGTCGGCGAACGCGGCGCCCGGGCGCGTCTCGGTGAACGTGTCGCTGCAGCCCCCGCCCACCGGCGTCGCCAACGACACCTGCAGCACGCCGCAGGTGCTGAGCGTCAACGGCACCACCGTCACCCGCGCGGTCACCTTCGGCAACACCGTGCTGGCGACCAACAGCAACACCACCGAGCCGTCGTGCAGCACCACCGCGCGCACCGCTGGCCCCGACGTCGTCTACAGCTACAGCCTGGCGGCGCGCAGCAACGTGACCATCGTCGCGCGGCCGATCTCTGGCTCGAGCCTGCACCCGGTGCTCTCGGTGCGCGCGCCGTGTGACGCGCCCAACACCGAGGTGGCCTGCCAGGCGGCGTCGGCGGCGACGGCGGTGCAGGTGAGCCTGCCGGGGCAGCAGGCGGGCACCTGGTTCATCGTGCTGGACTCGGCCGACGGCACCACCGGCTCGTTCCAACTCGAGGTCGACGCGGTGCCGGTGGTCGACAACGACGGCTGCGGTGCGCCGGCTGCGCTCTCCTTCGTGGGCTCGAGCGCGACCGCGACCGGCGACACCACCTGGGCGACCAACGGCAACGTGACCGGCGACGCGAGCCCGAGCTGCAGCGACTCGGCGCGGGGCACCGGTCGCGACGTGGTGTTCTCGTACACCCTCGCCCAGGCGCAGGACGTGACGGTCTCGGTGACGCCGACCGGCACCACGCCCACGCTGCAGCCGGTGGTCTCGGTGCGCGCGACCACCTGCACCAACGCCACCGCGGCCGCCGAGAAGGGCTGCGTCAGCCCGCTCGCGACGACGGAAGGGCGGCTCACGCTGGTGAACCAGCCTGCGGGTACCTACTTCGTGTGGGTCGACTCGGCCGTCGACTCGATGGGCCCGTTCCAGCTCGAGGTGGTGACGGCCCCGGCTACGCCTCCGCCGGGGAACGACTCGTGCGCGGCGCCCGAGGTGCTGACCTTCACCAACGACGTCGCCACCGTGACCGGCTCGACGCAGCAGGCCGCGAACGACAACTACGCGGGCGACGTGTCGCCGACCTGCAGCCCGAGCGCGAAGCAGAGCGGACGCGACGTGGTCTACCAGTTCACCCTCGCTGCCCCGCGCGACGTGCAGCTCGACGTGGTGCCGACCTCGGGCTCGGCGCTGATCCCCGCGACGTACCTGCGCAAGGGGACGTGCACCAGCCAGCTGCTGGCCGACGAGGTGACGTGTCAGGCGGCGATCGGCGGCACCCACAGCACGCTGACCGCGCTCCCGGCCGGCACCTACTTCCTGTTCGTCGACTCGTCGGGAGGGACCTCGGGCGCCTTCACCGCCACCGTCACCACCAGCACGCCGACTCCCGCACCTGCCAACGACTCGTGTGCGGGTGCACAACCGCTGGTGTTCACTGGCAACACGGCTACCGCGACGGGCACCACCTTCGGGGCGACCAACTCCAACTCGCCGACCGACAACGCCCCGGCCTGCGGCACCGACTTCCTGCCGCGGCGCTTCGGGCGCGACCTGGTGTACGCGTACACGCTGCTCGGCGCGCAAGACGTCGACATCACCGTCACCCCGGCGGCCGGGAGCGCGTGGGTGCCGACGCTCTACGTGCGTGCGCCCAACCAGTGCGCGAGCTTCAGCGCCGGCTTCGAGCTGACCTGCGTCGCCGAGACCGCGCCCCACCCGCTGCGGGTGTACCTCCCCAACCAGGTCGCGGGGACGTACTTCCTGTTCGTCGACTCGAACTCCTACGCCACGGGCGCCTTCACGCTCTCGATGACGAAGCGCACCGCGACGCTGCCCCCCGGCAATGACTCGTGCACCGCGCCCACCGTGGTGCCGCTCGGCGCGACCGGCGTGACCGGCGACACCTCGGTCGCGACCGACAGCTACTCGGCGTTGGCCTACTCGGCTGCCTGCCGCCGCTCGTTCTTCGACGCGCGCGATCTCGTCTACCAGTTCACCGCGCCCACCACCGGCACAGTGACGGCCACCGTGTCACCCGAGGCGACCTTCAACCCGGCGTTGCTGCTGCTGCAATCGAGCTGTGGTGCGGCGCAATGCGTGCGCTTCGCAGATGCAGCAGGGCAGGGCGTGCCGGAGTCGTTCGCCTTCCCCGTCACCCAGGGGCAGACCTATTACCTGGTGGTCGACAGCGCGAACCGCGAGGTGCCCGGCGCCTTCGGCCGCTTCACGCTCACCGTTCAGTAGTGCGGCGGGCGATCGTTGCGGCTGGCGTCGACGATGCCGGGATCGGCGGAGACGCGCTCCTTGAGGCCCTTGTAGGCGTCACGGAGCAGATCGAGCTCGCGCTGTTGCCGCCACATCACCTCTGACAGCTCGGACACCGTCTTTTCGAGGTAGGCGCACTTCACTTCGAGGTCGGCGAGGCGTTGTTCGGACATGCGGGGGTCCCCGTCGCACGAGCCGAACGGAAAAACCACCGCCAGGACGACGAGACACCGCGTGCAGCAGCGGGCTCGTCGTGTTAGTGCAACCCATTCCGTTTCTCGTCGTGCCCGAGCTCCAAAAGTGACCGACTCCGCTGTGAAGATGTTGCCGCCTGACGATGGTTCCTGGCTGAAGACGTTGAAGGCCGAAGTGCAGCCGATGACCTTCAAGAAGGGCCGGCAGTATGCGGAGGCGCGGCGCGTCTCGGGGCTGGCGCGTACGGACGTCGGCATCGCCGCCACCGTCACTGGCAGCGAGGGCCAGAAGTACTCGGTGCAGCTCGCCCCCACCGACGACGGCGCCATCGAGTCGATGTGCAACTGCGAGTCGTGGAACAAGTACGGCGCGCACTGCAAGCACGTGGTGGCCGCCGCGCTCATCTACCTCGCGCGCGTTCGCGCCAAGGCCGAGAGCGAAGCGGTCAACAACCCCATCAGCACCGCCGAGACCGTCGACGCGCCCGCCGCCAACGACGCGGTGTCCGGTGACGCGGTGCCGCTGCCCGCGCTGGCGAAGCTCGAGAACTGGCTGGGCCTCTCGGCGCTGCCCGACATCGAGTTCCACTACCGGCTCTCGCCCACGCCCTCGGCGACCGGCGGCCGCATCTGGATCATCGACGTGCGCCGCGCCGATCAGGCCGCCAAGGGGCCGGTGCAGGTCAAGCGCATCCTCACCATGGGCACCCGCGTGGCACCGGCCGACGAGCGCGTGCTGGCGCAGCTCGCCGAGCACGAGGTCCGCTACGACTCGAAGGTGGTGCTCAACGACGAGGAGCTCGCCGAGCTGTTCGACGTGATGAAGGCGCGCCGGGTGATCTACCGCGGCACCTCGCTGCTGTTCCCCAGCGAACCGGCGCGGCCGATCATCCGGCTCCACAACCAGCCCGATGGCGCCATCGCGCGCATCGAGATCGGTCTGCCCGACGGAGCCAACATTCCGCTCAAGGACGCGATCATCCTGTCCGGCCGCCGGAGCTGGGCGCTGGTCGGCCAGAACGCCTACGTGCTCGAGCCCGATTTCCCGCCGCGGCTGCTGCGCAAGTGGCTGCTCGAGCCGTCGATGTCCTTCCCTCCCTCGCAGCTCGATCGGGCGCTGTCGTTCTTCGCCGCGCACCTCCCGCGCTACCGGCTGTCGCTGCAGGCCGACGGCATCGAGGTCGATGACACCACCGCGCCGAAGTTCATCTGCACCGTCGAGGGTCGCCCCGACTACGTGAAGGCGCAGCTCGCCGCGCGCTACGGCAAGTCGGTGACGGTGCCGGTGTCGGCCACCGCGCAGCACCTCGGCTACGCCAGCGGGTCGACCGAAGACGGCCGCAAGCTGTTCCTCCGCCAGGAGGCGACCGAGAAGCACGCCGCTCGCCAGCTGCTCGAGCGCAACTTCCGCTTCGACGAAGCCACCATGAGCTTCGAGGCGTCGGGTGACTCGGCGATCGACTTCTGGGCGCGCGGCCGCAGCGAGCTCCCGAAGGACTGGGACGTCTTCGCCGCCACCCCGCCGCGGGTGAAGGTGCGCGCCAAGCTCAAGCCGAAGATCCGCGTGAACATGACCGCGGTGAACTGGTTCGACCTCGACGCCGAGTTCACCACCGAAGATCAGTCGGTCGATCTCGGCGCGGTGCGCATGTTCCTCGAGACGGGCCGCAAGTTCATCCCGCTGAAGGACGGCACGTTCGCCGAGGCCGATCTCGACGAGCTCAAGCGCGTGGCCACGCTGCTGGAAGAGGCCGGCGCGCTGCCCGGCAAGACCCGCACCCGGCTCCCGCTGTTTCACGCCACCGCGCTCGATCTGCTGGCGACGCTGGGCGACGTGGAGATCGAGGGCAAGGCCCGCCGCGCGATGGCCGAGCTGCGCGAGGTCGACGGCATTCCCCCGGTGAAGGCGCCCGAAGGGCTCAACGCCGAGCTGCGCCACTACCAGGAAGCCGGCCTCTCGTGGCTGTGGTTCCTCTTCCGCCACGGGTTGTCGGGCGTGCTCGCCGACGACATGGGTCTCGGCAAGACGGTGCAGGCGCTGTCACTGCTGCTGAAGATCAAGAAGGAGCAGGGCACCCAGCCCAGCCTGGTGGTCGCGCCGACGTCGGTGCTCCCCAACTGGGAACGGGAGATCGAGAAGTTCGCGCCCGAGCTGACCTTCGTGACGTGGCACGGCGCCGATCGCCGCGACAACGTCGAGAAGCTGCAGAAGGCCGATCTGGTGCTCACCTCGTACGCGCTGATCCGCCGCGACCTCGAGGAGCTGCGGAAGATCAACTACCGCACGGTGATCCTCGACGAGGCGCAGAACATCAAGAACGCCGACTCGGCCACCGCGCAGGCGTGCAAGACGATGGGCGCCGATCACAAGATCGCGCTCACCGGTACGCCGCTCGAGAACCGCCTCACCGAGCTGTGGAGCCTCTTCGACTTCCTGATGCCCGGCTTCCTGGGCAACGCCGAGTCGTTCCACGATCGCTACGAGCACCCCATCACCGTGCAGGGCGACGCCGAGACGCGCGATCGGCTCAAGAAGCGCATCCACCCCTTCATCCTCCGGCGGCTCAAGACCGAGGTGGCGAAGGATCTCCCGCCCAAGACCGAGGTCGTCACCTGGGTCGACATGGATTCGGGGCAGCAGGCGCTCTACAAAGAGGTGCTCGAGGAATCGAAGCGCAAGGTCTACGACTCGATCGACAAGGTCGGCTTCAACAAGTCGCGCATCTCGATCCTCTCGGCGCTGATGAAGCTGCGGCAGGTGTGCTGCGATCCCCGGTTGCTCAAGCTGCCGCCGGGCACGTCGCTGCCCCCATCGGCCAAGCTCGAGCGCTTCTCGGAGCTGGTCGACGAGCTGGTGCGTGAAGATCACCGCGCGCTGGTCTTCAGCCAGTTCACCGAGATGCTGGAGATTCTCACCACCCAGGCCGACGAGAAGCAGCTCAAGTACCTGTACCTCGACGGCCGCACCAAGGACCGCATGGGCAAGGTCGACGCCTTCAACCAGCCCGATGGCCCGCCGGTGTTCTTCATCTCGCTCAAGGCCGGCGGCACCGGTCTCAACCTCACCGCCGCCGACTACGTGATCCACTACGACCCGTGGTGGAACCCGGCCGTCGAAGATCAGGCCACCGATCGAACGCACCGCATCGGCCAGACCCGCGCGGTCTTCTCGTACAAGCTGATCACCCGCGGCACGGTGGAAGAGAAGATCCTCGGGCTCCAGCAGCGCAAGCGCGAGCTGGCGGCCGGCGTGCTCGGCACCGACGCCGACGTCGGCAAGGCCCTCACCGAGCGCGATGTGGAGGACCTCTTCAAGTTCGAGTGACCGGCTAAGTGCCTGAAGGCGTTCGCTTTCTGGCACTTGTCGGACCCTACTGATAATGTGTTCAGTATCGGTCTCCAGGAGGGACGATGCTGATCACACTCAGGCTCAAGAACTTTGCAGTGGTGGAAGAGGCAGAGGTCGCCTTCGGGGCGGGCCTCACGGTGCTCACCGGCGAGACAGGGGCGGGCAAGTCGATCTTGATCGACGCGCTCAGCCTGCTGGTCGGCGGGCGCGCGGAGTCGGACGTCATTCGCGCCGGCGCGGAAGAGGCCGTCATCGAGGGGCTGTTCGAGCGCACCGAGACGCTGGGGGCGCGCCTCGAGGAGCTGGGGCTGCCGGACGACGGCCCCGAGGTGAGCATTCGCCGGGCCTTCGGGCGGCAGGGGCGCGGGCGGGTGCACGTCAACGGCGCGCTGGTCACCGTCGGGGTGCTGCAGCGGCTGATGAAGGGGCAGGTCGACATCGCCGGGCAGCACGAGCACATGGCGCTGCTCGACGCGGCCCAGCACCTGGGGCTGGTCGATCGCTTCGGCGCGGTGGGCGAGGGCGAGGTGATGGCGCGCTACCGCGACGCGTGGGGGCGGCTGCGCGACACGCAGGCCCGGCTGCAGGCGCTGGGGGGCGACGAGAGCCAGGTCGCCGCGCGCATCGACTTCCTCACCTTTCAGCTCGAAGAGATCGAGCGGGTCGCGCCGCAGCCGGGTGAAGATCTCTCGCTCGAGACCGAGCGCAAGCGCCTGAGCTCGTCGGAGCGGCTGCGGCACTCGGTCGGCAACGCGGAAGAGCTGGTGTCCACCCGCGACGGCTCGGCGACCGAGCTGCTGGGGCGCGCGATCCAGATGGTGGGGGAAGCGGAGCGGCTGGACCCGACGCTGGAGAAGGTGCGCGGCGCGTTGATCACCGCCCAGGCCGAGCTCGACGAAGCGTCGCGCGGGCTGAGCCGGTACTTGAGCGCGCTCGACTCCGACCCGCGGCGGCTGGAAGAGGTCGACGAGCGGCTCGACGCCATTCGCCGGCTGTGCCGCAAGCACGCCGCGCCGCTCGAGGGAGTGCTCAGCAAGCGCACCGCGCTGAGCGCCGAGCTGGAAGATCTCAAGCACCGGGCCGAGCGACGGGCGGAGGTCGAGGCCGAGCGGGTGAAGGCCGAAGCCGACGCGCTGGCCGCCGCGAAGGCGCTCACCACGTCCCGGCAGCAGGTGGCGGGCAAGCTGACCGAGGCGGTGGCCGACGGGCTGACGCGGCTGGCGATGGGCCGTGCGCGCTTCGAGGTCTCGTTCTCTCCGGTGTCGCTCTCGGCCTCCGGTGCCGACGACGTGCAGTTCCTCTTCAGCGCCAACCCCGGTGAAGCGGTGCGGCCGCTGGCGAAGGTGGCGTCGGGCGGCGAGGCCTCGCGGGTGATGCTGGCGATGAAGGCCGCGCTGGCCGGCAGCGACGCTTGCGTGTGCTCGGTGTTCGACGAGGCCGACGCCGGCATCGGCGGCGCGGTGGCCGACGTGGTGGGGCGCCTTATCAAGGACATCTCCGGCCACCGTCAGGTGCTGTGCATCACCCACCTCCCGCAGGTGGCGGCGCACGCCGACGCGCACCTGCGCATCGAGAAGGGCGAGGTGAAGGGGCGCACCCGCTCGGTGGTGCAGTCGCTGGAGGCCGGCGACGAGCGCACCCACGAGCTGGCGCGCATGCTCTCGGGCGTGGAAGTCACCCGCGAGGCGCTCGGCGCGGCCGAGGCGCTGCTCCGTTCAGCCCTGCGTCATGTGAAGCCGAAGCGTCAACGAAAGAAAGCAGCGCTGGTCGATCAGCGACGCAGCGCGTGAAGCGTTTTGGCGATCTGACGAAGAGGTTTGTTGCCGCATGGGAATAGTGGGCCTAACGTGCGCGACCGTGTCGAAGACGGCTGGCTCGCGACTGAAGGCAGTTTCGGCTGGGCTCACCGACGTCGGTCGGAAGCGCAACCACAACGAAGACAGCTACCTCATCGACGAGGAGCTGCAGCTGTACGTTGTGGCCGACGGCATGGGTGGCCACGCTGGTGGTGGGACGGCCTCGCGTATCGCGGTCGAGACCATCGACCAGGAGATGCGGGGCGCGAAGAAGGCGGCGGAGGACCCGTTCGGTCCCGAGACGCCGCTTCAAGACTCCCCGCTCCCCGAGTTCCTGCGCAGCGCGGTGGAGAAGGCGTGCGCCGCCATCTTCAAGGCCGCGCAGGAAGATCCCCGGCTGGCGGGCATGGGCACCACCGTCATCACCCTGTGCATCAAGGGTGAGAACGTGCTGTTCGCCCACGTCGGCGACTCCCGCGCCTACCTCATCCGCGGCGATCTCATTCAGCAGGTCAGCGAAGATCACTCGCTGGTCAACGAGCAGATCAAGGCGGGGATGATCACGCCCGAAGAGGCGAAGCACTCCCGTTACAAGAACATCATCACCCGGTCGGTGGGCTTCGAAGAGGAGGTCCAGGTTGACGTGATGGGTCTCATCGGACGCCCCGGCGACTTCTTCGTGCTGTGTTCCGACGGACTCGCCAATCTCGTGGAGGATCGCGAGATCCGCGAGATCGTCAGCAACAACCCCTTGAAGGAAGCGCCGAAGAAGCTGATCGAGTTGGCGAACGAGCGTGGCGGTGACGACAACATCACCGTCATCGTCGCCACCCTCGTCGAGGCGTAAGCCCAAAGAAAATCAAGTTTTCTGTTGCACGGGTGCGACCTGATCGACGAGGGTTCGCGCCGGTTTCCGGTCTGCCTGTTGGGGGGACCGGCGTTTGCACAAGGGGCGCGAGTGTCTTCGAACGAGAGCTTTACCCTCATCGTCGTTCCCGAACGCCACGCCGAGGTCCGGCGGTTCCACCTCAAGAAGGTGTGGCTGATTCAGGCTGCCGCCGTCGTCGCCGTGCTCGCCGTGGTCGGGTTCGTGATGGCCGGCCACTACTTCTCCGTCGTCTCTGACGCCCACGAGAACCCGGCGCTGCGCGAAGAGAACCTGAAGCTGAAGAGCGAGCTCGCGGTGATCCGTGAGCAGCTGCAGCACGTCGGCCAGACCCTCGATCGCGTCGAGCGCTTCGATCAGAAGCTGCGGGCGATCACCCTGTTGTCCGACCCCCAGCGCAACCTCGCGATGGGCCCCACCGAGCAGCTCCCCCTGCCGGCCTCGGGCGAGAACCAGTTCGTGCGCAGCAAGGACGCCGAAGGTCCGCAGGTGCTCGCCGGCAAGCTCGAGAAGCTCTCGGCCGAGGCGACCCGCCAGGAACAGAGCCTCCAGGAGCTGCAGGCCTACTTCCAGGATCAGAAGTCGCTGCTCGCCTCGGTGCCCTCGGTGTGGCCGGTGCGCGGTTGGGTGACGTCGGACTTTGGTTCGCGCCTCGACCCCTACACCTCTGAGCGCATCATGCACGCCGGCCTCGACATCGCTGGCCCGCACGGCAAGGAGATCGTCGCCCCGTCTGACGGCACCGTGGTCTTCGCGGGCCTCGAAGGTGGCTACGGCAACGTGGTGGTGATCGACCACGGGTACGGCATCAAGACCCGCTACGGCCACCTGTCGGCGATCAAGGTGAAGGCCGGCGAGCGCGTGAAGCGCGGTGACGTGGTGGCGGCGCTCGGCAACACCGGTCGTTCGACGGGCCCGCACCTCCACTACGAAGTGCGCGTCAACGGCATCGCGCAGAACCCGCGCAAGTTCATCCTCGACGAGTGGTGATGCGGTACACCGCGTCCCATGAAGATGGTGGACGTCGGTGACAAGCAGAAGACGGAACGGGTCGCCATCGCGACCGGGCGCGTGCGGATGAATGCCGTCGCGCTCCAGAAGATCAAGGCAGGCTCGGTCGAGAAGGGTGACGTCGTGGCCGCCGCGCGCATCGCGGGGATCATGGCCACCAAGCGCACCCCCGATCTCATTCCGCTCTGTCACCCCATCGCGCTCTCGGGCGTCGAGGTGGAGGTGGTCCCGCTGGCGAAGAGCGTCGACATTCGCGCCACGGTGAAGACCGTCGATCGCACCGGCGTCGAGATGGAAGCGCTCACCGCCGTCTCGGCCGCGGCGCTGACGGTGTACGACATGCTCAAGTCGACCGACCGGGGCATGGTGATCGAGGGCCTTCAGCTCGAGCACAAGAGCGGTGGTCGGTCTGGTGTGTGGACGAGGCGCGCGGCCGGCGACGCCCCCCGAAAGAAGAAGCGGAGCGCGTGATGTGGACCTTTGCCGTCGTGGCGGTGCTCGCCGGGTTCGGGCCTGAGCCGCTGCTCCCCGGTTCGCCCTGGGTGCTCAAGGGGCATGGCGACACGCTCACCGCGGTCACCTTCTCGCCCGACTCGAAGCGCCTCGCCAGCGCCGCCCGGGACAAGACGGTCAAGGTGTGGGACCTCCAGACCGGCGAGCCGCTCCAGACCCTGACGGTCGGGCAGAACCAGATCTCGGCGCTGGCCTTCTCGGCCGACGGCAAGCGGCTGGCGGTGGGCGACGCGGCGCTGCAGGCCACGGTGATCGACCTCTCGACCGGCGCGGTGGTGAAGACCATCGCCCACCCCGACGCGGTGGGCGAAGTGGCGCTCAGCCCCGACGGCGCGACGCTGGTGATCGCCGGGCTGACCGACCACGCCGCCGCGTGGGACGTGGCGACCGAGAAGAAGTTGTTCACCTTCAAGGGGCGCACCGCGCGCTTCTCGGCCGACGGCAAGGTGCTGCTCACCGCCAGCTCGGCCGGGCGCTTCGTGGTGCTCGACCCGAAGACGGGCAAGGTGAAGAAGCAGGTCAACGACGACTCGCCGCTGGCCACCATGACGCCCGACGGAAGGACGATCGCCACCTGGACCGTCGGCAGCCTCGACGTGCGGCTGTGGTCGGCCGACGGCAAGGCGCTCGCCACGCTCAAGGGGCCGGTCGCCGAGATGGACCGCCGCAAGGCCCGGCTCACCGGCGTCGGCGTGCTGCCCGACGGGAAGCGGGTGGTGACCAGCGCCGCCGACGGCGTGGTGCGCCTGTGGAGCGTCGAGACCGCGAAGGTCACCCAGACCTGGCCGGCCGACAAGAACACCGGGCTGGCCGTCTCGCCCGACGGCGCGTGGGTGGCGGTGCTCGACTCGGGCCTCGTGAAGTTGTGGAAGCTGCCCTGAGCTCAGCGTTCGCGGTGCAGCGCGTCGAGCAGCAGCGCGGCGAGCACCAGCGAGTGGGTGATGGCGCCCTCGCGCACCAGCTTCGGCAGCTCGAGGCGCGGCACGAGGACCACCTGAATGTCTTCGCTCCCGTCCTGCTTCCCGTCGTGCACCTTCTGACAGCCCTCGGCGAGGAACGTGTGGAGCCGATTGCCGAAGATCGCCGGGTTGGGGTGCGACACCCCGAGCGGCACCACGCGCGCGGGTCGATAGCCGGTCTCTTCTTCCAGCTCGCGGCCGGCGGCGGTGAGCGCGTCTTCGCCGGGGTCGAGCATGCCGCCGGGGATCTCGAGGGTGTTGCTCCACGTGCCGAAGCGGAACTGGCGCACCAGCACCGCCTGATCGTCGGTGGTCACCGCGACCACGTTCACCCAGTCGGGCGCCTCGATGATGGTGCGCACGTAGGGCGTGCCGTCGCGCGGGTCGAGCACGTCGAGGGTCTGCGCGCGGAAAATCCGGTAGTCCTTTTCGGATCGTACGGACACCCGTGTCCACGCGCGGGGAGCGTCATCGGCCATGGGGTGCTTGTACCGCGCAGCTTGGGTATGAACGAGTCATGACGCCGCTCGAGGCAGCAGCGTCCGTCGTGCTGCTCGAGTTCCAGCAGTCGTACGGGCTGGGGTTCGTGGCGCCGAACGGGCGCATCGTCACCTGCTTCCACGTGGTGGCCGACGAGCAGGAGATCACCGCGCACCTGTCAGACGGTCGCGTGCTCCCGGTGAAGGCGGTGTGCGCCCTCGACACCCGGCGCGATCTCGCGGTGCTCGACGTGGGGCTGCTCGACGCCGCTCCCGTGCGCGCGGCGGGCCCGAAGTTCGCCGACGAGGGCGAGCCGGTCTTCGTGTTCGGCATGGTGGCCGGCGAAGGGCGCACGCGCTGGGTCGACGCGAAGCTGACCTCGGTGCAGGTGGTGGGCGCGTCGCTGACCGTCTACTCGCTGGAAGGCGAGGTGCCGGCCGATGCGTCGGGCGGGCCGTTGATCGGCTCCGACGGCGCCGCGCTGGGCGTGGTGGTGACGGTCGCCAACGGGGAAGAGGGCGTGGTCACGCTGAGCGTGCCGTGGCGGTACGTCGAGCCGCTCTTGCGCCAGAACCAGGAGCTGCCCCTGAGCGTGCTCTCGTCTGACGCGCGCCGCCCGCCGAAGCGGGAAGTGCCCGAGCACCCGCTCTCGCTGCTCGAAGGCGCGGCGGTGTCGGGGCTCGAGGCGACCAGCGAGCTGCTGGGCGACGCGATCCGCATCGGGGCGCCGGCCTACAACGAGGGCGACGTCGCCAAGTGTTACGCGGTGTATGCCGACACGGCGCGGCGGCTGATCGACACGCGCGACGACTGCCCCGGCGTGCAGACCGCGCTGCGAGCCGGCCTGGCGCGCGCCGCTGCGCTCGGTGACGTCGATCACCAGGCGTGGGCGATGCGCGACGCGTTCGATGGGCTGCTGATCGTGATCGAGAAGTACCTGCGAGCGCACCTCGGCGCGGGGCGAAAGCCCGGCAAGCCGACGCTGCTCAACTGAAATGAAGGCGCGATGAAGAAGCTGATGCTGTGGGCCCTGGTGGCGTGTGGGGCGTGTGTCGCGCCGCAGCCGGTGATCCGCCCTCCCGCCGGCGACGACGTGACCGTCTTCATTCACGGCTACCGCGGCGGCTTCCTCTCGCAGAGCGACGGCTCGCTGGCGTGGCTCACCGTGGGCGCGGCGCTCGAGAAGGGTGAGCGCTCGCTGGCGTTCCCCTTCGAGGGGCAGCGCGACTTTCCCCGCTTCGGGCCGCTGGTGCCCGCGGGGCCGATGACGAAGCTCACCGCGATCCCCGGCATCATCGAAGAAGACGCCTACGCCACGTGGATGGACTGGGCGAAGGACGCGCTGCCCGGCTTCATCGCCTACTCGTACGACTGGCGGCTCGACCTCCGCGAGAGCGGCGCCACGTTCTGCACCTTCCTCGAGAAGCTCGGGCCGACGCGGCGGGTGCGAATCGTCGCGCACTCCATGGGCGGCATGGTGACGCTCCAGTGTCTGCGGCACGGGCCCGACGCGGTGCGCGCGAAGGTGACGAAGGTGGTCTACGTCGGCACGCCGTTCCGCGGCTCGCCGGGGCAGTGGGACGATCTGCACCTCGGCACCCGGACCTCGTCCAACGTGGCGCTGATGGGCCCCGAGGCGCTGCTCACCTTCCCGTCGTCGTGGGCGCTGCTCGGGCCCACGCAGGACTTCCTGTTCGACGCGCAGGGCGCGCCGGTGCCGCTGGAGATCTTCACCGCGCAGACCTGGGTCGACCGGAAGTGGGGGCTCTTCAAGGAGCCGCTGCCACCGGCCTACCGCGCGCAGCTCGAGGCTCGGTTGAAGGCGCGCACCGAGTTCTGGGCCGGCTTCGGAGACCTCGACGGTCCCCCTCCGACCTGGAAGACGATGGCGGTGGTGGGGAAGGGGCGGCCGACCGTGCGCGGCTGGACGGTGAACGCCGACGGGACGTTCGATTTCGCGCACCCGCTGATGGGGGATGGTGATGGGGTGGTGCTGGCGAGCCACACCCACCCGCCGAAGCCGATGAGCGCGATCGTCGTCGAGTCGACCGGTGAGCACTCCGGCATGTTGCGCGAGAAGGCCGTGCAGTCGGTGATCGCGGACTTCCTCAGAGACTGACGGCGCATCGCCTGGGATGGCGAGCGCTGTCGCATCGGGGATCGTGCGCGCGCAGCTGCACCGCGAGCGCTACGGAGTTCCTGCGTCGAGCACGACCACCGGTGCCGGTACAGGCACAGGCGCGGCGACCGGCGGCGGCGGCAACGCTTCCACCACCGCCTTCAGCTTGTTCAGGCTGGTCTCGAAGTTCGCCGAGAGCACCTCCTCGACGGTCCCGCGAAAGAACCCGCCCACGACCCAGGGCAGGGTGCCTTCGTCGATCCAGGTGACCCGGGTCTGCGCACCTTCGCGGGTGAACCGCAGCGTCGCGCGCGCGTTCTCGGTCGGAGACTCGATCGACTCCGACAGCGAGATGCCCACCGCGGGGTCGGCCTCGACGATCTCGATCTTCCCCTGGCCCATCTTCGGGCCCAGCCACGACCACCGCGCGCCGACGCCGTCTTGCGGCCCCTCGAACATGTGGCGCACCAGCGGATCCATCGCCTTGGTCCACACCGACCATTCCTGCCAGCGCTTGAGATCGTTGAGGTACGGGAAGATGCGCTCGGGCGTCGAAGCGATCACCACGCTGCGCTCGACCCGCCACGTGCGCGGGAGCGCGGCGCCGACCGCGGTGGCCAGCACGACGAGCGCGACGAGGGCGATGGCGATCTTCTTGATCACGAGGACGCGGCTCTATGCCAGACAGACGCCATGGCGCGCTACGACGCAGCAGCGGTCAAGGTGGTGATCTTCACCTTCAAGGAAGGCCTGTTCTCAGCGGCCGCGCACGATCTGAAGCTCGAGATCACGCGGCTCACGGTCGACGTCGATGGCGCCTCGGTGCGCGCGGAGTTCGACCCGGGCTCGCTGCGCGTCATCACCCCCATGAAGGACGGGGCCGAGAACCCCAACGCCATCCCCCGCCTCCTCTACGGGGAGATCGAGAAGAACACCTTCGCCGACGTGCTGGAGGTCAAGCGCTACCCGACGATCAGCTTCGCCTCGACGGCCATCACCGAGACCGAGGTGGTGGGGCAGCTGACGCTCCACGGCAAGACGAAGGAGGTCCGGGGGCGCCGCGCGGGCCAGACGGCCGAGTTCTCGCTCGACCAGCGCGACTTCGGCATCAAGCCGTTCTCGGCGATGCTCGGCGCGCTGAAGGTGAAGCCGGTGGTGACGGTGCAGGTGACGTTGCCCGTTACTTCCGCGTGACGGCGGGGCGAATGAGGGTGCGCTCGTCGTCGTCGTGCTCGGCGGCCATGTCCTGCAGGCGCTGGTTGGTCACGCGCAGGCGGCGCGACAGCTCGCGACACAGGTTCTGCAGCACCATCACGTAGCCGGCCACGTCGTCCTGGTAGAGCTTGTAGAGGTCGCGGTTGCCCAGCGAGAAGAGCAGCGACGGCTTCTCGGCCACCACCGTCGCCGAGCGCTTCTGGATGTCGATCAGCGTCATCTCGCCGAAGAACTCGCCGGGCCCGAGGCGGATCATCTTCAGGCGGCGGCCGTCTTCTCCGTCGCGGCACACCACCACTTCTCCGTGGCGCACGAGGAACATCGCGCGCCCGGAGTCGCCCTGCTTGCAGACCTCCTCACCGGGCTCGGCGCGGTGCTCACCCAGCAGCGAGATGATGCGCTTGAGCGTCGCTTCTTCGAGGCCGCCGAAGATGGCGATCGACGGCAGCCACTGCATGAGATCGACCTCATTCTTCACGCGACCCTCACCTTCGTGAGCTGATGCACGGCGTCTCCGAGGCCCTCGAGCGTCAGCGGGTACATCGGGAAGACGCGGCGCAGCACGTCGATGGTGCTCTGCCACCAGCCCGACGGCTGTTCCGGGTTGAGCCACGCCGACGACGGGTAGTGCTCGCGCAGGCGCATCATCCACATCACGCCCTCGACGCCTTCGTCTTCCTGCCAGCCCGACACGCTCATCAGCTCCCAGGGAGCCATCAGCGCGTCGCCGACGACGATCAGCTTGTACTTGCGATCGGTCTCCGCGAAGAGCTGCGAGATCTTCACCGCGTCACCGAGCCGGGCGTCTTTGTAGACGCGGCCGTAGACGCAGTTGTGGAAGTAGTAGGTGCGCAGTTCCTTGAAGTGGGTGGCCTTCTTCGCGGCGGTGAAGAGGCGCGAGACGAGGTGGGCGTAGGGGTCCATCGAGCCGCCCACGTCCATCAGCAGGATCACGCGGGTGTTCGACTTGCGCGGCGGTCGCGTCACCACCTCGAGATCGCCGAGGTTCTTCGCCGTCTTGTCGATGGTGCCGTCGAGATCGAGCTCGTCGGGCTGGCCCTCGCGGGTGAACAGCCTGAGCTTGCGCAGCGCGAGCTGCATCTGCCGTACGTCGAGCACCAGGTCGTCGCGGTACTCTCGGAAGTTGCGCTGCCCGGCGACGGCGACCGCGCTCTTCATGCCGCCGCCTCCACCCAGCCGCATGCCCGGTCGCGCCGTGCGGCCCGAGTTGCCGAACGGTGAAGTGCCGGCCGTGCCGATCCACTTGTTGCCGCGATCGTGGCGTTCCTTCTGCTCGCGCAGCCGCTGCTCGAAGAGCTTCTCCAGCTCGGCGCGATCGAACTGCTCGAGCAGCGCTCGCTCTTCGGGCGAGAGGGTGGGCAGGCGCTCGGCCGCGTCCTTGAGCCAGTCGAGGAGCTGCTCGTGGATCTCGAGCGCCTTCGCCTCGACGCCTTCGAAGACCTTGCCGAACGCCTCATCGAACGCGTCGAGATGCTTCTCGTCGTGAATCAGGAGCGCGCGGGCCACATGGTAGAAACCGTCGAGCGAGCTCTCGTGGAGCCCGGCCTTCAGCGCACCGGCGAGCGCCACGGCTTCCTGCGTGCCCACCGGCACCTTGCGCGCGCGCAGCTCGTAGAGGAACGGAACGAACATCAGGCCCTCGTGCGCTTCGGCCCGCCGAAGGTCTCGGCGAACGCGAGGAGATCCTGCTCCCGTTTGAGCAGCGCGCCAAGGAAGGGGAGCTGCTCGTCGAGCTTGAGGGTGCTGATGCCGGCGGCCTTGAGGGCGGCGATCCAGTCGACCAGCTCGCTGGTGGACGGGCGCTTGCGCAGCCGGGTCAGCGCGCGCAGCTCGTAGAAGATCTGCAGCGCCTGCTCGGTGAGCTTCTCGGACAGATCGGGGTGATGCACGGCGACGATGCGCTTCATCAGGTCCTGATCGGGGAAGTCGATGAAGTGGAACACGCAGCGGCGCAGGAAGGCGTCGGGCAGGTCCTTCTCGTTGTTGGAGGTGATGATCACCACCGGCCGCTGCCTGGCGACGACCTCACGATCGGTCTCGATCACCCGGAAGCGCATGCGATCGAGCTCGTGGAGGAGATCGTTGGGGAACTCGAGGTCGGCCTTGTCGATCTCGTCGATCAGCAGCACGCGGCGCTCGGGGGCGCTGAACGACTCACCGAGCGGCCCGAGCTTGATGTACTTCTCGATGTCCTTCACGTCGTGGTCGTTGAACCGCGAGTCGTGGAGCCGCTGCACCGCGTCGTACACGTAGAGCCCGTCTTGCGCGCGCGTGGTGCTCTTGACGTGCCACGTGAGGAGCTGCAGCCCCAGCGCCTTCGACACCGCCTCGGCCAGCAGGGTCTTGCCGGTGCCCGGTTCGCCCTTCACCAGCAGAGGTCGTTCGAGGACCAGCGCACAATCGACGGCGGAACGAAGACTTTCACTGGTGAGGTAGCTCTCGGTGCCCTTGAATCGCATGGCCGGACGTTAATGCCTGCGGAGGAACCTTGCTCAAGTGGAAGCTGATGCTGACGACGCTGCCGTTCGTGGCGGCGGTCACGCTCATCAAGTGCGTTCTCGAGTTCGGCGTGAAGTACCAGGGGACGGTCGAGTTCAGCGACTTCGGCGTGGTGTTGACGGGCGCGGTGTTCCTCACCGGCTTCCTGCTGGCGGGCACGATGGCCGACTACAAGGAGAGCGAGAAGCTCCCCGGGGAGATCGCCACCACCCTGCAGACCCTCGAGGAGCTGCTGTGCCTGGTCTCGGCGCAGCGCCCAACGATCGACGTGAAAGTGATGCAGCAGCAGGTGCTGACGCTGACCGACGCCGTGCACGACTGGCTGGTGAAGAAGATCACCACCGAGCAGGTGTTCGCTGCGCTGACCGCGATGAGCCAGTCGATCGTCGAACTCGAGAAGCAGGGCGCGGGCTCCTACGTCTCGCGGGCTGCGCAGGAAGTGGCCAACCTTCGCAAGAGCGTCTCGCGCATCGACGTGATCAGCCGCACCGGGTTCCTCCCGCCGGCCTACGCGCTGCTGGAGGTGCTGTTGGGGATGATCGTCGCCCTGCTGCTGGTGGGGAAGTTCAAGACGATGATCGCCGAGTTCATCCTCGTGCCCTTCGTCTCGCTGGTGAACTTCTACATGCTGAGGCTGATCCGCGACGTCGACGATCCCTTCGACTACGCGCGCGACGGCTCGAAGAACGGCGGCGCGGAGGTCGATCTGTTCCCGATCACCGAGTACCGCGCGCGGCTGGCGGGGCGGCTCAGCTAGAGCGCCTGGTGGTGGTCGAGGAACGCGGCGAAGCCCGCGCGTGAGTCGAGCTGGAACTCGGGCAGCCGTGAGAGGACCTCGGGCGCGAAGTGGTACTGCTCGATGACCAGGCTCGCGCGGAGCGTGTCGACGCCCGGCTCGAACGCGCAGACCTCGTGGGCGAGATCGCCGCGGAAGTGCACGGCGGTGTTTTCGGTCGGTGCCAGTCGGGCGATCGAGTTGGGGCCGTCCCAGAGCTGGAGCTCGCCGCCGCGGCTCCTGGGCACCGAGAGGTAGAGCACCGACACCAGCTCGGGGATGGCGGTGTCGTCGCCCGCGGGTTTCCGGAGCGTCGCGTCGACGTGGCGGGCGACGGTGCCTCCCGCTGAGACCAGCAGCACGTTGAGGTACCAGGCGTTCGGCACACGCTCGAGCGAGCGTCGCCACCAGGGCGTGAGTTCGCGCACCGCGGGCGCCCCGAGGACGAGGTCGAACCACGGGCGGAGCGAGGGGAAGCGGGTGAGGACCTTCTCGCGGCCGCCGTCGCGGAAGATCACCGCGAAGCCGCGGCTCGACTGAAAGGGGCCGGCGAGCGTGCTGCGGCCGACGAGCGGTGAGCTCAGCAGCGCGTCACGCAACGAGGTGAATTGCGACTCGGGGAGAGCGCCACGGCGGCGTCGAAACTCACGCACGGCGTCATGCTGCCGCAAGCGCCGGAAACTTGCCTGTGCCTTCCTGTAGCGGAGACTTTGCGGGTGCTGATCGAACAGCAGAAGCGCGCGCCCCGGGTTCGGTTCCGGCATCCGATTCGGGTGGTGACGCTCGACGGGCAGCCGCGCGTGATCCGCACGTTGACGACGAACATGTCGCTCGAGGGGCTGTTCGTGCGCATGCCTGAGCCGCTGCCGCACGGTACGAAGGTGGCGTTGTCGCTCGAGGCGGGTGGTCGCGCCCTCGCGCTCGCGCAGGCTGAGGTGGTCTGGGACGGGGTCGACGACAAGCAGCTGGCTGGGTGTGGGGTGCGCTTCACCGAGTTCATGCATCCTCGAGCGCGCGAGTTGGTCTCGTACCTGGTGAAGAACCTCGACACGGGCAAGCCGCTCACGCTCGCCCCGCCGAGGAAGCGGTGGAAGCGAGTGGTTCCGTTCGGGATCGCAGCAGCAGCGCTCCTTGCACTCCTTCTCTCCCTCGCCCCTACAGGGGAGAGGGTCGGGGAGAGGGGTGATCCCGCCGACGAAGTGGAAGTGGAAGATGAATCGCCGGAGGTCGAGGCGAAGACACCGCCAGTCGACTCCGATCCTTCAATCGCGGCGAACGCAGCCGCCGACGCAAAGCAAGCAGCCGACGTGAAGGCCGATGCCGACGCGAAGCTGGTTGCTGTCGACGCGAAGCCGGTTGCCGACGTGAAGCCGGTTGCCGACGTGAAGCCGGTTGCCGACGTGAAGCCGGTTGCCGACGTGAAGCCGGTTGCCGACGTGAAGCCGGTTGCCGACGCGATGCCAGTTGCTGCCACGAAGCTGGTTGCCGACACGAAGCCGGTCGCCGACGTGAAGCTGGTTGCCGACACGAAGCTGGTTGCCGACACGAAGCTGGTTGCCGACACGAAGCTGGTTGCCGACGCGAAGACCGATGCCGACGTGAATCCAGCTGTCGACACGAAGCCGGTCGCCGACCCGAAGCCGGTTGCCGACGCAAAGCCGGCTGCCGACACCAAGTCCGCGAAGCGCTCACCCAAGACCGAACGCGGCGTCATCAAGCTCGCCACCGGCGCCTCCTCAAAGCTGACCTGGTCACTCGACAACGACGGCTTGCACCTCTCCCCCGACGCCACGGTAAGCCGCGCCTTCGTCCTCGCGAGCCCTCCTCGTGCCGTGTTCGACCTCAACGGCGGAGCGCCCGCGAAGAGCCTGCAGGTCAGCGCGAGCGTTCCTCACGCGAAGAGCGTTCGCGTCGGCAAGCAGGGAAACGGCACTCGTATCGTCGTGGACCTCGACCAGTCGCCGCGGCGCAGTACTCAGGTGGGGGCGAGTCTCCTCCTCGAGTTCTGATCCGCCGCCGGCGCAGGATCGCGGCGCCCGTTTGCCCGACGCCGCCGCACGTGACGGACCTATGGACGAATGTCGGTCACGCCACGTGACCCCACGCACCCATGTCGGTCCGCCGGATTTCCGGTACATCCCGCCCGTGGATCTGTCCCCGCTCACGATCGCCGGCCTGTCCCTCGTCGCGCTGATCGCCGGCCTGGTGGACGCCATCGCGGGCGGAGGCGGTCTGCTCACCGTCCCCGCGTTGCTCGCCACGGGCATCCCCACGCCGATGGTGTTCGGCACCAACAAGGGCTCGGCGGTCTTCGGCAGCGGCGCCGCGCTTCTTCGCTTCTGGCGCGCTCGTCTCATTGACACCCGCCGCGCCCGAATCCTCTTCCCGCTGGGCTTCCTCGGCTCGTGCGCCGGCGCGTTCCTGCTCACGCTGCTCGACCCCAAAGTGCTCCGGCCGATCGTCCTCGTGCTGCTCGTCGGCGCGGGCTTCGTGGTGGCCTTCGTCCGGCCGCCCGCTTCCCACACCGGAACGCCTTCCCGCCGCGCGGGGCTCAAGGCGGCGGCGCTCGCGCTCCTCATCGGCGCCTACGACGGCTTCTTCGGCCCAGGTACGGGCACGTTCCTGATCATCGGCTTCGTGGTCCTCCTGCACCTCTCGCTGCAGGAAGCGTCGGCCAACGCGAAGGTGGTGAACTTCGCCTCCAACCTCGCGGCGATGATCTTCCTCGCGTGGAAGGGGCTGGTGATCTGGAAGGTCTCGATCCCCATGGCGGTGGGGCAGTTCGTCGGCGGCACGCTGGGCGCGCAGCTCGCGGTCAAAGGCGGAGACACGCTCGTGCGCCGCGTGGTGTTGCTGGTCGTCTTGGCGTTGGTGGCGCGGCTCGGTTACGACCTGGTCCACCCCTGACGGAGAACCCGATGTCGACCATCACCATCACCTACTGCACGGCCTGAGGGTACCAGGCCAGGGCTGCCCGGGCGGCAGCCGCGCTGAAGTCTGAACTCGACGTGGAAGCACAACTGGTCCGCGGGTCTGGCGGCATCTTCGAGGTGGCCGTCGACGGCCGCGTGGTGGCGAAGAAGCAGCTCGGCTCGTTCCCCTCCGAGAAGGACGTGGTGGACGCGGTCTCGAAGGCCTTGCCGCCGTAGAAACACGAAGGCCCGCGAGGTTTCCCCGCGGGCCCGTGCGCTCGACGTTCAGCCTTGCTCGTTCAGCGCTCGCAGACGAGGGCGGCGGGCGCCTCAGGCTGCTGCGCGCGCGCGATGAGCTGGTTGCGCGCTTCGGCGGTGAGCTCGACCACCGTCCAGTGCCCGTCTTCGCCGAGGCCGAGCGCGGTGTTGGGGCTGAGCTTCTTGTCGAGGATCAGCTGCTGGAGCTCGGCGCGCGCGATCGCCTGTTCCTTCTCCCCGAGCGCCTTGAAGCGCGGGTTGTCCAGCACCGCCGACGCCATGGTGTTGATCGAGTCGGGCGGATCGGTGAACGGGAAGTTGTCGCCGAGGATCACCACCAGCAGCGCCTGAATGGGGAAGGTCGCGACGTCGATGACGAAGGTGAAGGGCAGGAGGAACACGCCCGTCGTCTTGCGATCAACGTACGCCGGCCGACGCACGGTGATCCCGAGGAACGCGCGATCGACCAGGCGGGACATCATGCAGCCAGTGGAGAAGAGGACGGTCACCATGGCGAGCGCCAGGGTGCGGAAGAGACGGTGCTTCATGAGAGCTCCTTGTCGGCGAAGGCTTCAGCGCGATTGTGAGAGGCGGATCAGGTGCGGATCAAGGAAATCGCCCAACATTCTGCCTCACACAGGCTGCTACAGGTCAGGCCCGCTGCTCGCGCGCGGCGTCGACCGCGGGCGTCTCACCGGTGGTGGGCTTGTCGGCCTTCACCTTGAGCCCGTAGCGGATCGCCGCCGACTCGATGATCTGCTCGATCAGCTGCGTGTAGCTCAGCCCCCGGTGCTCGGCGGCCATCGCCAGCTCGCTGTCTTTCTCGAGGTAGGGGTTGGGGTTCACCTCGAGCACGAAGGGCTCGCCGGTCTTGTTCGAGATGCGGAAGTCGACGCGCGCGTAGTCGCGGATCTTGAGGGCGCGATAGGCGAGCAGGGCGCTGCGCTCGATGCGCGCCTTGAGCTCGGGTGAGATGTCCTCGGCGATCACCAGGTGCGGGTGGTCTTCGCCGGTGTCTCCGAACTTCACCAGGCGGTCGCTCACCTTGGGCACGTCGGGGTTCCACTGGCCCCAGTTGAGCTCGACGATGGGGAGGATCTCCGGGCGGGTGGGGGTGCCGATCACCCCGACGTAGACCTCGCGGCCGTCGATGAACTCTTCGGCGAGCGCTTCGTCGTTGAGCGTCTTGCGGATCTCGCGGACGCGCTTGGTCAGCTCGTCCCAGTCCTTCACCACCGAGTGCTGGCCGATGCCGATCGACGCGTCGCTGCGCGCCGGCTTGACGATCAGCGGGAAGTTCATGCGGCCGAACGCCTCGAACGCCTCGCCATCGAAGGTGAGGAAGTTGGGAGTGTTGACCTCGTGGTACTCGAGCAGTTGCTTGGTGAGGATCTTGTCCTGCGCCAGCAGCAGGCCGGCGGTGCCGGAGCCGGTGAAGCGCACGCGCGCCATCTCGAGCACGGCGGCGACGTTCACCTCGAGGCGGTAGTCGTCGGCGAAGGTCTCGCACACGTTGAAGACGAGATCGGGCTTCTGCTTCTCGATCTGCGTGAGCAGGTCGAACACGCGATCGTGAACGTCGATCAGCGTGGGCGTGTGACCGAGCGACTTGAGGGCATCGAACACGTCCTGCACCACGGGATCCATGGGATCACCGGACGGCTGGTAGTGCAGAACGGAAATTTTCAGAGAAGGAACAGTGGCGGCTGCCATTCAGCCACCACTGTAGATCCGTTCGCTCAGTCCACGTCGAAGAACTTGTCCGTGTAGAGGAAGTTCATCGCGAGCGTGGTGATCAGCGCCGTCAACCGCGTCATGTACTCACGCGCCTTGTCGCGATGCACGGTGAGCTTGAGCGCCGTGACGCGCTCGATCAGATGATCGAGCACCGACTTCACGACTGCGCGCGAGACGCCCGAGTACTGCGTGATCGACTGAATGAGCGCCTGCCGCTCGGAGCGCAGCAGCGTGTCGGCGGCCGCGTTGCCCACCGCCTCGGCCTCGAAGAGCGCCACCAGATCTTGATCGAGGCGATCGCCGATCGAGAGATCGATCTTCTCTTCGAGCGCGCGCTGCCGGTAGTGATCGAGCACCGTCTCTTCCATCTCGCCGACGTCCATGTCGCGTTCGTCGAGGGTGACGGGCGGGGGCGTGCGGCCGATGCGCGCGCCGACCTCGGCCATGTACTGGAGCTTCTTGATCGCGCCCCAGTTCTTGTAGCGCTCCTGCCAGTTGGAGTTCGGCGTCAGCCACACCGCGAACGTCTCGGCGAAGTCTTCATCGGGGTGCTTCTGCGCGTACCAACCCGAGAGGTGCGCGACGTACTTCCGGCTGAAGGGGTGCGGCTTGTAGGTGTCGAGGTAGGGCTTGCCGAAGTCGCCGAACAGCTTCTTCCACTCGTCGGTCTCGTAGAGCTTGTAGGCGTAGTTGAACGCGTGCCCCGCTTCGTGGCGGAGGTACATCATGATGTCGCGTTCGGTCTCGGCGCCGGCGCCCAGCGTGTCTTCGATCTGCAGCAGGTTCTGGTCAGCCAGGTAGAAGGGGATGCCGATCACCGGCACGCCCGACGGGCAGCCCCATTGATCCGACAGGTAGCACTCGGGGCGCAGGGTGATGCCGCGCGCCTCGAGCTCCTCGTAGAGCTGGTTGATGTACTTCTCGAGCCGCGTACCGCTCAGGTGCAGCTTCAGGTCCTTGATGCGGGCTTGCAGGAGCGACGCGCTCGCGGGCGGAAGGCCTTCCCCGAAGTGCGGCTCGGGGGCCTTCTCTTTGAAGACGGCGGGACTGGCGAGGGCGGTGCTCATGGGGTCGGGGACGGTCGCGGCGACCATAACCGACACCACCAACGTGCGAAGGACCTCGCGCGTTCCGTGTCTCAACTCGTTGAAATAACTTCAGAAACACTCAGTCAGGGTCACGCCTGACCTCAACTGACATCAGTCAAACGCGCCAATTTCAGGGTCCTTCTTCGGCGGAGTTTTCTTGCTACCGTCGGCCGGTTTGGCCTTCGGCAAGGGCTCGAGCTGGAACTCGAAGGCCTGGTCGGCCTCGGACCGCAGCGCCTTGGTGGTGTCCTTGAATCCCGCGAGCTTGAAGGTGAGGGTGCGTGTCGCACCACGCGGCCAGTCGATCGACAGCGGCGCGTTCCCGATCATCACGCCGTCTTCGCTGACCTCGGCGCCTTCGGGCGTCGTCTTGATCGTCACCTTCACGTTCGCGTTCTCGACCTTCACCGGGCCCTGATCAGGCGGCGGCTGATCAGGTTCCTTCCTGGCGGCGATGGGCTGGGGCGGAATGGGCGTCGCGGGTTCCGCCTTCGACATCATCTTCCACGTCACCGCGCCGCCGATGATCAGCACCATGGTGGCGGCGATCGCCACCAGCACACCGAGCGGCACGCCCTGGGGGGCGCTGCTGACCTGGGACTGTGAGGGCTGCCGCCGATCGGGCGCGGCGGGGGCGGGTGGAGGCTCGATGCGCGACGCCGACTTCGGCAGCGGCTTCGACACCGCGGAGATCGCTTTCGACGAGACCTTCGACTTCCCCGCCGCGGCCGACTTGCGCGAGGCCGACGACGAGCCACTGCCCGTCTCCCGGCCGCCTGCTTCGGGGGTGAACACCGGCACCGCGTCGAGCACCGAGTCGGGCGTGCCCGAGAGCGCGGCGTGCAGCGACTGGAGGAAGTCCTCCGCCGACTGAAACCGGTCCTCTTTCTCCGGCATCAGGCCCTTCACGATGAACTCGTCGATCGCCTTGGGGACCGGCGCGCCCTTCCGGTAGGTGGCGACGGGCGGCACGTTGCCGGCGAGCGCGAGGGTCAGCGCCTTGCGCACCGAGTTGGCGCCGTACGGGCTGTGGCCGGTGAGGCAGTAATAGAAGACGCCGGTCAGCGAGAAGAGATCGGACCGCTGATCGACCACCTCGCCGCCGGCCTGCTCCGGCGGCATGTATTGTGGGGTGCCGAGCACCTGGCCGGTCGAGGTGAGCTGCTCCTCTTCTTCCTGTTCGAGCGCCTTCACCAGGCCGAAGTCGAGCACCTTCACGTACTCGTTGCCGTCGACCGAGGTGAGCATGATGTTGTGCGGCTTGAGGTCGCGGTGGATGACGTTCTGGTGGTGCGCGTGGGCGACGCCGGCCACCGACTGCTCGATGATCGCCGCGGCCTGGCGCAGGGTGAACGGCCCGTCGCGCTTGATGCGCTGACGCAGCGACTCACCCTCCAGCATCTCCATCACGTAGTAGCAGAGGCCGTCGCTGGTCCGCCCGAAGTCGAAGATGGTGATGATGTTCGGGTGGTGGAGCCGGCTGGCGATCTCCGCCTCGCGCTTGAAGCGCTCGAAGAAGGTGGGCGCCATCGCGAGCTGCGGGTGCAGCGTCTTGAGGGCCACCGGCCGCTGCACGCTGGTCTGCAGGCCCTTGAACACCATGCCCATGCCGCCGGCGCCCAGCACCGACTCGACCTTGTACCGGCCGTCGAGGACCTTTCCGATCAGCTCCTGGGCGTTGACGCCTTCGAAGGGTTCCTTCGCCATGGGCAGGGCGCGAGTTTACGCGGATCGCCACGAGCGTGCGTGCTAATCGCCGCGCGTCGTGAGTCTCGTCATCGTCCAGGGCCTGGAGCTGTCGTACGGATCGAAGGTCCTCTTCGAGAAGAGCTCGTTCACGATCGGTCCCACCGATCGCATCGGGTTGGTCGGCGCCAACGGCACCGGCAAGTCGACGCTGCTGAAGATCTTGATGGGGCAGGTGACCCCTGACAACGGCACGCTGACCTTCCGCCGCAAGTCGCGCGTGGGCTACCTGCCGCAGGATCTCCAGGCGCTGCCCGAGGGCTCGCTGGTCGAGGCGGTGATGTCGACGGTGCCGGGGCGCGACGGGCTCGACGAGCGGCTGGTGTTGACCGAGCAGCAGCTCGCCGCGACCACCGACGCCGATCTGCAGATGGAGCTCGCCGCCGAGCTGGCCGAGCTGCACGAAGAGCGCGATCACTTCGACGAGCACTTCGGCAAGCACCGGGCGGAACAGATCCTCCTCGGCCTGGGCTTCAAGCTCAGCGACTTCACCAAGGAGACCACCGCCTTCTCCGGCGGCTGGCGCATGCGCGCGGCGTTGGCGGGGCTGCTGCTGCAAGACCCCGATCTGCTGCTGCTCGACGAGCCGACCAACCACCTCGATCTCCCGACGCTGTCGTGGTTCGACGCCTTCCTGAAGCGCTCGCGCAAGGCGATGGTGTTGATCAGCCACGACCGCGGCTTCTTGAACCGGCAGATCAACAAGGTGGTGTCGCTCGAGACCGAGGGCGTGCGCACCTGGTCGGGCAACTACGAGGACTACCGCCGCCAGCGCGCCGAAGAATACGAGCGCTTGCTGGTGCAGGCCGACAAGGTGGCCAACCGCCGCGCCGAGCTCGAGACCTTCATCAACCGCTTCAAGGCCAAGGCGAGCAAGGCCGCGCAGGCGCAGTCGAAGATGAAGCAGCTCGCCAAGCTCGAGACCGTGAAGGTGCACGAAGAGCGGCAGGTGGTGTCCTTCACCTTCCCCACGGTGGCGCAGAGCGGGCGCGAGGTCGCGAAGTTCACCGGCATCCGCAAGGCGTTCGGCGACAACGTGGTCTACGACGGGCTCGACGCGCAGGTGCTCCGTGGGCAGCGGGTGGCGATCGTCGGCATGAACGGCGCCGGCAAGACCACGCTGCTCAAGATCCTCGCGGGCGAGCTCGAGCCGGATCGCGGCGAGGTGACGCTGGGGCACAACGTAGTCCTCGGGTACTACGCGCAGCACCACGCCGACACGCTCGACAAGCACCACACCATCCTCGAGGAGATGATGGACCTGGTGCCCGACAAGCCGCAGTCGTTCGTGCGCAGCGTGCTGGGCTCGTTCTTGTTCTCCGGTGACGACGTCGAGAAGAAGATCGGTGTGCTGTCGGGCGGTGAGCGCGCGCGCGTGGCGCTGGCGAAGCTGCTGCTCAAGCCGGCGAACCTGCTGGTGATGGACGAGCCGACCAACCACCTCGATCTCGACAGCTCGGAGGCGCTCATCGAGGCGCTCGAGGGCTACTCGGGCACGTTGATGTTCGTCTCCCACAACCGCAGCTTCCTCGACGCGCTCGCGACCCACGTGTGGGACGTGCGCGATCACAAGGTGGTGCCGTACCCGGGCAACCTCGCCGACTACCTGGTGCACCTCGACGCCGAGGCGGCCGCGCGCGCCAAGGGGGAAGAGGTCAAGCCGGCGGCCGCGGGCGAGGCGAAGGCGCTCACCGAGAAGGATCGCAAGCGCCTGGAGGCCGAGGCGCGGCAGGCGAAGAGCGCGAAGCTGGGGCCGCTGAAGAAGGAGATCGTCAAGCTCGAGGCGCGCATCGCCGAGCTCGAAGCCGCGCAGAAGGACCGCGAGGCCCAGCTGGTGGATCCTGCTTTCGCCGCGGATTTCTCGAAGTCACGGCCGGTGCTCGACGCGCATCGCGAAGCGGCGGCGGAGCTGGAAGCGGCGCTGGCTCGCTGGGAAGCGGCGAGCCAGGAGTTGAGCGAGCTCGGCTGAGCCCGTCAGATCATCTTGCGGTACACGCCGACGACCCGCCCGAGGATCATCGTCTGCTTGAACTCGGACTTGGCGACGTAGATCGGCTCCATGTCCTTGTTCGCGGGCTGGAAGCGCACGCGGTCGCCTTCGGGGAAGTAGCGCTTCACCGTCGCCTCGTCTTCGATCAGCGCGACGACGATCTCGCCGGGCGTGGCGCTGGGCGCCTTCTTCACGAAGATGAAGTCGCCGTCGTGAATGCCATCTTCGATCATCGAGTTGCCCTTCACGCGCAGCGCGAAGACCTCGCGGCCGTTGCCGCCGAGCAGGAACGAGTCGATGCGCACCGTGTCTTCGACGTTCTCCTGCGCGAGGATCGGCGCGCCGGCCGCGACCCGGCCGAGCAGCGGCACGTCGATCATGTTCGCGTCAGCCGCCGACTTCTTGGCGCCCAGGCCCAGCACCATGCGCGCGCGCTTGGTGGGCACCAGCGATCGGCTCTGCTGCTCGCCGCGGGTGAGGTAGCCCTTGCGCTCGAGCGCCTTGAGGTGGTCGTTCACCCCGTTGGTGGACTTGATGTCCATCTCCTCGCCGATCTCCCGGATGGTCGGGGGGAAGCCGCGCTCCTCAGTCGTGCGCTGAATGAAGGTGAGGATTTCCTTCTGGCGGTCCGTAATCTCGTCCATGGGTCACTCCGTGAATCGCTGGATCTTCGTTCAGTATGGTCCCTGAACAGCCGTACAGAGTCAATTTTCTGATCGACTGGCGATCTTGAGGCACACTCTGGCCCTCATGCTGCGTGGCGTCATCGTTGTGGGGTTGGTCGTCGGACTGACCGGGTGCCGCGGCGGGTTGGCCGGGGGCCTGTACCGGCGCGACGACGGGGTGATGTACCGGGTGATCGAGCCCACCGGTGACTGGCGGCGGGTCGACTTCGCCGACAACGATCTCGCGTGGCTGGCCTCGAAGACCGGGCACCTGATCTCGATGAACGCCACCTGCACCGGCCACGAAGATCCCCCGCTCGACGTGCTCACCAACCACCTGGTGATCGGCTTCACCGACCGAGCGTGGGAGTCGAAAACTCCGCTGCAGCTCGACGGCCGTGAGGCGCTCAAGTCGAAGCTGAAGGCGAAGCTCGACGGCGTGCCCCGGTCTCTCGAGTTCGTGGTGCTCAAGAAGAACGGCTGCGTGCACGACTTCACCTACGTGAGCCCCGTGGGCCGCGAGGGCGACTACCAGGCGACGTTCGATGCGCTGGTGGCGGGCTTCCGGCAGGAGCGGGCGCCGTGAGCGATCAGACGCCGGCTCCGTCGTCGCCGCCCGAGACCGAGCTGACGGACATCGTGCAGCAGGAGCTGGCGGCGATCATCCCCTTCAGCGCGCGCATGCAGGACGCGTTCGCCACCTTCGGCGGCATGGTGGTGATGTTCGTGCGCGCCCTGCGCCGCAGCGTGAAGCGGCCCTTCGCGCTGGGCGAGATCTCGTACCAGATCGAAGCGCTGGGGCTGCGCTCGCTGTCGATCGCCACGCTCACCGCCGTGTTCGCGGGCCTGGTGCTGACGCTGCAGTTCGCCTTCTTCATGGCGCGCTTCGGCATTCAGCACACCGTGGGCAAGGTGGTGGTGCTGACGCTGTTCCGCGAGCTGGGGCCGGTGCTGACCGCGCTGACGGTGGGGGCGCGCATCGGCTCGGGCATCACCGCCGAGCTGGGCTCGATGAAGGTGACCGAGCAGATCGACGCCATCTCCGCGCTGGGCGCCGACCCGATCAAGAAGCTCGTCACCCCGCGGCTCATCGCCTGCACGCTGGTGATGCCGGCCCTCACCGCGCTGGCCGACGTGTTCGGGCTCGCCGCCGGCGCGGTGGTCGCGGCGACCCAATACGACATCCCCATGGAGCAGTACTTCCGCTCGGCGGTCGAGACAGCGGACATCGTCGACTTCACCTCGGGCATCGGGAAGAGCGCGGTGTTCGGCGTGCTGATCGCCGTGGTCGGCTGCTTCAAGGGCTTCGAGGTCAGCGGCGGCACCGAAGGGGTGGGCCGGGCGACGACCGAGACGGTGGCCATCACCTCGGTGGCGGTCTGCCTGTCGGACTTCTTCCTCACCAAGCTGTTCCTCGCCCTGTGAGCACGCACGAGCCGGGGGAAGTGCTGATCAAGTGGGAAGGCCTGTGGAAGGCCTTCGGTCGCAAGAGCATCTTCGAGGGGCTCGATCTCGAGGTCCGTCGCGGCGAGACGATCACCATCATCGGCGGCTCGGGCACCGGCAAGAGCGTGCTGCTCAAGTGCCTCATCGGGCTGCTGTACCCCGATCGCGGCCACATCTGGTTCGAGGGGCGCGACGTGATGACCTTCGGCGAGGCCGAGATCCGCGAGGTGCGCAAGCGGGTGGCGATGGTCTTCCAGGGCGCGGCGCTCTTCGACTCGTTGACCGTCGGCGAGAACATCGCGTACCCGCTGCGCGAGCACCTCAAGGAGCTCAGTGAAGAGGAGATCTCCGCGCGGGTGGCGAAGAACCTGAAGATGGTGAACCTGCCGGGCATCGAGCAGATGCGCCCGTCGGATCTCTCGGGCGGCATGCGCAAGCGCGTCGGCCTCGCGCGGGCGATCGCCATCGAACCCGAGGTGATCCTCTACGACGAGCCGACCACCGGCCTCGACCCGATCAGCACGCGCATCATCGACGAGCTGATCGTCTCGATGAAGCAGCAGCTGGGCTGCACCTCCATCGTCGTCACCCACGACATGGACAGCGCGTTTCGCGTGAGCGATCGCATGGCGATGCTGGCGCGGCGGAAGATCGTCGCCAGCGGCACGGTGGCCGAGATGCAGGCCTCGACGAACCCCGATGTGCGCGCGTTCTTCGACGCGAGGAAGAGCTGAGCCATGGCTGATCAGAAGCCCATCAACCCGGCCGAAAAAGAGAAGCGCGTCATCATTCGCGCCGGCCTCTTCATCGCGCTCGGCCTCGCGCTGGCGGGCATCGTGGTGTTCGTGATCGGCAAGGAACGCCGGCTCTTCGAACAGGCGAACGTCTACACCGCGGCCTTCGAGAACGTCGACGGGCTCGCGCTCGACTCGCCGGTGCGGCTGGGCGGGCTGACGGTGGGCAAGGTGTCGAAGATCAGCTTCGCGCCCGACCTCGGCGACAAGCGCATCATCGTCACCATGGAAGTGAGCAGCCGCTTTCAGGAACGGCTGCGCGCCGACTCGGTGGCCCGCGTGACCGGCCGCGGCGTGCTCGGCGACAAGGCGATCGACATCTCGCTCGGGTCTCCGGAGAAGGCGGTGATCCCCAACCGGGGTGAGCTGCCCACCGGCACCTCAGGCGACATCAGCTCGCTGCTCAAGGCGACGGGCGAGGTGATCGACAACGCGGTGAAGATCACCCGCGACCTGAGCTCGGGCGTCGAGTCGTACACCACGCCGGAGATCCGCAATGACATCACCCAGTTCATCCGCTCGGCGCGCAACATCGCCACCGAGATCGAGAGCGGAAAGGGTGTCGCGCACACCATCATCTACGACAAGAAGACCAGCGACGATCTCAAGGCGGTGCTGGCCAACGCGTCGGCGGTGGCGGTGCGGCTCGACGGCGCGGTGGCGAAGGTCGATGGCCTGCTCGCGGACATCAAGACCGGCGAGGGCTCGCTGCACGCGCTGATCTACGACAAGAAGATCGCCAACGCGGTGACCGACCTGGGCGACGCCGCCGACGAGCTGGCGAAGCTGATCCACGACGCGAAGAACACCAAAGACGGGGCGATCTACCAACTGGTGTACGGCGACGCGAAGTCGCTGCTGGCTGATCTCGCCACTGCCGCCAACGACGTGAAGACCATCACCACCAAGATCAAGGCGGGCGAGGGCTCGCTGGGCGCGGTGATCAACGACCCGACCGTGTACGAAGACCTCAAGGAGATCCTCGGGAACATCAAGCGCAATCGCGTCCTTCGTGAGCTGGTGCGCATGTCGATCAGCAACGGCGAGAAGGTCGACGCCAGCGGCAAGCCGCAGAAGTAGCAGGTGTAGGTTTTTCGACGCGCTGCCTGTGGGGCCTACACTCGCAGCCCCCCGTGTCTTCGAAGCCCACCATCCTGTGTGTCGACGACGAGCAGAACGTGCTCGACGTGTTGTGCCGCATGTTCGATCGCATGGCGATCGTCGTGACGGCGAACTCCGGGCCAGAAGCGCTGAAGGTGCTCCAGTCGCGCCCGATCGACCTGCTGATCACCGATCAGAAGATGCCCGAGATGACCGGCATCGAGCTGGTGCGGGAAGCGCGGCGCGAGGGCATCGCCGTCACCACCATTCTGCTGACCGCGTACACCAACCCCAACGATCTGATCGCCGCGATCAACGACGGGCAGGTGTTCCGCTACGTGACCAAGCCGTGGGACATCAACGATCTCACGATGACGGTGCGCAACGCGCTCTCCGTCGCCGCGCTGCGCAAGGAGAAGGAGAAGCTGCTCGGCTCGTTGCACAAGCGCATCGAGGCCCTCAACGTGATGTACGAGGTGAGCCGGCAGAGCGCGAAGGACGCGCCCTCGCTCGACGCGATCGTCGATCGGCTGCTGAACACCGTCGGCCGGGTGTTGCCGCACGACGCGAGCGCGGTGCTGATCGAGTCGAGTGACGGAGAGACCGCGGCGCTGCGCATCAAGTGCACCACCGCGCTGGCCGAGGCGGCCCTGCTCCACGTGAAGGACTCGGTGCTCAGCTCGCACCGCAAGGCGGCCGGCGTGCCGCTGCCCGAGGAACGGGTGATCACCAACGTCAGCGGCGTCGGCGAGGTGGTCGATGGGCTGTCGACCTTCGCCTGTGCGATCTCCGTGCCGCTCGTCTCGCAGAAGGAGACCGTGGGCACGCTCGCGCTCTTCTCCACGCGCCCCGACTCGTACTCCACCGAAGACGGCGAGCTGCTCGACCTGCTGGTCAACCAGACCACCGACGCCATCACCCACGTGCGCGCGGCCGAGCGCGAGGCCCGCCAGCGCATCGAGCAGATGGTCGAGGCGATGGTCGACGGGGTGATCCTCACCGACGCGAAGGGCGGGGTGGTGGTGGTCAACGGCGCGGCGCGGGGCTTCCTCGGCCTGCCGCCGGAAGAGACGCGGCCTGACTTCGAGCGGCTGTCGTCGCTGCTGGGCCTGTCGCCCTTCGACCTGGTGCGCGGGTGGGAATACAGCGGCGCGAAGACGGTGCGCGAGGAGCTCAAGCTCGGCGTGCGCGACGTCGAGCTGGTGGTGACCCCGGTGGCCGGCGCGGGCCGCGAGCTCAAGGGGCTGGTGCTGGTGATGCGCGACGTCAGCGAGCAGAAGCTCCTCACCCAGCGCAAGGACGAGTTCGTCGGCATCATCAGCCACGAGCTGCGCACGCCGCTGACCAGCATCTCGGGCGCGCTCGACCTGGTGCTCAACCGGCTGGCCGGCGACGTCACCGAGAAGCAGAAGCGCTTCCTCTCGATGGCCCGCGAGTCGACCGAGCGGCTCAACCTGCTGGTCGACGATCTGCTCGACCTCGCGAAGTTCGAGCAGGGCGCGATGCGCATGGACTTCCAGCTCATGCGGCTCGACGAGTTGGTGCGCACCGCGGTCGAGCGCTACGGCCCGGCCTTCGTCGAGAAGGACATCGACGTGGTGATCGAGATCACCGCCACCGACGTGAAGCTGCTCGCCGACCCCAACCGCCTCAATCAGGTGATCAACAACCTGCTCACCAACGCGGTGAAGTTCACCGGGACCGGCGGGCAGGTGAAGGTGACGGTCGGCCGCTCGAACGAGGTGCCCGGCAGCGCGGTGCTGTCGGTGTGGAACTCGGGCGAGCCGATCGCCGAGGGCGATCTCGAGCGCATCTTCGACCGCTTCGAGCAGGCCCGCACCGCGCGGACCCGCAGCGTGCCCGGCACCGGCCTGGGGCTGTCGATCTGCAAGACGATCGTCGAAGGCCATGGCGGTCGCATCTGGGCCGAGCCGGTGAACGAGGGTGCGCGCTTCGTCGCGGTGTTCCCCGAAGAGCCGCCGGAGAAGGTCGTCCCCGTCGAAGAGGGCCCGAAGCCGGCGCGCGGCTCGGTGCTGATCGTCGAGGACGAGGCGTCGTTCGCGTGGCTGCTCAAGGCGCAGTTGCTGCACGCGGGCTTCAAGGCGGTCGTCGCCACCAACGGTGAAGAGGCGCTCGCCGTGGCGCGCAAGCTGCGGCCCGACGTGATCACCCTCGATCACCGCCTGCCCGACGTCGAAGGGCTCAAGCTGCTGGAGATCCTCCGCCACGACCCCGAGACGAAGAGCGCTCGGGTGATCGTCGTCTCGGGCGTCGACGTGCGCGAAGAGACGATGCGGGCCGGGGCGAGTGGGTTTCTGCAGAAGCCGCTCGCCACGGCGAGCTTCTTGTCGAGCGTCGAGGCCGCCCTGCACGAGCGTCGCGGCGGACGCGGCAGGGTGCTGGTGGTCGACGACGACGCGCAGATCACCGCCATCTGCGCCGAGGTGCTCCGCAATCAGGGGTTCGACGTCGACTTCGCGGGCTCGGTCGCCGATGCGAAGGCGGCGATCGCGCGCAAGCGCCCCGAGCTGCTGCTGCTCGACGTGGCCCTGCCCGACGGCGACGGGTTCTCGTTCTTCGAAGAACTGAAGGCCGATCGCGCCCCCAGCCCGCTGTCGGTGATCTTCATCTCGGCGCGCGGTGACACCTCGGCCAAGGTGCGCGCGCTCAAGCTGGGCGGCGACGACTACCTCACCAAGCCCTTCGACGCGCTCGAGCTCGGCGCCCGCGTGGAGTCGGTGTTGCGCCGCCGCACCTCCGAGACCGGCGCCAGTCCGACCACGCAGCTGCCCGGTTCAGCGGCGATCGAGCGGGAAGTGCAGCGCCGTCTCGCCGAGAAGGCGCCCTTCGCGTTCTGCTACCTCGATCTCGACAACCTGAAGGCCTTCAACGACTTCTACGGCTACGCGAAGGCCGACGGTGTGGTGCGGCAGACCGCCGACATTCTGCGCGAGGTCGTCTCGCAGCTCGGTGACGGCAGCGAGTTCGTCGGCCACGTCGCCGGCGACGACTTCGTGTTCATGGTGCGGCCCGAGCAGGTCGACTTCATCTGCCGGCGGATCATCGAGTCGTTCGATCGGATCATCCCGCTCTATTACGAGCGCGAGGATCGCGAGCGCGGCTTCATCGAGGCGGAAGACCGGTACGGCCAGCGGCGGAAGTTCCCCGTGATGAGCGTGTCGATCGCCGCGGTGATGAGCGATGGGACGACCGATCACCCCGAGCTGGCCCGGCAGGCCGCGGAGCTGAAGAAGCGAGCGAAGGCCGTGACGGGCAGCGTGGTGCTGCGCAGTGATCAGCCATGAGTTCGCCCCTTCTCCCTGACCCTCTCCCCTGGTGGGGAGAGGGAACTTCGTTCCGATGATGCGCCTCTCGCAGAAGCTGCTGCTCTTCGTGCTCGCCGCGGCGGTGTTGCCGCTGTCGTTCGCGGGGTTCTGGCTGCTGCGCGAGGCCGAGCGCGAGCTGGCGACGCGCCTCGAGCGGGAACAACGCGCGCTGGCTTCCGCCGCCGCCGAGGCCACCGGCACCCAGCTCGCCGCGTCGCTCGAGTCGCTCGCGCAGTCGGCCTCGTTGATCGACTGGGCGCACGTGTCGGCCGCGGAGGCGGAAGGCGGGCTCCGGTTGTTGGCCAGCCAGAGCCCGGTGGTGGTGGCCGCGACGCTCGTCGATCCTTCGCGCCCCGAGGTCGCGCCGATGCTGGCCGAGCTCGAAGGGCGGGCCACGGTGAAGACCCGCCGGGCCGAGCTCGCGGCGCTGCTCCCGCTGTCGACGCTCGCCGCCTACGGTGACAACGGGCAGATGGCGCTCGGCGCCGCGCAAGACAGCGCTGGCGGTCCGTGGATGCCCGCGGCGATTCAGGTCGGGCCGCGCGGCCCCAACGCGCCGATGGTGGTGCTGGCGTTGACGCTCACGGTGCTCGATCGCTGGCTGGTCGAGCACGCCCCGCCGGTCACGACGCTGGAGATCGTCGATCCCGATGGCCGCGTGGTCGCCAGCAGCCAGTGGCACCAGAAGGTCTCGACGCTCGATGAAGGCCGCCTCGCGGTGCTGCGCTCGGGTCTCGAGCTCGCCACCTCGGCGACCGAGCAGCTCTCGCTGGCGAAGGTGCCGGGCAAGCTGGGCCTCACCGCCGTCACGTCGATTCCGCTGGACGCGGCGCGACAGCCCATTCGTTCGCTGCGCCGCAGCGTGCTGGGCGGCATGGGCGCGACGGTGCTGCTGCTGATCGTGGTGTCGCTCTTCTTCACCCGCTGGCTCTCCGGGCGGCTCGAGAAGGTCGCGGTGGTGGCCGAGGCGTACGCGAAGGGCGATCTCTCCAAGCGGGTCGAGCTCGGCGGCGGCGATGAGCTGACGACGCTCGCGAAGACCTTCAACGCCATGGGCGCCGAGCTCGAGGCCGCGCGCGGCAGGCTGCTGCAGTGGAACGACGAGCTGAAGAAGAAGGTCGACGAGGCCACCGCTGAGCTGCGCGCCGCCCAGGCCCAGCTGCTCGAGGCGCAGAAGCTCGCGGCGTTGGGTCAGCTCGGGGCCGGCGTGGCGCACGAGATCAACAACCCGCTGGTCGGCATCCTCGGCAACGCCCAGTTGCTGCTGATGGATCACGCCGAAGGCGATGCCGACTTCTCGCTGCTCAAGCAGATCGAAGAGAGCGCGCAGCGGTGCCGGGAGATCACCCAGCAGCTGCTCCGCTTCTCGCAGAAGCGCGGCGAGGTCTCGCTGGCGCCGATGGACCTGGTGAGCGTGGTGCGGCGCGCGATGGCCATCGAGAAGGACCGCTCGCCGGGCGTGACGATCGAGCTGCGGCTGCCCGACGCGCCGGTGCGCATCGATGGTGACTCCGAGCAGCTCGAGCAGGTGATCGCCCAGCTGGTAACCAACGCGCGCACCGCGATGAGCGCCAGCCCGGTGAAGACGCTGACCGTCGCGGTGGCCCCGACTCCCGACGGCGCGACCCTCACCGTGGCCGACACCGGCAAGGGCATCGCGCCAGAGAACCTCGAGCGGGTGTTCGAGCCCTTCTTCACCACCAAGGACGTGTGGACCAACATCGGGCTCGGCCTCGCGGTCGCGTATCGGGTGGTGCAGGAACATGAGGGCCGCATCGAGCTGAGCAGCGAGCCGGGCCGCGGCGCGCGGTTCTCCATCTCGCTCAAGGCGGCGGGCACGACGAAGCAGAAGGGCACCGTCGGGCCGTTGCAGATCGGCGGGCAGGGGAAGGGGATCACCGGATGAGGTGCGAAGGGTGCGGCGCGTCGGTCTTCGAGGGGGATGCAGCGTGCTCGGAGTGCGGCCGTGAGCTGGTCGCGCGATCGCCGGAACCGGTGCGCGCCGCTGCCGAGCCCGAGGTCGTGGCGCCGGTGGCCGAGGACGCTCCGCTCCCCGCAGAGGCAGCGCGGTGCCCGGAGCATCCCGAGCGGATTGCGCCCGCCACCTGCGCCCGGTGTGGCCGCTACTGCTGCGTCACCTGTCTGCCGGAGCCGAAGATCGAGCCGCACTGCGCCGCGTGCCGCCTGCGCGTGCGCCGCGAAGACAACCCGCGCGAGCTCAAGCGCCTGCGCCTCGAGCTCACCGTGTCGTTCTTCTTCGCGACCGCGGTGATCGGGCTCCTCGGGGTGTTGTTTCCGGTGATGGTGGGTGGCTCGGCTGCCTCGAGCGCGTGGTTCATTGGCGGGCTGGTGTTCTCGTTCCTGCAGTTCCTCGGGGCGGTGCTCTTCGCGGCCGTCGCGCGCGGGTGGTCGGCGTGGGTCGCGATGATGATCGAGCTGTCGGCTGCCGCGCTGTTGCTGGGCGCGGTGGGGCCGAACTGCATCTCGGTGGTGCTGCTGTCGATGCCGCTGGTCACCGTGTTCCGCATCTTCAAGTGGCAGAGCTTGCAGGCGGAGGCTGTGGCACTGGGGTGAGTTGTTCGCCTCCTCTCCCCGACCCTCTCCTCCGCGGAGGAGAGGGAGTATGACGTCGGAGGCCGATGTCTTCCCGCACCCGCTTCGCAGTCGCGCTCCTCGCCATCGTGGCCGTCGTGCCGCTGGCGTGGTGGTTGTTCCTCTCGGAGCCGGTCGCGCAGCCACCGGTGGTGATCCCCACCACTCCGGTCGCGGCGATCGCCGTAGTCGACGCGGGTCCCCGGCAGATCGAGATCCACCTCGGCGAGGTGACCGGCTCGGTGCAGATCCGCCGAGGGGCTGACGGCGGGTGGGAAGACGCGAAGCCGGGCGACGCGCTGCTGCCCAGCGACGGCGTGCGCACCAGCGACGGCAGCTACGCCGTGCTCGTCGGCGAAGAGACCTGGGAAGTGAAGATGGAGCCCGGCACCGAGGTGGGCATCGGCGAGCTGAAGGACACCATCAGCCAACTGCTGCTCCAGAGCGGTATGGCGCGCGCCACCGTGAAGGGCGGCGGTCGTCACACCTTCGAGGTGCGCGCCGCCAACAGCGACGCCGTGGCCCGCACCGACGGCGGCGTGTTCACCATCGCCAACAACGGCAAGGGCACCGTCGCCGTGGGCACCGAGAGTGGCGAGGTCGCGTTCGCCGGCGGCGGGCGCGTGGTGATCGTTCGCGCCGGGCAACAGTCGATCGTCAAGCCGGGGCAGGGGCCGAGCGAGCCGGTGACCATTCCTTCGTCGCTGCTGCTCAAGGTCGCGCTGCCGACCCGCACCACCATCAACACGCCGACGTTGAAGGTGAAGGGCGACGTCGAGCCGGGCTCGATGGTCGAGGTGCAGGGGAAGATCGTCACCGTCGACGAGCGCGGGCACTTCGAGGTGCCGGTGTCGCTGAAGGAAGGGAAGAACGGGCTGGTGGTGAAGGCCCGCGGCGTCGGTGGCCACGAGGCGAAGTCGGCCGGCGACGTCGAGCTCGACACCACCGTCAAGCCCACGGTGATCGACCGCAACCTGTGGAAGTAGCTCAGCGCCGCGCTTCGAGCTTCGCGAACTGCTCGGGCGCCATCGTCACCGAGCCGAAGCGCCGATCCGGCGCGACCTTCTCGCCGTGGAAGTCGCTGCCCGCCGTGCAGCACAGGCCCAGCTCGTTCGCCCAGCCGGTGAAGACCTCGCGCTGACTGGGCGGGTGATCGCGGTGCACCGCCTCGATGCCGTCGAGCCCGGCCTTCGCCATCGTCTCGACCTCGAGCTTGTTGACCTTCGAGCTGCCGGGGTGCGCGATGGTCGCCGTGCCGCCTGCGCCGTGAATGAGCGCGATGGCGTCGGCCACCGGCATCTCGAAGCGCGGCACCCACGCCGAGCGTCCGTCGCCGAGGAACCGATCGAACGCCTCTTTGGTCGAGGTGCAGATGCGCAGCTCGACCAGCACGCGCGCGAGGTGAGGGCGCGTCAGCGGCGCGGTGCCCGCCATCGCCTGCACCTGCGCCAGCGTCACCGGCACGCCGAGGCCGACCAGCTTCTGCACCATCAGCTCCATGCGCTTCTCGCGCTCGGTGACGAGCTGCAGGGCGTAGGCGGCGAGCGGGCCGTTGAGCGGGTCGATGAAGTGCCCCAGCAGGTGCACCTCCCGGCGATGGTGGATGCAGGAGATCTCGATACCGGGAACCAGCCTGATTCCGCGCTTCTTCGCCTCGGCGTCGCAGGCCTCGAGCCCCGCCACCGTGTCGTGATCGGTCACCGCCAGCACCGTGATGCCCGCTTTCGCCGCCAGTGCGACCTGTTCGTGCGGCGGGTACTGCCCGTCGGAGGCGGTCGTGTGCGAGTGCAGGTCGATCATGCTAGAGCGGGCCTTACTCCCCGATGCAGCACGCCTTCCAGATCTCCCGGAAAATTGAGTACGGCACGCGCGCGATGCTGTTCCTCGCGTCGTTGCCCGACGGGATGACGACGTCGATCCGCGAGATCGCCCAGCGCATGGACATTCCCGAGGACTTCCTCGCGAAGATCTTGAAGCCGCTGGTGAAGGCGAAGCTGGTGAAGTCGGTGCGCGGCGCTCACGGCGGCTACTCGCTGGCGCAGCACGCGTCGAAGATCAGCTTCCTCGACGTGATCGAGGCCGTCGAAGGCCCGGTCTCCGTCAACGTGTGTACCGACAAGGATCACGGCGGCTGCAAGTTCACTCGCAACTGCACGATGATGTCGGTCTGGGCCACCGGGCAGGAGCGGATGCTCGAGGTCTACCGGGGGACGAAGCTCGACAAGCTGGCGATGCGATCGTTGACGCATCGATCGCCGCTCGTTCGGACCGCCCCGTAAGGGCTGAGGAGGTTTCGCCCCTCACCCCGACCCTCTCCCCGCTTGCGCAGGGAGAGGGAGATACGTCAGGGGTAGATGTTCACGGTCATGATCGCGTTCGCCGCTGACTGCTGACCGCGGTCGTCCCACACCTCGAGCCCCACGCGGTACGTGCCCGTCGCGCCCGGCGGAATCGTCAGCTTGGTCTTGTTGGTGCTGATCTTCATGCCGTTGTTCGCCAGCGCCGCGCTGGTGGCGCCGCCGGGGAAGGGCGGCAGCAACGTGAAGCGGTACTCGGCGACGCGCACGTTGTCGGTCGAGTTCACGCCCGAGAGCGTGATCTCGTCGGGGTTGATCATCGCCAGGTTGAAGGCCGCCGAGGTGCTCATGCCCAGCCGGCAGTCGGGGTCGTTGAGCAGCGACGCCGGGGCGCACGCCGTGAGCTCCGCCTGGGGGATCGGGTCGAACGACGCGTTCGACTGGAGGATCATCAGCTTGTACTGCGGCGCGCCGTAGTCGGTGTCGTTGCTCTTGATGCGGAGGTCGGCGAGCTGCTGACCACCCGAGGTGGGCCGGCGGTACTGCACCGTCGCCTGCACCGAGGCGCCGGCGGCGAGCGTGGTGTTGGGGGCCACCGGGGTCTCGATGAACGAGAAGAACGGCTGCTGCGAGATGGTCACCTCGTTGAGCACCAGCGTGCCGCAGCCCGCGCCGTTGCGGATGGTGAGGATCTTCGCCGTCAGCTCTTCAGCCGGGTCCCCGAAGTCGATCACGTCCATCGGGTCGGTGCTCAGGCACGGCTTGATGCCGCTGATCACCGAGACCACCACCGTGCCGCCCGACCCGACGCCCAGGCCGGGAATGTCGGCGACGATCTCGAGCTGGTCCGACACCAGCAGCGGCTCGTCACGCTCGGTCACCTCGATCGACGCCGAGGCGGTGGGCTGAATGGTCTGGCCCTGAATGTTGGTGGTCACCGAGAAGCGGGTGTTGCTGCTGGTGGCGGTGCCCGACGAGCGGAAGCGCACCCCGGAGATCGTGATCGGCGTGCTGCCGTCGTTGGTGACGGTGAACTTCGCCTTGTTCGCGATGCGCGTGCCGTTGCCGCAAGCGTCCTGGGTGTTGGTGTAGTTGCAGCTCGTCGGCGTGACGTAGATCGACGGCTTGACCGCGTTGGCCTGCAGCGTGATGCGCGCGGGGTTCGCGAAGCCGTCGCCGTACTGCGGGTCGTTGCTGAGAATGGTGAGCACCGCGTAGTGGCTCTGGGTGCTGGCGCCGGTGCCGTCATCGCTGGCGGTGAAGCGCACGGTGATGATCGTCTCGTCGGTGCCGTCGGCGGTCGAGAGCACCAGCGGCGAGGTCTCCGAGGGGCGCACCGCGGGAGAGTCGATGGTGAAGCCGTCGGTGGTGCCGGGGTTCGACGAGCCGTCGATGTTGAGCGCGGTGACCTTCAGCGCCGGGCAGCCGCGGTTGCGGATCTTCAGCTGCAGGGTGGCCGACTGATCCATCAGCGTGTCGGGGAACTCGAGCGTGCAGTCGGACAGCGGCGTGTCGGCGGTGCAGGTGAGGAACGCCGAGCCGTCGGTCTTCTGCGGGCCGGTCTCGATCGACGGCTGCGCGGGCAGGTTGATGCCGGTGCCGATCAGCGTCACCACCGGGTTGTTGGTGTCGTCGACCTGGTCGTCGATGGTGAGGTCGGCGCGCACGTCACCCTTCGCGGTGGGCGAGAAGGCGAGCGGGAACTCGAACTCGTCGAGCGAGCCGATGGAGCTGGGCGCGCCGCCGTCGGCCGCGAAGCTGAACGCGTCCTTGCCGGCGCCGGTGATGGTGTAGGTCAGCTGCGCCGACGCCTTGCCGCGGTTGGCGAGGGTGAGCTTCTTCACGTCGGCGAAGACGTCCTTCACGGGCGCGCCCGACTCGTCCCTGGTGGGGCAGGCGTTGAAGCTGATGGCCGTCGGCGTGGCGACGAGGTCGGGCACGTTGGTCTGCGTGCCCCCCGGCCCACATCGGCAACCAGAGACGGTGATGGCAACGATGCCGGTCAGCAGGGGAATCAGGTTCTTCAAGCGGAAAACTCCAGTTCGGCCGTGAGAGTCCGGGGTGTATACCGCCCGCGCTCATGGCTACCAAGACCCAGCAGAAACTCCGTTCGGCCTACGAAGGTGCTCGTCGCGTCAACCCCAAGCCCATCAACGGCAAGGAGACCGCGCTCGAGTTGCTCGATCACGCGTTCGGCGCCTACGTCGGCCGCCAGGAACGCACCGCCTTCGAGCTGATGAAGCGCTCGCTGGAAGAGAACGCCGCGGTGTTCCTGACGCTGTCGGGCGCGATGACGCCGGCCGGCCTGCACCAGAGCTGCATCATTCCGCTCGTCGAGAGCGGGGTGATCAGCTGCATCACCACCACCGGCGCCAACCTGTACCACGACGCGCACCGCGTGCTGAAACACCACATCCGCGAGGTGAACCCCACCGCGGGCGACATCCAGTACCGGATGGCGCGCATCATTCGCATCTACGATCTCGGCTTTGCGGAAGAGGTGCTGCTCGACACCGACCGCCTCTTCAGCGCGATCATCCGCCACGAAGACTTCCAGAAGAAGATGGCGACGCCGGAGTTCCACTACCTCCTCGGCAAGCACATGAACCGCATCGAAGAGGAGCTGGGCGTCGATCAGCCTTCGCTCCTGTCGACCTGCTACCGCCGCGGGGTGCCGATCTTCGTGGGCGCGGTGCAGGACGGCTCGATCTTCCTCAACGTGGTGAAGCTCAAGCGCCTGCTGGGGCCGGAGTTCAAGTTCGAGCTCGACGTCAACGAAGACGTCTACGAGATGGCGGCGATCCAGCACTACTGCCGGCACCACTTCGACGAGCGCATGGCGGTGTGGATCCTCGGCGGTGGCGTGCCGAAGAACTACACGCTCCAGGGTGAGCCGCTGCTCGACCAGATCCTCAACGTGCCGACCTCGGGCTTCGACATCGACGTGCAGTTCTGCGTCGACCCGGTCGACAACGGCGCGCTCTCGAGCTGCCCGGCCGGTGAAGGCCACACGTGGGGCAAGGTCTCGGCCGACGCGGTGGAGACGGGTTCCATCTACTGCCACTGCGACGTGACCGCCGTGTTCCCCTGGTTGGTGCACGGGCTCTTCCAGCTCAAGCACAGCAAGCGGAAGCACTTCCGCCTGATGGACAAGATGAAGGACGCCGTGAAGTACCTCGACGCCGACGTCGCCAAGCGCCGCAAGGAGCTGATGGAGACGATCAAGTGGAGCGTCAGCGAGGTGAAGTGAGGCGTCGGTAGTCCTTGAGGTGGCGAATGGCCGCCACCTTCTCGCCCTTCTTTTCGTAGAGGCGCGAGAGGTTGAAGTAGGCGTCGACGATGGAAGGGTCGAGCTCGATGGTCTCGCGGTAGCGCGCGATGGCGTCGTCGAGCCGGCCCAGATCTTCGAGCACCACCGCGAGGTTGAAGGTGGCGGTGGTGTCGGTCGGCCGCGAGACGAGGGCCGCGATGTAGTGCGCCTCGGCTTCACGCAGCCGCCCGTGGGCGTGGAGCAGCCGGCCCAGGTTCACGTGCGCGTCAGCGTGGTGGGGATCGGCGGCGACCGCTTCGGCGTAGGCCCCGATGGCGCCGGAGGGATCAGTCTCTTCGAGGCGCACCGCCGCAGCGAACAACGCGTCGGCGTCTCGCGTGGGCACCGGCCGCAGCCACGTCGCGCCGCGCGACGAGGTCCCAAAGTCCATCAACTGCTGGCCTGACTTCGCGTTCCACTTCGTGGTGCCGGCGTTGACCACCAATTCTTTGCCGACCTTCTGCAGCGTCACCGCCGCCAGCGGCAGCTCGGCCACCTGTTCCTTGCGCACGTGCCCCAGCGCCTCGGTGATCTTCGCCTTCGTGGTGCCCTTCGACAGCCGGTGGGCGGTGCGCAGGAGCGTGAGGTCTTGAAAGCTCAACACGTCGCGCGGGCCCTCGAAGACGGTGTGCACGAGCTCCCGCGCCGCCTCGGGCGTGAGGTTCAGCATCCCGGCCACTTCCGACACTGTCCATGCGTGCTTCATCGTGGGCCCCACCTTACCGATGGGGTCTGACAAGCACCGGAAAGCCAAATGAATTCAAATGGTTCAGGCATCATCGACGACCACGTCCTCGGGTCGCAGCGCGAGCTCGACGTGACCGGCGTTGGTGCTGCGTACGAGCTCTCGGCCCAGGCCCGCGGCGCGCAGCCGCGCCCGCACGCGAGAGAGCGTGGTGTCCCACCGGCCGCGCAGCAGCACCTCGTCGATGGGCTCGGGCCACAGCTCGCGGGCGACGATGTTCCACGGAGTCGGGCCCGCGAAGCGCACCAGCTCGCTCAAGCACTGCGCCTGGGTGCCGGAGAAGGCGCAGAGCTCGCGCCCCAGCCGCCACACCTGAGCCGAGTGGTAACGGGTGACGATGCGCAGCGGCGCGTCGGAGACGTCGAGCTGAGTCGGCTCGGCGCCCGCGAGGCCGAGCGGCCAGGCGCTGGTGCGGAGCTCGACGCCCGGACCGAGCGAGACCCGCGCGCCGGGCTCGAGCTGCACCGGCCGCTTTCCCGGTCGCTGGAGCTGACAGCCAGGTCCCTGCGGCCAGAGCTGCGCGGCCGCGTCGGGGACCCACCCTGGCACCAGCTCGCAGCCGTCACCGCGTACCACGATCGACGTCGTGCCCAGCAGCACCTGCGGCGGCTGGCCCGTCACCTCGATCGCCAGCACCTCGACCGGCAGGACGACCTCCAGCACTTCGAGCGTGAGCTCCGGGGCCAGCTCCACGCGCAGGCCTTCCTTGAGCGCGACCTGGCTGACCACTTTGCCGCCCACCGAGAAGCGGCCTCGCAGCGGCAGCAAGAGCAGCTCCTGCCCGCGGAGGCTGACCATCGCGTGGGCCTCGGAGATGCGGCCGTCGTCGATGCACAGCTCGCAGCGAGGCATGCGGCCGATGAAGGCTCCGGCGGCGAGCTCCAGCACTGCGCCGGCGGGTGACTTGACGATGGCGCGAACGGGCGCAGCTGCGGGACTCATCACGGCGGGGCCCCCGTAGCGCGAGGCGGGAGCTGGTGTATAGGCCGGGCCGATGTCGTCCGAGCCTGCTGCGTCGCTGGTGCCCGCCGAGGGCGATGGCTCCTCCTCGGCGTTCGACCTCGACCCCGCGGGCCGGTACCAGCGGCTCGCCTTCATCGGGCAGGGGGGCATGGGGCGTGTCTTCCGGGTGCGCGATCTGCGCCTCGAGCGCGAAGTGGCGCTCAAGGAGTTGCTGACCGAGACCCCGGGGCTCGAGGCGCGGCTCGCGGGCGAGGTGCGGCTGACGGCCCAGCTCGATCACCCGGGCATCGTGCCGATCTACGACGCGGGCCGGACGACGGACGGCCGCTGCTTCTACACCATGCGCCTGGTGCGGGGCCGCTCGCTGGGCGCCGTGCTGCGCGAGGGGCCCGCGACGAGCGAGCGCCTGCGGCTGGTGGATCACGTGCTCGACGCCGCGCGCGCGCTCGCCTTTGCCCATGAGCGGGGCGTCGTTCACCGCGACGTGAAGCCAGAGAACGTGCTGCTCGGGCCCCGCGGCGAGACGCAGCTCGCGGACTGGGGCCTCGCCTGCCGGGTCGATGACGCGAGCGAGCGCTCTGCCGTCGCGGGCACGGCGCGCTACCTCGCGCCCGAGCGGGTGGCTGGAGGTCCGGCGACGAAGGTGTCCGACGTGTACGCGCTGGGCGTCACGCTGCTCGACGTGCTGGGGGCGTCGCTGCCGGTTCCGTCCTCGTCCCCTGACGGAGTCCCCGCGTCGTTGTGGAGCATCGTTACGCGCGCGCTCTCGCCCGACGTCGGCACCCGCTACGCCGACGCCGGACAGCTCGCCGATGAGCTGGCGGCCTGGCGCGCGGGCTCCCTCGTGGCGTCGCACCGGTACTCACCGCGAGAGCTGCTGCGCCACGCGATCCGCACCTGGCGCACGCCGCTGCTCATCGGCGGGGCCGCGCTCGTCATCACCCTCGTCGTCGCGGGGAGCGCGTGGCGCAGGACCGCCGAGGAACGGGAGCGCGCGCTGCAGGCCGAGCGTCACGCGGACGAACGCACCGCGGCGCTGCTCGTGCAACGGTCGGCGGCGCTGCTCGCCGTGAGCTCGAGAGGCGAGGCCGCGGTGTTGGCGGCGCACGCGTCGCGCATGGCGCCGAGCCCCGAGGCGACCGGGCTCAACCTCGCGCTCGCTGCGACCCCTCAGCCGACGCTCGTGTCGCAGGCTTCGCTCGAGGGGTGCCGGATCTCGCTGCCGCTCGAGACCGAGACGCTGTGCGCCACCGAGACGACGCTGCGCTGGCTCACGACCGAGGGGCGCGTGCGGCGCGAGGAGCCGCTCGAGGCACGCCGCCTCGTCGCGGGCGAGGACGAGACCTCGCTGGTGGTGCTCACGCGCGACGATGGGCTGTGGCAAGTGCCGGTGCGCGAAGGCGCTCCAGCGCGGCTGGGCCGCGCGCCGCGGTTCTCTTCGGGCGTGGGTCTCGACGCGAGGCTGGGGATCTCGTGGGCCTTCAACCCGGGGCTGCTGTACCTCTTCGGCCCGGGTGGTTCGCGCGAGCTGGTGCCCTGCCCACCGCGGATCGAGCTGTACGGCGTGGTGGTGCATGACGGCGTGCTGGCGCTCCTCTGCTCGGACGGCTCGATGCCGCGCCTCGAGCCGGGCGAGTGGCTCGACTGGCGCGTCGAGGAAGGGAACCCGCCTCATCTTTCCTCCGAGGGGAGCCCGACCGACCTGGCGGCGCGCGAGGCCGCGATTCGCGCTCGGCAGCCCGTCGTCACGCCGCGACGCCCGCCCGGGCGCTGGCGTCCCGCGGGGCTCGTGGCCATCACCACCCTCACGCAGGAGTCAGCGGATCGGTGGCTGCTCGGCAACGTGAGCGGCGCCGTCTCCCGGCTCGCGCTCCCGTCGGGCGACGTCTCGGCGGTGGCGACCCGCGACAGCATCGGGCCGGTGCGACAGGTGCTGCCACTGGCCGAGCGGCGCCTGCTCGTCGTCGGAGAGCGGGGCGCGCCGGAGTTGCTCGACGCGACCTCCGGCGCGCTCATCACCGCGCTGCCTCGCTGGGCCTGGGGCCGCGGACGCGCAGTGGGGGAAGCCCTGGTGCTGACGGGGACGCAGCGGAGCGTCTGGAAGCTCGATGGCCTGGCCCCGGCGAGCCTCGGGTGGCCGGTGGGGCTGGCGTCGGTCTCGTTGTCTCGCGATGGGCACCGCGCCGTGGTCTCGGGCGCCGATGGGCTGATCTCGAGGTGGTCGGTGCGCGACGGGCACGTCACGCCGATGCCGCTCGGGCTTCGCCAGGTGGTGAAGAGCGTGGCGTTGAGCCCGGCTGACGACGCGCTGGCGCTGGGCGCCGTCGAGTTGATGGGCATTCACGTCGAGCGTGCCGGCACGGTCCGACGCCTGCCGACCGATGGTGCGATTCAGCGCGTGGGCTGGCTCGCGGACGGGCAGGGCTGGGCGTTGGGCTACTCGAGCGGCGTCCACTTCTTCGAGGGCGGGGGCGAGCGTGCGTTCGGTCGCGAACGTCACTGGATCGACGCCAGCGGTACGGCTGATGGACTGGGCGTGGTGCTGCTCGACGCGCAGGGCGGACTGGCCGTCGCCACGCCGAGCGGGCTCACCCCGGTCGAGGAGCGGCCGTACGCGCAGCTCGTCGTCGCTCCCCATGTCGCGGGGCCGTTCATCACGGCTCGCGGCGCCACGCTGTCCACCGGCGCGACGAGCTGGTCGCTGCCCACGGGGGTCGTCACGGCGCTCGCGCTCTCACCTGAGGGGCGCTGGCTCGCGGTGGGCGATTCGACCGGCGCGCTCTCGATCTACGAAGGGCCGCGGTGGGAACTGCGGGCGCGCGCTTCCCGCCACCAGGACCGGGTGAGCGCGCTCTCGTTCTCTGCCGCGGGCACGCTCGCCTCGGCCGGCTGGGACCGACGCACCGTGCTGTGGAACCTCGAAGCCCTCGCGGGCCCGCCCGACCCAGCGCAGGTCGAGCGGGCCTGGGGCGTCACCCTCGACGCCCTGCTGAAGGACGACTGATCACGGCTGCAGATCGTACGCGAGGTACGCCACGGGCAACGACGCTGCGCAGCTCGAGCCGTTGCACATCGACACGTCGTAGAAGACGTAGCGCAGCCGGCTGCCGCTCTCGCTGACGACGAAGGCCTTCGCGCAGCCGCTCGGGTCCGACGAGTTCGCGCCCGAAGACAGCTTCACCCGCTGGTTGGTGCCGCACTCGAAGCCCTCGTTCGGCTTCGCGGCGCGACGGCGCAGCGTGACGGGGGGCAGGGTGTTCGACGGGGTGGCCTGGCAGCTGAGCATGCCGGTGGTCAGCACGTCCCAGGCGTCGCCCCCGACCGTCTCGCGCGTCTGGGTGATGGAGTTGGTCGAGCAGAGATCGGTGCCGGTGTTGATCGCGAACAGCGGACGCAGGCCGTTGGTGTCGTGCTGGAAGGTGAGGGCCAGCGTGTGCGGCGTGCTGTTGGACGGGTCGGTCAGCTTCGCGGTCACCGTGGCGGCGATCGAGTGCTCGGTGCGGCTGGTGACGTTGACGGTGCAGGGCGCGGTGGTGTCGATCTGCCAGCGCGTTCCGCCGACGTAGAAGAGGGCGCCGCGTTCCTGGCACGTCGAGGTGCCCAGCCCGTCGAGGCCGACCATCGTGAGGTTCACCGGGGCGTTCGGCGCCTCGAAGACGAAGGCGGGGCCCGGCGTCAGCGTCGAGCAGCGGTACTGGTAGGTGACGACCACCTGGGTGGGGTTGCAGTCGAAGAGGAGGTTGCTGATGGCCGTCGCCGCGCTGTGCATGCAGCTCGCCTTGCCGTTGCAGGCCGCGCGCGTCTCGGTCGTCAGGCTGTTGTCGGCCGCGGTGAGGCGGCTGAGGTTCGAGCTGCACGCGCCGCCGAAGTTGCCGGCGATGCTGACGCTCTCGACGTAGATGTAGCGCCCGCCGTTCTCCGGGAGCGCGCTCGGGCCGCAGCTCATCGCCGCCGGGTTCCCGGGCGAGGGCTCGCTGACGCTGCGGGTGACGGGCTGGAACCAGTTGAAGCCGCGGCGCACCTCGGGCGTGGTGGTGGTGGTCGTTCCGTCCCACGTGAACGTCGCCGTGGTCATTGGCTGCCCGCCACCACCACCGGTCGCGCCACCACCACCGGTCGCGCTGCCACCACCCGTCGCGCTGCCACCACCGGTCGCGCTGCCGCCGCCCGTCGCCTCGCCGCCGCCACCACCGGTCGCTTCACCGCCGCCGCCGCCGCCCGTCGCGGTGTTGCCGCCCCCTGTTGCGCTGCCGCCGCCCGTGACGCCGGCGTCGTCGCCGTTCATCGAAGAACCACAAGCCACACAGGTCGCCGCGACGACCGCAATCCACAACAAACGCATGCCTTCTCCTGGAATCACGTCGCTCGAGATTGAGCGGCGCGCACCCTCTCACGCGGTGCAGGAGGTCCGACGTCGGGGCCGGTCGATGTCAGAGATCCGTCAGAAGGAGACGGTGGGACGCCGCCTACAGCAGCGAGCCCTGCAGGATGACCTGCGCGACCGAGAAGTAGATGACGAGGCCCGACACGTCGACGAGCGTGGCGACGAAGGGGGCCGACGCGCTGGCGGGGTCGTGGCCGAGGCGCCGAATGACGAAGGGCAACATCGAGCCGGCGAGCGTGCCCCAGGTGACGATGCCCACCAGGCTGACGGCGACGGTGATCGCGACGGGCAACGCGTGCTCGCCGTAGGTGTGGAAGATCTGCTGCCAGATGGTGATGCGCACCAGGCCCAGCGTCGCGAGGATCAACCCGAGCATCAGGCCCGCTGCCAGCTCGCGCCGCATGATGCGCCACCAGTCAGCGAGCTTCACCTCGCCCAGCGCCATCGCGCGGATGATCAGCGTGGTGGCCTGGCTGCCCGAGTTGCCGCCGCTCGAGATGATCAGCGGCACGAACAACGCCAGCACCACCGCCTTGGCGATCTCGTCTTCGAAGCGGCCCATCGCGCTGGCGGTCAGCAGCTCACCGACGAACAGCGCCGACAACCAGCCCGCGCGCTTGCGCACCATCGCCAGCAGCCCGGTCTGCAGGTACGGGGTGTCGAGGGCGTCCATACCGCCGAGCTTCTGGATGTCTTCGGTCGCCTCGCGCTGCACGACGTCGACGATGTCGTCGACGGTGACGATGCCCTTCATGCGGCCGTCGGCGTCGACCACCGGCACGGCGTTGAGGTCGTGCCTCGCGATGACGCGCGCGACGGCCTCTTGATCCATGGTGTCGGTGACCGAGATCACGTCGTGGTGCATCACGTCGGTCAGCGGCTGCTCGCCCTTCGCGCCGAAGAGATCGCGAAAGGACACCACGCCCTTGAGCCGCTGCTCCGCGTCGAGCACGTACGCGTAGTAGATGGTCTCGAGCCGTTCCTGCGCCTGGCGCTGCAGGTAGCGGATGGCCTCGTTGACCGACATCTCGGGGCGCAGCCGGGCGAACCGCGGGCTCATCAGGCCACCGGCCGCGTCTTCGGCGTAGGCCATCAGCGCGGTCACCTCGCGGCGTGACGTCTCGTCGAGCGTGTCGAGCAGCGCGCTGCGGTGCTCGGGCGTGACGTGCTGGATCAAGTCGACCGCGTCGTCAGGGGCGAGCAGCCGCATCCACAGCCGGCGCTCTCCTTCGGGCATGGCGAGGAGGATCTCGGCCTGATCCTTCGGGTCGACCGCGAGGAAGAAGTCGTCGGAGTCGGCGCGCGCCATGAGCTGGAACGCTTCGAAGCGCTCTCCCGGCGAGAGCACGGGCCAGCAGTCGTGCAGCTCTTCGGGGGTGAGTCGTTCGTCCATGCTGCCAATGTGCCGCGAGTCGTAGACTGCCGCCATGCGAACGGTGCTGCTCGTGGCTGATCTCGAGGGCATCACCGGGGTCGACACGCTCGAGGCGCTGATCGTCGGGGCTGAACGCTACGACGCCGCCGCTCGCCGCATGACCGAGGAGGTCGCCCTGGTTGCGCAGCTCTTGCGCGAGGCAGGGGTGGAGCACGTGCGGATCTCCGATGCCCATCGCTCGGGCGCGGAGACCAACCTCGACGCCGCGCTGCTCCCCGAGGGCTGTTCGGTGCACGTGACCGACTCGATGTACGGGGGCGCGCTGCTCGACGACGTCGAGGCCGTGGCCTGCGTGGGCATGCACGCCTCAGGTATTTCGGCCGGGTTCGGTGCCCACACCGTCTCGGTGAACATCGCCTGGTCGCTCGATGGCGCATCGCTCAACGAGACGCAGCTCGCGCGGTGGCTGGCGGCCGAGCGCGGGGTGCCGATGTGGTTCTCGGCGGGCGATCAGGTGCTGGAGCATGAGCTCGGTGGCGTGGTGCCCTTCGTGCGCACCAAGCGCTCGCGGTCGCGCGCCGAGACGACCTCGCGTGGGCTTCACCTCGTGCACCGGGCGTTTCGGCAGGTGGTTCGCGGCCCGTGCGCTCCGGTGCCGAAGGTGCCGCGCGCGCCGCTGTCGATCCGCTTTCAGCGCGAGGCCGAGGCGGACGCGGCGGTGGCGGCCGGGGCGAAGCGGACCTCGGCGACCACCATCTCCGTCGCGCCGCGGGGGACCTTCGAGGCGCAGTACGAAGAGGTGCTGCGCTTCATCGGGGCGACCGAGGCCGCGGTGCTGAAGCGCATCGAGGGGCTCCCCGGGACCCGTGCCTTCGCCCGCAGCGCCGCGCGGCTGATCACCGACGACTGGGAATGACCGAAGGCTGCTGCTCTGGGGGCGCCGTGGTGCGAGCTCACCTTTCGCAGCGGCTTCGACGAGCAGCGCCGCGATTCGCGCGATGGGTGACGCGGACGCTCGTGCTTCGTGAAGGTGGCTCGGCCCGTTCGGAGGTCGCCGGGACCGGTCGAGGGTCGCGCGACGCGTACTCAAAGAGTACGGGACCGAGGGTTCCACCCCTCACTCGTGTCACCTTTGAGTACGAGCTCGACGCTCTCGCTCCCCACCCTGACTCCTGCCGCCCGAGCGTCGAGGGGCTGCCGGAGTCGCGCACGGCTGAACTTCCTGCACCGTCGACCTCCATGTCGGCGCTGTTGGTGCGTTCTCAGGGCAGCGCGACGCGGACCTCTCTTCTGCGGAAGAATGACGACGCGAAGTTCACTGCGCCCACCTGAGAGGATCTGCTCCCTGTGAAGAAGCTTGAGCTGACGAACGAGAGCCGGGTGTTGGTGCTGACGGGCGCCGGCGTGTCGGCCGAGAGCGGGGTGCCCACCTTCCGCGGCATGAACGGCCTGTGGGAAGGCCACCGCGTCGAACAGGTCGCCTCACCCGAGGGCTTCGCGGCCGACCCCGCGCTGGTGTGGCGCTTCTACAGCCTGCGGCGAGAAGGCGCGGCGAAGGTGCAGCCCAACCGGGGGCACGTCGCGCTCGCGCAGTGGGAAGCGCAGCTCGGCGATCGGTTCCTCCTGGCGACCCAGAACGTGGACGGACTCCACGCGCGCGCGGGCAGCCGGCGGATGCTGGCGATCCACGGTGAGCTGTTTCAGAGCCGCTGCGAGCGGTGCAACGTGCCCTTCGACGACCCGAAGACGTACTTCGCGCCACCGCTGCCGACCTGCGCGACGTGTGGAGGCGCCGTTCGACCGCACATCGTGTGGTTCGGCGAGACGCTCGACCCCACGCACCTCGAGCGCGTCGGCGCCTTCATCGAAGAGGCGGGGGAGCGGCTGGTGTTCTTCGCCGTCGGCACCTCCGGGCAGGTGTACCCGGCGGCGGGCCTGGTCGACGCCGCGCGCGCGGTGGGCGGCCAGACGTGGCTCATCGACGCGGCGCCGAGCGACGACTACGCGGCGCGCTTCGACGAGGTGGTGGTGGGCAAGAGTGGAGAGGTGCTGCCGGCCCTGCTGCGCTGAGTCACTCTTCCGCTTCGGGTGCCGGCGTCGCCGCGCGGGGCACGCGCTTCTTCGGACCGCTGTTGGCGAAGGCGTTGGCTTCGTTCAGCTCCTTCGACGAGTTCTTGAAGAACCAGTAGGCGAAGGGCGCGACGATCGCGAAGGCCAGCGCGGTGAAGCCCAGCTGCATCCACGGGAAGGTCGACTCCTCGATGGGGTCGACCTCGTGCCACGAGCCCATGCGGTTGCGCGCGCGCTCACGGGCGGCGGCGCGGTCTTCATCGGTGATGTCCTGGTACTCGGACGGCTTGTGGCGGCGCTCGTTGGCGGCGAAGGCCGACGCGCCGAGAGAGAGGCTCAACGCGAGGACGAGGGTGTGGAACCGACGCATGGGCGCAGACCGTACCACGCACCTCTCACGGCTTCACGAGCTCGACTTTTTCGAGGTGTCGCGGCACGGCGACGGGCCAGCCCTTGGCGGCGACGCGCTGGCGCAGCGCCTCGAGGGCCGACGTCTCGCCGTGCACCAGCAGCGTCTGCTTCGGGGGCGTCTTGAACCCCTCCATCCACCGCAACATCTCGTGCCAGTCGGCGTGGGCCGAGAAGCCGCTGATGTTGAGGATCTTCGCGCGCACGTCGATCAGCTCGCCCAGCAGCTTGATCTGCTTCTCGCCCTCGAGGAGCCGCCGCCCGCGCGTGCCCTCCGACTGGTAGCCGACGAAGAGCACCGACGACTTGTCGTCGCCGAGCCGGTGCTTGAGGTGATGGAGCACCCGGCCGCCGGTGGCCATGCCCGAGGCGCTGACGATGATGCCCGGCCCGCGGAAGCCGTTGATGGCCTTCGATTCTTTGCTGGAGGTCACGAAGCGGGTGCCCGCGGTGCGCAGCGGCGAGAAGCCCTCGTCGACGATGGAGCGCATCTCGAAGTCGTGCTCGTGGGCGTGCGACAGGTAGAGCGGGGTGGCGTCACAGGCCATGGGCGAGTCGACGAACACCGGAAGCTCGGGGATGCGCTTAGCCCGCTCGAGGATCCCCAGGCGGTAGAGGATGTCCTGGGTGCGGCCGATGGCGAACGCGGGGATCACCAGCACGCCGCCGCGCTGCACGGTGTCGTTGACCGCGTCGGCGAGCGTGCCCAGCGGGTCGTGTTCCCCGTGCTCCCGATCGCCGTAGGTGCTCTCGGCGACGAGGGTGGTGGCGCTGTCGACCGCCTCGGGGTCGCGGAGAATGGGCGCGTTGAAGCGGCCGAGATCGCCGGTGAAGACGATGCGCTGCTTGCTGGTGGCGAGCTCGAACACGCAGATCGCCGAGCCGAGGATGTGGCCCGCGCGCTGGAAGCGCAGCGAGATGCCCGAGAGGATGTTGCGGGTCTTGTCGAAGCCGAAGGTCTCGAACAGGCGCAGCGCGGCGAAGGCGTCCGACTCTTCGTAGAGCGGCAGCGCGGGCTTGTGCTTCGAGTACCCGCGCTTGTTCGCGTAGCGCGCCTCTTCTTCCTGAATGCGCGCCGAGTCGGGGAGCATGATGCCGCTCAAGTCGCGCGTGCCGCTGGTCGAGAAGACCGGGCCGCGGAAGCCGTCACGCACCAACCGCGGGAGCCCCCCGGTGTGATCGATGTGCGCGTGCGTCAGCACCACGGCGTCGATGGTCTTCGGGTCGAACGGCCAGGGCTCCCAGTTGCGCTGCCGGATCTCCTTGCGCCCCTGGAACAGACCGCAGTCGATCAGCACCCGCTGGCCGTCGTGCTCGAGGAGAAAGCGAGATCCAGTGACCGTCTCAGCCGCGCCGAAGAAGGTGATCGAGCTCATGGGGTGGAGCTTGTCAGTCGAGCGAGAAACCCACCACGTGAAGTGGCGGCAGCCCCAGGTCGAAGCGCCACGCGAACTGATAGCTGAGAGAGACGGGGATGAACCCGCCCAGCGTCGTGCGGAACGAGAGCGACGCGCCCGCGCTCCGCAGCGTCAGCGCCTCGGTGATCGCCCCGGCGCCGAAGAGCTCGAGATCGACCTGGCGGAAGAAGATCGACGGGAAGAGGTACAGCAGCGACGCGAACCCGCGATCGATGATCACCGCGTAGCGATAGCGGGCGTTGAAGATCGCCACGTGCTGGGCCCGGACCGCGACGTCGTCGAAGCCGCGCACCCCTTCCACCATCGTGCCGGGGAGGAACACACCGGGCCCCGAGGGGAACGGCTCCCGCGAGCCTCCGAAGGGCAACGAGCCGGCGTACGACGACACGCCGCCCACGCGCAGCGCTCCGGCCGGCGCTCCGGGCAGCGCGCGACCCGTCGCCGCCAGCGAGAACGAGTGGCGCTTCGAGAAGGGCAGGGGCAGCGCGACGGCCACCGTGCCGCGCAGATCGAGCACGTCGCGATCGCTGCCGAACGCGCGCGGGTACGCCGAGACGTCGAACGAGGTCGAGAACGAGCGCTGCGAGCCCGCGTACTGCGTGCCGTCACCCGCGGAGTACGAGATCGAAGCGGTGGGGCCGATGAACTTCTCGGTCTGCTGGCCGAAGGGCTGCCAGACCTCGGTCTGCACGCCGAAGAAGATCGGCACGGTGAAGACGGTGCGCGACGCGTAGATCCCGCCCGACCAGTAGGCCTCGCTGATCGTCGCCGAGCGCGAGCCGCTGGCGCTGATCGCCCACGGCGCGAGGGTGAGGTTCCGGTAGCCGACCTGCAGGTAGTTGTCTTGCCACTGGGGCACGCCGAGGCTGCCGTTGATCGCCCAGGTGTGCTTGCCGAGCCGGTCGCGCCCCATCACCGAGAGCGACACGCTGGCCCCGGTGCTGAACGAGTACGACGCGCCCGGCACGCGCAGTTGCGGCACGAAGAGGTGATCGAGCGCCGAGTACTTCTCGTCGCTGAGGATCTTCAGCGGCGCCGGCTCGTGCCACTCGGGCTTCGGCTCGGTCGAGAGCGCGGACTTCGGCCCCGTCATCGGCGCGCGATCGATCGACCAGTGCACGCCGTCACGCGCGGCGAACAGCACTCGCTCCCCCGCGGGAGAGGGGTCGAGGACGCCGTATGGCGCGTCGGTGAGCTGCTCCACCTCGCCCGGGTTGGCCAGATCGATCCGATGGGCCTGCAGGTACTTGCCGGCGATGCGCGAGAAGACGAGGTGGGTGTCGTCGGCCCAGCGCGCGCCGTAGTTGAACGCCCCGTCGGTGGTCAGATCGATCGACGTGCCGTCTTCGTCGCGCAGCACCAGGTTCCAGCCGTTGGCGTCGAGCCGCGAGTAGACGAGCCTGGTGTGCGACGGGTTCCACGCCGGCGCGCCCACCGAGAGGCCCGGCGGCAGCTCGACCAGCACCCGCTCGGTGCCCAGCTCGAGCTCGCGCTCGACGATGCGCGACTTGCCCGGGGGAAAGTCGGCGAAGGTGAAGGTGGCCCCGTCTGCCGACACTGCGCCGGCCATGCCGCGCCCGACGTTCTGCCAGACCTTGAGCACTTCGCCGGTCTGCGCGTCGAGCTTCCAGATCTGCGCGCGGGTGTCGCCGCGATCGATGAGGTCGTCGTTGAGCAGGTAGAGGAAGCGCCCGTCGCCGGTGAACGACAAGCCGCTCATGGTGCCCGGGCCGACGAAGACGTAGTCGCGATCGGTGCCCAGCTTCGCCAGCCGCTTCTCGACGCGCACCCGGCCGTCAGCCTCGAGGATCCGCAGCAGCGGCACCTGCTCGTTGCCCGACGAGACGATCGCCGTGACGCCGCTGGGGTGCGCCGCGAGCCGCGCGAACTGCCCGACGTCGTCGAGCACGATCTGCTCGGTGGCGGGCCGGGTGCGCACGACGAGCGAGGCGACCAGCTCCTTTTCCCACTCGTCGACCAGCGCGCCGACCGACAGGCCGTAGATGCTCTTGAAGCGCAGCGTGTAGCCGAAGGGCGAGAAGACGCTGCGGCCCTGGAGATCCATCAGCGCCCACAGCTTGTCTTCGCCGTACTTCGCCACCAGCCACTCGATGAAGTGCAGGCCGGTGAGGTACGCGCCGCTGAAGGGGTTGAGCTCGCGTTGGTTGACCGCGAGATCACCCGGGCTGACGTGCCCACCGCGCATCGCCACGAACGAGTCGAACGCGCCGCGGTACATCGGGCTGAAGGGCCGGCCGACGTTCCGCAGCAGACGGCCCTCGTAGTACTGCGCCGCGCCTTCGGTGAACCAGCGCTCGAGGAAGGCCTGCGGGGGCAGCAGCGGGCCGAACACGGTGTTCACCACGCGCCAGAAACCGTGCGTCTGCTCGTAGTGCACGTAGTGGAACATCTCGTGGCAGGCGACGTCGCCCGCGTTGGCGCCGCCGAGCCCGAAGTAGTGGAACAGCTCGGACGTCACCGAGAGCGGGTTGACCGACAGCAACGGCTCGCCGCCCTGGAGCCCGCCCACGTAGGCGTTGTTGTAGTTGGCCGACGAGAGGAAGATCAGCGCCTTCGGGTACTCGCGCTGGTTCACGTCTTTGGCGCGCATGAGCTGGATGCACTCGGTGGCGCGCTCGGCCACGTGCTTCGCGGCGTCGGCGTACTCGGCGGGGTAGTACAGCTCGAGCTCGTGGGTCTCGAGCTTGCGCATGTCGTCCTGCGCGAAGGTGGTGGCGAGCTCCTGATCGAAGCGCGGTGAGGTCGTGGCGCAGGCGGTCAGGAAGATCGCGAGACTCGAGACGAAGCGACGCATGGGCGCGGGACCATAGCCGGGCTGAGTGTGGTACGAGCCCGCGCATCATGGCGATGCCCCGTCCTCCGCAGCTCGATTCCGCTTTTCAGCAGGTGACCGCAGTCCTCACGCAGGTGCAGGGCAAGCCCGTCGATCTCGTGAAGGACTCGTGGTCCGACATCGAGGCGGGGGTGATCAAGATCCTCGGCGGGCCCTTCAACCCCGGCCAGATGGAGCACCAGGTCATCGCGCTCGGCCTCGCCGCGGCGCTCGGTGATCGCCTCCACGCCGATCACCAGGCCTTCTGGTTCCCCTACCGCGAGACGCCGGAAGGCGCGTCGCTCGGCTTCCCCGAGGCGCTGATCATGCTCGCCCCCTTCGGCGCCATCGTCGACGCGCTGGCGTCGGGCAAGCTGGAGCGGATCGAAGAGGTGGTGAAGACCATCCGCAACTCGCTGGCGCAGGCGAAGTTCGGCGGCGCCGGGCAGCAGCAGATGCGGCTCGGGCCCGAAGACTACATGCGCCTGTTCGACCCCGGCTTCGTGCAGGTGGTCGGCATCGACGCGGCGAAGACCAAGCAGGCGTGGGACTCGTCGCCCGAGAAGCTGGCGATCGACCTGCGCGACGCGATCAACCGCGCGCCCCGGCTCCCGCCCGACGCCAAGAAGCAGCTCGAGTCGCAGCTGGTGGGCGCCATTCAGCGCCTCGAGGGCGGCAAGCCCATCGTCACCCAGGCCGCCCGGGCGCCCCGCGTCGTCGAGACCGTCGGCCTGCTGTACGGCGCGACCACCAGCACCGGCCCCGCGGCCGAGGAGTTCTGGAGCGACGTGGTGATGCCGCTGCTCTTCGTCGGCGCGCCGGCCTCCTTCCCCCCGCTCGACGAAGAAGAGCTCGCCGCCGCGAAGCAGGGCGTCGACCCGCTGTTCCTCTTCCTCGACGTGGTGCCCTTCGCCTTCAAGTCGCCCGACGAGAGCGGCCTGCTCGGCGCGTTCCCCGCCAGCTCGCTCGCGCTCCCCGCGCCGGAGTTCAAGGGCAACAACCAGGTGCGGTTGATCAAGGTCGGCACCGACTCGATCAAGGAGCCGCTGGCCGCCTTCGACGCGAACAAGACGCGCGACGCGATCAAGCGCTTCGGTGACTACGTGAAGGAGAAGGGCGGGGCGTCGTCGGCGCCGGCCCAGGGCGCGGAGGAGGCGAAGATGATGCTCGACGCCGCCATGACGCTGCTGACCGATCTCAAGCAGGCCGTCACCGCCGGGCGCGACGTTTACGTGCGCCGCATGACCGAGGCCGAGGCGTCGTCCGAGCCCGCGCTCGCGCTGATCCGCCAGGCTCTCTCGGCGCCGCGCATCATCCTCGCGCCGTGACTTGACGCCGCCCGCCAGACCACACAGCGTTCGGCGCATGCGTGGGTGGCTGGCGGTGTTCATCGTGCTGGTGGGCTGCGAAGCCCCGTTCGACGACAGCCCGCGCGACGCGGGCTGGGTTCCCCCTCCGAAGCCGCTGGAGTGCCTGGCGCTCCCGGATCTCGACTTCGGCGAGGTGCCGGTGGACGCGCTCAGCCCGCGCCAGTTCACCCTCACCAACTTCCGCACCACGCCCACGGTGGTGGAGTTCGGGTCCGTCAACCTGCCCTTCGTCGTGATGCACCCCGGCCCGCGGCTCATCGAGCCGTCGCGCTCGATCGTGGTGGGGGTCTCCTTCCGCCCCACCGACGCGCGGCTGAGCCTCGACTCCGTCACCTTCACCGGTGGCACCGGCTGCGCGCCGCAGACCATTCAATTGCGCGGCCTCGGTTCGGGCTCGGTGGTGGCGCCGGCGCTCCTCGACTTCGGCGCGGTTCCCCTCGGCACCTCGGCGGTCAAACCCCTGCGCGTCACCAACACCCGGCGCGTGCCCATCGTGGCCTCGCTCTCCGTGCTCGACCCCTTCCGCGCCGAGAGCACGCTCGAGGTGCCCGCGCAGTCGTTCGTCGAGCTCGACGTGGCGTTCACCCCGGCGCGCGCCGGCTTCGAGGCGCGCACGCTGCTGATCTCGGATCAGCTCGGGGCGCGGGTCGAGGTGCAGCTGCGTGGGGTGGGCGGCGTTCCGCGCGCGGTGCTGTCTCGGCCCCGCGTCGAGATCCCCCGCGTGGGCTTCTTCGGCGGGTCCACCTCGTCCGCCGCCGAGCGGAGCCTGTTCCTCGTCAACGAGGGCGACGGTCCGCTGAGCTTCCGCGAGCCGGCCCTGATGCTCACCGCGGGCCCCAACACCAGCCTCAACGAGCTGCGGATCGGCATGGACTTGCCCCCGCTGATGCCCGGAGAGCGGCGCGCGCTGGGCCTGTCTCTCTTTCCCGAGAGCCTCGGGCCGAAGTCGTGGGAGCTGGTGCTGTTCACCAACGATCCCGCCACGCCGGATCTTTCGCTCCCCATCACCGCGTTCGCCGAGGCCTTGCCGCCGTGCCAGTTGATGACCAGCGGCCCGGCGGTGATCGAGGACCTGTCGGTGGGGCAGAGCGGGTCCACCACCGTGGGCTTCTCCAACGTCGGCACCACCGAGTGCGTGATCGACGACGTGCACCTCGGGCCGTCGTCGAGCTGGACCGTCACCCCCGCCGACGAACAGTTCAGCCTCCCCGCGGGGACCACGAAGACGCTCACGCTGTCGCTGACCGCCCAGACCCCGGGGCTCAACACCGACGTGCTCTCGTACCGGCCGTTCGCCGCCGACGGAGGCAGTCTGGTGCTCCCGTTGGCCGTTAGAGTGCACTAACGACTTGAAATTACATGGCATTTGCCGTGGCGCGAGAGGTCCGATCGGCTGTCGCAGCGCGCCGCGGGCCGGTCCGAGAACTCGGTCACCATGCTGAGCTTTCCCCGCCGCTCCCGCCCCTTCCAGTCCTTCCGCGTCTCGAACGTCGAGCGCCTCGAGACCGAGTCCGGCGAGGCGGCGGTGCGCGGCGTGGTGGACGGGCGCGAGGTCGAGGTGCGCTTCGTCGAGACCTCGGGCGAGTTCCGGCTGGTGACGGAAGACGGCGACGACGCGGTCGAGCTCACCCGGTCTGATCTCCGCGACCTCGGCCCCGCGCTGGCGCAGTTTCAGCAGAACGTGCCGTGGGTCGACTCGCTCACCGGCCACGTGCTGCGCGCGGTCAACGACGCGATCTTCCCCACCACCCTGGCCGACTTCGCGCCGCGCTCGGTGAGCGATCTGGGCGCGGTGGTGCTGCTCGCCGGCCGCACGCCGCGCGAAGACATCGACGTGCTGCTCGACGCGAAGGGCGAGCTGTCGATCATCGTCACCGCCGAGGGCCGCAAGGCCGCACGCCGCCCGCTCACCTCGCAGGAGGCGTGGGACCTCGCCGTCGTGCTCCGCGCCCGCGTCGAAGGCCAGCGCGTCACTTCCACCCGGTCGCTGTTCGCGGTCATCATCGAGGCCGCCCGTCGACAGGCCCACCACTGAAAGGCTAAGCGCCCCCCATGCCCGCTCCCGTTGGCCGTAACCCTGCCGTCCCCACCACGACCCCCAGCAGCCCCACGCCGACCTCCACGCCCGCGGCCCCGGCGAACACCACCCAGCCCGCGTGGACGCCCGCGACCACGCCCGGCGGCCGCCCCTCGGGCCCGGCGATGCTCAACCCGCGCTTCGCGGCCGACGCCCAGCTCGCCACGGTGCTCGCCGGCGGCAAGCTGACCATCGGCGCGAAGGGCGACGGGGTGAAGAAGCTGCAGCAGGCGATGAGCGACATGGGTTTCGCGCTGCCCAACGCCGCCGACGGTGACTTCGGCCAGATGAGCGCCAGGGCCGTGCGGAACTTCCAGGTCAACGCCTCGAAGATGTTCCCCGACGTGAAGGCCACGGGCGTGGTCGACGCGGCGACGCTGCGGGCCCTCGACGCGCTGGCGCCCGCCCCGGGTCAGCAGGGCCAGTCGAAGAACGTGCCCGCGCCCTTCTACGACGGCAAGCCGGTGCGCGTGGTGGTGCTGAAGGACGAGCACCGCACCTTCCTCTTCGACAAGCAGGGCAAGCTCGAGAGGATCCTCCTCAACGCGGTCGGCGCGAAGGCCACCTCGACGGACGAGGGCCTGAAGTTCGTGAAGACCAAGCTCGACGAGAAGACCTCGCTGGAGGTCGGTCAGAAGCTGTGGGGCGGGCCGGTGTTCGGGCCGCGCATCCTCGATCTCTCCTGGGCCGACGGGAGCCGCTCGGGCGAAGAGCTCCACGGCACCTCGGCGCCGAAGCAGCTCGGTGAAGACGTCAGCCACGGCTGCGTGCGCCACTCGAACGAAGACATCGTCAAGCTCTACGACGCGCTCACCGTGGGCGACAAAGTGGCGATCGTCTCCGGCCTGGCTGACGCGCACCTCAAGCGCTGAGGTCGGGTAGAAGCACGCGCATGTCTTTGCCTGAGATCCTCGCGCCCGCCGGTGATGACGACAGCCTCGCAGCCGCGCTCGCCGCGGGGGCTGACGCCGTCTACTTCGGGCTCGACGGAGGCCTCAACGCCCGCGCCCGCGCCACCAACTTCTCGGTCGAGCGGCTGCCGCAGCTCGTGGACGGCATCCACCGGGCCGGGGCGCGCGCGTACGTCACGCTCAACACGCTGATCTTCGAGCACGAGCTGCCCTTCGCCGAGTCGGTGCTGCGGGCCTGCGCGGCGGCCGGCGTCGACGCGATCATCGTGCAGGACCCCGCGATCGCGTTGCTCGCGCGCGCGGTGGCGCCGACGCTCGAGGTGCACGCCTCGACGCAGATGACCATCTCCAGCCCCGAGGGCGCGGCCTTCGCGCAGCAGCTCGGCGCCACCCGGGTGGTCGTGCCGCGCGAGCTGTCGGTCGACGAGATCCGCACCTTCGCGAAGGGCACGCCGCTGCAGCTCGAGGTCTTCATTCACGGCGCGTTGTGCATGTCGTGGAGCGGCCAGTGCCTCACCTCGGAGGCCTGGGGCGGACGCTCGGCCAACCGCGGCCAGTGCGCGCAGTCGTGCCGGCTGCCGTACCAGTTGGTGGTCGACGGCCAGGTGCGCGAGCTGGGCGACGTGGCGTACCTGCTCAGCCCGATGGATCTCGCCGGCGTGCGCGCGGTCGCCGAGCTGGCCGACATCGGCGTGGCGAGCCTGAAGATCGAGGGCCGGCTCAAGGGCCCGGCCTACGTGATGACCGCGGTCGAGGGCTACAAGCGGTGGCGCGACGCGATCGCGAAGAAGCAGGACCGCGACGCCGAGGCCCAGCGCACCCTGCAGAAGGACCTCGGGCGCATGGCGGTGGCGTATTCGCGCGGCTTCTCCGATGGCTTCCTGGGCGGGTCCGATCACCAGAGCCTCGTCGAAGGGCGCTTCCCGAAGAACCGCGGCGCGCTGCTCGGTGAGGTGAGCGAGCTCAAGGCCGGCGCGGTGCGGGTGCGGAAGATCGCGCGCCAGCCGACGGGCGGGGTGGGGCTCGGCGTGGCCCACGCGCCGGTGGGCGCGACGAAGGTGGCGTTGCCGGTGATCGGCGGCGCGAGCCCCCATGACTCGCGCGGCGTGCCGATGGAGGTGCCGGAACCGGTGCCCGGCTGCGGCGTGGGCTTCGACACCGGCCACCCGCAGGAAGAAGAGCCCGGCGGTCCGCTGTTCGGCGTGGAGGCGACCAGCGGCGGCTGGTGGTTCCGCTTCGGCCGGCCCGGGCCCGATCTCTCGCGCGTGAACGTCGGCGACAAGGTGTGGCTGTCGAGCGACCCGCGGCTGGTGTCGGAAGCGAACGCCACCGTCGAGGCCGGCCTGCGCGGTGGGCTGGGGCGCATTCCGGTGAAGCTCGAGGTGTCGGGCGCGCTGGGCTCGCCGCTCGAGGTGAAGGCGATCGCCCTCGGCCACGTGGGGCGCGCGGTGACGGTGACCGCGAAGAGCCAAGAGCCGCTGGCCGCCGCGAAGAGCGCGGGGCTCGGCGTCGAGCTGCTCTCCGACAAGCTGGGCGGCTTCGGCGGCACGCCGTTCCACCTGCAGGAGATCGCCCTCGACGGGCTGGGCGCCTGGCTGCACCTGCCGGTCTCGGCGCTCAAGGCGTTGCGGCGCGAGCTGGTGAGCGCCCTCGAGCCGAAGGTGCTGGCGGCGGCGCGGCACGCGATCTCCGAGGTCCCGGTGGCGGCGCAGCTGGCGGCCGACGCGGCGAAGCAGCCCGCGCGCCGGCCGTGGCAGGCGCCCACCACGCCTCAGCTGATCCCCCTGGTGCGCACCGCCGCGCAACTCGAGGCAGTGATCGCCGCGGGCCTGAAGGAGGTCGAGCTCGACTGGATGGAGCTGATCGGCCTCGAGAAGGCCGTCAACCGGGCGCGCGCTGCGGGGCTGCAGGTGGTGATCGCCACCACGCGCGTGCAGAAGCCGGGGGAAGACGGCATCGACGCACGCATCGAGCGGCTCAGGCCCGACGCGGTGCTGGTGCGCCACTGGGGCGGGCTGATCCACTTCTCGCGCGCGCAGTCATCGACGCTGGTGCACGGCGACTTCTCGTTGAACGTCACCAACTCGGTGACCGCGCGGCACCTGCTGGCGATGGGCTGCGACACGCTGACCGCGGCGCACGATCTCGACGAGGCCCAGCTCCACGCGATGCTCGCCGCGCTGCCGGCTGAGCGCGTCACGGTGGCGGTGCACCACCACATCGCCACCTTCCACACCGAACACTGCGTCTACGCGCACACCATCTCGCAGGGGCGCGACTTCCGGACCTGCGGGCGGCCGTGTGAGAAGCACCAGCTCGCGCTCGAAGATCGCGAGGGGCGCCGGCACCCGGTGGTGGTCGACATCGGCTGCCGCAACACGGTGTTCAACGCGCAGGCGCAGAGCGCGGCGAAGGCGGTGCCGCGGCTCCTGAAGGCGGGCGTCAAGCGCTTCCGGGTCGAGTTCGTGTGGGAAGACCAGGCCACCTGCGCGGCGGTGCTGGCGGCGTGGCAGGGCGTGCTCGAAGGCCGGGTCTCGGCGCTCGAGCTCAACCAGCGCATCGGCGCGCACGAGCAGTTCGGCGTGACGGCCGGCACCATGAGGACGCTCTCCCCATGAGCCTCGCGGGCATGCGAGCCCGGCTCGACGCGCTCGATGCCGAGCTGCTCGAGCTCCTCGCGAAGCGGGCGGCGGTGGTCGACGAGATCTGGGCGTGGAAGGCGGCGCACGGCGTGCCGCGCCTCGACCCTCAGCGCGAACGCGAGCTGCGGGCCCGGCTGTTGGCGCAGGCGGCGTCGCTGGGGCTCTCGCAGGAGCGGGTCTCGGCGATCCTCGATCAGATCGTCGGTCACTCGCTGCGCTGACCGCGCTCGCCCTACGCGGCGCGGCGGCGCATCGACTCCACGGCCCCGGCCAGCAGCTGCGCGATGCCTCGCCGCGGCACGTGCACCACCTTGTGCTTCGTGGCGCTGACGTCGGCGTACTGCTTCGACACCTTGTGGTGCAGCTCGGTCGCGCCCCACAGCAGCACGCGATCGGCCCACTCGAGATCGGCCTTCGCGCGATCGGCCGGGCGGTGCTGGGTGCCGTCGACCAGCCGCAGCTCGATGTGTTGCCCCAGCAGGCGCTCGAGCTCCTCGCGGGTCGCCGGGGTGCCGCCCACCACCACCAGCCGGCGGATGCCCACCTCCGTCAGCTCTTTGGCCGCGCGGGAGTTCTCGCTGCCGCCGCACCGCTCGCAGGTCTGCTTGGTCTCGGCCAGCACCGGCTGCCGGCCGCTGCCCTTCGCGAACGTGATGCAGTCGGCCGCGTGGCAGTGGAGGGCGAAGCGCGCGCGCACGGCCGCCAGCGCCCGCTCGGTCTTCTCCACGCTGATGCGCGTCTTGCCCGCTCGCGTGAGGCCCGCCTCTTCCAGCGCCGCCCGGGCCAGCCCCCGCGTCGCCGCGCCGAAGCCCAGCGTGCCCAGCCAGCCGTCGATCTCCACGTCCGTGATCATGGTTGAAATCCTATTCGGCGGACGTTCGTCTGTTAAGACGGACACGGCGTTTTCTGCCCGCAAAAGCGAAGCGCCGTGACCCGAACGGGCGTCACGGCGCTCCTCACAGCTTCCTGAGACGGCTCAGCGGCTCAGTAGATGCCCTTCATCGTCGGGCTGGCGAGGCCGTAGTCACGCATCGCCTGACGCATGAAGAACGGCAGCTCGCTGTACTTGCGCAGCTCCATGCAGGCGCGGTTCGACTCGCACACGCAGGCGCTGTTGTCGGTGGCGTTGCAGCCCGCCACGCCGGTGGTGCTGATCGAGCCGTCGGGACGGATGGCGTTGATGGTCGGGTCGTACTTGATGTTGACCTTCCCGTTGGTCGCCTTGGGCAGGTACCAGTCGGGCCTGGTGTCGCCGTCGAGGTCCGGGCCGTCGTCCACTTCGTACGCGCGCTGCACGAGGCCGTTGGCGTACTCGAGCATGCGGGCCGCGATGCCCTTCTGCACCGACTTGGTGAGGATGGTCTCCTTGCCGAAGGTCTTCGCGATGTACGTCTTCCCCTCGGGCAGGTGCAGCTCGATGCGGTTGACGAAGTCGGGGTTCGAGTCGGCGCCCAGCTCCCAGATGCCCATCAGGTCGAGCCAGTGCTGCTGCGCGTTCTCCGGCAGGTACTGGAGCGTCATGGCGATGAGGAACTTCTGCTGCTCCCAGCCCACCTGCGGGTCGATGACGACCGAGTTGGTGGGGTTGGTGCCGCAGTCGAGCGAGTTGGCCGCCTGGAAGCAGACCTCAGGCGACGGCTTCCACCACGAGATGTAGCCGATGCCCGCGGTGGGGTAGCGGTCGGCGTCGATGAGCGGACGGCCGGCGCCCGAAGCGGCCAGGCGCGCGCCCTTGAGCGCGTCGTCACCCGTGAGGTTGTTCCCCATCCACCGGCGGAAGCCTTCGGGGAACAGGTCGGCCATCGACACCGCGCGGTAGCGGCCGTCGAGGAAGTCACGGCGGCTGTCGGAGATGAAGTTGTCGACCGACTCGGTCATCAACATCGGGGCCCACGCCTTGTCGTAGTAGCTGCCGGCGTTGACCGTGTACTCGCTGTCGTACTCACCCTTGTCGGTGGCCAGCGCGTTCTCCATCGGGCGGCCGCCGAAGCTGACGTTGCCGAAGTAGCCGGTAGCCCCGTTGGGGATGGTGACGACCGGCGTCCCCGCGTTGCCGGCCGTGTCGAGCGCCGAGCGGAGGATGCCGTTCTCGAGGTAGTGCGGCCCCATCTGCGGGCGCGCCACCTGACGGGCGAAGTGATCGAAGCCGATGCCCGACGCCACCAGGTTCTCGCGGAACAGCAGCGTGCCGAGGTACGGCCAGAGCGAGTTGTAGTCGTAGCCCTGCGCCAGCGCGAAGTCCTTGTAGATGTTCGCGATGAGGCCCATGCCCTTGGCCGCGTCACGCAGCTTCTCGTTGTAGCGGCTGAGCGTGCGGCTCGAGGCGTTGCGCACCGAGAAGGTCTGACGGCCACGGCGGTAGTTGTCGAAGATGTGCCCGACTTCCTGCTGGGTGATGAGGAAGTCGAACAGCTCGTACGGGTCGGCGCCGTTGTCGTGACGGTACACCGAGAGGTTGCCGAGGTCGGCCCAACGGTCGGTGGCGAAGCCGTACGGCGCGCGCACGCGGTTGAGGCTGTCGATCACCTTCGTCGAGCGCACGTTGGCCGCTTCCGACTCGGTGGCCGCGCGCAGCGAGTCCCAGTTCACGTAGTCGACGGGGATCTGCTTGCACTTGCTGTACTGGCCGCCGACCTGAACCATCAGGCCGTCGACCACCGGGTGCCAGGCGCCGTGCGTCGCGTCGTTCCAGCTCGAGGGCTTGAAGATCGTCGGGTCGGTCACCACCTGGCAGTCGTGGATCATGCCGATCTTCGCCTGCAGCTCGGTGTAGTGAATGGCCGCCATGTCGCCGGTCGCGTCGGGGAACTCGAACGAGATGCCCAGAATGCCGCCGAAGTTGTCGACCTTGCCCAGCGCCGTCTTCGACTTGCCCGAGCCCGCGCGCATCGTCGCGTCGTCGAGCACCGCCGCCACGTCGCCGTAGAACATGCGCGCCGCCGCGAAGTCGTACGCGCCCAGGCCCAGCAGGTCCTGCGTGGCCTCACCGGCGTAGTCCATCGTCGACGACTGCATGAACATCGGCAGCAGGTTCGCGCGCTCGTTGGCGTCGAGCGGGTCGACCGAGCGCGAGCCCACGCAGTCAGCCGGCGTGTTGACGCCGGTGCAGGGGGTCGTCTTGTTGCCGTTCTCGGTGCGGAGCTGCCAGTACTGCGGGCGGAAGTTCCACGCGTCGGACGAGCTGACGAAGTTGTGGCGCAGCGCGATGGAGTGACCCATCTCGTGCGTGACGACCGCGTAGTGCGCGCGCTGGGCGATCCACTTGTGGGCGCGATCGGCGTGCGCTGCCTGGTCGCCCTTGGAGGCGCCGGGGTCGAACGGGCCGAACTTCGCTTCCATCACGTTGGCCAGATCGACCATGCCCAGCGGGGCCGGGGCCTCGTGCATGATGCACGCGCCGCGCTCCGAGAGGGCCAGCTCACGCGCCTGGTTCATCTCGCGCTGCAGCGACGGGTTCGCCCCACGCAGCGGCGAGGCCAGCGCGATGAGCGAGCTGGTGTCGAGCTTGCTCACGTCGTCGCCGGCCAGCGCCTGCATCGAGCGCGTCAGCAGCGCCGCCTCGGTGGGCGAGTTGAGCGCGCGCTTGCGGCGGGCGTCGTAGGTCACGCTGGTGGTGGCGCGCTGCTTGGCATCGAAACGAACCTCGGCCAGCGCCCGCGCCAGAGCCTTGCCCTTCTGGAAGGCCGGGCCGTTCTTCACGCCCCGCAGCGTCTCGTCGAAGTTGTTCAGATCGGCCACGCCCAGCGAACCGGCCAGGGCGCGCTGCTGCGCGTCGATCGACATCTTGGGCAACGAGCCGCCCGAGCTGGCCGCCTCGGCCGCGCTCGCCCAGTCACGCACGTAGGTGCCTTCGGTGACGTCGGCCGTCGTCAGCTCGCCCTTGATGTAGCGGGCAGTGTCGACCACGCCGCGAGCCCAGAGGTCGGCGACGTGCGACCACACGTTGATGCTCGCCGAGACCTTCTCACCGGTCAGCGGGTCGTGCGCGTCGACCATGATGCCCCAGGGCGACGGCGTCTGCGGCGCGGCGATGGTGTTGACGAGGTGGTAGCGCAGGTCGCCCAGGCGCGCCGACTTCGCCTTGTGGCAGGTGTCGAGCACCGAGGCGTTGCCTTCGAGGCGCGCCGAGAAGCAAAGCGCCGACGTCAGCTCGGCCGGGAGCCGCGGGGTGCCGCACGCTTCGGGATCGTTGGCCTCGACAGGGCTGTGGCACAGCACCACCATCTCGGGCTGCTTGGCGAGGGCGATCACGCCGGGCGCCATGTTGCGCTGGCTGCCGAGGGTGTCGGCGAGCGTCTCGCAGTTCGAGCCGCCGTACGCGCGACCGGCGCGGCAGTCGTCGACTTCCTTCGCGAGCCAGATCGCGTCCTGGTTGTCGTCCTGCTGACCGAAGTACATCGGCCACTGCGCGTTGCAGTCGGTGCCGCGCGTCTTCACGCACTCGGCGTAGCGGGCGCCCTGCACGGCGCTGCGGAGCGCGACGTCCCACTCGTGGGCCGCTTCGCGGGTCGCCTCGAAGTAGTCGGGGTGCGAGCCTTCGCCGTAGTACCAGACCACCGGCTTGGCCACGCGGTTGCGGTAGGGGAGGGTGCACTTCTGGCTGAAGGTGTCGCAGCGCGAGCCGTTGCCGACCGCCGCGCACTCGTCTTCCGTGCCATCGGCGTCGAGATCGCGGTGCGGGTCATCACCCACCGGCGTGGTCCGCGGGGTGAAGCACTCCACCGCGCCCTCGAGCTTCTCGGGGTTGCTGTAGACGTGGCTGCGTTCCCACAGGTTGTAGCGGTTGATGAAGCGGTGCCACTGGGTGTCGGTCATGCCGTAGTCGCGGGCGTAGCCCTTGCGATCGGTGGTGAAGGCGCCGAACGCCTGGAAGCGCATGCCGTCCCAGTCGGCGGGCTCGTAGTCGGTCTGCGGCACCTTGCGGAACGACTGACGAATGGTCAGCTCCACTGGGCTGCACTGGGTGGTGGGCGCGCCGCCGCCGCCGATGTCGGCGTCGAGGAAGCACGCGGGGAAGGTGAAGCCACCCCACATCTCGAGGGTGATCATCTGCGGGCGCGCGAAGGCCTTGTTGGTGATGTCGAGGTAGCCCGCCTCGGTGTCGAGGTGCGGCGCGTCTTCGTTGCTGGGGTCGTTGATGGAGTACGCCAGCGGCTCATAGGTGATGCCGCCGTACAGGCCCATCTGCGAGAGGGTGTCGAACTCGTAGTTGTCGGTCGACTCGTTCTTCGACCAGTCGACGCGAATGAACTGGCGCTCGTACCACTTGCGATCGACCGTGTTCTCTTCGATCACGTTCATCACTTCGCCCGTCGACGGGTTGTACTGGTGCCGAATGTCGAAGTGGCTGGTGATGGGGTACGAAGCGACGACGATGCCGTTGTTGGTCGTCTTGCCCACGCCCTTGCCGTCGCTGTCCTTCACGCGCTCATAGGCGAGGCGGGCGATCAGCCGGTCTTCGGTGACTTCCCACTTCACGCGCGTCAGCGGCTGCGCGTAGGTGCTGGTGAAGAGGCCGTCCTGGCCCGCGCCGTAGCCGACATCGACGAGCGTCGCCTGCGAGTAGAACTCCGGGTCGTCCTGCACGCCCTTGTAGTCCTGCCCGATGAAGAACGACTTGTCGTAGTAGTTCGGCTGCACGCGATCGATGGGCTTCGTCTCTTGCGCGCAACCGGCGACGAGAGCGAGGGCCGCGAGGCCGGCGGTGAGGCGAGTGAAGCGACTCATTTCTTCTCCTTGGTGAGGCTCGTAACGGTGGCCTCGATGTCGAACGTCGCATCGAGGGAGACGACGGTGTTTCGGTTGAAGAGCGGGAAGATGTACTGCCCGGTGGTGTCGAGCTGGTTGGCGAAGGTGAAGGCGCCCAGCGTGAACGAGACGGGGTCCCACGGCGTGTAGGTCACGCCGAGGCTGAAGGCGGCGAAGTTGCGCCAGTCGGGGCTGCCCTGCTCGAGCTGCAGGCCCTGCGCGTCGGCGTACTTCGGGTCGACCGCCGAGAGCGGTGACAGGTAGCCGTGCTGCAGGAGGAAGGTCGCCGAGATGTTCAGCCGCTCATGAGGGCTGAACACCACCGTCGGCCCGTGGATGACGTCGAGCTGAATGTTGCGCGAGCCGGTCGCGGTGTTGATGCACGCCTCCGGCACGCCCAGGCCCGCGCAGTTGGTGATGAGGCCGCCCGCGTTCTGCCGGGTGGTGAAGCGGTTGAAGCGGTACGTCACGCGGCCCGAGTAGACGAACGTCAGCCCGCCCAGCACCTTGAAGGTCTTCGAGGCGTTGACGCCGGGCCCCAGGGTGAAGAGGCGCGAGGCCGCCCACGAGGTCTTCGAGGTCGGCAGCGTCACGCGCACGTCGGCGGCGAGCTTGATGCCGGTGTTCTTCTCGCGCCAGCCGCCCCACACGGCGTCGAGCCACAGATCGGACAGCTCGATCTCGTGGCGGGTGTTGGTGGTGTCCGAGACCGTCAGCTCCTGCGAGATGAAGAAGCGGCTGCGGACGGTGAAGTCGTCGTTGAAGTGCCACTCCGGCATCAGGCCGATGCGGTGCGTCCACGCCACGACTTCGTTCGTGTAGTTGTAGGCCGTCAGCGACGTGCCGTACGACACGCTGGTGCCGCGGTAGTGCGACTTCTCGCCTTCTTCCGCGCCACCGAGGCCGATGGTCGGCACGGCCTGCGCGGCTGCCAGTGAACTGGCAATGACTGTGAGAAAGACGACGACATTCTTCAGCGATGTCGTGATCAGCCTTCGATTTGGAGTACCGGTCAGCACGGGGTGCGCCGTTGAGCACGGATCGCGCCAACGTTGCAAATGCGTCACGCTCTCAGCGGGTGAGAATCTTCAGCGGCAGAGGGCCTGCGACGCGGCGACGCACGCACCGCCGGGGCACGCGGTGAAGGCCGACGCGACGCAGCCGCTGCTCGGGCACTGGCAGGTGGTGACTTTTGCCTCGACGCAGCAGAACTCGAACGCGTCGGGCGGCGGCAGCCCCGCATCGCCGCTGCTGCTGCCCGCGTCCCACGAGGAGGTGCCGGCGTCGAGTGAGCCGCCGCCGCCGCCCGCGCCGCCCCCGGCTGCGGATGGGCAGTTCGGCGTCGGGGCACAACGCCCTCCGGCGCAGGGGAACACCGGGGCCGCGCAGCTCGACGCTTCGGGGCAGAAGCAGGTCGTCACGCGCCCGCCGACGCAGCACACGACGTGGGCCGACGTGAGCGGGTCGCCGTCTTCGTAGAGCGGGTCGAAGCACGCCGCGCAGCTCAGCAGCGCCACCAGCAGGAGCTCGAGCTTGCGCGTGGGGAGCACGGGGCCTCCTTACCTCAGGGCGCGGGATCGAAGAGCGCCGTCGCGATCGGCTGCCCGAGGCTGTCGACGTGGGCCACGCGCACGCCGCCGCTCGACACCGCGTAGACGAAGTCGTCGGCCATCACGCTGCGGCGCACCTGCGGTTCCCACCACCAGCCGAAGCAGCCTCCGCCTTCGCAGCCGTCACGCCGCAGCACGTCGGCCATGTCGAGCGCGCCCTTCGCCACGAAGCCGCTCGCCGCGTCGACGTGGAAGACGCGCAGATCCGAGACGTAGCGGTACGCGCCGTCGACCGGGTCCTGGTACCAGTCGGAGAAGGGGATCGCGAGCAGCCCCTTCGAGGGGAAGAAGTTGAAGGCCTTGTGGTTGCCCTGCGCTTCGCTCCAGCCGTACGCGTGGCCGACGTGCTGGGTGAAGGTGCGCCGCGGCTGGGTGGGGTCGCTGACGTCGAAGATCTGCAGCTGGAGCTGACGTTCCCACGTGGGCCCCGCCTCGGGGATGTCGACGCCGATGGTGAGGAGGTGCGTCGCGTCGAGCGGGTGGAGGTACGTCGAGAACCCGGGGATGTGCAGCTCGCCGCGTTTGGTGGGGTGCGCGGGATCGTGGAGATCGATCACCCACAGGGGATCGGTCTGGCGGAAGGTCACCACGTAGGCCAGGTCGCCGATGAAGCGCGCGCTGGTGATGCTCTCGCCCGGGGCGAGATCGACGGTGCGGCCGAGCTCCTCGAGCACGCCGTTCTGGTTGGTGAGGGTGAGCACCCGATTGACGGTGCCGGTCGGCGCCCGCACCGTGACCGCCATGCGCAGCACGCCGGCCCGCTCGTCGAAGGCGAACTGGTTGAGCGGCCGGCCCTCGACGCGCGCGCCGCCGCGGAAGGTGACGCGATCGGGCTGGCTGAGATCGAACTGGTAGACGTAGGTCTGATCGGTGCCGCTGGTGCCCCACCACCACCAGTGGCGCTGCGAGAGGTAGAGCGCGTCGGGACCCTGGTAGAGCTCGTCGATCGCCGCGATCAGGCTCTGGCGCTCGAAGGCCTGCGGATCATTCAGGTGCAGGGTCACGATGTTGGTCAGGCCCAGGCGCGCCGACGCGTTGGTGGTCGAGATGTCGCTGCACGAGAGCGGGGCGGTGGTGCCGTCGAGCACCGCGCTCGGCAACCAGGTGCTCAGCGGCTGGCGGCGAATCAACCGCTCGTTGGCGTCGGCGAGCGCGGTGAACTTCTTCGAGAGCTCGGCCTTGGTGGCGGCGCTCTGCTGCTCGCCCCACGAGAGCCAGGTGTCGAGCGAGTCGAGGAAGGGCATGGTCGACGAGGTGACGAGGCGGATCACGTCGCCCACGCGGCGGGCCGACTCGTAGGCGCCCGGCACACGCTGGGTGGCGACGATGCGCGGCGCGGCGAGATCGCTGACGTCGAGGTGGGTGATGAGGGTCGCGTTGCTGAACCACGGGCAGCCGTACTGCGCGCAGTACGACGGCTGGCCGAACGACGGCTCGAGCGCGCGCGAGAAGACGATCACCCGCGTGCCCTCGAGCAGCAGCTCGAACGGCGTGCCTTCCAGTGCCACGCTGCCTCGCGTCGAGAGCGCCGTGGCCGGCCAGGTGGTGGCGGTGAAGAGCTTGCGCCCCGAGACCACGAAGAGCCGCGTGCCGTCGTTCTTGATGATGTCGGGCTCGTCGATGCCGGTGACCTGGGTGTTGGTGGTGGTGAAGTCGAGCGGACCGGCGCCGCTGCCTCCGCCGGCTCCGCTCCCGCCGCCTGCGGCTGAAGTGCCGGCGTCGATCGTCCCCTGCGGGCCGCCGCTGTGTTGCCAGTCGAACGACTGCAGCGCCCAGGTGCGCGCCTGATCGACCCGCGCGCGCATGTCGAGCACCGCGCGATCTTCGATGTACCGCTCGAGGTCGGCGCAGGCGGTCGGCCCCTGGAAGCTCGTCAGCGCGAGCTCCCGGGACTCGATGGGCGGGTGATCGCCCGGCTGGCCCGGATCCGGATCCGGTGACTGCACACCGCAAGACGCCAACATCGCCGCGAGGAAGAGAGGTGAGGAGCGCATGTGCCCCTTCGACACGCGACCCCGTCCGCGTGGGACATCAGAACGTGAAGGCGAGGCCGAGGGAGGCGCTCAGGCGCGGAATGAGCGAGGTGCCTTCGAGGCGCCGGGCCACCGCGCCGCCGCCGGTGCCGAGCACGAAGGCCTCGAGCGGGCCGAAAAGCCGCACCCGGCCCTCGAGCGCCAGCGCCGCGCTCAACCCGAGGCTGGTGCGTGACGACGCGTCAGGCAGCTGCGACTGCAGCACCACCACCGGCCCCAGCTCGAGGCCCAGCGCGAGGCTCCCGCGATCCCATACGAAGCGATGGCCGGTCCCGACGCGGAGCTCCAATTCCACTTGCGCGAAGCTTCCAGACGAGGGCCGCCCGCCGCGCACGCCGAAGGTGGCGGTGAGCTGGTTGAGGAAGCCGGCGAGGAACGCGTCGCGACGCAGCCGCAGCTCACCACCGGGCTCCACCACCAATCCGCGCACCAGCCCCGACGTCACGCCTCCCGACACCGAGAGGACGAGCGTCGCCTCTTCGCCGCCCTTGCGCGCCACGCGGACCAGCGAGGCGTGCTCGAGCTCGTCGCCGGAGATCGCCGCGCCACCGACGGCCGGCACCGTCACCGTGCGCTCCAGCACCGAGTCCGTGACGCGGAGCTGCACCCGGTACCGCCCGCTGGGCAGCGCGAGGGAGAGCGGACCTTCTCCCTTGTCCACGTCGGCGAAGAGCTGGCCGGACGCCTCGTCGACCACCAGCCATCGGCCCGGCGCGCGCACGTCGAGCGTGAGGTGCGACGCTGCGCGCACCGGCTCGGCGAGCACCAACTGACCGGCTCCGCGGAGATCGACCGAGAACGCGGGCCGCTGCACCCCGCCGCGAGAGGAGAAGGTCGCCTCGATCGTCCGCGCCCAGGCCCAGCCGTAGACCTCATCGAGCGTCACCTTGCCGTCGCGCGAGACGTCGGCCGCGCCGCGCAGCCCGGTCACCAGGTAGTGCGTGAAGTAGCTGCCCTGCAGGGCCTCGCTCTCTTGCGCGTACTCGTCGGCTCCCGAGGCGGAGATCAACACCCGGCCTTCGACACCCGAGGCCTCGATGCGCGTCACTGGCGGTGCTCCGGTCGGCTTGAGCCCCTTGAGCCGTGTCACGCGCCCCGACTGGCAGGCGTCGATCACCAGCAGCCCCACCTGCACCGGCGCGGCTTTCACGAAGTCGACCAGCTCCTGCAGCGGCAGCTCGGAGCCCGCGAGGTGGAGCGCCCCGTCACCGGCGTGCGAGGAGACGTAGATCAGCAGCCGCTCGTGCGGGCCGCCCTTCAGCTTCTCTCTCAGCTCGGTCAGCGTGCTGCGCAGCGCGGCGGCGTCGGTGCCGGCGACCGTCGTCACGTCGGCCGGCGCGAAGCCTCCGACGTCGATCAACACGTCGCGCATGCGCCGCGCGTCGCGTTCGGCGAAGCGGAGCTGCTCTTCGTTCACCAGCCCGCGGTTCTCACCGATCAGCAGCGCGAAGCGGCGGCCGTCGGCGAGAGCCGGCAGCGCGCAGAGCGTGAGCAGCGCCAGCCACTTCATGGGACCTTCAGGTGGGTGCTCACCAGCGCGTGGCGGGCGCCCTCTTCGAACTCGGCGGTCACCTCGACGTCGCCCGGCGTGACCTCGAGCTGCATCACCGTGGTGCGCGCGGCGTCGCCGATCTCCCCGGTGTAGAGCTGCTCGCGCTTGCCGTCGGGGCCGGTGGCGTAGACGGTGACGCGGTGGAATCCGGGCGCTCCCACGGCGAGGTCGAGGCGCTGGCCGGGCTTCGCTTCCTTCACCACGTTGCCGGCGGCGTCGAGCAGCACCACCGTCGGGGCGCCTTTGATCAGGTCGCCGGTCGGGGGCCGCGGCCAGAACACGAACAGCGCGAGCGCGGCGGCGAGGGGGAGCGCCACCAGTCGCCCCCACGGGAGCCGGCGCGGCGGTGCGAGGCGGTCGAGCTGGGCCTTCGCTTTCGGCTGGGCGAGGAAGGCGGCGTTGGCGGTGCGCAGCGCGGCGAGCCGGTCGCGGCACTGGGCGCACGCGGCGAGGTGCGCAGGCTCGTCGGTGGTGAGGCCGGCGGCGAGCTCGTCGAGCGCAAGGGCAGAGAGGTGATCGCTCACGAGCGGGGCTCCGAGGGGAGGGCGCCCAGTCGCTCGAGCTTCTGTCGCAGCTCGTCGACCTCGCGCACGATGGTCTTGCGGCTCAGGCCGAGCACCTCGGCCACTTCCTGCTGGGTGAGGCCATCGAGGTAGAGGAGCGCGGCCACCTCGAGCTCGCGTTCATCGAGGTGCGCGAGCCACTTCGCCACGAGCTGCCGGGCCTCGACGCGATCGCCGTCGGTGGTGGGCTCGTCGGGCACCACGGTCAGCAGGGGCTCGCGCAGCTTGCGCCCGCGGAGCTGGTTGAGCGCCACGTTGGTGGTGACCCGGTAGACCCACGTCATCGGGCGGGCCTCACCGCGAAAACCGGAACCGTGCGTCAACATGCGCTCGAAGACCTCCTGAACCACGTCCCACGCGTCCGCGTCACGCGCGACGAGGACCCGCGCCCGGCGGAACACCACCGGGGCGTACTGCGCGTAGAGGCGCTGCACCTCTTCGCGCGAGAGTCCTGTGCTCGTTCCCCGGGGCGGCGCAGGCCCCATGTGCCACCACTCCCTGCCGGCCGTTGTGACACGCGAGCCAGCACGCGTGGGACACGGAGGCGGCCGCGCTCATAGCACTGCGGTTGTGGCATGGTGACGGGCCATGTCGAAGCGCGCCTCCCACACCGCTCTCCTGCAACGTCTGGAAGACACGCTGCTGCGCGGGCCGGGGGAGGCGTCGTCGGCGCTCCGGACCGCCGCGGCGCAGGGGCAGGGCGACGGCGCGTTGGCTGCGCTCGCGCGTCAAGTGCAGACGGCTGCGTACAAGGTGACGCCGGAACAGCTCGCGGAGTTGCAGCGGTCGCACTCCGATGACGTGTTGTTCGAGACGATCGTCTGCGCGGCGTTCGGTGCGGCGCGCGCTCGCCATGAGGCCGGGCTGGCGGCCCTCGACGCGGCCTGGGAGGCGACCTCGTGACCACCATTCGGCTGGCGAAGGTCGCGCACGGCCACGGGCTCAAGGAGCGCTTCGTGCTCGGCCTGATGCGCGTGATGGGCGGCCGGCCCGCGCCTGACGTGGTGCGCACGCTGCTCTACCGGCGCTCGTTCTGGGGCGATCGCTTCAACGACTTGTTGCAGCCGGTGATGCGCGGTCCGTCTCCGTGGCCGATCGGTGAGCGCGAGCTGTTCGCCACCTTCATCGCCAACCTCAATCGCTGTCGATTTTGAACGGGTGCGCACGGCGCGGTCGCGTCGGCAGAGCTGGGTGAAGCGGTGGTCGAGGCGGTCCTGAAGGACTACCGCACGGCACCGGTGTCGGCGCAGGTGGAGGCGATGCTGGCGTACCTCGAGAAGATGACCCTCGCGCCGGACCTGCTGACGGTCGACGACGCGAAGGCGCTGAAGGCCGCGGGCGTGACGAAGGAAGCGGCGGAGGACGCGTTGTTCGTCGCGTTCTGCTTCAACCAGATCGTCCGCATCGCCGACGCGCTGGACTGGGAAGTGTCGGACAAGGCGGGCTTCGCGGCGGGGGCGAAGAGCTTGCTGAAGTTCGGGTACGTGCTGCCCTTTCATCGCAAGGGCTGAGTCGGTCGGGTGTCAATACGCTCGGTCGGCCACTACACTGAGCTGCATGTCCGATGAGCAGGCACGACGAGCAGCGAGGGCCTCCTGGCCGGGGCTGAAGACGACGCTGACAGAGTCGCCTGGCGCAGAGGACCTGCGCGACACGACCACTGCAGAGCAGCGCGTCGCGATGATGTGGGAGTTGACGGCGGGGGCGTGGGCTCTCACCGGGAGGCCGGTGCCCAGCTACACGCGCGCCGAAATGCCAGGACGAGTCATTCGGACGGACGCCGATGGCCGTTGACGCCGGACTCAACGCGGACTTCCTCGATCTGCTCGCGGCTTTCTCTCGGGCCAGTGTTGAGTTCATCGTCGTTGGCGCACACGCGCTTGCGGCCAACGGAGTCGTTCGAGCGACGGGGGATCTCGACGTCTGGGTCCGCCCGTCCGTTGAGAACGCCCGCCGCGTCGTTGCCGCGTTGCATGACTTTGGTGCGCCTTTGGATCAGCACGGCGTCACCGAGGCGGACTTCGCGCGCTCCGGCACGGTGTACCAGATGGGTCTTCCTCCTCGACGCATTGACGTCCTCACTCACATCAGCGGCGTCGAGTTCGACGAGGCCTGGGCAGATCATCGGTCGCTGACGGTGGGTGGTACGTCGGTGGCGTTCCTCGGCCGCGCCGCGCTCATCAAGAACAAGCGCGCCACCGGCCGCACCAAGGACTTGCTCGACGTCGAGCTTCTCGAGCGCGAGGGCTGACGTCACCTCGGTTGCTGGGCGAAGCGTGCGCTGCGCGGCGCACCGGCGTCGTGGCTCACCATCGAGGCGGCGATCATCGATGTGCGACAGCGTGCCACATCGGATTTCGGAGTCGCAAGAGGGGCACGTCGTCAGGGCTTTTCTCGGCGTTCCGTCAGCGAAGTCGTTGACGCACCGAAGTCGCAACGGGTATTCAGCCGCCCACGCGGTGGTAGCTCAGTTGGTAGAGCACGAGCTTCCCAAGCTCGGGGTCGAGGGTTCGAATCCCTTCCGCCGCTCAGAAGTACGAAGTTCGAAGTTGATGTCGTTTGGTGTTTGACACAGCAGGTTGGTTCGCATACTTGCCGCGCCGCTTCACGCAGTTGGCCCTGTCGTCTAGTGGCCTAGGACGGTGCCCTCTCACGGCATAAACCCGGGTTCGAATCCCGGCAGGGTCACAAATCCTGGTCGTCCCCAGGTGAACGAAGGCCCCGAGCGAAAGCTCGGGGCCTTTGGTGTTTCAGGGGTCCGGAGTGCTGCCGGCCACCGCCGACTGCTGCGGGGCCGGTGCCTCCGTCTCCAGAATGTCTCCGCGCCCCGGCATCGCGGACCTGGTCCAAGAGGCTTGATGGCCTGGTCCACGTGCGCCGGCGACAGGTGCGAAGGAGGAATCAGCCTGACCCAGTCTCACGAGACCTGCTCGTGATCACGATGGTCGGAATCGCTGATCACGATCGTCGGAATGCGCAGCATGACTACGTTCTTGGCCGCCACTGCCCCGAGCCACTCGGAGAAAATGATGTCCGCTTCACCATTTCTACCCCCTCGCTTGCGGAGCGCTCTCCAAGTGCTTGGAGTCTTCTGCTTCCTCGGATTTCCGTACTGGTACGAGCACAAGAAGCAGTCTGCCGCGCGAGAGCGGAGCGAACTCGCTGCGGAATGCAGCGCTCGGGCGCCCGGGGCGCTTGATGACGAGTGGTCGCGAAAACCGACGCGAGCTTCGAGCGCGATTCAGGAAATCTACCTCGTTGACCCGGACGTAGCGCGAGCACTCGCGCTCGACTGTGGGCGTGCAGAAACGCTCTGGGCTGAACTTGAGCGGGAGTGCGAGCGGTTCGCGCGCGAATCCAAGTTCCCTAGCGACTCGCCGAGTGCGCGCTCGTACGCGCGGAAGGTGGTCGCGGCACGCCTGAGCAAGTGACCGCGCCCGCATTGCTCGCTCAGTCCGTCTCCAGAATGTCTCCAAGAATCACGTCGACTCGTGTCGACCAGCGAGACCAGTGACGACTCGAACTTCGACTCCGAAACCTCATTTCCCCTCGGAAACAGCACCTGGGCGTGCGCCGTCGCGGGGTTATGGGTTCACTACTCAATGGGTTCGAAGCCCGGCAGGGTCACAACTCCTGGTGGTCCCCAGGTGAACGAAGGCCCCGAGCGAAAGCTCGGGGCCTTTGTCGTTTTCTGCACTGGAGCTCCGCAGTCGCGTCGAGGAGTGTTCGCGTACCACGCCTCGCCTTCCGGGCACCGTGCCTCGCTGCGCTGGGGCCCACCTCGCGCAGCTACTTCGCCACGAACTTCCCGCCATCGTAGCTGAGCCGGTCACCGGCGGTATTCAGCGCGCCGAGGACTCGTCGCTCCAGATCGAACACTTCCGCGCCCGACGTTTCGACCAGCTTGCGATCCTTCCCCTCGCTCGCCGCGATGAGCTTGCCGTCGACGAGGTAGAACCGCCTTTCGCTGTCGCCCTTCTTCTTGAACGCGAACTCGAGGCGCCCGTTGTGGAACATCATTTCGTTGAGCTCGCCGGCGATGGTCCACTCGGACTTCTTGAGCGCCACGCCGTCGTAGTAGCCGACGAGGGTCGAGGGCTCGCTCGAGACGCCGGTGACCTCCTTCGTCACCTTCTTGAGCTTGTACTGGGTCGCACCGACGGCCTTGTAGCGAGCGCTGATGGCTTGGATGGACTCGGGCGGTGGGGAAGGCGGAGCTGTCGGACCACGCAACGTGGCAGCGCCGATGAGGAGCGCACCGAGTGCCGCGCCTGCCGTCGCCAGAGCCGCCCACTTCCAGCGCTGCTTCGGCACCTCGTAGAAAACGGCGTCGTCATCGGACTGTGGAGTGAACGGCCACGTGGCGTCGTCGAGGAGCACGCGGCCCAGCCGCTGGACCTCTGCATCCTCGAGCTCGGGAGGCAGCGCCTTGAGGTACTCGATCACACGCGCAAGGCCCACGACGTGTACGCCGTCCGGCTGGCGCGTTCCTCGGATGTCGTTGTCGAACACGAGCACCGGCTGCACCCACGTCCGTAGACCGGCGTCGCGGAACTGCCCTGAGGCCTCGCGTGCCTGATCCTGGACCTTCTCCGCCATGTCGGTCCGGCGGTTGTTGACGCGAATGCCATCGCGCGTCGTCTTCACGATGCCGCTCCGGAACTTCGTATCGAACAGGAAGACACCCGGCGGCCCGACGATGATGTGGTCGACGTTCCAGCGCTTGCCGATGAAGATGTCGTGCCGCACGAACCACCCTGGCGGCAGCTTCTCGAGTTCGCGGCCGACGGCTTCCTCAGCATCAGCACCGACTCGCCATGAGTAGTTCGGGGCCTTGATGAAGCCGAACGTCAGCTTGCTGATGAGCATCTTCCTCGGCTGTTTGCTCGCGACCGCATCAGCCCTTTCGCGAGCACTTTGCCCGGGCCTACGCGGCGACAGCGTCGCCGGCGGAACCTTCGAGTGAATCGAGCAGAGTGCGAGGCCTTTGGTTTCGACGGGGGCGGTGCAGCGGGGCGAAGCGCAGGACGGCATGAGGTGTGGCTTCTACCTGATCATCCTGCTTTGGCTCACCGTGTTGAGCCCCAGGTCGCGATGACGCGAGCGACGTTCGAGACCGTGCCGAGTCGTCTTGAGACCCGGCCATGCGGCCCGGCTACTCGATGAACTCGCGACGCCCGCATTGCCTCCGCGGCGCGGTGGGACGTAGCGTCGCGCGCTCCCCATGCTCCTCATGACCCTCGCGCTCACCGTCGCCGCCTCGCCCGTCGTGGTTCGTGTCGACCTCACCGACGCCCTCCGGCTCCCCAATGGGTTCGAGGCGCCCTCGCCGAAGCCGCTGGTGATCTTCGTGCGCGCCCCCGCCGCGTGGGTGCATGACGGCGTGCTCACCGAGTCGTCGAAGAAGGCGCTCCTCGCGCAGCTCTACGGTGGCCCGGGTTGGGAGAACGGCAACGCCGACGGCTCGACCTACGTCGTCAAGCGCTTCACCTCGCGCGTGCTCGGCCCGAAGGAGCCCCTCGAGTCGATCCCCGGCGCCTTCTGGTACGAGGTGCGCCCCGACGGCACGCTGGAGAAGAAGGGGCCGCTCTTCGGCGCGCCCGCCAGCCCTCCGAAGCCCAGGTCGCTCATCGACGAGGCGATCCCCGGCAGCGTCTTCAAGCAGGGCGTCTCGCTGAAAGACGAGAAGACCGCGCTCGCGGGGCTCGCCGCGCACCAGGGAGAGGTGAAGCTCCCCGTCACGCTCGCCAGAGGGCAGGTGGGCTTCACCGGCCACGGGGCGAAGGCCGGCGCGCTGGTGTTCCGCTGCGACGACTCGAAGCTCGGCGTCTCGCTCGCCGATCGCGCGCGCGAGCGTTGCGGCGACGCATCAACCTGCGAGCTCTGGCTCATCGGCCACTGGAAGAAGACGGCCGAGGGCTTCGTGCTCGAGGTGACGAAGGTCGACGGTGCCGTCAGCGGGGCCGAGCGCGGGCTGGGCGCTTACGCCTGGTACCCGGGCTGAACTCAACCGGGAGAAATCTCTCCAGACATCCGAAACAGTAACGGATGACTTTCGACAAAGCGCCGTGATTCCGGGGTGTTGGGGCTGGCATCCGAAACAGTAACGGATGGCGCGCGAAATTTAGGAGGCTCACCCACCACGCCGGAGCTGCTTCACCACCCACGCCCCCGTCGCGGCGTCGATGCGCAACGCCTCCAGCGCGGCCGCGAGCTGTCGAGGCGACTGCAACGACGACATGATCGTCTCGAGTGCGTCGATGCGCACCGCCATCGGTCCGACCCGCTCGTAGCCCCAGTCCTCCAGCGAGCTCCCGCGCAGCGCCTCGAGGCGCACCACCGCGGTGTGCGGCACGCCGACGGGGCGAAGGTGCCCTCCGAACAGCCCGGTCAACACCGCGCGTCGCTCGAGCGCGGCCTGTGACGCGGCCTTGTCGATGATCAGAAACCGCGCCCCTTGCCGAACCCCCAGCGCGTCGAGCTTTCGATGCGAGTCGACGTCGAGCTGCCGCACCTGCTCGAGCAGCGCCTCGTCACGCCGCACGATCCCCAGGCCGCGCGCGAAGCGCCACGCGATCGCCCGGAGCGCCGGCGATCGGCCCGCCGATGTGAGCGCCTGCGCCGGGAACCCGCCCATCGCCTCGTCGACCACGTCCCGCGCGAAGGCCGCGAGCCGTCGTTCGACCTGCGCGCGCTGCCCACCGTTCAGTGAATCGGCGTCCGCGAGCGCCACGCCGGGCGTCAGGCGATCGCTCCCGCGCACCAGCGAGCCGAGCACCTCGCCCTCGAACGAGATGCGCCCGTGCAGGTCGAGCTGCAGCGCCTCGCCCCGCGCCGTCGCCACGCGCTGCACGAAGTCTTCATGGCTCGGGCCGCGATCGATCAACCGCGCCAGCTGCGAGAAGGGACCACTCCCCGTGGGGATCGCGACCGGCGCCCGCCGACGCCGCGCCTGCGCCGACTTCTGCACGAAGCGCTCGACGAGCCGCTGGTGGAGCGCATCTCCCAGCGCGTCTTCGATCGATCGCGTCCGTTCCTGCCACGCGCCCGCATCGTCCACCCAGCGCGGTCGGTGCGAGATGTACGTCCACGTTCGGATCGCCTCCAGCCGCGCGACGAGCGTGTGCAGATCGCCCCGGAGATCGTCGAGCTGCTCGACCCGCGGCCGCAACCAGTCGTCGCGCAGGCGCCCGTCGCCGCGACCGAGCTGCAGGAACAGCTCCTTGACCAGCCGAGGGTGCTCGCCGAGCAGCCCCTTGCGGAAGTCGGGAATGCGGCACACGTCCCACAGCAGCTCGACGGCCGCGCGGTCGGTGGCGAGCGCGCGCACCTCGGGATCGTCGGCCATCACCTTGAGCGCGTCGAAGTCGTCGGCGCGCTCCACGCGCACGAAGCGCTCGTCGGTCGCCGCCGCCGCGAGCGAGTCGAGCAGGGCGACCGGGCTCGTGAAGTCGAGCGCAGTGCTCCTCCACACCAGGCGCTCGACCGGCGGGAAGCGGTGCTCCTCGATGGCGGAGATCGCGCGCGGGTGGAGTCCGCCGATCGTGGTCAGCGTGCCGAACTCGCCGTCTTTCACGTGCCGGCCCGCGCGGCCGGCGATCTGTCCCAGCTCGTCGAGCCGCAGGTCGCGCTGCTCGAAGCCGTCGAACTTCGAGAGCGACGCGAAGGCCACCCGCTCGAGGTCGAGGTTGAGGCCCATGCCGATGGCGTCGGTGGCGACGAGGTATTGCACTTCCCCCGACTGGTACATCGCGACCTGGGCGTTGCGGGTGCGGGGCGAGAGCGCGCCCAGCACCACCGCGACGCCTCCGCGGAGCTCCCTGAGCGAGTGCGCCAGCTCGTAGACCCGCTCGGTGGAGAACGCGACCACCGCCGAGCGCGGCGGCAGGCTCTTGAGCGACCGCGCCCCGAAGCTCTTGAGCTGCGAGAGCCGCTCGCTGCGCCGAAAGGTGATCTCCGGCAGCAGCGCGCGCAGCACCGGCCGCATCGTCTCGGCGCCCAGGAACCACGTCTCGCGACGCCCCCGCGCGTGCAGCAGCCGATCGGTGAACACGTGCCCGCGCTCCCGGTGCGCGCAGAGCTGGATCTCGTCGATGGCGAGGAAGTCCACCGGCTCGCTGACCGGCATCGCCTCGACGGTACAGATCCAATACGCGGGGCGGGGCGGCACGCGCTTCTCTTCACCGGTGACCAGCGCCACCCGGGCCTCGCCCACCCGCGCCGTCACCCGGTCGTACACCTCGCGCGCCAGCAGCCGCAGCGGGAACCCCATCATCCCGCTGTCGTGTTCCAGCATCCGCTCGATCGCGCGGAACGTCTTCCCCGTGTTCGTGGGGCCCAGCTCCGCGACGAGAAGGGAAGACGGCGCCATGACTCGCCGCGGGCAGATAGCACCGGCGCCCCGGGCGCGCAGGGAGTAGAGCGCGGGCTGCATGGCCCGCTTCGCCGCCGCGCTCGAGTCGAACCCCGCACCGACGGTGCTCGGCGACGTCGCGCTCCGCTACGAGCCGTCGATGTTGATCGGCGAGACGCCCAAAGGCCCGCGCACCTGGCGCCCGACGCTGGCGTGGCTGGTGGGCATCTCGTTGCTGCTGGTGGCCGTCGGCGCGGGCCTCACCTCGTCGAGCCTGCTGCTGCTGGCGATCCCCGTGGTGGCGGGCGGGCTGATCCTCGCGGCGGCCGTGTGGCTCGAGCGCTTCGAGAAGCGCCAGCGGAGGTTCGTCGCGAACTTCATCACCTATGCGCTGCGCCTCGACTTCTCGTCGCCGATCGCCGGCTACCCGCGCACGCTGGTGGTCGACTTCGACGACGTGAAGGCGGTCGAGCTCGTCGAGCAGGCCGACGGGGCGCTGTGTCTGCTGGTCGACTTCGAGCACCAGCGCCGCACGCTGCGCGAGGTGCTGGCCGCGTACATCCCCGAGTCGCAGCGACCCGACGCCGAGCGCCTCGAGCGCGTGCTGCGTGGTGCCTTCGGACTCGGTGAGCCTCCAGCCGACAGCCCCGCCTTCTCGGAGGAAAGCTCCTTCGATCCCGGCTGAGGTCGCCGGGTCGGGCAGGCCCCTCTCCTGATTCGCGACCCGGAAGTTTGAATGCCGCGCGCTCGGAAGGGCACGTGGCACGCGCGCTGCTCAAGGCACCTCCTCGAGAGGTCCGCGATGCGCTCCAAGTTCCTGATTCTGGCGGTGATGTTGGTGGGTCTGAGGGCCAGCGCGTGGGATGTCCGCAAGGACTCGGAAGGCGACGTGGTGCACTGGTCGCACCGGGTCGAGCTGGTGATCGACGAGAAGCTCGCGCAGCAGCTCGGCGCGCCGGGCGCGGAGGCGGCGGTTCGTGCCGCGATCGCCCACCTCGATGACGCCACTCCGTTCCTCGACGTGGTCGCCACCACCGGGGCCGCGAAGCCGATCGGCTACACCGTGGGCGCGACCGACAACACCAACTCCATCGTGGTGCTGGAAGACTGGCCGTACGCCGACGAGGCCCTCGCGGTGACGCTGGTGACGCTCAACGCGCGCACCAACGAGCTGCTCGACGCCGACGTCGCCTTCAACGCCGAAGAGCACCGCTTCAAGGTGCTGCCCGACGCCGCGCGCCGCGACGAGAGCAACTTCGACGACGTGCAGAACACCATCACCCACGAGCTCGGCCACGTGCTGGGCCTGATGCACAACACCGCGAAGGAGGACCTGGTGATGTACCCCTCTGCCGCGCCCGGGGAGATCGAGAAGCGGGTGCTCAAGCAGGACGATCTCGACGGGCTGATCTCGCTCTACGGCACCGCCGCCCCCGTGTCGCAGGTCGGCACGCCCACCACGCCGCTCGACAACGTCGGCTGCAGCTCCACCGGCAGCAGCGCCCCCGTCTGGCTGTTCGTGGTGCCGCTCTTCACGCTGCTGTTCCCTCGCCGCCGGCTCGCCCTGGCGGCCGTCGTGGTGCCTTCGCTCGCGTTCGCCGGTGAGCCCTCGGCGCTGCGCGCGGCCCATCGCTCCGACGACGTGGCGGTGGTTCAGGTCACGGCCCGGCAGTCGTTCACCCAGCCCCAACAGCCCGGGGTGATCTTCACGCGCCTCACGCTCTCGAAGCAGGAGTGCCTCAAGGGCGCCTGCGGGCAGCTCGACGAGGTGATCGTGCTCGGCGGCCGCGTCGGCGACATCGAGCAGTACGTCGCTCATGAGCCCGTGCCCCTCGAGGGCGCGCAGATCCTCGTCGCGCGGCGCCTGGGCAAGGTGCGGCTGCTGCGCGCCGAGCCGGCCCAGCAAGAAGCGTTGATCCGCGCCCTGCGGTCCGGGTCGTCGCTCACCCCGGAGGCTGCTCGACCCCAACCCCCGTCGGCTCAGGTGCCTGCAATCACTCCCTGATCCTGTGGCACCCCCCTTGAAGTCCCTGCGCCCCGAGGAGTTTCCCCATGACTGAACAGCCCCGCCGCATCCTGATTGTCGACGACGAAGAGAACGTCTGCCACGCGCTGCGTCGCAGCCTCCGCAAGGAAGGGTACGAGCTCTTCTTCGGGCACGAGCCGGCCGAGGGCCTCGAGCTCCTCAAGAAGCAGCCGGTGGACATGGTGATCAGCGATCACCTGATGCCGAACATGACGGGCCTCGAGTTCCTGAAGATCGTCCGCGATCGGCACCCCGACATGATGCGCCTGATGCTCACCGGCCACGCCGACATGCAGACGGCGATCGACGCCATCAACCAGGGCAACATCTACCGCTTCCTCACCAAGCCGTGGGACGACACCGAGCTGAAGGTGACGCTCTTCCTCGCCTTCGAGCAGCTCGATCTCGAGCGTGAGAACCGCCGGCTGCTGGCGATGGTGCGCCGCCAGTACGACGTCATCAAGTCGCTGGAGGTCGAACACCCGGGCATCGGCCACGTGGTTCGCGACGGCGACGGCTTCGTGCTGCTCGACGAAGAAGACCGCGAAGGTTCGATCGAGGTGAGGCTGTCGAAGGCCTCGTGAAGGACCGATGCAGTCCGAGCTGACAGCCCGGCTGGATTGCCTCCTGGTGGTCACCGACGAGGCGCTGTTCGAGCGGGTCCGTGAGGTCCTGACCGCCTGGCGCCTTCATTTCGAGCGCGTGACCGACGTGGGGGCGCTGCCGAAGATCGAGCACGGCGCGTGCCGCGTGGTGGTGATCGAGCGCTGCCGCGGGCTGCGCCTCTACCTCGAGCGCGTGCGCGCGGTGGGCGGGGTGCCGGTGGTGCTCGGCGCGCACGGCCCCGACGTGTTGTCCGACATCGAGTGCGTGGTTCGCCCCTCGGAGCTGGTGGCCGCCGTCTTCCGCGCGCAGGGCCGGTTGATGGGCGTCGAGACCGGCAGCGCGTCGCGCATCAACCAGTTCGCGCAGATCATCGCCGAGCAGTTCGCGCTGCCCGAGCTGATCAAGGTGGCGATGGCCAAGACGCGCGAGCTCTGTGAGGCCGAGGGCGCCAGCCTGCTGCTGATCGAGCCGTCGACTGGCGGCCTGTACATCGACACCGTGGAAGGGGGCGCGACCAACATCGAGCGCATCCACCTCCCGCGGGGCCGTGGCATTGCGGGCAAGGTGGCGATGGAGGGCCGCGGGCGCCTGGTGGAAGACGCCCAGTCGTGCCCCGACTTCGATCGATCGGCCGACAAGCAGTCGGGCTTCAGCACCGGCTCGGTGGTGGCGGCGCCGCTGGTGCTCGGTGGTGACGTGCTGGGCGTGTTGATGGCGGTGCGCTCGACCAGCCTGCCGCCGTTCTCGCCGGTGCACCTCGAGCGCCTGGTGCAGCTCGCGCCCCACGTGGCGATCGCCGTGCACAACGCGCAGATCACCACCGCGCTGCGCACCTCGCAGACGCAGGTGATCGAGGCCAACGTCGACCTCGAGAAGAAGGTGAAGGAGCGCACCGAGCAGATCTCCCGCGCCAAGCAGGAATGGGAGCGCACCTTCGACGCCATCGACGCGCCCATCGCGCTGCTCGACGGCTACGTGATCCGCCGCACCAACCAGGCGTACGCGCGCAAGGTGGGCCTGCCGGTCCGCGAGATCCCCGGGAAGAAGTGTTACCAGGTGTTCGCCAACCGCGACTCGCCGTGCCCCGCGTGCCCCATCGTGCGCGGCCGCGGGCAGCCCCTCGACGCCGAGCTGGAGACGACCGACCGCAGCACCGGCCGCGCGGCCTTCTACCGCTTCCACGGGTATTGGATGAGCGACGACCCGACCAACACCAACGTGGTCGTCACCTACCACGACATCACCCAGTCCCACGTGCTGGCCGAGAAGCTGCGCGAGAGCGAACGCCTGGCGGCCGTCGGTCAGCTCGCCAGCGGCGCGGCCCACGAGATCAACAACCCGCTGGGCTTCGTCACTTCGAACCTGCGCAGCCTGCGCGGGTTGATCGACGAGCTCCGCGCGCCGATGGGCACCTTCGCCGACGCGGCGCTGCTGGCGAAGGAGAAGCGCTTCGACGAGCTGCTCGAGCTGCTGGCGCGGGTGGAAGAGCCCGATCTGCGGCACCTCGACGACGGCCTCGAGATGATCGACGAGTCGCTCGACGGGGCGCGCCGGGTAGGCGACATCGTCAAGGGGCTGCGTGAGCTCTCGCGTCTCGAGATCGGCAAACGCGAGCCCGCCAACGTCAACGCCTCGGTCAGTCGCGCGGTGCGGGCCGAGCTGGGCGATGCCCCCAACGTCACCCTCACTCTCGAGGCCCAGGCGATGGCCGACATTCCGCCGCTCCAGCTCGATCAGGTGCTCGGCCACGTGCTGCGCAACGCTCGGCAGGCCACCAGTCGCAAGGAGAAGGTGCACGTGCGCACGCGCGAGACGCCGGGCTTCGTGCTGATCGAGGTTCGCGACGAGGGCGCCGGCATCCCCAAAGAGAACCAGCGCCGCGTCTTCGAGCCCTTCTTCACCACCCGCGGGGTGGGCAAGGGCATCGGCCTCGGCCTCACCGCCGCCTACGGCATCGTCAAGCGCGTGGGCGGCGACATCGAGGTCTCGTCCGAAGGGCCGGGCACCGGCTCGCAGTTCACCATTCGCCTGCCGGTGGCCGAGGTGGCCGCGCTGGCCGACGTCGCCTAACGCGCGCGCTGGTAGTGCAGCGCGACCGCGCCGTTGCGCAGCGGCTTCGCCGACAGCAGCTCGAGCCGTCGCGTGGCCGGCAGCCCGCCCTGGTACAGCGTCGGGCCGTGGCCGGTGAGCCGGGGGTGCACGAGGAAGTGGTACTCGTCGATCAGATCCAGGCGCTCGAGCTCGCGCGCGAGGCTGCCGCTCCCGAGGAGCACGCCCGCCGGGGTGGCGTCCTTCAGTTGCTGCACGCCAGCGCGCAGGTCACCCTCGATGTGGTGGCTGTGGGCCCAGGGGAAGTCGCGCCGCGTCGACGACACCACGTACTTCGGCTTCGCCTCCAGCTTGACCGCCCACGCGCGCAGCGCCGGTGCCACGTCGACCTCGCCGCGGGCGATCGCCGGCCAGGCGGCCTCCATCAGCTCGTAGGTGATCCGCCCCCACAACATCGCGCCGCTCTCGTCCATCAAGCGGGTGAAGTGGTCGTGCGTCTCGTCGTCCGCCACGCCCTCCTGGTGATCGACGCAGCCGTCCAGAGTGACGTTGAAGCTGAAGGTGAGCAGGCCCATGGGCCGACTCTACGGCTCGTTCGCCTGGCCCTCGACGCCGGTGACGAAGTTCCACGCGGTCTGGCGATCGCGGAACACGGCGCCGGTGTCCTTCACGCCCGCCTCTTTGAGGATGCGCAGCGTCTGCAGCTCACCGACCGCCGACGCCGACACCAGTCGTCCGGTGCGGCGCATGCCGTGCTCGCGGGCCCAGGCGTTGAGCTCCGAGATGCGTGGCGGGAAGTCGGGCGCCAGCGCCTTGAGCGCCGACTGATCGACGATGCAGTCCCACGGGCCGCCCTTCGCCAACTCGAGGATCACCGCGCGTACTTCTGCGAGGTAGGCCTCGAACGCCTCCATCGTCGGTCGCGCCGGGTAGCGCACCTCGAGGACCCGCTCCCTGGCGTGGAGCGTGATGGCGAAGCGCTCGACCGTCATGCCACCTCGCCCCCGACAGGCTTGGCGACGTACAGCGCGCCGCCGCCCTCGCGGAACTCCTGGGCCTTGCTCTCCAGGCCCTCGGCGATCTGCCGCACGTCGCCGGTGATCTTCATCGAGCAGAAGTGCGGGCCGCACATCGAGCAGAAGTGCGCGGTCTTCGCGCCGTCGGCCGGCAGCGTCTCGTCGTGGAACTCCTTGGCCTTCTCCGGGTCGAGCGAGAGGGCGAACTGATCCATCCACCGGAACTCGAAGCGCGACTTCGACAGCGCGTTGTCACGCTGCTGCGCGCCGGGGTGCCCCTTGGCGAGGTCGGCAGCGTGGGCGGCGATCTTGTAGGTCACCACGCCCTCACGCACGTCGTCGCGGTCGGGCAGGCCGAGGTGCTCCTTGGGCGTCACGTAGCAGAGCATCGCGGTGCCGAACCAACCGATGAGCGCGGCGCCGATGCCCGAGGTGATGTGATCGTACCCGGGCGCGATGTCGGTGGTGAGCGGGCCCAGGGTGTAGAAGGGCGCTTCGTGGCAGAGCTTGAGCTGCTCGGTCATGTTCTCGCGGATGCGCTGCATCGGCACGTGACCGGGGCCCTCGATCATCACCTGCACGTCGTGCTTCCACGCGAGCTGGGTGAGCTCGCCGAGCGTCTTGAGCTCGGCCATCTGCGCCTCGTCGTTGGCGTCGGCGATCGATCCGGGGCGCAGGCCGTCGCCGAGCGAGAAGCTCACGTCGTAGGCCTTCATGATCTCGCAGATCTCTTCGAAGTGCGTGTGGAGGAAGTTCTCGCGGTGGTGGGCGAGGCACCAGCGCGCCATGATCGACCCGCCGCGCGACACGATGCCCGTCATGCGCTTCGCGGTCAGCGGCACGTAGGCCAGCCGCACGCCGGCGTGAATGGTGAAGTAGTCGACGCCCTGTTCGGCCTGCTCGATGAGCGTGTCGCGGAACAGCTCCCACGTCAGCGCCTCGGCCTTGCCGTTGACCTTCTCGAGCGCCTGGTAGATCGGCACCGTGCCGATGGGCACCGGCGAGTTGCGCAGAATCCACTCGCGCGTCTCGTGGATGTTGGGGCCCGTCGAGAGATCCATCACCGTGTCGGCGCCCCAGCGGATCGCCCACACCATCTTCTCGACCTCTTCTTCGATCGACGAGGTGACGGCCGAGTTGCCGAGGTTGGCGTTGACCTTCACCAGGAAGTTGCGGCCGATGATCATCGGCTCGAGCTCGAGGTGGTTGAGGTTGGCGGGGATGATCGCCCGGCCCGCGGCGATCTCCGCGCGCACGAACTCAGGGGTGATCTCGGTGGGCAGGTTCGCGCCGAACGACTCACCGGCGTGCTGGCCCGCGTAGGCCGCCTCGCGCCGCTGCGTCTCGCGAATGGCGACGAACTCCATCTCCGGGGTGATGCGGCCGGCGCGCGCCGCGGCGAGCTGGGTGACCGCCACGCCGCCCTTCGCGCGGAACGGCTTGAGGTGGCTGTGGAAGCGCAGCTTCTGGAGCCGCGGATCGTCGAGCCGCTGCTGGCCGTAGCTCGAGCTGAGCCCGGGGAGTTGCTCGACGTCGGGCAGCGCGCGCACCCACGACTCCCGAATCGGCGTCAGCCCGGCCTTGAGATCGATGTTCACCGTGGGGTCGGAGTACGGACCCGACGTGTCGTAGACGGTGATCGACGGGTTGTGCGTGACGCGCCCGTCGGCGTGCTGGGTGTTCGACTGCGAGACCTCGCGCATCGGCACGCGAAGCTCGGGGAACAGCTGGCCGCCCACGTACACCTTCGCCGACTGGGGGAAGGGGGTTCGGGTGATGCGGGCCAACGCCGCGTCGTCGACTGCCAGCCGGTTGTGATTCGCCATGGTGACGCTCCCTCCGCCGGAATGATCCGGTTCAGGTTCAGCGGGTCGGCCAATGCAGGCCCTCTCAGCCCCCTGTGGTGCAGGGCTCCCCGGTTCGTGTGAGGCCGGTCTGTTACCGAAACCGGGCGCTACTTGCCATTCCAGCGATTCATCGCCTTCTGCAGGCCTTCACGGGTCCAGCCTTCGCAGACGTCGCAGGCCTTGCCGATCAGCTCGGGCAGGGCGGGGCGCTCTTCGGCGTTGAAGTCACCCAGCACGTGCCCCACCACGCGGTCCCTGGCGTTGGGGCCGCTGGGCTTGCCGATGCCGAAGCGCAGCCGGCCGTACGACTCTTCGCCCCACGACTCGCGGATCGAGTTGAGCCCGTTGTGGCCGCCGGTGCCGCCGCCCGCCTTGAGCTGCAGCTTGGCGAAGGGCAGGTCGAGCTCGTCGTGGATCACCAGCACGTCGGCGGGGGGCACTTTGTAGAAGCGCGCCGCGCCGCCCAGCGAGGTGCCCGAGAGGTTCATGAAGGTCTGCGGCTTGAGCAGCATCACCTTCTCGCCGGCGAAGGTGCCGTGGGCCAGCTCGGCGTCGAACTTGTGGGTGGTGAAGCTCAGCTTCCAGCGCGACGCGAGCGCCTCGAGCACCAGAAAGCCGATGTTGTGGCGGTTGTTCTCGTACTGACGGCCGGGGTTGCCCAGCCCGCAGAGGATCTTCATTCGTCATGCCCTCGAAACACACCCGCCGCGCCGGGAGACCCGACGCGGCGGCGTGATGGCCACGGCTGTGGACCGATTACTTCTTGGCCGCGGGCTTGGCCGCGTCCTTCGCGCCAGCCGCCGGGGCCGCCGCGTCCTTCGCACCCGCCGCCGGGGCCGCGCCCGCCGCAGGAGCCGCGCCCGCCGCCGCCGCCACCGGCTCGGCCACCTTCTCCGCTTCCGGCGCCGTGACGACGGCGATGGTGAAGTTGGTGTGCGTCTTCACCGTGATGCCCGAGGGGAGCTTCACGTCGTTGATGTGGAGCGCCGTGGCGATCTTCATCGGGGTCACGTCGACCTCGATGTTGAGGGGGATCGCACCGGGCAGCGCCCACACTTCGAGCTCGCGGCGCATCTGCGAGAGAATGCCGCCCTCGGCGACGCCGACCGACTTGCCGACGAGCACCAGCGGGATCTTCACCTTCACCTGCTCGTTCTCGCGCACGTCGATGAAGTCGGCGTGCAGGAGGTCCTTCGACACGGGGTCGAGCTGGTACTCCTTGAGCATCACGGTGTGATCCTTCCCGTCGATGGTCAGGCCGATGAGGGTGTTGAGCTTCTTGGGGGTGTTGATCGCCGCGCGCAGCGCCTTGCCGTCGACGGCGATGCTGACCGGCTTCTCGAGGTGCTTGCCGTAGACCACCGCGGGGGTGAGGCCTTCCTGGCGGGTGCGGCGGGCAAAACCCTTGCCTGCGCCGGTACGGGACTTCGCCTCGAGCTTCGAAACAGTGAGCGACATGGAATTCGTCTTTCAGGTAGTACTGCGTCTGCCTCACTCTCAGACCCAACCCGGCATCTCACCCCGATGGTGAGCCCCGAAGTGGTGTCTGTCGGTGCGGCGAGCGGGCCCTTACGCCGCGTGCGAGGGCGGGGTCAAGTCTCAGCCCTTGCCTCGGTCGGCGGGCTCTGGTAGGTGCGCCGTCCTTTCGACGTTTCCTTTCATTTGGAGTGTTTCAATCATGCGTAACGCCGCCATTCAGTTCGTGGACTCGCTGCACTCGCGCAAGGACCTTGTTGATTTCCGCGCCGGTGACACCGTGCGCGTGTGGTGGAAGGTGAAGGAAGGCGAGAAGGAGCGCAGCCAGGCCTTCGAAGGTGTCGTCATCCGCAAGACGCGTGGCAGCGTCGACGCGACGTTCACCGTTCGCAAGATGAGCTTCGGCGTTGGCGTCGAGCGCATCTTCCCCCTCCACTCGCCCCGCTACGAGTCCATCGAGGTCCTCAGCCGCGGCGACGTGCGCCGGGGCCGCCTCTTCTACCTCCGCTCGCTGCGCGGCAAGGCCGCTCGCCTCGACGCGCTCGAGGAGAACGATTCTCCCGCGACTGCGGCCGCGAAGTAAGCGAGTCTCCGGGGAGCGATGCTCTTCCTCGAGTTGGCGGCGCAAGGCGTTCGTGGGTTTTCTCCTTCCATCCGTCTCGCCCTCAAGCCGGGGTACATCGCTCTCAAGAGTCCCGGTGATCTGCCCGCGCCTCTGGCCGGGCTGATCCTCGCGCTTTCATTCCCCGATGGACGTGGCGGTGACGCCGCGTACCTCGCTCCCGGCGCCAAGGCCGGTCGAGCGGGCTTGTCGATCCAGGGCAACGATGGCTCGGTGTGGCGGATCGTTCGCGATCTCGGCGGCGCCGGCGGCCTTCACAAGCTCAACAAGGCCACCAACCAGTTCGACGTCATCTCGCAGGAAGCCGGCGAGATGGGCCAGTCACTGCGCTCCGGCGCCGGGTTCCCTGCGCGCTCGACGTGGGAGCAGCTCTTCACGCTGACCGGCCCCCAGTTGCCGACGCGCCGTCCGAAGGGGCCCGCGAAGGCCGCCGCCGCTCCAGCCGCGAAGGCCGCGCCGCGCATGGCGCAGAACCAGTGGAACATGGACGTGGGGGGCGTGAGCGCGGAGGACGCGGCCAAGCTCCCGGCGCTCGAGGCCGAGCTGGTGACGGCCAAACGGGCCGCGGAGGTGCAGTTCAAGCTCGATGGCGTCAACTCCGAGCTGTACGAGCTCGAGGCGCGCAGCAAGAGCTGGAGCGAGGTCGGCGATCGGCTCAAGGCGGCGAAGGCCGAGCTGAATGCGTCGGCCAACCACGGGGCCGGCATGCCCGACGACATCATCCCCCGGGCCAACCGCTACGCCGACGAGCGCAAGCGCTTCGAGGAACAGGTGGCGCGGCTCCACGACGAGCAGCAGGCGATCGTCGACAACGCCCCGGTGGCGCCCGAGCCGCTGACGAAGGATCAACGCTTCCTGGGCACCATGGCGCTCGGCGTGGGCCTGTTCGTCGGCGCGATCTTCCTCGAGGGCTCGCTGCGGTACCTCGCGCTGCTGGCGATGGTGCCCTTCACCTTCGCGGCGCTGCTGGCGCTGCGCTTCATCGAAGATCTCCAGCGGGTGGGGCGGCAGGGCGGCAAGGCCGAGCTGCTCGCGGCGCGCGAGAAGAAGCTGACCGACGACTTTCAGCTGACCACCATGGTGGTGCAGAACGCCTTCACCAAGGTGGGCGCCTCGACCCTCGAGGAGTTCCTCACCATCATGGGCAAGCGCGACGAGCTGCAGCGCCACGTGGGGCAGCTCGAGCTCGAGTGGGCCGACGTACAGTCCGACCCCGACTTCCTGTCGGTGTCCGGCAAGGTCGCGGCGCTCAAGACCGAGCAGGAAGCGCTCAACCGCGAGCTGCTCTCGATGTCGAGCGGCTACGTGCGCGACGTGCGCGACATCGAGCGGGAGATCGCCCGCCTGAAGGAACCGGTGGAGGCGCCGCGCTCGTCGCCCTCGGGCATTTCGTCGAACTCCGGCATCGGCTTCGCGCCGGTGGCCACCACCCCGGCCGACACCTGGGACGACCCGACCCCGCCGCTGCTGATGATCGCCACCGATCTCTTCGCGACCGACATTCCCTCGTTGTGGAGCGTGCTCCACGATCGCGCGGTGCAGTACCTCACCGCGCTCACCGATCGCCGGTACCACGAGATCTCGGTCGACAAAGACGGGCACGCCACCCTCGAGGCGCCGGGCCGCACCGTCAGCGCCAGGGAGCTGCCGGGGAAGGATCTCGACCTCGTCTTCCTCGCGCTGCGCCTGACGCTGATCGAGAAGGCCGCGGCGCAGAACAAGCTGCCGGTGGTGATCGAAGACACCTTCAACACCGTGCTCGACGCCGCCAAGCAGCCGCTGTTCGGCCGCATGGTGAAGCACCTCGGCGCGCTCACCCAGGTCCTGCATGTCAGTGGGGCCGGGCAGAATGCGAGCCTGGCCGACACGCCCGTGGCGATTTGACGCTGCGCCGTCGTCGGCCGAGAGGCGAGGGCGACGGTGGAGACACGCACGCGCAGGTCGATCGGCGACGAGGCCGAACAGCTGGTGGTCGAGCACCTCGAGCGCGAGGGGTACACGGTGCGCGATCGCAACGTGATCTGCCGCCGCGGGGAGCTCGACGTGGTGGCCGAGAAGGGCGCGGTGCTGGCCTTCGTCGAGGTGCGCATGCGCGCCACCGCGGTGTGGGGCGACCCGGCGATGACCGTCTCTCGCGGCAAGCAGCGCAAGGTGGTGCTGGCGGCCCACGAGTACTGCCAGCGGCACCGGCTCTTCGCCCGGGTGATCCGCTTCGACGTCGCCTCGGTGGTGGGGCGCGGCCGGCACGGCCACGTCGAGCTGATCACCGACGCCTTCGAGGCGGGCGTGTAGCGTCGCCGGCTCGTCGCGCGCGCGGACTCTGGTTCGGCTCGTCGCCTCGTCGAGCGAAACGCCTTCGGCGACGGTTTGAAGTAAGGCCCGGCGCATGTCTGGTCGCCTGTTCGTCGTCGCCACCCCCATCGGCAACCTGGGCGATCTCTCGCCGCGCGCGGTGGAGGTGCTCAAGAGCGTGGCGGTGATCGCCGCCGAAGACACCCGGCACACCCGGGGGCTGCTCGATCGCTTCGGCATCGGCACGGGCACGGTGAGCCTCCCGGCCTTCGCCGAAGGGCAGCGCGCGGGGCCGATCCTCGACCGGCTGCTCGCCGGTGACGACGTGGCGCTGGTGACCGACGCGGGCACCCCGGCCATCAGCGACCCGGGCGAGAAGCTGGTGAGCGAGGCGTTGGCGGTGGGCGTCACCGTGGTGCCGGTGCCGGGCCCGGCGGCCTTCGTCGCGGCGCTCTCGGCGGGCGGGCTGCCCACCGGGCGCTTTCACTTCCTCGGGTTCCTGCCGCGGCAGGTGAGCGAGGCGAAGGCGATGATCGAAGAGGTGGCTGCGCTGTCGGCCACCCTGGTGATGTACGAGTCTCCGCGCCGCCTCGGCGAGACGTTGGCGTCGCTGGCGAGCTGGCTGGGGCCCCGCCGGGCGGTGGTGGCGCGCGAGCTGACCAAGCTCCACGAAGAGTTCGCCCGCGGCACGCTGCCGGAGCTCGCCGCGCGCTACGCCGACGCCGAGGTGCTGGGCGAGGTGGTGCTGCTGGTCGAGGGGCGCACCGGAGATCCGCGCTGGTCCGAAGACGAGGTCACGCGGGCGCTCGTCGCCGGGCTGGAGGGCGGCGAGCGGCTCAAGTCGCTCACCACCGAGCTGGCGAAGCGCGCGGGCTGGTCGGCCCACGAGCTGTACCGGCTCGGCCTCGCGCTCAAGAAGTGATCACGGCGCCGCGCTGGCGGGGCAGAAGCCCGACTTCGGCGCGCACGAGCGCTTGTACTCGATGGGCCGGCCGTCGGAGCCCGAGCAGTAGAACTGCGGCCCGGTCTCGTTCTCGACGTTGAACGACAGGCACTGCGCCGAACCTCCGCCGGGCGGCGCCGGGCAGGTCGAGCCGCCGCTGCAGCTGAAGATCACCCCGCCGCAATCGAAGCCCGACGGGCAGTCGGCGTCGTCGGTGCAGTCGTGGCCGCAGAAGCTGCCGGTCTGGCCTTCGGTGACGAAGGTGAGGCACGAGATGCCGGTGCCGCACTCGAAGCCCGAGGTGCAGCTCATGCAGTCCTGCCGGCCGGGCCGGGTGGCGCAGGTGCCGTTGGTGCGGTTGCAGAACTGGTTGACCGGACAGAACGAGTTGTCGCGGCAGAAGAACGAGCACTGGCCGGTGACGCAGGAGTTCTTCGGCGCGCAGTCACCGTCGTCGCGGCAGCCCGCGCGGCAGCTCAGCGTGGCGGTGCTGCAGATGTTGTTGAGCGCGCAGTGCTCGTCGAGCGTGCACGGCCCGTTGGGGATGCAGCGCGAGGTCGTGGTGTCGCAGAACGTGCCCGCCGGGCAGTCGAGGTTCGAGGTGCACGAGGCGAACGACTGGCAGTAGCCCAGCGCGTTGCAGAAGTTGTTGGCCGGGCAGCCGGCGTTGCTGGTGCACTTGCACGTGCCCGACGCCGCGTCGCAGATCTGCATCGAGGGGCAGCTCGCGTTGTTGATGCACACGCAGCGGTTGTCGGCGCCGCGCATGAAGCCGGGTGGGCAGCACGAGTTCCCCACGCAGACGCAGGCGGCGAGCGCCGGGTCGTACTCGTGGTTGGGCGGGCAGCACTCGGTCTTGGTGCACACGCAGTCTTTGGTGGTGGGGTCGAAGCGGAAGTCGACCGGGCAGCAGCCGTCGGACGCGCAGGTGCACAGCGACTTCTCGGCGTCGAACACGAAGCCCACCGGGCAGCACGCGTCGCCGGCGCACTCGCAGCTGCGGGTGGTGGTGTTGAAGGCGTAGCCGTCGGGGCAGCACTCCTCTTCGTCGCACACGCAGCGCAGCTCGTCGGCCAGCCAGCGGTGGTCGCGCGGGCAGCACGCCGAGTCACGGCACACGCACGCCTCGGAGTCGGTCGAGTACTGGTACCCGGTGGGGCAGCAGCTCGTGTCGCGGCACACGCAGACCGCGTCTTCACAGCGATGGCCGGTGGGGCACGCCTCGTCGGTCTGACAGACACAGGCGCCGCCGTCGGCGCTGGTGTAGCCGTTGGGGCAGGCAGGGTTGAGCGCGCTGCGTGCGCACCCGCCGAGCGCGAAGACGAACAGAAGGAGAGACCCGGCGCGGAGGGAGATCATGGGCGGGCGTAGGCGTAACGGAGCCGCACGGAAGCGCCGGGCGGGGGCACGTAGTTGCCCAGGAAGACGACGGAGTTGGTGTCGGCCCGGTACTGCCAGCCGTTGACCAGGTCTTGCGGAATGGTGGCGCCGTTCACGGTGACGGAGATCGAGTTGGCGATCGGCGGCAGGGTGAGGGGGAACACGCGCTTGAGCGTGTTGAGCGCCTGCGCGATGCGGATCAGCGTCTGCTCGAAGCTGGCGTCGCAGATGCTGCCGATGATGCCGCCGGTCTTGGTGGCGACCTCCGCATAGCGCACCGACGGGTCGGCCTGGCTGCCGTAGAGGCCGGTCTCGCCGGGGGGCACGCACCCGTTGGGGATGGTGCCGCCGATGATCGAGAAGCTCACCAGGTTCTCGTTGCCCTTGCCCTTGAGGCCGCGGAACACGCGCGCGTAGTAGTCGGTGGTGCCGAAGCTCGAGTCGTCTTCGTTGGTGACGACGATGATCGCCAGCGCGGCGCTCGGTCGCAGGAAGCCGGCGTTCGGCTGACCGACGTCGGTGTTCGGCGAGCTCAGCGCGAGCTGCGTCATGCGCAGGCCCTGCTCCCACCGCGAGCGCGAGGCGGGGAAGGTGGTGTTGGTCTCGAAGACCTGCCGCGGGTTGGGGGTGGTCTTGGTGATGATCTTCGTGGTGCCGCGAAGCCGCCCGCCGTCGACCGAGACGATCGAGGTCACGCCCATCTGAAAGTCGACCTGCAGCGAGAGCAGCTCCTGCACGAAGCGATCGAAGTTGCCGACCAGCGTACGCCGCTCGTTGGTCATCGAGCCGGAATCGTCGACCACCCACAGAATGTCGACCACGCCGTCGGACTGCTTGAGCTCATCGACCTGAATCGAGTCGACCCGCGGCGGATCGATCAGGTTGACGCGCCCCACCGGCGAACGATCGACCTTCGGAGGTTTGATCTCCACCGGCGAGAGGATCGGAGGGGCCACGTCGGGCACCGCCGAGCCGCGGCCGTTCTCGCGACCCACGGGATCGCAGGCGGCCAGCACCAGCACCCCACACACTGTGATCAGGCCTCTCATCACGCTCCGCACCTTGAATGACGTGGCCTTCCACATGCAAGCCTCGCGTCCAGCGCAAACCGCTGATCCACGGCGGCCATTGCGCTCCACGGCCCAGACGCCTACGACATTCACGCCCGACATGCGCCTCGCTCTCTCGACCTTCCTGATGGTGGCGGTGGTCAGCGGTTGCCGCTGCAGCCCCGCCACGCCCCAGCCTGTGAAGCTGCGCGTCATCAACACCACCCGCTCGCCGATCTACCTCGACGATCAGCAGGGCAAGCGGGGCCTCACCGTGAAGCGCGACGTCAACGGCATGTTGTACGGCTTCGACGATCTCGCCTGCGAGTGCCGCTTCTGCACCAACATCTGCACCTCGAGCTGCAGCTGCCCTGACGCCGGTGTCGCGACCGTGCGGCGCCTCGAGCCGGGCGCCGTGTCCGAGCGCGAGTGGAACGGCGTGGTGCAGATCGCCGGCTTCAACAACTGCGGCGCGGAGGCCTGCCTCGATCAGCAGAACGCCCCGCTCAACGAGCCCTTCACCCTCGAGCTGTGCTTCAACGTGCAGCGGCCGTTGGGCGTCACCTTCGACGACGCAGGCGTGGGCGCCGGCACGTTCCCTGCGCAGACCGCCACCTGCACCACCCGCCAGTTCGCCCCGCAGGATCTCGAGGTGGAGATCGGCCCGCCGATCGGCGCCGCGTGCACCACCAGCACCGACTGCCGCGGCGCGGGCGAGCTGTGCTTCGACGGTGCGTGCACCACCGGCTGCCCGGCCAACGATTTCCCGGTGGTGGGGTCTGACTGGCTGCTGACCATCGCCAACCCCGACAACATGGGCTTCTTCGAGATGGGGGCGCGCGGCACGAAGGCCACCACCCTCTCCGGCACCGGCACGCTGGTCTCGGCGACCTACCAGTCGAACAGCCTCATCCTCTCGTTCTCGCGCGCGGGCACCACGCCGGGCGAGCTGTTGACGGGCCGGGTGCAGATCAAGCTCCCGGTCGGCACCGGCGCGCCGCTGGTCAGCGGCAAGATGGTCAAGGTGCTCTACGTCGACGACGGGGCGAAGAACCCGTCGCGGGCCTTCGTGATGCGCGACGCCCTGACCAACGACGTGCTCTTCGCCGCCGACATGGGCCAGAACGCGCGGGTGCTCGACGCGGCCGATCTGTCGCCCTTCGCGGTCGCCGACGGTCCGACGCCGGTGGGCTGCACGCTCGACGGCTGCGGCCGGCTGCTCCACGTGCCCTACGTCTTCTCCAGTGGGACGGCGAGCATCCAGGTCGTCCCGGGGGCGCAGGGCAAGCTGACGGTGGGCTCGGCTGACTGGAACTTCCTCAACGTGGCCAACGGGGCCTGGCAGGCGACCGACTGCGACGTGTCCCAACTGCGGCCGTATGCTTTCTGGAAGGTGACGACTCCGTAAGCGCTGGTGGTAGTCTCCGCGCACCCATGCCTCCGGCGAAGTCGTCATCTGATCTCGATCGAGGCCGACGCGTCGGGAAGTACGAGATCATCACGCGCCTGTCCGTGGGCGGGATGGCCGAGCTCTTCCTCGCGTATTTGCCCGGCCCGGGTGGCTTCAAGAAGTTCGTCGCGCTCAAGCAGATCCTGCCCGACGTGAAGGCCGACGACTCGTTCGTGAAGATGTTCCTCGACGAGGCGCGCATCACCGCGGCCTTCAACAACGCCAACATCGGCCAGGTCTTCGATCTCGGCGAAGAGCGCGACGAGCTGTACCTGGCGATGGAGTTCATCGCCGGCCAGAACCTCGAGCAGGTCATCAAGCGCGCCGCCAAGCGGGAGGTCGCCATCCCCGTGGGGTTTGCCGCCCGTGTGCTGCGCGACACCGCGCTGGGCCTGCACTACGCGCACACCTTCACCGATCCCACCGGGCAGCCGATGGGCGTGGTGCACCGCGACGTCAGCCCGAAGAACGTGATGATCACCTGGACCGGCCAGGTGAAGGTGATCGACTTCGGCATCGCCAAGGCGCGCGGCCGGTTGAACCGCACGCAGATCGGCGTGGTGAAGGGCACCTCGGGGTACATGTCGCCCGAGCAGGTGCGCAACGAGCCGCTCGACGGCCGCACCGATCTCTTCGCCGCCGCGGTGATGCTGCACGAGCTGCTCGCCGGCGAGCGCCTCTTCACCGCCCCCACCGACGCCGCGATGATGTTGAAGATCGTCGACGGCGAGGTGGCGCCGCCCACCCAGTTCAACCCTTACGTCTCCCCCGAGCTGTCCGAGGTGGTGATGAAGGGGCTCGCCAAGAAGCGCGAGCAACGCTTCGCCACCGGCCGAGAGTTCGCCCGCGCCATCGAGCAGGCCTGCCCGGACCTCTTCGAAGACGAGCAGGTGGCCGAGTTCATGGGCCAGCTCTTCGAGGACAAGATCGCCATCACGCGCTCGTTGCTCGAGACGGCCAACGACAGCAGCGCGGACCAGGCGCAGATGAAGCAGGTGGTGGCCGGCCTCACCACCGACGAGCGCGACGTCGACGCGCCGCCGAAGAAGAAGACCGGCGCCATTCGCGCCAACGTGGCGGCCACCGCGACGCCGCACCCCCGGCCCGGCCTCAAGGCGGGCGCGTCGAGCACCAAGCTCCCCAGGGTCGCCACCAAGGCCGCGGCGTCGAGCCGGCAGCTCCCGCAGGTCGGCAAGTCGTCGGCGCGGCTGCCCAAGGTGCAGGTCGGCGAAGAAGACACGCTGCGGCCGAACGCGAAGTCGCCGTTCTCTCCGCCCAAAGAAGACCTCGACGCCACCATCCCGCCGCGCGGCCGCTCGCAGATGAAGCTGCCGCAGGTGAGCGCGACGCCGAAGCCCGCGCCGCCGCCGCCCGCGCCTCCTCCCGCCGCGGCCGGTGACGACACCGCGGCCGGCGGCCCGAAGAAGAGCGGGGCGCTGACGGCGATCCTCGCGGTGGGCGTGCTGGTGGCGATCGTCGGCGGGCTGGGCTGGGCGGTGGTGGCGGGGCCGCTCAAGAGCCAGTTCCAGGCGATCCAGGAAGAGCCGGTGCAGGTCGACACGGGCCCGAAGAAGGTCGAGCTCGTCGAGGGCACCGACACCGAGAAGCCGGCGTGGCTGATCGAGAAGGAAAAGCAGAAGGCCGAGCTCGAGGCCGAGAAGAAGCGCCAGGCGGAAGCCGAGGCCGCGCTCAACGATCCCGAGCGGCAGGCGCTGCTCGCCCAGCTCGAGGCCGACCTCAAGCAGCTCGACTACCTCGAGGCCGAGCAGCGCTCGCTGAAGCTGGCCGCGCAGCAGGGCGCCGCCACCGGCCAGGCCAACACCAAGAAGATCGACGATCTCCAGAAGCAGATCGACGACCTCAAGGCCCTGGTGGACGCGAAGCAGAAGAAGACCGCCGCGAAGGGCGCGCCCACCGCCGCCCCGCCCGAAGGGGAGGTCGAGGTGGTGAAGGACCTCAAGAGCGCGAAGAACGCGGCGCTCGGTTTCCTCACCATGCGCACCATCAACCCCTCGGCGGCCAACGTGCTGCTCAACGGCGACGCCATCGGCTCGACCCCGTTCGTGAAGGTCCCCCTCGAGGCGGGCGTGCACAAGCTGGTGGTGATCGACGGCGACGGCAAGTCGCGGCTGTTGTCGGTGACCATCGAGGCCGGCAAGACCAACGAGCTGCGCGGCATCGACGTCAGCTCGCTCCCGCTGGCTCCCTGAAAACCCTTCGTTGAAGGGTGGTGGCCACACCTGTACGGTGCGCGCCGCCATGTACTTTCAGGACCTTCTGCTGACGCTCCAGAACCACTGGGCGAAGCTCGGTTGCATCGTCACGCAGGGATACGATCTCGAAGTCGGCGCCGGCACGATGGCGCCTGCCACCTTCCTCCGCGCGCTCGGCCCCGAGCCGTGGAACGTCGCCTACATTCAGCCCTCGCGCCGCCCGGCCGATGGGCGCTTCGGCGAGAACCCCAACCGGCTGTTCCAGCACCACCAGTTCCAGGTGATCCTGAAGCCGGCGCCGAAGAACGTGCAGGAGCTCTACCTCGAGTCGATCAAGGCCTTCGGCATCGACCCGCTCGAGCACGACATCCGCTTCGTGGAAGACGACTGGGAATCGCCGACCCTCGGCGCGTCGGGCCTCGGCTGGGAGGTCTGGTGCGACGGCATGGAGATCACCCAGTTCACCTACTTCCAGAAGTGCGGCGGCTACGAGTGCAAGCCGGTGGCGGCCGAGCTGACCTACGGCCTCGAGCGCATCGCGATGTACCTGCAGGGTGTCGAGAGCGTGTACGACATCGAGTGGGTCAAGGGCGTGAAGTACCGCGAGATCTTCCACGCCAACGAAGTCGAGATGTCGAAGTACGCGCTCCACGAGAGCGACCCCGAGCAGCTCGAGATGCTCTTCAAGAGCTACGAGGCCGAGTGCAAGCGCCTCATCGTCGAGAAGGAGCTGCCGCTGCCCGCGTACGACTTCGCGCTCAAGTGCAGCCACGCCTTCAACCTGCTCGACGCGCGCGGGGCGATCTCGGTGACCGATCGCGCCGGGTACATCAAGCGGGTGCGTGACAACGCCGCGCTGTGCGCCGAGGGCTACCTCAAGATGCGCCAGAAGCTCGGGTGGCCGTTGACGAAGACCAGTTGGACCGTGGGCGAGCAGCTCCCCATGCATGAAGGAAAGCCGGCCAGCGAGATGTGGAAGAACGTGTCGTTCGAGAAGAAGGAAGAGAAGAAGGAGGCCCCCCGTGGCTGAGCTCCTCTTCGAGCTGGGGTCGGAAGAGCTGCCCGCGCGCTTCGTGGTGCCGGCCCTCGACGACCTCGAGAAGACCTTCAAGGACCAGTGCGCCGCGCTGAGCATCAAGCACGGCGCCATTCGCCGCTTCGGTACGCCCCGCCGCCTCGCGCTGCTGATCAGCGACGTCGCCGAGAAGACCGACGACGTGACGAAGGAAGTGCAGGGCCCCTCGGTGAAGGCCGCCTTCGAGGCCGACGGCAAGACGCCGAAGGTGCCGGCGATCAAGTTCGCCGAGAGCGTGAAGCTGCCGGTCGAGCAGCTCAAGCGCGTCACCACGCCCAAAGGCGAGTACCTGGTGGCCACCGTCGAAGAGAAGGGCCGCCGCACCTTCGAGCTGCTGTCCGACGTGCTCAACCACTGCACGCGGAAGATCAACTTCGCCAAGCAGATGCGCTGGGGTGACGTCGAGCAGAGCTTCGGCCGCCCGCTGCAGTGGATCGTCGCGCTGCTGGGCTCCGAGGTGGTGCCGGTGACGTATTCCGACGTGAAGAGCGGCCGCGTGACGCGCGGGCACCGCTTCCTCGCGCCGGCGCCGATCACCCTCGAGAAGCCGACCGACTATGAGGCGGTGCTCGAGAAGGCGCACGTGGTGGCCGATCTCGACAAGCGCCGCGCGCTGATGGTCGAGCGCATCGCGGCCGCGGCGAAGAAGGCCGGCGGTCACGTGCTGCCCGACGAGGCGCTGATCGAGCAGGTGCTCAACCTGGTCGAGCTCCCCAACCCGGTGGTGGGCACCTTCGAAGAGCGGCACCTCGATCTTCCGCCCGAGGTCCTCATTCAGGAGATGAAGAGCCACCAGCGCTACTTCACCCTCACCGACGCGCAGGGCAAGGTGCTGCCGAAGTTCATCGCCGTGTCGAACACCCCGGTGAAGGACGAGAAGCTCTCCATCAAGGGGTACGAGCGCGTGCTGCGTTCGCGCCTCACCGACGGCCGCTTCTTCTTCGACGAAGATCGCCGCTCGCCGCTGGTCGATCGCCTGCCCAAGCTGCACAAGCGCTCGTGGATCGATCGCCTGGGGAGCATGGCCGAGAAGACCGACCGCATTCGTGCGCTCGCGGTGTGGATCGGCAAGGCCGTGGGCCAGCGCGACGCGCTGGGCACCATCGAGCGCGCCGCTACGTTGTGCAAGGCCGACCTCAACACCGGCATGGTCGGCGAGTTCCCCGAGCTGCAGGGCGTGATGGGCCGCGAGTACGCGCTCCACGACAAGGAACCGCAGGCCGTCGCGCTGGCGATCTTCGAGCACTACCTGCCGCGCGGCGCCGGCGACGGGCTGCCCACGCAAGACGCCGGGGCCATCATCGGCCTGGCCGATCGTCTCGACTCGCTCTGCGGCCTCTTCGGCATCGGCAAGAAGCCCACCGGGGCGAAGGACGACTTCGCGCTCCGGCGCGCGGCGATCACCTTCATTCGCATCGCCACCGCGCGCGGCTACCGCTTCTCGCTGGGCGCGGCGATCGATCAGTCGCTCGAGCTGCTGGCGGGCAAGCTGAGCGAGGTGAAGAAGAAGCAGGGCGAGCCTTCGACGCGCGAGCAGGTGCTCGAGTTCTTCCGCGGCCGGCTCGAGTCGACCTGGCGCGAGGCGCACCGCGCCGACGTGGTGGAGGCGGTGCTCTCGGCGGGCTTCGACGATCTGGTCGCCGCGCAGCTGCGCCTCGACGCGATCTCCAGCTACGTCAGCCGCCCCGACTTCGCGGCCCTGGCTGCCACCTTCAAGCGCGTGGCGAACATCGTCGAGAAGCAGGCGAAGGACGTCTCGGCCGCGCCGGTCGACGCCTCGAAGCTGACCGACGAGGCCGAGAAGGTGCTCCACCGCGAGGTCTCGCAGGTGCGTGACGCTGTGCACGCGCTGGTGAAGGGCGACGACTACCAGGGCGCGATGGCCCGGGTGGTGCCGCTCAAGCCCTTCGTCGACTCGTTCTTCGACCAGGTGATGGTGATGGCCGAAGATCGCGCGCTGCGAGAGAACCGCGTGCGCCTGCTGATGGAGATCGGCGGGCTCTTCGGCACCGTCGCCGACTTCTCGAAGATCCAGGCCGAGTCGTGAGCTCTGTGATGAACCGTCTGCCGTTGCTGTGCGCCCTGGTGCTCGTGAGCTGTACGAACACCAACAGCACGCTGGGGCCTCCGCTGACCCAGTTCTACTTCCCGGGGGCGTTGGTGCACGTCGACGTGCCCGGCAAGACCGAGGGCGTGCTCTTCGTCGCCAACGTCAACCTCGACAAGCGCTACGCGACCGGGTCAATCGACGCGGTGGCGCTCGACGCGCTGGGGCTGCCGCCGATCGGCGCGGAGCTCGACGGTGGGGTGCTGGCGATCACCGACCTGAAGCTCGCCGAGAACCAGTCGGTGCAGATCGCCACCTTCGCCGGTGAGATGGCCTCGCTGCCGGTCAGCGACGGTCACCGGCTGTACGTGGCGACGCGCTCCGAGGGCAACCGGGTGTTCCAGGTGGCCGCGACCATCGGCGCCGACGGTGTGCCGGCCCTGTCGTGCATCGGCGGTGAGGGGCAGAACTGTCTTCCTTCGGGCGCCAGCCTCACGCCGCGCGAGTTCGAGCTCTCGAGCACCGGCGTGCCCCGTGCCCCCGCGCCCTACGGCGTGGCCGTGGCCCAGCGATCGTGTACCGCGGCCGCCGACTGCTGCCCGGCCGAGACCCCGGCCTGCGGTCGCAGCTGCACCTCCAACCGCTGCGTCGACGCGGCGGGCGAACCCTTCGCCGACGTCTTCTTCACCCACCAGACCCAGGCCGACTCGCCGCTGCTCAGCGGCAACAACCTGCGCAGCTACCTGGTGCGCCTCGACTCCGACACCTTCGCGGTCAACGCCGACAGCTTCATCGACATCGGGCCGGGCGGGTCGAACTCGGTGATCGTCAACGGCAACTGGGCCTACGTCAGCGGCCGCTTCCAGACGCCGGCGCCCAACCTGATGCGCCTCGTCAACCGCGATCGGGTCGCGCTGTCGACCGCGCTGGAGACGGTGTTCCGCGTGTCTGACTCGCGCGCGCTCGCGCTCTCGAGCGATCGCCAGAAGCTGTACATGGTCGGGCGCATCCCCGACACGCTGCTCGTCAGCCGGGTGACCGACGCCGACTCCACGCCGACGTTGAGCTTCGTGCGCGGCGTCTCGCTGTGCGACGGCCCGACGTCGGTGGCGGTCGTGCCGCGGGCCGGGCGGGGTGATCTCGCCGTCGTGACCTGCACCTCGGCGGGCTCGGTGGCCATCTACGACGAAGAGGTCGGTGACCTGGTGGCGCTGGTGCCCAACGTCGGCGTGCAGCCCTACGCGGTCGCGGTCGACGTGCAGGGCACCGCGGCGCGACTGTACGTCAGCACCTTCGGAGACGGCCGGGTCGCGGTGATCGACCTCGCCGACGTCAACCGCCCGCAGGCGGCGCGGCTCGTCGCGCACCTCGGGGCGCAGCAGCTCTGTCTCACCCGTGGCGCCTCGTCGCCCGGGTGTCTGGCCAGTCAGGGAGTCACGCCGTGATGCGGTCGCTCGTCGTTCTTCTGGTGGTGTTGACCGCCTGCTCGCAGACCACCGTGGCGGTCGGCGCCAACCTCATCGGCTCGCACGATCTGGTGTTCGTCGATCAGCTCGGCAGCGACGGTGCGGTGGCCCGCGTCGACACCTCGACCGACCCGGTGACGCTCACCGGCATGCCGTCGCGCTACGTGTTCGTCACCTCGGCCGACACCAACGAGCTGCGGGTGCTCGAGACGTTCCGCGAGAACCTCGCGTACCGCTCGTTCCTGCGCGCGCCCAACCCGCTGGAGACCCTCTCCATCCCGGTGCTCGATCGCCCCACGATGCTGGCCGCCGACGAAGGGCGCGACGTTTCGGGTGCGCGGGTCACGGGTTCGTACGTGTACGCCAGCCGCCCCGGCGCCTCGGAGGTGAGCGTGGTCAGCGTCACCGCGCGCCGTCAGCTCGGCGGCCGGCCGTTGCCGGTGCCTGCGCCGGTGACGGCGCTCGGCGCGGTGATGGAGGTCGGCGCCGATCAGCGCGTGCCGGCCACCACCCAGCTCTACGTCGCCACCTGGGACGGCGCCGACGGCAGCGTGTACCGCGCGACGCTCGACACCAGCCCGGCGGTGGTGGAGGCGAAGATTCGTGAAGGCTCGCTGGGCTTCACGCGCGTGGCGGTGACGACGGGGGCCCCGGTGGCCGCGCTGTTGATCGTCGCCCCGCTCGCCGAGCGCACCCACGGCGGCGCCGCGTTCTGCGCCACCTCGCCGTGCCTGGCGATCGCCACCCGCAGCACCACCGCCGCGCAGGGCACCGCGTTCCTCCTCGACCCCGCGACGGGGCGTCGCGCGCCGCTCGGCTTCAGCGGCCCGGTGCGCAAGTTCGCCGCCGGCGTGAACACCACGCGGCTGTACGGGCTGCTCGACGAGGCGGTGTGTGGCGCCTCGAGCTGTGGCGGCGTGGTGGCGGTCGATCTCGTCACCTCGACCACCGGCTTCCCCGGCGCGAAGGACGTGCTCGGCCGGCCGTTCGGCCCGTTGCGCACCAGCGACGCGATCCTCACTGGGCTCGCCATCGGGCAGGGCGCGCTGGTGCAGCAGACGGTGGAGAGCGACGCCGACGGCGGGGCGGGCCTCGTCTATTCCAAACAGACCTACGCCGAGCTCGGGGCTTACGCTTCGTCTGACGGCTTCGTCACCTTCTTCAGCGGGCTCGCCGGCTCGGTGATCGACTTCAACGGGCAGCGCGCGGCGATCACCGCGGCCTCGGTGCGCACGCCCGGCGTGCTCGCCGACGGCGGCACCAGCTTGGCGGCAGACGACGGCGGGGTCCTCGGCACGGCGGTCAGCGCGACGGTGGAGACGCCGCGCGTGGTCGCCGAGACCTGGCGGGTCAGCACCGTCACCGTGCCCGATCAGGAGGGCGCGGTGTGGACGCTCGACATCTCCGACGGCGCGTTCCCGACGCAGAACCTGGTGGTCGCCAACCAGGGGCAGATCCCCGGGTTGGTGTCGATCGCCACCAGCGCCTCCGACGGCGCGCGCCTGCAGACCGGCGGCCTCGAGCTGCGCGTGCTGGTCGGCGACAGCGTGCGCTTCGAGACCGGCAACGACACCGACGGGTACCGCGAGTGCGGACGCGCCACGGTGGCGATGATCGGCGGCGGCTTCATCGACGTGGACCAGGTGCCCGAAGGGTGCGCCGAGCGGGTGCGCTACACGGTGCGCGCCGGCACCCAGAAGTCGCTGGTGATCGCCGGTGACGTCGAGGGCTACATGGGCCGCGCGTCGCCCGGCGAGACCTTCCACTTCGATCGGCCGATGGTGATCATCCCCGCCGAGGTGGTGGCGCCGCGCACGTCGCTGACGATGACCATTCCCCAGCAGGTGCCGCAGGGGGAGGGCGCCTACATCGCCTTCGAGCTGCAGTCCTTCATCAACCCACTGCGCGTGCAGGTCGACACCAGCACCAGCACCAACGCCAAGTGCGCCAGCTCGAACAATTACGGGCAGCTGGTGTTCGGCAACCTGTCGATGGCCCGGGTTCCCTACAGCGTGACCGGGCAGTCGGAGCTGGCCTACCGGTGGGACACCTTCGCCATGTTGCCCTCAGGGAACGGGCTGGTGGACTTCGACAACTCCCAGACCGCGGCCCTGGGCGCGGCGCTCTCGGCCCCCGCGGCCACCTGCTACCGGTAAGTTTGTGCTGTCTCCAATGGCTGGTATCGTTCCCGCATCCCCGCCCACGAAGGGTTACGAGTTCACTCCATGATGGATCCGAGCAGCCGGCCCGCGCGCAAAGTGCAGATCGCCGATCACATCTGGGGCGCCTTCGAAGAGATGGCGTCACAGATGGGCAGCGATCGCGACGCGCTCATCAACCAGGCGATGTTCATGTTCGCCCGTCTCAACGGCTTCCTCGACTCCGCGGCCGGAGCGAGTGCGCCGGGCGGGGCGATGAAGCCCACCCCTGCGGCTGCCGCCGCGCCGAGGCCCGCGCCTGCCGCGCGACCCGCGCCCGGTGGGGCACCGCCGATGCTCAAGCCGGTGCAGCAGCCGCCTCCGCCGCAGCAGGGCGCGATGGACGACGACCCGGTGCGCCGCGAGGTGCAGGAGCGGGTGCTGGAGACCGCCGCCGAGCTCGAGCGGCTCATCAAGTCGAAGAACCAGGGCAACCAGCCCGCGCCTGATCAGTCGATCGACCAAGACCCCGACGACGGCGGTGGGGAGGTCGACGTCGACATGGGCGGCGAGGCCGGTGGCGCCCCGGCGCTGTACATGATGCTCGAGGGCGGGGAGCTCGATCGCATCGCCAAGGAGCGCTTCGTCATCGGGCGCGGCAAGCACTGCGACTTCGTCATCAACTCCGGCAAGGTCTCGCGTGAGCACGCGGTGATCGTTCGCGACGGTGGCGAGTTCTTCCTCGAAGATCTCGGCTCGTCGAACGGCACCTGGTTCAACAAGCAGCGCATCAAGCGCCGCAAGATCGAAGACGGCGACGAGTACTTCATCTGTTCCGAGAAGGTGAAGTTCGTCTACCGCTGACGGCCTGCCTTCGTGCCGACCTTGAAGGTGTTGCTCTTCGGCGGGCTGATCGTCACGCTCGCCGTGGCGGTGGCCACCGACCTGAAGAGCCGTCGCATTCCCGATCTCCTCACCTGGCCCGCGATGCTCGCCGCGCTCGGGCTGCGCTTCGCCTTCGAGCGGCTCGGCGACTGGGACACCGGGCTGCTGTCCGGGCTCGCGGGCTGCCTCGGCGCGATGGCCTGGTTCGGCGCCTTCGCGCTCGGAAAACGGGGCCTCGGCTGGGGCGACGTGAAGCTCGCCGGGGTGATGGGCGCGGTGCTCGGAGGGCCCCAGACGCTGCCGGCGGTGATCTTCATCAGCCTCGCCGGCGCCGCTCAGGCCGTCATCTCTTTGATCTGGCAAGGCGATCTGTCTGATACGGTTCGCGGCGTGCTGGCCAGGGAGGGCTCGGCTGGCACGACGAAGAGACAGATTCCTTACGGGGTAGCCATCGCGATCGGAACGGTGTGCGCGATGTGGTGGGACGGAAACGCTTTCTGAGGGGAGTTTTTCGAATGCGCTCGGGCCTGGTTCGCAGTGTGGCGATGTTTGCGGTGTTGTGTGCGCTCACGGCGCTCGCGCAGGAGGGTGGCAACATCGCGCTCGGCGTCGGCACCCAGAAGGTGCTCACCGTTCCCAACATTCAGCGCGTCGCCGTCGGTGACGCAGCGGTGGCCGACGTTCGCACCATCGGCAACAACCAGCTGCTGATCATCGGGTCGAACGAAGGCAAGACCACGCTGTTGGTGTGGAAGAGCACCGGGCAGCGCGTCAGCTACCTGATCTCCGTCCGCAAGCAGGACCCGAACGAGATCATCTCCGAGATCAAGAAGCTGCTCGGCGAGATCGAAGGCGTGAACGTGCGCATGGTCGGCGACCGCATCTACCTCGACGGTCAGGCCTACACCCAGGCCGACGCCGATCGCATCGATCAGGTCGTCGGGCTCTACGGCAACGTGAAGAGCTTCGTGAAGATCGCCCCCAACGCGAAGAAGCTCGTCGCGCAGAACCTCAACGCCGCCTTCCAGAAGGCCGGCCTCAAGAACGTGCAGGCCAACGTCGTCGGCTCGACGATCTTCCTCGAGGGCTCGGTCGAGTCGCAGCAGGACCTGCAGAAGGCCGAACTGATCACCAAGGCCATCGGCGAGAAGGTCGAGAACCTCCTGGTGGTCGGCATCAAGCGCATGATCTTGAGCGAGGTGCAGTTCGTCGAGATCCGCCGCCAGGCGAAGGATCGCTACGGCATCCGCTACCCGACCGACATCACCGGCACCGCGCAGGCGTCGGTCAACATCGCCAAGGAGCTCTTCCCCGGCAACTTCGCCTCGGGCGACTTGAGCGTGCCGGTCAGCGGCCGGTCGCAGTTCAACGTCGGCTTCCAGAACAACGACGGCTACGGCCGGCTCCTCGCGCAGCCCAAGCTGGTGTGCGCCAGCGGTGAGAAGGCCGAGTTCACCGCCGGTGGTGAAGTGCCGATTCCGCTCATCACCAACAACCAGTTCACCGTCGAGTACAAGCCGTACGGCGTCATCTTGAAGCTGCGCCCCACCGCCGACCGCAACGGCAACATCCAGACGGAGATCGAGGCCGAGGTCAGCCAGGTGGACCCGTCGGTCAGCGTGTCAGTCGGCGGCAGCGCGTCGGTGCCCGGCTTCATCACCCGCAAGGTCAAGACCAACGTCACCGTGCGCCACGGCGAGACCATCGTGCTGTCGGGCGTCTTCGCCCACGACGAGACGAAGTCGGTCTCGAAGCTGCCGGGCCTCGGTCACATTCCGATCATCGGCGAGCTCTTCAAGAACCGGACGTTCGACTCCGACAAGCGAGAGCTGGTGATCTTCGTCACCCCGCGCATCGTGAACCCCGACTCCGACAAGATCCGCACGATCATCGATGACGTGAAGAGCCGCTACAAGCAGGCCCGCGGCGAGGTCACGTTCGGCATCTTCGACTGACCGTCGTTCACGTAGGTCGCAGACCCACCCGCGGCTCGGTCAACTGGACCGGCCGCGGGTTTTTCGTTCTCGTCTCGTGGGGTTGCCGTGGCGTGGTAGTCTCGCACGCATGTTTCTCATCACCCTGGCCGAGAAGGGCGGAGACGCCCACGAACTTCTTTTTGAGAAGGAAGAAGTGACGATTGGCCGACTCGCCGGGAACGACATCGTCCTGAACAAGGGCAACGTCTCGAAGTACCACTCGAAGATCGTCCTCAAAGACGGGAAGTACATCGTGGTCGATCTCAAGTCGACCAACGGCACCTTCGTGAACGGCAAGAAGATCGCCGGTCCGTTGGTGGTGCGGCCCACCGACAAGATCTACGTCGGCGACTACATCATCAACGTCGACGCGCCCCCCGAAGACTACGACGCGAGCGGCGCCGACGAGGGCTACGACGACTCGGAACCTCAGGAAGACGAGGGCGAGTACGAAGAGGAGCAGGCCGAGGAGCAGTACGAAGAAGAGGCGCCCCCCGAAGAGGAAGAGGCGCCCGAAGATCAGAAGAACATGCCGGCCTCCCTGGCCAACGCGATCCGCCGGCGCGACAAGCACGTCGACCCGCGCATCGAGGCGTACGCCAACCTCCAGAAGGACATCCACGATCGGCTGATCGAGTACCTCGACCTGCGCCGCCTCGACATGGACCGGCTGGGCGACGAAGAGCTGTGGCGCCGCACCGAGAAGGCGATCCAGGACATCCTCGCGCAGATGGAAGGGGACAACGAGATCCCCGAAGAGATCGACCGCGACATGTTGCTCACCGACGTCTTGAACGAGGCGCTCGGGCTCGGGCCGCTCGAGGCGTTCCTCGCTGATGACGACATCAGCGAGATCATGGTGAACCACGCCAACCAGATCTACATCGAGAAGAAGGGCAAGATTCGCCTGTCCGAGAAGATCTTCTCGTCGAACCAGGCGGTGCTCGGCGTCATCGAGCGCATCGTCGCCCCCATCGGCCGCCGCATCGACGAGTCGAGCCCGCTGGTCGACGCGCGCCTCAAAGACGGTTCCCGCGTCAACGCGATCATTCCGCCGCTCGCGCTCAAGGGGCCGTGCATCACCATCCGCAAGTTCAAGCGCGACAAGCTGCAGGTGACCGACCTCATCAAGTACAAGTCGATCACCCCGCAGATGGCCGAGTTCCTGGAGATGGTCGTCAAGGCCCACAAGAACCTCGTCATCTCGGGCGGCACCGGCTCAGGCAAGACCACGCTGCTCAACGTGATCAGCTCGTTCATTCAGGACGACGAGCGCATCGTGACGGTGGAAGACGCCGCCGAGCTGAACCTCACGCAGGATCACTGGGTGCAGCTCGAGTCACGCCCGCCCAACCTCGAAGGCAAGGGCGCGATCACCATTCGTGACCTGGTGAAGAACTGCCTGCGCATGCGGCCGGACCGGATCATCGTCGGCGAGTGTCGTGCCGGTGAGGCGCTCGACATGCTCCAGGCGATGAACACCGGCCACGACGGTTCGCTCACCACGCTGCACGCCAACACCCCGCGCGACGCGCTGGCCCGCCTCGAGACCATGGTGCTGATGGCCGGCATGGACCTGCCGGTGAAGGCCATTCGCGAGCAGATCGCCTCGGCCGTGCACATGATCGTGCAGCAGACGCGCTTCAGCGACGGCAGCCGGCGCGTGACCTACATCTCGGAAGTGTCGGGCATGGAAGTCGACATCGTCACCATGCAGGACATCTTCTATTTCAAGCAGGAAGGCTTCAGCGAGGAGGGGAAGGTGAAGGGGCGCTACGTGGCCACCGGCTTCGTGCCCAGGTTCTATGACGACCTGCAGCGGCGCGGCATTCCGGTGAACATGGGCATCTTCCGCGAGGACTGAGTTCATTCATGCCGACGCTCGTCATCAAGAACCCCGACGGTAGCCAGCAGGAGCAGGACGTCACCGAGCAGCTCACCATCGGGCGCTCCGAGGGCAACGATCTGATCCTCTCGGAGGGCGGCGTGAGCCGGAAGCACGCCCGCTTCTTCACGCAGGGCGAAGACTTCATGGTGGAAGACGCCGGCTCGGCGAACGGCACCTGGGTCGACGGAGAGAAGATCGAAGGACCGACGAAGCTCTCGAGCAAGAGCCAGATCGTCATCGGCGACTACGAGATCCAGCTCAAGCTGGGCAGCAAGCCGCTCCCGCGGGCGAACAAGGCCGCGGCGAAGCCCTCGAAGGAACCGACCGCCGCCAAGGGCCAGGCGGTCAAGCCGTCGGCGCCCCGCTCGACGCGCGTGGTGCAAGCGATCAAGGCCACGCCGGGCGCGGGCATCGCCAAGCGCCCCGGGCCGCAGCGCGCCGCGGGGCCACAGCTCCGCGGGCTCACCGGCGCGATCACCGGCAAGACCTTCTCGTTGAGCGGCACCATGACCGTCGGCCGCGTGGCGGGCGTCGACATTCAGGTCGACGACGACTCGGTCAGCCGGCGTCACGCCGAGCTGGTGGTCAGCGGCCGTGAGGTGACGGTGAAGGACCTCGGCAGCGCCAACGGCACCACCGTCAACGGCGCGCCGATCAGCGACGACACCATCCTCTCGCCGGGCGACATCGTGCAGTTCGGCGTGGTGGAGGTGATGTTCGAGACCGGCTCGACGTCGGGGGCCCGTTCGCCCGTCGCGCGCCGTGGCGCCGAGCCACCCGCACGGCCCAGCCGGGTCAGCCGCCCGCCGGCCGACAGCCTCGACGGCTCGACGTCCGAGAGCGGCGGCCCCCCGATGGACCCGAAGAAGAAGCGGCTGATCATCGCCGCCGCCGCGGTGCTCGGGCTCCTCTTCATTCTGGTGCTGGTCAAGGCGTTCACCGCGCCGCCCGAGCCGATCGACAACGGTGGCCCGTTGGCCGGTGGCGGCAAGAAGCTCAAGAACCCGCCTCCCATGGATCCCGCCGAGCAGATCGAGGAGCTGCTGGCCGAGTGCCGCACCTACTCGAACTCCGAGCACGGGCAGCCGGACTGGGCGCGCGCCGAGGGGGCCTGCAACAAGGTCATCGAGCTCGAGCCGATTCACGCCGAGGCCAACACCCTCATCAAGCGCATCTCGGTGCTCAAGGTCTGCGAAGAGAACGTCAACCGCGCGAAGGAATACATCGCCGGCGGCAAGCTCGAAGACGCGCTCGATTCGTACGCGAAGATCGGGAAGGACTGTGAGAGCTACCTCCTGCGCACGCTCTCGGCGGCGAAGGAGACGGTCGCCGAGGTCAAGAAGCGCGCCGGCGAGGACTGCAAGAAGTACGCGGCCGCCGCGAAGTGGGACCTCGCCTACAAGCGCTGCGAGCTGTACGCGCGGCTGGCCTGCCAGTCGATGGACCCCACCAAGGACCTCTACCCGCCGGCGCTGATGAAGATGAAGCTCGACGGGCCGCTCAACCCCAAGACCGACTGGCGCCCCAGCGACACGCTGTACATCAACTTCCTCAAGGCCCGCGAGAAGCAGCTCCCCGGGCAGCCGATGTGGATGTGCCCCGAGATCCCCGCGTTCCGCCCGCCGCCGCCGCCGCCTGACCCCGGCAAGCTGGCCAAGGAAGAGCTGGCCAAGCGGTTCCCCGAGCCGGAGATGGGCCGCGCGCTGGTGATGTACTTCGAGGGCCGCTTCGCCGACGCGCCGGTCCCGCTCTACAAGATCGGCGAGAACATGGCGAAGGCGCAGCTCCACGAGTCGGCCAAGGCGCTGCTGCTCGACATCAACAACGCCATCAACCTCTATGAGAACGGCACCTCGGAGATCACCAACGATCGCCCCGAGAAGGCCGAGGTGCCCTTCCTGAAGGCGCTCGCCGTCGACGAGAAGCTGGTGCTGGGCGATCGCGCCGGCAAGCTGAGCGCCGAGGAGAAGAAGCGTGAGCTCGACAAGCGCACCTCGTTCGTGCGCCGCAACATCGTCGAGACCATGAGCTCCACCTGCTACGAGAAGGGCAAGGGCCTGGCCGACCGCAAGGACTTCCGCGCGGCGTGCCGGTACTGGAAGCTGGGCAGCACCTTCTCGCGCAGCAACATCGATCTCCTCAAGGCGCTGACCAACGTGTGCACCAAGCGCGCGGGGGAGGCCTTCGATCGCGCGCAGAGCTGTGAGCAGCTCAAGGCGGCGCTCGACTTCGCGGTCGACGGTGACGGCTTCAAGGAGAAGATCACCGACTCGATGACCGAAGAAGGGTGTAACTGAAGGGGCATGGCCACGCAGGGTGACTTGTTCGGGTTCACGCAGGCGCCTCCCACTCCGAAGGCGCCGGCGGCCCCTGTTCCCGAAGCACCCGCGGGCCCGAAGACCCTCACGCTGATCGACGCGTCGGGCTTCATCTTCCGCGCGTACCACGCGCTGCCTCCGCTCACGACGAGCAAGGGCGTGCCCACCCACGCGGTGCTGGGCTTCACGCGCATGCTGCTCAAGCTGATGCGCGAGCGGAAGCCGACGCACCTCGCGTTGTGCTTCGACCTCGACAGCCGCAAGGGCCGCCTCGCCATCGACCCGCAGTACAAGGCCAACCGGGAAGCGACGCCCGACGATCTGCTCAAGCAGTTCGGCACCATCCGCAAGATCGCCGACGTGCTCGAGCTGCCGATCGTCGAGGTGCAGGGCTGGGAGGCCGACGACGTCATCGCCACCCTCGTCGATCGCGCGAAGGCGAAGGGCTTCGAGGTGGAGATCGTCACCTCCGACAAGGACTTCCTGCAGCTGCTGCAGCCGGGCGTGCGCATCTACGACGCCATGAAGGACAAGCCGATCTCCGAGGCTGACGCGCTCGAGCGGTACGGCGTGAAGGCCTCGCAGATGCGCGACTACCAGGCGCTGGTGGGCGACGCGATCGACAACATCCCCAAGGTGCCGGGCATCGGGCCGAAGACCGCGGCCGATCTCCTCGCCCAGTTCGGCACCGTCGAGGCGCTGATGGCGCGCGTCGACGAGGTGCAGAAACCGAAGATTCGCGAGGCGCTCAAGGCCAACCTCGAGCAGTTGAAGCGCGCGCTGCAACTCGTCAGCTTCCGCCACGATCTCCCGCTCACCAACGACCCCGAGTCCTTCGCGCGGCGCGAGCTGCGGGCGGCCGAGGCGCGGGCGCTCTTCACCGAGCTCGAGTTCTACCGGCTCATTCAGGAGATGCCCTCGGCGCCGCCCACCCCGCTGCGGCAGCAGGCGACGCTGGTTCGCGACGTCGCGGCGCTGGAGGCCCTGTGCGCCGCGCTGGCGAAGGAGCCACGCGTCGCGCTGGTGCCGGCCTTCGAGGGCGAGCCGCACTCCGCGCCGTTGCAGGGCCTGGCGATCGTCGCCGGCGCCGACACCTGCGCGTATCTGGTGGTGCCGGCGCTGGGCAAAGAGGCGATCGCCGCGCAGCTCGGGCCGGTGCTCCGCCGCCCCGGGCTGCAGCTCGAGGCGCACGACGGCAAGGCGCTGCTGCACCTGCTGCACGCGGTGGGCATCGAGGGCGTCACGCTGCACACCGACGTCGAGCTCTTCTCGTACCTGCTCAACCCCTCGCGCAAGGAGCACGCGCTGGCCGATCTCGCGCGCGAGCGGCTGCGCACCGAGCTGCCCACGTGGCCCGACGGGCAGTCGGGGCGCGGCAAGGCGGCGCTGGCCGAGATGCACGAGGAGCGCGCGGCGATGCTCTTCGCGGCGGCGGCCGACGCAGTGTCGCGGCTGGTCGACGATCTGTGGACCGAGACCGAAGGGGTGGGGCTGGGCAAGCTGGCGACCGAGCTCGAGCTGCCGCTGGTGCCGGTGCTGGCGAAGCTGGAGCGCGCCGGGGTGCTCATCGATCGCGCCGCGCTGGCGGAGATCTCGGTGGGCGTCGACGCGTCGGTCGAGGCGATGCTCGCCGAGGTGTACCGGCTCGCGGGCCGCGAGTTCAACGTCGGCTCGCCGGCGCAGCTCGCGCAGGTGCTGTTCGAAGATCTCAAGCTGCCGGTGCTCAAGAAGAACAAGACCAGCGCCTCGACCGATCACGAGGTGCTCGAGAAGCTCGCCGAAGAGCACCCCCTGCCGCGGGCGATCATCGAGTACCGCACCGTCGCCAAGCTCAAGAGCACCTACCTCGACACGCTGCCGACGCTGATCGCCGCCGACGGGCGCGTGCGCACCACCTTCCATCAGGCCGCCGCCGCGACCGGCCGCCTGTCGTCCACCAACCCCAACCTGCAGAACATCCCCATCCGCACCGAGCTGGGGAAACAGATCCGCCGGGCCTTCGTGGCGGCCCCGGGCTGGGTGCTGGTGTCGGCCGACTACAGCCAGGTCGAGCTGCGCATTCTGGCGCACATCTCGGGTGACGAAGGGCTGGTGCGCGCCTTCGCCGAAGACGCCGACGTGCACGCCCGGACCGCCGCCGAGGTCTTCGGGGTGAAGCTCGAAGACGTCACCCGCCAGCAGCGCAGCGTGGCGAAGATGGTGAACTACGGCATCGCCTACGGGCTGTCGGCGCACGGGCTCTCGACGCGGCTCAACATTCCCATCGAAGAGTCGAAGTCGATCATCGAGCGCTACTTCCAGCGGTTCCCCGGCATCAACCAGTACGTCGAAGACACCGTCGCCACCGCGCGCCGCACCGGCTACGTGGAGTCGCTCTTCGGCCGCCGCCGGTACATGCCCGACCTGGTGTCTCGCAACCGCCAGGTGTCGATGGCCGCCGAGCGCGCGGCGATCAACATGCCGATCCAGGGCACCGCGGCCGACCTGGTGAAGCGGGCGATGCTGGTGCTCGATCGCCGCTTGCCCGACGAGAAGTTCGAGGGGCGCATGCTGCTGCAGGTGCACGACGAGCTGCTCTTCGAGTGTCCGGAGGGCGAGGCGGCCCGGCTGGCGACGGTGGCGAAGCAGGCAATGACCGCGGTGGCGACCTTGAAGGTTCCCCTGGTGGTCGACGTGGGGCAGGGTCACAGCTGGGCCGACGCACACTGAGGAGACACGATGGACCGCTCACGCAGCGCTCGCACCGACGCCGGGAACCTGGTCAGCGGGCTGGCGACCAAGCTCAGTGAGCTCGAGGCGGCGGTGGCGCGCCAGTCCGAGCGCTTCGCGGCGCTGATCGAGATCGGCGCCCAGGTGTCGTCGGCGCGCGACGTCGACGAGGTGCTGCAGGCGGTGATGGAGCGGCTGACCGGGCTGGTGCACGCCGAGGCCGCCACGCTCTTCATGCACGACGCCGAGCAGCGCCAGTTGTGGGGCCGGGTGCTGCGGGGCGCGTCGCTGAAGGAGATCCGCATTCCCGATTCGGCGGGCATCGCGGGGCAGGTGTTCACCACCGGGCGCACGATGATCGTCGGCGACGCCTACAGCGACGTGCGCTTCAACCCCGACATCGATCGCCAGTCGGGCTTTCGCACCCGGTCGATCATCGCGGCGCCGCTGCGCCACGTCAGCGGCCGGGTGTTGGGCGTGCTGCAGGTGCTCGATCGCCGGGTCGACGCCTTCACCTCCGAAGACAAGGCGCTGGTGGAGGGCATCGCCAGCCAGGTCTCGGCGGTGCTCGACAACATGGCGCTCGTCGACGAGCTCAAGCGCGGGCGCGACGAGCTGGCGCAGCGGGTCAGCGATCTCGACGCGCTCTACGAGGTCGAGAAGACGGTCGGCTCGCCGCTGGGACAGACCGAGCTGCTGGAGCGCATTCTCGAGCTCGCCATGGAGCGGGTGGGCGCCCAGGCTGGCTCGATCCTCCTCGCCGAAGAGGAGCGCGACAGCCTCTACTTCCGCACCGCGAAGGGCGAGAAGTCGGAGTCGTTGATCTCGCTGCGGCTCAAGGCGGGGCAGGGCATCGCCGGGCACGTCGCCGAGACCAATGAGATCGTCCGGGTGAAGAGCGCCGAAGACTCGGAGTTCTACGATCGCTCCATCGCCCGCAAGCTGGGCCTGTCCACCGGGGCGGTGCTCTGCGTGCCGGTGATCGCCGAGAACAAGACCTACGGCGCGCTCGAGCTGCTCAACAAGAAGGGCGGCTTCTCCGAGAAGGACGAGCGGCTCGCGGTGCTGCTGGCCGGGCAGATCGGCCGCGCGCTGCAGCGGCGGCAGTCGCAGGAAGAGATCGAGCGCAAGGCGCGCCTGGCCACCATCGGGCAGATGCTCAGCGGTGTGCTGCACGATCTCCGCACGCCGCTCACCGTGGTGGGTGGCTACGCCGAGATGATGGCCACCGAAGACGATCTGGCGCTGCGCACCGAGATGACGAACCAGATCCTCACCCAGCTCCAGCACATCGCGAACATGCAGCAGGAGACGCTGGCCTTCGTGCGTGGCGAGAAGTCGATCTTCGTGCGGAAGGTCTTCCTGCACGTCTTCATGAAGGAGCTGATCGAGCAGCTCCAGCAGGAGTTCGCGAGCTCGAAGGTCGAGCTGAAGGTGCTCACCGGCTACACCGGCGCGGCGCGCTTCGACGAGAGCAAGATCAAGCGGGTGATCTTCAACCTCGCGCGCAACTCGATCGACGCCATGCCCGAGGGCGGCCGGTTCCTGCTGTCGGTCGAGCGTGAGGGGGACGAGCTGGTGTTCCGCGCGAAGGACAACGGCCCCGGCATTCCCCCCGAGATCGCCAACCGGCTCTTCGAGTCGTTCGTCACCGCGGGCAAGAAGCACGGCACCGGGCTCGGGCTGGCGATCGTGAAGAAGATCGCGAAGGAGCACGGCGGCTCGGCGAGCTTCAAGACGCAGATCGGCAAGGGCACGTCGTTCGAGGTGCGCATTCCCGCCGGCGTGCCGGTGGACTGACGCGCCTCAGGCGGGCGCGGGCTCGACGTGCACCACCACGTCGATCACCTCGGGGAAGCTGGCGGTGATGCGGCGCTCGACGTCGTCGGCCACGTCGTGGGCGGTCTTCAGATCCATCGACGGGTCCACGAAGACGACCAGGTCGACGTACACGCTGCCCTCGAGGCCACGGCTGCGGATCGACTGCGTCCCCAGCACGCGCGGCACCTGGGCGATCAGCTCGCGCACCTTGTCGGGGTTCACCCGCGCCGAGTCGGCGAGGATGCCCACCGACTGACGGATGATCTGCCACCCGGTGTAGGCCACGAAGACCAGCACCCCCAGCGCCACCACCCCGTCGGCGCGCCCGACCCCGAACCAGGTCAGCAGCAGCGAGAGGATCACCGCCAGGGTGACGAACACGTCGGACATGGTGTGCGACGCGTCGGCCAGCAGCAGCGTGCTGTTGAGCTTGCGCCCCTGCGCCGCCTCGATGCGGGTGACGAACAGGTTCACCACCAGCGTGCCCACCATCACCGCGATCTGCGCCGGGCCGACCGCGGGGTGCACGTCGTGCACGATGGCGTTGAAGGCCATCTTGCCCAGCTCGAGCACGCCCATGCCGATCATCACCCCGATCGCCAGCGAGGCGAGGGCCTCGAACTTCTGGTGGCCGTAGGGGTGCTCGTCGTCGGCGGGCTGCGACGCGAAGTGCATCGCCACCAGCCCGATGATGTTGCTGCCGCCGTCGATGAACGAGTGCAGCCCGTCGGCGGTCATCGCGGTGCTGTTGGCGAGCAGGCCCAGCGCCAGCTTCAGCGCGGCGACGGCCCAGTTGGCGACGAGGATCCACCACAGCACCCGGCGCACTGCTTTGTGCCGCTCGGCCAGTTTCTGCTGCGCTGCATCAGGGCTCACGCGCCGCTGTACATCACGTCACTGCGTCGAGCGGAACAGGCGCATGCCGGGGCGGCCGCTGAGCTCGAGGTAGAAGCCGAACTGGAAGCGAACAGTCTGATCGGTGGCGAGGATGCCGGGCGGCGGGTTGGGGAAGGGCTGCGCGCGCTCGAAGGCCTTCACCGCCTCGAGGTCGAGGAAGTCGAGGCCGCTCGACTTGTCGACGAAGGCGTCCTTCAGCCGGCCGCTGCCGTCGAGGGTGACGGTGAGGATGGTGTAGCGATCGCGGCCTCCGTAGATCTGCCCGGTGGGGTCGCGCAGGCGGAGCTGATCGGTGGGGCTCCATTCCTGGCTCACGCTCTGCTTCACGCGGTTGAAGAAGCTGGCGTATTTCCACTCGCGGGTACTGAGGTAGGTGCCGTCGCCCTCGTCGACGTCTTTGAGGTGATCGTTCGGGGCGGCGCCGGTGATCTTGTCCACCACCGCGGCCGAGGGCAGCAGGTTGAGCACGCCGGCCTGCCCCACGCGCCCGGCCGAGACGTCTTCGCCGCTGTTCACCGAGCCGGGAACGAGGTTGAGGCGCTTCGAGTTGCCCTTCACCTCGGCGCTCTCTTCGCGGTTGCTGACCGCCACGCCGGGGCCGTCGGGGGTGGTGGTCTTCATGGCGATCTCCTGGCGCTTCTGGAGATCGGGCACCTCCATCGCCAGCTTCGGCGCCGCGGCTTCCTTCAGCGGGCGATCGTCGTCACCCATGCCGTTGTTGCCGTTGACCTGCGCCTGCTCGGTCTGCGCGCTGCCGTTGCCCTCGACCTTCTTCGGGGCGGTGCGCTGCGGCATCGCGTTGCGGTAGGCGGCGCTCTGCTCCTTCGCGCGCGTCTCCTTCTTCGCGACGTTGTTGGTCTCGGCGATGTACTTCGCGTTCGGGTCGACCTGATCGTTCCCCGGCGCGACGTCGACGATCTGCCCGTCGGGCATCTTCTCGGGCTGCTTCTTCTCTTCCTTCTTCTCGGTCTTCGCGACCGGCTTGCGCTCGTCGCGCACCCTGGTCGCTGACGGCCCGCGGTTCTTCTCGAACTGATCGGCGCTCAGCCCGCGCAGCGTGACGGCCTTCGGCTGCGGAATCACCCGCGGGCGATCCTTCACGTCCCACTTGAGCAGCGACGAGAGGACGATGAGCCCCAGGAACCCCGCGTGCACCGCCAGGGTCAGCGCGACCGTGAGCACCACCAGCACGGCACGACGGCCGGTGGGTGTCGTGCGCTGGGGGCGGGTCACGAGCATCAAGGCTCCAACATCATAACGACCTCCCGGTGTTCCTCGCAGCCACGGGTCCCCGTCGAAAGCACAGGAAGATCAGTAGATTCGGGCCACCTGGGCGCCATTGAAGTAGTGCTCGAGGATCTGCCGGTAGGTCTGCCCCGCCTCGGCGCGGCCGATCGCCCCCGTCTGGCACATGCCGACGCCATGGCCCCAGCCTCCGCCGGTGAAGATCCACGTGGTCGGCCGGCCCTTCGCGTCCTTCTCGGCCTTGAGCTCGAACATCGCGCTGTTGAGCATGCCGAAGGTGCGGCGAATGTTGAGCTCGCCGCGCAGCGTGGTGGCGCCCTCTTCGCCGGAGATCTGCAGCAGCCGCGCGCGCCCCGACACGCCGCGCTCGGTGACGTTCATCGCCATCACCCGGCCCACGCCGTACGGCGCGAGCTTCTCGTCGACGTCTTTGGCGGTGAAGCGCTTCTCCCAGCGGTACTTCGAGAGCTGCGTGAACGACGACACCCGGCAGGCGTGCTGCGCCTCGGTGCTGAGGAACTTGCCGAGCTGTGCGGGCGAGGCGGGGGTGGGCTTGCCGGGGAGGATGTCGGGGCGGCCGCGCAGCGACGCGTTGGGCACGCCGCCCCACACCACCTCGTTGTTCTCGGTGTGGCCGCCGCAGACCGCGCTGTACACCGAGTCCACCAGGCGATCGGTGGCGTCGAAGCTCGCCTCTCCGCGCGTGGCCTCGACGGCAGCGTTGGTGCTGGGCGCTTCCCCCGACACGCCCCGGTAGACCGCGCAGTGCTGCTCGGTGCACAGCAGGTACGGGTCGGCGAGGTGCTTGAGGCCGATCTTCGCCAGCACTTCGCCGCGCGCGGTGACGGCCTGCGCCTTGAGCGCCTCGACGTGGGCTTTGGCGAAGATCTCAGAGGGCACGAGGCCCTTGAGCAGATCTTCGAGATCGACCTGGTTGATGACCGCGATCTTCCCGCCGCGATCGGCGGTGAGCAGCACGCTGCCGCGGTAGGCGCGATCTTCGAAGTTGTGGAAGTCGTAGCCCACGCCGAACTCCACGCGGCGCACTTCGATCGGCGCCCCATCGGGTGACTCGGCGGTGAGCTTCTCGTCGACCTTCGCGTGCGTGGCGCCGTTGCCGTCGATCAGCTCGAGGGTGATGGTGCCCTTCGCCTTCACCTCTTCCAGCAGCGAGGTGCGCACCTGGAACTGCTTGAGCATCTCGGCCTGCTGCGCGGCCAGTGACTCGGGAGGGGCCGGCGGCTGATCGACCACCAGCACGTAGCGGCGGTTGTCGATCACCTTGCCGGCGATGCCGTACACCCCACCGAGGATCTGCGACTTGAGCGTCAGCCCGCGGCCCGCCCACTCTTCCTGCGCCTGCGCGAGGCCGAGCTTGTCGTTGAAGGGCACCTCGGCGACCTGGATGCGGGCGACGATCTTCGCGGGCGTGCCGGCGACGCGCCGCACCTTCCATTCCATGCCCGGCGGCCCTTCGACGAACTTCGAGGGCGTGCCCGGCAGGCGGAAGCGCAGGCGCCCGCGGCCGACCAGCGTCACCTCGGCGCTGCCCTCCATCAACCGCACGGGGATCAGCGGAGAGCCGCCCTTGAAGTCGAGGCGCTTGGTGGTCAGCTCACTGGGCGGCGGCGGGAGATCGAGCGCGTCGCCGGCCGCATGGGCGAACGAGGCGACGAGCAGCGTGGCGAGCAGGGCGCTCCGCATGAAGATCAAAGCCCGGAGCTCCATGGTGGAGTCCGGGCTTTTCGAGAGGCGCCACCCGGAATCGAACCGGGGAATGAGGGTTTTGCAGACCCTTGCCTTACCGCTTGGCTATGGCGCCGTAATCGCGGGCTTATCTAACAGGTTGAGCGGTGGGTCAAGGTCGCGCTTCGTTGATTCTTGAGTCAAAGTTCGCGGCCATGAGCACCGGGTTCGCCACCTTCACCGAAGAGCACGACGCGTTTCGCAACACCGTTCGCCAGTTCGTCGAGCGGGAACTCAAGCCGCACGCCTCGAAATGGGAGGAGGCCGAGCTGTTTCCCCGCGAGCTGTTCGGCAAGGCGGCGGAGCTGGGGCTGTTCGGGCTCAAGTACGAGGAGCGGTTCGGCGGCACCAACGCCGGCTTCTTCTTCGAGGCGGTGGCGATCGAGGAGTTGTCGAAGTGTGGCTCCGGGGGCGTGGCGGCGGGGTTGATCGGCCAGGCGACCATCGCCACGGGGCCGGTGCATCTGTTCGGCACCGACGCGCAGAAGGAGAAGTTCCTGACCCGCGCCATCAAGGGCGAGTGGATCGGCGCGTTCGCGGTCACCGAGCCCAACGCGGGCAGCGACGTGGCGGGGCTGCGCACCACGGCGAAGCGCGACGGCGACCACTGGGTGCTCAACGGCGGCAAGACGTACATCACCAACGGCGTGCGGGCCGACTACGTGATCGTCGCCGCGAAGACCGACGTGACGAAGGGCCACAAGGGGCTGTCGATGTTCCTCGTCGAGAAGGGCACCCCGGGCTTCTCGGTGACGAAGAAGCTGCAGAAGGTGGGCTGGCGGGCGAGCGACACGGCCGAGCTGAGCTTCGAAGACTGCCGCGTGCCGGCCGACGCGCTGCTGGGCGCGGAGGGCAACGGCTTCGCGCAGATCATGGGCAACTTCCAATGGGAGCGCCTGTCGCTCGCGCTGGGCGCGATCGGTGCGGCCGACGACATCCTCGAGACGGCGATCGCCTTCACCAGGAACCGCGAGGCCTTCGGGCAGTCGATCGCGAAGTTCCAGGTCACGAAGCACAAGCTCGCCGACATGGCGACCGAGCTCGAGGCGGCGCGGCAGCTCACGTACCACGCGCTGCGGTTACACGCGGCGGGAGAGTGGGCGCTGGCGCAGACGGCGATGGCGAAGAAGTACGCCACCGAGATGTGCTGCAAGCTGGCCGACATGTCGCTGCAGCTGCACGGCGGCGCGGGCTACATGATGGAGTACGACATTCAGCGGCACTGGCGCGACGCGCGGCTGGGGCCCATCGGCGGCGGCACCAGCGAGATCATGAACGAGATCATCGCCAAGCAGCTCGGCCTGTGACCGAAACGAAAAACCCTCTCCCTGCGTGAGCGGGGAGAGGGCAGGGTGAGGGGCGGTCGCTCTTCAGCGCGCGAAACTCAGAAGCGCGACTGCAACACCAGGTTGAAGCCGAGCTGGTTGGGCTGCTGGAACACCGGCTGGCTGATGAAGTCGATCGAGTCGCGGAAGGTCACGCGGTTGTCGTCGCGGTTGTAGAAGACCTCACCGAGCGCAGCGAAGTAGTCGCTGATGTCGAGCTTGAAGGTGCCCTTGATCGAGAAGATGGGCACCGGGTCGTAGCCCTGGGGCAGGGTCGACGGATCGTTCACGTTGCGGAACACCTGGGTGCGGGTGCCGAGCAGGCCGGGGGGCGGGTTGTTGCCGCCGGCCTCGAGGCTGGGGCTGGTGCGCGAGGCGGGCGACTGCAGACCGGCCACCAGGCCGAGCGTGAGGTGCTGCGCGGGGAAGAACTTGTCGCCGCCGATGGCGAACCACAGCTCGGGGGTCACCTTCTCGCCGTTGGAGAAGTCGGTGAAGGGGATCACGCCGGGCACATCGAACTGAATGAACGACAGGGTGCGCATCAGGCCGATGCCGTAGAAGCGCCAGAAGTCGTACTTGAAGCGCGCCTGCAGGGCGATCGCCGAGGCCGGCTGCAGCCGCGTGGCGGCGAACTTGTCGGGGTTGGCGAGGGTCTGGCCGAGCACGCTGCCTTCGATCGACAGCTGGTACGAGAAGCCGCCCGGGTACTTCTCGGGGGTGAAGAACTTCACCGTGATGTCGGGGTCGTTCTTGTAGAGCCGCAGATCGAGCGACGGGAGAATGGTGTCCGAGAAGAAGCTCAGCTGCATCGAGCCACCCAGCGCGTTGACCGGGGCGCGCACGCCGAGGCTGGCCAGCGAGGGGATGATGCCGCGCGTGAAGTAGCCGCCGTTGGCCTCGAGGCGCAGCCGGTTGGGCACCAGGTCGATGCCGCCGCCGAAGAGCACGCCGTACTGGCGCTCCTGCACGTTGAGCAGGCCGTTGAGCAGCAGGCCGGTCTTCGCGCCGACGAAGGCGTACCAGCGCTCGCGCGTCACCTGCAGCTTGGCGCCCGGCACGGCCACCGGACGACCGGTCGACGAGAGGCCGCCGCCCTGGTTGTAGGTGAACGCCGAGTCGCCGGCCCACGACACCTTCCACGCGTAGCCGAGGCGGAACCGATCGGCCGACACCGGGAAGCCGGTGAACGACACGTCTTCCTTCGCGCCCCAGCCCGCCGGCCGGTAGTTCAACTTCACGAAGCTCGCGTTGTCGAAGAGCGTGATCGCGCCGTTCGGGTTCGCGTAGACGTTGATGTTGAGCGCCGCCTCGGCATCGAAGCCCTCGAAGAAGCTGGGGCTCTTCTTGTAGAGAGAGATGTTCGAGAGGGTCTCGAAGCCGGTGAAGCGCGTGTTGAAGTTGTCGTAGAACTGGGTGTTCTGCCGCGCGGCGCCGAAGCCGGTGCCGGGCTCACTGGGCGTCGTCTCGCCCGGCTTGACGAACACGTTCGAGTTCGCGACGGCGAACACCACGCGCGTATCGATGAAGTCCCCGGCCCACGCCGCGCCCGCTACCGTCGCCGCGAGGGCGACACACTTAGAAGACAGCTTCACTGGTCTCTCCTGCCGTTCTCGAAAAAAGGAACTTCGTTACTGGCAACGCTGAATGGGCTTCGGGCACTCGAGGCCGGGCCCCGGGTAGCAACACAGATCGTCGGCGGCGCGCGGCACGACCACCCACCGCGGGCGAGCCGGCTGCACGTGGCGCAGGTGACCGATGACGTCGAACTCCGAGCCCTTGAGGTTCTTGCACTGCTGCGCGCGCTCGGCGTCTTCGTCGTTCTCGTCGCAGTCGGGGTTCAGCTCGGGCACCGCGTCCTTGGTGATGAGGTTGATGCGGGTGCGGGCGTTGATGCCCACCGAGCAGGTGGCCTGCGCGTCGATGGCCTGGAAGGCGACCGAGGTCTCGGTGCCGGTGAACGTGTAGCGGATCACCTGGTCGGCGGCGAGCTGGGTGGTCGCGCCGAGGGCCGTCACGCCGTCCGGGCCGGTGCGGTAGCGGGCGGGGCGATCGCAGGTGATGGCGACCTCCTGCCCGGCGCCGTAGCCGGCGACCGCCACCGACGGGTTCGAGACCACGCCGGCGTCGACGCCACCGTCGGGCTCGGGCTGCACGGCGAGCTTCGCCACCGCGATCTGCGTGCGCAGCGAGAGCTGGTCGTCGAGGCCCAGCCGCGCGGGCCCGGGCAGCGTCATCTCGACCACGTACTGGCCGAAGCCCTTGAAGGTCGATTCTTCGCTGCAGATCACCCCGGCCTGATCACCGAGGCCGATGACGCAGTTCTGGTTGCACTCTCGCTCGACGCGATCGACCTCGGGCTCCGGCGCGTCGAAGCTGCAGGTCGACCACTGCCAGTCGGCGTTGGCCGGCTTGGTCTCGCAGAAGAAGGGCACCGAGCCATTGGCGTTGAAGTCGCAGTTGACGAACTTCTGGGGGAAGCGGATGCGGCGCAGGCGCACCAGGCCCGACTCGAGGCTCTCCATCTTCATGTTGCGGCGGTTGTGGCCGCACAGCGCGTCGGTGAGGAAGGGCACGGCCGCGTTGTCCTGGCCGCAGGTGCGCATGTTGATGTCGTAGGGCTTGGCGTACTGCAGCCACTTGTTCCACTGATCCTGCGGCAGGCGGCGCACGCGCTCGGCGGTGGTCCACGCGGGGAACACCATCTGCGTGGTGCTGGTGAACTCCTGCACCGAGCCCGACAGCGTGAAGAGCAGGTCGCCCTCGTCGAGCCCGTCGGGGAAGTTGTAGTTGTAGATGAACATCGACGCGTAGGTGCCGGGCAGGTAGCCGAAGCAATCGCTGCGCTTGCGGCAGCTCTTGCCGGAGATGGGGCACACGCCCATGCCGCCGTCGAGGTTGTCTTCACGGCCGCCGTCGGCCGCGTCGAGCAGGCACTGCTCCACCGGCTCGGGGGTGCGCACCGAGTTGCCGAGCCGATCGCTGAGCTGCTCGCGCAGGCGGCAGGCCGAGATGTCGGTGACGAAGAAGCCCGACGGGTCGAGGCCGGTCACCACCATCAGCGCGTCGCGGCCGTTGCGTGACGGGTCGTCGGCGCAGGTCTGCTTGAGCACCTCGCCGGCGGTGGGGTCCTTGCCGACGACCACGAACTCGCCGACGAAGGGCGAGCTGCGGTTGTCGAGCTCGGACGGCTGCTGCAGCGACTGCAGCGTCTGGTCGGCGAAGTAGATGACGGGCGAGGCGCCGGCCGCGAAGGTGCGCTTGACGACCTCCGGCGGGAGCTGATCGGACGGCGCCATGCCGCCGTCGAACACGTACTTCGGGGGCGCGTCTTCGACCCACACGCGCACCTCGCCGTAGGGGTGCAGCGCCTTGACGGTGGTCTCGACCAGGCCGGCGCTGGCGCCCGTCCAGCGAGACCGCAGATCGCTGGGCAGATCGCCGGGCACCACGCGGAAGCTGACCGTGTTGCTGAAGTCGGTGACCGGCTGGCCATCGAGGCCGATGGCGGTGGCCTTGATGTCGAACTCCACCTCGCCGCGGGGAATGATGTAGCGGCAGGCCCTGGTGCCCTTCACGTTCTCAGGCACCGGGTCGGGCGCGTAGGTGGCGAGGCACGACGAGACGACGCCCAGCGCGGGGCGGGCGTTGCCGTTGCGCTCGAACACGCCGAGCACTTCCACCTTGAAGCTGGTGAGGTTGTTGGGGGCGGGCGCCTCGTCGACACACGAGACGAGCGCGAACGACAAACCAATGGCCAGTGCGTGACGCATCACTTGACCCTCCGGGCGATGCGGCCGTCTTCGGCGCCGACGGCGATGGGGAGCTCGGTCGGGTTCTCACAGAAGTTCCGCACCGCGCGCGTCACGTTGCCGCAGATGGGATCTTTGGAGAGCGCCTGCCGACAGGTGCAGCGACCGAGGTTGGGGCCGTCGGGCAGCACGGCCGCGCAGTCGCGGATCTGGGCGTTGAAGTCGCCGCCGTTCGCGCAGGCCGCCTGATCGAGGTTGAAGACGTCCTGGCAGGTGCAGGGCCCGCGCTCGGCGCGCAGCGCGTCGCGGAAGGCGGTGGCCTGGTTGCAGAACGAGATCTCCTGAGTGTCGACGGTCCACTTGCTGGGGTTCTCGGGGTCGCGCGCGCCGCAGGGCTGGCCCTTGGCGCCGATCAGGTTGCCCTTGTCGTCGGTGCGGCCCGAGAGCACCTCGTCGCAGGTGCAGAAGTTCTGCATGTAGCCGACGAGCGAGTCACGCAGCGGAATGCCGGTCTCGATGCGGGTGGTGTTGCGCTTGAGCACCAGGAAGCCCGAGCCGCCGCGCGCGATGTAGTCGTTGACCGCCACGCGGTACGTCTCGTTGGTCTTCAGCGGGTTGCCGTTGATGGTGATGTTGGTGCCGGTGTGCGCCCAGCAGCGGCCGCCGGTGGTCGAGGTGGTGTCTTCGAGGCACTGCCACGGCGCGCGGCCCTCGCGGTTGTCGGTGGGGCACTCGCTGGCGTCACCGTTCTTGTCGCAGGGAATGCGGAGTCGGTTGAGCTGGCTCTGCGCGCAGTCCATCGTGAAGCGCGCGCCGGAGATCTGCGCCTGCGCGCCGCAGCCACGCTCGGACGAGCGGTCGGCGATGAAGTCGAACATCTCCTGCATTTCGCTGCCGGAGAGGAACATCACGTTCACCGTGTTCTCGAAGGGGAACACGTTGAACATCGCCTCCTGGGTGAGCGGGCCGGCGTAGAGGTTGTCGCGAATGCCCAGCGAGTTGGTGACGGCCACCTCGGCCTCGACGCCCTGGCGGCGGCGCATCGAGTCGGCGGCGATGTTGCCCAGCGGGCTGTCGCCACCGGTCGAGTTGTTGCGGCGCGCGATGTCTCGCGGCGCGAAGGCGAACAACGAGGTGAGGTTCAGCTTCACGTCGAGATCGGTGAGGTACGGCTGGAGCAGCTGCGTGGTGTTGCGATCTTCGAATTCTTTGCACTGCGCGATGCCGGCCACGACGCGCGGGTCGCTCATGAACTCGTTGGGGCCCCAGAACTGCGAGCGGTAGAGATCGTGCAGGCCCTCGTTGCACCACACCGAGTCGATGGGGAAGACCTTGAAGTCGAAGGTGGCGATCTCCCCGCCTTCGTAGGCGCTCTCGCCTTCCTGCGGCATCTGCACCACCGCGTCGATGCGGTTGACGTACTTCGAGAAGGCGCCGCCGTGGCTGAGGATCACGTGGCGGCCCGACGGGTCGGTGAGGATCTGCGGCGGGTTGAGCACGATGTGGAGGTGCCCACCGAGGATGGCGTCGATGCCTTCCACCCCGGGGATCATCACCCGCACCACCGACTTCGGGTCGTCGTCACCGCCGAAGCGCTCGAGCACCTTCCACGGCGACGACTCGCGCTCGACGAACTGCTTGGCGAGGCTCCATTCGTAGAAGGCCTCGTAGCCCTGCACCAGGTCCTGGTCTTCGGTGAGGCCGGCGTGGCTGGTGATGACGATCAGATCGACCGCCGAGCGGAGGAACTGCACGTACCCGCGCACCACCTCGTTCTGCTCGAGCGGGATGGCCTGCAGCGAGTTGCCCTGCTCGATGATCGAGTTGAGCGAACCGAAGTTGCCCAGGCCGATCACCCCGACGCGCAGGCCGCCGATGTTCTTGATCATGTACGGCTGCGTGTAGAACGTCGTCGCGTTGCTGCCCGACTGGTACGGGTCTTCCCACTGGTAGTTGGCGATGAGGATCGGGAAGCGCGCCGCATCGCGGGCCTGCTTGGTGAAGTTGGCCGCGCCGGCGTCGAACTCGTGGTTGCCGATCACCGCCGCGTCGACGCCGATCAGCGAGAGGAACTTGTATTCGACCTCCCCGAGGTTGAGGTTGAAGATCGGCGCGCCCTGGAACGAGTCGCCCGAGTCGAGGTGCAGCACGCGATCGGCGCGCGAGCGCTCGCGGGCGATCAACGCGGCCATGCGCGTCGCGCCGCCGAACGGGCCCGCCTCGGGGATGAGGCCGAGGTCGGTGTCGGTCTTCAGCGGGTTGAAGTCGTAGGGCAACAACCGCGAGTGGATGTCCGACGTGTGCAGCAACGTCAGGCGCACCTGCTGGCCCTTCAAGTTGATGTCGTAGCCCTCGAGCGTCGGCAGACACGACGTCTGCACCATCGCGGCCGCGATGAAGGCAGCGAGCATGGAGAACTTGAGAGCAGCGCGGGCGAGCGAGCGGAGGGGACGACGGAGATTCATCTCGGGCTCGGGTGCGGGTTGATCGGCCTGGGTTTTACGACTGCGGCCACATACGCGCCCACGCGCCTCTGGTAAAGCGGCGAAGAGATGCGACACGCCCCGGTGACCGAGCTCGATGTCGTGGAAGACTTCACCGCCACGGGCCGCTGCGATGAGGGCTTCCTCCACGTGCGGCGCCTGCGGGTGCGGAACAAGCGCGCCGACGGCTCGCACTCGGCCATCTACCGGGTGGACGTGGTCGATCGCCCCCGCCTCGACGCGGTGGCGGTGCTGGTGTGGCGGCGGGGCGAAGGCGGCCTCGAGTTCCTCACCCGGCAGAACCTCCGCCCGGCGGCGCACTTTCGAAAAGACAAGGTGCCGAACGTGCCCGACGGCCGGACCCATTTGTTTTGTGAAGAGATCGTCGCCGGCCTGCTCGAGGAGAACGATCGCGGTGAGCCCGGACTGCGGGCGCGCGCGGCCGCCGAGGTGCTCGAGGAGGTGGGCTACGTCGTCGAGCCCGAACGCGTCTCGTTGCTGGGGCCGCCGTTCTTCGTCGCCCCGGGCATCATCAGCGAGAAGATCTTCCTCACCGCGGTCGAGGTGACGGGGCTGACCGCGCAGGAACCCGAAGGTGACGGCAGCCCGCTGGAAGAGGGTGGGGCGCCCCAATGGCGGACGCTCGCCTCACTGCAGGGCGCGCTGGCCGACGGCACGATTCAAGACGCCAAGACCGAGCTGGCGCTCAGTCGCTTCCTCGCCGCCGCGGCTTCTTCGCGGGACGCTTCTTCGACTTCGGCGCCGCCTTCTTCGCGCGGCGCGTGGTCGGCGTCTTCTTGATCGCCCGCTTCTTCTTGACCGCCGGCTTCAGGGCGTGGCCTTCGAGCGGCGTCGCCTCGTCGTCACGCGCGTAGTCGCCGAGCTGAAAGGCGGCTTCCCCGCGGGCGTTGAGCGCCCACGGCCGCTCGAGGGTGGCGTGCACCTTCCACTCGAGGGGGAAGCGCTTCACGTTCGACAGAAACGACAACGCCTGCACCACGTCGCCCAGCAGCCCACCCGGCGGCCGGAAGTCGCGCTGCTTCGCGTCGCGCGGCACCAGCAGCGAGAACTTCACCGTCTCGCCCGGCGCGTAGTCGCGCTCACCGGACAGCTCGACCTGCACGTCGTACACCTTGTCGTTGCGGTAGCTGAGCTGCAGACCGCGCTGGCCGGGCTGGAGGCCCACCGCGCGCTGCCGCGCCGTCAGCCCCACCACCAGGCGCCGCGCGTGCACGGGCTCGGCCAGCACCAGCCGCAGCGTGCCGGTGACCGCTTCCCCCGGCGCGACCACGAGCCGATCGAGCGCCACGTGCACCGACCCCGCCGCCAACCCCAACGCCTCGAGGATCATCAGTGCGCGGCCGCCTTACCCTGGGGCTTCGCGTTCCAGACCCGGGTGCAGAGAATGAGGCCGATGATCGCCACCGGCACCATCGCGGTCGGCCAGCTGATCCAGTTCGCCGCCGACTTCGCCAGCTCGCCCTGCGGCAGCACGCGCCCGACGATCAACGACTGCAGGCCGGTGCCCAGGTACACGAAGCCGTCGATGATGCCGACCGCCACGCCGGTGTTCTTCTTGCCGCCGAAGTCAGCCGACGCGGTGCCCGACAACATGCCGTGCACGCCGACGTAGTTGAGCGCCATGAACACCAGCACCCAGCCCACCCACGCCTGCTCGAGGAAGAAGAACATGCCGATCGCGCCGGCGGTGATGCCCGCGTAGAGCACCGAGGCGACCGGGCCGCGCCGCGAGTGGAAGACGCGGTCGCTGATGATGCCGGCGAACATGCCGCCCACGATGCCGAACACGCACAGCAGCAGGCCCCAGTTCTTCGACACGAAGTCGTCCTGCAGCGACACCGCCTTCGCGAACTTCGGGTACCAGCTCATCACCCCGTTGCGCAGGAAGCCGGTGCAGAACTCGATGAGCACGATGGTCATGATCACCGGGTTCTTCACCATCTTGAGGAACACCTGCGACGCGGTGGGCTCGGGGCCGTCGTTCTTCTCGCCCGACGACGCGTCGCCCACGTCGAAGTCGGCGTGTCCCGCATCGACCGGCGAGTCGCGCACCAGGAAGATGTCGGCCGCGAAGGCGGCGATCAGCACCACCGCCGGAATGAAGAACACCAGCCACGGAGCCTCGGGTGAGGCCTTCACGATCATCCGGCTCCAGTCGTAGCCGAAGTAGATGCCCAGGCTGATCAAGATGCCGAAGATGCCGCCCTGCAGTCCGCGCTCGCGCACGTGGAACCAGGCCGCGTTGACCTTGACGATCGACACCGCGCCGAAGCTCTGGAAGTACATGTTGAGGCCGTAGAGCACCGACAGCCACAGCACGAGCCCGCCCGGCGGCACGAAGTTCTGCCCGACCACCGCGTACACCAGCCCGCCCATCAACAGGTTCGAGGCCGCCGAGCCGATCGCCGAGAGGAGGATCGTCAGCCGCCCGCCGAGTCGATCGGTCAGCGGTCCGTTGACCAGGAACGAGACGCCGTACACCCACGCGCCGACCGCGAAGATCGTCCCGAAGGCGGCGTTGTCGAGCACCTTGATGGCGCTGGTGGCCTCGTTGATGTTGTACCGGCCGAAGTAGAGGAAGGCGTACGTCAACCCGAGCGGAAACCAGTTCCAGAACCGGCGCTTCTTGAACGCTTCGGAGTGGCCCAGCTCGACCTTCGGCAACCGCCACAGCACGATCGCGATCGCTCCGAGCAACAGGACGATCGGGAGCAGGTTCGACAACCACGCCGGCATGGTGAGCCTCCGGGCGCGCGGACTCCCACACACCTCGCCGAACGTCAACGCGAACGCGAGGTTGGGTGGCGTGTCACATGGATGTCACATATGCTTCGAGCGTGCCTGACGCGGGGTCCCCCGAACTCTTCGACACGAAGGTCGAAGTCCACGATCGAAAACAGTTCGAGCTGAAGCTGGAGTACCAACCCAGCGGCACCGACTCCGAGTCAGAGTACCTCGTCGAGACGCTCCTCTTCCTTCCGCGCAGCCTCAACATCGACGCGCAGACCTGGAGCCGCGAGCAGTTCTACGCCGATCTTCACAACTACGTGCGGCTCAAGACCCCGGTGCTCTCGTTCGAGGAGATCTGCACCGGCGCGCACTCGCCGCTGGTGCAGCTCGAGGAGCGGCTCCCGCTGGGCCTGATGGGGCCGGCCAGCGAGGTGGTCTACGACGCGAAGATGCTGGCCTGCGTGTTCCGCGGGGCGCTGCGCCGCTTCGCGCGGGGCATGAAGAAGGAATGTGCGCACCTGCTGGTGGGCGCCGACGCCGAGCGCTGCGCGCCGCCCGAGACGCCGGCCCAGCTGCGGGAGCTCTCGCGCAAGTCGATCGCCGCCACCCAGGACATCTTGCGGCGCTACCGCACCTGCTTCGCGCAGCTCGGCGCCAAGTACCCGCTGGGCGAGAAGGCCGAGGCCGCGCTGCGCCTGGTCGACGAGTACATGAGCCTGACGGTGGAGCAGTTCTTCCGCCGCATCGTGGTGCAGATGGAAGAGATGCCGCGCTCGGGCATCTACACCGAGCTGCGCCGCGAGCTGATGGACGTGGTGATCGCCGACGAGAGCTACCGCAAGGTGCGCAACATGCCCTCGGTGCTCGCCGCCGACGGCGACAACGAGGAGTACTCGCACCGCGTCGGCTTCCTGAAGAAGTTCTGCATGAACATCCTCTTCCTGCGGGTGCAGCGCAGCTCGACGCGCAAGCGCTGGGAAGAGGTGCTCTTCGCCATCGCCGCCGGCGGCTCGATGGCCTTCGCGCTGGGGGTCGGCCTGTTCGCCCAGTCGCGCTACCCACAGGCGTCCTTCAACTTCTTCGTGCTCGCCGTCGTCGGCTACATGTTCAAGGACCGCATGAAGGAAGGGCTGCGGCGCGTGCTGGCCAACTACGCCGGCAAGTTCCTCTACGAGCGCACCACCCGCATCGTCGACCCGGTGACCCAGGACGACGTCGGCGTGTGCCACGAGAAGATCGACTACGACGACGCGGTGCGGGTGCCGCCCGACATCGCGCGGCTGCGGGCCAAGGACGATCTGATCACCGTCGCGCAGGGCGAGCTGTCGGAGACGGTGATCCGCTACCGCAAGAAGATCACCCTCGAGTCCGAGATGTTGCCGCGGATCGCCGACGGCATCGTGTCCGGCGTCACCGACATCATCCGCCTCAACGTCGATCGCCTGCTGCACGACATGGACGATCCCGAATACGCGCTCGACTACGTCGATCTCGAAGACTTCTCGGTCGGCAAGCTGCAGATGGCCAAGAGCTACCGCGTCGACGTCGCCTTCCGCTTCATGGTCGACGACGGCCGCCACCAGCGCACCACGGTGCGCATCGTGCGGCTGGTGCTCGATCGCAACGGCATCAAGCGCATGAGCGAGCTGGTGCCCGAGACGGTGATCACCGAATCGGTCCCTTCCACCCCACGCCCCACCGCGGCGCCCGCGCGGCCCGTGACGCAATAAGTCACGAGTTTTGGAAGGGAAACCGCGGGGAAAAGTGGTGTAGAGCGCGCGTCTCTCATGAGCGACTACCTCCACCGCGTGGCGATCGACTGGCACCAGACGCTCGATCAGATCCTCGCGCTCGCTTCGAAGTCTGGCCCGCAGGGGCTGCTGGTGTTCGACCTCGACTCGACCGTGTTCGACAACCGACCCCGTCAGGCGCGCATCGTGCGCGAGTTCGGCAAGGCGAAGGGCCTCGCCGGGCTCACCCAGTGTCAGCCGTGGCACTTCACCAGCGGGTGGGATCTCCGCGGCGCCACCCGGGCGTGCGGCATCTCGGCCGCTGACTCCGAGGCCATGTACCCGGAGCTGAAGGCCTTCTGGCAGGAGCGCTTCTTCACCTCCGAGTACTGCCGCGAAGACATCGAGGTGGTGGGTGCGCCGCGCTATCTGCACGCGCTCGACTACGTGAAGGCCCGCGTCATCTACGTCACCGGTCGCCACGAGGCGATGCGTGAAGGCACCGAGGCTTGCCTCGAGCGCTGCCGCATGCCGATGCCCAGCAAGGGCGGTCACGTGCAGCTGCTGATGAAGCCGCTGCTCCCCGACAGCGACGACGAGTACAAGCGCCAGGCGCACGCGCAGCTGCGGCAGATGGGCACCGTGCTCGCGGCCTTCGACAACGAGCCGATGCACATCAACGACTACGCGACGAAGTTCGAGACCGCGATCCCCGTGCACCTGGCGACCGATCACTCGGGCCGCGACGTGCAACTGCACCCGCGCTGCGTCTCGATCCCTCACTTCGCGTACTGACCGGCTTTCCGTGGCGCGCCCCCAGCCCATTGTTAGAAGCGCGCCCACTCTTCAACGACCGCAAGGAGTCACCGTGGCCAGCACTCAACAGATGCTGACGATGTACCGGAAGATGCTGCTCGCCCGCCGCTTCGAGGAGAAGGCGGGCCAGGCGTATGGCCTCAAGAAGATCCAGGGTTTCTGCCACCTCTACATCGGCCAGGAGGCCGTGGTGGTGGGCGTCAACGAAGCGCTGCGCGAGAGCGACTGGGTGATGACCGGTTACCGCGATCACGTGCACCCGCTGGTGCGCGGCGCCGACGCCGGCATGCTGATGGCCGAGCTCTACGGGCGCGACGGCGGCTACTCGAAGGGGAAGGGCGGCTCGATGCACTTCTTCGACATCGAGCACGGCTTCTACGGCGGCTACGGCATCGTCGGCGGGCAGATCCCGCTGGCGGCGGGCATGGCCTTCGCCTCGAAGTACCGCAACGAAGATCGCGTGACGGTGTGCAGCTTCGGCGACGCCGCGGCCAACCAGGGCGCGATGCACGAGACCTTCAACATGGCGGTGAAGTGGAAGCTGCCGGTGCTCTACATCGTCGAGCAGAACAAGTACGGCATGGGCACCGACATCGCCCGCGTCTCGTCGGTCCCCGACATTCACAAGCGCGCCCCGGGTTGGGACATGCGCGGTGAGGCTGTCGACGGCATGGACGTGATGGCCGTGTACGAGAAGGCGAAGGAGCTGGTGGAGTGGATCCGCGCCGGCAACGGCCCGGTGCTCCTCGAGGCGTACACCTACCGGTTCCGCGGGCACTCGATGTCCGACGCGGCGACCTATCGCACCAAGGACGAGGTCGAGCAGGAGAAGCAGCGCGACCCGATCTTGAAGCTGCGCAAGCAGCTCCTCGACAAGAAGGCCGCCACCGAGGCGGAGCTCGACGCGATCGACGACGAAGAGAAGGCGGTGGTCGAGAAGGCGCTGGCCTTCGCCGACGCCTCGCCGCTGCCGCCTGATTCCGACATCTGGACCCACGGGCTCGTCGAAGAGGGCGAGGCCGATGTGAAGCCGCGCGAGCGGGTGCTCGGCGCGACCGACGTGAAGTGGCCCGCGTTCCCCACCGACTTCAAGGTGACCTGGGATCTCGAGCCGAAGGGGCCTCCTGCGACGCCCTCCACCGCGAAGAAGGGAGCGGCCTGAGTCATGGCTGAGCTTGCGTACCGTGAAGCGTTGAACCAGGCCCTCGCCGAAGAGATGGCCCGCGATCCCCGCGTGTTCCTGATGGGCGAAGAGGTCGCCCGCTACGACGGCGCCTACAAGGTGTCGAAGGGGCTGCTCGACAAGTTCGGCAGCGCCCGTGTGGTGGACGCGCCGATCTCCGAGTTGGGCTTCGGTGGTCTGGGCGTCGGCGCGGCGATGGCCGGCCTGCGCCCGGTGATCGAGATGATGACCTGGAACTTCGCGATCCTCGCGATGGATCAGATCGTCAACAGCGCCGCCAAGCTGCGCCACATGTCGGGCGGTCAGCTGCGCTGCCCGATCGTCTTCCGCGGCCCCAACGGCGCTGGTGGCCGCCTGAGCTCGCAGCACAGCCAGGCGCTTGAGGCGAACTACGCTCACTTCCCCGGCCTCAAGGTGATCGCCCCTGGCACGCCGGCCGACGCGAAGGGCCTGCTCAAGGCCGCCATTCGTGACGAGAACCCGGTCATCTTCATGGAAGCCGAGCTGCTGTACGGGCTCAAGGGCGAGGTGCCCGACGGCGAGCTGGTGATCCCCATCGGCAAAGCCGACGTGAAGCGCGAAGGCAGCGACGTCACCATCATCACCTGGTCGCGCATGCTCACCGCGTGTGTGTTGCCGGCCGCCGAGCAGCTCGCCGCCGCGGGCATCAACGCCGAGGTGATCGACCTGCGCACCATCAAGCCGATGGACGAAGAGGCCGTCGCCGCGTCGGTGAAGAAGACCAACCGCGTGGTGATCGTCGAGGAAGGCTGGGGCTACGCCGGCTTCGGCGCGCACGTGGCCGACTTCATCCACCGCGAGTGCTTCGACGATCTCGACGCCCCCGTCGCGCGCGTCACCGGCCTCGACGTCAACATGGCCTACGCCGAGAACCTCGAGCGCCTGATTCAGCCGTCGGTGCCCCGCATCGTCGAGGCCGTGAACCAGGTCCTGTACCGCTGATTCTCTTCCCAGCTTCCGTTTCGAAAGACGCACATGCCCATCGCGATTCAGCTGCCGGCGCTCTCTCCCACCATGTCCGAGGGGCGCATCACCAAGTGGCTCAAGAAGGAAGGCGACAAGGTCAACTCGGGTGACGGTATCGCCGAGTGCGAGACCGACAAGTCGAACCTCGAGATCGAAGCGACCGACGCCGGCACGCTGCTGAAGATCGTCGTGCCCGCGGGCAGCACCACGCCCGTCGGTGGGGTGATCGGGTGGATCGGCAAGCCCGGCGAGGCGATCCCCGAGACGCCGGCTCCCGCGGCGGCGGCCCCTGCGGCGGCGCCTGCTCCGGTCGCGGCGGCGCCGAAGCCGGCCGCTGCGCCCGCGCCTGTGGCGGCGGTGGTGCCCCCGAAGCCGAAGCCCGTGGTGGCCGCGGCGCCGGTGGCGTCGGGCGAGCGCCTGCGCGTGTCACCGCTGGCCCGCAAGATGGCCGAGACGCAGGGCATCGATCTGGCGAGCGTGCCCGGCTCGGGCCCCAACGGCCGCATCGTCAAGCGTGACGTCGAGCAGGCGATGTCGGCCCCGGCGGCGAAGGGCGCGACGATCTTCCGCGCGGCGCCGGGCGTGCGACTGGCCCCCGAGAACCTGCCCGTCACCACCATGCGCAAGGTGATCGCGCAGCGGCTGACCGAGGTGAAGCCGGGCGTGCCGCACTTCTACCTGACCATCGACGTCGAGATGGACGCGGCGCTGAAGATCCGCGACGAGGCGAAGGCGCAGGACCTCAAGGTCTCGGTCAACGACATCATCGTGAAGGCCACGGCCATCGCGGTGCGCAAGTTCCCGCGGATCAACCAGGTGTTCGCCGGCGATCACATTCAGCAGCTGCGCACCGTCGACGTGGGCGTGGCGGTGGCGATCGAAGACGGGCTGATCACTCCAATCATCAAGGACGCCGATCAGAAGGGCCTCGCGGAGATCGCCGCCGAAGTGCGTGAGCTGGCCGATCGCGCGAAGAAGAAGCAGCTCAAGCCCGAGGAATACACCGGCGGTTCGATCACCGTGTCGAACCTCGGCATGTTCGGCATCGACAGCTTCATCGCGGTGATCAACCCGCCGCAGGCCGCGATCCTCGCGGTGGGCCGGGTCGAGCCGAAGGTCGTGGTGCGCAACGACGCGATGGTGATTCGCCAGATGATGTCGATCACCTTGTCCGGCGATCACCGCGTGATCGACGGCGCGGTCGGCGCGCAGTACCTGCAGGAACTCCGCGCGCTGCTCGAGCACCCGCTGCGTCTGGTGTTCTAAGGTCGCAGGCATGTCGCTGCGACAGGTCGCGCTGCTCTTCGGCTTGCTGTCCCAGGCGTGCGCGACCCCTTCCGCTTCACAGGGGGGCGCGCGCTTCGAGCCCGTGGGGCCGGTGCGCCTGTCGCTCCCGCCCGAGGCGCTGTTCGCGGTGTGCTGGCCGCAAGACGCGCTCGCCGCGCAGCGGGTGGTGTTGACCTTCCTCGAGGGCGAAGTGGTGTTCGAGGCGCGGGAAGGCGCGTCGAACTCCACCGGTCGCTGCCTGCGCGAGATCGCCAGCACCGTGGTGTGGCCCCAGCGGCCGACCACGCTCGAGGTCGCGCCGCCGGTGCAGCCGATCGACGGCTGGGCGGCGCTGGCGTGGGTGAAGCTGCTCTCGTCGTCGCGCTTCGGCCCGGAGCGCGGCGTCGTCGATCCCGCTCCGCTGGTCGCGGCGTGCGTCACCCGGGCCGGCCCTCTGCGGCCCTCGACGCGCTTCGTGGTGCGCCACACCCCCGGCTTCGAGGTGCGGCCGCTGCCGTCGGCGGTCGCCGACTCCGAGCGCTGCGTCGAGGCGGTGCTGAGCGCCACGGCCTGGCCTTCCAGCCGCGAGCTCTTCTTCGAGTTCTCGTCGGCCGCTCACGCACCTCCGGCCGAGGGGGACGTGAGCGCCTACGTGGTGCCGCCCGGCAGCAGCACCGGGCTGGCGCTCGACCCCACGCTGGTGAAGGACGTGGTGCGCCTGGCCGGCCCGAAGGTGAGCGCCTGTTGGGACGCGGCCCTGGTGCGCCGCACGTCGATCGGGGGAGGGCGCACGTTCCGCTTTCGCGTCGACGATGCGGGCGCGGTGACGCACGCCTGGGTCGCCAGCACGATGAGCGAGGGTCCGACCGCCGCCGACCTGCTGCTCGATCGCTGTCTGCGCGACACGCTCCGCGGTCTGCACTTCCCACCGCAGGCGGGCGACGGCGTCTACACCTGGGTCTTCGCCACGCGCGGCTGAGTCAGCTCTTCGCGAAGCGTTGCAGCACGACCAACTGCTGCGGCTCGAGGCGCATGAACTGCAACCCCGTGCCCTTGTTTCCTTCGGTGATCACCCGCCGCACCTGCGCCTGAAACGACACCGGGCCGCTGGGGAACTCGATCTTCACCGTGGTCAGCGAGTCCTTCGAGAGCGTGATGCCTTCGATGAAGAGCCCGCCCACCGAGAGATCGGTGCAGTGCCCACGCACGGGACCACGTGGACCTTCAGCGCTGGCGGGGAAGCGGCACGGAAAGCGAGGGAACTGACGACGTTCTTCGAAGCCCATCGGCCGTCTTCTAACGACGGGCGTTGGTGGGAAGCACGCCTGTCTCGGTCACCACGTAGTCCACGCGCACGTCGTGGGCCTCGACGGGCAGGTCGGTGACGACGTTGCAGTCGAAGGTGACTCCGATGCACTTCGCGTTCGGGCCGCGGTGCGCGAGCGTGCTGTCGTAGTAGCCGCCGCCCCGGCCGAGCCGCCGCCCGTCGCGCGCGAAGGCCACGCCCGGTACGAGGAAGACGTCGATGTCGGCGATCGCCCGCTGCGGCGCGAACGAGGGGGGCTCGCGCAACCCGAAGGGGCCACGCGCCCAGGTGTCGCCCACCACGTGGAAGGTGAGCACGCGGGTGCCCTTCACCACGCGCGGGTACACGCAGGTCACCCCGCGGCTGCTGAGCTCGGCGATGAAGTCGGCCAGCGGCACCTCGAACGGCTGGGCGTCGTAGACCGCCACGGCCCGAACGATCTGATCGCTGAAGAGTGGAGAGGCGGCGAGGTGTCGCTGCACCTCGCCGCCCCACCGCTGCACTGCTTCGGGACTCAGCGCGCGCCGCCGGGACTCTGCTTCGTCCCGGAGCGCCGCCTTGTCCGATAAAACGTTCCCCGCCATGAGCCGTGTGTCTCGACCTGGGCTGAACCTGAACGGTTCAGGTGGGAGCCATCTGCCTTCTTTCGGCGTCTCTCTCTCTTGCGAGGAGAGCTTGCACCCAGTTGGACGAGACAACCCCCGTTGGTTTTGTATCGGTTCGAGCGTCAGTCGAGCATCACGCACCCCGCAGGGAACAGCCTGTGAGAAGTCCTTTCGAGGCGCTGATCATAAGGACCCGCCCGCACGTTTCAAGGTGCTAACTTGCCTTCGCGGATGAAGAGCTTGCTGGTCGCACTGGCGATGGTCCCTTGTGTCGCGGTTGCCGCCACGCCCCCCCTCACCGGGCTGTACGCCGTCGGCGAGCTGGGCCTCGTCGAGTTCTCGATGGCCGACGGGAAGATCGTCGGAAAGCTGCGGTCTTCCGCGCAGTGTGTCTTCGCCCCCGACACGCAGGTGGTGTCCGGCACCTTCGAGGGCAACGTCTTCATCGGCACGGTGACGCTCTGCCAGGACGGCGCGAGCTGCCCTGCCCAGAAGACCTACCCGATGATGGGGGTCCACCACGGAGACTCGGTCGCCGCGTGGATCCACCTCGAGGCCGGCTGCACCAGCCCCGCGCTCGAAGAGAAGAAGCTCGTCTTCCGCCCGGCGACCGTCGAGGAGAAGAAGACGGTGGTGGGCGACAGCTCGGCCGCGGCGATCGCCCAGAAGCAGAATCGCGGAGACCCGACGGCCCAGGCGGCCGAGGCGATCCTCGAGGGCAACCGGCTGATGCAGGACCAGAAGATCAGCCAGGCCCGCGAGAAGTTCCGCCAGGCAATGGAGAGCGACGACAGCCGCTGGGAAGGGTTCCTCGGCTACGGCGTGACCGAGGTGAAGCTGGGCCGAGCGGCGCGCTCGCTCGAGCACTTCGACAAGGCGCTGACCATCGCCCAGGCCCACCGGGCCACCCCCGCGCAGCTCGCACAGATTCACTACAACCGCGCCTGCGCGCAGGTGGCGATGGCCGACAACAAGGGCGCGGTGAGCTCGCTGCGCGCGGCGATCAAGATCGGCGGCGCCTCGCTCTTCGCCGACGATCTCACCACCGACCCCGACCTCAACGGGCTGCGCAACGACCTGGACTTCAAGCGCCTGGTCGCCGACGCGCTGGTGCAGAGCAAGAAGAAGCCCAGGTGACTTGTGGGCATGGAGAATTACGAGGTTCTCCGGTTGCTGGGCAAAGGCGGCATGGCCGAGGTGTTCCGCGTGCGCGCGGTCGCCGGTCGCTACGCGGGGCGCGAGCTGGCGCTCAAGCGGCTGCTGCCCGCGCTGCGCAAGGATGAAGAGGCGGTGCGGCTGTTCACCGCCGAGGCCGAGCTCTCGCGCCATCTCCATCACGCCAACATCGTGCAGGTGCTCGACGTCGGCAGCGACGCCGACGACATCTACATGGTGATGGACTTCATCGACGGCCGCGACGTGGCGCAGATCATCAAGCGCTGCCGGCAGAAGAAGGTGCCGTGGCCGATCGACTTCGCGCTCTACCTCTCGAAGGTGCTGCTCGAGGCGCTCGACTACGCCCACCACGCGAAGGGGCCGACGGGCAAGCCGCTGGGCATCGTGCACTGCGACGTCTCGCCGTCGAACTTCTTCGTGTCGCGCACCGGTGAGCTGGTGCTGGGTGACTTCGGCGTCGCGCGCTCGCTGATCGAGGTAGGGCCCGATCAGGTGATGGGCAAGCCGTACTACCTCTCGCCCGAGGCGGTGGCCGGGCACCTCACCGCGTCGATCGATCTCTGGGCAGTGGGGGTGACGCTCTACGAGCTGCTGACGCTGCAGCGGCCCTTCGTGGGGAAGACCTCGCAGGAAGTGTTCGCCGCGATCCGCTCGTCGAACTACGTGCCGGTGCGCAGCCTGCGGCCGGAGGTGCCGCCGATCGTCGAGGGGCTGATCGCCCGCGCCTTCGACATCGACCCCGCGATGCGGTTCCAGAGCGCGAAGGAGTTCGCCGACGAGATCGCGCCGCTCTACGACGAGCGGGTGGGCACGCCGCTGGCGATCTCCGCGGTGGTGCGCGGGCTGTTCGGCACCACCGACTGAGCGCCGGCCTTCACTCCGCGCGGTTCTTCGGGACCAGCTCGGTGAGCGCCTGCACCACCGTGTCCACCTCGGCCTCGGTGGTCGTCGCGCCGATCGAGAACCGCAGCGAGCCGTGCGCCTGCGCCGAGGTGCGCCCCATCGCCAACAACACGTGTGACGGCGACAGCGAGCCCGACGCGCAGGCCGCGCCGGTCGACACGCAGATGCCGGCCAGATCGAGGGCGATCAAGAGTGCCTCGCCGTCGGTGTCGGGGAACCACAGGTTGCTGGTGTTGCCCACGCGCGGCGCGGTGCCGTTGCGCTCGACGCCGGGCAGGGCGGCGAAGACCGCGGCCTCGAACCGATCGCGCAGCGCCGTCACCCGCGCCGTCACCGCGGCCTGGGTCGCCACCGCGTGCTCGAGCGCCAGCGCCATCGCCTCGGCCATCGCCACCGCCTGGGTGCCACCGCGGCGGCCGTTCTCCTGGTGGCCCGGCGTCACGCCCGCCACGTCGACGCCGCGGCGGTTGAAGAGCACGCCCACCCCGGCCGGCCCGCCCAGCTTGTGCGCCGAGAGCGAGAGGAGATCGGCCGGCACCTCACGCAGCGACGCCGGCAGGCGCCCGAAGGCCTGCACCGCGTCGGTGTGAAAGACGACCTTCCGCTCCGCGCACACCCGGGCCAGCCGAGGCGCGGGCTGCACCACGCCCGTCTCGTTGTTGACCCACATCACCGAGCACAGCGCGGTCTGCGCGGTGAGGGCGTCGATCAGCGCCTGCTCGGGCACGGCGCCGTCGGCCCCCGGCGCGACGCGGATCACCTCGGCGCCTTCCTGCTCGAGCTGCTTGACCGCGCCCAGCACGCAGGGGTGCTCGACGGCGGTGGTGACTACGCGGGTCTTCGATCGATCCTTCCTCGCGCGGAAGGCGCCGAGCACCGCGATCGCCGCGGCCTCGCTGCCCGAGCCGGTGAAGATGATCTCCCGCGGCGTGCACCCGAGGATCTTCGCCACCCGCTCGCGCGCCTGATCGAGGTGACGGCGCGCCTGCCGCCCCGCCTGGTGCACGCTCGACGGGTTGCCCGCGGCGTCGGCGAACGCGGTCGCCAGGTGCCGCGAGATCTCAGGCAGGAGCGGCGCCCCGGCGTTGTGATCCCAGTAGATCACGCCTCGTCGGACAGCAGCGACACGCCGCGCTCGCTCTCGACGCCGAAGGCCTCTTTGAAGCGCCGCACCACGTCGCGCTTGAAGGCCTCACGCTGCGACTTCTTGCCGGCCAGCGGGAGCCGCGCGCCGGCCATGCTCCCGTGCCCACCGGCCGAACCACCCAGCGGCGCGCACGTCTCGCGGATCAGCCGGCCCGCGTTCATGCGTTTGTCGCTGACGCGCAGCGAGAGGTAGAGCTGGCTGCGGTAGCTGCCGAAGGCGAGCGACCACTTCGGCCCCTCGATGAACGACAGGCGCTCGGCGACCTCGGCCACCATGTCGGGCGAATACACATCGCCCAGATCGGTGATCACCGCCTCGGTGTAGAGCCGGGCCTTCTCGATCGCCGCGTGGTACAGGCGGAAGTAGCGCACCGGCAGCTCGGGGTGCTCGATGTGCGAGAGCAGCTCGCGATCGATGCGCGGGAAGAGCCACAGGTAGCAGTCGACGTCGTGGTTCTGCGTCTGGCGCCCGAGGTCGCGGGTGTCGGCCTTGATGCCGTAATACAGCGCGGTCGACAGCTCGGGTCGCGGGTCGATGCGCGCCGCCCGCACGTACTCGGTGAGCATCGTCGAGGTGGCGCCGTACACGTTGCCCAGATCGGCGAAGGGCGTGGCCACCGTGTCGTCACGCAGCGGGTGGTGATCGATCACGATGTCGGCCTTGAGCGAGCCGGGAAGGGCGTGGTTGCCGACGGTCTGCTGCGTGTCCACCAGCGCGAAGGTGTCGTAGGCGTCGAAGTCGATCTCGTCGACGTGCTTGATGGGGATCTTCAGCGTCTTGACGAACGCCGCGTTCTCCGCGCGCCCGATGATGCCGCCGTACGAGAGCTCGGCCGGCACGCCCACCCGCTCCGAGAGCACGGTGGCCAGCGCCCACGCCGAGGCGATCGAATCGGGGTCGGGGTTGTCGTGGGTCATCACGAGCGCGCGGCGGCGCCCGCGGAACAGCTTGGTCAGCCGGTCGACCTTTCCCTTCGCGGAAAGGCTGGCGACAGCGAGGGGGGCAGCCGCGGTCGCCACGTCGTCACCGATAGAACCGCGACAGGTCCTTGAAGTACTTGAGCCCGTTGTCGAGCGAGTTCTCCATGGAGTCCATCATCAGGTTCGAGAAGGTGGTGAAGCTCGAGCGGAAGGTCTCGTAGTACTTCGACCGATCGACCGAGACGATCACCACCGGCAGGAAGCCGTTCCGCATGAGGATGAAGTTGGTCAGCATGCGACCGACCTTTCCGCTCGTGTCGGTGAACGGGAAGATCTTGATGAACTCGTGCTGCACGCGCGCGGCCTGCAGGAGCGGGTGGAACTCGCGGAACTCCGACGAGGCGGTCCAGTCGAGGAGCTTCTCGAGCATCGGCTGCACCTTCGCCGGCTGCGCGATCTCGTGGAGGTACGTCTTGTGGAGCGGGATGTCTTTGCGGAACCCGGCCTTCTCGCGTTCCTTGCTCAGCTCCTTCTCGGTGCGCTCGCGGCGCTCGGCCTGGGCGCGCGCCTGCTGCGCCTCGGGCGTGTTGCCCGAGAGGAGATCGTGCACCCGCCGCACGAAGGTCATGGTGATCGCGCCGTGCTTCTTCGAGGTCTTCGCCTCTTCGCGAATGAAGTCGACCGCGGCCTTGTGGTTGCGGATCTCCCAGACGATCGGCAGCAGCGACGCCTCGGCCACCACCGCGCCCGGGTGCAGCGCCGCTGTCAGTTCCTGCGGCGAGTAGATGGATCCTTCCAGGGCACAATCGTGGTGCACCCAGGCCATCTCCAGCTTGTCCAGGAAGTCCTGCACCTCGGGGCGCTTGAGCTGAAGCACGTCCCGCAGCTTCTTGGTCTTCTCTTCGATCGACTGAAACCGCTCTTTCACGGTCGCGGACCTTAGTCGAGCCCGCCTGATTGCGCCATCGAGAAGGGCTTAAGTCGATGATCCGGCTGGGGAATTTGGCACTCGGCGAAGCATGGGAATCGAACCCACCGACCGACGCTCGCGCGCCAGCCCAACGGTTTTGAAGACCGCGCCGGTCACCAGAGCCGGCCGCTTCGCCACGTTCGTTCGTAGCTCAATCGAGGCCGCGATCGTACAGCTCGTCTTCGTCGAGGCCCAGCAGGTGCCCCACCTCGTGCAGCACGGTGATGCGGATCTCCTCGTGCAGCTCTTCGCGGGTGCGGGCGAAGCGCTCGAGGTTCTTCTGGAACAGCGTGATGCGCACCGTCTCGTGGTGGCTGGCCTGGGTGTCGAGCCGCTCGTCGAGCGGCGTGCCGGCGAACACCCCGAGGATGGTGGGCGACAACCCTTCGCGGATCTCGTCGTCGCTGGGGATCGGCTCGACGTTGATCAAAGCGTTGGCGAGGTGGGGCCGGGCGTGGGCGGGCAGGGCGGCGATCGCCGCGTCGACGGCGGCGTCGAACTCCTGCGCCGAGACGTGCACCGGCGGGGGGAACTCCTCGGGCTCGAGGGTGCGCGCCTTGAGGAACCACGGCTCGGGGTCTTCCCCACGACGCTCGGCGAGCAGCCCGAGGTAGTGAAAGGACCACGGCTCTTCGGGGTACTCGCGCGCCAGTTGCTCGAACGACTTCTTCGCTTCGGGGAAGCGCCCCATCTCGAAGAGGGTGATCGCCCGCTCGAGCTGCGCCTCGCCGTGCTCCGGGTCGAGGTGGAGCACCTTGGCGAAGGCGTCGAGCGCGTCTTCGAACTCGCCGAGCTGGTTGAAGGCGATGCCGCGCAGCAGCTCGAGCTCGATCGACAGCGCCTCGTCGCGGCGGGCGACCGGGTCGGCGCGATCCAGCAGGGCCAGGCCCTCTTCGATGCGCTCGCGATCGTCGCCGGGGAGCCGGATCTTCACGTCGGCCGCCGCCAGCAGCCCGGTGGTGTGCTTCGGCGCGCGCTTCAGCAGCCGCTCGAAGACCTCGTCGGCCGCCTCGTAGTCACCCAGCTCGCCCAGCGCGAGGCCCTTGATCTCGAGGGCGTCGACGTCGTCGGGCGCCAGCGCCAGCGCCTGGTCGGCCAGGGCGTTGGCGTCATCCAGTTCGCCTTCTTCCAGGGCCTGTTCGGCCATCTCCAGCGCCTGTTCGAGCGAGAGCGACATGGGCAGGCCTCATACCAGCCCGGGCCCAACCGTGTTATTCGCTCGCGGCCATGACGTCGGAATCGGGGAGGCCCGTCATCAGCATTCTGGTCGTCGACGACGACGAGGCGACGCTCAACCTGCTGGGCACCTTTCTGCGCCGCAATGGCTACCGCGTGCTGCTGGCCTCCAACCCGGTCCGCGGGCTCGACCTGCTCGCCACCGAAGACGTGAAGCTGGTGATCACCGACCTGATGATGCCCCACGTCGACGGCATCGCCTTCACCCAGCAGGTCCACGCGCTCGAGAAGTACAAGAACGTGCCGGTCATCATGATGACCGCCTTCGGCAACGACGCGACGCTCGACGCCGGCATGCGCAAGGGGGTGGCCCTCACCCTCAGCAAGCCGCTCGAGCTGTCCAAGCTGCTGGATCTCGTCGGGTTCGCCACGGCCTCGCCGCCGAGTTGAGCCGCCCCCGTTGACAATTCGCCGCCGCTCCTTAATTTGGCGCTCGCCTGACTCGAGTGCTAACGCGCGGGTCTGCGAAAGTCTTAATTCTTCTCGGAGGTTACAAAATGGCAGCTAAGGAAATCTTCTTCCACCAGGGTGCGCGCGAGGCGATCTTGCGCGGGGTTCGCGTTCTCGCTGACGCGGTTGCCGTGACGCTCGGGCCCAAGGGCCGCAACGTGGTCATCGAGAAGTCGTTCGGCTCGCCGACGATCACCAAGGACGGCGTGACCGTCGCCAAGGAGATCGAGCTGGAGAACAAGTTCGAGAACATGGGCGCGCAGATGGTGAAGGAGGTCGCCTCGAAGACCTCCGACATCGCCGGTGACGGCACCACCACCGCGACCGTGCTCGCCCGCGCGATCTACGAAGAGGGCCTCAAGCTGGTGGCCGCCGGTCACAACCCGATGGACCTCAAGCGCGGCATCGACAAGGCCGTCGAGACGGTGATCGGCGAGGTCAAGAAGCTCAGCAAGCCGGTCGACGGCAAGAAGGGCATCGCGCAGGTCGGCACCATCTCCGCCAACGGCGACGAGACGATCGGCAACATCATCGCCGAGGCGATGGACAAGGTCGGCAAGGAAGGCGTGATCACCGTCGAGGACAGCAAGGGCCTCGAGACCGAGCTCGACGTGGTCGAAGGCATGCAGTTCGACCGCGGCTACGTCTCGCCGTACTTCGTCACCAACCGCGAGCGCATGCTGGTCGAGCTCGACGATCCCTTCATCCTGATCTCCGAGAAGAAGATCAGCGCCATGGCCGACCTCATCCCGCTCCTCGAGCAGGTGGCGCGCGCCGGCAAGCCGATGCTGATCATCGCCGAAGAGGTCGAGGGCGAGGCGCTCGCGACGCTGGTGGTGAACAAGCTGCGTGGCGTGCTGAACATCGCGGCCGTCAAGGCCCCGGGCTTCGGTGATCGCCGCAAGGACATGCTCAAGGACATCGCGACCCTCACCGGCGGCACGGTGGTCAGCGAAGATCTGGGCATCAAGTTCGAGACGCTCCAGCTCACCGACCTCGGCCGGGCGAAGAAGATCACCATCGACAAGGACAACACCACCATCGTCGACGGCGCCGGCAAGAAGGCCGACATCGACGCCCGCATCAAGCAGATGCGCGCGCAGATCGGCGAGACCACGTCCGACTACGACAAGGAGAAGCTCCAGGAGCGTCTCGCGAAGATGGTCGGCGGCGTGGCGGTGATCCACGTGGGCGCGGCCACCGAGACCGAGCTCAAGGAGAAGAAGGCGCGCGTGGAAGACGCGATGCACGCGACCCGCGCGGCCGTCGAAGAGGGCATCGTGCCCGGCGGCGGCGTGGCCCTCATCCGCGCGCTCAACGCCCTCGAGGCGATGAAGCTGGGCGGCGAGCAGGACTTCGGCGTCGAGATCATCAAGAAGGCCATCACCCAGCCGCTGTGGAAGATCGCGCAGAACGCGGGCCACGAGGGCGCGGTGGTGATCAACAAGGTGCGCGATGGCCAGGGCGGCTTCGGCTTCAACGCGCGGTCCGAGAAGTACGAGGACCTGCTCGCGGCCGGCGTGATCGACCCCGCGAAGGTGACCCGCTGCGCGCTGCAGAACGCGGCGTCGGTGGCCTCGCTGCTGCTGACCACCGAGGCGATGGTGGCCGACAAGCCCGCGAAGAAGAAGTCGGGCAAGGGCGGCGGCATGCCGGACTACGGCGGCGGCGACGACATGGACATGTGAGTCACTGACTCGCACGTCGCAACACCTGGCGCCTCGCTCCCTTCACGGGGGCGGGGCGTTGGTGTTTTCGGCCGACGACTCGAACTGCAGCGGGTACGTCACCAGCGTCTCCCCGCCGCGCGGCACCTCGAAGCGCATCGACTTGAAGACGTTGCGCACGCAGCCTTCCATCACCACGTGGCCGATGCCCCCGTCGGGGATGTCGACGTCGCTCACCTTCGCGCGCGCCCGGCCGGGGATCTCGGTGATGCGGAACTGCACCCGCAGCTTGCCGCCCAGCTTCGGGGCGGCCTCGAGCCAGTCTTCGTAGCACTCGCGGATCTCCGGCAGCTTCTCCTGCACCGCGCCCTTGATGCCGTCGCGGGAGATCGCGTGCAGCACGCCGCCGTCGAGCGGCTCGACGTCGTCGCGATCGAGGCCCAGCGCCGCGAGGTGCGCGTCGTCGGGCTCGGCGTCGAGCTCTCCCGGCTCGGCGGGCGTTGGCGGCGGCGCCGCGGGGCTCGGCGCGGCGACCGGGCGGGGCGGCTCGACGGGCGCGGGCGGTGGCGGCTCCGCGCGCGGGAGCCGCGGCGCGGGGACCGTCGTGGTGGGGCGGGGCGCGTCAGGGACCTCGGTGGGCAGCGGTGCACTGGGCCACAGGGCATAGGCGAACGCCGCGAAGAGGATCAGGAGCAGGGCGGAAGCGAGCCAGCGCATGGCCCCGTTCTACATGGGGTCGACGAATCGACGGAGTCGCGTTAGGTCAGCGCCCCCATGAAGAACCTCCTCCTCGCGCTCTCGTCGACGGTCCTCTTCTTCTCGTGCGGTGCTCCCGGCGACCCCGAGCTCACCTGCGACGCGGCCCCCGCGGCGGCGACGCTCAGCACCAACGTGCAGGCCGTGATCGAGGCCAAGTGCTCGAAGGCCTGCCACCTCGCGGGCGACACCTACGGCGACTACACGACCGCCGCGAAGACCGGCGAAGTGGTGGGCAAGCTCTCGCTGTACGCCGGCACCAACAAGACGATGAAGGTCGTCGACCCGAAGAACCTCGCCAACAGCTCGCTGTGGCTCAAGGTGCTCGGCGGCGCGGGCAAGGGCCGCACCGGCCCCAACGGTGAGAACGTGTTCGGCGCGATGCCCAACGACGGCACCTCGCTGTCGGCCGAGCAGAAGAAGATCCTGAAGGACTGGATCTGCAGCGGCGCGAAGTAACGCCTCAGGCGGGGCGCTTGCGTCCCGCCAGTTGGGGGCTCCGCCGCATGTCGGGCGTGGCGGTGGGGAACTCGACGAACTCGCACATCTCGCACAGCCGGCTGTAGATGCGATCGCCCACGCGGTCGCACAGCAGCTTCGAGTCTTTGCCCGCCTCGAGCACCGTCTCGGTGCCGAAGTAGCCGCGCTGGGCGCGCTCCTCGGGCGGCTTGAGCGAGTAGTTGGTGGCGAACAGCGTCACCTTGCCGGCGTTGTAGCGGCGGGCGATCAGCTCATCGAGCGTCTCGAGCTCGAACTGGCTGCCGCGTCCCTTTCCCAGCTCGTCGATCGCCAGCACGTCGACCTGCGAGAGCGGGCCGATGATCTCCCCTCCCGACTTGCCGTCCTGAAACCCGCGGCGGATCTGCGAGTAGAGCAGCGAGATCTCCACGTACGAGACCTTCACCCCCAGCTCGACCGCGAGGTGCTTGAGCGTCGCCGACAGCAGGTGCGTCTTGCCGGTGCCCACGGGGCCGCTGAGCACGAAGCCGCGCAGCGCCGGCCAGCGGAACGAGAACTCCTTCACCACCTGCAGCGCGCGGTGCTGTTCGGCGTTCGACGGCTTGTATGACTCGAACGACGCCTGGGCCTGCACCGCGGGGAGCCTCGCCGAGTTGAACAGCTGCACCCGCTGCTGGAGCTTCGCGCGGGGGCAGGGCGCGACCACCTCGTAGTCACGGCCGTTCTGCCGGGTGGTGGTGCGCATCAGCCCGGTGCCGCCGCAGTCGGGGCACTCCGAGAGGGGCAGGGTGAGCTTCGCCGAGGCGTAGTCGCCGACCCGCTCGAAGGTGATGCCGCCTGCGTCGGTCGCGTTCGCCACGAAAGAGCTCCTCACCAGAATGCGGGCATCGCCCACGCCTGCCGCACCAGCGCGGCGCGATGAAACCGCAACGACTCACGCTTCGTGGCCGCCGACATCGCCCCGGCCTTCTCCACCAGCCGCCGGGCCTCGCGCAAGAGCGGCGTACGGCGCTCGGCCGGCAGCGCGCGCGCCAGCAGCAGGAGCGCCAGCGTCTCCTGTCGATCGCTGGCGGCGAAGTCTTCGGGCACCGGCAGCCGGCGCACCCAGGGCGGCACGTGGGGCTTCGTCGCCTTCTCGAGGGCCGCCACCAGCTTGCGGTGTCGCAGCACGTGAAAGGGCTCGTCGCTCGCCTCGGCCTTGCTCGTGCGGCCGGCGGTCTTGTTCACGAACTTGGCGATCTCCGCGTCGACCTGCCGCTTGCACGCCTTGAGCGAGCGCAAGTGCCCTTCACCCTCCGCGGCGTCCCACAGGGCCGCCTCAGCGGCCTTGCGCATGCCCCGGGCGATCACCTCGAAGGGCACGTCGGCGCTGGCCCACGCGTCGACGAGGTCCAGATCGACCGCCGAGAGGCTCACGCCGTGGCCGCGGTAGGCGACGAAGAGGTCCTGGACCCGCTCGTGGAAGGTGGCGCTGTCAGGGAGAAGACTCATGAACGTCGAATCGCCTGTACTGCGTTCTTGACAGTTGCGGAGCGCGATCGATAAAAGCCGCCGCACTTCGCGTCCTTAGCTCAGCGGTAGAGCACCACCTTGACACGGTGGGGGTCGCTGGTTCGAGACCAGCAGGACGCACTCGAAGGCCCCCGGGAAACCGGGGGCCTTTTTTCGTTTCAGCGCCTCATCACCGAGTAAGGACCCGACCATGGCTCAAGTCACGATCACGCTGCCCGACGGCTCGAAGAAGGAAGCCGAGGCCGGCATCTCCATCGCGGATTTCGTCAAGACCAGCATCGGCCCCGGGCTCGCCAAGGCGGCCGTCTTCGCGCGGCTCAACGGGCAAGACGTCGACCTCGCCCGCACCATCGACGCCGACGCGTCGCTGCAGATCTTCACCTCGAAGAACCCCGAGGCCCTCGAGGTCACTCGCCACGACGCCGCGCACATCGTCGCCGACGCCGTGCAGCAGCTCTTCCCCGGCACGCAGGTCACCATCGGCCCGGTGATCGAAGAGGGCTTCTATTACGACTTCTACCGCGAGAAGGACGGCAAGCCCGTCGCGTTCTCGCCCGAAGATCTCGAGCTCATCGAGAAGCGCGCCAACGAGATCGTCGCCAAAGACGTGCCCTTCAAGCGCACCGAGATCTCCTCGGACGACGCGGTGAAGCTGTTCGAGGGCAAGGGCGAGAAGTTCAAGGTCGAGATCGTTCACGACATCGTCGCCAAGGGCGCGAAGACCCTCACCCTCTACACTCACGGTGACTGGGTCGACTTCTGCCTCGGGCCCCACGGTCCGTCGACGGGCAAGGTCGGGGTGATCAAGCTCCTCTCGGCGTCGGGCGCGTACTGGCGCGCGGACCAGAGCAAGGAACAGCTGCAGCGCATCTACGGCATCTCGTTCTTCGACAAGAAGGGCCTCGAGGCGTGGACCAGGCAGCGCGAGGAGGCCGCCAAGCGCGACCACCGCCGCCTCGGCCGCGAGCTCGATCTCTTCCACTTCCACCCGTACTCGCCGGGCGCCGCCTTCTGGACCCCGAAGGGCACGCTGCTCTACCAGACGCTCTCCGACTGGATGCGCCGCCTCACCCGCGAAGACGGCTACGTGGAGATCAAGACGCCGTTGCTCTTCAACAAGGGCCTGTGGATGAAGAGCGGCCACTGGGACAAGTACAAGGAGAACATGTTCCTCGTGCAGGACAGCGACTCGGGCGAGCTCGACTTCTCGCTCAAGCCGATGAACTGCCCGTCGCACCACGTGTACTTCTCGTTCGGCAAGCACAGCTACCGCGAGCTGCCGCTGCGCCTGCACACGCAAGACGTGCTGCACCGCAACGAGGCCGCCGGCGCGCTCGGTGGCCTGACCCGCGTGCGCCAGTTCGCGCAAGACGACGCGCACATCTACTGCCGCGAAGATCAGATCGCCGACGAGGTGTTCCGCTTCGTGAAGCTGCTCGATCGCGTCTACAACGCGGTGGGCCTCAAGTACGAAGCCAAGCTCTCGACGCGCCCCGAGAAGCGCCTGGGCACCGACGAGCTGTGGGACCGTGCCGAAGGGGCGCTCAAGGACACGCTCGAGAAGATGAAGGTCGCCTACGAGCTCAAGCCCGGCGACGGCGCCTTCTACGGCCCGAAGATCGACTTCGTGGTGTCCGACTCCATCGGCCGCAAGTGGCAGCTTGGCACCATGCAGCTCGACTACATCGCCGCCGAGCGCTTCGACCTCGGCTACATCGGAGACGACAACAAGGAACACCGGCCCGTCGTGCTCCACCGCGCGATCTTCGGCAGCTTCGAGCGCTTCATCGCCATCCTCATCGAGCACTTCGGCGGCATCTTCCCCGCGTGGCTCGCCCCCACGCAGGCGGTGGTGGTCACCGTCGCCGATCGCCAGGCCGAGCACGCGAAGAAGGTCGTCGCCCAGCTCAACGCGAAGGGCTTCCGCGTGGAGTTCGACGATCGCGGCATGTCGATGCAGAAGAAGATCCGCGAGGCGGAGATCGGCAAGGTGCCCTTCATCCTGGTGATCGGTGATCGCGAGGTCGAAGCTGACGGCCTGGCTCCGCGCCGGCACGGGGGCGAAGATCTCAAGACCATGTCGATCGCCGCCTTCGCCGAAGTGCTGGCGAAGGAAGCCGCCATTCCTTGACCGGATGGGGGCCCATCATTACGGTCCCCACCGGTTGATTTTGAAGTCAACGCAGCACGAACCGAACGAACACAAGCGAGGCAACCATGGCCGTGAAGGACATTCTGGAGACCGAGATCCCCAACCGTCTGACCGCGAAGCCGGAGATCGGCAAGGACATCGGCGCCGTCATCCACTTCAACATCACCGGTGATGGTGGTGGCGCGTGGACGCTCGACTGCACGAAGAGCGAAGGCTGGGTCAGCGCGGGCACCAACGGCGAATCGAAGATGACGATCACTGCCTCGGCCGCCGACTTCGAGAAGATCATCAGCAAGCAGCTCTCGGCGCAGACCGCCGCGATGACCGGCAAGCTGAAGTTCAAGCCGATGGACATGGGCCTGGCGATGAAGCTCGCCAAGCTGATGGGCTGAGCCTTCCGCACCCCGCAACACTCCCACGGCGCTGTCCCCACCTCGGGGCGGCGCCGTTTTTCATGGGACACCAATCTCCGGGGCGATCCGAAATAGTTTCGGATGCGGCTTGCAAGGTCCTGTATTTGTTCGGCCTCCATGTCGGTGATCCGAAATAGTTTCGGATCACCGGGGAGTTTTGGCTCGGAGCACTGCATGGCGCTGCCGTTGACTGGCGTGAAGGTCCTCGATCTCTCGCGGCTGCTGCCCGGCCCCTACGCCACCCTGGTGCTGGCCGATCTCGGCGCCACCGTGGACAAGGTCGAGGAGCCCGGCACCGGCGACTACACGCGCCACATGCCGCCGCTCAAGGACGACACCTCGGCGCTCTTTCTCGGGCTCAACCGTAACAAGCGCTCGCTGGAGCTCGACCTGAAGACGGCCGCAGGCGTGGCCACGCTCAAGGCGCTGGTGAAGCACTACGACGTGCTGATCGAGAGCTTCCGCCCCGGGGTGATGGCGCGGCTGGGCTGCTCGTACGAGGTGCTCGCGGCCGAGAACCCGCGGCTCATCTTCTGTTCGATCTCCGGCTACGGGCAGACCGGGCCCGATCGGCTCAAGGCGGGGCACGATCTCAACTACATCGCGCGGTCCGGAGCGCTCGCGTACGGCGGCGTCGACGGCGGCGCGCCCGCGTTTCCCGGCGTGCAGATGGCCGACATCGGAGGCGGCAGCCTCTTCGCGCTCGTCGGCATCCTCGCGGCGCTGCACGAGCGACATCAGACGGGCAAGGGTCGCTTCGTCGACGTGTCGATGACGGACGGGTCGATGGCGTTTCTCCACATGCACCTCGCGTCGCGGCTGGTGATGGGCGCCGAGGCCGGGCCGCTGATGCGTGGGCGCGAGGCGCTCAACGGCGGCTACGCCTGCTACGGGCTGTACCGCACGCAGGACGATCGCTGGCTGGCGGTGGGCTCGCTCGAGCCGAAGTTCTTTCAGGGCGTGTGCGCGGCGATCGGCCGGCCCGAGCTGCTCGAAGGCGCGTACGACACCGGCGAGGGTGGGCAGCGCACGCGGCGCGAGCTCGAGCAGGTGTTCGCCTCGCAGCCGCTGGCGCATTGGGTCGGGTTGTTCAGCCCGCTCGATCTGTGCGTCGAGCCGGTGCGCGAGGGGGACGAGGTGCTCGACGATCCCCAGCTTCAGGCGCGCGGGTTGTTCGAGAAGCAGGGCGACGTCGTGTGGCTCCGCACGCCCCTGCGCTTCGGAGACGTCCCGATTCGCCCCCCGCCGGCCATCGGCCAGCACACGCAGGAGATCCTGCGGGAGTGCGGTCTCGGCTAGGCTCCTGCGCTCCTCATGACGCACCTCCGGTTCGCCATCGCGCTCACCATCGGTCTGACCTTCCTGGTGTTCGCCTCGTGTGGCGGGGAGAACCTCGTCGCCCCCGCCGCTGAAAAGCGCGCCGACATGATGCAGTGTCGCGGGTTCGATCAGCTCATGCCGAACTTCCTCACGGCGATCAGCCAGGGGAAGACCGAGAACCTCAAGCGGCTGGTCGAGACGCAGCTGCTCAAGTCCGATCGCCCCGACGAGCCGCCGCCGGTCAATGAGGTGCTGCGGGCGATCTTCAAGACGCTCACCACCTTCGCGCTCAAGCCGAAGGAGCCGGGCGCCACGGGCAACGAGTTCTGCGCGCCGCAGATGTCACCGCCGCCGCTGTCGAGCGCGAACGAGCTCTGCGAAATCCGCCGGTCGTTGTTCTCGCTGGTGCACGAGGGCAAGGGCATCGACGCGATCAACCTCATCGAGCCGCAGTTGCTGACGATCCTCAGCTACGTCACCGGCGCGGGTTCCGACTGCAAGGGCCGGGCGCGATCGGCGCACTACGAGGTGGCTGGCCTCATCTCGAACTTCTGCGCGCAGAACGGCAACTGCCAGCTGACCGACGGCCTCGACATGGCGATCGCTTTCACCGACTACGTGAACACGCCCGATGGGAAGTTGATGGTGCAGCACCTCAACGCGCTGGCTGCCAAGCCGTCGCTGACCGCGATGCTGAACCCGCAGTCGCTAACCGAGGCCGACACCGTGACCATCGGCAAGATCCTGATCGGCGCGGTTCAGGGCGCGGACGCCACCGGACTGCGAAACGCCTTCAACATGTTGCCCGTGTCCGATGAGCTGAAGATGGATCTCCAGCCGGTCGTGGACGATCTCGTGAAGCTCCTCGGGCACCCGGAGATCATGACCCCGCTGCGCAGCTCGCTGAACTGCCTCACCATGCAGGACCGAAACTCCGACCTGGTGCGCATGATCTACCGGCTGGCGATCGAGGAGCAGTGCTCGGAGTTCGGCCTCACGCGCCTCACCAACGCCCTCCAGGGCCTGCAGGACGTGGACAAGCGGGGCTCGCTCATCTTCATCGCCAACGTGCTCGCGAAGTCGATCCGCGCCGACGAGCTGGCGGTCGATTCGACGGCGAAGGTCTGCAAGGAGGTCTTCGCGACGACCAAGGCCCCCGGTGAAGTGCGCACCAACGCCGAGCTGGCTTTGCCCGCCGCGGCCGACCTCGTTCGCGCGGGCGTGATCAACGAAGGTATCTGCGCTGCAGACACGCTGTTGTTCGGGTGCGCCGGCGGTCCTCAGCCCGCTTGTCGTTGACGCTCAGGGGTCGAGGCGCTGCTCGAGCAGGTCCTGCGTGCTGCGCGGAAGATCAGCCAGGAAGTCGAGCCCGGTCTGCTGCTCGATCGCCCGGGCCGTCACTTGCCACTGCCGCCAGCTCCCGCTGATCACCGCCGCGTTGGGGATGATCGCCGCGTAGATCTTCGTGGTGGTCGTCACCGACGTCGGGTTCGCCGGACCATCGAGCACCACCGCCACCTTGAACATCGCCGTGGGCACCGCGACGCCGGTCCCGATGGTATGCGGGCTCGCTCCGAAGATCGGCCCCGCGATGATCACCAGCCGCTTGCCCAGGTTCGCGAGCTGCCGCGACTCGTCTTCCAGATCGAGCCACGGCCCCGCGTTGCTGGCGTGCGTCTGCGGCACCACGTTGGTGAGGAAGAACGTCGCGTCGTTGTCGGCGTCGCTGAACGTGCGATCGGCGCTCGGGCAGAGGTGCCCGCGGTCGAACCCGCTGTTCCGGTAGTCGTCGTCACGGGCCTGCGGCGTGTTGATCGGCAGCAGCGGGTCGACCCGGAACGTCGTCGCGCGCGAGGCCGTCCCGAAGTCGGAGGCCTCGAGCTTCCAGCTGCTCCAGTTCGGCACCTTGCGGGTCGTGTCGTACGAGACGACGTACTGTGGCCGCACCAGCAGCCACCGCGTCGCCTGGCCCACGCCTGACGAGTCGGGGAGCCCCAGTGCCAGGTGCACGCTCACGTCGAGGCCCGTCACGCCGCCATCAGGGATCTCCACTGGCTCCAGCTCGACCGGCGCTGCGCGCGCACCGACCGTCACGTCGGACACCTGCAGCTCCATGCGGGGCGGCAGCGGCACCGCGCTCGCCGTCGTCACCACGTCGGTCACCATCGGCGTGTAGGTCGGCGTTCGATTGACGTTGCTGGTGATCGACAGGGAAGGCCCGGTCTCTTCGTTCGAGACGATCGCGACGTTGGGACCACACGCAGCGGCCAACAGGAGGGGGAGAGCCCGGTAGCGCACGGCCCCCGCCAGAGCAGCCCCCATGCCCGCTCCAAGTCACCGCACTCTCACCACCGAGGGAGGGTCACTTCCGGCCGAGGGGAACGAACTGACACAATCGCGACGTCCCATCGCCCACACCTCGCACCCGGGAGTCCTCATGCGCTTCATCGTCCTCGCGTCGCTCGTCATCTCTTCGCTCGGCTGGGCCCAGACCGAACCGAAGCCCGCCTCGAAGCAGCCGAAGCCGCAGACCGTCACCTTCGACTCCGACGACCTCATCGAGGGCGGTCTGGCGCGCGGCCTCGGGGAGATCTACCTGTTGCCGCCCAACCCCAAGTTCCCCTCGCTGATCCGCGTGCGGATGAACTTCGACGACAAGCTGCGCGAGAGTGTGCACGAAATGTGACACCCCCTCTCACTTTGTGGGACTGCAGAAACGTAACCTTGGGATTTGCGGATCAGTGGGGAGTGGTAGCATCCCCGCCGCACCAAAGGGCTCCCGCCGGAGGAAGCATGAAGAAGGCGCTGTGGTTGACGATCGCGATGTTGGCCATTCCTGCGTTCGCGCAGGACAAGGGCAACGTCAGCTACAAAAAGCAGACGGAGTACTCGTTCGAAGACGACACCATCGAAGGTGACTTGACGAAGCCCGACGGCGAGTACGTCGAGGCCCGCAAGAAGGTGAAGCACTCGAACCTGATCAAGATTCGCGAAGAGTTCAAAGACAAGGTCATGCAGTCCGTCGGCGAGCTCTAAGCCGCCTCATCGGGAACCTGGCGCGGCGCACGCTGTCTTCAGGTCCCGAAGCTCCTTTCTACCCGGAGGCCCCTCGTGGCTGTTCCTCTTACATTGAAGGTCTTCAAGGGCGACGAGCTCGTCGTCTCGAAGGACTACGACCGCGACATCATCAAGATCGGTCGCCTTTCTTCCGCGCACCTCTGTCTCGATGACGAGAAGGTCTCGCGCATCCACTCCGTCATCGAGGTCGCCCCCGACGGCAGCCTGTCGATCATCGACATGGGCAGCGTCGAAGGCACGTTCGTCAACGGCAAGCGCGTCAACAAGGGCGCCCTGCAGTTCGGCGACGAGGTGAAGGTCGGCAACACCACCATCAAGGTCGAGCAGGCCGGCGCCGCGCCGTCGGTCGCGCCGACCATCGCCCCCACCGTCGCGCCCGCCGAGCTGACCGCGCCGATGGTGCCGGTCGTCGCGGCGCCGGCCCCTGTCGCTGCCGCGCCTGCGCCCGTCGTGGTGCCGGTCGCCGTGCCCGTCGTGCAGCAGGCGGTGGTGCAGCAGGTCGTTCAGCAGGTGCCGATGCAGGCGCCCGCGCCGCAGCCGCCCCCCGCGCCCGTCGAAGCCGTGCAGGACGAGGCCACCGGCGCGGCCGTCCGTTCGCGTCCCCGTCGGCGCAAGGGCGCAGGCCCGCTGGGCGTCGAGCTCCGCTTCCTGTGGGGCGATCAGATGGTCGGCGAGTACTTCATGCACCCCGACGTCGAGCGCACCTTCCGCGTCGGCACCGTGAAGGGCGTCGACTTCGAGATGGGTGACTCGAAGTTCGGCGGGCCGATGTTCGAGCTCGTCAAGTTCGGCAAGGCCGGCGCCACGCTGCGCTTCACCTCGAAGATGAACGGTGAGCTGCAGCGCAAGTTCGGCGAAGAGACGATGACCCTCGACGAGGCGAAGAAGAAGGGCATCGCCTCGGCCGACGGCGACGCGCTCTCGCTGACCCTCCAGCACGAAGACTTCGCGTGGATCGACATCGGCGGCATCGTCGTCGAGGTCTTCTTCCAGCCGCAGCCCAAGGCCGTCTTCGTGCCGTTCGCCGAGTCGGTCGACTTCACCGTCCTCAACATCTTCCTGTTGATGTTCTTCATCGCGGCGCTCTTCGTGATCAGCGCGGCGAACCTGAACGCCGAGGGTGAGGCGTTCGACGACGAGCTCAACTCGAACTCCGCGCGCATCGCCAAGCTGCTGATCAAGCCGCCCGAGAAGAACCCCATTCTTCAGAAGTTCGAGAAGAAGAAGGACTCGGGCGAGATCGCGCAGAAGCACAAGGGCGACGAAGGCCAGATGGGCAAGAAAGACGCCCCCAAGCGCTCGGCCCACGCGGCCCCCAAGGGCGACCCGAACAACAAGGACCAGGCCCGGCTGCTTGTCGCCAAGGTGTTCGGCGGCAGCGGCGGCGGCATCTCGACCATCTTCGGCCACCAGGGCATCGGCGGTGAGCTCAAGAGCGCCATGGGCAACATGTTCGGCGCGGCGGCGGGCGACTCGGGCGGCTTCGGCGGCCTCGGGCTGCGCGGCTCGGGCTCCGGCGGTGGCGGCGTCGGCGACACCGTCGGCATCGGCGGCATCGGCACCAAGGGGCGCGGCGGCGGCACCGGCGGTTACGGCTCGGGCGTCGGCGTGCTCGGCGGGAAGAAAGACGTCGACATCGGCATCACCTCGTCGGAGCCGATGGTCATGGGCTCGCTCGACAAGGAGCTCATCCGCAAGGTCATTCACGCCAACCGCGGCCAGATCCGCTACTGCTACGAGAGCCAGCTCAACCGGTTCCCGAAGCTCAATGGCAAGGTGGCGGTGAAGTTCATCATCTCGCCCACCGGCTCGGTCTCGACGTCGTCGGTGGCGCAGACCACCGTCAACAACGCCGAGCTCGAAGCCTGCGTCGCCGGCCGCGTCCGCACGTGGATGTTCCCCAAGCCCAAGGGCGGCGGCGTGGTGATCGTCACGTACCCGTTCATCTTCGCGCAGTCGGGCGGGCAGGGCGGTTGACCTGCTGACCCCGTCGTGAAGTCCCGCGCCCCCGTTCCTTCACTGGACCGGGGGCGTGGTGTTTCTTGAACTTTCTCCTCACCACCGAAGCGGTGGGTTAGGGTTCGGCCCCGCATGAAGCGCCTGTCTACCGCCCTGAGTGTGTTGTTCGCCCTGACCTCGTCGTTGGCGCTCGCGCAGACCGCCGGCGGCAAGGTCGAAGACAAGAAGGCGGCGTCGTACAACGAGATCGAGCGCGGCTTCTTCTTCGAGGCGCGCGGCGGCTTCAGCGCGGTGATCAACCCGCCCGCGGCGTCGGGCTCGGCGTCGTACTTCTCGCCGGGTCAGGCCATCGGCATCGACATGGGCTTCGACATCGGCGAGCGCATCTCGCCGTCGCTCTTCTTCCTCGCCGCCTCGAACCGCATGGGCAGCGACTACACCGGCTTCAACACCACCGGCGCCGCCTCGGGCGACTTCAGCGCCATGACGCCCGGCGCGGCGGTCAAGGTGCGGCTGGTGGGCTTCGCCGATCAGCAGGAAGTGAAGCGCACGTGGATCTACCTGCGCGGCGGCGCGGGCGTGACCTTCTACAGCCCCGCGGCGCTGCTCCCGTCGATCGACGTGCTGGTCACCGCCGGCCCGGGCCTCGAGTACTACACCCGTCTCCGCCACCTGGTGATCGGCGTCGAGGCCAACTTCAACTTCCAGGCGCTCACCCAATCGGTCGGGTTCTCCACGCTGCTGACCGTGAAGTACGCCTTCCCGCTGTAAGGGCGGCGCGCTGCGCTTGACGCGGCGCCTGACAACCTGACAAGGCTTCTCGAGCGACGGCACTCCTGCCGTCGCTTTTCATTTTTACAGCGAGAGAAGCCAATGACTGACGAGAACAAGGCGAAGGGCCCCGGGCAGAACGGCCGGGGAGATCGCGGCGGATTTTCCTTCGACGATCGCGGTGGCGGTGGTGGCGGGCGGGGCCGTGGTGGTGATCGCGATGGGCGCGGTGGTGGACGTGGCGGCGGCCGTGATCGCCGTGATGGTCCCGGCGGAGGCGGTGCTTCCTACCGTGTCGTCAACGAGCTGAGCGCCCTCGAGAAGGCGCTGACCAAGGCCGACTTCGTCGCCATGAAGGAGCCGCTCAACGCCGTGCTCCGCGCGATGAAGCCCCTGCGCCTGAAGTCGATCGAGAACCTCGACCTCAACACCCGCGGTCGGTTGATCACCTCGCTCATGCGCGTGCAGCGCCTGCCGAAACCGGCTCCGTCGGAGGCCCCCGCGGCCGACGCGGCGCCCGCCGAAGCGCCGGCGGCTGACGCGGCCCCGGCGGCCGAAGGCGCCCCCGAGGCGGCGGCTCCTGAAGCGGCGGCGGCCCCGGCTGCTCCCGCGGCCCCCGCGGTCGACCCGAAGATCGCCGCGTACGGCGACGCGCAGTTCACCATCGGCCTCATCTGGTCGTCGGTGAACGACGCCGATCGTGCGCGCGCCGCGTTCGAGAACGCCGGCCGTCAGCCGACCGAGGCTGATCTCGCGGTGCCCGCGCAGGCCGCGGCGCCCGAGCGCACCGAGCGTCCCGCCCGGGGCGATCGCAAGGACCGTCCCCCCCGCGGCGACCGGAAGGACCGCCCCGAGCGTGGCGAGCGTCCCGCCCGCCCGGCGCGCCCTGAGCGCCCCGAGCCCTTCGTGTCGTCGGGCGACTGGCAGGTCGACGTGAAGACCCTCGAAACCGCCGGCCGCACCCGCGACGCCGCGCGCATCCACGAGAAGAACCAGTCGTTCGCCGACGCCTCGCGCCTCTTCGAGGCCGGCGGCGATCACAAGTCCGCGCTCCGCACGGCGGTGATGGCGAAGAACGACGAGGCCTTCGTGCGCCTGTCGGCCAAGCTCAAGCCCGAAGAGATCGTCGAGGCCCTCGAGCGCGCGTCGGCGTGGGAGAAGCTGATGGAGTTCCACGTGGCGAAGGGCGACTTCGAGTCGATCGCCAAGCTGTACGAGCGCGCCAACCAGTTCGACCAGGCCGGCCTGGCCTGGGAGCGCTCGGGCAAGCTCTCGCTCGCCCGCAAGGCGTACGAGCGCGCGAAGGACTTCGGCGGGGCGCACCGCGTGCGCGACCTCGAGGTGCAGAAGCTGATCGAGCGCGGTGATCGCCTCGGTGCGGCCACCCTGCAGGTCGGCGCCGGCAAGAAGGCCGAAGCGCTCGAGACCCTCAAGGCGCTGCCCGGCCCCAAGGCGTTCCACTTCATGGAGAAGCTCAAGATGAAGGCCGAAGCCGACGCCTTCGCCAAGGAAGAGCTCGCCAAGGCCGAAGCGGCGAACAACCCGGTCCAGCGCGCGCGCTGGCTCGAGCTGCTCGGCCGTCAGCAGGAAGCGGCCGACGTGTACCTGGCCGCCGATCGCAAGGACAAGGCGGCGTTCGTGTTCGAGGCGATGGGCGAGCTGAAGAAGGCCGCCGAGCTCCTCGAGGCCGCCGGTCAGCTCGACAAGGCGCAGGCGCTCTTCACCCGCGCGGGTGACACCGCCAACGCCGATCGCGTCAAGGCGCTGCCCCGCCCGGAGCCCAAGCCGAAGTCGGCCGCCGCCGCCGCGGAAGAGGCCGAAGCCGAAGGTCAGATGCCGCCTCCGTCGGCGCCGACCACCGGTGGCAGCACGCCGACCGCGACCGCCTGAAAACGCTGTCTTTCCGCGTTCTTTCTTGAGGGGGCGGGGGGTAGAGTCCCCCCCGCTCCCACATGTCGAACACCCCCGAGAAGCCGTTTGGCGAGGTTGAGGCCAGCCTCGAAAAGACCGGTCGCGTCGACGAGCTGATCAAGCTCTACGAGTCACGGTCTCGCGAAGTGCCGAAGGCCGAAGAGGCCGGTCACCTGCTGTGCCGGGCGGCTGATCTCTGCCGCGAGAAGTTGAAGAACCCGGTGCGCGCGGAAGAGCTGTTCCGCCGTGCGCTGGTCTACGCCCCCAACGCCCGTGAAGCCCTCGAAGGGCTCCGTGCGATCTACGAAGCCCGCAACGACTTCGCTGCGCTCGCCGAGGTGCTCGAGCGCCTGGCGCTGGTGCAGTCGGGCCCGGCCGCCGCGGCGATCTACCTGCGCGCCGGCGAGCTCTACGAGACGAAGCTGCAGCGCCGCGATCGCGCGGTGCTCTGCTACCAGCTCGCCTCGCGCGCCTCGCCGCAGGAGCGACAGGCCTACCAGAAGGCGCGCAAGCTGCTGCTCCATGAAGGCCGCCACGCGTCGGGCTTCGACTCGCTCGAGCGGGAGCGCACGGCGCTCGGCGATCGCGAGCTGGTCGACGAGTACATCTCGTTCGCCGAGAGCCTGTTGCTGTACCCGCAGGAACACGGGCTGGCGACCAAGGCCCTGGTGCGCGCGCTCGCCGTCGACGGGAAGAACGCGCGGGCGCAGGCGATCCAGAAGGATCTCACCAAGCTCGAGTACGTCTGGCGCGACAAGGTCAAGCAGCTCAAGGCCCAGTCGCTCGAAGAGCGGGAGCGCCGCGTCGCCGCGCGCATGTCGCTGCAGGTCGCGCGCATGTACGCGTTCTACGAGCCCGCCGCCGTCGACAAGGTGAAGGAGGCGATCGATCGCTGCTTCGCGTTGTGGCCGGCGATGCCCGACGCGCTCGATCTCCTCGAGCAGGTGGCCGAGAAGGCCGGCGACGTGCGCATCGCGCTGACGGTGTTCAGCAAGCTCGCGGGCGACACGCGCGACAAGCAGGCGAAGGTCGATCTCCACCTCCGCATCGGCCAGGTGCTGCTCTCGAAGCTCAACGATCAACAGGGCGCGGCCGACGCCTTCGAGCAGGCGGCGAAGCTCGACCCCTCGCGCCCCGACGCCAGCGAGCTGGCCAGCGAAGGGCTGATCGCCATCGGCAAGCCCGCCGACGGCATGGCGGCGCTCGAGCGGCACCTCGTCACCATCAAGGACAAGGCGGCCCAGGTCGCGCTGCGGCTCAACCTTGCCGATCTCACCCTCAAGCTGCTGAAGGACCTCAACGCGTCGCGCGGGCACGTCGAGGCGGCCTTCAAGGTCGACCCCAACAACGCGCAGGTCGCCTTCCGGCTCGCCGGTCTCTACGCCGACGACGGCAACCTCGAGGCGTTGTGGCCGTTGGTCGAGCTGGCGGTGTCGGCGCCGCGGCCGATCGCCGATCGCGTCTCGCTGTGCGAGCTGGTCGCGATGCTCTGCGAAGACCGTGGAGAGGCGAAGAAGGCCTTCCACGCGCTCTCGCTCGCGCTGCCGTTGGATCCCGCGCGCCCCGGGCTGCTCGCGTCGTTGTCCGCGGCCGCCGAGAAGGCCAGCGCCCAGCCGCAGCTCGCGCTCGCGCTGCGTCGCGCCGCCCAGGTGGCGCCGCCCGAAGCGCAGACCCAGCTGTGGCGCTCGTTGGGCGTGCTGCTGCAGTCGCTCTCGCGGCCTGCCGAAGCGCAGGAGGCGTGGCTCGAGGTGCAGCGCCGCCACCCCGACGACGCCGAGGCCACCCAGGCGCTGGCCGCGATGCGCAAGGCGCTCGCGGAAGAGCCGCAGGACCCGCGCTCGAAGCTCGAGGCCGAGGCGCGCAAGCTCGAGGCCTCCGCTGCCGACCCCGCGTCGGCTGCCGCCGTGTACCGCAAGATCCTCGAGCTCGACCCCGACAGCGTGCAGACGCTCAAGAAGCTGGGCGCCGCGTCGGCGAACCTCGGGCTGTGGGACGAGGTGGCCGTGGTCGCCGAGCGGCTGCTCGCGCTGGCCGACTCGCCCGCCGAGCGGCAGGAATGGCGCGCCCGGCTGGCGCAGCTCTACTCCGAGCGGCTCAACCGCCGTGAAGACGCGGTGAAGCTGTACCTGAACCTCCTCGATGAGGGGAACGAGAGCGCTGCCGTCGTCGGCGGGCTCGAGCGTCTCGCCGCGCAGGGCGTCCGTCAGGGCGACATCTCGCGCGCGCTCGCGCCGATCTACGCGAAGGCCGGCGACTACCAGCGCCAGGTCGCCTCGCTGCTGGTGCAGCTCTCGTCGGTGCAGGATCGCGACGAGCAGAAGCACCTCCTCACGCTGCTGGCCGAGACCACCGAGAAGCGGCTCATCGACGAGCGCGCGGCCTTCGATCTCCGGCTGCGCGGGCTCACCCTCGATCCGGCGGACACCGCGTTCCGTGCTGAGGCGGTGCGCCTGGGCCGCGCCCTCAAGGCCGAGCAGGAGCTGGCGCGCACCTTCACCGAGCTCGCCGCGAAGCTCGAAGATCAGGCGCTCGCGGTGTCGCTGCTGCTCGAGGCCTCGGAGCTGGCCGAAGAGGTCGGCGCCACCGACGAGGCCGCGCACGCGCTCAAGAAGGGCCTCGAGAAGAACGCCGAGCAGCCCGAGCTGTTGCTCCGGTTGTCGGAGCTGTACCTCACCTCGCGCCGCTGGGCCGACGCCGATCAGGTGTTGCGCCGCCGGCTCGCGATCGCCGCGCCCGAAGATCGGGTGGGGCTGGGCCTGCAGCTCACGCAGGTCAACAGCGAGCTCAACCGTCCTCGCGAGGCCGCCAGCGCGCTGGCCGAGGCGATCAAGGCCGGCGCTCCGGAGCTGGAGCACCTCCCGCGGCTGATGCAGCTGCTCGAGCAGGGCGGCCAGTTGCGTGAGCTGACCGCGGTGCAGGCGCGGCTCATCGCGGTCTACGAACAGGGCGGCGAGAAGGAGAAGGCATCGGCCCTGTCGGTGCAACGTGCGCGGCTGCTCGAGACGGCGCTGGGCGACAAGGCTGAGGCCATCACCCGCTACGGCGAGGTGCTCGCGCAGAAGCCCAACGACGCCGACGCCATGTCGGCCCTCGAGAACCTGCTCACCGACGCCGATCACCGCGAGGCCGCCGCGCGCGCGCTGCTGCCCGCCTACGACGCCGCGAAGGATCACCGGAAGCAGGTCGGTGCGCTGGCGGTGATCGCCGAGTCGGCGAAGGACTCGCTGGAGAAGATCAACGCCCTGCGGCGCGCCGCCGAGCTGCACACCGTGCAGCTCCGTCAGCCCGAGCAGGCCTTCGCTTCACTGGCCACCGCGATGCGGCTGGCGCCCGATGACGCCGAGATCCGCGCCGCGGCGCGCGCGGCCGCCGAAGACGCCGACGCGCTCGACAGCTACGCCGAGGTGCTCGAGGAGATCATCGAGGCCGGCGCCGAGCCGGTGGCGATCGCGCTCCACCGCGAGCTGGCCGACGTCTACGAGAAGAAGCTCAACCAGCAGGACGCGGCGATCGATCACCTCCGCGCCGTGCTGCTGCTCGACGGCAAGCACCTCGAGGCGCTGCGCTCGCTCCAGCGCCTGCACCGCACCCGCGAGGAGTACCGCGAGCTGGTGCCGATCACCGAGAAGCTCGCTCAGATGGAAGCCGACCCGGCCGCGCGCTCGGCGCTCGATCGCGAGGCGGCGGTGTTGTCTGAGCAGAAGCTCGACGACCTCGAGCGCGCCGCGAACAACTGGCGGCAGATCGCCGCGCGCGACGTGCTCGCCCGCGAGGCGGCCACCGCGCTCGACCGGCTGTACGCCGAGCTCGACAAGCCGCAGGAGCTCGCCTTCGCCCTCGAGCTGCGCCGCAACCAGGAAGGGCAGAGCCCTCAGGGGCGTGAGCTGGCCTTCCGCCTCGCTGCGCTCCGGCAGAACCGGCTGAACGATCCTCGCGGCGCCCTCGAGGTGTACCGCCAGATCCTCAGCGAAGATCCCTCGCACGAGGGCACGCGCGAGGCGCTCGAACAGTGGGCCCGCAGCGCCGACCAAGACGGCTCGTCGGCCGCGGAGATCCTCGACGCGGTGCTGGCCCGCACCGGCGACCACCAGCGCCGCATCGCCATTCGTGAAGCGCGTTTGGTGCACGCCACCACGCCCACCGAACGGGCGCGCCTCGCCGGCGAGATCCGCGCGATCCTCGAGCGCGATCTGGCCCAGCCCGAGGCGGCGTTCATGAACGCCCTCAAGGCCTTCACCGACGGCCTCGATCGCGACGGCGTGCAGACCGAGCTGGAGCGGCTGGCCCGCGTGACCGGCTCGTTCGGCGAGCTGGCCGAGATCTACGAGTCCACCGTCGAAGAGCTGCCGGCCGGTGACGAGCACGTGATTCCGCTGCTGCGCCGCGCGGCCGAGTTGCGCGAGCAGCTCAATGAGCCCGAAGAGGCCACCCGGGTGTGGAAGCAGCTGCTCGAGCACGCCCCGCAGGACCGTCAGGCCCTCGACAGCCTGTCTCGCCTCTACGAGCAGTCGAAGAACGCGCGCAGCCTGTCGGACGTGTACGCCAAGAAGGCCGAGCTCGCGACCGACCCGGCCGAGCGCTTCGAGCTGCTGGTGAAGGCCGGCGAGGCGTGGGAAGCGGCGGGCGACGACGATCAGGCGATCGAGTCGCTCAAGCTCGCGTTCGCCATCAACCGCTCGCGCGAGGTGCTGGCCACCCTCGAGCGTCTGTTCGGAAAGACCCGCCGCAGCCTCGAGCAGGCCGACACGCTGTCCCAGCTGGCTGAAGGCGCGCACGACCCCGCCGAGCGGCTGGCGCACGTCGTCAAGCGCGGGCTGATCCTCGAGAAGGAAGCGCAGCACGCCGAGGCGCTGCGGGCATTCGGCGCGGCGCTCCAGCTCTCCAGGACCGAGCCCCAGGTGGTCGCGGCGCTCGAGCGGTTGCTCAGCGTCGAGGCGGTACGTCCCGAGGCGGCGAGGCTGCTCGAAGGCGCGTTCCGCGAGCTGAACGATCTCAAGCGCCTGGTGGAGGTGCTGGAGGTCAAGCTGTCGGCCACCGACGCCTCGCGTCGCATTCCGCTGCTGCTCGAGATCGCCAACCTCCGGGAGGCCGTGGGGCAGAAGAACCTGGCCCTCACCGCGCGGCTGCGGGCCTTCGGCGAGCGGCCCGACGAGCCCGAGGTGCGCGAAGAGCTCGAGCGCCTGGCCGCCGATCTCGGCGCCTTCGAGGAGCTCACCGCGGCCTACGAAGACGCCCTCGAGCGCGGCATTCAGGAGCCGCTGGCCGGCGAGCTGTGGCGACGCCTGGCGGTGGTGTACGGCGATCGCCTCAGCCGCTTCGATCTCGCGGCCCGCGCGTGGAACGAAGTGTTGGCGCGCAACCCGAAAGACATGTTCGTGCTCGAGCAGCTCGGGCGCATCTTCCGGCGCACCTCGCAGTTCCGCGAGCTGTCGATCGTCATGCGGCGCCAGCTGGGCCTCGAGACGAACCAGACCGTGCAGGTCAACCTGCTCTTCGAGCTGGCCAACCTCGCGGAAGACACCTTGTCCGACAAGGCGCTGGCGGCGCAGTGCTACCAGGCGATCCTCGAGCGGCGGCCCGACGAGCCGAACGCGATCAAGTTGCTGGGCCGCATTCTCGCGGAGACCGAGCAGTGGCCGGAGCTGGCGGTGTTGCTGGGCAAGGAGATCCAGCTCGCCGAGGCCCGTCAGAAGGAAGAAGAGGCGCTGGAATTGCTCGTGCGCCTCGGTCGGTTGAAGCTCACCCGTCTCGGCGACCCACGTGGGGCGCTCTCGACGTTTCAGGAGGTATTGCGCCGGAAGCCTGCTCACGCGGGCGCAGTCGGTGCTCTCGAAGAAATGGCGCGTTCAGAAAATCCATTGAAGGGTGAAGCAGCGAGCACGCTCGAGCCGGTGTTCGCCAACGAAGGTGAGCACCTCAAGCAGGTGCAGATGATGGAAGCGCGGGTCGCAGCCGAGCCGCAGGCCTCCGAGCGCGCCGCCTTGCTGCGCAAGATGGCCGAGCTCTACGCGCAGCAGCTCGACAACGCCGAGATGGCCTTCGTGGTCTCCGCCCGCGCACTGCGCGAGCTGCCCGACGAACCGAAGAACCTCGAGCTGGCGCTGACCTTCTACAAGCAGGCCGACGCCGAAGACGAGATGGCGGCGCTGCTCGGTGAGGTCGCCCCGCGCGCCAGCAACGACGCCGCGCGCGCCGATCTGTACCGCGCGCTCGCCCGGCTCCAGGCCCAGGCCGACGAGGAGCAGGAGGCGATCGAGTCGTGGAAGCGGGTGATGGAGCTGGTGCCCACCGACGCCGAAGCGATGCAGCAGATGGGGCAGCTCTTCTCGCGCCAGGGCCGGGTGAACGAGCTGCTCGACGTGCTCAAGCGCCAACTGACCATCGAAGAAGACGCCGGCCGTCGCGCGGCGATCCTCTTTCAGATCGGCTCGCTGCAGGAAGAGCAGCTCAAGGATCCCAACGGCGCGATCGCCTCGTTCCGCCGGTTGCTCGAGCTCAGCCCCGACGACGCCAACGCGCTGATGCGCATGGAGCGCCTGGCGGAGTCACAGCAGCGCTGGCCCGAGCTGGCCGACGTGCTGGCGCGCCGCATTCGAGCGCTCCCGCCGGAAGAGCAGGGCCCGCTGACCTTCAAGCTGGCGGTGGTGCGCGAGACGAAGCTCCTCGACAAGCAGGGCGCGCTCGAGCTGTACCGCGAGCTGCTCACTGCCAACCCCCGGCACGAAGGCGCGCTCGCCCGCATGGACGCGCTGGTGCAGCGTGAGCCGCAGAACCAGCAGGCCTTCGAGATCCTCGCCGGCGCCTACCGCAAGGCGAGCGATGCCTCGAAGCTCTCGCAGTTGATCGAGGCGCGGGTCGGCGTGTCGCCCGATCAGGTCGAGCGCAAGACGCTGCTCGTCGAGCTCGCCTTCCTGCGTGACGCGCAGGCCGAGCCCGAGCTGGCGTACCTGGCGTACTACCGCGCGTTCAAGGAAGACCCCAACGACGCGCAGATCCGCAAGAGCCTGTACCAGGCCGGTGCCGCCGCCGCGTCGTACGACGAGCTGGTGAGCGCGCTGCAGGCCGAGCTGCCGCGCATCGCCGAGCCCACCGACTCGGCCGAGGTGTGCTTCGTGATCGCCCAGATCTCGGAGCAGCGCCTCGACGAGAAGGAACAGGCGGTGGTGTTCTACGAGCGCGCCCGCGGCGCCCACGCCGAGTCGATGGGCAAGACGCTGCCCGCGCTCGACCGGCTCTACGGTGAGCTCGACTTCCCCGACAAGCAGGCCGACATCATCGAGGTGATGGCCGCCGCGGCAACCGAGCCCGCCGAGAAGGTGGCGCTCTTCTTCCGCCTCGGGCAGCTCTCGATGGAGAAGCTCGACAACCCCGACCGCGCCGCCGGGGCCTTCGAGAAGGTGCTGGAGGTCGACCCGAAGCACCTCCCGTCACTGCGTTCGCTGGAGATCCTCTACGAGCAGGCCAGGGCCAGCGACAAGCTGTACCGGGTGCTCGAGGCCCAGCGCGAGCTGGTGCAGGGCGCCGAGAAGGAACGGCTGCTCGGCAAGATGGCCGTCACCTCGGCCGAAGGGCTCGCCGACGTCGATCACTCGATCAAGCTGTACCGCGAGCTGCTCGAGAAGAACCCGCGCAACGAGCAGGCCTTCGAGGCGCTCACCCGGTTGCTGGAGCGCGGCCAGAAGGCCGAAGAGCTCCGCGAGCTGCTGCAGTGGAAGCTGCAGTTCACCGTCGACCCGCGCGAGCTGGTGCGGCTCAACGAGCGGCTGGGCAGGGTGCTCTGGCAGCAGCTCCAGCGCGCCGAAGAGGCGGTGCCGTTCTTCAAGGCCGCCCTCGAGCGTGACGCCCGCCACCGCGGGGCCCTCGAGGCGCTGCGCGACATCTTCGACGAGCTCAACAAGCGCGAAGACCTGGTGATCGTGCTGCGGCGGCTCATCCCGCTCCAGGAAGACGCCACCGGCGTGAAGCTGATCCGCATCCGGCTGGCGGAGATCATCGCCGAGACCGCGCGCCGCGAAGAGGCGCTCGACGCCGCCCGCCGCGCGCTGGAGGTCGAGCCGCACCAGGTGCAGGAACTCGATCGCCTCGAGGCGGTGTTCGTGAAGTTGAAGGCCTGGCCCGACGCGGTGCGCACGCTCGAGGCGAAGGTCGCGGTGCAGCTGCAGCTCGAGGAGCGCGAGGCCGCCGCGCAGACCGCGTTCCAGATCGCCGAGATCTGGAAGGGCCCGGCGAACAAGCTGGAGATGGCCGGCGCGGCGCTCGAGAAGGTGCTGGAGATCGAGCCTTCCAACCGCCAGGCCTACGAGCAGGCGATCGAGCTGTTCGGCCGCCTCAACGACTGGCGCAGCTACGCCCAGGCGATGGATCGCTACCTCCCCAACCTCGTCACCGACGACGAGAAGGTGGCGACGCTGCGCGAGCTGGCCCGCGTGCAGGAGCAGAAGCTGGGCGCCAAGCACGTGGCGTTCCTCCAGTACTGCCGCGCGCTGCAGTTGAACCCCGCGCAGGACGAGGTGCGCGAGCAGGTCGAGCGGCTGGCCGAAGAGACCGGCAGCTACGACGAACTCGCCGCCGTCTACGACGAGACCGCCGAGGCGGTGCCGCGCGGGCCGCTGGCCGAGCGCCTGTACCTCACCCTGGCGCGCGTGCAGGACACCAAGCTCGATGACCCGCAGGCCGCCGAGGCGTCGCTGCGCCGCATCCTCGAGTTCGACCCCACCAACGAGGCCGCCCTCGAGCGCCTCGCGGCGATGTTCGCCCGGCGCGGTCAGAACAAGGAATACGTCGTCTCGCTCGAGCAGAAGCTCGAGGCCGCCGGCAGCATCGAGCGGCGCAAGGAGATCCTCCGCGAGATCGCCCGCGTCTTCGACGAGCAGATGGGCAACCCCGACGAGGCCGAGAACGCGCTGGTGCGCGCGCTCGAGCTCGAGCCCGATCTCGACACCCTGGCGGTGCTGGTCAGCCTGCAGCGCCGGCAGAACAACCACGCCGCGGTGGCCAGCACGCTGATGCGCATGCGCGACATCGCGCCCACGCCCGAAGATCGCGCGCGCATTCAGGTCGAGGTCGCGCAGGTCTACGAGCGCGACCTGCAGGACGACGAGGCCGCCGTCGAGGGCTACCGGCAGGCGCTGGAGTTCGACCCCGCCAACGCCCAGGCGCTCGCCTCGCTCGAGCAGCTGTACTCAAAGCTCGATCGCCCCGCCGAGCTGCTCGCCGTCTACGAGCGGCAGATCGAGCTGACCTCGGACTACCGCGAGCGGGTGAAGATCCTCTTCCGCTCGGCGACCATCTGGGAAGAGCGCTACCAGAACCTCGCCAACGCCGACGCGTGCATCGAGGCGGCGCTGCAGGTCGATCCGCAGAACCTCCAGGCCATCAAGACCCTCGAGCGCCTGCGCAAGTCGCAGGGCCGGTGGGACGAGCTGATCGGCGTCGTCGATCGGCACATCCAGCTCCTCACCAGCCCCGCCGAGAAGGCCGAGCTGTGCGTCGAGATGGGCGACATCTTCCACCAGCAGCTCAAGGCGGTGGACCGCGCGGTGACCGCGTACCACCAGGCGATCGAGCTCGACCCGCGCTGCCGTCCCGCGATGCACGCGCTGGGCATGCTCTACGAGCGCTCCGGCAACTGGCCCTTCGCCCTCGACATGCTCGAGCGCGAGGCGCAGGTGCTGGGGCAGACCCCCGAGGCGGTCGAGCTCTGGTACCGCATGGGCAAGATCAACGAAGACATGTTGATCGACGCCGGCAGCGCCAAGCGCTGCTTCCTCGAGGCGCTGCGCATCGACGCGGCGTATCTCCCGGCGATCCGCGCGCTCAAGGGCATCTACGAGCTCGAGCGCGACCCGGAGAACTACGAGAAGGCGCTGCTCGAAGAGGCCCGGCAGACCGAAGAGCCCGAGGCGCGCGCGATGGCCTTCGTGGCCGTCGGCACCTACTACTCGAACAAGGAAGATCGCGATCAGGCCACCGCCGCCTACGAGGAAGCGCTCAAGCTGCGCGGTGATCTGCTCGAGGCGGCCCTGCCGCTGGCCGACATCTACCTCTCGACCGAACGCTACGATCGCTGCGAGGCGATGCTCGACATCGTCACCGCGCGGCTGAGCCAGCAGTACGCCACCAACCCCGACGATCCCGAGCTCCAGCGCGAGCTGTGCCGGCGCCAGTACCGCCTGGGCTACGTGTCCGAGAAGAACGGCAAGCGCGACAAGGCGCTGTCGGCCTACGAGCGGGCGTACCAGCTCGACGCGACGTATCTCCCGGTGCTCGAGGGCTACGGCAACCTGCTGGTGCACGCCAAGCGCTTCGAGGAGGCGCAGCGGGTGTACCAGTCGATCCTGGTGCACCACCGCGGCGATCTCACCGACCTCGAGGTCGCGGAGATCTACTGGACGCTCGGCGATCTCCACCTGAACCTGCGCCAGTTCGACCGCGCGCAGAACCACTTCGAGAAGGCGCTGGCGATCGACCCCACCCACGAGCCGTCGCTGCGCTCGATGGTGGGCATCATGGAGCAGGCGCAGCAGTTCGATCGGGGCGTCGACTTCCGCCGGAAGCTGGTCGACGTGCTCGACGGCGAGGCGAAGTTCGAGGCCGCGGTCGAGCTCGGCGCGGTGGCGCGCGACAAGCTGTCCGACCCGTACATCGCCATCGACGCGTACCTCGCGGCGCACCGCATCCGGCAGGACGCGCTCGAGGTGATGGACGCGCTCTACGTGCTGTACCGCGAGACGAAGCAGGGCGCGAAGGGCGCCGAGATGCTCGAGAAGATGCTCTCGGTGCCGCAGCTCCAGCAGGATCCGCAGCGCGCCAAGCGGGTGTGGTTCGCGCTGGGTGAGATCAACCGCGACGAGCTGGGCGACCTCGACAAGGCGGGCGGGTGCTTCAACGCCGCGCTCGACGCCGACTGGCGCTTCGTCGAAGCCTTCAGCGCGCTCGAGCAGCTGCTGGGCCGCGCGAAGAAGTGGCAGCGGCTCGACGAGAACTACAAGCGCATGATCGCCCGCATTCCCAAGACGCCGGAGACGCACCCGGTGCGCATGAACTTGTGGAAGGCGCTCGGCGATCTCTACCTCAACGCCCTCAAGGCGCCCGACCAGGCGGTGCAGGTCTACAAGGTCGTGGCCTCGGGCCTGCCGGAGAACACCGAGATCCAGGAGCTCTACGCGGGCATCGCGCAGACGCAGCCGGGCTACGAGAACGAAGCGGTCGAGGCGTGGCGCCGCGCGCTGCCGTCGACCACCAACCCCGGCAAGGTGGCCTCGTCACTCGCCGAGCTGGCCGCCAAGCGGAAAGACTACGACTCCGCGTGGATCGCCGCGCAGGTGAGCGCCGGGTTGATCGGCGAGCCGGGCCCCGGTGAGAAGGAGATCCTCACCAAGCTCACGCCGTACGCCAAGAAGCGCGAGGTCGCGCAGCGGCAGCTCACCGACCGCCTGTGGACCGAGCACCTCTTCCACCCCCGGGTGCGCGGCCCGATGGCCGATCTGTTCGCCATTCTCTTCGAGCAGGCGGGCAGCCTCTACAAGGAGGACTTCACCCGCTACGGCATCGTGCCCAAGAAGCACTTCATCGACGTGGCGAACGCGCAGGAATACCAGATCCACCACTACCGCTACGTGTCGCGCATTCTCGGCATGGACCAGGTGGCGGTGTTCTCGCCGTTCCTCGTCACCACGCGCGAGCGCATGGCCAAGCGCACCACCGAGCCGGCACCCGACCCGATGGTGGGCGTCGAGATCTGCCACACCGACCCGGTCGCGCTGCGCTTCGGCGGCAAGTTCTTCAGCGAGACGGGGCAGCGCGAGGTCTACTACCTGCTCGGCCGCACCATGACGTTGCTGCGCCCCGAGCTCGCGCTCACCCAGCGGCTGTCGGGCGAGCGGCTCGAGGCGGTGCTGCAGGCGGCGATCAGCCTGTCGGTCGATCGGTTCCGCTTCACCGCCGATCTCCGCGCCATCGACACCGAGCGCAAGCTGCTCGAGAAGCACCTCACGCCCCAGGCCCGCGATGCGCTGGCGCGCGTGACGAAGGAGTACGTGAAGGTCGCCACGCCGAACGATCTGCGCAACTTCCTCGAGGGCGCCGAGCTGTCGGCCACCCGCGCGGGTTGCTTCGTCGCCGGCGAGATCGAGCCGGTCAAGCGCATGGTGATGGCCGAGACGGGCCCCAACTACCGCGTGCAGCCCCGCTCGAAGATCCGCGATCTGCTCGTCTTCGCCCTCGGTGAGGACCTCCACGCCCTGCGCGTGGCGGTCGGCATCAACGTCGAGGTGCAGCTCAAGAAGTAGCCAAGTTGCGGTGATCGCTCGGAAATTGGTACGGCGTCGCGCGGGGACGGAACCACCTTCTCCCGCGTGGCGTCGTTGTCTTGACCCCTCCGAGCACCAAACCTAAACTTTTCAAAGAGTTACACGCATTTTCGCCCGGGAACCCCATGCGCTTCGTCTGTGAGAGCTGTCGCGCGCAGTACATGATCAACGACGAGAAGGTTGGCCCGAAGGGGGTCAAGGTCCGTTGCCGCAAGTGTGGCTACGTGATCCTCGTCAAGCGTCCCGACGCGGCGAAGGCGGGTGGTCCGGTCGCGATGTCGAACGACCCCGACGACGCGCTCGCCACGCAGGTGATGCAGACGCCGCTCGCGCCGGCCGAAGCGACCTTGTCGAACGAAGACACCGCCGCGGGCGAAGACATGACCAACCCCGGCGTCGCCGCGACCTCGGGTCCCACCACCGCGCCCGGTGACACCGGCGGCCCGAAGGACAGCTTCTTCGGCGCTGACGAAGACGAGATCGGCGCGGTGTTCGACCAGGTGCTCAAGGGCGGCTCGGCCCCGAAGGACGGCACCGCCGAGTCGGCCTCGTCGGACGATCGGCAGTCGACCCGGGTGATCGACGCCGACACCGTGCGCAAGCTCGCCGAAGAGTCGAGCGTGAAGGAGAAGGCGCCCGAGCCGAAGGTCGAGGAGGTGCCGCAGACCGACTGGTACGTGGCGATCAACGAGAAGCAGACCGGCCCACTCACCCTCGAGAAGGTGAAGGAGCACTGGGACCGCGGTGAGATCAGCCCCGACTCGTTGTGCTGGCGCGCGGGCTTCGACGACTGGATCCCGGTGTCCGAGGTGAAGATGTTGACCTCGGTGCTGGCGCCCAAGCCGCCCAAGCCGATCGTCGTCGCGCCCGCCGCCACCATCACCCAGAGCGCGCCGGCGGTGGTCAGCGTGCCGGTGCAGTCGGCCTTCAGCGCCGGCGGCATGGTGCAGACCGTTCAGTCCGAAGTGCAGGTGCCGATGGCCGCGGCCAGCGTGAGCGCCATCGCCGAAGAGACGGGGAGCTGGAAGCCCTCGGCCGGTGCTGCGCTCGCCTCGCTGGTGAAGGACGAGATGGACGCGCTGTCGAAGCCGCCGCCCAAGGCGCCGCCGCCGCCCGTCGAAGAACCGCGCGGTGGGGGACTCCTCGATCTCCCTCAGGACGAGAAGCCGACCAACGCTGCGGTGGTCGCGCCGATGCCCGTCGAGGAACGCCCGTCGCGTCCCGCGCCTCCGCCGGTCAACCCGTACCTGGCGAACCCGGGCGCGACGTATTCGGCCCCGGCCGTTACCCAGTACCGGCCGCCCAACAACCGCAACCTGATGATCGCGATCGCCGCCGGTGGCGCGGTGCTGTTGTTCGTGCTCATCGGCCTCGTGGTGTGGCTCGCTTCGCGGCAGCCCACGCAGGTCGTGCAGCCGGTGGTCGTGGCGCCGACGCCGACTCCGACGCCGGTGGTCGCGCAGCCGACGCCCACGCCGACGCCTGCGCCGACGACCCCTGCGCCCACCACGCCGACGCCTGCTCCGACGACGCCGGTGGCCGTGGCTCCGACCACGCCTGCGCCGACGACTCCAGCGCCCACCACGCCCGCTCCGACGACGCCTTCGTCCGCTCCGACTCCGGTCGCGGTGGCGCAGCCGCCCACGCCCGTGCAGCCCAAGGCGTCCTCGGGTGGCTCGCGCAAGACGACGGCCGCCGCGAAGGAGCCTGATCCGGAACCCGCGCCGAAGAAGACGACGCCCGCGAAGGGGGGCGGCGATGACGACTTCGACAACGCGTTCGGCACTGGCGGCGGCAGCAAGTCGACGCCGAAGGATGAGCCCAAGCCCGAGAAGAAGACCGCGGGCTACATTCCACCGGCTCCGGGCGGTTCCTCCGACGTGAAGGACGAGCTCGGTCCCTCCGACGTGATGGAGGTCGTGCTCGCGAACAAGGCCGCGCTCGGCAAGTGCGTCGAGGAGCAGCGCAAGAAGGACCCCGGCACCTCGGGCAAGCTGTTGATGAAGTGGACGATTCTCCCCAGCGGCAAGACCTCGAACGTCAGCGTTGCGTCCGACGAGTTCAAGGGCACGCCGATCGCCACCTGCGTCGGCACGCTGATCAAGGGGATGACCTTCCCCAAGCACAAGAAGCAGGGTGACCCGATCACCTTCCCGTTCAAGTTCTGACCCTCTGACGTCGCTGTCGCGTGAGCTGGTGCGCCTCGGTGCACCAGCTCCGCAAGCCCTTCAAAATTCAAATGAAGCGTGGCCTGCGCCTTGCGTCGGTGCCGCGCGCCGGAACTCCGATTGACTTGCAGTGATCGGCAGTTAACCTCCGCGCGCCTTCAATCAGGCTTCACTCGTAGTGAGAGGGGTACACAGAAATGACGAGAATCAATCGAGGAACGCTGCTCACCGCAGCTCTGATGTTCGCCGTGGGTTGCGGCGACACGATGACCACCACCGACGGCGGCAACGGCTGCTCGACCGACTCGAACTGCGCGTCGGGCAAGGTCTGTCACCCCGTCCTCAAGGAGTGCGTGCAGAGCTGTACCGGCAGCTCCGACTGCCCCGCGGCCGAGAAGACCTGCGCCAAGTTCGACGGCACGGCCGCTACCACTGCGTCGCCCGGCTTCTGCCAGTGCTCCACCGACGCCCTGTGCGCCAACAGCATCCCCGGCAACGTCTGCATGACCGCCACCAAGATCTGCTCGGCGAAGTGCACCGCGACCTCGGGCTGCCCGTCGGGCTCGACCTGCAACACCACCACCGGCCAGTGCAGCGGCGCGACCACCGACGCGGGCACGACCGACGCGGGCATGACGACCGACGCCGGCGTCACCTGCAACCCGAACAACACCCAGCCTGACATCTGCGGCCAGGGCTCGGTCTGCACCTCGGCGAACACCTGCGAGACCGTCGTCGACGGCACCTGCAGCAACATCGCCAGCGCGAAGAACCCGGCGGCCCCCACCATGGCGCGCCCGGCGTACGTGGCCGGCACCTCGACCGGCGCGGTGATCTTCAACGTCGTCGACGAAGCGACCAACGACGACGCGTTCTGCGGCGCGGGCACCACCGCGTTCACCGTGACCGTCTACGCCTACGCGCCCCAGGGTATGACCTTCCCCGCGACGAAGTCGGCGCTGCCTGGCTTCTACTACTTCAACGCGGCGGGCACCCCGACGGACGCGACGGCGAGCATCCGCCCGAGCGACTACACGCAGATCGACGGCGGCAAGATGATGAGCGCCAAGCTCACCCTCTGCTCGAGCTCGACCACCACCACGCTCCAGGCCGGGTTCGCGTTCAGCAACGGCAACGGCTACTGCGTCAGCATCACCCACTAATTCTCACGTGAAGACCGCGGGGCCGTCTCCGTTTCTAGCCGGGACGGCACCCGTCGGGCGCTTCAGTCAAACAAGGAGACTCACACATGATGCGTAAGTTCGTTCTGTTCTCGATGACGATGGCGGGTGCGGCGTTCGCGCAGGCTCCCTCGATGGAGAAGGCCCCCACGTTCAAGGCCGGCACCGTGCTCGGCTGCCCCGCGGGCACCAAGCAGGTCGGCGCGCCCACCGGCGGCATGGCGGCGATGGCGTGCATGAAGTTCGCGGCCGACGGGCTCCGTTTGTTCCACGGCCCGATGGTCAGCTTCTACAACAACGGCAAGACCGAAGCGGTGGGCCAGATGGAAGAGGGCTTCCGCACGGGCAAGTGGTCGTTCTTCGACCAGGCCGGCAACAAGCTCGGCGAGACGGAGTTCCTCAAGGGCGAGTACCACGGCCGTCGCGTCGAGTTCGCGGCCAACGGCAAGCTGAAGTTCGAGGAGACCTGGGTCAACGGCAAGCGCCAGGGCCCGCAGAAGGCGTTCGACGCCAACGGCGTGGCGACCATCACCGAGTACCGCGACGATCGCCCGGTCACCAAGTAACCGCGCAGCCGTCGTGAAGTGACGAAGCCGACTCCGGGTCTTCCGGGGTCGGCTTCCGTCTTTTTAGAGGTGTGAAAGCGGTCGGCATGGGCGAAAACCCGAGCCGCCGTGACCGCGCTCAAGCACCAGCCCACGCTCCCCGATCTGCCCATCCGCCGTGTGGAGGAGATGGGCCTCAAAGAGCTTGAGCGCATCCGCCTCATCCTGCGCGGCGGCTCGGTCATCGAGTGGCGGCGCATGCACTTCAAGACGTGGGACGAGGTGGACCGCTTCCTGCGGCTGCTGCAGATCGACCCCACGCGCGCGCACGACGAGGCCTGGGTGCGCACCGTGCTGGCCGACGCGGTGGAGTACCTCCGCAAGACCTTCAACTACCGGGTGGCCGACGCCGTCGCGAACCCCAACATGATCCACGATCTCTTCCTGCTGGCGTCGGGGGAGATCGATCGCAAGTACCGCAAGATCGCCTGCATCGTGCTCAAGACGATGCACGTCATTCAGCACATCGAGGCGCGCGACCTGCTGTTCAAGATCGCCGTGCCCGAGGCCGAGCTGTCGCAGATGGTGACCTCCCGCGTGGGCAGCGTGATCGAAGAGGCGAAGCAGAAGGGGCTGCGCCTGGTGGAGTTCTCCGACTCGATCAAGACGCGTGAGTCGACCATCACCAAGCTCATCGCCAAGAAGGACTCCACGGCCGCGGCGATCTACGACCGCACGCGCTTCCGCATCATCGTGAAGGACCGGGAAGACATCATCCCCGCGCTGTACTTCCTCACGCAGCGGCTGTTGCCCTTCAACTTCATCGTGCCGTCGCAGACCGAGAACACGCTGATCCGCTTCAAGGATCTGGTGAAGCAGTACCCGAACTTCAAGAAGTACGCGCGGCAGCTCCACCTCGACCTCGACTACGAAGAGCGCGAGCTCGCCCAGCGCACCGGCAACACCTTCTCGGGCTCGACGTACCGGGTGCTGAACTTCGTGGCCGACGTGCCGATTCGCCTCGACGCCTTCCTCCCGCCGCCCGAGCAGGACGATCGCGCGCGCCAGGGCCGCATCACGCTGGCCACCTGCGAGTTCCAGATCGCCGACGAGAAGACGGCCATCGAGAACGAGAAGGGCGAGAACTCGCACGAGCGCTACAAGCAGCGGCAGCGCGACGTGGTGCTCAAGCGCCTCTCGTCGGGGCTGGTGGTGCCGCGGCGCCGGCCTTCAAGCGGCGACTGACAGCTCCTTCGGGGGCCACTGGCGGCCCAGCTCGCGGGCGATCTGCGCGGCCAGCACCTCGAGCGAGTCGAGCTTCGAGAATACCGCGGTGGCGAGGCCGGGCTCACCCAGCTGCGCCAGCTCTTCGCGCGAGGTGGCCGAGAAGAGGAAGATCTTCAGCGCCTGATCTCCGCCCAGCCGGCGCACGCGATCGATGAGCGAGCGGCCGTCGAGCTCGGGCATGTGGAGATCGAGGATCACCAGGTCGAGATCGAAGTAGCCGTCGATGAGCTTCACCAGCCCCTCGCGGCCGTCCTTGGCGAGCACCACGTCGGCGTCGAGGCTCTTGAGCACGCGCACCAGGGTCGAGCGCCAGATGGCCTCGTCGTCCACCACCAGCACGCGCGGCTTGCGCACCGGCTCGGCCAGCAGCGCGTCGATCGCCGAGAACACGCCCTCGGTGCGATCGAGGAACTGCAGGCCCACGCCGATGCGTGGCCCGTTGAGCACCCGGTGCACCACCTCGGCGGGCAGCGTCAGCACCTCGTCGTTGGGCAGGGTGAGCAGCAGCCGCAGGCGCGAGCGCAGCTCGGGGGGCCGGGCGGTCTCGACGAAGAGGCCTCCGTGCGACAGATCGCTCGCCCACTTCGCGGCCAGCTCGGGGATGGTCTCGATGCGCACCTCGAGATCGCTGTCGAAGCGCTGCACCGGCTGCGGCGGCGCGCGGCGGGGCGCTTCGCGGCGCTGCTGCTGCACGGTGGTCAACAGCCGCTGGAGCTCGTCGGCCGGCTGCACCTCGAGCCACACCCCGTGCCCCGGGCCCGGCGCGGGCCGGTGGAGCCGCTTGCCCGCGTTGCCCGGGTAGTCGTCGCCCGGCGTGGCGAACACCACGCGGAACCGCTCCCCCTCGATGGCCCGCGGTGACGGCACCCACAGCGCGCCCTCGCCGACGTGACGGGCCCAGGCGGCGAGCAACGAGTCGACCGAGTCGAAGCTCACGCGCAGCACCGGAGCTGCGCCGTGATTCCGCATCTCGGTGAAGGCCTGCGCCACCGCGCCCTGACCGAAGAGCGGCAGCGCCTGCGTCTGGTGGCCGTATTCCTGCCGGCTGGCCCCTTCGAAGTGATCGAGATCGGTGAACTCCGCGCCGAGCCCGCGCGCCAACAGCGCCACCTTGATGCGCTGCACGGTGAAGCTGGCGCTGTCGTCGAAGCCCAGCAGGACCCGCCAGTCGCCGGTGGGCAGGCGGTAGAGCTGCAGGCGCCGCAGCGGCGGGGAGCTGAGCTCGAGCGCGTGGAGCTGGCCTTCGAGCTTCTCCATCTCCCCCGCGGGGACCTGCAACGCCGCCTGGATTCCGTCGAGCTTCACCCCGAATCGGTAACGACACACCGCCCGCGCGCGCAGCAGATTTACCCGGGGGTGGGTCAGCCGCGCATCGGTGGCCGCGAATGACTCAGGGAGGGGCGCCGCCGTCGAGCGGCCAGCCCGCGTTGAAGGGCCCGATGGAGGCGATCTCCACGCAGCTGGGCGGCGTCACCGGGCCGTCGTTGACCAGGTCCCATTCGTTGAAGCGCACGTTGGTGGCGCTGCCCACCAGCCGGCCCGCGGTGGCGCGATCGGCGCGGGTGATGGTGATGCTGCCGCGCTGCGCGAGGTACGTCTTGGCGCACTGCATGTTCGCGTCGCAGTTCTCGTAGAAGAGCGCGCAGATGGGGCAGGCGAAGTAGCCCTGCGTGGTGAACGAGCGCGTCACCGGCGGCATCGGGCCCTGATCGTTGGGGTACACCACCTCGATGCGCAGGGTGTCGACGGTCTGGGTGGCGTTGGGGAAGAGCCACTCGGCGTAGTTGTAGTGGCCCTGAGAGCTGGTGAACGAGCGGTACTCGGCGTCGAGCAGGTTGTTGTCCGTCGTGGGGGCCGAGGCGATCTGCCGGCAGGTGATGGTGCCGCCACCGCCGCCCGTGGCCGTGCCTCCGCCAGTGCCCGCGCCGCCGCCCGTGTTCGTGTTGCCGCCGCCCCCGCCGGTGCCCGAGGCTGCCCGGCATTCCCCGGCCTGACACACGGTGCCGGTGCCGCAGCGGCCGCAGCTCGCGCCCGCCACGCCGCACGCGTCGGCGGCGATGCCGTTCTGGCACTTGCCCGTCGCGTCGCAGCACCCGCCGCAGGTCGTCGCGCTGCAGGTCGCGCTCGTAGAGCCACAGGCGGCGAAGGCCAGCCCCAGCGAGAAGCCGACGAAGAAGAGGAACGCGCGAGGAGAGGGCATGGAGGGTCCGGTCATTCGGGTGGTGCGCGAGAGGGGGCTCGAACCCCTACGACCCATCAAAGGGCCTGCGGATTTTAAGTCCGCTGCGTCTGCCAGTTTCGCCACTCGCGCTGAGCGTCGACGAGACTGTTTAGCAGGGTCCCTCTGGTGTAGGAGCGCCGCATGCTGGAAACCGTTTCCAAGGGCTTTCGTGCGGCGAAGAACCGCCTCCTCGGCAAGGCCGAGCTCACCCCCGAGCTGATCGACGAGTCGCTGCGGGACATTCGCGTCTCGTTGCTCGAGGCCGACGTCGCCTTCGACGTGGTGAAGAAGTTCGTCGCGCGCGTGCGAGAGCAGGCCGCCGGCGCCGAGGTGAAGACGTCGATCACCGACAAGTCGGGCAAGAAGGTGAAGGTCTCGCCCGGCGATCACTTCGTGAAGATCTGCCACGACGAGCTCGAGGCCCTGATGGGGCCGGTCGACACCTCGCTCAAGCTCAAGCCCAAAGGGCAGGTGAGCGGCATCATGATGGTCGGCCTCCAGGGCTCCGGTAAGACGACCACCACCGGCAAGATCGCCGCGATGTTGAAGAAGGAAGGCCGCTCGCTGCTGTTGGTGGCCGCCGACATCTACCGCCCGGCCGCCGTCGATCAGCTCAAGGTGCTCGGCGAGAAGCTCGGGGTGCCGGTGTTCCACGAGCCGGGCGTGCAGCCCCCGGAGCTGGCGAAGCGCGCCTACGAGAAGGCCCGCGCCGAGAAGATCGACACGGTGATCGTCGACACCGCAGGCCGCCTTGCGATCGACGAGACGCTGATGGCCGAGCTCGAGGCGATCAAGAGCAACATCAAGCCCGAGAACATCCTCCTCGTGGCCGACGCGATGATCGGCCAGGACTCGGTGAAGACCGCCGCCGAGTTCAACCGCCGCCTGGAGATCGACGGCTTCATCCTCACCAAGCTCGACGGTGACGCCCGCGGTGGCGCCGCGCTGTCGATCAAGGAAGTCACCGGCAAGCCGATCAAGTTCCTCGGCATGGGCGAAGGCCTCGACAAGCTCGAGGAGTTCCGGCCCGCCGGCCTCGCGTCACGCATCCTCGGGTTCGGCGACGTCGTCGGCCTGATGAAGGACTTCGAGCAGGTCGTCGATCAGGACAAGGCCGAAGAAGACGCGAAGAAGCTGCTCTCGGGCCGCTTCAACATGAAGGACTTCATGGAGCAGATCCGCACGGTGCGGAAGATGGGCCCGCTCAAGGACCTGCTCGAGAAGATGCCCTTCCTCGGTGAGATGAGCGAACAGCTCAACCCCAACGAGAAGGAGCTCGACAAGATCGACGCCATCTACAACTCGATGACCGAGCAGGAACGGCTCGAGCCCCACCGCATCAACAAGGGCCGCGCCGAGCGCATCGCGAAGGGCGCCGGTCGCGCGCCGCAGGAAGTCGCCGAGCTGATGCAGAAGTTCACCGGCATGCAGCAGGTGATGGGCGCCATCGGCCAGGACCCCGGCATTCTCGGCAAGCTGCCCTTCTTCAAGCAGCTCGGTCAGATGAACCAGATGAAGAACATGGACCTCGGCAGCCTCTTCGGGAAGGACCCGATGATGGCGCAGGCGCTGGGCATGGGCGGCATGGGCGGGATGCCTGGCATGCCCGGGATGCCGATGCAGATGCCCGCGGGTCTGCCCCCCGGCTACACGCCGCCGATGAGCAAGGCCCAGCTCGCGCAGGCGCGCATGCAGGGCTACTCGCTGGGGCCCCAGAAGGGCGGCATGACCGACGCCGAGCGCAAGGCGCTGAAGGAAAAGCGCAAGCGCGAGAAGGAAAACAAGAAGAAGAACCGCCGCCGCTGAGCGGCGCGACGCTCAGGCCGACTTCTTGAGCAGGTAGCCCGTCACCCACGGGAAGAGGTCGGCCACCGCGTTGATGCGCGCGCGCACCTTGCGCACGAACGACTTCTGCTGCGAGGCGAGCAGCGCGTCGATCCACTGCTTCAGCGCGGCGTTGGCGGCCTCGGGCGAGAGCTCGAGTTCCAGCGTCGTGTCGTGGCCCTCGGCGAGATCGAATAACAACACCCCCAGCCCGGCCTCCTGCTGCTCGGCGACGATCTGCCGCGCCAGTTGCTCGGAGCTGCGGATCTGCCCGGTGGCCAGCAACGCCTGCGACAGCCGCAGCGAGGCCGGTCCACCCGGGGGCACGCCCGCCGCGCTGCGGAACCACGAGACCGCGGCCTTGAAGTCTTTCGCGCCGTACAGCGCTTCGCCGACGGCCCAATCGCGCTCCGGGCAGCTCTCGACGAGCTCCTGTTGGGTCTTCGCCCACGCTTCGAGGGCAGGCAGCCCGCGCAGGTGCCGGGTGAGGCTCGCCACGGCCAGCAGCGCTTCGGGATCGCGCGGCCCCGACTCCAGGGCGTCGAGCGAGTGTTGGAGCGCGAGCTCGGGGGTGTCGGCCTCCAGCGCCAGCCGCGCCAGGCCCAGCCGCGGCCGCACGGTGAGGAGCTGCAGATCGCCGGTCTGCTCGCCGGTACCGAGGCAGGCCTCGAAGTCGGCGCGCGCCAGCTCGAGGTGGCCCTGGTGCTCGTGGAACACGCCGCGGCGGTGGAAGAAGGCGGCGGAGTGCGGGAGCCGGGCGGCCCAGCCGTCCATGAAGACCAGCGCGGCGGGCGAAGTGGGCGCGAAGAGCCCTTCGGCGATGAGGGAGATCAGCTCGCCCGCCCACGGTTGGCGATCGAGGCGCTGCCGGCCGGCGAGCTCGAGGGCGTCGGTGGCGGCCTGCGCTTCGGCGCGCCACATCGCGTCGTCCTGCCAGTAGCGCGCGAGCTCGAGCAGCTTGAGCCGGCTGTAGAAGTCTGCGGGGTCGCGCGCGAGGCAGGCGTGGAGCAGGGCGCTGTCGCGTTCCTTCTTGTGCTTGGCGGCGGCGCGGGTGCGCACGTAGCCGAGGTGATCGACCGGCGCGTCGATGCGCACCAGGGTGCGCTGCTGTTCCTGCAGCAGGCGCGCGACGCTCTCGCTGGCGTCTTCGTGGATCGCGTGGCGGAACTGAATCGACGGGTGGTGTCGCCACCCGCGCAGCACCCACGAGTCACGGCGGTGGCCGTAGGGGAGCTGGTTCGACAGCCGCATCAACACCGCGCCGACTTCCGGAGATGCGACGCGCGCGCGGCACTCGGCGATGAAGTCGGGGGTGACGCGCTCGTCGGCGTCGAGCACCAGCACGAAGTCGCCGGTGACGTGCGCGAGGCTCTCGTTGCGCGCGGCCGCGAAGTCATCGCACCAGGTGAAGGGGAAGACCCGGGCGCCGGCCGCGCGGAACAGGTCGGCCGTGCCGTCGGTCGAGCCGGTGTCGATCACCACCAGCTCGTCCCACAGGCCTTGCGCGGCCTCGAGGAAGCCGGGCGCCATGTCCGCCTCGTTGCGGACGATCATCGCCACCGAGACCCGGGGATTCACGGCGCGCTCCCCGACCCCCGCTCATAGGCGAGGGCGGCGCGGTTCGATGTCGCGCTGCCCTGCAGGGCGTGTGACAGGGTGCTCTTGAGCTCGAGGGCCAGGGCCTGGCAGCGCTCGTAGATGGGGAGGAGTCGTTCGTCGTCGCGCGCGCCGGGCGTGGCGGCGAAGCGCTCGAGGGCCTTCGCCATTTCCTGCTCGGCGGCGAGGGCGTCACCGAGGGCGAGGGTGCGCTCGAGGGCGTTGAGCGCCTCGAAGAGCGGCTCGTGCCGGGCGCCGCTCACGGCGACACCGCGAGCGAGGCCACCGCCAACTGGAAGCCCTCGACGATGGGGGCGAAGGCGCGCTCGGCCTCGCGCAGCGCGAAGGCGTCACGGAAGGCGGCGGCGCGCGCCAGGCGCTGCGCCACGAAGAGGTACAGCTCGCCCAGCATCTGGCCCAGGTCCTGGTTGGCGTTGGCGTCGAGCGTGGAGGCCAGCTCGGTGACGATGTCGCTGGCCTTGGTGAGCAGCGGCAGCGCCTCCACCGGCTTGCCCTGCTCGAAGAGCGCCGCGGCGTGGCGCATGTGGCGCAGCGCGGCCTCGAAGAGCATCACCATCAGGCGCTCCTTCGAGGCGGTCTCCTGGCTGGCGCGGGCGTAGGCACGAGTGGCGTTCATGATCGGTTACCCTTTGCTGTTGGACTTGGCTTCCTGGCTCGTCAGGTAGTTGCCGATCGACTTGAAGCCGCTGACCACCTTCTCCATCGCGCTGAACTGCGAGACGAGCTTGGTGCGGTAGGAATCGAGTCGAAGCTGCAGCGAGCTGATCTGCCCGTCGATCTCCTTGATCGACTTGTCGTAGCTCTTGCTCTTCGACACGAGGATGCCGTTGGTTGAGTTGGTGTAGCCGTCGACCAATGACTTCATCTTGTCGGCCACGCCGGTGGTCGAGACCTGGAACAGCGCGTTGACCGCCGCGGGATCGGCGGTGATGGCCTTGGTCAGCCGCGCCTGGTCGAGCGACAGCGTGCCGTCGATGGTGGTCTTGATGCCCAGGTCGGCCAGCGCGCGCACCGACGAGCCGGGGTTCGAGATGCCCGACACGATGCCCATCAGCGACGCCTGCAGCGAGCGCGACGACGAGTCACCGCCCAGCGTCTTCATGCGATCGGTCTGCTGCCCGATGTTGAGGTTCTTGCGCAGCAGCGTCATCACGTCGTTGTAGGCGGTGACGAACTTGCCGAGGTTGGTGGCGGTGGCGGTGTTGTCGGTGGCGAGCTGGAGCTCTTCGGCCACGGTGGTCTTCGTCTTGAGCGCGAAGGTCACGCCGGGCACCGCGTCGTCGATGGTGTTCGAGCTGCGTTCGAACTGCAGGCCGTCGACGGTGAGCTTCGCGTTGGTGGCCGGCTGGGTGATGGCGAAGCCCAGCGCCTGGCCCGCGCTGCCGGTGGTGGTCTCGGTGACGCTCAGCGCGCTGGCGGCCGCCTGCCCGGGCGTGAAGCCGGTGTTCTTCGCGGTGAGCGAGATGAAGGCCTTGCCGTTCGACTCGAGCACCGTGGCGCTGACCGCCGCGCCCGAGTCGTTGATCGCCTTGGCTGCCTGCCCGAGCGTCATGCCGTCGGTGAGGGTGACCTGCGTGGTGGTGCCGTTGATCGAGAAGTCGAGGGTGCCACCGCTGACCGGGTCGGCCGCCGAGGTGAACTGCGCGCTGCGCGCCTTGGCGGCGGTCGCGAGATCGTCGACCGTCACCTGGTAGCGGCCGGCCGTCGCGGTGGCCGAAGGGGTCACGCTGAACCCGGAGGTGGTGCCGACCTGGCTGAGCGCCAACGCCCCACCAGACTTCATCGTCTGCACCGCGGTGGAGAGCGCGTTCAGCTTCGAGGTGAGGTCGCCGAGGATGCTGATCTGCGACTTGTAGGCCGCCTGGCGGCTCTGCGCGGTGGTGATCGAGCTGCTCTCGATCTTCACCAGCTGGTCGATGATGGAATTGGTGTCGAGGCCCGATGCGAGACCGCCGACGCTGAAATTGCTGGCCATGGTGAAGGCTCCTTCGGCACGAACCGGTGCAACCCGCAGTCCGAGTCAACGCGTCACGAGCTTGACGGTGGGGAACAAGACGACGGGCAGGTCCGATCGCTCGAACCCGCCCGTCTCACTGCACGACCGGGAGTTTCAATCAGCCGAGCAGCTTCATCGCGATCTGCGGGGCCTGGTTGGCCTGCGCGAGCACCGAGACGCCGGCCTGCATCATCACCTGGGTGCGGGCCATGCGGGAGGTCTCCTCAGCCACGTCGACGTCGCGGATGCGGCTGTTCGCGGCGGACAGCGACTCGGACGAGGTCTGAATCGTCTGGATGACGCTCGAGAAGCGGTTGCCGGCGGCGCCGAAGGTGGCGCGGGCGCTCGAGATCTTCTCCAGCGCGGCGTCGATGGTGGCCAGCGCGCCCTGCGCACCGCCCTGGGTCGAGAAGTCGAGCGCGCTCACGCCGAGGCCCGAGTTCGCCGTCGCGTCGACCGTCTGGACGCTGATCTGGTCGTTGGCCGCCACGTTGCGAATACCGACCTGGAAGGTGAGGCTGGTCGCGGTCGAGTTCAGCAGCGCCTGGCCGTTGTACTCGGACGAGTTCGCGATGCGGTCGATTTCAGTGATGAGCGCGGTGTTCTCGGTCTGGATGTAGCCGCGCTCGGTGTTGCCCACGCCGCTCGAGGCGCTCTGCATGGCCAGCTCGCGCATGCGGGTGAGCAGCTCGGACGTCTGGTTGAGGCTGCCTTCCGCGGTCTGGATGAGCGACTGCGCGTCCTGCGCGTTGCGGTTGGCCTGGTTGAACGACTGGATCTGCGCGCCCAGGTTGACGCTGATGCCGAGGCCGGCGGCGTCGTCACCAGCCTTGGTGATGCGGAAGCCCGAGGACAGCTTCGAGAAGCTGTCGTTGAGCATCGAGGACGAGTTGAAGAGGTTGCGCTGCGCGTTGAGTGAGCCAACGTTGGTGCGGATTGAGAAACCCATGATGAAACTCCTTGAGGCGTTCGGTCGGTGAAGGCGAACACCGTGTTCGCCTCTGCCGGGTGTTCGGCACAACCTGCCGGGCGCTTAAGCCGCCTTCAGGTTCAAGGAGATGCGGCGCAGGTGAATCGAGAGCCGGCGCAGCACCCGCGAGCGCGCCGCGAGCAGCGTGAGGGCGGCGGTTCCGGCCGGGGCGTGCACCGCGCTGACACCGACATGCGCCCACGTGCCCGGCGGCCAGTGGCTGAGCACCGCCTCGGCGAGGGCGCCCCACGAGAGCTCTGCGCCGGCGCCGAAGCGCTCGCCTTCGAAGTCGGCCTGATCGCCGCGCGCGGTGAGGTGCACCGCGAGCGTCACCGCTGACGCGTCATCGCTGCGGCGACCGGCCAGCGAGGTGAGCATGGGGTGTACCGACGCCGAGAGCAGCGTGGGGGGATCGGCGCGGCGGAGCACCTCGCGGTACTCGTGCAGCGTCGCCTCGAGCTGCGCGCGCTCGACGCGCTCGCGGAACAGCGTGCCCCGGGCGTCGAGGGCGAACAGCGCCACGTGATCCGCGCCCTCGGGGTAGCCCACCACCTGCACGGTGGGCAGCGCCGCGGTGGGCCTCCGCAGCGCGCGCAGCAGCTCGGCGTTCTCGGGCAGCCAGGTGAGGTTGCGCGGCCGGCGGAGCGCGTGCTCGAGCGGCAGCGTGCGTGCCTTCGGCCCCACCAGCAGCAGCACCCGGCCTTCCCGCTCGTAGCCGACCGGCTCGTCGGGGCGCAGCGAGAGCTTGAGGAGCTGCGAGGCGCGGTTGAGCAGGCGGGGATCGCAGCCCAGCGCGGGCATCAGCTCGACCGGCACCCCGGCGCGGTGCGAGGTGAGGATCTGCCGCAGCGCGTGCGTGGCGTCGACGCGGTGCGCGTGCGGCCGCCCGTTCTTCGGAATGGTCACCACCAGGTGGCGCACGAAGTCGGCGCCGAGCTGCACCAGCACTCGGGGGCGCGGCTGCTCGAGGAGCTGCGCCAGGCGCCTCCACACCGGCTCGTCGTGGGCCAGCTCGGGCGCCTCGGCGACGGCGGTGGCGCGCAGCTGATCGAGCCCCGTCGCCTGGGCCAGCACCAGCCCATCGAGCTCGAGCTGCCAGCCGGCTTCGGTCTGCACCTCGCGCGGCTTGCAGCGCTGCAGGGTGCGCACCAGGTGATCGCGCAGCACCGGGGGCACGCGCGCGGTGAAGAGCGAGGCGCGCACCGTCTCGCGTACGCCGCGCCGCTCGCGCACCGGGAAGCGGCGCAGGGCGGTCAGGCAGGCGTGCTGCAGCGCGGTCGACAGCCCGTCGAGCTCGGCCGGCGAGACGGTCTTCTTTTCGAGCGCGGCGAGATCGCGGGCCACCGGGTGGCCGCTCCACCGCGCGACGAAGGGCAGGAGGTTGGCGTGGGCGCGCGCGTCGCGCAGCGAGTCGAGCGGCGCGGCGGCGTCGCGGGGCACCAGCAGCATCAGCGCGCGCAGCAGCGGGCTGGGCGCGCGCGAGAAGGCGTCGAACCAGTCGAAGGGCTGATCGGCGGGCAGGGTGGGCAGCTCACCGCCCACCACCGCGGCCCAGGCGAAGAGCGAGGGCGTCAGCTCGCCAGCGCTGGCCATGCGCAGCTGGATCGAGGGCGCGTGGGCGTTGGCGAGGTGGCGCAGGGCCTCGACGCGCACCGAGACGCGGGTCACCTCGTGCGGCGTGAGGCGATCGACGGGCACGATCAACAGCTCGAAGCCGCCGGCCTCCGGCACCAGCAGCAGGCTCTGCACCAGCGGTCGGGTGGGGTACCACGAGCTGGGCGGCGGCAGCTCGAGGCGCTCGCACAGCTTGCCCCAGCGGCGGCGGCGCGGCGCGCGCGCGAGGCCGGGTGGCTCGGTGTCGAGCGAGGGCCGGCGGAAGCGCGTGCACAGCAGCAGCGGCAGCGCGCGCACGAAGGCCTGAAAGCGCGCCGGTTGCCCGGCGAGCAGGTGCGAGGTGCGGCGGCGCAGCACCGGCAGCGCGGCGTCGACGGGTGGTCGCGGGCGGCGCAGCATCACCGCCTCAGAGCTTGTCGAGGAGCGTCAGCTTGAACTGCTGGGCGGCGGCCGACATGCTCGCCTCGAGCGCGCGCTGCGTGGCGGCGAAGCGCGTCGAGGCCTCGAAGATGTCCACGTCTTCCAGCTTGCCCTTCGCGTCGCTGGCGGCGTCGCGGCTCTGCTTGGCCATCGAGCTGGCGACGTCGAAGACGTTCATCATCGCGCCGACCTTGCTGCGCTCGCGCGAGACCTGGCCGATGGCGTCGTCGAGCTTGCCCACCGCCGCGCGGATGTTGGTCGCGTCGTTGGTGTTGAGCGCGGTGACGAAGTCTTGCAGCGTCTGCATCACGTCGACGCCGCCGGCGGTGCCTTTGATCGACACGTCGGCGCGGGCCGAAGCGTCCTGCATGATGCCCGGCGCGATCTCCACCTGGCGGATGTTGGCGTCGCCCAGGTAGTTGCCGTTGGCGTCGAAGGGCGGGGCGCCGTCCTGCATGCCGCCGAAGAGGTAGCGCTCGCCGAAGCGCACGTTGAGCTGCGAGACGACGGCGGTGAAGAGCTGCTTGACCTCCAGCGCGCCGCCCTGGCGATCGGCGGCGCTGTAGGTGTCGTTGGCGAGCTGCACCGCGAGCTCCTTGGCCCGGGTGAGCGAGGTGGTGACCTGATCCATCGCGCCATCGACCACGCCCAGCTCTTCGGACGCGCGGTTCGAGGCCTTGAAGATGCCGTCTTGCCGCCCGGATTCCTGCTGGTGGCGCACCATCATGCCGGCGTCGCCGCTGTCGTCCCACGGGTGCTCGACGCGCTTGCCCGACGACACGCGGTCGCCGGCCTCGGTGCTGTCGGCGCGCGCGCGCATGATCCGCTGATTCGCGAGATCGTAGAGCGCTTGATCGCTGACTCTCATGGCATCCCCCTTCCCATCACTTCAGTGACAGGAGCGTCTCCAGCATCGTGTCGGCCGTCTTGATCACCCGGGTGACCGCTTCGTAGGCCCGCTGGGCCTTCTGCATGTTGACCAGCTCCTCGTCGACCGAGACGCCGCTGGCCGACTGCCGCATCGAGCCGAGGTGGCTGAGCATCGCCGCGTCGCCCTCGTGCATGGTGCTGGCCCGCTGCACGGTGGCGCCGAAGTCGGCGGTGATGCGCGAGAGCGCGCCGGCCGCGTTGGTGCCGCCGCTGAGCGAGGTGGACTCGGTGTCGATCATCGCCTGCAGCGCGCGCGCGTCGCCGGGCGCCGAGGTGGTGCCCGCCGGGAACCACGAGGTGTTGCCGACGATGGCCGCGTTGACGGTCATCGCGCGGGCGGCGCCGCCGACGGTGGTGACGCCGGTGAAGAGGTCGCGGCCGCCGCTGCCGTCGAGGCCGACGCCGGTCTGGGCGACGGCGTTGATCGCGCCGCTGAGATCGAAGGCGAGCTGATCGACCTGGCTGGAGGCGGTCTTGAGCGCTCCGTCGCGCGCGGCGAGCAGGCCGCCGAGCTCACCGCCGGGCGCGCTGGCCAGCGGCGCCCGCACGCTGCCGTCGGGCTTCTGCAGGTAGAGCTGGAAGTGGCCGCCGTTGGCCGCGTCGGGCAGCACGCTCAGGCTGGCGGCGCGCTCGCCGGCGACCAGCGAGGTGCCGTCGGGCAGGGTGAGGTTGAGATCGCCTTCCTTGTTCGGCACCGGCTGGGCGCCGGTCAGCTCGGCGAGCCGATCTCCGAGGCGCAGGCGGGTGTCGAGCAGATCGTTCGGCTCGGCGCCGCCGTTGCGCGCTTCGCGGATCTGCACGTTGAGCCGCGCCACCTGGGCCAGCGTCTCGTTGAGCTCCGGGAGCCGGCCCTCGATCTTCGAGTCGATGCCGGTGCGCGAGGCCTCGATGGCCATCGACGAGCGGTTGAACGACAGCGCGAGCTGCGTCGCCGCGCCCACCGCCGCCTCGCGGTAGTTGGCGCTGCCCGGGTTCTGCGCGAGCGAGCGGAGGCTGGAATAGAAGTTCGAGAGCGCAGGCGCGACCGAGTTGTCGAGATCGATGGCGCTGACGCTCTTGAGCGTCTCGGCCTCGGTGCCCGAGCTCATCTCGCGGCTGATCGCCCCCGGCATCTGCGCCTCGAGGAAGCGATCGCGCGCCTGGCTGACGGCCTGCAACATCGCGCCGCGCCCGATGAACGAGCTGCCGTAGCGCTCGGCCGGCGTGACGGCGGCCAGCTCGGCGCGCTGGCGCGAGTAGCCGACGGTGTTCGAGTTCGAGAGGTTGTGCGCGACGGTCGAGCTGTAGGCCGACTGGGCCTGGAGGCTCGACGCGCCCTGCTGCAGCAGTGCGAGGAGGCCGCTCATGCGCGCTCCGAGTGGGTGGCCGCTTCGACCACCGCCGGCTGCCCGCGACGGGTGTAGGCCGAGGGGCGGGGCGCGAGGTGGGTGACGTACGCGCGCACCACGGTGAGCGCCTTCTCGGCGAGCTGCTGGTTGATCTCGTCGAGCTCGGTGAGGGCGCGCGTCAGTGAGCGGATCTCGGCGAAGACGCCGGTGAGCTGTTCGCCTTCGAAGGGCGCGAGCTGCCGCACCTGCTCGAGGGTGACGTCGGTCAGGCCGTGCGCCTGGGCGAAGGCGGCCAGCGCGCGGGCCAGCTCGGTCGAGAGGTAGGCCGAGTGCTGATTGAAGGCCTCACGCAGGCTCGCCTGGGCGAGCAGCGCCGGGGTGTCGAGCGTCTTGAGCACCGCGCGCGACTCCTGCGAGCGCGAGACCTCGGTGGCCAGGGCGGCCTTCAGCTTCATCGCGATGTCGAGCGCCTGCGGGAGGCTCATGACGTGGGCTCACTTCGCCATCAGGGCACGAATGCGGGCTTCGACTTCGGCCTCGCTCACGAGCCGCTGGGCGATCTGTTGCGGTGACGGGTAGTACTGACCACTGCGGACGGCGCTGATGATCTCCTGCACCCGCGCCGAGCGGGAAGACGCGACGGACGAGCGGGCGGCGTCGAGCGCAGCCTCCTCACGGGGCGATGAGACTGACACCTTGTCCTTCACCTGCTTCTGCTCGACCTGTTCGGTCTGACCAGACCCCTGGGCGACGCGGGCGGTAGCGGCGGGAACGACAGTGAGCGGCGAGTCTTGAACCTTCATGGGGAACCTCCGCCACTGTCTTCGTCACGGAGCCGGTAAGCCTTAAGGGCCTGACCGGGATCGAGGAATTGACCCTGCTTTCGGACCTCCAGATGGAGGTGCGGCCCAGTCGATCTGCCCGTTTGGCCCACCCACCCCAGTGTTTCGCCCGCAGTGACGCGCGTGCCCTGAGTCACCGCCACCCCGCTCGCGTGGGCGTACAGGGTGTGGGTGCCGTCGGGGTGGGCGACCTCGATCGCGTTGCCGTAGCCGCCGCGGGGGCCGGCCGCGATCACCACGCCGTCCTTGGCGGCGGGAATGGGGGTGCCCTCCGGTGCGGCGAGGTCGATGCCGGTGTGCTGCCGCTTCTCGTGGCTGAAGGGGTCGACGCGCTCGCCGAAGCCGCTGGTGACGTGGGTGAATCCCGGCGCGGGCGACTCGGGGGCCGGGCGCGGCAGCGAGTCTTCGAGGAGCTTCGAGAGGCCCAGCCCACCGCCGCCGGCGATCGCCTCGGAGAGCGTGTCGGCGAACATCTCGGCCGTCAGTGAGCCACCGGCGGCGTCGCTGCCCTTGAAGGCGCCCGACGAGGTCAACAGCTGCTTGATGATGAAGCTCTCGAGCTGCTGCGACTCCGTCTTGCCGGTGGGCTTCATCACATCACCTCGAGATCCGCGTCGAGGCTGCCGACGGCCTTGAGGGCCTGGAGGATGGCGATCAGATCGCGGGGCGGGGCGCCGATGGCGTTGAGCGCCTTGACCAGCTCGTCGACCGAAGACGCGGCGGGCATGGAGATGGCCGACTTCTGCTGCTCGGTGGCGGCGACCTGCTGCTGGGGGAGCACCACCGTCTGCCCCGAGCCGGCGAAGGCGGGCGGCTGCGAGACGGCGAACTGGGTGGCGATGGCGACGCGCAGCCCACCGTGCGTCACGGCTGCGGGGCGGAGCTTCACGTTCTCGCCCATCACGATGGTGCCGGTGCGCTCGCTGACGACGACCTTCGCGCGCTGATCGACCTCGATGGTGAGGGCCTCGAGCTTCGAGAGGAAGAGCACCGGCTGATCCTTCTCCCCGGCGGGCACGGTGAGCTCGACGGCGGCCGAGTCGAGGGCCTTCGCGGTGGGCGCGCCGATCTCAGTGTCGATGGCGGCGGCGATGCGCGCGGCGTTGGTGAAGTCGGCGCGCTTGAGGCGCAGCACGAGGGTGCCGGAGGTGAGGTTGGGCAGCACGGCCTTCTCCACGGTGCCGCCGCCGGGGATGGTGCCGCTGGTGGGCGTGTTCTTGCGGATCGACGCGAAGCCGCCGTTGACGTCGAAGCCGCCGACCTGCACCGGGCCCTGCGCGACGGCGTAGGCCTGCCCGTCGGCGCCGGTCAGCGGGGTCATCAGCAGCGTGCCGCCCTGCAGCGAGCGCGCGTTGCCCATCGACGAGATGGTGACGTCGAGGGTGGCGCCGGGCCGCGCGAAGGTGGGGAGCTTGGCCGTCACCATCACCGCGGCCACGTTGCGCGAGCGGATGTCGCGCGGGTCGACGCGCACGCCGAGGCGGCCCAACATGCCGGCCACCGACTGCATGGTGAAGAGCACCTGCTCGGTGTCACCGGTGTTGGTGAGGCCGACGACGAGGCCGTAGCCGAGCAGCGCGTTGTCGCGCGAGCCCTGCACCTCGACCAGCTCCTTGAGGCGGGTGGGCGCGGCGAAGGCGCTCAGCGCGCCGACCATCACGAGTGCGAGCACGGTGCGCATGGGCGTCTTTCAGAGCGGAGAGAGGAAGTTCCACAGCCGGGTGAAGAAGCCGGGCTTCTGGTTGTCGGTGAGCACGCCGCGGCCGGTGAACTCGATCTCGGCGTCGGCGACGTACGAGCTGCGCACCGAGTTGTCCTGGGCGATGTCGATGGGGCGCACCACGCCCGAGATGTAGAAGTGCTGCTCTTCGTTGTTCACCAGCACCACGCGGTGGCCTTCGATGAAGAGGTTGCCGTTGGGCAGCACCTTCTTGACGACGGCGGGCACGGTGGCGGTCAGCTTCTCGGTGCGCGCGGTGCGGCCGTCGCCGGTGAAGCTGTTGCCCTGCTTGAGCGCGGCGGTGACGTCGACCTGCGGGGTGGTGGCCTGCACGGTGCGCAGGAAGGCCTGGAGCGACGCCGAGAACTCGGTGTCGCGGCTGATGTTGGTGTCGGCGCTGCGGCGGGCGTCGGCGTTCTCTTCGATGCGCACCACCACCAGGTCCTGCTCGCGGAAGGCGCGGTAGTCGGAGAAGAGGTTCGCGTTGCGCGCGTCGGGGCGCCACAGGCTGCCGGCCTCGTCTTTGGGCGCGGCGGCGTTCTTCTCGGCGACCGACTCGTAGTTGCGCTGGCGCGGGGTGTACGGCTCGATGTGGGCGACGCCGCAGCCGGTGAGGGCGAGCAGCGCGACGGTGGAGATCTTCATGGCTGCCTCTCGGAGACGACGAGCACACCTTCGGAGAACACGCCGGCCACGCGCTTGCCGCTGGGCAGGGTGGCGCAGACCGCTTCGTTGCCGCACGGGCTGACGGTGCCCGACTGCTCGAGGCTCAGCGCGCCGAGCATCACGCGCACGGTGATCGGCGTGCCGGGCTTCGGGCCGGTGCGGTAGTCGGCGGCGTTGACGCGCGCCCCCCTCCGAAGTGCGCGCGTCGCGGCGGCCCCGGCGGGGACGTTCTGCACCACGGCGCCGCGGGCTTCGATCTCATCCAGTGTCCACGCGCCGTCCATCGACTCGTTGGCCTTGACGTCGCGCGACAGGGTGGCGACGGGCACGATGACGCGCACCTCGGCCCAGCCCCAGGCGTCGCAGCTCTTGCCGCGCACGCGCACCGCGACGCGGCCGCTGTTCTCGAAGGGCGCGGGGACGAAGGTGCCCTTGCAGCGCCGCGGCGCTTCCCACGCGCGGAGCTCGACCTTGGCCGGCGTGCGCTGCACCGCGCGTTGGAGCGCCTGCTCGAGCGCGGGGTCGATGGAGCTGAGCAGCAGGGTGACGAGGAGCGCGCTCATTCGATCACCGGAGGTTGGTGAGCTTCTGGAGCATCTGGTCCGCGGTCTGGATGACCTTGGAGTTGAGCTCGTAGGAGCGCTGCGTGGAGATCATCGCCACCATCTCTTCGACGGCCTTCACGTTGGACGACTCGAGGTAGCCCTGCGCGATGGTGCCGGTGCCCTGTTCGCCGGGGCGCACGAAGGTGGGCGAGCCGCTGGCGACGGTCTCGACGAAGAGGTTGCCGCCGATGGCCTCGAGGCCGCCGTTGTTGACGAAGGTCGAGAGCTCGAGCTGGCCGAGCTCGGCCGGCTTGACCTGGTTGGGGATGGTGGCGGTGACGAAGCCCTCGGGCGAGATGGTGATGCCGGTCGCTTCTTTGGGCACGGTGATCTGCGGTTCGATCAGCTCGCCGCGCTGGGTGACGAGGCGGCCTTCGGCGTCGACCTTGAAGTTGCCGGCGCGGGTGTACGCGTACTCGCCGTTGGGGCGCGTGACGCGGAACATGCCGGAGCCCTCGATGGCGACGTCGAGCGGGTTGCCCGACTCGACGAAGTCGCCCTGGCTGAAGCTGCGGGTGGTGGACGAGGTGCGCACGCCGAGGCCGACCTGGAGCGGCGCGGGGGCCGAGCCACCCTGCGGCGTGACGTCGCGCGGGCTGCGAATGGTCTCGGACAGGAGATCTTCGAAGTCGGCGCGCGTCTTCTTGAAGCCCGTGGTGTTCGCGTTCGCCAGGTTGTTGGCGATGGTGTCCATCTTGGTCTGCTGGGCATCCATGCCGGTGGCGGCGGTGTAGAGCGATCGCATCATGGTGAGTGGTCCTCGGGCCTTTCGTGCTCAGCGCGTGCGGCCGACTTCAGCCGCGCGTTCATCCATTTTTTTGTAGGTCATGAGCGCCTGCATCGACGTCTCGAAGTGGCGCTGGGCCGAGACCATCTGCACGGCGGCCTCGAGCGGGCTGGCGTTGCCGGTCTCGATCTCGCCCATGCGCAGGGTGTCGCTGCTCAGGGTGACGCTCTTCTGATCCTGCGCCGAGAGGAGCGAGGGGCCGATGCGATCGACCGGGCCGTTGACCTCGAAGAGGCCGAGGTCGGCGACCTTCACGTTGTTGGCGAAGACGGAGCCCGAAGGCTCGATGCGCACCTGCGAGCCGGGCGGGGTGGTGATGACGTTGCCGTCGCGATCGACGACCGGGCGGCCGGCGGCGCTGAGGGTGCCGTCGCGCTCGACCTGGAGATGACCGTTGCGAGTCAGCGCGACGCCCGACGAGGTCTTGACGCCGATGAAGCTCTTGCCGGTGGGCAGCACGTCGAGGGGGTTGCCGGTCTGCACCACGGCGCCGGAAGAGAGGTCGACCTGGGTGGCGACGGCGGCGGGGTAGACGCGCGACGAGTTGTGGCCGTCGGCGTTGGCGAGGAAGGCCTCGAAGCTGGGGCGCGTGGCCTTGAAGCCGGGCGTCTGGGCGTTGGCGAGGTTGTCGGAGACCGACTCGAGCTGCGCCATCCGCGCTGCAGCTCCATTCATGCTCACGTAGATTCCGTCGGCCATGACGGCTCACAGAGCAGCCGATGTGCCACGCGGGCCCGGCGAAACGATCCGATCAGCAGAGGGCCCGGCGAAATCTGCCCGGCAGAAGTGGCCGAGTTGGGGCGCGCTGTCAGCCCAATGACGACCCCCCGAGTCACCCTCGCCCCGCGGGAGCGGGGAGAGGGCCGGGGAGAGGGGCGGTCCCGCCCAACCGTGTCGTCACAACCCAAACGAATCATCACGCCACTCATCAACACCAGTCCCAACCCACCCACCCGTAACGAGTGACCTCCCACCCGAGCCAAAACCCCAAGTCCTTCTAGCCACTTCCGCTGGTGCGCGGACTGCACAACGGCGCGCCATGGTTCGCACGCGGTTGGACTCTGTGGTGAAGGTGAAGGAAATCGTCGAGGAGAAGGCCGGTCTTGCCCTGGCCCGCGCTGAGTCAGCGGTGACGGCGGCGAAGGCGCGAGCCGAGGAAGCGCGACGCCTTGCATCCCAGGACTTCCGAGTGCGAGCCGACATCTCTCAGTGGGAAGTGGCGGAGCTGGCCCACCACCGCGCGGTCTCCGACGCGAAGAAGGCGCAGAAGGATCTCGAGGCGACGCAGAAGTCGGCGGCGGTGGTGCGGACGAGCTACGTGAACGCGCACCAGGCGGCGGAAGTGGTGCGTCGGGTGGCGACGAATCGGCGAGAAGAAGCGCAGCGCGAGTTGAACCGCCTCGAGGACAAGGCGCTGGATGAAGCGGCGTCGTTGTTGTTCGTGCGGAAGGCGGGCTGAGCGGTCGTCAGGAGTTGAACAGTTTGTTGCCGGACCTTCTGCCGGCGGAGCGGTGACCGAACCCTCCGCCGTCAGCATTGTGATGAAGAGCCGCCTTACGTGGCCTGACTCACGACGAGTACCCTCGCGCACGGACGACACCCGAAGAAGTAAAGCGCCAACTCTCCAAGAAAAAATGGCACTCCGGGAGCGATCAGACCAGATGGCTTGTCGTATTGCTCGTAGCCCACACACGCCAGGAAGGTCATCCCTCGTCCACACGAGCACTCGACCCGCTCAGGACGTAGCAGCCAGAGCGGATCGCCTCCTATCCGCAGGAATCCCGTGCCTCCGAGAAATGTGTCCTGCACTTCGTACTTCGTGGGCGCAGTTGCGGGGTTTTCGTCGCCCTTCATCGGGCGAAGCCTCAATGGTCGCTCCGGGAGTGGATTCGGGAGCGTGCTGGCCTCATCAATGGTCGTGCGCCAAGGAGGGCCCTCGAAGGACAGCGTCTGCGAGTCCTGATGGACGACGTAGCTCTGTCTCTTCGGAATGGCTCCGTCTAGTCGACTCGCGAGTGGAAGGTGCCCCGGGTGCCAGTCCAGTTCCAGACGCTTGTCAGTGGGGTCGAGTGTCAGGACTAGGGCCGGGGCGGCACCTGAGCCCGGTGGGGCGACGAGTTTCCACGAATCCCCACCAAACACATGCGCATAGGGAGTCTGTCCGACCTCCGCGATCAAGGTTGTGCTAGTCATTTTTTGTACTTCTCCAAGGTCTTGGCATAGTCGCGCATCTCCTTGATTCCGCGGTCGTACTTGTTGCCGAACAGCGTGCGGATGTCTCTAATGTCGGCGTTCATCCGCTGCTTGGCGGTCATTCCTGCATCCTTCTGCATAGTTCGTGCGCCTCGCCCAGAAAACGTCCTTGTGAGTTCGTGATCCTCGATCAACATCCCCAGTGCTGGGCCGTCACCGCGAGAAACCCCAATCGTTTTGTTGTAGGCGTTCTGCGCCATATGGTGGCCCACTTCCCCGTCCAGACCTGCCTTGTCCAAGGTGGCGAAGCGTCCGCCTCGGTTGAATATCCCACCGACGCTGCTGCCTCCGTTGTTGTGTACCGTGATGCCGAGGTTGCCGACGAAGTAGTCGTGGTCGTCCTCGACCGTGAAATTGTAGACCATTTCGATGCTATCAACTGGTCCTGCCGAGACGAGGACAGCAGTTCCCGTCGCTGTAATCAGACAGTCGCCTGGACGCAGCAGCATCGCCTCGACCCACTGCAGGTCACAGAGCAGGAAGGGGTGCTCAGTCGTTGCTCGGAGGGTCTCGGTCGCGCCTCCCGCGTTGGCGATTTTGAGTGGCAGAGTCTCTGCCGGGTGCGCACTTGTCGCCAGCACTTCACGCGAAGTGACGACGCCTTTTTCAACGCTGAAGGCGAGGACCTGATCTCCCTCGAGGATCGTCTCGATCGGTTGATATCCGGACGGAGTGAGCACCGGAGTGCCGGCGGCGAAGCACCCGCCTGCCAGCAATTCACTGCCTTCCAAAGCTCTGCTGATGCCTTTCGCCGCCAACCTCTCCATGCATGCCTCAACGGCAACTTCAAAGACGATGGGGCCACCGAAGGTCACCAGCATCTTGCCTGTGCCATCGACTACATTCTCGATCTGTTGCTCCGCCGACAGTTGGTTTCCCAGGATGTCTTTGCCGGATTTGAGCCGAGCGATGAAGTTGATCCCCGTATCTTCGCCCATCTCGAACGACACCCGCTCGGTCCAGGTCCCACTGTTGAGCAGGTTCCACAGCCGGGTCCCAACATTGACGGCGGCTGCTTGGGCGTTCCAGTCCTCTGCCGCGTCCTGCGCACTCTTGCCTTGGTGGTTGTGAATTGCGAGGGCTGCGTACGCTGGGTCCACTGGCTTGACGTTGATGGGCTCCGGGCTGCCGTCAGGGCTGTTGCACTTCACGTCGTCTGGATGCGTCACGCAGTAGTCGTGGAGGGGAACTTGCTTCGTCTGTTCCTGGGGATTCCTTTTGATCTGGGCCTGTTGAGCCTCGTTCGCAGCCTTCGGCGCGTGGCCGGTGGGGTCGACGAGCCCAATCGGTGAGTTGTACGAATACGCATACCGATCGTGTGCCTGTGTGTTCTCCAGGTCAGGAATGACCGTGTCCGGTGAAATGAAGCGGCCGATCTCCGGGTGATAGTAGCGGGCGCCGAGGAGCACGAGACCGGTCTCGTCGTCGTAGTGTTCGGCGCGGTAGCCCAGCGTCGGCCGGTTCCCCGTAGCTTGATACTGGCGACCGAACGGCTCGTAGTCGAATCGTTGTGTGATGGTGCCTCGCGCGTCGGAGACGGCTCTTGTCGAATCGACTAGGTCGCGATGGAGCCACTCGACGTCATTGTGCTTGCGCTCGGCGATCACCCGATCGCCGATCTTGTAGAGGTATTTGAAATCCAGATTCTCCTGTTCGACGAGGCCGCCGAAATAGAAGACGGGGCTCTGCCCCACAAGTTTGAACACCCGCGAGCCATCAGGCTCGTAGCCCCAGGCGACGTTTCCCGAGTTCGTCCTGCCGCGAACCAAGCGACCATCCTCGTCCCACTCCAAGCGGTTCGAGCCGATGGCCCTGGCGTTGCCAGAGGAGTCGTAGCGCAACTTGGTCTGCCCGGCCTCGGTGACCCCGTGCGAAGGGGAGGCGCCGTAGGAGTACTGTCCCACGGCGGAGTGGAAAGTCATCCGACCCGCGTCGTCGTATTCAATGTGTTGCTGCAGATCGCCAGTGACGTCGACCAGCCTGTCAAGGGTGTCGTAGGTGAAGTCGAGTTGATGGAATGCAGGGGCGGACCAAGTGTGGTGTTCTGGCCGGCCGGCGATGTCGTACTGATAACCCAATACCAACCCGTCTCCGGAGGATGGGATTACCTCGAGACCGGTCAGCCAATTGCGCCGCGGGTCGTAATAGGTCTTTTCGACCACTCCGTTACCGAACGCTGCCACCTCGACACGGTCGTCGGGATCATAGGTAGCCTTGTCGAGGTACACGCCCAACTGCGACCACATTCGCTCGACGCGGCCGAGGTTGTCATACTGGTACTCCACGATCTCCGAGTTGCCCGAAAGGACGCCTTGCCCGTCTGGATACGTCACGGCTTTCGGCCGACCGACTAGGTCGAAGGTTATCTGCCACTCTGCGAAGGCCATGGTGCCCAACGCAGAAGTCGCGCGCTGCTGAGTCGCTGGCCGGCCACGGTTGTCGTACGTGAAGGCCGACTCTCCCGCCTCGTCCTGTCGGCGAGTCACCCGCCCGATGCTGAAGCCTGAAGGACCGCCCAGCACAGGGTCGTCGTCCCACCAGTTTCCCTCGAGAACGACCGTCACTCCGTTCCGATCGGTTGAGCGGGTCAGAAGCCGGCCGAGCGCGTCGTACTTGTAGCTGACCTTGAGCCCGCGGGCGTCAGTCGAACGCTCGAGTTGGCCGTCGGGGTAATAGGCGAAGTCCATGCAGCCGCGGTCAGGGTCGCAGTTCTTCAGCTTCCAACCGAGAGACGAGAAGTTCGCGCTGGTAACGCCGCCCAGCGGGTCGGTCGCCTTAGTCAGGCGGTCAGCGTCGTCGTACTCGAAGTTCGCCTCCAACGACACCCAGCCGTGCTGCCTCGACTCGTACCAGTCCCGCGACGTGAGTAGGTTCCCTCGTGCGTCGCGGAAGAGTTCGCGCAGGTTTCCGTTCTCGTCCACGGCTGCGATGTGCCCGGGCGCGTAGCCGATGTGGCGCTCGCTGCCATCTGGGTTGGTCACTCGCGCTGGTCGGCCCAGATACTCGTAGAATGTCTCACTGGTGGTGCCGCTTCCTCCAATGGAGTGCCAGTTCTCCGCAGTCCTAACCAGCGTCGTGGTCCCCCAGTGCTTGACGAAGCGTTCATACGTGTTCTGTCGCACCTGCCGCCATGGGCGCATCATTCCATCGAAGTATGTGACGACGCCCATTGAGCTTGTGGGGTTGGGTTCTTCGCCGGCCTTGGTGCAGACACCCTCGAAGGAGAACTGTTTTTTGGGATTACCGAGGGCACCCCAGGTGTGCATGAGGCAAGCGCCATCATTGAATGTGGTGCGCGTTAGCCGACCGAAGACGTCGTACGCGTACTTCGTCACCTCGCCGTTGGCGTCCTCATTTCGTTCCAACTTGCCGAAGAGGCCATTCCATTTCTGAGTGCTGCAGTAGACGGCGTTGCAGACCCGCTCGGGAAAGAGCATTTGTGTCGAGTCGTAAGTGGTCTCCTGCCAGACTCCAGTTGGTCCCTCAGTGCGGCGGGGAGCGCCGTTGGGCCAATAGGTCACCTGGGTAGCCAGCCATTGGTTGCCTTGGTCGTCCCATTCCTCCTTCATCGTTGCGTTGCCGACAGTGGGCTTATCGCCGAAGGGCTGGAGGTCGTAGCTGAATCGCTCCTTGCCGACGAGGTGGTTGCCAGGGCCATATCGCGTTGTCTGGGAAGGGAATGCGTTGAGGTACTTCGTTGGGTTTTCCACAAACTCGATGACCGTCCGCCGGTTGTCGCTGGTGTCTTCGTCGATCCCGTCTTTGTCGGTGTCCACGAACTTCCCGTCATCGTGGATAACCGTCACGCTGCCCCATGAGTTCCGCTCGAAGCGCTTGCGGGTTTCGAGCGGGGTGCCGACGTACTCGAAGCGTCTGGTCACCTCCGAATTGAGGATGCACACATTGTTGAGGTTCCCAGTATCCTTCTCATAGGTCCGCACCATCTCAGTCAGCTTCTCGCCACCGGACTGCAGCTCTAGTACCTCACGAACTCGCCTTCCGGCGCAGATCGCATCCTGCTCATTCTCAACTGTGAGTCGAACGCCGGCCGTCACGTACTGCGACGATTCTGCCGTCGCCTTCCGGTAGCTCAGGCTTCGGCGCGAAGCGTGGTCGTAACGGAAGTCGTCGTAGGTGAACGCCAGGTAGGAGTAGTCGCCCGTCGGCTCAATCTTCCGCCGGAGTGAGGCGAGGTTGGTCTCGGCCATGCCGGTCGGCATTCCCTTGTGATGGCCCTTCGATGAGACGTAGGTCAATTCCGTCTCGAGCCCGTAACCCGTCAATTCCCTCACAATGGCAGGAGGCGCCATGTCCGCGCCGAAGACGCTCACCCCAATAGTTCCATCCGGCGCAGTTCCCGGAAGGTGCACCGCAAAGGGTCGAACGAGGTCCATCCTTCCGTCCGGCAGCACGTCGGCCAATGTCCACGCGCCGGTATCATCAGCGGCGGTTGGACCGAGCGCGGCCATAGAGAAGCGCTCCCAGCGTGCGGCTGCCACACCGGTTCGGTGGAGGACGTGGACATATGTGTAAATGCTATTCGACCCTTGACCGCGGGCTACCTGGGTGAAGTCCTCGAGCCCATCGTTGTCGATGTCTCCCTGCATCCACGCGCCACCATTGAGTTCGCCATCGACGGGCGTGCTGCTCGGAGCGCCTACGTCAAACCCGGTGACGGCGTATGCATTCGGCGCACGCCGACCGCTGCCGACAAGCTGGGTCACCGTCAGCCAGTTGTTCGTGCGGTCGCGATTGCGTGCGACTCGTACGAGGTCTGTGACGCCGTCGCCGTTCACGTCACCGATCTGGAAGTGCCCACGGAAAAGCGTCTGAGGGCAGCCCGGTGCACCGTTGCCGAACATCGGCGCGCAGAGGGCGAGTTCCACCGTCTGCGTGTCTGCCTCCCAGCCCGAGCCCGTCTGAACGAGTCGGTCGACGGTCAGCCCGCTTTCAGTTCCCGGGCCGCCTACAGTGAGTCGAAGGAACTCGGCTCGCTCCCCGCCGGAGACCCGCGCCTGCTGCCAAGGACCCGAGCCGAGCGCGGCATCTGGCAGCAGAACCTGAGTGGTGGTCCCGGCCCACGAATAAGGGCCGCTGCGCCGAAGAGCGCGAATGGCGGTGCCGGAGGCCTCGCTGAGAACTTGCACGATTTCGTCCGTGCGGTCCCCATCAAGGTCGACCGCGTTCCAGCGGGTCGCCACGAAGTTGACCACTCCTGAAACGGGGATTGAGGACACGAAAAACTGCCCATCGCCGGCCGAGTACGCGATTCTCAGCCACGGGGCAGAGCCTGGGAAGTTGCCGTCAGAAGTAACCCATGCAAAGTCAGTCTTTCCGTCGGCTCGCGTATCGTCCACTGAGCCGAAGTCGCCGATCACCACTTCTCCGACGCGGCCGGTTGGAACATTGGCGGTCACCTGCGTGGTGCCTGACGCGGTGCGCACTGCGCTGCGGATTTCGGCTTTAAGTGGGTCGATCCGAACCATGTCCGGAATTCCCTCGCCGCTGATGTCGACCCAGCGAATGCCACCAAGGTTGGTGGTGGCCGCCTGCTGCGGAAAGACACGGACCGAGGTGTCGCTAGTGCCCGAGAAGTCTGCCCAAGCGATGTCGTTAACTCCATCGCCGTTGAAGTCGGCGATCATCCATCCATGCTTGGTCTCAACGAAGTTCTTGACCTGAACCCGCCACGTATAGCGAGCCATCGGTGCGACTCCCAATCCCCAGACGTTTCCGCGCCTTTCAACGAGCCCGTTGGGCCCGAGGATGAGGGTCGTGGTACTCACCGAAGCCGTCCCCGTGGCAGTCGTGGGAGTGTTAACGGGGTTGGTTAGGTTGTCGCTCCACTCCACGGGGGCAGTCGGGGCGTTGACCTCGCTCGCCGCGAAGATGTCGTCGATTCCATCGCCGTTCAGGTCCGCCTGCAGGAGCGTGTATCCTTCAGCGTTTACTGCCTCATTGGCGCGGCAGAGGTTGTCCATGCAACACGCGACGGACGGCGAAGAGCACTCCACAACTGTGCCGCCGCTTTGCGCCAATCGGTTCCAGCCGTTGCGAGCCGAATCTATGAAGACGACATCCAAGCCCGACTCGATTGGCGCCTTAGCTTCGAACGATCCGTCCCCGCGTGCCACGTAGGGCAAGAATAGAAGATGCTGGTTTACCGAAACGCCTTGGACCAACAGGTCAGAGCGTCCATCTCCGTTGATTTCAGCCCACATCAAACGTGACGTGAGGTCGGCAGGGTCCTGGAAGTACCCATTGCCATACGAGTCCATTGAACCGTTGATTAGCTGGTGATTGAGGACGTTGAGCGAGCCTGCATTCGCAGGTGCTCGAAGACTCCCGTTTGCGTCCTCCGTGACAAAATGGGGTGTAAGTCGCAACGCAACGTTCGTCGCACCGCTAGCGACGCTGGGTACCGCCTCAACACTGATCAACTCCGCAACACGATCGCCGTCAAGGTCGGCGGACGTCCACTCTGGCAGTGGAAGTGTCGCCGAAGCGGTTGTTGAACCGCCGATCAAAGGGAGTGCGAGCGGCAAGTCGGTGCGCCGAGTGGTGTCGAGCGAGGTGAAGCTCGTTGGAAGTGGCGAAGCGACTACCCCTCCAGAGGGCGGAAAACGGATGAGCGTTACAATCTCGTCTTCGATCTGACAGCTCCAAGGCTCCGTGCCGCAAACCGCCGAGGACCCGGCCGTCTGCCTCATTGCACCTATGTCTCGGGAGTAGACAATGAGATCTGAACGCCCGTCACCGTCGAAGTCACCCAACAGGAACCGGTTGCCCTTGTCGTGCATCATTGGCACGCTGGTGGTCGTCATCGACCCTACTGTGCCGTCGGGCTTCCCTCTGGCTACCGAGACGGAGCGGCGGACGACTGCCACCAAGTCCGCTATTCCGTCTCCATCGATGTCGGGCCTCATCACCGCGCTATCGTTGGTGAGGGTGGTCTGCGTGCGGGCAACGGAGATGGCCCCGGAGGCGGGGAGCTGGTGCGGCCCAATTGCACTGAGGAGTTCAACGAAACCAGTTGTGCCTGCTTGGGGCGTGACGACACCAGCGAAGTCCGGCGCACCGTCTCGATTCGCGGCGGTGGTACTCAGCCTCAGGGAAGTGTTCGCGGGCAGGTTCGACAGCTGCGTTCCCAGAGACAACGTGAAGGGCGCTGTAACCTGTGCAAACTGCGGAGGCACAGTGAGGGCGAGCCTGGCCGTCTCGTCGAAGCCCCCGAGAAGCGGCGTGGCCCGCTCAAAGTGCACCGCCGGGAGAGTGGAGCCGGTGAAACGGCTGTCCGGCCCGAGGACGCCGTCTGCGCCAACTTGCTCCACCGAACTCAGGAATGATCCCGCCGTGTCGGTGCGTGCGTCGTCGTACCGGAGGTTGTAGGCGCGGACCAACAGGCCGTCGCTCTGCACCGAGATAGACGCGAGGCGTAGCAGTGTATCGACCAAGCCGTCCCGAGAGGCGTGGCTCAGTGCGTCTGGGCGCGTCTCGAAGTGAAAAACGATTCCGAACTGTGCTGAGCCCAAAGTGCCAAACCCGTAGTCGATTGACTCGGGGTACGACTCTCCTCCAACTTTGGTGTATCTATAGACAGCCCGCTGCCCATTTCGGTCGACGATTTCGCTCTGCGTCCAACGTCCGTCCCCAGCGGCGGTGTACTTGGTCTCGGTCCCGTTTGGTGCCCAGGTGCTCCAGCCCCAATCGGTCTTCTTGACGCGGTAAAAGTTCTCGTCGAGGAATGCATAGTTGCCTCCGGCTGCACAACTCGGCGTTGACGGCTTGACCGCAGCGCAAGGCAGCAACTCGGCGCCGTCTAGGAAGTAGCGGTCCGACTGGTTGCCCTCGGCGATTCCCATTGAGGCAGATTTTGCACTGATGGTTGACAGGCCCGTGAGTCGCCACCCGTGACCAATGTATCCGTTGGGTGCCGAAGAGCCGTAGACGAGTGCCAAGTCGGGCTCTGCACCGCGGGCGGAAGGCACTTCGATGACGACGCGACTGCTCCATGGCCCGTAGTGGTCGAGGTCCAGCGTTGCGCTGTCGGCGATCTCCTGCGGCGCGTTGAGGATCTTTAGCGCCGATTTGCGCATCTGGACCGCGTTTGGGGCTACGGACTCGTCCCCACCGCAGGCGACCACAACAAAAATAGTAGCCAACCCGGCGAGCCATCGACCGCAGAAGATGGGGCGGACTCGGGACGTCGGGCGTTGGTGCGAGTGATGGTTGGTCATGAGGTGTCTTCGTGATTGTCAGAGAGGAGCACGGCAAGTTTTTGATTAACTGAGATTTGCGCTCAGCGACAAAGTGAGAAGGCGGATGCGCAAACAAAGTTGTCCCCGCATACGAGCCCGGCAACACAGCCAGGCGGTCCGCAGGGCTCACCCTCGGTCGCCGATGGGACGACGCACATGCCGTAAACGCACAGGGCGTCGGGTTCGCACGGGGAGTCGGAGTTGCAGGCTTCGCCCACCCTAGAGGTGCGCTCGACACAAAGACAGCCTTCGCCCACGAGACCGCCGTCGGAGCTTGGAATTCGTGGCACGCTGGGTCGCCAGCATGCTTCATCACAGATTGCCGGCCATGCACAGTGAGGCCTGAGGCGCGGTGCCGTTAGGCACGCCTCCCCCGTCTCCCCGCGACCTGGGGCGGGCGGTGCAGGCCTGATACAAGTGCCCCCTTCACGGGCAGAACAGTCCAGCAATTCAAGACATGGCTGACTCTCGCTGCATGACTCGCCCAGTTGGGGCCTCGGTTGGCACGTGCCCATCCTGAGGTCCTCATCCAAGGCGGGGTACAAACCGACTTCGCAGACCCTTCCGACACGCCTGTACGTGACCGCCTCGTTGGCTTTCGCGACGGCAGCGCATCTGCCACATCTGTGGGATTGGTCGTCGTCCGGCGGGGCGCATGTCAGTTCGCGGCCGCAGACTTCGACGGTGGATAGAGCACAAGGCGCCCCCTCCTCGACCTGGCCCACAAAGGCAGCTCGGCACTCCCTCGATTGGAAGAGGCGAACCTTGATGTCCTCGATGCAGCCCACTTCCGCGAGGAGGTCGAGGCAGCCCCGCGCGTCAACAGGGGAATATCTGACGAGTCCCTCGCGAGCAGCCTCCAATTCCTCAGGCCACTGGACCCAGTAGCCCGGCCGCGCACAGTTCACCGACTTCGACACCCGACCGCACTCCTGCTCGTGCCGACAAAGCGCGATGCCGAACGTCCTCGCCCAATCGTCATGGTGCACGCCGCAGGCGCTCAATGTGAGCACCAACGCAGGTGCCATCGAGATGACCAATCCCCTTTTCACAGCCCCTCCTCTCTCGACGCAGCACGGTCCTATCCGAAAGAAGGCAAGATTGAAACAGTTTGCTTGAGAGACGAGCCCAACGCGTTGATGCGATTGCTTCACCATCCAAGCTTCTCAACGGAGTCAGAGGTCGATGTGGTGGTAGACATCGCCCAGCGTCTCGAGTGCGCAGGTGGTGGTCAGGCGCAAACTGGAAGCAAGATGCCCGGAGCACCTAACTCTCCCTCACCAATCGCCGGAGTCCGGCCCTGCGACCTCGCTCGAACCACTACCTCTGATCAAAGCCCGCCGGTCTCGTAGCTGTTGGGCACATCGACCCGGTACGCGAAGTCGACCTTCTTCTTCTCACCCGGCTTGAGCGACACCTTCCACTTCGCGATCCCGTCCTTCGGATCCAACTGGTACCCGCCGGTCGTCTTCTCCCCGACGCCCACCACGATGTCGTTCATCTCAGACACCGGCAGGTGCTCCGCGAGCGTCACCTCGATCGCCGTCTTCCCGTAGTTCGCGACCTCGAACGCGTACGCGTACGTGAAGCGCTTGTTGCCGTTGAACAACCCCGTGTCGCGCTTGAGCTCCTCGACGATCGACCGCTTCACGCGCACCGCGTCTTCCATCCCGAAGGTGAGGGTGAACGCACCGCCCTGCGGCACGCGCTCGAGCTCATATCGCCCCACCATCCCCGTCGAGCGGAACGCATCGACGCGACCGGGCAGCAGCGGCCAGCCGCCGGTGTTCGTCAGCTCCGCCACGCGGAACGCGACCGGCATCACCTTCGGCATGGTGCGCAGCTCGAACATCGCCTTCAGCTTCGTCTTGCCGACGAACAGCCGCACCGGCGCGCCGTCACCGGGCACCTGCGACTTCTCGGGCACCACGAGCTGCACGGACAGCCCCTGGTTGCGCGCGACGGCCTGGCCGCCCTGGTTGAGCGACTCGCCTCCGCTGCCGGTCTGCGCGCGCTCGACGTATTCCTCGCGGCGCACCAGCACCTTCTTCTCGGGCGCCTTCTCGTACGCGCTGACCTGAAGCACCTTCAGCTCCGGCGGGGTCGCGTTCTGCGAGGGCACGGCGGTGGAGAGCGTCAGCTCGACCTGGCTCCAGTCTTCGCCGGTCGCCTGGTGGATCGTCGCCCACGTCGAGAAGTCGACGGCCGCCTCTTCCGCGCGCGCCTCGTACACCGGGGTCCACGACGCGCCGCCGACCAGGTAGGTGAGCGCCAGCTCTGCGGTCTTGCCGGCCGGGCACGACGCGAGCACCTCGACGGTCCACGACTGCTTGCTCTGCGCGAGCTGCACCTCGCTCAACTGCCTCCGGAGCTCCTCTTCCTTCAACCGCAGCGCCTTCAGCTTCGCCTGCGTGTCGGCGAACTGCTTCGCGGCGCTCAGGCCCGAGCTCAGCGACGCGTCGAACGCCGCCTGCCAGCTCTTCGGGTCGGGCTTCTCGCTCGCCATCTCGCGCGACACGAGCTGCACCGCGATGTCGGTGTACTTCTTCGAGACCTGGCTCTGCGCCGTGGCCCGCGCGATCGCGTCGCTCTCGGTCTCGATCTCGAGCTGCAGCGCCTCGAGCTGCTTCGTGAGCGCCTCGGCCTTCGGGCTGAACTCCTTCTCTTGCGTCACCAGCTCGGCGCGCATGCCGTCGATCGAGCCGCCCGTCACCCGCGCGCGGAACGAGTCCTGCGCGGCCACGGGAGGAATGTGCTCGAAGCTCACCGGCACCCGCGCGCCGCACGTCACCTGCGTCAGCCGCGTCACCTGCGCGCGATCAGGGAACACCACCACCCGGTCCGCCGCCGACGTCGACGCGAGGATCGTCAGAATGAGCGCGTTCATCGCACCACCTCCTGCTGCTGCAGCTTCCAACCTCTGGGCCGCTTCACCGTGTACGTGAAGGAGAACACCTGCTTCTGCTGCGGGGCGATCGTCACCCGCCACTCGAGCGACCCCTTCTTCGCGTCTTGAATCGCGGTGGGCTTGCTCTCGATCAACTTCGTCTCCACGTCCTTCTGATCCGTCACCGGGAACTGATCGGCCACGCGCACCGCCACCGGCGCGCGGTACGGGTTCGCCAGCTCGATGGTCACGGTGTACGTGCCGATCTCTTCCTTGCTGAACACGCCCTGCGTCGCCTCGACGACCTGCACGTTGCGCACGGGCTTGAGCGCGCGATCGATGCCCAGGGGCAGGGTGAAGGCCTCACCGGGCGAGACCAGCTTGAGCCGCGCCGTCCCCGCGGGATCTGCGCCCACGTACAACTGCGCCGGGCCGCCGGGGAGCACCTGCTGCGAAGGGTTCTTCAGCTCGGCCACGAGGAAGGCGTCTGACGTCAACGCGGGGAACAGCTTGCGCTCGACCGACACCGGCCACTGCGCCCCCCACAACGCCACGCGCCGCGCGCCGCGATCGCTGGGCACCGATTCCTTCTGCAGCGAGGTGAACGAGAGATCGTACCCGGCGGCGAGCGTCACCGGGCTGTCGGCGCCGAAGCTCGGCGGGCGCCACGCGGGAGGCGGCGCGAGCGAGAAGGTCGACACCGGCGTCGTGAAGGCGCTGTCGCTGGAATACGACTCCGAGGTCGACGACACGGTGACCGTCTGCGACGCGGCCCGGCCCGGCATCGCCTGCACGCGCGGCTCCGGGGGCGCGGGCGGAGCGGCCGGCGCTTCCGCGGTCGCGCGCTTGCGGGCGAGCGTCGAGTCCTTCTTGGTCACTGGCATCTCCTCGTCCTCCGCCTCCATCAGGTCTCCGTCGAGGCTCTCGCCGCTGAACGAGAGCTCCGCGGGTGCGAGGAACTTGCCGGCAACCGTCCTGCGCGTCTGATCGGGCGTCGGCACGCCGATCCGTGCCAGCCGCGCGCGGATCAGCTCCTCTTCACTCTGCGCCACCGGCTGCGGGCGGAACGGCGGCGGCGGCGCGATCGGCGAGTACATCGGCGTCGGGGTGGGAATGAAGCGATCGGCCACGCCGATCTTCCACGTCGCCAGCTTCGGCACCTTCACCGCGTGCGAGGGGATGGCGGTCGACAGCAGCAGCGTGGCGTTGGTCCAGTCTTCGCCCGAGGCCTGCGACACCAGGCCCGCCAGAGAGAGGTTCACGGTGTTGGTGTCGGGCTGGAGCTGCAGATCCCACGTCGGGGTCCACTGCGCGCCGCGCACCAGGTACGTCATCGTCAAGGTCGCTTGACCATTTCCGGCGACCTGGGCGATCACCTTCCACCCCGAGGTCGTCTGCGGGTTGCCCAGCTTGCGCGCCTCTTCGAGCAGCTTCGCGCGCTGCTCGTTGAGCTTCTTGAGCGCCCGCTGATCGTCGCGCAGCTTCACCTGCAGCTTGCCCAGCTGGTCCGCCGAGAACTGCGCGCCCTGCGTCCACCCCGCGCTGTTCAACTTCGGAGCCGCCTTGAGCGGATCGCCCGTCGGCGTCGTCGGCGAGAGCCGCTGCACGGCGTCGCGCTGGGCCGAGAGCACGCCGAACTCCTGGTTGAGGCGATCGATCTCGGTGTCGAGCTTGTCGAGGTCGTCGAGCACCTTCTTCGCCTCGGCGGTGCGCAGCTTCTCAGGCTCGATGCGCTCGATGTCGACGCGCTTGACCTCGGCGCCCGCGGCCTCGACGCGCACCGAGCTCACGTCGACCGCGTCGCGCAGCGGGGGAAACTCGATCGACTGGGGGCCGTTGATCGCCACCTGGCCGGTGCGCACCACGCGCGCCTGGTTGGTGAAGACCGTCACCTGCGTGACCGGCGCGTCGAGCGCGGACAAGAGCATCAGGACCATCGGTGTCATGAACAACCCTCCAGCGGTGCGCCTGAAACGTCGTGCGCTCGCAGCGAGTTCCGACTGTCGTTCGAGCGGGTGAACGTGGGTAGCACGGTATAGGCTCGGCCTCCTCGGGGAACCTGAATGCCTGCGGCCTCATCGTCGTTCTCGACAGCGGCGTCGGTGCGGGAGGCGGTGGCCGAGATCGTCAGCCAACTCCATCGCGACGCGCAGGGCAGGCCGATCGCCGGCGGCCTGCTGCAGGCCAGCGTGCGCTACCCGCTCGACGAGCTGACGACGGCCCTCTCGACTGCGCTCCCCGGCGTGCCCTTCATCGGCGTGACGACGTGTCAGGGCCTCGGCACCGATCGCGGCATCGCGGCCGGCGGGCTGTCGGCGCTGTGGTTGCTGGGCGAGGGCGTGCGGTTCGCCTTCGCCACCTCGGCCGGCTCGCTGGTGCGCGACTGGGGCCAGCGCGCGCCCGGCACGCAGCGCTTCGCGGTGCTCCACGCGACGCCCGGCGACGAAGAGACCCTGCTCGAATTGGTGACGCCCGCGCTCGGCCCCGACACCGCCTTCATCGGAGGCACCGCCGCCGACGACGATCTGTCCGGCAAGTGGGGCGTCTTCGCCAGTGATGGCTTCTCGACGGGCAAGGGCGCGGTGCTGGCCGTCGTCGACTGGCCAGGCCGGGTCGTCGCCTCGATGCAGTCGACGGCGATGGTGACGCCGCAGCGCGGGCTGGTGACGAAGGCCAGCGGGCGAACGCTCTACGAGATCGACGGCAAGCCGGCCGCGCAGGTCTACAACGCGTGGGTCGGCGGCGCGCTGGCGCGGGTGGTGCGCGAGGGCGGCAACGTGCTCAACGACACCTCGCTCCAGCCGCTGGGCGTCTACCGGCAGCAGCGCGGCATCGGCTCGTACGTGCTGATTCACCCCGAGACCTTCGTCGCCGAGACCGGCGCGATGACCACCTTCAAGCGCGTCACCGTCGGCGAGGAGCTGTGGCTCATGAAGGCCAGCCGCGCCGGCTTCATCGGCCGCCCCGCCGCGGTGGTCGAGCGGCTGCTGGTCGACGCCCGGCTCCCCGCGGGTCACCTCCTCGGCGCCTACCTCATCTATTGCGCGGGCTGCCGGTTGACGGTCAACGAGGGCACCGCCCTGATGCTCGCCGGCTTCCGCGGCGCCATCGGCCACGTGCCCTTCACCACCGGCTACTTCTTCGGTGAGCAGGGCTGCTCGGTGCAGGGCCCGCCGGAGCACGGAAACCTGATGACCGGGGCCCTGTTACTGGGGACCTGAGGCCCGCCCGCGCGGTCTTGCATCCCCCTACAGGTTCGGCTACGGCCCCGAGCATCAACGTCATTTCGACGTGTTCCGTCACTGCGCGCTTGCCCCACGCGCAGCCGAGGGTCGCAGTTCTCTCTCAAACCCGGGGAAGCAGCACCTTTCCGCAGCACCAGGACAACCCATCACATGCAGCAGAACGTCAATCAGCAGACCGGCTTTGAGGGCGAAGAAGATTTCGCCGCGATGTTTGAGGCTTCCATCAAGGAGGGCGGTCGCACCGGCCTCGTGAAGGAAGGCGAAGTCATCAAGGGCACCGTGGTCCGCGTCACCGGCGAGTACGCCGTCGTCGACATCGGCTACAAGTCCGAAGGCCAGGTCGCGATCTCCGAGTTCACCAGCCCCAAGGGCGAGGTGACCGTGAAGGCCGGCGACGCCGTCGAGGTCTTCCTCGAGAGCCGTGAAAACGACACCGGCATGGTCGTCCTCTCCAAGGAGAAGGCCGACAAGATGCGGATCTGGGACGAGATCTCGGCCGCGGTGAAGGACGATCAGATCATCAAGGGCACCATCGTCGGACGCGTGAAGGGCGGCCTCCAGGTCGACATCGGCGTCAAGGCGTTCCTGCCCGGCAGCCAGGTCGACATCCGCCCGGTGCGCAACCTCGACCAGTACCTCTCGAAGGAATTCGAGTTCAAGGTCATCAAGTTCAACCAGAAGCGCGGCAACATCGTCCTCTCGCGCCGCGTGCTGCTCGAGAAGCAGCGCGAAGAGCAGAAGAAGGAGACCCTCAAGAACCTCAAGGAGGGCGCGATCATGAAGGGCCAGGTGAAGAACCTCACCGACTACGGCGCCTTCATCGACCTCGGCGGCATCGACGGTCTGCTCCACATCACCGACATGTCGTGGGGCCGCGTCGGCCACCCGTCGGAGATGTTCAACGTGGGTGACGAGGTCAAGGTCGTCGTCCTCAAGTTCGACCCCGCGCAGGAGCGCGTCAGCCTCGGTCTCAAGCAGATCCAGGAAGACCCGTGGCACCGCGCCGACGAGAAGTACCCGGTCGGTACGCGCGTCAAGGGCAAGGTCGTCAGCCTCACCGACTACGGCGCGTTCATCGAGCTCGAGCAGGGCGTCGAGGGTCTCGTGCACGTCAGCGAGATGACCTGGAACAAGCGCGTCAAGCACCCGAGCAAGCTGCTCGAGGTGGGCCAGGAGGTCGAGGCCGTCGTTCTCGACATCGATCCCAAGGCCAAGCGCATCGCGCTCGGTATGAAGCAGATCGAGCAGAACCCCTGGACGGTGCTCGAGGACAAGTACCCGATCGGCTCGGTCATCAAGGGCATCGTGCGCAACGTCACCGACTTCGGCGTGTTCGTCGGTGTCGAGGACGGCGTCGATGGTCTCGTGCACGTGTCCGACATCTCGTGGACCCAGCGCGTCAAGCACCCGGGCGAGATGTTCAAGAAGGGCGACGTCGTCGAGGCGTGCGTCCTCAACATCGACGTCGAGAACGAGCGCTTCAGCCTCGGCATCAAGCAGCTCCAGCAGGACCCGTGGGACACGCTCTCCGAGCGCCACCCGGTGTCCAGCCGCGTCAAGGGCAAGGTCACCAAGGTCACCGACTTCGGTGGCTTCGTGGAGATCGAGCCGGGCATCGAAGGCCTGGTGCACGTGTCCGAGATCCGCGACGAGCGCGTCGAGAACCCGCGCGATGTCCTGGCCGAGGGCCAGGAGGTCGAGGTCAAGATCATCGACATCAACACCTCCGATCGGAAGATCGCCCTCTCGATGAAGGCGCTCCTCAACGACGGTGGCGACGACTACCGCGAGTACCTCAAGAAGCAGGCCGAGCAGTCGAAGGCCCGCCTCGGCGACGTGATGGGCAAGTTCAAGAAGTAAGAGCGGCCTGACGTCGTGAAGCGAAGGGTGGGGCGCCGCGAGGTGCCTCACCCTTTTGCTTTTGCGGGCCTATGTTCCGGCGCTGCAACCTGGCGAGGGGGCCAGGTGTCAGACCCCGACCGTGGAGCGACCCGTGCTGCAACGACTCGTCCTGCTGCTTTCCGTCATTCCCGCCGCGGCGCATGCCTTCTGCGGCTTCTACGTCGCCGGAGGGGGCGCCTCGCTGTTCAACGACGCCACCCAGGTGGTGCTGCTGCGCGAAGGCACCAAGACCGTGCTCTCGATGCAGAACAACTACCGCGGGCCGCCGCAGAACTTCGCGATGGTGGTGCCGGTGCCGGTGGTGCTCCAGAAGGAGAACGTCAAGACGCTCACGAAGAACCTCTTCGACAAGCTCGACCAGCTCGCTGCCCCGCGCCTCGTCGAGTACTGGGAACAAGACCCCTGCTACCAGCCACCCGCGCGCGCGATGTCGATGGACGCGTTCGGGGGCGTGGGCTCGGCGAAGAAGGCGCTGGCCCCGTCGATGGAGTCGGGGGTGCGCGACTATGGCGTGAGCATCGAGGCGCAGTTCACCGTCGGCGAGTACGAGATCGTCGTGCTGTCGGCCAAAGACGCGCTCGGGCTCGAGGCGTGGCTCACCGACAACCAGTACAAGATCCCTTCGGGCGCGGCGCCGCTGTTCCGCCCGTACATTCAGCAGGGCATGAAGTTCTTCGTCGCCAAGGTCGACGTGGCGAAGGTGAAGTTCGAGAACGACGTGGCGACGCTCTCGCCGCTGCGCTTCCACTACGACTCCGAGAAGTTCGAGCTGCCGATTCGGCTCGGGCTCATCAACGCGAAGGCCGAGCAGGATCTGATCGTCCACGTGCTGGCGCGCGAGCGGTACGAGGTGGCGAACTACCCGAACGTCACCATCCCCACCAACATCGACCTCGTGCCCTCGGCCAAGAGCGAGTTCGGCCCGTTCTACGCGTCGCTCCTGGACAAGACCGTCAAGAAGAACCCGAAGGCGGTGGTGACCGAATACGCGTGGGACGCCTCGACGTGTGATCCGTGCCCCACGCCGCCGCTGGGCGTGCAGGACCTGATGCTGCTGGGCCTCGACGTGGTGACCGGCGGCGCGCCGATGCCGGAGCTGGAGTTCAAGAATCGCGACGCCGTGCCCCCGCAGGAAGCCGCGCAGGTCGACACCATGATCCGCAACCTGATGGCGCAGATCAGCCGCCGGCGCATGGGCTCGATGGGGCGCTTCGTGATCACCCGGCTCCACGCGCGCTACGACAAGGGCTCGCTGGGTGACGATCTGGTCTTCAAGGCGACGACGCCCATCGCCGGGGGGCGCGAGTTCCTCACCAACGGCAGCGAGCTCGAGCAGGGCGCGGTGTCGGCGTCGGTGAACAACTTCCAGGCGCGCTACGCCATCCGCTACCCGTGGGCGGGGAAGATCGAGTGCAGCAACCCGCAGCGCGGCAAGTGGGGCGGGCCTCCCGGTGGCGCGCGGCCCCGGCCGGTGGCCGCCGAAGATCTCGGTTTGGTGAAGCGTGACGCCACGCTCGCCGCGAAGCTCGTCGAGAGCCCGGTGCCCGAGGTGGGGCTCAAGGGTCTCAAGTCCCGCGCAGGTCTCCCGGTGAAGAAATGATCAAGACACTCCTCGCAGCGGTGGTGGTGGTCTCTTCGGCGGCGCACGCGTTCTGCGGCTTCTACGTCGCGGGCGGAGGCGCCGAGCTGTTCAACAACGCCACGCAGGTGGTGCTGATGCGCGAAGGCACGCGCACCGTGCTCTCGATGCAGAACAACTACCAGGGCCCGCCCGCCGACTTCGCGATGGTGATCCCCGTGCCGGTCGTCTTGAAGAAGGAGAACGTCAAGACGCTCAGCAAGGACATCTTCGCCCGCGTCGATCAGCTCGCCGCCCCGCGCCTCGTCGAGTACTGGGAACAGGACCCCTGCTACGTGCCGCCGCCGATGGAGGACTACGCGATGGCCCTGCCCGCGCCGACGATGGAGATGTCGGCGCCGATGACCAAGGGGGGTGGCCTCGGCGTGAAGATCGAGGCCCAGTTCTCGGTGGGCGAATACGACATCGTGGTGCTGTCGGCGAAGGACGCGCTCGGCCTCGACACCTGGCTCAAGCTCAACAAGTACAAGATCCCCGACGGCGCCGAGCCGCTGTTCCGCCCGTACATTCAGCAGGGCATGAAGTTCTTCGTCGCGAAGGTCGACGCGAAGAAGGTGACCTTCAAGGACGGCATGGCTCAGTTGTCGCCGCTGCGCTTCCACTACGACTCCGAGAAGTTCGAGCTGCCGGTGCGGCTGGGGCTGATCAACGCGAAGACCCAGCAAGACCTGATCGTCCACGTCATCGCGCGCAACCAGCGCTTCGAGGTGGCGAACTACCCGAACGTCACCATCCCCACCAACATCGACCTGGTGCCGACGGCGAAGAGCGAGTTCCCGTACTTCTACGTGAGCCTCTTCGATCGCACGCTGAAGCAGAACCCGAAGGCGGTGGTGACCGAGTACGCGTGGCAGGCGACGAGCTGCGACCCGTGCCCCACCGCGCCGCTCGAGCCCGCCGACTTCGCCACGCTGGGCGCCGACGTGTTGCCCTCGAAGGGCGCGGTCGAAGATCCCTACAACGCCAGCCAGGGCTTCGTGCTGACCCGGCTCCACGCGCGCTACGACAAGACCTCGCTGGGGGAAGATCTCGTCTTCAAGGCGGCGGGGCCGATCGTCGGCGGGCGCGAGTTCCTCACCAACGGCAAGGACCTCGAGCAGGGCGCTCGCAAGGACAGCTACAACAACTTCCAGGCGCGCTACGCCATCCGCTACCCGTGGAAGGGCAAGGTGGAGTGCAAGAACCCGATCTACGGCCGCTGGGGTGGACCTCCGGACGGGCAGCCGAGCACCGGCACGCAGGCCGCGAAAGACACCGCCTTCGTCGCGCGCGACCCCGAGAAGGTCGAGAAGCTCGCCGAGAGCCCGATCGCCGAGCTGCAGCTCAAGGGGCTCAAGGGCAAGGCCGGTGAGCCGCTGCGGGGGAAGAAGAAGTGATGGTGCCCCTGCTCGTGCTGGTGCTGTCTGCCGCGCCGAAGGTGATGCTGCCCGACGAGTCGGCGCCGCGTTCGCCCGGTCAGGTGCGGCTCGCCAACGGGCAGACCGTCATCCCTTCCGCGAACTTCGCCGACGGGAAGAACTGCGGCACCTGTCACGCCGACATCGCCGCGCAGTGGAAGACGAGCACCCACGCGCTGGCGTCGTTCACCAACCCGATCTACCGCGTGGCGATCGAGAAGCTGCGCGCCGATCGAGGCACCGAGGCGAGCCGCATGTGTGGCGCGTGTCACGATCTCGCGCTGCTCACCTCGGGCGCGCTCGACGAGAAGGACATCGCCGCCGACGACCCGCGCGGGCACGCCGGCGTCTCGTGCACCACCTGCCACTCGGTCGTGCACGCCACGCGCGACGGCAACGGCAGCATGACGCTCCGGTCCGACGAGGTCTTTCCTTCCGCCCCCGCGGACTCGACGCTCGAGAAGCACCGCGCGCGCGTGGCCTCGCCGACGCTGCGCACCGCCGAGCTGTGCGGCACCTGCCACCGCTCGTTCCTCGCTGCCGAGACCGGCAACGCGTCGGCCTTCTTCGGCATGGACGACTACGGCGCCTGGCACCGCTCGGCGTACGCGGGCAACCCGGCCGAGCGGCCCGATCACGTGGCCGGGCAGGACTGCCGCGCCTGTCACATGCCGCGTGAGGCGGCGGTGCTGGGTGACGTCGCGCAGAAGAACGGCACCGTGCCTTCGCACCGCTTCCTCGGCGCGCACACCACGCTGGCGGCGATGCGGGGTGACGGGGCGCAGCTCGCCCGGCTCCAATCGTTCCTGAAGCAGGCGGCGACGATCGACGTGGCCGCGGCGAAGTTGAACGACGGCGCGTGGATCATGCCGGCCGAGGCGGCGCGACCGAAGGCGGGTGACGTGCTCGAGCTCGACGTCGTCGTCTTCAACGACCGCACCGGCCACCGCTTCCCCGGCGGGGTGCTCGACAACCAGGGCACGCGCGTCGAGCTCACCGTGCGCACCGCGAAGGGCGGGGTGCTGGCGGTGTCCGACGAGCACGAGATCCGCAGCCAGGTCGTCGACGCGCAGGGCCAGCCGGTGCAGCGGCGCGAGACGCACGAGTTCGTCACCGCGGTGTGGAACCACACCGTGCCCTCGCGCGACGCCCGCGTGACGCGCGTTCGGGTGAAGGTGCCCGAGGCGTTGCCGCTCGACGCGCTGCCGCTCCAGGTCGAGGCGCGCATCACGCACCGCGCGCGCTCGAAGGAGCTGATGCAGCTCGCCTGCGACGACTCGAAGACGCCGCGCGGCAAGGCTTTCCTGCAGGCGGCGCTGGTGCAGACCGGCCACACGCTCGACCCCTGTGTCGAGCAGCCCGTCACCATCGTCGATCGCGCCGAGGTCACCCTGGCGGGCATCGCCACCCGCGATACCTGGGCGCGCGCGTACCGGCGAGGGCTGGGGCTGACGGTCGGGCTGCAGGAATACCTCGACGAGGCGCAGGGCTCCTTCGAGCACGCGCTGCCCCTGGCGATCGGTGAAGAGGCCGGCGTCACCGAGTGGGCGCTGGGGCAGCTCGCGGGCCGCCGGGGCCAGTTGCCGCTCGCCCTCGAGCACCTCGGTCGCGCCGAGAAGGTGCTGGGGCCCACCGCGGCGATCCTCCGCGCGAAGGGCGACGCGTTCGGCCAGGTGTGGAGATGGAAGGAAGCGGCGGCGGCGTGGACCGCGGCGCTGAAGCTGGCGCCCACCGAGCTGGGGCTCTACCAGTCGATCGCCATGGCCGAAGCGAGCTCCGGCCGGTACGCGCAGGCGCTCGCCGCGGCGCAGGGCGGCCTGGCGCTGCACCCACGCGATGGAGACTGTCTGCGCGTGCAGGCGCTGGCTCTCGCGCAGCTCGGGCAGCCCAACGAGGTCGCGCTCGACGTGGCGCTCAAGTGGCGCGTGCCCGACGACGGCCCGAAGGCCAAGGCGCTGTGCAGCGCGAAGGTGCCCGGCTGCGCCAACCGCCGGAATCCCGTGCCGGTCTACGAGGCGCGCGCTCCCTAGCTGATCGCCCGCCGTGGCTCTGGTGTGACCTTGAAAACGCGCGGGCGCGCCGTCATAAGGCCCGGGAAGGTTCCCCACACCGGAGAGAAATCCATGGCTCGTGAAGTCGTCATCGTTGGCGCGGCCCGTACCGCGATCGGAGCATTCCAGGGCGCCCTCTCGTCGCTCACCGCCCCGCAGCTCGGCGCCGCCGCCATCAAGGCCGCCCTCGAGCGCGCCGGCGTGAAGCCCGAGCTGGTCGAGCTGGTGATCATGGGCAACGTGCTGACCGCGGGCGTGGGTCAGGCTCCGGCGCGGCAGGCGGCGCTGGCGGCCGGGCTCCCCATCGGCACGCCGGCCGTCACCATCAACAAGGTGTGTGGCTCGGGCCTGCAGGCGATCGCGCAGGCGTGGCAGACCATCGTCGCCGGTGACGCCGAGGTCGTCGTCGCGGGTGGCCAGGAGTCGATGTCGAACGCCCCCTACATCTCGATGCAGCTGCGCAACGGCGCCCGCATGGGCCACGTCGAGTTCAAGGACTCGATGATGAGCGACGGCCTCACCGACGCGTACGACAACGTCGCCATGGGCGTGTGCGCCGAGCAGTGCGCCACCGACATGAAGATCAGCCGCGCCGCGCAGGACGAGTTCGCCACCGAGTCGACGAACCGCGCCATCCGCTCGCAGAAGGAAGGGCTGTTCAAGAACGAGATCGTCCCCGTGTCGGTGCCGCAGAAGAAGGGCGACCCGGTGCTCGTGACCGAAGACGAGGGCCCGAAGAACGCCAGGCCCGAGAAGATCCCCACCCTCAAGCCGGTGTTCAAGAAGGACGGCACGATCACCGCGGCCAACGCCTCGTCGATCAACGACGGCGCGGCGGCGGTGGTGCTGATGAGCGCAGAGAAGGCGAAGGCCCTCAACCTGCCCGTGCTGGCGAAGGTCGTCGGTCACGCCTCGGCCGCCCGCAAGCCCGTCGAGTTCACCATCGCCCCCACCGACGCCATCAACAAGCTGCTGGCGAAGACGGGCAAGACCGTCGCCGACGTGCACACCTGGGAGATCAACGAGGCCTTCGCCGTCGTCTCGCTCGCCAACAACCAGCTGCTCAAGCTCGACCCGTCGAAGGTGAACATTCGGGGCGGCGCCGTCTCGCTCGGTCACCCCATCGGCGCCTCGGGCGCGCGCGTGCTGGTGACGCTGCTGCACACCATGAAGGATCACGACTTCAAGCGCGGCGTCGCGTCGCTGTGCATCGGCGGCGGTGAAGGCATCGCGCTGATGCTCGAGCGCTGAAGGGGGAGGTACTGCCCCTCACCCTGACCCTCTCCCCCGCGGGGGAGAGGGGAGCTTCATGCGGACGACGGCCAGCAGGTGGCCCGCCGCGAACGGCTTGCCCAGCACCGTCTCGTGCGTGAGCTCGGCCTGCTGCTCGTGAAACCCCGACATGAAGATCACCGGCACCTCGTGCTGCGCGCGAATCGCCCTCGCCAGCTCGACGCCCCCCAGCCGCGGCATCACCACGTCGGTCAGCACCAGATCGAAGGTGACGTCGCCGCGCCGCATGATCGCCAGCGCCTCCTCGCCATCTGACGCGGTCAGCACCCGGTAGCCCTCGCGCTCGAGCGTCAGCACCACCGTGCGGCGCACCAGCGGCTCGTCTTCCACCACCAGCACCGTGGCGCTCGGCCGGGCGTTGATCGCCGCCGGCGCCGGCGCGCTCGCCACCTCGGCCCCGCGCGGGCTGAAGGGCAACCACAACGAGAAGGTGCTGCCCTTGCCGACGGTGCTGGTGACGCGCACCGTGCCGCGCGCCTGGCTGGCGATGCCCCACACCGTGGACAGCCCCAACCCGGTGCCGCGCCCGTCAGCCTTGGTGGTGAAGAACGGCTCGAAGATGCGCGGGAGCACCTCGGCGGGGATGCCCTCGCCGGTGTCGGTGACCTCGACCAGCACCCACTCGCCCGGCGTGAGGCCCAGCGCTTGCGCCTGCGCCGCGTCGAGCGTGCGGCGCGCCCCGGTGACGCGCACCGTGCCGGCGCCGACGATCGCGTCGCGCGCGTTGAGCGCGAGGTTCAAGATGATCTGATCGAGCTGGGTGGGATCGATCGACACCGTGCAGTCCATCGCGCAGTCGAGATCGAGCGTCACGCTCTCGGGGAACAGCGGGCGCAGCAGCCGGCGGTTGGCGTGCAGCACCTCGCCCACGTCGACCGCGCGCGGGGCCGAGGGTTGGCGGCGGGCCACGGCCAGCAGCTGCCGCGTCAGCTCGGCGGCGCGCTGGGTGGCCGCGAGGATCGCGTTGGCCGAGTCTTGCGCGCGTAGCGGGGTCGTCGGGTCGCGGCAGATCAGCTCGGCCTCGCCCGACACCACCGTCAGCAGGTTGTTGAAGTCGTGCGCCACGCCGCCCGCGAGCCGGCCGAGCGCCTCCTGCTTCTGCACCTCGACCAGCCGCCCCGCGAGGCGCACGCGCTCTTCGGTCTCGCCCAGCAGCGCGCGGTTGGCCGCCTCGAGATCGCGGGTGCGCTCGTGCACGCGCGTCTCGAGCAGCGCCTTCTGCGCCCGCACCTGCGCCGCCGCCGACGCGAGGAACAACCCGGTGATCACCACCACCGCCAGCAGCCCGTCGATCATCAACAGCGCCGCGCTCGCGGGGTAGTGCCCGAAGGGGCCCGTCTGCGACACCGTCGCCCACGTCACCAGCGCGTGGATCAGCACCGTGGCCGCGCAGACCGCCGCGCCGCCCAGCCGCGCGCCCGCCCACACCGCGGCGGGCAAGACGGTCCACGCGAGGGGGTAGCTGGTGCCTCCGAGGCCCTCGAGCGGGCGGCCGAACACCAGCTGGTTGCTCACCAGCAGCAGCCCCAGCACGCCCACCCATTCCCACGGGCGGCGGGGGCGGGGCGTGCCTTCGCCCAGCGCGATCGGCGCCAGCGCCAACATGCCGACGCCGTCACCGAGCCACCAGGTGAACCAGAAGTTCGGCGCGGCCGAGATCGGGAGCGCGCTCAAGGAGATCGTCGTCAGCAGGCCCCCGGTGGCGTTGATCGCGCATCCCACGGCGGCGGAGCCCAGGAAACGCAACATCTGCCCGGGGCTCGCCAGCGCGTCGAGGCCGCTGGTGCGCTCGATCAGCCAGCGCGTCGTCAGCAGGCCCACCGTCGAGCCGATGGCGATCAGCAGCGAGCCGGCCAGCTTCGTCACCGAGAGGCCGTCTTCGGGGAACACCAGCACGTTGCAGATGAACGAGCCGACGGTGATGCCCGGCCACACGCGCGGCCCCCACCGCACCAGCGCCGCCAGCGAGAGGCCCGCCGGCAGCCACACCGACGTCACGTTGCCGGGCGGCGACGCGACCTGCATGCCGAGCATTCCGGTGATCGCGTAGGCCGCCGCGAGCCCCACGAGGACGACGAGGCGAGGGCTTGGGTGCGGCGCAGCAACCATGTGGATCCTTCACTGTAGCCGCCGCCTGTGTTTCTTCGGTTGAAAGCCTTGCTGCATGTGCGAAGAGGAGCCCGCTCTTCGACGTGGAGGCTTGATGAACAAGGTCGTTGCTTCGGCCGCCGAGGCCGTGAAGGACATCCCGGACAACTGCACGCTGATGTCGGGCGGCTTCGGGCTGTGTGGAAACCCCGAGAACCTCATCACCGCGATCAACGCCAAGGGGGTGAAAGGCCTCACCATCATCGCCAACAACTGCGGCACGACCGATCTCGGCCTGGGTGTTCTGCTCAAGAACAAGCAGGTCAAGAAGATGGTCTCGTCGTACGTGGGCGAGAACAAGGAGTTCGAGCGCCAGTTCCTCTCCGGCGAGCTGGAGGTCGAGCTGAACCCGCAGGGCACCCTGGCCGAGCGCATCCGCGCGGGCGGGGCGGGCATCGGCGGCTTCTTCGTGCGCACCGGCGTGGGCACCGAGGTGGCGAAGGGCAAGGAGACGCGGGTGATCGACGGGCACGAGTACGTGCTCGAGGCGCCGCTGAAGGCCGACTTCGCCATCGTGCGCGCGTGGAAGGCCGACACCTGGGGCAACCTCGTGTTCCGCAAGACGGCGCGCAACTTCTCGCCGCTGATGTGCATGGCCGCGAAGATCACCATCGTCGAGGCCGAACACATCGTGCCGGTCGGCGAGCTCGACCCCGACACCATTCACGTGCCGTCGGTCTACGTGAAGCGCGTCGTCCAGTCGCAGAACCTCAACAAGTGGATCGAGCGTCGCACGGTCCGCAAGCGCAACTGAGAGAGAGAGCGAGAACGACCATGCCTTTGACCCGTGAACAGATCGCTCAGCGCGTCGCGAAGGAACTCCGCGATGGCTTCTACGTCAACCTCGGCATCGGCCTGCCGACGCTGATCCCCAACTACATCCCCGCCGGCGTGGAGGTGGTGCTCCAGTCGGAGAACGGCATGCTCGGCACCGGCCCGTACCCCTTCGAGGGCGAAGAAGATCCCGACCTCATCAACGCGGGCAAGGAGACGGTGACGGCGCTGCCCGGCGCGGCCTACTTCGACTCGGCGGCCTCGTTCGGCATGATCCGCGGCGGCCACATCGATCTCGCGGTGCTCGGCGCGATGGAGGTCAGCGAGCAGGGTGACCTCGCGAACTGGATGATCCCCGGCAAGATGGTGAAGGGCATGGGCGGCGCGATGGACCTCGCCGTCGGCGCCAAGCGCGTCATCGTCGCCATGGAGCACGCCACCAAGGACGGCGGCCACAAGATCCTCAAGAGCTGCACGCTGCCGCTGACCAGCAAGAAGTGCGTGCACGCCCTGTGTACGGACCTCGCGTGGATCGACGTGACCCCCGAGGGCCTGCTCCTGCGCGAGCTGGCGCCCGGCGAGACGGTGGAGTCGGTGCAGAAGCTGACCGGCGCCCCCCTCAAGGTCGCCACAGATCTGAAGACGATGGTGATCTGAAGAGGCTAGGCTCCGCCCACCATGAGCGATGACAAGTCGGGGGCCCAGCCGGTTCGCAAGTCGGAGCGCCTCCAGCACGAGCTGTTGGTGGCCTACCGCACGGTCGATGGCTTCATCACCGACTGGGCGGTCAACATCAGCCGCGGTGGCATCTTCATCAACACGCGCAACCCGCTGGCGGTGGGCAGCATCGTGCGGCTGATCATCTCGCTGCCCGACGCCGCGTTCCCCTTCGATCTCACCGGCCGCGTGATCCGCGTGCACCCGGCAGATCCCAACTCCGATCAGGTCCCGGGCATGGGCATCGAGTTCGTCGACGTCGACGAAGACAAGAAGAGCCGCCTCGCCCGCTTCGTCGATCGTCTCCGCGCCGAGCTGCCTGACGCGGTCCTCCCGTCGCCGAAGAAGTGAGCGTGAAGGTCGTCGAGCTCGTCATCGAGCGGTTGTCGAAGTCTGGAGACGGCGTGGCCCAGTTCGACGGCCGCGCCGTTTTCGTTGCGGGCGCGCTGAGCGGCGAGCGGGTGAAGGTCGAGCTCGACGTCGGCGCCAAGGCGATGCACGCGGTGCTGCTCGACGTGATCGAGCCCAGCCCCGCGCGCCGCCCACCGGTGTGCACGCTGGCCGATCGCTGCGGCGGCTGCGACTGGATGCACCTGCAGGAAGAGACGCAGTTGGCCGAGAAGCAGGAGATCGTGCTCTCGGCGCTCGAGCACCTCGGAGGGCTCGAGCGCGCGTCGTACGAGCTGCTGCCCACCGTGAAGTCGATCGATCCGCTCGGGTACCGCCGGCGCGCGACGCTGCACCCCGTGTCGGGCGGCGCGCTCGGCTTTCACGGCAAGCGCTCGCACGAGCGCGTCGAGGTGAAGCGGTGCCCGGCGCTCACCCCCGCGCTGGCTGACTTCCCCGCGCGGCTGGCGGCGCACTTCGGGCCCAACACCGTGAAGGAGCTCGAAGAGGCCCGGCTGCTCGAGTGCGATGGGCGGGTGGCGGTGAGCCTGCACTTCAAGGCGCAGCTCCGGCCGCGGCATCGCGAGCTGGCCGAGCTGGCGGTGCGCGAAGGGTTGATCGACGGCGCGATCCTCCAGCCCGGTGAAGGCAAGGGGCAGCCGGAGCTGATCGGCGACCCGGTGCTGGAAGAAGAGGGCGTGCTGCACCGCCCGGACGGCTTCGCGCAGGCCAACGCGGCGGTGAACCGCCGGCTGGTGCACCAGGCGATCGAATTGCTCGAGCCCCGCGCCGGACACCGCGTGCTCGAGCTGTACTCGGGCAACGGGAACTTCACCTTCCGGCTGGCGCCGATGGCGGCGCAGATCGTCGCGGTGGAGTCGGCCGCGCTGTCGGTCGGTCTCGCGCAGAAGGCGGCGCTGCGTCACGGCGTGACGAACGTGCGCTTCGTGCAGGGGGACTCCGAGAAGATCGCCACCGGCCTGGTGCGTGAGTCGGAGCGCTTCGATCGGCTGCTGGTTGATCCCCCTCGCACTGGTGCGCCGGGCGTGGGGGCGTGGGCGTCGGGGCTGCTGGTCGAGCGCGTGGTGTACGTGGCCTGCGACCCCGCCAGCCTCGCTCGCGACGCGAAGGAGCTGGCCTCGAAGGGCTACCGCCCGCTCGCGCTGCAGCTGTTCGATCTGTTCCCTCAGACCCACCACGTCGAAGCGGTGATGGCCTTCAGTCGGTAGGAGCCCCGGGTGGAACAGCGCATCGTCGAGTTCGTGGAGGTCCTCCGCCAGAACGGCCTGAAGGTCGCCGTCAGCGAAGCGAAGGACGCGGTGCGCGCGCTCGCGGAGATCGGCGTGGAGGATCGCGATCTCACCCGCGCCACTTTGAAGGCCACGCTGTGCAAGCGCTCGCAGGACGTGGCGCTGTTCGACAAGGCCTTCGACTTCTTCTTCGCCGGCGCCTCGAAGACCCTCGAGAACATCGAGAAGTCGCTGCTCGCGCGGATTCAGGAAGAGGGCCTGCTCGACGGCGATGAGCTGAAGATGATCGTGTGGATGCTCGATCGCCTCGCCGGGCAGATGTCGCCGCTCACGCAGGCTGCGATGCAGGGCGATCGCGGCGGGCTGGCGCAGATCTTCCGGCAGGCGTCGCTGCAGCTCGACTACTCGCGCATTCAGAACGCGCTGCAGACGGGGTTTTACAGTCGGCGGCTCCTCACCGCGGCCGGCGCGGAGGGCATGCGCAGCGACATCGAGAGCATCGGCAAGGAGCTCGCGGCCCGCGGCTTGAGCGAGCGCGGCGTGGAGGTCGTCTCGAGGCACCTGTCGACGGCGCTGCGGAAGGTGGAAGACGCGGCCCGGCTCGAGGTGCAGCGGCAGTCGAACGCGCGGCTGCGCAAGGCGGGCGTGGGGGTGGGGGATAAGCCGCTCCATACGCTGTCGCGGCAGGAGGTCGACGTCGCGCAGCGGGCCGTGCGCGCGCTGGCCGAGAAGCTGAAAGCGCGGCTCATTCGGCGGCAGCGCTCGAAGAAGAAGGGGCAGCTCAACCCGCGCCGCACGCTGCGCAAGAACCTCACCTCGGGCGGCGTGCCGATGGTGCCTCAGTTCCGCACGCGCCGGCCCCAGCGGCCGGATGTGGTGGTGCTGTGCGACGTCAGCGACTCGGTGCGGAACGCGTCGCGGTTGATGCTGCTGTTCACCTGGTCGCTGCAGTCGCTGTTCAACCGCGTGCGGAGCTTCATCTTCGTGTCCGAGCTCGGTGAGGTGACGAAGCACTTCAAGGACGCCAAGCCGGAGGACGCCCTCGAGGCCGCGCTCAGCGGTGATGTGATCTCGCTGTCGTCGAACTCGAACTATGGGAATGCGCTGTCGACGTTCACCAAGAGCTATTTGGGATCGGTGACGCGGAAGACGACCGTGTTCGTGATCGGTGATGGGCGGAACAACTTCAACGCGCCGCATGTGTGGGCGCTGGAGGACCTGAAGCGCAAGGCGAAGCGGGTGGTGTGGATCTGCACCGAGCCGAAGGCGAACTGGGGTTTTGGGGACAGCGAGATGGCGAATTACTCGCGCGCCGTGTCGCAGGTGGTGACGGTGTTGAGCCTGGCGGATCTGGAGAAGATCGCGCCGCAGCTGGTGCCGACGTAACCCTCGCCCTGCGTCAGCGGGGAGAGGGTGCCGCCGAAGGCGGCGGGTGAGGGGCGGTTCCTCGCGTTGCGATGGACGCGAGCCATCCGCTCGCAGGCGAGAGAGCATTCTGGCGTTGAGCTCGACTCAAGCCCCTCACCCCGACCCTCTCCCCGCTAGCGCAGGGAGAGGGAGAGCAGGTGGGCGAGGATCTCGATTGAACTCCCTCCTCCGGGCCGCACCTGAAGGAGCCGCTCGTCGTACGGCACCGACGGCACCCGCTCGCGCAGCTTCTTCACCAGCACGTTGAAGTTCTCGAGCCGCCCCGGCTTGAGGCCTGGCCCGAGGCCCTCGTAGCGCGCGCGGCTCTCGCTGGTGATCCACGGCGGGCCGCTGTGCCGAAAGAGGTACACCACCGGCTCGCGCCGCTCGGTTTCCTGCACCGACTGCTTCGTCACCGTCTTCGAGACCGACAGCCCCTGCGTCAGCACCGCGCGGCCGAGGTCGAACTTCCGCTCTCGGATGGTCTCGACCGACACCCCCGACACCCGGTGCATCGCGCGGATGATCGCGGTGACCTCGTTCCACGGGAGCCGCTCGCTGGTGCCGTTCTGGTTGAGGCTCACCAGCGCGTCGGCCTCGAACCGGAACCCGCGGAACTCGTGCATGACGTCCGCGCCCGCCACCGTGCTCGCGTCGCACGCGATGGCTTCGTTCCCCCGCGCCCGCAGCTTCACCAACAACTGCTCGGCCTTCGTCGCGTCGGCTGTCTTGAGCACGATCGACGGCAGGTGCCCGCGCACGAGCTGCCCAGCCTCGTACGGAGTGATGCCGAGATCGGCGGCGAGGGCGACGCTCTCTGCCTCCGGCGAGGCGACCTTCAGCAGCGCGAGGACCCACATGCCTCGAACGCTACACCCCACCGGCGCGATCGGTGTGGATCACCACCTGGGGCAAAGCGGCCCGAACCGTCGCGACCCACTCAGGGTGGTGCCGATCGGCACGGAGATCGATGCGCTGCAGGTGTCCGAACGAGTCGATGGTCTGCAGCAGCGTCGGGTACCAGCCCGTCTCTGCTTCCGCCGACAGCTCGAGGTGCGTCAGCCCCCGCAACAGCGCGCTCACCGACAGCTCAGCCAGCTGCTCGGGCCACAGCGCCCCGAAGATCGTCAACGAGCGCAGCTTCGGCGCCACCGCTCCACCCAGCACGTCGGCCGGCAGCTCGGTGCGCCGGAACGGCAACAGCATCCGCCAGGTCGTCAGCTCCGGCAGCCGCGCGGTCCCCAGCCGCTGCACCGGGTGCTCGAAGCTCAGAGCCAGCTCCTGCAGCGCCGGTCCGCGCGCGTTGGTCCAGTCCGAGCCCCAGCTCCCGATGCGCAGGTGCGTGAGCCGGGGCAGCCCGTCGACGATCCGCGCAACGTCGATCTCCCCGGCGGCGCTGGTGCCCGGCCGTCCGAGCGTGAGGTGCGAAAGCGTCGGGGGCGCCGAGCCAGCGATCAGCTCCACCACCGAGCCGATCGGCTCCTGCAGCAGCGCGCCGATCTCCAGCTGCCGCAGCAGTCTCGCGATCGGCCGCCGCACCACTTCCTGCAGTGTCGCGCGCTCGAGCACCTCGGCGATCCGAAACAGGAACCCGCGTCGAAACACCGGCCTCCACGACGACAGCCGATCCTCCGCGCCGAGCAACGCCTCCGCGTGACGGGCCACGTGCTCCAGCACCAGGTCTTCGTCGAGGCCGGGCGTCAATTGGAGGCGAATCAACTCTCCGTGGGGATCTCCGCGCTCGATCAACGCGTCGGCCAACACGAGCAGCGCGCGATCATCATCCGGGCTCTCGAGGACCGCCTGCCACGCCGCCTCGAGCGGAGTCATGGCGTCGGCGTCACCGCGGCGAGGCCGACCATCGAGTCGCGCCGCACGCCGGCCTTCACGAAGTCTTGAATCGTCCTCGCGATCGCCGCGCCGAGCAGGCCGATCAACGGGAGATGCTCACCGCCCTCACACGTCGCCTGGCCCGCCACGTCCTCCGCGTCGGGCGTGAAGCGCTCGTCCCACCGCACCAGCCCGAAGGTGCCGTCGCCGCTCACCGCCGCGTGGAGCAACGGCACCCCGGCCGCGCGCGCGTGATCCGACAACACCTTCCGGCTGGCGGCGTTGTCGAAGCAGTCGATGATCAACCCCGCGTCACGGCACAGCGTGGCCACGTTCTCGACTGTCACCCGCACGCCGAACGACTCGGCCTTCACGCCGTGGAAGTTCAGCAGCTGTAGCTTGAGCGCCTCGGCCTTGTTCTTCCCCACCGACTGCTTCACGTAGGCCTGCGCGAGCAGGTTCTTCGACTCGACGCGATCGAAGTCGAGGAACACCAGCGTCGCGTCGAGGTTGCGACACAGCACCGCCGCGGTGGACCCGAGGGCTCCCACGCCACAGAACACGATCCGCATGGGAGCCCCGGTGCTCACGCGCCGAACGGAACCTTCGGCCGCAGGTAGATGCGCTGGCCGCCCTGGAGCCGATCGACCACGAAGCCGTCGAACGCCGAGTCCGCGAGGTGGGGCAGGGCGAGGCCCGGCACGTTGCCCGAGCGCACCACCTCGACCGCGATGCGCTTGAGGTCCGCGTCCGACACGTGCGCGTCGAGCTCGAGCGCGTAGTCCGCCGAGAGGCCGTTGTAGGTGATGTTCAAGGTCGCCATGGGTGCACCTCCACGAAGTGAGAGCCCTTCGACGCGAGCCCCCGGGGCCCCTGACCGATCAGCCCAGGCCGTCGGCGTTCTTCAGATCCTTCAGGCGCAGCCCGTTCTTCTTGAGCAGCCGGTAGAGCGACTGCATCGACAGCCCGGTGCGCTCTTCGGCCACCTTGATGTCGTAGCCGCACTGCTTCATCACCTCGGCGAAGTAGTGCTTCTCGAAGTCGTTGAGGATGCGGTCTTTGGCCTCGTGGTACGCGAGCTTGACCGCCACCTCGAGCAGTGACGTGCGATCGGGCCGGCGATCGGTCGGCACCAACAGCTCGAGCCAGCTCGAGTTCCCGGTGGCCTGCATCAACGCCCCGCGCTCGAGCACGTTGCGCAGCTCGCGCACGTTGCCCGGCCAGTCGTAGCCCTCGAGCAGCGACAACATCTGCGGCGAGAGATCGATCGGCGTGGTGAGCCCCTTCACCAGGTGCTTGGCCAGCGTGGGGATGTCGATCTTCCTCGTGCGCAGCGGCGGCAGGCGCACGCGGGCGACGGCGAGGCGGAAGAAGAGCTCCTGGCGGAAGCGCTGCTGCTGCACCTCCTCGGCGAGGTTGCGCGCGGTGGCGGCGATGATGCGCGCGTCGAGCTTCTTGCCGCCCGGCAGCTCCTTCGATTCCAGGATCCGCAGCAGGCGCGGCTGCACGGCCAGCGGCAGCTCGGCCACCTCATCGAAGAAGATGATGCCGCCCTGCGCGGTGGTGAAGGCGCCGTCGGGGCCGAACAGCTCGCGCTCGGCGGCCTGCTCGGTGAGCATCGCGCAGTCGACCACGCGGAACGGGCCGAAGCGCCGCACCGAGTAGGCGTGCACCGCGCGCGCGGCGAGCTCCTTGCCGGTGCCGGTCTCGCCTTCGATCAGCAGCGTCACGTCTTCGCGGGTCACCCGGCGCAGCTCGGCGAAGATGATGCGCATCGCCTCGGACACGCCGACCAGATCGCCGAACTGCTCGCCGCCATCGAGCTCGACCTCGGTCTCGCGGCTCTTCTGCTTGATGGTCAGCCGCGTCTTGCCGAGATCGATCTTGTCGCCCGGCTCGACGAAGGCCTGCAGGGTGAGGCGGCCGGCGAGGAAGGTGCCGTTGCGCGAGGTGAGATCGCGCAGCAGCAGCCCGCGAGACGTGCGCTCGATCTCCAGGTGTTTGCGGCTGACGGTGTTGTCGCTGAGCACCAGGTCGTTGCCCTCGTCGGACCCGACTCGAATCAGCCCTGACAACGCCGAGATCGACTTGCCCTTGTCGGGCCCGCCGATGACTTCGACCGTCCATTCACGAATGGGGACGCGCGTGATGCTGTCCCCGGGGATCGTCACCGACTCGGTGGTCTCGACCATGCCGCGCGGACTGTAGCCCTACGGAATCACCGCGTCCCGCTCGTTCCCGCCCCGACCCACACGCACCTCCACCGGCACGCCTCGCAGCCGGCGCCGGGCCAGCACCTCGGGCAGCGCGGGCTGCCCATCGACCGAGACGATCAGATCGCCCGGCTGCACCGACGCGTCGCCGGGGGCCGCCACCACGTACAGCGAAGGCGCGCTGCGCGAGAGCTTCGCGGCCTGATCGTCAGTCAGCCACGGCGAGAGGAACCGCGCGCGGGCCTGCATCCAGATCTCCGCCTGCAGCGCGTCGGTCTGGGCCGCGGCGGCGTCGGGCTGGGCGGCGGTGATGGCGGGCGAGAGCGCCAGGGTGAGGTTCGAGTCGCGCACGCTGGGGTGATCGATCTCCCACTTGCGGGCGAGGTGAAGCGCTTCCTTCGTCATCGCCTCGAGCAGGTGCGTCATCGGCGCGGCGGGGTCGAACTCCTCTTCTCCCGTCGGCGGCGCGAAGGGGTCGATGGTCACCTTCGCGGTCAGCTCGGCGAGGAACTGGCGGCTCGAGGGGTGGATCAGCTCGACGGTGAGCAGCCAGGTCGTCTCCTGCGTGGCCTGGCCGCCCTTTTTGAGCCCGGCCGAGTCTTCGCGTTCCTGAATCGAGCTCGCCATTCGCATCTCGGCGGTGCTGCGGATCAGCACGACCTGATCGACCGGAATGGCGTTCTTCGTGATCACCGGCAGCGCGGTGTTGCCCAGCCAGCCGGGCTCATCCCAGCGGGTGATCTGCACTTCCGCGGGGCCGAAGAAGGCGAGCCGATCACCGCGGTCCCGCAGGCCGACGTCGATCTGCCGCTGGGCGAGCTCGAAGCGCCGCCACCCGGGCGCCTCGGTGCCGGTGATGCGCACCGGGGCGATGGCCACGGCCGCCACGGAGATGGGCGTCTCGGGGGGCTTGATCGTCCGGGTGATGCCCGACGCACAACCGACCAGCAGGACCAGGCTCGACACCAGCGCCGTTCGCATCGGCCGCGCAGCCTAGAAAATCGAGGGCCGGCCCGTTCAGCTTTCCTCCTTGCGAGCACGTCCCCGGGAGCTTTCGCTGCCTCGGATCTTGTGTCGGGAGGGCGGCGAACGGACCGGCTCTCGACTCCCTGAGTACCATGAGGATCGGCCGCCCGCACCTGCCCGAAACATCACGGTTTCGCAGCGGCCCAAGTCGTTGAAATCAAAACGACTTCGGGCCATAGGGGCGCGGTGCGTGAGCTCCTGACACCGGCCCTGGCCGGGGTGAACCCCAAGGCCTACATCGCGCACTTCAAGCGGCTGGAAGGCGACGCCCAGCGCCACTACCTGGGCACGCTGACGCCGGCCGAGCTCAAGACGCACTTCAAGACGGTGGGCGAGCACGCGACGGTGGGGCTGTTCCTCTCGGTGCTGCCGGCCGGACCGAAGCTGGAGGCGACGGTGGGCGGCGCGACGCTGGGCGAGGCCACCGGTGACGGCATGGGCGCACTGCAGGCGCGAGCGCTCGAGCTGGGTGCGGCCCTCGAGGCGAAGGTGGTCAGCGGCATGCTCACCGGCTCGCTGACGCAGCTCGAGGCCCTGGAAGCGGCGATGGCCGCGGTGCGGTGGCAACCGAAGACGGTGATCCTCGCGGGCGACTCGGGCGGCGGTGACTGCGCGCCGGCGCTGGGCTGGTCGATTCGAGGCACCATCACCGACGCCGGCACCTTCTACATGCCCAACGAGGCGCTCCTGTGGGACGAGCGCGAGGTGGTGCAGACGATGCTGCGCGACTTCGCCGCCCGCCACGGCGCGGTGCTCGACGTGCGGCTCTGATCAGCCCGCGAGCTTCGGGTCGAGCTGCCCCTTCTGGTGCAGCGCCATCATGTCGGAGTACCCGCCAATCGCCTCACCGCCGATGAAGATCTGCGGCACGGTGCGGCGGCCCCCGCTCATCTCGACCAACTGCGCGCGCAGCTCGTCGTTGCCCGTCACGTCGATCTGCTTGAAGGGCACGCCCTTGTCGGTGAGGAAGCGCTCGGCCTGGCGGCAGTAGGGGCAATAGTCGGTGGTGTAGATGACGACGTCTTTCATGGGGCTCCTCTTAACGGGGGACGGGCCCGCAAGCACAACGGCCCCCGGTCGAGTGACCGGAGGCCGTCGGGTGACTCAGTCTTTCGACTGAATCACATGCCCATGCCGCCCATACCGCCCATGCCGCCGCCGGCCGGCATCGCGGGAGCCGAGTCGTCCTTCGGCTTGTCGGCGATCATCGCCTCGGTGGTCAGCATCAGCGAGCTGACCGAGGCCGCGTTCTGCAGCGCGCAGCGCGACACCTTCGCCGGGTCGATGACGCCCGCGGCGAGGAGGTCTTCGAAGACGCCCGAGCCGGCGTTGAAGCCGAACGCGCCCGTGCCTTCCTTGACCTTGTTGACGATCACCGAGCCCTCAAGGCCGCCGTTGCCGGCGATCTGGCGGAGGGGCTCCTCGAGCGAGCGACGGATGATGTCCACGCCGAACTTCTCGGTCGCGGTCACTTCGACGCCGTCGAGCGCCTTGAGGCAGCGGATGAAGGCCACACCGCCGCCAGGGACGATGCCCTCTTCGACGGCCGCGCGGGTCGCGTTGAGCGCGTCTTCGACGCGAGCCTTCTTCTCCTTCATCTCGGTCTCGGTCGCCGCGCCGACGTTGATCACGGCCACGCCGCCGACGAGCTTCGCCAGACGCTCCTGGAGCTTCTCCTTGTCGTAGTCCGAGGTGGTGTCCTCGATCTGCGCGCGGATCTGCTTCACGCGAGCCTGGATGTCCTTCTCCGAGCCGGCGCCGTCGATGATCGTCGTGTTGTCCTTGTCGACCTTGAGGCGCTTCGCGCGGCCGAGGTCGTTGAGGGTGACGTTCTCGAGCTTGAGGCCGAGGTCTTCGGCGATCAGCTTGCCGCCGGTGAGGAACGCGATGTCCTCGAGCATCGCCTTGCGGCGATCACCGAAGCCAGGCGCCTTGACCGCGCAGACGTTGAGCACGCCGCGGATCTTGTTCACCACGAGCGTCGCGAGCGCTTCGCCCTCGACCTCTTCGGCGACGATCAGCAGGGGCTTGCCCGAGCGCGCAACCTGCTCGAGCACGGGGAGCAGATCCTTCATCGACGAGACCTTCTTCTCGTAGATGAGGATGAAGGGGTCGGCGAGCTCGACCTCCATGCGGTCGGGGTTGGTCACGAAGTACGGCGAGAGGTAGCCGCGATCGAACTGCATGCCTTCGACGACGTCGAGGGTGGTCTCGAGGCCCTTCGCCTCTTCGACGGTGATCACGCCTTCCTTGCCGACCTTGTCCATCGCCTCGGCGATGATCGTGCCGATGGTGGTGTCACCGTTGGCGGAGATCGTGCCGACCTGCGCGATGTCCTTCTTGCCCTGGGTGGGCTTGCTGAGCTTCTTGAGCTCCGCGACGATGGTCGCGACGGCCTTGTCGATGCCGCGCTTGATCTCCATCGGGTTGTGACCGGCGGCCACGAGCTTCGCGCCTTCGCGGAAGATCGCCTGCGCCAGCACGGTCGCGGTGGTGGTGCCGTCACCGGCGACGTCGGAGGTCTTGGACGCGACCTCCTTCACCATCTGCGCGCCCATGTTCTCGAACTTGTTCTCGAGCTCGATCTCCTTGGCGACGGTCACGCCGTCCTTGGTGATCGTCGGCGAGCCGAACGACTTCTCGATGACCACGTTGCGGCCCTTGGGCCCGAGGGTCACCTTGACCGCGTCAGCGAGGGTGTTGACGCCGCGGAGGATCGCGTCGCGGGCCTTGGTGTCGAAAATGATGTCTTTAGCGGACATGAGTTCTTTCGTTTTTCAGTGAGAGAGGGGGAAGACTTACTTCTCGATGATGCCGAGCACGTCCTCTTCACGGAGGATCAGGTGCTCGTCGCCCTCGATCTTGATCTCGGTGCCCGAGTACTTGCTGAAGAGGATGGTGTCGCCGGCCTTGATGTCCATCGGGCGAACCTTGCCGTCCTCGAGGATCTTGCCGTTGCCGACCGAGATGACCTTGGCCTCCAGCGGCTTCTCCTTGGCGGAGTCGGGGATGATGATGCCGCCCTTGGTCTTCGTGTCCTCGGCGATGCGCTTGACGATCAGCCGGTCGTGCAGGGGACGAATCTTCATGGTGTGCTCCTTTGGGGTTTTGAGTGCTGCGGGGTTCCCGGTTGGCACTCGACCTGTCCGAGTGCCAGAGCCGATGGCCGCGTCGATATAACCGTCATCCCCCGAGCGTCAAGGCGCGACCTGGCAGTTGGATGGCGAGAGTGCCAGCCGCTGTTGAGCCCGTCGCTGGCGCTCGCGGTGTTTGAGCGCCAGCGCAACCTCATGAAATAATTCGGGGATTTTTGTCGTTCGCGAGTTGTGCCGATAGCATTCATGAGCGGCAGCAGTCGCAGGAGGCAACAAACATGAGTCAGTTGGTACTCGGTGGTTCGCTGAAAGAGTTCTTCCGGATGCTGGTGGGGGAGGTCGTCAAGCGGCAGCGGGTGTCGATTGAGGAGGTGACCGAGTTCTACGTGGTCAACCTCCTCTCGGACTATGCGCAGGCCGAGAAGCTGTTCACCCAGGAGGTCGACGGCAAGCGCGAGGCCGAGCCGCTCGCGGTGCTGTACCACCGGGCCCTGCAGCAGGAGCGCGACGAGAAGATCCGCACCCTGCGCCGCCTGGGCGACGTGTCGCTCTACACCGCGGGCTTCTTCCACGGCTCGTTGCGCGATCGCGCGGTGGGCGCCGACTACTACGTGCAGATGGGTCGCAACGCGTACAGCGCGCTGGCCGACATGGCTTCCAGCTCGTCGTTCGCCGGCGTGTACCAGGAGCTGTGCGTGAAGTTCTCGTCGCTGGTCGAGGTGCTGGAAGAGATCTCCGCGCGGGGCCTCGCCGCCAACGGGCCGCAGGGGCAGCTCAAGCTCTTCGAGTCGTGGTCGCGCACCGGCAACTCGCGGCTGGAGCAGGTGCTGATCGACACGGGCATGTTGCCGACGAAGAAGCTGCTCCCGAGCTGAGGCGATGCTCGACGCGATCCAGGAACAGCTCGAGGCGATCTACGGCATCCGCTGCGAGTACCGCGCGAAAGACTTCCTGGTCGACGCCGAGGCGGCGCGGCAGCTCGGTGGCTCAGGGCGCGCGCGCGAGGAGCTGCTGGTCTCGGAAGGGGAGGGCGGCCTCGAGCTGGCGCTCTACCTCGAGCCGTCGCTGCTCGAGCGCGTGTCGGCGCACCACCCTTTGGAAGGTGAGCTGGGCGACTTCTGCGAGGTGGCCGAGGGCGTCTCGCACTTCCTGTACGTCGCCCACACCGCCGAGCAGGAGCGCACCGTCTCGTTGCTGGAGCTCGAGGCGCAGGCGGAGGTCGACAAGTTCGCGGTGTGCACCCTGCTGCGCTGGGGCGTCCACGCGGGACGCTGGGCGGGCACGCTGGTGGGCCGGCTCTTCGAGCAGATGACGCTGCGGCCGAACCTCTCGGAGCCCGAGCGCTGGCGCTACACCGAGGCCAACCGGCTGGCGAAGACGTACTGCGAGCGGCTGCTGCCCATGGTGCGCTCTGGCCGAATGGATCGGTTGTTGTCGGAGCTGAGGCACGCCTACCGCTTGGGCGCCGAGGCCAAGCTCAACTACTTCTCGCGCAGCCGGTAATTCGGGCGTGCTCGATCTCCACGTCGTGACTACCATCGCCGCGTGGTTGCGACGCGCGAGTACTCAGCAGGTGGCGTCGTCTTGCGCGTCATCGACGGGCGGACCGAAGTCGCCGTGATCAAACCGGCAGGCCGTAACGTGATGGCGTTGCCCAAGGGCCACATCGAGCGCGGCGAGACCTCTCAGCAGACCGCCGAGCGCGAGATCCGCGAAGAGACCGGGCTCACCGTCACCTGCATCAAGAAGCTGGGCGACGTGAAGTACGTGTACCGCTTCAAGGGCAAGACCATCTTCAAGTGCGTCAGCTTCTACGTGTTCCGCCACGACGACGGAGAGATCGACCAGATCACCCAGGCGATGCGCAAAGAGGTCGACGTGGCGCGCTGGGTGACGCTGGAAGAGGCGGTCGCCAAGCTGAGCTACCCCGGTGAGCGCGAGATGGCCGGGCGCGTGCTCGACGAGCTGATCAGCGAAGTGGTGTCGCCGAGCTGACGCGCCCGAAGCGCAGGTAGACCACCGGCAGCACCAGCAGGTTGAGCACCGTCGAGCTGACGAGGCCGCCCAGCACCACCACCGCCATCGGGTGTTCGATCTCATGGCCCGGCGTGTCGCCCGCGAGCACCAGCGGCACCAGCGCCAGCCCCGTCGCGCAGGCGGTCATCAAGATCGGCCCCAGCCGCTCGAGGCTCGCCCGGCGAACGAGCTCTGCGCCGAAGGGGGCGCCTTCGTCCTCGAGGTGCCGGTAGTGGGTGACGAGCAGAATGCCGTTGCGCGCCGCGATACCGAGCACCGTCACCAGCCCCACCAGCGAGCCCAACGAGAGCACGCCGCCGGTCAGCCACGCGCCCGCGGCGCCGCCCACCAGCGCGAAGGGCAGACTCGCGGCGACCAGCGCCGTGCGGCGAACCGACTGGAGGTCGAGGTAGAGCACGACGAGCACCAGGAGGAACGACAGCACCCCGAAGCCGGCGAGGCGCCACGTCGCGGCCTCGCGTTCCTTCCATTCTCCCAGCACCTCCGCGTGGTGTGCCGCGGGCCAGCGGGTGCGCGCCACCAGCGCCTCGACCGACTTCGCGACGGTGCTCAGATCACCGCTGACGTCGATCGAGACGTCGATCTTTCGCGAGGTGTCCTCGTGAGGCACCACGTTGGGGGTGGGCTCGATGGTGAGCGCGGCGACGTCACCGAGCCGCGCGCGCGTGCCGCTGGCCGCTTCGATTCGTACGTCTCTGAGCGAGGTCACGTCCTCACGCGCCGCGAGGGGCCCGGTGATCACCACCGGAATGCTCCGCCCGTTCTCGAGCAGCTCGCCCACACGCTGCCCGCGCACGAGGAGATCGATCGCGCCGCGCACGTCGCTCGAGAGGAAGCCCAGCGCTGCGGCTTCCGGCTTCACCGCCGCTCGCACTTCCGGCACCAGCGCCTGCTGCTCGACGCGCACGGCGCTCACCCCCGGTACGTCTTGGAGCTCGCCCACCAGGGACTGGGCGCTCGATCTCAAGGTGTCGAGCTCAGGGCCGAAGACCCGCACCACGATCGCCCCCGGCGCGCCGGTGAGCACTTCTCGAACCCGTTCGCGCAGGTACGTCTCGAGATCCCGCCGCAGCCCGGGGTAGCGGGCGATGACGCGCAGCACCTGCCGTGACACCTCTTCGTGCGACACGCGGTCGTCGACGTGAATCCAGAGCTCTCCGAAGTTCGGCCCGACCACCTCATCGGCGGCCTCGGCGCGCCCCAGGTGGGCCCCGAAGCTGCTCACACCATCGAGGGCCCGGAGCTCGACGCTCACGCGCTCCGTCGTCCGCCGCAGGGCGGTCAGCGACGTGCCGGGCTGCGCCACCCAGTGCATGAGGAAGTCGCTCTCCTTGAACTCGGGGAGAAAGGACGTGCCGAGGAAGAGGGCGCTCACCACCGCGAAGGCCATCGAGAGCGCGCCGGCGAGCAGCACCGGTCGTGGCGAGCTCAGCAGGCGGGGCAGCAGCGCGTCGTAGCGTCGGGTCGCCCAGCGCAGCACCGGAGAATGCGACGTCTCGAGGCTCGAGCGGGGCAGCAGCAGCATCGACAAGGCGGGGGTGATCGTCAGCGCCACGCCGAGCGACGCCAGCACCGCGAGGCCGTACGCCAGCGCCAGCGGCCGAAAGAAGGCGCCCGACAGCCCGCCCAGGAACCACACGGGCAGGAAGACGAGCACGACGATCAGCGTGGCGTAGACCACCGCGCCCCGCACCTCGATCGACGCGTCGAGCACCACCCGCAGCACGCTGCGCGGAGACGGAGCGCCCGCGTTCTCGCGCAGCCGCCGGTAGATGTTCTCGACGTCGATGATCGCGTCGTCGACCACCTCACCCAGCGCGATCACCAGCCCGGCGAGGATCATGGTGTTGAGGGTGCCTCCGAGCGCGCGCAGCACGAGCAGCGCGGCCGCCAGCGACAGGGGAATGGCCAACGAGCTGATGAGGGCGGTTCGCCAGTTCCACAGGAAGACCCACAACACGGCGACCACCAGCACGCAGCCCAGCAGGAGCGCCTCCTCGAGGTTGCCGATCGACCGCTCGATGAAGGCCGCGGGGCGGAAGAGGTGCGCGTCGAAGGTCACGTCGGGCATCGCCGGCGCGACGGCGGCCAGCACCTGATCGACGCGTCGGGTGATCTCGAGGGTGTTGCCCCATGGCTGCTTCTCGACGATCAGCAGGAGCCCGGGGCCGTCGTTGATCACCGCGTCGCCGATCGGCGGGGCCACGGTGTCGCTCACGGTCGCCAGGTCGTCGACGCGGATCACCGCGCCGTTTCGGGTGGCGATGGGCAACGCGCCCAGCTCGGCGATCGAGCGGACCGGGGCGGCGTGCGTGAGGGGCAACCGCTGGTTGGGGCCATCGAGGAACCCGCCAGCCAGGGGCTGGGTGGCGCCGCGCACGCCGCGGATCAGCTCGTCGACCGAGACCGCGTGGGCCTGCAGGCGCGCGACGTCGAGCTCGACGTGGTACTCGCGCTCGCGCGCCCCCCACACCGCGACGTTGGCGACTCCGGGGATCGCCAGGAGCCGCGGCCGCAACGTCCAGCGCACCAGCTCCGACAGCTCGACCTGGCTGCGCGACTTCGAGGTGAGTCCGACTTTCATCGCGCGGCTGGTCGACGACAGCGGCGGCATCATCACCGGCGGGCGCGCCGCCACGGGGAGCAACGCGGCGGCCCGGGCGAGCCGTTCCTGCACCAGTTGACGGGCAATCAACAGCTCGACGTCGCGGTCGAACCACAACACCACCGACGAGAGCCCCATCACCGACTTCGAGCGCACCGTCTTCACGAAGGGCACACCCGAGAGCACGTTCTCGAGCGGCGTGGTGACGAGCAGCTCGACGTCGAGGCTCGAGAGCCCGGGGGCTTCGGTCTGCACCTCGACCGACGGGGGCGCGAACTCGGGGAAGGCGTCGACCGGTGCGTCACGCCCCGCAGAGAGGCCCAGCACCAGGAGGACCGCCGCGGCCAGCACGACGAGGACGCGGGCCTGCAGGCACCGTTCGATCAACCAGCGGATCATCGGTCGGCTCCGAGCTCGTAACCCCACAGCTCGACCGCGCCCTCGACGACCACCGGCGTGCCCGCCACCGGCCCCCGTGAGAGCACGAGCTGATCTCCTTCCCGCCGCTGGACCTCGACGCGCTGTCGACGGTACTGGTGTGGCGCGAGGCGTACGAAGACCCAGGCGCCCCCTTCTGCGTCGCGCACCACGCTGCTCCGCGGGACCGCGAGACGGGGCTCCTGGCCATCGGCCTCGACCTGCACCACGACGCGTTCCCCCGGAGCCCACGCGAGGTCGGCCGGCAGCGCGAAGAAGGCGTCGACGGTCGCGCGCGTCGAGTCGGACGAAGGCGGGCCGTCGAGCGGCGTCAGCGCCACGCGTTCTCCGCTCCCCAGGCGTTCCGCCCACGCGTGGCCGGGGCGCGCGAGACGAACCGCGTCGCCAGAGCTGAGCGCGGCGCGAACCCACCGGCCTGAGGAGGCGATCTCCACCAGCGGCGCGCCGGCCGGCACCGACTGCCCGACGCCCACGCGCACGGCCCGCAACGTTCCGTCGGCCGGGCTGCGCACGGCGAGCGAGACGTCGGCGTCGAGGGCGCCGGTGCTGATCGTCTGCAGTCGAGACTGCGCCGCTGCGACGCTGGCGCGCGCCACTTGCTGCTGGGCCTGAGCCTCCTCGAAGGCGCGCACGCTGCCGCTGCGATCGTTCATCATCGCGCGCGCGCGCTCGAGCCGGGCCTCCGCGAGCTGGAGGTCGGACGCGGCGACGTCGAGGTCTCGTTGGGCCCGCGCGCGCACGTCGCGATCGACGGTCGCCAGCGGCACCAGCGTGAGGAGCACCTGGCCGCTCCTCACCGCGGCGCCCGGCGACAGCAGCGCTCCGGCGATGCGGCCTCCGACGGGCGCGGCGAGCACCAGCTCCCGGCCGGCGGGCACCATCACCTCGCCGCCCACCAGGATCTGTCGAGGGTGCGGCTCGAGGCTGGTGGCTTGCACCGAGAGCCCCAGCGCGCGCTCAGCCTCGACACTCAGGGTGACGGTGGTGAGTCCGGTGAGCGTGGTTCGCTCGAGCTTCGCGGCGGGCGCGCTGGCGGGAGGCCGCTCGGCTGGGGCGCACGCGGCACAGAACAACAGGATCATCGAGGTTCGCATCAGGGCTTCTCCAGCAGGGTGCGACCGCCCACCGCGCGGGCGAGTTCGGCTTCGGCGCGTCTGAGCTCGGCGTCGATCTCCAGCTCGCGGAGCTGCGCATCGGTGGTGCGCCGGAGCGCGTCGACGACCACCAGGTAGCTGTCGGAGCCATTCTTGAATGCAGACGCGGCCGAGTCGGCGGATCGTTCGACCCACGCCGTGATGCGGCGCGCGGCCTCTCGCGACGTGCGCGCGCGGGCGAGCGCCTCGAGGGCGATCACCACGTCTTGCAGCACGCTCAGCCGGGTGGCGGCGTAGCGGTAGGCCGCGCGCTTGACCGCGGCGTCGGCGCGCCCGATGCCGCCCTGGTTCTGAGAGAAGAGGGGCAGCTCGGCCTGAAGGCCGGGGCTGAAGTGGGGGGCCAGGCTCCCGACCGGCGCTTGTCCGTCGATGCTCAGGAAGATCGAGAAGACGCGGCTCCTTTCCCAGCTCGCGCGCGCGGCCGCGGCGTTGACCGCCAGCGCGGCGGCGCTCAGCTCAGGGCGTTGCGCGAGGGCGAGCGTCTGCAGCGCTGCGAGCTCGTCGAGGGCGCCACCGAGCTCCGCGCCGGGCACGAGCGACGGCAGCGTGGGCCAGGGCGCGCCGAGCAGGGTCGACAGTCGCGCCCGGGTGACGCGCACCTCGTGGCGAGCGCGTTGAACGGCGTCGTCGGCGAGGGCCGCTTCAGCGCGAACTTGATCGGCGTCGGCTGGAGCGAGATCACCCGCGGTGCTGCGGGCTTCGGCCAACGCGACCGCTTCCCTCCAGGCCTCGGCCGATCGTTCGAGCACCAGCACCCGGCGCTCGGCGAGCAGCGCATCGGCGTGGGCGGTGCGCGCGCTTCGTTCGGTGTCGAGGACCACCTGCACCAGCGCGTCGGCCGTGGCCTCGAGCTCGGCGGTGCTGGCGGCGACCCGTGAGGGCAGCTGCCAGATCGACTCGAGCGGCACGAAGAGCACCAGCGCGAGCTGTCGAGAGTCGAGCGGCGCCAGCAGGTTGTTGATGCGCGGGTTGGCGGGGCGCTTCGCTTCGTCCAGCGTCGCCAGCGCGGCCTCGAGGGCCGTCAGCTCGGCCTGGAGGGCGGGGTTGTTCCACAGCGCCACCGCCGCCGCCTCGTCAGCGCTCAGCCCGTCGTCGAGCACGACGCCCGGGGTGACGCCCGCATCGGCGCTGCCCGTGCCCAGCGTCAGCGTCGTACGGTCCTTCACCGACTGCTCGAGCCAGCCGCGCGAACGAGACGGCGCCGCGCAGGCGAGCAGGGCGCTCAACGGCAGGAAGACGAGGGCTCTCACAGCCCCGACTTGTGGCAGACGAACCTGAACGCGAGCCGAACGCCCGGCTCAGCGCTCGAAGCGAACGACCAGCCGGGCTCCGGGCCCGCCGTCTTCGAAGCTCGCGACCCCGCCGAGCTGTCGCGCCACGTGGGCGATCAACGCGAGGCCCAACCCGTGGCCCGGCACCCGGCCCTCACGCGCCGCGACGCCGCGGTAGAGCGGCTCGAAGACCCGCAGTCGTTCTTCCGCGGGCACGCCGGGGCCGTCGTCGTCGAACTGCAGCTGGTCTGCGGCCACCCGAACCGTGAGCTGCCGGCCGAACTTGAGGCCGTTCGAGAGGGCGTTGGTGATCAGCATCGAGAGCAGGGCCGGGTCGCCGCGCACCGGCAGCTCGGCTTCCAGCTCGAGGTGGACGCGCGCGCGATCAGCCGGCGGCAGGGCCTGCACGGTGTCTTCGACCACGTCGCGCACCGAGAGCAGCTCGGTGGGGCCCTCCGCGCCGGGCGTCGCGAGGATCAACAGGCGCTCGACGAGCACGTTGAGCCGCGAGACGGTGGCGCGCACCCGCGTGAGCGCATCGGTCGAAGCGGTGTCTTCGCTCATCAGCTCGAGCTCGGCCTGCATGGCGCTCAACGGCGTTCGCAGCTCGTGGGCCGCGTCGGCTGCGAAGCGGGTCGCCGACGCCAGCGCCTCGTCCACGCGACGGAGCAACAGCTCGATCGTCTGTCGCAGCGCATCGACCTCCGTCACCCCCGACGGGGGGCCCAGCGCCGCGGAGGTGATCGTCGCGGCGTCGAGCGCTGCCAGCCGCTGCTGGAGCTGCGAGAGCGGCGCGACGATGCCCGCGGCGATGGGGCGACTGAGGAAGAAGGCGGCTGCGCCGACGAGCGCGGAGGCCAGCAGCCCGGCGAAGGCGAGCGGCAACGGCGAGGCGTGGGCTCCACCGGCGATCACCACGAAGGGCCCTGACTGGCGCGCGCAGGCCCGGAACTCGTGGGTGGGGTGCGCGCAGGTGCCCGGCGGCAACCACGTGAGGCGCGCGTCACCGGCCACGCGCTGGCGCTCGGCGTCGAAGACCACGAAGGCCAGCCCCATGTGGGTGGTCTCGACGTGCTCGTCCTCGACGATGTGCTCCACGCGGGCGCGATCTCCTTCGGCCTCCTCGAGCTCCTTGCCGAGCACGAAGGCGGCCTCTTCGAGCCGGCGGTCTTCCGCGCGTTGGAGCAGCCAGGCTGCCAGCCCGCCGGTCGCCGAGGCCGAGATGAGCGCCGCGAAGAGCGCCAGCGTCAGGCTCCCCACGACGGCGCGGGTGACGATGCGCTGGCTCACCGCTCTTCCCCCAGCGCGTAGCCCTCACCGCGCACGGTGCGGATCATCGAGGCGCCCAGCTTGCGACGCAGGCGGGCGATCAACACCTCGAGGCTGCCCGACGCCGACTCGCTCTCTTCGCCCCAGACGCCTTCGAGCAGCTCGGCGCGTGGCACGAGGCGGCCCGCGTGGCGCCCCAACAGCTCGAGGATCGCCCACTCGCGTGCGGTCACCGGCACCTGCACGTCGGCCCGCGAGGCGTGGCGCGCGGCGAAGTCGAGCAGCACGTCGCCCTGTCGGTGCACGAGGCCCCGCGGCAGCGGCCCCCGTCTCCCCAACGCCCTGACGCGCGCGCGCAGCTCTGCCACGGCGAAGGGCTTGGCGAGGAAGTCGTCGGCGCCGGCGTCGAGTGACTCCACGCGGCGGGCGACCTGCGAGTGCGCGGTCAGCACCAGAATCGGAACCTGCGACTTCGCCGCTCTGAGCTCGCGGCACAGCGTCAACCCGAAGCCGTCGGGCAGGGTGAGATCGAGCACCACCAGCTCGGGACCTTCGGTGACGGCGTCGCGCGCGCTCGCCAGGTCGACGGCGGTGGACACGGTGTGCCCGTCTTGCGCGAGCGCGCGGGTGACCACGCTGCGCAGCTCTCCTTCGTCGTCGATCACCAGCACGCGCATCGCGTTGGCTTCATAGCCCCGGCGCGGGCGGGCGGTTCAGGGGCCGTTCAGCTCCGGTTCAGGTGTCGTGCGGCGGAAACACATCGGCCCCGCCTCCCGAGGTGGGAAGCAGGGCCGAGGGCACGGCGGGCTGAAGTCGATTCAGCTCTGCGCGGCAGGGGCGTTGAACTTGCCCATCAGCGCTTCGCGGACGTCGCGATCGAACTTCACGTGGCCGGTGGCGATCTCGCGGATGGCGAGCACGCAGGGCTTGTTCTTCGAGTGCTCCACGAGGGGGCGGGCGCCGGCCATCAACTGACGCGCGCGCTTGCTGGCGAGCAGCACGAGGGCGAAGCGGTTGTCGACGTGGGGGAGGGCGTCTTCGACGGTTACGCGGGCCATGGTGGTGTCCTTGTTCGAAAGGCTACGGAAAGACGGAGTTCCTAAGCGGCGCGACGGGTTGCGTCAAGGGCCGTGGACCTCGACCTCCCGCTTGCCCAGGGCGGTCCGCAGCGACTCCTCGAAGTGTTGCCGGTGGGGATCCGCCGAGGGCAGGTCGGTCCACGCGACGGCGCGCTTCACGGCGGGGATGGCGAAGTTCTTGAGCCGCGCGCGCCACTGGTGCCGCGAGAGCACCGGGGTCTCCTTCGAGAGGCCGACGTGCACCTCGAACTCGCCCACCGGGCCCATCATCAACGGCAGCGACGCGAAGAAGCGGGGCCGCAGCTCCGGCCGCACCCAGAGCTGGCTGCGGGCGCTGTTGCGCGCAGGCTGGAACCGGCAGCCGAGGCGCCGCTTGTGGGTGAAGAGCCCGTCGTCGGCGAGCGCGCGGCAGAAGCCGAGGAAGATCGACTTCACCTGGAGCTCCTGCGCGAGCTGGAAGATCGCCAGCTCGAGCGCCGCGGTGCGCTCGGACAACACGACCGGCGACTTCAGCGAGTCGGGGCGGAAGCCGTTGCGATCGTAGTCGAGCCCGTCGGGCGTATCGAAGAGCGCGGCGCCACACACCGGCTCGCCCCGGTGCGTGACGGTCAACACCCGGCCGCCCTTCGCGAGGCGCGCCTGCAGGTGCTCGAGGGGCTCGTGGATCTGCTTGTCGCCGAAGCGCGCCACCACGTGCGGACGGTGCAACGTCTCGTAGAAGGTGGCCATCGCCTGAGGCGTGGCGCTCTCCGTCCACCCCCAGTCGGGGCTCTTGAAGGCCTTGCGGAGCCGCCGCCGGTGGGCCTTCGAGCGCACGGCGCGGATCTGCGCTTCGACCGAGGGCTGCACGTCGAGCACCGCGTCGAGGAAGGGCGAGTAGCGCAGCACGTGGGGCAGCGGGAGGTGCAGCGGCTCGGTGACCACCAGCACGTCGGGCGCCAACGCGGAGGTGAGCCGCTTCTCGTGGGGCCCGTCGAGGAACACCGTGCACTGCTCTTCATGCATCGTCGCGCCGACGTAGGTGATGGCGAGCGGCTCCTGCCCACCTCTCAGCCGACCGGTGAACTGCTGCAGCGACGCCCCGGCACGCGCGAGCACCCACGCATCCCGCGCGAGACTTTCAGTTTTTTCAGACATGCGAGCACTCACCGCTTGACCCCCGGGGTTGATATCGCACTATTCCGCACCTCGCGCCCGTGCTCTTCAACTCTCACTTCTTTCTCTTCGGATTCTTGCCGTTGGCCCTGCTCGCCGTCTTCGGGCTGGGGCGGCTGAGCTTCCGCGGCGCGCTGTCGGCCCTGACGATCGCCAGCGTCGGCTTCTACGCCTGGTGGGACTGGCACAACCTCGGTCTGCTGATCCCCTCGCTGCTGATCAACTTCAACTTCGGTCGCTGGCTCACACGCGACGCGAAGCGGCGCAACGGCCACGCCTCGCGCGCGATCCTCTTCCTGGCGGTGGCCTTCAACCTCTCGCTGCTGGGCTACTTCAAGTACACCGACTTCGCGCTGAGCACGGCCACTGCGCTGACCGGGATTCCCTTCACGCTGCGGCACATCGTGTTGCCCCTGGGCATCTCGTTCTTCACCTTCGAGCAGATCGCCTACGTCGTCGACTCGTCGAAGGGCCTCGCGCGGCCGTACGGCTTCCTCGAGTACTGCGTCTTCGTGACCTTCTTCCCGCACCTCATCGCGGGGCCGATCATTCAGCACGACGACCTGCTCTCGCAGATGGACGAGCGCATTCGCCGCCCGAAGCGGGAGAACCTCACGCTGGGCTTCTCGCTGCTGGCGATCGGCTTGTTCAAGAAGGTGGTGCTCGCCGACACCGTCGCGGTGCACGTCGGCGCGGTCTACGACGCTCCCGCGAGCGCCGCGGTGCCCACCCTGGCGGCGGCCTGGTTCTCCACCGTCGCGTACTCGGTGCAGCTCTACTTCGACTTCAGCGGCTACTCGGACATGGCGATCGGCCTGGCGCGCATGTTCAACCTCAAGCTGCCCGCCAACTTCGACTCGCCGTACCGCGCGCACAACATCATCGACTTCTGGCGGCGCTGGCACCTCACGCTGTCGCGCTTCCTGCGCAACTACCTCTACATTCCCCTCGGCGGGAACCGGGGCGGCAAGGTCCGCCGGCACCTCAACCTCTTCCTCACCATGTTGCTCGGCGGCCTGTGGCACGGCGCGGGCTGGGGCTTCGTGCTGTGGGGCGGGCTCAACGGCGTGTACCTCGTCATCAACCACCTGTGGCGCCAGTTCCGGGGGTTGCCGAAGGACAACCCGCCGCCGAAGAGCCGGCTGCAACTGGAGATCGGCCTCACCGTCACCTTCATCTTGATCATGCTGAGCCGCGTCTTCTTCCGCACCCCGAGCCTCGCCTCGGCGAAGCGGGTCTTCCTGGGGCTGGCGGGCCAGAACGGGCTGGGCGTCGAGCTGCTGCGCGCCGAGTGGACCGCGGTGGTGTTGCTGCTGGTGCTCTATGGCTGGTGCCGCTGGGCGCCCAACAGCCAGCAGTGGCTGGCGGCGAAGGACCCGGTGCTGCGGCCGGTGGAGGGCGCGTCGCCCCTGCAGATCACCTTCAACGTGCGCTGGGCGATCACCCTCGCGGCGCTGGCCACCTCTTCGCTCCTGCTCCTCAACCGGGTCAGCGAGTTCCTCTACTTCCAGTTCTGAACCGTGCGCCCCGAACGTCCCACGTGGTTCCTCGCCATTCTCGTCGGGCTGCCCACGCTGCTCATGCTGGCGACCGGCGCCTTCTGCCTGCTCATCGACCCCTTCGGGCTGTACCGCCTCGGCCCCGTGCGCGAGGGGTTCAACGCCCACAAGCCGCGCCAGAAGGGCCATGAGCGCATGGTGCGCGCCGCCGATCTCACGCGGCTGGCGCCCGACGCGTTGATCCTCGGCACGTCGCGCTCTCAGGTGGGCCTCGACCCCGAAGCGCCCGCCTGGCAGGGGCTGGCCACGAAGCCCGCCAACGCCGCCTTCTCCGACGGGAGCACCTACGAGGCGCTGCGCTACCTCCAGCACGCCCACGCCCGCGCGCCCGTCACCCTGGCCGTCTTCGGCGCCGACTTCTTGAGCTTCGTGGGCGACGAGCGGCACCAGAACGACTTCACCGAGACCCGGCTCGCCGTCTCGGCGCAAGGCAAGCCGCAGCCGCTCTTCGCCTTCGACGACGTGCCCTCGGCGCTGCTGAGCCTCGACGCGCTGCGCATCAGCCGCCGCACCGCCCTCGAGCAGGACCAGCAGAGCTACTTCTTCGATACCGGCCGCCGGCGCACCGCTACCATGGAGGCCCGCATCGACGAGCAGGGCGGCGCCCGGGGGGCCTTCATGTGGAGCGAGCACGACTACGCCGAGAGCTACGCGTGCGTGAACCCCGCGCGCCTCGAGGCCCACCTCGCCGACTTCGACGCGCTGGTGCGCTTCTGTCACGAGCAGCAGGTGCGGCTGGTGGTCTTCTATTCGCCCTCGCACGTGCGCAGCCTCGCGCTGCTGGAGATCGCCGGGCTGTGGCCGCTGGTCGAGCGCTTCAAGCTCGCGATCGCCGAGCGCGACGTCGAGCTGTGGGAGTTCGGCGGCGCCGACGCGCGCACCACCGGCGAGCCCGTGCCGACGACGGGCGACGCGGCGCTGACGCGCTGGTACTGGGAATCGTCGCACTACAAGAAGGAGCTCGGCGATCTCGCGTTGGCGCGCATGCTGGGCAAGCCGATCGCGCCGGAGTTCGAAGGGTGGGGTGAGCGGGTGACCAGAGACAACGCCGTGGCGTCGATGGAGCGCGTGACCCGCGAGCTCGACGCCTGGAAGCGGGAACACCCGGCCGACGTCGCCGAGCTCGAGCGCGCCTGGGCCGACGCGCGCGCCGCGAAGCAGTGTGGAGGTGCGCGATGATCGAGGTCCGCGCCCACCACACCCTCGAGGAGCTCGGCCCCGCCGCGATGGACGAGCTCAACCTCGCGTCGTCGCGCGCGTCGCTGTTCGGCGCCCCGCAGTGGCTGCGGCACTTCATCGAGCACGACGTCACCTTCAAGTCCAGCGGGGCCCGGCCGTACTTCCTCGCGGCGTGGGAAGGCGCGAAGCTGAAGGGCTTCTTCGCCCTCAAGGCCACCGAAGATCGGCTCGGCCGCTCGCTGAGCTCGCTCATCACCCTCGAGGTCGAACGCCCGCGCGTCGTCGCCGCGCGAGAGGACGAGCTGCGGGTCACCCACGCCTTCTTCCGCTACCTCCTGCACCGCGCCGACGAGTGGGACGTGCTCGAGTTGGTGCAGCAAGACGCCGCCTCGCCGCTCTACGCCGGGCCGCCCGAGCTCGGCCCCCGCCACTGGCTGCGGCGCATGCCGGATCGGCCGAACAACGTGCTCGCGCTGCCCTTCGCCGACGGCGCCGGCTACGTGGCCTCGTTGTCGAAGAACATGCGCCACAGCACCCGCAAGCAGCTCAAGGGCCTGCTCTCGGAGCCCGGGCTGACCCTGCTGACGGCCGACACGCCCGCCGGCCGGGCGGCGCTCTTCGAGGTGTTCCTCGAGATCGAGCAGCGGAGCTGGAAGCCCCGCGTGGGCGCCACAGTCGGCGCGCGCGAGCAGACCTACCGCGCCGCGCTCGCCGACCCGACGCTCCACCCGGTGGCCTGCATCGCCAGCCTCGACGGCCTGCCGATCGCCGGCTCGGTGTGGATCCACTACGGTGCCCAGACCTACCACCTGCAGACCGTCTACTCGGAGGCGCACGAGGCGCTCAGCCCCGGCACCCTGATGTCGTGGGTGCCGATCGCCGATGCCATCGCGCGGCGGCAGGTGTCGTTCGACATGTTGCCCGACTTCAGCCACTACAAGTCGCGCTGGGGCGCGAAGTCGATCGACACCGAGCTGGTGCAGCTCTTCCGCGTGGGGAGCGCCCGTCACCTCAAGGCGGTGGCCGGGGACTTCTGGCGTCGGGTGAAGCCGAGAGACGCCACCGGCGCGCCCGCAGGCAAGAACCCGTACAAGGTGGCGGCCGGCGAAGCGAAGGGCCCGCCGACGATCGACCGCCCGCGGCTCGACGCGCTGCTGGCGACGGCGCGCGCGGCGGGGGCGGTGGAAGCGTCGGTGGCGAAGCTCGGGGAAAACCCGTTCCTGTGAGGGGTGGCCGGTGCGACTGAGGGTAGGACGTTCGAGATCGGTCGATGCGCTGCGCCCCGAGTGGGATCGCCTCGAGGCGACCACCTTCCCGCGCTTCCCCTTCGCGCGCCCCGGGTGGACGAAGAGCTGGCTGCACGCCTTCGCGCAGGACCGCGTGCTGCTGCGCGACGAGCTGTGGTTGTTGTCGGTGCGCGACGAGCAGGGAGTGCTGCGCGGTGTGGCCCCGATGGTGCTCACCGAGCGCCCGGCGATCGGCCCGGTGCGCACCCGCATGCTGCGCATGGTGGGCGCCGACCCGAACATCACCGAGCTCAGCGCCCCGATCTGTGCGCCCGACGACGCCGACGCGGTGTTGACCGCGCTGCTCGAGTACCTCGAGAACGACGAGCTCCGCGATCAGTGGGACCTGCTGTTCCTCAACGGGCTGCGCGAGAACGCCACCGCGGCGATCGCCCGGCGTGGTGACGTGCACTGGGGTCGCGAGACGCCCGACTTCTTCCTCGAGCTCCCCTCGACCTGGGACGAGCTCCGCGGGCGCCTCGGCCGCAACGTCAAGGAGTCCCTGCGCAAGTGCTACAACTCGCTCAAGCGCGACAACCACGCCTTCGAGTTCCGCGTGCTGAGCTCCGAGGCCGAGGTCGCCGAGGGGGTCGAGACCTTCTTCCGGCTCCACGCGGCGCGCGCCTCGCTGACCGGCACCGTCGATCACCTCGACGTCTTCGGCCACGATCAGTCGCGGGCGTTTCTGCGTGACTACACCCGACAGGCTGCGCGGCTCGGTGAGACGCGCGTCTTCCAGCTGGTGATCGGCGGACGGGTCGTCGCGACGCGGCTGGCCTTCGTGCTCGGCAAGCAGCTCTACCTCTACTTCTCGGGCTTCGACCCGGACTGGGGGCCCTACAGCGTGATGACCACCACCGTCGCCGAGGCGATCAAGTGGGCGATCGATCAGCAGCTCGAGCTGGTCAACCTCTCGCCCGGCCGCGACGTCTCGAAGACCCGCTGGGATCCCCGCGAGCTGCTCTTCCGCGAGGCCTACCTGCCCAGCAAGTCGGTGCGCGGCGGGCTGGTGCACCACGCGTACGCCGCCGTGCGCGACGAACGTTCGCGGCTGTCGCGGCTCTTGTCCTTCGCGCGACGGCGGAACGCGTGACGATGCCCCGCTGGCTCAAGATCGCCCTCGGGGCCGGGGTGGTGCTGGGTGGCGCCTTCGGCCTCTTCCTGGTCAAGCGCTACCGGGCGAACAGCGTCGTCACTCCGTACGATCTCGCGGTCCGCACGGTCGAGGACAACGCGCGGGAGGGCGCGGCGCTGGGCCTGACCCCGGTCGATGCCGCGGGCCTGCGCGGGTTGCTGCGCGCGCCGACCGAAGGGCACCGCTGGGTGCTCTTCTGGGGCGGCAACACGTCGACCTACTTCAAGGAAGCGGTGGCGACGGTGAAGGGCCTCTCGCTCCCGCCGGAGGTGGGCGTGCTGATCGTCGCGCCGCCCGGCTACGACGGCGAGGGCCACCCCTCACCCGAGGGCATCGAGCGCGACGCGCCGCGGGTGCGCGACTGGCTGCGCGCGCAGCACGGCGCCGAGCGGGTGGTCGGGGTCGGCTTCTCGATGGGGACCTACTCGGTGCTGTTCGCCGCGCAGCAGCACGTCGCGGCGGTCGCGCTGATGGGCGTGGCGACGTCGTTCGAGACCGGCGATCGCAACTGGATGGTGCACTTCCGCACGCCGGTCAGCTACCGCCTGCCCCCCCTGGCCCCGCGGATCCCCGCGTTGGTGGTGCAGGGCGAACACGACGAGCCGGGGCAGGGGCCGACGGTGGCCCGCTGGCTGGGCGCCCGGCTGGTGATCGTCCCCGGCATCACGCACGAAGAGACGCCGAACGACCCGGTGGCGCTGAGAGAGGTGCGCGCGTTCGTGCTCGAGGCCCTCGCGGCGCCCTGAGCCCTCAGGCCGCCCGCTCAGCGCGGATCTGCTTCACGAAGGCGGCGGTCTCCTTCACCGACACCGCGCCCGTGCCCAGCACCAGCCCGACGTAGAGCAGCCCGTCGAGCAGCAGCCGCGCCCCGCCCAGCGGCTGGAGCAGCAGCCGATCGATCGCCGCCACCGCCACGCAGACCGCGACGGTCTTCACCAGCATCTTCGCCAGGCGCGCGTCCATCGCGATGCGGCCCAGCCTCGAGAACATGGCGATCAACACGAAGGTCTCGGTGCCGACCGTCGCCATCGCGCACGCCGCGCCGCCGCCTCCTTCGCCCCAGCCCTTCGCGAAGCCCGTGAGGAAGATCACCAGCAGCGGGTTGATGAACATGCTCATCACCGAGGTGACGGTGACGGTCCACTCGCCGCCGGTCACGTTGAGGGCGATGGCGATGGTGGTGGCCGTGTAGGTCAGCAGGAAGGTGGGGCCCAGAATGCTCAGCGCCCAGGCCGCCGCCGCGTACTGGTGGCCGAGCACGATGCGCACCCAGAAGTCGGCGCCGATGGCGATGGCGAGGGAGACGGGGAAGGCCAGCGTCAGCACCAGCTCGAGCGTGCGCCGCAGCATCGCGTGGTACTCCGAGGCCGCGCGGGCCGCCGCGCGCGCGAAGAGCGGCGTCACCACCCCGGCCAGCATGGGCATCAACACGAAGGTCATCTGCGCCAGCTCGGAGGCCGAGCTGTAGAGGCCGATCTCCGCGTCGCTGGCGCGCATCTTCAGCACGTTGACGTCGAAGCGCGACACCACCACCAGCGCGATGGCGTTGACGTAGAAGGGGAAGGCGTCGCGCAGCAGCGGTCGCACCACCTTCCAGTCGATCTTCAGCACCAGCCGGGTGTGCTTGCGCGCGAGCCAGTAGCCGACCACCAGCTTGAGGAACTCCGAGACCGCGACCGAGATGGGGATGCCCACCAGCGGCCACTGGAAGACCATGGTGGCGATGAAGCCGATCGCCCACACGAACTTCGAGAGCACGTTGACCCGCGAGAGCCCGTCGATGGTGCGCGCCGACTGCAGCAACGACACGAAGGTGGCGTTGAAGGCCATGAAGAACTGGGCCACGCCGTACACCCAGACCAGCAGCCGCACCTCGGGGGGCTGGCCCATCCACGTCAGCACCACGCCCATCACCGCGAAGACGGCGATCGAGAGCAGCGCGCGCAGGGCGAAGATGGTGCCGAGGAACTCGTTCGCGCCGTCGAGCGTGACGGGCACGACCTTGCGCACCACGTTGTCCACCCCCAGCCCGAGGAAGACGAAGGCGCCGGTGGTGAAGGCGTCGGCGAAGTTGACGGGGCCGATCACCGCCGGGCCGAGGTAGCGGCGCAGCGCGATGCGCACGCCGAAGCCGATGCCGAGGGTGACGATCAGCGAGCCCCCCAGCGTGAGGGCGTTCTTGAGGGTGGTGGCTACGTCAGAGCGCGCTGCGGCGCTCTCGGCGGTCTCCTGCGTCACGGTGCGGGCCCTATACCCGGGCGAGACGTCAGGCCAGCAGACGTTCGAGCGCCAACCGCGTCTCCGGCGGCAGGTTGGGCGTCAGCCGCAGCGCCCGGCGCGAGAGCAGGCGGTACAGGCTCCCCAACTCGGGCGGCAGCGCCTCGAGGTGGGCCTGCACCACGCCCACGTCACCGCGCACCACCGGCCCGGTCAGCCCCTTCTCGAGGCCGCGGTGCTCGACGCCGCGCAGCGCCGACTTCGACAGCGGCAGCAGCGCCTTGAGCGCGTCTTCCCGCTTGAGCCCGGCCTCCTCGAGCGACGACACCGCCGCGTCGAGCAGCGACACCATCAGCCCGGCCGAGAGCACGGCGCCCGCGTGGTAGGCCGCACGGCCGGTCTCCGGCACCTCCAGCGCGGTCATGCCCAGCGCCGTCGCCATCGCGTCGAGCAGGGCGTGCAGCTTGCGATCGGTCGAGGCCAACGCCACCGTGTGCCCCGCGAGCGAGTCGTGCGGATCGGACACGGCGGCCAGCGGGTGGAACGAGCCGAAGGCGCGCCTGGTGCGCGCCACCGAGAACACCGAGAGGGGCAGGGCGCCGCTGCAGTGGATGATCGCCGTCGAGGGGCCGAGGTCTTCCTCGACCATCTCCAGCGCCGGCACCACCGCCGAGTCGGGCACCGCCAGAATGCAGATCTGCGCCGCGCGGAGATCGTCATGATCGGCCAGGAACACCCGCGCCGCCGCCGCCCGCCGCACCGAATCAGCCGAGCGCGGGAGCACCGCCACGTCCCATCCACCAGCCTTCAGGCCCAGCGCGAGCGCGCCACCCACGCGGCCGAAGCCGACGATCACCACCCGGGGCGGGCTGCGAGGCGCCGCCGGCTTTCGCGCCGTCTTCTTCAATTCCGGCTCTCGATCGGCGTGAAGTGGAGCTGCCCCGCCGCGAGCTCGACGCGCACGCGATCACCGTCGGCGAAGTCACCGGCGAGAATGCGCTCGGCCAGCGGTCCTTCGACCAGGCGCTGCACGGTCTGTCGCATCGGCCGCGCGCCGAGCGAGGGGTCGAAGCCGCCGCTCTTGAGCAGGTGCGAGACGACCTCCTCGGTCGCTTCGTAGGTGATGCCCTTCTCGCTCTGCAGGCGCTTGCTCGACTCGGCCAGCAGCAGGGTGGCGATCTTCGCGACCTCGATCTCCCGCAGCGGCTTGAAGGCGCAGCGCTCGTCGATGCGGTTCCACAGCTCCGGCGGCAGCGAGCGGCGCGCGACGTCGGCCGCGGCCTTCTCCGTGGAGATCTCCGTCGCCTCGCTCCCGAAGCCCATCGCGCGGCTCTTCTGGCTGAAGGCCTCCGCGCCGAGGTTGGTGGTGAGGATCACGATGGTGTTCGAGAAGTCGATGTGGCGGCCCTTGCCGTCGGTCAGCCGGCCCTCTTCGAGCACCTGGAGCAGCAGCATCAACACTTCGCGGTTGGCCTTGTCGATCTCGTCGAGCACCACCACCGACGACGGCTTGCGCCGCACGGGCTCGGTGAGCTGGCCACCTTCCCCGAAGCCGACGTAGCCCGCGGGCGCGCCGATCAACCGCGACACGCCGTGGCCTTCCGACATCTCGGACATGTCGATGCGGATCATCGCGTCGCGGCTGCCGAACACCACCTCCGCGAGGCCGCGCGCCATCTCGGTCTTGCCCACGCCGGTGGGGCCGAGGAAGAGGAACGAGCCCATCGGCCGGCGCGAGCTGAAGCCGGCGTAGTTGCGGCGGATCACCTTCGCCACGCGATCGATCACCTCTTCGTGGCCGATGACGCGCTTGCGCAGATCGCTCTCCATCGAGAGCAGGCGCTCGGAGTCGTTCATCAACAGCCGCTCTTCGGGCAGCTGCGCCAGCTTGGCGATCACCCGCGCGATGTCCTGCGGCTCGACCACGCTCTTACCTTCGCGGTGGCAGCGCGAGCCGGCGAGATCGAGCACCGAGATCGCCTTGTCGGGCAGGAAACGGTCGGTGATGTACTTCGCCGACATCGACGCCGCCGCCTGCAGCGCCTCGGGCGCGAACTTGAGCCGGTGGTGCTGCTCGTAGCGGCCGATGACGCCGTTCAAGATGTAGACGGTGTCGGGCACCGAGGGCTCGTTGACCACCACCGGGGTGAAGCGGCGCTCCATCGCGGGGTCGTTCGAGAGGTGCTTGCGGTACTCGTCGTGCGTGGTGGCGCCGATGCAGGGGAACTCGCCGCGCGACATCGCCGCCTTGAGCTCGTTGGCCGCGTCCTGCGGGCCGTCACCGGTCGAGCCGGCGCCCATCAGGGTGTGGAGCTCGTCGATGAAGACGACCACCCGGCCGGCGTTCTTGACCTCGTCCTTGAGCGCGTTGAGCCGCTCGCTGAACGAGCCGCGCAGCTGCGTGCCGGCGACCAGCGTGCCCATGTCGAGCTCGATGATCATCCGCTCGCCCAGCGGACCCTTGAGCATCGCCAACTGCTGCGCGACGCCTTCCACCACCGCGGTCTTGCCCACGCCCGGCTCGCCGAGCAGCACCGGGTTGTTGGTGCGGCGCTTGCCGAGAATGTCGATCACCTCGTCGATCTCGCGCGCGCGGCCGACCACCGGGTCGAGCTTCCCTTCACGGGCGAGCGCGGTGAGGTTCTTCCCCAGCGAGGTGAGCAGGGGGAAGGTGCGCGGGTCGAGCTGCCACTTGCCGCTCACCACGCTGGGCGCGGCGGGGGCGTGCTGGGCCAGCAGCGGCGTCTGCACCGGCGGCGGCGCGACGACCGGCGCGGGGATCGCGTGGAGCGCGGCCACGTCTTCGTCGGTCACGTCGTCCACCAGGTCGCGGATCGACATCGCCGGCTTGAGCGTGGCGGGCCTGGGAGGCGGGGGCGGCTGCACCACGGCGGTGCGGGTGGGCGGCGCGAAGGGCAGCGGCGGCGCTCCCACCGGGCGACCCGACGACGCGCGCGGCACGTTCGGCGGCAGCTCGCGCTGCAGCATCAGCCGGCGCGGCATGCGGCCAGACGTGAAGTACGAGAGCGCGGTGTTGCGCAGGGCGGTGAGATCCATGCCCGTCTTGAACAGCAGGTCCTGCGCGGAGCAGCGCACGCGCGTCATGGCGATCATCGCGTGCAGGCAGTCGGCCTCGGCCGAGCCACAGTTGGCGGCGATCTCCCGGCTGCGCTCGCGCAGCTCCTTCACCAGCCCGTCGGGCTCGCTGGGCGCGGTGGTGAGCAGCTCGAGCAGCACGTCTTCGTTGACGTCCTTCTCGGTGAGCAACATCGCGGCGCGGTTCTCGACCGTGAACATCGCGAGCAGCACGTGGGCCGTCGTCAGTCGCTGACCGACGCTCTTGGCGATGTCCTCGGCCTCCAGCATCACTTGCGCGAAGTCGCTGCTCTCGACCATGTGGCGGTGAACTCCCGGTGGGACGCGGTAGGGGGCGAGTTGTACCCCCGCGAGATCGCTGCCTCAAATTTTCCGCTACAGGCTTGTGGTGGCCTGTGCCGGCGACCGAACGTCCCGAGTTTCATGGGGTTGTATTCCGGTTTTTCGTGGCGAAACCGGGGGCTTGGTGAAATCACCTCACCCGCTGCGCGTTACGTGCGCGCATTCCCGACCACCCATGGAAGCCCTGACGCTGCCACTTCGCGCGCTGCTCGATCCCGTCGGGGCCATTCCCCGGGCGGTCGAGTCGCGTCGCTGGTTCGTACCTCTTCTCTTGTTGTGCGCGCTGACCGCCTCGGCGGGAGCGGCGATCGCCCTGCGGCTCGACACCGCGCGGCTGGTGATCCCCAAGCTCCAGATGAGCGGCGAGCTGATGAAGGCCAGCGAGCGCGAGGTCAACGAGGCCATCGAGCAGGCCCAGCGCGTGGCCCTCGTCGGCGGCATCGCCAAGGGCCTGCTCTTGATGCCCTTGCTGGTGCTGTTGCTCGCGGTGACCCTGAAGGTCGCCTCGTGGCTCATCGGGCGCAAGGCGCTGTTCGCTGACCTCTTCACCGTCGCGGCGCTCACCATGCTGCCGGTGGCGGTCTTTCACGGCATCGAGCTCATCTCGGCGCTGCGGCTCGAGCTCATCACCCCGCGGGTGGCCGAGACGCTGGTGCCGACCTCGCTGGCGGCGGTGATGGGCATGGTCTCGCCGGCGCTCAAGCGGGTGTACGGCGCGATCGACTTCATCAACGTGTGGGCGTCGCTGGTGATGGGCGTGGGCTTCGCGGCCGCTTCGAAGTGGAGCCCGTGGAAGGGCGCGCTGTTCGGCCTCTTCCTCTACGTGCTGTTCGCGGCGGCGTTCTTCGTGGGGTTGCCGGGCCTGATGCCGGCGGAAGGCATGGGAGGTCGGCCGTGAGCGTGTGGGGTCTCGTGATGGCGGCGCAGCTCTCGGCCACGCCGATCACGCTGGACGAGGTGCGACAGGCTTCGCGGCAATCGCTCGACGCGATCCGCGCGCAGCTCGACGTGGTGCGGGCCGAGCAGTCGACGCGCATCTCGCGCTCGGCGATCTTCCCGCAGGTCGACTTCAACCTCGGCGCCGGCGTGTCGTTCATCGGCTCGCAGCGCTCGTTCAACACCGTGCCGGTGTTCGACAACGGGCAGCTCTCGGGCTTCGAGCAGCGGGTGGTCAACACCCAGCCGGTCGAACAGGGCCGCTTCACCCTCGGCCTGAGCGTGCAGCAGCTGCTCTACGACGGCGGCCGGTGGTGGAACCAGATCGCCCAGTCGGGCGCGCAGGAAGAGGCCTCCCGCGGGCAGCTCGCCGAGCAGCAGTTGGCCAGCGAGCTCGAGGCGACGCGCCGCTTCTTCGAGCTGCTCAAGGCCCAGCTCACGCTCAAGGTGCTGATGGAGTCCGTCACCCGCAGCCAGCAGCAGGTCGAGCGCGCCCACGCGCTCTACGAAGCGGGCCGTGGGCAGCGCAGCGCGGTGTACGACGCGCGCACCAGCCTCGCGAACGACGAGATCAACGTGGTGCGCCAGAAGCAGCGCGTGGGGCAGGCGCGGCTGGCGTTGCTGCAGTGGCTGGGGCGCGGCGACGCCGACGTGGAGGCCGTGGCCCCCGCCGAGCTCGAGCAGGCCGCGCCGAAGTTCGAGACCCCGAAGGCGCTCGAGACCGCGCGCAAGGCCCGGCCGCTCTTCAAGTCGCTCGACGCCACCATCCGCGCCAGCGAGCTCGCCGTCTCGGTGTCGCGGGCCGACTACTTCCCGCGCATCAGCGCCTCGGCCCAGTACCAGCGGCAGTCTCCGGAGCTCGGGCTGTTCTTCGACCCCACGCGGCAGAACGTGCTGACGCTGGGCGCCAACCTCACGTGGGACCTGTTCAGCGGCTTCCAGCACGTGGCGACCGAAGAGCGCGCCCGCGCCGATCTCACGCAGGCCCAGGCGCAGCAGCGGCAGTCGATCATCGATCTCGAGGCGGAGATCGCGCGCGCCAACGAGGCCTACGCCGCCGAGGTCGAGGTGCTGGGCATCGCCGAGCGCAACCTCGACGTGGCGAAGGAACAGGCCGCGCTGGAAGACGAGCGTTTCGCCGCCGGCGCCGGCTCGCCGCTCGAAGTTCGCAACGCACAGATCAAGTACACGCAGGCACAGCTCTCGGTGCTGCAGGGCAGGGCAGACGTCGCCACCGCCCGGGCCGCACTCGAGCGCGCGGTGGGAGGCACTCCATGACGTGGTGGAAGGGTTTGATCGCGGCGTTGATCGTCGCGGGCGTGGGCGGCATCACCTGGGCGGGCTTGCGCGAGAAGCCGCCGCCGGCCACCGAGGTGCAGTTCGGCAAGGTCAAGAAGGGCCCCATCACCCGCACCGTCACCGGCGCGGGCAAGGTCGAGGCCGCGACGACGGTGAAGATCAGCTCGAACCTCTCGGGCGATCTCATCGAGCTGCCGCTCAAGGTGGGCGACGTGGTCACCAAGGGTCAGGTGCTGGCGAAGCTCGATCGACGCCGCTTCGAGGCCAACGTGCGCCAGTCGGCCGCCGCGCTGGCCGCCGCCAAGTCGGAGATCGCCACCGTGCAGGTGGAGATCGATCGCCTCACCCGCGAGCTCGAGCGCGTGCAGGGCCTGGTGGACAAGGGCCTCGCGTCGAAGGCCGAGGCCGAGCGCGCCGCGTCGGATCTCGCGGGCGCGAAGTCGCGGCAGGCCTCTCAGTCGGACCGCGCGACCCAGGCCGCCGCGGTGCTCGAGGAAGCGCAGAACAACCTCGGCAAGACCACGCTCTACTCGCCCATCGACGGCAACGTGATCGAGCTGACCCGCGAGATCGGCGAGCGCGTGCGCGGGTCGGACTTCAACGAAGACGTGGTGATGACGCTGGCCGCGCTGCACACCATGGAAGTGAAGATCGAGGTCGGCGAGCACGAGGTGGTGCACCTCAAGCTGGGCCAGAAGGCCGACATCAAGATCGACGCCTTCGAGGGCCAGACCTTCGAGGGCACGGTGGTGGAGATCGCGCAGAAGGCGCTGATCCGCAACCCGGGCACCGAGCAGGAGACCACCTCGTTCCCCGTCACCGTCGCGCTGGTGGCCAAGCCCGATCGTGTGCTGCCCGGCATGAGCGCCGAGGTGAAGGTCACCGCCGATCAGCGCGACTCGGCGTTGATCGTGCCGGTGCAGGCCGTCACCGTGCGCCCCGAGCGTTCGCTGGCCGACACCGCCGCCAACATCGAGGGCAACAAGCTCAGCGCGCCGAAGAAGGGCGAGACCTTCGCCAAGGTGGTCTTCGTGGTCGACGCCGACAAGAAGGTGCACGCGCGCCGGGTGAAGACCGGCATCTCGTCGGACACCGACATCGAGATCATCGACGGCCTCGTCGAGGGTGACGAGATCGTCGAGGGCCCGTACCGCACGCTCGCCAAGGACCTGAAGGAAGGTGACCTGGTCGAGGAACAGAAGTCAGGCGGGAAGGGTGGCCCGGGTGGACCGGGTCGCAAGCGCGGTTGAGCCCATGCTGATCGAGCTCCAGGACATTCACCGCGAGTACACCGTCGGCGGCGAGCTGGTGCGCGCCCTCGACGGGGTGAACATCGGCATCGAGCGCGGCGAGTGGGTGGCGATCATCGGGCAGTCGGGCTCGGGCAAGTCGACGCTGATGAACGTCGTCGGCTGCCTCGACACGCCCACCCGCGGCAGCTACCGCCTCAACGGCAAAGACGTCGCGCACATGAGCGACGACGAGCTGGCCGCCATCCGCAACGCGGAGATCGGCTTCATCTTCCAGAACTTCCAGCTGCTCCCGCGCGAGACCTCGCTGGCCAACGTCGAGCTGCCGTTGGTGTACCGCGGCGTGCCGGCGAAGGAACGGCGCGAGAAGGCGATCGAGGCGCTGAAGAAGGTGAAGCTCGATCACCGCATGCACCACAAGCCGACCGAGCTGTCGGGCGGTCAGCGACAGCGCGTGGCGATCGCGCGCGCCCTGGCGGGTGAGCCGTCGCTGCTGCTCGCCGACGAGCCCACCGGCAACCTCGACTCCGCGACCGGCGAGGAGATCGTCAGGCTGTTCGACGAGCTCCACCGCGCGGGGCACACCATCGTGCTCGTCACCCACGAGCCCAAGCTCGCCGCCCGCTGCCCGCGCGCGATCCGCCTCAGCGACGGCAAGGTGGTGGGTGACGGCCCCGGCGCGCAGATCGCCTTCGGTGACGCGCCTCGCCCGGCCGCGGTGCCTGCATGAGCCTGCGCGTCGATCTCGTCGAGGGCCTGCGCATCGCGCTCCGCTCGCTGGCGAACCATCGGCTGCGCACGCTGCTCACCACGGTGGGCGTCGGCATCGGCGTCGCCACGCTGCTGGCCATTCTCGGCATCACCCAGGGCATGGACACCAGCTTCCAGGCCCAGCTCGCCAGCCTCGGCAGCTCGAGCGTGTACGTCTCGAAGCAGCCCTGGGTGCAGATGGGCAACTGGTGGGAATTTCGCGGGCGCAAGAACCTCACCCTCGAGCACGTGGAAGCGGTGCGCGCGCAGTGCACGCTGTGCGGCGCGGTGGTGCCGATCCTCGATGAGAACGACGACGTCGAGTTCATGGACCGCGCGCTCAACTTCGTGTCGATCACCGGCTCGACCAGCGAGTACCTCGCGGTCAGCGGCTTCGAGACCACCCAGGGCCGCTTCGTCACCGAGGCCGACAACGACAGCCGCCGCCTCGTCGCGGTGATCGGCGCCGATCTCGCCGACACCTTCTTCCCCGACGGCAGCGACCCGCTGGGGTCCACCATCCGCGTGGCGGGCAAGCCCTTCACGGTGATCGGCGTGCTGTCGCGCAAGGGCAAGCTGCTCGATCAATCGCAGGACCTGACGGTGATCATCCCCTTCAACACCTTCAAGTCGTTCTTCAAGGGGCGGCGCTCGATCGACATCGGCATTCAGGTCAACGATCCCGATCAGCTCGACCAGGCCGAGGATCAGCTGGTGGGCATCTTGCGCCGCGCCCGGCAGACGCCCCCCGAGAAGCCCGACGACTTCGCCATCAACAAGCCCGAGCAGCTCGCCTCGACCTATGAGCAGCTCACCGGCGCGCTGTACGCGGTGGCCCTCGGCATCGGCTTCATCACCCTGCTGGTCGGCGGCATCGGCATCATGAACATCATGCTGGTCTCGGTGCGCGAGCGGACGCGGGAGATCGGCATCCGCCGGGCGCTGGGGGCGAAGAAGCGCACCATCATCACCCAGTTCGTGCTCGAGGCGACGCTGGTCTCGGCGGTCGGCGGGGCGATGGGCACGCTGGTGGGGCTGGGCGGCGCGAAGGTGGTCAGCCTCGTCACCCCGCTGGCGGCCACGGTCAAGCCGGGCACGGTGGTGTTCGGCATTGGCTTCGCGGCGCTGGTCGGCCTGGTGTTCGGCATCTGGCCCGCGGCGCGCGCGGCGAACCTCGACCCCGTCGAAGCGCTGAGGGACGAATGATTCGCGCCTTCTTCGACAACCTGAAGCTCGCCTTCGGCACCTTCGTCGCCCACCCGCTGCGCACCATGCTCACCCTGCTGGGCATCGTGATCGGCGTGTCGACGGTGATGACGATGATGGCCCTGCTCGAGGGCCTGCGGGTGAAGGTGAACAAGGACTTCAGCCAACTCGGCGCCAACGTGTTCCGCGTCGACAAGTGGCCGCAGGGCTTCCGCTTCGGGGGCGGCGGCGTGGACTGGAACCGCATCGCCAAGCGCCCGCCGCTCTCGGTCGCCGACAAGCGGGCGCTCGCCGAGCAGTGCCCCAGCGTGCTGCGCACCGCCGCCTCGTCGTGGCAGCCGGCGCAGAAGGTCCGCACCGCCAACACCGAGACCCAGCCCAGCGTGTTCATCATCGGCGCCACCGTCGAGTACCCCGAGACCTCGGGCGTGGTGATCGCCACCGGCCGCATGTTCAACGACGCCGAGGAGATGGACGGACGCCGCGTCGCGGTGCTGGGCCCCGACGTCGCCGACAAGCTCTTCCCCTCGCTCGACCCCATCGGCCAGGAAGTGCGCCTCAAGAACCGCCCGTACACCGTGGTCGGCGTGATGGAGCGCCGCGGCAAGCTGATGGGCATGTTCAACCTCGACAACCAGGTGCTGGTGCCGATGACCACCTTCCTCTCGCAGTACGGGAAGCGGCGCGGCGTCTCGATCAGCATCGAGGCCCTCGACAAGGATCACATCGACAAGGCGATGGAAGAGGTGACGCGCGTGCTGCGTCAGCGCCGCGACGTGGGCCCGATGGACGAGAACAACTTCGAGGTCTCGACCAACGAGTCGATGGCCAAGTCGCTCAACGATCTCTCGAACGTGGTGACCGCCGCGACCTTCGGGGTGTGCATCCTCTCGTTGATCGTCGGCGGCATCGGCATCCTCAACATCATGCTGGTCTCGGTCACCGAGCGGACGCGGGAGATCGGCATCCGCAAGGCGCTGGGCGCGAAGAAGAACCGCATCCTCATGCAGTTCGCCACCGAGGCGGTGGTGCTCTCGCTGGTGGGCGGGGTGATCGGCATCGCCATCGGCTTCGGCCTCGCCTTCCTCGGCCGGTGGACCTTCGGGCTCTACACCGCGGTGCCGGTGTGGGCGGTGCTGCTGTCGCTGGGCATGTCGAGCGGGGTGGGGCTGGTGTTCGGCATCTACCCCGCGGCGCGCGCCGCGAAGCTCGACCCCATCGAGGCGATGCGCGCGGAGTAGTTGCGGCTGGCCCTTGCACTTCGGGGCCAAGTGAGGTGTTCACCGGTCCGCCGCCGCACCGTTTCCCCCGGGGACCTCCATGAAGCGCTTCCGCCTGCTCGTTCTCTCGACGCTGCCGTTGTGGGCGCTGGTCGCCTGCTCTCCGAAGCCGGCCACCTGCGACAGCACCACCTGCACCGGCTGCTGTGACGCCTCCGGCCAGTGCCAGCTCGGTGGAGAGCCCACGGCCTGCGGCAGCGCGGGCAACGTGTGCCAGGCGTGTCTGCCCGGCTACATCTGCAACCTCGGCCTGTGTCAGCCCGGCATGGGCACTGGTGGAGGCACGGGCGGCGGCACCGGCGGTGGCGGCGGCACCATCGGCCCCCTCGCGTGCGCGGCCGGCCGCACCGACTGCAACGGTACCTGCGTCGACACCAGGACCGACGAACGCAACTGCGGCTTCTGCGGCACGTTGTGCAACTCGAACCAGTTCTGCAGCAACGGCCTGTGCGCGCCGCTCCCGGTGCAGTGCGCGGGCGGCTGCCCTACCGGCTTCTTCTGCACCGCCGGCAACGAGTGCAAGCCCGGCTGCAGCGCCAACAGCGACTGCCCCCAGCCTGGCACGTGCGACACGCGCCTCAACACCTGCACCTGCATCACCGGGTTCCACGCGTGCGGCCAGACCTGCGAGGCCGACAACAACATCACCTCCTGCGGCCCTTCCTGCGCGAGCTGTGACGGCGTCACCAACGCGGTGCCGGCCTGCACCAACAACCGCTGCGACTTCACCTGCAACCCCGGGCTCCACCGCTGCGGCGATCAGTGCAAGAGCAACACCGACGTCGCCAGCTGCGGCTCGAACTGCGCCCCCTGCACCACGCCGGCGAACGGCACCGCGATCTGCAACAACGCTCAGTGCGACTTCGTGTGCAACGCCGGCTTCCACAAGTGCGGCAGCCAGTGCGTGTCGAACACCTCGATCAACTCGTGCGGCGCCTCGAGCTGCTCTCCCTGTGCTCCGCCGCCCAACGCCACCGCGACCTGCAACGGCGTGAGCTGCGACTTCACCTGCAACAGCGGCTTCCACCGCTGCGGCTCGCAGTGCGTCTCCAACACCTCGACGGCGAGCTGCGGCTCGTCGTGCTCGGCGTGCGTGCCCCCGGCCAACGCCACCGCGACCTGCAACGGCGTGTCGTGCGGCTTCAGCTGCAACGCCGCCACCCACGCCTGCAACGGCGCCTGCGTGTCGAACAACTCGGTCAACAACTGCGGCGCGTCGTCGTGCACGCCCTGCAGCCCGCCGCTCAACGGCACCGCGACCTGCAACGGCGTGTCGTGCGACTTCACCTGCAACAGCGGCACGCACCGCTGCGGCTCGGTCTGCTCCGACAACACCAGCGTCAACGCCTGCGGCTCGAGCTGTAACCCGTGCCCCAGCGGCCCGGCGAACTCGGTGCGCACCTGCGACGGCTTCTCGTGCGGCTGGCAGTGCGCGGCCGGCTTCCACAACTGTGGCGGCGCCTGCGTCAGCGACTTCAGCACCACCCAGTGCGGCGCCAGCTGCATGGCCTGCTCGCCGCCCGCCAACGGCTCGTCGGTCTGCGCGTCGGGCGCCTGCGACTTCGTGTGCAACGCCGGCTTCCACAAGTGCGGCAACGCGTGCGTGCCCGACACCTCGGTCGACTCGTGCGGCTCGAGCTGCAACCCGTGCCCCAACGGGCCGCCCAACTCGGTGCGCACCTGCAGCAGCGGCACCTGCGGCTTCACCTGTAACGCCGGCACCAACTCATGCGGCGGCCAGTGCGTGCCCGCCGACTACGTGAGCGCGTGCGGCGCGGCGTGCACCCAGTGCACCGCGAGCGGCAGCTTCGATCGGCCGATCTGCTCGGCCGGCTCGTGCGGCACCGCCTGCATCACCAGCTGCAACGCGGCCTGCGTCGACGTGCAGCGCGATCCCTCCAACTGCGGCGCGTGCGGCACCACCTGCACCGGCAGCCAGGCCTGCACCGCCGGCGAGTGCCGCGCGACGTGCACCACCGGCCCGGCCTTCGTGGGCGCGCTGCCGTTCCTCAACGTGACGACCTCCACCGGCTACACCGGGTACCGCTTCGTGGTGGAGGATCTCAACGCCGACGGCCGCGCCGACCTCGTCGACAACGGCAACACCGGCGTGCAGATCCGCTATGCCAACGCCGACGGCTCGTTCGGGGCGCCGGTGGCCTTCGCGCTCACCTCGCGGCCGATCACCATCGTGCTCGGCGACGTGAACGCCGACGGGCGCAAGGACATCGTCACGGTGCGCGCGGCCACCAGCACGCAGATCGCCGTGCTGCTCAACAGCGGCACCAGCTTCGCGGCGCCCGTCATCTACGCGATGTCCACGGCCACCCCGACGGGCGCGCTGGCGCTGGGCGACGTCAACGGCGACGCCAAAGTCGACATCGTCGCCGCCTCGACGGGCTCGACGTACTTCCTGACGCAAGGCACCACCGCCGGCACGTTCAACGCCGCGACGCTGGGCACCGCCCACGGCGTCACCAGCCCGACCTTCGCCGACGTCGCCGACTTCAACAAAGATGGCCGCGCCGACTTCCTCTTCGCGAGCGGCTCGCAGTACCGGGTGCTGCTGGGCACCACCACCGCCGGCACCTTCACCCTGCAGCCCAGCTCCGCGGCGGCCAGCCTCACGAGCGTCTCCGCCCAGGCCATCGACCTCAACGCCGACACCAACCCCGATCTGTTCTTCCGGTCCGGCGCGGGCGGCTACCAGGTGCTCGGCAACGGCGACGGCACCTTCGGCACCGGCAGCGCGATCACCTTCCCGGGCTCCGGTCCGATCCTCGCGGCCGACGTCAACGGCGACGCGCTGGTCGATCTCCTCGGAGGCTCGACCTCGTTGATCTACGTGGCGCTCGCCACCGGCCCCGGCACGTGGCCCGCCACGCCCCCCTCGTATCTCGTCAACTCGCCGGGCGGCTCGCAGAGCATCGTCGCCGTCGCCCAGCTGGTCGGCGACGCGCGCCCGGAGATCTTCTCCACCGGCGTGCAGGGCACCTCGGCCAACCTCAGCGTGTTGATCAACAACGGCTCGGGGCTGTTCTCGGGCGCCGAGGTGTCGGGCACCAGCGCGGCCGCCGTCGCGGTGAGCGGAGACGTCGACGGCGATCTCGATCGCGATCTGGTGCTCGCGCCCACCATCGGCACCAACGGCACTGGGACCGGCTTCGTCACGCTGGGCAGCAACGACGGCAACTTCGGCGCGCCCACCGGCTCGATCCCCCTGCGCGGCGACGAGCTGGCGCTGGGCAAGCTGAACCAGGACGCGTTCGAAGATCTGGTCGCGCTGGTCGAGAGCTCCACCACGCCGGGCGTCGACGTGTTCCTCGGCGCGATGGGCGGGACCTTCGGGGCGCCCACCACGCTGAGCGCCAGCGCGCTGCCCACCCGGGTGCTGATCACCAACCTCAACGGCGACTCGTTCAACGACATCCTCATCGGCACCAGCTCGACGGTGGAGTGGTTCCAGGGCAACGGGGACGGCACCTTCGGCGCGCGCCAGGTAATCGTCACCGGGCTCTCGACGGTGTCGGCCCTCGCGGTCGCCGATCTCAACCTCGACAACCGCGCCGACGTGCTGGTCGCCACCGGCACGCAGCTGCGCGTGTACCCGGGGCAGGGCGGCGGCGGGGTGTCGAACGCGGCGCTCACCACCGTCACCATCGGCACCACCAACCTCGATCTCGGCGTCGGTGACTTCGATCAAGACGGCCGCCCCGACGTCGCGGTCGGCACCACCGCCGGCGCGCTGCTCTTCCGCGGCACCGGCAGCGGCGCGCTCACCGCGCAGGCCTCGCAGAGTTCGCTCATCGGGCGCCTGCGGGTGGTCGATCTCGACAACGACGGCTTCGTCGATCTGGTCACCAACAACGGCGACGTGCAGGTGGCGCGCGGCCAGGCGAACTTCACCTTCGCCCCCCGTCAGGTCTTCGCCCCGGGCCGGACGCTCTCCACCCAGACGCTGGTCGTCGACCGCTTCAACGGCGACACCTTCCGCGACGTGGTCGCGCTGTACGCCTCGGGCGAGATCTGGGCGTACCTCGGCGTCTGTCGCTGAGTGCGCGTGTTGTGAGGGCCCCGAGGTGTCGGGGGGCTGGTCCTCGGCCGTGCCTCGCTCGGCGCAGCCCCTCGACTTCGCGCGGCGGCCGCGAACGTGGTGCGCGCATTTGTCTCCTTTGATGACAACTGAGGGGGGGGGCTCGCCCCCTCAAACCGCTGTCCTCTTTGTTGACCGATGCGTTGTCATCAAAGAGGACACGCTTTTCAGAGGGCGGCCCCCCACCCACCTTTGTCATCAAAGAGGACAAAGTGGGCCACGGCCGCGCCAAGTCGAGGGGCTCCACCGACGAGGCACGGCGACAGCCCACGCTCCCGACTGCGTCCCTCGAGGCTGTTCGCTCGCGTCGATACGCCGCTCGGCGCACAGAGCCCTCGACCATCGCGAAGTCGTTGAATTTCATGCCCTCCGCGCGAAATTCGTCGCGGAGGCCATGCAGTTCAAAACGGCTTGAACTATATGAACGCGCATGGACACGTTCGCGGCGTTCAAGCCCTTCCTCGCCCAGGTCGAGACGCAGATCACCGGTCAGCTCGGAGGCGAGGAGCCGAAGCCCGATGACACGCTGATGCTGGCGGCGCGGCACCTGGTGTTGAAGGCCGGCAAGCGCGCACGACCGATGTTGATGAAGATCTTCGGCGACACGCTGGGGGTGCCCGAGGCGAAGCTGATCGACCCCGCGGTGGCCGCCGAGCTGATCCACGCTGCGTCGCTCCTGCACGACGACGTGGTGGACAACGGCATGTACCGCCGCGGCAAGCCGACGGTGAACGCGCGCTGGGGCAACATCGTGGCGGTGATGTCGGGCGATCTGCTGCTGTCGGGCGCGCTGCTCAAGCTCTCGAAGTTCGACCCGCGCATCGCGCAGCACGCGCTGTCGGTCGTCTCGGAGATGACCCGCGCGGCCATCGACGAGGTGCAGGCGCGCGGCAACCTCGAGCTGACCCTCGAGGGCCTCAAGGCGATCGGCGAAGGCAAGACGGGCTCGCTGTTCGGCTTCTGCGGCGTGGCGGCGGCGCTGGTCTCGGGTGATGAAGACGCGGCCCGGCGCTTCGACGCGTTCGGCCGCCGCATCGGCGTGGCCTTCCAGATGGCCGACGACATCCGCGACATCTCCGGCACCGACGAGGGCAAGCCGCAGTACGCCGATCTCCAGTCGCGCACGCCCAACCTCCCGGTGGTGCTCGCCGTGCGGAAGGACCCGGTGCTGAAGAAGCGCATCGGCGACGCGTGGGGCTGGTCGGCGCTGACGCAGGACAAGGCCAGGGAGCTCGGCACCGCGGTGCTGGTCACCGGCGCGCTCGATGAGGCCACGGTGCTGATGAACCAGGAGATCGACGCGGCGGTCGAGGCCCTCGGCCCCTACGCGCAGCGCGAGTCGGGCGCGAACCTCGTGATGTGGGCCCGCACGCTCGCCAGAGGCATCGCGCTCAAGGGGGCGGCATGAAGGGCTACCTGTGGCAGGCCGCCGAACACCACCAGGCCAACGCCGACAAGCTGCTCAACTGGGAAAACGTGGCCATCGACGCGGTGGGCAACGTCATCGAGTTCTGGGGCTTCAAGCGAAACCAGGGCCGGGTGTGGGCGCTGCTCTACCTGCGCGACGTCGCGCTCACCGCCGCGGAGATCGAGAAGGATCTCGAGCTCAGCAAGGGCGGCGTCTCGATGCTCATTCGTGATCTCGAGCGGTGGGGCGTGGTGCTGCGCGTGCGCACGCCGGGCGACTCGGCGTGGCGCTACAAGGCCGAGACCGATCTGCTGCAGATGGCGCGGCGGGTGATCGAAGAGCGTGAGTTCTCGTTCATCGCCCGCATTCGCGCCGACCTCGAAGAGGCACGGAAGCTGGCCGAGGCCGACGGGCACACCGCGAAGGCGCAGATCCAGCGGCTGCAGCGCATGGAGCACCTCGCCGAGGCCACCGAGAAGGCGCTCAAGCTCTTCCTTAAGACCTCGCGCCTCGACGTGGGCGGTATGTTCGAGGTCTTCCGCGGGTAATCTCGCCCCATGGCACGTGGGGCTTCGTTGTGGTGGTTGTTGGTGTTGGCGGCTTGTGGGCGCACCAACCTTGAGGGCGAGGCCGACGCGTCGGTCGACGCCTCGGTGGCCGTCGATGCGTCCGTCGCGCTCGTGCGGCAGGCGCCGCGCTACGTGTTCACCGGCGACTGCCCGACGGCGGGCGTGGAAGACGACCTGCGCCCCGACGCGGGCGAGCGGCTGGTGCTGGTCGACACCGCCCCGCAGGAAGAGTGCAGCGGCGCCGGCGGCGACTACCTCATCGGGCACGAAGCGGGCGGCCGCGACTATTTCGTCGGGGCGCACGCCTGCTACTTCCTCCCGCGCGAGCTGCAGGTGTCGAGCGCGCCGCGCTTCTGGGGCGTGGCGCGGGTGGCGCAGACCGCCGCCGTCTTCACCACGCCCGCCGGGTGGTGCATCACCGCCGCCGACGGGGGCGAGCCGGTCACCACCGACTCCAGGGTGAAGGCCTGGGCGCTGTATGGCTCGCTGGAGGCCGCGCAGGCTGCCATCGAGCACTATCGGCGCTAGAGAGGCCGCCATGGACGCGCACTACGACATCGTCATGAACGCCCGCGAAAAGGCGGGGCAGGGCACGCGGTACTACTTCGGCTACTCGACCATCCTCGACCGGGCCGCCTTCGAAGAGTGGAGGGCGCAGCACAGCTACGAGTTCTTCGATCTCCCTGAGGGCCGCGCGGGCGAGGCGGTCGATCTCTCGCTGGTCTACGACTTCTCGTCGCGCTGGTGGGGCGGCCGCGTCGCCGGCCTGAAGGACGAGCCCGGCGCGTCGGTGCACGGCCTGGTGTTCGAGATCGCTGAGAAGGACTGGCCGATCATCCAGCACAAGGAAGGCTTCGTGACCGGCATGTGCGTCGAGCGCGCGGTGCGCGTGAAGGTCGGCGATCAGCTCATCGACGCCGTCGCCTTCACCACCAACCCGCAGCGCGCCACGCTCGACGGCCCGGTGAGCGATCGTTTCGTCGAGGCGATCACCCGCGGCGCCACCGCGGCGAAGCTGCCCGCGGAATGGATCGCCCGCCTCAAGGCGCTGGCGAAGTAACCACCTTCGCAGACGCCGGCTCGTCGATGGGGGCGAGCCAGCTCACGCCCAGCGGCGGCAGGCGGATCACCACGCTCGCCGGCTGCCCGTCCCACGGCTTGTGCTCGGCCTTGCGCGGCGCGTTCACCACGCCCGAGCCGCCGAACTCCGTGGCGTCGCTGTTGAGGATCTCCGCCCACCAGCCGCCGCCCGGCACGCCCACCCGCCACTCGCGCACCAGCGGCGTGAGGTTGGCGACGCAGACGATCTCCCGCCACGCGTTCCGGCCGCGGCGCACGAAGAGGTACACGTTGTCGCTCGCCGCGTCGGCCTGCACCCACTGAAAGCCCTGCGGCCAGAAGTCGGTCTCGAAGAGCGCGCCTTCCGAGCGGTACAGCGCGTTGAGCCGCGAGACGAGCTTCATCAGCCCCGCGTGCCGCTCCTGGCCCGTGAGGTGCCAGTCGATCGAGCCGTCGTGGTTCCACTCGGACCACTGGCCCAGCTCGCCGCCCATGAAGAGCAGCTTCTTGCCGGGGTGCGCCCACATCCACGAATAGAGCGCGCGCAGGTTGGCCATCTTCTGCCACTCGTCGCCGGGCATCTTGTTGAGCAGCGAGCCCTTGCCGTGCACCACCTCGTCGTGGCTCAGCGGCAGCACGAAGTTCTCGCTGTACGCGTAGACCAGCCCGAAGGTGAGCTGGTGGTGGTGGTGCTGGCGGTAGATGGGGTCCTTCTGGAAGTAGCTGAGGGTGTCGTGCATCCACCCCATGTTCCACTTGTGGGTGAAGCCGAGGCCGCCGTCGCGCGTGGGGCGTGAGACACGCGGCCACGAGGTCGACTCTTCGGCCATCACGTGGACGTCGGGGAAGAGCGCGTGCACCGTGTCGTTGAGCTCGCGCAGGAAGCCGATCGCCTCTTCGTTCTCGCGGCCGCCGTGCTGGTTGGGCACCCACTCGCCCTCTTTGCGCGAGTAGTCGAGGTAGAGCATCGAGGCCACCGCGTCCACCCGCAGGCCGTCCACGTGGTACTGCTCGAGCCAGAAGAGCGCGTTGGCCACGAGGAAGTTGCGCACCTCGTTGCGGCCGAAGTTGAAGATCAGCGTGCCCCAGTCCGGGTGCGCGCCCTTGCGCGGATCTTCGTGCTCGTACAGCGCGGTGCCGTCGAAGCGCCCCAGCGCGAACGCGTCGCGGGGAAAGTGGCCGGGCACCCAGTCGACGATCACCCCGACGCCCGCCTGATGGAGCGTGTCCACCAGAAAGCGGAAGTCGTCGGGCGTGCCGAAGCGCGCGCTCGGCGCGTAGTAGCCCGACACCTGGTAGCCCCAGCTCCCGCCGAAGGGGTGCTCGGCCACCGGCAGGAACTCGACGTGCGTGAAGCCCAGCGCGGTGACGTGCGCCGCCAGCTTCGGCGCCAGCTCCCGGTAGGTGAGGCTCCGGTGGCCGTCGTCGGGCGCCCGCATCCACGAGCCGAGGTGCACCTCGTACACGCTCATCGGCGCGCGGCTGGCGTCGAGCTGCCGGCGCGCCTGCAGCCAGCGCTCGTCACCCCACTTGTACTGCCCCAGGCCGTGCACCACCGACGCCGACAGCGGCGGGGGCTCGGTGCGGAAGGCGAGCGGGTCGGCCTTGAGGAAAGGCGCGCCGCCGCGGGGGAAGATCTGGAACTTGTAGCGCTGGCCGTTGCCCACGCCGGGCACGAAGAGCTCCCACAGGCCCGACGCGCCCAGCGAGCGCATGGGGTGGCGGCGGCCGTCCCAGAAGTTGAAGTCGCCGACCAGCGACACCCCTTCGGCGTTGGGCGCCCACACCACGAAGGCCGTGCCGGCCACGCCCTGGTGCACCAGCGGGTGCGCGCCGAGCCGATCCCACAGGCGGCGGTGCCGGCCCTCGCCCACGAAGTGCAGATCGGCCGGCCCCAGCGTGGGCATGAAGGCGTAGGGATCTTTCTCGCGCGAGGACCCCTGCTCGAACTCGAGCTCCAGCTCGTAGGGGGCGGGGCCCGGCGACGGCGTGCGGCCCTCGAAGATGCCGGGGAACTCGGCGCGCGCGCTCAGCGGCACCACCTTGCCGGCCACGTGGGCCCGCACCTGGCGCGCGTCGGGGCGGTACACCCGGAAGAAGAGCTCTCCATTCGCGAAGTGCGCGCCCAACAGGCTGTGGGGGTTACCGAAGCGCAACGCGAGGAGCTGCCGCAGGGCGTCGTCGAACATGGCGCGCGTCGTGTACCAGACGGGCGGAAAAGCAACAGGGAGCGCCCGTCGCCGAGCGCCCCCCGTGGTGCTGCGAAGTCTTCAGCGGCTCATCAGTGGCGAACGATCTGCCCGCGGATGAGGCCGTTGGGCGCCGCCGCGGTGTGCACGTTGACGTACAGGCCGCCGTCGGTGTCGATGGTGGTGACGTCCACGCGCGGGAAGGTGCCCGAGAAGCCGCCCGCGTCGGGGAAGAGCGAGAGGCCGACGATGCTGCCGCTGGTGCCGCCCGCGCCGCCCTGGTGAATGTGCGAGGCGGTCGCCACCACGTCGCTGGTCCAGGCGCCGTAGTAGCTGACCGCGCCACCGTCGGCGGGGAGCACGAACTGCGCGCCACCGCGCGACGCGCCGGGGGTCGAGGTCTCGAGCTGGGCGGTCCACAACGAGTGCCCGGCGGGGATGATCTGGCCGCGGATCTCGGCGTTGCTCTTGGTCAGCGTCACGTACGCGCCGCCGCGGGCGAGGTTCGCCGCCTGCGCCGGGGTCAGCGCGAACGTCTGGGTGATGGGCGAAGTGAAGGCCGAGAACGCGGCGAGCTGGGTGCCGGCGAAGCCCGCGAACCCCTCGTCGAGGCCGCCGGTGATGCCGCCGCCGGTGATCGAGTGCGTGATGGTCGCCGCGAGGGTGTACCCGCCGTCGCCCGCCGCGGTGACCGCGAAGGTGCCAGACCCGGTCTCGGTGCTGCTCGACGCGGGGAAGGCCTGCGCGGCCGAGAGCGAGGCGGTGTACGCGCCCACGTTGGGATCGACCTGGCCCGCGTCGGGCGTGCCGGCGTCAGGGGTGCCCGCATCGACCATCCCGGCATCGACCACGCCGGCGTCCATGCCCGCGTCTTCCGTCGTGCCGCCACCACCGCCGGTGGCACCGCCGCCGCCGCCCGTGGCCCCGCCACCACCGCCCGTCTCACCGCCGCCGCCGCCGGTCTCGCCGCTGCCGGCGTCGGGGAAGGGCGTGCCGGCCTTGCAGACGCCGTTGTCGCACGTGAAGGCCTCACCGGCCTTCTTGCCCTTCGCGGCGCAGTCGTAGACGTCGACGCACTCGGGCGCGCAGCCCGTGAGAAGGAGGGGAACCGCGAACAACGCCAGTACCGCGACCTCGAGCCGCTGGAGCTTCATGTGATGTCTCCCAGGAAGGAAAACGGTGGAACGACGCTTCTAAGCGGAAGCGACGCAGACTTCCAAAGAATGGAAGCGACGGAGGTCGACCGGCCCTGGAGACGTGCTGCGGTGCTTCAGGCCGCGCGCTGCTTGTAGAACAGCAGCAACGAGTAGCAGTGGAACTCGTTGTCGCTCGACTGGCGCACCACGCGGTCGACGATCTCGAGGTCGCTGTTGGTCTTGATCCAACGCGTGACGTTCTCGCTCAGCTCGTCACGTTCCTTCGCCTTCGTCGCTGAAAACACCTTGACGCCAGTGAACATGCGGGGCTTATCCCACGCGCGCTTTCCACCCCACAAGGGCCCCCATGCTGATCGATCTGCACGTCCACTCGTATCTTTCCCGCGACTGCCAGCTCGATCCCCGGGCGGTGCTGCAGCGCGCCGAGTCCTTCGGGCTCGACGGCGTCGCCTTCACCGAGACCAACACGCAGGATGGCTGCGATGAACTTTTCGATCTCCAGCGCACGACGAAGCTGAAGATCTTCGTGGGCCTCGAGCTGGCGACCGACAAGGGGCAGTACCTGTGCTTCTTCGAGAAGCCCGATCGCGCGCCCGAGCCGGTGCAGATGTGGGGCAGCAACCGCGAGACGCCGTGGAAGGCCGAAGAGTGCCTGCCCAGGCTCAAGGCGCTGGGCGCGGCGATCGTCGCGGCCCGGCCCTACGACAAGGAATACCCGACGCCTGCGCTCGACGCGGTGAAGTCGTGGAAGCTGCTGTCGGCGGTCGAGGTCTACAACCCCAAGGTGCGGGCGGGGGCCAACGAGCTGGCGATCGAGGCCGCGGCGGCGCTCCAGGTGCCGGGCGTGGCGGGCAGCGACGCGCGCGGCTCCCTCGACGAGATCGGCTACGCGGCGACGCTCTTCACCCGGCCGGTCGCCACCCAGGCCGACCTGGTCAAGGCGCTGTCGGGCCGCGACTACTACCCGGTGCAGATGGGCGAGCTGCCCCACCTGCAGCGCCCGGGCGACGCGCGCACCGCCGAGCTCAAGGCGAAGAAGCGGAAGAAGCGCCGTTGGCCCCGGTGAAGGTCGTCAGCCGGCCCTCGACCACGGTGGCGGTGCGCAGCCCGTCGGCCCAGCGCCACGTCTCTTTGCGCTGAGCGCCGACCAGCTCGATCTTCTTCGACTCCGGGTAGCCCCACGCCATCTCCAGGGCCTCGGCCGGCATGTCGACCAGCGCGGCCTTGGTGCGCACCGCTTCGCGCACCGCCTCCGAGAAGGTCTCCAGCCGCCGGGCCTGATCTTCGCGCGAGAGGTGCCGCTCGAGCTCCGCGAGGAACTCCTGATCGGTCTTCAGGCCGGGGCGCAGCACCAGCACGTACGGCGGCGCCTGCTTCGGCGTGCCGGCCACGTCGAGGTACACCCAGACCAGCGTGCGCGGCGTGTACAGCACCCGCTCGGTCATCACCCACGCCGAGGGGAACTCGACCTTCACGATGCGCACCGCCGTGCCCGCCGGCAGCGTGCGCTCGACGGGGCCGGGGTTGAGCGGCTTGCCGCCGGTGTCGTCGAGGTAGCGCACCAGCTCGGGCGCGACCGGCGTCACCAGGCGCTTGGTGGCGTCCCCGTAGAACGGCGTGACGTACATCGACACGCGCAGGAAGCGCTGCTCACCGTTGAGCTGCCGCTCGAGCTGCGAGACCTGCGTGGGGGGAATCGCCACCTGGGCGGTGACGCAGCCGGTGAAGGCCAGAGCGACGACCGCGCCGGCGAGCCTCACGTGCTCGAACCGCCACCCGACGTCGAGCCACCGCCCGAGGTCGACGACGGCGTCGAGGCCGGGGCGCTGGGCGCGGTGCTGGCCGTCGAGGAGGACGCCGCGGGCGTGGAGGTCGAGCTCGCGGTGCCGCTGCTGCCCTTGGTGCTGCCGTAGAGATCGGAGTACCAGCCGCCGCCCTTGAGCTGGAAGCTGGTGCGGCTGACGAGGCGCTCCATCGTCGCCTGGGCGTGGCACTCGGGGCACTCGGCCGGCCCCGGGTCACTCACCTTGTGCATGACCTCGAGTTCCTTGCCGCACTTGCTGCACTTGTATTCGTAGATCGGCACGTCGTTACCTCACGTCTTTCATCCAGGGCTCGAGGAGCCCGAGTTTTTCCAGTGCGCGGCGCAGGCTCTCGGCGTGGAGCGCATGCTGCCGCGCGAGCATGTCCACCAGCGTCGGCACGGTCGTCGCCGCGTCGCGCACCTCGTCGACCAGCTCCTTGAGCTGCTTCTTGAGGGCGTCGGCGAAGCGGCGCTCGATGCCGAGATCTTCGAGGTAGCGGTTGCGGAACAGCAGGTCGAGCCGGAACGAGAGGTTGCCGGGGGCGAGCGCTTCCTTGATGAAGCGGCTGCGCACCTCGTCGACCTCGCGCTCGACACCCAGCGCGCCGATCAGCTTCTCTATCTCTTCCGTGCTCAGGCCGAAGTCGTGGGCCGCGCGCCCCAGCGAGCCCTTCTGCTCGATGACCGCCGCGAGCACACCTTCACGTTCCTTGGCCTCGATGACCTCGAACAGCTCGTGCGCCTCGAGGAGATCTTCGACGTCGCCGACCGTCAGCGCCTCGCCGCGCTTGCCGACGTAGCCCTGCTCGAGGGTGCGCAGCAGCGCCACGCGGTGGGGCACCTGCTCGATGAGGTCCGTCACCGTGGCCTTGCCGTCGGGCCGGAACAACGACTCGAAGCTCGCGCGCGAAGGGTCGACGGTGGTGAAGCGGCCGCGCGGGGCGGGGAGGTTGCGCTTGGGCAGGAACGCGGTGCCGGGCAGCGTCTGCGGCAGCACGGGGCGCACCTCGGCCGGCTCTCCGGCCTTGCGCTTCTGGGGCGCGATGCGTTCCTTCATCGAGTCGCCCTTCGTCTTCTTCGCGCGCGGCGCGGCGGCGGGCTCCTTGAGGTCCACCGGCGCGCGGGGCGCTTCGGTGAGCACCGGCACCTCGGGCGACGGCGGCGGCGACTTCTTCGCGTTCTCTTCCGCGACCCGCCGCACCATCTCGTAGTAGCCGGTCTCTTCGCGCTGCGCGGCGACGAGCTCGTCGGTGCCCGACACGACGTCGACCACCGCGAAGGGGCCGAGCTTGCGGGTGGGCTCGGTGTCGGTGAGCTCGCGCACGCGGAAGTCGTCGCTCTCGGCGAGCAACGCCAGCGCGTCGCGCACCAGGCCAGGGGAAGCAGGCGCCTTGGCGCGCCGGCAGAAATCGGACACCGCCACCGCGATGGGCGTGGGGACGTCTTCAGGGTGTCTCTTGCGATGCCAGTCCATCATGCCGGTGTCCAAAGGGGTGCGGTGCGTATAAGCAGTCTCCTGAACGTGTCAATGAACGCCGGGTCCGGGTCAGAGACGAGCAACACAGAAGAGCCCAGTGTCGTCGGGGTGCGCGTTCGACCTTTCTGGTCGATGGTGCTGTACGCGCTCCTCGTCGTCGCGGCGGGCGTGGCGCTCTATGCGCAGCGGGCGCCCCACGTCGAGCCGGGCCTCGCCGCCGCGGCGCCGTGGTTGTTCCTCGTCTTCGCGCTCGGCTTCTCGATCTACCGGGTCGCGCTCGTCGCCGCCCGCCGCTACTCGCCCTTCAAGGCCTTCATTCAGATCTTCCTCGCGGCCCTGTTCTTCCTCACCTTGCTCTTCCCCCGGGTTCCGCCCGGTGGCACGCAGAGCGGCGAGCTGCTGCGCCATCACGACGCGCGGGTGCGCGCGCTCGCGGCCGAGGTGATCGGCTGGCGCGGTGAGCAGGGGCAGGGGCGGGCGCTGGTCGGCCTGCTCGGCGACGCGTCGCCTGAGGTGCGCCGGGCCGCTCACGACTCTCTGGTTCGGCTCAACGCCGGCCTCGATCTGGGGGGCGCCGACGAGCCCTCCGCGCAGAAGGCCTGGGAGGCCCGATTCCCGTGACGATCTCCGCAGCGCAGCGACAAGAGCTCGACAAGATCCTCGATCGCTACATGGCCGAGCGCGGCCTCAAGTCGACGCGCCAGCGCGACCTGATCATCGACCTCTTCTTCGGCATGCACGGCCACCTCTCGGTCGAAGAGGTCTGGGCCCGGGTGCGCGAAGACGACCCGCGCGTCTCGGTGGCCACCGTCTACCGCACCATGAAGCTGCTGGCCGAGAGCGGCCTGGCCCACGCGCAGAACTTCGGCGACGGCCAGACGCGCTACGAGGCGGCGGTCGGCCGCGAGCACCACGATCACCTCATCTGCACCCGCTGCGGCACGATCATCGAGTTCGAGAACGATCAGATCGAGCGCATGCAGGAAGCCGTCGCCCGCCGCCACGGCTTCAAGGTCAGCTCGCACAAGATGGAGCTCTACGGCCTGTGCAAGAACTGCCAGAAGTCGATCGAGTCGGCGTGATCTCGCGGCGGGAGCTGTTGCTGGGCTCGCTCTCCGTCGCGGCCTGCGCGCGAAACCCCGACGCCACGCTGGCCGACTTCCGCACCTTCATGAACGCGCTGCCGCGGGAGACCGCCGGCTTCGTGAAGTTCGAGCCGTGGAAGCTCGAGGGCAAGGTGGTGCTCGTCACCTTCCTCGCCACCTGGTGCTTCCCCTGCCTGGCCGAGCTGGTGGTGCTCTCGCGGCTGGCGCGCGATCACGGCGAGGCCGGCTTCGCCAACGTGCTGGTGGGCATGGATCTCGAGGGCCGCGCGGTGCTCGACCCCTTTGCCGCGGGCTACAAGCTGACCGACCCGCTGCTGGTGGCCGACGATCGGCTGCGCTCGGGCGAGACGGTGTTCGGCCACATCCGCGAGCTGCCCAGCCGCGTGCTCTTCGCGCGCAGCGGCGCCACCGTGGTGGGCTACGCCGGGGTCTCCAAATACGAAGACCTCGAACGCCTGGTGGCGTCCGAGGTCTCGAAGCACTGACGCGCGGGGCGGGTGCTCAGGCCTGCGCGGTCGGCGTCTCGGCGGGGGCCGGGGTGGCCTCGGCGGCGGCGGCCGGCGCAGCGGCGGGCTCTTCGAGGTGCGTGGCGGGCGCGGCTTCGAGCTTCGCGCGGGCCTCGGCCTCGGCGACGTCTTCGGCGGCGTGCTTGGCCTTCACCGTCGAGTCGCTGGTGGCGATCTCTTCCTGGGTCAGCTCGAGGCGGCCGGCGTCGACGCCCGACTTCTTCTCGAGGTCCTTGATCGCGCGCTTGAGCAGGTCGTTCTCGACCAGCGTGCGGTTGAGGCGCATCTCGACGGCGCGGAACTTGTCACGGGCGAGCTCGGCGTCCTGGTACACGCGCTTGGTGTCGCGCTGGTGGCGATCGAGCTTCGCCTTGAAGCTCTTGAGCTCGCGGTCGAGCTCGTTGGCCTTCTTGCGATCGGCGGCCGACTGGGTCTCGAGCTTGGCGATGCGCTCCTTCTCGACGTCGGACAGCTCGCGGATCACGCGGGTGATCACTTCCTGCGGCTTCTCGGCCTTGACCTCTTCCTTCTTCTCGGCGGCGACCGGGGCTTCCGCGCGCTTCTTGCCGCGCGAGTCGGCTTCGCTCTTCAGCTTCTGGATCTCGGCGAGCGCGGTGGCCAGCTCGGCGCGGGTGGCGTCGAGCTGAATCGACGCGGTGCGCTCGACCTCGGCGCGGGCCTTCGCCAGATCGTCGCCCGACTTCTCGGCTTCGCGCTGATCGTGGAGCTTCTTCTTGGCGGCCTTCAGCTCGTCCTTGAGCTCGGCCTGCGCCTTCTTCACTTCGGCCAGCTCCTTCGCCTTCTTCTCGACTTCCGCTTCGAGCTTGCGCGTGTCGTCCGAGCGCGACGACTCGCTCTTCGAGGACGACGTGGAGGTGTTGGCCGCGGCCTGCGCCGACGCGGGCTTCTGCGCGCCGCCGACCAGGCCGAGATTGAACGCCAGGCTCGCCGCGAGGGCGACGCCGAGCAGGATGATGACGATGGTCACGTGAACTCCTGAGGGTTTGACAACCGCGGTCCCTATACAGGGCGAACGCGCCCCGAGGAAAGCCCTCCCTCGAACCCGGTGACGCAGGGCGTAACGCTGCGCGAAGACGGCGCTTTTGCGCGCGGACGCTGTATAGAAGCGCCCCATGTCTGGCCTCTTCGTCACCGATGAACAGATCGCCGAAGCACGACAGCTCGCGCGCGACATCACCGACCCGATCTTCGACCTCATCAACAAGAACACCACCATCTCCGTCGAGCGCACCGTGCTGCGCTGGTTCGGCGTCGACGGGGTGGGGAACATGGGCGCGCCGCTGGTGAACCTGATGTGCGATCGCCTCAAGGACGCGGGCGTGCTCAACAAGGGCGCCGCGTACTGGTACGGCCGCGCGCTGCGCATGGGCGCCACCAGCCCCCTCGACGCCGTCGAGCGCCTCACCGCCGCGCCGCTCGAGAGCCTGGGGCCGCTCTCGCCCGACGAAGAGAAGAAGCTGCGCGACGAGGTGCGCGCCGAGGCCCGCGCGGTGGTGGCCGAGCTCAAGGCGCGCGTCGACAAGCGCAACGATCTCAAGGCCGAGTTCCCCATGGCCGAGGCGCCGCACAAGTACGTGATCGTCGCCACCGGCAACATCTTCGACGACGTCGATCAGGCGCGCGCCGCGGCCCAGGCGGGCGCCGACGTGATCGCGGTGATCCGCTCGACCGCCCAGTCGCTGCTCGACTACGTGCCCCAGGGCGCCACCACCGAGGGCTACGGCGGCACCTACGCCACGCAGGAGAACTTCCGCATCATGCGCGAGGCGCTCGACGACGAGTCGCGCAAGCTCAAGCGCTACATCGAGCTGACCAACTACAGCTCGGGCCTGTGCATGACCGAGATCGCCTTCATGGCGGCGTGGGAGCGGCTGGACATGCTCCTCAACGACTCGATGTACGGCATCCTCTTCCGCGACATCAACATGCGGCGCACGTTCATCGATCAGTACTTCTCGAGGCGCATCTGCGCGATGGCCGGCATCATCATCAACACCGGCGAAGACAACTACATCACCACCGCTGACGCGTACGACGCCGCGCACACCGTCATCGCCAGCCAGTTCATCAACGAGTGCTTCGCCAAGCGCGCCGGCCTCAAGGACTGGCAGCTCGGCATCGGCCACTCGTACGAGATCGACCCCTACAAGCCCGAGACGCTGCTGCTCGAGCTCAGCCAGGCGATGCTGGTGCGCCGCTGCTTCCCCGACGCCCCGCTCAAGTACATGCCGCCCACCAAGCACAAGGAGACCGACATCTTCTTCAGCCACGCGTACGACGTGATGGCCGACCTGGTCGCGGTGTGGACGCGGCAGGGCATTCAGCTCCTCGGCATGATGACCGAGGCGATGCACACCCCGCTGCTCGCCGATCGCTACGTGGCGCTCAAGTCGGCCTCGTACATCCACCGCGCGGCCCGCGGCATCGACGAAGAGTTCACCGTGCGCGAAGACGGCAAGATCGCCAACCGCGCGCGCTTCGTGTTCGGCAAGGCGATGGAGCTGCTGCGCGAGTGCAAGGGCGACGGCATGGTCGCCGCCATCGGCCGCGGCCGCTTCGGTGACGTCAAGCGCGCCGAGACCGGCGGCAAGGGCCTCGACGGCGTGGTGGAGAAGGCGCCCGACTACTTCAACCCGTTCCTCGAGATCATGGAGGCGAACTGATGACCGCGCTGGCCGTGGTGCTCGCCTTGTCGCTGTCCGGCGTCGACTCGCTGGGCAAGGTGTCGTTGCTGGGGCTCACCTTCAAGGGCCCCACGAAGTGGAACAAGACGCAGCCTGACGAGAACTCGCTCGAGTGGGCCGAGCCCGAGTCGGGCGCCACCTTCGCCGTCAGCGTGTACGGCGTCGACCCGCAGCGGCCGGCGAAGGCCTGCGTCGCGCAGCTCGTCGAGGCGCTGGGCACCGAGGGCTTCTCCACCGTGACGCTCGGCACCCAGCCCGCCGCGAAGAAGGTGATGACCGACTACGTGGGCGAAGGCGAAGACGCGAAGATCGACGCCAACAAGGTCACCACCACCACCGTGACCGGTTGCAACGGCAAGACGAAGTGGGTCCTCACGTGGACCGCGAAGACCTCCGAGGGTGCGCGCTTTGGGCCGATGCTCAAGCGCGTGCTCGAATCGATCAGCTACGGGAAGTGACGACGATGACCGAGAAGAACCTCATTCGTGCCTACGGTGATCGCCGCGACGACGGGGTGATCCAGATCTCCTTCACGCTGCCGGTCGCGCCGAGCGAGAAGGGCAAAGAAGCCGCCCAGCTGTACTGCAAGAAGCTCGGGCTGACCGACGTGAAGGTGGCCGCCGCCGAGCGCGCCGCCGACAACTACACGTTCTTCATCGTGTACGCCCGGTCGCCGGTGATCATCGACTACAACGAGATCGACACCCCGGAGATCGTGATCAAGAAGCTCGGGTTCTACGAGCTCAACTCGTTCATCGAAGAGAAGCTGGCGCGCAAGGTGGTGGTCTTCGGCGCCTGCACCGGCACCGACACCCACACCGTGGGCATCGACGCGATCCTCAACATGAAGGGCTTCGCCGGCGACTACGGCCTCGAGCGCTACCCGTGGTTCGAGGCGTACAACCTCGGCAGCCAGGTGCCCAACGCCGAGCTGATCCGCCGCGCGAAAGAGAAGAACGCCGACGCGATCCTCGTGAGCCAGGTCGTCACCCAGCGCGACGTGCACAAAGAAAACTCGCGCCAGTTCATCGAGGAGGCGAAGGCCGCGGGCATCGTCGGCAAGATGACGCTGCTGCTGGGCGGCCCCCGCGTCGATCACAAGCTCGCGCTCGAGCTGGGCTTCGACGCCGGCTTCGGCCCCGGCACCAAGCCGTCCGACGTCGCCAACTTCGTCGTGCACCAGGTGATGCAGCGCCTTGGCAAAGAGGCGAAGGGCACCCACTTCCAGGGAGAGCCCACGTGAGCCAGCCAGCCCCCGGCGTCGGTCTGAAGGTCGTGTTGCGCCTGCGCATGGGCACCCACGACGCGCACTACGGCGGCGATCTCGTCGACGGCGCGCGCATGCTCGGGCTGTTCGGTGACGTCGCGACCGAGCTCCTCATCCGCCTCGATGGCGACGAGGGCCTGTTCCGCGCCTACGACAAGGTGGAGTTCCTCGCCCCGGTCTACGCCGGCGACTACATCGAGGCCGAAGGCACCATCACCGCCATCGGCAACACCAGCCGCAAGATGGACTTCGAGGCCCGCAAGGTGATCCGCAGCCAACCCGAGGTGAACCCCTCGGCGGCCGAGGTGCTCGACCCGCCGATCGTCGTCTGCCGCGCCAGCGGCACCTGCGTCACCCCCAAGGACAAGCAGCGGAGGCCCGCGTGATCGACCACCTCAGCACGTACACCGTCGCGTTCGAGACCGCGCAGCGGTTCTACGATCTCGCCCTCGCGCCGCTCGGCTACGGCCGCACCGCCAGCCTGGTCGCCACGTGGGACGCCGAGTTCCCCAACCGCCGCATGTGCGCCTACGGCCCCGAGAACCAGCGGGTGTTGTGGCTCATCGAGGTGAAGGACCAGGCCACCCCGCGCCACGTCGCCTTCCGCGCCCCCACCCGCAAGGCCGTGCAGGCCTTCTTCGACGCCGCGCTCCTCGCCGGTGGGAAAGACAACGGCGGCCCCGGGGTGCGCGAGCAGTACCACCCCACCTATTTCGGGGCGTTCGTGCTCGACCCCGACGGCAATAACGTCGAGGCCGTCACCCACCACGGAGCCGAATGATGAACCCCATGGTCCTCACCGCCGCGATGGTCGGCGCCGAGACGACGCGCGAGCAGACGCCGTACCTGCCGATCACCGCCGAAGAGATCGCCGAAGACGCCGCGAAGTGCCGCGAGGCCGGCGCCGCGATGGTGCACCTCCACGTGCGCACCCCCGACGGCAAGCCCAGCCAGGACACCGAGCTCTTCCGCGCCGCGATCCGCGCCATCCGCAAGAAGTGCGACGTGCTGATCCAGGTCTCCACCGGCGGCGCGGTGGGCATGAACGTCGACGAGCGCTGCGGCGGGCTGCGGCTCACCGGTGACGATCGGCCCGACATGGCCACGCTCTCGACCGGCACCGTCAACTTCGGCGCCGACGTGTTCTGGAACCCGCGCCCGCTCATCCGCGACATCGCCACGCGCATCAAGCAGCTCGGCCTCAAGCCCGAGATCGAGTGCTTCGACGTGGGCATGATCGACGAGGCCCGCGCGCTGGAGAAGGAAGGCTTCATCACGCTGCCCGCGCACTTCGACTTCGTGCTCGGCGTCGGCGGCGCGCTGGCGGCGACCGAAGCGGGCCTCGACTTCATGCGCTCGTACATCCCCCCGGGCTCGACGTGGACCTGCGCGGCCGTGGGCCGGCACCAGCTCCCGTTCGTCGATCTGGTGGCGGAGCGGGGCGGGAACTCGCGCGTCGGCCTCGAAGACAACATCTACCTGTCGAAGGGCGTGCTCGCGAAGGGCAACTTCGAGCTCGTCGCCGACGCCGCGAAGCGCGCGAAGGCGAAGGGCCGCGAGCTCGCCACCCCGCAGCAGGCCCGCGAGCTGCTGCGCCTCACGTGATCGATCTCCGCGCCGCCGCGCTGCTGTTGCTCGTCGCCTGCACCGAGCCCTCGGAGCCGCAGGTGCTCGAGCGCGCCGGCACGGTGTCGGGACCCATCTCCACCTCGTCTTCGGGCGACGCGTGGGTCTTCCTCTATCGGCCCGGCGAGGGGCCCCCCGGCGCGCCCGCCGTCCCCGTGGCCTTCAGCGCGGTGGGGCGGGGGCGGTTGGCGAACGATCCGCGTTACGTGATCGCCGACGTCAAGCCCAACCCGTACCGGCTCTACGCCTTGCTCGACGTCGATGGCGACTTCGACGGCACCATCGACGTGCTCAGCCAGGTGACGGCGGGCGATCGCTTCAGCCGCGGCGTCGACTTCCAGGCCCAGCCCGGTCGCGGCGCGCAGGTGCCGGTGGTCCTCGACACTCCGGTCTTCACCGAGCCTCCCGCCTTCTCGTTCGAGGGCGAGCCCGATCTCGACGTGCTGCTCGACCCGGCGCTCGACGCGCTCACCCCGGTGACCCTGGTGTCCGACGCGGTGGGCCGCTTCGATCCGAAGAAGGTGGCCTTCACGTTCGGCCTGGTCGACGCCGACGGCGATCAGCGGCCCGACGACGTCGACGGTGACGGCACGCCCGATCTCTCGCTGCAGCTGTTCCTGCGGTGGAAGCCGCTGCCCGGTCAGCTGCCGGCCGACTCGACGGTGGTCGTCCCCCTGGCGTTCGACCCATCGCCCTTCGTGCGCACGCTCGAGGGGCGGCTCGACACCACCGTCAGCACCCAGCGCCTGCAGGTGGTGATGGTGCCCCAGGCGCAGGCCCTCGCCCCCGCGGCCGACGGCGGCACCGCCACCACCCCCTTCGGCGCGCCCCCCGCGGGCGATTACGAGCTCGTCGCGCTCGCCGCCGGGGGGCAGTTCTGGCGGGTGCCCAACCAGCTGGGGCCCACCGTGCCGTCGCAGTCGGCGCGCCTGCACATCGATCGGAACAGTCGCTGACGACTTTCAGAAAACCTGCCTAAGCTGGCCGCCGTCTTCATGACCGGCGCCCCGGAATCCGATGCAGTCATCGTGAATCCCCTGCGGGCCAGCGGTCTGCTCGACTCGCTCGGCCTCGAGAGAGCGCGCGCGCACGTCCGTGAGCAGGGCGGCTTGTTGTCCGACGCGCTGTTGCGGCTGGGCCTGGTGAAGGAAGGCGACTTCCTGCGCATCTTCGCCGAGCTCTACTCGACGCGCTTCGTGAAGGCCGAGAAGCTCAAGGGCATTCGCCTCGACGAGGGGCTGCTCGAGCGGTGCGGGGTGCGGAGCGCCGAGCGCCTGCGCATGTGCCCCATTCACTGGGACGGCGCGAAGCAGGAGCTGCACGTCGTCGCCTCGGTGCCGTTGAGCTCGAGCCTCGAGCCCGAGCTGCGGCAGATCGTCGGGGCGCGCAGCATCGTGGTGTACGTCGCCACCGCCGGCGCCGTGGCCGCGCTGATCCGCCGGGCGTACTACCGCCAGGAAGACGCCTTCAAAGACGTCACCGCCAACGGCGCCGGGCCGCCGCTGCCGGTCGCCACCCAGAAGTCCGGCGAGACGCTCGACGAAGACGCCGCCCGCGAGCCGACGATCGAGCGCACCATCGAGCGCACCAGCACCAACATCGTGCTCGAGCCCGGCCTCGAGCCGGTGGACGACCCCCCGCCCGAAGCGCCCAGCACCGAAGGCAAGACGGTGATGGTCAACCTCGAGGCGCTGACCATCGCCACCCTGCGGCGCGAGAACGCCCGCTACCGCATCGCCCAGGAGTTCCATCGCCGCGTCTCGCTCGAGCGCAGCGTCGAGGCGATGGTCGATCGCATCCTCTCGGTGGTCTTCGAGCTGCTCAACGCCGACGGCGCCGCGGTGTGGTTGACGTCGGGCCGCTACGCCTCGAAGTCCCGCGCCGGCGATCACGTGGTCGAGGTGCCGCGCACCATCATCGATCAGGCGCTCGTCTCGTCGTCGGGCCTGCTCACCAACAACGCGCTGCTCGACGAGCGGTTCGATCGCTCGCAGAGCGTGATGATCCGCGGCATCAAGAGCGTGATGGCCGTGCCGCTGCGCACCCGTAACGGCACCATCGGCATCTTGTACGTCGAGTCGGTGTCGATGAGCGCCGCCTTCACCGACGAAGATCTCCCGCTGCTCGACGCGATCGCCGCGCAGGCGTCGATCCTCCTCGACAACGCCGCGCTCGTCGCGCAGGTGCAGCGGGAAGTCGAGACCCGCGCCAGCCTCTCGCGCTTCCTCTCGCAGGCCGCCGTCGAGGAGGTGCTCTCGGGCCGCATGAAGGTGAACATGGCGGGGCAGAACGCCGAGGTCTCGGTGCTGTTCGCCGACATCCGCGGGTTCACCACCATGTCCGGGCACATGCCGCCCGAAGAGGTGGTGCGCTTCCTCAACGCCTTCTTCGGCGAGGCGGTCGACGCCGTCGAGAGCAACGGCGGGGTGGTGGACAAGTTCATCGGCGACTGCGTGATGGCGCTGTGGGGCGCGGTCGATCAGCGAGAAGACGGGGCGCGCAAGTGTGTGGCCGCGGCCCTGGCGATGGTCGAGCGCGCCAAGAAGATCACCGTCAACGGCCAGCCTCTCGAGGTGGGCGTGGGCATCAACACCGGGCCCGCGGTCGTCGGCGCGATCGGCGCGGCGCGGCGGCTCGACTACACCGCCATCGGCGCCACGGTGAACCTCGCTGCGCGGCTGTGCGGCATCGCGCAGACCGGGCAGGTGCTCGTCACCAGCGACACCCTGATGCGCGCCGGGCCCGGGGTGATCCACGAGGCCAGCGAGGCGGTGATCCTCAAGGGCATCGACGTGCCGATCGTGCCGTACGCGGTCAAGGCGCTCACCACGCCGCTGCAGTTGAGTCAGGTGATGCAGCCCACGAGCGGCGCGCTCAGCAAGCTGCCCACCGTGCCGGGGCTGCCCTCACCGCTGAAGCCCCGCTGATCGGGCCGGCGTGAATCTGCGCTCGCGCGGGGCGTCATTTCTGGCCATGTTGTGCCCGACTCTTGAAGGAGATGCTCCGTGTTCGTTTCGTTCGCTGCTGCCGCGCTGACGCTGACCCTCGCCGCTGCCCCCGCTCGTCCCCTCGCGGTCGTGAAGAACGCCGACGGCGAGGTGCAGAAGGTGCTCCAGAGCGCCGACGCCTCCACCTCCAAGCTCGCTGCGCGCGCCGAGGAGTTCGTCGACTTCGGTGAGCTCGCCCGCCGCGCGATGGGCGCCGAGTGGGCCAAGCTCAATAAGAAGCAGCAGGAAGACTTCGGGGCCACGATGAAGGGCCTGCTCCGCGCCAGCTACGCGCAGAAGGCGGTCAACGAGGGCCGCAACGGCAGCGCGAAGGTCGAGTATGGCGAGGAGAAGGTCGAGGGCAACGAGGCAGTGGTGAACACCAAACTCCTCGTCAAGCAGGACACGTTCCCCGTCGTCTACAAGCTGTACCGCGCCGACGAGAAGAGCACCTGGCGCATCTACGACGTGATCACCGACGACGTGTCGCTGGTGACGACCTACAACGATCAGTTTCGCCAGGTGATGGCCAAGAAGGGCTTCGACGGGCTGCTCAAGTCCCTCAAGGACAAGCAGGCGTCGCTCGAGAAGCAGAACGCCGAGAAGTGATCGCTACTTGCGCCGCTTGTCGATGAGCGCGCGCAGCGCCTCCGCCCCTCGCCGCAGCTGCGCGCCGCCCACGCTGGTGGCCCGCCAGGTGATCGTCTCCACCGTGTCGTAGACCCGATCGCTCAGCGACAGGTTCTCCGCCGACGAGGGGGGCACCGCGGGCGCGGGCTCCGGCTCGATCGGTCGGCGCTCGGGCAGATCGACCGTCGACCAGTGCAACGCCGCCGGCGCCGCCATGGCGTAGCTGCCGGGGCGGGCGAGCGTCGGGGCCTCCTTCAGCGTCGACGCCGTCTCGGGGAGCTGCAGCTTGCGGCTCAGGCGATCGAAGCCGTCGAGCACCTGGGTGAGCTGCGCGTCGGTGATCGTCGCCGGCAGCGCCAGCAGCAGCCGCGAGCGCGGGCCCGCCAGCCACCCGCGGCAGAACAGGCCCACGCCGGCCAGCGCCTGCAGCCACTGCTGGCACAGCGCCTCGTCGCCCAGCCACAGCGGGATCCACGGCGTGACGCACGGGCCGGTGTCGAAGCCGCGCGCCCGCAGTCCGACCACCACCTTCTGCGCCACGTCGAACAGCCGCGCGCGGCGGCCCGCTTCGCTGACGGCGATCTCCAGCGCCTTGAGGCTGGCTGCGAGCGACACCGCCGACGGGGAGGGCAGGGCGCCGCGCAGCGCCTCGAGCAGGTCCGGCGCCCCGACGACGATCGCCCCCGCACCGGGGATCGCCTGGCCCAGCGGCAACACCCGCAGCGTCACCTGCGCCTGCAGCGAGAGGTGCTCGATCGCGCCGCCGCCGGTGGGCCCCAGCACGCCCAGGCCGTCGTCGATCACCAGCAGGCTCGCGTGCCGGCGCGCGCAGACCTCGGCGAAGCGGGGCGCCGCCGCGAGATCGCCCTCCAGCAGGTGCACCGCCTCGAGCACCAGCCCCAACATGCCCGCGTGGCCCAGCGCCACCTCGGCGTCTTCCGGCGTGGCCACCGGGAGCGCGTCAGGCAGTGGACGCAGCGCGCGCACCTCACTCGCGAAGCGCCAGGTCGGCAGCGTCGCCAGCAGCGCCGACTCGTGGCTGACCACCAGCGCGCGCTCGACGCCCAGCAGCGCCGCCGCGCGAGCCTCGAAGTCTTCGTGGGCCCGCGTGCCGGCGGTGCGGCCGAGCCCATACTTCCGGGCGGCGGTGGCCATCGCCTCGCGCACCCGCGGGTCGCTCCCCAGGCCCAGCAGATCGTCGGTGGAGGTGACCAGCAGCCGTGCGCCGTCGCTCTCCAGCTCCGCGGCCGCGGGTACGGCGTCGATGCGGGCGTTGGCGATCAACCGCCCGCGCAGGCTCCGCGTCAGCGTCGAGGGGTCGAAGGCCACGGCGCTCTCTTAGCAATTCCTGTCCGTTGCGGGCGCGCGCTGCGTACTGGCGCGCATGCGAACCCTGCTCCCCGCGATCGTCCTCTTCCTGTCCTGCGCCACCACCGCGCCCAGCCAGCAGCCTGCCCCCCGCTTCGAGACCGCGGAGGTCGAGCTCACCGTCAAAGACGCCGACGCCGAGCTGGTGCAGCAGCTCCAGGCGGTCTTCGCCAAGACGTCCGAGCTCCGCTCGGCGCAGCTCAAGAGCCACACCGGCAAGACGGCGATCTTCACCGTGATGTACCCCGGCGACGTGGGCGAGCTCCCGAAGACGCTGGCGACGATCCCCCACCCGGGCCTCAAGTTCGTCAGCAGCCGGCACCAGTACGAATACGGCGCCTTCGACAACCAGCCGCCCACCATCGCCTTCGTACACCCGCAGCCCGAGCAGACGCTCAACAGCAAGGAGCAGTTCATCACCGTCGACGTGCCCGACAAGGACATCGCGCAGGTCACCATCGGGGGGAAGCCGGCGCCGCTCTACAAGGGCTCGATCTACCGGCTCAAGCTCGACCTCAACGAGGGCAAGCAGGAGCTGATCGCCGTCGCGAAGGACAAGGCGGGCAACGAGACGAGCGCGCGGGTGTCGGTGACCATCGACACCACGGCTCCGGCGATCCAGGCGCAGATCAAGCTGGTGGTCGAGGGCCACGTCGAGCCGGGGAGCGCGGTGCTGATCGACGGCCTCGAGGTGCCGGTGGACGGGGCGGGCAACTACCGGGCGGAGGTCCCGGTGCGGAAGGGCCAGAAGAAGGTGGAGATCGTCGCCATCGACCAGTCGGGCAACAAGTCGGTCACCATCAAGACCCTGGGTGAGTGAGCTCCTTGCCAGCGGGGGAGGGGGCTGCTAGGTGCGCGCCTCCCTCCACTTCTGGAGGTCTACCCGCGGTGGCGGTCCCACCCCGGACCAATGGCTTCGGCCACGTCCGAGAGAAACAAAGAAGGAGCAACACCATGAAGGGTCTCATCGGCAAGAAGGCCGGCATGACGCAGATCTTCAACGACGAGGGCAACGCGGTCCCCGTCACCGTCATCGACATGACGAGCTGCGAAGTGGTCGGCAAGCGCACGATGGAGAAGGACGGCTACACGGCCGTGATGCTGGGCCTGGTCGACGCCAAGGAGAAGCACCTCACCAAGGCGCAGGTCGGCAACTTCAAGAAGGCCGGCGCCAAGGCCAAGCGCATCGTTCGCGAGTTCCGCGTCGACGGGGCCGAGCTCGAGACCTACAAGGTCGGTGACGCGGTGAAGGTCGACGCGTTCTTCAAGAAGGGCGAGCTGGTCGACGTCACGGGCATCACCAAGGGCCGTGGCTACCAGGGCGTCATGAAGCGGTGGGACTTCCGCGGCTTCGGTCAGACCCACGGTACGCACGAGTACCGCCGCCACCCCGGCGCGATCGGTCAGCGCAAGACGCCCGGCCGCGTGTACCCGAACAAGAAGCTCCCCGGTCACTACGGCGTGGAGCAGGTCACCACCCAGAACCTCGAGGTCGTCGGCGTGCACCCCGAGAAGAACCTCGTCCTCGTGAAGGGCGGCGTCGCGGGCTCGAACAACGGCCTGATCGTCATCAAGCCGGCGATCAAGGGCGCGATGCGCGCGGCCCACAAGGCTGGCAAGAAGTAAGCGCCGGTCCACGTCGCTCCTCTCTGGCCTTGCGCGTCGCGCAGGCAGAGGGGGGCGACGTTTTGTTTTTCACGTGTTCTCTCGGAGGCCCGCGATGTGGCGTCTGCGCTCGGTATGGCTCGTGGGCTCGTTGCTCGTGGTGACGGCGTGCGGCCCGACCGGCCCCAAACCCCTCGCGCTGGGCAGCCCGTGCGTTCCCGGTGACTCGGTCAGCGTCTGCGCGTCGGGCCTGTGCGTGGCGCTCGACAACCAGTCGGGGTTCTGCACCGACGTGTGCGTCGCCGACGACGCGTGCCCCACCGACTACGTCTGCAAGGCCGCCGGCCGCTACGGTCGCATTTGCCGCCCGCTGACGGGGTGCAAGGCCGAGGTCGACTGCCCGTCGGGCCACACCTGCAACACCGAGACGGGCAACTGCTACATCGCGGTGAGCCGCTCGTTGTGCAGCCCCTGCCAGGACAACAAGCAGTGCCCCACCGGCGGCGCGTGCTTCTCGGCCATCGGCTCGGGCGAGCAGTTCTGCACCGCGCCGTGCGGCGCCGGCGACACGTGCCCCGCGGGCTTCTCGTGCCGCGATCTGCCGGTCGGCCCGGAGAACGCGCTCGTCAAGCAGTGCGCGCCTACCAACGAGACCTGCAACAACGGCCGGAGCATCTGCTCGCCCTGCCAGGGTGACGCCGAGTGCGGCGGCCCGTTCGATCTCTGCGTGCGCAACGTCGTCTCGGGCGAGACCTTCTGCGGCCGCGACTGCAACCCGGCGAAGAACCTCTGCCCCACGCCCGGCTGCGACCCGAAGGCGCTCGACTCGGCCGCCAACCCCGACTGTCCCAACGGCTTCTCGTGCACCAACATCGGCAAGAGCGATGACCCGAACGTGATCGGGCCCTACCAGTGCGTGCCCAACAGCAACTCGTGCGAGGGCTTCTGCGACGCCACCGACACCATCGGCCAGGTGGGGCAGTGCGGCCTGGGCAAGGTGTGCAGCAGCAACGTGTGCACCGGCGCCACCGATGGCCGCATGTGCTCGCCGTGCGCCGACAACGACGACTGCCGGCGCGGCGGCTTCGCGGAGAACCGCTGCATCGTGAACAACTGCCCCGACTGCCCCTTCGCGGGCGAGGCGTTCTGCTCGACTCCGTGCGCCGACGACGCGGCCTGCGTGCGCAGCTTCGGCGTGGGCTTCGTGTGCAAGCCGGTCGACGACCCGAGCGGGCCGCCGCGCAGCTACTGCATGCCCCAGCGCGGCACCTGCAAGTCGGGCCTCGGCCGCCTCGGTGAAGACTGCTCGGTCGCCGGCGCGCAGGACTGTGTCACCGGCCTGTGTCTCGAGGCGGGCCTCAACGACTTCTGCTCCAGCCCGTGCACCGCCGACGCGCAGTGCGGCGACTCGCGCTTCCGCTGCTGTGAGACCTCGACCGCCACCGGCGGCTACGACTGCAGCCCGGAGCGCCGCTCCGCCACCGGCCCGCTGTCGGGCGCGGGCGTGTGCGCGCCCATCGGCGGCCTGTTCGGCGACGACTGCTCGCCCGGCCGCGCCCCCTGCCAGAGCGGCACCTGCCTCGATCTCGGCACCGCGCGCCTGTGCTCGATCACCTGCGCTGCCGGCTCGTGCCCTGGCGGCTTCTCGTGCCGGCAGGCCGTGGCGCCCGACGGCACCACCCAGGTCCCGGTGTGTTTCCCCAACGGCGGCGGCAAGCCCGGCGCCGACTGCGACTTCGGTCCCGCGGCCTGCGAGAGCGGCCTGTGCATCCGCAAGGATTCAGGGCCGATCTGCACCGTGGGCTGCATGGGCGACACCGACTGCCCCGACGGGTGGATCTGCGATCTGCTGCGCACCGTGACTGAGCAGTCGGTGCAGGCCTGCCTGCCTCCGGCGCTGCAGGACGGGTGAAATCCAAAAAAGCCCTGTACTCGCGTGTGTTTCACCGTGCTAAGCCGCCGCACCTTCTGAGACAACTGATGCTCGCAATCCGTGTGTTCATCGTGCTGTCGCTCGGGCTGGCGCTCGCCGGTTGTGACGATCGCACGCGCACGCGGAAGATCATCGAGTCGTACGCGGTGGTGCCGGGCACGCCCACGGTCGACGACGCGGCGCCAGAAGTGTTGACCGACCCCACGCGCGCGACGGACGCCTTCGGCGTGAACGTGCCGAAGCAGTGCGACGCGTACACCCAGGTGCCGGTGCGCAAGGTCGACATCTTGTGGGTGGTCGACTCCTCGGGCTCGATGGCGCCCAAGCAGGCGCGGCTGGCCGCCAACTTCTCGGGCTTCATCAACCAGCTCGTCACCGCCAACCCGCCGATCGACTTCCACATCGCGGTGACCAGCACCGACACCGATGACGTCAACGCGCGCGGCAAGCTCCGCACCTGGTCGCTGGGGAGCTCGAGCGAGAACTACATCGCCTGCACGCCGGCCGCGGGCGGGGTGACTTGCAACACCGGCGCGAACCTGGCGACGGTGGTGACGGCTTTCGGTCAGATGTCGGCGGTGGGCATCAACGGCTCGGCCTCCGAGCGCGGCCTGTACGCTGCCTACCTCGCGCTCACCGAGCCCACCAACCTCACCACGCCGGTCTTCGATCGGTTCGTTCGCCCCGACGCCGCGCTGTACGTGGTGGTGGTGTCCGACGAAGACGACGCGAGCTGCACGCCGATGACGCGCCAGACGACCTGCACCGCCGACCCCGGCTGCCGCTGCGCGCCGGACAACTCGCTGGCCGGCGCCGGCAACTGGGGCAGCACCGAGTACTTCGCGCGCTTCCTCGAGACGTACAAAGGCTATGGCAACGCCGACTCGGTCGCGCTGGCGGCGATCGTCTCGACCGACACCGACCCGGTGCCCTCGCAGTTCGGCGACCCCACGCCGCACGTCGGCTGCTGCCGCTCGCTCAACGGCGCGGACCCGTGCCCCACCTCGGGCACCAACGACGGCGGCTTCGAGATCTCGTACACCGGCAGCCGCTACGCGCAGGTCGCCGCAGAGACGGGTGGGGTGACGGTGTCGATCTGCCAGCAGGACTTCTCGGGCGCGCTCGCGTCGCTGGGCTACGCGGCGTCAGGGCTCCGCCGCGACTTCCGTTTGAGCCGCGGCCCCGATCTCCGGCCCGACGGCGGCGTCTTCACCGGGCTCAGCGCCTTCGTCTCGCCGGCCAACGCCGCCAACTGCACCGTCGACGGCAACTGCCCGGGCACCACGCCGCACTGCCGCGGTGGCCGCTGCGCCCGCCGGGTCGACGTCAGCACCGCGCCGCCGGCCAACGGCGCCGAGTACCTGAAGTGCGAAGGCACCGGCCTGCGCAACATCGTCCGATTCGAAGGCACCTCGGTGCCTGAACCGCTCAGCACGGTCGAGGTCTGTTACGACGTGCTCCCTTCGTTCCAGAACAGTTGTCCGTAAGAGGTGAATGGGCTCCATGACGCGCAAGACACTCAACCTGATGGGCTGCCTGGTGTTGCTGACTGCCAGTGCGGCGTTCGCCGAAGACGATGGTGATGCGCTCGTCGAGAAGGTGGCGGTTCGTAACCGCCTCTACTCGGTCGAGGGGCGCTGGGAGGTCGGCGGCAACGTCGGGTTCTCGCTCCTGAGCCGCTTGACCGATCACTACAACCTCAACCTGTCCGGCGCCTACAACATCAAGGACTGGTTCGCGGTCGAGCTGCGCGCCGGCTACGCGATCTCGCGGCACACCTCGCTGGCCGATCAGATCCAGACCGACTTCTTCGCCAACAACACCATCAGCAAGGCGAACGACGCGGCCGATCTCTGGGAGATGACGGCCAACGCGGTGGTCGGCGCCCGCTTTCAGCCGATCTACGGAAAGATCAACCTGATGTCGGAGCTGCCGGTGCACTTCCAGCTCTACGCCTGGGTGGGCGGCGGCTTCGGCTTGCTCAAGCGCGAGTCGATGGTGCTGTGCACGCAGAAGGTCAGCGCGCGCGAGTGCGGTGAGTTCCTCACCGAGATGAAGCCCAGCCCGCTGGTGTCGGTGGCGCTCGGCTTCCGTTTCTTCATTCCGCAGGGGCACTCGGTGAAGGTCGAGGTTCGCGACTGGAGCTACCTCGACTCGTACTTCATCAACGTCGATCGCGCGGCGGCCACGCCGGCGAACCCGACGGCCGGCGGCATGCCCAGCCCCAACGCGGGCATCACCAACCTGGTCCAGTTCGACCTGGGCTACGCGTTCATCTTCTGAGGCGACATCGATGACCAGCTTTCGTGACTCCTTGATCCTCGCGGCCCTGCTCGGCGCCGGCCTCGCTCACGCGGCGCCTGCGGCCGTCGACGCGCCCGTCCTCACCGTGGCCCAGGCCACCCCCGCGGCGGCGTCTGACGACGACGAAGAAGATCCCGCGCCGGGCGCGACGACGCCGTCGAAGCCTGCCACTACGCCTTCCGCCACCCCGACCACCGCGCCGGTGAAGACCGACGCGCCGGCCGCCGCGGCGACGGGCTCGAGCGCCAACCCCGACGCGCAGAAGCTCGTCTCGGGCGCGCCGCTCTACAACCCGAACGTCGCCGTGCACATCGTCGAGCAGAAGGCCTTCTCTGACTCGAAGAAGACCGAGATCGTGCTCTACCCGGTGGCGATGCAGGTGAACGGCAAGTTCACCCAGCACTTCGGCACCATGGGCAGCGTGGTGTACCACCTGCAGGAGAACTTCGGCCTCCAGATCACCGGCGGCGGCAACTGGTACAACGTCGAGTCGGCCTTCAACGGCGAGCTCGTCGAGAAGTTCCGCGTCGAGGCCCAGGCCGCGACCTCGCTCCTGTGGACGTGGGGCGTGATGGGCGGCGTCGAGGTGACGCCCCTGTACGGCAAGTTCACCTTCTTCGAAGGCACGCTGGCCCACTTCAGCTTCGTCATCAACGGCGGGCTCGGCGCCGGCGGCACGCGGCACCAGCTCAAGCCCGAGACGCAGCGCACCGACGGGACGATCAGCCAGGCCACCTACGGCGACACCGGCGCGCGCTTCATGGGCTCGCTGGGCGCCGGCTTCCGCCTGCAGCTCGGCCAGCGCTTTGCCTTCCGCCTCGAGGTGCGCGACGTGGTCTACACCGCGCGCATGGAGCGGGTGAACGGCTGCAACGTCGACGATCTCCGCGCGATGGACGCGAAGATCCGCGCCGGCCAGGACCCCGCGACCGCCACCGTCGGCGCCGGCTGCCAGGTCGAGCAGTTCAGCGGCACCATCGAAGGCACGGACATCAAGCGCAGCAACGACGTCCCGCTCGCGCTCAACCTGGTCCGCATCCCGAGCTCCGACGTTCTCAACAACATCGGCCTCTACCTCGGCGTCTCGTTCCTCTTCTAAGGCCCCCCATGAAGCGCACGCTCTTTTTCGCCCTCACGCTCCTGGCCGGTCTCGCCTCAGCGCAGGACCTCGCCGTCTACAACAAGGCCCTCTCGGCCTATAACGGCAACCAGTTCGAAGACTCCGCGCGGCTGTTCTACGAAGTCACGAACACCACCACCGACAACGATCTGCGCCTCAAGGCCGAGTACTACCTGGCCTCGAGCTTCCAGCGCGCGAACCTGCCGTTCACCGCGTTCGTGTACTTCACGCCGATCGTCAAGGCGGGGCCCCAGCACCCGTACCACCTGAAGGCGGTCGAGGCGCTGATCGTGCTGCAGGAGGTCCTCAACGACGACTTCCTGATCCCCTCGATCATGAACAACCTCTACGATCGGTACGCCGACTCGTGGGCGACGCTCAACCTCGAGACCCTGGCGCGCATCAACTACCTCATCGGCCGCATCGCGCACCGCAAGGGCAAGCTCGACGAGGCCAAGCAGTTCCTCGAGGCGGTTCCCGACACCAGCCAGTTCTACGCCAAGGCGCAGTACATGGTGGGCATCTCGCTGGCCGACCCGCGCTTCCCCGCCGGTGACGAGCAGACCCGCAGCAAGAACGTCGAGGCGGCGATCACCACCTTCGAGAACGTGCTGAAGATTCGCACCCGTCAGCTCGACTTCGACGACACCAGGCACCTCGCCTACCTCGCGCTCGGCCGCGCCAACTACAACCAGGGCCAGTACCAGAAGTCGACCGAGTGGTATGAGAAGGTGCCGCGCTTCTCGAAGTACTGGGACCAGTCGCTGTTCGAGAACGGCTTCGCCCGCTTTCAGAATGACGACTTCGGCGGCGCGCTCGGCTCGCTGCAGGGCCTCTACGCGCCGCAGTTCGCCGGCGCCTTCCAGCCCGAGTCGTGGATCCTCACGTCGACGACCTATTACTTCTCGTGCCTCTACGACGAGGCGAAGTCGTCGCTGGTGGAATACGAGCGGCTGTACCTGCCGATGGCCGAGAAGCTCAAGCCGCTGGTCGAGCCGGCCGAGCCGAAGGATCTCCCGGCGTACTTCAAGCTGGTGAACACCACCGAGAGCCCCGAAGTGCCCAGGGCGGTGCTGAACTGGGTGCGCACCAACGAGCGCATGCTCGGGCTGTTCGGCATGCTCAAGCAGATCGAAGCCGAGAAGACGACCATCGACGCCAACCAGAGCTGGCGCGCGGCGAAGATGGCCAGCGACCTCGTGACCTACCTCGATCAGAACAAGGGCACGCTCGAGCAGGCCGCCGGCCAGACGGCCAAGGCGCGCCTCACCGAGGCCTACCGCACCATCAAGGGCTTCGGGGACCAGGTGGAGATCATCCGCTTCGAGATCGCCAAGGCCGAGAAGGAGTTCGCCGAGACCGGCCTCGACGGCCAGGCGCTCCTGCGCAAGCAGACGCTCTACCGGCCGCAGATGCCCGCCGAGAACTGGAATTACTGGAAGTTCCAGGGCGAGTTCTGGCGCGACGAGATCGGCTACTACCAGTACACGCTCAAGCGTGGTTGCCCCGCGACGAACTGAAGTGGTTCGAGCCGGAACAACCAGGTTTTCTCAGTAGTTGAGAAGGGTGCCCGAAGTGTTGGGCGCCCTTTTCTTCCGTCGGAACCTCAGGGTAGGTTCCGCGCGTTTTTTGCCCCACAGGAGCGCAGATGAAGCTCGCAGTCCGCATGCTTTCCGTCCTCGCCGTGTCTGCTGGCCTCGTCGCCAGCCCCGCGGCTGCCCAGGCCAAGAAGAAGGCCGATCCGAAGGCCGCTGCCGGCGGCGCGAAGGCTGATCCGAAGGCCGCGGCCGCGGCTGCCGCGAAGAAGCCCGAAGAGCGCAAGGGCCCCGCGAAGCTCGACGGCAAAGAGACGCCGCGCATCGAGGACGTCGAGAAGGAAGCCGTCGCCGACAAGAAGCGCGACGAGCAGATCGAAGCCGCCAAGAAGATCATCCCCAAGATCGAAGACGGCAACCCGACCAAGGCAGACCTGCTCTTCCAGCTCTCCGAGCTCTACTGGGAGAAGTCGCGGTACCTGTACCGCAAGGAGATGCTCTCGTTCTTCAACCAGCAGAAGGAGAACGACGAGAAGAAGAACCGCGGCGAGAAGGTGGCCGAGGCCAAGGAAGATCACCGCGAGTCCGAGCTCTACCGCTCGGAGACGATGCGTCTGTACGAGACGATCCTCCGCGAGTACCCGACCTACGAGCGCAAGGACGAGGTGCTCTTCAACCTCGCGTACAACCAGTACGACCTCGGTAAGCGCGACCTCGCGGTCAAGCGCTACGAGGAGCTGCTCAAGAGCTACCCCGGCTCGAAGTTCGTCGCCGACACCTACGTGCAGCTCGGCAACCACTACTTCGAAGTGGCCAACGTGCTCGAGAAGGCCAAGACCTACTACGAGAAGGCGTTCGCCTCGGCCAACCCGCGCATCAAGTCGTACGCGCTCTACAAGCTGGCGTGGTGTGACTTCAACGCCGGCGAGCACGAGAAGGCGCTCAAGAAGCTGCAGGACACCGTCGAGTTCGCCGAGAAGCAGGGCAAGGAGAAGTACGCGACCGACCTGAAGAACGAGGCGCTCAACGACTCCATCCGCATGTTCGTGCAGCTCAACCGCGCCGACGACGCGATGGCGTACTTCAAGGCGCACGCGGGCAAGAAGAAGCAGATCACCCTCACCACCAAGCTCGCCTACGCGCTGCAGGAGGCCGGTCACCACGACAACGCGATCAAGTCCTTCCGCTTCCTCCTCGCGGACAACGCGGTCGCCGAGTCGGCGCCTGACTGGCAGCAGGCGATCATCAAGTCCTACGAAGGGCTGCGCCAGCGCGACCAGGTGAAGATCGAGGTCAAGAAGCTCGCCGAGACCTACCGCCCGGGCAGCACCTGGTGGAAGGCGAACGACTCGAAGAAGGAAGTGCTCCGCAACGGCTTCAACGTCGCCGAAGAGGCGATGCGCACCGCGGTGACCGAGTACCACCAGGAAGCGCAGAAGACGAAGGAAGTGAAGACCTACAAGCTCGCGCGCGACATCTACAAGGAGTACGTCGACGCCTTCGCTTCTTCGGAAGACGAGAACTTCGTCGCCGACCAGGCCTTCAACCTCAAGTTCTACTACGCCGAGATCCTCTGGGCCCTCGAGGAGTGGGAGGCCGCCGCCAAGCAGTACGACGGCGTCACCGCGTTCAAGGTGCCCAACCGCCCCGAGGCGAAGGAAGCGGCCAACGAGAAGTACCGCCAGTCGTCGGCGTTCAACGCCATCCTCGCCTACGACAAGCTGGTGAAGATCGAGCGCGGCCTGGTGCAGAAGACCGAGCTCAAGGACGACCAGAAGGTCGAAGAGACCAAGAAGAAGGGCACCGTCGAGAAGAGCAAGAAGCTCGAGAAGCGCACCGCCAGCGAGATGGCCGAGAAGCCGATCACCGACTTCGAGAAGAAGCTCGTGGCCGCCTGCGACGCGTACAACACGCTCTTCCCGAAGAACCCCGACGAGGTCGACATCGCCTACCAGGCCGCCGTCGTGTTCTACGACAAGAACCACTTCGTCGAGGCCGGCCGCCGCTTCGGCGACGTCATCAACAAGTACCCCGAGCACCCGAACTCCGAGAAGGCCGCTGACCTCATCATGGCGGTGCTCAACGAGCGCGAAGAGTGGCTCGAGCTCAACAAGCTCGCGCGCGTCTTCAAGGGCAACGCGAAGCTCAGCAAGCCCAACACCGAGTTCACCAAGCGCGTGAGCAGCCTCGTCGAGGGCTCGCAGTACAAGTACATCGACGAGGTCGTCTACAAGAAGGACAAGGACGTCGCGAAGGCGGCCGACCTCTTCGTCGCCTTCGTCGAGGAGTTCCCCAGGTCCGACAACGCCGACCGCGCGCTGACCTACGCGATGATCATCGCGCGTGAGGCCAACCAGCTCGACAAGGCGATCGCCGTCGGTGAGCGCGTGCTCAAGGAGTACCCGCAGACCGCCTTCGACCTGAAGGTGAAGGTCGCGCTCGCCTTCTTCTACGAGAAGATGGCCAACTTCGAGAAGTCGGCCCAGATGTACGAGAACTTCGTCGCCACCTACGACCTCGCGGCGGGGGACAAGGCGATCGGGTACGAGAACATCAAGGACCTCCTGAAGAAGGAAAAGGAAGCGAAGGAGAAGGAGGCCAAGGCGAACAAGGGCAAGCCCACCGCCGCCGCGATCACCACGCTCGACCTCAAGACCATCAAGGACGAGGCGAAGAAGAAGGAGCGCGAGGCGCTGATCAAGGAGGCCGAGGGCCTGGTCGCCGACGCGCAGTACAACACCGGCTTCTGGTACGAGGGCGTCGGTCAGTTCGACAAGGCCATCGCCGCGTACAACCGCTACATCGTCCGCTTCAAGGACAAGAAGGACGCGCCGGAGATCGCCTTCAACATCGGCCTGGTGCTCGAGAAGCAGGGCAAGGCGGCCGAGGCGATCGCCCAGTACAACACCTTCCTCACCAGCTACGCGAAGGACGCCCGCGTCAACGACGTGCGCCGCCTCGACGTGAAGTTCCGTCAGTACCTCCTCAACGGGAAGCTGAAGAACGCCGCCGAGCAGGACCGCCTCGCCAAGGAAGTCATGGCGGCGTACCCGAAGCTCAAGGAAGACGAGAAGAAGAACGACCGCGCGATGCTGGCCTACGCCCAGACGCGCTTCGCGGCGCTCGAGCCCTCGTGGAAGGCCTTCACCGAGCTCAAGTTCAAGAAGATCGCCGCCTTCAAGACCGACCTCGCGGCCAAGCAGAAGAAGCTGACCGAGCTCGAGAACGCGTACACCGAGGTGCTGAAGGTCGGTAACCCGGAGTTCGGCATCGCCGCGCTGACCCGCGTCGGCCTGCTGTATTCCGACTTCGCCGCCAACATCACCGACATGCCGGACCCGCCGGGCCTCGACGAAGACCAGCTCGCGCTGTTCCGCTCCGAGCTCGAGAACCGCTACATCTTCCCCGTCGAAGAGAAGTGCGTGGAAGCGCTCGAGAAGGCGCTCGGCAAGTCGTACGAGCTGTCGATGTACAACGAGTGGACCCTGCTCGCGCAGGACAAGCTCAACAAGTACAAGCCCGGCTTCTACGGCAAGCCGCGCGACGTCGCGTACCGGGGCAGCGAGTTCTTCGTCACCGCCGGCTTCGAGAAGAAGGCCGATCTCCCTGCGGAGTCGGTCGTCGAGACGCCCGCGCCCACGCCTGCTCCCGCCCCCAACAGCGCTGCCGCCCCCACGCCGGGCGCCGGCGTTCGCTAACCCTTCGCACCAGGACTGAACTCATGAAGTCGATTCGCATCGCAGCGCTGGTCGTCGTCGGGAGCACCGTCGGCTGCACCACCGTGAAGGAAGAAGTGAAGAAGGACGTGGTCGTCGCGCCCCCGCCGAAGCCGGTGGAGAAGTCGACGAAGGAAGTCTTCGCCGACGCGGTCGCCGCGTTCGACGCGGGCCAGTTCGACGTCGCGCGTGAGGGCTTCACCAGGGTGGCCGGCAAGGTGCCGAACAACGTGGTGGTCCAGTACAACCTCGGCGTCATCGCCGAGAAGCAGGGCAAGATCGCCGAGGCCGCGGGCTTCTACGAGACGGCCCACAAGCTCGACCCGAAGCACAAGCCGACGCTGCTCAACCTCGGCCGCGTGTACCGCCTGCAGGACAAGTTCGACGCCGCCATCGCGCTCTACGAAGAGGCGCTGAAGGACCCGGCGAACGAGTACGACGTCGAGCTCAACAACAACCTCACCGTCGCCTACCGCCTGGCCAAGAAGTACGCCCAGGCCGAGGCCGCCGCCCGCAAGGTGCTGGCGCGCACCAAGGACAACCCCGACGCGTACAAGAACCTCGCGCTCATCTACTTCGATCAGGGCAACCTGCCGTTGGCCGAGTTCATCTCCGGCAACGCGAAGAAGCTCGATGACAAGGATCCCGGCGTCTACAACAACCTGGGCCTCATCTACCTGAAGCTCGACGATCGCCGCCGCGCGCTCGGCCAGTTCCAGAAGGCCGTGTCGCTCAACGCGAACTTCGCGCCCAGCCTGTTCAACATCGGCGCGATGGCGCTGGCCTACCGCGACTACGACGGGGCCGAGAAGGTGCTGTCGAAGGCCACCGAGATCGACCCCAACTCGTACGAGGGCTTCCTCGCGTACGCGTACGCGCTCGACGGGCAGAAGGGCCGCGACGCGAAGAAGGGCCTCAAGGCCGGCGAGATGTTCGAGCGGGTGCTGGCCATCAAGGCCGACCAGAACGACGCCATCTGCGGTGCGGGCTGGGCTTACGCCGCCGACAAGGCCGGCTGGGACAAGGCGCTGGGCTTCCTCGAGAAGTGCAAGGCGCTCTCGACCACCTCGGCCACCGATCAGCAGCTGATCGACAGCAAGCTCAAGGGCATCGTGGCGATGCAGAAGGCCGGTCAGCAGGCCGCGCAGCCCAAGCCCGAAGAGAAGGAGAAGCCGAAGGCCGCGCCCGCCGGTGGTCCTTCGCTGCTCGACAAGGTGTCCGATGACGCCGCCAAGCAGGACCCCGGCGCCGCCACCGAGCAGCCTGCTGCGCCCGCGCCCGCGCCTGCCGAGGGCACGCCCGCCCCCGCGCCGGCGCCCGCCAAGCCGTGATTCCCCGCTCCCACTCCTCGGTGAAGGGGTGGGGGTGACAAGCACCTACAAGATCCCTAGTATCCGCCGACTTTTCAGGAACCCACCCCTCCCATGTGGTGTCACAGGGGTGTACGGAGGCAGCAACATGAAGCGTCTTTTTTCAGGCATCGCGGTTCTTTCTCTCGTGTCCACCGCGGCCTTCGCTGAAGACAAGGTCATCCGCGAGTCCGACAAGACGGTCTTCCGCAAGAAGACCACCATCGACTTCACCGACGTCGCCATCGACGGCGAGCTCACCAAGCCCGAAGGCAGCTACTCGGTGTCGAAGAAGAAGACGACCTTCAAGACGCTGATCAAGGTCCGCGACAACTTCAACCCCGAGCTTCAGAAGTCCGTCGAGAACCTCTGAAAAATCCTGGCAGCCCGCTTCACCTTTAGGACATCAACATGGCCAAGAAGATCACCCTCCAGATCACCAACCCCGATGGCTCCGTGACCGAGAGCACCAGCGAGCTCGAGAGCATCATCGTCGGCTCCGGTTCCGGCGCTGCGGTGAAGGTGACGGACCCCAAGGTCTCGAACCTCCACTGCGTGTTCAAGGTCGAGAAGGACGGGGCGGTGACGGTGATCGATCTCGGCTCCGAGACCGGCACCAAGTTCAAGGATCAGTCGGTCAAGGAACCCACCCAGGTCGCCTCGGGCGAGACGGTGATGATCGGCGAGTCGAAGGTGAAGGTCGTCTACGGCGACGCGAAGGTGGAAGAGAAGTCGGCGACCCCGCCGCCTCCGCCGGCCGAAGCGAAGGCTGACGAGAAGGAAGAGAAGCACGGCAAGAAGAAGGACAAGAAGAAGGGCGGCGACAAGGTCGTCCCCAACACCAAGGCGCTCGCCGGCACCGGCAAGAACGCCGCGGCCCTCTTCAGCGAGCCGCTCCCCGCGGAAGCCGTGCCCACCGAGAGCGAGAAGGTGCTCCAGGTCGCGCTGCTCTGGGGTGACACCCTGATCAACGTGCAGCACTTCGCCGACGGCGTGCCGGTCAGCATCGGTGAGGGCGTGGGCAACCGCTTCACCGTGTTCAACGTCGGTCCCAGCTTCACGCTCGCGCAGGCGCGCGGCGCGACGGCGGTGATCAACGTGCCGGCCGACGCGGGCCTGGTCGTCACCACCAAGAGCGACAGCCACAAGTCGAAGGAACAGCTCAAGAGCGAAGGCAAGCTCAAGGCGGCCGAGGGCGCGGTGCGCGCTGACGCCGTCGAACTCGCGCTGCACGATCGCGCGCAGGTCTCGTTCGACAACGTGGCGTTCATTCTCCGGTACGTGCGCCCCACGGCCGGCGTGACGATGAACACGCTCGAGGAGCACGACTTCACGTTCTTCAAGATCGTCTCGATCTGCCTGATGGCGTTCTTCGCCCTGGTCGCGGCGATGGTGCTGACGCCCATGGGCTTCGGCGGTGAGGGCGACGACATCTTCGCCAACCCGTCCAAGTACGTGAAGATGGTGATCAAGCCCGAGAAGAAGCAGGAGATCAAAAAGTTCAAGGATCTCTCGGGCGTCGCCGAAGGCGCCAAGGCGAAGGACAAGGAAGGCAAGTTCGGCAAGCAGGACGCGAAGAAGGCCGACGCGGACCCCTCGAAGAAGGGCGCCCCCACGGTGGACGCGAACAAGCGTGAAGAAGACCGCAAGAAGGTCTCGAGCCTGATGGCCGGCATGTTCGGCGGCGGCGCGTCTTCGAACGTCTTCGGCCCCGGCGGTCTCGGCACCGGCATCAACAGCGCGCTCGGTGGTCTCCAGGGCGGCGCGGGCGTCGGCGACGCGCAGGGCGTCGGTGGTCTCGGCTCGCGCGGCAGCGGCGCCGGCGGTGGCGGCACGGGCCTTGGGCTCGGCGGCCTCGGCACCAAGGGCGGCGGTCGTGGCCGCGGTGGCTACGGCTCGATCGATCTCGGCGGCAAGGGCAAGGACTCGACCCGCGTGATCCCCGGCAAGACCACGGTCGTCGGCGGTCTCGACAAGGACGTGATCATGAAGGTGATCAAGCGTCACCAGAACGAGATCAAGTTCTGCTACGAGCAGGAGCTCCAGAAGAACCCCGCGCTCGGCGGCAAGGTCGCGGTGGCCTGGACCATCGACCCCACGGGCGGCGTCTCGGAAGCCAACGTCAGCGAGTCGTCGATCGGCAACGCCAACGTCGAGTCGTGCATCGTGCAGCGCATTCGCCGCTGGAAGTTCCCCGAGCCCGCGGGCGGCGGCGTCGTCAACGTCACCTTCCCCTGGATCTTCAAGGCGGCCGGTGACGAGGGCGAAGGCGAGTAAGCACTTCGTCGTCTGATCTCATCGCGGCGCGGATCTCCTCGGAGTTCCGCGCCGTTTTACTTTTTTCGCGATTGCGTTTGCGCGCTCCGTAGGTATGGTGCCGCGCCCTTTGGTCTGGAGGTTTCGTGCGGAAGCTCGCCACGCTGCTCGTCGCGTTGTTCGTCTCGTCGTCGGCCTTTGCTGCCACTCCGCCTGAGGGTGTTCCCCTCCAGGTGCGTCGTGGGTTCTTCACCGAGACGGACGTCGGTGGCTTCTTCACGGTGGGTGGCGACAACGGCTACTCGAACCTGCAGACGTACCTGCAGCTCGGCGTCGGCTACCAGCTGACCATCAACGACGGGAAGGGCCTGATCCCCATCGGGTTTCACGTCGGCATCGGCGCCAACGCGCAGAACTGCTGGGCGGGGTTGAACGCGGCCGGGGTGTGCACCCAGTCCGACAACTTCACCATGACGATGCTCAACCTGACCGGTGGCTACCTGCACCAGGTCGTGGAGCGCCTGTACGTGGGCGGCAAGCTGATCGGCGGCGTGACGCTGCTCGACCCCGATCCCGTCGGTGACGGTGGGCTGGTGCGCGGCAACTTCGGCGTCGCCGCGAGCATCGAGTACGCCACCAACATGGACCACTTCTCGGTGGGCGTGGACATCTCGTATCGCCTGATCATCGGGCCGAACATCAACGCGCTCGGGTTCTACCCCCGCGTCCAGTACACGTTCTGAGCGCGCCTCGAGCGTGATGAGCCAACGGCTCCGGGCGACCGGGGCCGTTTTCTTTTGTCTTCCCGAAAATTCCCCCAGACATCCGTTACTGTTTCGGATGCCAAACTCAAGTGGCTGATCTTGTTCGGCTTCTTGCCGAACGATCCGAAACAGTTTCGAATGTCGGACTCAAGCATTTGATCTTGCTTGGTTTCTTCCCGAACGATCCGAAACAGTTTCGGATGCCTGGCTCAAGCAACTGATCTTGCTGACGTCTTCCGGAGGGATCCGAAACAGTTTCGGATCGCGGGGCAAGTTTCAAAGCGGTAGAGGTCCGACATGGACGCATACGGACTCGGTCGAGTGGTCGGTGAGAAGGGCGTGCTCCCGCAGCGCGCGAAGCAGCTCGACCCCTCGCTGCCGCTGCGCGACGGCGAGCTGCTGATCGACGTCGAGAGCCTCAACATCGACGCCGCCTCGTTCAAGCAGCTCAAGGAGGCCGCGGGCGGTGACACCGCGAAGATCGCCGCGGCGATCCAGGCCATCGTCGCCGAGCGCGGCAAGATGCAGAACCCGGTGACGGGCTCGGGCGGGATGTTGATCGGCCGCGTGAAGGAGATCAGCCCGAAGCACCCCGCCGCGGGCACGTTGCAGGTCGGCGATCGGCTCGCCACGCTGGTCAGCCTCACCCTCACGCCGCTGGTGATCGACGAGATCCGCGCGGTGAAGCCGGAGATCGATCGCGTCGACATCCGCGGGCGCGCGATCCTCTTCGCGTCGGGCATCTACGCGAAGCTCCCCGACGATCTCCCCGACACGCTCACGCTCGCCGCGCTCGACGTGTGCGGCGCCCCGGCGCTGGTCGCGCGCTACGTGAAGCCCGGCATGCGGGTGGTGATGCTCGGCGCGGGCAAGAGCGGCGCGTTGTGCCTGGCGCAGGCCCGCGAGTCGATGCAGGGGCAGGGGCAGCTCATCGCGCTCGACATCAGCGAGCCGGCGCTGAAGACCCTCTCGGACCTGAAGCTGTGTGACGCGTACGCGAAGGTCGACGCCACGCAGGGCGTCGAGGTGATGAACACCATCGCCCGGCTCACCGACGGCCACCTCGCCGATCTGGTCGTCAACTGCGCGTCGGTGCCCAACACCGAGATGGCGTCGATCTTGAGCGTGCGCGACGGGGGCACGGTGATCTTCTTCTCGATGGCCACCAGCTTCACCACCGCCGCGCTGGGCGCCGAGGGCGTCGGCAAAGACGTGCAGATGATCGTCGGCAACGGCTACGTGCCGAAGCACGCCGAGCTGACCCTCGCGCTGCTGCGCCGCCAGGACGGGCTGCGCCGCCTGTTCGAGCAGCGCTACGTCTGATCAGAGCGTGAAACGGTCGGTGGCGCCCGCCGTACGCTGAAGAATGGCGGTCCAGCCGATCAACGCGTCGACCTTCGGCTCCACCTCCGGGGGCAACAACCCCAGCGACGCCATCGAGCCCGAGCAGGCGAAGATCTTCGCCTGCCCGGAGTCGCGCACCACGTCGAGCAGCTGGCGCAGCGTCGGGACGCCGCGCAGCTCCATGGTGGCGTTGACGTCGTCGCGCTCGAGATCGGGCTCGTCGAGCTTGCCCCGCACCAGCCGCTCGAGCGCCCACCAGAAGAAGTACAGCTCGACGTCACGCCCCATCGCGGCCGCCGAAGCGGCGATCGACAACCCCTGGTGGACGGCGTCGTACTCGCCGCGATGCAGAAAGATGCAGACAGGCCCGGCCATGCGCGACCTTCTAAGGCCAACGCTGACCGCTCGCGTTAGACAAACGACCTCCGGATGACGTTCGTAAGTGAAATCGCAGGTTTCCGTGTGGAATGGCGCGGAAGAAGCCTGTTAGGAGCCGCTCGCCTCAATGCACGATGAGACCACAGCCAAGCGCAAAGATGCCCACCTGGATCTCTGCGCCACGGAAGAAGTCGCCCCCCACGAGAACGCCACGCTCTTCGAGCAGGTCCGCTTCGTCCACAGCGCGATGCCGGAGCTGGCGGTCGACGAGGTGGAGCTCCAGACGAGCTGGTTCGGGAAGACGCTCAAGGCGCCCATTCTGGTGACGGGCATGACCGGCGGCACCGAGCGCGCGGGGCAGGTGAACCGCGACATCGCCCAGGTGGCCGAGGAGTTCGGCGTGGCCTTTGGCGTCGGCAGCCAGCGCGCGATGTCCGAGCGCCCCGAGTTGACGTCCACCTTCGCCGTGCGCCCTGTCGCGCCGCGCACGGTGGTGATCGGCAACATCGGCGTGGTGCAGGCGACGAAGATGACGCTCGACCAGGTGCGCAAGCTGACCGACGCCATCGGCGCCGACGCGTTGGCGGTGCACCTCAACCCCGGGCAGGAGCTCAACCAGCCCGAGGGCGATCGCGACTTCCGGCGCGGCTACGAGACGATCAGCGCGCTGGTGAAGGTGTACGGCGATCGGCTGCTGGTGAAGGAGACGGGCTGCGGCATCTCGCCCGCCGTCGCGCGCCGGCTGGCCGACTGCGGCGTGAGGAACATCGACGTCTCGGGCCTCGGCGGCACCTCGTGGGTGCGGGTCGAGCAGCTCCGCTCGTCGGGCGTGGCGCGCGAGGTGGGCTCGCAGTTCGCGGGCTGGGGCATTCCCACCGCGGCGGCGATCGCGTCGGTGCGCAAGGCGGTCGGCCCCGAGCTCAAGCTCGTCGCGTCAGGCGGCATGCGCACCGGGCTCGACATCGCCAAGGCGCTCGCGCTCGGCGCGGACGTGGGCGGCATGGCGCTGCCTCTCTTCCGCGCGCATCAGGAGAACGGCGTGCCCGGCGTTCGGGCGGCGCTGCAGGTGGTGGTGACGGCCCTCAAGTACGCGTTCGCGTTGACCGGGAGCCGCACCGTGGCGGAGCTCCGTCGCCAGCCGCGCGTGGTGATGGGCGAGCTCAAGGACTGGTTGGGAGCGTTGACATGAAGACCTCGGAGAAACACATGGCGGATCTGATCACCTCGCGGCTCTCTGGCTTTCACAAGCTGCCCGTCGCCGATCGCCTCGGCACCGTCTCGCGCATGATGCGCCTGTCGAACGAGGAGATCGCCGCGCTGCAGGGCGATGGTCTGAGCACCGAGATGGCGAACCAGATGATCGAGAACGCCATCGGCACCTTCAGCCTGCCGCTGGGCCTCGGGCTCAACATGCAGGTCAACGGCCGCGACTACATCGTGCCCATGGCGGTGGAAGAGCCGTCGGTGGTGGCCGCGGTCAGCTTCGCCGCGAAGATCGCCCGCGAGGGTGGGGGCTTCACCGCCGAGGCCGATGATCCGGTGATGATCGGCCAGGTGCAGGTCACCGGCTACGGCGACCCGTCGGAGGCGTCGAAGGCGCTGGTGGCGCACAAGGAACAGATCCTCGCGCTGGCCAACAGCTTCCACCCCGCGATGCTGGCCCGTGGCGGCGGCGCGAAGGACATCGAGGTGCGTGTGTTGCCCGCCCCCGAAGGCGCGCGCGGCGAGCCGATCCTCGTGCTGCACCTGTACATCGACACGCAGGAGGCGATGGGCGCCAACCTCATCAACACCATGTGCGAGGGCGTCGCGCCCTTCGTCGAGCAGCTCACCGGCGGCAAGGTGTTCCTGCGCATCCTCTCGAACCTCGCCGATCGCCGCCTGGCGCGCGCGTCGGTGCGCATTCCCGTGGCGGCGCTGGCCGACTTCGATCTCCCGGGCGAGTCGATCGCCGAGGGCATCGTGCAGGCCAGCCGCTTCGCGCAGGCCGACCCGTACCGCGCCGCGACGCACAACAAGGGCGTGATGAACGGCATCGACTCGGTGGCCATCGCCACCGGTCAGGACTGGCGCTCGATCGAGGCCGGCGCGCACGCCTTCGCTTGCCGTGACGGTCAGTACCGGCCGCTGTCCACGTGGACGCTGGAAGAAGGCCACCTCGTGGGCCGCATCGAGCTGCCGCTGGCGCTGGGCACGGTCGGCGGGCCGATCAAGGTGCACCCGCAGGTGCAGGCGGCGATCAAGGTGCTGCGCGTCTCGAGCGCCCGTGAGCTGTCGATGGTGATGGCCGCCGTCGGCCTCGCGCAGAACTTCGCCGCGGTGCGCGCGCTGGGCTCGATCGGCATCCAGAAGGGCCACATGGCGCTGCACGCGCGCAGCGTGGCCGTCACCGCCGGCGCCCGCGGGCACTGGGTGGAGATGGTCGCCAACGCGCTGGTGAAGGCCGGCCAGGTGAAGGTCGAGAAGGCGAAGGAAGTGCTCGCCACGATGATGCTGGAGCAGCCGCAGCCCGCGCCGTAAGTCACCGCCGTGAGCATTCGCGTCTCTGCATTTGGCCCGGGCAAGGTCATCCTCCTCGGGGAACATGGGGTGGTGTACGGCCACCCTGCGCTCGCCGCGCCGCTGTCGCGGGGCATGCGCGCGTGGGGCGAGCCGGCCGACTCGACGTCGCTGGCGATTCCCGAGGGGCTGAGCGAGCCGCAGCAGCAGGCGCTCGAGCGGGCCTTCGCGCGCGCCGCGAAGAAGCTGAAGCACCCGAAGGTGGCGGTGCACCTCGAGAGCGATCTCCCCCTGTCGATGGGGCTGGGCAGCTCGGGCGCGCTGTCGGTGGCGGTCTCGCGCGTGCTGCTCGAGGCGCGCACCGCGCAGCCGGCGAAGACGAAGGACGTCGAGGCCCTGGCCTTCGAGATGGAGAAGGAGTTCCACGGCACGCCGAGCGGGGTGGATCACACCACCTCGGCCCGCGGGACGATGGTGCTCTTCAAGAAGGGCCGCGCGGCCGAGGTGAAGGCGGCGCGCCCGGTGAAGATCGTGGTGGCGATGGTGGGCCCGCGCTCGGCGACCAAGCTGACGGTGGGCGCGCTGCGCGAGCGGCAGAAGCGGTGGCCGGTGCGCTACCGCCGGGTGTTCGATCAGATCGGCCGGCTGGTGCTCGAGGGCGCGGCGGCGGTGCGCGCCGGTGAGCTCGAGGCGCTGGGCGACGTGATGAACATGAACCACGGCTTCCTGAGCGCGCTGGGGCTCTCGAGCCCGCCGATCGAAGAGATGGTGTACCGGCTCCGCGCGATGGGCGCGCTGGGGGCGAAGCTGACGGGCGCGGGTGGTGACGGGGGCGCGGTGATCGGGCTCTTCCTGGAACCGGAGACCGCGGTGATGAAGCTGCGTCAGCAAGGTGTCGACTGCTTCGCGAGTCAGCTCGCGGGACCGAGGACGTTGTGAAGGCGACGGCGATCGCGCATCCGAACATTGCGTTGGTGAAGTACTGGGGCAAACGCGACGAGAAGCTGATTCTCCCGCACCAGTCGAGCCTGTCGGTGACCCTCGGGCCGCTGGCGGTGACGACGAGCGTGGAGTTCACCGGCGAGAAGGGCCCGGACTTCATCGAGATCAACGGGAAGATCGCCGAGGGTGGCGAGCGCAAGCGCGTGGAAGAAGCGCTCAAGCTGGTGCGGCTCGAGGCGGGCGCGAAGAAGAAGCTCGGCGCGGCGAAGATGATCTCCCGCGGCGACTTCCCGGCGTCGGCGGGCCTGGCGTCGAGCGCGGCGGCCTTCGCGGCGCTGGCGGTGGCGGCGCGCAGCGCTGCGGGCTTCAAGCGCGACACCCGGGCGGAGTCGATCCTCGCGCGGCGGGGCAGCGGGTCGGCCTCGCGGTCGATCGAAGGTGGCTTCGTGCGGTGGAACCGCGGCAAGCGCGCCGACGGCAAGGACAGCTTCGCCGAGCAGTTGTTCGACGAGGCGCACTGGCCCGAGCTGCGGCTGCTGGTGGGCATGGTCAGCCGCGAAGAGAAAGAAGTGAAGTCGCGCGACGGGATGCGCTCCACCGTCGAGACCTCGCCGTACTACCCCGCGTGGGCGAAGGACGCCGAGCGCGAGGTGAAGGAGATCGTTCGCTTCATCAAGCGGCGCGATCTCGAGGCGGTCGGAGAGATCGCCGAGCGCAACGCGTGGCGCATGCACGCGACCGCGCTGGGGGCCAATCCTCCGCTTTGCTACCTCAAGCCCGCGACGCTGGGCGTGATCGAGGCGTGCCGGCAGCTCCGCAAGGAAGGCGTCGGCGTGTGGTTCACGCTCGACGCGGGGCCCAACCCGGTGCTGCTGACCTCGGCGAAGGACGAGGCGCGCGCGGTCGAGCTGGTGAAGGCGCACGGCGCGAGCGAAGTGGTGAAGTGCGTGCCGGGTGGCGACGCGAAGCTGCAGTAGCTTTCGCGGGCGACATGCACGCTCCTCTGCTGGCCCTGCTGACGGTCCTCGGCGTCGAGTTCACTCATGCCGAGCTCGGGGTTCGCCTCGAGCTCCCCGCGGGGTGGACGTTCGATCGCGAGTGCGGGCCCTTCGTACCCGCCGCGCCGAGGTGTCGCGTCGACGGGAAGCTCGCCGAGTGCCCGAAGTCGATGTGCCCCGAGCGCGTGGGCGTGCTGTGGGTGACGGCGCCGACGGTGCTGACCTCGCGCGACAGCGAGAAGGCCGAGCTGCTGTCCAGTGATGCGGGCGCGGCGTGGGTGAGCTCGTCTCAGCTGCCCGACGGCTGGGTGCTCACGTGGGGCGGCAGCGGCGACACGTTCCCCTTCAAGGTGAGCCGGAAGCTCGGGGCGCGGGTGATCGAGTGCTCCGGGGAAGGGCTGACCATCGCCGGCCAGCAGGCGATGATCGACGCCTGCAAGAGCATCAAGGTGCTGCGATGAACCCGGCTGTGCTCGCGGTGCCCAATGCGCGGGCGGACAAGGCGCTGCGGGGGCGGTTCGTGTTGATCGTCGGCCTGATGGTCGGGCTCGCGTTGGTGGTGGTGCGGCAGCCGCTGCTGGGCGGGCTGCCCGGGTACGCGTGGGCGATCTCGGTGTTGTTGGGCGCGGTGACGATCGCCTGGCGGACGGGCATCTTCGCGCGCGCGCACGCGCTCCTGCGGCTGGGGGTGATTCGACGGGACGGGTTGCTGGCGACGCAGAAGCTGAACGCCGGCGACGTCGCGGGGGCTCGGGTGCTGTTCGAGGAGCTGCTGGTGCAGGCGCGGCCGCTGGGCGCGTTCCACGCGGTGCACGTGCTGATGTACGGCGTGACGCGCTTCTTCGAGGGCGACACGAAGGAAGGCCTGGCGCTCGCGGCGCGGGCGATCGACTCGGGGTGGTTCGATGTTCGGCAGACGCGCGAGGTGCGCGACGCGGCCGAGACCTGGCGGGTGTTGATGCTCCTCGCCGCGGGTGAGGTGAAGGAGGCCCGCCGGCGGGTGGACGCGGCGTCGAAGCACTCGCTGCTCACCGCGGCGCTCGCCGTCAGCGCGCACGAGAAGGACTGGGACGCGGTGATCGCGGAGGCGACGCGGATTCTGGCGCTTCCCGAGGCGCAGTTTCCGAAGGCGGGTCGCCCGACGGTGGCGGCGCTCGGTCGGCACGCCGCGAAGAAGAAGGGCGCGGGGGCCGAGGTCTTCGAGCGAGTCCTCGCCAACGAGCCCTTGGGGGAACTGGCGCGCAAGAACCCGGCGTTGAAGCGGTTCCTCGGCGAGGCTTGAGGCGGGCAAGGCAATGCGCTTTCGCAGGCTTCGACCATCGACTCGTCAGTAGTCGACGCCCGTGGTGCCCGGCTTGGGAACCACCAGCGACAACCGCTGCGACGGCCCCCCATAGAGCTGCCGGTAGATGAAGAGATCCGTGGTGACCTGCTTCACGTAGCCGCGGGTCTCCTTGAACGGGATCTCTTCGACCCACTGATCGAGCGGCTCGTCACCGCGTTCCTTCGCCCAGCGCACGACCGATGACGGACCACCGTTGTACGCCGCGGCCACCAGCGTCGGGTGCTGCAACCGCAGCTGCAGCGCGCGCAGGTACCAGGTGCCGAGCCGAATGTTCCACTCCGGCGCGTAGAGCTCGGCGTCGTCGGCCGGCGGGATCTTCAAGCTCTGCGCGATGCTGCGCGCGGTCGGCGGAATGAGCTGCATCAACCCCCGCGCGTCGGCGCTGCTCGTGACTTCCGGAGCGAACGCGCTCTCGCGGCGCATGATCGCCCACGCCAGCGCCGGCTCGATCTCGTTCTTCTCGGCCCACGCTTCGACGCTGGCGCGGAAGGCGCGCGGGTACATCAGCGCGAGCGCCTCGGGCGTGCGCTGCGTGTACACCGCGCCCCACAGGTAGCGCGCGGCGACGGTGTGCGCGGCTCCGTACTCACCCAGCGCCTGCAGCGCGTGGCCCCACGTCAGAGCGTCGGCCGCCGGCATGGTGCTCAGCGCGCGGCTCACCTCCGTCGCCGCGTCGCGGAACAGCCCCGTCTTCGCCAACGACGCCGCCAGCTCGAGCCCCGCCGGCCGCTTCACCGTCAGCGACTTCGGCTCGGTGGTGAAGGGCAGGGCGGTGTCGACCTGCAGCTCCTGGAGCCGCTCGGTGGCGAGCACCGCGTAGAACGTGCCCGCGAAGCCGGCGACGACCGCGCGGTACTCGGCGACCAGATCGACCGCGGGCCCCGCATCGGAGCCGACCGGCCCTGCGAGCTGCGCAGCGCGGGTGGCCCAGTACATCGCCTGCGGCGCGAGCGACGACTTCGGGAAGTCGGTGGCCAGCGTCTGCAGCACCTCGCGCGCCGCCGCGTACTTCTTCGCGCGCACCAGCGAGAAACCCCGAAACCACCGCGCCTCGTCGCGCTTCTTCGAGTCGGGGTGGCGGGCCTCGAAGGTCGCGAAGTCGGTGACGGCGGTGTCGAAGTCTCCGCCGTTCATCGCCAGCCACGCCGCGAGGTAGCCCGCTTCGTCGGCGTTGGGATCCGTAGGCCACGTCTCGTCGAGCTTGCGGAACGCCGCGCGCGCGCCGGCGTTGTCGGTCAGCCGCATCAGCCGCCGCGCCGAGGTCATCACCGCCTGGGCCGCGATCGACGGAGGCCCTCCGGCGGCGATCGCCAGCTGCGCCTGGGCCTCGGCGTCGCGCTCCTTGCCGCGGGTCAGCAGCGCCTGTCCCTTCAGCAGCGCCAGCCGCGCCGCTTCCGCCCCGGGCTTCGCGGTCAGCGGCTCCAGCGCCGAGAGACAGCCCTTCGCGTCACCGGCGGCCAGCAGCGCCTGCGCGCGCGAGAGCTGCTCATCGAAGGTCAGCTTCCACGCGCCGTCTGCCACCAGCCGCGCCTGCGCCGCGACGCCATGCGGGTGCGCGGGGAACTTCAGCGCCAGCAGCTTCCAGTCGGCGAGGGCGAGCGCGGTGAGCTTCGAGTGCTGCCGTGCGAGGGCGCGGGTCAGCAGCAGCTCGGGCTGCTTCGCGACGTCGGGGTCGGCGTCGAGCAGCGCGCGGGCCCTGGTGGCGTCGCCCAGCTCGAGGAACAGCTCGGCGAGGCGGCGATCGATGCGCACCTGCAGCCACGCCGGCGCGGTCTTGCGCGCGCGCTGCAGCGTCTTCACGGCCACCGCGTGGCGGCCCGACCACGCCTGCGCCTCCCCGAGGTACCACCCGTGAAAGGCCTCGAGGCCCTTCGGCGCCTTGCTGTGCTCCAGCCGCTCGCTGGCGGCGGTGGCGTTGCCTTCCGACAGCTCGAGCACGCCGGTCAGCAGCGTGAGGCGCTCGCGATCGGCGCACTTCTTCTCGAGACACGCGTCGAGCTCGCGCCGGGCCTGATCAGCGACCCCCGCGCGGTGGACCCGCACCGCCTCCAGCAGCGCGTCGCTCTGCGCGAGCGCGGTCGCTCCGACGAGCGCGCTGATCAGCGTGAGGCGCCACACACCTGTCTCAAACATGGGGACCCCGGTTTGACATTCGTCGACCCCTTGCCGTACACGTCCGCTCGCTCGCTTCTCTCACGAAGGCGAGTGCATTCGAGAACTGAGTGATTCCCATAAGGATTCCGGGACTGGTCATCGTCGACCCCCAATTGATTGGTCGACGGCGTCACGAGTAGGTCCCGCGTCGATTGAAAGCAGCCGTCTCGCCCGCTGTACGGGAGGCCGAAACCGCACATGAAGCCGTGTCCGACCGAACTTCCACAGAGCATCAATCCGGAGGCTGGCCCCAAGCGATTGGGCGTCGAGCACCACCGGAACCTCGACTGTGCCCATTACGACAACTGCCTCGATGAGGCCGTCCGCCGTGGGTGGCAGTCCTTCACCTGCATCAAGTGTCCGCTGTACGCGCTGCCGTCGGCGCAGCAGGCGGGCATCGAGTCCTTCGCGACCCAGCGTCGCGTCGTCTGATTCAGGTCGCCACACCTTCGAAAAAAGTCAGCCTCTCGACGCGTGTCGGGGGGCTGTTTTCTTTTCCGCCACTCACGCGCGCTTGAGCGTCACCACGCCGCGGCGGATCAGATCCTTCATGCACTCTTCGATCTCCAACGGCGAGATGTCGAGCCGGGCGATCACTTCGCGGGGCGGGGTGCGCTCTTCGCAGATCAGCCGCGCGGCCTCGAGCCACTGGCTGGGCCCGACGGCGCGGTAGACGTTGTAGAGCTCGACGTTCACGTCGAGCTGCGTGGCGGTCACCATCAGCGACTCGCGCATGCGCTGCTCGTTCTCGTTCATCGCGGTGCAGGCGCGTTCGATCATCACCTCGGTGGACAAGAAGAGGTTCTGCGCGAGGGCGGGCGGCGGCCCGGCGTGGAAGGAGCCCTCGGCGGCGCGCGAGGCGATGAAGGCGTTGAAGGCACGCTCACCCTCGGCGGTGTACTTGCCGGCGACGGCCGACGCGTGCACGCAGACGCCCTGGTTGAAGCCCAGGGTGTACGAGGCCCAGCCGTCGCGGCAGCTCAGCACGCCGCTGAGCCGGCGCTGCGCGAGCTGGGTGAGCAGCCACTGCGGTCCCACGGCGTGGAGCGAGATCGCCTCGGTCTGGCCGAGGTCGAGCATCGCCTGCAGCGTGCGCCGCGGCTCGAGCAGCTTCACCACCTGGCCGACGATCACGTCGAGCTTGGTGCCCTTCGACAGGTAGGCCTGGGCGCCGGCGTCGAGCGCGCGCAGCGACTCGCGGTAGTCGTCGTGCGCCGAGAGGAAGGCGATCGGCAGCTCGCGGGTGCGGAAGTCGTCACGCAGCGCGCGCAGCATGCCCCAGCCGTCGAGGTGCGGCATGTTGAGGTCGGCGAGCACGGCGTCGAAGCTCCGCTGGAGCGCCGCCTGGAAGCCTTCCTGCCCGTCGGTGGCGGTGGTGACCGCGAAGCCGTACTTGGCGAACAGCGTCGAGAACATCTTGAGGATCGCCGGATCGTCATCGACCATCAGCAGCTGCGGCGCGGGGCCGGGCGTCGTCGTCGGCGGAGGCGCCTGCGGCGGCGGCGCCTTCTGCATCGGCACCTCGAAGGCCAACGGCTCGTCGTCGTCTTCGGGCTGGCCGACCAACACTTCGGCCACCTGGGTCTCGCCGGTCACCACCTCGCCGACCTCGATCACCACGCCGGTGCCCTCGCCGCGAGAGCCCGCGACCTCGGTGAAGGCCCAGCGCACCTGGGGCTGGCTGAGCATCGCCTTCACCGCGTCGGGGCCCTGCGCGCCGAGGAAGGACGCGCGGTCGAGGCGGCCGTAGATGAATGACGCCTTGCCCTCGTTGGCGGTGCGCGGGTTGGTGAGCAGCACGCCGCTGCGGCGGGTGCGGCGAATGTGCTCGATGAAGCGGAGCAGGGTGGCAGCGTCGGCGGTGCCGGTGCTGCTGCCGCTGCGGGTCGACAGCTCGTCCCACAGCGCGCGCACCACGCCGATGTGGGCGGCGGTGAAGGGCGCCTGCAGCAGGCTCACCACGCCGGTGCGCATGCCCTGCACGAAGGGCGCGTCAGACGTGTCGCTCGAGACGATCACCACCGGCCGCTGTGCCGAGCCGACGTCGCTCGAGAGCACGTCGAGCACCTGGATCACGAAGTCCGACTCGAGCTCGCCGAAGACGAGGATCAGGTGCGGCTTGAGCTGCTTGATGCCACCGGCCACCTTCCGGCGATCGGTGACGAAGCGATAGAAGACGCCCTGCTCGTTGAAGGCCTGCGCGATGGCGGTCTGCGCGGCGCGGTCTTCGTCGATGCCCAGGACGACGGGTCCGTTCGGCTGCGTCATGGCGGGACAAAACCACACCCACGCGCGGGCGCGATCTTTTCAATCGGCGATCACCCCGTAGATGACCACGATCCAGTAGCGGTCCTTGCCGAAGCGCTCCGAGTCACCTTTGACCAGCCCCACGCCCACCACGCGGTTGTCGGGGTTGGCGAGGTTCTTCGACTCGGCGCCCAGCTTCGCCGCGTCGGCGATGAAGACGTCGACCGAGACCGAGGCCAGAGACTCCATGAGCTCGAAGGCGCGATCGTGGAGCCGCGGCTTGCCGGGCAGCTGCGCCCTGGGGAGATCGAGGGCGAGCGCCTCGCGCACGTGGCCCTGGGCGAGGCTCTCGAGCACCGGGCTCACCTTCAGCGGCGCGAGCTTCTTCTTCTTTCGTTCGGCGTTGATCGACGCGTAGACGCTGCCCAGCGGGTCCTTCTCTTCGGTCACCTCCACGGGCGCGGCGAGCACCTCGACCAGCACCTCGAGGCCGTCGCTGCGGTGGGCGAGGCCGAAGCCGACCCGCCGATGGCCCGCCTCGAGGAGGTTGTTGCGGTGCCCCGGGCTGTGCTCGATGCCGAAGTGCGCAGCCAGCGGGCCCGACGAGAGGCCGAGGTTCTCTCCGGCGGCGCTGAACTTGTAGCCGGCCTCGCCGAGCCGCTGCTTGAGCGTGCTGCCGTCGGGGCCGACGTGGCTGAAGAAGCCTTCGTGGGCGAGCCGCTCGGCCCACGCCTGCGCCACGCCCTCGAGCGCCGCGTCGGCCTGCACCGCCTGCAGGCCCATCTGCAGCCGCAGGGCGTTGACGCGGGTGAGCAACATCGCGCGCGCGGTCTTCGCGTCGGGCGGCTCGGGGAGCGCGTCTTCGTTCTGGGCCTTCACCTCGCCGACGTCGACGAAGAGCAGGGCGGCGACCTCCGGGCCGCGGGGGCCGGTGCCGAGCACCTCGACGGCGTGGCGGCCGGGGCTGCGGAACTCGACGTCGGCGCACACCTGCTCGCCGGCGCGCTTCATGGGCGATCGCTCGACCGCGCCTTCGGGCCGGGTGACGAACAGCTCGGCGGTGCGCAGCGGCTCGGCGAGGGCGCCGCACAGCCGCTGGGCGCCGACCGGTTTGGAGAACGCGCGCGGGAAGGCGTCGAGCTCGATGCGACGGCGCGCGAGCAGCACGATGATCGCGCTGCGCTCCGGGCCCACCGCGAGGCCGAGGCCGACGTGCGAGGTGGGCTCGGCGCCGAGGTCCTGCTTCTGCAACTCGGCGGCGATCACCTCGGTCGAGGCGCGCAGGGCGACCACCACCGGGTTGGGATCCCACGCGCTCTGCCGGGAGATCGCGGAGGTGACGCGCAGGAGGCTGGTGGCGTCTTCCACGCCGTGCTGCAGCGCGCGGCGGGCCAGCTCGTCGGCGGCGCGCGAGAGGGCGGGGTCGATCGGCGGCGCGGTGCGACCGACGGCCTCGAAGCGATCGCGCACCGTGCGCTCGAGCGCGGGGCGGGTGGGCGCAGCGCAGAGGATGGTGACGAGGAGGAGCGGCGTCATCCGACTTCGAGAACGATCGCCGAGACCGCTGCTTCCCCCAACGACGCCGCGAGCTTGCGCGCGAGGCTGGCGCGCTCGCCGTCGAGCGCCGAGCGCCACGCCTCCGAGTCGCAGCGGATGACGAGCACCTTGCCTTCCCAGCGCACCGGCCGGGTGTGTTTGCCCACCACCTCGCCCACCACGCGCGACCAGATCGGCGCCAACGCGCCTGCCGAACCGGTGTTCTTGAGGACAGGACCCATCATCTCGGCGAGCGACTTCATGCGCCGCGCATCATCATCGAACGCGACTCGGCTGTCGTGGTTGACGCGATGCAACAGAGCGAAACCCTTTAGGAAAGAATGTGGCATCGACCTCGCTAGGGGTTGACCTGACACCCTCCGAACACCGAGAGTGCGCCGCCTTTTCGAAGTCGGCTTTTTCCCCACCAAGGAGCATCGAATGACGGCAGTGATTCGCAAGACGCTATGGGCGGCCCTCGCCCTGGCGGCGCTGAGCTTGACGGCCTGTGGCCCCACCCCCTCTGGCCCGGACGGCAGCACCGGTGGCGGTGGTGGAAAGTCTGAAGAGTGCATCGAGGACGCGGACTGTCCCGATCCGCAGTACTTCTTCTGCAACACGGTGACGTTCAAGTGTGAGCCGTCGTGTCGCACGGCCGCGCAGTGCAACCAGCGCCCTGCCGAATACACGCTCGACTTCTGCAGCGGCACGCTCGGCTGCCAGTGTGACGAAGGCAAGTGCGTGGGCTCGTTGTGCTCGGCCGACTCGGACTGCGGCTCGCAGGTCTGCCGCAACGGCGCGTGCGTCGCGCCTCCGGCGGCCACCGCGGTCGCGAAGTGCGCGATCACCCCTGACCTCGCGGTCATGAAGCAGGGCACGAAGACGAAGTTCTGGGTGTCCGCGTGGGACGCGCAGAACAACCCGGTCGTCCTCAAGGACGGCGCGACCTGGTCGGCGGTCGGTTCGACGGTGACGGGCTCGGGCACGGGCAACTCGGCCGAGTTCACCGGCGGCGCGGCGGCGGTCACCACGGCCACCGCGGCGGTGCAGGCGACGATCGGCTCCATCAACTGCCAGGCGAAGGCGATCGTGCTCCCCAACCCGGGCGCGTCGGAGATCGCGGTGTCGGTGATCGACGAGCTCTCGGGCCGTCCGGTCGCGGGCGCGAAGGTCGTGCTGTCGCTGCCCACGGGCACCATCGTGCAGCAGGGCGGCGCTGACTTCGTCGAGACCAACGCGGCGGGCCACGCGACCCTCACGGGCGTGGCGGCTTCGGTCGGCGTGACCGTGTTCCACTCGGAGTTCTCGTACGTCACCGTCGCGAACTACGCGGGCACCTCGCGCTTCCTCTCGTTCGCGCTGCGCCGCAACTCGCTGGACAAGTACGGCGGCTACAAGGGCGGCTTCACCAACGTGCCCGCGACGTCGAACGTGCACGCGGCGCTGGCCGGCATGTCGCTGGCGGGCAGCATCACCAACCTCAACATCACCCAGCTGCTCGGCCCGTCGGTCCCCACCGACATCGTGATCGGCTCGGCCATCAACCAGATGGACGTCCCGATTCCCGCGGGCGCGTTCCTCGGCTTCGGCGACCAGAAGATCAAGGACAGCATCGCCGGCCAGGGCCTCAACGGCACCTGCGTCGACAGCGCGGGCAACCCCGACGAGACGAAGATCCTCGCGGGCGAGTGCGGCACCCGGACGGCGTGGGCGCTCGCGGGTGACGTGCCGCTGGGCGATCTGCCCATCGACGCGGTCGCTGGCGGCCTCGACAACATCAACGTCGGCCAGCTGCTCGGCCGCATCGTGCCGATCTTCAAGAAGTTCAACTCGTCGATCGTGCGCGACGTGCAGTTCACGCTGAAGCCGACCCCGGGCGCCTCGACGGGCTCGCCGGACTTCACGGATCAGTCGGGCTACACCACGGCGAACCACGACTTCACGCAGATCCCGCTGGCGTTCAGCTTCGTCACCAAGCTGCCGGAGCTCCCGAAGTTCAAGGGCACGTACGTCGACGGCGTGGCGGTGATCGGCGGCGCGAGCGCCCCGGGCCGCGGCGTGGTCCCGCTCGGCATCGGCGTGGGCGTCAACACGGCGACCCCCATCGACGGCACCATCGACCGCCTCGATCCGCTGATGGCGGGTCAGATCGGCGTGCGCATGGCCCCCACGCACCACGGCCTCGAGGGTGCGCACTACGGCCTGCTGATGGCGGCGATCTCGGCGAAGGCGCTCACCGACAAGTCGGCGGGCGTCGGCGCCTCGGCGCTGTTCCCCCGGCTGCCGGGCAACAAGCTGGTGTTCGACCCCACGGGCGCGTCGTCGGTCGTCGACGTGTCGAGCCAGGCGTTCCCGGCGTTCCCGGAAGGCGCGAAGTTCAACTACGTGGCGCGCAGCTTCTTCAGCCCCGCGGTCACCGGCGTGAACGTGCTGCGCATCTCGTTCTCGGACAACCTCCAGACCCGCTGGGACGTGCTCGTCGACCCGGCCTCGCCCAGCTTCACGCTGCCCCCGATGCCGGCCGGCGCCACGCTGCGTGACCGCCTGTACGACAACGGCAACAGCACCACCGGCAACCGCTCGGAGCTGACGGTGCAGGCCTTCCGCATGACGAAGGACCCGCTCGTCACCAGCAGCACCGCGGTGGGCTTCGTGGACTACGTCGAGTTCAACGAGACGAACTCGGACCGCACCACCGACTTCCTCACGGCGTTCTCGTTCTTGAGCTACGGCGCGCCGACGATCTCGTTCAAGACCCCGTCGGCGAACCCGGCGACGATCGTCAAGGGCTCGGCGCTGGTCGTGTCGGTCGGTGGCTTCGCCATCGGCAACGCGGCGTCCGACGACGGCGTGGTGAAGTTCTCGTTCGGCGGCGCGGCGGGCTGCACCGACACCGTGGTCACCACCGAGAAGACGATGAAGGGCAGCGGCGAGGTCGAGTACGCGCTGCCGATGTCGTGCGCCGGCACGGGCATCATGATCAAGGCGGAGCTGGTGAAGAACGACCAGACCAACACCCCGCTGGCCCCGGCGGTCGCCAAGACCATCACCGCGACGATCCAGTAATCAGGGTCTGAGTGGTACGAGCCAGGGCTCCTCCTTCGCGGGAGGGGCCCTGTTTCGTTGCGGGGTGGTGTAGCGTCGAGGCCCTCGATGCCGCGCAAGCACACCACGGCCATCACCGTCATCTCGAAGATCTCCGAGCGGGCCGTCAGTCGCGCGGCGGCGCTGGTGGTGATTCACGGGGAAGATCTCGGGCGGAAGTTCGATCTCACCGAGCCCGAGACGATGATCGGCCGCTCGTCGAGGTGTGACATTCAGATCGATCAGGACGCCGTGAGCCGCCACCACGCGAAGCTCACCAACGAGCACGGCCGGGTGACCGTCGAAGATCAGGGCTCGACCAACGGCACCATCATCAACGACGAGCACATCGACGCCGCGCACCGCCTGCGCAACGGCGACCTGATCAAGATCGGCCGGACGATCTTCAAGTTCATCGCCAGCAACAACATCGAGGCCGCGTACCACGACGAGATCTACCGGATGACGACGGTGGACGGCCTGACCCAGGTCTTCAACCGGCGGTACTTCGAAGACGCCATCGAGCGGGAGCTGTCGCGCTCACGCCGCTATACCCGGCCGCTGGCGCTGGTGATGATCGACATCGATCACTTCAAGAAGATCAACGACGGGTACGGGCACCTGGCGGGCGACGCGGTGCTCAAGGACGTGGCCGGCGTCATTCGTTCGCGCACCCGACGGGAAGACGTGCTCGCGCGCTACGGCGGCGAGGAGTTCGCGCTGCTGCTGCCGGAGATCGACGTGAAGGGCGCGACCCATCTCGCCGAGAAGCTGCGCAAGCTGGTCGAGAAGCACACCTTCACCTTCGACGGCGAGACCATCCCCGTGACGTTGTCGGCGGGGGTGGCGGTGGTGCTCAAGAAGAGTGAAGACTCCCAGGAGCTGATTCGCCGGGCCGACGAGAAGCTCTACGAAGCCAAGAGCGCCGGCCGCAACCGCGTCGCGCACTGATCAGAAGATGTTCTCCCGATGCTGGAGCAGGTGGGTGAGCATGCCCTCGATCTGATCGCGCACCGCGAGGTTCTTCCGTTCGATCCACGCGAGATCGTGCTCGGGCTCGGACGGGGCGCCGTCGAGTGACACTGGCTCGGCGAAGCGGATGTGCCAGCGCGCGGGGAGCGGCGGCAGGGTGACCGGGAGGTATTCGACGCCGAACAGGCCACCGGGGATCTTGGCGATGAGCGGCATCGACTCTTCGCCGCCGATGATCGCCGCGGGCACGATGGGCACGCCGGCGCGCAGGGCGATCTTCACGTAGCCGCCACGGCCGAAGCGGCGCAGTTGGTAGCGCTCGGAGAACGGCTTCGAGAGCCCGTGGAACCCTTCGGGGAACACGATGAGCGGGCGATTCTCACCGAGGAGGCGCAGCGCGTTCTCGGGGTTGGCGCGCACGGCGCCGAGGCGGTTGGCGAGCACTCCGACGAAGGGGGCGTGGAAGATCTGATCTTCGAGGAGCCAGCGAGACTCGGCGAGGTCGGGGCGTTCACGGCGCAGCGCGAGGTGGAGCACCGGGCCGTCGAGGGGCAGGGCGCCGGCGTGGTTGGCGACGATGATGAACGGCCCCGACGGGAGATGCTCGGCGCCTTCGACGCGCACGCGCCAGTACTTGTCGTAGAGGAGATCGCCGAGCGGACGGAGCTGCGTGGCGAGCTGGGTGTCTTTGCCGTAGCGATCGACCTCGGCGGCGCGGCTCGAGAGGCCGGCCGACGAGCGCACGGCGCCGATCAGGCCGCGGAACGCCGAACGAATCGAGCCCCTCGCCGCCGCAACGCCCTCGCCCCCACCGGGAGAGAGGGTCCGGGAGAGGGGGAGATCACGGGAAGACTCGGTGCTGCCGACGACTTCCGCGCCGGGAGACGCGCCATGCGCGACGGGTCCGGAGAGGACCTCCGCGCTCGGCGTTCCGGCGTGGGGGCGAGGATCGACCGTGACGCGCGGTGACGCCGCATGCGCGACGGGCCCCGAGATGACCTCCGCGCTCGGCGTTCCGGCGTGGGGACGGGGATCGACGGAGGCGCGCGGTGATGCTGCATGCGCGACGGGACCGGTGATGACTTCCGCGCTCGGAGTTCCGGCGTGGGGGCGAGGATCGACCGTGACGCCCGGTGACGCCGCATGCGCGACGGGCCCCGAGATGACTTCAGCGCTCGGAGTTCCGGCGTGGGGGCGAGGATCGACCGTGACGCCCGGTGATGCCGCATGCGCGACGGGTCCCGAGATGACTTCAGCGCTCGGAGTTCCGGCGTGGGGGCGAGGATCGACGCTGATGCTCGGCGAGGACATGTGCGCGACGGGGCCGGAGATGACTTCCGCGCTCGGAGTCCCTGCGTGGGGACGCGGATCGACGCTGACGCTCGGTGAGGACGTGTGCGCGACGGGTCCGGAGATGACTTCCGCGCTCGGAGTCCCTGCGTGGGGACGCGGATCGACGCTGACGCTCGGCGAGGACGTGTGCGCGACGGGACCGGTGAGGACTTCCGCGCTCGGCGACGTGTGGGCGACGGGACCGCCGCTCCCCGAGGACTGCCCGACCTCCGCGCCGGGCGACTTCTTGCTCGGCCGCGACGGCGCGGTGGGCCGCGACATGCGCGTGACCTCCGGCCCCACGAGCGATCTCGACACCGGCGTCGGGCTGCTCGCGCGCGGGGTGGGGCGCACCACGGCCGGCGACGGCACCGGCAGAGGCAGCGCCGGCGCGACGGGCACCGCGGCCGCCTTCGGCTTCTCCGCACTCGGCGCGCTCTTTACCGTGCCCGACTTCGGCTTCGCCGCGATCGGCTCGAGCACCGGCTTCCCGCGCTTCGCCGGCGGCTGCGCGACCTGCAGCTCCGGCGTCGGCTTCTGCTCACGCAGCGGAGCCACCGCCGGCTGCGCCGCTGCTTCCCGCACCGCCGAGCCGCGCGCGAACGGATCATTCCCCAGCACGGTCGGCTTCTTCGCCGGCGCGGCCTTCTTCTTCGGCGTCTTCGCCGACTTCGCGCTCTTCGACGGCTTCCTGGCGGCCATCAGCTTCCCCTCTGGCGCATCGAGGCCATCGCTTCATGGAACGGCACGCGAGGCTCGTAGCCGAGCTGGCGGCGCGCGCGTTCTCCATCGGCGACCAACGAGTAGCGCAGGTAATCGAGCAGCGGCACCGGCACTGACGCGACGCCGGCGGTCTCCAGCACCCGGATCGTCGCGCGGAGCACCGGCCCCGGCAGCGGCACGCTCTGGGCCCCCGACAAGCGAACGATCGTCGAGAACGGCGCGCTCGCGTCGCCGATCACGTTGAACGTGCCCCGGGCCTTCGTGGTGAGCGCGAGGTGCAGCGCGGTCACGGCGTCTTCTTCGTGCACCACCTGCCACACGGGATCGAAGCCGAGGATCGTCGGCACGAAGCCGGCGCGCAGCAGTCGGGTGAACGGGTTGTCGGCCGTCGCTCCGACGATCGGCGCGAAGCGCAGCACCACCACATGCACGTCCGGGTTCCGCTCGGCGAACTGGTGGATCTGGTGTTCGACCTCGACCCGATCGGTCACGAAGCGCACGCCCTCCCCACGGAGCGGGTGGCTCTCGTTGCACACCGCCGGCCCATTCGGCCGCGCGCCGTACAGCGCCGTGAGCGACGGAATCACGAGCCGCTGCAGCCCGACCGCCTGCGCCGCCGCCAGCACGTGCATCGAGCCGATCACCTCGAGCTCATGCGCGAAGGCCGCGCCGTGCACGCGCGAGTTCACGAAGGCGAGGTGGAACAGCACGTCGACCTTCTGTTCACGGAAGGAGCGGGTGAGCTCCTCTTCCATGCCCGGGCGGGTGAGATCGACCCGCACGTAGGTGCTCTTCTTCGTGGTCTGCGCCGGCCGCGCGACGTCGAAGACGACGATCGAATCGACGAGCGGATCCGCTTCGAGCCGGGGCAGCAGACCGCGACCGAGATCCGACGAAACGCCTGTGACCCCCACTCGCATGTGAGCACGCGAATACCTCAATCACTGCGAGCTTGAAAGCCGGGAGGCCGCGCGACAAACCATGGGGGTGCGCAGGTTCGCGACTCTCCTCGTAGTGCTGGCGGCGGCCGCCTGGGCGCACGACGCCGACGTGCTGTACGCGACGGTGAAGCAGACCGGCGATCAGGGGCAGCTCAGCGAGATCGTCACGCTCACCGGGGCGACGCTGGGGCTGCTCGCGCCGATCGACGCCGACGGTGACGGGGCGCTCTCGCAGGCCGATCTCGACGCGAAGACGAAGGCGCTCGAGGTCGGCGTGTGGGACGAGATGCCGCTGACCTCCGGGGGCCAGCCCTGTGGGCGGGAGCGGGTGTCCGCGACGCTGCGTGAAGGCTTCGTGCAGCTTGAAGGTCACTTCCGCTGCCAGGCCGGCGAGCTGCGCCAGGACTTCCGCCTGCTGCGGGTGTTGCCGGCGAACTACCGCGTGGTGCTCGGCAGCCAACTCGACGGGGAAGGGCGCGCGCGTGGCTTCGCGCAGGGCTCGATGACGGCGATCACCATTCCGCGCCCGGCGGCTCCGGGGTCGTGGGACGGGGCGCAGTTCCGAGGGGCCTTCGACGACGGTGTCGCGCGCGGCCTCAGTCTGCTGGCGATCGGCGCGGGGTTCGCGGTGTGGCTGACGATGGGCGCGTGGCGGCGAGGGCTGGCGGCGTGGGGGCTGCTCCTCGCGGCGCTGGCGGTGGGGAGCTGGTTCCAGGCGCCGCCGCTGGCTCCGGCGGCCATCCTGCTGTTGGGGGCGATCGGCGTGGCGGTCTCGGCGCGCCCGCCGTTGGTGCTCGCGCTGATCGTCGGCGGCGCGCTCGGGGCGCTCGGTGGAGGGGACGGCTGGGTCTCTGCGCTGGGCGTCGCGGCCGGTTCACTGGTGGTGCTCGCGCCGCTGGGCGTGGTGGCGATCGCGCTCGGCGTGATGTTGAAGCGCCGGCCGCGCGCGCTGAAGGTGGTCCGCTGGCTGCCCGCGGTGTGCGTGCTCGTGGGCGTCGCGCGGCTTTCGTGGTGACCCGTTGCGGGCGTTGGGTAGATTCCCCGGCCTATGGCCAAGGAGTCGTACAACGATTTGATCTTCCAGCTCGGCGATCTCGCGCGTGAACACCTCGCCGACGCCAAGCGCCCGCCCCGCGCCATGGAGGCGGTCTTCGCCGCCGAGGACGAAGTGATCGCGCGCCGCACCGAGATGGAGGCGCTGGAAGAAGAGATGAACCAGGAAGACGCGTCCTGGCAGGACTTCCTCGAGGCGCAGGAGGTCGAGAAGCTCGAGCTCAAGGCGGTCTGCGCGAAGTGGCGCGGCGCGGTGATCGGCGTCGAGGGCCGCTCGCGCGACATGAAGAAGAAGCTGTCGTCGTTGAAGGCCGCGTTCCGCTACCAGAAGGACTCGCTCAAGCGCGCCGAGGCGACGCACAAGGAACTCGAGCTCCGCGAAGGCCACGACATCAAGAAGATCCACCTCTCGCGCGAGAACCTGAAGAAGACGCGGCTCCACATCATGCGTGAGCAGCGCAACCTCGAAGAGCTGGAGTGGGAGCTCAACCAGGTGCTCACGCCGCGGCCGGGTCAGCAGGGCGCGCAGGGCATCCTCGCGCACAAGCGCATCCTCGAGATGGAAGACGAGCTCGAAGAGCGCACCCACGATCACGAAGAGAAGATGAAGGAGCTCGACGCCCTCATCGCCGAGAAGGAAGCGGAGATGAAGGCGGCCGAAGAGGAGCTCGACGGCTGCCTGTTCGATCTCGGCGAAGAGACCTACAGCGATCGCGTCGCGCACCCGCAGCTCAACCCGCTCTACCCGCGGCTCGACAAGGCGCAGTGACGCTGCTCAGGCGCGCGCGTGCAGCTCGGCGGCGCGCCTGATCTGAAACGCCATCGACAGGCGCGGCTCGCTGGGCACCATCAAGAGCAGCCGCACCAGATCGGTCGAGGTCACCAGCCCGACCAGCTCGTCTTGCGGTCCGATGATCGGCAGGGCGTCGATCTTCTGATCGATCATCGTCTTCGCCAGCTCCGCGACCGGCACGCCCGGGCCCGCGGAGATCGGCGCCAGCGACATCGCCTGACCGACCGTCACCGGCGGGTAGATGAAGGTGCCGTTCAGATCGCGGCCGATGGCGAGGTACACGTCCCGTTCCGAGAGGATGCCCGCCAGCTTCTTGCCGCTCACCACCGGCAGGTGCCGCAGCGCGCGTTCCTTCATCACCTTGTGCGCCAGCTCGAGCGAGAGATCAGGCGGAACGGTGACGACCTCGACCTGCATCAATTGGCGTGCGTCCATGACGGGCCTCCGCCGAGGGGCAGAAGCATTCGCAAGGCCAGCGCCGAGGCTCACCTTTCCGCAGGTCTGCGCCGACGGGCGACGAACAATCTGCGTTCAGAAGGTCTGGTTCGCGAAGTGGAACAGGAGCCACGTGGGCTGGGCGCTGGTGGGGTCGACGATGATCGCCCCGTCGTTCTGCTGCCCGTTGCGGTGGATCTTGTGCGCGCTGGCTGCGTACGTGCCGCCGCTGCTGGTCGAGTAGACCGAGAGCGGCGCTCCGACGGTGACGGCGTCGTAGACGCGCGCGGCGGCGTGCTCGAGGTCGAGCGCCTCCCAGCCGCCGTCGGAGTGCAGGCCCAACGACGGGTAGTCGAGCGTGAGGCCCGGGTGCCAGCCTTCCGCGTAGGCCGGCGCGGGGAGCGGCGCAGAGAACGTCCGGAAGCGCACGTTCGGATCGCCGTAGTCAGACTTCACGTTGACCACCAGGCGCTGCACGCCGCCGTCGATGCTCACCTGAATGACGACGTGATCCGAGTTGGGGAGCGGGCAGGTCCACGCGGGCGGCACCACCGCGACGACGGTGCCGTCAGCGCGGCCGAACGCGTTGGTGAAGAGAGAGCCGAAGGTCGCGGCGCACGCGTCGGCCTTGTGACCGGCGTCGACCACGCCCGCATCGCTCTCCATGCCGGCGTCTGCGAGCTGCGTCCCCGCGTCTTCCGTCACGACCGACGTCGGACCACCACAACCCAACAGGCACAACACGAGCGCGACGAGGGGAAGCCTCATGCGCGCGCGTGTAGCAGTCAGCTCGCGAGGTAGTCGAGCGCCTCGGCCTCCGACTGACAGACCTTGATGTCGGCGCCGGTGAACTTCACGTACGCCTTGAGGAGCATCAGCTTGAGGCCGTCCATGCCGTAGATGGCCTGCTTCTCGGTGCGGGGCGTGGTCTCCTTGCCGAGCTCCTTCGCGCGGGCCATGAAATCGGGGCCGACCGCCGCGTTCTGGAAGTTCGACGCCAGCAGCGACTTGCCCGGCGTCTTGAGGATCAGCTTCGTCACTTCCTCGAGATGCTGGATGCACTTGTCCGAGCTGAGGTTCGAGTTGTCGCTGACGATGATCTTCTTGCCCTTGTGTTCGCGGATGGTGACGGTCATGCGCGCGAGCAGAGCAACGACTCGGCCAGTCGTCGTCGGGCCTGTAATCGGGGGCTTCGCGCGGCGTGGAGAGGGTGTCTTTGCCGAAGCGTGTCTCGACTCACCCAGCCATTCGGCGCAGGCCGAGCGCGAGGTGATCGACCAGCGCGCGCACGCGCGGGGGCACCAGGGCGCGGCTCGGCTGCACGGCGAACACCAAGCGCGATCTCAACTTCCAGCCCGGCAGCGCGACCCTGAGTCGACCGGCCCGCAGATCGTCGCGCACGTACCAGCGGGGGAGCTGGGCCACGCCGAGCCCATCGAGCGCCGCGCGCCGTATCGCCACCAGGCTCGAGGAGACGAACGGGCCGCGCACTGGCACTTCCCGGGCGTGGCCGGCGCGCTCGAACACCCATCGACCGCGCTCCGCGGCGTTGGTGGACTCGAGGCAGGGCAGCGAGGTTAAGGCGTCGGGGCCGCGGAGCCGCGGCTGCTTCGCCAACAACGACGGCGCGGCGACGGTGCTCCAGTCCAACTCGACCAGCTTGCGCGCGACGAGGCTCGAAGGGGGCAGGCGCGCGGCCACGCGGATGGCGACGTCGACTGACTCGCCGACCAGATCGACGAAGCGATCGGTCACGTCGAGCTCGACCTGCAGCTCCGGGTGCGCAGAGAGGAAGGAAGAGACGAGGGGCGCGATCACCTCCTGGCCGAAGAGCGTCGGCGCGGTGAGGCGGATCAGTCCTCGCAGGGGTTGCTCGGGGCCGTCGACGTGCTCGGCCGCGGTGAGCGCCTCGAAGACCGCTTCGGCGCGGGCGCGAAGGGCGGCGCCTTCCGGTGTGACGGTCAGGCTTCGCGTGGTGCGATGCACGAGGCGCGCGCCCAGCCGGGCTTCGAGGTGCGCGAGGCGCTTGCTGACCGCGGAAGGGGTGAGGCGCAGCACGCGACTGGCCGCGGCGATCGAGCCGGCGTCGACGACCTGCGCGAAGACCTGCAGTTCCCACAGCGAATCGCGCTCGAGCATTCAGTCTCCTCAGGAACGAGTGTCGGTCAGATTGATGCAGTGCGAGACCGAGGTGTCCACCCTATTTGTGGCGCATGACCAACCCGAACCCGAAGTGGACTGATGCCGAGCGCGCACACGCCGTGTTGCGCCTCACCCTGGGCCTCAACATCGCGATTCACGGCCTCGTACGCGTAGGGCACCCGCTGGAGTTCGCCGACGCGCTCGTCGCCGGGTTCTCCCAGACGCCGCTGCCTGCGCTGTCGGTGAAGGCCTTCGCCGTGGGGCTGCCGTTCCTCGAGACGGCGATCGGGCTGGCGGTCCTGCTGGGGTGGCGGTTCCGTGCGGCGCTGATGCTCGGCGGGGTGGTGCTCGCGTCGCTGACCGCCGGGGCGTGCCTGAAGCAGGACTGGGAGATCGCCGGCCTGCAGTTGATCTACGCGCTGGTCTATTTCGCGCTGACGCTGCGCGCGGGCGATCTCCGGCTGGCGCTCGACACGCGGGAGGCGCGGTGATCACGCTCGATCGCAGGGAGTTCGTGCAGGCGGCGGTGGGCGCCACGCTGGCCCCGACGGTGGCGGGTGGCGCGGCGCGGGCGAAGGGGCCGTGGGGCGACGGCGTGCGGCTGGTGATCTCGGTCTCGATGCAGTTCGAGGCCGGCGCGCAGCCCGAGCGCGGGGCGTCGGGGCCGTTCCCTCCGCTCGACCCGTCGATCGCCGATCTGCCCATGACGACCTGGTACGACTACGGCGCGCGCGAGGGCATTCCGCGGCTGCTCGACCTGTGGGATCGCCACGACGTTCGGGTGACCTCGCACATGGTGGGGCAGGCGGTGGAACGCCACCCGGAGCTGGCGCGCGAGGTCGCCCAGCGTGGCCACGAGGTCGCAGCGCACGGCCAGACGTGGACTCCGCAGTACGAGCTGACCGAGGCGCAGGAACGGGAGTCGATCGCCGCCAGCGTCGCCACGCTCGAGCGAGTCACGGGGCAACGACCGGTGGGCTTCAACGCCTTCTGGCTGCGAGGCACTCAGCGGACGCTCGGGCTGCTGGTCGAGCACGGGTTCCGGTACCACATCGACGATCTGAGCCGCGACGAGCCGTGGGTGCTGACGGTCGGCGGGAAGCCCTTCGCGGTGGTGCCGTACACGCTGCGCAACAACGATATCGTGCGGTTCGACTCGCCGGCGATGACGGCGCGCGCGTTCGGAGACGAGCTCAAGGACGAGTTCACCCAGCTCTATGCGGAGGCGGCGACACGTCGGCGGATGATGTCGATCAGCGTGCACGATCGCATCGGTGGCACGCCGGCGCGGGTGCGGGTGCTCGACGAGTTCCTCACGTGGGCGAAGCGGCAGCCGGGCGTGGTGTTCTGGAGGAAGGACACGATCGCCCGCTTCGTGCTGCCGTGATCGTCACTGGCGCGGCTTCGGGAACTCGTACGGCGTCGCCTTCGCCGAAGCGCGGGTGTCGAAGGTGGCGCAGAACTTCCGAAGCCGCGCGTACGGCTCCGTGCTCACCGTGGTTCGAAAGTCGAGGTGGGTGACGAAGCAGAACAGCGCCACCTCGAAGAGGCTGAGCGTTCGTTCGGGCGGCAGCGCGGCCAGCGCTTCGTCGACGTTCGCTTCGAGCCACCGCAGCGAACCTTCGAGGCCGGCGCGGGCCTTCACGAAGTACACGTCGTCGGCAGAGAGCTTCCCGACGGTGGTGCCGAACACCAACTGCACCTGCGCGCTCATCCCGTGCCACACCAGCTCCTGGGCGTTGCGGGAGACTCGGCCGCGCAGGTGTTCCGGCCAGATCACCGCGCGTGACGAGTGCTCGGCGAGCGTGCGGCAGATGTTCTCGGTGCCGAACACGAGGCCGTCGTCGGTGCGCAGCGTCGGGAGCTTGAGCGCGGGGTTCTCACCGAAGACCGCTGGGTCGGTGCTGGTGATGTCGAAGATCTGCTCGAACTCGTACGGCACCTCGAGCTCGTGCGCGAAGATCCGCGCGATGCGGGTGAAGTGGGAGCTGCTGCGGCCGAAGAGCTTCATGGCCGCAGTCTGCGCGAGAAGAAGGCGAGGATCTCGTCCCGGGCCGACACAGTTGGCTCTCCGGCGCGGTCGATTAAATGCGCGGTGACGACGCTGTGGGCGCACCCGACGACGTGCTTGAAGAACGGCGGTGGCGAGGGGTTCGCCGCGTCGGTCGGGAGCACCTTCGGCTCGAAACGCGGGCCCAGCGCCTCGGCGTAGGCGGCGAACCGCTGCGCAGTACAGAAGCGATCGCCCTCGAAGCGGTACGCCAGCACGGTGAGGTCCTCGCGTTCGAGGCGGGCACGCACCTGGGCGGCCTCGTCGGGGGCGATCTGAATCGCCGCGAGATCCTTCAGCGGCAGCGACGGCTGGCACAACACCGGCGCCAGCACCGACTGCTCGAGCATCATCGACAGCGCGAAGTTGCCGGTGAAGCACATGCCGATCGCGCCGACGCCCGGACCTCCACTCTCCTGGTGGGCGAGCCGCGCGAGGGCCCGCAGCCACTGCGTCACCGGGCTGGAGGCGTTCGCGGCGAACGCGCGGAACTCGGCGCTGACGCAGGCGCGCTCGAGCACCTTGGCGCCCTCGGTCACCTCGGGGAAGGCACCGTCGCGACCGAACAACGACGGCAGGTAGACGGTGAACCCGGCCTCACGCACCCAGCGCGCGAACCGGGCGACGTGAGGGCTGATTCCCGGCATCTCGGCCATCACGACCACCGCCGGGCCGGTGCCGCTGACCAGCACGGTCTTCGTGGCGTCGAGCAGGGTCACGGCGCGTCGCGTGAAGTCGTCGAGTGGGTCGTCTTGCGTCATGCCTCGATGTTCGAGACTTCGTTGGGCTGCGCCAAGTGGCAGGAATGACAACTATCGGTCTACTCTTGCCACGCGATGATTCAGCACGTCGTCTTCGATGGAGTGTCTGACGGTGCGCTGGGCGTCGCGCTCGACGTCGTCAGCGCCGCGGCGCGGCTCGCGCGCAGCGGAGTGGTCGCCGAGCGCGTGTTGCGCCAGCGGGTGGTGTCGATCGACGGGCGTCCGGTGCGCACCGCTGCGGGGCGGCGAGTGAAGGTCGACGGCGTGCTGTCGAGGCGTGCGGGGCGAGGGGATGTTCTGGTGCTCCCCGGGCTGTGGGCTGCCTCAGAGCGGGAGACTGCCGCGCTGCTGGCTCGTCGTGACATTCAACTCGGCGCCGATCGACTCGCGAGTGCCAGCCACCGGGGCGCGACGCTCGCGGCGTCATGTTCGGCGACCTTCGTCCTCGGCGCGGCGGGCGTGCTCGACGGGAGGGACGCGACCACCACCTGGTGGCTCACCCAGTCCTTCGTCGACCGCTTCCCGGGCGTGACGTTGCGGTCCGATCGCATGGTGATCGACGCTGGTCCGGTCCTCACGGCCGGCGCAGCGTTCGCTCACGCAGACCTGATGCTGACGATCCTCGCGCGCGTGGCGAGCCCGACCCTGGCGCACCTCGTGGCGAAGTACCTGCTGCTCGACGAGCGGGTCTCGCAGTCTCGCTACCTGGTGATGGAGCACTTGCGCGCAGCCGATCCGGTGGTGCTCACCCTGGAGCGCTTCGTGGCGAACAACCTGCGGCGACAGGTGAGCGTGGGCGACATGGCGCGGGCCACGGCCACGTCACCTCGAACGCTGGCGCGCAAGCTGGCGTCGGCGCTGAACACCACGCCGCTTCACTTCGCGCAGCGGGTGCGGGTGACGCACGCGGCGCATCTGCTCGAGACTACGAAGGCCTCGGTCGAGGAGATCGCCGCGCGGGTGGGCTATGCGGATGCCGCCGCGTTCCGCCGGGTCTTCCGTCGCGAGACCGGTGAGTCGCCGCGCAGCCGGCTCAGTCTTCGTGCTCTTCGAGGTTCTCGCGGAGCTTCTTCACTGCTTCGCCGTGGAGCTGGCACACCCGCGCTTCGCTGACCTGCAGCGCGCCGGCGATCTCCTTGTAGGTGAAGCCTTCGACGTAGTGCAGCGAGAGCACGGTCTGCAGCCGCACCGAGAGCGTCTCGATCGCCCCGGTCATGCGGCGCACGCGCTCGACGTGATCGAGTTGTTCGTCTTGCAACGAATCGAGGCTCGGCACCGACATCTCGGGGACCAGCGGCGCGGCGGGCGCGGACACGGCCTCGAGGGCGTCAATGTCCTCCACGTCCATGCCGAGGTGGGCGGCGAGCTCGTCGATGGTCGGTTCCCGCCCGAGCTTGTTGCCCAGCACCGTGCGGCCCTTGCGGACCTTGTCGGCGTCGGCGCGCATGCGGCGGGGGAGGTGATCCATCTCGCGCAGCTCGTCGATCATCGCGCCGCGGATGCGGTGCTCGGCGAAGCTCTCGAACTTCACGGCGCGGGCGGGATCGTAGCGGTGGTACGCGTCGAGCAGTCCGAGCGCGCCGACGCTCCACAGATCGCCGGGCTGCACGGTGTTGGCGGTGCGCGCGGAGATCCGGCGGGCGACGCGATCGATGAGGTGGGCCCAGGTGCGGACGACCTGATCGTCGTTCATCTGCGGGGCGGGGGCGGTGGCGGCGTAGCTGAGAGCGGCGCGGTGCATAGGGGACTCCAGTCAGGCGGCTCGTGACTCGCGGAGCAGTCGGCTCCAGAGGAACTTCATGCCGCCATCGAGCTGCGGCGGAGGGGGATCGTTGAGCAGCGCGTCGATCACCCCGTTGAGCGCGCGGGTCGCCGGCGAGGTGGGGAACAGCTCGACCAGCGCGCGCTGCGCCATCACCGATCGGTGCACGTTCTCGTCGCGCGGCACCCAGCCCAGCCAGCGCACGCGCGCGTCGAGGAAGCGGCCCGCGACGGCGGAGAGCTTCTGGAAGATGTCGCGCGCCATCGCCTCGTTGGCGGCCTGGTTCACCACGATGTCGAAGCAGCGCACGCCCGCGTCCTGGCAGAGCACCTTGATCGTCGCGTAGGCGTCGGTGAGCGAGGTCGGCTCGGGGCTGACCACCAACATCGCCTCCTGCGCCGCGCCGATGAAGAAGAGGACGTTGTCGCCGATGCCGGCGCCCGAATCGAGGAACACCACGTCGAACTCGTCTTCCAGCTCCTCGAGGGCGCCGACCAGCCGCAGCCGCTGCCCGTCGTCGAGCCGGGTGAGCTGCTGCAGGCCGTTGCCGGCGGGGAGCACCTTCACGCCCGCGGGTCCGGTGGCCAGCACCTCGCGCATGGTGACGTCGCCCGACAGCAGGTGGCCGAGGTGGTGCCGGGGCCGCAGCCCGTAGACGATCTCCACGTTGGCCAGCCCGAGGTCGCCGTCGATGATCAGCACCCGCTGGCCCTGCCTGGCCGCGAGCACCGCGAGGTTGGCCGCGATGTTGGTCTTGCCGACGCCGCCCTTGCCGCTGGTGACGCCGATGACGCGCAACGGTCGCTTCGAGCGCCGCTGCTCCTTCATCGCCTCACGCAGTCCGTCCGCCTGGTTGTCGTCCATGATCAGCGGGCTCCCGAGACGGCCGTGCGGGGCGTGGTGCCGAGCACCAGCTCGACCAGCTCAGGGCCCGACAGCGAGTGGATGTCTTCCGGCACGCGCTGCCCGTCGGAAACCGCGACGATGGGCCGGCCGATGCGCACCGACGCCGAGAGGATGCTGCCCGGCCCGACCGCCTCGTCGACCTTGGTCAGCAACAGCCGCTCGGGGGCGAGGGTGCGGTACCGCTCGGCGGCCGCGGCCAGCTCGCGCGCGCCGGTGCAGGCGCTCATGGTGAGGTACAGCGAGATGCCGTCGACGGTGCGCAACATCTCGGCCTGCCGCGCCACCGCCTCGCTCATCGAGCGGCCCGCGGAGTCGACCAGCACCAGGTCGGCGTTGCTGCACTTCTCCATCGCGCGGGTCAGCTCGACGCGGTCGCGCGCCACGAAGGTGGGCACGCCCATGATCTCGCCGTAGCGGGTGAGCTGCTCGCTGGCGCCGATGCGGTAGGTGTCGACGGTGATCAGCGCGACCTTCTGCCTGGTCTCCATCAGCGCGCGCGCGGCGATCTTCGCCACCGAGGTGGTCTTGCCCACGCCGGTGGGTCCGACGAGCGCGATCACCCGGCGGCGGCCCGGCTCGGCGAGCCACGGCGAGCGGCCGGCGACGACCCGCTCCGACAGCGCGGCGCGGAGCCCGGCCTGCAGCGTGGTGGGGTTCATGTTCGGCGCCTGCTGCAGCGCCTGGCGCACGCACTCTTCGGCGATCGAGTCTTCGACGCCGCGGTGAATGAGCATCGAGAGCAGCTCGGCGGCAGGCGGCGGGAGCTGGAGCTCCCGTTCCATGCGCACCTGCGAGTTCATGCGCCGCATCTCGCGCCGCATCTCCTCCACCGTCGCGCGCAGGCTCGTCAGCTCGTCCCGGGTCTCGTCGTGGCGCGGGGCCGGCGGGGCGACGGGCAGCGGCGCCGGCGCGGGGAGCTGCGCGCGCTCGGTGAGGCTGGCGATCGCGCTGTGCATGTCGCTGGTGCGCGCCTGGATGCGTGGCGTCACCTTCGGCGCGGGCACGTAGGCCGACACCGCGGGCGACTTCGGCAGCGCCGGCGCCTCGGGGAGCGCGGCGGTGACCTCGATCTCCTTCGGGCGGAAGAGCCCGTTCTCGACCTCGCGGGTGGCGATGATCACCGCGTCGGCGCCCAGGGCGGCCTTCACCATCTGCAGCGCGCTGCGGGTGTCGGGGGCTCGGAAGGTTCGGAAGGTGCTCATGGGTGGTGGCCTTTAGGTGACGGAGATGTTGCCGGCGGGTTCGATGGTGGTGCCGGGCGCCAGCTCGCGCGCGGACACGACGAAGAGATCGGGGACGAAGCGGCTGGCGAACTCGAAGAAGGCGCGGCGGAGATCGGCCGGGGCGAGCACCACCGCCGAGCGGCCCTGCGCGGCCAGCGTGGAGGCGCGGCTCTCGAGCGAGTTGATGAGGGCGCGCGCGGTGTTGAGGTCGGGCGCCAGGGTCGGCTCGCCGTCGTTGTGGCCCAGCGACTGGCGCAGCAGGTCTTCGGTCGCGCGATCGATGGTGAGCGCGTACAGCACGCCGCCCTCGGTGATGCGCGAGGTGATCTGCCGGGCGAGGCGGCGGCGCACCTGTTCGATGAGGAAGTGGGCGTCTTTGCTGCGGGGCGCGGCGTCGGCGACCGCCTCGAGAATGCTGCGCAGGTCGCGCACCGAGATGCCTTCGCGCAGCAGGCCGCGCACCACGCGCACCAGCTCGCCGAGGGTGATGGCGCCGGGCACCGAGTCTTCGACCAGCTTGGGCGCTTCCTTCGCGCAGGCGCCGAGCAGCTCCTGCACTTCCTGGCGGCCGACCAGCTCGTGCGCGTTGCGGCGGATGAGCTCGGACAGGTGGGTGGTGAGCACCGAGCTGGCGTCGACCAGGGTGTAGCCCTTCGCTTCGGCAGCAGGCCGCTGCTCCGGGGTGACCCACACCGAGGGGAGCCCGAACGCGGGATCCTTGCCGGGGATGCCGTCGATCTTCGGCGTACCGCCCGAGGGCTCGAGGCACATCAGGCGGCCGAAGTGCGCCACGCCCTTGCCGATCTCGAGGCCGCGCAGCTTGACGCGGTACTCGTTGGGCTCGAGGCGCAGGTTGTCGCGCAGGTGCACCGACGGGAGCACGATGCCGAGGTCGCCGGCGAGCTGCTTGCGCAGCGCCGTGACGCGCCCGGGGATCTCGCCGCCCTTGTCGAGGTCGATGGCGGGGAGCAGGCCGTAGCCGACCTCCAGCTCCAGGGTGTCGAGCGAGAGCAGGTCGGTGATCTTCTGCTCGCCCTTCGCCTTCTCTTCGGTGGCCTTCTTCGGCGCGCGCGCGGCTTCGGCGGTGGCCTTCTCGATGCGGCGCGACATCACGTAGGCGCCGATGGCGAGCGGGGCGAAGGCCATCGCCGGCAACCCGGGGATCAGCGCCAGCAGGCCCAGCACGTAGCTCGAGTACTTGAGGGCGCGCGGGCTGCCGAAGATCTGGTTCGACACCTGGCTGCCGAGGTCGGCGCCTTCGACGCGGGTGACGAGCACGCCGGCCGCGGTGGACACGAGGAGCGCCGGCATCTGCGAGACGAGCCCGTCGCCGACGGTGAGCACGGTGTACGCCTCGACGGCGCGGCCCAGCGGCATGTGATCGCGCAGCATGCCCGCCAGCAGGCCGCCGACGATGTTGATGCCGGTGATGGCGAGGCCGGCGATGGCGTCGCCGCGCACGAACTTCGAGGCGCCGTCCATCGCGCCGTAGAACTCGGTCTCACGCGCGAGGTTGGTGCGGCGCTCGCGCGCCTGCTTGTCGTCGATCACCCCGGCGGCGAGATCGGCGTCGATCGACATCTGCTTGCCGGGCAGCGCGTCCAACGTGAAGCGGGCGGCGACTTCCGACACCCGGCCGGAGCCCTTGGTGATGACCGTGAAGTTCACCACCAGCAGGATGAGGAAGATCACCGAGCCGACGATCAGGCTGCCGCCGACGGCGAAGCGCCCGAAGGCCTCGATCACGTGGCCCGCCGCGCCCGTGCCCTTGCCGCCCTCGAGGAGGATGAGGCGCGTGGTGGCGACGTTGAGCGAGAGCCGGAAGAGGGTGGTGATCAGCAGCAGCGACGGGAAGACCGAGAACTCCATCGGCCGGTTGAGGCCCAGCGAGACCAGCAGCATCAGCACCGAGACCGCGACGTTCAGCGCGAGCAGCCCGTCGAGCATGATCGCCGGCAACGGCACGATGAGGATCGCGAGGACGCCCAGCACGGCCAGCGCGAGGACGGCCTCGGCGGGCACCTTCGGCTGAGTGGCGGTGGCAGTGGTCACGGGCCCCCCTTGAGCAAGGGGCGCACCATGGGTGTTTGCTGAGGTGTTCCGTGCGCTTAGGTCACTTTCGAGCCACGGGCGCGTGGGGTCGCAGGTGACCTCTGGTCAGGTTCCTGACTGGTGTTTTGACCCTGCCATGCGCGTGACGCGAGCGGCCTTCGAGAGCGTTTCGGCACGATCTGCCGGGCCCTTCAGGGACAAGTGCACCGGGTGATCGCCGTACCCGCGGCGGCCGGCGTCGGGATCGTGACGCCCCCGCAGGAAATCCACCGTGGAGGTCGATTTCTTGCGAACGATCGCCCCATGCGGCCCCTCACGCCCGACGACCCGTTCATCGCAGCGCTCTCTGACGCGGTGTCGCACCTCACGTCGCCCACGCCCTCGGCGCTCGAGCTGACGGCGCTGTGCAACACCGCGCTCAAGCTGTGCGTGTCGCGCTACGAGAACGAGCCGATCTTCACCACGCTGCTGTTGTGCGACGCCTCGATGAAGTGGGCCGACGACGGATTGCTTCCGTTCCCTGCGCGGCTCGACTGGCGGGCCCTGGCGCGCGGCTTTCCCGACGGGGTGGCGACGCGACTCGAGCGCGGGCAGTTGCGCGCCTTCGCGGGCGTGACGTCGACGGCGACCGAGTGGAACGGGGTGATGCGCGCGATGGTGCTCCCCGGGGTGGTGGGGTTGATGCTCGGGGGCGAGCTGCTCGCCGAGCTGCGGCCGGGGCAGTCGATGGAGTTGCTGGCGCAGCCGCGACCTTCCCTCGAGAGCCTGCTGCTGGTCGCCGGGTTGCCGAGCGAGTCTCCGCTGCGGGCCACGCACCTGCGCCGGCTGTTGCGGACCGCGCGGCTGCACCGGCATGGCGCGTCGCTGGTGATCACCTCGGCGAGCGGGGGCGCACCGGTCGACGCGCCGCCGCTCTCGGGCACCGCGGTGGCATGGGGCCAGTTTCGCGACGCGCTGACCGCGAACCCCGCCGAGGCCGATCGGCTCGCGGACGTGCTGGGCCGGTTGAGCGCGGTCGACGGCGCGATGCTGATCCATCACTCCGGAGAGCTGCTGGGCTTCGGCCTGCGGTTGAGCGCGGCGCCGAACCCGGCGGTGACGGTGCTGTACAGCGAGCGGATCGGTGAGCCCCCCGAGGCGAAAGAAGAAGGGCCCTCGACGGGCTCGCGGCGGCGCAGCGCGGTCGACTTCGTGACGGCGCACCCCGACTGCTTCGCGATGGTGTTGTCGTCAGATGGTCCGCTGAGCCTGTCGTGGCGGCAGGACGCGACGACGGTGGTGGTTCAGCGTGGCGTGGAGTGCCTGCTGTGACGCAGAACCTGCGGGGTCCGCCGGGACCGTCGCTCGGGGCGTTCGGGCACACATGATGCGTGCGATCGAGGCATGAAGATCCTCAAGCGCCTCGGAGCCCTGATCGCGTTGATCGTCGCCTTCCTCGTCCTCTTCACGGTGGGGGCGCAGCTCTTCGTGCCCGCGGAGCTCCAGGCGAAGGCCGCGGCGACCGATCAAACCGGGGCGGCGGCGGGCCTGCTGGTGGTCGCGGTGATCGACGTCGCCTTCATCGCAGGCGTGGTGCTCACCAGCCGCCTGCGGGGCGCGCGGCTGTGGCTGCTCACCTCGGCGGTGTTCTGGGGCGCCAAGACCTTCACCAGCCAGCTCGAGGCCTGGTACTTCATGCCCAACGTCGACGCGGCGATGGTGCCGTCGCTGATGTTGATGACGGTGCCGGTGGCGTTGCTGGTGCCGTTGTTGGCGGTGTGGCTGCTCGGGCAGTGGTCGTCACCCACCGAGCTGCCGGCGTGGCGGGTGCCGGCGATGAGCGCCGTCGAGCAGGTGACGAAGTGGTCGCTGCTCAGCGCGGTGGTCTACCCGGTGCTCTTCTTCCTCGCCGGCTACTTCGTCGCGTTCTCGAGTGAAGAGGTGCGCGCGTTCTACGGCGGCGTCTTCAAGGACACCTTCTTCGAGCACATGGCGACCATCCTTCGCGCCGACCCGAAGCTGTGGCTCTTCGAGACCGCTCGCGGCGCGCTGTGGGTGCTCTTCGCGGTGAGCCTGTTGTGGACCACGCGCGGCAAACCGTGGGTCGGGGTGGGGTGGACGGTGCTGCTCTTCGCGCTCGTGCAGAACGACGTGCACTTCATTCCCAATCCGCTGATGCCGCCGACGGTGCAGCGCTTCCACTTCCTCGAGACCGCCAGCTCGAACGCGCTCTTCGCGATCGTCATCGGGGCGTTGATGCACCGCGCTCACTTCGGCGCGTGGCACTTCACTTCGCCGACATCGCATTCGCCTTCCCGGTGAGGCGGTAGACGAAGGCGAGGATCGCGGCGACGGCCTTGTACGTGTCCGCGGGCACGGCGCCGCCGACCTTCACCTTCCTGAAGAGCAGTCGCGCCAGCGGGATGTCCTGCACGATGGGGATGCCGTTGCTGCGCGCGGTGTCACGCATCGCCTCGGCCAGCACGCCCTTGCCCTTGGCCAACACGCGGGGCGCGCCGCTCTCGTCCTTGCGGTAGCGGATGGCGATGGCGATGTGCGTCGGGTTGACCACCAGCACGTCGGCCTGCTTCGTCTCGGCGACGGCGTTGCGCTTGACCATCTCGCGGTGCTTGCGCTTGCGAGCCCCGCGCATCATCGGGTCGCCTTCGTCCTCGCGCATCTCCCGCTTGACCTCTTCCTTCGTCATGCGGTGCTTCTTCGTGTAGCGCCAGCGCGTCAGCACCACGTTGGCCACCGAGAAGGCGATCAGCAGGCCGATCGCGCGGAGCGAGATCTTCCACACCGAGCCGAACAGCCCGCCCAGCGCGTCACCGGGCGCCGCCAGGGCCAGCTTGTTCACCGTCAGCAGCTCGCCGCGCAGCACGCCCCAGCACGCCCACGCCACCGCGGCGACCTTGAGCACGCCGATGCCGAGATCGACCAGGAAGTCCTTCGAGGCGAGGTTCTTGAGCCGCCCCATCGAGAACACGCGCGAGAGATCGGGCGTGACGCGGTCGTCCCAGACGTGCGCGCGGGTCTGCACGAAGGTGAGGATCATCGCGCCCATCGCCATGGCGATCAGCACCGTCGCGACGGGCAGGGCGATCGGCATCAGCATGGTGGGCAGCGAGCCGAAGGGCGCGGTGGCGGCCAGCGTCATCGTCTCGGTCACCAGCCGGGTGAGGCGGGCCTCGAAGGCGGTGGCCGACGCGACAATGGCGATCACCCCCAGCACGAAGGCGCCGGTGGTCACCACCTCGTGCGAGAGCGCGATGTCGCCCTGCTGCCACGCCTGCTCGAGCCGCCGTTCACTCGGCGCTTCCGTCTTTTGTTCGTCGTCGCTCTCGTCGGACATGGCTCAGCTCCGCGAGAAGACGGTGAGGGCGGCCTGGGCGCAGATGCGCGCGCCTTCGGGGGCCACCAGGTAGAGCGCGCCGCCGCCACAGAGGATCGACACGCCGAAGCCGAGGTTGCTCAGCGACAGTTGCGGCGACGCCTTGCCCAGCAGGCCGAGCACCGCGTAGCCGAACAGCGAGGCGGCGAAGAGCGGGTAGGCGACGCGGATCGCCAGCGTCACCGCGAAGATGATCTGGCGGATGACGGCGCTCGAGAGGCTCATCACGTCGACGGTGCCGCCGGGGGGCACTTCCTTGAGGCTCCGCACGATCCACGCGATCGCCTCGGTGTGGATGCCCAGTCCCAGCGCGACCGCCAGCGCGAGCGCACCGTAGAGCTCACCGATGGTCGTCGAGTCGGCGCCGGAGTTGGGGTTGATCATCTGCCCGAAGCCGATGCCCATCGCGCTGCCGGCCGTCTGCCCACCGAACTGCGCGGCGTCGAGCACCAGGCGCGACGAGAGCCCCGCGGCGACGCCCACCACCAGCTCCGAGAGCACCAGCGCGGCCAGCGACATGAAGTCGGAGGGGATCGGCAACTGCGGCGTGCCCGAGGCCGTGAAGGCGATCACCCCGATCGCCACCGCCAGCGCCACCTTGATGCGCACGGGGATCGAGCGCGACGACAGCACCGGGGCCGTCGCCAGCAGCCCGGAGATCCGGGTCAGCACCAGGAAGAAGCCGAGGATGAGCGGCAGCGGGAGCATGAGCGCCTCAGCCGGCCATGCGTTCCATCGACATCTGGAGGAACTTCGCGAGGCGCTCCACCATCCACGGGCCGAGGAACACCGCGAGGATGACCACCGTGGCGATGCGTGGCGCCGCGCCGACCGACGGTTCCTGGATCTGCGTGGCCGACTGCAGCACGCCCATGATCAGGCCGACGATCAGCAGGCCCGCCATCAGCGGCCCCCCGACCACGCTGAGCAGCACCATGCCTTCGCGGAACAACTGGCTGATCGCTTCCGAGTTCATCCGAAGCTCCGAACGAGAGACTGCACGAGGAGATGCCACCCGTCGGCGAGCAGGAAGATGCCCACCTTCAACGGCAACGAGACCAGCGTGGGCGGCACCATCATCATGCCCAGCGCCATCAGCACCGCGCTGACCAGCAGGTCGATGAGCAGCAGCGGAATGAAGAGGAACAGGCCCATCCTGAAGGCGGTCGTCAACTCCGAGACCATGAAGGCCGGCACCGCGATGTGCAGCGGCACGTCGTCGGCGCGGGTGGGCCGCTCGGCGCCCGAGAGCTCGTAGAAGAGCCGCAGATCGTCGGGCCGGGTCTGCTTGAGCAGGAACTGGAGGATCGGCGCCGAGCCGCGATCGAAGGCCTCCTGGCCGGTGATCTGATCTTCCATGTAGGGCGAGAGCGCTTCGGTGTTCACCTTCTTGAAGGTGGGCGCCATCACGAACGCGGTCAGCGCCAGCGAGAGCGCCACCACGACCTGGTTCGGCGGCAGCGTGGGGGTGCCCAGCGCCTGCCGCAGAAACGACATCACGATGATGATGCGGGTGAAGCTGGTGATCGCGATCAGCGCGCCGGCGGCGAAGGACAGCACCGTCATCAGCAGGAACAGCTTCACCGCCGACGAGCCGCCGCCGACGGAGATCTGCATCGGCGCGTCCGACACCGCGAGCACCAGGGGGATCACGGGACCACGCTCCGCACGCCCGCCGCCAGCTTGGCGCGCAGCTCCTGATCTTCGATCGATTCCTGCAGCGCGGCGTCGAAGGCGGGCGCCGGCGAGCGGCCCTTGAGGCGGGCGAAGAAGCCCATCGGCTGGTGCACCGGGCCCGAGAGCGCGGGGGGCAGCACGATCGGCGCGGCTTCACCTTCCGGCACCGGCTTGTTCATCAACACCGTGACGCCGGCCTCGCTGACGCCCAGCACCAGCCGTTCGCCCATCACGTCGGCGATCACCAGCGAGCGCTTCTCCCCCAGCGACGCCGCCTCGACGATGGTGATCGATCGCCCACCGAGCTGCTTGCGGCGCTTGAGGGTGAAGGCCAGCGCCGCGAGGCCCACGATGCCCAGCGCGGGGGCGAGCAGGTTCTGCGCGGAGATCGGCGATTCCACCTTCAGTTCCGCGGGCTTCGTGCCGACATCCTTCCCGAAGGCGGCGGCGACGACGGTGTCGGCGGCCGACGGAGGGGCAGGCGGGACAGTCTTCGCGGAGCCCTCCGCGGCCTCCGGCGTGGCCGCCGTGAGCAGTGTTGCGAGCGCGAGCATCAGCATGACGTGGCTCCTTCAGCGCAGGCGCGCGATGCGTTCGGCCTTCGAGATGATGTCGGTGATGCGAATGCCGAACTTGTCGTTGATCACCACCGCTTCGCCGCGGGCGATGAGGCGATCGTTGACCACGATGTCGAGCGGCTCGCCGGCGATCTTGTCGAGCTCGATCACCGAGCCCGGCGTCAGGGCCAGCAGATCCTGAATCGTCATGCGCGAGCGGCCCAGCTCCACCGTGACGTCGAGCGGCACGTCGAGCAGGAGATCCAGGCGGCGGGTGGAGACTTCAGGTGCGGCTTCGGCTTCGGCGCTCATGGGGTTTCCTCAGGCTCAGGCGGCGGACTTCTTGATGACGGGTTCGGAAGGCGTGGGCTCGAGGTCGGGCGGCTCGTGCTCGAAGGGGCGGCGCAGCTCGGCGACGGGGCCGCGATCGATCTCGATGCACATCGCGCCGCCGACCACCTTCGGTTGGCCGGTGAACTTGGCGCGGCCCTGCACGAAGACCGGCAGCGACACGCCCTCGCTGGTGCCCAGCGTCAGCACCGCGCCCTCTTCGAGATCGAGCAGCTTGCGCAGCGACACCCGCGTCTTGCCCAGCAGCGCGCGGAGCTCGACCTGGGTGGCGCACAGCTCTTCTTCGAGGCGGTGCACGAAGCGCGAGTCGGCCGTGTGGTGCAGCTTGGGCGGCGACATCAGCGCCTTCTTCGCCGGCTCGATGGCGGTGTACGGCATGGCGAGCTGCACCAGGCCCTTGATGGCCCCGTCGATCTCGAAGCTGCACAGCACCGCCGCCTCGTTGACCGGCGCGATCGCGGCCAGGCGCGGGTCTGACTCGAAGCGGGCGATCTCCGGCTTGAAGGGGAGCACCGGGCCCCACGCGGCGGCCATGCCGTCGGTGAAGATCGCCAGCAGCCGGGTGAGCACCTTGCGCTCGACGTTGGTGAGCTCGCGCCGCGCTTCGGGCGGGGGCGGCGCCTCGTCACCGCGGCCGCGCTTGTCGCCCAGCGCCGCGGCGATCATCGCGTCGGCCAGCCCGGGCTCGAGCACCAGCAGCGCCTGGCTGCCGGCCTTGCCGAGGGTCATCACGCCGACGGTGGTGGGCGGGGCGAGCAGCGAGTTGAAGTCTCCGAACTTGAGCAGCGAGGCCGGGCCGCAGGTGACGCGCACCGAGAGGCGGGTTCGGCCGGCGAGGCCCATGGCGAAGGCCGAGGCGATCTGTTCGTTGATCGCGTCGAGCGTGGGCATCTGCCCGCGGATGACGCGATCCTGGCTGGTGAGATCGTAGGGGACCGCCGCCCCGCGCCCCTTCGAGGGCTCAGGCGAGACGCGGCCATCCTGGATGGCCGACATCAGCGCATTGATCTCGTCGGGGTTCAGCAACACGCCAGCCATGGTCCGCAGCCTTTCGGTCGAGCGTTACTGAACGACGAAGTCGGAGATGTAGAGCGCCCGCACGCGCGCCTCGGGCACCAGCTCGCGCAGCTTCTGCTGCAGGGCGTCCTTGGTGCGGCCCAGGCCCTCGCTGCCGCGCAGCTCTTCGAGCGTGCGATCCGACAGGTAGCTGATGAAGGCGTCGCGCACGCGCGGCAGGTTCGCGTTGAGGCGGTCCTTGTCGGCGTCGTTGATCACCTCGACGTCGAACGACATGCGCGCGTAGCGATCGAGCTCGGGGTTGCGGAGGTGGATCACGAAGTCGGGCAGCTTCACCATCGGGCCGGGGCCACCGACGATCGCCGCCGTGCCTTCGCCTTCCTTCTTCTCGCCCTTCTTCTCTTCTTTCTTCTCCGCCTTCTTCTCTTCCTTCTTCGGCGGGGCCTCGCCTTCTTCGGCGGGCGCGGCGGCCTCTTCGGCGGCGCCGGCTTCGGCGGCCGGCTCGGCGGGCGGCTTGTGACCCAACATCGAGTAGCCCATGAAGCCCAGCACGCCCACCAGCAGCAGGCTGTTGAGTCCCACGAGCATCGGCATCAGCTTGCTGCCCTTCGCGTTGGCCGCGGCGGGCTCAGCGGGGGCGTCTTTCTTCGCGTCGCTCATGATGGGCACCCACCTGAGCAACGCCTGTGCCTTGACACGTCACGGCGCTGACGACTCGTAAGCTCTCGGATCCTGTGGGGGAATCTCGAGGACGATCTCGATGCGCCGGTTGAGTTCCCGGTTGTCGGGGGTGTCGTTGGACACCAGTGGGTGACTGGCACCCAGACCCGCCGCGACGAGGCGCAGCGCAGAGATCTCGTGGCCCTGCTCGAGGTACGACACCACCGTCGCCGCGCGCGCCGCCGAGAGATCCCAGTTGTTGCGGTACCGGGTGGAGCTGATCGCCCCGTCGTCGGTGTGTCCTTCCACGCGGATGAGCTGATCGGTCTTCGTCAGCTCGTCGGCGATCGCGTCGAGCACCGCCAGGGCCTCAGGGCGCAGCGCGGCCGACGCGGGGTCGAAGAAGCGGTGGGCCGACAGCCGCAGGCGCACCTTGCCGTTCTCCACTTCCACGGTGACGCTGGGGTTCTTCTCCTGCCGCAAGATGAAGGGCTTGAGCGCCTTCTCGAGCCTGCGCCGCGTCTCTTCGATCAGCTTCTTCTGGGTCGGCGCCCCCGCAGGCATGGTGCCCAGGTTGGTGACGCAGCCGCCCTCGGTCGGAGGCCCGCGGAAGATGGCCAGCTTCTGAATGCCACCTTCGCCCTTGAAGTGGAGCGCCCAGCGCATCGACTCGCTGGCCTGCGCGAGCTTGTTGGTGTCGACGCGGCCGGAGGCGTAGAGAACGACGAAGACGGCGAAGAGCAACGTCAGCAGGTCGGCGTACGAGATCACCCACCGTTCGTGGTTCTCGTGTTCTTCATGTTTGTGCTTCTTCGCCATGGGAGACCTGATGCTTCATCGGCACGTTGGCGACGCTCGTGAAGTCGAACTCCTCGGCGACGTGGGCTTCTTCGTTCGCGATGGCTTCCTGGGGCCCGAGCTGGCGCGGCAGGTGCGGCGTGAGGCGCAGACGCAGCCGTTGCGGCGGGCCGGTATCCGCCGCGAGCACACCCTCGACGAGGCGGTGCGCAGCGACGAGAGCACCTGGCTGACGTCCGAAGACGCGTGCGGGGCGCTGGGGCAGGCGGTGGCCGGCTTCACGCGGCTGATGAACGACGTGAACGAGGCGGCGTGGCTGGGGCTGCGGCGCTTCGATCTCCAGCTCGCGCGCTACCGGCCGGGCGCGAAGTACGTGCGCCACCGCGACGCCTTCCCCGGGCAGGACAACCGCCGCCTGACCGCCATCGTCTACCTCAACGAGGGCTGGACCCCGGCGCACGGCGGCCAGTTGAAGCTCTTCCTCGAGCCCACGCCGGTGATCGTCGAGCCGCTGCTCGATCGCCTGGTCGTCTTCCGCTCGGAGCTGGTCGAGCACGAGGTGCTGGAAGCGCACGCCGAGCGGTGGGCGCTGACCGCCTGGTTCTCGGCGCGCTGAGCTCACTTCTTCGCCGCGGGCGCGTGCTTGCCGTGCGAGCCGGCGTAGCTCTTGAGCTTCTCTTCGAGGATGCGGGGGTTGAGCCCTTCCTGAATCGAGAGCACGCCTTCGGCGATTAGCGTCTTGCGTTCCTTCTCGAGGGCCACGCGCCGCTTGAGCTTGTTGGCGACGGGCAGGGCGATCAGGTTCGCCGCGCCGACGCCGTACACCGTGGCGACGAACGCGACGGCGATGCCGGGGCCGAGCTTGCTGGGGTCGTCGAGGTTCTCCATCACGTGGATGAGGCCGAACACCGCGCCCAGCACGCCGACGGTGGGGCACAGCGCGCCGAAGTCGCCCCAGAACTTGGCGAACACGGTGTTCTCTTCGGCCTCCACCTCGATCTCCTGCTCGAGCGTGTTGCGCGCCACGCTGGCCTCGACGCCGTCGACCAGGAAGCCCAGCGAGCGCTTGAGGAAGGGGTCCTTGATGTCGCCCAGCTTGCTCTCGAGCGCCAGCACGCCGTCGCGGCGGGCCACGGTCGCCAGCTCCACCAGCTGCGCCATCAGCGGCACGATGTCGTTGGGCTTCTCCTTGAGCGCGACGCCGAAGGCCTTCAGGCCGCCGATCACCTCCGAGAGCGGGTAGCTGACCATCACCGCGCCGACGGTGCCGCCGATCACGATCAAGAAGGCCGTGAGCTGCAGCAGCGAGCCGGCGTGGCCGCCTTCGAGGTGTTGCCCGAGGAGCAGCATGCCGATCGAAAACGCAATGCCGGGAATCGTCGTCTTATCCATGAAGAACTCCGGGGCTGGCCGATCGCCGGAAGGCCGCGATGCGCTCGAGCACCTCCACCAGCGTCTCCTTGACGATCAACCGCTGCCCTGACGACATGGTGATCACCGTGTCGGGGGTGGGTTCAGCGAAGACGATCAGCCCGTCGTTCACGGCGATCGTCGAGCCATCGAGCCTGGTGAGCAGAATCACGTGGTGCCTCTGGGGTGCTCATCGGCACGTTGCGCGTCGGGCTTGAGGCGCGTCACGGCCATGACAGGATGCGCGCCGTCCATGGGGGGCCCTGGCGTTCATCGGTGGTTGGTCGAAGCGCTCGGCGATCCGGTGGCGCTGAGCCAGCTGCGCCCTGACGACCGCCTCGACCCCGAGCCGTGGCGTGCAGCCGTCGAGCGGGTGCGCCAGGCTCGCTTCGGCAAGCTGCCCGCGTGGGACGGCGCGGTGGCGGTGGGTGGTTTTCTCGCGCGCCGCTTCCTCGCGTCCGAGCCGGGGCACCTCACGCGCGAGGCGCTCTCGTTGCTGCCGCTCGAGCGTGCGATCACCTCGGTGGTGATCCCCATGACCGAGCGCATGCGCTCGCAGCTCGAGCTCGACTTCGTGCCCGGTGGTCCGGGCGCGGGGTTCCTCGAGGTGCGCGGCGACTTCGTGGTCAGCGCCGCGACCCTCCAGGGCTTCTTCCAGGCGATCATCGACGTCGTCCCCGGCCAGCACCTGCTGCGGCTGGCGCATCAGGCCGAGGGCTTCGTCAGCTTCGAGCTCACCGCTTCAACTGCATGAGCTCCTGCAGCAGCGAGTCGGCGGTGGTGATGGTCTTCGAGTTCGCCTGGAACCCGCGCTGCGCGGCGATCATCCGCACGAACTCGCCCGCGAGATCGACGTTCGACTGCTCGAGCGCGCCCGCGACGATCGACGCCCGGCCGCCCTCCGCCGGCGCCCCGATGGTGGGCTGACCCGAGTCGAGCGTCTCGGTGAGCAGGTTGCCGCCGTTGCGCTGCAGGCGATCGCTGGCCTCGAAGTCTGCCACCGCCACCTGGCCCAGCACGCGGGTGGTGCCGTTGGTGAAGGCGCCCATCACCTCGCCGCGGTTGTTGATCTGCACGCTGGTGAGCGCACCGAAGGGCGCGCCGTCCTGACCGGTGAAGGTGGTGGCGCTGGGCGAGGCGAACTGGGTGACGCCCGCGAGCCCGGTGCCGTTGTTGACGCCGGTCGGGTCGCCCATGTTGAAGGTGATCGCCTGCGGGGTGGTGGCGCCGAGCGGATCGAAGTTCGAGCTCTGGTTGACCGACACCAGCTTGCCGTTGGTGTCGAAGTCGAGCGTGCCGGTGGCGATCTCGGTGGGCACGCCCGCGGTGCCGCCGTTGAGGCCGCCGCCGTCGGCCATGGCGTGGAACTCCCACGTGCCGGCCGCCGACTTGTTCCAGTACACGTCGACGGTGTGCTGCTTGCCCAGCGAGTCGTAGATGGTGGTGGTCGACGAGAAGTTCGAGGTGGTGGTGGGGCTGGTGGGGTCGAAGGTCTGCACCGCCGCGTCGGCGTTGAGGTTGGCGCGCAGCGTGATGTTGCCGGTGGGCAGCGCCGCGGCCGTGGCCGTGCCGACCTGGAGATCGCCCAGCCCGCCGATGGCCTGCCCGGTGGCGCTGTTGGGGTAGCCCTGCACGCGCAGGCCCTCGAGGTTGGTGAGGAAGCCGTCGCGGTCGACGGTGAACTGGCCGGCGCGCGTGTAGAACTGGCCGTTGATGCCGCCGTGATCGCCCTTGAGCACGAAGAAGCCGGGGCCGTCGAGCGCGAGGTCGGTGGCGAGCCCGGTGGTGGTCAGCGCGCCCTGAGTGATGATGCGCTGAATGGCCTGCAGCCGCGCGCCGAGGCCGACCTGGCCGCCGCCGTTGACGCCGATGAGCTGCTGCATCAGCTGATCCTGAAACGCGGCGCGTCCGGCCTTGAAGCCGATGGTGTTGGCGTTGGCGATGTTGTCACCGACGACGGAGAGCTCGGTGCTGTTGGCCTGGAGGCCGGCGGTACCAGTGGTGAGGGCAGTGAGAAGGCTCATGGTTTTTTCAGCTCCGGGTCAGCGCGGTGAGGAAGTTGTCGAGGGCAGGGTTCGGCGGGGTGGTCGGTTCGGAGATCTCGAGCACGTCGGAGAGCTTCACTCGCTGCCCGTTGAGCATCAGCTCGGGGATCCCGTTCTCGAAGGTGATGCCGGTGGCCCGCGCGCGACCTCGCAGCGCGATGCCCACGTTGTGATCGCTGCTGTCGGCGGCGGTGAGCTGCACCTTGTAGTCGCCGGCCGCCACGGGGTTGCCCGCGTCGTCCTTGCCGTCCCACTCGAAGTTCACCACCCCGGCCTTGAAGTCGTGCTGGGTGATGGTGCGGATCTTCTTGCCGTTGGCGTCGGTGATGATCGCGTTGACGATCGACGCGTCGCCCGAGAGCTGGCCCGAGATGGTCGCCTTGCCGTCGACGCCCAGGGTGACCTTGTCGGTCTTGTAGACGATGTCCTTGCCCACCAGGTTGGCGACCGCGGTCTGGTTGTTGGCGGCCTGCGCGAGGATCAACGAGTCGAGGCGGCTGTTGGTGGCCTCGGCCTGCTCGACGCTGGCGAACTGCGCGAGCTGCGCGATGAAGGCCTGGTTGTCGGTCGGCGAGAGCGGGTCCTGGTTGGCGAGCTGCGCGGTGAGCAGCTTCAGGAACTCGTTCTTGCCCAGCGTCTTCGAGCCGGTGGCCGGGGTGGAGAGCGTCGGGGCGCCGGTGATGGGATCGATGCTGGCCATGGCGTCAGACCTTCACGTGAACGCGGCCGTCTTCGACCGCGACGTCCGAGGTGGTGGCCGCCGCGCGACGGGCGGTCGGGGTGGCGGCGTCGAACTCCGGCCGCTCGGCGTGGTGGTGCTGCGAGCCCGACTGGGTGAGATCGAAGTGGCCCATCGCCAGGCCTTCCTTCGCCAGCGCGACCCGCAGTTCGCCCTGCCGCGCCTCGAGCAGCGCGGCGGCGGGCCCGGCGGCGCGAATGTCGGTGACGCCGTCCTGCACCTTGAGCTGCACGTTGAGGCGGCCGGCCTCGCCGGTGTCCATCGAGAGGCGCGCCACGGTCGGCAGCAGCACCGCGCGCACCGAGGCGTCGTCGAGCATCATTGGGGCGACCTGGGCCAGCGGCGCGGCCTCCTTGATCGCCGGGGGCGCCTCGAGCCGGAAGACCTCGGGCGTGCCCGGCGTGGCGGTGGTGGCGGCGAGCGGCTCGGGCTTCTCGAGCTTCGGCGCGTCGCGCGTCAGGTCCTTCGCGTCACCGTCGATCGGCGCGGGCCGCTTCTTCGGCTCGGCGGGGCCGGTGACGCGCGTGTGCTCGTGCAGCCCCTTCGCCCGCGTGGAGATCGCCTCGGCCTTGTGTTCCTCGGTCTTCGTGCCGATGACCGGGTTGAGGCGGGCAGCGTGCGTCAGCGTCCGCGAAACGAGCAGGGCCTCTTCGGTCCCGGTACCGAGCCGGGTCTTCTTCTCGTCCTTCGCGGCGCGGTCCTCTGCCTTGCCACGTCCTTTCGGATCGAGGCGGGCTCGCAGCGCCGACTCGAAGCCCGCGAGCGTCTTGCCGGCCTTCTTCGACTCGGCTCTGGCGCCGGGGTGGAACTGAATGACGTCGACCTTCACAGGCGGCCTCCGGGCTTGGTGGGCGTAGACGGCAGGGTCGACATGAGCGCCAGCAGATCGGCGGCGAGCTCGGGCTTGAGACGATCCATCACCGCGCCCGCGTCGGCCGGCTTCATGCGCTTGAGCAGCGCGGCGGCCAGCGGCGCGTCGGTGCGGGCGATCAGCGCCGCGGCGGCCTCGGGCTTCATCGACTTCATCGTCTTCGCCAGCGCGTCGAGCTCCTGCGGGCGCGGGGCGGGCGGCGTCGGCCTGGCCGGCGCGGGCTTCGGCGTCTCCGCGGGCGCCGGCTCGGCAGCGCGCCTGGCCAACAGGGCCTCGAGCTTCTCGGTCTCGCTGCGCAACCCGGCGCGGGCCTGGGTGATCTCCGCTTTCAGCTTCTCGAGCTGCTGCCGCTCGCCGTCGAGCGCCTTGCGATCTTCGTCGAGGCGCTTGCGGGCCGCGGCCAGCTCGCGCGAGGTGCGCGTCATCTCACCGCACAGCGCCTTGCGGGTGAGCGCGGGCGGCAGCGGCGCGTCGGCCTGATCGACCTTCGCCGGCGCGGGCTCTTCGGCCTTCACCTCGGGCTTCGTCTCGACGGGCTTGCCGACCTCCGGCACGCTCGGCGCGACCGGCTCGGCCACCTTCGGAGCCACCGGCGCCGTGGGCGGGGTGCTGGCGAGCACGATGGTGAAGAGGATCTCAAGCACGGCCCGGCTCCCGTCGCGGCGCGGGTGGAGGCGGCGTCAGCGCGGCCCGCACCTGCGTCAGTGTTTGTTCCAGCGCGAAGTGCTCGCCTGGTGACTGCTTCAGGAAAGCATTGACCGTGCCGATGACCTGGATGGCGCGGTCGACGCGCGGGTTGGAGCCGGTCTGGTAGGCCCCAACCTCAATCAGATCGGAGGCTTCCTTGTACGCCGACAACACGTCGCGCACCGAGGAGGCCAGCTCGCGGTGCGTCACCGACGTGACGTCCGACATGCACCGGCTCACCGACGCCAGAACATCGACGGCAGGAAAATGACCGGAGTTGGCCAGCCGGCGCGAGAGCACGATGTGGCCGTCGAGGGCCGCGCGCGCGTTGTCGGTGACCGGGTCGGCGAGATCGTCGCCTTCGGCCAGCACGGTGTAGAGCGCGGTGATGCTGCCGGGGCCGCTGTCGTTGCCGGCGCGCTCGACGAGGCGGGGCAGGGCGGCGAACACCGACGGCGGGTAGCCCTTCGAGGTGGGCGGCTCACCCGCGGCGAGGCCGATCTCCCGCTGCGCCATCGCGATGCGCGAGAGCGAGTCGATGAGCAACATCACCTTCTTGCCCTGCGCGCGGAAGTGCTCGGCCACCGCGGTCGCGGCCATGCCGGCGCGCACGCGCACCAGCGGCGGCTCGTCACCGGTCGCCACCACCACCACCGAGCGCTTGAGGCCCTCACCGAGATCGCGCTCGACGAACTCGCGCACCTCGCGGCCACGCTCGCCGATCAGCCCCACCACGATGATCTCCGCCTTCGCGTGCCGGGCGATCATCCCCAGCAGCACCGACTTGCCCACGCCGGGGCCGGCCATCACGCCCACCCGCTGGCCCTCGCCGAGCGTCAGGCACGCGTCGAGCGCCTTCACCCCCAGCGGCATCGGCTTCTCGATGCGGCGGCGCGTCATCGCCGGCGGCGGCGCGGCCGAGAGCTTGACCCGCTCGGGCAGCACCATCGCGGGGCCGCCGTCGAGCGGCTGCATGCGCGCGTCCACCACCCGGCCCAGCAGCGAGTCGCCCACCGACAGCTCGCCCGCCGACGCGCGGGGGATCACCACCGAGCCCTCGCGGATGCCGTCCATCTCGCCGAAGGGCACCAGCAGCGCGGTGGGGCCGTTGAAGCCGACCACCTCGGCCTGCACCACGCGCCCGTCGTCGTCGCGGATCTCGCAGGCCGTGCCCAGGGCCACGCGAGGCAGCGCCGCCTCGAGCACCAGGCCCGTGGCGCGCACGATGCGGCCCTGCACCACCACCGGCTCGGCGCGATCGAGGGTGCGCTTGAGGCGCTCGAGATCAAGGCCGCTCATGGCTGCGCTCCCAGCTGGCGCACCACCTCTTCGAAGCGCGTCGCGAGGCGGCCATCGATGCTGTGGTGCTCGGTGTCCACCATCACGTCGCCGCGCGCGAGCGTCGGGTCGGCGGTCAGCTCGATCTTCCCCAGCGAGAAGTCACTGCGCGCCGCCGACTCCACGTGGGCCACGTCGTCGGGGTGCAGCCGAATGCGGGTGACGTGATCTTCCCCCGCGCGGCGAATGGCCGACTTGATGAGCGGGAAGATGGCGTCGAAGTTGGCGGTGAGCTCCTGCTCGAGGATGCGCCGCGCGATGATGATGCCCAGCTCGAGGGCGTCGCTGCGCGCCTGCTCGGCCAGCCGCTCCCCCTGCAGCTTGAGCGCGGTGATCGCCAGGCGCACGCTCTCGCGCTCGGCCTGCCGGGGCGGCTCGGGCGGCGGGCTCGAGGCCATCGGCACGAAGACCTGCACCGGCGCCGGCGGAGGCACCACCGGTGAGGCCACCGGCGCGACGGGCGGCGCCTTCAGCTCGGGCAGCGCCGGCTCGGGCGCGCTCGGCATCCAGCTCACGTTGCGAATGTGCTTCGGGTCGACGTCCGAGATGCGCATCGCCTCGGACGTCACCGCCACCGCCCCTTCCATGAACGCAGGTCGTTTCATGGCTCAGAGCATCTTGTCGGTGGGGCGAACGATGGTGATGCGACCCTTCTCGGCGGCCTCGATGGCGACCTTGGCGATCTCCGCCTGGGCAGCCTCGACCTCCGAGAGCTTCACCGGGCCCATCGCCGAGAGATCGTCCTCGAGCAGCTCGGCGGCGCGCGTCGACATGTTCTTGAGGAACTTCTCCTTCACCTCCGGCGAGCCGCCCTTGAGCGCGACGGTGACCTGCTTCATGTCGAGGTCCTTCATCAGGCTCTGGAGATCGCGATCCGACAGGCGGGTGAGATCTTCGAAGGTGAAGAGCTTGCTGCGCAGGTCGTTGGCGAGCTGCGGGTTGTCGCGCTCGATCGCCGCGAGGATCTCGGTCTGCTGCGCCGCCGGGCTCCGCCGGAGGATCTCGAGGGCCGCCACCCGGCCATCGACCTTGCGCATGCCTTCCGACACCAGGGCCTGCAGCTCGCCGGTGAGGGCGTTGCGCACCTCGCGCAGCACCTCCGGGGCGACCGCTTCGACCACCGCCATGCGCCCCACCACCTGGGGCCGCAGCGAGAGCGGCAGGCGGTCCATCACCAGCGCGGCGCGCTCCGCGGTCAACGAGCTGAGCACCAGCGCGATGGTCTGCGGCTGCTCGCGCGAGAGGATCATCGCCAGCGACTCGGCGTCGGCGGTGGCGACCATGCCCAGCAGCTCTTCCGGCTGGTGGGTGGGCGGGGTGGCGTCGAAGGTGCGCTTGACCGTCTCCGGCCCGAGCAGATCGCCGGCCAGCTTGCGCAACATCGCGTCACCGCCGAGCACGTCGACGCCGGCCTCCTGCATCGAGTCCACGAAGGTGTTGAGCGAGTCGGGGATCGCCCGCGGCCCCTGGCGCTTGAGCTCGCGAGCGCCCAGCGCGATCTGCCGCACCTCGAGCTCCGACATCTGGCGGAACACGTCGGCGGCGACCTCCGGGCCCAGCCCCAGCAGCAGCGCCGCGACGCGCCTGGCGCCGTTGCCGGCCTTGTCGATCCACGGCAGCTCTTCGGGCTTCGTGACGGCGTCAGCCATGATGATCCACTCCCTTTTCGAGGTCTGCGCTCAACCAGGCGCGCACCAGCATCACCGCGCGATCGGGGTCGGCCTTCACCAACGCGCGGGCCTTCTCCTTGAGGTCCTGCAGCGGGTCGACCAGCAGCGGCTGCTCTTCCTTCTTCGGCTCGGTGACCACGCCGTCGATGGCGTTCTGCTTCGCCTCGAGGGCGGCGACGGTCGCGCCGGGCTGGAGCACCAGCTGCTGCTCGACCTGCTTCGCTCGCGCCGCGCGGCGGGCCAGCACGAAGGCCGCCAGCACCGCCAGCAGCGTCGCGCCGCCCAGGGCCGCGTAGAGCCACACCGGCGTCTTCGCCACCACCGGCTCGACGGTGTCGGTCACCGGGCGGAACGGCTGGCTGCTGATCTCGAACTGATCGCCGCGCTCGGCGTCGATGCTCACCGCGCGCTTGGCCAGCTCACCCAGCCGCGTGACCTCTTCGGCGGCGCGCGGCTTGCCGTCGAGGCCGTCGACGATCACCGCCACCGAGAGCTTGGTCAGCCGCGGCAGCTTGATCGAGGTGTTGGTGGTGGTCTTGGAGATCTCGACGTTGTTGGTAACGTCGGTGCTGCTCGAGCTGCCCTGCTGCGTGGGACCGTTGGCCGCCGGGGCCGCGACGAGCGGAATGTTGGCCTGCGCGCCGGTGACGCCGGCGGGGGCGGTGGTCTGGTTCGACGAGCTCTGCGAGATGGTGCGCGTGCTGCGCGTGGCGGTGAGGTCGGGGTCGAAGATCTCCGAGTTCTGGTTGACCACCGACATGTCCACCGTGGCGGTCACCTTGGCGATCACCGAGCCCACGCCCACCACCGGCTCGAGCAACGAGATGATCTGCTTCTCGGCGTCGCGCTCCAGCTTGCGCTGGTACGAGGCCTCGGGCGAGTCGTAGGCCGAGTCGGACGAGAGCACCGCGCCGCGCCCGTCGAGCACCGTCACCGCGTCGGGCGACAGGCCCGGCGTCGACGACGACACGAGGTGGCGAATGCCGGCCAGTTCCTTCTCGGCCAGGGTGCGCCCGGGCTGCAGCACCACCACCACCGACGCCGAGGCCTTCTTGTCGTCGTCGCGGTACAGGCCGCGCTCCCCGAGCGACACGGTGACCCGCGCGCTGCGCACGCCCGAGAAGTTGCCGATGGTGCGCGCCAGCTCGCCCTCGATGGCGCGGCGGAGGTTGACGCGCTGGGTGAACTCGCTGACCCCGAGATCGCCGCGGTCGAAGATCTCGAAGCCCACGCCCGCCGCGCGCGGCAGGCCGGCGGTCGCCAGCAGAATGCGCGCCGCGTAGACCTTGTCGGCGGGCACCGCGAGCGCCGTGCCGTTGGCCTCGAGGCGGTAGGGCACGCCGGCGTTGTTCAAGATGCCGGTCGCCTCGGTCGAGTCTTCCGTCGTGAGGTTGGTGAAGGCGTACTGGTAGTCGCCGCCGCGCGAGACGCCGGCCACCGCGACCGCCACCACCAGGGCCAGCACCGCGCCGCCGATCAGCGCGTAGCGGAGGCCCGCGGGCATCGCGGCGATCCGCGCAGGCAATTCCCGAAGCTGCTTGAGGAGCGTCTCCATGGCTTACACCGGCATCCGCATGACTTCGTTGTAGGCGTCGAGGAACTTGTTCCTGACCTTCATCGCGACCTTCATCGCCACGTCGGCCTTCTCGAGCGCCAGCATCGTCTCGTGGAGGTTGCCCTCGCCGTTGCCCAGCTTCTGGGCCTGCACGTCGGCTTCACCCTGCAAGGCGTCGACCTTCGCGATCGCGTTCTTCAGCGTCTGACCGAAGCCGTCGCCGTCGACCTTCTCGGCGCGCTCCGGGCGGGCGACGTCGAGGCCCGGGTTCTCGATGGTGTTGAGGTTGAGCGGCTTCATTCGTTACCTCGCGATGTCCAGCGCGCGCTGCGCCATGCTCTTGAGCGTGTCGACCGCGCTGGCGTTGGCGTCGTAGCCACGCGACGCGGTGAGCAGGTTGACCGTCTCGTGCACCGGGTTGACGTTGGGGAAGGTGACGAAGCCGTCGGCGTCGGCGTCGGGGTGGCCGGGCAGGTAGACCCGCTTGCCGGGCGTCGGGTCTTCGGCGATCTGCGTCACCGACACGCCCTGGGGCTCGCTGGGGTCGCCGGGCCGCTGCGCACCATCGAGCGCCGCCTCGAAGCTGGTGGCCGAGAGCACCGGGTCGCGGCGGTGGTACGGCTGACCGTCGGGGCCGCGGGTCGACTCGGCGTTGGCGAGGTTGCTGGCGGCGACGTTGACGCGCGTGCGCTGCGCCGAGAGCCCCGAGCCTGCGATGCGAAGTGCCGAAAGAAAGTCAGACATGCGGGTCTCCTGGGTTCAGCGGTTCAACCGATGCCGTCCGTCGCCACGTACCGGAGGATCGCCATCTTCTTGCCGACCGCCTTGGCCGCCGCGCCGTAGAGCAGCGAGTTGCGCGCCAGTTCGACCATCGTCTTGTCGAGGTCGACGCCGTTGCCGTCGAGGCCGCCCGCCATCTCGGTCGACACGCGCACGAAGGCCGACGGGTCGCTGGCCGGCGCCGGCGCGTTCGAGACGTCGATGTGGCCTTCCACCTTCGGGCCCGCGCTGGCCATCGCCACCGGCGTCGGGGTCTGCGCTTCCGCCGCGGCGAGCGCCTTGCCGAAGTCGAGCTCGCGCGGGAGGTACCCCGGGGTGTCGACGTTGGCGATGTTGCCGTTGAGCACGTTCTGCCGCTCGAGCCGAACGTCGAGCGCGGCCTGAAGTTTCCCGAAGGTCGTGTCGAAGAGCTTCACGGCGCCACCGCGGACAGGGCTTCGGTGGGCTCGGCAGACGTCGACGACGAGGGGGTGTTGAGCTTCTGGCGGAGCGTGCGCAGGCCGATGTTCAGCATGCGCGCGGCGTGCGTGCGGTTGCCCTGCGTGCGGCGCAGCGCCTCGACGATCGCCAGGCGCTCGAGCTGCTCGAGGTCGAGCGGGAGATACGCGGGGAAGGTGGACGACTCGACGGGCTTCGACACCAGGCCGAGATCCGTCGCTTCGATCACCGGGCCGCGGGTGCGAATGGTGGCGCGCTCGAGCACGTTGGCCAGCTCGCGCACGTTGCCCGGCCAGCGCTGCGTCTCGAGCAGGCCCAGCGCCTCGCCGGTCAGCTTCAGCGGCGCGCGGCCCAGGGTCACCGCCACCCGCGCGAGCAACACGTCGGCCAGGGCGGCGATGTCTTCGCGGCGCTCGCGCAGCGGGGGCAGCACGATGGGGTACACGTCGAGGCGGTAGAAGAGGTCCGAGCGGAGCTGCCCGCGCTCGACCAGCTCGCGCAGATCGCGGTGCGAGGTGGCGATGACGCGCGAGGCGTGCTGGCCCTCGAGCAGCGCGAGCAGCCGGCCCTGGGTGTCCATCGCGATGGCGGCGATCTCGTCGAGCACCACCGTGCCGCCGTGGCGCAGCGCGGCCTCGACCTGCTCGAGATCGAGCGACTGACCGCTGAGCACCGTCAGGGGCAGCGACGCGCGGGGCGACATCTGGTGAATGAAGCGGGCGAGCACTTCTTTGCCGCTGCCCGTCTCGCCGGTCAGGAGCACGGTCGTCGGCGCGGACGCCACGTCCACGGCGGCGCCGATCACCTGGCGCATCGAGGGGCTGAAACCGATCAACTCGTCTTTCATGGTGCGGTCTCCACGGCGGTCGGAGGTACGGAGGTCATCACGGCTCGGGTCCTCGCCGCGGCAGCGCGGGCGAGGTCGGCGCTGAGCGACACCTGCGAGCTGAGCTCGTCGAGGGCCGCGGCGTCGGTGACGGGTGAGACGGGTGCGGCGACGGTGGTGCCCGAAGCCCTGCCGAGCTGGCGACGCGCGCTTGCCCACCCCCCGACGCGCGTCGCAGCCCCCAGCTTCCCCTCGGCGTATTCGAGCACCACCGCCGCGCGCACCGGATCCCGGGCAGCGACGTACAGACGAACGATGTTCAGCAGGTGCTCCGACAGCTCGGCGCGGGGCACGTGCGGCGTGTTGGCCGCGAGAATGGTGGCCGCGAAGCCCGGGGCGCCCAGCTCGCGCGCCGTCTTCGCCGCCTGGTCGTTGAGCACCAGCTCGTGCGGCCCGTGGCGCACCTTGTCGGTGAGGAACACCGAGAGCGCCGCGATGCGCGCCTCGACGTCGCGCGAGTCGAGGCCCGCTTCGATCAGCCGCTGGCAGAACTCGATGGCCCCATCGCACACCGTGGCGTCGGCCTCGAGCAGCGCCTGCAGCCGCGCCATCGCCTCGAGGTCGCGGCCGGCGAACAGGTCCCGGCGCAGCGTGTGGAGCTGCTGATCGCGCGCCAGCTCGGCCGGCATGCCCTCGACGTTGGCCACCCGATCCGACTCTTCGCGGCTCAGGCAGGTGCCGATCAGCTCGCAGCTGCGGGCCTGGGCGAGGCGGCCGACGGGGCCGATGGGGGTGGCCTTCGAGTAGTGCTTCAAGGCGGTCTCCAGATCACCGTCGGCGACGGCGAGGTCTCCCAGGCGCACCCGCGCCAGGGTCACGTCGGGGCCGCTGAGCGCGTCGACCCAACCGTTGGTCGCCTGCTCGAGGTCGCCCCGCTGAAACGCACACTCGGCGCGCGCCGCGGCCGCCGTGCCCGGGCAGACGTCGGGAATGCCCACCGCGCGCAGCGACCACGGGTGCATCGGCACGTGAGTGTCGCGATCGAGCCAGCTCAGCCCGCGCAGCTCGCGGAGATCGACGAAGGCGCCGCGCTTGTCGGAGGCCAGCTCGGCCCACAGCCGCCGCGTGGTGCAGCGCAGCACCACCGCTCCGTCCCGCTTCTCCATCACCGGGCACAGCGCCGGCGCCTTGCCCGTCAACACCAGCCCGCGCAGCACCACCCGCGCCGTCAACGGCTCGACCACCACCGTGGGCTGGGCGATCGTCGCGCGCACGGCGACCCGATCGACCGACAGGGAAAACCCGGTCGGCGGGGGCACGGCGGCGAGCAGCGTGGCGGCGAGCATCAGCATCGAGCGATCCTCAGGCGGCCTGGGTGTCGCGCTGACGGCGGCGCAGCTTCTCGACCAGCGTGGTGCGCTGCAGCCCGAGCAGGTCGGCCGCGGCCTTGCGGTTGCCACCGGCCTGGGTGAGCGCCGCGCCGATGTACATCTCTTCGATGGTGCGCAGCAGGTTGGGCAGATCGATGGGGAACTTCGGCATCGCCGCGTCGGCCAGCAGGCGCTCGGGCGTGGGCAGCCGCTGCAGCTCGGGGCCCTGGCTGGGCATCGGCTCGAAGCCGTTGGTGGTCGCCGGCCGCTCGGTGATCTCGGTGGGAAAGCGGAGCGGAGCGGGCGGGGTGGCCGCCGGCGCGCCCAGCAGCACGCCCATCGACGGCGGGGGCGGCACGATGGTGAGGCTCGGCGCCGTCAGATCGTTGGCCTGCATCGCGGCCTGGCGCACGTGCGGCGGGAGGTCCGTCACGCGAATGACCGGCCCTTCGGTGCACACCGACACGCGCTCCACGAGGTTCTCGAGCTCGCGCACGTTGCCCGGCCAGCCGTGCAGCTCGAGCGCACGAATCGCCATCGGCTCCAGCGCGCGGGTCTCGCCACGCTCACGCCAGAAGTGGAGGAACAGCTTCATGATGTCGGCGCGGCGGTTGCGCAGCGGGGGCAGCTCCACCGGGCACACCTGCAGGCGGTAGAAGAGGTCGCGGCGGAAGCGGCCGGCCTCGACCTCGGCCGCTAGGTTGCGGTTGGTCGCCGCGATGAGGCGGAAGTTCGCCGTCACGCTCTCGGCGCTGCCGACGGGCTCATAGGTGCGCTCCTGCAGCAGGCGCAGCAGCTTGACCTGCAGGTTCAGCGGCAGCTCGCCGATCTCGTCGAGGAACAGGGTGCCACCCTCGGCCATCGCCACGCGGCCCTTGCGCGACGACACCGCGCCGGTGAACGCGCCACGCACGTGACCGAACAGCTCGCTCTCGAGCAGCGTCTCGGGGATCGCGCCGCAGTTGACCGGCACGAAGTGGCGGCGCGCCCGGCTGCTGTTGTCGTGCAGGTGGCGGGCGAAGACTTCCTTGCCGGTGCCGGTCTCGCCCGTCAGCAACACGGTGGAGTCGGTGGGGGCGATCCGCTCACACGCCTTGAGCACCTCGACCAGCGGAGACTGCGCATCGTGGATGAGCGTGCTGGTCGAGCCGAAGACAGGTTGAGCAACCGCAGCAGACGCCAGATTCATTGGAAGACCCCTCGACCGCGGCCCACTCGAGTGTGGGGTTCCGCGCGTGGCAGGGGGCATGAGCAACCCGCTTGCCAGCGTCAAAAGTCCAACGATTCCGAGTCACTTGGCTGACGCGACAGGTCTGTGTCTGGGGTGTGACTTTACCCGTGATGAACAAGCTCGCCTCGCGCCGACCGGAGATCAACCGCTTGGCCGACGGGTCAACCGGCACTCAGCAGACCCCGCTTCGACCTCATTTACCCAGGCCCTGTCTGGGCGGTGGTTTGCAGAGGGCGTCAGCAATGAGTCGCCTGCTTCCCGCTGAGCCTGTCGATCAGCCCGTCACGGAACATCGGGGGTTCCGCGCGCTGATCGACGAGCTGCCGGTGGGCATGGTGTGGCTCGACGAGGCCGGCACCGCGGTGGAATGGAATGAGTCGGCCGCGGCGCTCCTCTCTTCTGTGAATGGCCCGCGCGTCGAGCAGCTCGTCGAGCGCCTGCTGGTGGCCTGCCGTACGACACGCACCTGCATCAAGACCATGCTCGAGCTGACCGGCTCGGAGCGGCTGCAGGTCTCGGTGGCGCCGGATCGCGCGCCGGGCCTCTTCGTGGTGGTGCTCGATCGGCAGCGGCTCGAGCGGGCGCGCAACGAGGCGTCGGTGTTGCGGGCGGTGCTCAAGGCGATCGCCTCCAGCACCACGCGGCAGCAGGCCCTGCAGCGCGCGCTGGAAGCGGTGCACTCGGCGCTCTCGGCGACGCACCTCGCCTTCTTCGAGCTGAACGAGCAGCGCGAGCGCTTCGTGTGCGCGGCGTCGTCGGGGCTCTCGGTGGCCGAGGTGGCCGAGGCGACCTCGCTGCGCAACGCGCCCGAACACTCGATGCTCGCGGCGACCCTGCAGTACCGCCAGCCGATCACCGTCGCCGATCTCTCCAAACACGAGGGCCACCTGCCGTTCCGCAAGGAGCAGGGCCTGGGCGCGGTGATGCTCCCCGTCTACGGCCGCCGCACCCAGGGCGTGCTCTACGTCTCGACGCGCGACACGCTCTCCGACGGCTTGCTGCGCCTGTGCCACGCGCTGGCCGACGCGGTGGGCGCGGTGCTCGACCTCGCCGCGCTCGAGCTGGAGGCCGCCCGCGCCAGGGAGATCGCCACCCAGCGCGATCGGCTCGCCACCATCGGTCAGCTCGTCGCCGGCGTGGCGCACGAGATCAACAATCCGCTGGCGTTCCTCAAGAGCAACCTCCACTCGCTGCGGGTCGATCTCGACGATCTGCGCGAGGGGAAGATCGACCCCATGAGCGAGGTGAACGAGATCGTCACCGAGTCGCTCGAGGGCGTGTCCCGCATCGAGACCATCGTGCAGGCGCTCAAGGGCACCGCCCGCAAGAAAGATGAGCGGCTGCGCTTCGAGCCGACCCGCGCGGTGCTGGAAGCGGCGACCATCTTCCGCGGCGCCCACAAGCAGGACTGCGATCTCGACTGCTCAGGGCTGACCGCGCTGCCGGAGGTGATGGGCAGCCCCTCGGCGCTGGGCCAGGTGACGCTCAACCTGCTGCAGAACGGCCTCGACGCGATGGCGGGCTTCGATCGCAAGAAGCGCAAGCTGGTGATCTCGAGCTGCGTGAGCGGGGACGATCTGAAGATCTCCTTCCGCGATCACGGCACCGGCATTCCCCTCGAGGTGCAGAAGCGCATGTTCGACGCCTTCTACACCACGAAGGATCCCGGCAAGGGCACCGGCCTGGGGCTGGCGATCAGCAAGGAGATCGCCGAGTCGATGGGCGGATCGTTGACCTTCACCACCGGCCCTGACGGCACCTGCTTCGAGCTGCACCTCAAGGCCGACGCGGACTGATCAGTCGGGGAAGCGCAGCACCCGGTACGGCCGGCTCACGCACCCCGTGTCTCCCATGCGCTGCACCGTGGGCGGCGCCCAGCAGGTGTGGAGGATCAGATCGTTCTCGTCGACCACGCCCACCGGCTCGCGATCTTCGAAGAGGATCGCCACGTGCCGTGATCCGGGGAAGTGCACCAGATCTCCCGCGCGCGGTGGCTTGCCTTCCTTGAGCAGCGGCGCCTGTCGATCGATCTCGTACGACGAGGTGTAGGTCGCCTTCCGCCCACTGCGGCGCCGCGCGTAGACGATCAGATCCGCGCAGTCAGAGCCGATCAGCAGATCGCTCTGGTTGCGGCCGTCGGGCCCCGCGCTGCCGAAGATGTAGGGGGTGTTGATCAGCTCGGTCGCGTAGCCGATCAACGAGTCGTCGCGACGGAAGGTGACGCGGAGCACGTGCTTCGTCAGGCCTCCGTACTTCGTCGCCCCGAGCCCCGGCGTGGTGAGCGTCGCGCCGGCCTTCGTCACCACCTCCACCCGGAAGGCCATCGTGCCCACGCCGGGCAGCTGCTCGACCGCGGGGAGCTTCGTCGGCGCCACGTCAGCGGGGCAGGTGAGCTGATCGGCGCAGGCGGGCAGTTCGGTCTCGGCGTAGGTGACCGGCTCGAAGTGGAACTGCGGGGTGGTGTTGTCGAGCGCGCCGACGGTGGGCTCGAGCTTGAACCACCGCACGTGGGCGGGCTCGGCGCCGGTCAGCACCGCCTTCAAGGTCACCGCGGTGCCGCGCTTGGCGTACACCCACTGCGCGCTCGGCTTCGCGGCGCCGATCGAGGCCTGCAGTTGCACGGACGGAGCGGCGGCCAGCACCAACACGAGCGAGAGCATTCACGTTGAACACTGCCCCAGCCCGGGCAGTTCCGCGAGTCCCTGTGTTACGGTTTTGCGCCATGACTCACACCATCACGATTCGTCTTACGGAAGAGCTCGAGCGGTGGCTCGACCAGGTCAGCCGTCAGACGGGCATCCCCAAGGGGCAGTTCATTCGGGAACAGCTCGAGAAGGTGCGCACCGATACCCGGCAGCGCCGGTTCATGCGTCTGGCCGGCACGGTCGACGGAAGCCCCGACCTGTCCTCTCGCAAGGGCTACGCGAAGAAGTGAAGGCCATCGCCGACACCGGGTTTCTCGTCGCCTTTGCCAATCGACGTGATCGCCACCATGCGTGGGCGGTCTCTCTCTCTGGCGAGGTGACTGAGCCGCTGCTGACCTGCGAGGCCGTGCTCTCCGAGGCGGCGTTTCATCTCCGCAACACGGGGCTGGTGCTCGCCATGGTGCAAGAGGGCCTCGTGACCATCTCCTTCGACGCGAAGAAGCAACTCAAGGAACTCCAGCGGCTGGCCACCCGGTACGCCGATCGCCAGCCTGACTTCGCCGACCTCTGCCTGGTCCGCATGAGCGAGCTCTTTCCCCGGCACTCGGTGATCACCGTCGATGCCGCGGACTTCTCGGTGTATCGGCGGAACGGGCGAGCGGTGATCCCCCTCCTGACTCCACCCCGGTGAGCAGGGGTGTTACAGCGCCCCTCGATGCGTACGTACAAGCTGCTGCTCGCTGATCCGAAGGGCCGTGTGGTCGAGCACCCGTGGCTGCTGGCCTCGCTGCGGAGCGACGAGTCGATCCTCCCGCCCACCGGCAAGCCGATCCCCCTGCCGAAGCACGCGAAGCTGGCGCACCTGCCCGGCCGCGTCCCCGTCGGCGTCGACCCCGAGTCGGGCGAGCTGGTGCCGGTCACCGAGTTCGAGCTCGAGGGCAAGCGTTTCAAGCCGCACGCCGTCGGCGCGGTGCTGCCTCCGGGGTACACGCGCACCTACTTGCCGGGCGAAGTGAAGGCCGACGGGCCGGTGCTGCCGCAGTGGGCGTACACCGCGGCGGCGTGGGGCGAAGACGGGCCCGTCGTCTGGGCGGTGCACACCGATCGCCGCACCCACTGGGACCCCGAGCGCTACTCGACGCCCGAGGTGAAGACGCTGGTGAAGGACCACCTCGCCCGGTTCCCCGACAACCAGGTGCTCAAGCAGCTCAAGACCTGCGCGCTCGTGTACCGGTGCTTCACCAGCCAGAACATCTTCTACTCGCGCGACGAGGCCGGCATCCCCGTGTCGGTGATGTGCAACGCCGCGTGCGTGGGCTGCATCAGCGATCAGCCCGACGATGGCCCGCCCGCGTCGCACGACCGCATGGATCACGGGCCGACCGCGCAGGAAATGGCCGACGTCGGCATCTACCACCTCGAGCACGCGCCCGGCCGCACGATGATCTCCTACGGCCAGGGCTGCGAAGGTGAGCCGCTCACCCGGTGGAAGGTGATCGAAGAGTCGATCAGGCTCATCCGCGCGAAGACGAAGCGCGGCAGCATCAACATCAACACCAACGGCTCACTGACCAGGGGGCTCGACGCGCTGTTCGCCGCGGGCCTCGACGCCGTGCGGGTGTCGCTCAACAGCGCGGTGAAGGATCTCTACGAGGCCTATTACAAGCCCAACCGCTACGGCTGGGAGGACGTGGAGGCCTCGATCGCTGTGGCCCACCGGCGCGGCGGCTACCTCGCGCTCAACCTGCTGCTCTTCCCCGGCGTCACCGATCGTTCGGGCGAGGTCGACGCGCTGGTGAAGCTGGTCAAGAAGTACAAGGTGAACCAGATCCAGACGCGGCCGCTGGCGATCGACCCGGCGCAGTACATCGAGCTGGCGCGCGGGCGCGGGGCGGGCGGGGAGCCGATGGGCGTCGCCGAGATGCTCAAGCACCTCCAGAAGAAGGCGCCGTGGCTGGTGATCGGCAACTTCGCCCGCGGGCTCGACGAGCGCGACTGAACGGCGCTCGAGAAAAGAAAACGGGCCCGTGGCCAAAGGGGGAAAGCCACGGACCCGTTCGAGGACGACCCAATGTCGGCCTCTGTTCAGCTGTCAGAATTAGAGCGTCGGCATCCCCATGGGCTGCGTGACCTCTTCCGTAAAAGTCTCTGAGAGCCGGGCCAGCACCTGCGGGGCAGGGCGCGCGGCGACCGGGGCCGGCTGGTAGCGGGCGCCGCTGGCGAGCGCCGCCATCGTGCTCGCGCCCGCGACGCCGGTGACCGGCAGGCCGACCGACTGCTGCAGCCGCTTCACCGCGGCCTCGGTGCGCGGGCCGTACACGCCGGGGCCCGAGCGGAAGTCTTCGTTCGTCATGAAGCGCGCGGCGACCAGCTTCTGCTGGAGCGCCGTCACCGCGCTGCCGGTCATGCCCCGCTGCAGCGTCGGCACCGCGAGCTTGCGCTCGAACCCATCGACCGCCTTCTGCGCCTCAGCCGCGCGCGGCGTCGCCGGGCGTCCGTGGTGCGCCTGAACTGGGGCGCCGCGAAGAGGTGAGTGTCGAACCGAGGTCATCGGACACGCACCCATTCCAATTCGCGGGCCAACGTTCGTGAAGAGCCCGCGCAAGTCAGATCAATGGCTTGCGATGATGTTCTGTTGACACGGTGCGCGCCGATGCTCCACCCGCGGTGGAGAACCAAGGCAATTCAATGAGTTGGAAGAGGTGTCCGAACTTCGGACGCTGGAACACGAAGGCGCGAATGAAAAGCCTTCAGGTCAACAGGTCGAGGATCTCTTTGGCGATCAGCGAGTCCTTGCGGACGTAGCCGTCGGCGCCAGCGGCGGCGGTGATGCGCTGGAGCTCGGGCTCCTGCTCGGCCGAACAGAGCACCACCTGAATGCCGGCGAAGAGCGAGTTGCCCTTGATGAAGCGGCAGAACTCCTCGCCGTTGACGCCGGGCATGTGCACGTCGAGCAGCACCAGGTCGGGGCGCGTCTTCTTCTTGAGGATGATCTTCGTCGCCGCGTCGGCCGAGTGCGCGGTCATCACCTCGTGACCCTGCGCGGTCAACTCGACCTCGAGCAGGCGGGCGGTGGCCTCGCTGTCGTCGACCACCAGCACGCGGCGGCGGAGCACGCCCCCCACGGTGGTCGCCCCGGCGCCGCCGGCGAGGGTGGCGCGAATCGTCTCCACCGCGCTCTCTAGCCCGCTGGCCTTGGTGATGTACCCGTCGGCGCCCACGTTCTTCGCCTTCGCGGCGAGCTCGTCTTCGGGGATGTCGGAGTAGAGAAAGAGGCGCGCGGTCAGCTTGCGCTGCACCTTGAGGAACTCGACGACGTCATCGCCGTACATCTCCGGCATGTTCACGTCGACCAGCACCAGATCATAGGTGTGGGCGGCCAACTGGGTGTCCAGTTGAGCCAGATCGGAGGCTGCGTCAGCCGCCAGACCCACACCCTGAAGGGCCTGGGTGATGAGCTGCACCATCATGGGGCTGTCGTCGATGACGAGCACTCGCGCTGCCATGCCGCGGCTTCTAGCAGACTTTCTTGATCGGTCTGCGAGCGCATTTCGCTACGCTGCGCAGCTCTCGTGGAACCATCCCTCCTTCAACGCGCGTTGGCCGCCGCTCCCGATCGCGCAACCGCGCAGGTGGCGCGGCCCGACGAAGAGTTCTTCATCTTCCGGTGCGGGGAACTGACGCTCGGGGTCCGCTCCGATCAGGTCCGCGAGGTGACGCGCATGGGGCCGCTCACGCCGCTCCCGCGCTCTCCTTCTTTCCTGCTCGGCGTCGTGGGCCATCGCGGCGAGGTCTTCCCGCTGATCGATCTCCTGCGCTTCCTCGGGCAGGGCGAATCGAAGCCCACCTCGCGCAGCCGCCTCTTCATCAGCGACGCCAACGACCAGGTGGTGGGCTTCCTCGCCGACCAGGTGATCGGCCTGCGCCGCATCTTCGTGGCCGACAAGATGCCCGCGCCCGCCGGCGCCGGCACCACCCAGGAATTCCTCGACGGCGTGGTGCAGTCGCGCGAGCTCGGCTCGCTGAGCCTGCTGCACCTCCAGCGCGTGGTGACGTCGGCCCGCCAGAAGTCGGTGGCGCGATGAGCGAGCTGGGCGAGATCGATCTGGTGGTCTTCGAGGTCGGCGGCAGCCGCTTCGCAGCCGATCTCACCCAGGTGCGCCGCATCGACATCGACGAGCCCACCGAGAGCGTCGGGCACCCGCTGGGCGCTCCGCTCAAGGGCTCTCGCGCGCTGGTGTTCGGCGTCGGCCGGGGCCACGAGCGCCGGCTGGCCGTCGACGTGGTGCATGGCGTCTCGCGCGTCCCCGTCACCTCGCTGCGCCGCATGCCCCCCGCCGTACACGCGGCGCCTTTCTCCATCGGCGCCTGGCTCGACGGCGACGACACCGTGCTCCTCGTCGATCTCATCTCCCTGGTCCCTGCGACCGAAGAAGGAACCTCTCATCATGGCCACTGACACCAACGAGCCCCCCAAGAAGAAGAAGTCTCCCGCCGCCCCGGCCGCGACGTCGGGCGGGTTGTCCCCGTTCCTCTCGGCGCTGCGCTCGGCCACAGAAGGCGAATACGACGTGCGCGTCGATCTCAAGGGCCTGTCGGGTGAGCAGAAGGAGCTCGCCACGCTGCTCAACGACGTGCTGACCCGCTTCGGCGCCGAGCAGCGCGCCGGCATCGCCCGCCGCGACGAGATGCGCCACCTGCTCGAGTCGGCCCAGGGCGCGCTCTCGGCGCTGGTCAGCCACGGCGACCTCACCACCTTCCAGTGGACGCCCATCGACGACCCGGTGGTCGACCCGCTGCTCGACGGCTTCTCGAAGGTGATCGACACGCTGCGCACCTTCGTGCGCGAGATCAACGAAGCGGCGCTGCGGCTCTCGTCGTCGGCCAACGAGGTGCTCGCCGCGTCGACCCAGCACGAGTCGTCGTCCACCGAGCAGGCCGCGGCGATCCACGAGACCACCGCCACGATGGAAGAGCTCAAGCACGCCTCGGCGCAGATCGCCGAGAACGCCGGCGCCGTCGCCCGCGTCGCCGAAGAGACGCTCAACTCGGCCCGCTCGGGGCGCGGCGCCATCGGCGAGTTCATCGAGGCCATGCAGCAGATCCGCGCCGACGGCATCGCGGTGTCGGAGTCGATCACCAAGCTCCTGCGCCGCGTCGAGCGCATCGGCACGGTGGTCGAGGTGATCGACGAGATCGCCGACCGGTCCGACCTGCTCGCGCTCAACGCCGCCCTCGAGGGCTCGCGCGCCGGTGAAGCGGGCAAGGGCTTCAGCATCGTCGCCGCCGAGATGCGCCGCCTCGCGGAAAACGTCCTCGACTCCACCAAGGAGATCAAGAACCTCATCACCGAGATCCGCGAGGCCACCGCGGCCGCCGCCAGCGCCGCCGACGCCTCGCGCACCGCGACGGAGCAGGGCGAGCGCCTCGGCTCGGTCGCCGCCAGCGCGGTCGAGGGCATCCTCGCCGGCGTGCAGGAGACCAGCGACGCCGCCCGCGTGATCAACCTCGCCACCCAGCAGCAGCGCACCGCCACCGAGCAGGTGGTGGCGTCGATGGCCGAGATCGAAGACGTCACGCGCCAGACGACGCAGGCCAGCAAGCAGGCCACCTCGGCCGCCGCGGAGCTCACGCAGCTCGCCAGCCGGCTGTCGGACCTCATCAAGCGCTTCAAGGCGGACTGACCCCGGGTGGATACCGAAGCCCTCAAGAAGTCCCTCCTCACGAAGTTCGTGGAGGTGACGCAGGATCGGCTCCAGGCCATTCAGCTCGGCATTCTCGAGCTCGAAAAGCCGGAGTCGGATCGCGCGGCCGAAGCGGTGGCGCGCGATCTCCACACCATGAAGGGCGAAGCGCGCATGCTCGGGCTGGCCGCCATCGGTCAGCTCGCGCACTGCTGCGAAGATCTGCTCAAGGCCGAGCGCGAGAAGAAGGTCGACACCCGCAGCGCGACCGATCTCCTGCTCCACGCCTGTGACGCGATCTCCGATCTGCTCGACGATCTCGAGGCCGCGAAGGAAGGCTCCGACGCGTCGAACGAGATGGCCGCGAAGCTCGCCGCCACCGCCGGCGCGCCGGTGCCCCCGCTCAAGCCCGTCAGCCGGGGCGCCAAGCTCCCGCGGCCCACCACGCCCACGCTGCCGCCCGCCGCCGCGAAGCCCCTGCCGCCGGTGCCCCCCGCCAGCACGCCCACGCCGGCCCCCACCGGGCCGCGGCCCAGCGCCCCCACGCCGGGGCGCGCCGAAGAGCCTCGCGTCGAGCGCGCCGGCCCCGCCGACCGCAGCATCCGCGTCAACGTCGAGATCCTCGACGCGCTGGGCCTGCTCGCCGGCGACCTGCTCGTCGAGAGCGCCCGCGCCGGGCTGCGCGGCGACGACATTCAGGGGCTGTTCGAGCGCTTCTCGCGCCTGGGCGATCAGCTCCTCAAGCTGTCCGAGCAGCAGGACCTCACGCCCGCCGAGCGTGAGCGCGCCGCCCGCCTCGAGAACGACCTGCACCTGCTGCGCGACGACGCCTTCCGCTTCGTGCGCGCCCACGCCGACGGGTCCAACACCCTGCACGGCAACCTCACCCAGCTTGCCGATCACGTGGCCGAGGCGCGCCTGGTGCCGCTGGCGTCGGTGTTCGAGGCCTTCCCCCGCGCCGCGCGCGAGCTGGCCCACGCCCAGAACAAGCACATCGAGATGGTGGTGGAGAACACCAACGCCGGCGTCGATCGCAGCCTGGTGTCGGATCTCCGCGACGCGCTGGTGCACCTCATGCGCAACGCCATCGATCACGGCATCGAGGGCGCCGACACCCGCAGCACGCTCGGCAAACCCGAGACCGGCCGGGTCACGCTCCGCGCCCGCGCCGACGGCGACATGCTGCACGTCGAGGTCGAAGACGACGGCCGCGGCATCGACCCTGATCGCCTGCGTCAAGTGGCGGTCAACAAGCGGCTGCTCACCGAAGGCCAGGCGGCCAGCCTCACCGAGCGCGAGGCGATGGAGCTCATCTTCCGCGCCGGCTTCTCGACGCGCGAAGAGGTGAGCGAGACGTCGGGCCGCGGCGTCGGCATGGACGTGGTGAAGAAGAAGGTCGAAGGCCTCGGCGGCTCGGTCGCCGTGTCGAGCCGCATCGGCCGCAGCACCACCGTCTCGCTCCGCCTGCCCCAGTCGTTGGCCTTGATGCGCGTGCTGCTCATTCGCATGGGCGACGACGTGTACGGCATGCCCGCCGCCGACGTGGAGGCGGTGGCCCGCTTCCGCCCCGAAGATCGGCTGGAGATCATGGGCACCCTGGCGGTGATGCACCGCAACCGGCCGGTCACCATGGTGGCGCTCGGCCCGCTGCTCGGCCTCAACGGCGGCCCGCGCTTCGATCGCCCGCCCTGCGTGGTGGTGCGGCACGGCGAAGATCGCGCGGCGCTGGTGGTCGACGGCTTCGTCGACGAGCGCGAGGTCGCGGTCAAGCCGGTGGGCGGCGACTTCATGAAGGGCGCGCCCTTCGTGGCGGGCTCGGCGGCGCTGGAAGACGGGCGCATCGCGGTGCTGCTCCACGTGCCCGACATCATGACCGAGGTGCGCAAGATGGCGCGGCCGGTCACCGAGGGCTCTCAGACGCGGCGCCTCAAGGTGCTGCTGGTCGACGACTCGCCCATCGCCCGCGCCACCGAGAGCGCCCTGGTGCGCGCGCTCGGCCACACCGTCGAAGAAGCGCAGGACGGCGAAGACGGCTGGAGCCGGCTGCAGGGCAACCAGTACGATCTCATCCTCACCGACGTGCAGATGCCGCGGCTCGATGGCTTCAGCCTCACCCGGCGCATCAAGCAGTCGGCCGAGCTGGCGAAGATCCCCGTGGTCATCCTCTCGTCGTTGGCCTCGCCCGAAGACAAGCGTCGCGGTCTCGACGCGGGCGCTGACGCCTACCTCATCAAGGGCGAACTCGGCGTGGAGAGCCTGGCGCTCACCATCGATCGACTCACGTGAGCTCGACCGCCCTCCTCGTCGACACCAGCGGCGCCGCTGCGAAGCGGCTGGACGGGGTCTTCGAGAGAGAGCTCACCCTCGTCGCGCCGCCGGTGCCGCCCAGCCTGGCGCTCGACGCGGTGCGGAAGTTCAAGCCCTCGCTGGTGGTGCTCGAGGTGGTCGCCGCGTCGCCCGACGTGGTGAAGCTGGTCGAGCGGCTGATGTCCGATCTCCCGCTGCCGATCGTGCTGGTGGTGCAGAGCCCGGCCGCGCGGCAGGTGGCTTTCTCGCTGCTCGACGCCGGCGCGCTGGAGGTCGTCTCGTTGCCCGAGCGCCTCGACGCGGCGACGGTGCTCGAGCTGCGCAAACAGCTCCAGCTGCTCGCTTCGGTGAAGGTGGTGCGCCACCCGCGCGGGCGAAAGCGCCGCACGTCGATCGGGCTGCCGGTGATTCGGCCCGACTACTTCGTGGTGGCCATCGCCGCCTCGCTGGGGGGCCCGAAGGCGCTGGCCGAGGTGCTCGCCGATCTGCCCGAAGACTTCCCCGCGCCGGTGGTCATCTGCCAGCACATCACCCCCGGCTTCTCGGACGAGCTGGCGCACTGGCTGTCGCTCGAGACGGGGCACCGGGTGCAGGAGGCGGCGGAAGGGCAGCGGCTGGTGAAGTCCGCGTTCTACGTCGCGCCCTCGCACCTGCACCTGGTGGTGCAGCCCAGCGGCTTGTTGCGCCTCGAGGATGGGCCGCCCATCGGAGGCTTCAAGCCGTCGTGCGATCTGCTCCTGCGCAGCGTGGCGCAGAGTTTCTCCTCGCGCGCCATCGGGGTCGTACTCACCGGCATGGGCCGCGACGGCGCGAAGGGGCTGCTCGAGATCCGCAAGGCGGGCGGGCACACCATCGCGCAGGACAAGGCCACCAGCGTGGTGTTCGGCATGCCCGGCGAGGCGGTCAACCTCGGGGCCGCCGAGCTGGTGCTGCCTCTCGACGGCGTCGGGCCCCAGCTCGTGAGGTGGGTGTCATGAGCGAGGTGTTGTCGATCGAGCGCGGCAGCCTCGAACAACTGGCGGCGCTGCTCCTCGAGCGCGCCGGCCTGAAGATCACCCCCGACGGGTACTACGGCCTGCGCCTCGCCCTGCAGGCCCGCATGCCGGCGCTCGGCATCACCGACGCCACCGAGTACGTGGGCCGGCTCCGTCAGCGCGCGGGCGAGACCGAGCTGCGCTCGCTCATTCCGCTCGTCACCGTCGGCAAGACCGAGTTCTTCCGCGACACGCGCCAGTTCCTCGCCTTCGAGCGCAACGTGCTGCCCGCGGTGATCGAGCGCGGCAAGGCCGAGCTGCGGCCGGTGAAGCTGTGGAGCGCGGGCTGCGCGACCGGCGAGGAGCCGTACTCCTTGTCGATGGTGGCCCTCGAGAAGGGCGCCACGCCCGACACCATGGAAGTGTGGGCCACCGACCTGAACCCCGCCGCCACCGAGTCGGCCTCGCGTGCCTTCTTCCCCGCACGGCGGCTGGTGGGCGTCAGCGAGGAGCGCATTCAGCGCTTCTTCATGCCGGTCGAGGGCGGCTACCAGCTCGTGCCGGCGGTGCGGGAGCTGATCCGCTTCGAGGGGCACAACCTCGCGGCGCCGGTGTGGCCGCAGGTGCAGGCGCGCTCGCTCGACGTCATCTTCTGCCGCAACGTCATCATCTACTTCGATCAGCCCACCATCATCGGCGTGATGGAGCGCTTCTACGAGTCGCTGCGCCCCGGCGGGTGGATGTTCCTCGGCTACTCCGAGAGCCTGTTCAAGATCAGCACCCGCTTCGAGATGGTCGAGGTGGGCGGCACCTTCGCCTACCAGCGTCCGCTGTCGAACGTGCGCCGGCCCCTGGCACCGGTCACCACCGTGGCGCGCCCGCCCGCGCCTCCGCCACCGCCCGCGCCGCCGCGCTCGCCCACCGACGTCGAGTCGGTGCTGCGCAACCGCAAGCGCCAGGAGGCCGCGAAGCCGAAGCCGGTGATCCCCGATCCGCAGCCCTCGGTGCCGCCGCCGCCCGGCAAGCCGCCCACCAAGACGCCGGTCGAGCGCCTGGCCGAGGTGGTGGAGGCGATCGAGAAGGGCGACTTCCCCAAGGCGCTGCGCACCGTGCGCCGCCTGTCCGACGACGAGCCCGAAGATCTCGCCGCACGGCTCACGCTGGGCAACGTGCACGCGCTGATGGGCAACCTCGACGAGGCCCGCGATGCGTACCAGCAGGCGCTCTCCCGAGAGCCGCTGTGCGTGGAGGCCCGGCTCTACACGGCGCTCGCCGCGATGCAGGGCGGGCAGCTCGACGAGGCGAAGCTCGAGCTCACGCGCGCGCTGTTCCTCGAGCCCACCCTGGCCGTCGGTCACTATCTGCTCGGGCAGGTCAACGAGCGGAAGGCCGACGTCGACGGCGCGCTGCGGGCGTACCGGAACGCGATCAGCCAGCGAAAGCAGCCGAAGCACGAGCTGATCGGCCACTTCCCCGATCTCCCGCGCAGCAACGAGGCGATCGCCCAGGCCGCCCAGTACCGGCTGGCCGCCCTGTCGGAACGGTGAAGCCGACGGTTGCCGGGGCAGGGGACCCGTGGTTAAGAGCCTCGCCCCGCCAGTCCATCGGGATTGACCCGATGCAAGGTGGGCTCTGAAAGGCCGTCCACACCATGAAGCTCGATACGCACCCTGTTTACCCGCCCTCCCGCATCACCTGCGCGTGCGGCAACATCATCGAGACCCGCTCCACCCGCGGTTCGTTCTCGGTCGAAGTTTGCTCGAACTGCCACCCGTTCTTCACCGGCAAGTACAAGCTGATGGACACGCAGGGCCGCATCGACCGCTTCAAGAAGAAGTACGAGGCGAAGAAGGGCTCGGCCCCCAAGGCCTGAGTCGCTGCTTCACGTGCTTCACGAGAGCCGGTGGGTCCGTCTTCGGGCCCGCCGGTTTTTCTTTGTTCAGGGCTCGTCGACGGTCGGCGCGGTCGCCTCGCGGATCTGCCTTGCCACGCGCTTCCAGACTTCACCCGAGCGCACTGCCTCGATGAAGGCGCGCGTCACCGCCGGCGGCTCGGTCTTCAGGAAGTCCTCCAGCGAGCGGTGGCAGTAGCGCAGCGCGCGGTAGTCGTCTTGCCGCACCACCTCCAGCTCGCCGTCCTGCATGAGGATGAAGGCGCGCGCGTTGAGCTGCCACTCACAGGGCTGGCCCTGCTCGTCGAGCGGCCCCACCAGCTCGAGCCGCATGAAGTGGGCGGTGCGCATCTCGGCGGCGAGCTCCTGCCCGTCGCCCTGCAGCCAGTCCCACGCCACGGCCAGCTCGGCGCGCAGCTGCTCGCGTTCCTGCTCGGCCGTCTCGCGGCGCCTGCGTTCGGCCTCTTCGCGGTCGAGCGCCGCCTGCTTCGCGCGGGCTTCCTTGTCGGCGCGCGCCCGGGGCAGATCGTTGAAGAGCGCGCGAAGGTCGGGGGGCAGGGCCATGAAGACGGGGAGCTTCCCCCGGTGGCGGGACCGTCGCCAAGCGGCTATCAGCGTCGGCGTGAGCAACCAGGAAGCAGGGCCCCGCCAGCCGTACATCGGCGGGCAGGCCGTGGTCGAAGGCGTGATGATGCGCAGCCCGAAGTCGTTCGTCGTCGCGGTGCGGCGCCACGTGGGCGGCATCGCCATTCGCGAACAGGCGTGGAACCAGCTCCTGCCCGGCCTCAAGTTCCTGCGCTGGCCGATCTTCCGCGGCGCGCTGGTGCTGGCCGAGTCGCTCCACAACGGGTTCTCGGCGCTGAAGTTCTCGAGCGAGCACGGCCTGCCGCCCGAGAGCGACGGCAAGAAGAAGAGCGTCAGCACCTCGGCGCTGCTCGCGTTCCTGTTCTCGACGGTGGTGTCGGCGGCCGACAGTGAGCCCAGCGCCGGCGGCCCGCAGACCGAGCCCCCGAAGAAGGAAGGCACCAGCGGCGCCGACGTGATGCTCGCCTTCGCCACGGTGATGATGATGCTGTTCTTCATCGGCCTGCCGCACGCGCTGACGTGGCTGGTGGGCAAGGCGATCGGCCCGTCGTTCGACACGCAGACCTTCGCGTTCCACTTCGTCGACGGCGTGTTCCGCGTGGCGATCCTCGTGGGCTACGTCTGGGTGCTCTCGAAGACCGACGACGCCTCAGTGCTGTTTCGGTACCACGGGGCCGAGCACAAGGCGATCTGGACCTACGAGAGCTACAAGCCGCTGACCGTCGCCGAAGCGAAGCCCTTCACCACCCGGCACCCGCGCTGCGGCACGAGCTTCTTGTTCATCGTGGTGGGCGTGGCGGTGCTGCTGCACGTCGCGCTGTTGCCCTTCGTGCCGCGGCTGCACCCCAACGACTTCGTCAACCAGTTGCTGATGATCTTCATCAAGGTGCCGATGGCATTCCCCATCGCCGGCATCGCGTACGAGCTGCAGCGCTGGAGCGCCAAGGACTCGTGCCCGGCCTTCATCAAGGGCCTCACCCGCCCCGGCATCTGGCTGCAGAAGATCACCACCCAGCCGCCCACCGACGCGCAGCAGGAAGTCGCGCTGCTCTCGCTCGATCGCGCGCTGGCGCGGGAAGAGGGCAAGCCGAAGTCAGCCGAAGGCGTGACGCTCTACGACACCTTCGAGCAGGCGGCCGCGTAGTCCCGGCTGCTGAAAATTAGACAGCGATCCAACCTCACGTACCGTGTCGATCAGGCCTGTAGCAGGGGCCCTCAATCGAACACCGGAGGATGGATGTCGTCATCGATCTCGATCGCGCGGCCCCGCGCGACGCCTGAGCTGTCTGAGCACGTCTACGCGCGTTCCAAGGAATACGTCCTCTACAAGGGCGACTCGCTGGCGCTGCTCGACAAGTTCGAAGACCAGACGTTCGACATGATCTTCGCTGACCCGCCGTACTTCCTCTCGAATGGCGGCTTCACCTGCTCGGGCGGCAAGCGCGCGGCGGTGAAGAAGGGCGACTGGGACACCAGCAAGGGCATCGAGAGCGATCACGCCTTCACCTCGGCGTGGCTCAAGGCCTGCCAGCGGCTGCTCAAGCCCACCGGCACCATCTGGGTCTCGGGCACGCAGCACGTGATCTTCTCGGTCGGCTTCGCGATGCAGCAGCTCGGCTACAAGCTGCTCAACACGGTCACCTGGTACAAGCCGAACGCCAGCCCGCACCTCGCGTGCCGCTACTTCACGCACTCCACCGAGATCCTGGTGTGGGCCTCGCCCAACGGCGGCAAGGGCAAGCTCCAGCACAAGTTCAACTACGCCGACATGAAGCAGGCCAACGGCGGCAAGCAGATGCGCGACGCGTGGGCGCTGCCGAAGCCGGGTGAAGAAGAGCTCTCTGACGAGGGCGACGGCAAGCTGTGGACGATGACGACGCCCAAGCCGAGCGAGAAGTCGCACGGCAAGCACCCGACGCAGAAGCCGATCGCGCTGCTCGAGCGCCTGGTCGACGCGTGCACCGACGACGACGCGCTGATCCTCGATCCGTTCTGCGGCAGCGGCACCACCGGCGTCGCGGCCGTCTCGAAGGGCCGCCGCTTCGTGGGCATCGACATGGACACGCAGTATCTGGATCTCACCAAGCGGCGCATGGACGCCGCGAAGTGAAGTGAAGCACCGGAGCCCGCGCGTTCATCCGCGCCGCGCGGGCACCGAGACGACTCAGGCCGTCGCCTGGAGCTGCTGGGTGCGACGGGCGATGAACTCGACCAGCGTGCGCACGCCGTAGCCGGTGGCGCCCTTCGAGTAGTAGCCGCGCTCCTTGGGGCTCTGCGACGGGCCGGCGATGTCGAGGTGGATCCACGGCGTCTCGCCGACGAACTCCTTGAGGAAGAGCGCCGCGCTGCTGGCTCCGCCCGCGCGATCGCCGGCGTTCTTCAGGTCGGCCACTTCGCTCTTGAGCACGTCGCGCTGGTACTCGTTGACCGGCAGGCGCCACAGCTCTTCGCCCGCCAGGCGCGCCGACTCCGACAGATCGTAGAAGAGCTGATCGTCGACGCCGAAGCCGCCGGCCATGTAGTGGCCCAGCGCGATGATGCAGGCGCCGGTGAGGGTGGCGAGATCGATGATCGCCGCCGGCTTGAGCTCGTTGGCCCACGCCAGGATGTCGCCCAGCACCAGGCGGCCCTCGGCGTCGGTGTTGGTGATCTCCACCGTCTTGCCCAGCCGCGACACCAGCACATCACCGAGCCGGTACGCGTTGCCCGACGGCATGTTCTCGCAGGCGCCGAAGAAGGCGTGCACGGGGAAGGGCGGCTGCATCTTCGCGATCACCTTCATCGCGCCGAGCACCGCGGCCGAGCCGGCCATGTCGGTCTTCATGTCGATCATCGCGTCGGACGGCTTGAGCGAGAGCCCGCCGGAGTCGAAGGTGATCGCCTTGCCCACGAAGCACACCGGCGCGCGCTTGGCGGCTTCGGTGTCGCGCGGCACGTACGAGATCTGCACCAGCCGGGGCTCTTCGACGCTGCCCCGCGCCACGCCGAGGAACATGCCCATCTTGAGCTCGGCGATCTTCTTGCGGTCGCCGATCGAGATGTTGAGGCCGACCTCCTTGGCCATCGCCTTCGCCTCGTCGGTGAGGATGCTGGGGGTCATCGTGCCGGGCGGCTCGTTGACCAGGTCGCGCGCCCAGTTGGTGGCCTGACCGATGTGCTTCGCGTGGGCGAGCATCGCGTCGTGCGCCTTTTCCTTCTTGATCCCCTCGGGGAGGAACAGCTGCACCTTGTCGAGCTTCGGCGCGCTCTTCTCGTCCTTGTTGGTGGTCTTCCAGCGATCGTAGCGGTACGCGCCGAGCACGAAGCCCTCGACGATCGCCTTGATGGCGTGCTCGAGCTCGCGCACCACCGGCAGCTGCACCGTCGCGGTCTTCGCCTTGAGCCGGGTGGCGGTCTTGATCGCCCGGCCGGCCGCCAGTCGCAGCGTCTCGGCGGTGAACTTCGCGCGCGCGCCCAGCCCGACGAGGATCACCCGGGTCGCGGGGAGCTTGTCGTGCGCCTGGAACACGAACGTCTGCTCGTTCTTGCCCTTGAAGCCCTCGGCCGCGGCCGTCTTCAGGAGCAGCCCCTTCGTCTTCTTGTCGGCGCCCACCAACGCTTTGGGCGGGCTCTTCTTGTCGGTGAGATCAGTGTCGAAGATCGGGAAGACCAGCACGTCCGCGCGGGCCTTGGAGGCATCGCCGGCAGCGAATGCAAAATTCATTTGGAACGGCTCCTTCGGGGGGAAAACGCCCGCGGACCTTAGCGAAGCGTCCGAAAGGAAGCACAGGAAAGGTCGGGCGGTGGGGTAAGGTCCGCCGCGCTGTATGTCCTCCCTCCTGACGCACCTCACTGCAGTCGAGCGCCTGGCCGCTCACGTCAACGAGCTCCCCCCCGAGTTTGCGCGGGCGCTCGGTGAAGACCTCGAATACGCGCGGTTCGGGGCGGCGTTGCCCGAGCTGCCGCGCTTCGGCGGGTGGACCATGGGCCTCGACGCCTGGCTCACCCGTGGACACCGGCCGCACTTCAGCGAGCTGATGACCGCGCGCGCGCCGGTGCACTTCGGGCTCAAGGCCGCCGAGCTGGTGGCCAACGGGGCGCTGGTCGGGGTGGAGGCGGGCCTGGCGTACCTCGCGGGCTACTTCACGCAGCTGTCGGTGACGCGCTCGCTCGAGCCGCTGATGCGCCAACTGCTGGCGACGCAGCGCAACCGCGGCGAGAGTGAGCAGGCCGCGCGTGCGCGCATCGAGTGGACGCAGTCGTTGTTCTTCATGCAGGACCTCCACGGGAGCCCGCTGGTGGGCACCCCCGCGGTGCGCGCCAAGCTGCAGATCCGCAAGGCGAGCAGCGTGAAGGGCGTGGGCCGCGGCTTCTACGAGCTGATCCGCGTGGCCTCGCTCGACGCCTTCGGCGACGCGCCCAGCAAGCCCGAGGTCGATGGGTGGATGCGCGGGCTCTACTTGTTCTCGCTCGCGCTCGGCTCTCCGATCGGAAAGCTGCGGGCGCTGCCGGGCTCGCACCTCTCGGCGAAGGAGCTGTACCGCGGCGACGGCGTCGACGTGTTCGCCGCGGTCGATCAGGGCCTCGGCCACGCGCGCGAGCTGCTCACCCAGTTGGGCAGCATGATCCGGCGCAACTCGTGGTCGACGCGCTCGAAGGCGAAGTTCCTCGAGCTGTGCCCGGAAGGCTTCGAGGGTCGCTGATCGTCAGGGCAGCGTGATGTCGCGCGCGACGTCGACGGTGGTGGTGTTCACCGTGGCGTGCGGCATGCCCGCGGCGAACGGGTTCACCACCCACGTCAGCGCGTCGGTGATGGGGTTCGCGCCGTTGGCGTTGGTGAACACCCGCAGGTTCACGGTCGAGTTCGCCCGGAACGCCGCGCCCGAGTAGGTCGCGCGCGAGGTCATGGTCGTCGTGTCCTGGGTGAAGATCACCGGCATCATCACCGCCTGAATGCCGTCGCTGATCGACGCCACCCGCGCGGCGACGATGCCGAAGCCGAGACCGCCGGTCGGCGCCGACATGCTGCCCAGCGCGATGTCACCCGACACCGTCACCGGCCCGAACGCGAAGTCGGCCACCGTCTCTTCGTCGGCCACGATGTTCACCGGCTGGAGCGGGTTGGCGAGCAGGTTCACCGCGAGGCCTCCGTTGCCGAAGCCAATCAACGAGGGCACCGGCGTCACGCGGCCCGGCATCAGATCGGTCAGCACGTACGGGTACTCGGTGGTGCCCGGGTCGGTGAGGATGCGGTAGCCGTTCTGCAGCTGCTGAATGAGCGCCATCGGGTCGAGGCCGCCGGTCAGCGCGGACGGATCGAGCAGCGAGATCTGCAGGTTCTGCAGCGCCGGCGGCTTGGGCAGGGTGATCGTCCCGCGCAGGGTGCCGAGGCCCGAGCCCGACGCGCCGAGGTAGATGCGCACGTTCTCCGGACCCGCCTTGAACGGGTCCGAGGTGTCGAGGTCGATGGTGGTGACCGCCGACTGGAAGTCGAGGAAGGGGATCAGGTTGCCGTCGTCGTTGCGATCGGAGATCGCCGTCAGCCGGTACGTGCCCGTGCGCAGCCCTTCGTACTTGAAGGGGATCTCGGTGGGCATGGTGGGCGTGCCCAGGTCGAGCAGGTTGGTGTTGCGGAACAGCCCGGCCTTCTTGCCGACCGCGAAGCCGCCCACCACCACCACGCCGGAGATGGTGCCCTTCGGCCCGCCCGCGCGCACCCACGTGCCTTCCTCGAGCTCCCCGTCTTTGCCATCGACCGACGCGAAGTACTTCACGGTGGTGGTGGCGGCGACCTCGAGCGTGAGCGGCGAGGGGCCCGAGACGCGGCCGATGGAGCTGGTGCGCGGGTCTTGCCCGTTGGTGCTGAGGTAGATCGTCGCCGGCCGATCCGACTCGAAGGTGATGGTGATCGCCCCGTTGAACGGGCCCGCCGGCGGGTTCGCCTTCACGCCCGGAGGTCCCAGCTCGGCGTTGGGCTCGAGCTCGAGCGGACCGGGCTTCTGGCCACAGGCGAACGACAACATGACCGCGAAGAGGACGAAGAGAGCACGCATGCGGGGGCGCATCAGGGACCCGCCTGACCCGAAAGTCAAACCTCAGGGAACGGTGTTGATCGCCGCTTCCAGCTTCTCTCCGGTCAGCACCAGGCCGTTCTTCACCTGCTCGGGCACGGTCTCCGCGACGGGGCAGTTCTTCGCGAGGGCCTCGAGATCGTCCATGTCCGACAACGGGCACTGCCTCGCCGCGAACGACACCCGCACGTCGCGCACGTACTCGTCACCGCGCAACAGCGTCACCAGGCACTGCGTCAGCACCAGCCCGTCGGCGGTGTTCCACGCGATCCACGGGCCGACGATCACGCCGCTCTCTTCGTTGACGGTGCGAACGCCTCCGCAGTGGGCCTCGGTGGCCTTCACCGCGCGCGCCCAGGCGCCTTCGGGCCTGGTGGTCTTGAAGTACGGCTGCGGGGTGGTCCACGACTGCAGCGCGCAGCTCGACGTCAGCAACAGGCCGACGAGCGCCGCTCTCACTTGCGATCGGCCTGCACCAGCGGGGAGAAGAAGCAGTCCTTCTTCGTGTACTCGTCGAAGGAGAACGCGAACCGGTAGCTGGCGGCCGCGCGCTGGTTGCAGTCGGTGCGCTCGCAGAAGCGGCACGACACGCCGATCGGCACCGCGTCGCGCTTGAGATCGGTCGTCGGCAACCCGTAGGCGAGGAACTTCGCGTTCTCGGCGTGCGTGCCCAGGCCGATCGAATACGCGGTGCCGCGCACGATGGTGCCCTCGATGGGCTGCAGCTGCACCTTGGCGAAGTCGAAGTACGTCGTGCCGTCGGGCATCGCCGAGTACTGGCGAATGAGCTGCGACGGGTTGAGGAACGCGAGGTGCACCGCCCACTTGCCGCAGTTGCCCGACGAGGCGAACTTGATGCCGGTGCCCGAGTAGCGCTTCGAGATGTTCCCGGCGATGTCGGTGCGGATGAAGTGGAAGGGCAGGCCGCGCCGCTTGGGGTCGGCGAGGTTGCACACGCGGTGCGCGACGGTCTCGTAGGTGGTGCCGAAGATCGACGAGAGCAGCTCGATGTCGTACCGCGTGCGCTGCACTTCCTTGAAGAAGTCGCCGTACGGCAGCATCAGCGCGCCGGCGAAGTAGTTCGCCAGGTTCACCTTGATCAGCCGCGGGGTCTCGGCGTGCTTGGTCTTCGCGCCGACGATGCGATCGACCAGCCGCGTCTTGTCGAGCGTCAGCAGCCCCAGCGTGGCGGCGATCTGGAACTTCAGCGGCTGCTCGGTCAGCGTGGGCGAGACCTCGAGCACCTGGTCTTCGAGCGAGAGCCGGCGCACCACCGAGCTCCCCTCGGGGGGATCGCCGATCTTCGTCACGATGCCGAAGCGCGCCTCGAGCATCTTCATCAGCGTGCCCGAGCCGAGAATGCGATCGTTGCCGAAGTCCTGGCGCATCGACTCGGCTTCTTCCTCGAGCTCGGGGAAGTAGTTCTGGTGCGCCTGCAGGAAGTCGGACACCTCGTCGAAGGGCGAGTAGTCGAGGCGCGTGTCACCGGGGCTGGTGCTGGCCCGGCCGCGCTGCTCGCTCGAGAGCTGCGCCATCACGTTCTCGAGCTGAGAGCGGGTGTTCTTGTAGAGGTTGAAGAGCGCGGCGACCGTGCCGGCCAATTTCGGTTCGGCCGACAGCGACTGCAGCGAGTCTTGATCGAGGTTGAGCGTCTTGAGCAGCGGCTCGTCGAGCAGCTTGGCCAGCGCCTCGTCGACGCGGCCCTCGCCGAGCTGCGACATGAACTCTTCCGGATCGACCTGGAAGAAGCGCAGCGCCTTCCACAGCAGGGGGAAGGGCGTGACCCGCTTCCCCTTCTCGATCAGGTTCAGGTACGCGGGGCTGACCCCGAGCTCGCGCGCGGCGTCGGCCTGCTTGACGTTCTTCGACAGCCGGAGGGCGCGAAGCCGGTGCCCGACGTTCGCGTTCAGCGCGTTCTCGTTCATGTGGCCGCTGCCCCCGAGTGCAGCTCAGCCCACTTCGAGCAGCTCGACGTCGAACACCAGGGTCGAGTTCGGAGGGATGACCGGCGGGTAGCCCATCGGGCCGTAGGCGAGCTCGGGGGGAATGGTCAGCTTGCGGCGGCCGCCGACCTTCATGCCCGCGATGCCCTGATCCCAGCCCTTGATCACCATGCCGGCGCCGAGCTGGAACTCGAAGGGCTCGTTGCGATCGCGCGACGAGTCGAACTTCTTCCCGTTGGTGAGCGTGCCCGTGTAGTGCACCGAAACCGACTGGCCCGACTTCGCTTCCGCGCCGGTGCCGACCTGGAGTTCTTCAATCTGGAGAGGCATTGGGCGGCCAACCTACGACGGTCGATCGATCGCGGCGAGTGAGAACGCGTGGTGGTCAGCTCGCGCACCTCATCGCCGACGCGTCCCGGGCGGCGCGATCGACCTCCGCCACGAGGCGCGCTTCGGGCACCAGGTTCAACGTCGCCGAGATGTCCTGCCGGCGCGTCGAGATCCAGTGGAAGAGGCTTCGCGCACGGCTGCGCAGCGGCTCGCGCCCCGCCTTCGCGGCCCACGGCCGGAACGCCTCGAGCGCCCACAGCGCCATCAGGAAGGCGTCACCACCGCGGTACACGCCGCCCTCGGAGTCGACCACCACCAGCTCGTCGTTCCCCTGGGGCAGCCTGGCGAACGCACGCTGGGCCACCTCTCCACTGCGGGGCAGGCACATCAACGGCACCAGCTTGTCCTGCGCGCGCAGCCAGTCCGCGCACCGGCAGCAGAAGCCGCAGCCGTCGTCGTACAGCACCCACATCGCCTGAATTCGCGCGCTCATCTCAGGCCTCGCTCGGGCGGAAGTACTGCTCGGGAGCGACCGGCGCTGCGCCCCGCTCGGAGATCGCGCGGCGACGCATGCGGTTGAGCACGTACAGGTTGCCGAAGTGCATCACCCCGAGGATCAGCAGCACCGAGCCGTAGCTGGTGGCGACGTTCTCGATCAGCAGCGCGGCGTTCCACGGCTCGGCGCGATCCTTGATCGACCGCACCACCCACCCGAAGTTGACCAGGTAGAAGCCGACCAGCAGGAGCTTGTTGACCGCCTCGGCCAGCACCTCCTTCCCGAGGAAGGTCTCGGACAGGAACGCCGCGCCGTTCTTGAAGAGCGTGCGGCCGACCCACACGGTCGTGCCGAGCGAGAGGGCGAGGTAGGTGAGGTGCTGCACGACGAGGAGCGGCGCGTTTTCTGGGTTCATGCCGGTCAATACCGGAACGCCGCCCAGCGGTTGCGGGCTACGGGCGCGCGCGTTCGAGCATCTGCGTCAGCCCCTCGACCACCGGGGGAATGAGGCCGCCCACCACCCCCAGCACCCACAGCGGCTCGCGCAGCACCCGCCGGCCGAGCCGCCACGCCTCGAGCTGCGCGAGCGACGCGAAGTAGGCGACCGTCAGCAGCAACACGCCGCCGCCGATCGGCACGTAGGCCGCGGCCTGCGCCGCCCCCAGCGACTTCCGGAAGAGGAAGACGACGATCGCCACCGCGCCCGCGAAGAACGTCGCGCGCGCGAAGGGCAGGGGACCCGACGGCCGCGAGGTCACCAGCCCCGCCTTCTTCCAGTGGTGCCTCAGCGCCCCCACGGCCGTGAGCGCCACCGCGAAGAGCGCCGCCGCGGCGAGCACCCAGCCGGTCTCGAAGCGCGCCTGCGTGAAGAGCCGTCCATCCGGCAGCGTGCGGGTGCCGAGCGCCACGAGTGGAGGCACGTCCCCCGCGGCGTGGACCCGCGGCGTCAGGCTGATCACTCCCGCCCACGCCACCGCGGCGAAGGCGACGGTCATCGACAGCGCGACCGCGCGGCTCCACAGCTGCTCTTCGGGCGGGAGCGCGCCGGCCTCCTCGAGCGTGACGTCGGCGAGCGCGAGCTCCACCTCCATCGCCGACTCGAAGCGCGCGTCGGGCACCGCCGACATCGCGCGCCGAACGATCGCGTCGAGACCACCGGGCAGCGGCGCGGCCTCTCCCACCGGCGCCTGCCCCGTGACGAGCTGCCGCAACATCGCGCCCAGTGCGTAAACGTCGGCTCGCACCGAGGCCGGCTCTCCGCGCAGCACCTCGGGCGCGACGTAGCCGGGCGTGCCGAGCGCGGTGCCGGGCCGGGTCAGCGCCTGGCCCTTCGTCTCGCGCGCGATGCCGAAGTCAGACAGCTTCACCTCACCGCTCGAGGTCAGGAGTACGTTCTCGGGCTTCACGTCGCGGTGCACCAGCCCAGCGGCGTGCACGGCCTGCAGCGCGTCGCACACCGCTCGCATCACCCGCACCGCCTCACGCGGCCCGAGGGGCAGCTTCGAGGCCAGCGTGCCGCCCTCGACGTACTCCATGACCAGGTACGCCTCGCCGTCTTCTTCCCCCGCATCGAAGATCTGCACCACGTTGGGGTGCACGACCTTCGCCAGCGCGCGCGCCTCGCGCGTGAAGCGGTCTCGCAGCTCGGGTTGCTGCGCGAGCTCGCGCGAGAGGAACTTCACCGCCACGATCCGATCGAGCCGCACGTGGCGCGCGCGGTAGACGGTGCCCATGCCGCCTTCACCGATCGGCTCCAGCAGCTCGAGCCCGGCGAAGGTGTCGCTGCCGGTGAGCAGGCACTTCGGGCACGGGCCTTCACCCTGCAGCGCGCTGCCGCAGCGAACGCACTTCATCGCGCCAGCGACTCCAGCAGCGAGGTGACTTCCTGCTCGAGCTCGGCGGCGTCACCGACCGTCTCGCGCACCTCGGCCTCGACGAGCTCGCGAAAGCGCAGCCGCGCGCGGTGCAGCAGCGACTTGAGCTGGGGGATCGCCAGCCCGTACTGCTGCGCGGCGTCGCGATAAGCGGGCGGTTCCTGCGCGGGTGAGAAGAAGGCGCGAATGACCTCGAACGAGCCGGCGCGCGTGCTCCATTCCTTTTCCAGCGTCGTCATCGCGCGCTCGAAGATCGACAGCGCCCACGCGCGCTCGAAGGCGAGGTCGGGCGTGAGTGACGCGTCGGTCAACCGCTCGCCGATCAGCGAGTCGAGCTCGATGGCTCGCGCGCTGCCCCCACGCTTCGCCGCGATCTGCTTCTCGTGCTGCCGAATCAAGAAGTGGTCGGCAGCGACCTTGAGGAAGCCGCGCAGCCGGCCTCGCTCGGGGGAGAGCTTCTGCACCACGTCGCGCTCGAGCAGCTCGACCGCGAGGCCCTGCACCGCGTCGGCCGCCGAGGCGGCGTCGAGCCCGCGGGCGCGGAAGAAGGCGTAGAGCGGGGGCCAATAGGTCGACAGCAGGTGGCGCCACGCCTCGGCGGCGGCCTCGGGCGATTCCTTCGCGCCGAGGATCAGCGTCCACCGCGTGGTGGGGAACGCGCTCATGCGGGAACTTCGGTGATCCCCTTCGCCAGCAGCGCGATGCCCTTCAGATCTTCGATCGCCTCCCCGAGGTACGGCGCGGCGATGGCGAACGAGGTGGTCGGCACTTCCTTCTCGAGCTGCACCAGCAGCGCGCGATCGCGATCGACGCGCGCCAGCTCGACCTTCGCCAGGCCCTTGAGCTTCTCGAGGCCGGTGCGCAGCGGAGAGGTCAGCTCGAGCGTCAGCGACGCGGGGTCGACGTAGCCGTCGGTGCGCACCCACGAGCGGTTCAAGATGAAGCCGGCGAAGGGCAGCCCCATGCCGGCGATGCGATCGCGGAAGTAGCGGGCGTCGGCGAGCGCTGCCTGATCGGGGCTGGTGACGAGCAGGAAGGTCGAGTCTTGCGAGGTGAGCAGCTTGCGAACGCCCTCCGCGTGCGCGCGCATCGGCCCGAACATGCCGCCCATCGCGCTCAGGAACTCCTGGATCTCCTGGAAGAACTCGGGGCCGAACACCTTGTTGAAGACGGTGCCGATCAGCTCGGTGGCCTTCTTGAAGAGCCCGCGCGACTTCGAGGGCATGAACAACGAGAGGATCTTCTCATCGAGAAACCGCGCCAGTTTTCCCGGCGCCTCGAGGAAGTCGAGCGCGTTGCGGGCGGGCGGGGTGTCGAGCACCACCAGGTCGTACTTGCCGCTCGATGACAGCTCGTAGAGCGCCTCCGCGGCCGTGTATTCCTGCATGCCCGACACCAGCTCCGACAGGTGGCGGAAGAGCCGGCTCTGCAGAATGCGATCGGCCTGCTCGGTGGTGGGCGCCATGCGGCGCACCAGGCTCTCGAACACGACGTCGGGGTTCAGCATCCACGCGTCGAGGGTGCCGGTGGTCACGCCTGCTTCCGCGAGGCGCTCCTTCGAGACCGACGCGGGCTCTCTCATGTGCTGCGAGAGGCCCATCGCCTGCGCCAGTCGCTTCGCGGGGTCGATGGTGAGCACCAGCACGCGCCGGCCCTGCTTCGCCGCCGCCAGGCCGATCGCCGCGGCGGTGGTCGTCTTGCCCACGCCGCCCGCGCCGCAGCACACGATGACTTTTTTCTCCGCGACGAGGCGGCCGAGGTCCGGCTTCGACGACATGCCGGACAGCATAGCGGGCTCAGCTCAGCTGGGCGCTCAGGTTCTTCGACGCCTCGGGGCCCACGCCTTCGACCTCGGTGAGCACCACCGAGTGTTGCGGGTGCTTCTCGTGGAGCAGCGCCAGCGCCGAGTGCGCGCGATCGATGCGCTTCATCTCGCGCGCGCCGAACACTTCGTCGGGCAGCACCGCGCCGAGCGCCTGACGCTCTTCGGTCGAGAACGGGTCGAGCGGCACGCGGTTGACGACGATCGCCGACACCGGGAGCCGGTGCTTGCCCAGCCCCTTCTCGAGCTCGAGCGCCTCCGTCACCGGCAGCGTCTCGGGGAGCGTGACGATCACACAGCCGGTGAGCGCAGGGTCGGTGAGGAAATCGACGCCTTCCTTCGCCGAGCGGTACATCGGCCCGCCGGGGATCACCCGGGTGAGGATCTCGGGGATCTGCGCCAGCGCCAGCGCGTGGCCGGTGGCCGGCGAGTCGATGATGCACACCTCGAACATCGGCTCGCCATTGGGGTGCTTGCGCTTCACCAGATCGAGCATGCGGTACATCACGCCCATGTCCGAGAAGCCGGGCGCCGCCGAGAGGAACTTCTTGAGCCCCTGGCTGCGCATCGCGGTGTCGGCCAGCAGCTTGAGCGGCAGCGCGTCCTGCAGAAAGCGCAGGTGGCCCATGGTGGGCGTCAGCAGCGTCACCCACAGGTTCTCGCTGACGAGCTGCGGCTCTTCGGTGGGCTTCGTGCCCCCCAGCGCCTCGTGGAGCTGCGAGGGCGTGTCGGAGTGCGGGACGATCTCCGCGAGCAGCACCCGCTTGCCCTGCGCACTGAAGGCCCGGCCGAGCGCGGCGGTGAGGGTCGTCTTGCCGACGCCGCCCTTGCCAGTGACGATGACGCAGCGGCGCTGCACGAGGTGAAGGAGAGACATCGGCGGGCGGCAACGTAATCGAAGTGTGTGCCTGCGTGTCGCCCCAACTGTGCTGGCGCGCGGGCGAGCCCTCGGTACAGTCCGCGCCATCATGCGCGTCATCAACTTCAGCGCCGGCCCTGCTGGTCTCCCGCTCCCCGCTCTCGAGAAGGCCCGCGACGAGCTCCTCGACTACGCCGGCACCGGCATGTCGATCATGGAACAGTCGCACCGCGACAAGCCCTACGAGGCGGTGCACCGCGACACGGTCGAGCGCCTCACGCGGCTGCTCGGCATCCCCGACACGCACACCGTGCTCTTCCTCACCGGCGGTGCGTCGATGCAGTTCGCGTTGATCCCGATGAATTTCCTGCACGCCGGGCAGAGCGCCGACTACGTGATGACCGGCGTGTGGTCCGAGAAGGCGCTCGACGAAGCGAAGTACCTCGGCGCCACCCGCATCGCCGCCAGCACCCGCAACGCCGACGGCAAGTACACCCGCGTGCCGACGCAGGCCGAGCTGCAGCTCGATCCGAAGGCGGCGTACGTGCACACCACGTCGAACAACACGATCTACGGCACCCAGTTCCACGTGTTGCCCGACACCGGCGGCGTGCCGCACGTCTGCGACATGAGCTCCGACTTCATGTGGCGGCCGCTCGACGTGTCGAAGTTCGACCTCATCTACGCCGGCGCGCAGAAGAACCTCGGACCGTCAGGGGTGGTGGTGGCGATCGTGAAGAAGGACTTCCTCGCGCGCGGCCGCAAGGACATCCCGAAGATCTTCCGCTACTCGACGCACGCCGAGAACGACTCGCTCTACAACACGCCCCCCACGCTCGCGATCTACCTGGTGCGCAACGTGCTCGAGTGGATGGAAGGACAGGGCGGGCTGGCCGGCATAGAGAAGCGCAACACGCGCAAGGCCGAGGTGCTCTACGGCGCGCTCGATCGTCTCGCCGGCTTCTACACCGCGCCTGTCGAGAAGGCTTCGCGCAGCGTCATGAACATCGTCTTCCGCACCCCGTCGGAGGCGCTCGACGCCGACTTCGTCGCGCAGGCGAAGAAGGCGAACATGATCGGGTTGAAGGGCCACCGCACCGCCGGCGGCATTCGGGTGTCGGCGTACAACGCGGTCTCCGTGCAGGACATCGAGGCCCTCGTGTCGTTCATGGAACAGTTCGCGAAGTCCCACGGTTGATCTCTCTCCCTCCTGGAGTCTCACGCATGAAGCGTTGGTTTCTCGCAGCCGCTCTCCTCGCCGCCCCCGCGTTCGCCGCCGAGCTCGAAGGCGTCACCTCTGCCGACTCGTTGACCGTCGAGGGCAAGGCGCTCTCGCTCAACGGCATGGGCCTGCGGCAGAAGTTCATCTTCAAGGTCTACGTCGCGTCGCTCTACGTCGAGCACCCCGCGAAGGACACCGCCACCATCCTCAAGGCTGACGAGGTGCGCCGGGTCGAGATGCACATGCTGCGAGATCTCGATCGCAACACCATCGTCGACGCGATCAAGACGGGCTTCGAGAAGAACGCCGGCGCCGGGCTGCCCGCGCTGCAGGAGCGCCTCTCGAAGTTCATCGAGAAGGTCACCGAGGTGAAGAAGGGCGCGACGCTGATCATTCAGTACGTCCCCGGCAAGGGCACGAAGATCGAGGGCGGTAAGGAGAGCTACGTCGCCGAGGGCAAAGACTTCGCCGACGCGCTGTTCTCGGTGTGGATCGGCCAGTACCCGGTCGATGACGGGCTGAAGAAGGGAATGCTCGGCAACAAGTAACTGTTAGAAGGCCCCCGCTGTTTTCCCTCGGAGGCCTCCCTTGAAGACCAAGCTGCTCGGTGCGCTCCTGCTCGCGTCATGCGCGACGCAGGAGGCCGCCATTCACCCTGCCGAACCCATCCCCGCGCCGGTCGTTCCCCCGAAGGTCGAGCCGAAGAAGTTCACCGCCGACCTCTCGAAGCCCATGCCCGCGGGCCTCGACGAAGCGTCGATGGATCTCACCGCTGACCCGTGCAGCGACTTCTACCAGTACGCCTGCGGCGGCTGGATGGCGAAGGCCGAGATCCCCGGCGATCGCGCGCTGTACTCGCGCGGCTTCGTGTCGATCGCCGATCGCAATGAAGAGGCGCTCAAGGGCATCCTCGAGGAGGCCGCGGCCAACAAGCTGCCCGCCGGCACGCCCTTCGCCACCCAGCTCGGTGACGCCTACGCGAGCTGCGTCGACGAGGCCGCGCTCGAGAAGTCGCTGCCCGAGGTGAAGAAGTTCATCGCGGCGCACAGCTCGGCGAAGAACGCGGCCGAGCTCGGGAAGATCGTCGGCGCGCTGCACGCGGCCGGCTACCACCCGTTCTTCAACTCCGGCAGCCAGCAGGATCTCAAGAACGCCGCCGAGGTGATCGTCGGCCTCGATCAGGGTGGCCTCGGCTTGCCCGATCGCGACTACTACTTCGACGAGAGCGACCGGATGAAGGGCATCCGCGCCAACTACCTCGCGTACGTCGAGAAGCTCTTCACGCTCGCCGGTGAGAAGCCCGAGGCGGCGAAGAAGGCGGCCGAGACGGTGATGGCCCTCGAGACCCGGCTGGCGAAGGTGTCGCTCACCCGCGTCGAGCGCCGCGATCCGCAGAAGCTCTACAACCGCGTCGATCGCAAGGGCCTCAAGGAGAAGGCCGGCGACTTCGCGTGGGACCCGTTCTTCACCGCGCTCGGCGTGAAGGACGTGCAGGCCGTCAACATCAGCTCGGTGCCCTTCTTCGTCGAGCTCTCGGCGATCGCGAAGGACACGAAGCCCGACGTGCTCAAGACGTACCTCACGTGGGTGATCCTCCGCGGCTCGAACGCGGCGCTGCCCAGGGCGTTCCAGGAAGAGTCGTTCGCCTTCATGTCGAAGAACTTCACCGGCGCGAAGCAGGACCGCCCGCGCTGGAAGAAGTGCGTCGGCTTCGTCGACGGCGATCTCGGCGAGGCGCTGGGCCGTGAGTTCGCGCGCCGCTACTTCCCCGAAGAGTCGAAGGCCCGCACCAGCGCGATGGTGGCCTCGCTGCAGGGCAGCTTCGAGCGCGACCTCGAGACCCTGAAGTGGATGGACGACGAGACCCGCAAGATGGCGCTGGTGAAGGTGCGCTCGATGGTGGGCAACAACAAGATCGGCTACCCCAACACCTGGCGCGACTACACGGGCCTGAAGACCGATCGGAAGTCGTTCTTCAACACCAGCCTCGCGACCTCGCGCTTCGAGATGGCGCGCCAACTGGCGAAGATCGGCAAGCCCGTCGATCGCACCGAGTGGCTGATGTCTCCGCCGACGGTCAACGCGTACTACGACCCCCAGAAGAACGAGATCGTCTTCCCCGCCGGCATCCTGCAGCCCCCGTTCTTCAACAAGGACGCCAGCGACGCGGTCAACTTCGGCTCGATGGGCATGGTGGTGGGCCACGAGATCACCCACGGCTTCGATGACGAAGGCCGCCAGTTCGACGCCGACGGCAACCTCAAGGACTGGTGGACCGAGGCCAGCGGCAAGAACTTCGTCGCGCGCGCCGAGTGCGTGAAGAAGCAGTACGACGGCTACACGGCGATCGACGACCTGAAGGTGAAGGGCGATCTGACGCTGGGCGAGAACGTCGCCGACCTCGGCGGCATCAAGCTGGCGCACGGCGCGATGATCGAGTGGTACGCGAAGAAGGGCGCCACCGACGCCGAGCGCTTCGACAAGAGCCAGCAGTTCTTCCTCGGCTTCGCGCAGTCGTGGTGCACCAAGGTGCGCCCCGAGCAGGCGCGGCTGCGGGCGAACACCGACCCCCACTCGCCGGCGTTCTGGCGCGTGAACGGTCCGCTGAGCAACGTCGACTCGTTCAAGGCCGCGTTCCAGTGCAGCGAAGGCGCGAAGATGGTGCGCGCCGGCGCTGAGCGCTGCGACATCTGGTGACCCCCTCTCCCTGCGCAGCGGGGAGAGGGCCGGGGTGAGGGGCTGAATCGGGCGCAGCGCCTGTAACCGCCCCTCACCCGGACTTCGTCCGACCTCTCCCCGCGTCGCAGGGAGAGGTTAGAACTCGACGATGATCTTCCCCGCGGCGCGCCCAGACGCGCTGCGGGCCCACGCCTCGCCCAGCTTCTCCATCGGGAAGCTGCTGTCGATCACCACCTCCAGCTGCCCCTTCGCCACGAGCGCATCGAGCACGCCGAGGTCGGCCGCGTTGGGCTTGAGCAGCACCGGCAGCACCTTCTTCCCCCGCACCACGTTGAGCGCCGCGTGCCCGAACACACCCGGGCCGGGCAGGCACGACGAGAAGCGGCCCTTCGGCGTGAGCTTGTCGAGGAAGTCACCGGGCGAGCTCCCGACGCTGTCGAAGATCACCTCGAAGGGCGCGACACCCGCGTAGGCATCGGGCTTCGTGTAGTCGATCACCTCGTGCGCGCCGAGCCGTCGCACCAGGTCCGCATTCTTTCCGCTGCACACCGCCGTCACGTGCGCGCCGGTAGACCTCGCGATCTGCAGCCCGAGGTGGCCGACGCCGCCCGACGCGCCGATGATCAACACCCGCTGCGTCGCGCCGCTCATGGGCAGCAGGCACGCGTCGCGGAGCGCCTGCAGCGCCGTCATGCCCGCCAGCGGCAACCCCGCGGCCTGCGCGAAGCTCATGCCTTCAGGCATCGGCTGCAGCACGTCGAGCCCGCACACCACCAGCTCCGCGCTCGCGCCGCCGGCCTGCCCCGACAGCCGCGTGTGCACCCGCTGGCCGACCTTGAACGACGTCACCCCGGGGCCGAGCTCGGCGATCTCGCCCGCCAGGTCGTAGCCGGGGATGAAGTGGGGGAACTTCGCGCCGAGAATCGGCCGCGCCTGGCCGCTGGCCTGCTTCCAGTCGATCGGGTTGATGCTGGTCGCCTTCACCCGCACCAGCACCGAGTTCGGCCCGGGCTTCGGAGCCGGCAGCTCGGCGACGTGGGGAACGAGGCCGTAGGAATCGAGAGTCATCGCACGCATGCCGCCTCGGTAACTCGCAACGTGTCGAAGTTCCATGCGATTTGACGTTGGTCGATTGACCAAGCTAAGTCTTGGTCGAATGACCAAGACGCAAGTGACCCCGCCGGCTCCGCTGACCGAGGTGGTCGACACCGACGAACGGGTGCTGCTCGCGGCAGGCCGGCTGTTCCGTGAGAAGGGCTTCGCCGCGACGACGGTGCGGGAGATCGCCGCCGCCGCAGAGATGCTGCCGGGCAGCCTCCATTACCGGTACGCCAGCAAGGACGACATCCTCGTCGCGCTGATGAAGCGCGGCGTGGAGCGCGCCATTGCCGCGGTCGAGCTCGCCATCGCCGACGAGCGCGACGCGATCGAGCGCCTCCGCCTCGGGCTGCGCGCGCACCTCGAGCTGCTGTGCAACGGCGACGACTCGCTCTACGTGCTGCTCTTCGACTGGCGCTCGCTGACTGCCGACGTACGCGACGACGTCGAGCGCGAGCGACAACACCTCGAGCGCTTCTGGGACCGGCTGCTGGTCGACGCGCACGCTACCGGCAAGGCGCGGCCGCTGCTCGATCTCGAGCTGGTGCGGCAGTTCGGCTTCGGCGCGATCAACTGGGTGGCCACCTGGTACCGGCCAGGCTCGGGGCGCACGCCCGCGCAGATCGCCGACGCTTTTTGGAGCTTCCTCGCGTTCGGCCTGCTTCACGAACGCTCGCGCCCAGCCGATCTCGATGTGCACTTCGCCGCGCTGCTGGCGGCGTCCATGAAGAAGGAAGGCTGACCATGTCCACCCTCGGCAATCTGGTGAAGACGATCCCCCTGGTGCGCGACGCGAGCGCGAGCGGCAACCTCACGGTGCTGCGCTCGCTCCTCGGTCCAGCGTGGCGCGGCATGGTGCAGCAGGTCGGCAAGTCGTCGCCGATGACGACCATGCCGGTGAGCTACTCGGCCCAGTTCGACTGGAACTACCTGCGCGATCGCCCGCAGCTCGCGCGCCTGTTCGACGCCGCGAAGGACGCGCAGTGGCACCCGCAGAAGGATCTCGACTGGTCGCGCTCGGTCGATCCGCACTCCGACGACGCCGCGCTGCTCCCGTGGGACTTCCTGCCGGTCTATGGGCTCAAGCAGTTCGACGGCGCGTCCGTGAAAGAACGGGCCGAGCAGCGGCGCGGCATCACGGCGTGGTTGCTCTCGCAGTTCCTCCACGGCGAGCAGGGCGCGCTCTTCGCTGCCTGCCAGGTGACCGAAGCGGTGCCGTGGCTCGACGGCAAGCTCTACGGCTCGACGCAGGTGGTCGACGAGGGCCGGCACGTCGAGGTGTTCCACGGCTACCTCACGCAGAAGCTCGAGAAGAAGTACGAGATCAACGACAACCTGTACGTCGTCATCGACGCGCTGATGAGCGACTCGCGGTGGGACATGAAGTTCCTCGGCATGCAGATCATGATCGAGGGCCTCGCGCTGGGCGCCTTCGGCATGATCCAGCAGAAGACGAAGGAACCGCTGCTCAAGCAGATGCTCACCTACGTCATCACCGACGAAGCGCGGCACGTGCACTACGGCGTGCTGGCGCTCAGCGAGTTCCTCAAGCAGCTCACCGAGAAGGAACGGCGCGAGCGCGAAGACTGGGCCTTCGAGGTCTCACTCTTCCTGCGCAACCGCTTCTACGCGCACGAGTTCTTCGACGAGTACTACGCGCACGCCATGACGCGCGCGCAGTGGGAAGCGCTGGTGCAGCAGTCGGAGATGATGGCCATGTTCCGCCGCACGATGTTCAAGCGGGTGATCCCCAACCTGAAGCGCATCGGGCTGCTGAGCGATCGCATTCGCCCGAAGTACGCCGAGCTGGGGCTGCTCGACTTCGAGCACGGCCGCGCCGCGCCCGAGCTGACCGCGAAGGATCTGATCGACGACCGCGACTGAGTCAGCCCTTCGACCTGAGGAACTTCTCGACGCCCTGCGCGACGCTCGCGAGGTTCGGCTTGATCGCCGACACGAGGAAGGTCTCGACCACCGGGCTCACCGTGCCGGCCAGCAGCCGCGGCACGCCCTTGATCTTCGCCGCGTCGACCTTCAGGTCCCCCGAGATGCGCAGCGTGGTCACGCCGGGCCGCGTCTCGGTGAAGGTGTTGTGGCCGCGCGCATCGACCGCGTCCTTGAAGGCCGGAACGATCGTCTGCCACTGACACGAGAAGTCGTTCGCGTTCCACGTCGCGACGTCGTCCCACTCGAGCAGATCTTCCGAGAGGAACTTGCGCACCACGCCGGGGATCTCGCCGCCACCCTTCCAGCGGTTGACGAACTTCACCAGCGCGCCCTCGTCGACGCGCGAAGTCACCGAGATGCCGCGCACGTTGTGGAGGTACGGCACCAGGTCCACCAGGTTGTCGCGGTAGGCGGCGAACACCCGGTCGCGAGGGAAGGCGATGTCAGCGGTCACTTCGATCTTCATGCGGCGTGAGTCCCCACATCGGGTGGCGTGAACATGAACGTCGGCGCGAGCCCCGGCGCCAGCACCGACGAGGTGAGCTCGCTCGACGGCGCAAAGGCCGGGAAGGCGGGATCTCGCTTGCTGGGCCCGGCCACCAGCTTCTCGACGATCATCGACGAGTACTGATCGAGCGAGTCTTCGCGGGTGTTGCCATTGAGCACCACCTCGAAGCCCATCTGCTCGGCGTAGGCCTTCACCCCGGGAATGCGCGACTGCAGCGGGGCGTAGCTCTCGGGCGCGACGCCGTTCTCGCTGACCACGAACGGCCCGTCGGGCGTCACCACGCACAGCGACATGTTCCCCCGCGTGTGCCCGCGCGTGTCGAGGATCGCCACGCCCTTGCCGAGCTGCACGTCGCCGTCCAGGCGGATCACCTTCTCCTCGGGGATCGCGCAGCCGTCGGGCACGTACCAGACCGCGTTCATGGGGTGCAGGTCCTTCACCTCGTCCCACTCGGCCTGCATCACCAGCAGCTTCGCGTTGGGGAAGTACGCGTTCTCGCCGAGCCAGCGACGGAGCTCCTGCACGTGCAGGTGATCGAACGCCACGTAGTCGACGTCGGCCGGCTTGAGCCCCACGCGCGCGAGGTGCTCTTCGACGGTGCCGAAGTAGGTGGGGATCACCTTGCGCGACAGGAGCTGCCCGAACTTCTGCGTCAGGTCCGCGTAGAACGTCGCCGCGCGGCTGCCCTCGACGTCGGTGGGGTTGAACAGCAGCGTCTTGCGGCGGCCCTCGTGCTCGAACTGCACGATCTGCATGCGGTTCGTCATCATCACGAAGGGCGCCGGGCTCAAGCCCCCGCCCGCGAACGCATACCGCGTGGGGTAGGGGAAGGTGACGAGCCGGTGGGTGCTGCACGCCAGCACCGGGCCTCCGTCGATCAAGCGCTCGCGGGTCGCCAGCGCAGCCTTGCGCAACTTCCTCAGCCGCTCAGCGGCCCCTGCTTCCTGCCAGGCCTCGCGAAGGCCCCCCGGCAACGTCGCGAACGGGTGCGTCATGGCGTGTCAGTCCTCGTCGTTGTCCACCGGGCGCCGCTTCTTGCGCGGGTTGTCTTCTTCTTCGTCGTCGTCGAGCTGGCGCTTCTTCTTGTTGATGGTCGGCTTCTTCACGTCGTCGTCAGCGCCGTCGTCGTCTTCGTCATCCTCTTCGTCGACGCCGTTCTGCCGCCGCTTGTGCTTCTCGGCCTTCGCCCTGGCGGCCTCTTCTTCTTCCTCTTCTTCGGTCAGCGCGCGCGGCTCGGAGGCGATGGCCATGGTGAAGCCGGGGAAGATCGCGAAGCCGAAGCCGCCCGACGCGCCGAGCGTGTTCTCGTTGGGCGGCACACGGGTGGTGATGTTCTGGCCGATGCCGGGGGTGACGGCGAACGCGACCTCGGGCCGCAGGCGCACCATGCCCAGCTTGATGTCGATGCCGATCGCCGCGCTGATCTGGTGGCCGGTGGTGGAGACGATCACCTCCTGCTTGTCGCTGACGTTGCCGCCCCCGATGATCGACGCGTTGTAGTTGCGGTTGAAGATGAAGTCGTAGCCGACGCCCGCATAGAACCCGCTGCGGTGTGAGAAGAGGAACTTGAGCCCGCCGAGGAAGGTGAAGCTGGTCTTCGAGCTGGGGCTGCCTTCGGTCTGCACGCCGTCCGCGCCCGCCGTGAACACCGACGCGCCCACCGAGCCGTAGCCGAACGCGACCTGCGGCATCAGCGCGACGTGCGCCACCTTCGACTTGTTGAGGTTCAACTTGAGCCCGGGCTGCAGGCCGGCCGAGCTGGCGTGCACGTTGAGCGCGACGCTGTCGCTGAAGCCGTGCTGCAGGTTCGCCTCGAACGCGGGCAGCGAGAAGCCGTTCGTCTTCTCTTGCGTGGTGCGCGGATCGCCCAGCGAGTCCTGGCCGCTGAAGGCGGGGTTGGTCTGCGACGCGTACTGCACGCCGGTGAACACGCCGACCTCCGTGGCGCCGCGCCCGACGGGGGCCGCCATCTGACCCAGCGTCATCGAGCGCGGAACGAGGCACCCCGATCCGACGAGCGCGAGCACACAGCACGACCAGGTTCGCATGCGCGGCATGCTACAAGCTCGCGCGCCAATGACACGGAGAACCAGCGGAGATCCCCTCGACCCCATCGTCGCCAGCGACGAGCAACGCCTCGAGGCCAGCCTCCGCCCCGGCAGCTTCGACGAGTACGTCGGTCAGGGCCGCGTGGTCGAGAAGCTGAAGGTCTACGTGAAGGCCGCCCAGGCGCGCGGCGAGTCGCTCGATCACTGCTTGTTCAGCGGGCCTCCCGGGCTCGGCAAGACCTCGCTGGCGCACATCATCGCCACCGAGCTGGGCGCGACGCTGCACGTCACCTCCGGCCCCGCGCTCGAGAAGAAGGGCGATCTCGCCGGCTTCCTCACCAACCTCGCGCCGCGCGACGTGCTGTTCATCGACGAGATCCATCGCTTGTCGGCGGCCATCGAGGAATACCTCTACCCGGCGATGGAAGACTTCCGCCTCGACATCACCATCGACAGCGGGCCGGCCGCGCGCGCGATGAAGATCGATCTCCCGCCCTTCACGCTGATCGGCGCCACCACCCGCACCGGCCTGCTCACCTCACCGCTGCGCGATCGGTTTCAGATTCAGGAACGGCTCGAGTTCTACTCGCCGATGGATCTGCAGAAGATCATCACCCGGTCCGCGAAGATCCTCGGGGTGAAGCTCGAGCGCGAGGGCGCCGAGGAGATCTCCTCGCGCGCCCGCGGCACGCCCCGCATCGCCAACCGCCTGCTGCGCCGCCTGCGCGACTTCGCCGAGGTCGAAGGGCAGGGCGTCGTCACCAAGGCCCTGGCCGACAGCGCGCTCAAGCGGCTCGACATCGACGCCAGCGGCCTCGATCACATGGACCGGCGCATCCTGCTCACCATCATCGAGAAGTTCGGTGGCGGGCCGGTCGGCGTCGAGACCATCGCTGCCGCCGTCGGTGAAGAGCGCGACACCATCGAAGACGTCTACGAGCCCTACCTGCTGCAGGAAGGCTTCATCCACCGCACGCCGCGGGGGCGCCTGGCGACCCTGCACTCGTACGAATACTTCGGCAAAGTGGCCCCCCGCCGAGACCCGCAGGGCGACCTTTTCTGACATCGGTGTCGCGGTTCGTAACCTGTGAATTTCGCGTCAGTCTTGTCGTAGCCGCCGAATTTCGGAGTGGTGCATCGATGCTCCACCAAGTGATTCCGCGAGGTTTTTGCTTTCCAACTGGCAATTTCGTGGCATATGCGTTGCTCAACGCGCCGCATCACATCGGGCTCCCCCGTGTGCAGAAGGGCGTGTAACAGGTCATGGCCGGCGACTCGTTCGAGCAGCGGACACTCCAGCGTGCGGTTGTCGTGGAAGGCGTGGGCCTCCACAGCGGGTCGAAGGTGACGCTGCGCCTCAACCCCGCCCCCGCGAATCACGGTCTGGTCTTCGTTCGCACCGATCTCGCTGAGCGCCCCTCGATTCCGGTTCGCGCCGATCTTGTCACTGACACCTCGCTCGCGACGACGCTGAGCCTCGGCGGGGCGAAGGTGGCCACGGTCGAGCACCTGCTCGCCGCGCTCTCGGGCCTGGGCATCGACAACCTCCGCATGGAGATCGACGGTCCCGAGATCCCCATCATGGACGGCAGCGCCGCGCCCTTCGCCCAACGCATCTCGGAGGCGGGCATTCGGCTGCAGGGCGAGCCCAAGCGGTTCCTGGTGATCAAGAAGACGGTGTCGGTGACCGATGGCGACAAGATCGCCACCTTCAGCCCGGCCAAGCGCTTCCGCATCGACTGCACCATCGACTTCAAGCACCCGCTGATCAGCGATCAGCAGTTCACCCTCGAGTTCAGCGATCGCTCGTTCATTCGCGAAGTGGCGCGCGCGCGCACCTTCGGGTTCCTGCGCGACGTCGACAAGCTGCGCTCGATGGGCCTGGCCCGCGGCGGCTCGCTCGACAACGCGGTGGTGGTCGACGACTTCTCGATCTTGAACCCCGAGGGCCTGCGCTTCCCCGACGAGTTCGTGCGCCACAAGCTGCTCGACGCGCTCGGTGACGTCGCGCTGCTCGGCCGCCCGGTGATCGGCGCGCTCACGGTCTACAAGACGGGCCACGCGCTCAACCAGAAGCTGGTCGCCAAGGTCCTCTCCGATCCGTCGAACTACGAGGTGGTGCCCGCGCGGTCGCGCGACGTCGTCTCGCATGAGCTCGAGCTCGACGATCTCGCGCCGGTGCTGGCGCCTTCCGCCGCGTGAGGCTGCTCCGTGGGGGCCTCGCCCTCGCGTTGTCGCTCGCCGCTGGCTGTACCTGCCGCAACCCCGATGGGCTCCAGCCGGTGCCGACGTTCGTGCGCGTCGAGCCGCAGCAGGTCGACTTCGGCCGGGTGATCGTCGGCCAGGTCGCGGTGCGCACGGTGACCCTCGTCAACTCCGGCCGCACCACGCTCGAGGGGCAGTGGCTGCTCGACGGCGCGGGCTTCTCCACCGACGACGTGGTGCCGATCACCGCGCAGCTCGGCTCGACGCCGATCTCCGTGAAGTGCGCGCCGGATCATGCGGGCGCCTTCGACGGCACGCTGCGCATCGCGCTCTTCGGGTTCTCGCCGATCGTCGTACCGCTCTCGTGCGAAGGCGCGCCGGTGCCGGAGTGTGTTCCCTCGGCCCCCTGTCTGCAGTCGTCGTGGGACGTCGCGGCCGGGCGCTGCGTCGAGACCCCGCTCATCGACGGCACCACCTGCGCGGTGAGCGACGTGTGCCTGCTCGAGCCCACCTGCCGTGCGGGCCGCTGCGAAGGCCGGCTGCGCGGCTGTGACGACGCTGACCCGTGCACCATCGACTCCTGCGATCCCAACCTGGGGTGCCAGCACTCGGCGCGGCGCAGCTGCCCGGGCGAAGGCGCCTGCCGCGTGGGCACCTGCGTGGCGGGCCAGGGCTGCGCGTTGATCGACGCCGCCGACGGCACTCCGTGTGGCCCGGTGCGCACCTGCACGCTGGCCGACGTGTGCATCGCCGGGGCGTGCGTGCGGCGCGATCCACCCGACGGCTTCGAGTGCGCCCCCGAGGGGCCGTGCGCGGCGTCGGGGCGCTGCGAGAACGATCGCTGCGTGGTGCCGCCCCCGCGCCCCCTGCGGCCCACGTGGAGCCTCAGCGAGCCCATGCCAGACGGCGGGCCCCCGGAGGCGTGGAGCGATCTGCTCGCCGACCGCGACGGGGCGCTCGCGGTCTCGAGCTACTTCTTCTCGCCGCCGCGGGTGAGCGCCGATCGCGCTCCGCTCGATCTCGCGGCCAACGCGCGGCGCTGCGTGATGTGGCTGGGCTGGTTGGTGTGCGGCGATCTCCCGGCCCTGGCGAGCGCCCCGGTGAGCGCCCTCGACCCGCGCACCGGCCAGACGGTGTGGACCTTCGCCGGCGCCGGCGCGCTGATCCCCCAGTTCGTCGGCGACTCCACCGACTTCTTCACCGCGCGACTGGCGGTGATGAACGAGAACGAGCTGCTGGTGCTCTACGAGTCGCGCACCCGCGTCGACGGCATGGACACGCGCTGCCGCGTCTTCGGGGTGGTGGTGCTCGATCGCCAGGGGCAGCCGCTGCGCAGCCGGTTCCTCACCGATCCGATCTTCCAGACCTGCTCACACCCCCACAGCTACGGCGTGGCGACCGACGCGCAGTCGAACCTCTACCTCGCGTTCTCTTCGAGCGGCGGCGACAACCCGGCGACCAGCCTGATCGGCACGACGATCTTCAGCTTCACGCCGGCGCTGCAGCCGCGCTGGCGCGTCTTCGCGTCGTCGATGCAGGGCGGCGAGCTGTCGATCGGTGACGGGCTCCTCTTCCAGGAACGCAGCCCCGAGGTGCGCTCGACGCAGACCGGCGCGGTGGTGGCGACGCTCGCCGCGCCGTTCGGGCTCGGGGTGATCGGCGAAGGCTCGGCGGTGAGCGCGGGGCCCGGTGGGCTGGGGGCGCTCGACACCTCGACTCGGCAGGCGAGGTGGCAGCGCGCACTGGGCGGCTCGATGGGGCGGGCGCCGCTGACGGTCGCGCGTTGGCAGTCCCCCTGGGGGCCGCGCGACGTGGCGTTGTCCTTCAGCAGCGACGGCGGGGCGATGCAGCTCGACGGCACCGAGCTGCTCAGCGGCGCGGCGGCGTTCTCGTGTCCGGTGGAGCTGCGCGCGCTCCCGGTGATGACCGCGATGCTCGACGGCGGCGTCGGGGTCGCCATCCCCTGGGAACCGGACGCCACCAACTGCGAAGACTGCGACCCCAAGTACGCGCGCACCCGCAACAGCTTCGGGGTGCTCCCTGTTCCCGGGCTCACGCCGTCGAAGGGCGCGTGGTCCGGCGCGTGGGGCGACGAGGGGCACAGCCACCACGAAGGGCCGTGAGCCTGCCTGCTGAGTGTGTTGCGTCACCGGGGGCGGTGGCCTAAGCGGGCTGCCCATGATCCAGCCCCTGAAACTGACCCTCGTCGCGGCCGCCGCGGCGTCCCTGCTGTTCACTGGTTGCAACAAGGACAACGCCGGCACGACCACGCCCGCGGGTGCTTCGGCGGCTGCCGTCACGGGCGGCGAGAACCCGAACATGCCCGTCGCGAAGTACAACGACGTGACGATCACCCTGAAGGACGTCGACGCCAAGCTCGGCTCGCAGCTCAAGCAGATCGAGAAGCAGAAGATGGAGCTGCGCATGCAGGCCGCCGAGCAGATCGCCCTCGAGGCGCTCGCCAAGGCCGAGGCCGCGAAGGTCAACCAGACCGACGATCAGTGGGTCAAGGCGCAGCTCGAGGCGAAGCTCCCGCCCCCCAGCGAGGCCGACATCAACAAGGTCTTCGAAGAGAACAAGGCGAAGATGCCCCCGGGCGCGACGGTCGAGTCGATGCGCGAGCAGATCATCGGCTTCCTCCAGAAGGACAAGAGCCGCGAGGTGGCGATGAAGCTCTTCGACGAGCTCAAGGCCAAGGGCAACTACCAGCTGCTCCTCGAGGAGCCCCGCGTGAAGGTCGACGCCACCGGCCCGGCGCGTGGCCCCGAAGGCGCGAAGGTCACCATCGTCGAGTTCTCCGACTTCGAGTGCCCGTTCTGCGCGCGCGCCGAAGAGTCGGTCAACCAGGTGATGGAGAAGTACGCCGGCAAGGTGCGTCTCGTGTTCCGCCACTTCCCGCTCAACTTCCACCCCAACGCGCCCAAGGCCGCCGAGGCGTCGATGTGCGCCAACGACCAGGGCAAGTTCTGGGAGATGCACAAGACCCTGTTCGCCAACAACAAGGCGCTCGGCGTCGAAGACCTCAAGAAGCACGCGGCCACCGCGGGCCTCGATCAGGCGAAGTTCAACGAGTGCCTCGACAGCGGCAAGATGAAGGGCATCGTCGACGCCGACACCAAGGCCGGCGGTGAGGCGGGCGTCTCGGGCACCCCGGCGTTCTTCATCAACGGCAAGCTCCTCTCGGGCGCTCAGCCCGCGTCGGAGTTCGAGAAGATCATCGACGCCGAGCTGAAGAAGGGCGGGTGAGTTTGACCGCTCGCGATCGCATCGCACTGGCGGTCGACCTGCCGCTCCCGGAAGGCCTCGCGGCCTGGGAACAGGTCGCTCCGTACGTCGGCGTCGCGAAGGTCGGACTCTCTCTGTTCGTCGAGCACGGGCCTCGCGCCGTGGAGGTCTTCCTCCAGCGCGGGGCCCGCGTGTTTTTGGACCTCAAGCTCCACGACATCCCCAACACCGTCGAGCTCGCGGCGATGCGGGCGGGCGCGTTGGGGGTCTCGTACCTGACGATTCACGCGTCCGGCGGCGCCGCGATGATCAAGGCGGCGGTGCAGGGCGCGGCGGCGGGGGCGGCGAAGGCGGGCCACCCGGCGCCGGTGATCCTCGCGGTGACGGTGCTGACGTCGATGGACGACGCGACGCTGGCGGCGACCGGCGTGGCCCGGCAGGCCCCGGCGCAGGCTGAGCTGCTGGCCTCGCTGGCGGTGCGTTCAGGCGCGACGGGGCTGGTGTGCAGCGCGCGGGAGGTCGCCGCGGTGCGCGCGCAGGTCGGGCCGGGCATCGTGTTGTGCACGCCCGGCATTCGGCCTCAGGGCAGCGCGGCGAACGATCAGTCGCGCACCGAGACTCCGGCGGCGGCGTTGGCCGCGGGGTCTGACCTGCTGGTGATTGGCCGACCGATCACCGCCGCGCCGGATCTGGCCGCGGCGGCGAAGGCGATCGTCGAGTCGATCAACTGAGCCTCCCTCTCCCTGCGAAGCGGGGAGAGGGTCGGGGTGAGGGGCTGAACCTACTCGGCCACTCGCCCACTCCACTCGCCTACTCGCACTTCTCCACGGCCTTCACGCCCTTGTCGGCGGTGATGCCCTCCGGCTTCACCTTCTCGGCGCACGAGTGCACGCCCTTCTTGGTGTCCTTGAGCGCGACCTTCTTCACCGAGCCGGTCACCTCGGCCGCGAGATCGATCGGCCACTGCTCATCGCCGGTGCCGGAGATCGCGACGTTCTCCACCTCCACGCCGCCCTTGCCGAACACCGCGACGCCGTTCCAACTGGTCAGCAGCTTCCCGAAGGAGATCGGCTTCTCGGCCGTGCCCTTCGCGATCAGCTTCGCGGGCGCGTAGTACGACACGCTCAACTTCCCCTGATCGTTGAACAGCATCGCCACGCCGGGGTTGAGGGTGAGCGTCGCGGCCTTCGTCTCGTCGCCGTTGATGGCCAGCTCGCCTTCCACGACGTACGGCGCGCCGACGTTCTCGAGCGTGGTGTCCTTCTTCGCGTCGCCGAACAACGTCACCCGGGCCTTGTCGGTGAACTTGTTCGTGGTGCCGAGCCCATGCGCGAGCTCGAGGGGCACCCGCAGCGCGGCGCCTTCCACGTCCTCGAAGGTGTTGCCGTCGAACGTGGTGAAGCGGTCCTTCGAGCTGTCGACGCGAATCGCGCCGCCCTTCAAGTGCCGGAACACCGAGTTGGTGATCTTCCCCAGTCCACGCGTATCGCTCTGCAGCACCGCGGCCGAGTCGGTCTTCCCGGCGAACTCGATGACGGCGAAGTCGAGCTCCGGGGGGCGGGCGCCGGCGTAGAAGCGCAGGCCTTCCGACGGAGTCTGGATGCGGTCTTCCCCGAAGCGGGTGAGGGTGACGGGCTTCTCCTTCGTGCCCTGGATCTTCAGCCCCGCCGGGCCGCGGTAGTAGCCGACGGCGATGCCGGCGTTCTCACCGAACTCGAGGGTGACGCCTTCCTTGATGGTGAGCGACGCGTTCTTGCCTTCGGGCGGGTCGATGCCCACGTCTTCGGGGATGCGGTACGGCGCGCCCACGTGGTTCAGCGTGACGTCACCCTCGATGTTGCCGTGCAGCCAGAGGGTCGCCTTCTCCGGCACGGTGATCCCCGTCGGGGTGAAGACGCTGGCGGTGGCGAAGTTGGCGTGCACCAGCTCGCCGTTGTCTTCGCTGCCCTTCGAGAGATCGACGCCGGTGAAGCCCTTGAGCGGGCGATCGGCGCGCAGGTCGAGCACCGTCTTCTTCGCGCCCGAGAAGCTCACCGCCGAGAGCACCACGTCGTGGGTGTCGGTGCCGAAGGCCGGCGCGTCTTCCGAGCCGCCGTTCTCGATCGCCACGTTCTCGAACACCGAGCCCGCCGCGTCCTTGTAGGTGCGCACGCCCTTCCACGCGCGGCCGGTGAACTTGATCGGCTTCTCCTTCGTGCCCTTCGCCAGCACGCGCGCCGGCTTGTAGTAGGCGACGCTGAAGCTGGTGTTGTCGGCGAGCTTGATCTCCACGCCGGGCTCGATGGTGAGCGTCACGCCGTCGATCGACACGTCGGCCTTCGGCACGTACGGGCTGCACTTCTCGGTCAGGGTGTAGTCCGCGACGATCGGCTCGGCGAAGTCGCTGTTGCAGCCGACGGGGTTCTTCGCGGTGTCGCCCGACGGAGGCGTGGTGCCCCCGGTGCCCGTCGTCCCGCTGCCGGCGGTGCCGGTGGAGGCCGTGCCCCCGCCGCCTCCGTCCGCGCCCTTCTTGCAGCCGACGAACGACAACGCGGCCACGCAGGCCGCCATCACGACTCGCTTCATGTGGGTTCCCCTCTCGATGAACTACAGAATCCGGCCGCGGAGATCGGCGTGCGGTCGGGAAATGAGCTCGGTGGTGACCAGCAGCGGGGCCTGCACGGCGGCGGCGGCGGCTTCCAGCGCGGCCTCGACGTCATGCTGCTCGCCGGCGAGCGTGAACCACCCCTTGCCGCCGATGCCGCGCGCGAGCTGGAGGTGCGTCAGCTTCACCTGCGCCGACTTCACCGCCACGTCGGCGGCCTTGAGCGTCGCGGCCACGGTGTGCAGCTCGACGATGCCCACCGCGTCGTCGGCCTCGACCTTCGCGAACTCGCGCCGCACCAGCCCGGTGACGATCACCTCGGCGATGTGCGGCAGGTGCAGCGAGTCGATCACCAGCGCGCCGCCCGTGGCGAGGCCGGCCTGAAACGACTCGGCGACCTCCGCTTCGGGGCCGCTGAAGATCAACAGGTACTTCCCGGGCGAGACGGCCTCCGCGAGGTCGATCTCCACCGCGGCTTTTTTCACCAGCGCGTCGGCCACGACCACCCCGCGCGCGAGCGACTCGAGCTCGAGCAGGCCCAACGCGGGACCGGGGAGGGGCGGGGGCGACATCAGATGATGCGGAACGAGTCCTTCAGGGTGCAGCGGCGCTCGCGGGTGAAGCTGATCGGCGTGGTGAGCCCTTCACCGGTCGGCGAGGCGATGGTGAACGAGGTGTAGCCCTCGCCCGTCATGCCCAGCCCCGCGAACGACGGGCCGTTCTTCACGAAGATCGAGGTGTTCACCACCTTGGCCATCGCCGACAGCACGTCGATGTTGGTCGAGTGCATCACCGCGGTGTGCCCGAAGCCGTGCTCGGCCTGCACCGCCGCCGCGATGCAGTCTTCCACCGTCTTCAAGCGCGAGAAGCCGATCACCGGCATCAGCAGCTCGGCCTGCACGAAGGGGTGCGTGGGGTCGACCTCGGCGAACAGCAGCCGGGTGCCCGCCGGCGCACGAATGCCCGCGGCCTCGGCGATCTTCAGCGCGTCCTTGCCCACCCAGTCACGGGCGGCGTGGCCGTCGTCGACCACCATCTTCTCGAGCTTGTTGATCGCCGACGAAGGCACCTCGAAGGCGCCGTGCTTCTGCATCTCGGCCTTGAGTTGATCTGCGATGGAGGCGACCGCGAAGACCTCCTTCTCGACGATGCACACGATGTTGTTGTCGAGCGAGGCGCCGTCGACGATGTCCTTCGCGGCGCGCGCGATGTGGGCCGTGTCGTCCACCACCGCAGGCGGGTTACCGGGGCCGCCGCAGATGGCGCGCTTGCCCGAGGCCATCGCCGCCTTCACCACCGCCGGGCCGCCGGTCACCACCACCAGGCGGATCGCCGGGTGCTTCATCAGCGCGTTGGCCGACTCGATGGTGGGGCTGCCCAGCATGCACAGCAGGTTCGCCGGGCCACCGGCCGCGACGATGTACTCGTTCAACTTCGAGACGAAGAAGCTGACCACGCCCTTCGCGCTGGGGTGCACGTTGAAGACGACCGAGTTGCCGCCGGCCACCATCGCCACGCCGTTGTTGATGATCGTCTCGGTGGCGTTGGTCGAGGGGGTGATGGCGCCGATCACGCCGAAGGGCGCGCGCTCGAGCAGCATCAAGCCGTAGTCGCCGGTGACGGCCTGCGGGCGGAGGATCTCCATGCCCGGCGTCTTGTTGGCGCACAGCAGGTTCTTCTTCACCTTGTCGGCGACGTTGCCCAGCTTCGTCTCGGCCACGGCCATCGAGCTGAGCTCGTTGACGTGATCGCGCGTGCACTGGCGCATCGCCTCGATCACCTTCTCGCGCGTCTCGACGTCGAGGCGCACCCACTGCTCCTGGGCGCGCTGCGCGGCGACGGTGGCCGAGTCGAGATCGTCGAAGATGCCGGGGCGCTTGCTGATGATGACGGGCGCCCTGCCGCCAGCCGCCGACGACGGGAGCTTCGACAACTCACCCGACAGCCGTCGCACGACCTGCTCGACGATCGCGTTGATCTGCGCCTCGTTCATCGTTGCCTCGCTTGGAAGTCAGCTCGCCCGGCGCGCGGGGCGCACCGGCAGCGAGGACTCGATGGAGATGTTCCGCGGGTGAATCACTTCACCCACGTCAGCTTTCCCTCGACCTCGACCTGATCGACGATCGCCATGATCACGGCGTCGACCGGGCGGTCTTTGGTCAGCTCGGTCTGCCGCGCCGACGAGCCCGAGGCGTAGAGCACCACTTCGCCCACGCCCGCGCCCATCGCGTCGACGGCGACCACCAGAGAAGAGGTGGCCTTGCCCTCCGCGTCCATGCCCCGCACCAGCAGGAACCTGGACCCATCGAGCGTCGGCTCCTTGCGGGTGGCGACCACCGTCCCCACCACTTTGCCGAGCAGCATCGGAGCGCCTTACGCCGACTTCGCGGGCTGACGGCCGAGCGGCAGCACGAGGTCGATGTTGTCGTGCGGGCGCGGGATGACGTGCGTCGAGACGAGCTCGCCGACACGCTCAGCCCCACGGGCGCCGGCCTCGATGGCCGCCTTCACCGCCGCGACGTCGCCGCGGACGATCATCGTGACGTAACCGCCACCGATCTTCTCGTAGCCGACCAGCTCCACCTTGGCGGCCTTCACCGCCGCGTCGGCGGCCTCGACCATTCCCACGAAGCCCTTGGTCTCGATCATTCCCAGTGCGTCAGCCATCGGAGTCGTCTGCCTCTCTCGTGTTGTGGAACTGCTTGATGCTCAAAAACTGCGGTTACTTGTCCTTCGCGGCGCCGTGCTCTTTGCCCGACACGGCCTTGATCGCGGCGACGGCGGCCTCGGCGGCGGCGTCGATCTCGGCTTCCGAGCCGGCGAGGTACAGGCGGCCGAAGGCGCCGTAGGGCGTCACGTCGACCAGCTTCACGTTGGCGGCCTTCTCGGCCTCGTTGGCGGCCAGCGCGGCGTACGCGGCGGGCTCACACTCGAGGATGAAGAGCGACTCGCCGGGCTCGATCATCGAGCCGAAGCGGATCTTGTCGAGGATCATCGCGTGCATCGGCTCGATGGCGCGGATGATGGTGTTCGACACGAGGCGCGGCTTGATGCGCTCCTCTTCCTTGTGGCCCATCTCCTTCAAGATGGCGTCGCCGGCGGCGCGAACCTCGCCTTTGTCTTCGCTGTGCAGCTCGAGCATGCCGTAGGCGCGCTCGACGACCAGCGTCGCGGGCTGCACCTTGGTCTGCTTGAGCGCCACGTCCATCAGGCGGTGAATCGCCATGCCGGGCGCGATCTCGACGAACAGCGACGCGACGTACGGCACGGGGAAGTACCCGCGGCACGTGGTGGCGATGTGAGCGGCGAGCTGGGGCTGCAGGCTGTCGAGGAAAACGTACGTGCGGAGCGACGTAGACAAAGAGGCGTCTCCCAATGCGGGCAGAAAGTGCCCGAGAAGTGGCGGGGTTGTAGAACCCGGGCGATCCGTTGACAAGCACGGCGTACACGGCCAAACGCGACGCACGATGGTGCTTGCGCTGTGGAGCAGTCTGGTGATCGCCGCGACGCCCGCAGCCGACGGGCCCCTGGTGCCCTGGTACGTGCCGCGCTCGCTCGAGCTGGGCGTGTTCATCAACGACCCGATGGTGACGCCGCACTTCCGCATCGCGTGGGAGGCGTCGATCATCAGCCAGCCGCGCAACGATCTGATCTGGACCGTCGCGATCGGCTCGGGCGTCGGCGCCAACCCGCAGCGGCCGATGTCGGCGCACTACCAGCACGCGGTGGTCGCGGGCCTCGGCTACCGCAGCGATCGCCAGGTGCTGCACTGGGGCTTCCACGCCGCGGCCGGCGTCGTCTGGTACCGCGCCGCGTATCTGCCGGGCTCCATCTATCCGTTCGAGAGCCGCGTGCTCGGCTACATCGAGGGCCGCGTGCAGCTCGGCCTGCGGTTGACGCCGTGGCTCAAGGGCGCGGTGTACTTCGGCTACGCGTCGCCGTTCGTCTTCCAGCGGCAGTACCCGGGCAACACCTTCGTCGGCGGCATCGACACCGGCGTGGTCTTCGATTGGCGGTGAGCGATGGGCCTGGTCGATCTCCACCTGCACCTGCTCCCCGGCGTCGATGACGGCAGCAAGTCGCTCGACGAGACGCTCGAGATGGCGCGCGCGCTGAAGTCGCTGGGCTACACCCACCTCGCGCCCAGCCCGCATCACCGGCGCGAGTACGCCTCGATGGACGCGGCGCTGTGCGCGACGAAGCTGGAAGAGGTGCGGGGCGCGCTGCACGACGCGGGGCTCGGTCTCGAGCTGTTCAGCAACGCCGAGAACTTCTTCCTCGAAGACACGCTGCTCGCGACGCTGGGGACGCCGGGCGCGCGGCTGCTGGGCTCCGGCAAGGTGCTGCTGGTCGAGGCGCCGTACCAGGGGCCGCTGCCGATGCTGGCCGACATGGTGTTCCGCATGAAGCTCAAGGGCGTGACGCCGCTCATCGCGCACCCCGAGCGCTGCTTCGAGTTCGAGAAGAAGGGCCGCGCGGCCGAGCTGGTGCAGGCGGGGGCGCTGCTGCAGCTCGACATGGGCGCGCTGATCGGCCGCTACGGGAAGACCGCCGAGAAGCTGGCGCGGCAGTTCCTCGCCGACGGGCTGTACGCGGTGGCGGCGACCGATCTCCACTCGCCGGTCAACGCGAAGGCCTGGGTCGGCGAGAGCCTCGAGAAGCTGCAGAAGGCGGTCGGGGCGAAAGCGTTCGTCGCGCTCACCGAAAAACGTCCGGCCGATCTCCTGCGAGGCGTGACCGATTCATGAACGGTGTTAAGGGACTCGCCCCGTGAGCCGTTGGATCAAATTCGGGGTCAGCCTCGCCATCACCGCGGTGTGTCTGTGGTGGACGTTCAAGGACACGCGCTGGGAAGAGATGTGGACGGCGCTGCAGTCGGCCGACTGGGGCTGGACGCTCTTCAAGTACGGGCTGGTCCTGGCGGTGATCCACCTCGCGCGCACGCTGCGGTGGGGCAACCTGCTGTCGGGCCTCGAGAAGGTGCCGTTCAAGAAGCTCAATGAGGCCTCGGCGATCGGCTTCATGATGTTGATCATCCTCCCGTTCCGGCTGGGTGAGTTCGCGCGGCCGTTCCTGATCGCTGAGCGCTCGGGCATTCGCCGCTCGTCGGCGATGACCTCGGTGGTGCTCGAGCGCATCATCGACGGGCTGATCATCGCCATCCTCCTGCGGGGGCTGATGTTCTTCGTGCCGGCCGACGCGCACGACATCGATCGGGTGCGCATCGGCGCGAACCTGATGTTCATGGTGTTCTTCTCGGGCTTCGTCTTCCTGCTGCTCGCGCGGTGGAAGCACGACCTGGTGATCGGCCTGATGCGCAAGACGATGGGCCGCGTCTCGCCGGGGCTGACCGAGAAGGTCGTGCACATGGTCGACGGCTTCGTGGGCGCGCTCAAGCAGCTGCCCGACGCGAAGAACATGACGATGTTCTTCGTGTGGACCGCCATCTACTGGGCCGCCAACGGCGCCGGCATGGCGATGTTCGCCAACGGCTTCGACTGCTCGGGCGCGGCGGGGCGGGCGTGCATGCCGCTGCACCTGACGATGTTCCAGGGCTACTTCCTGCTGTGCGTGGTGATCGTCGGCATGATGATCCCCGCGGCGCCGGGGAGCGCGGGCACGGCGCAGCTCGCGTTGTTGGTCGGCCTGGGGGTGTTCCTGCCGCAGGACCTCGTGAACTCCAGCGGCGTGGCGTACGCCAACGTGTTGTGGCTGGTGCAGATGGTCCAGCAGATCGCGGTCGGTGTGTTCTTCCTCGTCCGCTCGCACGGCTCGTTCAGCGACATCGCCGGCAAGCTCAGCGACGAGCAGTCCAAGGGAGCGACGTCATGATCGGCATCGACTGGGTAGCGGTGGTGATCCTCGGCGCGGCGTTCATCTTCTCGAACGTGCGCCAGGTGCCGATGACGGTGCGCAACTGGGTGTTCGCCATCGCCTGCTTCGCGGTGGCCGGCATTCGTGTCGCGCGCGGCGTGCAGGGCGCGAACCTGATCTTCGTGATCATCGCCGCGGCGATCGGCGTGCAGTACGCGATGCGCGCGATCCGTGGGTCGAAGGGCTAAGCTCCGCCGTCGAAATGTCAGTCGCCAACCAGGAGACGGTGAGGCTCGCGTCGAAGAGCGAGGGCGCGCGGGCCGGCCGCTGGCGGGTGATCGTGGTGAACGAGACGGGCGCCTCGTCGTTCGCGCTGCCGCCGTCGGGCGCGGTGATCATCGGGCGTGGTGAAGACGCCGAGCTGAGGGTCGACGACACCGCCGCCTCGCGTAAGCACGCGCAGCTGGTGGTGACCGACGGCGTGGTGCGGCTGATCGATCTGGGCAGCGCCAACGGCACCACGGTGCGCGGGCGCAAGCTGGCCGCCAACGAGCAGGTCGAGCTGGTCGAGGGGGACGCGATCGAGCTGGGCACCACGCTGGCGGTGCTGCAGATCGACGAACTCTCGGCGAGCACCCGGCCGTGGAACCTGCACACCCACCAGCGTTTCCTCCAACTCGCGGGTGAGACGAAGCCGCCGTACGCGTTGATCCGCATTCAGGTAATCGCCGCGCCGGGCATCGCGCAGGAAGTGCTCTCGGCCGAGCTCTCCCCGCACGACACCGTCGCCTCGTTCGGCCCCGGTCAGTTCGAGGTGCTCGCGCCGGGCCGCAGCCCCGAGAACGGCAAGCAGTTGATGGAGAAGCTGTCGGCGAAGCTCGTCGCCCGAGGGGCGCGGGTGCGGGCGGGCGTCGCGACGGCGCCGCAAGACGGCACCAACCCCGACATGCTGGTGGCGGCGTGCGCGCGGCCGGCGAGCGCTCCGGCGGCGGGCTTCGTGGTGCGTGACGACGCGATGGCCGCGCTCTACCGCCTGGTCGATCGCGTCGCGCCGTCGAACATCAACGTGCTGCTGCTGGGCGAGACCGGCGTGGGCAAAGAGGTGCTGGCGGCCGAGCTCCATCGCCGCAGCAAGCGCGCGCAGGGGCCGTTTCTGCGCCTCAACTGCGCCGCGCTGACCGAGTCGCTGCTCGAGAGCGAGTTGTTCGGTCACGAGAAGGGCTCGTTCACCGGGGCGATCAAGCAGAAGCGGGGCCTGCTCGAGTCGGCGCAAGGCGGCTCGGTGTTTCTCGACGAGGTCGGTGAGATGCCGGCGTCGATTCAGGCCAAGCTGCTGCGCGTGCTCGAAGAGCGGAAGGTGATGCGCGTCGGCGCCACCACGCCCGAGTCGATCGACGTGCGCTTCATCTTCGCCACCAACCGCGATCTCGAGGCCGAGGTCGCGCGCGGCGCCTTCCGGGCCGACCTGTACTTCCGCGTCAATGGGATCTCGCTGCTCATTCCCCCGTTACGTGATCGCCGCGCCGAGATCGAGCCGCTGGCCCGCCAGTTCCTCGCCGACGCCGCGAAGCGGGAAGGGCGCTCGGCCCCGGAGTTCTCGGCCGACGCGATCGCCACGCTGCTGGCCTGGCCCTGGCCCGGCAACATTCGCGAGCTCAAGAACGTGATCGATCGCGCGATCCTCATGGCGGGTGAAGACACGCTCAGCGCGGAGGCCCTCGGCCTCGGCGTGGTGACGGCCGCCTCGAAGAAGGACGTGGTCGTCTCGGCGGCGGGCTCGAACCTGCGCGACGAGCGCGAGGCGGCTGAGAAGCGCGCGGTGCTCGACGCGCTCGAGAAGACCGGCGGCAACCAGACGAAGGCGGCAGAGCTGCTCGGCGTCAGTCGCCGCACCCTCGTCACCCGGCTGCAGCAATACGGGCTGACGAAGACGCGGAAGAAGGACTGAGGCGTGGAGCCCTTCCGCGGCACGGCCCGGTACGAGATCGTCCGGGAGCTCGGTGCAGGTGGAATGGGCGTCGTCTACGAGGCGATCGACCGTGAGCGCGACGGGCGCAGGGTCGCGCTCAAGGTGCTGCAGCGCCACGATGCCGACTCGCTGGTGCGCCTCAAGCGCGAGTTCCGCGCGCTGGCCGACGTGCGCCACCCGAACCTCGTCTCGCTGTACGAGCTGTCGGTGGAAGGCGGCGCCTGGTTCTTCACGCTCGAGCTGGTCGACGGCGTCGACTTCCTCACCTGGCTGCGGCCTCAGCTCAGCGCGCTGCGTGATGCGCCGACGGGTGCGCTCGACGTGACGCTTCGCGCGGGTGCGGCAGCGGCGGGGGTCGATCTCCTTCGGCTCCGCGAGGCGTTCCGGCAGCTGGTGGCGGGCGTTGCGTTCCTTCACGCGCAGGGCCGGCTCCATCGCGATCTCAAGCCGTCGAACGTGCTGGTCACCCGGGAAGGGCGCGTGGTGATCCTCGACTTCGGACTCGTGCTCGAGCTCGAGGGCGTGCAGAGCATCTCCGAGGCGCGGGGCAGCTCGATCGTCGGCACCGCGGCGTACATGGCCCCTGAGCAGGCGGGCTCGGGCGTCGTGGGGCCGTCCGCCGACTGGTACGCGATCGGGGTGATGCTGTTTCAGGCGCTCACCGGCCGCGTGCCCTTCGATGGCGTGGCGGTGCAGGTGCTGCTCGAGAAGCAGCGACGCCCGGCGCCCAGCCCACGCGAGCTCGACGCGTCGATCCCCTCGGAGCTCGATCTGCTCTGCGTGGGCCTGCTCAAGCGCGAAGCGGCCGAGCGCCCGGGGCCTGACGATCTGGTGCGGGTCTTCGGTGGCGCCGCCGCGCCGGTCGCCGTGGCGCGTCGCGAGGGCGACTTCATCGGCCGGAGCTCCGAGCTGGCCACGCTCGAGAAGGCGCTGGCCGACAGCCGTCGCGGCGAGGCGCGCTACGTGCGCGTGCTCGGCGCGTCGGGCATCGGCAAGTCGGCGCTGGTGCGGCAGTTCGTCGAGGGCGTCGAGGGCGTGGTGCTGCAGGGGCGCTGCTACGAGCGCGAGTCGGTGCCGTTCAAGGCGCTCGACAGCGTGATGGACGCGCTGGCCCGCCACCTCGCGGAGCTGCCGGCCGAGCGTGTCGACGCGGTGCTGCCTCGCGACGCGGCGGCGCTGATGCGCATGTTCCCCGTGCTGGGCCGGGTGCCCGCCTTCCGCAACGCGCCGGTGCGCGAGGTGAAGGAGGCGACCGAGCTCCGTCGCCGCGCGGTGCAGGGCCTGCGGGAGCTGTTGGGGCGGATGAGCGATCGCGCTCCGCTGGTGCTGGTGATCGACGACGCGCAGTGGGGCGACGCCGACAGCGCGCAGGTGCTCGATGACGTGCTGCGTGCGCCCGATGCGCCGTCGGTGCTGCTGGTGGTCGTCGCGCGCGCCGACGCGAACCCGTTGCAGGGGCTCTCGTTGCCGCCGATCGAGCTCCAGCTCGCCGCCTTGTCTGACGAGGAGTGTCAACAGCTCGCGCGCCGAAGCCTGAAGGACCCGTCTCGCGTGCAGGCCATCGCGAAGGAGTCGGGTGGCAACCCGTTCCTGCTCCAGCAACTCGCGGTCGTGTCGGGCGAGGTGAAGCTGGAAGACGTCGTGCTGTCGCGACTCGAGGCGTTGCCGGCGCCGGCGCGGAGGCTGCTCGAGGTGGTCGCGCTTGCGGGCTCGCCGGTGAGCGAGCGGGTGGCGTCGGCCGCGGCGGGGCTCGGCGGCGCGGACATGGAGACGGTGTCGCTCCTCAAGTCGAGCCATCTGATCCGCGGCGTGCATGACGATCGCGTCGAGGCCTGGCACGACCGCATTCGTGAAGCGGTGGTGAAGACGCTCGACGCCGAGCGCGCCCGCGAGCTGCACGCGCGGCTGGCCGATGGGCTCAAGGGCAGCGCGGACGTCGACGTCGTCGCGTGGCACCTCGGGGCGGCGGGGCTCGTCGAGCGCGCGGCGGAGGCGACGCTCGAGGCGGCGCGGCGCGCGGTGGCGCAGCTCGCGTTCGAGCGGGCTGGGGTGCTCTTCGAGCGCGCGCTCGAGCTGATGCCGGGTGACGATCGGCGGCGGCGCGAGGTGCGCGTGGAGCTCGCCGACGCGTGGGCCAGCGCGGGCCGCGGGAAGACCTCGGCGCAGGCGTACGAGCTGGCGATCGCCGAGCCGGGGGACGCGCCCGTGCAGTCGCTCGAGATGCGGCGGCGCGCGGCCGAGCAGTTGTTGCGCAGCGGCCACATCGACGCCGGGCTGAGCGCGGTGAACCAGGTCCTGGAGGTGCTGGGCATGCATCTCGCGCGCTCGCCGCGCCGCGCGTTGTGGGCGCTGGCGGTGCGACGGGTGCACCTGTGGTTGCGCGGGTTGTCGTTCGTCGAGACGCCGGCCGCGCGCATCGCGCCCGAGGTCCTGCAGCGCATCGACGCGTGCTGGTCGGTGTCGATGGGCCTGTCGATGGTGGACACCATTCGTGGGGCCAGCTTCCAGTCGCGGCAGTTGTTGCTCGCGCTCGACGCTGGTGAGCCTCATCGCGTGACGCGCGCGCTGGCGGCCGAGGCAGCGTTCGTCGCCACCGGCGGTGTCCGGGCCGAGCGACGCGCGGCGAAGCTGGTGGCCGAGTCTCGCGCGCTCGCGGAGAAGCTCGGTGACGCGGGGCTGATCGGCCTGGTTGACTTCTGCGCGGGGCTGACGCGGTTCCTGGTGGGGAAGTGGCGCGACGCTGCGCAGTTGACGCTGCAGGCCGAGCGCCGGTTCGCCGAGGTCGGCTCGACGGTGAGCTGGGAAGCGGCGAACTCGCGGTTGTTCTCGGTGTGGTCGCTCTTCTACCTCGGCGACGTGGCCGGGTTGTCGGTGCGCATCCCGGCGCTGACCCGCGAGGCAGAGCAGCGGGGCGATCGCTACGCGGTGACCAGCTTGCGCAGCGGGCTCGCGAACGTGGCGTTGCTGGCCGGCGATGACGCGGAAGGGGCGCGCGCGGCGGTGGCGAGCGCGATGGCCGGGTGGTCGACGCGCAGCTTCCACTTTCAGCACTACTGGGCCGCGCTTTCGGAGACGTTGATCGATCTGTACGTCGGCCAGCCTGAGGGCTCGCTCGCGCGCATGGAGACGTGTTGGCGCGGGCTGGGCGACTCGCAGTTGCTGCGCATTCAGAACGTGCGCATCGAGGCGAGGTCGTTGATCGCGCGAGTGTTGCTGGCGTTGGGTCGGCGCGATGAGGCCCTGCGGCACGCGGAGTTGCTCGAGCGGGAAGACGTGGGCTGGGCTGACGCGCTCGCGGCGATGATCCGCGGCCTGGCGTCATCGCGCGAGTCGGACCTGCGGCGCGCGCTGGAGCTCTTCGAGGCGAACGAGATGGCGCTGTTTTCGGCGACCACGCGCCTGCGGCTGGGGGAAGTGCAGGGTGGCGAGGTCGGCGCGGCGAACGTGCGCGTGGCGCTCGCGTGGATGCAGGCGCAGGGCGTGAAGTCGCCGCAGGCCTTCGCGCAGATGCTCAGCCCGCGCGGAGCCTCACGGTAGGCGCACGCCGCGCTCGTTCATGTGCGATCTCCAGCGAGCGAGCAGACTCGCCGGGCTCTGGTCGATCGGGTCCTCGAGGAACTCGGCCTCGACGATGCGGTCCGTGCGGAAGTGGCGAAACGCTTTGCGCTGCTCGCACCAGGCGGCCACCAGGCGCACCGCCTCCATGTAGCCGATCATCACCGGCCAGATGGTGCGACGGGTGCGCTTGCCGGCTTGATCCTCGTACGTGATGCGGACCTTCCTCCCTGCACGGATCCACCGCCGCACCCGCGCGATGTCGATTCCGTCTGAGCGGCGCACGAGGGGGACCGGCGCCCCGACGGTCGGTTCGCTGACGAACACGCGCAGGTGCGCAGGAATCGAGGCCGAGATCTTCGTCAGCAGGTCACGCGCCGCGTCGGCCAACGTCGGGTCTCCCCGCTCGGCGACCCATTGCGCGCCCAGCACCGCCGCCTCGAGTTCGTCCGCCGTGAGCATCAGCGGAGGCATGTCGAACTCGCGATCGATCACGTAGCCGACCCCCGCCTCGCCGCGGATGGGGACGTGTTGCGCCACGAGCACGGCGACGTCGCGGTAGATCGAACGTTTGGTGACCTCGAGCTCGTCGGCGAGCTGCGTGGCGGTCACCGGCTTCCGGGAGCGCCTCAGCACCTGGATGATCCGAAAGAGGCGGTCGGCGCGTCGCATGCTGACACCATGCTGTCAGCAGGGCCCGCATACAACGCCCGGCATGAACCTCTCCTCCGTTCGACTCATCGTTCGCGATCTCAAGAAGCTGGTGGCCTTCTACGAGGCCGTCACCGCGCTGCCCGCTCGCTGGCTCAACGACGACTTCGCCGAGATTCCCACCCGCACCTGCACGCTCGCCCTCGGCAGCGAGCGGACCGTCAAGCTGTTCGCCGAGGGCGCCGCGCGGGCCGGCGAGAACCACACCGCGATCATCGAGTTCCTCGTCGACGACGTGGACGCGGTGTTCGCGCGGCTCGACGGGCTCGTCACCGAGCTCGTGCAGCCGCCGACCACCATGCCGTGGGGCAATCGCTCGCTGCTCTTCCGAGACCCCGAAGGGAACCTCATCAACGTCTTCGCGCCGGTCACCGAAGCAGCTCGGCAGCGCTTTCGCTGAGGGCTACTTCTCGAGCAGCTTGAACCACGTCGAGCCGGCCTGATCCTTCCGGGCGATGCGCTCGGCGCGCCGGGCCGTGGCCTCTGCCGACGCCTGCTTCTCTTCTTCCGTCGAGCACAGCAGCGGCGGCACGGGCAGCTTGTTCCCGTCCTTGTCCAACGCGACGAAGGTCAGCAGCGCGCTGGTGGTGAGCTGGCGATCTCCGGTCAGCGGGTTCTCCGCGTGCACGGTGACGCCGATCTCCATCGACGACTTGAACGCCGCTACCACCCGCGCACGCAAGATCACCTGGAACCCGATCTTGATCGGCGCGTGGAAGTGCAGATCGTCCATCGACGCGGTCACCACCTGCTGCCGGGCGTGACGCTGGGCCGCGACGGCCGCGCAGATGTCGATCCACCCCATCACCGAGCCACCGAACGCCGCGCCGAGCGCGTTGGCGTCACCGGGCAACAACAGCTGCGTCATCTCGACGACTGAGTCCGAACCCCTGCGCGGCGCGAGCGTCATCTGGTCCCTTCAGCGAGCGAGGAAGGTGCTGACCTTGTCGAGGAACTCCGTGCGGCCCTTGCCGTTGCGGATGTCGAGCGAGGTGACGTCGATGGTGAGCACGTCGACGCCGTACTTCCCCTGCAGCACCATGGGGAACGTCGCGTAGTACCCGTTCAACCCGCGGAGGAACGAGGTCTGAATGCCCTTCTCCTCTTCACGGCCGCGCGTCTTGATGCGCGAGAGCAGCACGTCGACCTTCGGCACGTCGAAGCAGATCACCTTCTCGGGCTGCGCGACGTGTTTGGTGAGCCGCTTGAAGTACTCGAAGTACAGCTCGAGCTCGGTGTCGGTCATGTTGCCCAGACCGTGGAGGTACTTCGCGAAGATCTCCGGATCTTCGTAGAGCGTGCGGTCCTGAATGCAGCTCTTGGCCACCTTGTGGATCAGCTCGTGGTGCTCGACGCGGCGAATGAGGAACTCGAGCTGGAGCGTGAAGCTCCAGCGCTTCATGTCGCCGTAGTAGGGGCGCAGGAACCGGTTGTCGATCACCGGCTCGTCGAAGAGCTCGAAGCCGAACTTCTGGCTCACCATCTTCGCGGCGGTCGTCTTGCCCGCGCCGATGTTGCCGGCCATCGCCACGAAGAGCTTCTTCTTCGCGGCGGGGGGCCGGCGCGCCGACTCGACCGCGCGCGCCACCCGCGCGGCCGACGGCACGGCCTCGAACTTCGGCTTCTTCACGCCGCCCAATCGAGGACCACCTTCCCGCTCTGGCCGGTGTGCATCACCTCGAACGCTTCCTTGAACTGCGCGGCGGGGAATCGGTGCGTCACGGCCGCCGAGATGTCGAGGCCGCTCTGCAGCATGGCGGTCATCTTGTACCAGGTCTCGAACATCTCCCGGCCGTACACGCCCTTGAGCACCAGGCCCTTGAAGATGACCTGGTTCCAGTCGATGGCGATCTCCGAGGCGGGGATGCCGAGGATCGCGACGCGCCCGCCGTGGTTCATCGACTTGAACATCTGCTTGAAGGCCGCGCCGTTGCCGCTCATCTCGAGGCCGACGTCGAAGCCCTCGGTCATGCCGAGCTGCTTCATCACCTCGTCGAGGTTCTCCTTGCCGACGTTCACCGTGCGCGTCGCGCCGAGCTTCTTGCCCAGCTCGAGCCGGTAGTCGTTCATGTCGGTGAGCACCACGTGGCGTGCGCCGACGTGCCGGCAGATCGCCGCGGCCATCACGCCGATCGGCCCCGCGCCGGTGATCAGCACGTCTTCGCCGACGAGATCGAACGACAGGGCGGTGTGCACCGCGTTGCCGAGCGGGTCGAAGAACGAGGCGATCTCGTCGGAGATCGAGTCGGGAATGCGGAAGATGTTGAACGCGGGGATCGACACGTACTCGGCGAAGCAGCCGATGCGGTTGACGCCCAGGCCCACCGTGTTGCGACACAGGTGACGCTTGCCCGCGCGGCAGTTGCGGCAGTTGCCACAGGTGATGTGCCCTTCACCGCTGACGCGATCGCCGGCCTTGAAGCCCGTCACTTCGCTGCCCACCTCGGCCACCACGCCCATGAACTCGTGGCCGATGTGCATCGGGGTCTTGATGGTGCGCTGGCTCCACTCGTCCCAGTTGTAGATGTGAATGTCGGTGCCGCAGATGCCCGTCTTCTGCACCTTCACCAGCACGTCGTTGGGGCCCACGGTGGGCTTCGCGACGTCTTCCATCCACAGGCCCGGCTCCCGGCGTGACTTGACCAGCGCTCTCATTGAATGACTCCCAGCTTCTTTCCGACCTTGGTGAATGCGGCGATCGCGCGATCGAGATCGGCTCGGCTGTGCGCCGCGGACATCTGCGTACGAATGCGTGCCTTGCCCTGCGGCACGACGGGGAAGCTGAAGCCGATCACGTAGATGCCTTCCTTCAGCATCTCGTCGGCGAACGCGCTGGCGAGCTTGGCGTCGCCCAGCATCACCGGGATGATCGGGTGGCCTTCGCCAGCCAGCGTGAAGCCCGCCGCGCTCATCTGCTGGCGGAAGTACGCCGCGTTCTCGCGCAGCTTCGCGCGCAGCCCGTCGCCCTGCTCGAGCAGATCGAGGCAGCGAATGGTGGCGTGGGCGATGGCCGGCATCAGGGTGTTCGAGAAGAGGTACGGCCGCGCGCGCTGGCGCAGCAGCTCGACGATCTCCTTGCGCCCCGAGAGGTAGCCGCCGCTGGCCCCGCCCAGCGCCTTGCCGAGCGTGCCGGTGATGATGTCGATCTTCCCCAGCACGCCGCGCAGCTCGTGGCTGCCGCGCCCCTTCTCGCCGGTGAAGCCCACCGCGTGTGAGTCATCGACCATCACGATCGCGTCGTACTTCTCACAGAGCGCCACGATGCCCGCGAGGTCGGCGATCACCCCGTCCATCGAGAACACGCCGTCGGTCACCACCAGCTTGAAGCGCGAGTCCTTCGCTTCGATCAGGCGCTGCTCGAGCTCCTTGAGATCATTGTTCGCGTAGCGGAAGCGTTTGGCCTTGCACAGCCGCACTCCGTCGATGATCGACGCGTGGTTGAGCGCGTCGCTGATCACCGCGTCTTCTTCGCCCAGCACCACCTCGAACACGCCGCCGTTCGCGTCCCAGCACGACGAGAAGAGAATGGTGTCTTCGGTGCCGAGGAACTTCGTGAGCCGCGCCTCGAGCTCCTTGTGCACGTCCTGGGTGCCGCAGATGAAGCGCACCGACGCCATGCCGAAGCCGCTGTGATCGAGGCCCTTCTTCGCCGCCTCGATCAGCTCCTTCGAGTCGCCGAGGCCGAGGTAGTTGTTCGCGCAGAAGTTGAGCACGTGCTGGCCGCCGGCCACGGTGATGTTCGCGCTCTGCGGCGAGGTGATGACCCGTTCCTTCTTGTACAGGCCCTGCTCGCGAATGGAGTCGATCTGTCCCTGCAGGTGGTTCAGGAAGGAGCGATTCATGCCGCGCGGAGTACCAGAGCGCCTCTCAACCGCAAAAGGCTTTGCCTTCACGCGGTGCGTCGTGTAGCCGCGCGCCCGGACCCTTCACTCTGGAGCAACACACCATGGCCATCGAACGCACCCTGTCCATCCTGAAGCCCGACGCGCTGGAAAAGGGCGTCATCGGCAAGATCATCTCGCGGTTCGAAGAGAACGGCCTGACGCCGATCGCGATCCGCCTGCAGCACCTGTCGCAGCGGGAGGCCGAGGGCTTCTACGCGGTGCACAAGGAGCGTCCCTTCTTCAAGGACCTCGTGAACTTCATGATCTCGGGCCCGGTCGTCCTGATGTGCCTCGAGGGTGAGAACGCGATGCAGAAGAACCGCGACCTGATGGGCGCCACCGATCCCAAGAAGGCCGCCCCGGGCACCATCCGCGCCGACTTCGCCAAGTCGATCGACGCGAACACCGTGCACGGCTCGGACAGCGTCGAGAACGCGAAGAACGAGGTCGCCTACTTCTTCCGCTCGACCGAGCTCTTCTCGTACACCCACAAGAAGTAAGGGCGTCCGAAGTCGCAGCAGACCGCGGCCACTGCCCCGTTCACGCGGGGGGTGGCCGTCGTCTTTGCGGGCGTGTTACAGGCGCCGCATGTCGTCGCAACCCGTAGACATCGCCAGCCTGTCGCTCGAGGCCCTCACCGAGTTCGTCGTGGGGCAGGGCGAGAAGGCCTTTCGCGCGAAACAGCTGTTCCGGTGGATGCACCAGCGCGGCGCCACCTCGTTCGACGAGATGACCGATCTCTCGAAGGACTTCCGCGCCAAGCTCAAGGACCTCGCGACGTTCGGCACCGTCACCAAAGATCTCGAGCAGCGCTCGATCGACGGCACCATCAAGTACCGCTGGAAGACGTGGGACGGGAAGCTCATCGAGTCCGTCTACATGCCTTCGCCCGAGCGCAAGACGTTGTGCGTGTCGACGCAGGTCGGCTGCGCCATGGGCTGCCGCTTCTGCGCCACCGCCACCCTGGGCCTGATGCGCAACCTCACCCCGGCGGAGATCGTCGCCCAGGTGCACGCGGTCAACCGCGAGGTGCGCGCCAACGAGAAGATCGACAAGACGCTGCGCCCGCTCACCAACCTGGTGTTCATGGGCATGGGCGAGCCGCTCCACAACTTCGAGAACCTGAAGATCGCCCTCGGCATCTTGCAGAGCGAAGACGGCCCCAACTTCAGCCACCGCCACATCACGGTCAGCACCGTCGGCCTCGTGCCGATGATCGAGCGCTTCGGCGCCGAGACCGAGGTCAAGCTCGCCATCTCGCTCAACGCCAGCAACGACGAGACGCGCGACGTGATCATGCCGGTCAACAAGAAGTGGAAGATCGCCGACCTGATGGAGGCCTGCCGCAAGTTCCCCCTCAAGCAGGGCCGCCGCATCACCTTCGAGTACGTGCTGATGAACGGCGTCAACGACACCGACGACGACGCCCACCGCCTCGCGAAGCTGGTGCAGGGCGTGCCGGCGAAGGTGAACCTGATTCAGTACAACGAGAACCCCGGCCTCGGTTTTCACACCACCGTCGACAACCGCGCCGAGCGCTTCCGCGACATCCTCGATCGGGCCGGCGTCGCCGCGTTCATTCGCGCCAATCGGGGTCGCGATATTTCAGCCGCCTGCGGTCAGCTCGCAAACACCGAGAAAGAGCCGACCTTCGTCCCGCTCGGGGCGAAGCGAGCCCCTGCTGCGGTTCCTTGACATTCTGGGCACTTCGGCTGTAGAGGCCGACCCCTCACCTTTTTTTCGAGGTTCTCCACATGGCCGTTGTCCTCCGTCTTGCCCGCGCCGGCGCCACCAAGCGCCCCTACTACCACATCGTCGCCGCTGACTCGCGCATGCCCCGCGACGGCCGCTTCATCGAGAACATCGGCTCGTACGACCCGAACCACTCGCCCGCGAAGTTCGCGGTGAACGAAGACCGCTGGGCGCACTGGACGAAGGTCGGCGCGAAGCCGTCCGAGACCGTCTCGACGCTCTACAAGGCGGCGAAGAAGAACGCCCCCAAGGCGTAATTCGGAAACGTGAAGCAGCTCGTCGAGTACCTCGCCCGCGCGCTGGTCGATCAGCCCGAGGCAGTCGAGCTCAAGGTGACGCCGGTCGACGGCGCCGTCTTGTATGAACTCAAGGTCGCGCCGGGTGACGTCGGTAAGGTCATCGGTCGCGACGGTCGGACCGTGAACGCGCTCCGTACGGTGATTCAGCATGCGGCCCTGAAGAAGGGTGAGAAGGCCCGCCTGGAGATCATCGACGATCGCAAGAACGGTCCGGGCGTGGCCCCGCAGGTGTTGGCTCCGGCGCAGCCGTGAAGCCGCTCCTGCAGATCGGCTACATCGCCCGCGCGCACGGCCTCCACGGTGAGGTCGTGCTCAAGACCTTCGATCCCCAGTCGACCGTCCTCGAAGAGGTCGAGCGGCTGGTGCTGGTCACCCGCAAGAACGAGACGAAGGAACTGAAGGTCACCAGCGTGGGCGAGTCGCCCGGCAGTGATCTGCTCCTCTCGTTGGGAGGCATCAAGCAGCGCCTGCAGGCCGAGGATCTGACCGGCTCGGCCGTGCACGTGTACCGCGAAGATCTCGAGCCGCCCGCCGAGGGCGAGTTTTTCCACGGTGACCTGGTCGGCCTCGAGGCCTTCACGCCCGAGGGCCAGCGCCTGGGCAAGGTCGAAGAGGTGTGGAGCACCGGCCCCGTGCCGAATCTCTGCATCCGCGACGGCAAGACCGAGCTGCTCGTGCCTTTCGCCGAAGAGTTCGTCCCGAAGGTCGATCTCGCGGCGGGCCGGGTGACGGTGATCCCGCTCAGCTACGAGGAGTGAGCGATGGCCTTCAGCGCGGAGATCCTCACGCTCTTCCCGCGCATGATCTCGGGCTACGCGTCGGAGTCGATCCTCGGCAAGGCCGCCGAGAAGGGCCTGATCTCCATCGTCGCCACTGACGTGCGCGACTTCGCGCCCGGTAAGCACCGCGTCACCGACGATGCGCCCTACGGCGGTGGCGCGGGCATGGTGATGAAGGTCGAGCCGCTGGTGGGCGCGATCGAAGCGGCGAAGGCCCGGCTGCCGGCGGCGAAGGTGATCCTCCTCAGCCCGCGCGGCAAGACGTTCGATCAGGCGAAGGCGCGGGAGCTCGCCGCGGCCGGCTCGGTGATCCTCGTGTGCGGTCGCTACGAGGGCGTCGATGAGCGCGCGCTGTCGGTGATCGACGAGGAGCTCTCGCTGGGTGACTTCGTGCTCACCGGCGGCGAGCTCGGCGCGCTGATCGTCGTCGACGCGGTCGCCCGGCTGATCCCCGGGGTGCTGGGCAACTCCGAGTCGGCGCAGACCGAGAGCTTCGAGTCGGGCCTGCTCGAGCACCCGCACTACACCCGGCCACCGGAATGGCGCGGGCAGGGCGTGCCCGAGGTGCTGCAGAGCGGAGATCACGCCCGCATCGCCCGCTGGCGCCGCTGGCATGCGCTGCAGCTCACCAGGGCGCGGCGGCCTGATCTCTTCGCGAAGCTCGAACTCTCGAAGGCCGACGTGAAGCTGCTCGCGAAGACCGAAGCCGAGCTGTGACCCCCTGAATCTTCGCTGACCGCGGCGCGCGCGATGACCCAGGCGCAGTGTGGCGATCTCGAAGGGTTGGGCGCGCCCTCACTTTGCATTGCCGCACTGCGTATGAGTGACATCGACTACAGCGCGATCATCGAAGGGCATGTGCAGTGGAAGCTCAGACTGAGGAAGTACCTCGAAGGACTCCCAGTCGACTTCGACGTTCACCGCGCGCAGGATTTTCAGAACTGCGCGCTCGGCAAGTGGCTCCAGGAGAACCCCGACGCACCGAAGTCGCTCGTCACCGCGCACCGCGAGTTCCACGAGCTGGCCGGCCGGGTGGTGTCGGTGTCCGAGAAGCAGGGCGTCGCCGAAGCGAAGGCGCTGCTCGGGCGCGACGAATTTGCGCGCGCGACCGCCTCGGTGGTGAACCAGCTGATGGCGATGCGCCTCGGGGCGTCCGCCGAGGCCGCGCCGAAGAAGCCCGCGCAGGAAGACGGCTCGGGGGACGCAGCGATCGTGAGCCTGCTCGAGTGGCGCACCCGCTTCCGCGACTGGCTGAGCGGGCGCCCGGGCGACTTCGACCCGCGCACCGTGGCCACCACCACTGCCTGCCGGCTCGGTAAGTGGTTGGTGGTGCAGCCCCCGTCACCGCTGCGCGCGAAGGGCGAAGAGGCGCACGCCGCCTTCCACCGCCTCGCCGGGCGCGCCGTCGAGCTCAAGGCTCAAAGCGCGCCGCAGGCCCTCGCGCTGCTCGACAGCCCTGAGTTCAACGTCGCCACTGCCAACGTGGTCAACGCGATCGCTGCCATGCGCACCCGCGCGGCGTGACTACTCGGCGGGGAACTTTTCGAGCAGCTCGGCGCTGACGTCGCGGCGCTTGATGATGTCGGCGTAGGTCGCCACCGCCGAGCGGGCGGTGCGCGTCTTGGCCGCGTCGTTGGCCACGGCGTAGAGCCCGAACTTCATGTCCATGCCGTGGTTCCACTCGTAGTTGTCCATCAGCGACCAGTAATAGAAGCCGCGCACGTCGGCGCCTGCCTTGATCGCCCGCTTGGTCCACTCGAGGTGGCGCACCAGCCAGCTCTCGACGCGCGCTTCACCGGGCGCGGCGTCGGTGCCGGTCTCGGTGATGATCATCGGGATGCCGTAACGATCCTTCACGTGCAGCTCGAGGTCGTAGAGGCCCTTCGGGTAGTCCTCCCACAGCTCGAGCGCGGTGGGGTCGAAGGTGGTCAGCGGCGAGAGTGACGGGAAGCTTGGCGTGCCGACGCCCTTCACCGTGATGCGCGTGTAGAAGTTGATGCCCAGGTAGTCCATGCGGCCGGCGAGCTGGGGGTCGGGCTCGGTCGCGTCGGGCTTGCCGTCGAGGTCGGCGTCGACGATGCCCTTCACCACGCCATCGAGGAAGGCCGTGTTGTAGAGGTAGAAGACGTTCTCGGCGGCGCGGGTGTCGACGCGGCTGTCGGGGTCTTTCCCCTTCGTCGGGGTCATCGAATAGACGAGTCCGACGGTGGCCGCGGTGCCGTCGCGATCGGCGTCGACGAGATCGTTGGCCTTCACCGCGTCGTACATGCGCGCGTGCGCCTCGATCATTGCGCTCATCACCGCCTTCGCCTCGTTCACCTTGAGCGTCAGCCCGGGCGGATTCACGCGGTCCTTCGAGGGCAGCAGGTAGCCGGGGAGCACCACCGCGAAGGGCTCGTTCTGCGTCGCCCACAGATCGACCTCGCCGCCGAACTCGCGCGCGACATAGCCGGCGTACTTGGCGATCTCGCGCACGATGCGCTCGCGATCGAGCCAGCCCTTCGCGGTGCAGGTGCTCAGATCCTTGTGGCAGGCCACGCCGTCGTGGATCCACAGGGGCAGGGTGTAGTGGTGAATGGTGACCAGCGGGGTGATGCCCCGCGCCTTCAGGGCGGCGAACTGCGCGTGGTAGGCGGCGACGTTGGCCGCGTCGGCTTCCGCGTCGAGGCGGGCTCCGTCGAGGGCGTCGGTGGGGGTGGGGAAGATGCGGCTCCACTCGATCGACACGCGGATCGAGTCGAGGCCCATGTCCTTCTTCGCGCGATCGAAGTCCTGCTCGTAGAGCTCCCAGAAGCCGGGCGCGTTCGACAGCGGCTCGAAGGTGATGAGGTCCTTCAGGTCTTGCAGCTCGTCCTTGCTGTTGACCCACTGGTACCAGTCGGAGTGCGTGTCGACGCACTCGGCGGCGGGCCTGGTGGGGCAGCCGGGGTCGATCTGGAAGCCGGCGGTTGCCGCGCCGAAGAGGAACTTCTCGGGGAACGCGCGCGGCTCACAGCCCACGAGCACCAGCGAAAGCAGCACGAGAGAGCGCATGCCGCGAAGCTACTCGCGACGGAACCAGGCAGCGAGGCGCGCGAGATCGGCGGCCGCTCCCAGCATCGCCTTGCTCGACAGCTTGCTGCCCTTCACGTCTTCCCACGCGCGCAGCGGCATCTCGATGAACTGAGCGGGCGTGAGGCGCCCGGCCGGTCCCCCGCGCAGGAGGCGCATCATCAGCTCGACGTCGAACACCCAGCGGGTGGTGAAGGGCGTCGCCAGGGCCTCGGCCAACATCGGGCTCGCGCGCAGCGCCTTGGCGCCGCACTGGGTGTCGTAGACGCGCATCGCCAGGGCGAGTGAGGCGGCCGACGCGAAGACGCGGCCCAGGTAGTGACGCAGAGGCGTGCGCTCGATGTGCCGGCCCAGCAGTGCCACGCGCGAGGCCATCGCGAACTCCACGCGCGGATCGTCGAGGTGGTGGAAGAGGCGGAGCATCTCCTCGGGCGGCGTGGCGAGATCGGCGTCGAAGTAGCCGACGTACGTCGCGCCGCGCCGCATCGCCTCGAGCAGCCCCGCGCGCACCGCCTCTGCCTTGCCGCCGTTCTTCGCGAGGTGCAGCACCGACACGACGTCGGGTCGCTTCGCCTGCAGCCCGTCGAGCATCGCGCCGGTGTCGTCCGTCGAGCCGTCGTCGACGAAGAGGATCGATCGGCCCGGTTCGGCCGCGAGCTCCAACAAGACGTCGCCCTTGAGGCGGCGCGCCTCGTTGAAGCAGGGGACGATCGTGATCGCTGAGAGCATCGGCGACGAAGCTCTTACCTCGCCGACGCCCCACCCATGCAAACGCTTGCCTTCCTGTGGACCGGGGCTAGACCGGCGTCCTCGTCGGGCGTCTCAATGTGTGTGGGGGGGGGAATGTTCAGAGTTCTCGTTGTTCTGCTGATTGGCGTGGCCTCGTCGGCGTGTGGCTCGCGCTTCATCACGTGCCATGCCGACGCGGATTGTCCGGTCGGTCTGGATTGCGACGACAGCGCGCTCCTTTGTGTCGTGAGAGCAGACGCGGGGGTCGACGCCGGGCCTCCTGACGCGGGGCCTCCTGACGCGGGGCCTCCTGACGCGCGGCCTCCTGACGCGGGGCCTCCTGACGCGGGACCTCCTGACGCGGGACCTCCTGACGCGGGCCCTCCTGACGCGGGACCTCCTGACGCGGGGCCGCCCGACGCGGGGCCGCCCGACGCGGGGCCGCCCGACGCGGGGCCGCCCGACGCGGGACCGCCGGACGCGGGACCGCCGGACGCGGGGCCGATTCGCAGCTGGGACGCAATGACGTGGGAGTCGGGACACTGGCAGTGAAAGGGCGGGAAATGATCCAAAAGTACAAGCCTCTGTGGACTTCACTGGTGGTCGGGTTGGTCATCGCAGGCGGTGCGTTCGGCGCGAACGTGACGCTGCCGTTCGTCTTTCAGGCGAACAGTCCCGCGCGCGCTTCGGAGGTCAACGCCAACTTCAACGCGGTCAAGACCGCCGTCGACGACAACCAGACGCAGATCGGTGCGCTGACGGGCCGCATCGCTGCGCTCGAGACGCCGCGCTCGTGGACCAACCTGACGTACGCGGCCGGCTGGGTTGACTACAACGCGAACTCGTACCCGCCGGTCCAATACCTCGTCGACGGAATGGGCTTCGTGCATCTCAGAGGACTCACCAAGCGCGTCTCTGGCAGCTCTCAGATCATTGGAACGCTCCCTGCCGGAGTCCGGCCCGTTCGCACCGAGGTCTTCTGGGTGCTGGGTGGTGGATCGGCAGGTGCGCAGGTCAACATCGGACCCACTGGTGACATCACGCTGTTCTCGGGCGACCCCGCGGTCGTTCAGTTCAGCGGCGTGACCTTCGACACTCGCTGATACAAACCCCGGAGTGGCTCCTTCCGTCAGGCGAGATTGGGTCGTCGGCATCCTGGGCTCATTGCTGCTGGCGGTAGCGGCGCATCAGCCGGTGCTGGGCCGGAATGACTGGCCCTACAACCACGAGTTCGGCGCGGCGTTCGAGCGGACGGAGCAGTTTCGGCTGGCCTTTGAGCAGGGCGTGCCGTTCCCGGTCTGGGCCCCCACCAGCTACCAGGGCCTCGGCTCGCCCGTGCTGCTGCTCTACCACCGCGGCTTCTACGTCGTGTCGGGCCTGGTGGCGCTGCTCATGGGCGCCTACCACGCGACCATCACCTGCATGGTCCTCGCGACTGCGCTCGGGGTGTTGGGCGTCTTTCGGCTGGCCCTTTGGCTCAACGCCGGGCGGCTGGGTGGGCTGCTGGGTGGGGCGCTGCTCGCTTCATCGCAGTACTTCATGACCGATTGGCTGATCCGCGGCGCGCAGGCCGAGACCTTCGCGATGCTGGTGCTGCCGTGGGTGATCTACTTCGGCGCGCGGTGGGCCTCGGGCGAGCGGGTGGCAGGGCGTTGGGCGTTCTCGATCGCGGCGCTCTTCCACGCGCATCAGGTGGTGGCGATGTTCTCGCTCTTGCCGCTGGTGGGGTTCGGCATCCTGGGCGTCCTGACGCATGCGTCGCTTCGGCGCTGGCGCGTCCTTGGAGTCGAGCTGCTGAAGCTGGTGGGGTTGATGCTCGTGCTCGTGCTGCCCTGGGTGCTGGCGATCCAGGCGCTGCACCCCTACTTCGATCTCGAGATCACCCAGCGAAACGCGCACCCGCTGGCCGAATACAAGGCGCTGCGCCTGCTGTGGCGCGACGACGCCTTCGCGTGGGGCCACCAGTGGCGCGGCTACTCGGTCGAGGTGGGGCGCGCGCTCGTGGTCGCGGGCGTCCTCGGGTGGGGGCTCGCGCTGACCAACCTCCGCCGCACCTGGCGCTTCTTCGTGGTGCTGACGCTCGCGCTCGCCTGGAGCGTGTGGCTCCAGTCTGAGTGGTCCCGGTGGCTGTACGTCTCGTACCACTGGGCCGGCTTCCTGATGTTCCCCTGGCGAATGAACACGTTGCTCACCCTGGCGCTGGTGGGCGCGGTCGTCGCGGGCCTCGCGGCCGTTGCCCAGCGGCGGTGGGCCTCTCGGGCGGCGCTGGTCGTCATGGCCGGGCTGCTCAGCGTGCAGTTGCTGCGAATGTTCGAGACGCTGCGCGTGGCCTACGAGTGGCTGACCCCCGCGCAGCTGGCTGGCTTCATCGCGCAACCCGATGCCGGCGGTGGCGGAGAGTACCTGCCTCGCGGACGCGGCGTGGTGGCGCGCCCCTTCGTCCTGACGTCAGGATGTTCGGTGCAGCCCACCGAACATCCGCGCTTCTTCACGCGACACGTGCTGCACGTCGAGTCCAACGGCCCGTGCATCGTCGAGATCGGTCAGTTCCACACGCCGCTCATCCAGGTCGAGGGAGCTCAGCGCGTCGAGACGGCCTCGTCGGGGGTGATCCGGGCCACGGTCGGGGCGGGCTCCACGGAGCTGGTGCTTCGAGTGCGGACCTTCGCCGAGATCATCGGCTGGTACTTCCGACCTCCGAGTTGAACCTCAGACGAGCGGACGTTTGAGGGCCGGTTGTTCACCCGATCGCTCGCGCGCCTTCGGGCCGCGCTGCCGCGTCGGGTCGGACTCCATGCCGGGCGCGAAGAGGGTGGCCTTGTCGCGGCCGCCGCGCTTCGAGGCGTAGAGCGCCGAGTCAGCGCAGTCGACCAGCTTGCTCTGCTCGACCGCGTCGTGGGGCAGGGTGGCGACGCCGATGGAGATCGTCACCTTGCCGCCGGGCTGCGTCTTGCCGTGCTCGAGGGGCGCGTCGCTGATGCTCTTGCGCAGCTTCTCGGCCACCTCGAACGCTTCGTCGCGACCGACCTGCGGCAGGAGCACGATGAACTCCTCGCCGCCGTAGCGCGCGAGCGTGTCGACCTTGCGCAGGTTCGCCTTCAGCCGCACGCAGACCTGGCGCAGCACGTCGTCGCCGGCCGAGTGCCCCGCGCTGTCGTTGAGGTGCTTGAAGTGATCGATGTCGATCATCAGCATCGACAGCGGTTTGCCGAAGCGCGTCGCGCGGGCGATCTCCGCCTCGAGCTGCTGGAACAGATGGCGGCGGTTGAACACGCCGGTGAGCGGGTCGGTGATCGACAGGGCGACGGTCTGCTCGTGCAGCCGCGCGTTCTGCACGGCGAGGCCGACCTGGTCGGCGACCGCGGCGAAGAACTCCATCTCGTCGGGACCGAAGTCGGCCTTCTGCACGCGCTCGAAGTTGAGCACCCCCAGCAGCTCGCTGCCGCGCACCATCGGCACCGACAACAGCGACCCGTGGTCCTTCTCGCCGCTCGAGCCGCGCACGCGGAACAGGGTGTCGGCCTGCAGATCCGACACGTACCAGCTCCGGCGCAGCTCGGCCGCGCGGCCACACACGCCCTCTCCGATGGCGAAGGTCAGCCCCTCGGAGCCCACGTTCGGCGGGTGCGCCTTGAGCACCTCGAGCTGCCCGTCGGTGTTGAGCAGCATGATGCTGAACTTCGGCACCTTGAGTTTCACCGGCAGCACCGACGCCACGCGCTGCAACACCTCGTTGAGATCGAGGCTCGAGGCGATGGTGCGCGCGAGATCGTAGAGGATCTGAAGCTCCGCCACGCGGTTCTCGAGGGCGGCCTTCAGCTCGAGCTCGGTGCGGGCGCGCTCGAGGTCGCGCTGAGTGTCGATCTCCACCGCCTTGAGATCGGTCAGGCGCGCGAGCATGCGGTTGAACGACACCGCCAGCTGGCCCAACTCGTCCTCTCCGAGCTCGGGCGCGCGCACCACGAGGTCGCCGTCTTCCGCGCGCTTCATCACCGCCGCCAGCCGCGCGATGCGCCGGGCCACGAAGACCCGCACCGCGAACACCACCGTCGCGCCCAGCGTGAGCACGAAGAGCGTGATGAACCACGTGGCGTTGGTGAACACCTCGGCCACCTCGGTGCGCAGCGCCGGCTCGTCGATCGCCAACTGGAGCACGCCGGTGCGCAGCGTCGCGTCGCCGGTGTGACAGCCGCCGCAGGCCACGCCGCCGAGCGGGTAGAGCACTTCGCCGCCCGGGCCGCGGCTCCACGGGAGCGGGTTCGACGGCGCCTCGAAGGTCGCCCGGCCGGTGTCGATCGCGAACAGCCGCTGGCTGTCGGCGAAGGGCTTGTCTTCCTCTTCGATGCGCCGCGACCACTTCACCTTGCCGTCGCGCCCCACGATGCGCAGGTCGGTGACGAGCTTGAGCGCCGACCAGTTGCTGCGCACCGCGTTGGTGACGGCGCGATGCGCGACGCGCGGCGCGGTGCCCGGTGGCGTCTCTTCGACCGCGCCGAAGCTGGTGGCGACGAACTCGGCGAGCCCCACCGCGTCGTTGCGAGTCTTCTCACGCACGGCGTGATCGGTGCGACGCCACGCGGTCACGGTGCCCAGCAACGCGAGCACGAGCGCCGGCACCGAAACGGCGAGCAACAATCTGGCGCCGATGGTGCGCAGGGACGTCCTCTCCAACGAGTGAGGGCGGCAGCATCGTGCAGGTGGACTAAGGTGTGAAGCGTGGAATTGCTCACTGCGTCATCGCTCCGGTCCCGGCACGGTTTCCCCACCCGTCAAGGCGGTGTCTCCAAGGCGCCGTGGGACTCGCTCAATTGTTCGTTTTCGGTGGGCGACGACGCGGCGGCGGTGCGCGCGAACCTCGACGCGCTGGCTCACGAAGCCGGGGTGTCCAGCGATCGGCTGCTGGCGGTGAAGCAGGTGCACGGAGACCGGGTGGTCTCCTCCAGCTCCGCGACGCCCGACACCGAAGCCGACGCGTTGTGGACCCGCACGCCCGGGGTGGCGGTGGGGGTGCGCACCGCCGACTGTGTGCCGATCCTGATCGAAGATCGGCGGAGCGGGGCGGTCGCCGCGGTGCACGCCGGCTGGCGCGGGGTGCTCTCCGAGATCGTCGCCCGCACCGTCGAGGCGCTGCAGCGCGGGGGCAGCCAGGCTGAGGATCTCCACGTCGGCATCGGGCCCTGCATCCAGCGCTGCTGCTTCGAGGTCGATGGTGACCTGCCAGACCGGTTCCGCGCGGCGTTCGGCGAAGAGGTGATCGCCCCTCAGCCCAGCAAGGCGAAGGTGCACCTCGATCTCCCGCGCGCGGTGGCGATCACCCTCGAGCGGTGGAAGGTGCCGGCCGCCCACGTGGTCGCACTGCCGCAGTGCACCCACTGCGACGCGCGGTTCTTCTCGCACCGCCGCGAACACGGAAACACGGGCCGCCACCTCTCGTTCATCACCTGCGCGGCCGCTGCAGCCCTGTAGCACCCGGCGGGCCCTTTTCTTGACCCTGTCGGAAGCGGCTCCCTATCCTCTGCTCGTCATTCGACCGATCTCCGCCATCGCCTGTCTCGTGCTCTCCGGGTGCGCGACAGATGTCGTCAGCCGCAGCGAGCACTCCGAGCTGTTGTCGTCGGTGCGCGCGCTGCGAGCCGAGAACGCGCGTCTCGAGCAGCGCCTCGAGAAGCTCGAGTCGCAGCAGGTGATCTCCGCAGCCCGCGTGGCGCAGCAGAAGCCTGCGGTGGTGGCGGCGAGCTCGAAGCCCGCGCCCTCGTCGGTCGACGCGATGCCGCCGCTGGCGGTGGTGAAGCTCAAGCCGAAGCGTGAAGCCGCGCCGCGCATCGACACCGCCGTCGAGGTCGCCGAGCCGCCCGAGGCGCTCACCCAGGAGTTCCAGAACGAGGCCGCGCCACCCGCCGCCGAAGAGGGGCCGTCACCGGCCGACACCCAGTTCGAGCGCGCGCTGTCGATGATGAAGACCGGCAACTCCGAAGGCGGCGTCGCGGGCATGGTGCAGTTCGTCGCCGACTGGCCGCGCCACCCGAAGGCCGACAACGCGCTGTACTTCACCGGCATGGCCTACGTCGCCGATCGCGACTTCGCCCGCGCGACCGAGTTCTTCGAGCGCGTCGTCAGCCAGTACCCCGCGGGTGACGCGGTGATCGACTCGATGCTGCGCCTGGCCGACTGCCGGGTGCGCCTCAACAAGCCCCGGGAGGCGCGCGCCACCTGGGAAAAGATCGTCACCACCTTTCCGGGCACGGCCGCCGCCACGCAGGCGCAGGCACGACTCGCTTCCTCCACCCAGACTCCCGTCGCTTCTCCGTAAGAAGAGGTCTCCATGCGCAACGTCCTGCTGACCGCCGCTCTCGCCGTGATCACCTTCGCCCCCCTGCGCGCGCTGGCGCAGCAGGACGAAGAAGACACGGGCGGCGGTGACGACACGTCGATGGAAGGCAGCGCCACCGTCGAGCCCGAAGCGGCGCCCAGGCGCAAGACCCCGGCGGCGACCGGCAAGGCGTCAGCGCCCGGCAGCCAGCACACCGTCGAGCGCGGCGACACCCTGTGGGACCTCTCGCAGAAGTACCTCGGCAGCCCGTGGTACTGGCCCAAGGTCTGGTCGTACAACCCGGAGATCGCCAACCCGCACTGGATCTACCCGGGCAACGAAGTGCGCTTCTTCAACACCGGCGAAGAGGTGCCCACCCAGGTCGAGGTCGGCCAGCCCGAGACGCCCGAGGTCGAAGAGTCGGAGTTCTACGACGACAAGGTTCAGGTGTTCGGTCAGGTCGGCTTCCGCCCGAAGAACTCTGTGTCGGTGCCCTCGCCGGGCTTCGTCACCAACCGCGAGATCGAAGAGACGGGGAAGATCGTCGGCTCGTTCGCCGAGTCGGTGCAGCTCACGTACCCCGATCGCATCTACGTGCAGTTCGCCAAGAAGGCGCCGCGCGTCGGTGAGACGTACCTCGTGTTCCGCAACGGCGGCGAGATCATCCACCCCACGTTCAAGGAGCCCATCGGCTACTTCACCGAGCTGCTCGCGGAGGTGAAGGTGATCCGCGTCGACAAGGACAACATGGGCACGGTGCAGATCACCAAGCAGTACGACGAGGTGCACCGCGGAGATCTCATCGGCCCGGTCACCGAGCCGGTGGTGCGCAACGTCGCCGCGCGGCCCAACGAGCGTGACGTGAAGGACGCCTACGTGGTGGCCGACGTGCGCCGCTACCCGACCAACCTCGGCGAGCACCAGCTGGCGATCATGGACAAGGGCAGCGACGACGGCGTGAAGATCGGCAACGTCTTCACCATCTACCGCCAGCACGACCCGCTCCCCCAGGAAGCGCTGCTGCAGCCGATGACGCTCGACGAGAGCCTGCCCCGTGAAGACATCGGGCAGTGCATCGCCTTCGAGGTGAAGGCCAAGGCGTCGATCTGCCTCATGTCGCGCTCGATCCGCGAGATCGTCCGTGGCGACCACGCCGAGATCCGGGCGTCGGGCGGCAACAAGCGCGCTTCGCGCTGACGTCACTTGTCGGACCCCGCGGGTATGAAGCGGGGGCATGGACACGGCAGAGCGGCGGGCGACGGCGGCGTTGTGGTCGATACGGGGCGTGGGCCCGGTGACGTTGCGCGAAGTGCAGCGACGCCTGGGTCCCCTCGAGGAACTCTTCGAGAAACCAGTCTCCAGTTGGGCGCGCGCGGTGCCGTGGCGAGGCGCCGCGGTCGAAGCGGTGGCCGAGGTCAGCACCCTCGCAGCGCGCGCCGAATGGCTCGAGCGCCGCTGCGCGAAGCTCGCGATGCAGGTGGTCTTCCCCCACCAGCCCGAGTGGCCTTCCCGGTTGTCGAGCCTGAGCGACGCGCCGCCGCTGCTCTTCCTCAACGGGCCGGGGGCGCGAGCGCCGCTGCGAAGACGGGTGGCGATCGTCGGCACCCGGAAGCTGGATCTCGGGTCCAGGCAGCGGGTCCACGACGTCGCGCGTGAAGCCGCATCGGCCGGCCTCGGCATCGTGTCGGGGGCCGCGGTGGGCGTCGATCAAGGGGCCCACCTGGGCGCGCTCGCGGCGAAGGGCGAGACGTGGGCCTTCATGGGCTGCGCGCTCGATCAGATCGACACCGCGCAGGTGCGCGTGGCGCGCGCGATCGTCGAGCAGGGCGGCAGCTTGTTCTCCGAGTTCCCGCCCGGCTTCCGCTCGAACCTCAACAGCTTCAAGCTCCGCAACCGGCTCATCTCGGGGTCGTCCGACGCCACGTTGATCTTCCGGGCGCCGCTCAGCTCGGGGGCGATGCACACCGCGAAGGCCGCGCAGAATCAGGGCCGGCCGCTGCTCGCCACGCCCGGTGACCCGTGGAACACGCGCGCCGCCGGCTGCAATCTCCTGATCCACGAGGGGGCCGCGCGCCCGCACCTGAGCCTGCGCGACCTGCTCGACGCGGTGGGGCTTCGGGGCACCACCACCCCGAAGGGCCCGCCGCCCGACTTCGATCCCTCAACCCTCAGCGAAGGGGCGCGGCAGGTGTACACGCTGCTCGGGCAGGGCTCGTCCGACTTCGAGAGCCTGCTCCTCGAGCTGCCTGCGCTGACGTCGGGGCAACTGACCTCGGCGCTCGTGGAACTCGAGGTCTGTGGGGCCGTGCTCCAGAAGGGCGCGCGGCGCTACGAAAAACGCTGAGGATCTCCAATGTTGACGCCCAAGAGGGGGCCCACTAGAAACCTGCCGCGTCTTTCGACGGTTTGGCTGAAAGGAAAGCCGAAACACATGTCCGCCCAAGTCCTGCTGCAGCACTCCCTCGATGTGGTGCTCGCCGCGGAACCCGCCAAGGAAAGTCTCAAGGATGTCATCGTCGGCTTTTTCCAGGACGGTGGCCCCTTCCTCTACATCAACATCTTCTGGCTGGCGGCCGCCGTTGCCGTCGCGGTCGAGCGCATCATCACGCTCTTCTTCCGCTACAACCTGAACGCGGGCCCGTTCATGGAGCAGATCACCAAGCTCGTGATGGCCGGCAACCCCGACCGCGCGGTCAAGCTCTGTGGCGCTGCCCCCAACTCGCCGCTCGCCAAGGTCGTGCGCGCCGGTCTGACCCGCGCCAACCGCGGTGAGATCGAAGTCGCCAAGGCGCTCGAAGAGTCGATCCTCGAGAACGTGCCGCACATCGGCGTGCGCATTCCGTGGCTGTGGTCGCTCGCCAACATCGCGACCCTCGTCGGCCTCGTCGGCACGGTGTTCGGTCTGATCGGCACCTTCCGCTCGCTCGGCAACGTGCCGGCCGATCAGAAGCAGGCGCTGCTCTCGAAGGGCATCTCGGAAGCCATGTACAACACGTTCTTCGGTCTCACGATCGCCGTGCTGTGCATCATCGCCCACCTGTTCTTGACCGCGTACGCCAAGAGCATGATCGAGACGATCGAACTTCAGGCGATGAAGCTCGAGAACCTGCTCGGCCGTCGCGCCGCTGGCGAGACCAGCGCGATGGACTTCGAGAAGGCGTCCTGAGCGGGAACCTCACGCTCCCACCTGTTGTCGGGTGAGCTGAAATCCACATGGCCTTCTACTTCTCCAGACGGAAGATCAAGCCGAAGGAAGAAGAGGAGTCGGGCGAGCTCAACATCGTCCCGTACCTCGACATCCTCATGAACTTGATCATCTTCATGCTGCTCTCGATGGCGGGTCTCGCCACGTTCGGCATGTTGAACGTCAACGCGCCCAACTACGGCGCGTCGCAGGGCGGTGGCGGCAACAACGACGAGAAGCCGCCGCTGACGCTCACCGTCGCCATCGCCAAGACCGGCTTCTTCATCGCGGCGACCGGCGGCGTGCTGCCGGGGCAGACCGAGCCCAGCGCGCCGGCCGGGCAGGGCGCTCCCACCATCGCGCGCAAGGCTGACGGCTCGTACGACTACGACGCCCTCACCGCGAAGATGATGGAGATCAAGACCAACTTCCCCGGCGAGTCGAAGGTCATCCTCGCCGCCGAAGCCGACACTGAATACGACATCCTGGTCTCGACGATGGACGCGACGCGCGAGACCAAAGATCGCAAGCTCCTCTTCCCCGACGTCACCCTGGCGAGCTTCTGATGGCGACCAACGCACAGCCCTCGGTGACGGAGATCTCCGACGACGACCGGCAGCGCATGCGCTACCGCAAGGCGTTGGCCCGCAAGAAGCGGCGCGATCGCGAAGCGGAAGGCGAGATCAAGGAACTCAACATCACCGCGATGATGGACTTGATGACCATCATCCTGGTGTTCCTCATCAAGTCGTTCTCGGCGTCGTCGATCACCGTCACCGCGTCGGAAGACGTGCGCCCGCCGATGTCGACGTCGCGTGCGACCCCCAAGGACACCATCGCCATCACCGTGACCAGCAAGTCGATCATGGTCGGCGACAAGCGCAAGGTCGAGCTGAAGGACGCGGTGGTCAACCCCGGCGAGATGCAGGGCTCGTTGATCCTCCCCCTCGACGCGGCGCTGAAGAAGGAAGTCGAGAAGCTGAAGAAGATCGCCGAGCGCAACTCGGCCGCGCCCTTCAACCACGAGGTCTCGATCATCGGGGACAAGCGCGTGCCCTACAACTTGCTCTCGTCGGTGCTGTATACGGCCGGCCAGAACGAGCTCGAGAACTTCCGCTTCATCATTCTCCAGAAGAACCCGGACTGACCGGCGCGGCGTGACTTGACGGTCTCCTCGCGGCGCGAAAGTGCGGCGAGGTGAGCCCCATGGCGCAGCAGTCTTCCCCCATCACCGTCATCGGCGCCGGCCTGGCCGGCTCGGAGTGCGCGTATCAGCTCGCGCGCCTCGGCCACCGCGTGGTGCTCCGCGAGCAGAAGCCCGAGAAGCGCTCGCCGGCCCACGAGAAGCCGACCTTCGCCGAGCTGGTGTGCAGCAACTCGCTGCGCTCGGACAACCCGGAGAGCGCGATCGGCCTGCTGCACGCCGAGCTGCGCCGCGTGGGCTCGATCATCCTCTCGGCCGCCGATCAGCACCGCGTGCCGGCCGGTGATGCGCTGGCCGTCGATCGCGATCTCTTTTCGACCGAGGTGCAGCAGCGCCTCTCGACGCACCCCAACATCACGGTGGTGCCCGGTGAAGTGAACGCCGTGCCCGAGGGCGTGGTGGTGGTCGCCACCGGGCCGCTCACCTCGCAGGCGCTGACCGACGCGCTCGCGCCCCACGTCGGCGAGAAGCTCTATTTCTACGACGCCATCGCGCCCATCGTGACCGACGAGTCGATCGATCACTCCATCGCCTTTCGCCAGTCGCGCTACGGCAAGGGCGGCGGCGACGACTATCTGAACCTCCCGATGAACGAGGCCGAGTACCACCGCTTCGTCAGCGAGGTGGTGGCCGGGCAGAAGGTGGTCCCGCATGCCTTCGAAGAACCGAAGTACTTCGAGGGGTGTCTGCCCATCGAAGTGATGGCCGAGCGTGGTGCCGAGACTCTCGCGTTTGGCCCGATGAAGCCGGTGGGCTTGATGGATCCGCGCACCAACCAGAAGCCGTATGCGGTGGTGCAGCTGCGCATGGAAGATCGCGCCGGCACCGCGTGGAACCTGGTCGGCTTTCAGACGCGGCTCACCTGGCCCGAGCAGAAGCGGATCTTCGCGTTGATCCCCGGGTTGGCGAAGGCCGAGTGGGTGCGCATGGGGCAGATCCACCGCAACACCTTCCTCGACAGCCCGCGGTTGCTGGCGAAAGACCTCTCGCTCAAGAACGAGCCGCGGGTGTTCTTCGCCGGGCAGATCACCGGCGTCGAGGGCTACGTCGAGTCGACCGCCTGCGGCTACCTCACGGCGCTCGCGGTGCACGCGCGGGTGACGGGAACGCCCTTCGCGCCGCCGCCCGCCGAGAGCGCGCTGGGCGCCATCTACCGGCACGTCACCGGCGACGCCCACCCCGAGGGCTACCGCTACCAACCCACCAACGTGGTGTTCGCGTTGTTCCCGCCCATCGAGGGGCGCTTCAAGAAGGCCGACAAGCGCGTGCAGTACGCGCGGCGGGCCGTCGGGGCGTTCGATCAATGGGCGCCGACCGCGCCGCACCCCGTGTCACCGATGCCGACCTGAATGGAGAACCGAACCGTGCGCACGCTCGTCCTGTCGTTGGTGGTGGTGGGCCTCGTCGGCTGCAAAGAATCGAAGACCTCCACGGGCGACCCGAAGAGCGTCATCGCGCGGGTGAACAAGGAAAAGAGCGCGGCGCGGCTGCCGGTGCTGGGCCAGCGGGTGCTCGAGGGTGAAGGGCAGGAGCTGCGCGCCTCGCCCGACGGCCAGGTGCTGACCGTGCTGCTCGAGGCCCAGAAGCCCACCCTGCAGGGCGTGCCGCCGCCGATGCGCCTGGGCTCGCTGTGGGCGGTGCCGGCGAAGGGTGGGGCGGCTCAGAAGCTGGGCACCAACGTCACCAACATGCCCGGCGGCTGGCTCCACACCTCCGACTCGAAGTGGATCCTCTTCACCACGCAGTGGGACCCCGCGCAGCAGGTCGGCGAGCTCTTCGTGCAAGACGCGAAGAAGCTCGACGCCGAGCGCACGCGCATCTCGATGAAGGTGAGCTACTTCGTGCCCAGCGACGACGGCACGCAGCTCGCGTACGTCGAGAACGGCATCCTCCACGCGGGCAAGTTGCCCGACGGGCCGTTCCCCCAGCTCGCCGGTGAGGTGTCGACCGCCGAGTTCTCGGCCGACGGCCGCTACCTGTACTTCAAGCGCAAGTTCTCCGCTGCCGGCGGCCTGTACCAGGTCGATCTGAAGGAAGAGCGGCCGCAGCCCCGGCGGCTGATCGATCAGGTCACCGAGTACACCGTGCTGCGCAGCGGGAAGTACGTGGTGGTCAGCGCGCGCGCGACGCCCGCCGACACCAACTTCCAGCTCCACCTGTTCGAGGTCGACACGCTCAAGGGGCGCAAGCTCAGCGACGACGCCCAGCGCTACCGTGTCAGCCACGACGGCCGCTTCATCGCCTGGCGTGACAGCGCGTTCCCCGACAAGGGGCAGCTCTCGGTGATGGTCCTGCCGGCGGGCAAGGTTCGCGTGCTGGGCGCGAAGGTGAGCGACTTCGACTTCTCGCCCGACGGGGCGCGCTTCGTGTACCGCGACAACTACCTCGAGCTCGGCCTCGGGGGCCGCGACGCGCAGAAGGAAGGCTCGAAGCTCGTCGAGCGGGTGGGCGATCTGAACGTGATCGAGATGCCCGACGGTGAGCCCAAGCTGCTGGCGCGCCAGTGCCCCAACTTCCTCTTCGCGCCCGGCGGCTCAACGCTGGCCTTCACCGCGCGCATCGATCGCCCCGAGGTGACCCGCCGCCTGTCGATCTACCCCGCGGGGGCGACCGAGCCGATCGCGCTCAAGGACTGGCTCTACGAGTACCAGTTCCCCGGCAAGGGCGAGCGCCTCTACTTCCGCTCGGACTGCCTCCGTGAGGGCCGCGCGTGCGATCTCAACTCGGTGTCGGCGACCCCCGAGCCGGGCGTGACGCCGAAGAAGGAGGTCGAGGGCACCTTCGGGTTCCGCTTCAGCGCCGACGGCAAGCGCGCCGCACTGGCCTTCGCCCACCTCACCGATCAGACCTTCGACCTCGCCTACCGCAACCTCGAGACCGGCGAGCAGAAGACGGTCGATCAGTACGTCGAGTGGCCGGCGCTGATGCTGGCCGACGGCTCGGTGGCCTACCTGGTTCACGAGAAGAGCCGCGCCGGCATCTACGTCGCCAACTCGCTCTGAGATCGCCGCGGGGTACACTCGCGCCGTGGCTGAACACGTCGACGACTTCCTGCGGCACCTCGAGGTCTCTCGCGCCGCCTCGCCCCACACGCTGCGCGCCTACGCGCAGGACCTGAAGGCCTTCCGCGCGTACCTCGAGCCCCAGAAGGTGGCGATCGAGAAGGCGAACCACCTCCACATTCGCGGCTTCCTCGGCGTGCAGTCGGTCGAGCTGGCGCCGGCGTCGCGCGCGCGGCGGCTGGCCGGCCTCAAGGCGTTCTACAAGTTCCTCACCCGTCGCAAGGTGATCGAGGTCAACCCGGCGCGGCGGGTGAAGACGCCCAAGCTGCCGCAGCGGCTGCCGCGCGCGGTGCCGGTCGACGAGGCCTTCGCGCTGATGGAGGCGCCCGACGACGAGAAGCTGCTTGGCCTGCGCGACATGGCGATGCTCGAGGTGCTGTACGGCGGCGGCCTGCGCGTCAGCGAGCTGTGCGGCCTCGATCTCGACGACGTCGATCTCAAGCAGCGCACCGCGCGGGTGCTGGGCAAGGGCAACAAGGAGCGCATCTGCCCGCTCCACGAGGGGGCGGTCGCCGCGGTGCAGAGCTGGCTGGAGCGGCGCGGGGAGCTCCTCGCGAAGCCGGCGAAGAAGCAGGACCCCCACGCGCTCTTCTTGAACTTCCGGGGCGGGCGCCTGACGACGCGCTCGGTCGAGCGGCACCTCGATCGCTACGTGCAGCAGCTCGGGCTCCAGCGGAAGATGTCGCCCCACGCGCTGCGCCACTCGTTCGCCACGCACCTGCTGGCGGGCGGCGCCGACATTCGCAGCATTCAGGAGCTGCTCGGCCACGCCAGCCTGAGCACCACCCAGCGGTATACGGCGGTGTCCTTCGAGCAGCTCCAGAAGGTCTACGACACCGCGCACCCGCGGGCCTAAAGAGGGCGCCGTGACGAAGAAGAAAGAGACCCCCTTCAACAACCCGTTCGGCGGCATCAAGCTCAAGCAGCCCGAGCCCGAGAAGAAGGCCGCGCCGCCGCCCCCACCGAAGCCGGTGGCGAAGAAGCCGGCGCCGCTCGACGAAGAGTCCGCGCTGTTCCTCGAAGCCATCGGAGAGGTCGCGCCGGTGCGCACCGTGAAAGCGCGCGTGGGACCTCCCGAGCCGCCGAGCGCCGCGCAGCTGCGGCTCCCCAACGAGGAGGCCGAGAGCCTCGCGCGCCTCGCCGAGCTGGTGTCGGCTCAGGCCGAGTTCGACCTCTCCGATTCCGACGAGTTCATCGAGGGGGCGGTGCGCGGCTTCGACGCCAACGTGATGCGCAAGCTGCGCACGGGGGACTTCACCGTGCAGGCGCACCTCGACCTGCACGGGCTGACGCGAGACGACGCGAAGCTGGCGGTCGAGGGCTTCATCAACAAGTCGCGCATCGCGGGTCACCGCTGCGTGTTGATCGTCACCGGCCGCGGACTGAACTCGGCGGACCAGGTTCCGGTGCTGAAGGCCGGGGTGCAGCAGTGGCTCTCGCGCGGGCGTCCGGCGAAGCAGGTGCTCGGCTTCTGCAGCGCGCGCCCCAAGGACGGCGGCACGGGCGCGGTCTACGTGCTGCTGCGCCGGTAGTCGCTCGTCGACGCCGCTGCCCCTCACTCGCGTCACCTTTGAGTACGAGGCCGAGGCCCCGCGGTCGAAGGGGGAGCGGGCGAGTTCGGGACCGATGCTCGACTCAACCCACCCTGGATGACGACTTCTGCAATCGAGACGTCGCGCGCCGCGAAGCGCCTCGTGTCGTGCCCCGGCGCCCGGGCAAGGACCGACCTTCGCCCATCAGGGAATGCGTCGTGCCTCGAGGCCCCGCGCGCGCCTCTCCCTTCAGCCAGCCGGGGAACGGAAGCCTTCCCCGCGCGGCGCTGTTACAAGCGCTCGCGATGACGACGATTCTCTGCGTGCGAAGAGACGGCAAGGTCGTGCTCGGTGGCGACGGGCAGGTGACCCTCGACAAGGTGGTGATGAAGGGCAACGCCCGCAAGGTGCGGCGCCTGGCCGACGGCGCGGTGATCGCCGGCTTCGCTGGCGGCACAGCCGACGCCTTCACGCTCTTCGAGCGCTTCGACGCCAAGCTCAAGGAGCACAACAAGAACCTCGCCCGCGCCGCCGTCGAGCTCGGCAAGGACTGGCGCACCGATCGTTTCCTCCGCCGCCTCGAGGCGCTGCTGGTGGTCGCCGACAAAGAAAAGACCTTCATCCTCTCGGGCGCCGGCGACGTGGTGGAGCCCGATCTCGGCATCGCCGCGGTGGGCAGCGGCGGCCCCTACGCTCAGGCGGCCGCGCGGGCGCTGCTCCAGCACTCGACCTTGAGTGCGCGGCAGATCGTCGAGGAGTCGCTCAAGATCGCCGCCGACATCTGCATCTACACCAACACCAACCTGACCTTCGAGGAGCTGTGATGCGCGCGTCTCTCACGCCCCGCGAGATCGTCGGCGAGCTCGATCGCTACATCGTCGGCCAGACCGCCGCCAAGCGCGCGGTGGCCATCGCGCTGCGCAACCGCTGGCGCCGGCAGAACGCGGCCCCCGAGCTGCGCGAAGACATCACCCCGAAGAACATCATCCTCATCGGGCCGACCGGGGTGGGGAAGACCGAGATCGCCCGCCGCCTCGCCAAGCTGGCGCAGGCCCCCTTCATCAAGGTCGAGGCGTCGAAGTTCACCGAGGTCGGCTACGTGGGCCGCGACGTCGACTCCATGGTGCGCGATCTCGTCGAGGCGGCGATCTCGCTGGTGCGCGACGAAGAGCTGGCCCGGGTGAAGGACAAGGCCATCGAGCGTGCCGAAGATCGCGTGTCCGAGCTGGTGCGCGGCGGCAGCGGCCACAACAGCCCGAAGCTGCACGAGCTCGATCGCGAGAAGTTCCGCGCGCAGCTCCGCGCCGGCACGCTCGACGACACCCAGGTCGAGATCGACGTGGCCGACAACAACCTCATGTTCATGAAGAACTTCTCCGGGCAGGGCATGGAAGAGGTCGGCGTGAACCTGCAGGACCTGTTCAAGAACATGCCCGGCTTCGGCAACCGCACCCGCAAGCACCGGGTGTCCGCGCCCGACGCGCTGAAGATCCTCGAGCAGGAAGAGGCGTCGAAGCTGATCGATCAAGATCGCGTCAACCGCGACGCGGTCAAGCGCGCCGAGAGCGACGGCATCATCTTCCTCGACGAGATCGACAAGATCGCCGGGCGCGAAGGGAAGGGCGGCGGCGGGCCCGACGTCTCGCGCGAGGGCGTGCAGCGCGATCTGCTCCCCATCGTCGAGGGCAGCACCGTCAACACCAAGTACGGCCAGGTGAAGACCGATCACGTGCTGTTCATCGCCGCCGGCGCCTTCCACGTCAGCAAGCCCAGCGACCTCATCCCCGAGCTGCAGGGCCGGTTCCCCATTCGCGTGGAGCTCGAGGCCCTCAAGAGCGAGGACCTGGTGCGCATTCTGCGCGAGCCGAAGAACTCACTCATCAAGCAGTACCAGGCGCTGCTTTCCACCGAAGGGGTGACGCTGACCTTCACCGACGACGCGCTCGAGGAGATCGCCCGGCTCGCCCAGTTGGTGAACGATCGCGCGCAGAACATCGGGGCACGTCGGCTCCACACGCTGCTCGAGCGACTGCTGGACGAGGTGGCGTTCTCGGCCTCCGAGCTGACCGACAAGCAGTACCGCATCGACGCCGCCGTGGTTCGCGAAAAGCTGGCAGAACTCGTCAAAGACGAGGACCTCTCGCGCTACATTCTGTGACGTCATGACCGAAGGCATCTCCATGAAAGCCGCTGACTCCGCCGCTCCCGCCGCCGCCACGCAGACGCACACCGAGCAGGTGATCGATCTCGCGAAGCACGTGCTGCTCCAGAACTACAAGCAGCAGCCGATCGTGCTCGCGCGCGGTGAAGGCAGCTACCTGTGGGACGCCGAAGGCCGCCGCTACCTCGACCTCATCGCCGGCATCGCCACCTGCGCGCTGGGCCACTGCCACCCGGGCGTGATCGCCGCCGCCAAGAAGCAGCTCGACACCCTGTGGCACGTGTCGAACGTCTTCTATTCCGAGCCGCAGATTCAGCTCGCCGACCGCTTGACGAAGGCCTCGGGGCTGCCGGGCGCGCGCGCGTTCTTCTGCAACTCGGGCGCGGAGGCCAACGAGGCGCTGATCAAGGCCGCCCGCCGCTACCAGCACGAGGTGAAGGGCAACAAGGAGCGCTCGGAGATCATCACCTTCGAGGGCGGCTTCCACGGCCGCACGCTGGCCACCGTCACCGCCACCGCGCAGCCCAAGTACCAGGCTGGCTTCGAGCCGCTGCCCGGAGGCTTCAAGTACGCGCAGCTCGGCGATCTCGAGGGCGTGAAGAAGCTCGTCGGCCCCACCACCGCCGCCATCCTCGTCGAGCCGATTCAGGGCGAGGGTGGGGTGCGCCCGGCGCCCGAAGGCTTCCTCAAGGCGCTGCGGGAACTGTGCACCGCGCAGGGCGTGCTGCTGCTGATCGACGAGGTGCAGACCGGCATCGGCCGCACCGGCAAGCCCTTCGCCTTCCAGCACCACGGCATCGTGCCCGACGCGTTCTCGCTCGCGAAGTCGCTGGGCAACGGCCTGCCGATCGGCGCCATGGTGTGCAGCGATGAGGTCGGCAAGGCGCTGCCCAGCGGCACCCACGGCTCGACCTTCGGCGGCAACCTCGTCGCGGCGGCGGCGGCGATCGCCACGTGGGATCTCGCCACCGACCCCAACACCATGAAGGAGAACGAGGCCAAGGGGGAGTACCTGCGCGGCCTCGCGCTCGAGCTCCAGAAGCGGCACCCGGCGCGGATCAAGGACGTGCGCGGCCGCGGCATGCTGTTCGGCATCGAGCTCGACACCGGCGCCGCCGACGTGCTCGCGCGCTGCCGGCAGAACGGCCTGCTCGCCAACCTGGCGGGAGAGAAGACCATCCGCTTCGCGCCCTCGTACCTGGTCACCCGCGAGCAGCTCCAGGAGGGGCTTGCCATCTTCGAGCGTTCGCTGTGAATTCGTCGCTCGTCGTGAGTGAAGCGAACGGGGGGCGTTGAAGCGTGGCCGCGGAAGAACAGGTCGAGCTCGAAGAGTCGCGTAAGCAGGAGATCCTCGCGCTCGACGCGAAGGTCGCCACGGCCAACCACTTCGAGTTTCTCGGGGTGCCCGCCGGGGCTTCGCCCGACGAGGTGCGTTCCGCCTTCCGCGAGGCGTCGCGCAAGTTCCACCCGGACAAGTTCTACGGGAAGAACCTCGGCTCCTTCCGCCAGCGCCTCGACCGCATCTTCAAGCGGCTGGTGGAGGCCAACCAGACGCTGACCGACCTCGAGAAGCGCGACGCCTACCTCGCGGCCAACCCCTTCATCCGCGCGGCGGCGCGGGCGGTGTCGGGCAGCAACCCGGCTTACAAGCCCGAGCCGAAGACCGAGACCGAAGAGGCGCGCGATCTCGAGCGGCGCAACCGGCTCGCCCGGCACCCGTACCTCGCCCGCGCGACCAAGCTGCAGGAGTTCGTCAGCCGCGCCAAGGCCCACGTCGAGAAGCAGGAATACAGCCAGGCCTTCACCAACCTGAACAACGCCGCGCAGATCGACCCCAACAACGCCGAGGTCAAGGCGCTGCTGATCGACGTGCGCAAGCGCGCTGACCTGTCCCGGTCCGAGTCGAGCTACGCGCACGCCATGGAGGCGCTCAACCGCGGCGACACCGACCTGGCGATGCAGGCGCTCCGTACCGCGGTCAACGCCAACCCGCTCAACCACAAGGCGGCTGCGAAGGCCGCGAGCTTGTTCGAGAAAAGCGGCGATTCGCGCGAGGCGACCGGCTTCGCCCAGAAGGCCGTCGAGGCGGCGCCCACCAACGTCGAGTACCGCGTGTTGCTGGCGCGGCTGCTCGAGGCGTCGGGCATGAAGGCGCTGGCCAAGAAGCACTTCGAAGAGGCGTCTCGGCTCAACCCCGACCACCCCGAGGTCAAAAAACACGGCAAGAAGCTCTGGCCGTTCTAACCTGTGGTCTCCATGGCAGCAGAGCGTGAGCCCGTCATCGGGATCGACCTGGGGACCACCAACAGCGTCGTCGCCACCGTGCAGTCCGGCACCCCGGTGGTGATCCGCGGTCGCTCGGGCTCCAACCTCCTGCCTTCGGTGGTGGCGCTGTCGAAGACGGGGAAGATGCTCGTCGGGCAGATCGCCAAGCGGCAGGCGATCACCAACCCCACCGACACCGTCTACGCCAGCAAGCGCCTCATCGGCCGCAAGTTCAGCGCCGCCCAGACGCAAGACGCGCTCAAGGGGCTGCCGTACACGCTGGAGGTCGGCGACCACGACGACATCCGCGTGAAGCTCGGCGACAAGGCGTACTCGCTGCCCGAGCTGTCGGCGATGGTGCTGCGCGAGCTGAAGCTCGACGCCGAGGCGCACTTCGGCCGGCCGGTGAAGAAGGCGATCATCACCGTGCCCGCGTACTTCAACGACGGGCAGCGCCAGGCCACCAAGGACGCGGGGCGCATCGCCGGCCTCGAGGTGCTGCGCATCATCAACGAGCCCACCGCCGCCGCGCTCGCTTACGGCTTCGGGAAGAACGTCAACGGGAAGATCGCCGTCTTCGACCTCGGTGGCGGCACCTTCGACATCTCGGTGATGGAGATCGGCAACGGGGTGTTCGACGTGATCGCCACCGGCGGCGACACGTTCCTCGGCGGCGAAGACTTCGACAACACCGTCATCAACTGGCTGGCCGCCGACTTCCAGCGCGAGCACAACATCCAGCTCAAGGCCGATCGCATGGCGCTCCAGCGCCTGAAGGACGCGGCCGAGAAGGCGAAGATCGAGCTCTCGACGGCGAAGGAGACGCAGATCAACCTGCCGTTCATCTCCACGCCGCAGGGCGGGGGCTCGGCGCTGCACCTGCAGAAGACGCTCAGCCGCGAGAAGCTCGAGGAGCTGACCGCCGAGCTCGTCGCCCGCACCATCACCCACTGCGAGCAGGTGCTGACCGAAGCGAAGGTCAAGCCGGTCGATCTGCGCGAGATGATCCTCGTGGGGGGCATGACGCGCATGCCCCGCGTGCAGGAGGCGGTGAAGCAGTACTTCCGCCGCGACCCGTGCAAGGGCGTGCACCCCGACGAGGTGGTCGCGCTGGGGGCCGCGGTGCAGGCCGAGGCGCTGACCAACGAGGCGGCTGACGTGGTGCTGCTCGACGTCACGCCCCAGTCGCTCGGCGTGGCGATCGCCGGTGGCTACGTGCGCCGGCTGATCCCCAAGAACACCACCGTGCCCACCTCGGTCACCGAGGTCTTCAACACCTCGCGCGACAACCAGACCACCGTGAAGATCATGGTGCTTCAGGGCGAGGCCGACGTCGCGCACCAGAACGAGCTGCTGGGGGAATTCATCCTCACCGGGCTGCGGCTGGCCAAGCGCGGCGAGGTCGAGGTCGACGTCACCTTCGAGATCAACTCCGAAGGTCTGGTGTCCGTCTCGGCGCGCGACAAGGAGACCGGCCAGCAGCAGTCGATTCAGGTCACCGCCAGCGGCGGCCTGACGCAGGACGAGCTGAAGCGGATCCTCGACGAGCAGGCCGACCTGATGCTCGAGGCCCGCGTCGAAGAAGAGGTGAAGGCCAAGCGCGTCGAGCTCAAGGCGCTGATGAACGAGGTGTCGGAGCTGATGCCGCAGCTGCAGAAGGCCACGCAGGGCAGCGAGTTCGGTCAGGACGCGCTGGCGAAGGCGAAGCAGGCGCTCGAGACGGCGAAGGTGGCCAGCGAAGCGACCGAGCTCAAGCGGGTGACCGACAGCATCGACACCCTCACGCGCACGGTCAGCCTCTTCAAGGGCGTGCTGCAGCGGATCGGTCACTGAGCCATGAGCAAGGATCGCGCGGCTCAGCTCGTCGAAGCAGGCATCTGGCTCAAGCTCTCGGGCGATCGGGAAGGGGCGCGGAAGCTCTTCGAGCGCGCGCTGAAGCTCGACCCGGGCAACGAGAAGGCGACGCAGCTGCTCGCCGGGGCCTCGGTGCCGATCGAGGTCGAGCCGCCCGCGCCGCCGCCGACCGAGCCGCTGGTGCCCCCGGTGCGCAAGTCGTTGCCCCCTGCGCCCGGCACCAACCCCTTCGAGCCGCCCGCCAGCACGGGGCCGAGCTCGCTCGACTGGGGCCTCGCCACCGGCAACGCGCCGCCGCGCCCGCCCGCCGTGCCCGAGCTCTCGCTCGACAGCGACTGGGGCCGGCTCACCGGCGCCGCCACGCCCGTGCCGCAGCCCAACCCCGAGGCGCCGGCGAAGCCCGAGGTGCCGTGGTCGACGTCGCCCTCGTCGTCGAACGTGGCCCTCGACGACGGCGATCGCTCGCCCCGGCAGACGATGGTGGCGTGGGGGGGCTCGGCGGGCTCGTCGCCGGCGATCTCCAGTGAGCCGCCGCGCAACACGCTGGTGGGGTGGGCGGTGCCGCCCGACGCGCCCGCGCCGCGCACCACGCTGCCCGGCTGGAGCCCGGTCGCCCCGCAGTCGCCGCAGGTGATCTCGCTGTCGGGTGACGCGCCGGCCGAGTCACCGCCGCGCTCGACGCCCCCGCTGTTCAGCGCCGCGCCGCCGCCATTGGAGCCGCCGGTCGAGCTCCCCGGCGACGCGCCGCCCGCGGTGTTCAGCGCGCTCGAGCCCCCGCGGGTGGTGGAGATCGGCGGCGAGGCCGGCCCCGAGACCCCGCCGCCTTCCACGCCGCCCATCTTCGCCTCGCCGCCCACCGCCGCGCCTCCGCCGCCGGCCATCGACGACTCGTTGGGCTTTGCGTGGTCGTGGTCGGCCTCGTCGCCGCCGCCTGCGCCGGCGCCGGTCGTCGACGAGGAACCGCCCGCGCCACGGCCGTCGCCGACCCTCGCCCCGCGCGCCGAGTCGGCGTGGGACGCGCGCAGCAACCCGGGCATCAAGCTCGAGGCCGTGGTGGGGCACGATCGCGCCCTCGATCTCATCTCGTCCGATTCGAAGATCACCCACCCACCGCGCTCGCAGAAGGACGAGGTCAAGGCGATCCTCCGCGGGGCTCGCGATCTGCTCGAGCTCGACGATCACACCGGCGCGATGGAGCTGATCGTCAAGGCGCAGACCATCGCCCCCGACGACCCCGACGTGCAGGCGATGCGCGAGCGCAGCGAGAAGACGCTGCTCAACATGTTCGAGTCGAAGCTCGGCAAGCTCGAGACGATCCCGCGCGTGCTGCTGAAGGACGACGAGATCATCTGGCTCAACCTCGATCACCGCGCCGGCTTCGTGCTGGCGCAGATCGACGGCACGGTGAGCTTCGACGATCTCTTCTCGGTGTCGGGCATGTCGCGCATCGACACCGCGCGCATCCTCGCCCAGCTCGTCGAAGAGGGCGTGATCAGCCGCGGATGATCGCGGTCCATACCGCGCGCACCACCAGCGCGTCGTGCTGGTTGCGCGTTTCGGTCGTCACCTCGAGAAAGTCGAGGCTCCGCTTGGCGAGGATGTTGGTGATGGTGCCGGTGGTGGTGAGCCGATCGCCCGCGCGCACCACCTCGAAGAACTCGAACTTCTGCTCGCCGTGCACCAGCCGCAGCAGGTTCACCTGCAGCTCGGGGTCGGTGCACGCCTTGCCGAACGGGGCGATGGCGAAGGTGACCGCGAAGTTGGGCAGGGCGATCACCGCGCCGTACGGAGAGGCCTTCGCCGCCGCTTCGTCGTGGAGCACCGGGTGCAGCCCCTCGGGGGCCCCGCGCGCCGAGAACCCGGTGGAAGGGATGCCGCCGCCCACCGCGTACGCGAACTCGCGCATCTTCTCGAGGCCGGCTTCGTAGACGAACGGGCCGTAGGTGCGGCCGATGAACTTCTTGTCGAGCGGCATCAGACCCGCCCCTCGACGGTGGTGTTCTTGAGCACGTCTTCGCCCCGCTGGTTGACGGCGTCGATCTCCGCGGTGAGGCGGCCGTTCTCGATGGCGATCACCTTGCCGGTGAAGGTCACCACGTCGCGCGGCGCGACCGGCCGGCTGAAGCGCACCTGCACCCCGCTGACCCGCCCGGGATCGCCGAGGTAGTGAATGAAGGCGTCCACCGCCCAGCCCAGCGTGCACAGGCCCTGCAGAATGACGCCACCGAGCCCGGCTTCGCGGCCGACCTCGGGATCGATGTGGATGGGGTTGAAGTCGCCCGAAGCGGCCGCGTAGTAGATCGGCCGCGGTGGGTCGCACTCGCGCACGAGCGTGAAGGTGTCGCCGACGGCGTAGGTCCTGTGGCTCATGCGGTCCTCTTTAGCGGGGCGGCCGATCGAGCGGGTCGTCGATCTCTTCGACCGCCGAGTCTTTGCGCGCCTTCCAGGTCTCGAGCGCGAAGTCGATCAGCTTGTCGAGGTAGGTCTGCAGCGGCGGGCAGCGCACGCCCGTGCCGTCGAGCAGCTCGAGCGCGGTGTGGCAGTTGTAGAGCGCGAGGTGGTTCACGTAGTTGACCGCCGCCCGCTGCGGCCGCGCCAGCTTCTCGACGCCGGGAATGCGCAGGAAGAGATCGGTCGCCCGCGCCGAGAGGGTGAAGCGCGGCAGCTTCTTGTTCGCCCGCTCGGCGATCAGCTCGTACACCCGCCGCGCGCTCATCGGGTTGGGGTCGACGAGGTGCACCGTCTTGCCGACCGCCTCGGGCTTCTGGGCCAGCGCCCACGTCGCGCGCACCACGAAGTCCACCGGCACCACGTTGAGCGGCGCCACGCCGTTGCCGGGCAGGGGCAGGGGCAGCACCAGCGGCGAGAGCACCAACAGCATGCCGAGGTAGTAGGGGCCCTCGAAACGATCGATCTCCCCCGTGGCCGAGTCGCCCACCACGGTGCTGGGGCGGATGATCGTCACCGGCAGGTGGGCCTTCGCCTTCTGCACCAGCCGCTCGGCCTCGTACTTCGTCTCTTCGTAGGCGTTGCGGAAGGTCTGACCCTGCTCGAGCTCGTCTTCGGCGATCACCCCCACGCGATCGCCGCTCACGTAGCAGGTGCTGAAGTGGACCAGGCGCTCGAGCTTGCGGCACTCCCGCGCCAGCTCGAGCACGTTGCGCGTGCCGTCGACGTTCACCCGGTGCGCCACGTCGCGGGGCATGCCGAGGTAGCTGATCGCCGCGAGGTGGAAGACGTGCGTCGTGTCGTCCACCAGCCGCTGGTACTCGCGCCCGGCCAGCCCGAGGTGCATGTCGACGATGTCGCCGGAGATCACCTCGAGCTTCGCGCCGCGGAGCTGATCGACGTAGCTCTGCGCTTCCTTCACGAACTTGGGCTGCACGAGCAACGTGATGTGCCCGTCGGGGTTGGTCTCGGCGAGGAAGCGCACCAGGCGCTTGCCGATGAAGCCGGGGTAACCCGTCACGAAGGCGTGGAGGCTCACGCCGCGGACCCTACTACCGGAGCTGCGCGATGACCTGTTTGACCTGCGCGCGCGTGGCGTCGAGCGGGCCGCCGTTGTCGATCACCCAGGTGGCGAAAGCGCGCTTGGCGTCGATCGACATCTGAGAGGCGATGCGCGCCCGGGCCTGCGCCTCGGTGAGCCCGTCGCGGGCCATCAGCCGCGCGAGCTGCACCGCCTCCGAACACGCCACGAGGATCACCCCGTTCATCGGCTCGTACAGCTTGTTCTCGATGAGCAGCGGCGCGTCGTAGATCGCCACCGGGGCGCCGGTCTGCGCGAGGGCCATGGTGCGCTCGAGCGCGAGCTGCTTGATGCGCGGGTGGGTGATGGCCCCCAGGGCCGCGCGCTCCCCGGCGTCGGCGAAGATGCGCTCGCCGAGTCGTTTGCGATCGAGCCGGCCATCGGGGCCCACCACGCCGGGGAACCGGGCGGCGATCTCGGCGAGGGCGGGCTGCCCGGGCTCGACCACCTCGCGCGCCAGCAGATCGGCGTCGATCACCGGCACGCCTTCGTCGCGGAACATGTTCGAGACCGTCGACTTGCCGGTCGCGATGCTGCCGGTCAGCCCGTAGAGCTTCATGGCACCGGCGGGAGGAATGCGAACGAGAGCACCGTCTTGCCGTCGTCCTTGAAGAAGATGGCGAGGCCCAGCTTCGCGTAGAGGAAGTAGGCGTGGTGGGCGGCCGTCTCCTTGCGCCAGTAGCAGGGCTCGACCGCCTGGGTGACCTCGCACGACTTGCCGTAGCTCGCCTCGATCGCCGCCACGTCGAGCACCGGCTCTGGATACACGTCGATGCGCTGCACTTCCTTGGTGACCGCGTCGAGCTTGAACTGCGCCTGCACCGTGCCCTTGATGCCCTGCAGGCCCGAGTAGAGCATCACCTCGGTGGCGCCCTTGCTGACGCGCTTGGTCGGCTCACCGAACTTGCCGATCACGTCGAGCGCGCTCGAACCGCCGGGGAGAATGCCCTGCCAGGGCTTGGCGAATGCCATCAACGGAGCGAGCCCGAGCACCAACGCGAAGCGCGACATGAGCGGGGTCCGATGCTACGCAACTGCCAATGCGTCTGCTGCTTTCTCGTCTCGCCGCGCTGTCGATCGCATGTGGGAGCATGGCCGCCATCGGCCACGACTTCCTCGGCTCCGAGAGCTGCCAGGCCTGCCACCCCGACGCCTACGCCGCCTGGCAGGCCACCGCCCATGCCCGCAGCCGCGACGTGCTCTCTGCCGCCCAGCAGAAGGACATGCGCTGCCTGTCGTGCCACTCGCCCAACCAGGCCGAGCAGAAGACCGCCCACGTCTCGTGCGAGACGTGCCACGGCGGCGGCCAGTACTACTCCGCCCAGTACGTCATGAAAGACCCGGAGCTCGCCCGGCTGGTGGGCCTGCTCGACCCCGCCGAGAAGTCCTGCCGCGGGTGCCACGACGGCTCGAGCCCCTCGCTCAAGCCCTTCGACTTCGCCGCGAAGCTCAAGGCGATCGATCACTGGACCGTCGAGCGCCAGAAGCGCAAGGGCGAGAAGGTGCAGGCTCCACTCCTTCCGCCTCCCGCCGGGCAGCTCGCGAAGTCTCCATGATCAAGGTCCTCTCGGCAGAGTTCGTCACCACCGCCACCAAGCTCGACGAGTACCCGCGGCAGCCCACGCCCGAGGTCGCCTTCGTCGGCCGCTCGAACGTCGGCAAGTCGTCGATGATCAACACGCTGGCCCACCGCAAGAAGCTGGTGCGCGTGTCGAACACCCCCGGCCGCACCAAGACGCTCAACTTCTTCGACGTCACGCTCGAGCACCGGGCGAAGAAGCGCGTGCTGCGGCTGTGCGATCTCCCCGGCTACGGCTTCGCGAAGGTCCCCAAGTCCGAGCGGCTGGCGTGGGACACGATGATCAACACCTACCTCTCGAACCGGCACACGTTGCGGGTGGTGGTGACGATCATCGACGGCGAGGTGGGCCCCACGCCCGACGATCTCGAGATGCTCGACTTCCTGCAGGACAAGCCGCCCCGCATCCTGGTGGTGGCCACCAAGATGGACCGGCTGAACAAGGCCGCGCGCAAGCCGCAGCTCGAGAAGATCCGCGCCAAGCTCGAGCTGCCCGAGAACTCGCTCCTCGGCTTCTCGTCGGCCGAGCCGATCGGCCACGACGACGTGTGGCGCACCCTGCTGGGCATCATCGGCTGACGGGGCAGGGGGCCCGCAACCAGCCCTCGACATCGGCCCTCGGGCGGGAATAGGGGGCTCGCGTGAGCTCGAGTCACGACAAGCGACTGCTGCGCCGGGCGGAACTGGTTCGACGCCTCACCGAGCTGGCGCCGCGCCACCGCATCGACGCCATGCTGGAAGAGGTCGATGGCAAGGCGCTGGTGCGCTCGTTGCCGGCTGAAGACGTGTACTCGACGATCATCGACGTCGGCCTCGCCGACTCGACGGAGATCGTCCAACTGGCGACGCCCGAGCAGTTCCGCACCTTCGTCGATCTCGCGGCCTGGCAGCGCGATCGCATGGACCCGCTCGAGGTGCTGCACTGGCTGCGCGCCGCCCGCGGTGACGACGACGAAGACTTCGTGAAGAAGGTGCGCTCGCTCGATCTCGAGGTGCTCGAGCTGATCTTCAAGAAGCTCACCGTCATTCACGACCTCGAAGAGAACCCCGACGTGAACCCGGCGGGCACCACGATGGAGATGGCCGAGGGCCGCTACCTCCTCGAGTTCCTGATCGACGGCGTCGACGAAGCGGCGCTGCGCCGGCTCACCTACGATCTCACCACCCACAACCCCTTCGAGCTGGGGCGGTTCCTCGAGGCGGTGCGCTGGGAAGCCACCACCGAGCTCGAAGAAGCGGCCTACCAGTTCCGGCGCGCCCGCCTGGAAGACCTCGGCTTCCCCCCGCTGGAAGAGGCGCTCAAGGTCTTCGCCTGGGTCGACCCCGACAAGCTCGCGGTGAAGGGCAAGAGCAGCACCGCGCTGGCGCCGGTGAGCGGCCACATCGACTACGTGGCCGCGGCGTTCCAGGGCCTCGACTCGGTCGAGCGGCAGAACCTCGAGGGCGAGGTGCGTTACCTCGTCAACTGCGTGCTGGTGGCCGACGGCGCCGAGCCAGGCGATCCACTCGCGGTCAAGCGGCTGTCAGAGCAGGCGCGCGACTACCTCGATCTCGGCCTCGAGCACTACACCGGGGGCCACCCCGAGCTGGCGACCGAGGTGGTGCGCGAGACGACGCTGCGGGCGCTGTTCCAGTGCGGCTTCTCGATGACGCTGCGCCTCAAGCGCCAGGTGGAGAAGCTGGCCCACGAAGAAGGCTCGCGCTTCGGCGAGACGTGGCTCGCGCTCGACGAAGAGGCCGCGATGCTCAACGCGCTGCTGCGCCGGCGGCCGCTCAAGGCCCTCAAGGTCCCGGGCGCCGAGCCGGTGCCGTTCCGTTCCCGCCGCGAGCTGGCGGAGGTCGAGCAGTTGCTCCAGCGGGTGCGGCAGCAGCGCGCGGTGTTCCAGTCGTTGCTCGGCGCCAGCCCGGCCGAAGTGGTCGCCCGCTTCAGCACCAAGCTCTCGGAGCTCACCGCGCAGCGGCTCTTCGCGGCCGTCGTCGCGCGCGCGGAGATCGAGCCGGTGCTCGACGTCGGTCCGTTCCCCGAGCTCAAGCTCACCGAGCTGTGCTCGCGCCTCTTCAGCGACGACACCCCGGTCTCGCTGCGCGCGTCGGCGGGCAAGAAGGCGCTCGAGCTGCTGCAGTCGCGGCTCGCCACCGGCGGCGCCGAGCTCGAGCTGATGATCCAGCGGGTGCTCAACGGCTTCCTCGCCGAGTTCGGCGCGGCCTGGGCGAAGGACGGCCGGGTCGCGCGCGCGTCGGTGATGTCGCTGCCCATCGAAGGGCAGCCGGTCATCTGAGCGTCAGGCGTCGCGGCCGACCGCCGCGGCGAGCGAGGTGAGCCCGAGCTCCGACACCTTCGACTCGAGGGTGTCCAGGATCTCCTTCACCAGGCCCGGCCCCTCGTAGATGAAGCCCGAGTAGACCTGTACCAGCGAGGCCCCGGCGCAGATCTTCTTCCACGCGTCTTCGCCGTTGAAGATGCCGCCCACGCCGATCACCGGGAGCTTGCCGTCGGTGCGCTGGAAGGCCCGGCGCACGACCTCGGTGCTGCGGGTGAAGAGCGGGCGCCCCGAGAAGCCCCCGGCCTCTTTCGCCAGCGGGTGCTCGACCGGGCGGGTGATGGTGGTGTTGGCGCAGATCAGCCCGTCGGTGTCGCAGTCGTTCGCCACGTCGACCACCGCGTCGATCGCCTCGTCGCCGAGATCGGGCGCGATCTTCAGGAACAGCGGCCGGCCGACGACGTGCTCGCGCACTGCCTGCAGCAGCAGCGACAGCGCCTCGGGTTCCTGCAGCTGGCGCAGGCCGGGGGTGTTGGGCGAGCTCAGGTTCACCACCACGTAGTCGGCGAGCGGCGAGAGCGCCTGCGCGCAGGCCACGTAGTCGTCGACGGCGGCCTCGAGCGGCGTGTCCTTGTTCTTGCCGATGTTCACCCCCACCGGGCCGGGGCGCCACTCGAGCTCGCGCAGCCGGCTCGCCATCGCCTGCATGCCCTCGTTGTTGAAGCCCATGCGGTTGATGAGCGCCTGGTGTTCCTGGAGGCGGAAGAGGCGCGGCTTGTCGTTGCCGGGCTGCGGCCGCGGGGTGACGGTGCCCACCTCGACCGAGCCGAAGCCCAACGAGAACAGCCCGACGATCGCCTCGGCGTTCTTGTCGAGCCCGGCCGCGAGGCCGACGGGGTTGGGGAAGTCGAGCCCCGCGACGTGCATCTTCAGCGTCGAGCGCTCGGGGATCGCGCGGCGTCGCGCCCACTTCGCGAGGCCGGGGGCGGTGTCGGCCAGGGACAGGCCCCACATGCCCAGGTGGTGCGCCACCTCGGCGTCGAGGCGGAAGAGCAGGGGCCGGAGCAACGACTGGTACATCTCAGGCGTTCTTGCCGATGAACGAGTACTCGCGCGCCCAGGCCAGGGTCTGGTCGATCTGGTGCGAGGTGAGGATGTTGTTCGCCTCGATCAGCTCGATCTCCCGGCGCATGTCGGTGTTCAGCAGGTACGGGCCGTCGGTGTTGAAGGTGATCTTCACGCCGCGGTCCCAGAAGGTGCGCACGATGTGCTCGAACTCCTTGATGCCGTCGACCGCCTTGGTCTGCAGGTTCGAGGTGGGGCACAGCTCGAGCACCACGTCGCGTTCCTTGAGCAGCTTCATCGCCGCCTCGTCGTAGGCCGCGCGAATGCCGTGGCCGATGCGGTTGGGCTTGAGCTTCTCGATGACCGAGATGACGCCCTCGGCGCCGGTGCCGCGCGTCTCGCCGGTGTGCACCGTGGTCCGCAGCCCCGCCTTGCGCGCCTTCGCGAAGAGATCTTCGTAGTGGGCGACCACCTCGGGCTTGAGCTCGATGGCGTTGCTCTCGGTGCCGGCGAGGTCGATGCCCAGCACGCCGCGGTGCCGGTACTTGATGGCCTTCTCCACCATGATGCCGTTGAGCTTGCTGTCCCACTCCCGGGCCAGACAGAAGATGAGGCAGGCCTTCACGCCGTACTCGAGCACCGCGCGGTCCATGCCGCGAATCGCCGCCGAGATGATGTGATCGAGGTCGAGCTCGGAGTGCAGGTTGCGCTTCATCGGGTTGAAGCGGAGCTCGATCTGCGTCACGCGCGAGCTGCGGTATTCCTTGCCGATCACCTCGTAGACCGAGCGCTCGATCGCCGCGGGGGAGCTCTGAATCTTCTCCGTCCACTGGTGCATGATCTTCAAGTAGCTGTCGAGGCTGTCGACCTTGTCGGGCGACGCAGTGATCAGCTCGACGAACTCGAAGTAGTTCTTCACCGGCAGCTTGAAGCCCTGCTGGTGGGCAATGGACCAGAGAATGTGGGGGGCGACGGCGCCACCGACGTGGATGTGCAGGTCGATCAGCTCGCGAGGCATGGCTATATCTCCCACAACGACATTCCGGGTGAAAGCGTCGTGGTGCATGCTCTCGTGACGCATGGCAGCGAAGAATAAGAAGCCCGCCCCGAAGATCGCGAAGTCCACCCGCAAGCCGACGAAGAAGGCGTCGAAGAAGCCGCCGGCGCGCACGCTGAAGCCTGCCGTCAAGGCGAAGGCGCCGGTGAAGAAGAAGAAGGCCAGCCGCCGCGCCCCGCCGATGCACGCGAAGGTGAATCACCCCGAGCTCGACGATCGCGACGGCGAGCACGACGAGGCCTTCGAGATCTTCAAGTCCTTCGACCGTGACGGCTCGGGGAGCATCGACAAGGCCGAGCTCGCCCGCCTGCTTGAGGCGCTCGGTCAGTCGCTCGACGAAGAAGAGCTCGCGGTCGCGCTCGACGCCATCGACAGCAACACCTCGGGGCGCGTGTCGTGGGAAGAGTTCAAGGCGTGGTGGTCAGCGCTCTGACTTGACCACCGCCAGCGCGGTGCCCGGCACGAAGGTCTCGAGCGCGCCGGGCTCGCGCAGCACGTAGATGGTGAGCTTCGCGTCGGCCGCCAGGTCGAGCATGCGCGGCCCGGTCGCCAGCTCGGCCAGCACCCGCCCGCCGATCGGCTGCACCAACCGCGTCACCGGACCGGGGATGACCAGCGTGCCTCGCCGCAGCACCGGCGCGATGGGGTGCGCCAGCTCGTCGCCGGAAGAGCCCAGCACCCACTGCGCCGAGCCGTCGGGCAACACCCGCGTCGCCGAGCCGCGCGCGTCGGTGGCGATCACCCCGCCTTCCCACGGCAGGAGCGTCAGCGTGCGCGCGTCGCAGGGAATGCTCTTCTCCCACAGCACCTGCCCGCGGACGCCCAGGCAGACGATCACCGTGCGCCCGTCGCGCGCGCCGCCCAGCCAGGTGCGGCCCCGCGCGGTGACCGGCGCCGAGGGCGAGCTGAGAATGAGCTCCCGCGTCCAGACGATCGCGCCGGCCGGCGTCGTCTCGCCGCGAGAGAGCGCGTCGCACAGGTAGATCGCCGAGTGCTCTCCGCGATTGAGCACCACGAGGGCGCGATTGCGGGCCGCGACCGGCGCGCGCACCACCGGCAACCCGGCCTTCACGCGGAACCGCACCTGCCCGTCGTGCGCGTCGATGCCGTACAGCGTGCCGCCGTCGGTGCCGACCAGCACGCGCTCTCCGACGCGTGAGAAGAGGAGGCTCTGGGTGCGCGGCGGTTCGAAGCGCCACAGCTCGCGACCGGTCAACGCCGAGGTGCCCACCACGGTGCGCCGGCCGAGCGCGCACACCAGGGTCTGCCCCATCACCTCGAGGGTCGGGCCGTAGTGGCTGCCGTCGTTGTCGCGCAAGAAGCACGCCGTCGGGTCGCGGCCGGTGAAGCCCAGCACGCGCTCCGGGGTGGCGCACAACGCGAGGCCCTCGGCGCTCACCGCGACGCCCCGGGGAGCGAGGTGGCGGAACGCGGTGCCGCCCTGCCTGGTGAAGGCGTGCGCAGCGTGCGGCGAGTGCACGACGATCCACCGCTTGCCGAGCAGAATGCGCCCGCCGTCTTCGCCGAGCGCGGCGGGGCGGCTCCAGCGCGGCTGCAGGGCGACGCGGCGCAGATCGCCGACTGGCGCGAGCGGCACCCCGGGCGTCGCGCGGGGCGGGCTCACGGTGGCCATGGTGGTGTCAGGCACCGGCTGCCGCAGCGCCGTCAGCCCATCGGTGCAGCGCACCTGCAGCGCCTCGACGTACGGGTTGGCGCCCAGCGACGGGTTGCGCGAGCGCAGCGCCAGACAGAGATCGAGGCCGGCGAGGAACACCCGATCGGGCGCGATGGTCTTGCCGCCCAGCTTCGCCGCGCCCTCGGTCGCCGCGCGCGCCAGGCCCATCATGGTGAGGAAGGGGAGCCCGGTGCCGATGGTGCCGTCGGGCAGGGTGAGCTCGCCGTCGAACAGCAGCGGGGGCAGCCCGGCGCGCGTCTTCCGCGTCCACGCCAGGGTGCGGCCCTCGTCGTCGCGCAGCGAGAACCCCAGCCCCGGCGCCGCGCTGCGCACCGCGCTCCACGGGGCGGCAGTCTCGCGCAGCCCGCGCTCTTCGATCACCGCGCCGGTCAGCCGCTTCAGCTTGCGCTCGAGCGCGATCAGCTCGGTCTCGATGCCCGCGGCGTGCGCCGACACGTCACGCAAGAAGCTGCGCGCACAGCGCACCGTCGCCTCCACCATCGCCGGGAGATCGACCGCGATCGGCGCCCGCACCTGCCGGGGCGGTTGCGAGAGATCGATCACCGACACCGAGACCTCGTGGCCCTGCGTGCGCCACAGGCACAGCTCGAGGTGCACGTCTTCCAGCGAGACCTGTCCCGCGCGCTCGCCGTCGATGGCCAGGGCCGCCGTGGTGTCGACCAGCGCGCTGATAATCCGCACCAGCGGCTCGTCGTTCGCGCCCGGCAGCACGTTGATGCCTTCGAGCTCGAAGGCGAACGCGTCGCGGGGTCCACCGGGACCAGGTTCCTCTCGCAGCCAGTTGTGACCCACCCGGAACCTGATCATCACACGTTGACACTCACTGTACCGCTGCGTAGCATCCCGCGTCTCTGAATGGGCTTCAAAGGAAGCTCATGATTTTACTGGGAAAACCCATGACATTCTATGAAGCGGCGCTCCGCGTCCTCGAGGAAGCGGGCATGCCGCTCCTCTCGACCGACATCACGAAGCGCGCAATCGACAAAGGCCTGCTGTCCCATATCGGCAAGACACCTGAGATTACGATGCTGTCTCGCCTCGCGGCGATGGCCCGGCGTCCTCGTGATCGCAAGCTGCAGGTGACCGCGAAAGACACCTTCGCGCTCATCGACTGGATGCTGCCGGAAGACCCCGAGGCGCTCGCCGCCACCGGCGTCATCGAGCCCAACCCCGAAGAGGCGCTGCCCCCGTACCGCCCGTCGGAGCGTCACCCCGAAGCGCACGCCGAGTACCTGCGCAGCATCGGCCGGCAGAGCGACCGCAAGCGCCGCGACGACGACCGCAAGAAGAAGTTCCCGCCGATCTCCGAGGTGGCGTTCGAGGTGCTGCAGGAAGCGGCGACCGCGCTGGCCCCCGGCGAGCTGCTGGCCCGCATCAAGGCGCGCGAGGGCTGCGCCGACGACTGCTCGATCTCCCAGCTCATCGACGGGCTGGCCAGCGACAACCAGAAGCGCCTCGACGAGTCGCGCAAGCCGCTCTTCGCCGCCGCGCGCAGCGCCGAGACCAACGAGCTGCAGATCTCCGTCGAGCCGCAGGCCGAAGGCGGCCCCAGCGCGCTCGAGGTGCAGCAGGCGTTCTGCGGTGCGTGCAACCTGCCGTTCGAGAACGGCCGCGTGACGCTCAAGCGCGATCAGCGGCGGGAGCGCGATCGCGAGCAGCCTTCGGCGGTCAGCGCCGAGGTGTCGCCCGAAGATCTCTCGCTCATCCAGACCGCGCGCCACGCCGGCAAGGACGCCCGCAAGGCGATGGCCCGGGTGCTCCGCAAGAAGCTGGCGGAGCTCGATCTCGGCACCTTCGAGAAGGCCTGCGTGCGCATGATGCACGGCCTCCACTTCCGCGAGCTCAAGGTCGCGCGCCGCTCGAAAGACGGCCCGCTGCTCACCGCTCGTCGTCGCGAGGGCAGCCTCGAGATCCGCTACGCGGTGCGCGTGCTCAAGGGCGGCGGCCAGGTCGAACGCCGCCACATCCAGGAGCTGCGCCGCGAGCTGCAGCAGACCGGCGCCAACGTCGGCCTGTTGCTCACCGCTGGCGAAGCCAAGGGCGACGCCCGCAGCGAGTGCACCTCCGGCGCGCTGGTCATGATGTGGGCCGGTGACGCGCTGGCCGACAAGTTCTTCGAGGCGAAGGTCGGTGTGTCCGTCACCACCATCGAGCTCTACGACATCGACGAGGCGTTCTTCGTGCAGGCGAAGCTCGACGCCGACGAGTCGATCAAGCGCCGGGAAGAGCGGCAGCGGGAGCGCGATCAGCGCGGTGGATCCAGCGACGCGCCGAAGGCGGAGCTTTCGGCCGAAGCCCCCGAAGCCTCGCCGGCGCCTTCCACCGAGGCCAGCACCGCGGTCACCGCCCCCGAAGGCGTGCCCGCCGTGCAGGCCGCCGAAGGTGGTGCCGACGACGAGGGTGATGACGAAGAAGGCGACGAGGGTGACGAGGGGGGCGCCGACGAGTCGTCCGCCGCTGAGCCGGGCGCGCCGGGCGAGGGTGGGGAAGGCAAGCGCCGCCGCCGCCGTCGTCGTCGTCGCCGTCGTGGCGGTGGTGGTGGTGGTGGTGGTGGCCCGCGCCCTGAGGGCGCTCCGGCCGAGGGTGGTCAGCCGGCAGTCGCCGCGGCGGGTGCTCCTTCCGAGGCTCCGGCTGCTCCGCCGGCGTTGGAGCCGGCCGCTCCTCCGCCTCCGCCGCCGTCGCCTGAGTCGACTTGAACCGAGCGTCGCTGCTGATCGGGCTGGCCGTGCTGAGCGCGGCCTGCTCGAAGTCGAATCGCCCCTGGGTCGATCGCCTCGAGGTCGACGCGTTCGAGGGGGGCGAGGTCGCCTCGTTGTCGAAGGATCAGCTGCACGCGCTGCTCGCCGCGAAGCTCGAGGCCTCGAAGTTCGTGGTGCCCCCCGAGGGGAGCAAGCCGCCCTCCGAGGCGCGGCCGTGGCGCTTTCGCCTCGCGGCGGGGCTCACCGAGCCCGATCTCGAACGCCAGACCTCGTCGGTCGCGCTGGTGCTCGAGGTGCGGCACACCGGTGAGGCCGAGCCGTTCTCGCTCGAGTCGCGCCAGTTGGTGAAGGCGCCTCCGGGCAACGACGTGGAGCTGATGCAGATCGCCATTCGTGAGGCCCTCGAAGAGGCGGTCGGCCGGGCGGTGCGCGAGTCGGCCGCGTTGATCTCCCTCGAGCCCTCGGCCGACGGGGTGCTGATCGACAAGCTGAAGGACGCCGACGTCGCGGTGCGTGACGCAGCGGTGCGGCTGCTCGTGCGGCGGCACCACAAGGCGGCGTTGCCCGCGCTGCTCGAGCGGTTGAAGGCCGACGATCTCGACACGCTCCGCAACGTGGTGGGCCTGCTGGTCGAGCTGCGCGCGCCGGAGGCGGTCAACCCGTTGATCGAGGCGGCCCACCAGCGCGGCCCGGTGTTCCAGCGCGAGGTGGTGTTCGCCATCGGGGCGATCGGCGGAGACGACGCCGAGGCCTACCTCGACCTCGTGGCGTCTGGTCATGAAGATCCGCTGGTGCGCGCCAGCGCCGAACAGGCGCTCTCGGAGCTGAGAGCCGCCCGCAAGAAACCGTCACCCTCAGGAGAACCCCGATGAAGAAGCTGATGCTGATCGCCGCGCTGGCCCTCACCGCGTGTCCGGCCGCCACTTCGAAGACCGTGCAGCCCAGCAAGCCGGAGATCAGCGCCGCCGACTTCTACCCGCTCGCGGTCGGCACGGTGTGGACCTACGAGGTGAAGCTGCTGGGCGAGACGCGGCCGATCGAGGTGACGATGCTGCGCAAGAACGCCGACGGCTTCGTGGAAGACTCGACGGGCGCGCAGTTCCTGGCCGACTCGTTTGGCGTGCGCGATCAGAAGCGGTACCTGCTGCGCAACCCCATCGCCGCGGGCACCAGGTGGACCAACGTCGTCTCGGTCTCTTCCATCGAGAACTACGAGATCGTCGGCGCCGAGCAGCCCTGCGACGCCCCCGCCGGCAAGTGGGAGGGCTGCGTGGTGGTCGAGAGTCGCAACCGCGTGCAGGAAGGCGTGACGCTGGTCAACGAGATGACCTTCGCCCCCGGTGTAGGCATCGTGCGCCTGTCGACGGTGCTGGAGTCGAACGGCAAGCAGATCCCCCAGTCGACGCTGGCGCTCGTGAAGTACGCCCCGCCGAAGGGGTGACTCGCTTGAACGGGGGAGGGGCGGGAACTACCTTTCTCCCACTGTGGACACGGTCGAACTCTCGAATGAAGAGATGATCCTCGCCTTCCTCGCGGAGGGCGGTGACGACTACGTCTCCGGCGCGGCGCTCTCAGACAAGCTGGGGCTCTCCCGCACCGCGGTGTGGAAGCACGTCGAGCAGCTGCGCAAGCTCGGCTACCGCATCGACGCGCAGTCAGCGAAGGGCTACCGGCTGCTCGAGGTGCCCGATCGCCTCACCACCCTCGAGGTCGGCCCGCTGCTCTCGACGCGCGAGCTGGGCCGCACGCTGCACCACTACGACGAGCTCCCCTCGACGAACGCCAAGGCCTTCGAGCTGGCGCACGAGGGCGGTTTTCACGGCGAGGTGATCGTCACCGAGCACCAGACCGCGGGCAAAGGCCGCCGGGGCCGGGCGTGGGTGTCGCCGGCGGGCAAGAACCTCGCGTTGAGCGTCATCTTGCGCCCCGACATCGCTCCTGCGCGGGCGCCCGAGCTGACCCTGGTGGCGGCCGTCGCCCTGACCGAGACGCTGCGCGACTCGGGCGTCGAGGCGTCGATCAAGTGGCCCAACGACGTGCAGATCGCCGGGCGCAAGGTCGCCGGCATCCTCACCGAGCTGTCGGCCGACGTGGAGCGCGTGCACTTCGTGGTGCTGGGCATCGGCGTCAACCTCAACACCGACGCCGCCGACTTCCCGCCCGACGTCGCGGAGCTCGCCACCTCGGTCTCGCTCAACCGCAGCAGCCCGGTGCACCGCGCGCTCTTCACCGCGGCGCTGCTGGCCAAGATCGAGCAGTGGCTCGACACCTGGACCGAGGAGGGCTTCGAGCCGGTGCGCGCGTCGTGGCGCGCGATGGCCTCCACGCTCGGGCAGGAAGTGCTGGTGCGGGCCGACAACAAGGAGCTGCGCGGCTTCGCCGAAGACATCGACTCGACCGGGGCGCTGCTTTTGCGCGTGGGCGAGCGCATCGAGCGGGTGCTCTCGGGTGACGTGGAGCAGGTTCGTTCACGGAAGCAGTGAGCAAGCCGGTAACATCGTCGCCATGCTTCTCGCGATCGACGTCGGCAACACCAACACCGTGCTGGGGGTCTACGACGGCAAGGTCCTCAAGGCGCACTGGCGCATCGAGACCACCGCTCGCCGCACCTTCGACGAGTACGGCATCTTGACCCTGCAGCTCTTCGCCCACGCCAACCTCGACGCGAAGAAGGTCGAAGCGGTGGCGGTGTCGAGCGTGGTGCCGACGCTGCAGTTCAACCTCGAGAAGATGTCCGAGCGGTACTTCAACGCGAAGCCGATGTTCGTCGGCCCGGGCGTGAAGACCGGCATGCCGATCCTCTACGACAACCCGCGCGAGGTGGGCGCCGATCGGGTGGTCAACGCGGTCGCGGCCTACGAGCGCCACAAGGGCTGCTCGCTGATCGTCGTCGACTTCGGCACCGCCACCACCTTCGACGCCGTCACCGCGAAGGGTGAATACGCGGGTGGGGCGATCACCCCGGGCATCACCATCGCGATGGACGCGTTGACCCGCAACGCCTCCAAGCTGCCGCGGGTGGAGTTCGCGCGCCCGCCCCACGTGATCGGCAAGAACACCGTGCACTCCATGCAGTCGGGCCTGGTGTTCGGCTACGTGGCGCTGGTCGACGGCATCTGCGATCGCATGAAGAAGGATCTCGGCGCCGGCACGAAGGTGATCGCCACCGGCGGGCTCGCGCCGCTGATCGCCAGCGAGTCGAAGGCCATCGAAGAGGTCGACGAGTTCCTCACCCTCGAGGGACTGCGCATCATTCACGAGAGGAACCAGGCATGAGCGACGCAGCACCGATCGAGGTTGGCGCAGAGGCCCTGGTGTGCCCCATCACCGCCGACTTCCTCCCCGACAACATGAAGAAGCACGTGGACCCCAAGGCCCCCGTGCCCCTGCGCATGATGGCCGCCAAGGCCCTCGTGCCGCTGCAGCCGGCCGACATGTTGGCGGTGCTCTACATGCTCTCGTTCGACGCCGACGCGGGCGTGCGCGAGCAGGTGATGAAGACCGCCGGCTCGCTGCAGGACCGGGTCGCCGCCTCGGGCTTCCGTGACGAAGAGGTGCAGCCGCAGGTGCTGGGCTGGTTCCTGCGCATCTACGCCGCGCACCCCGCGTACGCCGAGATGCTGATCCTCAACTCGAACACCCCCGACGACGCGATCGCGGCGGTGGCCGAGAACTGCAGCCAGAAGCTGGCCGAGCTCATCGGTCAGAACCAGCTGCGCCTGCTGCGCACCGACGACATCATCCGCCACCTCGCGAAGAACCCCAACGCGGCGGGCGCGCTGATCGACGGCGTGTGCGACTTCGCGGTGCGCTCCGGCCTGATGCTGGAAGACGTGCCCCAGATGCTCGAGGCGCGCGTTCGCCTCTTCGGGCCCCAGGCCGCCACCCAGCCCCCGCCGCAAGAAGGGCCGACGGCCGATCAGATCATGCAGGAGTTCTCGATGCCCGACCCCACGGGCGGCGCCGAGGAGAGCATCACCCCGATGGAAGAGGGGAAGAAGCTGACCCTCTCCAAGCGGATCATGCAGATGAACGTGTCGGAGAAGATCAAGCTCGCCACCAAGGGCAACAAGGAAGCCCGCGGCATCTTGATCCGCGACTCGAACAAGCTGGTGTCGGTGGCCGTCATTCGCAGCCCGCGCATCACCGACGGCGAGGTGCTCTCCCAGGCGCAGAGCAAGACCTGCATCGACGACGTGCTGCGCGTCATCTACTCGAACCGCGAGTGGCTCCGGAAGTACGCCATCAAGCTGGCCCTGGTGAAGAACCCCAAGGTGCCGCAGGGCGTGTCGATGCGGCTCATCAACACCCTGCACGAGCACGACGTGAAGTCGCTGGCCAAGGACAAGAACGTCCCGGGCAGCGTGCAGATGCTGGCCAAGAAGCAGATGGACAAGAAGAACGCCCCCAAGCGCGACGACAAGTAGCGCTCGAGGGGCAGGGCGACGGCCTCAGGCTTCGGCGATCTCGTCGATGTCGAGGTCTTCGCTCTCGGCGGGCGTCTCGGCCAGGGTGTCCATCGCCTGCTGCAGGCTGCTGCGGAGGCGATCGGCCTGATCCTGGTAGGCCTTGAGGCGCGACTGCGCGCGGTTGGCCTTCTCTTCGGCGCGGGTGCTCTCGGCTTCCACCTCGGCGAGGCGCTGGCGCAGGCCGCTGATCTCGTCGGCGAAGCTGGTGGCCTGCGTGGTGAGCTGGGTGCGGGCGGAGTCGAGGTCGATCTGCGCCTGCTCCATCTGCGAGCGGGCCTCGTCGGCCTCGCGGGAGCGCTCCTCGAGCTGCGACTTGAGGGCCTCGATCTCGCCGCGGGCCTCCGACAGCTCGGACTCGGCGGTCTGGCGGGCCGACTCCGATTCCTGCTGGCTGGCCTTCATGCCTTCGAGCTGGCCGTCGAGCTCGGCGACGCGCTGCTGGAGCTGATCGAAGTCACCCTGGAGCGTCTGCAGCCGGGCCGAGGCAGAGCGCGCCTCTTCCTTGGCGGTGAGCAGCTGCTGATCGATCTTCTTGCGATCACCGAGGCTCTGATCGGCCTTCGCCTGCAGCGTCTTGAGCTGCGCGTCCTTCTTGGCGAGCTCACCCGACGCGTCGGAGAGCTGCTGCTCGATGGTGTTCTCCTTCTCGTGGAGCTCGAGGATCTCCTGTTCCTTCGCGTTGAGCTCGTTCTTGAGCCGGAGGATCTCCTTGTCCTTCTTCGTGCCGGCCTCGCGCAGGGCGAAGACTTCCTTGTTGTCGGCCTTGCCGGTCGACGCGCGGGCGGTCTCGAGATCGGTGTTCTTGGTCTCGAGCTCGGCCTCGAGCTCGCGCACCTTCGCCTCGAGCTCCTCGCTGCGGCTGCGCGACTCTTCGAGGGCGCCGGTGAGCTCGGTCACCTTGCTGCGCAGCTCGCTGCTGTCGGCCAGCGAAGGCGACGACGAGAAGGTCTTCACCGTCGCCGGGGTGGTGGGGGGCGGCGGTGCCATGGGCATGAAGCCGACCACGGTCTTGTCGGCCGGGTAGTCCGACTCGGACTCCTCGAGGTCGGGCGTGCTGAGGCTGATCTCTTCTTCGACGGGCGGTGCCTCCACCTCGGCCGGCTTCTCGTCGAACATCGAGTCGACCATCGCCAGGTCGGCCTCGGCGCTGCCGACGTCTTCGATCGGCGTCTCGAGGGGGATCTCGCTGGCGTCTTCTTCGAGCAGCGAGCCGGGGTCGAAGCTGTCGTCGGCGGCGGGGGCGGCGAGCTCGGGGAAGCCGATCAGCTTGCCCACCGCGTCACCGAGCGCGTCGGCGGTCAGCGGCTTGCCGACGTATTCTTCGGCGCGGGTCTTGAGCTTCTGGTGCTGCGCGAAGCCCTTGGGGTCGCCGATGATGATCACCGGCACGCCCTTCAATTCGTCGTCGCTCTTGAGCTTCTTGCAGATGATGTAGCCGTTCTGGCCTGCATCGAGATCGACGGCGAGCACCACCACGCCGGGCTTCTGCTTGCGGATCAGCTCCGGGGCGCCTTTCCCGTCGGTCGTCTCTTCGACTTCGAAGCCCTTGTTCTTCAGCCCCTCGCGGAGCTCTTTCATCAACGCGAGGTCCTTCTCGACGATCAGAACTGATTTCGACATGAGTGAACAGAAGGCTAGTTGGCGCCTCCGAGGGGGTCAACGAAACGACAAGCGTCACTGCTGGAGCGACGCGGGGCGCACGTTCAGCGTCGGCTGGGGCGGCGCTGACTCGGCGCCTGCGTTGGCCGGCACCAGCTCGCGAATGTCCTGCTCATCGAGATCGGTGACGAGCTGGTACACCACGTCGCCTTCGCGCCAGCTCACCACGTTGTAGCCGTGGCTGGACGCCATCGCGGGCTCGGCGCCGACGTCGACGTCGTGATCGTCGCCGTACACGAAGAGGCCCATCTGGCGGGGCGCGGCACGATCGGTGTCGTAGCGGATGTACGCGGCCGCCTTGTCGCGCACCTGGAGCAGGCGGCCCCCGGTGGCGCGCGCGTTGGGGAAGCCGGGCACGCGCACGCGGTAGTCGAGCTTGCCGCCGAACCACCGCTCGATGGCCTGCGGCGACTGCTCGATCTCGAGGGGGAACTGCCGCGCGTGGCGCATCGCCGCGTCCTGCTCGTAGAGGCTGCGCTGGTGCCCGCGGTAGAGCTGGTGCCCGGCGGTGACGGCGAGGGTGACGCCGGCCGCCATGGCCGCCATCTGCCCGAAGCGCACCCGTCGCCGGCGCTCGTCGTCGGCGCGAATGTGCTCGAACAGCTTCGCTTTGAAGGCGGGCGGGGCCGCGGGGCTCTGGGCTTTGGCCGCCGCGCGGATCACCGAGAGGTTGTGCCGTTCGATCTCGACGTGCTTCGGGCAGGTGTCGCAGCTGGCGAGGTGCGCCTCGAAGTCGAGACGCGCCTCGTCGATCAACTCCCCGTCGAGGTACGGCGTCAGTTGGGTCTCGAGATCTCGGCAGTTCATGGGGGCTGCACGTCTCAACACTTCTTCACGCGAGCTTCTTCCGCTCCCGGAAGGCGTTCAAGTCGATCGTCGCGGCCGCGTTGGGGACTTCTTCCTCGCGGGCGATCAGCAGCTTCTGCAGTTGCTTGCGACCGCGGAAGAGCCGGCTCATCACCGTACCAACCGGTACATCGAGGATCTCCGCGATCTCCTTGTACGAGAACTCCTGGAGGTCCGCGAGGATCACCACCATGCGGAAGTCGATCGACAACGAGTCGATGGCCTTGAGCACGTCTTCGCTCATCACCCGCTGGAGCAGGAAGTCTTCGGGGTTCTGCGTCTGCTCGGTGAGATCGGCCGAGAAGAAGCTGGCCTCGACCGACTGGCGCTCCGACTCGTCCTGCAGGCTGCGCTCGCGGGTGTTGCGGCGGTAGCTGTTGATGAAGGTGTTGGTGAGGATCTTGAAGATCCACGCGCGGAAATTGGTGCCCTTCTGGAACTTGTCGAAGAAGCGCCACGCGCGCATCACGGTGTCCTGCACGAGATCTTCGGCGTTGCGCTCGTTGCGGGTCAGCCGGAGCGCCGACGCGTAGAGCGGGTCGAGCCAGGGCGAAAGCAGCGCTTCGAACTGCGCCCGGCTCTGGTTGCTGCGCGAAAGACCGAACATCGTGAACTCCCTCTCTCGAAGTGGCCTGTAACCACCAGGACCAACGGCGTATTCCGGGTACAACAGGAAAGCGGCGAGGCCAGCCCGCCACAGGTGAACGGGCACACGAGCACGCGTCGTGCCGATTGCGGCGAGGCCTCAAGCCACCGGAAAGACGGGGAGTCTGCTGCGCACAATGAGAAGCCCGTGACACGGGGTCGAGTCCCCATGCCACGGGCCGTGACATTTTAGCTCTGCGGGCGCGGCTTACTTCTTCTTACCGGTGCCGCCGGTGCCGTGGAGCGCGTCGAGGATCGGCAGGTACTCGTAGCCGAGGTCGCGGGCGACGGCCTCGTAGGTGACGTGGCCGCCATAGGTGTTGAGGCCGCGGGCGAGCGCGAGGTCAGACTTGATGGCCGCCGCGAGGCCCATGTCGGCGATCTTCCGGCCGTAGGGGCGGGTGGCGTTGGTGAGCGCGAAGGTCGACGTCATCGGCACCGCGCCGGGCATGTTGGCCACGCCGTAGTGGATGACGCCCGACACTTCGTAGGTCGGGTTGTCGTGGGTGGTGGCCTTGATGGTCTCGATGCAGCCGCCCTGATCGACGGCCACGTCGACGACGACCGAGCCCTTCGACATCTCCTTGATCAGATCCTTCGAGACGAGCTTGGGGGCCTTCGCGCCGGGGATCAGCACCGCGCCGACCACGAGATCGGCCTCGCGCACCGACTTGGCGATGTTCAGCGAGTCGCTCATCAGCGTCTTGAGCCGGCCCTGGAAGATGTCGTCGAGGTAGGTGAGGCGATCGAGGTTCACGTCGAGGATGGTGACGTCAGCGCCCATGCCGACCGCGACCTTCGCCGCGCAGGTGCCGACGACGCCGCCGCCGATGATGGTCACCTTGCTGTTGCGCACGCCGGGCACGCCGCCGAGCAGGATGCCCTTGCCGCCGTGCGCCTTCTCGAGCGACGTCGCGCCGACCTGGATCGCCATCTTGCCGGCGACTTCCGACATCGGCTTGAGCAGGGGGAGCGAGCCGTCTTCCGGCTGGATCGTCTCGTAGGCCACGGCGGCGATCTTCTTGGCCACCAGCACCTTCGCCAGCTCGGGCACCGCCGCGAGGTGGAAGTAGGTGTAGATGATCTGGCCCGGCTGCATGCGCTTGTACTCGGGCTCGATCGGCTCCTTCACCTTCACGATCATCTCGGCGCGCTTCCACAGCTCGTCGGCGCTCTTGATGATCTTCGCGCCGACCGCCTCGTAGTCGGCGTCGACGATGCCGGCGCCTTCGCCCGCGCCCTTCTCGACGAGCACGGTGTGCTTCGAGTCGATGTAGGCCTTGGCGATGGCCGGGGTCATGCCGACGCGGTACTCGCGGGTCTTGATTTCCTTGGGAACACCAACGATCACGACTGTCTCTCCTGGAGGGGGTGAAAAAGCGCGCGCACAGAACGGCGAAGCCCATCCCGAGTCAAATGGATTGCGCTGACGCGACGTGTCGTAACCGTGCGGATTCGCAAAAGAAAACCGCCGCACCCCACGAGGAGATGCGGCGGCTTTCAGCGGTCCCGGCGGGATTCGAACCCACGACCCCTGGCTTCGGAGGCCAGTACTCTATCCAGCTGAGCTACGAGACCGTGCTGCGGTGCTGCGCTTGCGGCGACCCCCTATACACAACCTGAAGACAGAAGTCCTGACCGAAACCATGCGTGTCGGTCGCCAATCGGTAGAGTGCCGCGGCGATGACGACTCAAGACGGTCGGATGCTGGGGCGCTACCAGCTCCTGTTCATGCTGGGGCAGGGGGGCATGGGCGAGGTGCACCTGGCGCGGCTCACCGGGGCGGCAGGGTTCGAGAAGCTGTGCATCGTCAAGACGGTGCTGCCGAACCTGATGGGCGATCAGAACTTCATCGATCGTTTTCACCACGAGGCGCGGGTGCTGGTGCAGTTGACGCACTCGAACATCGCGCAGGTCTACGACATGGGCGAGGTCGACGGCTCGCTGTACATGGCGATCGAGTACGTGCCGGGCGTCGATCTCTCGCGCGTCGAGTCGCGGGTCGAGCGGCAGCACACCCAGATGCCGATCGCGATGGCGGTGTACATCGGCCAGCAGATCACCGAGGCGCTGGGCTACGCGCACCGCAAGGTCGGCGCTGACGGCGTGCCGCTGGGCATCGTGCATCGCGACGTCTCGCCGCAGAACGTGATGGTCTCGTACGAGGGCGAGGTGAAGGTGATCGACTTCGGCCTCGCCAAGAGCACGGCGCGCTCGAAGCAGACGCTCCCGTCCACGGTGATGGGCAAGCTGGGCTACATGTCGCCCGAGCAGGCGCTCGCCCGGCCGGTCGATCATCGGTCCGACATCTTCTCGGCGGGCATCGTGGTGTGGGAGATGCTGGCCGGCCGCTCGATGTACCAGGGCGGCACGATGAGCGAGATGGTGGCGCAGATGGCGGTGGCCGAGGTTCCGCCGCTGTCGTCGGTGCGGCCCGACATCTCGCCCACGCTCGAGCAGATCGTGATGCGGGCGCTCGCGAAGGACCCCGCCGCGCGGTACCAGCGGGCCGACGACTTCGCGCGCGCGCTCAACGAGCTGGCGGTGCGGGAGCAGATGACGGTCGGCGCCGAAGACGTGGGCAACTACGTGCGCGCCATGTGCCCCGAGGAGTTCGCCGCCGAGCGCCAACTGCAGTCGAAGCTCTCGGTGCTGCGCAAGAAGGGCGTGGTCGAGGAGATCGCCCCCAAGGTCGAGCCCGAGCTGGAAGGCACGTTCATGCGCGCGACCGACGCCGGGCAGCAGACCCCGTCGGGCAACGTGATGACGCCGGCGCAGCGGGCGATGTCGCTGGTGCAGCCGTCATCTCCGAACGTGGCGAAGGCGAAGTCGGTGGCGCCGCCGAGAGCGAAGTCGAACGCGCCGGCGCCGCAGCCGGTGGTCGAGGACGACGCGCCGATCGCCCCGCCGGCGCGCAGCAAGCTACCGCTGGTGATCATCGGGCTGCTGGCGGTGATCGCGCTCGCCGGCGCGGGCCTGTTCATGGTGCAGAACCGCGAGCAGCCGCAGTCTCCGAAGAAGGAGCCGGTGGTCGAGGTGCCGGTCGAGCCAAAGAAGGAACCGGTGGTGGCGGTGAAGGACCCCGAACCCGAGCCCGAGCCGGTGAAGGACCCGGAGCCCACCAAAGTCGAGGCTCCTCCCATCGAGCTCGAGCGACTGGTGGTCGACGGCAAGGTCTGGAAGGTGCTGCGCAAAGACGGCGAAGACCTGATGCTCCTCGACAAGAAGGACAAGGTCGCCGAGGGCGATCGCCTCACCCTGGTGGGAGACGTGGGTGAAGACGGGAAACGCCCGGTGTTCGGCCACGGCGCGATCCTCTCGGTGAAGGGCTCGCTGGCGACGTTGATCTTCGACGAAGACACGAAGCTGCCCGACACCGTCTACGCCACGCGCGACTCGGCGCCGAAGCGGCCGATCGTCGCGCGCAAGGACCCCACCTCCTCGACCAAGGAGCCCGCCAAGCTGTCCGACCCGGAGCCGGTGAAGGTGGCGGTGAAGAACCCCGAGCCCGAACCGGTGAAGGTCGTCGAGCCGGTGAAGACGCCGGACCCCGAGCCGGTGAAGCCCGCGGTGACGCAGTTGTTCGGCACGGTGCGCCTCTCGGTGCCCAACAGCCTCAACAACCGCAGCGTGACGATCCTCAGCCAGAACGCGTTCCCGCTGACCAACTGCGAGGTGCGGCTGCCGAGCAACGTGGTGTACCGCTTCGGCACCAAGACCCTCTCCGCGAACCAGGAAGTGCGGCTGAACCTGCGTGAGTTCCGCGTCGATTCCCGTGCGCAGGACCCGCAGTTCAAGAACGACTGGGCCGCGGTCTACTGCCGCGAAGGCACCGGCTACTGGAAGACCTCGTACGATCGCCGTTAGTGCAGCAGGCCGACCCGGTCGCGCAGTGACTTGATCTGCCGCTGCAGCCCGGCGGCGTCGGCGGGCCGGGTGGCCAGCACCTGCTCGAGGTCGGCGAGGGCGGCCTTGAAGGCGCCCATGCGCGCCAGCAGCTCCCCGCGGAAGCGCAGCTCGACGGGGTGTCGCGGCCGGAGCTCGAGCATCAGATCGACCACCCGCAGCACCTGCTCCTGAAGGCCGCGCCGCTGGTACGAGCCCCGGAGGTTGTTGAGCATGCGCCAGCAGATCGCCTCGACCGGCGCAGGGCGCAGCGCCTCGTCGCTCAGCGTCGCGTCGGGCACCACCTCTCGAACGCGCTGCTCGCAGGCTTCGCGGGAGAGCACGCGCCCGCCGCCGAAGGGGTCGATGATGGTGTCGTGGTGGCGGACCATGAAGTGGCCGGGCAGCGCGAGGCCGGCGAACTCGACGCCAGCGCGCCAGCCGACCTCCATGAAGACCACCGAGAGCAGGATCGGCAGCCCGCGGCGCCGCTCGAGCACCAGATCGAGGCAGCTGTTGCGCGGGTCGTCGTAGGTGAGCGCGTCGCCGCGAAAGTCCTCTTCACGCAGCACCGAGAGCACGGCCTCGAGGCGATCTCCCGGGCGGGCGCGCGCTTCGGCGGCGAGGGCGTCGAGGCGCTCGAGCGCCGGCGCGGGGTCGAGCGTCGGGTGGTGCAGCCGCGCGATGGCGAGGGCCGCGAGGTCGAGCCGCTGCGGCGCCATGCTCAGCGCGGTGCGTAGCTCGTCGCGGCCCGGCGGCCGACCGATCTCGTAGCCGAGGCTCACTTCTGCGCGATGTCCCACTTGAGGCGCTTGAAGGTGCCGCGGAAGGTCGCCTCGTCGGCGAGCACGGCCTTGCCTTCCTTCTCGCGGCCGTCGAGGAAGACCACGAAGTCGAGCTGCGGGTTCTTGCTCTCGTGCTCGGCGTCATAGCGCTTCACGAGCTCGTTGGCGGGCAGGGTGCGGCGACCAGCGACGTCGACCAGTTCGATGGTGAGGCCGCGGCGATCGGCTGCGGGCTGGTACGACTTGTAGACGAGCTCGGTGCACACCAGCGAGGTGTCGCTGAAGAAGTCGAAGTCGAAGTCGTAGGGGCGGCCCTGGTAGTTGAAGGCGCGCTCGATGGCCTTCGCCTTGTCGAGCTTCGAGAGCCGCGGCCGGAGCGCGCCGAGGTAGTCGACGCCGAACGCGTGTTCGACGGCGGTGAAGCTGACGCCCTCGGAGATCGACTCGATGACGCGGATCGGCCCGTGGCCCTGGAAGTCCTGGCCCTCGGCGTAGGTCTTCCACTTCGCGGGGAACCGCTTCGCGAGCAGCGCGGTGAAGTTCGGCGCCTTCTCGACCTGCGCCTGCGCCCACGCGCTCACTTCGGGATCGGCGTCGAGCGACTTCGCGAGATCGGCGGCGGTGCCGACGTACAGCATGGCGTGCGGCCAGAAGCCGGGCAGGCCGATGTTCGAGAGGAACCAGTTCTGGCGCGAGACGACGATGTCGCCGGGCTCGAGCTTCGGCAGCACCAGGGTGTCGACGTCGGCGCGGGTGATGAGCGGCTTGCCGATGCGCGCCACGCGGGTGTCGCCCATCCACTCCGCGAAGGTCTTCTGGGCAGGGAAGATGGCGTTGGCCGAGTTGTCGACCACGATGTCCTTCGCGTTGCCGAAGAAGAGCTTGCCGCCGCTCTTCACCAGCGCGGCCTTGGCCACCTTGCCGTCGGCCTTCATCTCGTCCACCGCCCACTTCACCGAGGGGTCGTTCGCTTCCTTCTGGCGCTTGAGCAGCGGCACCGCGGCGACGCCGTAGGTGTCACCGGTGAAGAGCTGCGTGGAGGTGACGACGTGGATCGCCTTGGCCTTGAAGGCGGCGAACGCGCCCTGCGGCACGCCGTACTCTTCGTTGGCCTCGTCGAGCAGCGTCTCGAGCTGCTTGTTGTTGAGCGTGAGGTCCGCGAAGCCGAGGCCGTGCGCGAGCAGGGCGGTGAGCGCGGTGTGGGTCAGCAGAAAGCCCCACGCGTGCCGGGGATCGGTGGCGGGCAGCTTGATGAAGTCCCAGTACTTCTGCCGCAGCCCCTCGGTGGCGCTGAAGTACGCGAACAGCGAGCCCCAGGTCGACAGCAGCGTCTGCTTCTGCTCGGCGGTGTAGACGGCGTCACTCTTCGTCGCGAAGAGCTTCCGGTTGGTGCCGACGCGCGCCATGACGTTCTTCATGCCGCCCACGAACTGCTGGAGGCTGACCAGATCGTGCCGCGCGGTCTCGACGAAGGCCTGGTTCGAGAGCGAGTAGACGTCTGCGGTCTCGTGGGTGGGGGACGCTGCCAGGAGGGCGAGGGCGAGCAGGCTGGTCATCGAGCAGGAACTGTAGCGCGTGGTTAGCTCCGCACGCATGGCGAGACTGATCGAAGACGAGGCGGGCATCGAGGCGGTGGTGAAGAGCCTCAAGCGCATCGCGGTGCTGGGCATCAAGACCGAGAAACAGGGCGGACAGCCGGCGTTCTCGGTGCCGGCGTACCTGCAGAGCCAGGGCATCGAGGTGGTGCCGGTGCCCGTCTACTACCCAGAGGTCACCGAGATCCTCGGGCAGCGCGTGTACCGCACGGTCTCGGCGATCCCGGGCGCGATCGATCTCGTCGACGTGTTCCGCCGCCCGCAGGACATCGATCAACACGTCGACGATCTGATCGCCAGCAAGCCGCGGGTGGTGTGGTTCCAGCTCGGCATTCGCAACGACGCGGCGGCGCAGCGGTTGGTCGACGCGGGCATCGACGTGGTGCAGGACCGCTGCCTGCTCGTCGATCACCGTCGCTACGGCTGAACGTCGACGCTGCCCACCAGCACGCGGTTGTCACCGACCTTCGCGCCGTTCGCGTCGACGATGGGCACGCGATCTCCGTTGCCGCGCATCTCCCACAGGCCGACCCACACGTTCCACTGCTGACCGCGCTTCTCGGCGGGGATGTCGATGGTCATCACGTCGCGGCCGAGCTTCCCGATGGGGAGTTGCTCGAGGAAGTACGTGTCGGACACCTGCAGGTGATCTGCGGTGATGCGCTTGAGCGTGCCGGGCTCGATGTGCACGAAGAAACCGAGGCGCGGGTTGATGGCGCTGCCGCGGGACCAGTCGACCTCCACTCGAACGTGATCGTCTTTCAGCGTCACCGACGACGCCTCGAGCACCACGTCGCCGGCGAAGCGCACCTTCTGGGTCGTGGTGCCGGGCGGTGGCGCGTCGACGAGCAGCGGCTCCCCTTCGGGGCTCAGCGGAGTGGCGGACGGTGCCGGCGGCTCGGAAGAAGTGACGGCGATCAGCGCGCCCATCAGCAGCGGTGCGCACGCCAGGCCGAGTCGTTGCGGCAGGGTCCATGCGCGCCGGGTCCACGCGAGCGCGGCGACGAGCGCGAGGATCGACGTGGCAAGGCCTCCCAGCGCGGAGGTCGGCAGGAAGCGCAACGTCAGCTCGTGTTCGCCGGCGGGGAGCTCGACCGCGAGCAGCCCTTCCTCGTTGCGCACCTCGCCGACGTCGCTCTTCCAGCCGCGGTGGTAGTTCTGATTCACCACCAGCCGCGTGGGCCGATCGGCCTTGACGTGAAACGACAGGCTTTGGGGGGACCAGCGTCGTTCTTCCAGCGCGCCCGCTTGTGGATCGCTCAGCCACGCTTCGTGCGCGGCATCGGCGCGGAGCTTTGCTGACTGCGGCACGCCGTACGCCTCCCAGCACGCCAGGGAGCCGCGCGACGCGGGGCCGAACGAGGCCGCCGCCCAGCGGTTGCCACGCGCCTGATGAAAGGGACGCGCGATCTCCCGGGGCGGCGCGGTCAGGCTGCGCTTCGACGCCGCGAGGTCGAAGTTGTGGAGCTGCCAGGGCAGCGCGAGCGCGAGGCCGAGCAGCGACAGGCCCCACAGCGGCCGCGCGAGGCGAGGACGCCTGGTGAGCCGCAGTCGCGCCGCCGCGTCGGTGATCGCCAGCGCCGCGCCGAGCGCGAGGGTGAGCACCGCCGGCACCAGGAACCGATCCGACGCGCGCAGCAGCGAGAACACCGGCAGCGAGCGCAGGGCCGCGTAGAGCGACGGGTTGGCGGCGTTGCCCGCGGCGAGCCACAGCCAGATCGCCAGCGTGCCGCCCAGCCACCACGCGCGCCGGCGCAGCAGCGCGAAGGCGGCCACCACCACCGCCGGAATGGTGACGAGGTACCAGCTCTCGGTGGTCCACAGTGGGTGCGCGCCGAACAGGCTCCCGCCGATGGCCTGCACGCCGTAGTTCGACATGCCCGAGATGACGCGTGGGCCACGCTGCAGCTCTTCCCACACCGGCCACAGCCGGAAGGCGCTCAGGCCGACGGTGATCAGCGTGGCGAAGGTGAGGGTCTTCAGGTCCAGCCGCTTCCGGCGCGCGACGAGCACCAGCAGCTCGAGCACGCAGGCCACCAGCGAGATCGGCGCGACGTAGGTGCCACCGAAGCCGACGATGAACGCGGTGGAGAGCGCGACGATGGCCACCCCGCGCGCGTCACCCCGCGCCGCGCGACGCAGCCCGTACAGCACCCACGGCAACAGCGCGAAGCCGAGGAAGGCGAGCCACCCCAGAAAGGGAGCGCAGGCGAAGGTGCCCATCAGCCCGAAGAGCGGGGCGGCGAGCGTGGCGCCGAGCTGACTGGCGCCGTGATCGCGCGCGAGCTTCCAGGTGCCGAAGATCGCCAGCAGCACCATCGCGAAGAGGGTCAGGGGCTCTGCTCGTGTGGTGCCGAAGAGCAGCGTGAGCAGGAAGGTGGGCGCGGCGAAGCGAGACTGTGGCGTGCCGAGCGCGGGCAGGCCGCCGCAGTAGTCGGGGTTCCAGAGCGGGAACTGCGCGAAGTCGAGCACGCTGCGGCGCGCCGAGTCTTCGTAGAGCCACATCACCTGCGCGTCGCGGAACTCGTTGAAGGCGCCGGCGGTGCGCAGGTACGGCAGCGCAGCGAGGGCGGCGATCGCGGTGAAGAAGAGCCAGCGCGCGTTTCGATCGCGAGAGAGCCGGACGAGCATGGTCAGTCCATCGGCCGCGGCTTGAGGGGCACCGTCGTCACGTCGAGCGGCCGTCCGTCGGGGCCGGGCCAGCCGGCGCGCAGCCCCTCGTCGATCACCAACAGGAGATCCTGCGTGGTGGAGCCCTTCTCACGGGCGAGCCTCGCGGCGCGGTCACGTTCGAGGGCGCCGAACGCGTCTTGCTGCGACCACCGGTGGTGCGGCCAGTCTTCGATCGCCTTGCGGCGCGCGCTGGGCTCTTCGCGCACCAGCTCGTCGAACAGCGCGCGGCGATCTCCGGAGGGCGGCGCGGGCCGTGCGGGCGCCGGAGCGAGCGCGGCGATCGCGATCACCACCACGACGAGGGCGAAGGCGGCGCGCACGGGCTCAGTCTTCCCCGGTCCACCGTTCGGGCGCGCGTTCCAGCGCGGCGAGCACCGACGCGCGGCCGGCTGCGACGGCTTCGGGCCCGCGCTGCATCTCTTTGGGCGACACGGGCGGCAGCCGCGACGTCACCACGTGCACCTCGACGCCCCGCGCCTCGAGGAGCGCGAGCTGCAGCCTGAAGTGCTCCTTGCGGATCGCCGCGAAGCCGTTGGCCATGCCGCTCGCGTAGGCGAACGCGCCCGTCGGTTCCTTCGCGCCGTCGCGGCTCGGCAGAAAGTGCACCACCAACACGTCGAGCTCGCGGCCCAGCGGCGACTCGGCGAGGGCGAGCGCAGGGGCCTTGTCGACGATGCCTCCGTCCCACAACAGCTGGCCCTCGCGCCGCACCGCTTGAAAGAGCCCCGGATAGGCGCAGGTCGCGTGCACCGCCGACGCCAGATCTCCGCTCGTCATCACCTGGGGCGCCTGGGTGCTGAGGTTGGTCGCGACGAGCAGCAGCGGCGTCACCAGCGCCTCGAAGTCGCGCACCGGGAGGAACTGCCCGAGCAGCTCGACGAAGCGCTCGCCCTTGAGCAGGCCGCTGGGGCGATGGCCCTGCTTGAACGCGTCGACCGCGATGCCCAGCCAGTCGGGATCCCAGAAGTGCTCGCGGCGCTGGGCGAGGATCAGCTCGGCCATGCGCGAGGGAGGAAGCCCCGCCGCGGCGAAGGCCGCCACCATGCCGCCCGCCGAAGTGCCCGCCCACGCGCGGGGGGTGACGCCGCTCGACAGCAGCCCCTCGACGAAGCCGGCGTGGCCGTAGAACCCGAAGTAACCGGCCGACAGCACCACTCCCACCCGCCTGCCCCTCAACCGATCGATCAACTTCGTCATTCGCGTTGCCACGCCTCGTACACCGACGCGGCGCTGCAGATCACCGCAAAGAGAATGAAGGGCAGCGACCAGAGGCTGACGGTGCGCACCAGGCCTTCGCCCAGCAGCACGCCCCAGCAGACCGACCCGAAGGCCAGCGCGTCGAGGATCAGCTCGAGCGCGGTGGGCTTGATGCCCGGCTCGGAGGGATCGATCGGCCAGGTGGGCAGGGGCGACGCCGAGCCCCAGTTGGCGCGGGCGAGCCAGCGGCTCCACATGAAGCGGCGGGTGCCCCAGGCGCCGAGCGCGAGGCCGATGAAGGTGCAGAGCACGCTGACCGAGAGCGCCGCGATGGTGAAGTAGCCGAGCGAGAGCACCAGCGAGGGCAGGCTCACCAGGAAGAGGATCCACGCGCAGATCGCCGCCAGGCCGGTCTGGTAGGCGGGCCGCGCGGTCTGGGCGCTGGGCTTGCCCTGCAGCGGCTGCGGCAGTTGGCCGGGCAGGGTGTCTACGGTGTCGACCACCGCGAGCACGAGCGGGAGCAGATCTCCGGTCAGCTCCCCACCGCGGAAGTCGGCCTCGTTGAGCCGGCGCGAGCGCACCTTGACGTCGGTGGTCAGCACCAGCGCCGCGGCGTCGAGCAGCTCGTTGAGGCGGCGGATGCCTTCCATCGGCACCGAGTGGCGAGACACCGTGTCCAGCGAGCTGGCGCGCAGCATGACCGGCCTCGCGTCGCGCAGGGTGAGCAGCGCGGCGCGGTCGGCGGCGCCCTCGTCGGGGCGCCAGTCGAGCAGGGTGATGGCGGTGATGTCGGCCAGCGAGAAGACCTGCACCTCGCTGGTGGCGGTCGTCACCTTCCAGCGGAGATCGAAGAACTCGAGCGAGGTGGCGACGGCCCAGCCGACCTCGGCGGGCGGCTGCTCGGGTCCGGCGACGGCCACGCCCAGCTTCAGGCGCTGCACCTGCGAGGCGATGCGCTCGGCGTCGGACGCGTTGTCGAAGATCGCCAGCAGCCGCGGCACCTGAATGGCGATGTCGGGCTGCGGTGCGCTGACGCGCTTGAGCAGCACGTGACGGAGCTCGTCAGGCAGCTTGCCGGGGCCGACGAAGAGCGCGTGCCGTGGGGCGAACATGGGGCGCCGATGCTCGCCCGTCCCGGCGAGAATCTCCAGCGATGTCGGATGGTTCGGCACCGTTGCAACCTGTAGCGGTTTTCTTGCGGGGTCGACCCTCGCTGGTACCTTGCCGCTCGCGCATGGACCGTCGTCGACAAGTCGTTTGGGGCGCGGTGGGAATCGCGCTGGTGCTGGCCGCGGGCTCGCTCTCTGCCGAGGGTGGGTTCCGCCGGTACGCGCGCCTCAAGCGCGACCTCCACGCGCTGGAAGAGCGCAACGCGAAGTTGACCGCCGAGAACGCGCGCCTCAAGCGTGAGGTGCAGCGCGTGCGCACGGAGCCCGCCGCCCTCGAGCGCGCGGCCCGCGAGAACCTTGGCCTCGTTCGGCCCGGTGAGATCGTCTTCAACCTGGAGGCCCCATGACGCCTGGCAATTCGCTCCCCCGGATGCGCCACAGCCGCCCGCTCGCCTTCACCCCCGGCCGCTGGTTGCAGGTGCTGGTGCGCCTGGTGCCCGCCGTCGCGGTGTTGACCATCTTCGCCTTCCTCGCGCGCGGCCACTTCCGGTCGATCGACGCGCTCACCTGGGCCGACGCCGGTGCGGTGGGGGTGCTGCTGCTGGGCGGGGTACTGGCGACGGTGCGGCGGGTGCGGCGCTCGATGTCGGGCGCGGCGATTCTGCTGCGTGACGAGCTGGAGTTCGGCGGCGCGCTGCTGGCCACCGCGTTCATCGTGGTTTCGCTGGGCGGTGAGCTGCTCTTCCCCGTCGTCTATCTGTTGATGGCGTTCCTGGTGACGTTCCTCCCGCGGCCCGCGGCGGCGACGTTGCTGGGCGTGTCGGTGTTGTTCGACGCGCTGCTGACGCTGCCGGAGCGCTGGGGCGTGTTCCTCGGGCGCACCGCCTTCCTCGCGCTGTTCGCCGGGCTGTACCACGTGGTGCTCTCGGCCCGCCTCGCCGCGGCCCGTCGCGCCGAAGAAGACGCGGTGAAGAACAAGGTGAAGGAGCTCGAGGAGCGCGCGCGCACCTTCCGCCTCGTGTCGAGCGGCGCGTCGGACTCGATGCCCGGCGTGAAGGATCAGGAGAAGTGGCTGGTCGCCGCCGTGAAGGAGATCGAAGGCGCCACCGGCTCGGCGCTCGAGGTCGCCGAGACCGCGCTGCACACCCACACCGTCAGCGTGTTCCTGCTCACCAGCGACGATCGTTCGCTCAAGCTCCACGACTGCCGCTCGGCCTCGGAGCACGTGCAGCGCGAGCGCTTCGCGGCGGGTGAGGGCATCTTCGGCGCGCTGCTCAAGCGGGGCGTGCCGGTGCGGATGAACGGCAGCTCCGGGCTCAAGGGCGTGACGCACTACGAGCCGGGCGGCCCGAACGTCTGCGCGCTGCTCGCGGTGCCGATCGTCGAGGGCGGCGGGCTGGTGCGTGGCGTGCTGGTCGCCGATCGCCTCGAGAACAAGCCCTTCAATGAAGAAGACGAGCGCCTGCTGCAGGTGATCGCCGGCGAGGTGCTGCGCGCCATCGAGGTCGAGCGGGTGATGTCGTACATCCGCCGATCGCGCGACGAGAAAGACCGGTTCTTCCGCGCCATCGAAGAGCTCAACCGGGCCGGCTCACCGGAGCAGGTGTTCCTCGCGGTGCTGGAGAGCGCGCGGCAGGTGGCCCCGCTCGAGTTCTGCGCGGTGACCCTGGTGTCGGAACAGAACGGCAACCGCGTGCACCGCATCATGCGCATGTCGGGCGTGACGTCGGCCGGCCGGGCGCTGGAGAACGCGGTGTTCCCCGACAACAACGGGCTGGTGGCCAACGTGGTGCGCTACGGCGCGCCGCTGCCCGGGCGTGACGCCGGCGCGATGGACCGGCAGATCATCTTCGACGACGACACCCAGATCCGCGGGCTGCAGTCGCTGAAGATCTTCCCGCTCATGGCGGGCGACCGCATCCTCGGCACGCTGGTGACGGGCTCGCGCAAGAAGGCCGCGTTCGACAACGACGAGCTGCGCATGCTCGAGGTGATCGCCATTCAGGCCGCGCAGGCGGTGCTCCGCGCCCAGCTGTTCGAGGCGATGGAGAAGATGGCCACCACCGACGGCCTCACCGGGCTGTTCAACCACCGCACCTTCCAGGGCCGCTTCGACGAGCAGCTCGCCACCGCGCGCCGCTACTCGCGCAAGCTGTCGTTCATCCTCACCGACATCGACCACTTCAAGTCGGTCAACGACACCTACGGCCACCCCACCGGCGACCAGGTGCTCAAGGGCGTCTCGAAGATCCTCAAGGAGCAGGCGCGCGACACCGACATCGTCGCCCGCTACGGCGGTGAGGAGTTCGCGATCATCATGCCGGAGACCGATCTCAAGGGCGCGCAGATCATCGCCGAGCGCATCCGCGAGCGGGTGATGAAGGAGGTCTTCCAGACCGAGCAGGGGCCGCTGAAGGTCACGCTCTCGCTGGGCGTCGCGACCTTCCCCGACGTGGCGATGGAGAAGCACCAGATCATCGACCTCGCCGACCAGTGCCTCTACTACGCCAAGCGCCACGGCCGGAATCAGTCGGTCACCGTGCCCCAGATGCAGGCCAACAAGCCGCGGGCCGTCGAGGGATAAGCGGAGAAACAGTTGGGCGTTCCCCCGGGTTCAATGCAAGCATCCGGAGGTTCGATGGGCATTCGAGGGCAGCTCACCCTGTTGGTCCCCGGCATCGTGGCCCTCGCGCTCGCATTGGGGACGTTCTTCGAGGTGCGCCGGGAACGGCGGGAGTCGCTCGAGGACTTCCGCCAGCGCAACGAGAAGGTCCTGCAGGCGATCGGCGTGACGGTCGCGGTGCAGATCGCCCAGAACGACATGGGCGGGCTCGACACCCTCGTCGCCCACCTCACCGACTCGATGCGCCAGCGCGATCTGATCGAGCTGGCGGTGCTCGACGATCAGGGGCGGGTGCTGGCCCACACCGAGACCGAGCGCTTCAACACCGTGGTGCGCGACGACTTCAGCCTCAACGCGATCGAGAGCGAGAAGCCGACGCTGGCGCGCGTGGACGGGGTGTATCTGCAGTCGGTGCCGGCGGTGTCCGGCATCCGCTGGGGCACGGTGACGGCGAAGTACTCGCTCGACCGGCTCAACCAGCAGTTCGAGCGCACGCGCAACCGGCTGGCGCTGACCTCGCTGGCGATCTTCGTGGTGCTGGCGGCGATCCTCTTCTTCGGCCTCGATCGGTTGGTGGTGCGGCCGGTGCTGACGCTGCAGCAGGCGGTGCGGCGCATGGGCGAAGGGCACCTCGGGACGCGGGTGCCTCCGCTGCGCGGGTCGGAGCTGGGAGAGCTCACCAACGTCATCAATCGCATGGCGTCGGCGCTGCAGCACGAGCGAGAGAACCTCGAGCGGTCGGTCGCCGAGCGCACCAGGGAGCTGCAGGAGGCCAACGCCCGGCTCGAGCGGCTGGCCGTCACCGACGGGCTGACCGGCGTGTTCAACCACCGCCGCTTTCAGGAACAGCTGCAGGCGGAGCTGTTGCGATCGGAGCGTCACAAGCGCCCGATGGGCGTGCTGATGGTCGACGTCGACTTTTTCAAGAAGGTGAACGACGCGATGGGGCACCCCGCCGGTGACGAGCTGTTGCGCCGGCTGGCCGAGGTGCTCAGCGCCGATCTCCGCGCGACCGACTTGATCGCCCGGTATGGCGGCGAGGAGTTCGCGGTGATCCTCCCCGAGACCACCAAGAGCGAGGCCATGCAGGTCGCCGAGCGCATGCGGCAGGCTGTCGAGACGCGCATCAACTCCGGCGAGCGCACGTGGCCGAACAAGGTGACGGTGAGCATCGGCGTCGCCACGTTCCCCGAGGACGGGAAGTCGGGAGAGCAGGTGCTCACCGCGGCGGACCAGGCGATGTACGTCGCCAAGCGCCAGGGCCGCAATCGCGTCATCGGCGCGAGGGGGCCGGTGTCATGAGGGTGATGTTGGCGCTGGTCGCGCTGCTGTTGGCGGGCTGCACGGAAGACGACTTGCCGGCGGTCACCCCCACGCGCCGGGCGACGCAGCCCCTGCCGGTGTTTTCGCCGCCCTCGGGCTTCACCAAACTCCGCTTTGGCCTCGTGCCCTTCCTCGCGAAGGACACCATCGCCGTGGCGCACCAGCGCTTGGGTGAGCACCTGTCGAAGTCGCTTTCGGTGCCAGTGGAGATCACCGTCGGCGACAACTACGGCGACTCGATCGACCGCATGCAGCGCGGCGAGTTCGACCTCGTGGAGTTGAGCCCGCTGGCCTACGCCGAGGCGACGTCGCGCATGAAGCTGAAGTGCCTCGTGCAGAGCATCTCGGACGGCTCGGCCACGGCGTCGGGGTACATCTTCGTGCGCGAAGACAGCCCGCGGCGGACGATTCAGGATCTGAAGGGCGCGAGCTTCGGCTTCGTGGACCCGATGTCGACCTCGGGCTCGTTGTTCGCGAAGAAGCTCCTCAAGGACAACGGCTTCGATCTCGAGAAGGACCTCGCGAAGACCGAGTACCTCGGCAACCACGAGGCGGTGCTGCTGGCGGTGATGGAGGGCCGCGTCGACGCCGGCGCGACGTACCAGGGCTCGTTCTCGGCGCTGCGGCGCGCGAAGGGCATCGACCCGCTGACCTTCCGGGTGATCGCCAAGACGCCGCGCACGCCCCGCGACATCTTCTGCGTTCGCTCGGACATGCCGTCGGAGATCGCCGAGGCGATCACCTCGTCGATGATGGCGCTCACCGGACGCGATCGCGCCGGGCGGGAGATCCTCGGGCCGCTGAACCTGAACGGCTTCGTGCCCGCCAACGACAAGGCCTATGACGAAGTGCGAGCCGTCGCCGCGGAGCTGAAGAAGTGACGCTGCCGCTCGCGGTGACGGTCACCGCGAAGAAGCCCGGAAGGTTCCTCGAGGTGGCGAAGGCGAAGGCCCGCGCATGGGGGCTGCCCTTCGTCGAGCGCGCCGAGAAGACGCCGCTGCCGCTCGAGGTGGCTGACGCGTTCCTGGTGCTGGGTGGCGAGGGGTGGACCTTGTCGGATGCCGAGGGCTCGTTGACGTTCACGCCCGGCATGGCGCGCGTGCGGATCAAGCGGATCGCGCTGGGCCAGCAGGAAGACGACGTGATCCTCAGGCTGTGTGAGCTGAAGGCCGGCGACTCGGTGCTCGACGCGACGCTGGGGCTCGCCGGTGACGCGCAGGTGATGGCGTACAAGGTCGGGCCGACGGGCAGGGTGATCGGCGTCGAGGCGTCGCTGGCGATGTTCGCGCTGGTGAGCGAGGGGCTGCGGGCGATGGGCTCGGCGATCGACGTGCGGCATGGGTCGTCGCTCGAGGTGCTGCGCGCGATGCCCACCGGGAGCGTGGACTGCGTGGTGGTCGACCCGATGTTCGATCGGCCGAAGAAGTCGTCGCCGGCGTTCGAGATGTTGCGGCGCTTCGCGGTGCACGAGCCGCTGGAGCGGGAGACGCTCGAGGAGGCGCAGCGCGTCGCGCGCCGGTGGGTGGTGGTGAAGGGCGGGCGGTTCGGTCGCGAGTTCGCACGGCTGGGGTTGGTACCGCTCCCCATGCCGCGCTCGGCGTCGCTGATGTGGGCGCGGCTGCCGGGTGGATGACGTCTTGTCCCGCCGCTCCGGTTGCCCCTCTCCCTGACTTACGGAATGTCGGCCGCTCGGTTGGTGCCCTTGGGCAGACCTTCGCTCCCCAACGACGCGAGCTTGAACGCGGTCGCGCTCTCGTGCGGCATCAGCTCCCGCTGGCTCCGGTAGAAGTGCAGCGGCGAGTAGAAGACGAAGTTCGACACCCGCGAGGTGTACAGGCACGCGTACTGCTCGACCTGCTCCCCGAAGCGCGAGTTTTCGTTGCCTTCCTTGAAGTGCAGGCCCCAGAACGGGTTGAAGCCCTGCTCGATGTCGCCCTCGAGGGTGCGGGCGATCTCGGTGCACTCGCGCATCGCCTTGCGGAGCCGATCGAGCTCCGCCTTCACCGACGCGAACTCGGCCTCCAACTCGGTCACCTGCTCGGGCGTGGGGTGTTCCTTCTCGAGCTTGCGTTCGATCTGGTTCAGCCGCGCCTTCCGCGGGGCGATCTCGTCGTCGAGGCGGGCCTGCAGCTGCTCCACGTCCTGCAGCCGCTCGACCTCACCACGTCGCGCCTCGAGGTAGATCAGCTCGTCTTCGATCTCCTGGACGATCATGCACGTGCGCCACATCGACGTCTTCTTCGACTTCAAGATGTCGCCGTAGATGTGATCGCCGACGTACAGCACCGACTCGCCCTGGTAGCCGGTCATGCGCTCGAAGTCGGCGAGATTTCCGCCCTGGTAGATCTTGCCGCGCTCGAGCTCGGTGGCCTCGCCCAGTGACTTGTTCTCTTCGCTGGTCTGCTCGATCTGCAGGAAGGGCCGCTGCTCGCTGAAGAACGCCGGCTTGGCGCCGCCGGTGATGATGAAGTCGAAGTAGTTCTTCCAGCTCGGGTACTCGGGGAGCACGCCGTCGAGCAGGTAGGACATCACCGCGTTGGTGTAGTCCCACAACGAGTTGGTGAGCACGAAGAGCTTCTTGCCGCCCGAGCGCAGCTTGTGGAGCGCGGGCCCGAGCTCCTCGTCCTTGTAGATGTACCGGCCGATGTCGGCGCGGATGATCTTCTTGAGCGAGTTGTCGCGGTGGACGGTGTCGATCGCCTCGCGGATGTCGTCGTACAGCTTGGTGTAGTTGACCGTCTTGCCGAGCTTCGTCTCGTAGAGATCGATGATCCCCGCGAGCAGGCACGCCTCGGGCAGCGCGAAGAGCGTGTCGATCCACGCGTACTCGGTGCTCTTCATGCGGATGCGCTCGTTGCGATACAGCCGTTGCACGTCCTCCTCGGGGAGCCGCCGCCGGCCGTGGTACGCGCGGCCCACGTAGCCGAAGCGATCGATCTTCAGCAGGTTGCCGTGCACCTTGTCGACGAACAGACCGCGGAGCACGAAGGCGTGATCGTAGGTGACCTGGCGGATCTCGGCGGGGTAGCCGAAGGTGCTGATCAGCCGCTCGACGGTCAGATCGTACGAGAGCTGCTCGAGCCGACGCAGGTGGTAGATCGCCAGCGTGTAGTCCATGTCGAAGCCGATCAGCTCGACCTTGCCCATGTGCAGGTTCCGGTTCACGAAGACCTGCCGGGGAATGGGCGTCTCGCTGCGCGGGGGCTGCTGGAGGATGCGCTGAAGATCGGCGTCGGCGAGGACCTGCTGCGCTCGATGTTCCGCCTCGTGCGCGCGCTGGCGATCGGTGGTGCCGACGATGCTGCCGTGAATCGATTCCAAGTTTTTCCTTTCGCGGAGGCCGCGTGCGACATTTGTATCTACGATGGCTTCCCGTCGCACCAACGACGATGCGCAGCGGGACTTGCGGGTGCGCGTCGCCGAGCTCGAGGCGCGGGTCCGCTGGCTCGAGCGCAAGCTCAAGAAGGTGGCCTTCGCGGCGAAGGTGAAGCCCGAACCCACGCCCAAAGGGCCGCAGCGCCCCCGCTGCCCGGGCTGCTTCGCCGAGGTGCCGAAGGGTCAACGCGAGAAGACCTGCGTGTGGTGCGGCTTCGACTTCACCGTCGTGGCGCCCTTTCGCCCCCGTCGTCCGCGGTGACGAGGCTATAACGGCGGGGTGTATCGGCTGACCGGGCGCCTGGAGCAGAGCCAGCTAGCGGACCTCTTCCGCGGCGAGCGCGTCGAAGCGAACGAGTCGGTGGTGCTCAAGCTGTTCCACCTCAAGACCTCCGACGCGGCCTACGCGAAGGTGGTGGCGGACACGGCGCGGCAGCTCCAGGCGGTGACGCACCAGGGCGTGGCCCACGTGCTCGACGTGGGGATGATCGACGGGCACCTCGCGATCGTCCGCCAGGACACCGGCAAGTACACGCTCGGCCTTGCGCTCCAGCGGCTCAACACCCGCGAAGTGCACCTCCCGCCCGCGCTCGCGTTGACCCTCGCGCTCGAGCTGCTCGACGCGGTGTCGGCGGCGCACGAGGCGGGCGTCATTCACGGCGCGCTGACGCCGGGCAACATTCTCCTCGGGGTCGATGGGCGGGTGTCGGTCGCCGACTTCGGCGCGCTCACCGCGCTGCAGGCCTCGCCGTCGCTGCGCAAGAGCTTCGGCGCGCGCGGCCGTGGCAGCTATCGGGCCCCGGAGCTCGGCGCGGGCGACGCGCCCACCATCGCCAGCGACGTCTACGCGCTCGGGGCGATCACCTACGAGCTGCTCACGCTGCGCGAGGCGTCGCTGGGCAACTCGACCGTCAGCACCCGTGCCGAGCGGTTGCCGCCTCCGTCGCGGCTGGTGCGGCGGCTCCACTCGCGGGTCGACCCGGTCATCATGCGCGCGCTCGAGCCCACGCCGACGCGCCGGCATCGCTCGTGCGCCGAGTTTTCGGAAGGGCTGCGCGACTTCCTCGCGGCGAGCGGCGGCATTCCCCCGCGCGAAGATCTGCAGAAGTTCGTCGGCGAGCTTTTCCCCAACGAGGTGCAGGTGTCGGCCTCCGGGCCGGTGCCGATCGAGCGCGCCTTCGAGCTGACCGACATCAGCGGGGTGGGGTCGATCGAGGCCGACGCGGTGGAGCCCGACGAACGGCCTTCGTTCTCGGGCGGCCGCGTGGACGATCGCACGCCGACCTCCGATGGGCTGCCGGTCTTCACGCTGCCCGCCGAAGCGAACGCGATGGCGCAGACCATGCCCTTCGAGCCGCAGCGCGAAGAGGTGAAGACCCAGCCCGAGGTCGCCGCCGTCGCGCGCCGGCCGGTGTCGGAGTGGGAAGCGCCTGCCGCGCCGATCGCGCCGCCCACCGCCGCGCAGGCGGGACCCACGCCGCAGGCCCCCGCGGATCCGCTCAAGGGCCGCGTGCGCGTGGTCGAAGACTTCGCGGAGATCCCCGGTCAGCCGAAGCCGCCGCCCAAGCCCAGCCGCCGCCAGCGCGTCGCGAAGACGATCATGACCTTCGCCGTGCCCTTCAAGCGCGAGGGCGACCCGTCGGTGCCGTCGTACGGGGAAATGGAGAAGCGCGGTTCCCGGCAGGTGCGGGTCGTCGCGTTCCTGGCGACGATCGTGTTGTTCGGCACCATCTCCGGCGCGATCTACGCCTTCCTGCAGTCGACCAACGACGTGAAGGGCACGCTGATCAGCTACCTGCCCGAGCCGATCCAGCGTGAGTTCCCGCAGCCGCTCAAGCCGCCGCCTCCTCCGACGGGCAAGCCGCTCAAGCTCGCCGACTTCGACAAGCTGCACCCCGACAAGGCGTTCAACCCGAACCCGACGGTGCCGCCCGAGGTGAAGGACCCGGAACCCACGCCGAAGAAGACGCCGCCGGTGGTGAAGAAGAGCAACCCCGACTGTTACGACGTGCCGAGCGGCAAGACGGCGTTCCTCACCGTCGAGTCGCAGGTCGGCGTGCGCGTGGAGATCGACGGCAAGCGCGTGTGCGTCGTGGCGACGAAGCTCCCGGTCGAGGCGGGCTCGCACAAGGTGACCATCACCGAGCCGAAGTCGAAGCAGTCGTCGTCTTCCACCACCCGCTTCGAGGCGGGCAAGACCGTCAAACTCTCACCGGTGTTCCAGAAGCGATGAGCGAGCCTGTCGCGAAGACGCGGATCTTCTGTGTCGAAGATCAGCCGCAGTTGCTGAAGAACCTCCTCAAGTCGCTGGCGCTCTTCCCCGAGCTGGAGGTCGTCGGCACCGCGCAGGAAGGTGAAGACGGCGTCGAGCAGATGGTGAAGCTGGTGCCCGACCTGGTGCTGCTCGATCTCGAGCTGCCCGGCATCGACGGCATCGAGGTGACGCGCAGGCTCAAGCGGCGCGCCCCGTCGATCGAGGTGCTGATCCTCACGTCGTTCGACGACGAGCAGAAGGTGTACGAGGCGATGCAGGCGGGCGCGTCGGGCTACCTCGTCAAGCGCGTCGGCCCCGAGAAGATCCGCAGCGGCATTCGCGAAGTGATGGCCGGCGGCACCGTGCTCGAGGCGCTCATCGCGCGGCGCTTCTGGAACTACTTCCAGTCGGTGCAGGCCAAGAAGGCGCAGCCCGACAACCCGTGGGGCCTCTCGCCGACCGAGTTCGACGTGCTCAAGTTCGTCGCCAAGGGCCTGTCGAACGCCGAGGTCGGCCGCGTGATGGAGCTCGAGCGCCGCACCGTGCGCACCCACCTCGGCCACATCTACAAGAAGATGGGCGTGAACTCGCACGTCGACGCGGTGGTGCTGGCGCTGAAGGCCGGGATCGTCGAGCTGTGATCGGGGTGACGTTGGCCGTGATGCTGGCGGCGGCTCCGGTTGAGCTTCGGGTGTCGCATCGCAAGGTGGTGACCGAAGACGGCGCCGCGCTCGCGCTGCATCGGTACCTGCCGCCGGGGGATGGGCTGAGCGCGCCTCCGGTGTTGTTGATCGCCGATGTGGGATTCGGTCGGCCGCTGTTCGATTTTGCTGGCGGTGGGCTCGCACGCTTCCTCGCCGTGGAGGGGCGCGCGGTCTACGTCGCCGAGCTGCGCGGGCAGGGCGGGTCGAGCGCGGGGCACTCGTTGCGATCGCTGATCCCGCTCGATCTGCCAGCCATCGCCCGGGCGATCGCGAGTGATCGGCGGGGCCCGGTGGATCTCGTCGCGCACGGGTACGTGGGGACGCTGGCGCTCGCGGCCGCGGGGCGGGAGCTGCCCGTGCGTCGGGTGGTGGCGCTCAACACGCCGGTCACGCCGGAGCCGCCGACGCTGCTGGTGGAGTCGTTCCTGAGCGAGGGCGGGCGGTTCTCGTCGCTCGCGTCGTCGCCGGAGGGCTTCGACGCGTTCGAGCAGTTGTTCGCCATGGGCGCGCGAGGAGATCGACGGGCGATCGTGGCGCAGGCAGCTCGCGCGAGAGATCTGTCACGCGGCGTCGCGGCGGAGCTGCTCACGTGGATGCGAAGCGGAGACCTTCCGCTCGATGACGGGACGACCGTCGGCGCGAGGTTGCGGCGCTTCGACCGGCCGACGCTGATGTTGATCGGCCTCGCTGATGCGTGGGCACCGTCGGAGAGCTGCGTGCTCCTTCGGGAGACCAGCCAGGCGAAGGTCGAGCTGCGGACGTTCAGCCGGCTCGCGGAGGGCGATGACTTCGCCCATGTGTCGATGCTCGCGGGAGAGCTGGCGCCGCAGGTTGTCTTTCCGGAGATCGTGAGGTTCTTGCGATGAGCGCGCGTTCGGTCGGGGTGTTGGTGCTGGTGTTCGCTTCGTGCGCATCGCTGCAGGTGGTGCCGCTGCCCAAAGAGGCCGAGCTGCACCGCGCGCGCACCGACGACGGCTGGGAGATCTCGCTGACCCGCTACCGCGCCGTGGGCGAAGTGAAGGGCCCGCCGATCGTGCTGTGCCACGGCATCTCCGCCAACGAGCGGAACATGGACCTCGACGAGCACCACTCGATGGCCCGCTGGTTCGCCGCGCACGGCCGCGAGGCGTGGACCATGTCGCTGCGCGGCACCGGCAAGAGCGACGGCATCGGCCCCGGTCGTCCCGGGCCGATCCACTTCGACGACTACTGGCGCCACGATCTCCCCGCGGTGATCGAGTTCGTGAAGCGCACCACTGGCGCGCCCGCCATCGACTACGCCGGACACTCCATGGGCGGCATGGTGCTCTACGCCTACCTCTCGCAGGGCGGGCAGGGCATTCACGCCGCCGCGACGCTCGGCAGCCCGACGCGCCTCGACTGGGGCACCGCGGTCGAGGGGCTGCTCACGTCGCTGGGACCGAAGCTCATCACCCCGCAGTGGCAGATCCCCTCGCAGTTCGGCGCAGGGCTCGCGGCGCCGTTTCAGAACGTCGTCGACGACGGGCCTTTTCAGCGCCTCTTCTACAACCCGCAGAGCACCGACCCCGAAGCGTGGCGCCGCCTGATGGTCTACGGCACCGCCGACGTCTCGGGCGGCACGGCGCTGCAGTTGGTGGCGCTGATGCAGAACGGCCGCTTCACCTCGGCCGACGGCGCGCTCGATCTGCGGGCCGACATGGCGAAGATCACCACGCCGATCATCGTCGTCGCGGGACGCCTCGATCGCATCGCCCTCGCGCCCGCGGTGAAGGACGGCTACCGCGCGCTCGGGGGGCCGAAGGAGTGGCTGCTCATCACCCGCGCCAACGGAGCGCTGGGCGAGTACGGCCACATGGACCTGGTGATCGGCGAACGCGCAGGCGACGAGGTGTGGTCGAAGATCCTCGACTACCTGCGCGCGCAGCCGTGACGTCGATCAGGGGTCGATGGTGAGGCGCGTCAGCGTCTGCGTCGGGCTGTCGGTGCGGATCACGAGCTCGTCGCGATCCCACTCCTTGTAGAGCCCCTTCACGGTGCCGCTGACCGTCAGCGGTGACGAGCTCACGGTGCGGCGGTTCAGGTCGACGATCATCAGCTTCGTCGCGCCCAGCACCACCGCCGCGCGCTGGTTCGGCAACGCGGCCATGAACTGCGCTGTTTCGGGCAGCGTCACCGACCACCCGCGGCCCATGTAGAGCGTTCCACCGGCGCCGCCACCGTCCGAGTCGTCGTCGTTGCTCCAGTACCCGGCGGAAGGCGTCGTCGAGAAGGAGCCCGTCGCCCACGCGTTGGTCGGGCTGAAGGCCATCGCGTTCCACGTGGACGAGATGCTCGACTTGAAGAGGAAGTAGCTCTTGCCGTTCGCGGGGTTCTGAAAGTTCGGCCCGGAGTAATTGAAGGTGTAGTTGTAGAGGCTGGAGACCTGCTGCTGCGCGCCCTGCGTGTTGGTCGCCATGTCCCAGTTCACGCGCTGCATGTAGGTGACCACGCCGTAGTAGGTGTGCTGCGTCGAGTAGAAGACGTCACCGCCTGCGATCGCCGGAATGACGATGTTCCCGTTCGGCACCTGCACGCCGCTGCGCGAGCGCGTCGTGGTGTTCATCACGCCGTTCGACGACCGGTAGAAGCCGCCGTTGGTGGTCACCTCGAGGAAGGTCGGCGCCGAGCCATCATCGAACGGCGGGTCGGCCGTCGGCTGCAGCGTCGCGCCGTCGTACTGGTAGATGAGCTTGCCCACCGTGCCGTAGTAGCGCGCGCGATCGCCGCGGGAGACCCACAGCTCGGGCACCGGAGAGAGCGCCTGGCTGCCGATGAACTGGCCCGTGCGCAACTGCCCGCTGAGCGGCACCTCGGCGCCGTCGCCGCGCACGTACACCAGCCCGCCTGAGACCCACGGCTCGGGCAACACGAACTGCGCGCCCAGCGTCGTGCCGCCATCGAGGGCCGGCACCAGCGCGCCATTCGCCAGCCGGATCGACCCGACCGGCGCGAGGTTGTTGCCGGTGATGCTGTAGGTGCGCTCGGTGTCGGACGCGCCCGCATCGCGCATGAAGACCGTCGCGCCCGTCTCGCCGGTGATGATCGGGTACAGCTGATCGACGGTGAACGGGCCCCACGTGACCTGGCCGCTGAGCGAGGTCACCACGAGGGGGCCGGTCGTCGCGCCCGCCGGGACCAGGGCGTTGATCTGCGTGCTGGTCACGCTGCTGAGCGTCGCGGTCACGCCGTTGAAGGTCACCCGCGTGTCCGCGAGCGTCGGGCCGAACCCGGTGCCGTAGATCGCCACGCGGCCGCCGATGACCGAGCCGTTGGGCGTCACGTTGCTGATGGTCGGCGACGGCATGATGCTCACGGTGAAGCTCGAGACCGCCGTGGGCGCGCCGAACTTCGTCACCTTCACCGTGCCCTCCGTCGTGCCAGCGGGGATCTGCGCCGTCAGCACCAGCGGCGACGCAGTCTTCACGGTGAGCGTGGTCGCGCCGAGCTGCACCACGTTCCCCAGCACATCGGGATCGAAGTCGCTGCCGTAGATGGTGAGCGTCTGGCCCACGGCGACGGTGCGCGGCTGCGCGTCGCTGATCACCGGCGGGCGGACCAACACGAAGGTGGTGCTCGACTGCGCGCTGCCGCTGCGGGTGCGCACGCGGATGATGCCGCTCGTCGCCGAGGCTGGCACTCGCACCGTGAGCTCGGTCGGCGTCGCGGCGGTCACCGTCGCGGGAGCGCCGTTGAAGTCGACCTGGTTGAGCGATGCGGTCGGCTCGAAGTTGCGGCCGGTGATGACCACCGGGTCGTTCGGGTTGCCCGCCGTCGGGGCGAAGCTGGTGATGGCCGGCAGCACGCTGGTCGGCGGCACCCACGTCGGGTCACAGAGGTTGCCGATCCCGTCCACGTTGTCGTCGGCCTGATCCTGGTTCCACGTGCGCGGGCAGTTGTCGCTCGCGTTGGCGACCGTGTCGCCGTCGAGGTCGGGGTCGCACACGTCTCCGGCGCGATCCCCGTCGAGATCGTCCTGCAGCGGGTTGAAGTCGACGGGGCAGGTGTCGAGGGTGTTGGTGACGCCGTCTCCGTCGCGGTCGAGGTCGCACGCGTCGCCGAGGCGGTCGCGATCGAGGTCGCTCTGCGTCGGGTCCGCGTCGCGCGGGCAGTCATCGAGCGTGTTCGAGACCCCGTCGCCGTCGAGGTCGGGATCGCAGACGTCGCCCTGCTGATCCGCGTCGAGGTCGGCCTGATCGGCGTTCGGCATTTCGCGGCAGTTGTCGGCGAGGTTCACGGCGCCGTCTCCGTCGAGATCCGCGTCGCACACGTCACCCTCGCCGTCGGCGTCGAGGTCGCGCTGGTTGGCGTTGGCGACGGCCGGGCAGTTGTCGCGCTCGGTGGGTACGCCGTCTCCGTCCACGTCGCCGTCGCAGGCGTCTCCGCGCCCATCGCCATCGGTGTCGGTCTGCGCCGGGTCGGGCACGGCGCGGCACACGTCGGGCAAGTCGCGCACGCCGTCGCCGTCGGTGTCGGGGAGCAGCGGGTCGGTGAGCACGCCGTCGGTGCCGAGGCTGATCTCCTCGGCGTCGAGCAGGCCGTCGTCGTCGTCGTCGAGATCGGTGTCGTTGCCCAGCCCGTCACCGTCGGTGTCGAGGTGCTCGCGCGCGTCACGCGGGAAGCGATCGTCGCCGTTCGCAGTGCCGTCGCCGTCGACGTCGGGGTCCACGTCGTCGGTGAGGCCGTCGCCGTCGAGGTCGTTCTCCAGCGCCGCGTACACGCGCAGCACGCCCAGCGAGAGGCTGCCCGTCACGGCCGCGAGACCATCGAGCTGCAGGCTGCGCAGCCCGGTGCCCGAGATCTGCAGGCGGTAGAGCCCCGGCGTCACCGACGAGACCTCGAACGTGCCCGCGGCCGAGTCCAGCTCGGCGGTCGGCTGCGCGGCGCCGGCGGCGTAGATCGCGAGGTGGGCCTGAGCCCCCTCGGCCGCGCCGACGAACTCCAGCACGCCCTCCACGCGACAGGGCTTCGGCGGCGCGCGGGTGAGATCCATCGGACGGGCCTGCGTCACCTGTCCCGAGAGCACCTCGACCGTCACCTGCTTCGGCTCGTACCCATCGGCCAGCGCGCCCAGCGAGAAGGTGCCTTCGGGCAGCTCGGGCAGGCGGAAGGCGCCGTCGTCACCGGTGAGCGCCTGGTACTGCGTGCCCGCGAGGTAGACGAGGGTGCCCGCGTTGCCGCGCATCGCCCCGGCCAGCGTGACGCGCCCCTGGATCTCGCCCGTGCCGCGCAACGGGAGATCGCCGAGGAACAACTGCTGCCCTTCGGCCACCTGCACCGTGCGTCGCAGCCCGCGCGCCGAGCGGCCATCACTCTGCGCGTCGAGCTCGAGCGACAACGCCGAGCGCCCCGGGATCACCGGGCTCAACCGGAAGAGGCCGTCGGCGTCGGTCACCGCGCGCAGGCTCGTGCCTTCGAGCGACACCTGCACGCCCTCGAGCGCGCCGCTCAGCGTGTTCGCCGGGTCTACGACGCGCCCGGAGATCGACGCGGGGCCGGGTGGTGGAGGCGGGGAGGGGAGGCCGAGATCTTTGCAACCAACCAACGCGAGACAGATCCACAGGAAGGACGCGCGCACGGGCCGGCAGCATAGTCTCAGAAGCTGACGGCCAAACCTCCTTCACGCGAGACGCTCAGCGCGTACACGCGGTCGCGGCTGGCGAGCTTCACGATGCCGACGATCAACAACGGAATACCCACCACCGCGCAGACGGCTCCGATGCCGAAGAAGGTCCACCCGAGCACGGTGAAGACGAGGCGCCCCGACGAATCGACCGGCTGCGCGCCCGCGCTGATGAGCGAGTAGAGCCCGCCAGCGCCGATGCCCAGGCCGACCGCGAGGAGGATCGAGCCCGACACCACGTTGCGGACACCGGAGTAGATCTCCACGCCGCGGCTGCTCGCCAGTTCGGGCAGGAGCAGGCCGGTCGGCGCGACATAGGACATGGACTCGAGCGGCTTCGCCTCGACCGGGGCGTCGACGATAGCCAGCGTCATCAGGAGCAGGGTGAGCATTCGGGCAGCTTACCTCTTCGGGGGAGCACCGTTGATTACCCGCGCGGAGGACCGCCTCGGTGAGTACGTTTCGCGCAATTCATGCGTAAGCCCACTCCGAAGAAGTCGACCCGGAAAACCACCCCCACGCTCCCTCCCGCACTCAAGGCCATCGCCGACTCGGTGATCGAAGCCACGCTGCCGAACGGGCTCCAGGTTCGCCTGTTGCCGTCCGATGCGGTGCCGACCTGCAGCTTCTACACGTTCTTCCGCGTCGGAGCCCGCAACGAGCGGCCCGGCATCACCGGCATCAGCCACCTCTTCGAGCACATGATGTTCAACGGCGCGAAGAAGTACGGCCCCGGTCAGTTCGATCGCGTGCTCGAGTCGAGCGGCGGTACCTCGAACGCGTACACCTCGAACGACGTCACCGTGTACTACGAGGACTTCATGTCGGAGGCGCTCGAGAAGGTGATCGATCTTGAGAGCGATCGCATGCGCTCGCTGCAGGTCACGCCGAAGATGCTCGAGAGCGAGCGCAAGGTGGTGATGGAAGAGCGCCGGCTCCGCGTGGACAACGAGATCGGCGGCCTGATGGACGAGGAACTCTCGTCGCTGGTGTGGAAGGCGCACCCGTACCGCTGGCCGGTGATCGGCTGGATGAAGGACATCGAGAACATCAAGCGCGAGGACTGCCTCGAGTACTTCCGCACCTTCTACGCGCCGAACAACGCGACGCTGTTCGTCTCGGGCGACTTCGACCCGAAGCAGGCGCTGGCGCTGATCAAGAAGTACTACTCGAACATCAAGGCCGGGCCCGGAGTGCCGCCGGTGCTCGACGCCGAGCCGGATCAGAAGGGTGAACGTCGCGCCGAGGTGCGCCACCCGGCGCAGGCGCCGTCGCTGATGATCGCCTGGCGCGGGCCGCAGGGCACCGACCCCGACACGCTGGTGCTCGACGTGCTGCAGTACGCGCTGTCGGTCGGCCAGTCGAGCCGGCTCACGCGCTCGCTGGTGTTCGAGAAGGAGCTCGCGGTCGGCGTGTCCGTCGACTGGACGTGGCGCTTCGATCCCGGCGCCTTCACCGTGGTGCTCGAGCTCAAGCCCGACGGCGATCCGAAGAAGGCCGAAGAGGCGCTGTACGCCGAGCTGGCGAAGGTGGCGCAGCACGGTCTCGAGCCGCGCGAGCTCGAGAAGGCGAAGAACAACCTCGCGGCGCACCTGCTGCGAGAGCTCGCCACCAACAACGGTCGCGCCCACGCGCTGGGCACCTACGAGCTCATGCTCGGTGACTGGCGGCAGGGGCTCGCGTTGCCCTCGCGTTACGAGTCGATCACCGGCGATCAGGTGCGCGCCGCCGCGGCGAGGTACCTCGCGCCCGAGCGCAGGTCCGTCGTCACACTGGTGCCGCTGGCGGAGGTGGCAGCGTGAAGGCGCGCGTCGAGGTTCCGAAGCTCCGCCCGCTGAAGCTGCCGCGCCATGAAGTGCGCACGCTGCCCAACGGGCTCACCGTTCACCTCGTGCCGCGAGGGCCGCTGCCGCTCGTCGCGGTGCGCCTCGTCATTCGCGGCGGCAGCGCCTTCGATCCCATCGGCAAGCTCGGCGTGGGCGACTTCGCGGCGCGGCTGTTCCGCCGTGGCGCGGCCGGCATGACCGCCGATCAGATCAGCGACACCGTCGACTTCGTGGGCGCCAGCATCGGCGGCTTCGCGAACGAGGAGAACGTCATCCTCTCGCTGTCGACGCCCTCCAAGCACCTCGAGCCGATGTTCGAGGTGATGGGCAAGGTGCTGCTGCAGCCCGACTTCCCCGAGGCGGAGGTCGAGCTGGCGCGCCGCCGTACGCTCGCCGCGCTGACCAACGATCTCGACGACCCGGGCTCGCTCGCCGATCGCGCGCTGGTTCGCGCCACCTGGGGCTCGCACCCCTACGCGCACGAGACCATCGGCGGGAAGAAGGACATCACCGCCTTCACCCGCGACGATCTCCGGCAGTTTCATCGCGAGCGCATCGGCCCGCAGATCGCCCACCTCTACATCGTCGGCGCCTTCGACATGGACGACGTGATGGCCACCGTCGAGCGCACGTTCGGCGGGTGGAAGGGCGGGCCCTCGAGCGCGCCAGTCGTGCCGATCTGGGACGGCCTCGCCCGCCCTGGAGAGGTGCTGATCGTCGACAAGCCCGAGCAGACGCAGGTGCAGATGCGCATCGGCGCCAAGGGCGTGAAGCGCGGGCATGACGATCACTTCCCGCTGGTCACGATGAACACCGTGCTGGGCGGCGGCTTCACCTCGCGGCTGGTGACCGAGATCCGCGTGAAGCGCGGCCTCTCGTACGGTGCGGGCAGCTCGTTCGACATGATGAGCGTCGCCGGCACCTTCACCGTGTCGTCCTTCACGCGCACCGAGTCGATCAACACGCTGCTCGACGTGGCGCTCGGGGAAGTGCGCCGCATGCGCGAGAAGGGCCCGTCGAAGACCGAACTGGCCACCGTGCAGCGCTACATCAGCGGGCTGTACCCCGGCCGCCTCGAGACCAACGAGAACGTGTCGGGGGCGATCGCCGACGTGGTGCACTACGGGCTCTCGGAGGAGTGGATCTCCCAGTACCGCGAGCGCATCGCGGCGGTGACGGTGAAGCAGGCGGCCGAGGCTGCGCAGAAGCACCTCTTCGGGGGAGAGCGGGCCATCGTGCTGGTGGGCAACGCCGAGCAGCTCAAGGCGAAGGTCGACAAGTACGGCCCCGTCTCGGTCATCAAGCCGTCCGAGCTCGAATAAGTGCACCTCGTCGTCCTCGAGACCCGCGGCGGGTTGGTCGCGGTCGCCAAGCCGCCGGGGCTCCTGGTGATCCCCGGGCGTGATCCCGACGATCGCGTGTGCGCGCGCGATCTGCTCGAGCGCCAGTTGGGCACGAAGATCTGGGTGTGCCACCGCATCGATCGCGACACCTCGGGCGTGCTGCTCTTCGCCACCGACGCCGAGGCGCACCGCGCAGCCTCGATGGCCTTCGAGCACGGCGAGGCGAAGAAGAAGTACCTCGCGCTGGTGGAAGGCGTGGTGGCGGGGCCGCTCGACATCGATCTTCCGCTCGCCGAGGGCCGCAAGGGGAAGATGCGGGTGGCCTTCCCCGGGGAAGAGGGCAAGCCGGCGCGCACCCTCGTCACCCCCGTTGAGACCTTCGCGAACGCTTCGCTGGTCGAATGTGAGCCGCTCACCGGCCGCCAGCACCAGATCCGCGTGCACCTGAAGGCGAAGGGGCACCCACTGCTGTTCGATCACCAGTACGGCCGGAAGGAACCGCTGCCGGTGGGCGACGTGGTGCTCTCCCGCACGCCGCTCCACGCCGCGTCACTGGAGATCGCCTCGCTCGGACTGAAGGTCACCGCGCCGCTGCCGGAAGATCTGGCGCGGGTGGTCGAGCGGCTCCGCTGACGTCAGCCGCCGACCAACTTGCAGCCGCGCATCTCCTTCACGATGTCGGCGACGATCTTCTTGCCGAGCGACTGCCCCTCGAGGTTGAGGTTCAGGTCGAGCGAGTTGCCATCGCCGCCGTTGACGTGAAGGCCCTCGTCGAGCGTGACGATGCCCTGCTTCACGTCGCTGCGCTGCGCGACGGTCGCCTTGCCACCCGCGATGAGGATCGCGCCTTTGACCGTCGCCCCGGCCTCGATCACCACGTCGCCGTTGCTGACGAAGATCGTGCCGGTGACGACCGCGCCCTTCTTCAGGGTGACGTTGCCGTCGACGACGATCACGTCCTTCGCGCGCGCGGTGGCCTCGAGGAGCAGGCTCTTGCCGCGGGCGGTCAGATCATCACGGTCGCGCTCGAGCGAGCAGTCGACCTTGAACTTCGAATCGGGGCCCCCATCGGCCGCGAAGGCGGGGAGGGCGAGCACGGCGACGATCAGGAATGAGCGCATGGGCGCCGATACGGGCCGTCCCGCGCGTCATTGCATCCCCTCGATCAGGCGTTCTCGGGCGGCGGGGCCTTGCCGTGCACCAGCACCTTGTCTTCCTGCTTGAAGCCGACCTCGACCTTGCCGTCGCGCACCGCGCGCACGATGCCCAGGCCGAAGGTGGGGTGATCGACGACGTCGTCGACCGCGAAGGTCTCCCGCGGCGAGTACTTCTTCGCTTTGGTGATGTCCTTCCCCTTGAACTGGTCTTCCCACGAGATGGTGACGACGGGGGCCTTGGCCCTGGGGGTCGAGCTGCTGCCGGACGAGGAGGACGAGGCGCGCTTGGGCGCGGCGAACGAGACCGGTTTCACCAGCGGCTGCTCACCGCGGTACTGGTGCTCGCCGCCGCAGGTGTTGCACTTCACCTTCACCACCTTGGGGCCGACCATCGCGATGATGGTGTGCGCGAGGTTCAGCTCGCACTTGCCGCAGTAGGCGTCGATCTCTCCGCCGGTCCTGATCGAGTTGGGGGGCGTCATTTCGGCGAGGCGAATAACAGAAACCGCGCGCAGCGGGGACGCTTGTTCGAGGGGGCCAGTGACGTAGAGTGCCCCGGCTCATGTCGTCGGAGACCCCCGCAGAACCTCGCCCGCCTTCGATGCTGTACTCGGCGATCGAGGGCATCGGGACCGGCGTCTACAAGTTCGTCGAGGAGATCGGCGGCCTGGCCGCGATGCTCTTCGAGGTCATCAAGTGGTCGGTGCGGCCCCCGTTCCGGGTGCAGAACCTCTTCGCCCAGTTCGACTTCGTCGGCGTCGGCTCGATCTTCATCGTCGCGCTGACCGGCGTCTTCTCGGGCATGGTCTTCGCGCACCAGAGCTGGCGCGCCTTCGATCTCTTCAACGCCGAGAGTCTGGTCGGCCCCACCGTCTCGTTGACCATCACCCGTGAGCTGGCGCCGGTGTTCGCCGCGCTGATGGTGACCATGCGCGCGGGCTCGGCGATGTGCACCGAGCTGGGCACGATGCGCGTCACCGAGCAGGTCGACGCGCTCGAGACGATGGCGGTCAACCCCATTCAGTACCTGTTGGTGCCGCGGGTGATCGCCGGCCTGGTGATGGTGCCGCTGCTGGTGATGATCTTCGACCTGCTCGGGCTGTCGGGCGGCTACTTCGTCGCGGTGACCGTGAAGGGGCTGTCGGCCGGCACCTTCGTCACCCGCACCCAGCAGTGGCTCGACCCCGAAGACATCGCCGAGGGCCTGATCAAGGGCGCGGTGTTCGGCCTCTTCATCGCGCTGGTCGCTTGTTACAAGGGCTACAACGCGCACGGCGGCGCGAAGGGCGTCGGCCAGGCCACCACCGAGGCGATGGTCGCCAGCGCGCTGGGCATCTTCATCCTCGACTACTTCGTCGGCGTGCTCCTCCACTGACATGGCCGACGAGAAGACCAGTCCCCCGATCATCGAGATCAAGGACCTCCACAAGTCCTTCGGCTCGCACAAGGTGCTCACCGGCATCACGCTCTCGGTGCCCGCGGGCAGCACCCTGGTGATCCTCGGCGGGTCCGGCAGCGGCAAGACGGTGCTGATGAAGCACATGATCGGCCTGCTCAAGCCCGACAGCGGCCAGGTGATCGTCGACGGCGAAGACATCGTGCCCATGGGCGCCGAGCAGCTCGAGCAGCTGCGCCGCAAGTTCGGCATGGTCTTCCAGGCCGCCGCGCTCTTCGACTCGATGACGGTGTACGAGAACGTGTCGTTCCCCCTGCGCGAGCACCGGAAGGACCTGTCGGAAGAGCAGATGCGCGCGCTGGTGCGGGAGAAGCTCTCGATCGTCGGCCTGAAGAACGTCGAAGAGAAGTACCCGTCGGATCTCTCGGGCGGCATGCGCAAGCGCGTCGGCCTGGCGCGCGCCATCGTGCTCGACCCGAAGATCGTGCTCTACGACGAGCCCACCACCGGCCTCGACCCCATCACCACCGACTACGTCGACGAGATGATCCTCGACGCCAAGAAGCAGCTCGGGGTGACCTCGGTGGTCATCAGCCACGACATCGCCTCAGCCTTCAAGGTCGCCGACAACATCGCCTTCCTCTACCAGGGCGTGATCGTCGATCAGGGCCACCCCTCGAAGCTCCGCCACTCCGAGCACCCGGGCGTGAAGCTCTTCCTCCAGACGTGGTTCGGTAAGAACTAAGGTGAGCGCAACGTGAAGAAAATCATCACGCCGTTTCGCGTGGGGCTCCTGGTCATCGCCGCCGGCGCGATCCTCTTCTTCTTCCTCACCTTCGTGAAGAAGGGCGGCATGAAGGAAGACGAGTCGGTCACGGTCTTCGCCTACTTCCGCGACGCCTCGGGCCTCAATCAGCGCAGCCGCGTGCAGATCGCCGGCATCGGGGTGGGCGAGATCATCGACATTCGCCTCGAGGGGGTGAAGGCGAAGATCACCATGCGCATCAAGCGCGAGCTGCACGTGCGCGAAGACGCCACGCTCACCAAACGCTCGGAGTCGCTGCTCGGCGACTACATGCTCGACCTGACGCCCGGCACCGAGAACTTCCGCGAGTTGAAGGACGGCGAAGAGATCAAGCGGGTGCTCGACGCGCAGGGCATGGAGCAGTTGATGGGCACGCTGGGCGCGATCACCGCCGACGTGCAGGCCGTCACCGGCACCCTGCGCAACGTGCTCGGCGGTCAGCAGGGCCAGGGCAGCATGGAGTCGATCATCAAGAACCTCGTCGAGCTCACCGCGACGATGCAGAGGATGATCGCCGACAGCGCCGCCAAGCTCGATCAGATCCTCGCCAACGTGTCGGGGGTGTCGGGCGACGTGAAGCGCCTCACCGGCAGCGAATCGGAGTCGATCACCCACATCGTGAAGAACGTCGAGCAGGTCTCGGCCGACGTGCGCGAGGTGGTGGCGTCGATCAAGAAGATCGTCGGTGAGAACGAGGGCGAAGTGGGCAAGGGCGTCTCGAGCCTCAAGGAGACCCTCAGCAAGCTCGACCGCTCGCTCGACAACGTCGAGGCCGTCACCACCAACATCAAGGAAGGCAAGGGCGCGATCGGCGCGTTGGTGTCGAACGAGCGGCTCGGCCAGAAGCTGCAGGACACGGTGGAAGACGTCGCCGACTTCGCGGGCCGCCTCACCAACCTCGAGGTCGAGGTGGGCGTGAAGGCCGACTACCTCTTCAACCAGAACGGGGCGAAGACCTTCCTCACGGTGCGCCTCGTGCCCAAGCCCGACAAGTACTACCTGATCGAGGCCATCGACGACCCGCGAGGCCGCGTCGAGACCATCTACCTGCAGCAGAACCCGCCCGGCGCCGGAGACCCGGTGGTGCAGAAGCAGACGATCACCACCGAGGCCATCAAGTTCAGCGCGCAGTTCGCCAAGCGCTACTCGTTCCTCACGCTGCGCTTCGGCATCATCGAGAGCACCGGCGGCATCGGCGCCGACCTGAACGTGCCGATCCGCTTTCCGTGGTACTCGCGGTGGCTGGAAGACGCGCTGGTGCTGAAGGTCGACGCCTTCAACTTCTCGATCGAGGCGCTCCGGCTGCCCCGCCTTCGCGCGACGCTGCGCTTCACGCCGTTCGAGCACATCTGCGTGAACGCCGGCATGGACGACATTCTCAACGCGCCCAACCGCGACACGCTCACCAACCGGCTGATCAGCGGCCGCGACTTCTTCGTGGGCGCTGGCGTGTACTTCACCGACGCCGACATCAAGTCGCTGCTGCCGGTGCTCCCCACGCCCTGACGCTCACCGCAGCTCGGTGACGATCTTCTTCCGTTCCTGCTCGAGGCGATCGGCGCGCTTGCGCTCTTCACTGAGCAGGCGCTCCAGGCTGTCGTTGGCGCCCTTGAGCGAGGTGGCCAGCTCGTTGGCGCGCGTCGCCGCGGCCCGGGCGTTGCCCGACTCGACCTGGGCGGTGTGGAGCGCCGCTTCGAGCTGCCGGTTGGCGACCTGGAGATCGCCGCGGCTCTGCTCGACCAGCGCCTCGGCGCGGCTCTTGGCGGTCTGCTCTTCGATCAACTTCACCAGCTGATCCGTCGCGCGCTGCTCGGCCTCTCTCGCGCGTGACGCTTCGAACTTCGCCACGCCGGCCTGCTCGACCGCGAGGCGCTCGGCGGAGCGCACCCGCTGTAGCGCCACCGCGCCCACCGCCAGCACCACCAGCAGCACCGAGATGACCGCCGACACCGCCCCCCGCCGCCGCCTTCGCGCGCGATCGGCCAACGCGAAGACTGCGTCGAGGAAGGCCGACTCCCGCTCGCCCAGCGTGGACGTCTGACGCGCACGCCACGCGCGGGCCTCGAGCACCGCGTCACCGCGCCACAGGAGGCCCTCGTCGCGCCCACGGGCGTCCCACTGGCGCACCGCGGCGCGGAGCTGATCGCGGAACGCCTGATCTTCCCGGCCCTCGTCGAGCCAGCGGCGCAGCAGCGGCCAACCCAGCACCAGCGTCTCGTGGACCAGCTCGACGGTGGCGCTGCCGGCGCTGGTCTGCACCACCAGCAGGCGCGCGCGCACCAGTTGGTTGACCAGTTGCTCGACCGCTGCGCCGTCGTGGGTGAGCTCGCGCAGCTCGTCGATCGACACCAGCGCGCGCGTGCGCTCGGGCGTCACCAGCCGCGGCAACACCAACCGCGCGAGGTGCTGGGCCTGCGGGGTGAGCTCGCGCAGCACCGCGTCGGCGTGGGCCGCGAGGGCGCCGGCGATGCCGCCCATCGCCTGGTAGCTGCTCATCGTCAGCAGCTTTCGTTCGCGATCGCGCGCGTCCCACAGGCGGCTGGCGGTGAACTGCAGCAGCGGCAGCGCGCCCTGGGTCGCCTCGAGGTGGGCCAACATGTCGTTGACGATCTCTTCGCGCTCGAAGCGGTAGCCCGCCAGCTCCGCGGGGCGCACCAGCGCCTCGGCCAGCCCCTCGCGGCGGGGCGCGTTGAGGAACACCAGGCCCTGCGTCAGCTCGTCGATGAAGTGGCGATCTTCGCTGACGCGATCGAGGAAGTCGGCGCGCAGGGTCAGCAGCACGCGCGTGGGGGAGGAGGGATCGTCGGCGATGCCCATCAGCGCCGCGAGGAACACCCGCCGCTCGACCGGGTCGGGCACGAGGGTGAAGAGCTCCTCGAACTGATCGACGAACAGCAGCACGTTGCTGCCCGACTTGCGCGCCCACGCTCGGAACGCCGCGCCCGCCGCGCCCGGCTCTCGGCGCAGTCGCTCGGACGTGAGGTCGATCTCGTTCATCGTCCGTCCGGCGGTTCCGCTGAGCCCGTGCAGCGCGTCCACCAGCGCGTCGATCGGGCTCCGCGACGGCCGCACCACCAGCGCTCGCCACGGCTCCCCCGAGCGCTTGAGCGCCGGCACGACACCCGCGCGGACGAAGGACGACTTGCCGACCCCCGACGGTCCGACCAGGCCCAGCAGCGCGCGCGACCGGAGCCGGTTCACCACCATTGCGATCTCGTCGGTGCGACCGAAGAAGCGCCCGGCGTCGGCTTCCTGGAAGCTCTCGAGCCCGGTGAAGGGCGTCTCGTGCGCGGCCAGTTCGGCGCTCACCCGCGTCGGTAGCCACGGCGTCAGCGCGTCGAGCAACTCGGTGGCGCTCTGGAAACGATCCGCCGGGCGCTTGGCCAGGCAGCGATCGACGACCCTCGCGAGACCCGTGGGCACGCCCGGCGCCGCCTCGAGCGACGGCATCGGCACGTCGAGATCCGCGGTGACGGCGAGCGCGGCGCCCTGCTTCTCGGCGAGCGGGTGGTGGCCCGAGAGCAGCCGAAACAACAGCAGCCCCACCGCCCAGATGTCGGTGCGGTGATCCACCTGGCCGGCGCCCCACTGCTCGGGCGACATCCACCGCAGGGTGCCCATCACCGTGCCGTCTCGGCTGGTCGCGGCGTCGAAGGCGCAGGCGATGCCGAAGTCGAGCACCTTCACCGTGCCGGAGTCGGTGAGGAAGACGTTGTCGGGCTTGAGATCGCGATGAACGATGCCCTCGGCGTGCGTGCGGGCGAGGGCGCGCACCACTGGCACGATCAGCTCGACCGCGCGGCCCGGTGACAGCGTCTGTCCCTCGGCGGCGACGTCGGCCAGCGTGCGGCCCTGCAGGTACTCCAGCACCATGTAGTGCCAGCCCGAGGCGACGCCCGCGTCGTGAATGACGACGATGTTCTCGTGACTGCACTGCGCCGTGGCGCGCGCTTCACGCAGCAGCCGCTCACCGGCCTCGGCGTCGGTCACCGAGATGAACTTCACGGCGACGCGGCGGCCGAGCTTGCTGTCGCGCGCGAGGAAGACCTCGCCCATGCCGCCGCGCCCCAGCGAGCGGATCAGCTCGTACTGCCCGACGATCTCTCCCGGCCGGGGGCTCGGTCGCGGCGTGGCGCCGGCCGGCGCAGGAGTGGCGCCCAGCACCCCGGTGGCCTCGGAGTCGCTCGCCGCCACGCGCGCGCGAAACGCTGCGGCATCGAGGTCGGTCGCCGACTGATCGCTCATCACTGGATCAGCTAACGGGTGCGCCGCGCGGTGCCCACCGACTCTGCGCGGGTGAGCCGCGCCCCGCGGTGGGGTCGAACACACCCGACGAGACGGGGTTGCGGTGACGCGCGAGGCCCGTTCACGTTGGGGGTGCCGAGGCGAGCCCTTCTCTTCGTGACGTTGCTGGCGAGCGGGTGCCTCGAGAGCGGCGCGACCCGTTGTGGCGATCTGCTGTGCCCGCCGGGCCTGGTGTGCGTCGCGGGCCAGCGCTGCGGGCGACCGGTCGACGTGGCGGCCTGCGCCGAGCTCGCCGAGGGCGCCGCGTGCAAGTTGAGCGAAGGCGCGGGCGTGTGCCACGGCGGGGTGTGCGGCGCGGTGATCTGCGGCGACGGGCGCGTCGACGGCGACGAGGTGTGTGACGACGGCAACCGCGTCTCGTGCGACGGCTGCAGCAGCGAGTGCGACTCCGACGAGTCGTGTGGCAACGCGCGGGTGGAGTGCGCCGAGCAGTGCGACGACGGCACCGCCAACTCGAGCGCGCCCAACGCCTCGTGTCGCCTCGACTGCCGCCGGCAGCGCTGCGGCGATGGCGTGGTCGACGATCGTTCGGGCGAAGACTGCGACGGCGCCGCGCCGGCGTCGCGCACCTGCCGCTCGCTGGGCTTCTACGGCGGTGAACTCGGGTGCTCGTCGGCGTGCCGGCCTGACGTGGCGACCTGCGCGGGCACCTGCGGCGACGGCGTGGTGCAGGAGGCCGAGCTGTGTGACGGGCTCCCGCCGCGCGAGTCGTGCCTCGACTACGGCTACAGCGTCGGCAACCTGTACTGCAGCGGGTTGTGCACGCCGCGCTTCAACACCTGTGAGCGCATGGGCTTCTCGGCGATGCCGGTGGCCTCGTCGACGGGCTTCTACCTCGAGACGGTGTGGGCCTCGGCGGATGGCTCGGCGGCCTTCGCGGCGGGCTATGGCGGCCTGGTCTTGCACTGGGACGGCAGCTCGTGGGTGCGCATGCCGAGCGCGACCACCGACACGCTGCTCGGCGTGGGCGGCACCAGCGGTAGCGACGTGTACGCGGTGGGCAAGAACGGCTCGATCGTTCACTTCGACGGCACGCAGTGGGCCGCGCAGCCTTCGGGCACCACCGTGCAGCTCAACGCCGTGTGGGCGGTGTCGCCGCAAGACGTGTGGGCCGTCGGGCGCTCGGCCACCGTGCTGCACTCGACCGGCACGGGCACCTGGACCGAGGTCGCGACGCCGCTCGTCAGCCGCGGCTTGAGCGTGTGGGCCAGCGGGAGCGCCGACGTTTTCATCTCCGGGCTGGCGGAGATCGTCCACTTCGACGGCACCACGTGGACCTCGATGGCGTTGCCGCAAGAGGTGCTCGACGGAGTGCTCTACGTCTACTCCCTGTGGGGTTCGGCGCCCGATGACGTCTTCGCGGTGGGCGAGGGTGGGCTGATCCTCCACTACGACGGCGTCGCGTGGACGCGGATGACCTCGGGCACCAGCGTGTTCCTCAACGCCGTCGCCGGCAGCGGTCCGCGCGACGTGTACGCCGCCGGGGTCGACGGAGTGGTGCTGCACTGGGACGGCCTCGCGTGGAGCCCGTTGCCCTCGGGCGTCACGCAGGAGATCTTCGCCGTCGCGCTGCGCGGGGCCGAGCCCATCCTCGCCGGGCCGGGCGTGCTGCAGTCGCTGGCGCCGGGCGTGCCGGTGATCGTCGTCACCCAGAGCCCCACCACCGACAAGCTGACGGCGGTGTGGGCGCTCGGTCAGTCCGAGGCGCTGGTCGCCAGCGCCTACGGTGAGATCTACCGCTACGACGGCTCGAGCTGGACTCCGCTCCCCACGCCGGGCGGCACCGACGCGGTGTGGTCGATGTGGGGCGCGAGCCGGACCGACGTGTTCGCGGTGGGCGAGAACGGGTCGATCCTCCACTTCGACGGCTCGGGGTGGACCGCGCAGGTGTCGGGCACTACCGAGTCGCTCAACTGGGTGTGGGGCAGCGGCGGCGCCGACGTGTACGCGGCGGGCTCAGCCGGCACGCTGCTGCACTTCGACGGCACGAATTGGTCACCGGTGGCCACCAACGTGAGCGAGTTCCTCTACGCCGTCTGGGGCTCCGGTCCGCGCGACGTGTTCGTCGTCGGCGGCGGGGGCACGGTGCTGCACTTCGACGGGCTGGCGTGGCAGTCGCTCGACACCGGCACCACCTCGGAGTTCTGGGGCGTGTGGGGCGCGTCCGGCCAGGTCTTCCTCTTCGGCGACGCCGACGGTGTGTTGCGCTTCGACGGCACGCGCTTCCTTGCGGCGACGGTGCCTGCGCGGCGCTCGTTCAACTACGGCGTGGGCACGTCGCGCGACGACGTGTTCGCCATCGAGTTCCAGGGCCAGGGGCTGGTGCACCACGACGGATCCGACTGGGCGCAGATCGCGCTCCCTTCGGTGACCACCTTCAACCTCGCCGTCAGCCGCGAGCGCGTCTGGGTGAGCTGCGATCAAGGCAAGCTGCTGACGGTCGACCGGCGCTGCACCGCCCACGAGACGCGCTGCGGAGATCGCTGGGACAACGACTGCGACGGGCAGCTCAACTGCGCCGACGACGACTGCGCCAGCTCGGCCGAGTGTCTGCGCGGCGGCCGCTGCGAGGCGACGGCGGCGGCGACCTGCGACGCGGTGCTGCTCGGCGACACCACCGGCGGCTCACCGCGCCTCGAGGACTACGGCTGTGAGCTGCGCGCCGAGGTGGGCCGCGAGCGCGTGTTCCGCTTCGATGCGCCGCGCACCGGCCCGGTGACCGTCGAGCTGGTGAGCGCGGTCGCGGAGCTCGACGTGCTGGTGCTCGGCTCGTACGCCTCGGGCGCCTGCGATCCCGAAGCGCGATGCCTCGCCGCGAGCAGCGCCACTCCCGAGAGCCGCCGGCTGACCTTCGCGGCCGAGGCGGGCCAGACGTACTGGCTGGTGGTCGACGCGGCGAGCGCGGCCGCGGCGGGGCCCTTCGAGCTCCACGTGGGGTGCCCATGATCACCGGGCTGCTGCTGTCGGTGTTGTTGAGCGCCGCGCCGGCCGCGCGCCCGTGGGCCGCCGGCGTGGGTGAAGACGAGCAGCGTCGGGCGCTGGCGCTCTTCGTCGAGGGCAACGCGCTGTTCGAAGACTCGAAGTACGCCCCCGCGCTGGCGAAGTACCGCGACGCGCTCGCGCTGTGGCGGCACCCGGCAATTCACTTCAACGCCGCGGTCTCGCTGATCAACCTCGATCAGCCGCTCGCCGCCCTCGATCAACTCGACGCCGCGATGGCTTACGGAGACGGGCCCTTCGACCCCGAGACGTACAAGCAGGCTCAGCTCTACGCGCGCCTGCTTCAGGGGCAGGTGAGCGTGCTCGAGGTGACGTGCGACGAGGTCGGCGCCGAGGTGACGCTCGACGGTGAGCGGCTCTTCGTCGGGCCGGGGAAGGTGACGCGCCGGCTGGCGCCCGGTCGCCATCAACTGGTGGGCCGCAAGGCCGGCTTCGTCACCGCGGCCAGCGCGCTGGTGTTGACCGCGGGCCAGCGGCAGGTCGAGGCGCTGCAGCTCTCGGTGAGCTCCGGGCCGCGGTTGGTGCGCCGCTGGGCGGTGTGGACCCCGTGGGCGGTGCTGGGCGCCGGGGTGCTGGTCGCGGGCGTCGGGGTGCCGCTCGAGGTGTCGGCGCGCAGCGAGCTGGCGGCCTTCGAGAGCGGCCTGTCGCAGGTGTGCCCGGTGGGCTGCGCCGTCTCGACGTTGCCGGAGGCGGTGCGCTCGTCGCGCGCGCGGGCCGACGCTCAACATGGCGCGGCGCTGGGGCTGTTCGGGGTGGGCGCGGCGACGCTGGTGACCGGCGTGGTGATGCTCGGTCTCAACGGCCTGCACCCGGAAGACGAACCGAAGGTGGTGCTGGTGCCGAGCGTGGGGCCCGGGCTCTTCGCGATCAGCGGCACGCTGCGCTTCTGACGTCGAAGCGCAGCGCGCGCGGGCCGATCAGCCGAGGTTGAGCTTCTCGCCGAACGTGTCCTGGTAGCGACGCGCGAAGTCGTCGACCGAGAAGAAGTGCTCCTGGCAGCCCTTGAGCTCGATGGCGTAGGTCGCGGCGAGCGCGGCGATGCGGCCGGTGACGGCGTGGGGCAGCTTCTTCGCGAGGCCGAACGCCAGCGCGCCGAGGTACGCGTCGCCGGCGCCCGTGGGGTCGAGCACCTCGGTGGGCTTGGCGATGGGGATCTCGATCGTCGGCTGGCCCTTGATGATGAAGCGCGAGCCTTCCGCGCCGCGGGTCATGACCGTCAGCGGGGCCATGTCGAAGAGCTGCTGCTCGGTGAGGCCCGTCGAGCGCGCCATCATGCCGAACTCGTAGTCGTTGCCGACCAGCGCCGCGCAGCCGTCGAGGCCCGCGAGGATCTGCGCCTTGTCGAGGCGGGGCACCTGCTTGCCCGGATCGAAGATGTACGAGACGCCGGCCTTCTTGCACTCGGCGGTGTGCTTGGCCATCGACTCCGGGTCGGTGGGGCTGATGATCACCCAGTCGCCCTTCTCGAGGCCCAGCGACGCCAGCGTCACTTCACGGGCGTGCACCACCGCGCCCGGGTAGAAGGCGACGATCTGGTTGTTCACCTGGTCGGTGTTGATGAAGCACGACGCGGTGAACTCCTTGTCGACGATCTTGATGCCGCGGGTGTCGATGCCCTTGCCCTGCATGAAGTCGCGGTACTCGGTGAAGTCCTGGCCGGCCGCCGAGACGACCGCCGACTTCCCGCCGAGCATCGCCACCGTGTACGCGATGTTGCCCGCCGTGCCGCCGCGCATCTTCTTCATCGAGTCGACGAGGAAGCTGACCGTCAACATGTGGACCTTGTCCGGGAGGATGTGGTCCGAGAACTTCCCGGGGAAGTTCATGATGTAGTCGTAAGCGAGCGAGCCGGTGACGATGATGCGCACGGTGGAAATCCTTTGAAGAGAAGAGGAAGACCGGCGGGCCTTACCGCACGCCGTCGGTCGCTGGGAAGGGCGCTCAGGTGGTCCAGCGCACGCGCAACGTCAGCCCCAGCCCGGGGCCTTCGTGGCTGTGCACCTCGGCCGTCACGTCGCGGCCGCCACTGCGCTCCAGCCCGCGCTCCAGCAGCCCCTGGTACCAGCCGGGCCAGGTGACGCGGTTGATCCACACCTGGCAGTCGTTGGGCGCGACCTCGGTCACTTTCGTTTCGAAGAAGGTGCTGCCGGTGGTGAGGCTCTTTCCCAGCCGATCGAGCGCGCGGCGGGGGCCCAGCATGCGCAGGGCGATCAGCATCGCCTTGCCCACCAACGTCTCGCCGTAGCCGTCGACGAAGCGGCGCCCCAGCGAGCGCACGCCCTCATCGAAGGGCAGGCCCGGCGCGTGGAGCTTCACGCCCAGCGCCATCAGCTTGAGGTACTGCTCGACGGGGTACGCGGGCTCGAGGCGCGCCGTGGGGTCGACGCCGAGCTCCTTGAACTGCGCGATGTCGGCGGGGCTGAGCGGCCCCAGCGTGCGCAGCAGGCCCTCGACCGTGTGCGCGAAGACCAGTTGAGGTTGCTTCATGAGTCGGTGGCGGCGCGACCTCGAGCGGAGGCCGCGCCACCCGTCGGCGTCAGCCCTTGAGCTGCGACTTGATGAGATCGCGGTTGAACTCCGCGATCACCCGCACCGGGATTTCCTTGGGGCAGACCGCTTCGCACTGCGAGAGGTTGCTGCAGGTACCGAAGCCCTCGGCGTCCATCTGCATGGCCATGTTCTTCGCGCGCTCCAGCCGCTCCGGCTCGCCCTGGGGCAGGTGCCCGAGGTGCGAGGCCTTGGCTGAAACGAAGAGCATCGCCGAGGCGTTCTTGCAGGCCGCCACGCAGGCGCCGCAGCCGATGCACTGCGCCGCGTCCATCGCGAGGTCCGCTTCCTTCTTCGGAATGGGCAGCGCGTTGGCGTCAGGGGCGCCGCCGGTGTTGACCGACACGTAGCCGCCCGAGGCGATGATGCGATCGAAGGCCGAACGATCGACGACCAGGTCCTTCAGCACGGGGAAGGCCTGCGCGCGCCAGGGCTCGACGAAGATCTCGTCGCCGTCCTTGAAGTGGCGCATGTGCAGCTGGCAGGTGGTCACGCCGCGGTGCCCGCCGTGGGGCAGGCCGTTAATCACCATCGAGCACATGCCGCAGATGCCTTCGCGGCAGTCGTGGTCGAAGGCCACCGGCTCTTCGCCCTTGGCCTGCGCCTGCTCGTTGAGCGTGTCCATCATCTCGAGGAAGGACATGTGCTCCGACACGCCCTCGACGAGGTATTCCTTCATCGCGCCCGGCTGATCCTTCGCCGGCTGACGCCACACGTGGACCTTCAGCTTCATCAGTTTGTCGCTCATTACTTGTAGCTCCGGATCGACGGCTTGAACGCTTCGAACACCAGCGGCTCGACGTGGCGCAGCGGCTTCTTGCCCTCGCCCTGGTATTCCCACACCGCGGCGTGCATGAACTTCTCGTCGTTGCGCTTCGCTTCGCCCTCGTCGTCGTGCTCCTCGCGGTAGTGACCGCCGCACGACTCGTCACGCTCGAGCGCGTCGAGCACCATCGTCTCGGCGAACTCGAAGAAGTCGGCCACGCGGCCAGCCTTCTCGAGCGCCGTGTTGAGGCTCTCGGCCGAGCCGGGCACGTTGACGTTGTTCCAGAACTCCTCGCGCAGCGCGGGGATCTCCTGGAGCAGCTCGCCCAGGCCCTTCGCCGTGCGGGCCATGCCGCACTTTTCCCACATCATCGCGCCGAGCTGCCGGTGGAAGCTGTCGACCGTGCGCTTGCCCTTGATGCTGAGGAACTTCGTCATGCGCGCGTTGGTCTCCGCGACGGCCTTCTTGAACTCAGGGTGATCGGTCGTCACCTTGGGCTGCTTGGCGGTCGCGAGGTAGGCCCCGATGGTGTACGGCAACACGAAGTAGCCGTCGGCCAGGCCCTGCATCAGCGCCGACGCGCCGAGCCGGTTGGCGCCGTGATCGCTGAAGTTCGCCTCGCCGATCACGTGCAGGCCGGGGAGGTTGGACATCAGGTTGTAGTCCACCCACAGGCCACCCATCGTGTAGTGCACGGCGGGGTAGATGCGCATCGGCACCGTGTACGGATCCTCACCGGTGATGGTGGTGTACATGTCGAACAGGTTGCCGTAGCGCTCGCTGATCACCTTCTTGCCGAGGCGTTTGATCGAGTCGGCGAAGTCCAGGTACACGCCGCGGCCACCGGGGCCCACGCCGCGCCCTTCGTCGCAGACCTGCTTGGCGGCGCGCGAGGCGATGTCGCGCGGGGCGAGGTTGCCGAACGAGGGGTACTTGCGCTCGAGGTAGTAGTCGCGCTCGTCCTCGGGCACCTGCGCGGGCGAGCGGTTGTCGCCGGCCTTCTTGGGCACCCACACCCGGCCGTCGTTGCGCAGCGACTCGCTCATCAGCGTGAGCTTCGACTGGTAGTCGCCCGCCTGGGGAATGCAGGTGGGGTGAATCTGCGTGTAGCAGGGGTTCGCGAAGCCGGCGCCCTTGCGCGCGGCGCGCCACGTCGCGGTGACGTTGCAGCCCTTGGCGTTGGTCGAGAGGAAGAAGACGTTGCCGTAGCCGCCCGTCGCGAGCACCACCGCGTCGGCCGCCCAGGCCTCGACCTTCCCGCTCACCATGTCGCGGGTGATGATGCCGCGCGCGTGGCCGTCGATGACGACCAGCTCGAGCATCTCGTGGCGCGAGTGCATCTTCACGCCGCCCGCGTGCACCTGCTTCTCCAGCGCCTGGTACGCGCCGATCAGCAGCTGCTGACCCGTCTGGCCGCGCGCGTAGAAGGTGCGCGAGACCTGCGCGCCGCCGAACGAGCGGTTGGCGAGGTGGCCGCCGTACTCACGCGCGAAGGGCACGCCCTGCGCAACGCACTGGTCGATGATGTTCACCGACACTTCGGCGAGGCGGTAGACGTTGGCCTCACGCGCGCGGAAGTCGCCGCCCTTGACCGTGTCGTAGGCGAGCCGGCGGATCGAGTCGCCGTCGTTCTGGTAGTTCTTCGCGGCGTTGATGCCACCCTGAGCGGCGATGGAGTGCGCGCGGCGCGGCGAGTCCTGAAAGCAGAACGCGTCGACCTGGTAGCCCAGCTCCGAGAGCGTCGCCGCCGCCGAGCCGCCAGCCAGGCCGGTGCCGACGACGATGATCTTGAACTTGCGCTTGTTGGCCGGGTTGATGAGGGGAAGCGCCAGCTTGTGCTTCATCCACTTCTGTTCGATCGGCCCTTCGGGAATCTTCGACTCGAGCTTCATGGCTTGATCAACCCCAGCATGACGGAGAGCGGAATGGAGGCGAACGCCGCGCACAGGCCGTAGCCCACCACCAGCGACGCGTTCTTGAGGAAGGGCGTCCACCGCGCGCCCCAGAACCCGAGGTGCTGGAACAGGCTGTAGATGCCGTGAGAGATGTGCGCGGCCAGCAGCACCTGCGCGAGGATGTAGAGGCCCGCGATCACCGGCTGCTGAAAGCCCATCACCAGCATCGCGTAGGCGTCGTAGTGGCCGTCGGGCAGCAGCGTCGTCGGCTGCGGACCCGTCACGTGCCAGGTGAAGTGCGCCAGGTGGTAGATGAAGTACGCCAGCACCACCGCGCCGCTGAGCATCATCGTCTTGGCGGCCGTGCGGGCAGGGGTCTTCGGCTCGACCGCGTAGGCGATCGGGCGGGCGGCGCGGTTGAGCTGCACCGTGCGGATCGCCGTGAAGATGTGGAGCGGGAAGCCGATCAACAGCGCGGCCCGCGTGCCCCACAGCAGCAGCGGCGTGCCCTTGAGCGTCGCGGCGTAGTGGTTGAACGCATCGCGCCCCACGTACGCCAGCAGGTTGCCCGCGAGGTGTCCGACGATGAACAACCCCAGGCCGAGACCTGTGATCGCCATCACCACCTTCGAGCCCACCGAGCTCGACATGAACTTCATCAGCGAACCGATCAGGGTAGGCCCTGACGTCTCGCGCTTCAGCTCCATCGCTTCAGCCATCGCTCTTCCTTCCAGGAGAGGGGTGCAGACCTTGCGCGAGTCTCTTACGTCGGGGACCTCTCGCAGGCCATCACGCGTTTGCCGCCAACGTGCCCGGACCAACAAGGAAAATCGTATGAGCGGGAAGCATTGTTGATGGCGGCCACCCCATGGCGTTAGGAGCAGCGCCCGTGTCGTCGTCTTCACCGAGCCTCGAGCAGAAGCCCCTGCGCCTGTGGGTGGGCGCGCTGTTGGTGCTCGGCGCGATGCTCCCCGGGACCATCGTGATCCCCGTGGTGCGCAGCTTCATCACCGCGCGCTGGCCGGGCACCGAGTGGCTGATGCACGCCTTCCTCGCGGTGAACCTGCTGGGGGCGGTGGTGGGTGGGCCGTTGCTGGCGGTGCGCGCCGAGCGCCTCGGCCGCCGGAGGTTGGTGGCGGGCGTCACGGCGATGCTCGACGGCGGCTTCTTGTATGCGGTGACGCTGGGTCCGCCGATTGGCCTGATGCTCGGGCTGCGGTTCCTCCAGGGCGCCTTCTACATTGCGGCGGTGTCGATCCTCATGGGCACCATTCGCCGGCAGTCGAAGTCGCCGGCCGAGATGGGCGTGGTCGGCGGCTCGGTGGTCGCGTCGATCCTGATCGGCATTCCGCTCGGCGCGATCCTCGCGAAGCAGGATCCCACGTTGCCGCTGGTGGTGGGCGGGGTCGTCGGGGTGCTGACGGGCGTGGTGGCGTTGTTCGTGCTGCCGCGCTCGACCGACGCCGAGCAGTCGCAGGTGACCTTCAAGTCGCTGGTGTTCGACGCGCCGGCGTTGCGGGCGCCGACCCTGGTGGTGGCGCTGGAGCGCTTCGCGGTGGGTGCGTTCATCGTGCCGCTGCAGCTCTACGGGCACCACGTGCTCAACGTGCCCGACTCGCGGGTGAACGGCTGGTTCTCGGCCTTCCTCATGATCTTCGCGCTGGCGACGTGGCCGATGGCGAGGCTGGGCGATCGCATCGATCGGTGGAAGCTGATCGGCGCCGGCGCGTTGGCGTACGCGCTCAGCTACCTCGTGCTGGGCTTCACGCCGGTCGGGTTGATCGTGGTGGTGGTCGGGGTGGCCGGGCTGGCGTCGGCGGCGATCTATGGGCCGAGCCTCGGGCTGGCTGCGCAGGCCGTGCCGCACACCGCGCGGGCGTCGGCGATGGCGGTGCTCAACGCGGCGGGCACGCTGGGCATGTTCCTCGGGTCGACGCTGGCGGGCGGTGTCTCCAGCGCGCTGCTCTCGGCGGGCGTCGAGCGGGGCCTGGCGTACACCGCGGTGTTCATGGCGGCGGGCGCGGCGCAGTTGATCAGCGTGGGGGTGGCGATCGTTCCCCGCGTGCGGGCCCAGGCCGTCGCCGCCGCGCGCTGAGCCGCGAGTAGTGCGGCCGCAGCCATTGCGTGAACTGGCTCTGGAACTCGTCGACGCTCAGCTCCGCCACCTTCTGGAAGGCCGCCTCGAAAGTGGCGCCGCCTGCGCGCAGCTCGAACATCCGCTTGATGCCCGCCTCGCCGATCTTCTCGACGAGGAACACCAGGGCCTGCCGCGCGATGGCGTAGGCCACGTGCACGTCGCAGGCGCCCGGCGTCGAGAACATGCGCTCGAGCGGTCGCGCGCCGCCTTCATGCACCACCCACCACGCGACGTCGTCGAGGCTGGCTGCGCGCGTGTCGCCGGTGACGTAGGACGCGAAGCCCTCCGCGAACCAGCGCGGCCTCGTCAGGCCCGCGGTCTGGTGCTCGAGGAGATGCGCCAGCTCATGCACCGCGGTCAGCTCGTAGGGCAGGGCGAGCACGTGCGGCGTGTCGTTCGGCGCGCGCAGCAACATCACGTTCAGGCCCACCGCCATGCCGAACGCCTCGGCGCCCATGCGCGAGCCCGGGGCGATCACCACGTCCACCGACTGGCGCAGCGGCCCCCAGGTCGCGAGCTGCGGCGACTCCAGCGCGCGCTGCAACGAGTCGGTGATGTAGCGCTGATCTTCGGGGCTGACCTCGACCTCCAGGCGGGCCAGTCGAACCTCGATGGGCCCGCGCTGCGCCGGCGATGCAGGTTTCGCCGGCGGCGCAGGCGTGGTCGCTTTGCGCTTCGGCGGCGGGGCCGGCGCCGCGGGGACGACCGTCAGCGCCTCGCCTTCGGTCGTCTCGACCTTCGCCCCGCGAGGGACCGTCGCGGGATCGTCGGTGTAGTGGACCTCACCGTGTTGATCGGTCCACCGGAAGATCGCCTGCGCGGAGGCGGGCGCCGCGAGGACCGCGACCGCCAGCGCGAGCCGACGCATCAGTAGGTGGTCTGCACGCCCGAGTTGCCCGCCGCGCCGGCGTTTCCGGTGGAGGTGCCGCCCGCGCCCGGCGTGCCGAGCAGGAACGACGTGCCGGAGAGCTGGGTGAAGGTCGAGCCGCTGTTGAGCGCGCGGCCGTAGACCGGGCCACCCGCGCCGCCACCACCCGCGCCGCCGAGGCCGCCCGCACCACCGGCGCCGCCGTTGCCACCACGCGTCGCCTTGCTGGAGTCAGGCGGGTTGGGCGAGATGCCGCCGCTGCCACCCGCGCCACCGCTGCCCGCCGCGCCACCCGCACCGCCGTTGCCGCCGTTGCCGGTGCGCGTGACGACGCCCTGCGCGCTGATGCTCGAGTTGTAGAGGAAGAGGCCGATCGACGCGCCGCCGCCCGTTCCGCCGGTGCCCGCGCCGCCCGCGCAACCGCCTTCGCCGCCGCCACCGCCCGCCGAGCCGTAGCCCTGGCAGGGGTTGCCCACGCCGATGCCGGTCCACGGGATCCAGCCGCCCGCGCCGCCGCCACCACCACCGCCGCCGCGACCCGCCGTACCGGCCGTGCCCGTGCCGCCGTTCGCCGGCGCGTAGCCGTTCTGGGTGAAGGTGCCCGCGTTCGCGCCCGTGCCGTTGGTGCCGCTCATGCCCGGCTGGCCGGCGGTGCCGAAGTAGGGGCTCCCGTTGGGCGACGTGTTCTCGGGGGCGCCGATGCCCGCGATGCCGGTGCCCATCGGGGCGCCGGAGCCGTTGTCGCCCGGCACCACGCTGGAGGTCTGATCGTTGGTCGAGTTCTGCCTCGAGGGCTGGCCACCGCTGCCGCCCGGGTAGCCGCAGCTCAGCCCGCCGGAGTTGCCACCCTGGCCCGCGTTGGGCCGCGTGCCGCCGCACGAGTCGACGAAGAAGCCGAAGTTGCAGAACGCGGCGAAGTCACCACCGCGATTGTCCTGCGCGCAGCCCGGGGCGCCATTGCCGCCGTTGGCCCCGGCGCGTCCCGGCGTGCCCGGTGAGCCCGCGGTCCCCGGCGCACCGTTGCCGGCGCGAATGTCGAGGCTCTCGAGCTTGATCATCGACGACTCCTTGATGAACGCGCCGTACGCGCTCGAGCCCGCGGAGCTGGCGTTCGCGCCCTCGAAGCGGATCGCCTGCACCAGCACGTTCGACGAGCCGTCGAGCTTGAGCGCCGGGTTGCCGTTCTGCACCACCACCTGCTGCGTGAAGGCGCGCTGCCAGGTGGTCGGGTGGTACGCGCCGGCGACGTTCACGCCGCCCGCGCCGAGGATCTCCAGCGGGCCGGTGTAGGTGCCTTCGGCGAGGTACACGTCGCGCTTGCCGGTGGTGCCGACCGCGGTCATCGCCGCGGTCAGCGTCAGCTTCGGCGCGGCGCGCGTGCCGGGGTTCGAGTCGTTGCCCGGCGGCGTCGCGGTGGCCGGCGCCACGAAGATGCCGTTGTTCACTTCACCATCGATGCCGTCGCAGTTCGCGTCGACGAAGTTGAGGTCGGGCAGGTCGGTGCTCGAGGTGACCGTGCACGCGTACTCGCAGCCGTCCGAGGGATCCTGGTTGAGATCGATGAACCCCGGCGCGCAGACGAACTGGCACGTCGAGTTCACGCAGCTCGCGGTGCTGTGGTTGCGCGAGCAGATGATGTTGCAGCCACCGCAGTTGTTCGGGTCGGCGCGGGTGTCGACCTCACAGCCGTCGGGATCCATGCCGTTGCAGTTCTCGTAGCCCGCGCTGCAGGTGCCCACCCGGCAGCCGCCGCCCGAGCAGGTCGAGCTCGCGTGGGGCAGGCTGCACACGTTGCCGCAGGCGCCGCAGTTCATCGCGTCGGTCATGGTGTCGAAGCCGTCGTCGGTGGTGCCGTCGCAGTCGTCATCGATGCCGTTGCAGGTCTCCGTTACCGGCGAGCCCGGGGTGCACACCGCCACGCCGCCGTCGACGCACGAAGCCACGTTGCGCGCGCAGGCGCCCACGCCGCAGCTCGTCTCCATCTGGCCTTCGTCGATCGTCCCGTCGCAGTCGTCGTCCTTGCCGTTGCACGTCTCGGCGACCGCGGCCGGCGCGTCACACACCACGGTGTTGGAGACGAGATCGCACTGCTTGATTCCGTTGCAGGCGCCCAGCGCGTTGGTGGTCTGACACGGCTGCTGGAAGTCGCCGCGCGCCAGGCACGCGCAGCTCGCGTTGGTCGGCACGCACTGCTGCACCTTCGGCTGGCCGTCGACGCCCTGGCCATTCACGCAGCGGTACCCGGTGGGGCAGTTCTGATCGAACGCGCAGTCGCGGCCACACACGTTCTCGCCGTTGACCACGATGCAGTGATCCGACGGGTACGGGCAGTCGCTGTCGGTCGCGCAGGGCTGGCAGAGTTTGCGCTGGTCGGGCTGACACGAGAACCGGTTCGGCGTCAGCTGCACGCAGACCTCGGTGGTGAAGCAGCCGTCGCCGCAGCGGCGCACGCAGGTCGGCGCGAACCCGGGGGCGGCGTCACACAGACCCGTCTCGCAGCGCTCGTCGTTCTCACACGCCTCGCCTTCCTTGAGGAGGCTCGGGGCGACGGGCTTCTTGCCGCAGTTGGTGCAGCCCGCGACGAAGAGGGAAACCACCAGAAAGAGAGGAAGATGACGCATAGGGGAGGGGCCCTTCGCAGGTGCAGCAACGGGTTTCAAGAGGGTGTGCGCACATCTCCGACACCAGTAGGTGCCCTGTTGTGCAGGAGCCGGATCTTTCAAGACAACTTGCGGCAAGGCAGGTATCTCGGGCGCCGGAAATTCTCAGCCACCCGGAGCCTCAGACCCGCATGAAAATCCACGAGTACCAGGGCAAGCAGATCTTCAAGAAGTACGGCGTCCCCGTCCCCCGCGGCATCGTCGCGAAGACCCCCGAGGAGGCCGAAAAGGCCGCCATCGAGCTGGGCACGAAGGTCACGGTGGTCAAGGCGCAGATCCACGCCGGTGGCCGCGGCAAGGGCGGCGGCGTGAAGCTCGCCAAGTCGCCCGCCGAGGCGAAGAAGCTCGCGTCCGAGATCCTGGGCATGATGCTCAAGACCGTCCAGACCGGGCCCGAGGGCCAGAAGGTCCAGACGCTCTACATCGAGGAAGGCCTCGACATCGAGAAGGAGTACTACCTCGGCGTCACCCTCGATCGCGCCAGCTCGCGCATCACCTTCATGGCGTCGACGGAAGGCGGCGTGGAGATCGAAGAGGTGGCCGACAAGCACCCCGAGAAGATCCTCCGCGAGTCGGTCGACCCCGCCGTGGGCTTCCAGGCGTACCAGGGCCGCAAGATGGCCTTCGGTCTGGGCCTCACCGGTGACTCGGTCGGCAAGTTCGTGAAGTTCTGCGCGGCGCTCTACCAGGCGTACATGGAGACCGACGCGGCCCTCGCGGAGATCAACCCGCTGGTGAAGCTGAAGAACGGCGACATCGTGGCGCTCGACTCGAAGATGACCTTCGACGACAACGCGCTCTTCAAGCACAAGGACATCGTCGAGATGCGCGACGTCGCGGAAGAAGATCCCCGCGAAGCGCAGGCCAAGGAATTCGACCTCGCCTACATCGCCCTCGAGGGCAACATCGGCTGCATGGTGAACGGCGCCGGTCTGGCGATGGCCACCATGGACACCATCAAGCTCGTCGGCGGCCAGCCGGCGAACTTCCTCGACGTCGGCGGCGGCGCTTCGAAGGAGAAGGTCACCGCGGCGTTCAAGCTCATCCTCGCCGACCCCTCGGTGAAGGCGGTGCTGGTGAACATCTTCGGCGGCATCATGAAGTGCGACGTGATCGCCGAGGGCGTCGTGGCGGCCGCGAAGGAAGTGAAGCTCAGCGTGCCGCTCGTGGTTCGCCTCGAGGGCACCAACGTCGAGCTGGGCAAGGAGATCCTCAAGAAGTCGGGGCTCGCCATCACGCCCGCGGACAACCTGCGCCAGGCGGCCGAGAAGGCCGTCGCGTCGCTCAAGGCCTGAACCACTTTCCGAAAGATCAAAGCACCATGAGCATTCTCGTTGGCAAAGACACCCGGGTCGTCGTTCAGGGCATCACCGGCTCGGCCGGCTCGTTCCACGCGAAGCAGTGCCTCGAGTACGGCACGCAGATCGTCGCCGGCGTCACGCCGGGCAAGGGCGGTCAGCTGTTCGAAGGCAAGATCCCCATCTTCGACACCGTCGAGCAGGCGGTGAAGCAGGCCGGGGCGAACACCTCGGTCATCTTCGTGCCGCCTCCTTTCGCCGCCGACTCGATCCTCGAGGCGGTCGACGCGAACATCGGCGTGGCCATCACCATCACCGAAGGCATCCCGGTGAACGACATGGTGAAGGTCAAGCGCGTGCTGAACGGCTCGAAGACGCGCCTCATCGGTCCGAACTGCCCGGGCGTCATCACCCCCGGCGCGAAGTGCAAGATCGGCATCATGCCGGGCCACATTCACCGGCCGGGCAACGTGGGCATCGTGTCGAAGTCGGGCACGCTCACGTACGAAGCGGTCTTCCAGGTGACCAACCTCGGCTTCGGTCAGTCGACCGCGGTGGGCATCGGTGGTGACCCGGTGCACGGCACGAACTTCATCGACGTGCTCGAGATGTTCAACAACGACCCCGAGACGGCCGCGGTCATCATGATCGGCGAGATCGGCGGCAGCGCTGAAGAAGAAGCGGCCGCGTGGGTGGCGAAGAACATGAAGAAGCCGATGGCGGGCTTCATCGCCGGTGTGTCGGCGCCTCCGGGCAAGCGCATGGGTCACGCCGGCGCGATCATCTCGGGCGGCAAGGGCACGGCGGCCGAGAAGATCAAGGCCATGACGGCCGCGGGCATCTTGATGGCGGCGTCGCCTGCCGAGCTCGGCAGCACGCTCGTCGAGGCGGCCAAGCGCGCCAACGTCAAGCTGAGCTGACCGTCTCTCCCTCTCCCTGCGAAGCGGGGAGAGGGTCGGGGTGAGGGGGCGAACCTCCTCACCCCAGCTTCACCGCGTCACCGGGTGCCGACGCCCTGACTCAAGAGCGTCCACCCGATCATCTTGTAGAGCAGTCGCGCGCCGACATTGCCGTCCCACTCACTGTTCTCGGGACCCGGCGACACCTCGTTGAGATCGAACCCCACGATCTTCTTCCCCGCGCGCACCACCCCCTCCAGCAACGCGATGGCCTGCGCGAACGTCAACCCGCCAGGCACGGGCGTGCCCGTATTCGGGCACAGCGTCGGCTCGAGACCGTCGATGTCCCACGACAGGTACACATACTGGGGCAGCTCGGCGACGATCGAGTCGACCTGCTCGCGCCAGGGCATGCCATCGAGCCGCGCGCGCGCCAGGCGAGCGTCGAAGAACGTGTGAATGCGGCCGTTCGAGTCGCGGATGATCTCGTACTCCGCCTCGCCGAAGTCGCGAATGCCGACCTGCACCAGCTTCTTCACGTTCGGCACGTGCTTCATCACGTTGAACATGATCGACGCGTGCGACCACTCGAAGCCCTCGTAGGCGTCGCGCAGGTCGGCGTGGGCATCGAGGTGCAGCACGCCCAGCCCGGGGTACTTCTCGGCGTACGCCTTGATCGCGCCGAAGGGGGTCGAGTGATCGCCGCCCACCACGCCGACGATCTTCCCCTTCTCGAGCCAGTGCTTCGTGGTCGCGTAGACCCAGTCGTTCATCTTCGCCGACAGCGCGTTGATCTTCGCCAGTGAGGCCTCGTCGGCGTCGACGCCAGCGGCCTCGATGATCGGCGCGGCGAGCCTCTTCGCCTCGTCATTCCACGCGCGCACGTCACCGGGCTCATCGAGCATCGCGATGCCGGGCTCATACGGCTTGCCGGTGTCGAGATCGAACAGGTCCACCTGCTTCGACCCCTCGAGGATCGCGTTGGGCCCTTCAGCGGTGCCGCCGCCGTAGCTGGTGGTGGCCTCGAAGGGCACCGGCACCAGCACGACCTTCGCCTCGTCGGGCGTGAAGGGAAGACCAAAGACACCAGAGTCAGGGAGCGCAGCGGCGTTGGGATCGAAAGCGGGCATGTCAGGTCACCAGGTGAGGACGAGTTTTCCGAAGCTGTCGTTGGCGGCGAGTCGCGCGAGCGCCGCGGGGAGTTCCTGCATCGGCACCACCGCGTCGATCACCGGCTTCAACTGCCCGTGAGCGAACGCCGGCGCCAGTCGCTGCTCGAAGGCGCGCGCGACGACGATCTTCTCTTCCAGAGTGCGCGAGCGGAGCGCGGTACCGATCACCCGCAGCCGCTTGGCCAGCACGCTGCGCAGGGGCACCTCGGCGGTGCCGCCGGCCACCAGCCCGACCAGCATCAACGTCCCTTTGGGGGCGAGCGCGTCGATGGTCTCCGGCACCCAGTTGCCGCCGACGAGATCGAGGGCCACGTCGACGCCTCGGCCCGCGGTGAGCTGCTTCACGCGCGCGGCGAAGGCCCCGTCCTTCACCAGCACCGAGCGCTCGAGGCCCAGCGTTGTGGCGCGCTCGAGCTTCTGGGCGTTGCGGCCGGTGCCGATCACCTTCGCGCCGAACAGCGCGCACACCTGCAGCGCCGCGGTGCCGACGCCGCTCGCCACCGCGTGGATCAACACCTCGCTGCCGACCGAGACGCCGGCCTGCAGCACCAGCGCGTCGAAGGCCGTGGAGAACGCCTCGGGCAGCGCCGCCGCGTCGGCGAACGACAGGTTCTCGGGCATCGCGATCGCCTCGCGCTCGTGCGTGACGAGCTGCTCGGCCCACGCTCCGCCCGCCACCAGCCCCATCACCCGATCGCCGACCTTCCACCGCGTCACGCGCGCGCCGCGGCCGATCACCTCACCCGCGTACTCGAGCCCGGGGATGTCGGCCGGCACACCCGCGGGGGCAGGGTAGAGGCCCATGGTCTGCAGCAGATCGGCGCGGTTGAGCGCGGTGGCGCGCACCTGCACGAGGATCTCGTCGGGTCCGGGCGTGGGCGCCGCGACGTCCTTGAACCGAACCCCCTCGGGACCCTCTGCGTTGACGCTGATCGCGGCCTTCATTCCGGCGCGCCTAGCACAGCTCCGAGGTGGGCTGCGTGTCGGGTGCGCGCTACAAACGGCGCATGAACTACGCCGATCGCCGCAAGCGCTTCCTCGCTGCTCTCGAGGGCCCGGTGCTCCTGATGGCCGGTGGTTTTCTCTCGCGCAACTACCCCGCGAACACCTTCCCCTTCCGCGCCGACAGCACCTTCCTCTACTTCTTCGAGCGCCCGGAGGCGGGCAGCGCCGCCTTCTTCGACCCCGCCGACGGCCGGGTGACGCTCTTCCTGCCCGAGCGCACGGTGGCCGACGCCCTGTGGCACGGCGCGCTCGAGCCCTTCGAGGCGGTGAAGGCGCGCCAGCAGGTCGACGCGGTGCTGCCGGTGGAGTCGCTCGAGCAGCACGTGCTGGTGCTGGCGAAGAACCGGCAGGTCCGCTCGCTCGGCGTCGCCGACTGGAAGGCCACCGCCCGCGCGCGCGCCATCACCGGCGAGGCGCTCGACTTCGACGATCCGACGAAGGTGGGGGAGGGCGCGCTGCTCGACGCCATCGCGAAGCTCCGCCTGCGCAAGGGTGAGGACGAGCTCGCCGAGATCCGCCGCCTGGTGCCGATCACCCGCGAGGCGCACCTGCTGGCGATGCAGCACTCCAAGCCGGGCGTGAACGAGCAGCTCCTCGCCGGCCACGTCGACGGCGCCTTCGCCCGTGGTGGCTGCGCGCCGGCGTACTCCACCATCCTCTCGGTGCGCGGCGAGGTGCTGCACAACCACGATCACCGCAACACCCTGCAGGCGGGCGACCTCGTGCTGCTCGACGCGGGCGCCGAGAGCCTCGACACTGGCTACTGCAACGACGTCACGCGCGACTGGCCGGTGGGCGGCGCGTTCTCCCCCGAGGGCCGCGACATCTACGACCTGGTGCTTGCCAGCGAGCTCGACGCGATCTCCGCGGTGAAGCCGGGCGTGCGGTACCGCGACCTTCACCTGCGCGCGTGCCGGGGGCTCGCCGACGGGCTGGCGCGAATGGGCCTGCTGATCGGAGATCCGGACGGCCTCGTCGAGTCCGGTGCCCACGCGCTCTTCTTCCCCCACGGCCTTGGTCACCAGCTCGGCCTCGACGTGCACGACCTCGAGGCGTTCGGCGATCGCATCCACTACCCGGGGCGCGCGCGCAGCACGCAGTTCGGCACGCAGTACCTCCGCATGGACATGGATCTCGAGGCCGGCATGACCTTCACCATCGAGCCCGGCCTGTACTTCGTGCCCGCGATCCTCCACTCCGCCGACTTCCGCGCGCGCTTCAAGACGCAGGTGAACTGGTCGCTCGCCGAGAAGTTCCTTCAGCTCAACGGCGGGCGCGGCTTCGGCGGCGTGCGCATCGAAGACGACGTGGTGTGCACGCCCACGGGCGTCGAGGTGCTCACCCAGTCGATCCCCAAAACGCGCGCGGAGATCGAGGCGATCGCCGGTTCTGCTTGACGCAGGCCGTCAGAGGACCGCGCTTGAGGTGCCTGTCGCGAGCCGATAGAGGCCGCAGCCATGTCAGCCGGTCAGGCGTGGTTCCAGAAGAAGCCGAAGATCTCGACTCCCGACCCCACCGAGGGCGCGCCCAGCACCCGCATGGAGGGCATCTGGGAGAAGTGTGACGAGTGCGGCGACATCATGCTGCGCGAGGAGCTCGAGAAGGCCCTCAACGTCTGCCCGAGCTGCGGTCACCACATGCAGCTCCCGGCGCGCGCGCGCATCGCGGCGCTGTGCGACCCCGACTCGTTCGAGGAGTTCGACACCAACCTCGAGCCCACCGACCCGCTCGGCTTCAGCGACTCCAAGAAGTACAAGGACCGCATCAAGTCGACGATGAAGGCGCTGGGCGAGAAGGACGCGTTCATCAGCGGCGTCGGCACCATCGACTCGCGGCGCGTCAGCCTCGGCTGCTTCAACTTCGAGTACATGGGCGGCTCGATGGGCAGCGTAGTGGGTGAGAAGGTCACCCGCGTCTTCGAGCGCGCCATCGAGCTCAAGGCCCCGGCGATCGTCTTCTCGGCGTCCGGCGGCGCGCGCATGCAGGAAGGCATCTTCTCGCTGATGCAGATGGCCAAGACCTCGGCGGCCATCAACGCCTTCCGCGCCATTCGCCAGCCGTACATCTCGGTGCTGCTGCACCCCACCACCGGCGGCGTGGCGGCCTCGTTCTCGTGGCTGGGCGACGTGATCCTCGCCGAGCCCCGCGCGCTGATCGGCTTCGCGGGCCCGCGCGTGATCGAGCAGACCATTCGCCAGAAGCTGCCCGAGGGGTTCCAGCGCAGCGAGTTCCTCCTCGATCACGGCATGATCGACGCCATCGTGCAGCGCAAGGATCTGCGCGCGAAGATCTCCCAGATCCTCGGGCTGCTCGGCTCGTGACGCCGCAAGAGGGGCTCGCCCACTTCGCGAGCCTCTCTCCTTCCAGCATCAAGATGGGGCTCGACCGGGTGCGCGTCGCCCTCGAGCGCCTCGGCCACCCCGAGCTGAAGTTCCCCGCGCTCCACGTCGCCGGCACCAACGGCAAGGGCTCGACCTGCGCCATCGCCGCGTCGTGCCTGACGCAGCGCTACCGCACCGGGCTCTACACCTCGCCGCACCTGATCCGCCCCAACGAGCGCATCCAGATCGACGGGGTGGAGATCGACGACGACACCTTCGGCCGCCGCATCGCGGAGGTCGTGCAGATCCTCGGCGCCGATCACGACCTGACCTACTTCGAGTTCGGCACCATCGTCGCCTTCTGGCACTTCGCGCAGGAGCGGGTGGACGTGGCGGTCATCGAGACCGGCCTCGGCGGGCGCCTCGACGCCACCACCGCCTGCGCGCCGAAGGTGACCTGCATCACGTCGATCGCCTTCGATCACATGGAGTACCTCGGCGACACGCTCGAGCTCATCGCGAAGGAGAAGGCCGGCATCTTCAAGCCGGGCGTGCCGATCGTCCTCGCGCGAAACTTCCCCCTCTCTCCCGAAGGGGGAGAGGGGGCGAACCAGGTCTGGCGAGAAGGCCGCGACTTCAGCTCCAACGGCGTCTCGTACACCGGCCCGACCTGGCGCCTCACCGACCTCCACCTGCCCCTCAAGGGCGAACACCAGCACCAGAACCTGGCCCTGGCGCTCGCGTGCCTCGAGGCGCTGACCGACTTCCCGCTGACCACCGATCAACTCCGCGAAGGGGTCCGCACCGCGCGTTGGCCGGGCCGCCTCGAAGAGTTCCCCGGCCCGCCGCTGGTGGTCCTCGACGGCGCCCACAATCCGGCCGGCGTCGACACGCTGATCCGCGCCATCGGTTCGGAATATCCGAACCGTTCCATTCACCTCGTCTTCGGAGTCTTCGCCGACAAAGACTCCGAGCCGATGATGCGCGCGCTCTTTCCGAAGGTGCACGCGCTGCACCTCACTCCCATCGCCAGCCCGCGCAGCCGCGATCCCCGCGCGTACGAGGCCCTCGCGCGCACGCTCAACGCCGATGTCACCGTGCACCCGGACGCCTCCACCGCGCTGCGGCGCGCGCGAGAGCAGGCGCCGAAGGACGGCGTGGTGATCGTGGCCGGGTCCCTGTTTCTGGTCGGGCAGTTGCGACGTCAGCTCGTGGCCGCGGTGCGTTGACAGTGAAAGGGTCGAGGTTAGTTTGCAGCGGCCATGAGTGAACCGCAGTCTGAGACCCCGCCGGACGTCGCCGTCGATCAGCAGCCCCCCGCGGCCGCGCCCGAAGAGAACCCCGAAATCAAGCGCCTCACGGCCGAGCTCGAAGCGACGCGCAAGCGGGTCAACGATCTCGCCTACGCGCTGCAGGCCGGCGAGCGTGATCGCGAAGAGTTCAAGCAGCGCCAGGCCCGCGAGCGGGAGCGCATGCTCGACGTCGAGAAGGGCAACATCGCGCAGCTGCTGCTCGAGGCGGTCGATCAGCTCGACCTGGTGCTCAACGCGGCCGAAGAGTCTCCGCTGAAGAGCGGCGTCAAGCTGATCCGCGAGAGCATCCTCAAGCAGGCCGAGGCCACCGGCATCGAGCGCCTCGAGCTGGCCGGCAAGCCCTTCGACCCCAACTACGCCGAAGCCAACGACATGGAAGTCACCCCGGTCGAGGCCGACGACGGCAAGGTGGTGGGGGTGTTCAAGCCCGCCTACCTGCTCAAGGGCCGCGTCATCCGCGCCGGCGTGGTGAAGGTCGCGAAGTACGTGAAGCCCATCGACGCGTGATGTGTACGATGGCGCCGTGCGCCTCTTCGTGATCGTCGGACTCCTGTTCTCCACGGCCTCGTTCGCCGAGACCGTGGAGGAGTGGATTCACCAGAAGGTCGCCGCGCAGAAGAGCAAAGACGCGCCGCTGACCCCGGTCGGCGCCGCGGGGCAGTTGTGGAAGGACCGCACCCCCAACGCGCCCGCCATTCCGCAGTTCCAGCCGCCGACTTCTCTGGCGCCGCTGGTCAAGGCGGTTCGACCGGGTGTGGTCAACATCGCCGCTCGCAACGAGGGCACCAAGCGCTCGCTGGGCTCGGGGTTCGTGATCAACCCCGACGGGCTGGTGGTCACCAACAACCACGTCGTCGAGCGCGCGCAGGAGATCCAGGTGCGCCTGTCCGACGGGCGCGATCTGCCGGCGTCGGTGGTGGGGCGCGACCCCTCGACCGATCTCGCGCTGCTGCGCATCGCCGACGTGAAGGATCTGCCGACGGTGATCCTCGGCGACTCCGATCAGCTCGAGGTGGGCGACTGGGTGGTGGCGATCGGCAACCCCTTCGGCCTCGACACCTCGGTGACCCACGGCCTGATCAGCGCGCGCGAGCGGGTGATCGGCATCGGGCCCTTCGACGACTTCATCCAGACCAACGCGCTGATCAACCCGGGCAACTCCGGCGGGCCGCTGTTCGACATGCGCGGCGACGTGGTGGGCGTGGCGACGGCGATCATGAGCCAGGGGCAGGGCATCGGCTTCGCGGTGCCGATCAACCTGGTGAAGGAGCTGCTCCCCAACCTGCTCGACAACGGCCGCCCGGAGCGCGGCTGGCTCGGCCTCAACGTGCAGGAAGTAGGGGAGGGCGCCGCGCGCGCGCCGGTGGTGGTCGACGTCTTCGCCGGCAGCCCCGCCGAGAAGGCCGGCCTCAAGCCGGGCGATCGCGTGACGGGCATCGGCGGCAAGCCGGTGCAGCGCTACCAGCAGATCCTCCGGCGCATCGCGCTGCTGCAGCCGGGCACCAGCGTGAAGATCGACGTGCTGCGCGGCGGCCGCACCTTCACCTTCTCCGCCACCCTGGCGCAGCGGCCGTCGAGCGAGGCGCTCAAGGCGATGAACTCCGGGGGGCGCATCGACGCGCTGGGGCTCGCGGTGCGGCCGATCGATCCCAACGCAGCCGCGTCGCTGGGCGTCGAGCCGGGCCTGCGCATCGAAGCGATCGTCCCCGGCGGGCCCGGCGAGCTGGCCGGCCTCGCGCAGGGGGACGTGATCGTCGAGGTCAACCGGGAAGCGGTGGGTACGCTGCGCGACCTCGACGCCGCGCTCGCAGAGACCGAACCGAACGAGTCGGTGCTGCTGAAGATCAGGCGGGGGCAGAGCCTGCGCTACCTCGCGGTGCGCCCCCGCTGACGCGTCACTTGCCGAGGTACAGGCCGACCTGATCGCCGGTGCGACCGACCGTCACCAGCACCGCGTCGAACTTCGCCTTCACGCCCTTCATCGTGCCGCCGCCCTTCTTGGGCAGCGACCACACGCCCTGCGGGGTGAAGACGATCTGCAGCCGCAGCGCCTGCGACTGAACCTGCCGCGCCATCATCGCGGGGTTCCACCCGTCGGGCAGCTGGCTCTCGATGCGGATGAAGGGGATCACCGGGTTGCCATCTTGATCGACCCGCGTGGGCGCGCCCTGGGTGATCGCCAGCCCCGAGGCCGAGAAGAAGGGCGTGAGGTTCAGCACGAACTGCCCGTCGCGCACCTTGATCTCACCCATCGAGAGCACCCCCGAGGTCTCCTCGGTGATGATCATGTAGAACTTCTTGCCCGTGGCCCCCTGGCGGAAGATCTCGGCGTTCTTCTCGCACTCGCCGCCGCCCAACATGCGCGAGGCACAGTCGCCGACGTACTTCTCGACGAACGCGCTGACCGCGCCCATCGCCTCGGCCTGATCGCGCAGCTTCGCGAAGCGCTGATCGACGTCTGCAAGGGCTGCCGAAGAAACGAGGACCGTCAACATCGTGAGCAGCGATTTCATGAGTTTCCTTCTGAAGTGGTGTCGCATTGGGTGGAGAAGTTGCCTACATCCGCGCACTCTGTAGGCTTCGTGACGTTCCCGCACAGAACAGGAGCATCACGTTGAACGACCGTCGCCAGAATCTCCGCTTCGACAAGGTTTTCACCGTCTACCTGAGCACCGCAGACGGCATGACGAGGGGCATCGCCCGAAACATCAGCACCTCGGGACTTTTTGTGGAGACCCGCGATTCGTTGCCGCTGGGCGGCCGCATCAAGGTCACCTTCACCTCCGACGACGGCACTGAGATGACGGCGCTGTGTGAGGTCCGGTACCAGGTGGCGCTCAATTACGGAGAGGGTGAGGAGTTGGCAGGCACCCGGGGCGCGGGCTTGCGGATCATCGCCTACGAGACGCGCGAGGACCAACCCCTTCTGCTCGTCGATCGCGAGCGCGTGCTGCACTGAGCTGAAACCCGTCGGGTGCCCCTTCCGGCTGAGCTATGTCCTCGCTCGCCGTTCCACTCTCTCGAGGGGGTCACCCACATGAAGCGTTTGTCGCTGGCTGCTGCTGTCGTCACCTCGTTGTCCTTCCCCGCGTTTGCCCAGGCGCCGGCTCCGGCGCCCAAGGCCGCGGCGCCTGCTCCCGCTCCCGCTCCCGCTCCTGCTCCCGGCAAGGCCGCTCCGGCTCCGGCTCCCGCGCCTGCCGCGCCTCCGCCGCCGGCGGCTGCTGCCGCGCCCGCGCCCGCCCCGACGGGCCCCGACATGTCGAAGATGGGCCCGGCCGCGCGCAAGCCCACCAACGAAGCCGCCACCAAGAAGGAGATCGAGGCGTGGTGGAAGCAGGAAGAGGCGCTCGCCGCCGCGAAGAACTGGGACGCGCTCGCGGCCCGCGTCGACTTCCCCGTGTTCATGCTCACCGACTCGCTGGCCGGCGTGCCCGAGGGCGAGCTCAACACCCGTGAGCAGTACCTCGCGTCGATGAAGCCCATGTGGGAAGGCATGCCGGCGGGCATGAAGACGGTCCGCAAGCTGACCATCACCGTGCTCTCTGACTCGCTGGCGAACGTGGTCGATGACTACACCACCACCGCGGGCAAGATGACGATGAAGGGCCGCAACGTGAGCCTGCTCGCGAAGGTCGGCGGCCAGTGGAAGTTCAAGGCGCTGGTCGAGGCCGGGTGGGGTGGCATGGGCGCGGCGCCGACGCCTGTCGCGGCGCCTGCTCCCGCGGCTGCGCCTGCGCCCGCTCCTGCGGCCGGCAAGATGCCGCCTCCGGCCCCGGCCCCCGCGGCGGGTGGCGCGAAGGCCCCGGCGCCTGCTCCGGCCCCCGCGGCGCCGGCGCCGGCTCCTGCGCCGAAGAAGTAAGGCGACGCTGAAGCACCTCGGCCCGTCCACTCCACGCGGAGTCGACGGGCCGAGTCATGACTGCGCCTGAAACACGACGGCCCGCCACCTCGCGAACGAGCTGGCGGGCCGCTTCATGCGACGTCGGTCTCTCGCGTTACTGCGAGAAGCCCTCGAGCATGTAGTGCGCTTCGATGCGCTTGAGCGCGAGCACCATGGCGGCGCAGCGCGTGTCCACCGTCTTGCCGATGCAGTAGTTGCGGCTGTCGTGCATGTCCGTGCGGCGCGGCGTGTTGCGCGCGATGTCGCGGATGATGCGGTAGTTCTTCTTGAGCGCGAACTCGAGCTTGGCGTCGACGTCCTTCTCCGTCCACGACTCCATGCGCTTGTTCTGGATCCACTCGTAGTACGAGACCGTCACACCGCCGGCGTTGCAGATGATGTCGGGGATGATGTCGATCTTCCGGCGCTCGAGCACGCGGTCGGCGTCGGGCGTCGTCGGGCCGTTGGCGCCCTCGGCGATCAGCTTCACCTTCATCTTCTCGGCGATCTCCGCGGTGATCTCGCCACCGAGCGCGGCAGGCACCGCGATGTCGGCCGGCACTTCCCAGAAGTCGGCCTTCGAGATCGCCTGCGCCCCGGGGAACCCGAGCACCGAGCGCTTGAGGTTCTTCGGGTTCTCGTTGGTGTACTTCATGAGCTCGCCGGCATCGATGCCGTTCATGTTCATGATCGTACCGTCGGCGTCGTTCACCGCGACCAGCTTGGCGCCCATGTTCTGGAGGATCAGCGCGCCCCACGAGCCGACGTTGCCGAAGCCCTGCACGATGAAGGTCTTGCCCTTCAGCGTCTCGCCCTTCTCCTGGAAGTAGTCCTCGATGGTGAACGCCACGCCCTGGCCGGTGGCCTTGGTGCGACCTTCGGAACCACCGATGCGAACGTCCTTGCCGGTGATCACGCCGCGCTGGTTGTGGCGCTCGCGCTCACCGTCGGAGAACTGACGCAGGAAGAGCGCCATGATCTCGGAGTTGGTGCCGACGTCGGGCGCCGGGATGTCGATGTTCGGGCCGACCAGCTGCTTCAACTTGTACATGAAGCGCAGCGAGATGGCCTGGAGCTCTTCCTTCCCGTACTGGCGCGGGTCGAGCTGAATGCCGCCCTTGCCGCCACCAAACGGGACGTCGGCGATCGCCGTCTTCCACGTCATCTCGGCGGCCAGCGCCTTGAAGAGGTCGAGCGACACTTCGCGGTGGTAGCGGATGCCGCCCTTGTACGGGCCGCGCGCCTGGTTGTGCTGCACGCGGTAGCCCTTGAAGCGCTGAATGTCGCCGGGCACCAGCTTGTAGACGAGGCCGTCCTCGAGGCGGAGGTGACCGCCCTTGATGTGCACGTCAGAGCCGAGCAGCGCCTTGCCGTTGAGGATGATCTTGCCGTCGAACAGCCGCTCGAGGCCGTGCGAGTCGCGCACCTTGGTGACGGTGAGATCGGTGAAGCCCTTCGCCTCTTCCGGCGCCAGGGGCACGAGGCGGTCCTTTAGCTTCGTGGTGACGTAGAAGATGTGCTCGTAGTCCGGCTCTTCCAGCTCCAGCCGCACGCGGCTGTCGAGGTTCATCGCATCAGCGGCGCGATGAAAGATCTCCATCGCCTCGGTGTAGACGGTCTTGCGCGGCTGCGGCGCCGGGGCCCGCATGAAAGTCTCTTCAGCCATGACATTCCTTTGAGTTCGCTTCGTGACGGCAGGCCACGAAGAGTGGCGCGGACCATACGCATCGAACCTTTTCGCGAAAGGAAAAAGGGACGGCACGGCGCGTCACAAACCTGAGCATTTTTGACAGGTTGTGTGACGCAATCTGTCAGAGCGGGAAAAACGAAAAAGCCCCGGATCCAGAGGACCCGAGGCTTGGTTTTCGAGAGCCGACACCCGGGATTGAACCGGGGACCTACTGATTACGAATCAGTTGCTCTGCCGCTGAGCTATGTCGGCGAAACGCGGGGCGAAGTACCAACAACGAAACGAGACGTCAAAGGGGAAACGCCCTGACGCGCTTCAGCGCACCCGATTGAGAAACACCCGGGTCTTCGTGCTCTCGCTGCCGGTCGAGACGGTGACGGCCAGATCGAGGTCTTGATCGCCGTCGGCGTCGCCGATGCTCACCGACGTGCGCACGCCCGTCCCCGCGGGCACCCGCGTCTCGCTGAACACGAAGCCGCCCCGGTTGCGGCGCACCACGAGCTCGTCGCCTGCGCTCCAGAAGAGATCGGGGTGCGCGTCGCCGTCGAGGTCCAGCACTCGCAGCCCAGTCGGGGCGGTGGTGGTGTACGTGGCGCGCGACGCGAAGCCCGCGCCGGTGTTCTCGAACAGCTCGACGCCCGCGGTGGTGATCGCCGCCAGGTCTTCGTCGCCATCGCCGTCGAGATCCGCGCCGCCGAGCGCGGTGATCGCCGAGGGCAGGGCGACGACGCCGCCATCGACGAAGTGCACCGCCGGCGCGCTGTCGGCCCACACCACGCCCGAGGTCGTCGCGCCGATCGCCGTCGCGCCGGGGGTGGCGACGTGGGGCGCGCCGGTGGCCGACACCACCGCGTAGCCGCCGCAGCCGGTGAGCACGATCGAACGGCCCACTGCGCCGTTGCTGGGCAGGAACTCGCCGCCCGCGCAGCCCGCGTCGAGGGTCTGCAGCGCGTAGGTCGAGCCCTGGTACACGAGCAGATCGATCGCCCCGTCCTCGTTGAGCTGCACCAGGTCGGTGTTGCCGTCGCCGTTGGCGTCGAGCACCTCGGCGCGCGCGGGGAACCGGAGGAACGACAGCTTGCGGCTGGCCACCGGGTCGAAGCCCTGCGTCATGCTCCAGGGGATGATCTCCACGCGGGTGAAGCCGGGCACGGTCATCACCAGGTCGCCCGGTCCCTTCGGCGCGAGATCGGCGATCACCGCCGGGCCACCCTTGGCGATGTCCATCTCCGGGCCGGCCTCGAAGGCGGTGGCGACGCAGCGGCGCGTGTCGACGGTGCAGGTGTCGGCGGCGCACAGGTTCGCGCCCCAGGTGGTGCACGCCATCACGCCCAGCGCGCCGTCGCAGGCCTCGCCCAGATCGAGCACGCCGTTGCCGCAGCGCTTCACGCACAGCGTGGTGTCGTACTGGCAGGTGCTGCTGCACACGAGCCGGCCGATGTCGAAGCCCAACGCCTGGCAGCTCCCCGTGCCGGGATCCGAGCCGTCGCAGTCTTCTCCCTCTTGAAGGATCCCATCGCCACACTGGGGCGGCGCGGGGGGGGGCTCCTCGTTGACGTTGCGGGTGACGGGACCCCGACAGGCGGTCAGGGCCAGGAGACAGACGAGCAGGGCGCGGCGCACGGGCCGACTCTAGCGTGCTACGAGCAGCGGGCATGACGTCGATGGTTCCCAAGTGCCCTACCTGCCGGCTCGAAGTGCTGCCCCGCGCGAAGAACCCGGTGTTCCCGTTCTGCAGCGATCGCTGCAAGGCGATCGATCTCGGTAAGTGGCTGGGCGGCGAGTACCGCATCGCGGCCGCCTCGAAAGACGAAGACGAAGACGGCGAGACGCCGCCCCTCAGCGACGCATGAGCCTCTACCTCGCCGGCGGAGTGGCCGTGGCCTACGCCGTGGGGGTGGTGACCGTGCACCGCGTGGCGGTCTCTCGCCGGCGGGCGCTCGCGCAGGGCTACCCGACACTCCGCTGGCTCGACTGGGAGGCGCTGCTGCAGGGCGTGCTTCCCCCGGCGCCGTTCGAGGCCCGCCCGCCCATCACCGTGCCCGAGGGCGGCCCGCCGCCGACCATCCTCTCCCGCCCGAAGACGCGCGAGGTCGAGCTGCTCGAGGCGCTGGTGGCCGGCGCGCCGGTGCAGGCCGAAGCGTTCGCCGAGGCCCAGTTCAGCGGCGGTGAGGCCCGGTGGCTGGGGCTGCTGTCGTGGCTGCGGGAAGAGCCGCGGCGGGTTCTCGAGCAGCTCGAAGCGACCGCCCCCAACACCGTCGCCGAGGCGTACCTGCGCGAGTGGCTCACCCTCGAGCACGAGGTCACGCCGCTCAACCTCGAGCTGGTGACCTACGGCGTGAAGCTGCGCGTCAACAAGGCGCTGCGGCGCTTCGGCGATCACGCGGCGCTCTACTTCATTCGCGCGCGGGCCAGCTCGACGCTCGGCTTCACCCAGGCGGTGCTCGACGATCTCGCCCGGGCCGTCTACTTCTCGCGGCAAACTCCGTTCTACCTGCACGCCGTCACGCAGATGCCCTTCGTCGAGGAGGCCCGGCCGGCGCTGGTGCGTGCGTGTCGCGAGGCGCTGGGTGCTGATGATGCTGGCGTCTGAACGCCGATCGGCCTGAGAATCCCGCGCTCGATGGTCGAGACGTTGCTGCTCTGGTTCAACCGCTTCACCGATGATCCCGCCAAGGTGCGCACGCGCCTCGCGGGTCGCCCCGTGCTCGTCTACGAACCCCCCACCGAAGACACGATCGATCAAGACGACGAAGACGACGACTACCAGCTGCGTACGCAGTCGGGCCTGTCGGTGCCGTCGATCGGCGGCGGTGATCCGATGGCGGTGGTGATCGAGAAGACCAAGGACAACGCCTTCAAGCAGCGCATCACCATCGGGCGCACCGGCAACAACGACATCGTGCTCGACGACAACTCGGTGTCCCGCTTCCACGCGTGGATCGAACAGGTCAACCAGGAATGGGTGATCGTCGACGCGGGGTCACGAAATGGGTCCACCATCGCGGGGCGGAAGATCGCTCCCAAATCACCGGCGCCGCTCACCAACGGGCTCCCGGTGCGCATCGGGGCGCTCCAGCTCACGTACTACACGGCGCAGGGCTTCCTCGACATGCTCCACCGACGCGCGACGGAGTGACCCGCGTCGGGACTTTCACCTTGTCGCGTTCAGCGGGGTTCACTACGTTGAAACGCCCTCTTTTCCTCGGGAATCCTTTTGCTGACCACTGAAGCGCACGGCAAGACGGACGTTGGCCGCAAACGCCAGCACAACGAAGACGCGATGCTGGTGGACCCGGCGCTGGGTCTCTACATCGTGGCCGACGGCATGGGCGGGCACGCGGCTGGCGAGGTCGCTTCGGCGCGCGCCGTCGAGGTGGTCAAGCAGCACCTGCTCACCAACCGCTCGATCCTCAAAGATCTCTCGCGCGACGCCACCCAGGCCAACCGCGCCGCCGCCGCCAGCCTGGTGGAAGTCGCCGTGCAGCGCGCCTGCGCCGACATCTACAAGACGGCCACCACCGACGCCTCGAAGCGCGGCATGGGCACCACCTTCGTGTGCCTCGCCATCGGCGGCACCAAGGGCGTCATCGGCCACGTCGGCGACAGCCGCGTGTACCTGGTGCGCAACGGCCAGTGTCACCGGCTGACGGAAGATCACACGCTGATCTCCGCGCAGCTCAAGGCCGGCACCATCACCAAGGAACAGGCCGCCACCAGCCAGTACCGCAACGTCATCACCCGCGCGGTCGGCATTCAGGAATCGGTGCAGGTCGACACGCTGATCGTCGACGCGGTGCCGGGCGACGTCTTCGTCCTCTGCTCCGACGGCCTGCACGGCTACCTCAACGATGACGAGGTGGCGTCGATCGTCGCCTCGGCGCCGCTGGGCGAGCTGCCCGAGCGCTTCGTGGCCCTGGCCAACGAGCGCGGCGGCAAAGACAACATCACGACCGTCGTCGTCGGCTGCTCGGGCGACCCCGCGACCGCGACCGAAGAAGTCGCCGAAGCGCAGAGCCGCATGGAGGCGCTCAAGAAGATCCCGCTCTTCCGGCACCTCACCTACAAGGAACAGACGGCGGTCCTCTCCACGGCCAGCACCCGCACCTTCCCGGCCGGTCGTGAGATCGTCACCGAAGGCCAGCCGGGTGAAGAGCTGTTCGTCGTCATTCGCGGCCGCGTGTCGGTCGAGAAGGGCGGCGTCGAGATCGCTGAGCTCCGCGCCGGCGGTCACTTCGGCGAGATGGGCCTCATCGACAACGCGCCTCGCTCGGCGACCGTTCGCGCCATCGAGCCCACCCGCACCATGGTGATCAGCCGTGGCGACCTCATGGGCCTGATGAAGCGTGAGTCGATCCTCGCCGTGAAGCTGCTGTGGAGCTTCGTGCAGGTGCTGTCCGATCGGTTGCGCGAGACGAACTCCGAGCTGTCTGAGGCTCGTCAGGAACTCGCGGCCGCGCAGGCCATTCAGCCCTTCGCCGAAGAGTGAGTCACAACCCGGGAGTCGTGATGCGCTTGTCGCGCTTCGTCGTGGTGCTGGCCATGGTGCCGCTGCTCGCGCGCGCCGACGCGTACGATCTCTACGGCTTCGGGCCGCGCGCTGCCGCGATGGGCGGGGCGATGACCGCCGAGGCCAACGACTTCACCGCCGTCTTCTACAACCCGGCGCTGCTGGTCGATCGCAAGGACATCAACTTCGGCATCAACTTCCAGTTCCACCGCATGGTCGCGGACGTGAAGTCGAAGGACCTCGCGAAGGATCTCGACTGCAGCGCCTGCAACGCGCCGGACACCGTGGGCACCTCGCTGGGCCTGCTGTTCCCGCTGGCTGGCAAGGTGAAGAACCACCTCGCGCTGGGCCTCGGGGTGTACGTGCCCAGCTCGGTGCTGGTGCGCCTCAACTCGCCGTCGGCGAAGACGCCGTACTGGTACCGCTACAACGGCAACCCGGAGCGCCTGCAGCTCCACCTCGGCGCGGGCATCAAGATCGTCGACTGGTTCAAGATCGGCCTCGGCGTGCAGGTGCTCGCCGACCTGATCGGCACCTCGGCCAACGTCGACGTCGATCTCTTCAGCAAGGAGATCAAGAGCGGCGACATCAACGCCTACCTCGGCACGCGCGTGGCGCCGGTCTTCTCGCTGGCCAGCACCCCCATCAAGCGGCTGCGCCTCGGCGTGACCTTCAAGTGGGAGATGCGCCTCAATTACCGCATCCCCGCGACGGTCGATCTCGAGGGCATCGGCACGCTCGCCTTCGTCATCGACGGCACCGCCCACTACACGCCGCACACCCTCAACTTCGGCGCCGCCTTCGACGCCACCGACGATCTCACCTTCTCGGTCGAGGGGCAGTGGCAGGCGTGGAGCATGGCCCCCTCGCCGTACTCCGGCATCCTCATCGATCTCTCGGGCCCGACCCTCGACGCGCTCGGCCTCGGCTCCGCGCTCGACGTGCAGTCGGCCAAGCAGAAGCCGGGCTTCGCGGACACCCTCGGCTTCCGGGTCGGCGCCGAGTACCGCCTCTCGGAGCGCTTCGCGGCGCGACTCGGCGGCTTCCTGCGCCCCACGCCGGTGCCGAAGCAGGACACGCAGGGCACCAACCTGCTCGACAACACCACCGTCGGGCTCTCGGCCGGCGTGGGCTTCAACTTCCCCGACCCGCTCGAGATCTTCGCTCACCCGATCTCCATTGACGTCGCCGGTCAGACCCAGTTCCTCCTGTCGCGCGAGGCGACGAAGGACGCGGTCGACGCCCAGCCGAGTTACACCTACTCGGCCAACGTCTACGGAGTGACCGCCGCCATCCGCTACGACTTCTGAGGGGAACAGCGGCGGGCACCGAAGTGTCTCACGCGTTAGCCTGAAGACCCTCATGCGCCGCTGGTGGTTGATCCTCGGAGGCCTCGCGCTCGTCGCCGTCGCGACGTTGTTGGCCTGGCCGCGCACCGTCGAGCCGCTCGTCGAGCAGCCCACCGACACCACCCCGGAGTTCACGCCCGTCGAGGTGCGCGCCACCGGCTCGCAGCAAGGCCTCACCCTGACCGGCGTCGTCAAGGACCCCACCGGCCAGCCCATCGCCCACGCGAAGGTGTCCCTCGCGGCGTCGAGCCAGCCGAGCATCGCCGGCCTGCGCTGCGGCATCTGCTCGGAGTGGCTGCTCTCGTGCCACGCCCACGAGACGGCGCGCACCGTGTCGAGGTTGTTCGAGTCGCGGCGGGGCGAGCTCGTCGCGGCGCTGACCACCGAGTCCGATGAGGCGGGGCGCTTCCGCTTCGAGCAGCTCAGCGGCACCAGCTTCACCATCTGGGGCCGGGCGGCCGGCTTCGGTGACGGCGTGAAGGAACGCGCGGCCCCCGGCGATCCGGTCGAGCTCTTCCTCCCCGTGGCGCGAACGCTGAGCGGCCGGCTGCGTGACGAGGCGGGCCAGCCGGTGCCGGGCGGCAAGGTGAGCCTCACCTCGCGGCGTCTGGGGCAGATGTTCAGCGTGGCCGCGGCCGACGACGGCACCTTCACCTTCGACTCGCTCGGCGAGGGGCCCTTCGCGGTCAGCGCCACCGCGCCGGGCAAGCTGCCGGCGCTGGTGCACGAAGCCGAGGCGGGCGTCGAGCCGCTGAGCCTCACGCTGCGCTCGCCGCGCACGCTCGAGGTGCGGGTGCTCGCCAACGGCGCGCCGATCGACGCGGTGCTGGCGCTGCAGGGCGATCACCTCACGCGGCAGCTCGAGGTGAAGGGCGGCTTCAGGTCGATCGCCGAGCTCTACCCGGGCGAGCTGATGGTCTCGGCCACGTCGGGCGAGCTGTCGTCGGTGCCCCAGGCGGTGACGCTCTCGCGCGACGTGACGCAGGTGACCCTGGTGCTCGAGCGCGGCGGCACCATCGCGGCCACCGTGCTCGACGACGCCAATCAGCCGGTGGTGAACCCCACGCTGGAGCTCCTCACGCGGGGCCACGAGCGCATCGCCACGAAAAAACTGCAGACCGGCGAGCTGGCGATCTTCGGTCCGCTCGGCGTCGGCGAGTACCAGCTCCGCGCGAGGGCCGACGGCTACCAGTCGGTGGCGGTGCCGGTGAACGTGAAGACCGGAGAAACGGCGATCGAGCTCACGATGCCGAAGGGCACGATCATCTCCGGCCGGGTGATCGACGAATACGGGCGGCCCGCGCCTGGCGTGTCGGTGCTGGTGATGCCGGTCGGTGACTCGGTGGTCGCCGACGGGGAAGGGCGCTTCCTCGCGTCGGTGCCGTCGCCCGGGCTCTACGAGCTGCACGCGCACCACTCCGACTGGGGCGGCGGCGATCTCAAGGTGCAGGCGCCGAAGGAAGGGGTCGACCTGCAGCTCGAGCCGCGCGCCGGGGCGCAGATCACCGTCAGCGCGCAGGGGCGCCGGGTGGAGGGCGCGTCGGTGACGCTGTTCTACGCGCGCGGCAACTTCCGCAGCGATCGCACCTCGGGCGCCGACGGCGTGGTGCTGATGCGCGGCCTGCCCGCCGACACGTACACCCTCGTCGCCACGCACCCGGATTTCCTTCCCTCCGAGCGGCAGACCATCACCCTGCGCGACGGAGACCTGCTGAAGATCGACGCCGAGCTCAAGCCGGGCGCGAAGCTCGAAGGGCAGGTCGTCGACACGCTGGGCGCGCCGGTGGTGGGCGTGCCGGTGATGGTGATCCCCCGCGGCGCCGAGCCCGCGATCACCGACGCGCAGGGCCACTTCACGATCTCGCCGCTGCGCCCGACGGTGCTGTACGCGCTGCGCGTCTCGCAGCGGGGCTTCGATCAGCAGGAGCGCGTCACCGCGAAGCCTGGCGGGGAGGCCGTACGCATCGTGGTGCGCCGGCAGCCGATCTTCCGCGGCCGAGTTCTTGGAGAAGGCCAGCCGCTGAAGAACTTTCGCGTCGACGAGCACGAAGTCACCTCGGCCGATGGGCGCTTCGAGCTCCCGCTGCCGGCGACCGACGACAAGGTGATCGTCGCCATCGAGGCGCCCGGCTACGAGCCGTTGATGGCCAACCGGCCGAACAGCCCCGACCTCGGCGACTTCGATCTCAAGCGCGCGCCGCTGGTCAGCGGCATCGTGCGCGACGATGGCGGCGGCGGCGTTCCCGACGCGGTGGTGAGCTGCGACTCGTGCGAGCAGTCGGTGCTCAGCGGTCCCGACGGCCGGTTCTCGATCGGCAAGCCCGCGTTCCAGCGCGAGTTCACGCTGGTGGCGAAGAAGGGCCGGCGCACCGCGACCAGGACCGTGACCGACGGCGCGCTCCAGGGGCTCGAGCTCGTCCTGAAGCCGGGCGTCAAGCTGAGCGGCGTGGCGTACCTGCCGACTGGCGTGCCGGCTTCTGGCTTGGAGATCGCCGGCGTGAACATCGATCGCGGCGAGTCGGTGAGCGTGGTCACCAACGCCGACGGCACCTACTCGATGGAGGTCTCGCCGGGCATCTACCGCTTCATGCTCGCGCTGCCTCCGGGACAGAACCCCTCCGAAGATCCACCGGCGATCATCAGCGACGTCACCGGCGCCGAGGCGCGGCTCGACTTCGGCCCCGTGCCCGGCCTGGGGACGCTCTCGGTGCGCCTGGCGCCGAAGCCGGGCTATGCGCTGTGGCTGCTGCGCGGTGACGTGAGCGCCGTCGGCAACCCGCCCATGGAGTTGCTGCGCGCGTCGTGGGCCCAGCTCGTCTACCAACCGCACGTCGAGCGCGTGACCCTCGGAGGCCTCGCGCCGGGTCGCTACACGCTGGTGTGGGCCAGCTTCCACGCGGCGGTGCCCGGCGGTCCCACCATCGTCCCCGTCAGCGTGCCCGCGTCGGGTGAAGTGACGCTCGCTCCCTGATCATGCGCAAGGTCCTCGCCCTCATCGCGCTGGTGGTGTCGGTGACGGGCGGCCTCGTGTGGTGGCTCCTGCTCGAGCCGGAGTCGCCGTCTTCGCCGGTGTCCGACGCGCCCGTGACGACGCCGCTCGAAGATCCTCCGTTCGCGCTGAGCGGCGGAGAAGAAGGGGCGACCGATGCCGGCGTCGGCCGGGTGTCGGGGCGCGTGGTCGACGATCAGGGCAACCCGGTCGAGGGCGCGCGCGTGCGGGTGTACGCCGAGCGCTCGGAGCTGGAGCGGCTCGAGTGCGGCGTGTGCCACCTCTCGGTGTCCGAGTGCGACGACCCCTCCACGGTGCGCAAGCTGATCCAGGGCCTGCGTGACGGATCGATCCACGCCTCGGTGCCGTTCGCCGAGACGCTCAGCGCAGCCGACGGCACGTTCGTCTTCGAGTCGGTGCCACGCGGCGGCGAGGTCTACGCGGTGCTCGGCGAGCGCTCGGCGATGGGCTTCTCCGACAACGAGGGCATCGATCTGCTGCTCGAGCCGCCGCTCTCGCAGTCGGTGTTGATCGTCAACGGGCTGGGCGCTCCGCTGCCGGGCGTGACGGTGATGGTGTACTCGCCGCGCGAGGGGATGCTCACGCCGCACACCTCGAACGCCGACGGCGTGGTGACGATCACCGCCCTCGATCACGGGAGCTACGTCTTCGCCGAGCGCGAGGGCTCGTTGCCGGTGGGCCAGCTGTTGATGGGGGCCGAGCAGTTGATGCTCTCGGCGCCGCGCACCCTGATCATCCGCACCCGCATGGGCGCGCAGTTGGTCGACGCCGAAGTGACGATCGATCTCCACCACGAAGCGCGGAAGCTGCGCACCGAGAAGGGCCTGTTGCGCCTCGAGGGACTGCCGCAGGCCTACTACACGGTCGCCGTCGCCTCGGACGCGCTCGCCGCGGCCAGCCAGTCGGTGGAGCTCCTCGAGCCCGAGACCCAGCTCGACTTTCAGCTCCGCAAGGGAGCGAAGCTGCTCGTCACGGTGCTCTCTCCCACCGGCGATCCGCTCGAGGTGGTGAGCGGGTCGATCAGCGGCATCGACGGAGACGCCAGCGCGGACGCCGAGCAGGGGGCGCTCTTGATCCTCGGCCCGGTGCCGGAGGGCGAATACACGCTCTCGTTGAGCTCCGACGGCATGGTGCCCGTCAGCCGCGTCGTCGATCTCAAGCCCGGCGAGACGACCCTCGAGGTGACGATGCGCGCGGCGCCGAAGCTCACCGGCCGCGTGGTGACGTCCGACGGCAAGCCGGTCGCGCAGGCCCGGGTCAGCGCCTTCGAGGAAGATCAGGAGATCGCGGTCTCCATCACCGGCGACGAGGGCGAGTTCGAGCTCGAGCTCCAGTACCCCGGCCAGTTCGAGCTGCGCGCCGAGGCCACCCGCGACGGCGTGGCGAAGGCGAAGACGTCGGTGCCCGGCGCGCCGGTGACGCTGACGCTCGAGGCGAAGGGTGTGCTGGAGGTCGAGGTGTTCGACGCCGACGGCACCGCGCTCGAGCCCGACGTGATGGTGCGGTCCGAGAGGGACAACTCGGTGCGGTGGGTCGAGACCGACGAGGCCAGCGGGAAGGTCGGGCGCGTCGCCGGGCTGCCGACGGGCACGTACGTGATCGAGAAGCAGCTCCCCGAGCGCATGCCGCTGCACGCGCAGGTCGAGGTCGTCGAGGGCCGCGTGGCGCACCTCAAGCTCAAGGCCGACCTCGGCGCGACGGTGAAGGGCAAGGTCGTCGATCACCTCGGCAAGCCCGTCGCGCAGGCCAGCGTCTTCGTCAGCACTCGAGCGGACGTCACCCAGACTGGCGACGACGGGCAGTTCGAGCTCAAGGGCGTGCCCCCGGGCCCGGCCGAGGTGTTCGGCACGCACCCCAGCGGCGCCGAGACCAACAAGCTGCAGATCACCGCGCCCGCGCAGAACCTGGTGCTGACCGTGCCCGAGATCGCGCGCGTCACAGGGCGGGTGGTCGACGAGAAGGGCGGCGCGGTGCAGGCGTTCGAGGCCAACGGGCAGAAGGTCACCGCGTCCGACGGGCGCTTCGACGTCACCGCGCCCAGCCACACGCTCGACGTGTGGGCCGAGGGCTACGTGTCGGTCTTCCTCACCACCGCGGAGGGCGACGTCGGCGACGTGGTGCTCAAGCGGCAGCCGGAGGTCGAAGGGGAGGTGGTCGACGGAGAAGGGCGGCCGATCGGCGGGGCGAACGTGCAGGGCTCGATCGACGCGATCCCCATCACCACCGACGCGAACGGGCACTTCAAGCTGCCGATCAACAGCGAAGATCCGCAGGACGTGATCGCCACCCGCGGTTCGATGTCGGGCCGCGCGCCGTATCGCCCCGGCGCGGTGCTGCGCATCGTGATGAGCAAGGGCACCACGGTGGTGGGCAAGGTGATCGACGCGGCTGGCAAGCCGGTGCCGACCTTCGTGAGCGCGGTGAGCCGCGACAACTCGCGGCCGATCGAGATCGACACCGACGAGGCCGGGCGCTTCCAGCTCGAGCTCAGCCAGGGCATCTGGATGTTCTCCACCCGCTCGAACCGCGCCGCGCGGGCCGTCGACGTGAAGGGCGATCGGCTGGAGCTCACCCTCGGTGACGATGCCTCCGCCTGCAGCGCGGTGGTGCGCTCGACGAAGACGATCGACGCGGTGTGGTTCCTCACCGGGCCGTCCTCGGAGTCGGATGGTCCGTGGGATCTCGTCAACCGCCAGCCCGGCTCGGTCGAGGTGCCGGTGAGCACCCCCAGCCTCGAGGTCGTCGCGCGCAGCATTCCGTGTGGGCGCTACACGCTGGCGGCGTCGGTGGAGAACATCGTCACCTCGATGTCGGTCGAGCTCCGGCAGCAGGGGCAGGTGATCGAGGTCGTGCCGACGCTCTCTCCCGAAGCCCCCGAGGAGCGCGCACCCTGAGACTCGCCGTGCTACGCCCGCCGCCGTGAGCGCGCTCCAGGGAAAACACATCGCGGTCGGGGTCGGCGGGGGCATCGCCGCCTACAAGGCCGGTGACTTCGTGCGTGAGCTCCGCCGCCAGGGCGCGAGCGTGAAGGTCTCGATGACCAAAGCGGCCCAGGAGTTCATCACGCCGCTGACGATGCAGAGCCTCTCGGGCGACGCGGTGCTCACCGACTACTTCGATGCCACGCAGGAAGAGAAGTTCGGCCACCTGCACCTCGCGCGCTGGGCCGACGCCTACGTGGTGTTGCCCGCCACCGCCGATCTGCTCGCCCGCATCTGCATGGGCATGGCGAACGACGCGGTGACCACCTCGCTGCTCGCCTTCCGCGGCCCGGTGCTGCTCGCCCCGGCGATGAACACCGCGATGTGGGATCACCCCGCCACGCAGCGCAACGTCGCGACGCTCCGCCAGACGCACAACACGCACTTCGTCGGTCCCGGCGTCGGTCCGCTCGCCGACGGTGACGTGGGCGCCGGCCGGCTCGCCGAGCTCTCGGAGCTGATCGAAGGCGTGAAGTCGCTTTTCGCTGGCGCGCCGCTGGCAGGAAAGAAGGTGCTGATCACCGCCGGCCCCACGCGCGAAGCGATGGACCCGGTGCGCTTCATCTCGAACCCCTCGACCGGAAAGATGGGTCTCGCCGTGGCGGAGATCGCCCGGCATCGCGGCGCCCAGGTGACGGTGGTGCTCGGACCGGTCGGTGAGGTGGGGCCGCAGCCGTTCGAGGTGGTGCGCGTGACCACCGCCGACGAGATGCTCGACGCGGTCATGAAGCGGGTGGAGCACGTCGACGTGTTCGTCGCCACCGCCGCCGTCAGCGACTGGAAGGCGGCCACCGTCGCGGCGCAGAAGACGAAGAAGGGCGAGGGCCCCGAGACCGTGACGCTGGTGCGCACCCCCGACGTGCTGCTGACCGCGTCGCAGGCGGTGCACGCGAAGGCGAAGCGGCCGCTGCTGGTCGGCTTCGCGGCCGAGACGCACGACGTCGTGAACTACGCGAAGGAAAAGCTGGCGAAGAAGAAGCTCGACCTGATCGTCGCCAACGACGTGTCGGCCTCGGGCGCCGGCTTCGGAGTCGACACCAACGTGGTGACGATCCTCGGCGCCGACGGCTCGTCGGTGACTGCGCAGGGCCATAAGCGAGAGGTCGCCGCGCGGCTCTGGGACATCGTGGCGACGCGTTTGAGCGGTCGATAAGGTGCGCGCGCGATGTCAGACGAAGTGAAAGAGATCGCCCTCGAGCTGCGGCGTCACCTGGCGTGGCAGGAATCAGACGGCACGCGCACCCTGCTCAGGGATCCCCGAGAGAAGGTGGCTCCCGCGATGGCCGCGCCGGTTTCGGCCGTGACACCCGTCGCGGCGCCGATCGTCGCGGTGGCTTCGCCCGAGCTCGTCGCCAGCCACGGCGCCACGCTCGAAGAGGTCCGCTCCGCGCTCGGCGACTGCAAGCGCTGCAAGCTGTGCAGTGGCCGCAAGCAGATCGTCTTCGGCACCGGCAACCCGCGCGCCGAGCTGGTCTTCGTCGGCGAGGGCCCCGGTGAAGAAGAAGACAAGCAGGGCATTCCGTTCGTGGGCGCGGCGGGTCAGCTCCTGACGAAGATGATCGAGGCGATGAAGTTCAGCCGCGACTCGGTCTACATCTGCAACGTCGTGAAGTGCCGGCCGCCGGGCAACCGCAACCCCGAGCCCGACGAGATCCAGGCCTGCGAGCCGTTCCTCAAGTCGCAGCTCGCGGTCATCAAGCCGAAGGTGATCGTCGCGCTCGGCAAGTTCGCGTCTCAGACCCTGCTGCGCGTCGACACGCCGATCACCCGGCTGCGCGGTCAGTGGCGAAGCTACGAGGGCATCGATCTCATGCCCACCTACCACCCGGCCTATCTGCTCCGTCAGCCTGACGAGAAGAAGAAGGCGTGGATGGACCTCCAGGAAGTGATGAGGAAGTTCGGAAAATGATGAAGGGCACCATTCAGATTCACCAGGTCTTCTGCGGATCGCTCGAGGGCAACCCGCTCGGTGACGGCAGCACGCGCTCGGTCCCCGTGTACCTCCCGCCGGGCTATGGCGAGGGCGACAAACGCTACCCCGTCGTCTACTTCCTGCACGGCTTCACCGGCTCGGGCATGCAGTGGCTCAACGTCTCGGCCTTCACCCGCAACGTCCCCGAGCGGCTCGACGGGCTGATCGCCGACGGCAAGATCCCGCCCTGCATCGGCGTGTTCGTCGACGGCTGGTCGTCGCTCGGCGGCTCGCAGTGGATCAACTCCGAGGGCATCGGCCGGTACCGCGATCTCGTCGCGCGCGACATGGTGCAGTGGGTCGATCGCACCTTCAAGACGCTGGCGAAGGGCGCGTCGCGGGCGTTGGTCGGCAAGAGCAGCGGCGGCTACGGCGCGCTGGTGATCTCCCGCTTCCACCCCGACACCTTCGCGCACGTCGGCGTGCACTCCGGCGACGCGGGCTTCGAGTACGCGTACCTCAACGAGCTGCCCCAGGCGGCCGCGGCGCTGCTCAAGGCCGGCGGCGCCGAGGCCTGGTACCGCGACTTCGTGCAGCGCGCCGCCACCACCAAGATGCAGGGCTCCGATCACGCGGTGATCAACATGCTCTGCATGGGCGCCGCGTACTCGCCGAAGAAGGGCGAGCCGCTCAACGTCGAGCTGCCGATCGAGCTCCCGTCAGGTCGCCTGCGCATCGACGTCTGGAACCGATGGCTTGTGCACGACCCCGTCCGCTTCGTCCCGAAGAACGCTGAGGCGTACCGCAAGCTCAAGAGTCTGTTCATCGACTGCGGCACGCGCGACGAGTTCAACCTCCGCTGGGGTGCCCGGCTGGTGAGCGACGAACTCAAGGCCGCCAACGTCGAACACGTTCACGAAGAATTCGAAGACGGCCACATGGGCGTCAATTACCGCTTCGAGCGATCGCTCGCCTGGTTGGGCGGGCGGCTCGAGCACTGAGGACACCAGTTCATGAAGCAGCAAGTGAAGGCAGTGATCAACGCGACCCTCGCGTCGCTGAAGGCCAGCGGCGCGCTCTCGTACGAGGCGATCCCCTCGTACAGCGTCGAGGTCCCCAAGAACCCCGAGCACGGTGACTGGTCGTGCAACGTCGCGATGGTCGCGTCGAAGGCCACCGGCAAGAAGTCGCCCGAGCTCGCCGACCTGATCATCAAGAACCTCGTCGACCCCGACGCGATCATCACCTCGATCGAGAAGGCGGGCCCCGGGTTCCTCAACCTCCGGCTCAAAGACTCGGTCTTCCAGAACGTCGCGCGGGAAGTCTTGAAGGCCGGGCAGCACTTCGGCCGGCAGCAGCCGAAGTCCACGGGCAAGAAGGTGATGGTCGAGTTCGTCTCCGCCAACCCGACGGGCCCGGTGCACATCGGCCACGCCCGAGGCGCGTTCATGGGTGACGCCATCGCCCGGCTGCTCGACGCCGCGGGCCACGACGTGACGCGGGAGTTCTACATCAACGACTTCGGCAAGCAGGTCGAGACGTTGGCGCGGACCGTCTTCAAGCGGTACCAGCAGCTCTTCGGCGCGAAGGTCGAGCTGGCCGAAGGCGAGTACCCGGCCGAGTACGTGATCGACATCGCGAAGACCTGGCGGGACGAAGCCGGCGACGCGTACCTGAACAAGCCCGAGAGCGAGTGGTTCCCGAAGGCGATGGAGATCGGCATCCGGGAGAACCTCAAGGCGATCCGGAAGACGCTCGCCATGGCCAACATCAGCCACGACGTGTTCTTCAGCGAGAAGTCGCTCCACGACGCGGGCAAGGTGCGGAGCATCGTCGACGTCTACAAGGCGCGGGGCGTCACCTACGAAGCGGCCGAGGGCAAGCGGCGGGAGAAGGGCGACAAAGTCCGGAGCGAAGACTCGAAGGCCGCGAAGTTCGCTGACAAGCAGCTCGGCGGCACCTTCCTCATGACCGCCACGTACCAGGAGAACGAGAAGTACGTGCTCAAGGACGAGGAAGATCGGGTCATTCTCCGGCACGACGGCACGCCGGTCTACCTGACCGCCGATCTCGCGTACCACAAGGACAAGTTCGACCGGGGCTACGACCTGATGGTCGACGTCTTCGGCGCCGATCACGCCGGGCACGTGCCGCGGATCCAGTCGGGCATGCAGCTGCTCGGGTTCGATCAGAAGAAGCTCCAGTTCGTGCTGGTGCAGATCGTCCGGATCACGCGGAAAGGCGAAGAGGTGAAGGTCAGCAAGCGCAAGGGCACGCTCTTCGAGCTGGCTGAGCTCATCGAGGAAGCGGGCGCCGACGTGTGCCGGTTCATCTTCCTGATGAAGACCGCCAACGCGCAGTTCGACTTCGATCTCGACGCCGTGCAGAAGCAGTCGAAGGACAACCCGGTCTTCTACTTCCAGTACGGCCACGCGCGGTGTGCGTCGATCTTGAAGAAGGCGGTCGAGAAGGGCGTGACCTTCGTCGGGGCCGAGGCGCTCACCGAGGCGCAGCTCTCCCGGCTGGTGCTGCCGGAAGAGAAGATGATGCTCAAGAAGATGAGCTTGCTCAGCGACGTGGTGCAGGGCGCTGCGGACAAGCTCGAGCCGCACCACGTGCTCTATTACTGCCAGGAGCTCATCGGCGACTTTCACAGCTACTACACCAAGTACAAGTCGGACCCGATCGTGAGCGAGGACAAGGACAAGACGCAGGGCCGGTTGGCGCTCGTCGCGGCGCTCAAGCAGACCCTGCAGTGCGCCTTCGGGATCCTCGGCATCAGCGCGCCCGAGCACATGGAAGCGCCTCCTGAAGAAGAGTGACATGCCGACCGCACTCCTCGACTGGTGGGACCAGACCGCCAGTCTCCGCGCGCACACCCCGACGCCGATCGACCGTGCGATCGCCCTCGGCGCGCGGGCTGATCGCCTGAGCCACGCCTTCCTCGGTGGCTACACCTCGGCGATCACCGTGCTCGACGCCTCGATCACCGGCATCGGGGCGCTCTGCGCGACGGAAGCAGGAGGCGGCCACCCGCGCGCGATCCACACCACGCTCACCGGCGGCCTGCTCAACGGCACCAAACACTTCGTCTCGGGCGGTCCCCTCGCGCAGACGCTGCTGGTGGTCGCGAAGGTCGGCGAACGAGACGGGCGCCCCGAGCTCGTGCTGGCGCGCATCGACGCCCACGCCCCCGGGGTGCGCCTGGAGGCCGGCGCGCCGCTCGAGTTCATCCCCGAGATCCCCCACGGCGCGGTCACCTTCACCAACGCGAAGGTGGACGCGGTCCTCGAGGGCGATGGCTACGAGCGCTACCTCAAGCCGTTCCGCACCATCGAAGATCTGCACGTCTTCGGCGCGGTCCTCTCGTGTCTACTGGCGAACGGGAAGGGCGCCTTCGCGCAGGAGTCCGTCGAGGATCTGCTCGCGCTCTTGTCGTCGATCTCCCACCTCGGCCGACAACGCCCGAGCGATCCGCTGGTGCACCTCGCGCTCGCGGGTGTGCTGCGCCGGGCCACGTCGCTGATCGACGGCCTCTCGCTGGAGAAGCTCGAGCCGGCCTTCCGGGAACGCTTCGTGTGCGACCGCGTGCTGTTGACCATCGCCCAGCGGGCCCGCGAGCAACGCCGTCAGCGCGCGTGGGAGACCTTCTCAGCCGCCGCGGGTGTGCATCTCGCGCAGGGGCTCTGACTTCAGCTCTTCCGCCGACGCGAGCGGGCCCCGATCCCGCAGCGCCACGCGCTCCTCGGCGCCACGGTCCGACCGCCGTTCCCACGTGTCGCGGATCAGGTTCTCGAGATCGAAGTCGCTCGCCATGCCGCGCAGCGGCTGCTTGAGGTCGACGCCCTTCGACGCATAGAGGCAGGTGAACCAGTGCCCGTCGGCGGTGAGCCGGGCGCGATCACACGCGCTGCAGAACGGCTGGGTGGTCGAGGCGATGACCCCGAAGATCTGCCCGTCGGCGCGGCGGAACCGCTCGGCCGGCGCGCTCCCTCGGCCCGGGAGTGCCTCCACCGGGGCCAGTCGCGCCAGCAGCTCGCGCGCGGGCACCACGTCCTTCATCGACCACTTCGTCGCGCCGCCGACGTCCATGTACTCGATGAACCTCAGCTCGGCGTCGTGGGCGCGCGCGAAGGTGAGCAGCGCCTCGATCTCGTCGTCATTCACGCCGCGCATCAGCACGGTGTCCAGCTTGAGCCCGGTGAAGCCCGCCTCGCGCGCCGCGGCGATGCCGTCGAGCACCGCGGGCAGCTGATCGCGCCGGGTCAGCCGCAGGAACTTCTCGCGCGACAACGTGTCGAGCGACACCGTCAGCCGCTGCAGCCCCGCGTCCTTCAGGGCCCTGGCGTGCTGCCGCAGGAGCACCCCGTTGGTGGTCATCGCCAGCTCGTCGATCGGCTTCTCGGCGAGCATCTGCACCAGCACCGGGAGATCGCGTCGCACCAGCGGCTCACCACCGGTCAGGCGCACCTTGCGCACGCCCAGCGCGATGAAGCGGTCCACCAGCGCGCTGATCTCCTCGAAGGTCAGCACCTCGTCCGAGGCGATCCAGCCATACTCCTCTTCCGGCATGCAGTACGCGCAGCGGAGGTTGCACCGATCGGTGACCGACAGCCTCAGGTTCGCCAGGGGACGACGGAGCGTGTCCCGAACCGGCGCTGGATCCTCAGGCCTCATCCGACTTCTTCGGAGCGGGAGCGGGCGCGACGGGCTCCTCGAGCTTCGGAGCCTCGCCATTGGCCGCCGCAGCAGCCGCCGCCTGCTTGGCCGCGAGCGCCGCCTTCTTCCGGGCGATCATGTCTTCCTTGATCTTCATCAGCCCCTGCTCGCCGATGTCGAGGAAGGCCTTCACCACCTCGGTGTCGAACTGCGAGCCGCCGCAGCGGTGGATCTCTTCGATCGCGTTCGCGAACGTGGTGCCCTTGCGGTACGGGCGATCGCTGGTCATCGCGTCGAGCGTGTCGGCGACCGCGAAGATCCGCGCGCCGATGTGGATCTCGTTGCGCGCCAGGCCTCGCGGGTAGCCGCGGCCGTCGAAGCGCTCCTGGTGCGAGAGCACGATCTGCGACGGAATCGAGAGGAAGGGGATGGGCGCGATCATCGAGTAGCCGATGTCCGGGTGCTTGCGCATCTCGACCCACTCCTCCGGCGTCAGCTTGCCGGGCTTGAGCAGCACCGCGTCGGGCACGCCGATCTTGCCGATGTCGTGGAGCAGGGCGCCGCGGCCGATCTCCTCCAACTCCGGGCCCTTGATCGCCATGCGCAGCGCGATGGCCGTCGTGTACTCGACGACCCGCTGGCTGTGATCGCTCGTCTCGTGCTCACGCGCGTCGAGCGCGGTGACCAGGGCGAGCAGGGTGTTCTGGTAGGTGGTGGAGACGTCCTTGAGGGCGTTGCGCAGCTCGGTGGTGCGGTCGCGCACCTTGCGCTCGAGCTTCTTCTGGTACCGCTTGCGGGCCAGCTCGATGCGGCGCTTGGCCAGCGCGCGCTCGATGGCGCGGATGAGATCGGTCAGCTTGGGTGGCTTGAGGAGGTAGTCCACCGCCCCACGCCGCAGACAATCGACGGCCGACTCGGTGTCGCCGTAGCCGGTGAGCATGATCACCGCGGTGTCGGGGTGCTTCTCGCGGAAGGCCTCGAGCAACCACAGGCCGTCCTTCCCGGGCATCTTCATGTCCGAGATGACCAGCGGCGTCTCTTCCTGCTCCGCGAGGTCCAGGGCCATGTCCGCGCCTGACGCGACGGCGCAGTGGTAGCCCTCCTCGCGCAACAGCACGCTGATGACGTCACGTACGGACTCGTCATCGTCGACGATCAGAATTCGGGGTGGCGGGGGCGGGATGGCTTCCAAGGTCGGCCCTGTGTGTAACGGTCTTTCGACTCTAGGGCGAGTGTCGCCCGTATCGGAAGGGCTTGAGATCGAGCGAAACCTTCTCGCGACGTACCAATTGACCGATCAGCCGGGCCGTGATGGGCGCGAGCAGGATTCCATTTCTGAAATGCCCGGTGGCCAGCAGCAGCCCGGGCTTCGAGCCCTCTCCGATGAACGGGAGCTGATCGTCGGTCCACGGCCGCAGCCCCGCCCAGGTGCTCGAGACCGTGGCTTCACCGAGCGCCGGCACGAGCTGAATCGCCGCCGCCAGCACCTTCGAGAGCCCCTCGGCGGTCACGTTCTTGTCGAAGCCCACCATCTCCATGGTGCTGCCCGCGATCACCCGGCCGTCCGAGCGCGGCACCACGTAGCCCCCCGCGCTCTTGAGGAGATGGCTGAAGATGGGCGATCGCACCTGCAGCTCCATCATCTGGCCTCGCACCGGCTTCACCCGGCCGGGGTCGACCGCCGCGCCCGTCACCAGGCCCGACCAGGCCCCTGCCGCCAGCACCACCAGCGAGGCCTCGAGCGTCTCGCCATCGACGTCGACCCCGGTGATCGCCCCGCGGGTCTCGACCAGCGACCGCACGGTGCCCGTCTTGAAGAGCACCCCCGCCCGCGTCGCCGCCACCGCCAGCGCGCGCAGCACCTTGCGGGGCTCGACCTGGTGATCGTCGGCGTAGAGCGCCCCGGCGAGGGCCTTCGGGTTGAGCCGGGGCTCCTGTTTGAAGAGGTCCGGGCCCGTCAGGAGCTCCGATCGCAGCCCCTGCGCCTGGTGCCAGGCCACCTTGGCGTCGAGCGCGTGCACCTCGTCGTCGGTGAAGGCGACCTGCAGCCCGCCCGAGGTGAGGTACTCGAGGTCGACCCCCGAGCGCTCCTCCAGGTCGGCGGCGAACTTCGGCCACGCCATGCGCGAGAGCATCGCCAGGTCGAGCATCGGCCCCGGCCCGGGGGCCTCGAACTGGGGCGCGAGCATGCCGCCCGCCGCCGACGAGGCCTCCGCGCCCGGAATCGACTTCTCGAGCACCACCACGTCGAGGTCCGACTTGCGGAGCTCGAGGGCGATCGACAGCCCCATGATTCCACCACCGACGACGATCACCTTCATGGCGTGCCTCCATCGGTGATGACGATCACCTGAACCGGCTGTTGAGGCCCCTTCGCGGCCACCAGGTGCGTGCGCCACCACATCCATCCGAAGGACAGGAGCGAGAGGACCATCAGCACGAGTGTCCGGGTGGGAAAGCGGGGCACGGGCCTCGCCTTATCAAGCCGGGGAGGGCGGCGCGAAAGCTGGTTGCCTTCGCTCCGTGGCGGCGTAAGAGGACACGCGTTCTTTCCAGTAGTTCCAGTCAACAAGGAGACGTTTCGTGGCTGACACTTTCGACGTGGTGATCATCGGTTCCGGCCCTGGCGGTTATGTCGCGGCCATTCGTGCAGGCCAGCTCGGGCTGAAGACGGCGATCATCGAGAAGGACAAGAAGCTCGGGGGCACCTGCCTCCACCGCGGCTGCATCCCCACCAAGTCGCTCCTCTACACCTCGGAGCTGTACAGCCACATCCTCCACGCGGCCACGTTCGGCATCAACGTGAGCAACCCCGCCCTCGACTGGGCGCAGGCGCAGAAGCACAAGCAGAAGGTCGTCGACAAGGGCGCGGCCGGCATCGACTACCTGATGAAGAAGAACAAGGTCACCGTGTTCAAGGGCACGGGCAAGATCTCCGGCAAGGGCAAGGTCGACGTCGTGCTCAACGACGGCGGCGCGAAGCAGACCCTCGACGCGAAGAACATCATCCTCGCCACCGGCTCGGTGGTGACCACGCTCCCCAGCATCACGCTCGACCACAAGCGCATCCTCTCGTCGGACTCGATCCTCGAGTTGCCGGTGGTGCCCAAGAGCCTGATCGTGCTCGGCGCCGGCGCCGTGGGCACCGAGTTCGCGTCGATCTTCAACCACGTGGGCGCTCAGGTGACGCTCATCGAGTACATGCCGAACGTCCTCCCCATCGAAGACCTCGACATCTCGAAGGAGCTCGAGAAGCAGCTCAAGCGCCGCAAGATGGACGTGATGACCGGCACCAGGTTCGAGAAGGTCGAGACGACCGCGAATGGCGTGAAGGTCACCGTCACCGGCAACGACGGCGTGCAGAAGGTGATCGAGGCCGAGTACTTCCTCTCGGCGGTCGGTCGCGGCCCCGTCACCAGGGACATCGGGCTCGAGAAGACGAACATCCAGCTCATGCCCAAGGGCACGATTCAGATCGACACCATGATGCGCACCAGCGAGCCGAACGTGTTCGCCATCGGTGACATCACCCCGTACCCGTGGCTCGCGCACTGCGCGTCGGCCCAGGGCATCGTGGCCGCCGAGTTCATCGCCGGGAAGAACCCGCGCCCGATCAACTACGACCGCATCCCCAACGCGACGTACTGCTACCCGGAAGTCGCCTCGGTCGGCCTGACGGAGAAGAAGGCCAAGGAGAAGGGCTACGACGTGAAGGTCGGCATCATGCCGTTCTCCGCGATCACCAAGGCCTCCATCTCCGACGAGGGCATCGGCATGGTGAAGATCGTGTCCGACAAGAAGTACGACGAGGTGCTCGGCGTTCACCTCATCGGCCCGCACGCCACCGAGCTCCTCGCCGAGGCCTGCGTCGCTCTGCAGCTCGAGACCACCACCGAAGAGCTCGCGCGCACGGTGCACGCGCACCCCACGCTCTCCGAGGTGATGCACGAGGCGGCCGAGGTCACCCTGGGCCACCCGATCCACATCTGAGAAAAAAAGTTCGGGGGGTCGTCACAAAGTTCGTTGACGGCCCTCGAACGCCTCATGTAGATGCTGCCTCCCTCTCGCAGCGGGGCAACCCGGCGGAACGCGAGAGGAAGCAGAACGCAAGACGCCGAATAGAAAAAAAACGCCGGGCAGAAAAAAAAGAAGTTGCAAGGCCGGCGAGAGAAAATGTAGATAAGAAGAACGCGGCGCCGAGATGGAAAGCAGTAGCGGCGCTGATGCAGGACGAAGGAAAACAGAATCGAAGTCGCCGAGCAGTAAAAAAAGAAGTTGCAGAGGCGGCGATAAGAGATGTAGAAAAGAAGAACGCAGCGCAGAAGTGGCGCTGATGCAAAACGAAGAAAAGCAGTTCGCTCTTTGAAAACCGGATAGCAAGCCCAAGAAGTACTGCGAGAAGTCGCAGTCAAAATAAAAGTCTTGTCGGCACACACACCGACAAGC